>Ga0302250_1000002_pt1 | contig 833395 bp, 803 predicted proteins | sample AAG_RA_Asp_MG_FD_193536 | JGI IMG/M metagenome (GOLD analysis project Ga0302250, IMG submission 193536) | Enriched activated sludge microbial communities from anaerobic digester in WTTP, New Holstein, Wisconsin, United States - AAG_RA_Asp | ecosystem: Engineered > Bioreactor > Anaerobic >... | reverse complement strand
CATGCCCGGAGATAATATAGACCTGGAAGGGGAACTTATAATCCCTATCGCCATGGAAAAAGAACTGCGTTTCGCCATACGCGAAGGCGGCCATACGGTAGGCGCAGGGGTTGTATCGGAGATAATACAATAAAATGCCTCGAGAACTTATAATAATATCATGCACTGAGTGCAAGAGGCGCAATTATACGAGCACCAAGAATAAGAAAAAGCAGACGGGAAGGCTTGAGATAAAGAAGTTTTGTAAATTTTGCAAAAAAAGAACGCTGCATAAGGAAGAGAAATAGTAGCTTTTTGAGAAGGCCTATACAGGCCAGTAGCTCCAACGGCTAGAGCAGCGGTCTCCAAAGCCGCGTGTTGGGGGTTCGAATCCCTCCTGGCCTGCCATGTTAGCTAAAAAATTGTAGGCTATATGGGATTCGAAGGGAGTCCGCTGGATGCGACAGTAGGAACATCCGGTTAGCGGACGAGTGGCCGACCCTGAGCGAAGCGAAGGGCGCCGAATCCCTCCTGGCCTGCCATGTTAGCTAAAAAATTGTAGGCTATTTAGAAAAATATGAAAATATTCGGAAAATTTATAAACTTTATAACAGAAGTAAAGGTGGAAATGCAGAAAGTGTCATGGTCTACAAAAGATGAGCTTGTAGGCTCCACAACAGTTGTTATAGTATCGACGCTTCTCCTGGCTATGTTTATAGGCATAATAGATATAGTATTGTCGAGATTCATCGGTCTTATATTAAGGTAAAGGTCGTTCTTTATATGAGTCATAATTGGTACGTGATACATACGTTAACAGGACAAGAAGACAGGGTAAAGGCTAGCATAGAGTCCAAGATACAGGAAGGCGTATTAAAAAATAACGTTTTTCAGGTCCTCATACCTACTGAGCAGGTTTCGGAAGTAAAAGACGGCAAAAAGAAAATATCCTTAAGAAAGTTCTTCCCGGGTTACGTGATAGTCGAGATGGATCTTAATGACGACATCTGGTATACCATCAGGAATATACCAGGCGTTACAGGTTTCATCGGCTCGAAATCAAAGCCGGTTTCGCTTTTGGAAAGCGAAGTAAATCATATAATCAAGCAGACAGAGGAGAAGAAGGAAAAACCTACGCCCAAGGTGGTTTTTGAGAAGGGCGATAATATAAAAATCATAGAAGGGCCGTTTATAAATTTCAACGGTACGGTAGAAGAGGTAAACCCAAATAAAGGCAGAATAAAAGTAATGGTTTCCATATTCGGACGGGCAACGCCGGTTGAATTGGAATACTGGCAAGCGGAGAGGTTATAGCATGGCTAAGAAAATAAAATCAATGGTAAAGTTGTACGTAACCGGCGGCCAGGCAAATCCGGCGCCCCCTGTAGGGCCTGCTTTGGGCCAGCACGGCGTCAACATAATGGAGTTTTGTAAATCCTTTAATGAGAAAACAAAAGACAGGCCGGGCCTGGTATTGCCTGTTGTTTTAAGTGTTTATGAAGACAAATCATTTTCTTTTGTAATCAAGAGCCCTCCATGCTCGGTGCTTTTGAAGCGCGCTTGCGGCATAGCAAAAGCGTCAGGCCAGCCGAATAAAGATAAAATGGGAAAAGTAACAAAGGCCCAGGTAAGAGAAATTGCCCAGCAGAAAATGAAGGACTTGAATACGATAGAGGTTGAGGCGGCGATGAAAATAGTAGAAGGCACAGCCCGCAGTATGGGCATAGATGTGGTGGAGAAATAAGATGGCAAAGATAACGAAAAGGCGAAAAGAGATATTGAAGATAGCCGATATAGAAAAGGTTTATTCGGTGCAGGAAGCGGTTTCTGTATTGAAAAAAGCGCCCCGCCTTAAATTCGACGAAACAGTGGAATTGTCGTTTAATCTCGGCACCGACCCAAAACAATCCGATCAGATGGTAAGAGGGACCATGATGCTTCCAAACGGCACGGGCAGAAAAATCAGGGTCTTGGTGCTTTGCAAGGGCGAGGCCGGGAACGCCGCCAAGGAAGCTGGAGCTGAGCATGTCGGCGGAGACGATCTTATAGCCAAGATAGCTTCCGGCTGGATAGACTTCGATGTTGTAATAAGTTCGCCCGATATGATGAGGGATGTAGGAAAGCTTGGCAAGGTGCTCGGGCCAAGGGGCCTTATGCCTAATCCTAAAACAGGCACTGTCACAAATGACCTTGGCAGGGCTGTAAAGGAAGCAAAGGCAGGGAAGATAGAATTCAAACTAGATAAGCAGGGCAATATAAATATAGGTATAGGCAAAATCTCTTTCGAAGAAAAAGCGATATGCGAAAACATCGATACCGCCGTGAACGCAATAAACAAGGCAAGGCCCCAGACAGCAAAGGGCAGATTCGTGAAAAATATAGCCGTTTCTACTACGATGGGCCCGGGCCTTAAGCTGGATTTGACAAAACTGGGAACTACATAATGGCAAAGGTAGCTTTAGAGACAAAAAAATTAATGGTAAAAGAGATAACATCCCGCGTTGCCGGAGCGGGAACGCTTATCGTTACTCGCTATAAAGGCTTAAGCGCCCAGGATATAAATGAACTGCGCAAGGAATTAAAAAGGATAGCCGGCGAATACCTGGTCATAAAAGATTCCATAGCCAAGAAAGCGCTTAAGGATGGCGCAAGCAACAGGATTGCTGAGTTTATAGAAGGAGAGGTCGGAATCGCGGTATATAAGAACGATATCAGCTTGGTATCCAAGGCCCTTGTGAAATTTTCAAAAGATCACGAACCTCTTAAAATATGCGGAGGTTTTTCTAACGGGGAAATCCTTTCGAATCAGGATATAATCGCGATTGCTGCGCTTCCTTCGAAAGAAGTGCTTTTGGCAAAGCTCGCAAACGTTTTGAATTCTCCCATTCAGGGCCTGGCTGGCTCATTGAATGGTGTTATATGCAAACTGTTATATGCTTTAAAAGCTATAAAAGATAAAAAAGGGGGATAAGATGTCAGACAACAAAAAGATCGAAGATATGCTTGGCACTATTGAGCAGATGAGCGTACTGGAATTGTCAAGCCTGGTAAAGGCTATCGAAGAGAAGTTTGGCGTAACCGCGCAGGCTCCTGTTGCGGTCGCAATGCCAGGCGCCGGGGCAGGCGCCGGAGCAGCCGCTCCTGCGGAAGAAAAAACAACCTTTACGGTAGTCCTCGCTTCATCCGGGAACAATAAGATCCAGGTAATAAAGGAGATAAGGACCATAACGAATCTCGGCCTCAAAGAGGCGAAGGATCTTGTAGAAGGCGCTCCGAAAACGGTAAAGGAAGGCGTTTCCAAAGAAGAAGCAGAGGATATAAAGAAGAAGCTTGAGGCTCAAGGCGCAAAGGTAGAATTGAAATAATATCAAAATCAAATTTGTAGGGGACGGGTTGAAACCGTCCCCTACTATTATGTGGTAAACCGAGGTCAAATGCCAAACCGTAAAAACTTTGCAAGGTTAAAAGAGGTAGTTGATATTCCATATCTATTGGAACTGCAGACGGATTCCTACAAGCGTTTTGTGCAGATGGACGTGCCTAAAACAAAGAGAAAATCAGAAGGGCTGCAGGCAGTATTCGAAGAGCTGTTCCCGATAGAGAGCAATGACGGGAATTACAGATTGGAATACGCGTCTTATTCCCTTGGGAAGCCAAAATATGATAAATTAGAAAGCCAGAAGAGGGCTGTAAGTTACGCCGCGCCATTGAAGATAAAAATAAGGCTTAAGTCGAAAAAGGACACGAAAGAGCAGGAGGTATATCTTGGCGACCTTCCTTTGATGACAGATACAGGGACATTTATCATAAACGGTGATGAGAGGGTCGTGGTAAGCCAGCTGCACAGGTCTCCGGGCGTATCTTTCGAAGAAACCATGCATGTATCAGGCAAGAGGCTGTATTCGGGCAGGATCATTCCTTCCAGGGGATCGTGGCTGGAATTCGAATTCGATGCCAATGACGTGCTTTATGTATTTATAGACAGGCGCAAGAAAGTGCTGGCGACTATTTTGCTCAGGGCGCTTGGTTACGAGACGAATGAAGAGATTATGAAGCTTTTTACAGGAGTCGAGAGAGCTAAATTTCTCAGAAAAGCTTCTTTATTGAAATATGCCGGCAGGGTGGTTGTCAAGGATGTTAAGCATCCGGAAACAGGTGAAGTGCTCCTGGCGGGAAACGGTAAATTAGACGAAAAGATTATAGAGACGCTTTGGGATTCCGGCGTGCGCTATCTGGAATTATTCAGGGATACGGTGCAGGAGATAGCAAATACTCTGGAAAGAGACCACACCAAGACAAGAGAAGAGGCGCTTCTGGATATTTACAAAAAACTCAGGCCGGGCGACCCTCTTACATTCGAAAGCGCAAAAAATTTCCTGGACAAGTTATTTTTCGACAAGCGCAGATATGACCTGGACAAGGTAGGGCGCTATATATTGAACAGAAAATTGGGTATGGACCTTTCTTTGGAGAAGAAGATCCTGGATAAAGAAACCATTGTGAACGTGATCAGGTATCTGCTGGATCTTAAGAGCGGCGAAGGCGGAGTGGACGACATAGACCATCTTGGGAACCGCAGGGTCAGGACAGTGGGCGAGCTCTTGGCCGAGCAGTTCAGGATAGGGCTTGCCAGGATGGAGCGTTTCTGTAAAGACCGCATGGCCATATATGATATCGACACGATGATGCCTTACCATTTGATAAACTCCAAAGTAGTTTCGAGCGTTATAAAAGATTTTTTTGGGAGAAGCCAGCTTTCGCAGTTTATGGATCAGACAAACCCACTGGCTGAAATGACTCACAAAAGAAGATTAAGCGCGCTGGGCCCCGGAGGCTTATCCAGGGAGAGAGCGGGCTTCGAAGTCAGGGACGTGCATCATTCGCATTATGGAAGGATATGTCCCATTGAGACGCCGGAAGGCCCCAACATAGGATTAATAGCTTCCTTAAGTTCGTACGCCAGGATAAATAAGTTAGGCTTTATAGAGACACCTTACAGGAAGGTCGAAAACGGCAAGGTAACGAATAGAATCGAATACCTGACAGCCGATGTCGAGGATAAGTATATAGTGGCCCAGGCAAACGCGAAAGTGGATAAAGACGGGCATTTTACAGATGAGAAAGTTCCGTGCAGGTATAAAGGGGATTTTCCGCTCGTCCAGCCCAATAAAATAGATTATATGGATGTGTCGCCAAAACAGCTGGTAAGTATAGCGGCAGGCCTGATACCTTTTCTGGAGCACGATGACGCCAACAGGGCGCTTATGGGCTCGAATATGCAGCGCCAGGCGGTACCGTTGTTGTTCACGGAGACTCCTCTGGTGGGCACGGGCTTGGAGAAAAAGGTTGCGATGGATTCCGGAGCGGTAGTCGTAGCTAAATCGGACGGAAGGATTACAAGCGTTCAATCCGATGAAGTGGTCGTGAATAACAGCATCGTATACAAGCTAAGAAAGTTTTCAAGAAGCAACGCTAACACATGCGTGAACCAAAGGCCTGTTGTCAATGTTGGTGATAGAATAAAGGCCGGCGATGTGCTGGCAGACGGCCCTGCTACGGACGGAGGAGAGCTTGCTCTCGGGAAAAACGTCCTGGTAGCTTTTATGCCATGGCGCGGCTATAATTTCGAAGACGCTATACTTGTCAGCGAGAAGCTTTTGAAAGACGATATCTATACCTCCATACATATCGAGGAATTCGAAATAGAAGCGAGAGAGACAAGGCTTGGCAACGAAGAAATAACGCGCGATATACCGAATGTCAGCGAAGAAGCGCTTAAAAATTTAGGCGAGGACGGCATAATAAGGGTAGGCGCGGAAGTCGGGCCGGGCGATATCTTGGTAGGCAAGGTAGCTCCCAAGAGCGAAACCGAGCTTTCTCCGGAAGAAAAATTATTAAGGGCCATCTTCGGAGAAAAGGCAGGGGATGTAAGGGATGCCTCTCTCACAGTGCCTTCCGGAGTAGAAGGCATTGTAGTGGATGCAAAGATATTTTCAAGAAAAGGGCCTAAGTCAAAGACAAAAGAAGAGATTCAGGCGGAGAACAAGGAGATAGCGAGAATCAGGGAAGAATACGGGAAAAGAATAGATAACGTAAAAAACGAAAGAGAAGAAAGATTGTTCAAGCTTCTTTCCGGGGCGAAGCTTTCCGCGCCTTTATTGTCCGACGAGACAGGCTCCACGCTAATAGCGGAAGGAAGGCCGATAAGAAAAAAAGACCTTGCTAAATTCGAAAAATGCGACATATCCAGCATAAAGATAGAATCCGACCTCGATCTGGAATTCGAAGTCAGGCGCACATTGATGGTTTATAACGATCAGCTGGAAGAAATACTTTACGAGGAAGAGCATGAAGTCGACAAACTTAAGAGAGGAGATGAACTTCCGGCGGGCGTCTTAAAAAGAGTAGTTGTGTACATAGCGAGCAAGAAGAAACTTTCCGTTGGGGACAAAATGGCAGGCAGGCATGGAAACAAAGGCGTTATAGCAAAAATTCTGCCCGAAGAGGATATGCCTTTTATGGAAGACGGAACGCCGGTAGAAATAGTTTTGAATCCTCTTGGGGTTCCTTCGAGGATGAATGTAGGGCAGATATTGGAAACTCATCTCGGATGGGCGGCTAAAGTAATGGGTTATAAAGTGGATACTCCTGTTTTTGACGGGGCAAAAGAGGAAGAGATAAAACAAAGCCTTGAGCAGGCAAAATTGCCCTTGGAAGGCAAGGTAAGGCTTTTTGACGGATTGACAGGGGAACCTTTCGGCCAGAAGGTGACGGTCGGTTATATATACATGATGAAGCTGGCGCATCTGGTAGACGATAAGATGCACGCGCGTTCTATAGGGCCATATTCCCTGGTTACGCAGCAGCCGCTTGGAGGAAAGGCTCAGTTTGGAGGACAGAGATTCGGAGAAATGGAAGTCTGGGCATTGGAGGCGTATGGTTCGGCTTATACTCTGCAGGAACTTTTAACAGTGAAAAGCGATGACGTAACAGGCAGAACCATGGTGTACGAATCTATAGTAAAAGGCGAAAATGCCATGCACCCGGGGACCCCGGAATCCTTCAATGTGCTCGTGAAAGAATTGCAGAGCCTGGGGTTGGATATAAAGACGGAGTATAAAGACGGCAAGGCGCCAGAGGTGAATCTGTTGTCGGCGCAGGAATTAAAAGAGAAGCGCAAAAAAGCAAAAAAAGAAAAACGGGAACAAAAAGCCAAGAAATAGTCCGTCTTCGTTGAGCACTTAATGTGCTCAACTTGCCGGATTAATCAGGCGTAGTCAAGCGTATTAAGCGCTTGACGAAGACTGAAGGAGCGATATGTTAAATAACCCAGTAAATTCTTTTGATTTCATCTCCATAAAGATAGCTTCTCCGGAAATGATCAGATCGTGGTCAAAGGGCGAGGTAAAAAAGCCAGAAACTATCAACTACAGGACTTTAAGGCCGGAAAAAGACGGGCTTTTTTGTGAAAAGATATTCGGGCCTACACGCGACTGGGAATGCAGCTGCGGGAAATATAAGCGCATAAAATACAAAGGCATTGTGTGCGATCGCTGCGGAGTGGAGGTTACGCTTTCCAAGGTGAGGCGCGACAGGATGGGGCATATAGAATTGGCCGCTCCATGCTCTCATGTATGGTTTTTCAAAACAATGCCGAGTAAAATGGCGTTACTGCTGAATATGGGCCTGAGGGAGCTCGAAAAGGTATTGTATTACGAAGAGTATGTCGTGATAGAACCCGGCGATACAGTGCTTAAGAAAAAGGAGCTTTTGACGGAAGAAAGATATCGAAAGGCCATGGAGGAGAGCGCCGGCAAATTTAAGGCTATGATAGGTGCGGAAGCCGTAAAAGAGCTTTTAAAAGATATAGACCTGGACAAGATGGCAGTCGAGCTCAAAGCCGATCTTAGGGAGCAAAAATCAGAGCAAACCAAGAGAAAGATTTTAAAAAGGTTAAAGGCTATAGAGTCATTCAAAAAATCAGATAATAAACCTGAATGGATGGTCTTGGATGTAATACCTGTCATTCCTCCGGATTTGAGGCCTCTTATACCTCTGGAAGGCGGGAGATTTGCCACAAGCGATCTCAATGATCTGTACCGCAGGGTTATAAACAGGAACAACCGCTTGAAAAAACTTCTGGAATTAAAGGCCCCTGATATTATTATAAGAAATGAAAAAAGGATGCTTCAGGAGGCGGTGGACGCCCTTTTCGATAACGGCAGGCATGGCAGGGCAGTGCTTGGCCCTGCCAACAGGCCTCTAAAATCATTAAGCGATATGCTTAAGGGAAAACAGGGCAGGTTCAGGCAGAATCTTCTCGGAAAACGCGTTGACTACTCCGGAAGGAGCGTAATTGTCGTAGGTCCGGAATTAAAAATATGGGAATGCGGCCTTCCGAAAAAAATGGCCTTGGAATTATTCGAGCCTTTTATCATAAAAAAATTAAAAGAAAAAGGTTTTGTGCATACTATAAAGAGCGCAAAAAGGATGGTGGAAAAAGCAAGGCTGGAGGTATGGGACATACTCGATGATGTAATAAAAGACCACCCTGTCTTATTGAACAGGGCGCCTACGCTGCACAGGCTTGGCATACAGGCTTTTCAGCCGATTTTGATAGAAGGGAAAGCCATAAGGATACATCCATTGGTCTGTACCGCGTTCAACGCCGATTTTGACGGAGATCAAATGGCGGTTCACGTGCCTTTATCTATGGAAGCCCAGATGGAATGCAGGCTTATAATGCTGGCTTCCAATAACATATTCTCCCCTTCCGACGGAAGGCCTATTGTAACACCTACTCAGGATATAGTGCTCGGTACTTATTATCTAACGCAGGAGAAATCCGGGTTAAAGGGAGATGGCAGGATTTTTGCGGACAAGGAAGAGGCGGAATTGGCTTTTTACGACAGAGAAATAGAAATGCATTCCAAAATAAAGGTGCGGATAAATAACGAAATCTTGAATACCACGGCAGGCAGGATACTTTTCAATAATATACTGCCAAAAGGCATGCCTTTCGTAAACGACGCGCTGGATAAGGGAAAGCTAAGCAAGGTAGTAGCTAATTGTTATAAATTATTCGGCCATGACGCGACGGTAAAGGTGCTGGACGACATAAAGGCCACAGGATTCGAATATTCCACGCTTGCGGGGATTTCTATTTCCATAGACGATCTGGCGATACCGGAAGACAAGAAAAAGGTCATAGCCGGCTCAAAAAAAGAAGTAAACGCGGTGGAAGATCAGTATAAAAAAGGTATTATTACGGAACGCGAAAGATATAACAAGATAGTCGACATCTGGACCCATGCGACCGATAAGGTTTCGGATCTTATATTCGAGAACCTGGACAGGTTTAATCCCATATTCATGATGGCTAATTCAGGCGCCAGGGGCTCGAAACAGCAGATAAGGCAGTTAGCCGGGATGCGCGGGCTTATGGCGAAGCCTTCGGGCGAAATTATAGAAACGCCTATTACGGCGAATTTCAGAGAAGGGTTGACGGTGCTGGAATATTTTATTTCGACGCACGGCGCAAGAAAAGGATTGGCGGACACGGCGCTCAAGACAGCCGATTCCGGATATCTTACAAGGCGCCTTGTCGATGTTGCCCAGGATGTAATTATTACGGAAGAGGACTGCGGCACGCTGAACGGCATATTGATAGGGGCTATCATAGAGGCGGACGAAGAGGTTGTCTCTCTCGAGGACAGAATAATAGGCCGTGTCGCGGTAGACAGCATAGTCGATATTATTACGGACGAGATAATAGTGGAATCCGGAAGCGAGATAACCGAGGAGATGGCGGATAGGATAAAATCGGCAGGTATAGAGAAGATAAAAATAAGAAGCGTTTTGACCTGCGAGACAAAATATGGCGTGTGCGCAAAATGTTACGGCAGAGACCTGGCGACGGGCAAAATAGTCGATCTCGGAACATCCGTAGGCATCGTTGCGGCTCAGTCGATAGGTGAACCCGGCACGCAGCTTACCATGAGAACATTCCACATAGGCGGAACAGCGTCCAGGATCATAGAACAGTCATTCTTGAAATCCAAATCCAAGGGTATTGTCAAATATCACGGCCTGAAGACCGTAAAACAAAAAGAAGGCGATATAGTAGTCTTAAATAGAAACGGCCAGATAAGCATAAATGACGAGAACGGCAGAGAACTTGAAAAGCACATGGTGCCTTCAGGCTCTATCTTGTCTTATGGCGACGGCCAGGAAATAGACAAGAATGTATTATTCGTAAGATGGGATCCCTACACATCCCCCATATTGACAGAAGTCAGTGGTAAAGTAAGATACGAAGATATCATAGAAGAAGTTACTATGGCGGAAGAGATAGATGAGGCAACAGGCCTTTCCGAGAGAGTTGTGATAGAGCAGAAAGGCGAATACCATCCTCAGATCATAATAGAAGATGCCAAGAAGGAAGTCCTGGCGATTTATCCCATACCTGCCGGCGCCCACATAGTGCCGCAGGACGGGGCATTTGTAAATGCCGGAGATTTAATAGCGAAAACTCCAAGGCAGGTATCCAAGACAAAGGATATTACCGGAGGCTTGCCAAGAGTTGCGGAGCTTTTCGAGGCGCGCAGGCCAAAGGATCCAGCCATGATAAGCGAGATAGACGGCATAGTGGAATTCGCGACATCGAAGAAAGGGCAGAGAAGGATTATCGTCAAATCGGCATCGGGCATGAAACGCGAATATATTATCCCTCATGGAAAACATTTGAATGTTTATAAAGGTGACAGAGTAAGGACGGGAGACCAGCTGGTGGACGGCCCTATAAATCCACAGGATATCCTGAAAGTGAGCGGAGAAAAAAGGCTGCAGGAATACCTGGTAAACGAGGTGCAGGAGGTTTACAGGCTTCAGGGCGTAAGGATAAACGACAAACATATAGAGATAATAGTCAAGCAGATGTTGAAAAAGGTAAAAATAGAGGATCCGGGAGATACTGATTTTCTCTCAGGTATGCAGGTAGATAAACATATATTCCAGGAAGAAAACGAAAAGGCCGTGAAGCAGAAAGGCAAGCCAGCCAGCGCTACTCCTATATTGCTGGGTATCACAAAGGCGTCTTTGAGTACGGAAAGTTTTATATCTGCGGCCAGCTTCCAGGAGACGACGCGAGTTCTGGCTGATGCGGCTGCCAGCGGGAAAATAGACGAGCTCAGGGGCCTTAAGGAAAATGTGATAATGGGCCATCTGGTTCCGGCCGGGACCGGATTCAAGGACCATGCCGATATAGAAATGTTCAAAGAATCTACGGAAGAAGAGCAGGAAGAGAAAAAGGATAAAAAAGAGGAATAATATGCCCACTATAAGCCAGTTGATAAGATTCGGTAGGATAGAAAAAAAGAAGAAAACCAAGTCTCCGGCGTTAAAAGGCTGTCCGCAGAAAAGAGGAGTGTGCCTGCAGGTTAAAACACAGACCCCGAAGAAGCCTAATTCAGCCTTAAGGAAAGTTGCCAGGGTAAGGCTGACGAACAGCACCGAAGTTACTTCATATATACCGGGAGAAGGCCATAATCTTCAGGAACATTCTATTGTTCTTGTAAGAGGCGGCAGGGTAAAAGATCTTCCCGGAGTCAGGTATCATATTGTCAGGGGGACGCTTGACACGGCGGGCGTGCAGAATAGAAAAAAGAGCAGATCCAAATACGGGGCTAAAAGGCCGAAATAGGAGATTAAATGAGACGAAGACGAGCAGATACGAGAGATGTTTTACCCGATCCTAAGTATAGCAGCAAGCTTGTAACAAAATTTGTGAATATGCTTATGGAAAAGGGCAAAAAATCCACCGCAGAGCGCATTGTGTACAGCGCTATGGATATAATTTCCGAAAAATCAGGGAATAAAAATTCCATAGAGGTCCTGCAGAAGGCGTTCGATAACGCAAGGCCGCTTTTGGAAGTAAAACCCAGAAGGGTCGGAGGAGCTACGTATCAAATTCCCATAGAGGTGAAGAGCGACAGGGGCGCGTCGATTGCCATGCGCTGGATACGGGATTTTGCGCGCCAAAAAAAGGGCAAGCCTATGTACGAAAAGCTTGCGGAAGAGATATTGGAGGCATACAAAGGCCAGGGTTCCAGCATGAAGAAGCGCGAAGATATGCATAAAATGGCAGAAGCTAACAAGGCATTTGCACACTATAGATGGTAATAGCCGCGCTAAGTTTACAAAACAAGTATTGCTTGAAGTGTAAACTTATTTGGAGGAAAGAAGGGGAAGTAATAAGATATGGCGACAGAGGCGCAAAAGACACAAAATAAAAAGATTATGATACGCGACATTCCGCTGGAAAAACTTAGGAATATTGGAATTATAGCCCATATAGACGCCGGCAAGACAACCACTACCGAGAGGATACTTTTCTATACGGGCCGCGTGTACAAGATAGGCAATGTGGATGAAGGCACGGCTACCATGGATTGGATGGAGCAGGAACAGGAAAGAGGCATCACCATCATGGCTGCAGCCACTACCTGCGACTGGAAAGACTGCAAGATAAACGTCATAGACACTCCAGGTCACGTGGATTTCACGGCAGAAGTCGAGAGGTCTTTGAAGGTTTTAGACGGCGCAGTGGTTGTATTCTGCGGAGTAGGCGGAGTTCAGCCTCAGTCTGAAACAGTATGGCGCCAGGCAGACAACTACATGGTTCCGAGAGTGGCTTTTGTGAATAAGATGGATCGTACAGGTGCTGATTTTCTTAAGGTTTTCCACGAGATTACAGATAAGTTAGGGGCGCTTGCATTTCCTATTCAGCTTCCCATAGGACATGAGGACAATTTCAGGGGCCTTATAGATTTGGTAAATATGAAAGCGTATATATTCGAAGATACCAAGGAGCAGGATAATTTCAGAGAGGAAGAAATACCGTCGGATATGAAGCAAGAGGCGGAAAAATTCAGGCACGATTTAATCGAAAAGCTAGCAGAGCATGACGAAGGGTTGATGGATAAGTATGTCCATAATCAGAAGGTGTCGATAGAAGAAATAAAGGTTGCTTTGAGAAAGGCAGTTATAAAGCATATGTTCGTGCCTGTATTATGCGGCGCGTCTTTTAAAAATAAAGGCGTCCAGATGCTTTTGGATGCAGTATGCGAGTATCTTCCTTCCCCTTTAGATGTCCTGCCTATAAAAGGCGTAGACCCTAAATCGGATGAAGAGATATCCAGGAAGACGGATGACGATGAGCCATTCTGCGGGCTATGCTTTAAAATAGTGACAGATCCTTACGTCGGAAGATTGACATATGTGCGCATATATTCAGGCACAGTCAAACCAAGTTCTTATGTGTATAATTCAAGCAAGGATGCAAAAGAAAGGCTTGCAAAAATAGTGCGTATGCATGCCAATAAACAGGAAATAGTCGAAGAAGCCGGGGCAGGGGATATCGTAGGGGTAGTAGGCCTTAAAAATACAAAAACAGGAGACACGCTTTGCTCGGAAGATTATCCTATTATTTTGGAAAAGATACATTTTCCAGAGCCTGTTGTTTCGATGGCCATAGAGCCTGCCACTAAACTGGACCAGGATAAGCTTGGCATGGCTTTAAATAAGCTTCAGGAAGAGGACCCTACTTTCAGGGTTCGTTATAATGCAGAAACAGGCCAGACAATTATATCTGGAATGGGAGAACTGCATCTGGAAATTATAATAGACAGATTGTTGAGAGAATTCAAGGTCACGGCTAAGACAGGCGCTCCCCAGGTAGCCTATAAGGAGATGCCGAGCGAGGAAGTCAGGTCTGTGGGCAAATTCATACAGCAGACAGGAGGCCATGGCCAGTATGGGCATGTAGTGATTATTTTGAAACCGGGCGAGCAGGATTCCGGCATAGAGTTTAAAAATAAAATAGTAGGCGGAGCCATACCAAAGGAATATATTTCGGCGGTAGAGGAAGGGATAGAAATGGCGGCGAAAACCGGTATACTCGCCGGGTATCCTGTAATAGACACGGAGATAACGCTTATAGACGGTTCTTATCATGAAGTGGACTCGTCGGAACTCGCTTTTAAAATGGCGGCCTCCATAGCCCTTAGTGACGGTTTAAAGAGGGCTAAATGCAGGCTGATGGAACCTATCATGAATCTAGAGGTCATATTCCCCGAGGATTATACCGGGGATGTTATAGGGGATCTTAATTCCAGGAGATGCAGGATAAGAGAGATTACGCAGAAAGGCAAGACGAAAATCGTAAAAGGCGACGTCCCCCTGGCGGAGATGTTTGGTTACGCAACAAGCATAAGAAGCTTGACACAAGGCAGGGCTTCGTATACAATGGAACCTTCCCATTATTTGGAAGTTCCTGGAAATATAGCAGGAAAGCTAATAGGAGCGCAATAATGCATGGGCCGATTTTTATCGGCCCATATTTAACAGGGAGGACATAAGCAATGGCAAAAGAAAAATTTGAGCGTAAAAAACCACATGTAAACATCGGCACAATAGGGCACGTCGATCACGGCAAGACCACACTCACGAGCTCTATCACCAAAGTTCTTTCCGCCCGCGGCCTGGCCCAGGCGAAGAACTACGATGAAATCGACAACGCCCCCGAGGAAAAAGAACGCGGCGTTACGATAAATGTTCATCACGCCGAATACGAGACGGATAACCGCCATTACGCCCATGTCGACTGCCCAGGCCATGCCGATTATATAAAGAACATGATCACGGGTTCCGCCCAGATGGACGGAGCAATACTTGTAGTATCCGCGGTAGACGGCCCTATGCCACAGACAAGGGAGCACATACTCTTGGCCCGCCAGGTAGGCGTGCCCGCAATCGTCGTAGCTCTCAATAAATGCGACGCGGTCGATGACCCCGAACTGCTGGACCTCGTAGAGCTGGAAGTAAGGGACCTTCTGAAAAAATACGAATTTCCCGGGGATAAACTACCGATAGTAAGGGTATCGGCCCTTAACGCAATGAACTGCGGCTGCGGCAAGGACGAATGCAAATCCTGCGGCCCTATCTTGAATCTCATGAAGCAGGTGGATAGCTACATACCTCTTCCTAAGCGCGATGTAGAAAAACCTTTCCTTATGGCTGTCGAAGACGTATTCTCCATTACAGGCCGCGGCACAGTAGCCACAGGCCGTATAGAAAGAGGCGTCGTAAAGATAGGCGAGGAAGTGGATATAGTAGGGTTGATAGAAAAACCCCGCAAGACCGTAGTAACAGGCATAGAGATGTTCAGGAAGCTCCTTGATGAAGGACAGGCGGGAGACAACGTAGGAGTCCTCCTGAGAGGCATCGAAAAAGCAGACATCGAACGCGGCCAGGTATTAGCAAAGCCGGGTTCCATTACACCACACACAAAATTCAAAGCAAAAGTATACATATTGACGAAAGAAGAAGGCGGCAGGCATACGCCCTTCTTTAACGGTTACAGGCCCCAGTTTTATTTCAGGACCACAGACGTAACCGGCGTCGCGAAACTCCCTCAGGGCGTCGAAATGGTCATGCCCGGAGATAATATAGACCTGGAAGGGGAACTTATAATCCCTATCGCCATGGAAAAAGAACTGCGTTTCGCCATACGCGAAGGCGGCCATACGGTAGGCGCAGGGGTTGTATCGGAGATAATAGCGTAGAAGAGATACATGGGTGCACAAGCGCATAAGTGCACAAGAGCATAAGTAAAAACAAAAGCAAATCAACGATTCAAACTTATGCGCTTAAGTACACATGCAAGCTAAGGAAGACAAGATGGCAGAACAGCGAATTAGAATAAAGCTACAGGGATATGATCATAAGCTTATAGACCAGTCTGCTCTGGAAATAGTGGATACCGCTAAGCGCACCGGAGCGATGGTTTCCGGGCCGGTACCCTTGCCTACAAAGAGAGAGATCTTTACGGTATTGCGCTCTCCTCATGTAGACAAAAAATCCAGGGAACAGTTTCAGATGAAGACGCATAAGAGGCTTATCGATATCGTAAGCCCTACCGCAAAAACGATAGACGCCTTGAGGAAATTAGATTTACCCGCAGGCGTGGATGTCGAAATAAGATAATAAGGCCGGCAGAGGACCGATTGCGATGATAGGATTGTTAGGCAAAAAAATAGGGATGACTCAGATTTTCAACGAGGAAGGCGCATATGTGCCGGTTACCGTTATAGAAGCCGGGCCATGCACGGTGCTGGATGTTTCCGGCAAGAGGATAAGGCTTGGTTTTGGGAAAAAGAAAGAAAAAAATACCGCGAAGCCGCAGTTAGGTTTTTATAAAAAAATAGGCCAGAAGCCGAACGCATTCGTAAGAGAGCTGCCTTTTGACGCCAAAGATAAGGTAAATGTCGGCCAGCAGCTTACCGTGGATATATTCAAGGAAAAGGATTTCGTGGATATAGCCGGGACTTCTATAGGCAAGGGCTTTCAGGGTGTTGTAAAGCGCCACAATTTCAAAGGAGGGCCGGGAGGCCATGGGTCGATGTTTCACCGCGCGCCTGGAGGTATAGGTTCTCAGGCCGGAGGAAGGGGATGCCGCAAGGATGTGCCTAGAGGAAAAAGATTTCCAGGCCATATGGGCAATGAAAGAAAGACAACGCAGAATCTGCAGGTAATAAAGGTGTTTAAGGAAAAAAATATAATATTGGTAAAGGGTTGCGTGCCTGGATGCCGCAACGGTTACCTGGAAATCAAAACAGCGAAGAAGAAATAGCTATGCCGAAAGCCAAAAAAGAAATAAATAATAATAACGAAGCGCGAGAAGCCGATATATACAGCCTTTCAGGCAAGAAGGTCGATAAATTCAAACTTGACCCGGATATATTCGGCGCGAAGGTCAACAAGGCGCTTCTTCACGAAATTGTATTGATGTACAGGGCTAATGAAAGGCAGGGCAATGCCTCCACAAAGACAAAAGGCCTTGTCAGGGGCGGAGGTAAAAAACCATGGAGACAGAAAGGCACAGGCCGCGCCAGGTCAGGTTCTACGAGATCGCCTTTATGGAGACATGGCGGCACTATATTCGGCCCCCTTCCAAGGGATTATGGTTACGATATGCCCAAGAAGACGAAAAAGATCGCGCTTATATCCAGCCTTAGCGCGAAATCCAAAGATAACGAGATAATGGTGCTGGAGAAAGATTTCGAATTAAAACAGCCGAAGACAAGCGATGTTGCGAAGCTTTTGGCGTCTTTGAAGATATACGGAGAAAAGGTGCTGTTTTTATGCGCCGGCGCAGACCAGAATGTTATCAAAAGCTGCAGGAATATAAAGAATATGGCTGTTAAGCGTTCCGTGGATTTTAATACATATGACGTGCTGTCGAATTCCAAACTCATATTTTCCAAAGAAACGCACGACGCTATCGTAAAGAGGCTGAAGCCATGAAAATATCATACGATATAATAAAACACCTGGTCAGGACCGAAAAAGGCTCCGGCATGCAGGCCGATAATAAATATATTTTTCATGTTGCGAGCGACGTAAACAAGATACAGATAAAGCAGGCAGTGGAAGAAATATACAATGTCACGGTTAAAAAAGTCAACGTCCTTAGCGTGCGCGGCAAATGGAAGCGCGTAAGATATAAAGAAGGCAAAACCCCTGACTGGAAAAAGGCAATAGTCACGCTCAAGCAGGGCGACAAGATAGACATAGCGACAACATAGCCAAGGATATAACATGGGCATAAAACAATACAAACCAAGATCACCGGGACTGAGATGGACAGCCCTTTCCGATTTCAAGGAGATTACCGCCCGAAAACCAGAAAAGTCTTTGACCGAGGCGATAAAGAAAACAGGCGGCAGGAATTCTCAGGGCAGGGTTACGTCCAGATGGATAGGCGGGGGGCATAAAAGAAGGTACAGAATAATAGATTTCAAGCGGAATAAGTTCGATAAGCCAGGCAGGGTGATATCAATAGAATACGATCCTAATAGATCCGCCAGGATAGCCCTTATCGGGTATGGCGATAACGACAAGAGTTATATATTATGGCCGAGCGGGCTTAATGTCGGAGATGTTGTTGTTTCCAGCATGTCCGAACTCGAAATAAAGCCTGGTAACGCCATGGCTCTCAGGCATATACCGCCGGGCATACCTATACATAACCTGGAATTGAACAAAGGGACAGGCGGAAAGATCGTAAGATCAGCCGGCTCTTATGCGCAGATACTCGCAAAAGAAAATTTATACGCTCACGTTAAACTGCCTTCCGGAGAGGTCAGGCTTATAAATCTGGATTGTATGGCTACGATAGGCCAGCTGGGCAACATAGAACATGATACCGTTTCCATAGGCAAGGCAGGCAGGTCAAGATGGCTTGGCCGCATGCCCAGGGTAAGAGCGGTGGCAATGAATCCAGTCGACCATCCTATGGGCGGAGGAGAAGGTAAATCTTCGGGCGGACGGCATCCATGCTCTCCATGGGGGATGATCGCAAAAGGGTTTAAGACCAGAAAGAAAAAGCAGTCTGATAAATACATAGTGAAGAGGCGTAAAAGCCATATAGTAACAGCGTAACAGGGGAGAAAAATGAGCAGATCCTTAAAAAAAGGCCCGTTTGTAGATGAAAAATTGCTGAGCGTCGTAAAAGAATTACAGGCAAAAGGGGACAGAAAGCCGATAAAAACATGGTCCCGTCGCTCGACTATAGTGCCGGATTTCGTGGGCGCGACCATATCTATTTACAACGGCAAAAAATTTATACCTGTTTTTATAACAGAAAATATGGTAGGCCATAAGCTTGGAGAATTTTCGCCTACGAGGTTGTTCAAAAAACACGGCGCTCATACCGAGCAGTCGATGGATAAGACATAAGATGATTACAAAAGCCAGCGCAAAATATATAAGGATATCCACAAGAAAAACACGCAAGGTTATGGACCTGGTGAGGGGCATGCCTGTGGTAAAGGCTGAAGCCCTTTTGAGCAATCTAAGCAAGAGGCCGTGCCTTTATATAAAAAGGGTATTGAAATCAGCCGTGGACAGCGCGGATAAGCGTTTTCATATACCCGCTTCAAGTTTATATATTTCTCTTATCAAGGCGGATCAAGGGCCTTTGATTAAAAGATTTAAAGCCGCTTCGATGGGCAGGGCTACGGAATTCCTGCACAGGACGACTCATATCATTCTTGAGCTCGACAAGATAAAGTTTTCGGAAAAAAAGACTGTCGCAGAGCCTGATAAAGCAGAAAATAAAACCGTCAAAAGAAAAACCAAGAACACTGCGCCTGAAACGCAGGCGGAGCACAAAGCAAAGCCTACCCGCAAGGTAAAAACAAAGGAGAAATAAACTTTGGGACAAAAAGTACATCCGTATAGTTTTAGGCTGGGTTATATAAGAGACTGGAATTCCAGATGGTTTGCCAGGAAAAAGGATTTTGGCAGGCTTCTTGTCGAGGATGCCAGGATACGAAAGCATATAAAGAAGAATCTTATGCAGGCGGCTGTTTCCAAGATAGAGATAGAAAGGGCATCCAACAGAGTAAGGATAATAATACATAGCGGCAGGCCAGGAGTAATAATAGGCAGGAAGGGCGCTGAGATAGACAGGTTAAGGGATGATCTCAGGGATATAGTAGACAAAGAGCTGCAGATTGACATAAAGGAAGTGAAAGAGCCCGCGATTTGCGCCCAGCTTGTTTCGGAAAATATCGCGTTCCAGATGGAAAAACGGGTGGGGTTTAGAAGAGCAATGAAGAAAGCCGTACAACAGGCCATGACAGCGGGCGCTCAGGGTATAAAAATCCGGTGCGCAGGCAGGCTGGATGGCGCGGAAATAGCAAGGGCAGAAAAATACATGGAGGGAAAAGTCCCTTTACAGACGATAAAGGCGGATATAGATTACGGATTCAGCGAGGCTTATACGGTATATGGGTTAATAGGGGTCAAGGTATGGATATGCCTCGGAGAGATTCTGGTAAAAAAACTGCAAAACGCAAAGAACAAAGAGCAAAGCGCGACGAAAGAGGAGAAGTAAGCCGTGTTGATGCCCAAAAGAGTAAAATTCAGAAAATATCAGAGAGGCAGGCGTAAAGGCGTTTCCTTCAAGGGTTCCGATATCTCTTTCGGAGAATATGGTTTGCAGGCTATGGATAATGGCTGGCTTACGAATATACAGATAGAGGCATGCAGGGTCTGCGTTATGAGAAGCCTTAAAGGCACAGGCAAACTATGGATAAGGGCTTTTCCCGATAAGTCTGTTACCAAAAAGCCTGCCGAAACAAGAATGGGGAAAGGAAAAGGCATGCCCCTGCATTGGGTAAGCGTGGTTAAAAGAGGCAGGATTATTTTTGAACTTGGCGGCGTTGCCGAAGAAATGGCAAAGGAATCAATGAGATTTGCGGCTTCCAAGATCCCGTTCAGGACAAGATTTGTAACAAGGAAGAAGCACGTTTAACGGTTCTAAAAGGATAATTGCGATGTTAAATGTATCTGATTTAAGGGGATTATCGAGGCAGGAGCTGGAAGACAAGATAATAGCGCTTAAAAAAACTCTTTTTGAAATGATTTCACAGAAAGAAACGGGCCGCATAGAAAAACCAAGCGGCATAAAGGAAACAAGGCGGGATATAGCCAGGATTAAAACCGTTCTCAGCGAGATGAAACACGGGAAGGATAAATAAATATGGAAGCAAGATCAAAACGCAAGCAAAGGGTAGGGGTGGTCGTGAGCAATGCTATGGAGAAGACCATAACGGTCAGGATAGAAAGGTCGGCAAAACACCCTGTTTATAACCGCGTTATGTCTAAATTTACCAAAGTGATGGCGCATGACGAAAAAAGAGAAGCAAAAGTCGGAGACAAGGTCAGCATCGAGGAAACAAGGCCTCTTTCAAAAAACAAAAGATGGCGCTTACTGGAAATAATAAAATAGCTTAAATATCGGGATAGGGCACAGCTTATGATTGCAATGAGAACAATATTGGATGTAGCGGATAACACAGGGGCCAAAAGGGCTTCGTGCATAGGCGTTATAGGAAGGCAGGGCAGGAGGATTGCCGAGGTGGGGGATATAATAACAGCCAATATAAAGGAGGCTTCTCCGGATGGAATAGTGAAAGCCGGAGAGGTGGTAAAAGCTGTTATAGTAAGAAGCGTTAATCCTTTAAGGAGGCCTGACGGATCATATCTTAGGTTCGATTCCAACGCTATAGTAATAATAGATGCGCAGCTTAATCCGAGAGGCACCAGGATTTTTGGGCCTGTCGCAAGAGAGTTGAGAGACAAGAATTTTATGAAAATTATTTCTTTAGCGCCAGAGGTGATATAAATGGCTATAAAAATAAAGAAGAATGATACGGTAAAGATACTGGCAGGGAGAGACAGGAATAAAACCGGCAAGGTTCTTACTATTTTCCCTAAAAGGATGAAAGCGCTTGTCCAGGGCATTAACATGGTAAAGAAACACAGCCGCAGGCAGAGCAATGACCAGCAGCAAGGCGGTATTATACATAAGGAAAGCCCGATAGACGTTTCTAATTTGATGATAATATGCCAGAAATGCTCCAGGGCTACAAGAATAGGCTTTAGCAGGCTTTCGGACGGGACAAAGGTAAGAATCTGCAAAAGATGCAAGGAGATCCTGTGACACCAAGATTATTGGAGCACTATAAGAAAACGATAATTCCGGAATTATCCAGGAAGTTCAATTACAAGAATGCCATGCAGGCGCCAAGGCTTAAGAAAATAGTCCTGAATATGGGCATAGGCGCCGGAGCTCAGGATATAAAATTCGTCGAACAGGCCATGGCGGACATGGGGAGCATAACCGGCCAAAAGCCTGTCATAACCAGGGCAAAGAAGGCGATAGCTAATTTCAAGATAAGAAAAGGACTGCCCATAGGGTGCAAGGTTACGTTGAGAGGAAACAGGATGTATGAGTTTTTGGACAGGTTTCTGAATATTGCATTGCCCAGGATACGGGATTTCAGAGGGACTTCCCCCGATTCTTTCGACGGGAACGGCAATTACTCCATAGGCATAAAGGAGCAGGCGATATTTCCGGAGATAGACGTCGATAAGGTCCAGAAGATACAGGGCATGGATATTATAATGAATATAGAATCGAAATCCAAAGAAGAGTCTTTCGAATTGTTAAAGCTGTTTGGCATGCCGTTTTCGGCTAAACAAGCAAAAGAATAATGCGCTTATGTACGCATGAAAACCCAAGGTGATGCATGGCAAAAGAATGTTTAATAGCAAAACAAAAAAGAGAACCTAAATTCAAGGTAAGAAAATACAACAGATGTAAATTGTGCGGCAGGCCTCGCGCATATTTAAGAAAATTTCAGATATGCCGTTTGTGCTTCAGAGAAATGGCGTCGCGCGGGGATATCCCGGGCGTAACAAAAGCCAGCTGGTAAAGGGAGAAAACATACATGAATTTAACGGATCCGATAAGCAATGCATTGACGATAATAAGAAACGGGAGTATGGCGAAAAGGGTAAAGGTCGATATCCCGTTTTCCAAAATATCGGAAGAGATATTGAGCATATTGAAGAGAGAGAAATTTATAAAAGATTTTAAATTAATAGACGATAAAAAACAAGGCGCTTTGAGGGTTTATTTAAGATACACGAGAGACGAAAAGCCTGCTATAAAAGGCCTTGCGAGGATATCCAAACCCAGCTTGAGAGTTTATGTAAAAAAGGACAAGATTCCCAAGGTCTTTGGCGGGCTGGGAATAGCTATTTTATCTACATCGAGAGGTATCGTAACGGATACTCAGGCAAACGAAATGCAGGCAGGCGGAGAAGTCCTATGCTACGTATGGTGAGGGCAATACAATGTCACTGATTGGCAAGAAACCAATACGGATTCCGGATAAGGTAAAGATAAAAATAGAAGCTGGAAAGATTTTTGCGGAAGGCCCGAAGGGCAAGCTGGACTGGAATCTGCCTTCCGGAGTAGAAGTTATTTCCGATAACTCTGCTATTACCGTCAAGAGGCTGAAAGAGGATAAAATTTCTTTTGCCATGCATGGCCTGGCCAGGGCTTATATAAATAATATGGTCAAAGGCGTGAGCGAAGGTTATGTAAAAACGCTCGAGATAGTCGGAGTTGGTTATCGCGCCCAGGCAGAAGGTAAAAAATTAACTTTGAATTTAGGGTTTTCTCACCAGGTTGTTTATCCTGTGCCGGAAGGCATAGCTATAAAGACCCCTCCAAAACCGGCCCACATCATAATAGAGGGAATCGATAAGGCAAAGGTAGGAGAGGTGGCTGCCGAGATACGGGCTTTTTTTGAGCCCGAGCCTTACAAAGGAAGGGGAATAAGGTATTTAGGGGAATTCGTGAGAAAGAAAGCCGGCAAAGCCGTAGGCGGGACGGAGAAATAGAATGGACAGAAAAATCAGGAGCCAATCCGAATTAGGAAGAATAAAAAGGCACTACAGGATACGCAAGAAAATATCAGGCACAAAAGAGGTGCCCAGGCTTATAGTGCACAGAAGCCACAATAACCTGCAGGTCCAGTTTGTGGATGATATGGCGCGCCATACCGTGTTATCCTTATCTACCAATGACCCTGTATTTAAAAAAGAATTCGGGGCAAAAGGCGGCAACGTGGAGTCCGCCAAAAAGATGGGCGCGTACATAGCAAGAGAGGCATCCAAAAAAGATATTCGGAAAATAGTATTCGATAGAGGCGGTTACCTCTATCATGGCAGGATAAAGGCCCTTGCGGATGGAGCAAGAGAAGCCGGGCTTAAGTTTTAAGTGAAAGGATAAAATGTCAGAGAAGATCCAATCGAAAGAGAGATTAATGCAGAAGCTCGATGCGGCCAATGAAGAACAATATGTAGAAAAGGTTATAGCTATCAACAGGGTCGCGAAGGTTGTGAAAGGCGGCAAAAGATTCTCGTTTACCGCGCTTATAGCCGTTGGAAACGGTAACGGTACGGTAGGCTGCGGTTATGGTAAGGCCAATGAAGTTTCAAGCGCGATAAGAAAAGCCCTTACCAACGCAAAGAAGAATTTTTTCAAAGTCCCTGTCAGAGGTCAGACAATCCCTCATGAAATTATGGGGCGCTTTGGCGCGGCAAAAGTTCTTTTAAAACCGGCCCTTGAAGGAACGGGCGTCATAGCGGGTGGATCCGTAAGGGCCATATGCGACGCAGCCGGCATAAAAGACATACTTACAAAATCGCTTGGTTCCGCAAATCCTATAAATGTTACAAAGGCAACTATCGACGGTTTACAAAGATTAAGGCTGGAACGCGACACATCAGAGGATAGAGCATGAAGATACAAGACCTTAGGCCTGCCATAGGCGCGAAAAAAAGAAGAAAGATTGTAGGCAGAGGCCCTGGTTCGGGCCATGGCAAAACCTCCACCAGGGGGCATAAAGGCCAGATGTCACGCTCAGGCGCGGGAAGATCTCCCGGCTTTGAGGGAGGGCAGATGCCTCTAATAAGGAAATTGCCAAAGAGAGGTTTTAGAAAAAGGCCCGCGCCCGGTTATTTGATAGTAAATTTGGACGCGTTCTTGAAGTTAAAAAAGGAGGCGTCCATTACTCCAGAGTTGTTAAAAGAAAAAGGGGTCATAAAGGGCGCTGTCAATTTTTTAAAGGTATTGGGCAAGGGAGAAATAAAAGTTCCTGTGCACGTAAAAGCTCACGCATTCTCGAAATCAGCAGAACAAAAGATAAAGGCTGTGGGCGGGAAATGCGAGATAATAAAATAAAAAATATGCAGGAGAATTAAATAATACATGTTGCAGGCGTTTATAAATTCTTTCAGGATACCCGATCTTAGAAAAAAATTATTTATCACGCTTTTGCTCCTGTCGATTTACAGAATAGGCGCTTATATACCCACACCGGGCGTAAACGGCGCCGCTTTAATACAGTTCTTTAACAATATGGCCAGATCCCAGAGCGGATCGCTTTTTGGTATTATGGATATGTTTTCTGGCGGAGCTTTGACGCGCCTTACCATATTCGCGCTTGGCATAATGCCTTATATATCAGCTTCGATTATATTGCAGCTTTTGGTTACGGTAGTGCCTTACCTGGAAAAACTTTCGAAGGAAGGGGAAGGCGGCAGGCGGAAGATGATACAGTATACGCGTTACGGCACTATAGTGCTTGCTGTTATCCAGGCATTTTTTATAAGTATGTGGCTGGAAAATCCTGTCAGATTCCAGGGACTGCAGATAGTAGAATATCCTGGATGGGGCTTTAGGTTACTGACGGTAGTTACGCTTACGACAGGGACAGCTTTTATAATGTGGATAGGGGAGCAGATTCAGGAGCATGGCATAGGGAATGGCATTTCGCTCGTAATAACCGCAGGCATAATTTCAAGACTACCTACTGCTATAGAGCAGGTTTTCGCCTTGATATTCGCTCCTCAAAAAAGCGTAATAAAATACCCGTTTTTTACGCTTACCGTAATGTCTTTGATCGGCGTTGCGGTAGTAGTGGCGGTTATACTGATTACCCAGGGCCAGAGAAAGATTCCCGTGCAGTATGCTAAAAGGATAGTAGGCAGAAAGGTATACGGAGGCCAGAGCACTTATATACCTTTAAGAGTAAATCAGGCCGGCGTAATACCTATAATATTCGCGCAGTCGATAATACTTTTTCCTGCAACGGTAGCGGGCTTTATCCCGAATGCCGGGCTTCAGAGGTTCGCGGAAGCCTTGATGAGGGGGCATGTTTTATATACCGTAGTTTACAGCTTATTGATCATATTCTTCGCTTATTTTTATACAGCTATTACGTTCAACCCCGCGGATGTGGCTGATAATATGAAAAAATACGGAGGGTTTGTCCCGGGAGTAAGGCCTGGAAGGCCTACTGCGGAATATTTCGATTTTATAATGACGAGGATTACTCTTCCGGGCGCCATATTCCTGGCTTTCATAGCTGTTTTTCCGGATATGCTTGGCGCATGGCTGAAGATACCGTATCTCATAGCCAGCTTTTTCGGAGGGACCGCTCTCTTGATAGTGGTTGGAGTCATGCTCGACACGATGAGGGCCGTGGAATCCCAGCTTTTGATGAGGCACTACGACGGGTTTTTGAAAAAAGGAAGGATCAGGGGCAGAAGATAGCATGAGAATGGTATTATTGGGGCCTCCAGGAGCGGGTAAGGGGACGCAGGCAGTTAAGCTAGCGGAAGAAAAAGGTTTTCTGCACCTTTCCACGGGAGACATATTACGGGAGAATGTAAAGAACAATACCCCCATAGGGAAAAAAGCGAAAGGGTTCATGGAAAAAGGGGAACTTGTCCCCGATGATATCGTCATAGAGATGATGCTTGATACCATAAAAAGCGCGCAGGGTAAAAAAGATTTTATACTGGACGGTTTCCCCAGGACCGTGTATCAGGCAAAAAAACTGGACAGCGCGCTGGACAAACTTGGGATGCCGGTAGATATGGTCATATATTTCAAGACCAGCATCGATATGGTTATTTCAAGGCTTGCCGGCAGAAGGCTTTGTTCCAAATGCGGGGCAAATTATCACATAGTGAATATGCCTCCCAGGAAACAGGGCGTATGCGATAAATGCGGGGCAGGGCTTTATCAAAGAAAAGACGATAGCGAAGAGACCATAAAAAAGAGGCTTGAGGTTTACGACAGCCAGACAAAAGAGCTCATAGATTATTATAAGGCCAAAGGGCTCCTAAAAGAGGTTTCAGGCGACCTGGACGTGCTTAGGGTTTACAACGAGTTATCCGAGATAGTGAACACCTGCGAAGCAGATGATAGACATAAAATCAGAAAATGAGCTTAGGCTTATTTCTGAGGCAGGAAAAATAGTAAAATTGATATTGGAGGAGATAAGGAACGCCGCAAGGCCGGGAATAACTACAGCCGACCTTGAGAGAAAAGCGGCCGAGATAATAAAAGAAACAAAAAGCAGATCCGCGTTTTACGGATATAAAGGGTTTCCCGGGGTGATATGCACTTCTTTGAATGAACAGGTAGTGCACGGCATCCCAGGAAACGTCCCGCTTTCTTCCGGAGATATCCTGAGCGTAGACGCGGGCGTAGAGAAGGATGGTTATTACGCGGATAGCGCTATAACGATAGCCGTAGGGGATAAGGTCGAGAAAGAAGCCCGCTCTCTTATAGAAGTTACGGAAAAGGCGTTATACCTTGGCATAGAAAAGGCAGTGGAAGGCAACAGGCTCTTTGATATTTCGAACGCTATACAGGAGTTAGCGGAGTCAAGCGGTTATGGAGTGGTAAGGAGTTTTGTCGGCCACGGCATAGGTAAAAATCTGCACGAGGAGCCGGAAATACCTAATTTCGGGAAACCGGGCACCGGGCCCAGGCTGAAGAATGGGATGGTGCTGGCGATAGAGCCTATGATAAACAAAGGCGGGTATGAAGTCGAGATTTTGAGCGACGGCTGGACCGCGGTTACTAAGGACAGGTCGCTATCGGCTCATTTTGAGCATACCGTGGCGATTACAAATAACGGCCCGAAGATATTAACGTAGATTAAAATCGAGGTTTCGGATTATGCCAAAAGAAGATGCGATAGAGGTTGAAGGCACCGTAGTGGAGTCATTGCCAAACGCCATGTTCAGGGTAGAATTAGAGAATGGCCACAAGGTGCTAGCGCATGTTTCTGGAAAAATGAGGATGAATTTTATAAAGATACTGCCCGGTGATAAGGTTAAGATGGAGCTTTCGCCTTATGATCTGACAAGGGGAAGAATAACATATAGGGCGAAGTAGGGAACGGTTTAAAACCGTTCCCTACAGATAATAAATAAGGGGTAATATATGAAAGTCAAAGCGTCCATAAAGGTAATTTGTGACAGATGCAAGATTATAAAACGTAAAGGCGTTGTCAGGATAATTTGTTCGAATCCTAAGCATAAACAAAGACAGGGATAAGGAGTCAAGCATGGCAAGGATCGCAGGTATAGATTTACCGAAAGAAAAACGCATAGAGATAGCTTTGACTTATATTTACGGCATAGGGAGGGCTCTCTCGAACAAGATTTTGAAACAAGCGGGCGTAAACCCGGATACAAGGGCAAAGGATATGAAAGAAGAGGAGATATCCAGAGTAGCCGCCATAATTCAGAAGGAATACAAGGTAGAAGGGGATTTAAGAAGGGAAATATCGCAAAACATAAAGAGGCTTATAGATGTAGGTTCTTATAGAGGGTACAGGCACAGAAGGTCTCTGCCCGTGAGAGGCCAGAGGACCAGGACGAACGCAAGAACCAGAAAAGGCCCGAGAAAGACAGTAGGCGTGACAAGGAAGGCTACCAAGCAGACAGCCGCGGCGCCGGAAAAATAAGCGAGTAAATAAATTACGTGCTAATTAATTAAAAGGAGTTTTATGACAGAGAAACCTAAGACAACGAAGAAAAAAGTTGTTAAGAATGTTACCAGCGGTATTGTACATGTTCTGGCGACCTTCAATAACACGATTGTAACTATAAGCGACAGGCAGGGTAATGCGATAGTGTGGGCAAGCTGTGGATCCGCGGGATTTACGGGTTCTAAAAAATCAACACCTTTTGCGGCACAGATAACTGCCGGCGATGCCGCAAAAAAAGCCATAGAGCACGGCCTTAAGGATGTGGAGGTTTTCGTAAAAGGCCCGGGTTCTGGCAGAGAAGCCGCGATAAGGGCTATACAGGCAGCGGGTTTGCATATAAGCGCTATAAGGGATGTAACGCCTATCCCGCATAATGGCTGCAGGCCGCCTAAAAGGAGAAGGGTATAATTATGGCGAGATATACGGCATCATCATGCAGGATATGCAGGAGGCAGGGTTCCAAGCTTTTTTTAAAAGGCCAAAGATGTTATACGGAAAAGTGCGGTTTTGACAAAAGAAGTTACGCGCCCGGACAGCACGGGAAAACCCAGAGGACAAAGCTTTCGAATTACGGGCTGCAATTAAAAGAAAAGCAAAAGGTAAAGAAGATATACGGGATACTGGAGCGTCAGTTTAGGAAATATTTTAAGACAGCCAGCAGGTCAAAAGGCGTTACCGGTTCCAAGCTTTTGGAGCTTTTAGAAAGAAGGCTGGATAATGTCATATTCAGGGCCGCTTTTGTTTCTTCAAGGCCGGAAGGCAGGCAGATGGTAATGCACGGCCATGTGCTTGTGAACGACAGAAAAGTGGATATACCGTCCTTTTCCGTAAAAACAGGCGATATCGTAGTCATAAAGCCAAAAGAAAAGACCGTAAAGAGAGTGAAAGAATCCGCAGAGAAATTGAAGGACAGGGGATATCCGAGCTGGATAGAAGTGGACAAGGGGGCTCTTAAGGCTAAGATAACCAGGGTTCCCGAGCGTAGCGACATAGCGGCTGATATAAAAGAACAGTTGATAGTCGAATTATATTCCAAATAAGGTTTATTGGGAATACTATAAGAGGGGGTAATAAATGGGAATAAGCTGGAAGACGTTTGAGATGCCTAAAAGATTGGAGTGCGATGAGTCTAGTTATTCTAAGACATACGGTAAATTCATAGCGGAACCTTTCGAAAGAGGTTTTGGGTCTACTATAGGGAATTCGCTGAGGCGCATCCTTATATCTTCCATCGAGGGGACAGCGGTAACGTCCGTAAAAATAGACGGCGTATTGCATGAATTTTCCACTATACCGGGAGTACTTGAGGATGTCCCTCAGATTATATTGAATATAAAACAGCTGTTTCTGAAATCGGAATCCCGCACCCCAAAAATACTTCGCTTAAAAGCAACCAAGAAAGGCGAGATTACGGCTAAAGACATATCAGCCGATGAGACGATAGAAATAATAAACCCGGATCTTCATATAGCTACCCTTACGAAAGATACGAGTTTCGCCATGGAGCTGGAGATAGGCAGGGGCAGGGGGTTCGTGCCTTCGGAAAGAAACAAGAAAGAAGGCCAGGCGATAGGAGTGATACCGGTAGATTCCATATTCGCTCCGGTAAGAAGAGTTAGTTATCATGTTGAAAACACAAGGGTAGGCCAGATTACGGATTATGATAAGCTGATACTGGAGATATGGACCAACGGCAGTATGGAACCAAAGGACGCGATCCTGCATGCGTCTCATATATTAAACAAACACCTGGAAGTGTTTTTAAAGTTTGGCCAGATCATTGTGGAGGATGAGGCTCAGGCAGAAGTTAATCAAGAGAATAAAGAGCTGTTGGACAAGCTGAAACTGCCTGTTTCGGAGCTGGAGCTTTCGGTAAGAAGCGGCAACTGTCTCAGAGAAGCGCGCATAAAGACCATAGGGGAGCTGGTAACCAAGACAGAGCAGGAAATGCTGCAGTACAGGAATTTCGGGAAAAAGTCTCTTCAGGAAATAGCGGAGATACTAAAGGGCATGGGCCTTTCTTTAGGCATGGAAATTCCAAAGGAGAAGGCTTCGAAATGAGACACCACAGACATAGCGTAAGATTCGGAAGGCAAAGAAGCCATTACAAGGCAACGTTAAAGAGCCTTGTTTCCGGGCTTATTATAAATAAAAGCATACGCACGACTAAGACAAAGGCAAAGGAGACAATGCGCCTGGCCGATAAGCTTATTACCCTCGGAAAAGAGAAGACCGTGGCCAACCAGCGCAGGGCATTTGCTATCCTGGGAGACAGGAAGCTGGTCGGTATTCTTTTTAACGAGCTCGCGCCTCTTTTCAAGGACAGAAAAGGCGGATATACAAGGGTTATGCTGACCGAGAAAAGACACGGCGATAACGCGCAAATGGCCATACTCGAGTTCGTAGAAAAGCCAAAGCCTCCGGAACCCAAAAAGAAAGCGGATAAAAAAGATAAAAAACCGGCCGCAGTTCCGGCGATAGAAACAAAGGCTGAAAAAGAAGATAAGGTAATCGCTCCTGAGCCGAAGAGGGAAGAACACAGGAAAGAGGAACATAAAAAAGAAGCGCCTCATCCAAAGAAACCAGAGAAGCCGATACAAAAGCCTGGTTTCTTCAAGAAATTTTTCGGACGAAAAGGGGATTAAGGTAACATTTTATATTGGGTTGGAGTGGGCCTTCGAAAAGACGTTCGGCTTGCCCCAGCGTGGCAGCCTCACTCAGTGTTTCTTCTCGCTCGTCCGCAATTCATGCTAAGTTTACACTCAAGCAATACTCATTTTGTAAACTTAGCATGATTGCGGACACAGTGCCCGCTCAAACAAACAATGCTTTTCTCAGGCCTACTCCAACCCAATACAACAACTCGCAGGCTTCTATGAAACTTTCTTCGCGCGCAAAAAGCGTTTCTCCATCATTGACTCTCGCTATTACAGCCAAAGCCAAGAAGATGAAACAGTCCGGCATAGATGTCATAGGCTTTGGCTCAGGCGAACCCGATTTTGACACCCCTGAACACATAAAATCAGCCGCTATAAAAGCCATCCAGCAGGGTTTTACGAAATATACCGCTGAATCAGGCACGGATGAGCTAAAACAAGCAATTTGCGAAAAATTCCAGAAAGACAACGGACTTGCCTACCTCCCTTCCCAGATAGTTGTATCCTGCGGAGCAAAGCATTCACTTTATAATATAATCCAGGCAGTGTGCGAAAAAGACGATGAGGTAATTATCCCGTCTCCTTACTGGCTGAGCTACCCGGAGATGGCAATCCTGGCGGAGGCAAAACCTGTTTTCGTAAAAACAGACGATTCCTCCGGATTCAGGATGGCTGTATCCGATTTTAAGAAGGCCATTACAAAAAGGACAAAAATAATAATAATAAACAGCCCGTCGAATCCTACGGGGGCTATCTACGGAAAAGATGGCCTGAGAGAAATAGGGAAGATAGCCGTAGAAAAAGGGATTTTGATTATCAGCGACGAGATTTATGAAAAAATTATCTTCGAAGGCAATTCCCATATTTCCATAGCTTCTTTGGGCGAAGATATATTTAAAAACACCGTTGTTGTCAACGGCGTGTCTAAAAGTTTTGCGATGACCGGATGGAGGATAGGGTATTTGGCTGCGCCCGACAACGAGCTTGTGACGGCAATCAAAAATATACAAAGCCATTCCACGTCGAACCCCTCTTCTATAAGCCAGATGGCCACCTTAGGGGCTCTTAAAGGCGGCGGGGCTGTTGTAGACGACATGAGAAAAGAATTTGAAAAAAGAATGAATTATATAGTAGGCAGGATAAATCAAATAAAAGGGCTTTCCTGCTTAAAACCCGAGGGCGCTTTTTATATATTTTGCAGGATACATAGAAAAGGCCTGTCCAGCATGGAGTTGACGGATAGATTGCTGGATGAGGCGAAGGTAGCTGTAGTTCCTGGCAAGGTTTTCGGTTCCGATGCTCATATAAGGCTTAGCTTTGCCACCGGCATGGAGAATATTAAAAAAGGCGTCGACAGGATAGAAGAGTGGTTTGATAAAAATGGGTAAGACTATAGCGGAAAAAATATTCAGCCTGCACAGCAATAAAGACGCAAAGGCCGGAGATGTGGTGGTCGCTAAGATAGATTTCTGTTTTGGCCAGGACGGAACCAGCATGCTGGTTATAGACGCTTTTCGCAATCTTGGCGCAAAAAAGGTATTTAGTAAAGATAAATTTCGCATGGTAATAGATCATAGCGCGCCAAGTCCCAGCATAGGCGTTTCAGAGGTGCATAAAAAGATGCGCAATTTTGCCAAAGAGCACAGCCTGAGGATGTTCGATATCGGCTGCGGGGTATGCCATCAGGTTATACCGGAAGAAGGGCTTGTTGTCCCCGGGGATCTGGTTGTTGGGGCTGATTCTCATACCTGCACTTACGGGGCTCTCGGCGCTTTCTCCACAGGGATGGGATCTACCGATGTGGCGGTAGCTCTTGCGACAGGGAAGAACTGGTTCAAGGTCCCGGAGACCATTAAGATAATCCTTAAAGGCAGGGCTAAAAAAGGAGTGTTTTCGAAAGATGTGATACTTTATATAATAGGGGAACTCGGGGCCGATTATTGCACGTATAAAGCCGTAGAGTTTTCAGGGGAGTATATAAAAAATATAGGAATGGACGCGCGTTTTACGATAACCAATATGGCTATCGAGATGGGCGCGAAAGCAGGCATTATCGAACCTGATGAGAAAACATACGGATGGCTGAAAGAGCATAGGGCAAAAAGCGCGGGGCATAGAGTTAAAAGCGACAAAGATGCCGGGTATTCGGAAGTCATAGAATTCGATGTAAGTAAAATTGCGCCGCAGGCAGCAAGGCCTCATACCGTCGATAATGTCGTCCCGGTAAGCAGGCTTAAGGGCACAAGGATAAGCCAGGCGTTTTTAGGCACATGCACAAACGGAAGACTGGAAGATCTGACTATAGCTTATTCTATTTTGAAAGGCAAAAGGATTGACAAAAGCGTGAGGATGATAATAGCGCCGGCTTCCAGGGATATTTTTCAGAAAGCAATGAAAAAAGGCATTATAACGGAATTTGTCAGGGCGGGAGCATGCGTGGTTGCCCCGGGCTGCGGGCCTTGCGTAGGGACCCATAATGGAGTTTTATCTTCCGGAGAGGCTTGTATTTCAACGGCCAATAGAAATTTTAAAGGCAGGATGGGGAATCCGGACGCGTATATTTACCTGGGTTCTCCGGCTACGGTAGCGGCTTCGGCGCTGAAGGGAAAAATAACGGATCCAAGAAAATACATAAAGTAGGGGGCGGGTTTTAAACCCGCCCCCTACAACAAGGGTATAAAATATGGACATAAAAGACCTTTTAAAAAATGCTGTTGAGAAAAACGCATCCGACCTTCATATTACCGCTGATTCGGCCCCTATCGTAAGGATAGACGGAAAACTCATGCCTTTAAACTTTCCAAAGCTGGACAAGGAATATTGCAAGCGCCTTGTGTACAGCATATTGGATGATAAGCAGAAGGCGGTTTTCGAGAGGGATCTGGAATTGGATCTTTCTCTGGATGTTCCGGGCCTTAACAGATTCAGGGTAAATGTGCATATGCAGAGAGGCAGTGTCGAGGCCGCTTTCAGGCTGGTGTCGCTAAAGATACGGACGATAATGGATCTTGGACTGCCTGCCGTGGTAGCCGACCTTTGCCGTAAACCCCAGGGGCTGGTGCTTGTTACGGGCCCAACGGGAGTCGGCAAAACCACAACACTTGCGGCAATGGTGGATCTTATAAACACGGAGCGCCAGGCGATAGTCATAGTGGTGGAAGACCCTATAGAATATGTGCATATCAATAAGCGCAGCATAATCAAACAAAGAGAGGTTTTTGCCGATACCAGATCTTTCGCAAGCGCGCTGGTTCACGCATTAAGGCAGGATCCGAATGTAATAATAGTGGGGGAAATGAGGGATATCGAGACCATATCCACCGTCCTTACAGCCGCGGAAACAGGGCATCTTGTGCTTGCTACATTGCACACGCCTGACGCGTCTCAAACAATAGACAGGATTATAGATGTTTTTCCGCCTTATCAGCAGGAGCAGATAAAGATCCAGCTTTCAACCACTTTACAGGGTGTTGTTTCACAGCAGTTATTGCCAAGAAGAGACAGGCCGGGCAGGGTTATTGCGACAGAAGTGATGATAGCCACCAATGCCATAAGAAACCTTATACGCGAGCATGAAACAGAGCAGCTGCTTACGCACATTCAGACAGGCGGACAGTATGGGATGCATACGATGGATAAGTCTTTGAAAGCGCTTTACCAGAAAGGCCTTATAGCGGAAGATGTTTTTAAGACATATATAAAGAACCCGGATGAAGTCAGAAACCTATAAGGGGTTTGCATGAAAGGCGTTTGTTATAAGTTTGGCAATGATATAAATACGGACCTTATTATATCCGGCAGGTATAAATTTTCAATTACAGACCCTAACCAGCTTGCCAAGCATGTATTTGAGGATATAGACCCTGAATTTCATAAAAAGGTGGGCAAGGATAAATTTTTTGTGATAGCAGGGACTAATTTCGGCTGCGGCTCTTCAAGAGAGCAGGCGCCAATGGCCCTTAAATACGCAGGCTGCTCAGCAGTGCTTGCCAAAAGCTTTGCGAGAATATTTTACAGAAACGCATTCAACCTTGGCCTGCCTTTGATAGAATGCGATACCGATAAGATAAAAAAAGAAGATATCATAGAAGTAGACATAGAGAAAGGTACGGTAGCTGGGCCTGAGAAGAAATATCTTCTGCGCATAAAGCCCTTTACGAAATTTCAGAAGAATCTTGTAGAAGTCGGCGGCATAGTAAATTATTATAAAAAATACGGGGAGTTGAAAATTGAGCCATAAAGTTACCTTGATCCCGGGCGATGGCATAGGAAGGGAAGTAAGCCTTGCCGCCAAAAGATGTATAGACGCTACCGGGGTAAAAATAGCTTGGGAAGAGCAGATAGCAGGCGAAGAGGCTATTGCTAAGTATGGGGCTGTTTTGCCTGTCCAGGTGCTGGATTCTGTAAGGAAAAACAAGGTTGCCATAAAAGGGCCTATAATAACTCCTGTAGGCAAAGGTTTTAGGTCAGTTAATGTACAGCTTAGGAAGGCGCTTGATTTATACGCGTGTTTAAGGCCGTGCAAGCTGATCAAGGGCGTGAAAAGCAGATACGCCAACATAGACCTTGTAGTTGTAAGGGAAAACACAGAAGACTTGTATGCCGGCATAGAATTCAGCCAGGGGCTCGAGAGAACAGGTGACGTTATAAAAAATCTTGAAGAGCTTAGCGGAATAGCTATAAAGAAGGATTCAGCTATAGGTATAAAACCCATCTCGATAAGCGCATCAAAGAGGATAGTAAAATTTGCCTTTGACTATGCCGTTAAGAATAAAAGGAGAAAAGTTACCGCTGTCCACAAAGCAAATATTATGAAAGAGACAGACGGGCTTTTTTTGAAATGCGCCAGAGAGGTTTCGGAAGAATATAAAGGCAAGATAGAATTCGAGGACAGGATTGTGGACAATATGTGCATGCAGCTTGTCCAGAATCCGGAAATTTACGATGTCCTTGTACTGCCCAATCTATATGGAGATATTTTATCAGATTTATGCGCAGGCTTGATAGGGGGGCTGGGCATAGCTCCGGGCGCCAATATCGGGGATAATATGGCGCTATTCGAGGCGGTGCACGGCAGTGCCCCGAAATATACAGGATTAAATAAAGTAAACCCGACCGCGATGATACTTTCAGGCGTTCTAATGCTTCGTTATTTAAAAGAAGAGAAGGCCGCTGATAGGCTGGAAAAGGCCGTGAGCGAGGTTATAGCCGAAGGAAAAGATGTCACATACGATTTAAAGAAAGACCGCAATGATCCGTCTGCCGCGGGTACCAGCCAGATGGCCGACGCGATTATAAAAAAGATTAATAGTTAGCATAACGCATAGCATCTATGTTTAAGTTTACACTTCGAGCAATACTTGTTTTGTAAACTTACGGGTAAAAAGACATGAAAATAGCTGTTATTGGAGCTGGAAACGTAGGAGCAATGGTGGCATCCAGGGTCATAGACGCCGATCTGGCAGATGTTATTTTGCTGGATGTAGTTCCGGGCCTGGCAAAAGGCAAGGCTTTGGATATATCGGATGCAAGGCCTCTATTCGATTCCAGGGCCACGATAGCAGGCTCGGAAGATTTTAAAGATATGAAAGATTCGGATATAGTAGTAATTACGGCAGGCCTGGCAAGAAAACCAGGGATGTCCCGCGATGACCTCCTGAAGAGAAATGCCGAGATAATAAAAGAAGTCGCTCTTCATATTAAAAAATACTGCCCGTTATCTATGGTGATAGTAGTAACAAACCCTTTGGATGTCATGAGTTATCTTGTGATGAAAACCACAGGCTTCAGCCCGAACAAAGTTATCGGCATGGCCGGTGTTCTGGATACGGCGAGATTCGTAAATGCTTTATGGGAAAAAAATCACGATGTAAATCCGAACAATATCTTAATGATGGGCAGCCATGGAGATACTATGGTCCCTATTAACAGGTCGGACAGCATCTCGAAAATCCTTTTCGAAGAAACCTCCGAACAGGCCAGGAATCGCGGGGCAGAAATAGTAAAATACCTGGGCACGGGAAGCGCTTATTTCGCCCCCTCGGCTTCCGTGTTTTCTATGTTAGAGACTATAGTAAAGAAAGAAAGGAAGGCGGTGTGCGTAAGCGCATATCTTGATGGCCAATACAACGAAAAAGATATTTACATAGGAGTGCCTGTGATTTTGGGTGCCATGGGCGTTGACAAGATAATAGAAATAGACCTTGCCGCAGAAGAAAAACGGGATTTTAAAGAATCCGCCCGCCAAATTCGCGAAAGCATTGCCAAAACTTTCTCGTAAGTTTACACTTCGAGCAATACTCGTTTTGTAAACTTATTTAATTATACCATGCAAAAATACGATTTAGCTATTATTGGTTCGGGGCCGTGCGGTTATGTGGCGGGCATCAGGGCAGCCCAGCTTGGCCTCAAGGTATGTATTTTCGAAAAAGACAGGGTGGGCGGAGTATGTCTTAATTGGGGATGTATACCTACAAAGGCGCTTTCTGCCTCGGCCAACGCGCTTTATAATATAGAACGCGCCTCTGAATTCGGAATAGATGTGAAAAGCTTTAGCCTGGATTTCTCAAAGGTATGTGATAGAAAACAAAAAATAGTAGCAAAGCTTTCCTCCGGCGTGGAAATGCTTTTAAAAGCGAAAAAAATAGATGTAATAAAAGAAAAAGCGGAGATAAAAAGCCCTGCTATTATCAAGGCGGACAATTTAGAAATAGAAGCCAAAAATATCCTCATAGCGACAGGATCTATTCCTCTTGAACTTCCGGGACTATCTTTTGACCACGTTAATATCTTATCCAGCACAGATATGTTGGAATTAAAAACCATACCCAGAAATCTTATAATAGTAGGCGGCGGCGTGATAGGATGCGAATTCGCGTCCATATTCAGGGCTTTTGGTTCAGAAATAACGATAATCGAAGCAATGCCCCAGCTTTTACCTAACGAAGATGAAGAGATAGTCCGCAAGATGGAACAGATTTTTAAAAAAAGAGGCATAAAAGTACTAACTAACACTAAGATCGATAAAATAGATAAAGACAGTAAAACTCTTATCTGCGTGGGCCGTCTGCCTAATTCAAAAGGCCTAGGCATAGAAACTTTGGGCATTGAAACCAATAAAGGCTGGATAAAGACAGATGAGCATTTCAGGACGAACACAAGCAACGTCTATGCTGCCGGAGATATAAAAGGCGGAATGTTATTGGCTCACGTAGCTTCGAGGGAAGGCATAATAGCCGCAGAGTATATGGCAGGCAATAGCCAATCAATAGATTATAATGCGATCCCAAGCTGTATTTTTACTAACCCTGAGATAGCAAGCGTTGGCTTGAATGAAAAAGCCGCGAAAAATAAAGGCTTAGATATGAAAGTCAGGAAATTTTTATTTTCTGCGATAGGCAAGGCCCATGTAATCAATGAGACGGACGGGTTTATAAAGCTCGTAGTTGATAATAAGAGCGATAAGATATTAGGCTGCCAGATAATAGGGCCGCATGCGACAGATCTGATAGCAGAGATTTCTCCATGCATTCAATTTGGCATAACTTCGGAAAAACTGTCAAGCGTAATACATGCCCATCCGACACTATCTGAAATAATTTGCGAAGTGTCCGAGGCGGCGCATGACAAGGCAATACATTCTCTGTAACTTTACCCCGCACCATTCGCTTCGCTCAGGTACGGGACAGGCAAAACGAGTATTGCTCGAAGCGTAAACTTATTCTGGGCAATGCAGGAGATTATGGTGCGAATAGGTATTTTAGGCGGCACATTCGATCCTGTGCATAACGGGCATATATATCTTGCCGAAAAGGTTTATAGGAAATTATCTTTAAATAAGCTGATTTTTATACCTGCTTATATCCCCCCTCATAAGAAAGGCGCAAAAGTAACCCCTGCCAGGCATAGATACAATATGTTGAAACTGGCCCTGGCCGATAACAAAAGGCTTAAGGTATCCGATATGGAAATCAAAAGAAAAGGCAAGTCCTATTCAGTGGAAACCCTCAGGCGCCTTAGAAAGCGGTATGGCGCCGAAGCTGAGATTTTCTTTATAGCAGGTTCTGATTCTCTGGCGGAGCTTGATAAATGGAAGAACCTGGAAGAGATTTTTAAACTTTGCAGGTTTGCTGTGATAGAAAGGCCGGGGTTCAAATTCGGCAAGCCCCGCAGGGATTTTATCCGCCTAAAGATAAATGCCAGGGATATATCAGCAACCGAAATCCGGAATAAGGCAAAAAAAGGCAAATCCTTGGCAGGCTTTACGCCGCAGAAGGTAATAAAATATATACATAGAAATAAATTATATGTTTGACAATTTCCATATATTGTGTTAAATTTATCTCGTTTAAGGATGAACTGTTTTATTATTAACAAGGAGGGTGCAAATGGCACAAGGCTATTGTGTAAAGTGTAAGTCCAAAAAAGAAATGAAGGACGCAAAAGAAGTTACCATGAAGAACAAAAGAAAAGCAATGAAGGGTAAATGCCCTGCCTGCGGTACTAGCATGTTCTGTATCCTGGGAAAATAAAAGTATTTTAGTTCGTGAAACCTAGAGAAAAGGCCCTGCTTGTTGCGGAACTTGCAAAGCAAAAGTTAGCAGAGGATGTTGTAATACTGGATATGAGAAAACTATCCAGTATTACGGATTTTTTTGTCATAGCTAATGCATCTTCGACAAAGCGGTGCCAGACAATAGCAGAAAATATAGAAACAGGCCTGCTGGAAAAGCAGGAACATGTCTCCAAAATAGAGGGCTACGCGGAAGGACTATGGGTGCTTATAGATGCCTATGATGTCGTAGCCCATATATTTTATGGCGATATGAGGAAGTTTTATAATCTTGAAGGCCTGTGGGGCGACGCTCCTAGAGTCAAGTTATGCCACAAAAAGAAAAAAACTCGCTCAAAGAAAATCTCAACAAGAAAATAAAAGAATTCTCCGCGCTTTATGAAGTCGGCAAATTTATAACATCAACTCTTCATCTCGACGAAGTCCTTGCCCTAATAACAAAAAAAGCAACAAATATAATGAACGCATCCGCCTGCTCCTTAAGGCTTCTGGATAAGTCAGGCCAGGAATTGCTGCTTCGCTCCTCTTATGGTTTCGCGAACAAGGAATTCCAAAAGGTTAAAAGAAGCCTTAAAATAGGGGAAAGCATAGCCGGAAAAGTCGTAAAAAACGGCAAGCCATATATTATAAACGATTTAAGAAGAGAGAAAAAATATAAATATCCGCATTATGTAATACAGAAAGGCCTCAGGTCTCTTGTAACCGTCCCTCTTGTGCAAAAGGATAAGATTATAGGTGTTTTGAGCATCTACAATACTAAAATCGGAGAATACACCCCTGAAGACGTAAAGCTTTTAGCAATGTTTGCCAGCCAGGCTGCCATAGCCATTGAAAATGCCAGGCTTTTCGAGCAAGCGCAGACAGGTTATTTAAATACCATCAGGACGCTTTCGAATATCATAGACGCCAAAGACAGCCAGACATTCGGGCATTCCGAGCGCGTGATGAAGCATTGTATGGATATTGCTCGGGCTCTTAAGCTTTCCGAGGAACAGAAAGAGGTTTTAAAATACGCAGGGCTTTTACATGATATCGGCAAGATAGGCATAGATGTAGGCATACTAAGAAAGCCATCCAAGCTCAGCAAAGAGGAATGGAAGGTTATGGCCATGCACCCGGTACTGGGTTCTGGAATCGTGGAACAGATAGGCTTTTTGGATGACCTTGCCCCCATCATACTGCATCATCACGAGAGATACGACGGCAAAGGTTATCCTTCCAAATTAAAGAAAGACAAAATACCGCTGGGCGCCAGGATACTTTCGGTTGTGGATGCGTACGAATCGATGGTTTCGGACAGGCCTTACAGAAAGGCGCTGTCTTCCAAGAAGATTAAACAGGAATTGACGGAAGGTTCAGGTACGCAATTCGACCCTAAAATAGTCAAGATTTTTTTAAAGGTCTTGGACAGTAAAAAACACAGCTAACTTTACCCGCCTGTTTTATGATCAAGATAGAAATGGATTTGATAAATATAATAAGAAAGGCTGCAAAAAAGGCGTTTCCGGAAGTGCCGGATAGCGCGGTTGCGGATCTGCTGTTAGAAACCCCCAAAGAAAAAAAGTTCGGAGATTTTTCCAGCAATATAGCCATGAAGCTGTCCAGGGATTTGAAGAAAGCCCCCTTGGATATAGCCGCCTGCATTATAAAACATATAGAAAAATCGGATATTGTCCAGGACATAAAAGCCGAAAAGCCCGGATTTATAAATTTTTATATCTCAAGCAAGGCCGTTATAGGCGTTCTTAGAGATATTATCAAAGAAGACTCCGGCTTTGGAAGTTCTTTTGTTGGCAGAGGTAAAAAGGTACAGATAGAGTTTGTAAGCGCCAACCCCACAGGCCCGCTTACTGTGGCTCACGGAAGACAGGCAGCTATAGGAGATTCTCTCGCCAGGATCCTGAAATTCTGCGGTTATAGCGTTACCAAAGAATACTATATAAACGACGAAGGCGTGCAGATACAGGCGCTTGGAAGGTCCGTAAAAGCCAGGCTCATGGAAGCTTTGGGTGAAAAATCGGAATTTCCGGAAAATGGCTATAAAGGATTATACATCAGCGCTGTTGCAAACACGATAAAAGAAACAACCCCTCCTGAAAAAATAAAAACACTGTCAGATGAATTTTACATGGAAAGATCCTCCGGCGACATAATGGGCACCATAAAAAAGGATTTAAAAGATTTTGGTGTCGATTTCGACGTTTGGTACAGCCAGAAAGCCCTGGCAAAATCCGGCAACGTGGAAAAGACTTTAAGCGCGCTTAAGGATAAAGGTTTTTTGTACGAACAGGAAGGCGCGACGTGGTTCAGGTCGACGCAGTTTAGGGACGATAAAGACAGGGTGGTAATAAAGAGCGACGGATCGTATACCTATGTTACGCCGGATATGGCTTATCACAGGGAGAAATTCAAAAAAGGCTATGATAAAATAATAGATATACTTGGCCCCGACCACCATGGCTACATAAACAGGATAAAGGCCGCGTGCGAGGCGCTCGGATATGACCCCGGAAAGCTGCATATCATGATAGCCCAGCTTGTCACTCTTTACAGGGAAGGGAAACCCGTAAGGATGTCGACAAGGGAAGGCGAGTTTATAACCCTGCGAGAGGTAATGGATGAGATAGGAAAAGACGCCGCCAGATTCTTTTTTATAATGAGAAGAACGGAGAGCCATCTTGATTTCGACCTGGCGCTCGCAAAAGCCCGGACGCTCGATAATCCTGTTTATTACATACAATATGCCCACGCCAGGATTTCCAGCATAATAGAATTTTCAAAAAACGCAAAACCAGATCTTGATAATCTTGCGCTCCTGGACAAACAGCAAGAAACCGATCTAATCAAGGCAGTGATGCATTATCCCAAGATTATAGAGGCAGCCGCAGTAAATCTGGAGCCATATATCCTTCTAAAATATCTTCAGGACCTAGCCGGTTTTTTTCATTCCTATTACAATGCTTATCGTATAGTTACGGATGATAAGCCTCTTACCGAGGCGAGAATTGCCCTTATTCATACAGTAAAAAAGGTGCTGGCAGGCGGGCTTAATTTATTAGGCGTAACTGCGCTCGAAAAGATGTAAGTTTACAAAACAAGTATTGCTTGAAGTGTAAACTTACAAAATACATGTTTGACTCCATTAAAATCTATAAAGGCGAAGAATTGGACTATAAGTTTCTCGCCAGCCAGTTAGCAGGCTACGGCTATGAGAGACGGGAAATGATTTCCGAACCCGGTGATTTCAGTATGCGGGGCGGCATAATAGATATTTTCCCTCCCACATTCGAAGGCCCTGTCAGAATAGAGCTGTCGGGCAATAAAGTGGAATCCCTGAGAAGTTACAGCCTGCTTTCTTCGGAGACTCTCGAAGAACACACGATGGTTATAATCCTTCCCAAGCTCGGCATCTACCCAAAAAAGAAAAAAGCAGCGGATATGGGCGAAAAAGTCCCTTTGGCCTCATTCGTAGATATACAGATAAATGATTACATAGTCCACGTGGATCACGGCATAGGCATATTCAGAGGTTTCAAGAAGATAAGATTTGGAGAGGAGGAGAAAGAAAATATAATAATAGAATACGCCAACAATGACAGGCTCTATGTTCCGATAGAGGAAATGCATCTGATACAAAAGTATGTCGCATTCGAGCGCAGGCCCCCAAAACTTTACAAGCTTGGCAGTAAAATGTGGAAGGCCGTAAAGGAAAGGGTCAAAAAGGGTATTTATTCTATGGCGTTCGAACTGCTTGAGATAAACGCGATGCGTTCCAAGCTGGACGGCTGCAGGTTCTCGAAGGATACCGAATGGCAGATCCGGTTCGAAAATAATTTTCCTTTTAAGGAAACTCCCGATCAGGCGCGCTCGACTCTCGAAGTGAAAAAAGACATGGAGTCCGCGAAACCAATGGACAGGCTTTTATGCGGAGACGTAGGCTATGGCAAGACGGAAGTCGCGCTGAGAGCCGCTTTTAAGGCGGTTATGAGCAATAAGCAGGTGGCAATACTTGTTCCAACCACGCTTCTGGCAGAGCAGCATTTTATAACATTCAAGAAAAGGATGGAGGATTTTCCGGTAACAGTAGAGATGTTGAGCCGTTTCAGGACAAGAAGCGATGTAAATCGCATATTGAAACAGGCGGCAGGCGGGGCAATCGACATACTCATAGGCACGCACGCGATCCTGAGAAAGGATGTAAAATTTAAAGACCTTGGCCTGGTCGTGATAGATGAGGAGCAAAGGTTTGGAGTCAAGGATAAAGAAAGGCTTAAAAGAACAAGGCTTTTGGTCGACGTCCTTACGCTTACGGCAACACCTATACCGAGGACCCTTTACATGTCTTTGATGGGAGTAAAGGATATGTCTATCATAGAAACCCCTCCCCAGGACAGGCTTCCCGTAGAGGTAATCGTTTCGGAATACGATGACAGCCTTATAAAAAAGGCTATATTATTCGAAAAGAACAGGAACGGCCAGGTATTTTTCGTGCATAACAGGATAGAGGGGATTGAGAAGATAGCCGCCAGGATATCAAGCCTGGCGCCAGGAGTAAAGCTGGCTGTCGCGCACGGCAGGATGCATTCGAGAGAATTGGAAAACATAATGAGAGAATTTATGAAAGGAAGTATTGACGTTTTGATATCAACGGTTATAATAGAATCTGGCATAGATATCCCAAATGCCAATACGCTGATAGTAAATCGTTCCGATATGTTCGGTCTGGCCGATTTATATCAGCTGAAAGGCAGGGTCGGCAGATTCAAAAACAAGGCGTATGCGTATTTTCTTGTCCCAAGGGGGTATGCGCTAAGCAGAGAATCGGAAAGAAGGCTGGACGCGCTGAAGAGATATAAGGATCTTGGCTCCGGGTTTAAGATTGCGATGGAAGACCTGGAGATAAGAGGAGCCGGGAATTTGCTCGGAAAAGAACAGCACGGATATATATCCGCAATAGGTTTTGATCTTTATTGCAGGATATTGAGAGAGGCGGTAGATGGGCTTAATAAATATACAAAAAACTAGAATCATAGCCGTTTTGATCATATTTAGCCTGTCAGGGGTTGCGGCGCAGGCGGTTACTATCAATAAATTTGTGGCGGTCGTAAACGACGAAGTTATCACCCAGCAGGATATAGATCAGCTGTTATCCGTATTGTACGCCCAGTACAGCCAGGAATTCAAAGGCGATGAATTACTGCAGAAGATGGAGCAGGTAAAAAAAGATATATTGAACCAAATGATAGAAGACAAGCTTGTATTGAGCAGAGCTAAAGAATTGGGCATAAAAGTTACCGATTCCGAGATAGATGAAAGGCTGGGTTATATCAAAAAGGGCTTCCCTTCGGAAGAGGAGTTTTATAGCGCGCTTGAAACCCAGGGCATTACCATCGCTAACCTGAAGGACAGATACAGGGACCAGATAATGATGAAAAAACTGGTAGATTATGAGGTTAAATCTAAGATTTCAGTTTTACCCTCGGAGATAAGCGATTATTACGAAAAACACAGGGCCCAGTTCAAGGAAGAGGATAAGTACAGGGTAAAAAACATATTGGTAAAAGCAAAGGATAGCGTCAGCTTTGAGCTTGCGAAGGTGGAGATAGATAATATTTATGCTAAGCTCAAACAAGGCGGGGATTTCGATGTCCTTGCGGAGCGGCATTCCCAGGGCCCCAATGCCGGAAAAGGCGGAGATATGGGGTATATCGCGAGAGGCCAGATGCTCGAGGCCCTGGACGACGTCATATTTAAACTTAAGCCTGGCGAATTTTCAGAGCCTGTAAAAAGCGGAATAGGATATCATATCTTTAAAGTAGAGGATATACAGTATGGAAAACAAGCGAGCCTTGAGGATGTCCAAAAAGATATCCAGATGTCGCTTTTCCAGTATAAATTCAAAACCCAGGTAAGCGAATGGCTGGCGGGACTTAAGAAAAAAGCGTACATTTCTATAAAATGATCAGGCCTACCGTATTGATCACCACAGGAGATCCCGGAGGCGTAGGGCCGGAGGTTACAAAGAAGGCATTGCGCGATTCCAGGATAAAAGATCTCGCGGATTTTTTTATTATAAAACCATGCGACAAGACGGGATTCGATGCGATAGCGAAAGCCGTGGAAATTTTAAAAAAAGGCAAGGCGGATGCCTTGGTAACCGCTCCTGTCAGCAAAGAGGCCATAAATAAATCAGGTATCCCTTTTCAGGGCCATACCGAATACCTGGCGGAAGCTACCAAATCGAAAAAAATCGCGATGATGCTTTGCGGGGGCCGGTTGAAAGTGACGACGGTTACCCGTCATGTGCCTTTAAAAAAAGTTGCATGCGTATTGACTAAGGAAAAAATAATAGACGCCGCGGTTTTGACAGATTTCTATCTAAAGAAATATTTCGGAATTAAAAGGCCCAGGCTGGGGGTGTGCGGCCTGAATCCGCATTGCGGGGAAGGCGGCTCAATAGGCACGGAAGAGCAAGATGTGATCATTCCTGCGATAAAACGCCTGATGCGTTTTATCCCCGGGATTCGAGGCCCGATTTCCGGAGACGTGATTTTTTATGAGGCATACAACGGAAAGCTGGATGCCGTTATTTCTATGTATCACGACCAGGGTTTAGGGCCGTTAAAGATGGCGGCTTTCGAAAAAGGCGTAAATGTTACCCTGGGGCTCCCTTTTATCCGCACCTCTCCGGACCATGGCACAGCCTATGACATAGCGGGCAGGGGCATAGCCAGTCCGGACTCGATGAAAGAGGCTGTAAAACTTGCGGTCAGCATGGTTTCGAAATGCTAAAGCTAAGCGAGGTTAGATCCGTTTTGCGCGAACACGGTATTCATCCATCCAAACGCCTCGGCCAGAATTTTCTTGTAGATCAAAATATAAAAAATAAGATAATAAACAGCATCGAGATGAGCGATAAGGATGATGTTGTAGAGATAGGCCCCGGGTTGGGCGCGTTAACAGAAAGCCTTTGCGTCAAAGTTAAGAAACTCACGGCCATAGAAAAGGACACCAGGCTGTATGACATTCTAAAAGAGGCATTGGCGTTCGATAATCTGGAGTTGATAAACGGCGATGTTTTGAAATATGTTTTTGAAAATCGCGCCCAAAAAATAAAAATTATAGGCAACCTGCCGTATTATATTTCAAGCCCTATTTTAAATCATTTAATAGAAAACAAATCTTGCATAGACAGCGCGTATATTACCGTGCAGAAAGAATTTGCCAGAAGGGTGGTGGCCGGGCCGGGCACAAAAGACTATAGCTCGCTGTCCTGTTATGCACAGTTTTATACCGAACCGAAGATTTTGTTCGATATCCCAAAAGGCGCGTTTTTTCCTGTCCCGGAAGTGGATTCGTGTTTTTTGAAGATAAGTTTCGAAAAATATATAGACAGCTCTATCGATCAGGAGATGTTTTTTAAAATAATACGCTCGTCTTTCGAAAAACGCAGAAAGACTATCCTGAATTCTCTCGCTTCTTCAGGCATATTCGAGTCAAAAGAATCCGCGTTGGCATGCTTAACAAAAGCCCGCATTTCTCCGGATCGCAGGCCTGAAACCATATCTCTCCGAGAATTTGCCAAACTTCTGCCTTGATAAGTTTACACTTCAAGCAATACTCGTTTTGTAAACTTATACCGTTGACAATAAGCTGTATCTATGTTATTTTAATCTAAATTATGGGTATAAATAAAGATACTGTAAAATATACGGCTGATTTGGCAAGGATGGAGCTGTCGGATAAGGAGTTAGACCATTTCACAGGGCAATTGGACAGGATTTTAGCCTATGTGGACAAGCTAAACACCCTGAATGTTGCCGATCTCGATCCTGTAAGCCATATTCTGGAGATGAAAAACGTCTACAGGGACGACGTTGTGAAAAACTCATTGCCAGCGTCCGATGTCATAAAAAACGCGCCCGCTAAAGAAAACAATCTATTCAAGGTCCCCAAAATTATAGATACTGAGGCATAATGGAATTAAATACCCTTACCGCGCATGCGCTTATAGAACTTCTTAATAAAAAAGACATCTCGCCTATAGATATATGCAATAATATTATTAATAGAATAGAAAAGACAGAAAAAAACCTCAATGCCTTGGCGCATTTTGACAAAGAAAATGTCATGGAAAGATGCGGAAATATTACAAAAAGCGCTAAGAGAGGGCAACTCTGGGGTATCCCTATATTTATAAAAGACAACATCTGCGTTAAAGACGAACTTACCACCTGCTCATCGAAAATTCTCAAAGGTTTCAGGCCCCCATATAATGCCACCGTAATAGAAAAGCTTTCGGACTCAGGCACGATATTGATGGGCAAAACAAACATGGATGAATTCGCTTTTGGCTCATCTACTGAAACATCATGTTATGGCCCAACCAAAAATCCATGGGATTTGGAAAGAATCCCGGGAGGTTCTTCAGGCGGCTCCGCCGCAGCTGTCAGTGCGGATGAGGCGATATTCGCCCTTGGTTCGGATACAGGCGGTTCCATAAGACAGCCGGCCAGCCTTTGCGGAGTAGTAGGCTTGAAACCGACATACGGAAGAGTTTCCAGATATGGGCTTATAGCGTTTGCGTCTTCTTTGGATCAGATAGGGCCTATTACGAAAGACGTGGAAGACGCGGCAATTTTATTAAAAGCCATATCCGGGCACGATAGCATGGATTCCACTTCCGCTGATATCAATGTTTCTGATTACATATCCGGTATAAAAAAGGGTATAAAAGGCTTGAAGATAGGCATTCCAAAAGAATATTTTATCGAGGGCATGGATAATGAGGTCAAGGGCTCCATAGAGGCAGCTATAAAAAAATTAGAAGGATTAGGGGCAGTATGCGAAAAAACCAGCCTGCCTCACACCGAGTACGCGGTAAGCGTATATTATTTAGTCGCGACAGCCGAAGCCAGCTCTAATCTTGCGAGATTTGACGGGGTTCAATACGGCCTAAGGTCGGAAAATATAAAATCAATAATAGATATGTACAAAAAGACGCGCAAAGAAGGATTCGGGGACGAGGCAAAGCGCAGGATTATTTTAGGGACATTTGCCCTTTCCAGCGGATATTATGACGCGTATTATCTAAAGGCCTTAAAAGTCAGGTCATTGATAAAAAAGGATTTTGACGGCGCATTCAAGAAATTCGACGCGATAGTTACGCCGACTTCCCCTAGCGCCGCGTTTAAGATAGGGGAGAAGATAAGCGACCCTCTTACTATGTATCTTTCGGACATATTTACGATATCCGCGAATCTGGCAGGCATACCAGGCATATCCATACCATGCGGGTTTACAAAAGATAACCTGCCCATAGGGCTTCAGATGCTGGGAAAACCTTTTGACGAAGAAACAATTTTGAGAATAGCGTATAATTACGAACAAAATACCGACTGGCACAAACGAAGGCCGAAGCTATGAATTACGAGATAGTTATAGGGTTGGAGGTCCATTTACAGCTTAACACTAAAAGCAAAGTGTTTTGCGGATGCAGTACTGATTTTGGATCCGAGCCCAATACCCAGACTTGTCCTGTCTGCCTAGGTTTTCCAGGCAGCCTGCCTGTTTTAAACAGGCGCGCGCTGGAACTTGGCGCCAAGGTCGCAATTGCTTTGGATTGCCAGATCGCGAAAAAGATAAGATTTGACAGGAAAAATTATTTTTATCCGGACCTGCCAAAAGATTATCAAATTTCCCAGTTTGACCAGCCATTAGCTCAACATGGAAAGCTTCCTATTATTACCGGAGAAGCGGAGAAAAAGATAAGAATAAGAAGGGTGCATTTGGAGGAAGACACCGGAAAGCTTTTTCACCAGAAAGACGCGAGCCTTATAGATTTTAACAGGTCAGGGACCCCGTTGCTGGAAATAGTAAGCGAGCCTGATATTAATTCCCCGGAAGAGGCCTATTTGTACCTTACGGCTTTGAAATCTATCTTAGGGTACATAGACGTATCTGATTGCAATATGGAAGAAGGCAGTCTCAGGTGCGACGCGAACATATCGCTCAGAAAAAAGGGGGACAAAGAGCTGGGCACAAAAACAGAGATAAAAAATATGAATTCATTCAAAGGCGTAAAAGCCGCGCTTGAATATGAGGCGAAACGCCAGATAAGCCTGCTGGAGCAGGGAAAAAGGATTATTCAGGAAACCAGGCTTTATAGCGCGGAAAAAGGCACGACAGAATCAATGAGGTCGAAAGAGGAAGCCCATGATTACAGGTATTTCCCGGAGCCGGACCTGGTGCCTTTCGATTTCGAAGAGGACGTTTTGAAGGCTATCGAGAAGAGCATACCTGAACTGCCTGAGCCGAAAAAAAACAGGTTTATGGCAGATTATCAGCTTTCGCCTTATGACGCCGGTGTCATGGTTTCCGACAAGAATATGGCAGATTATTTTGAAAAATGCGTTAAACTATACAGTAACCCCAAAACGATCGCTAACTGGCTGATGGGAGATATTTCCGCGTACATGAAAGACAATAATATAGCGATAGGAAACTTAAACTTGAGGGCAGAACAACTCTCAGGTATGCTTAAAATGATTGACCGCGGACTCATCACTGGAAAAATAGCAAAAACGCTTTTGATAGAAATTATACAGACAGGCAAAGATCCTGAAAAGCTTGTAAAAGAAAAAGGGCTTGAGCAGATTTCCGACGCAGGTTCGCTGGAAGCGGTCGCGATCCAGGTAATTTCCGAAAATCAAAAGTCAGCGGAAGACTTCAAGAACGGAAAAGATAATGCTATAATGTTCCTTGTGGGAAAGGTAATGCAGAAGACAAAAGGAAAGGCTAACCCGAATAAGGTGAACGAGATACTCAGGGAAAAATTGAAAGGAGCAAAATGAAAAAAAGAATAGTTTTATTGCTGGTACTGGCAAGTTTCGCGATAGGAATCGCTGCGCATAATATCAGCTTTGCGGAAAAAGAGGCCCAGCAAAAACAAAAAGCCGACGATCTTTATAAAGAATTGGAGATTTTTTCGGATGCCGTAAGCATAATCCGCACAGACTATGTCGAAGATAAGAAATCGAAGGATCTTATATACGGCGCGCTGAAAGGGATGCTGGCATCTTTGGATCCGTACAGCCAGTTTATGGATCCGGACACTTATAACGAGATGAAAGTGGAGACGGAAGGCGAATTTGGCGGCATAGGCATAGAGATTACCTTAAAAGACGATCTTCTGACGATAATATCGCCTATAGATGATACGCCCGCTTATAAAGCCGGGCTTATGGCAGGGGATAAGATCGTAAAGATAGACGGCGCTATTACTAAAGACCTTACGCTGATAGAAGCGGTAAAAAAATTAAGGGGCAGGCCCGGTACGGATGTAAATATTATAGTGCTCAGGGAAGCCGATAAAAAACTTCTGGAATTTACGATAACAAGGGCAATAATCAAGATAGCCAGCATAAAAAAGGCGGAGATATTGGAGTCCGGGATTGGCTATGTAAGACTTTCCGAATTTCAGGAAAACACCCCTAAGGACCTTTCGGAGGCGCTTAAAAAGCTGGAAACGGAAAACCTGAAAGGGCTTGTGCTGGATCTCAGAAACAATCCCGGAGGGCTCCTTGACGTGGCAGTCGATGTAGGAAGCAAATTCATACAGGAAGGAAAAGTTATAGTCAGCACGAAAGGAAGGGTCGAATCCCAGAACATAGAGTTTAAATCGCGGAATAAAAACCATCACCTGGATTACCCTATGGTGGTGCTCATAAACGGAGGCAGTGCGTCTGCTTCCGAGATCGTGGCCGGCGCCCTGCAGGATTATAACAGGGCTATTATTCTGGGCACCAAGAGTTTTGGCAAAGGCTCTGTTCAGACTGTTGTGCCCATGTCGGATGGTTCCGCAATAAGGCTTACCACAAGCAAGTATTTTACTCCCAACGGACGATCTATCCACGGAGAAGGCATAATACCTGACATCGTGGTCGAATACGAAGAGCGTTCCTTGAAAGACAAGGAAGTGGATAAGGAAACGGCCCTGTTCGAAAAATTAATGGAGAACAAGGAAAAAACACCCGAAGAAAAGGCAGGAGAAAAGAAAAAAAAGGAGATGGATAATCAGCTGGCGAGGGCAGTGGATGTTTTAAAAGGTATAATTATTTACGGCGGAAAATAAAGATGTTAATTTTAGGCGTCGAAACTTCCTGCGATGAAACAGCGGCCAGCGTTGTAAAAAACGGCGCAGATATTTTATCGAACATAATTTCGTCAAGCCTAGAACATCATAAGAAGTTCGGCGGAGTTGTGCCTGAGATAGCGACCAGGCATCACGTAGAAAATATAGAAAAGGTGATAGGCGGTTCTTTGCGCAAAGCAAGGATAGGCATAAGAGATATAGACGCCTTGGCTGTAACCGAAGGGCCCGGGCTTATGGGCGCTCTCCTTACCGGCATCTCTTGCGCCAAGGCCATGAGTTATTGCCTGAATAAGCCTCTTATAGCCGTAGATCACTTAAAGGCGCATATATATTCTGCCGTGATGACGCAAAATCAGCCGGATTTTCCTTTTATAGGCCTTGTTGTTTCCGGAGGGCACACAAGGCTGTATCTGGTTGAAGACTTCGACAGCTTTGAGCTGCTGGGAGATACCGTCGATGATGCGGTGGGCGAAGCATACGACAAGGTCGCCAAAATCTTGGGGCTTGGCTATCCGGGAGGCCCTATCATAGATACTGTTGCCAAGAAAGGGAATGCAAACGCAATAAGATTTACATGCAAGGCTGTCAACAACAGCCTGGATTTTAGTTTCAGCGGCATAAAGACGGCCGTGCTGTATTATGTAAAAGGGCGTAGAGTAAAAAAGGAAGACGTATGCGCTTCTTTCCAGGAGTCGGTTTTAAAAGTTATAGCGGAAAATTCCGTCAAGGCAATAGAAAAATACAAGGCTAAATCCCTTGTTGTCGGAGGCGGGGTAAGCGCAAATTCAAGGCTGAGGGAGCTGATGCAGAGAGAGGCAAGATACAGGGATTTTAAATTATATTTTCCTCCCCTTGGCTTATGTTCGGATAACGCCGCGATGACAGCAGGTTTTGGGTACAGGCTATATAAAAAGGGCATAAAAACGCCTCTTGATATGACAGCCAGGATATAAAAGGAGGGACAAATGTTGACAGACGCTCAAATCGTATTGAGATTATTCTTAGCCGCCGCATTGGGCGGTATTATAGGTTTCGAAAGGGAAAAACATCACAGAGGGATGGCCGGCTTCAGGACGCATATACTTGTAAGCGTAGGGTCAGCCCTTATAATGCTTGTTTCTATGTATATATTCGATATTTACGCAGGCAAGGTTCCTGTTGACCCTGCCAGGATAGCCGCGGGGGTGGTTACCGGGATAGGATTTTTGGGGGCGGGCACTATTATCCGGTCGGGCGAATCCGTAAGAGGCCTTACTACGGCGGCGAGCCTATGGACTGTTTCAGGGATAGGCTTGGCTGTAGGCTGCGGTTTTTATATAGCCGCATGGGCAACCGCTATCATAGCGTTTTCCACATTGTATTTTTTAAGAAAGGTACCTATCGAAGAGAAACAGGAATAAAGAAAAGAGAGGAGGGGGCAAATGCTAAAACGGGATAAGAATGAGAAAAAAATCCTGGATGTAGATGCCGGCATGCAGGGGACTCTCACGTTCAAGGATCCTGTGAATCTCAGGATAAACGGCAATTTCGAAGGGAAGCTCGACACGAAAGGCAGTCTTGCGATAAGCGAAAACGCTTCGGTCCGCGCGGATATAAACGGCGAAGAGATAACGATAGGCGGGAAAGTCACGGGCAATATCATGGCATCGAACAGTTTAAAGGCCCTTTCCACCGCGCATATCGTGGGCGATATAACCACTCCCAGCCTCAGTGTGGAAACAGGCGCCGTTATTCACGGAAGATGCCAGATGCTTACAGGATCCAGCCTGAAAAGCAGTATTTTTAATATAGACGAACTTGCGAAGTACCTGGAAGTGGAGGTTTCCAACATACTCGAATGGGCGAATTCAGGAAAAATCCCTGCTTTTAAGGAAGGAAATGATTGGAAATTCGAACGGCCTAAGATTGAAGAGTGGATTGCTAAAGAAAAAACAAAATAAGTTTACACTTCGAGCAATACTCGTTTTGCCTGTCCCGTACCTGAGCGAAGCGAATGGTGCGGGGTAAACTTACAGGGTTATTGCGATAGAGCTATGATGAAACGGTTTTTAACATCAAAAGAAGCTGCGGATTATCTCGGCATCACGGAAGAAAAGTTGAATGATTTGGTGTCCAAGACGCACCAGATTACAGCTTACAGGATAGGCGGGATATATACCAGGTTCAAAGTAGACGATCTGGAGGCGTACCGAAGAAAGGGCATAACAAAAGGCGCAGGGAATCGCGGCAACAATAGCCTTGAAAGCATCAGAGACTTTTTCTATTTCAATGATTTTTATATTTATTCCGGTATTGTGATAGCCGTGATAATTTATTTTATATTAAGAAAGCCTTAAAATGTATTCTTCCGAATATTTAAAAAAAATGCTGAGCAGGCTTTATTTCAAAAAAATATCCGTGAATAAGGCCTTCGAAGAGCTTAAAAAACTCCCCTACGAAAATATGAAATTCGCTAGGCTGGACCATCACAGGGTTTTCCGCAAAGGATTCGGAGAAGTGGTTTATTGTGAGAATAAAACCCCTGACCAGATAAGAAAAATAATAAAAATATTTTTGAAGCATAAAAGCCCCGTGTTGCTTACCCGCGCCAATAAATCGTTGTACGATTTTTTAAAGAAAGAATTTCCTCTGCTGAAATATAACGAACCCGGAAAGATTATATATTCGAAAAAAGGGAGATTAAAAAATAAAAAAACAGTTTTAATAATAACGGCGGGCACAAGCGACATCCCGGTAGCCGAAGAAGCCAAGATCACTCTGGAAGTCATGGGAAACAGGGTCAAGACTATTTACGATGCTGGCGTTGCGGGAATACACCGGCTGCTGGATAAGGTGCCGGAAATCTCCAGGGCCAATGTTATCATAGTGGTAGCGGGTATGGAAGGGGCGCTGGGGAGCGTAATAGGGGGGCTTACAGATAAGCCCGTTATCGCAGTGCCTACAAGCGTTGGTTACGGTTCCAGCTTCAAAGGCATTGCCCCATTGCTTACGATGATGAATTCCTGCGCACCCGGAGTTACGGTAGTGAATATAGACAATGGGTTCGGAGCGGGCTATTTTGCCAGCCTTATAAACAAATGAAGAGCAGGTTTTTAAAAGACAAGATATACGTTGTGGAGACCAATATAGATGACATGAATCCCGTTATCTATGAAACGGTCTTCGAAAAATTATACAAAGCGGGCGCGCTGGAGGTATTTCTTGTTCCAGTACAGATGAAAAAAATAAGGCCCGGCATACTGCTTACGGCCCTGATTCGAAAAAATAAGTTAGAGAAGATATCGGAGATAATATTCAGAGAAACAACCAGCTTTGGAATCAGGTACTATGAAGCCGGAAGATTGAAGTTATTGCGAAAAACAGGAAAAGAGAGTTTTGGGCGCGAAAAAATCAGGGTTAACAAGGGGTATGTTGGCGGAAAGCTTGTAAGCATTTCTCCGGAATATGCCGATTGCCGTAAAATCGCGTCCAAGAAAAACATCCCGCTCAAAGATATTTTATGACAAAACAAAACGAGATTATAAAAGCCGTAATAGAAGACGCCGTTAAAAACAGGGCTAGTGACATACATCTGGAACCTCTGGAAAGCGAATTCCGGATTAGATACAGGATTGACGGCATGCTGCATGAAACACAAAGCCTTCCTAAAGAACAGCAGGATTCAGTCATGGCCATGTTAAAAACTCTGGCCGGCATGGACGCGGATAAAAAACAGGCGCCTCAATACGGGAAGATAAGCATGAACCTGGAAAATAAAGAATGGGAGCTCATGGTTTCCATTTTGCCTGCTGTGCATGGAGAAAGCGCGGTAATAAAGGTCCTCGATAAAAGCGGTTTCATGCTGGGGCTGGAGGACATAGGGCTTCTTCCGGAGAACAGAAAATGTTTTAAAAAATTGATAAACTTATCCAGCGGAATGATTTTGGCGGCAGGCCCCGCGGGAAGCGGAAAAACTACCACTTTGTATGCGGCCCTGAGCCATATAAATCAAAAAGAACGTAAAATTATAACAATCGAGGATTCCGTAGAATGCCAATTGGACGGTATAAACCAGGTTCAAACAATGCCTCAGTCCGATTTTACATTTACCAGCGGCCTGCGCTCTATGCTGATACAATCGCCTGATATCATAATGGTAGGAGGGATAAATGAACCGGAAACGGCAGAAGTATCTATTCGGTTAGCTGTTACGGGCTATCTTGTTTTTAGCGCTATTCACGCAAACAATGCTGCAGAAGCCGTTGTCAGGCTTTTAAATATGGGTATAAAGCCTTATCTGGCGGCATCTGCCGTCCAGGGCGTGCTGGCCCAAAGACTGGTAAGGACGATATGCCCGTCCTGCAGAGAGCCGCACAATCCCTCGAAAGAGGAGATAAGCGAGCTTTCGCTTACTGCCGGAGAATCGGAACATTTAGAACTTTACAAAGGCAAAGGCTGTTCTGCCTGCAACAATACGGGTTTTAAAGGCAGGATGGCCGTGCATGAGCTCTTGATAATGAATGACAGCTTAAGGGAATCCGTGCTGAAAGGCGCCTCCGGCTCCGTATTGTATAACAAGGCAAAGGAATGCGGGATGGTGACATTAAAAGAGGATGGCATGAAAAAGGTAAAACGAGGCTATACGACTATCGGGGAAATTTTAAGGGTAGTAAAAAATGTCTGATAATATCCGGGATATCACAAAACTTTTGAACACAATTCTTCTGCGCGCGGTAAAAGAAAAGGCCGCGGATATACATTTCGAACCATTCGAAAAAGACTACAGGATACGCTACAGGATAGATGGATCTTGCCATGACGCCGCGCATCTCTCCTGGGACGCGAGCCTCGCGATAGGTTTAAAAATCAAAACAATGGCAAATCTGGATATCAAAGAAACAAAAAGGCCCCAGGAAGGGAAAATGGCCGTATCTCTGGAAGGAGAAAATTTAGAATTTATAGTTTCCGTTCTCCCGACTCTTTACGGAGAAACTATTGTTTTAAAGATTGTAGATAAAAATATATCAGGCCTGTCGCTGGATCAACTGGGGATAGGCAAGGATATAGAATCGAAAATCAAAGAGACGATAAAAGGGCAAAGCGGCATTTTCATCGTCGCGGGGCCAAGCGGCTCAGGCAAAACCACCACGCTCTATTCCTGTTTGCGCGAGATAAATAAAACAGGGCTTAAAATAATAACCGCGGAGGACATTGTGGAGCATAGCCTTGATGGAGTCGTGCAGATTGCCGTAAATACGAAAAAAGCCTTTGGTTTTGCAAAAACATTGGAGCATATCTTAAAGCAGGACCCGGACGTAGTGATGCTGGGCGAGATGATGGATGCCGAAACAACGGCAATAGCCGCTCAGTCGGCGATTGCGGGGCGTCTCGTATTGAGCGCGTTATATGCGAAAGATTCATTAAGCGTTATTGCGAGGCTTATGGACATGGGCATAGAGCCTTTTTTAATCTCATCTTCCGTGAAGGCAGTGCTTGCGCAGAGGCTTGTCGGAAAGATTTGCCAGAAATGCAAAAAGGAGTACAAATTACCGGAACGCGAGAGATCGGAGCTTGATATATCGAAGGAAAAGTTAAAGGGAATAAAATTTTATAAAGGGGGAGGGTGTCCCGAATGCAATGGCTCCGGTTACAAAGGCCGGGTTTGCTTATGCGAATTGCTTACAATCGACGATAATATCAGGGATCTTATCGTAAAAGATGAAGGCTTGTTCGCCATTCGCAAAGCGGCGCGCGAAACCGGCATGGAAACCATAAAAGAGAATGGATTCAAAAAGGCCATGGAAGGGATTACGACTATCGAGGAAGTTTTGAGAGAGTCAAAGGAGGTTTTATGAAATGCAGGGGATTCTCATTGATGGAATTATCGGTTAGTATTGCCCTCATGGCGATATTTGCCTGGATGATGGTTAATGGCGCTCAGCAGGCGAAAAAGAATGCGGCAATCGCCAAGACCCGGACAATGATGGCTAACCTGGAAACAGCCATAAGAATATATGAAATAGACATGGGAATAACCCCCGGTTCCGATAACAGGACAATGGTGGAAGCCCTTACGGTAAATCCCAGTGATTCCGACTGGAAAGGGCCTTATATTAAAATTAAGCAAAAGGGGCTAAACGAAAACAGGGAATACGTAGATGCGTGGGGCAATGCTTTTATATATATAAATCCAGGCCAAAACAATGCTGATTCCTATGACTTGTATTCAAAAGGCCCTGATGGCAAGGGGGATGGAAACGATAAAAACGAGCTCAGGAACTGGTAGAGCCTTAATCCTTTTGACATCGGCAAATTTACGTGTTAAAATGATTTTATACATTTTATGTAAAAAAGGGGTGTTTAGATGAAAGGTAATTTAAAGCTTGCTTTGTTAGCCATAGGGATAACGGTAGTTTTTTTTATAATGGGGAGAGATATTATAGAGACCAGGATAAAGCTGGGAAAAACCCGCGATCAGGTAATTCAGGCTCAAAAAGAAAAAGAATATTTCCGCGATGAGTTAAAAACCGTCAAGACGGAACTGATAAAAACCAACAGGGATTTAAAAACAGCCAATAGCAAGCTTGGATTTATAAACAGGAAAGTCATCGGCTTGAGAAGCAGTAACGGTAAATTAACCGCGGAGAAGCGGAACCTTGAACATAGAATAGCATTATTGCGGGAGGAAAAAAGGACTATAGAGGCAAGGCTTCATTCCCTCAGTGAGCTCAAAAAAGCGATACACCAGGTAAAATTGGAAATAAGGGACGACAAAATAAGGTGGCGCGAAGAGAGAATAAGACAGCAAAAAGAAATAGACAAATGGAAAACAGCCCTGGGAAATCGCGGCTTTCTCACCAAAGATGGGGAGCTTTTTTATAAACCAAAAGTAAATGTAGAAGTAAGGCCCGCTAACATAAGCTTGAACAAGAAATAAACCTTATGGAAAATCGACCTTTTATTTCCGTTATAGTCCCCATAAAGAACTTCGAGCGGACCATAGAGAAGTCTTTCCAGTATTTATTCAACGTAGATTATCCTCAGGATAGGTGGGAAATAATAATTGCCGACGGCGGTTCCACCGATAAAACGGTCGACATAATAAAAGATTGGCAAAGAAAATATCCCTTCATCAAACTTGTGGAAATTCCCAACTGCCCTTCCCCGGGATACGCAAGAAACAAGGCGCTTCAATCCGTAAAAGGGGAATTTATATTTTTTACAGACGCTGATTGCGCTCCATGCAAGGATTGGATCAATATCATGCTGAGCCATTTCAAGCGCGACCCTGAAATTGCGGCAGTAGGAGGAGAGGTTTATACTTTAAAAGTAGATCCTGACAATCTGGTGGAGGCGTGGTGCCAGCATTTTAGATTTAACATGGTCAGCCCAAGGTACGGATTTATCAAAGAGGGCTATTTCCCTGATTTTCCAAAAGACCCCTTGCCAAGCGATGTAGGGGGCCATAAGGCGTATTTCTTCGGGACATGCAATGTAGCGTACAGAAAAGCCGCCATGGACAGCATTGGCGCAAAATTCTGGGAGCTTCCCACAGGAGAAGATATGGATTTAAGCTTTCAGCACCGCTCAAAGGGCTGGAAATTTTATTTTGCGCCAGACGCAAAGGTGGATCACATGCACAGGGCGGATTTAAAAGCCCTCAGGAGGGTATGGGTGACATATGGCCAGGCGCATGCCAGCTTGCTTAATAAGCATGTTAAAAAGAACAGGATGGAGATCGTCTTCCAGTTTTTAAAAAATAACCCCTCTATAAGCCTGCCTTTTCCGATAAAGGGTTTTATTTATCTCGGCAATTTTCATCTTTTGCATATATTTGGCATCCTTTTTATTGCAACTCTTGTTTTTGGAGGGTTTGGTTTTGTTAACCTGGTATTTTTGGCATTAACCGCTTATTTTGCGTATCAATATATAAAGTGGAACATCGGCATGGAGCCAAAAAAAGAGCTTCTTACCTGGTGCAAAATGAAATACCTTACCAACCTCAGCTTCATCCAGGGCGGGCTAAAGGACTTCAAAAAATATAAAATCCTCTGCATAGAGCCTAGTTTTTAATATAACTTATTTTTTTACCTTGACTTATAACAAATAGTTTGATATACTATATTATTATAGCGGGTATATAATTAATATAAAAAGGCCATGGAAAAATGGCCTTTTTCTGTCTATCGATAAAAAATACTTTTTAAAGAAACTTAGCTATAAAAACTTATGGCAAATAACATGAATAAAAAAATAATAGCTTATCTGTCGATATCCGTATTTCTTTGCTGTGAAGCAGGCTACGCAGGGAATACGCAATTAAGAACTCCCATAGGCAACTACTCGCGCTTAGAAGAAACCCTGCATTCGGCGGAAACCTTTCAGACTCTGACGGAAAGGCGCTTTAAAAAAGTAATGGGGCCTGCCTATGACGATATAAGATTTTTTCATCAGGATGACAGGACCGGAAGGTATGTGTTCCAAAAAGAACTAAAGACGAAAAAAGACGCATGGATAACTTATTATTATGAAAATTCTACGCCTGTTGAGCTGGATGGAACCATAGACGACCTTTTGAAGCTTTACGATGAAACGATAAAAGAAGACAAAGATAATACAGAAATCAGATATCTGGTATTCAAAAGGCTGGCAAAGTACAGGGAGAGCGCGTTTCGAATAATGTTTACTTTAAAGGAATTGAGAAAAACAGAAAAGTCCAAAAAAGTTTTGGATGAATTACAAGTGGCGATAAATATGATATCAGGCAAGACTATTGATGGCGGTAAAAGGCTTAAGGTAGCGTATGTTTTTTATGAACTTTCGCCTTTTGTGGGAAGAGGAGGCGTGAAGGATGTCGCAAAAGAGCTTCCGCGAACCTTCCATAATAAGAGAGGCAATGAAGCCAGCGTTTTTATTCCTTATTGGGATAAAATTGTAGATGAGGCCATAGAGGCGTCCAGGGAGAAGATCAGAGTCGAGGAGGTAAATGGCGATTCTTTTGAATTGAACGGAGAAAAAGTCGTTGTTTATTCCATTACCATGCTTAACAGGATTACAGGAAATTTTGAGCCTATAGACGGGGTGCCGATATATCTGCTTAAATGCGATAAGTATTTCTCAGATATAGAAAAAGAGGATATTTACAGACAGGAATTAGATAAAAACATGCCGGAGGGTTCGCATCTCGTGCACCCGGATAATGCCAGGACAGCTATATTTTTCTCAAAAGCTGTTTTGAAGGCCATGAAAGCCTTAAAATTAAAACCGGATGTCATCAATACGGCGGACTGGCAAACGGCGCACGTAGATACGTTGTTAAAAAAATCAAAAAACCCGGAGACCTACAGTTTCTTTAAAGGCACAAAAACCATGCACACTATACACAATATAGGGCCTAAGGGCCTTGTCATGGCCTCTCCTTACGCACCAGAAGGCAGCGAATCCAGAAAGATGTGGGATTTTATGGATATTGCCGATGATGCTTATCAGCCTCCCGACCAGAATGGCATGGAATTCTACGGAAGAGCATCTTTGCAGAAAGGGGGCATTGTCTGCGCGGATAAAGTAAGCACCGTGGGAATAAGCTATGCGTCCGAACTTAAAACAGAGCCTTTTGGTTCGGGTTTTGACGGCATAATCAGGGCCTCAGGGATTGTCGGCGTACCTAATGGGATATCTTTAAGAGAATGGAATCCTGCGACTACTCTGGCATTAAGTTATAATTTTGAAAACAATCCTTCGGAGAAAGACAGGGGATTGGGCGTTCTGGATACCGAAGAAGGCAAAATGGCAAATAAAGCGGCATTGGCTGATATGATAAATGAGATCAGAAGCCAAAAGACAGGATTGGCGGAATTTATCTGCGATAAGGCTACGCCTGTTTTTTGCTTTTTGGGGAGGTTTGATGACCAAAAAGGCCTGAATATATTGTTATCTGTGCTTGTATATGACCAGGAAATAAAAACCCTGCTGGATGAAGGTAAGATAAAAATGATTTTTGCTGGCACGGGGAGCCTTCATTACATGAGAGAGGTTAAAGAGCTGGAGAAAAAATACCCGAAGAGTGTAGCGTACCTTGGGTGGGTTAATGAGACAGGGGCTAAGAAATTATTTGCTGGGGCGGATGTAAATATAATGCCTTCGATATTTGAGCCAAAAGGCATGGTTCAAATGCAGGCTGCGCGGTTTGGGGCCATAAATCTTGTGAACAAAGTTGGGGGATTGAAAGATGATATTATAGATTTTTCCGAAGGGAGCGAAGGAAACGGTTATGTTATGGATTTTTCCAAAGGAGACGCATTTTTGTTGTTACGCGATTCTATTATGCGGATAATCGAAGATTTTAACGCTGAAGATAAAACAAAGTGGGCAGGGCAGGTCAGGAAAGCATTGGTTGATTCCGATAAATTTGGATGGGACCTTTCCTGCCTGAAATATGAGCTTTTATTCGATTATTTGACCGGAAATTACGCCGATTTATTGATAAGGCATGCGGTGGATCATTTCGATCTGGCAAGCAAGCCTTACGAGCAAGTGTTCAGGGAGCTGGATATAAATTTATCGGATATAAAATTCGCAACGGATTTGACAAAATTAGGAGAGACGATAGGCTATGCTATCGCCAAAAATCAAAACATAGGCAGGCCTGTGGATATATTGCTATCCGGATCGCCGGGCAGCTTAAAAACAACCCTTGCCAGCACATTAAAAGAGATACTGGGCGAGTTTAGGATAAGCGCGGAATTCGTGGAAACCGACGCCATGCTTTACAGCCAGGACAGACTTTTCAGCAAACTTAACGAAAAATACAGAGATAAAAATGTAATTATAGCGGAATCGGTCATTGATTTTCCGGGAGACGCAAAAAATGCGGATTTGTTTATAAAATTAACCGGAAGCCTGTTTGTCCGGCAAAACAGGATCGAAGAAGGCTCCGGAGATTATGAGTACGCCAAGATAAGAACAGAGGTCGAAGCTTTTGACTTTAAAGGAAAAAAAGAAGATATGGTTATGAATACAGACGATATAAAACTTGCGCATATAGAATCAGGCAGTTTTAAATATTTTTTAAAGAAAGGCGTGATAAACGCGCTGGAAAGCGATGATTTTATTTTGTCGAACAGGAGCGCCGGGCAATCTCTTTAATCATAAAAAAACACTTTCCGCCTTGCATATCTTATTAAAAAATAGTACTATATCCTTATGAAAAAAGCCCAGTTAGTGATGGTGTGGTTTCTTCCGCTTGTGGTAATAGGCGGATTTTTTTATCCAATGCTTGGTTATTTTGTTTTGGCGGCCATACTGTTTATGCTGGTATTGTCTATTTTTAAAGCCAGGTTCTGGTGTTGGAATTTTTGCCCCAGAGGCTCTTATTTAGACCTTGGGCTTTCAAAAATAAGCCGAAATAAGGCTCTGCCAAAGATTTTTACAAGACAATGGTTCAGGTGGACGCTTTTTGTCCTTATAATGGGCTTATTTACATTCCAGCTTATCGGGGCAAGAGGCAGCATAAGAGTAATAGGGCTTGTTTTTGTAATAATGTGCGCGGTATCCACTGTCATAGCCACAATCCTGGGCATTCTTACCAAACATAGGGCATGGTGCATGATATGCCCTATGGGTTTATTACAGGAAAAGATAAGCAAAATAACCGCCAGCCGCAAAGCGTAAGTTTACACTTCGAGCAATACTTGTTTTGTAAACTTACAGAAAATAATGTCCAAGAAAATACTGATACTTTCCGGAAGCCCTAAAAAAGATGGTAATACTGCGGCGCTTGTTAAATGGTTTGCCGAAGGCGCCAGATCAAAAGGCGCCGAGATTGAAATAGTTCAAACCGCTTTCCTGAAATACAAATCTTCCGGATGTGCCTCATGCAGGACCTGTCAAAAAATAGATAAATATGAATGCGCCATAAATGACGAAGCAAAGCCTGTATTGGCTAAAATGGCAAAAGTAGATGTAATAGTCATGGCTACGCCGCTATATTTCTACGGGCCAAGCGCGCAATTAAAACTGATATTTGACCGCATGTTTTCGCTTTATAAATGGGATAATGAGGCGGATACCATGAAAACACCATTAAAAGGGAAGACCTTTGTTCTTATAGCCAGCGCATACGAAAATATAGGCCTGGATGCCCTTGAAAAGCCATTTAAATTGACAGCAGGCTATACCAGCATGAAATTTAAATCATTACTCATACCAAATGCCGGAGAATCCGGCGATATCAAAACTAAATCCAATATAAAAAAGAAGGCTTGTAATTTAGGCAAGAAAATAGCATAAATAAGCTTGTGATGCTATGAACGGGGGCTGTTTGAAGGTAAAGCCAAAGCGCCTATAATGTATCTTATGTTAACTTGGGTATATGGGAAAAATAGCCATAAGTATATATGGCTCAATGACTTACATTAATATGTGTAAATGCTGTGGATAACTCATTTTTGGGTAAATCTATATGTGGTATTTGCTAAGAAGGCCTGATACCGGGCTTAATCAGAAAAGCATGAACCCTATTATTCTAATTTTTGTAATTCCTTTTTTGCTGCCTCGCTGACATTCCAATACCATCCTTTTGGATCCCAGCAGCTCGCATAAGGAAGCAATTCCACTACAAAAGTAAAGTATTCTAATGCCTGGTCATTATTGCCATTATTCAGGCTAGCCATACCGGCAATGTAATAACATGTACCAACATCGTTAAGCGCCCAGTATTTGAAAATATCCTTTTTTTCAGGATATTTCTCAAGCGATTGCTGCTGCGCGACAGCTTCTGTCTTATAGAGACCTATGCATTTTTCAGTATAGACTAAAGCGCTTGAATAATCTTTTTTGCTATACATTTCCCATGCCTTAGCTGTCAGGAAGCTGGATGAACTGTCGCCGAAATCAACAGTATCTTCCGCGACTGCACAGTTCCCAGACAACATTAAAAAGCATGCCGCCAATATAATGCTGAAAAACATAAAGAAAGATTTTTTATTTATCATATGCCCCTCCATTTATTTGTATATAATAATTTATAAACAGCGTTAAGTCAAAATAAAATATTATTGGGCCCAACTATTTTAAGAAAAGTAGCACTGTAATAAGTGTCGCCTTAAAGTCTTATATATAGCTCAGGAGCCTTCTGGAGAATAACAGGCTTCTGGATGGCCTCCTACTGCTTTCCGCAGGCATTATTACGGATTTTGCCCTCTCATCTTTTTGATGAATACCTTCTATGGAGTGGCGTATTATACGAAGTTCTTCGACTAAATAAGCATACCTTCTTTTGTCTCTTGTGTCAGAGCTGGCAATTACCCATCCTATGGACATTATTACCCTGTTTTGCTCTAATTGAGGATAGGCTAAAACATAAGGAGAATCTGTAAAAACCACTTTCCAGCCCGTAAGTTTTATAAAACCGTTGATATAATTCAAAAGATTGACATCTATTTCTGCTTTATCCGGATTTTCAGCGTATTTTCTGGCGTTACGCACAATCCCGTAAGCGTCGCTTGTCTCCTGCCAGTGAGCTTCGATAAGGCGCATGCCATAGGCAACAGCCCATATAACAGATCCGACATACAGTATTTTAGGTATGCCCGCATATTTGTAAAAAATAGAAAAAACAAACGCCGCAAGCGGAGCAAAGGATATTGACATTATATTCAAGATATAATGATCCGAATATACCAAGGGAATTCTGAAAACTTTATCACTTTTCCAGGTCTCATATTTATGCGCCCATGCCCTTTTAAGCGAAATCTCTGGCACACCTATTTCATTGCGTGATATAAAATCTATTTTACCGCCATTCGAATATGAATTCATGGCGTTCAATATGCGCCTATAACCTGCGTTTTCTCCAGACGGAACCCTTAGCAGCGAAGAATTCAGAATATCCAGAGTTTTTCTTGCCCCGTTAAGAATAAAACCTTCTATATCTTTTGGGCCATATGTCTTACTTACTTCAATGCCTTCTCTTTCAAGTAATTTGCGGGACAACCCTCCCAGCCCGAATTTAATTCTTTTGGCTCCGGAATCCAGCTCTTTACGCATCGCATAACGCAAGAGCTGCCTGCCGAGGCCTGTAAATTTTTCTCTGCCTTCCTTGCTTCTATTGATCTCCATGGCTGAGATTTCCGAATCATATTTTTCTCCGCTGAAAGAAGGAGGCACCCAGACCTCAACGAACCCCTCCACTTCTATATCTTTTCCGCTTAAGCCTGATTCATCAATAGCCAGATAAATCCTGTAAGGGGTGCTTTCCCCTAATTCAGACGTAATCCTGGATAAATACAAAAAGCCGTTTGTGTTCTTTATCCTGTCCAGGTCTTCCATTGACATATCTTTTAAAAGCAGGATATTCATTATCTCCTGCCATATTGTCAGATGCACCGGTTTCCATTGTTTAAGAGAACTTATGACAGCCGCTAGTTTTTCCTCGCTGAAATTATTTATCATCCACGATATCTCGTAAACAGGCAAGATTGTCTGTTCTTGCGTGTCTTTTTTGTATACTATAACGCCTTTACCCTGATGTTCTTTGTCTCCGTACATGTAACGAGAAAGCCTGGATACCTTATCTTCAGTCGGTTTTCTTTCGAGTGTAAAACTCGCGTACGTGTTAGTGTCCAGGACGTGTATCTTGGCGCTGACAGTTTCCGATATCTTGAGATCCTCAGGATCCAGGAACTCTCTTATCATGAAATCCCTGATCCTGGCTTCGTCCTCAGGACTTATAATGACAAGGCTGCGGTCAATGTATCCAGCGAGATCAGCGTATGAGCCGCCAGCGACTACAGCTTTATCGCATTTAAAGCCTGACATAACGTCAGCCAGTTCCCTGCCCGGCATCCCGAACTTGGACGTATTCAAGACCATTACGTCCGCTTTATGGTTGTCATTCGCTGATAATTCCCTGAATTCTTTCCCGAAGTACTCAAAATCCAGATTTGCCAGGACATTGTTCTTTTTCGCGTTATCCTCTATAAGGTTTTTATAGCTTTTTTCTTTTTCAAGGACATAGACCTTTTCAGCTCCGCACAGGATAGAAGCGATGGCTATGACACCATTACCCGCTCCCGCGTCAACCACGGTCTTCCCTGCCAAGTCTAAACGCTGCAGCCCTATCAGGGCCAGGATAGTGTCATGCCTGTATAAATACGAGGCGTTATGGGTTTCCTCACCGTTTTTATGCTGATCTTTGTTGAATTCCAGGTATATTAATCTGGCGTTGCTCTTTTTTAGTTCTTTGGGCACCAGATGGGAATAAGCACTGTCTATGACAAATATGTCCCCGGCTCTGTAGAAAAACTCCTGGGCTTTTTTCAGCTTTGTTTTTATGTAATCCACGTACATATACTTGTACGCGCTGTTCCCTGCTTTCGCCTCTCCTCTCTTGAATGTTTCCGCCGGGTATCCGGGATAAAAAGTTTCCAGGAGAAGATCTTCTATCTTATCCGGGTCAATGGTTTTTTGTTCCTGCGCCATTAAGCCCGAGAGCGGATTGGTATTTGTTTGTTTTTCTTCCCATGTCAGGAAAGTTCCTGTGATGTTATATTGTTTGCCTTGCTTTATCTCACCCGCATTTTTAATGACTTTATTCTGGTTTCCGCCGGTTTCGGTAATGCTCACACCAAACCCGCTTCGCAACCACGCCTTTGCCGCTCCGGAATGCACGGGGTTATCCAGCTTTATTTTCCATCCTGCGTATTTGCTAAAAAAGCTGTTCGCCGACACCCATCTTTGCAGTAAGGCAAAATACCGCCTTCTTCTCAAGTTGTTCTCAAAGCCCGTGGAATGGAATATTATCTGCGAAGGTTTATCCGGATCCGGATAAAATCGCAAGACACCGGCTTTTTTACCGCCCTTTTTGATATAGACAGCCGTTAAATTCACTGTTTTTGATAAAGATTCTATCTCCCAATCTTCCGGCTCCATATCAATGATAAATCCGCTGTCTCTGAATAGTTCTTCTATGATTCTTTTAACGTCATCCGCGGACGCGATCCTGTCTAATTCATCCAAAGCAGTGTCCACGATTTCAGAGTTACCGCTGGACAGCCTGTTTTTAAGTTCTTCAAAGGGGAATTTTTCAGGCTCATCTGAACGGCTCTTAATTATAAATTCTTCTGTTGTTTTGTTGAAATGAGAAGGCGGCCGAAGCATATCTGAAGAATACGCGGCTTCCTGCCCTGAAAATACCCCTATTAGCGTAAATATTAAAGCTATATTAGTTATTTTATGCATATTTTATATATAAGTTTACAAAACAAGTATTGCTTGAAGTGTAAAGTTATGCTAAAGGCCTTTTAAAAGGGCTTTATATTAATAGACAGAAAAAGGCCATAGTTTCCCATGGCCTATAATTATTAATATAGCATCAATATTAAAATAAATTATAGCAGATTATGCGCTGTAAGTCAATGCTGTTTAGCGAGAAATGTTTTGACCTGTTTTATATTTTTCAATCCAAGATTAGCGCCTTTTTGCGAGCATATCAGAGCTGAAACCGCTGAAGCGAATATCATGTTGGATCTTATATTAGAGAAAAATTCAGCCTTTCCCTGCTTTATTAGCTTGTAAATAAGGCCTGCCGTAAAAGCATCCCCTGCGCCTATGGTATCAGCCACTCTCACTTTAAAGGCGGGGATTTTGATAAATTTCCCATCCGGAGAAAGATAGGTCGCGCCTTTTGAGCCAAGGGTCAGGATAAGCTCGCATTTAACTGTCTTTCTAAGAGCTTTTAAGCTTTTTCTTGGGTCTTTTGTGCCGGTCAGGTAGTCCAGATCTGTTTCGCTTAATTTTGCCAAATCAGCCAATTTCAGGAGCCTGAAAACCCTTTTTTTTACAATGGCTTTGTTTGTTATAATGTCCGGCCTTATATTCGGGTCGTAAGAAACAAATACCTTCCTCTTTTTTAGGTATTTTATGAATTTCAGGGTTTCTTCGAAAGTTTCCCCCTGGTATGAATAACTGGAGCCTGTGTGAAAAAATCTGCAGTCATCCAATAGGCGTTTTGGCACACTTTCTATGGGGACAACGGATTCTTTTGGGGAATTTTTGTAAAATGTGTATTTCGCGGCGCCACATTTATCGATTCTAGCTATTGCTAGAGGCGTATGTATGCGCTTGTCTCTTATAACGCCTTTGACGCACAAACCGCACGAGCCCAAGAAATCATGCGCAAAATCACCCAAAGGGTCTCTGCCGATCCTGCTCAAAAGGCCTGTTTTAAGACCCAGCTTGGCGGCTATAATACCGGAATTGGTAATGGAACCGCCTACAGACGCGAAAAAAGCAAGCTTTCTCCCTTTTTCTTCTACAAGGTCTATGGATGTCCCGCCCAAAAATAAAATATCAGCCGTCATAACATTTATTTAAAAAGTCTGATAATAAAAAATAAGTATAGAAAGAAAATTAAAACATACGCAACAATAATCGTTGAAACAACATGCCTGATCCTGGGAGGCTCGTACATCGCATAAATCAGCAACAGAGTCGCTACCGGTATAAAAAGGTATAAAAAATTATAAAGGCCGGAAACGTTGTAAGATATGAATAGCACTATTTCTTTTTATCGGAATGTTTTATTACTACAAGCCAGAAAGCGGTCGCCCAGACAAGGAGTATTATGGTCAGCACATTGGTCATTATGCACTGTTTGCTGGAGCACGCGTCTTTTATGTACATAAGGTTAGTGATTATAAGGACGCTAACCAGGATAATTATCGTAATTTCCAAAGGCTTGAATAAGCCCGGTTTTTGTTGTAGCATATAAAAGTTTAAAAAAGTCTCTTTTTTAAAAGTCTTACGCCTGTTTCGTACCTCACCGCGTCGGAATCGTTTTCGCCTGTAAATTCTTCGAGCCACGCAATCCTGCCTTTTAACAGGAGCAGTCTGTCGCTATTTGGATCCTCTACTTTTATGTCCATGACAGCCCCTCTTGCAATCCTTGAACTTACAGGAAATCTCAGGCCGCTTTTGGATATGTTTTTCGTGAGGCTCTCCCCTGAACATTTCATGTCCCGGCAGGAATAATTCAATTTCAGCATAATATCGTACCTTCTGGATTCACGGCGATCATTGATAAAATCAGGTTCTTTTTTAAACTCGAACATCTTTTTGAATAGTATCATTTCGCTATACCAGCAGGGTATTTTTTCCTAAAGATTCTATCAGTCTTCCTATGTGGAAAAAGTCCGGATTCAGGAATTTTATGCCCGCTTCGAAAATATGCTCGTCTTTTTTATCTATAGGGGCGTCCCATATCCACATTACCTTGCCCATGCACCGGAACGCGGTCTCCGTGTTGTTTTTGAATATTTCCAGGTCTACTGCGGTGCCTGGTTTTAATCTTTTCAGCAAAGGCATTCTTATTCCTCCGCCGCTTATGTTTCTGGTAGTGCTGCAGAATTCGCCGTCTGTTCCTCTCGGGCTGTACCTCACGGCCAACTCTCCGCTTACTCTTTCGAACAGCCTGTTATCGGTTTGGGCAAGCATAGAACGCACCTCCTTTTTTAAGGGCCTAGTTTTGTGCCGTCATACGGGCAGTATCTCACGCTTCCGGGAAATATACGCCTGCATTTCGGGCACATAACCTTCATCGGCCGGTTTGTCTTTGTCAAGGATCCGCTTTCTGCTGGTTCTGCTGGCTTTGGCGCTACGGCGCCTGTTTTATATTTAGATATTATAGCAGGAATTTCCTTTTCCATCATCTTAATTCTTTCTGACGCATAAGGATGGCTGCGGAGAAAAACCGGGCCCAAATCGCCCTTGTCTTTCCCCTCGAGTTTTTTCAAAAACGTGATCATGGCATAAGGATCGTAACCCGCCTTATAAGCATATTTTGCGCCGAGCCTGTCTGATGTAAGCTCATCCTTCCTTGAGTAGCCCAGCGCCGCAAGATTGAACGTAAGGTCTATTGCCTGCTGCATCTGTTTGACGTTTGCGTTTTGAACAGCTATATTCATAAGTATATCATAACCCAATTGAGCCTGAAGCTTTTTGGCAATATGCCTGGCCGCCACATGGCCTATCTCGTGACCTATAACGCACGCCAGCTCGTCGTCATTTGTTATGGCAAGAAGCCCGGAATTGATGTAAATATACCCTCCGGGCAGCGTAAACGCGTTTATTTCCTTATCTTCCACTACGGCAAAATGATATTTGAGGTCGGTCCTGTCCGACACCTTGGCCAGCTTCTCCCCTATTTCCGTTACTTTATTAACCTGCTGAGGGTCTTTTATAAAGGTGTATTGCTTGGCTACTTGCATCGCAGTGTTCTTGCCAAGAGCCGTTTCCATCGGGGTTGTTATAAATATGAGTTCTCTTTTTTCGGTGGCCGGATTATAAATAGTAGCGCATCCATTTGAAAAAATGCACAGGCAGATAAGGAAGCAAGCGTACAGGGCGGGTTTCGAAAACCTGTTCGAATTCGGCATATTACGCCTCATTATAAAATTTTTTATTGCCTATCTTCTCATACATTAGATCGCAGAGAAATTTCAAAAAGGTGTTTTTATTGTCTTCTTCTATTTTATCGAAATCTATTCCTGCGCTGTAAGAATGGCCCCTGGAAGGCTCCGATTCCTTTGACCAGATTACCATGCCTTTTAAGTGTGCGGGGTTCAGCGCTTCCGGCACGAATATTTTAAATTCCACCCTATCTCCGGATTCCAGCTTATCGCTTGTCAGAAGCTGCATGCCTGCGGCGCTGACATCTCTGGTGGTGCCGATTTTTTCCGTCTTCGGCTCTTTCTGGACTATGTAGGCGACTTTTAAAGCGATATCGAACCTTATAAATCTTCTTTTTTCCCTCATGAGAACCTCTTAATCCAGCCTTGCTATGGAGAGCTTCGGAATGCCTATTTTTTTATACTCCACCCCTGCTTCTTTGAATAGCGCCTCGAAATTTTTATCCGCATATTGGCCGCAGGTTACAAATCTTTTTATCTGCGCATTCACTATCATCTTGGCGCAGAGTATGCACGGCGAATGAGTGCAGTATATTATGCTGTCGGAGATGTTTATCCCATGCAGGCCTGCCTGTATTATAGCGTTCTGTTCCGCGTGTATCGCCCTGCATATCTCATGCCTTTCGCCGGAGGGAATACCTTTTTCGTCCCTGAGACAGCCCAGCTCCATGCAGTCTTTTACGCCTCTCGCGGCTCCGTTATAACCCGTGGTGAGTATTTTTTTATCCCTTACTATAACCGCGCCTACGTGATGCCTGAGGCACGTCGAGCGCTCGGCTACAAGAAAAGACATCTTTAAAAAATATTCGTCCCACTCAGGCCTTATGAATTTCTGCGATTTTCTCATCTATCCTCTTATGAAAATCCTCCAGTCCGGAATTATTCAGTATCAAAATATCCGCCTCTTTAAGGCAATTTTCCAGCTGTTGGTTTGTGGAACTGGTTAAATTTTCTTCCCTTTCTTTTTCTATAAACTCTTCCAATGTTTTCGGATCGCCCGGCCTTTTTCTTGATACAGCCCTTTTAAATCTTATTTCCGCAGGCGCGTCTATTCCGATCAGGGTGAAGCCTTTCAGCTTTCTAAGGGCTTTTATCTCAAATGGATTCCTGACGGAGTCTATCACGCACTTATTTTTATCTACGATCTTTTTTATCGCCAGGTCCGCCAAAACAGAGGGGCTGTTCTTCTCCCTTAATTCATTGCCCAACTGTATGAGGTTTTCCCGCGTTAGCTCTATCCCCCTGGCCCGGGCTTCTTCCCTTAATATATCGGAAAGCGAGTGATATTCAAATCCTTTTGATTTTAAATAGCTTGCCGCTTCGCCTTTTCCCGAGGCGTTGCCGCCTGTAAGCCCTATAATCATTATTTCACGAGAGAGCCAGGAGCCACAGGTTTGTCAGGCGAAAGTATCGCCAGCGTTTCTCCGTCCTGTGTCGCGAGGATCATCCCCTTGCTCTCCACCCCTCTTATTACAGCCGGTTCAAGGTTTTCGACCACAACTACAAGCTTGCCTGGCAGCTCTTCTTTAGCGTAACCCCTTTTTATTCCGGCTACGACATCCCTCTCTTCCTCTCCTATCTCGAGCCGTACAACATAAAGCCTGTCTGCGCCTGGGTGATCTTGCACTTCCTTTATCCTCGCGATCCTTAAATTTAGCTTTTTAAATTCTTCTATGGTTATCATTTTTTCTCCTAAGGTCTTTTGAGGGTATTCAAATGCGTTATCAATACAGCTTCCGATCCGGGATCTATCTTGCCGAATTTGATACCTGTATAAAAAATTCTCCTGTCGCGATCATCGCGAGAGCGCAGTTCTTTGATCCACATAACGTAACCTGTAAGCTTTACGGGCTTAGAAAAACCAGGCACTTCTATTTCCATCCTCAGGGTGTCTTTTTCTTTGAGTTTTTCGTAAGTAGAAATACAAATGCCTTTTCTGGACAAGTTGACCATTTTGGTATTGCCTGCGCCTGGTTCCGAATCGACGCGGTTATACCTTATTTTCATATCTTCGTCGAACCTTACGAATTTCCTTTTTTCTCTTAATATCCAGTATTTGTTCGCGATACCCTGCGTTACGCCTCTTCTTGTAATGACCTCTTCTTTTAAGGTAAGGAATAATATAAAAATCAGCACAAGCAGGACAACGGCATAGAGAAGATACACTTTAAATCTCCGTTAATTCGTATTGGCTAACGCCTAACTTTATTTTTTCAGCGTGTTTTATCTGGGCGAGCGGATCGATCTCCGGGAACATCTCTTTAAATTTATCTATGCCCACGATATCCATCGACGCCTTGTCTATCGCTACGGGATCGGTGCTGCATAATATTCCTATATCAGGAGCAATAGGCGTTTCGCCCTTTGACATGCAATCGCAGTTTTTGGTCACGTTTTCCAGGAAATTCAAATACACTATTCTGGAACTCAGGGCCTTTTTTACGCCCAGGGCATATTCTACCATCTTTTCCTGAAATTTGACAACATTTTCGTCATATTTGATATCTATGGCGCCTGTCCTGCACGCCACGGTGCACTCTCCGCATCCAATGCACCTTTCTTTCACGAGGACAGCTTTCTTTTTCTTTATGCCTATTGCATTCGCAGGGCATATCCTCATGCATGCCCCGCATCCAATGCATTTCTCGACAGTTATCTCCGGGAGCGTGCCCGAATGTTGTAAAAGCTTGCCTTGGCGGGACGCGCAGCCCATGCCAAGATTTTTAAGAGCTCCTGAAAAACCTGATTGCATGTGTCCGGTTACATGCGATATACAAATCATATTGTCGCTTTCGCATATGCCCCTGGCTATCCTGACATTCTCGAAATGATCCCCCCGTATCTGTATATTCTGCCCGTCCCTGCCATGCAGGCCGTCGGCTATTATTACGGGGACTCCTGTCTTGTCCAGGCCATAGCCATGGCTGTCAGCCACGTGGATATGCCCTACCGCGTTAGACCTTTTCTCCCTGTAGAGCGTATTAGTTTCGACTATAAAAAGATTCTCGGTCTTCTGCTTTAAGAAACCCAGAAGCCCTGTGAGCCAGGCTGATTTTATGTATCCGGAAGTGCCCTCCTCGCCAAATGTCAACTTTATTGCGGTAAAGCTCCCTTTGCCTATAAAATCCGACACAGGTTCAAGGCATTGCCACGCGGAAAGTACTGTTTCGCTTATTTTTTGATCGCCGGACCAATCCTGAAGCCTTTTAATGTATACCTTACCGGGAGTTATTTTTGGAGCTGTCTTTGGATGATTTTGCAAGAATTGCCTCCTCCATATGGATATGCCTTATAGTATTTAAAATATTCATATAAACCTTGCTTTTATAATCCGGGTATGTCCACTCAAACGGCTCAAAGCCGCCTTTTCTCCACCTAAGGGTAACCTCTGCGAATATCCCGTGATTTAAATATATCCTGTGAAAATAATCTTTTGTAGTGGCCAGCACAAGTTTCGAATCCGAAACATAGCCGGGATCTATATTAATGCGCCTTTTTCTGCCCACGGCGAGTTTTTCTTCTATGGAATTGGTGAATAGTTTTATCCCGGCGATTTTTTCTGGAGAGATTGGTTTTTTAAAAGAAATGAATTTTCTTTTTAACGGGCCGCCCATTTCCTTTTTATAATAATCGGTATGATTAAATATAATAGACGGGCTTTTGTAATCTATAGGGCCGAATTCTTTAATAAAAAACTCTTCGGCTGTGTCGAAGAGTTTTTGACCTTTGGATAACATTCCTATGACAAGTTTTACCGCTTTTGGCTTTTTGGCCTTTCCCATTTATATCCGATATGTTACTGGCTTATCTGTATCTCCGCCGGGTCCAAGCTGCCTGAAGCCACATAATCTTCAGCTATCTTCTGGTCCTTTTTTGAGATATCCGTAAAAAATATAGCTATGTTATAGTGGGCCTTATCGGCTCCTTTTATTATAGCCGGCTCTGTCCTGACCACTACGCCTTTGCATTTTATCTTTCTTGTGGGACTGTCGCTGTCTTTTCCCGGGATCAAAAGCACAACCTCTATCTTTGACATAGGCTGCAGGTTTCTGGTTACCCTGCAATAAGCGCCCGAAGAGCTGATATCGACAGTCTCTGTAATGATATCGAAGGCGTTATCCGCGAGCTTAAGAGGTATATTCTTTTTTGCCCTTATATTTTTACGCCGCTCAATCATAAATTATGCTTTTTTCTCTTTTTTTGCAGCCGCCGCCTTGACAGCCTGCTGCCAACAGCCTTTAGAACAGTAATAACCGTTGTTTTTGTAATACCATGATTTTCTTTTTAGCCTTTTATTGCATTTCATGCAATTTGTGGGCTTTCCAACTGCTTCCGGCGCTTTTTTTGCCTCATCCTGTTTTTTCACTTCTTCTGGCATTTTGTTTCCTCCGCATGTTTCGTATCGGGCATATGTTGCACAATGGTTTTTTCGATTTACATATCGATTTCCCCAGCTCCACTATTAACGCGTGAAATTCGTTGAATAATCTTGCATCCCTCGGAAGATTATTCATGAATAATGACTGCGTTTTCTCGTATTCTTCGCCCTGGCTTATGAAACCGTGCCTGGATAATATCCTTTTTGTGTACGCGTCTACCACAAAAATGGGCTTGTTCCCAGCATATAAGAGGATGCTGTCGGCCGTTTCCATGCCTATGCCCTTAATGGCCAACAGCTCTTCTCTTAATCTATCAAGATCCGCCCCGAACATCCTTTCTATGGAACCGCCGTAACGGATGTTCAAAAAATCCAAAAAGTTTTTTAAACGATTTGCCTTTATGTTGTAATACCCGGAAGGCCTTATCAGCCTTGCGAGTTTTTTCTCGGAAATACCGGATAACCTGCTTACGCTCAGCGCTTTTTCCTTTTTCAGGCCCTTAATGGCTTTTTCTACATTGGCCCAGGCGGTATTTTGCGTAAGAATTGCGCCTGTTATTATTTCGATCTTTGTATCGCCCGGCCACCAATGCCTCGGGCCGAACTCGGCATAAAGCAAATCATACATCTTTGATAAAGACCGATTTAATTTTTTATATTTCAACGTCCTGCGCGCTCTTTTATTTTTGAAGCTATTTCCACCAAATCGCTGTAATACATGGATTCTTTCGTAACGGGAAATTTTACCTGTTTTCCTTTTTGGATATGCTCTTTGAATGAGGACGCGTTTAATTCGGTGGCGCCCTCATTATCTTTCATCTCAAGAGATACGACAAGCTTGTGTTCTATGGAAGCTGTGGAATCCGCCCATAGCTCCTTCATGAGGCTGAGCATGACGGGCTTGGTAGCCACTATAACGCCTATCATCCTGTTGGAAGAGATAACCGAATACCCGTTTTCCCTCAAGACAATCAGGGCGTACGAGAATACCGTGCCCGGATCCGTGTCTATATCGGCTTTTACTATTCCGCCTTCCTGCTTGACCTGAACTCTGCCGGGCTGTAAGGTTTCGATGCCGGCCGGCGGCGAACCCGCGCTTATTGTCTCCACCGGAACCGCTGATTTAACTTCCGCGCCGGACGACCCTAAAAGAGTGGTCCATTTCGATGTCTTAGGTTTTTTGTAGGCCTTTTTTTCTTTTTTCGCCTCGGATGACTTTATTTTTTTGACAATCAAAATGCTGTCGCCTTCTTTGATCTCTTTTTCGGCATTTAGAATTTCCGCGGCAGCCACTTCTGGCCTTACCTCCACGACTTGAGCCTCTGCTAATTTTTCACCGTCTCTGTGGACAATGAGCCCGTCCCCGATTTCGACGCCGTCAATCTCTCCTGCTTTAATTACGATATATTCGCCGTTTGGGTTTACGCTGATAACCTGGGAGTCAATCTCTTTTTCTGTCAGACAGAAAACGGAACCCGATAAAAACACGCAAAAAATGCATAAAACTAAGATATTTCTCATCATGTTAGCTGTATTTTAATACACAAAAATAAAAAATACAAGAAAAATTTAACGTAAGTTTACAAAACAAGTATTGCTTGAAGTGTAAACTTGCAAATTGACAAAACTAGTATGGCTTATTTTGTAAACTTAGCGAAGATTAATGAAGGGAGTATTTGCAGCCTTTGTCAAAGGCCTCTTTGAAGTCGTATCTATTATGGAAGTCCTCTTTGCGGTCTTCTTCTGTCTTGCCCAGCAGTCCTGAATCTATAAGATTAAAAACTATCTCTCCGAAATCATTAGTCGTCTTGATGCCCCATTTTTCAAGCACAAGCCTGGCCAGGGGCCCAAATTGCTCCAGGCAATAATCCCTTACGCCGTCAGACAGTTCCTGTCCCGTAACATGGCCCTTTCTGCCTAGTTTTTTCATGGTATAGTCCAGGCTTGCCATGATAAAAGAATACGCTTCTGGGTCGTATCTCTTATCCTTGTCCAGTATCGTCAATAACGCGAAAACCTTATTTATGCTTTGCTTATTCTTTTCCTGAGCCATAAGTGATAGCAAGTATACCTTGTGTTATCGGTTTTGTCAAGATGTGCGGATGAGATTAAGACGCTGCGAGAGGCTCCGAAAATCTTGCACCTACATTGAATCTTTCGGAATAAGGCTGACTTGTAACCCAGATAACTTCCCCTGCTCTCTGCATTGGTTCAGGATGCCATGGAGGGCGTATTTCGAATATTAATTTGGAATGTTTGGGAATGAATTCGTTGGAAATAAATCCTATGCCGCTATCGCTTATATCTTTGCCTACGGTATCATGACATCCCCGCGCGCCTTTTTCCTGATAGCGGACAGGCGAATTAAATGATATTCTTGAAGCAACTCTCTTTTCCTCTTCCATACCTCAAGTTTATCACCTAACTCTTTATTTGTCAAGCGGTTATTGTGTTTCTACCACCTTTTCTACGATGCTATTTATTCTTACGGCGTCTTTTCTCTTTAAATTCGTAAATTCCAGCCCGGTATCGAAGGATTCGGTTTTCTTGTCCTCCTTGCTGACTATTACCCACGCAACAGTCCCATCGCATTCTATCAAAGACTGGCCGTCCAGCAAATCCAGGCGTATCTCCACCGGAGCGAAGATGCCAAGGTCCCTGGGCAATATTACGCATATGCCGCCTAACCCTATATTTTCGGTTTGGGTTGATAAAACGTCTTCACGATCTTTTCTTTTTACTGAAAGTACGCACGGATAGCTGGCCCTGGGAAATTTTCTTCTATTTATGCCGCCCCACATAACCCCTCCTTATTTTTAAATATTATAGAATAAAAACCCGAAGATTTCAAGAAAATTATAGCGCTATGAAATTTTTCTTTTATTAACGCGTTAACGGTGTTATAATCCATAGTACCATGTATTTAGACTTTTATAACCTAAAAGAAAAGCCTTTCAACGTTACCGCTGACCCTAATTTCCTGTACCTCAGCAAAAAACACAAAGAAGCTATCAGCCATATGCAGTATGGAATTCAGGAGAGGATGGGTTTTCTGGAAATTACAGGCGAGATAGGCGCCGGCAAAACCACTGTGTGCAAGGCCCTGTTGAACCAGCTTGACCAGCGCACAAAAACAGCCTTCATTCTGAACGGTAACCTATCGGAGGCTCAGCTTCTGCAGGCTATCACGGAGGATTTCGGAATACAGGTGAAAGTTAAAAATAAAATCACCATGTTAAACGAATTGAATAAATTCCTGCTTGAACAGCTAAAGCACGGAAATAACGCCGTGCTTATCATAGACGAGGCCCAAAATCTTAAATTATCCCTGATGGAGCAGGTGAGGCTTTTGTCGAATCTGGAGACAGAAAAAGAAAAATTGCTACAGATCATCCTGGTGGGCCAGCCTGAATTAAAGGAAAAACTTGCGTCCGCGGAATTAAAACAATTGCGCCAGAGGATAACCATCAGATACCACCTGCCGTCCCTGTCCAGGGATGAGTCGGAAGGTTACGTCTCCCACAGGCTTAACGTGGCGGGCTGTAATAACGGCGGCATCTTCGAAAAAGGCGCCCTTGAGGAAATATTCAGATTTTCTGGAGGGATTCCTAGATTAATAAATATATTATGCGACAAGTCCCTTCTTGCCGGTTTTGCATCTAATAAAAAAACAATAGATTCCGATATAGTCAAAAAATGCGCGAATGAAATCGAGGGGGTGTTCGATGAGCATTGTTAACGACGCTTTAAAAAAAGCGAGCAAAGAATTTGAGTTCAGGGATCAGGGCGTTGCCGGCCCCGTCCGGCGCAGCCAGCCGAGGCCTTCTAAAAAATGGGTTGCGATAACAGCCATGTCCGTTGTTATCATAGCTTCTATTTTTGGATCGGCGGCCCTGTATAGAAATATGTCCGGCATGAGCTCCGATTATCGGACAGAAAAGCCTGTATCCGCAATCCAGGCGGCTTTGACCGATATCGAACAGAAAACCGCGGCAAAGGCCATGAGATCCCAGGATGTCGCGAAATTAAACGGGATTGTCTACGGCAGCGAAGGCAGTTGGGCTATAGTAAATAACAAGATCGTAAAAGAAGGCGACAAGCTTCTCGGCGGGGAAATAACAAGCATAACCAAGGATCTTGTAAGGATCGAAAAGAAAGACGGAAGCGAATTGACTCTAAGCTTAAAGTAGGGAACGGTTTCAAACCGTTCCCTACAAGATTATTCGGTTTCTGGTTTCAGCGCAGAAAGGGCTTCTCTGGCAGATGCCTGTTCCGCGCTTTTTTTATTTGGGCCGGAACCTATCCCATACCTGCTGCCTGCGACGATCGCTTCCACGATAAAATGCTTCTTGTGGTCAGGGCCTATTTCGGATAGCACCCTGTAGGAAGGCGTTATTTTGAATTTTCTGAGCGCGAACTGTTGAAATGCGGACTTGTAATCTTTTAACCCTTTTCCTTCTTTTACAAGTTTGATTTCCTGCCCTAATACCTTTTTTATGAAGGCGCATGAAGGCCTCAATCCCCCATCCAGAAATACGGCCCCTATAACAGCTTCAAGGGCGCACATCAGATTTGACACGTGCCTTCTGCCGCCGGATGCGTCTTCCCCTTTGCCAAGCAGGAGATATTCGCCTATTTCCAGCCCCCTTGCTATCCTTGCGAGCATTTCTCCGCTCACTAACTGCGATTTATAGCGCGTGAGAATGCCTTCATCTTCTCCGGGGCATTCATTGTAAAGCGTATGGCTTATTATAAGCCCGAGCACGGAGTCTCCGAGAAATTCCAGCCTTTCATTGTCGCTGGAACGCCCCATGCCTTTCTCGTTTGCGTAAGATTTATGGGTAAGCGCCTGATTTAACAGAAGCTTATCCCTGAAGCCATACCCTATTATTTTCTCAAAAACCCTGAGCTTCTTCAGCCTGTCTTTATCTTTCTTTTGGTTCATAAAGATTGCTTATGGCGCTTTTTATTACCTGTTCAGGTATGCCTTCTTTGACAATAACCTTCCCTATCCTGGCCGGCAGGACAAAACGGTTTTTGCCGTGAATGAATTTTTTATCATGCCTATGGGCGCGTAAAATCTTTTTCAGGCTTATACCCTTTAATCTAACGGGCAAACCGGCATTCTTGATTATATTTTTTATTTTACCGCTTTCCGTTTCCGTCAATATGCCCATGCTTCTTGCGATAAAACTGCTGGACAATATGCCCAGGGCTACTGCCTGTCCATGGCTGTAAGATTTACGGTAACCCGCCGCAGTCTCTATAGCATGCCCTATGGTGTGGCCAAGGTTTAAAACCACGCGGACAGCCTTATCGTCCATTTCATCTTTTTCGATAATGCCAGCTTTTATAAAACTGCATTCATATATTATCCTGCGCAGGCATTTTTTATCGCGCCTCAGGATCTTTACGTAATTTTTCTCCACAAATTCAAAAAGGCCCGGGGATTTTATTATGCCATATTTAATGACTTCCGCAAGCCCTGATATAAGTTCTTTTTTTGGCAGGCTCTCCAGGAATACCGTATCGCTAAAGACAAGCCTTGGCTGATAAAATGCCCCCGCCAGGTTTTTGCCGGCGCTCAGATCTATGGCGGTTTTGCCGCCTATCGCAGAATCCACCTGGCCAAGAAGCGTTGTGGGTACCTGCACATAAGGGATACCTCTTTTATAGATACTGGCTGTAAACCCTGCCAGGTCGCCCACTACGCCTCCCCCCATCGCAATTATAAATACCCTGCGCAGTGTGTCGATTCTAGAGATTTTATTTAAAAGCTTGAGGCATTCTTTCTCCGATTTCGCCTTTTCTCCGTCTGGAACGATTTCGAACCCGACGCCGAAACCGCTGGTGGCGAGAATTTTTTCGATCCTTTCCCCAAAAAGCCTCTTAAGCTTCGCGTTTGTAACTATTATGGCGTCTCTGCCTATATTCAGACGTTTCAAAATATGCCCAAGCTTATCGAGTTCATCCGAGCAAATTAATATATTATAACTATTTTTTTCAAGGCGTACTTTTATCTTTTTCATATCGAACAAGTTTACAAAACAAGTATTGCTTGTTTTGTAAACTTACGGCGGTTACATGCCAAAATTTACTCCCAAGAGCCTTGCCAGAAACATGACAATGGGCCATATTATGGTATTTATAATCCCCATCCATAGCAATGCGAATATTATTATAAAGCCATACGGCTCCACTTTTGCGTATTCTACGCTTAAATTATAAGGAAGCAAACCCATTACTACCCTTGATCCGTCCAGGGGCGGAATCGGCAGAAGGTTAAACACGGCCAGGACAAGATTTGCCATGATGGCGGCTGTTATCGCGGATGTTAAAATATAGCTGGCTGTCAAAAACGGTGCCTTTAATAAAAAAGACAGTGCTATTGCGAAGATTATATTTGCCGCGGGCCCGGCGAAACCAACCCACACCATGTCTTTTTTCGGGTTGTTCAAGTTGGAAAAGTCCACGGGCACAGGTTTTGCCCATCCAAAAAGTACGGGAGAGTGCGTTATAATAAGAAACAAGGGAAGGAATATGGTGCCTACGGGATCTACATGCGCAAGCGGATTGAGAGTAAGCCTGCCCATAAATTTTGCGGTAGAATCTCCTAATTTCCACGCCACCCATCCATGGGCATATTCATGGATGATTACCGCAAAGAAAAATATACAAAGGCTTAATAGCAGGCTCATCTATTCTTGCTTTTCTTTTTCGAGGCCGGTTGATTCGGCGCCTCTTTTTGTTGAGGCGCGGTTATCTCGCTTTCTTCTGACTCGGTTATCTGGCCGGAATGTATCCAGCCCGCCGTTCCATAAGGCGGCTCTATTTTATACCACCCCGTATCCTCCGATAACACCGAAACCTTTTCGGGCTTGGATATTTGGCCGACTATGGTATACTTCGTGCCAGGGCCTGCCCTTAGATTCACATTAACCGCTTTTACTATGCCTACGCCTTTTTCATCGGAAGTCAGGTCGACGTAATCCCTGCTGATATACAAGCATGCCTTTCTTGGGAGCAATATTTTATACCAGCTGTAACGTTTGCCTATAATCTTTACAGTTTCCGCTTTTGACAAGGCGCAAAGATTTTCATAATTTATATTATCCCCCGCCCTTACTATGGCGCCGTCGTTTTTTACGCACCCTGCCTTTGGAAATTTTTCTTCGGCCGGATCCTGCGCATAGGCCGTTAAGGCAAACAACGAAAACGCTATTACCATGCTTCCAAAATATCTCATGTGCTTCCCTTGCGGTTACTTCTTTTTTTCCGCCTTAGAGGCCGTTTCTTTTTTTGCGGCTTCCGGAGCTGCCTGAGCAGTTACCACGCCTTCACCATCTTTAGGCTTCTCTTCCGCTTTTTCTTTCTTTACCTTAATTTTTAGTATTTTTAATTTCGGCATGCCAAAAACAGAATCTTCGTCTTTTAACAGGCCTTTTTCCTTTAAGGCAGTCAATCTTTCGTATCTCTTTAAAACAGTCCTGTGCTTCTTACCTGCTTTTGATATTTTTAGGCTTGGATGTAGCGACATTTGACGCTCCTTTTTTTGGTTCTGTTTTAGGCATAGCCTCGGTATCGCGCGCTACCTGCTGCCGCCAAACCGCTGCCAGGCTTTTCTTTTCATCTGCTCTTCCCTTTTCCACTCCCAGGGAAAAGGCCATTATGCAAACCATTATAAACCCTATTATAAAAAAGATCGTTGTTTCATAAGAAACAGTGATGCTGTTTTTTATATCCGGAAGCAGGAATCTTGTTTTCCTTCTAATTTTTTTATCCGCAGCCTGCGCCTGCTCAAAAAGGTCCAACTGGTTTTTTTCGTAAGGTTTCATGTTCATAATGTTGCTGATTATAGCACATTCTTGGCGTATTTTTCTATCTTTTTTACGATTTCTTTATTGTTAGTGTAGGCATAGGCAGTAGTGGACGCTGTCTTATGGCTTGTTATCACGCCCTCTTTTACCAGCTGATTTAACGTCTTTTGTATGTTATTTATATCTCCGCCTATCCATAGCGATATGCCTTTGGCGGTATCGATACAGTTGGGGTTCTCGTTAAAGAAAAGCAATATTTTTCTGGCAGCTTCATTTTTAAATATCTTTTTTATATTCTTCATGCGGGGCCCCACAGCATATTGTCGAATTCCGACTTTTTAGTAACCTTTACAAAGGCATCCACCGCCTCCGGATCGAATTGTATCCCCTTGTTTTTCTCTATCTCTTTTATTGCCTGCGAAACGCTTATTTTTTTGCCCTTGTAAGGCCTGGCGGAGATCATTGCCTCGAAAGCGTTCGCCACAGCCATAACCCTTGCGCCTACCGGTATAGATTTGCCTTTTAATCCGTCGGGATAGCCAGTTCCGTCATATTTCTCATGGTGATGCCTGATTATAGGCATCGCAGGTTTTAGAAATTCCAGATGTTCTATTATTTTAAGGCTTTCCAAATGCTGTTTTTTTATAATGTCGTATTCGCCCTTGGAAAGGCTGCCGGTTTTTTTGAAAATCTCTTCGGGTATGTTGAATTTTCCTGTATCCGGCAGTAAAGCGGAATAATGCAGGTTTATTATGTCTTCTCTCGGCAATTTCATCTCTTCCGCTATCGCGAGCACCATTTTTACAAACTGATCGGAGTGGGTAAATGTATTTGGGGATTTTGCGTCAAGAAGCGCCGACAGCGTCTTTATGCTTCCGTAAGCCATTTTCTCCTGTTCTTCATACATCTGAGCATTCTTTATGGCAATAACGGCCTGCTCTGCGAGCGTAATCAGGATCTCGAGCTCAAACTTATCAAAAGGCGCGCCGTTTGTCTTGTCGCGGGTGCTTATAACCCCTATAATATCCTCTTCCACGAGGGGCACGCATATCGAACTGCGGGAAAGAACAACCTTTCCTGTTTTAGCCACTCTTCCTTCGAGTCCGGACCCTATCTTCATCCGCCTGTACTGAGGATCGGTTTTGGGTATTTCTTTATCCAAATCGATCACGGCCTTGGGTATAAGATATTTCTTTGTGTCGTCCAACAGCATTATAGAGCAATGCCTTGATCTCATAACCTGCAGAGACAATCTCGCAATCCGCTCTATAAGCTCATCCATGTTGAGGGTTGAGCTTAAAAGCCTGTGGATAGTGTGTATTGTGGAAAGCGCTATAGCCCTGGGCCTTATTGTTTCGTACAGCTTATTCAACTCTTTTTCTTTTTGAAATTCCTTTAACGCAAGATCCATGCACAACCTTACCGCATCTATGGCAGGCTTTCTGGGTTCCTTGTCCAGATGTACAAATAAAACATGGCCGTAAACATTCGACCCCTGTATTACGGGAAAAGAGAGACAAATTTTGTTACAGCCGCATTTAAATATCATATATTCTCTCAGGGGGCCGGGCTTGAACCTGGCCAGATACTTTCCCAGCTTGAGATGGTCGCATTCCCCGCCGCGCTTAAAAGGTTTGTATTCTGCGTCCAGGAAGACGCAGCGGCTCTTTTTAAGGACTTTGGAGCATAGTTTCCTGAAGATAGAAACCGAACTGCTTTTGGAAAACTTTATCAAAAACTCCTGTTTTTCTATTCTTTCAGACTCGTTCATATGGGTCGAATAATTTTTTATATTCATCAAGAGCGTATCTGTCCGTCATGCCCGCTATGTAATCACAGATAACCCTGTGAATACCGTCTTTTTTTATTTTTTTATGGTCGGACGGGGGAAGCTGTTCCGGTTTCTCGAGATATACTTTGAAGAGGTCCGCGAGAAACCTTCTCGCCTTGTCTGACATGCGGACCACTCTGAAATTTTTATACAGGTTGTCCATCAAAAAAACTCTTAATTCTTTCCTTTTTTTCTGCATGTCCTCGGAAAACACCACGAGCCTTTTCTTGTGCTTCCTGACATCAGACGTATTTTGTATTCCGCTGTTTTTGATATTTTTTTCCGATGCGCACAGAAGGTCTTCTATCTGGGTATCTATCAATCTCCGTATTATCTGATGTTTTTTTATCTTGTCGGACAAAACTTTTCTTCCTTTTTTCACAAATCTTTCCGCATCTTTCCATAGCTTTAGCTCGAGCAAGTCTTTTTCTTCTATAAGGCCGGATGTTAATCCGTCATCTATATCATGATTGTCGTAAGCGATCTCGTCCGCCACATCCACAACCTGCGTCTCCATCGTAGGCGAAGAGCCTGGCTCGAACTCCTTCAGCTGTTTGGCCTTGTCGAACATCGTCGTATGTTTATTAATGCCCTCCCTGGCCTCCCATGTGAGGTTTAATCCCGGAAAATCAGGATACCTCTGCTCCAGTTCCTCGACCACTCTCAGCCCCTGCAGATTATGGTCAAACCCCCCGCTGTCCTTCATCAGCATCTTAAGGCTGTCCTCTCCGGCGTGGCCAAAAGGAGGATGCCCTATGTCATGGGAAAGCGCTATCACCTCAACCAGGTCCTCGTTTAAGGACATCGCTCTCGCAATAGACCTGGCAATCTGGCTTACCTCTAATGTATGGGTAAGCCTTGTCCTGTAATAATCGCCCTCGTGGTTCACGAATACCTGAGTTTTATACTCCAGCCTCCTGAATGCCGTGCTGTGTATAATCCTGTCCCTGTCTCTTTGATACACGGACCTATACTTAGGCTCTGCTTCTGGATATTTCCTGCCTTTGGTATCCTTGCTATGCATGGCGTAAGAAGCCAGCAGATCCGATTCTCTTTTTTCTATGTCTTTGCGCGTCAGCATATGCATGGCAGGGAGAGGTCGCGACCGCCCTCTACGATTTTAATGTTTTATATAATTCTTTTAACGACTGCGGCATCACCTTTGTGTCTGCGACAACGGGCATAAAGTTGCAATCGCCTTTCCATCGCGGAACTATATGTATATGCAGATGATCCTTGTATCCCGCGCCCGCTGCTTTGCCCGTATTGATGCCTATATTAAAACCGTGCGGTTTCAGCTTTTTTTCGAGTAAAAACTGCATTTCCCTCGCAAGCTTCATTATATCCAGAAGTTCCTCATCATTCAACCCTTTTAAATCTTTTACATGCCTGAGAGGCGATATCATTATATGGCCGTTATTATAAGGGTATATATTAAGCATTGCGAAAGAATGACGCGATCTCTTGATCACAAAAAGATCTTTGTCGTTTTTGCCTTTGACGCAAAATACGCATCTTTTCTTCTTCCTGCCTGTAATGAACACGCTCCTCCATGGAGCCCATAATTTATCCATAGGTTTATAATTTATATATCCTTGGCATTATCTCGCCGTTATTACCTATTTCTATGATACCATAAGACCTGTATGGGGCAAATACGGTATCGGTAACGCTCCCGGGATTGAAAAAAAGCACCCCTTCTATATATTCATTTTTTGGCGCATGGGAATGCCCGAATATTATTATGTCCGGTTTCTCCTGGAAAAACTCCTTTTTTAAAATATCCACAAGCTTGTCCGGATGGCCAAAACCATGCATTATGCATATCTTTTTCCCCTGCACGTTAAGGATCTTTTTCTCTGCCAGCTTGCATTTTACATCGTGACCGTCCATATTGCCGCATACGGCTTCCACCTTCGCTATTTTCTTCAATGGCTCCAATACGGAAAGATCGACAAGATCCCCTGCGTGTATTATAAGATCGCATCCTTCCAGCCCCTTGATTAAATTCTCAGGGAGCAGGCTGTTCTCTATGGATAAATGCGTATCTGATATGACCCCTATTTTCATATGTCTTCTAGCCTGATATATGCGGCTTGCCGTATAAATCCATCAGCACATTCAGGTCTTCCGCGCTCCATGTCCAGAATTTCGCCTCTTTAGCCATCAGATAGGCGTTCTCGTTTACGCCGGAAAACGCCACCACTATATTCCTGCTGACCTTATTGTTTTTCTTCTGTTCCCGGCTGTTTTTTATCATGTCAGCCATATCGTTTTCCGTTATATTTTCTTTTTTAATAGTGCACAGCCATTTTTGCTTGCCGTTGGTTGCCAGTATGGCGGTTTGATTCCCTTCCAAGCCTCCGAGGCGTTCCACATTCGTAAAAGATATAAATTTGTGTTTTTTCCCATTTAATTGTATTATATCATTTTTAAATAACTTAAAGAGTTCCGCTACCCTGGAGGAAAGCTCTTTCTCGAATTCCTGCGCGAATGCGTTGAATTTGGAAGACACGTCCAGCTTAAAAACAGCTTCCTCGGTGCGTTCATCCATGCTAAAAGACAGGATCCTCTTCATGTATACGGACTTAAGCCAGAACCTGAATAGCCTGTCGGTAAACCTGTAAAAAGCGCCGTTACGCGCAATAATATCCAGCCCTATCATGCTGTTTAATATCTTCGAAACATCCCCTGATTGCAGTCTGGCCGCTTTCGCTATGTCATTTTGTTTTTTATTTTCCGAAGAAAGCGCTATAAGGACAGCTATGGACTTCGATAACAACTTTCCTTCCGAGATCTTGAAAAGGAGATTATAAAAATACTGGTTCAGTATGCCGTTTTTCTTAAAAAGCGCTTCCGCAAAAGAATGTTCCAGCAGATTCTGGTGATGTTCCGGAGCCGCCCTTTTGGAAAAAACCGCTCTTTCTATTTCGTCCGCCATTACCCGCATATAAAAAGGCCTGGAGCCGGTAAATGACACTATAAAATCCAGGTAAACCTGCGGAAGCGCGGTTCCTTTTATGCTGTCCTGCAGCAACTTCCTGCCGCTTGTTATATCAAGCGGTTTCAAGAAAATCTTTTCGAAATTGCCGAATAAGAGCGCTAATTTTTCATTGACCAGGCGCAGTGACAGCGCGGTCCTGGAGCTTGCCAGTATGTACATCGTGTCCTTTTGTATCATTATCTTTTTTGCAATAGCGCCAAAGGGGTTCTTAAGCGTGAAATTGTCCAGATTGTGGAATTCGTCAAGTATTAGAACGCAGCGCTTCTTTGTCTCCTGCGATAAAACGCCTGGAATATCCAGCATGAAAGAAAACGCTTCGTCTATCTTGAGCTTTTCTATATCCTGCAGCACTCTTACGCATATCTGGGCAGTCCTGGGATAATCCCTTGCGAGGTCCTCGATAAGAAGAACGGTATCCTGCGGAGCGGTAAGCAGCGGGTCAGATTTCACAACCTGGGATAATATGGATTTTATAAACCTTTTAGCGCAAAATTCGAAAGGCTCTATTTTTATTTCCAGATATACGGGTATAATGCTGTCTTTTTTTAATGCCTCCGAAGAAAAAAGATCCCTTATCAGGATTGTTTTCCCTATGTTAGGCTCTCCGAATATCGCTATATTCTGCCTGTAACCATCCGCAAAGGAATTTACCCTGTATATAAGCGTGCTTAAAATTTCTTCTCTGCTATCTGGCATATAATTTTATTTGTCCCTCGCGACATCTGCGTAAAACAATTGTCGCTCGGGACTCATCCGCCTCTGGCGGATTTGGAGCGGGTGATGGGAATCGGCGCCCGCCTACGGCGGGTCGGCCACTCGTCCGTTATACAGATGCTCCGATCTGTCGCATCTAACGGACTCTCTTCGATTCCCTGCAGCTTACATGCTTGGAGCGGGTGATGGGAATCGAACCCACGCTGCGAGCTTGGGAAGCTCGTGTTCTACCATTGAACTACACCCGCGGACAACTAAAGCTATTCATGTAAGCTCAGCCCCGAGGCACCATAGTTTTTGATATCTATGTGCCGAGGGACACCCTAAACTATCCTTAGCAGCTTGGCCCCTCGCAGCATATATTTAAATCCTATAACTGCAGGGACGAAACCTACAATGCGGTTAATCTCCTGAAATTTCTGTATCTTTCATTTACATCTTTTTTGCTGACCTTTAAAAACCTGTTTACGCTGAAATCCTGCACGGTAAAAGAAGCCATTACGCTTCCCCATAGAAGCGCATTTTTTATATTTTTTTCGTTTATTCTATCTGTCTTTGCCAGATAACCCATAAACCCGCCCGCGAACGTATCCCCTGCTCCGGTAGGATCCTTTACCTCTTCCAGAAGGTAGGCCGGGGCCATGAATACAAAATCTTTGGAAAAAAGCATCGCCCCGTATTCCCCTCTCTTCACGACCGCAAAACGCGGCCCCAGCGAAAGCAGATACTTGCCCGCTTTCAGCATATTCGATTCTCCGGAAAGCATCTTGGCCTCCATATCATTCAGGAATACAATGGAGGTCTTTTTTATCATGTTTTTAAGGGATTTATTTTTATTTTTAATCCAGTGGTTCATGGAATCACAGCCTATAAACCTTCCGCCCGGGAACCTTTTCAGCACAAATATCTGCAGGTCAGGATCGATATTGGCAAGGAAAATATATTTACTTTTTTTATATTTTTCCGGGAGGCAGGGCTTGAATTCCGCGAATACGTTAAGCTGGGTCTTGATGGTTTCCGCGCAATTCATATCTTTCATGTAAGAGCCTTCCCATCTAAAAGTCCTTCCGGCTTTTACCTCCAATCCCTCCAAGTCTACCCCGAAAGACTCTATTGTCTTTTTGTGCTTTTCGGAAAAATCATCCCCTACGGTGGCAACCAGATTTACGGGGGCAAAAAAACTGGCGCTTATAGAAAAATAAGTTGCGGATCCGCCCAGTATCTCCTTTGAGCATCCGCTTGGAGAGGCTATTGTATCGAGCGCCACGGAACCGATTACAAGTATCTCGTTCATGATCTCCGCCGTAAGTTTACAAAATGAGTATTGCTCGAAGTGTAAACTTATTTTTTGAAATACTGCTCCATGGCCTTCATGGAGCAGTAGTCACTGCACATCGTGCAAAAATCCTTATCCATGGGTATGGAAGATTCTCTGTATTTCGCTGCCTTGACAGGGTCTATGGATTTTTTGATCTGGCCTTTCCAGTCCCTTTTTACCCTGGATTCCGACATAGCCTTGTCCCACTCCAGAGCGCCCGGTATTTTTCTGGCTATATCAGCCGCATGTGCCGCTATCCTGGAAGCTATGACGCCATTTTTCACATCCTCCTCATCCGGTATCCTAAGATGCTCCGAAGGCGTCAAATAACACAAAAAATCCGCGCCATAAAAAGCGGCCAGGGCGCCTCCGATGGCTCCCGTTATATGATCGTATCCCGGGGCTATATCCGTAACAAGCGGGCCGAGTACATAAAAAGGCGCGTTGCCGCATAATCTTTTCTGCAGGACAATGTTTGTTTCTATCTGATCTATAGGCACGTGCCCCGGGCCTTCTATTATAACCTGCACATTGTTTTTTTTGGCTCTGTCTGCCAGTTCGCCAAGCATGATGAGTTCTTGTATCTGGGGCCTGTCGGTTGCATCCGCAAGGGAACCCGGCCTCAGGCCATCTCCCAAACTGAGCGTGACATCGTATCTCTTCGCAATCTCTAATATATCATCGAAGCATTCGTAAAAAGGGTTTTCTTTTTTATTCGAGATCATCCACTCCGCCAAAAAAGAACCTCCTCTGGAAACTATATTGATAAGCCTTTTTTGTTTTCTCAGCCTTTCGATGACACCTTGCGTTATTCCGCAATGAATGGTAAAAAAATCCACGCCGTCGGAAGCCTGGGCCTCAAGAATTTCGAGTATATCTTGAACTTTTATCCGGGAGATATGCCCCCTTTTTTTCGCCGCCATAATAGCTATCTCGTATACAGGAACTGTCCCGACCGGAACCGTAGAGTTTTTCAGGATTATTTTACGTATCTTCTTTATATCTCCGCCCGTACTCAGGTCCATGACGGCATCCGCCCCGTATTTTATCGCGATATCCATTTTCCTGAGTTCCTTATCTATCCCAGGGCTGTTTTTGGATGTGCCTATGTTGGCATTTACTTTTACGCGCAGGCCTTCCCCTACCGCACAGGGGCTTATTTTTCTTTTTAAATTTTTTATAACGGCGATTCTTCCCCCGCTGATGCGGGACTTCAATAATTCCATAGGCATGCTCTCGTTTTTCGAAACATGCCGCATCTGGGGAGAGGTTTTATTCGATTTTACAAGCTCTATCTGAGTCATTAGATTTTTTCCAATAGATTTTTTGTAGCCAAATAAGGGTTCTCCGACTCAAGAATTGCCCGCACCACAGCAATTCTTTTCGCGCCCCGGTCACTGACCTCTTTAATATTCGATTCGTTGATGCCGCCTATCGCCACTACAGGGATTTTTATCTTTTCCACGGCCTGTTTTAACAGCTTCAGCCCGGCTACTTTGTAATCCGGTTTCACGGGTGTCTCAAAAATAGCGCCTATCGCGATATAATCCACAGCCTGATCCTGCGCTCTTATGGCCTCTTTTAAAGAATGTGCCGAATAGCCTATAATCTTACCTTTGCCCAAGATCTTCCTAGCTGTCTCTGCGGGCATATCCGAAGATCCCAAATGCACACCATCGGCATCCATGGCAAGCGCCATGTGAACCCGGTCATTTATTATAAATAAAGCCCTATGTTCCAGAAGTTTTTTTATCCTGAGGCCTGTTTCTAAAAAATCCCTGTCGCATGCCTCTTTATCCCTGAACTGAACCATGTCCAGGCCGGCTTTTAAAGAGCCGGGCAGTATATCGAACAAATCCCTGCCTTCCAGTATCCCGCTATCCGTTACTAGATATAAGCCCGGTTTTTTTAATAAGTCTTTTTTCGATGTCATAAGTATCGAATCTGAGTTTTCTGTATCCCCGGCTTATTTTCCCGTCTATTATCTTGAAGCATTCCTCAAGAACCCTTAAAGACTCTTTGACGCGCTCTATGTTAGACATAAATATGTCGCTAAGATCCGCGTCCGGCTTCGGCGCAAAATCCATAAATTTTGCCTTATCGCCTCCCGTATCTCTTCCGGACAAAAGACCGGCAAAGGAAATCTTTTTCGAGTTTAGTACCAGGCCGGTCGAATTATGCCTCACTATCTTTAGGGATTTCGCGGCGCTTTTATTCTGCAGGCCGAATCTGGCGATATCCTCGCAAACCCTCAATCCTTCGCGAGCCCTGTTTAAATTAGCGTCTATAATCCGTAAAAGCTTGTTGTTATCCGGCATGCTTCAGTTTTATGATTTTATCTATCAATCCCCGCGTCGAAAGGCCTTTTACATACTGCAGGCTTTTTACCCTGCCGCCGTAAGATTTCACAAAATCCGCGCCTATTATGCTTTCTTCTTTCCAATCCCCGCCTTTAACGAGCACATCCGGCTTTACGGCTTTTATGAGTTTCAAAGGGGTCGATTCTCCGAATATAACCACGAAATCCACGGCCTCCAGGGCAGCCAGGAGAATTGCCCTGTTTTTCTGCGGCACAATAGGCCTCGACTTTCCTTTTATGCTTCTTACCGAAACGTCGCTGTTCAATCCTACGACAAGTACATCGCCCAAAGATTTTGCCTTAGAAAGATAACCGGCGTGGCCTGCGTGCAGGATATCGAAGCAGCCGTTCGTAAACACGATCTTTTTATTCTTTTTTTTAAGCTTTTTTATAACGCCTGCTGCGGCGGGAAGGGTTTTTATCTTTTCAGAAAGCATCTTCTATCAACTCACATACAATATGGCCTATTGCGATATGAGACTCCTGTATCCTGGGGGTGCTGTCGGAGGGGACCCTTACGCATATATCGGCTATCCCGCAGAGCTTTCCGATTTTATTTCCTGTAAGCGCGGCTGTCCTGAGCCCCATTTTAGAGGCCTTTGAAATTCCCCGTATAACATTCTTCGAAGTGCCGCTCGTAGAGATGCCTATTGCCATATCTCCTTTGCTGCCAACGGCCTCTACCTGCCTCTCGAAGATATATTCGAAATCATAATCATTACCAAGCGCGGTAAGAGTGGAAATATTAGAGGTAAGGGCCATTGCAGGAAGGGCCCTTCTTTCCTTGCGGAATCTGCCTACAAGCTCTGCTGCTATATGCATACTGTCCGCAGCGCTCCCCCCGTTTCCAAACAATAAGATCTTATGGCCTGATTTTATAGTCCCCAACATTGCCTTTGCCAATTTCTCGATATCCGAAACACTGCCCTTAAGCAGCTTTTCCTTGACTTCGATGCTTTCTTTTATCAAACCGGCGATCTTTTTTTTCATGTCAATCCTGTAAGTTTACAAAACAAGCAATACTCGTTTTGTAAACTTAGCCGAAAAAGATTTTGGCGGTATCGTAAAATTCCTTATCTACCGTCTTTAATTCGCTCACAGCGGCCTCCAGGGGGACAGCTGTTATTTTATTGCCCTGCAGGCTGGCCATTTTTCCGTAATCCTTTTTCAATACAAGCTCCATTGCCTTTACGCCAAATCTTGTGCCGAGGACTCTGTCAAAAGCAGTCGGGGTACCTCCCCTCTGCACATGCCCCAACACCGTTACCCTTGTTTCATACCCTGTTCTTTTCTCTATCTCTTCCCCGATCCTTTGGCCTATGCCGCCCAGCCTTACATGGCCGAATGCGTCTAGTTTTTCTTCCTGCGTAATCATTGTGCCTTTTTTAAACTGGGCTCCCTCGGCAACAACCACTATACTGAACGTCTTTCCTCTGGAGTGCCTCTTTTTTATCAGGCCGCATACTTCATCCAGGTCTACGGGGACCTCCGGGATAAGAATGACATCCGCCCCGCCAGCGAGTCCTGATTCAAGAGCTATCCAGCCCGCATGCCTTCCCATGACCTCGACTACCATTACTCTGCGATGGGACTCGGCGGTTGTGTGTAGCCTGTCAATCGCCTCCATGGCGATATTTATAGCGGTATCGAACCCGAAAGTGACATCGGTGCAGTTCAGGTCATTGTCTATTGTTTTTGGCGCACCGACTACATTGAAGCCGTCTTTATACAGTTTATTGGCGACCCCAAGCGTATCTTCCCCTCCGACCGCTATCAAAGCCTCAAGTCCGATCTTTTTAAAATTTTCCTTGGCGGATTTTATGTCGCTGTCTTTCTTGTAAGGGTTGGTCCTGGATGTGCCGAGTATGGTCCCGCCTTTAGGCAATATGCCTGAGATGGACTGAAGGTTTAGTTCTACGGTGTCATTTTCGACAAGGCCTTTCCAGCCGTTTTTTATGCCCACAACCTGATAGCCTTCCTGTATCGCGTATCTTACGACAGCCCTTATCACGGGATTCAGCCCGGGACAATCGCCTCCACCGGTCAATATGCCTACTTTTTTCATAACTCTATCGTCCTCCTGTTATTCGTTTGTGCCTAAAAGTTTTTCGACATAGTCTGTTGCGAAATCGCCTCTTAAAAATAACGTATCGTTCATCACGTGCTTATGAAAAGGTATGGTGGTCTTTATCGGAGATATCATAAACTCATCGAGAGCCCTCTGCATCGTCTTTATCGCCTCCTGCCTGGAATTCCCATGGCATATAAGCTTGGCTATCATGGAATCATAATACGGCGAAATCGTATATCCCGTGTAAACATGCGAATCCACCCTGACGCCTGGCCCTCCCGGAGCTAAAAACATGTCGACTTTTCCTGGGCATGGCATAAAATTTTTCTCGGGGTCTTCTGCGTTGATCCTGCACTCTATGGCATTACCTTTTATTTTTATATCGTCCTGTTTAAAGCTCAGCTTCATGCCACTGGCTATTTTTATCTGTTCTTTTATCAAATCTATGCCGGTAACCATCTCTGTTATGGGATGCTCCACCTGTATGCGGGTGTTCATTTCCAGAAAGTAAAAATTTTCATACCTGTCGAAAAGGAATTCCACGGTGCCGGCGTTTAAATAATTGCATGTTTTGGCGGCCTTCACCGCCATATCGCCTACCTTTTTTCTTAGCTTGGAATCTATGGCAGGAGATGGCGATTCTTCTATAAGCTTCTGATGGCGCCTTTGGATAGTGCAGTCTCTTTCTCCCAGCGATACGATATGTCCGTGCTTATCTGCGAGTATCTGAACCTCTATATGCCTCGGCCTTTCTACGTACTTCTCCAGATAAACATCCGCATTGCCAAAAGCAGCCTCCGCTTCCTGCTGCGCGGTTATAAGCGAGCTGATCAGCCGCACATCATTGTGGCAAACCCTCATGCCTTTCCCTCCGCCGCCCGCAGAAGCCTTTATTATGACAGGGTATTTCAACCTCTTCGCTGTCTTGACAGCCTCTTCTTTTGTCTTTACGATGCTTTGGCTTCCGGGTATGACAGGAATGCCGACCTTCTGCATGGTAAGCCTGGCTGTCATTTTATCGCCCATCATTCTCATGTTTTCAGGCGTAGGCCCTATGAACGCTATGTCGCAGGATTCGCATATTTCGGCAAAATGGGCGTTTTCCGCCAAAAATCCATAGCCTGGATGTATGGCGTCTACATCCGTAATTTCGGCGGCGCTTATGATGGCAGGTATGTTGAGATAACTCTCCGAACTCTGCGCGGGCCCTATACATACGGCCTCGTCAGCCAGCCGCGTGCTAAGGGAATCGGTATCGGCCTCCGAATACACTGCGACTGTTTTTATGCCCATTTCTTTGCAGGCTCGTATAACCCTTACCGCAACTTCTCCGCGATTTGCAATTAATATTTTAGAGAACATAATCAGATCTCTTCTATCATGAACAACGCCTGGCCATACTCGACCGACCTGGCGTTCTCCACAAGAATCTCCACGATCCTTCCTCTTACCTCTGATTTAATTTCATTCATAAGTTTCATGGCTTCTATGATACAGACCACATGCCCTATTTCTATAGTCTGGCCTATTTCGACATAAGGCTTTGCCTCGGGATTGGCCGCTCTGTAAAAAGTGCCTACCATTGGGGCTTTTATCGCTGTAAGGTTCTGTTCTTTTGCCGCAGGCTCCGCGGCCTTTTCCTCTGTCTTGGCGGCCCGCATAACTCTGGGCGCGGCAGGTTCCTCCATGACAGTCTCTATTTTTCCGGAAGAAGACTTCCTGAGCCTGACCTTCATGCCATCCCGCTCGACCTCGAGCTCCATAAGCTCGTTTTCGTTCATAAGCGCGATTAACTCTTTGATCTCTTTTAGGTTCATGTCATATCTCCCAAATTTTACGAAGCAAAATTTGATCCCGAGTTCGCCACAGTACCTTGGCGGACGAGGGACCTTTTTTAGACCCGGCCGGTATAATTTTTGGTCCTTGTGTCGATACGAACAACATCCCCCTCGTTTACGAATAAAGGCACCGATACTATCAACCCTGTTTCCGTTTTTGCTGGTTTATTTCCGGACTTAGACGTATCGCCTCTTATGCCAGGCTCGGTTTCCACTATTTTCAGGTCAATAAATATCGGGGGTTCGAGCGTAAGAACCTGGCCCTTATATATAAGCGCCGTGGCTTCTATGTTTTCTTTAAGATACCCTATCGTTTCTCCCAGCTGATCCTTATGAAGAGCTATCTGCTCGTACGTGTCGTGATCCATGAACTCATATATATCCCCGGACGCATACATATACTGAAATGTCCTTTTGTCTATCTCAGCCGTTTCTATCTTTTCGTTCCTGAATGTCCGCTCTATGGTCGCGCCTGTTTTTATATTCCTCAATTTTGTGCGGACGAATGCGCTGCCCTTGCCGGGTTTTACATTCTCATAGTTCGTCACATAGTAAACCGAGCCCTCCAGCTCTATGCTTAGGCCGGTTTTTATATCATTGATCCCTACCTGCATATTTAATTGCTCCTTTTGTCAGCACCTCACAGCCGCTGCCGGTAATAAGCACCGTATCTTCTATCCTTATCCCGCCCCATCCCGGAATATAAATACCGGGCTCTATGGTTATAATCATGTCTTTTTTCAGCCTTATCTTGCTATTATGGGAAATAGCCGGGATTTCGTGGGTTTCGCGGCCTATGCCGTGGCCCAGGCTGTGCAGGAAAAAGCTTCCCATGCCTCTATCTGATATATACTGGCGGGAAACAGCATCTATATCTTTTGCATAAACACCCGGCTTCAGGCGGTCGATAGCCATGCGCTGCGCAGCCAGGATTATGTTATATATATGCAAATATTTACGGTCAATTTTACCCAAAAAAACAGTCCTTGTCAAGTCAGAATTATACCCGAGATACATGGCGCCAAGATCTATAATAAGCATCTCCTGCCTTTTTATCAGCTTTTCCGATGCAGCCGCGTGAGGCATCGAGGCATTGATTCCGGAAGCCGCGATTATTTCAAAGTCCGCCGGGCGGATTTTATTTTCTAAGGCATATATCTCTATCGCGCGCTTCAAGCCGCTTTCGCTGATGCCTGGTTTGGCCGTCCTGATCGCGTAATTCATAAGCTGTGCGCCGTGTTTGCAGGCCTGCTTTATAAGCCGGATTTCCGTTTCATCCTTTACCATCCTCAAATTTTCTATAAAATTTATGTACGGCACCAGCTTTTTTTTGCCGAGCTGTTTCTTTAAACTCGAATATCCGTGGTATGTGAATCTATCCGCTTCGAAACCTACAGGCCCGGGACAGGTCTCCGCGCAAGCCTCCGCTATGATTTCTCCGAGGGTTCTATTTTTGGCGATCCTGACGCAATACCCGTTTGCGTCCCTTTTATATTCCTCCTCATACCTTGAATCCGTTATTAAAATATTTTTCCGAGGAGATATAAAAAGGACGGCATCCTCGCCTTTTGTCCCGGTGAGATACGCTATATTCTCTTTCTTCCTTACAAGGAAAGCGCCCAGGGATTCATGCGTTAAAAGCCTTGCCAATCTTTTTTGGCGATCTGCTTGATCCATATATAAAAGACGGGTTATTTTTCTGCCAGTTTAATAGCGGCGTCGAGGCCGTAAAGATAACTGTCTGTCCCGAATCCGGATATCTGGCCTTTTGCAACCGAAGCTATCAGCGAATTGTGCCTGAAATCTTCCCTTGCGTAAATATTGGAAAGATGCACTTCTACGGTAGGTATATCCGTGGCCAGCACAGCGTCCCTTATGGCAACGCTGGTATGCGTATACGCAGCGGGATTGATCAGAAGGGCATCGTATTTATCTTTCGATTTGCCTATCTTATCCACTATCTCTCCTTCGTGGTTCGATTGAAAGATATCAAGGGTTATTTTCTTTTTTTTGGCGGCTTCCTTTAGTTTTTTATTAATGCCTTCGATGGTTGTCTTCCCGTAGATCTCCGGTTCTCTCTTGCCAAGCAGGTTTAGATTCGGTCCATGTATTACAAGAATTCTTATCATCATGCCCCCCCATTCCAAATTGTAGGGGACGATCGCGACCGTCCCCTACTCAGATTCCTCTATCAACATCACAGGTATACCATCCCTGACAGGATATTTTTTTCCGCATTTTACGCAGCAGATCTTATTATCCTTTAATTCCACATCCGCCTTGCACGCAGGGCAAGCCAGTATGGATAATAACTCTTTATCGATCATCGCCTATATCCTTTTTATCCGACGCCTTGACTGGATACAATAAATGCAGAATACCGCCTGTCAAACTATACAGCATGATCAGGCCAAGCCACAAAAGGGATATCGTGAACCCCTTTTCCGGGCCTATATAACCTTTAAGAAAATATACAAAAGCGCCTTCTCTTACCCCAAGCCCGTTCAGCGAGGGGAGCATACTCACTGTCCATATAAGCGGTATTATAAAAAACAACCTGAATATCGGGATACTGCCGCCTACGCTCAATATAAAAAAATATATACTGGCTATAGCTCCCGTTTGGAGCAATAGAGACAACGCTATCACTTTTATCATAAGAACAGGGCTGTTTCTGTAAAAATTCACAGCTGTGTACAATTTCAATACCTTTTCTTTTATTGTATGAAAAATGCCTCTGCCTCCCGAAAAGGCGGCGGCCTCCAGGTCGTTTTTCTTGAACAGCATAAACAGCATCGCTGCGAGCAGAAAAAAAGCAAGGGCTACTGCCCATAATATAAATTTATTATCCATATCTTTTCCCATGAAAATAACTCCCGCAAGAGCTATCAGAAGAGTGGCCACCAGGCCAAGGATCCTGTCCGCCAGCACTGCGGCGTAAGAAGCGGCCTTGTTATTGGTCTTTTTTGAAGCGTAATACGCCTTAGCTATGTCTCCGCCTATGGCGGTCGGTAAAAAATTATTGAAAAAATACCCTATAAAGGTAAGGTAAACAGCGTCTTTGATAGATACGAATATCTTCTGCCCGGACATAAGCATTTTCAACCTATAGGCAATCGCTATCGAAAACAGCATATTGATAAGGACCGCCGACAAGATAAAGGTTTTATTGGAACCGCTTAAAATGGATATGACTTCCCCGGCGTCCTTTCTCATTATCCAGATTAAGGCGGTAAGCAGTCCGAAGCTTATAACAAAACGAAATATGACGGGCAATTTGTTTTTTACCATATAATCATTCCTGCGTATCCGACCACCGAAGCGTAGTCTCCGGATATGTCGCCGCTTGTCTGGTACTTTACCAATCCGGCTTTTTTCGCGCCTAAATTTTTGCACACGCTTATAAGCACGCACGCGGCCGGGAGCCCGCACATGGACAGGCCTTTTTCTTTGACTATATCGAATAATTTCTTCTCATCCAGCTCCAGCACGGCGTTTATAGCCAGCCTGTCCTTTTCCTTTGCTGTTTCCGCGGATTCATAATGAGTCATATCCGTGCTTGCCATAAAAAGCCCAGATCTCCCTATTTTTTTAAAACCGTTTGCTATATCCTCCCCCAGCCTCTGACATTCCGATAACCCCGCCAGCGATGATATAACTATGGGGACTATCTTAATATCACCATTTAAATACTGCAAAAACGGTATCTCGACTTCTATGGAGTGTTCCTGCAAATGAGCCAGCGCGTCTTCTTTTAGAAGGCCGCCTTCTTTCAAAATAGAGCCTGCTATCTCGGAGTCTATCTTGACCTCCCCAAGAGGGGTCGCCCAGCTCCCGCCTGTCATAATACTGAACTTCTCTCCCGAACCAGTGTGGTTTGTGCCCAGGATAATTACGGTTTTCTTAAGCTCTACTTTGGATATCGTAAGCCCCGCTACCTGCCCGGAATACACATAACCAGCGTGCGGCATTATCACGCCTATAGCGTCCTGTTTCTCTGACGCAGGGTCTACCAAGCCAGCCAGCATCTTTCTAAGGCTCGCTTCGGTCTGAGGATAAAATTGTCCGGCTACAACAGGCCTTCGTATCATAAGTACTCCCGGCTAAGCAACTTTACATTTCAAGCAATACTTGTTTTGTAAAGTTGCGGAGAAAATTATCTGCCTCTTAGTATCAATACCGCGCACTTATCGAGAGTCAAGATCCTTTTAGCCGCCCGTTTAACATCATCTACGGTAACCGCGTCTATGTTTTTATCGAAATTCTTATAGTCGTCATATCCCAGCCCGTACAGCTCATCCATGGCTATGCTGAAAATAAAACTGGAATTTGCCTGCATATTTACTTTACGCATTGCCTTCAGATAATTTTTAGACCTTTCCACATCTTCTTTTTTTGCTCCGTTTTTTGCCAGCGAATCCAGCTCCTTGAATATTCTATGCCTGGCCTTCTGTATGTTCTCGTTTGAGGTTAAAGCATATACAGCCAAATACCCCGGGTCTATGCCCAAAACATTAAAAGCGCCTACCGCGTACGTAAGGCCTTTTTCTTCTCTTATGCTTTTAAATAATACGCCCGAAGGGCTTGAAAGAATATCCGCAAGTATCTCGACCGCATATCTGTCTTTATCATAAATATCTATCCCTGGAAAACCTGCGAGTATAAGCGATTGCTCCCTGTTTGTGTCCACTATATTCTCTCTTACCGCTTCAATGGCAGGCTCCCTTTGAGGGTTAGAAAAAACGGGTTTATTCAAATTTATCCCTGAAAAATATTTCTCGGTCAAACCCTTTATTTTTTCGCTTTCAAAATCCCCTGACACGCCTATTACAATATTTCCAAGAGACGCTATATTTTTATAGAAACCTTCGATTTTCTCCCTTGTTATACCGCCTACGCTTTCCGCTGTCCCTATTGCCTGAAATCCGTATGGATGGGATTTAAAGAGCAGGTTTTTCAGCAGTCTGTGTCCATGATTAACTATATCGTTGTCCTGCATTTTTATTGCCTGCAGGATTTCATCTTTCTCTCTTTTGAATTCCTCGTCCGGAAAAGCCGGGCCTGCGCAGATGGCCGACGCAAGCTTCAGCGCGTCTTCTATGTGCTCTTTAAGGCATGTAATGTTAATGCCCATGCTGTTATTTCCGGAATACGTGCTTAAAGCAATTGCCCTTGATTCGTAAAACTTGGCCATATCGCTTCTCGACATAGAGCCTGTCCCGTCCAAGAGCATCCGGCTCGTAAGCATCGATATGCCGTTATTGCTCTTATCCTCGACCCTGACGCCGCTCTTGAACAGAACAGAAACCGCGATTATAGGTAAACTGCGGTTTTCGGCAATAATCACGGGTATGCCGTTAGAAAGCAACTCCTTTTTCACGTCCTCCGTCATTTTGGCCATGCCGGATTCGGTTTCTCTTTTTAACGCCCCGCCGGATCTGCTCAGCGCCACAACAGTCATTCTGCCGGTGTCAAGATATTTAGATGCCGCTTGCCTTACGTCTTCGGCTTTTACGGCCTTTATATTTTCTATATATTTTTCGAAGAAATCGGGACTGCCTGTAAGAATCTGGCTTTGAGCCATATCGTTAGCCTGAGATTCTATCGTTTCTTTTCTGTAAACATAATCCGCTATAAAATTATTTTTTGCCTTAAGAAGGTCTTCTTCGCTCACGCCGTTCTGCTTCAGGGCTTCTATTTGCTTAACTATGGCAGCCAGCGCATTGCCTGCGTTTTCTTCTTCCAATACGCTTGAAATAACAAAAAGGCCCGGATCTTTCGGAGTATAATTGTATGCGGAAACAGAGAGCGCTATTCGATCCTTTATTCTCAGGTTTTCATTCAATATGGAGCTCTCTCCCTGGCCCATTATGAAAGACAGGAGGTCCATGGCATAGATATCGCTATTAAGCAGCTCTGTGGAATGAAAGCCGATATTCATATAAGCGCCGTCTATATCTGCCTTTTCTTCCAGGAATCTTTCGGCTGACTGAACAGGCTCCGAAGGCCTTATTACAACTGTATTGCTGCCGCGGGGCAATTTCCCAAAATACGCGTTTATCTTATCGATCGCGTACTGCCTGTCTATGTCCCCGGAGGCCGCTATGGTCATCTTCTCCGGCACATACGCAGTTTTGAAGAATTTTACCAGGTCATCCCTGTTTAATTTTTCGAAATTTTCTTTATACCCTATGGGGGGCAGGCGGTAAGGATGCTCTAAAAAGGCTGTCTCGAATGTCATCCTGGAAATCCTTCTGGCAGGATCATCTCTATTCATATCCATTTCTCTTTCTATGACAGCCTTTTCTTTTTTCAGCTCTTGCCGGTCAAACAAAGGGGCTGTTAGCATCTCTTTCAATATATCCAAAGCTACATCGACGTGATCCTTGAGTATGGTTATGCTGTAACCTGTGTAATCAAAGGATGTATAACCCTCTATATTGCCCCCATATTTATTTAATATATCTTCTATAGAGCCGGCGGGATATTTTCTGGTCCCCTTGAAAAGCATATGTTCTATCAAATGGCTTATACCCGAACCGCTGTATTCCCCTTCGGACGCAGAACCTGAGGCAATAAACGCGGAAAAAACCACTATGCCGTTCCTGTGGTCTTCTTTCGCAATGGCCTTAAGGCCATTGCCCAGCGTTATGACTTCCTCGGCATTTACAGGCGTGATTCTGTGGCCGCCTAAAACAAAAAATGCCAAGACAGAAAATAAAATAATTTTTTTTATCATCTTGGGCACGTAAAATCGCGGTTCTTAATATTAAAAATCAATACCTGCTGGTTGATTTTGGCGAACGCTGCTTCCTTCTTTTTCTTTCGCTCGGCTTTTCGTAATGCTTGCGGGCCTTTAACAGCTTCAGCAAGCCATCACGCTCTATCTTCTTTTTGAAACGCCTCAGCGCTTTTTCCAGGGACTCTCCCGGAGCTATTTCTATCCTTGACATTTATCTTCACCCCCTAAAATATAGCTTAATTCTATATAAAACGTTTCTTAGTGTCAAGCACTATATGTTAAGTTTACAAAACAAGTATTGCTTGTTTTGTAAACTTATTAGCGTAAAGTTTATGCGTCAGTCTTTTTTGGAAGGCGTTTCTTCGTCTTTCATGCCTTTTTTGAATTCTCCTATTGCCTTTCCAAGATTCCTGCCAATCTCTGGCAGCTTAGCGGCGCCAAACACCAAAAGACATATCACCAATATCAAAATCAGTTCCGGCATGCCTATCCCAAACATAACGCCTCCCTATTTAATCTTTTCTAATATTTTGCCTATATCCACGTAATCCCTTACAAGATTCTCCGCTATCCTGGTTTTTTCCGTATCCTGAGGGCCTATTTTTACGACAAGGTCATGTATCTCCGAAGACGCCTTATAAGTATGCTCTTCGCTCAAAAGCACCGGGATATCCGCGCCCTCTATTAGGCGCATTATCTTTTCGTTGGGGACTATCCCGCCTGTCAATATAATACCTGATATGGAAATCTTCCTTTTTGGCTTTTTCAAAAGATGCGCCATTAATACGGTCATTATTATATCCTCTCTGTCTCCCGGAACTATCAAAAGAGAATCTGTCTCGATATAATCAAGCGCGTCGTGAGGCTCCATGGCCCCTATGAAGACATGGCGCACAATATTTTCGAGGCCCACCTTTTTGGATATAAGCCTCAACCTGGTTTCTTCTATTATATTCTGAATCGTAGGATCCGATAGCTTTGGAGCATAGGGGATTACGCCAAGCACGTTAATGCCTTTTCTTTTAAGCCCCATTTTAAGCATGTCTTTTACTTTTTTATATTTTGACGCAAGGACCTTATTTATTATGACGCCTATGACATCAACGCCTTCTTTTTCGAATAATGCCATGTTTAAATCTATCTCATCCATAGGCTTGCCTATGCCGCCGGACGTCACCAGTATCACTTTGGCATCCAGAAGGTTGGCTACCCTTGCGTTGGAAAGGTCGAATATGGAGCCCACGCCGGCATGCCCCGTACCCTCTATCACCACAAGATCTTTTCTCCTGGATATGCGTTCAAAAGAGGAAATAATACTGTCTACTAATTTTCTATGATCTCCCCTCTTGATATAGTTTTCCGTAAAGCCCTTATCTATAGCGACCGGGCTCATGTCTTTTATCGAACACCTCATGCCGCAAACCTTTTCGATAAGCACGGAATCCTCGTCAACCTTATGGCCGTGCTCGAATACATACCTCTGGCCGACAGGTTTTATAAACCCTACTCTCTTAAAACGTTTTTTGAACGCTCTTATAAGGCCCAAGGAAATCGTGGTTTTCCCGTCATTCTGCCTCGTAGCCGCCACAAATATCCTTCTCTGCATTACCTTTTCTCCCACTTTAACAATTCCGTTACCTTTGACAATGTAGAACCTTCGTCTATTTCTTTCCTAAGCCTGTTTTCCGCTTCCATGACGCTCATGGCCCTGTTCGTCAATTCTACCGCCTTGTCCTTCGGGATGACAACCACCCCGTCATCGTCTCCCAATATCCAGTCTCCGCTGAATATCCTGATCCCGCCCGCGGTTACAGGCACGCCTATTTCCCCAAACCCTTTAGGCTCGCCAGCCGAAGGGGAGATAATCTTCGCGAAGGCCGGAAACTTAAGCCCCCTTATTTCTCTTATGTCGCGGATAGCGCCGTCTATCACGACTCCCGCCAGTTTCTTTTGGATAGAGCCGTGAGTGGCCAATTCCCCCCATACGGCAGGCCCTGCGCCTCCCGCGTCTATAACTATAACCTGGCCTTCTTGAGCCATGTCGACCGCTTCAACAGGTTTTGCCCAATCCCCTGGGTATGTCCTCACCGTAAGCGCCTGGCCGCACATCTTCAAGCCGGGGTTAACGCTTAGTATATCTTTCATGGCGCCCTGCCTGTGCATTGCGTCGGAAACATTAGAGCAGGACACTTTTGTCAAAATCTTTTTTATGTCTTTTTCGCTTATTCTCTTAAAAAGCTCCGTCTTTATTTTTTTCAGCCGATTTATAGAGCGCTTAATCTCCTCGGAGGCCTTTTTAGCGTCTTTCGACTTGTTGACAGCGCCTCCCACTATAATTATGCTGGCGCCTGACTTGACCGCATCAGGGGCTGTTTCGGAATTTATCCCGCCTGCCACCGCTATCGGGATAGACAAGTGTTTGGATATCTCCTTTAACTCGCTAAAAGGATTTTTGGCGGACATCTGATCGTCGATAGAACAGTGTATGCCGACATAGTCAACGCCTAACCTGACGGCTTCCAAAGCCCTCTTTTTTACATCCTTCATCGCTATAAGATCCAGCTGTATCTTCGCTCCGTAGTTACGGGCCGCCTCAACGCATTCTTTTATAGTAGAATTGCTTGCGGCTCCGAGGACGCAAACGATATCCGCGCCTGCTTTTGCCGCTATTTCCACTTCCGCGCGGCCCGCATCCATAATCTTCATATCCGCCACTATGGTTTTATCCGGAAATCTTTCGCGCAGTTTCCTAACGGCATCGAGCCCCTCGCTTTTTATCAAAGGGGTTCCCGCCTCTAACCAGTCCGCTCCGCCTTTAACCGACTCCTCGGCGCATTTCATTGCGCGGCTCAAATCCACAAAATCCAAAGCTATCTGTAATACCGGTTTCATCTTATTCACCCATTACTTGCACTATAATCTCTCTGTCCCTGGGCCTGTTGTCGAAATCGATAAATATTATTTGCTGCCATCTGCCCATCTGCATTTTCCCGCCGATAAACGGCACCGTTATCCCGGGCCCCAAAAAAGACGCCCTAACATGAGAATACCCGTTGCCGTCCTGCCATCTTATATTATGTTGATATGTTGCTGACTTAGGCGCTATCTTTTCAAAGAAGGCCTTAAGGTCATCTACAAGCCCGGGTTCGTATTCGACGGTTGTTATGCCGCCGGTGGAACCCGGCACAAAAACAGTCACAGCGCCGTTTTTCAGCCCGGAATTCAAAACCGCGGCCGCCACATCTGCCGTGATATTTATTATATCCGTATCGCCCTTGGTGTTGAGTTTTATTTTTTTTGTAATAACCATATCCGTTTTGCCAGGGAGAGGCTCCAAGCCGTTCCCTACATTTTTTTATACGCGTCTAAATACGAGTCGCAATACAACTGCTTTTCCATCAAGAGCTCCGACGTTATAAGGCTGTCTATTAATTCCTTATCGGTCACGTCAAGTATGGCCGCATCCAGGCCATTGGCTATGGCCATTGTCAAAAAAGTCCTGTTGATCAGATTTTTATACTGCGCGGGAGAGCCCTGTGATACGTTTGAAAGCCCCAGTATTGTTTTTGGCGCAGGGTCGGCCAGCATCTTTGAATCTCTGATAGTTTTAAGGACTTCCTTTGCGTGCGGCTGAGCTACATTCACAGGCAATATAACAGCGTCCAAATAAAGTTCTGACGTATCGATCCCGTATTCCACGCATGCCGCGACCAATTTCATCGCCAGCTCCATTCTGCCTTCGCTGTCTTTGGGTATGCCGGCCTTATCCATTGTAAGCCCGATAACAGAAGCGCTATATTTTTTTGCAAGGCTGAAAAGACTCTTCATTTTTTCTTCGTTGGCGTTTACGGAATTTATTATCGCTTTTGATTTACACAGGCTTAAGCCCGTCTCCATCACATCATGCTTTGTAGTATCTATTGCGAGAGTAATGTCGGTCACTTCCTGGATGGTTTTAACAAGCCATTCCATTGCCTCTTTTGGATTGGCCGAAGCCGGGCCAACGTTCACATCGAGTGCGTTTGCCTTGCAGGAGACCTGCTTCAACGCAAGGGCTTGTATGACAGCCTTGTCTTTTTCCTTAATGGCCTTCGCCACATCTTTAAACATCCCGTTGATGCGCTCGCCTATTAAAAACATAATAATACGCTCCGCAATTTAAACCCGATTTCTATTTTTTATCCTTTACCGCATAACTGTTTTATTGTTTCCTTTATCTCTTCCACCGCTTTCGGGTGGTTCATGACCAGCACATCAGCTCCTGAATTCAGATACGCGGCAGATGTCGCGATCTCCCACAAAACTCCGGTATCTTTTAAACCTGTTTTCGCCTCTTTTGTCCGCCACGCCTCCTGTCCCGCGAAATTTATCATCGGCATGGACAGCATCTTGTCTCCGGAAAGGCCTGCGAGCCTTGTCCTTTCCATTATGGAATAGGTGTATTCAAGGCCGTACCCAAGCGCTCCTGTCGCGTGATGTATCACTATTTTATCCGCTGGAAACTGCATGTCGCATATAAGGATATTCAACTGTTTCGCTATGTTTATATCTATGGGCGCTTCTGAAATTATGGAGTGGCCCGAACTCAGGCATGCGGCGGCAAGCGTCTTGTAATTTTCCTGGGTAGCGATACCGAACAGGCAATTCTCGCCCTTTGCCACATTCGCGCAATGCGCCATTACCTCGTTGTCTTTTTCAGGAGAAAGGCTTCCTATCACTATCAAGGGGACAGAAACAGCCTTTATGACCTTCTCCAGCACCCTGCCGGATTCCTCGCTGGATGTATTTTTTACATCAGGATGCGTGCTTGCGAGCCTGAGGCATATAAGATCGGCCGAAAATTTATCCACACAAATCTTGGCCCATTCAACCGGATCCTTAAGGGCCTTTCCAAAATTAGATTTCAACGCTTCCGGCCAGGATTCGGGCTCCATATCCCAAACCTCCATAGCCACTACCGGAGGATTGGGGCATCTGTCTTCGCCGTCTATAAAATATATGCCTGTCTCGCCCCCTATTTTCACCGGATTCTTGGCGCCAATCACGACCTCTCCGATCTTATCCTGCCATTTCTCGATCAACCTTTCCATTATCTCTCCCTCGTTGTCCGGGCAAAGCCCAGAAGCGCATCGATGCTTCTTTCGAATTCGCCCAAAGAATATTTTACCGGATTTCCGGATTCGCTGTCCCTTTGTATGCCGTCCTGGAATCCGATATATCCGACTAATTTCAAACCGGCGCTTTCTATTAATTTCGATTTATCCTGCCCCAGCCCGCCTTTTGATTTATTTATTATCAAGGCTATGTCCCTTATCTTAACGCCCGCGCTCTTAGCGGTATTAAACGCGTTTATGGCTGAATTTATCCCGACCACCGTAGGATCGCTTACAAGTAAAAGCAAATCTATATCGGATGCCGTACGCCTCGAAAGATGCTCCATGCCGGCCTCATTGTCGATGACGACGAATTTATATTTTTTGGACATCCTTGCAAGATAGTCTCTTAATATATTGTTTACAGCGCAATAACATCCTGGGCCTTCCGGCCTGCCCATAACCAAAAGATCAAACCCGTTGCCCTCGCTAAGCGCCTCTTCCAGCCTCAGGCCAAAAAATTCGCTTTTGGAAAAACTTTCCGGAGTTTGTTTTTTAACCTCTTCTCTTATATCCGCGATGGTTTCCTCGTATCCCATCCCCAGCGCTGCGCTCAAATTGGAATTCGGATCTGCGTCAACAGCTAATATGGGCCTGTCTATTTTTAAAAGATGCCGCACGAGCATCGCGGAAATCGTTGTCTTTCCTACCCCGCCTTTGCCGGCTATCGCAATAATATACGCCATTTTCAAGCCCTTTTCAATTCTTTTCGCGCCTGTTTCCATGTAAGTTTACACTTCAAGCAATACTCGTTTTGTAAACTTACAGGAGTATTTTTTTGACGCTTGGAAACAATTCTATGTCGGTATGCGGCAGAAATAACGCCGCACTGTAATTATTCATAAACAACGCGCTGGTGCTAAGGTCCAGATAGGCCGTCTTATTTGCGATAGCCCCTGCCTTATCCATTGCCTCGCTCGATAAAAGGCACATCCTGGCGCCTGCCACCGAGGTATTCCCGAGAAAAACAAAATTTTTCTCCGGGAGATCGGGCAGAAGCCCTATGTTAACCGCCGAACGGATATCCAGGGCGGTACCTAACCCGCCCGCTATAAAGACATGTTTTATGTCGGATTTTTCGAAACCCGACTCTTTAAGCAGTACCTCTATGCCCGTGTATATGGCGCCTTTCGAGTGTATTAAGTTCTTTATGTCATTTTCGTCTATGACAATATCGTTGCCGGTCGCGGAATCTTTAGCCTCTACCAGCAAAACTTCTTTTACACCGTCGACATCCCTGACCCTGCAAATATCATTCTCTTTTATCCTGCCGGAACGGTCTATGATTTTATTCTTCAGGAATTCGCTTATGATATCTATTATCCCGGAACCGCATATGCCTTTTGGGGGCAGGTTTCCTATAGTCATTACCTCGAGGGAATTATTCTTTATTGATATGTTTTGTATGGCGCCTTTCATTGCCCGTATCCCTGATTTAAGCCCCCCTCCTTCGAAACATGGGCCGGCTGATGTAGAACAGGACATCAGCCAATCTTTATTGCCAAGCACAACTTCTCCGTTTGTGCCTAAGTCTATAAAAAGCGAGAGGTCCCTGGCTTTATCCATGCCTGAGGCTAAAATCCCCGCTATTATATCTCCTCCTACATAACTCCCTATGCACGGAAGGCACGCCAATAAGCCCCTGGGATTTATCTTAACGCCTGCTTCGCTGGCCCTTATTACAGGCATAAAATTTACGGCGGGTATGTACGGTTCCTTTCTTATTTGGGCAGGGTCTATTTTCAAAAGCAGATGCGTCATTGTAGTATTGCCTGCGCAAATAACAGCCGTCACGTCATCCAGTGTCAAATTTGCTTCTTTTATAAGCTTATCGATAAGGGTATTTACCGTGTCAACTACTGCATGGTGCAGCTTCTCGAGCCCTTTTTCATGCTGGGCAAATATAATCCTGGAAATCACATCCTCCCCGAAATCTACCTGCGGATTATAGCTTGCTTTCGAGCCAAGGGCCTTCTGGGAATTCAAATCTACGAGACAGGCTACAATGGTAGTGGTGCCTATATCCACGGCTATCCCGAAATTTTCCTTAGACCTGTCGCCAGGCTCGATCAGGACAACTTCTGTAGTCTGGTTCCTGTTCCCTAAGGTAGCCGTAACTTCCCATCCGCTTTCTCTTAAAAGCCTTGGAAGCCTTTTTATATTGCTAAGCCCCATTTGCATTACATCGATTTCTTTATGGCATTTTTTTATTTCTCTAAGAAGCCTGTCAGCGTCTCCGCAGTTGTCATCTATCGTAGGCTTGGGCAGTTTTAAAAATATTTTGGTGGATAACGGGCCGTGTTTAAAAATCTTCGAAGCGCCTTTGCGATATTCCTCCTCTATTTCCTCGACAGGGATATAAAGCCCTGCCAGCCGTCTCGCCTTTATTTCTTCCGTAAGTATCTCTATATCCCCGAGCCTGGCTTCTTCGGGCACAAAAACTTCCATATCCGATTCCGGGGTAGTCCTGCAGGCAAGCACATATCCCTTTTCCCTTTCCTCTTCGGAAATCCTCCCGCTGTCCTCTGTTATATAATCGCCTTTTTTTACCACAACTCTGCACCTGCCGCATACGCCTTCCCCGCCACAGCTATTATATATATGTATACCCGTCTTTAGCGCTGCTGTCAGGAGATCCGTTCCCCTATCTATAAGAACGGATTTATGTTCCGGCAAAAATGTAATTTTAAATTCTTCCATAATAGAATAAATTTTAACACGGCAGAATATGCGGGTCAAGAAATAAAAACCCCGCCCTTTCTGCTTCAAAAAAATTCTTTTACAGTAGAAAGGGCGGGTGCTCGATCAGGCGCATCCTGATAGATCAAATCAAAACGGCTATTTCTGTATCACCTTTAGTTCTGTTCCGTCTGCCGGGCAATATTGCACATCCGATCCGTATTGCTGTCCGCAAACAGGGCAAAATTTAGCATTTGACGCATCTCCGACCAATGCCCCGCCTGCCGCTCCTGCGGCGCCGCCTATTAAAGCGCCCTCGGCTGCATGGCCTGACTGATGGCCTATGATAGCTCCTGCTCCGGCACCTATCAAAGCGCCTACTCCGGCGCCTTTTTGGGTATTTGTGCAACCTGCGGCAACAACCAATAACAGCAACAACGCTAATATCGTATATTTTTTCATCTTACGCCTCCTGTTGTCAACAATTATAATCCATTCTATATCTTAGTCAAGCAAATAAGTTTACAAAACGAGTATTGCTTGAAGTGTAAACTTATTTGATCAGCCTTATTCTATTGGGCGGCCAGTATATCAAGAATGCCTTTCCAAGCAGATACTTTTTGGGCATAAAACCCCAGTATCTGGAGTCCCTGCTGGAAATACTGTTGTCTCCGAGCACATAATAAGCATCTCCGGGAACTTTGATATCCTGTCCCTCCATACCAAAATCGCCCCTGTTGTAATAATGCCGTTTTTTTAAGACGGAATTCTCTTCCACGGATTTTCCGTCTACTAAAATAGATCCGTCTGAAATCCGGATGGTTTCATTAGGCAGGCCTATAAGCCTTTTTATGAAATCCTTCTTCTTGTCTTCCGGAGATATGAACACGATAACATCCCCTCTTTTCGGTTCCCTGAACTTATATATGAACTTATTGACAAGTATCCTGTCGCCTTCGATCAGCGTAGGCCTCATGGAACCCGTGGGTATTTTGAACGCCTGCACGACAAATGTCCGTATTATCAGCGCCAGCACAACAGCTATGATTATAGGTTCCACCCATTCCTTCATCAAATAACGCATTTTATCGTTCATATAATCCCTTTCACGTCGTAGAGGGGCGATTATTAATCGCCCCTACTTAGATTTTTAACACTGCCAAAAACGCTTCCTGCGGTATCTGCACTTTGCCAAACTGTTTCATCCGCTTTTTCCCTTCTTTTTGCTTCTCCCAGAGCTTGCGTTTCCTGGTGATGTCTCCGCCATAGCACTTTGCAGTTACGTTTTTTCCCATAGGCCTGACTGTTTCCCTGGCTACCACGTTATTTCCTATCGCGGCCTGCACAGCCACTTCGAACATCTGCCTCGGAATAAGCTCTTTGAGCTTAGCCGCAAGTATCCTGCCCCTGTGCTGAGATTTTTCCTTATGGACAATCGAGGAAAGCGCGTCGCAGGGTTCTCCGTTTATTAATATGTCGAGTTTTACCAGCTGTCCCGGCCTGTATTCGCTTATTTCGTAATCCAGAGAGCCGTATCCCCTTGTCATAGATTTTATCTTATCGTAAAAATCCACTATAAGCTCGGACAGCGGCATTTGAAAAGTAAGCTTTACTTTTTCCTGAGAAATATACTCGGTTGATTTGTATTCGCCGCGCCTTGATTTCGCGAACTCTATAACCATGCTCAGGGCGTCCTGGGGAACCATTATGTAGGTAGTCGCAAATGGCTCTGAAATTTCGTCTATATTCTGAGGTTCCGGCAATTTGCTGGGGTTATCGACTTCCGCAACTTTCCCTTTTTTATCCCTGACCCTGTAAACGACGCTCGGCGTGGTAATGACAAGATTTAATCCGTATTCCCTCTCCAGCCTTTCCTGCGCTATCTCCATATGCAAAAGCCCCAGGAAACCGGCCCTGTACCCGAAACCCAGCGACGGGGAATTTTCGGGCTCGTATATAAAAGAAGAATCGCTCAATTCTAATTTCTCTATGGCGTTCTTGAGAAAATCGAAATCCTTTGCGTTGACTGGATATATGCCGCAGAATACCATGGGCTTAAGCTGCTTATAACCCGCCAGGGGCTCTGCCGCAGGCCGTTTTGCGTCGGTTATGGTATCCCCATTTTTCACATCCTTGGCTTCTTTTATCTGGCAGATAACATAACCAACCTCTCCGCACGAAAGACAGTCGACCGGCTCCATTTTAGGCCTGAATATGCCCACATCCTGGACCTCATATTTTTTAGAGCTGGACATCATCAGAATATTCATGCCTTTCCTGATGGCGCCGTTTACCACCCTTACATAGACTATTACCCCTCTATAAGTATCATACGCCGAGTCAAACAATAATGCCTGGAGCGGCTCATCGTTGCTGCCGCTTGGCGGAGGAACCTCCTTTATTATTCTTTCGAGAAGCTCCTGGGCGCCTGTGCCTTCTTTGGCGCTGGCAAGCGTTATTTTATCGTCATTCGTATTCAAAATACCTTTTATCTCGCCCCTGACCCTTTCCGGATCGGCGTTTTGTAAATCGATTTTATTTATTACGGGGATTATGGCGAGCTTTTTGTCGAGCGCGTGCTGTAAATTTGCGACTGTCTGGGCTTCCACGCCCTGCGCCGCGTCTACGAGGAGAATCGCTCCTTCGCATGCCGACAAAGATTTCGAGACCTCATAGCTGAAATCTACGTGGCCCGGCGTGTCGATAAGATTCAATTCGTAGACCTCTCCGCTTACTGCCTTATACGACATCCTGACAGCGCTTGCCTTGATAGTGATCCCGCGCTCCCTTTCCAAGTCCATATCATCCAGCAGTTGCTCCCTGAACTGCCTTTTGTCCACTGTGTTGGTAAGCTGGATCAATCTATCGGCAAGGGTCGACTTGCCATGGTCTATATGCGCAATGATGCAAAAATTCCGTATTTTGTTTTTATCCATATCTCAATCTTCCCGTAAGTTTACATTTCAGGCAATACTCGTTTTGCCTGTCCCGTACCTGAGCGAAGCGAATGGTGCGGGGTAAACTTACATGCTAAGGGCTAGGGTTTTACCGAAATCCAGGTATGACTTGGCTGTTTTTTCGCTGGAGGCCTCTGCGTATATCCTCAAGATTGGCTCAGTCCCTGACAATCTTAAAATCAACCAGCTGTTATCCGCCATTATGAATTTATGCCCGTCAAAGGATTTCGTCTCCTTGACGGCTTTGCCGCAAACCTGTTTTGGCGGATTGGTCTTTAATAGCTCCATCAGTTTCTTCTTTTTTTCGTCGGAATAATCCATGTCTATTCTTTGGTACTTAAATACTCCGTATTCTTTTTCAACATCCTTCAATATCTCCAGTATGCTTTTTTTTCTATGCGCTATCATTTCTATAAGAAGCGCGCCCAGGAGCATGCCATCTCTTTCGGGCATATAATTTTTCACTCCTATCCCGCCTGATTCTTCTCCGCCGATAAGGATATCCTCATCCAGCATGAGCCTGCATATATATTTAAACCCAACCGGTGTTTCGTATAATTTCAAGCCATACTTTTTAGCGATAAGGTCTATAAGGGTGGTGTTAGAAATTGTTTTAACCACCCCGCCCTTCCAATGCCTATCTTCTATAAAATGCAGTAATAACAGCGCCATTATCTGGCCTGCGCCCATAAACTTTCCGCCTGGTATAACAGAACCTATTCTGTCCGCATCTCCGTCGTTCACTATGCAAATATCGTATCTTGCTTTTTTGTCTTTCATTACCTTGAAGGGCGCTTTTAGATTTTTCGGAATAGGCTCGGGATTAACGCCTCCGAACAGGGTATCTCTTCCGGTCCTCATCTGGGTTATTTTTATTTTTGTGCCTTTAAGTATCTCCGGGATATACCCGTCTCCCACTCCATGCATGCAATCTACCAGCACATTGACCTTTGCATTTTTTAGGCGCTTCAGGTCAATATAGGCTCTTGCGAATTTCATGTAATCTTTTTTCAGGTCTGTAAGGGCTATCATCCCGCTTTCCATGCCTTTTTTGAATTCCATGGACTGCACCGGATTTTTTCCTAACAGCGTTTCCACCGACCTTGTGATGCCCTCATCAGCGGTTCCGGCGTAAGGCGCCTTTATCTTCAGGCCGTTATAATAAGGCGGATTATGGCTTGCCGACAGCATCAGCCCGCCTGATAATTTTTTATTTTTTATAGTAAAGCTTACCAGGGGCGTAGGGACAGCTTTATCCGAAAGCAGCACTTTAATGCCGTTAGCCGCAAGTACTTCCGCCGCAAGCTCGGCATATTTCTCCGACAAAAACCTCCAGTCGTATCCAATAACAAAAACCACATCCTTGCCTTTAAAATGATCCGCAACCGCCTGCGAAGCTATTCTTACGTTTTCGAATGTAAAATCCTGCGATATTATCGCTCTCCAGCCGTCCGTCCCGAATTTAACGCCCATTTCTTATCCTTTCTTGTTTAATTCTTAAACCCTAAACACTAAACTCTAAATCCTAAACAAATCCAAAATCACAAATTTTAAACATACTGCTTTAAGTCTTGCGATCATCAACCCCGTAATTTTTTTACGGCTTCTTTTTTGTCCTTTGCGCCGAAGAAATACGAGCCTGCGACAAGTATGTTGGCGCCGGCCTCGATAACCTTTCCGGCAACCTTGTCGTTCATCCCTCCGTCAACCTCTATATCGCCCTGGTATATCTTCCTTAAAGCCTTTATTTTCGGCAGCACGCTTTCTATGAAACTTTGGCCGCCGAATCCGGGATGTACGGTCATGAACAATACCATATCGACATCTTTCAGGACGCCTTCTATGCACAAAGGGGAATCGGGATTCAAGGATATGCCCGCTCTTTTCCCGGACGATTTTATATCTCGCAAAGTTTTTCTTACTTTTTCATCGTCTATCTCTTCGACAACCATGGAAGTGCCTTTTCGAATCTCGGATTTCGGATTTCGAATTTGCCTGGGGTACGCCTCCGCATGCACGGTTATTATATCGCTCCCGGCCTCCGCAAAATCCCTTATAAAATTATGAGGGTTTTCTATCATGAGATGCACATCCAAAATCATTCCTGTGCATCTTCTTGCGGCCTCGACTATCAAAGGCCCTATCGTAATATTCGGGACAAAACTGCCGTCCATCACATCGAGATGTATCATATCCGCGCCGGAATCCTCGACTTTTTTAATGTCATCTTTAAGGTTGGAAAAATCCGCCGACAATAAACTTGGGGCAATCAATATCTTTTTATTCATAGGCATCCTCTTATAAAACGAGTTCCTTTTCTATTTCTTTCCGCTCCCTGTCATCGAATTCTCCTATTACGGCCATATTCAATCCGGAACCGCGGAAAATAGTGCGGCTGACGCGCTTTATGTCATCCGCTGTGACAGATTCCACCTTTTTGATAATCTCCTGCCTGTCCGGCAGTTTATCCAGAGAAGCCGCATAATCCCCTAGCCATAACATGTGCTCCAGGGTGTCTTCCAGCGCCATTAAAAGCTGTACCTTAAAAAACTCCTTCGCCCTTCTTAATTCGCCCGCCGCAACATGTTCTTTCTTGATTTTTTTAAACTCGTTCAATATGCAGGCGGCCGCCTCTCTGGTCTTTTTGTGTTCGGTGCCGGCGTGCACGACAAAAGCGCCGGTCTCATTATATCTTTTGATCTCCGTGCCGATCTCGTACGCCAGGCCTCTCTTCTCCCTCACGTTCTCGAACAGCCTGGACGACATATTGGCTCCCAGGATAATATGCAGGATGCCCAAAACAAATTTATCCGGATGATTTTTCCCAAAAGAATGAAGCCCCATACACAGGTGCGCCTGCTTTGTGTCTTTGTTCAATATTTTAACGCATGGTTTCGATTGTTTATTGCAAAACGGCTCTGCCTTGCCGGCTTTCCCTTTTGCGGCTCCATTAAATATTTTTTTGACTTTAGATTCTGCCGCGGCATGGTCCAGGTTCCCGCATAAGACAATGACTATATTCCCGGGCACATAATTAGCGTCTCTGTACCCGATCATGTCTTTTCTCAGGATGGAGTTTACGGAACTTACACTGCCGGCGATAGAAAAACCCAGGGGATTTTCCGGCCACATGATCTCTGACAGGATATCGTGCACATGATGATTAGGGAAATCCTGATACATCTTTATCTCTTCTACTATAACCCCCCGTTCCCGATTAAACTCCTTCTCTTCGATGCTTGCGTTTAACACCATATCGGACAAAACTTCCAGGGCTATGTCCTGATGCTTAAAGCCGACCTTTGCCAGAAAACAGGACAACTCTTCCGAGGTAAAACCGTTCAGGGAACCGCCTCTCCCCTCGATCTCCTTTTTCAGTTTTCTGCAATTTCTGGCAGGAGTGCCTTTGAAAAGCATATGCTCCAGAAAATGGGATATGCCGGAATTCCTGCTGTTTTCATTCCTGGAGCCGGCCCTTATCCATATGCCTATCGCCAAGGATTCCATATTAGGCATATGATTCGTTACGAGCGTCAACCCATTATCAAGTCTTGTTTTTCTGTACATGCAAATCCAGGTAACTCTGTAAAATCAGTTGAGCGGCGACCTTGTCTAAATTTCTCCTGCGTTTTTTTCTGGATACGTCCGCCTCCAAAAAAATCCGCTCGCACTGCGCCGTGGTAAGGCGCTCGTCTATCATTTCCACTTCCAGGGAAAGCTCTTTTTTTATCCTGTTTACAAAATCTACGGCAAGGCCGGCGCTCCTGCCCGCTGTGCCGTCCATATTCAGCGGGAGGCCTACTATCAGCCTGCCGGCGTTATATTCCTGCGCCAGCTCCATTATCTTTTTTAAATCCTTCGCTATGCCTTTGCGCTCTATAGTTCCAACAGACTGGGCTATTATATTCAGCGCATCGCTTACGGCAACACCTATGCGCTTCTCTCCGAAATCCAGAGCGAGTATCCTCATATTATTCAAAAGCCTTGAAAGTCTTTACCAGGTCCTTGACCTCCTGAGCCCTGTTCTTATTACAGACAAGGGTGCCGGACTTTGTCTGCACGATTATTATGTCCTTAAGGCCGATTACGCCTATTTTATGGTTTTTGTCCCCGACTATGATAGAGCCTTCTACATCTATGATGCTCGAATTGGAAAGCATGATGTTTCCCTTATCGTCCTTATCGTATATCTCTTCGATGCTGGACCAAGAGCCTATATCCACCCAATCGAATCCCGCTTTTATGCAGAATATCCCGGCGCGCTCATTCTTCGAGACAGGCTCCATGATAGCGTAATCTATAGATATGGGATTGAGCTTGGAGTATTCCTTCTCCAGCATTATGGAATAACCTGGTTTGCCCTCGAAACCGCAGGCGTCCTCCAGGCTGTAATACAAATCCGGCGTATATTTTTTTATCATACTCAATATGGATTCTGTCTTCCACACAAAAATACCGCTGTTCCAGAGGTAGCTCTTGTTTCCGTAAAAAGCCTCTGCCTTTGCTTTTTTAGGTTTTTCTATAAACCTTTTTACGGTGTAATATCCGTGAAGTTTCCTGCCGGCCCTGATATAACCATAACCAACCGATGGATATCTCGGTTTTACGCCTATAGTGATAAGGTTCTGCCCGGATTCCGCCGCCTTCCCTGCAAAAACCAGATCCTTGAAGAATGCCTTTGTGTTTTTTATTATATGGTCTGCCGGCAGTACGACCATAGTGGCATTCCCGAATCTTTTTTTCAGGATAAGCGCGCTCAGGCATATAGCCGGGGCGGTATCCCTGCCAAACGGCTCCAATATAATATTTTCTTTTTTCAGGCTTGATACGTAAGGCTTCAGGCTGGAAAACTGATTTTTAGTGGTTATAAGGAATATGTTTCCCGCAGGCAGGTTTTCTTTCAGCCTCTTTATGGTTTCCTGGATCATCACGTTCCTGGTCCCGAGAGATATTATATGTTTCGCTTTACCGCGCGTGCTCTTCGGCCAAAGCCGCTCCCCTTTTCCGCCTGCCATTATCACTGCGTACATAAATCAAGCCCCCTTCAAGGTTCTTACAAAGTCCCCTGTTCTTTTTACCAAATCTTTTTTTCCTATATTTTTTTCTATAACCTTTACGATCGCGCTTCCCACGATAGCTCCGTCGGCGAATCTCTGCACTTCCTTTACCTGCCGGAGAGTGGATATCCCGAAACCGACGCACACCGGTATTTTAGTAAAGCCTTTTATGGCCCTTATATTTGCTCCGATCTCGTTCGGCAGGCTTTTTCTTGCGCCTGTCGTGCCTGTGAGTGAAACATAATATATAAAACCTGACGACGCGCCTGCGGCCTTTTCTATCCTGTCGCGGGAACTGGTGGGCGCCAAAAGATGTATTATCGAAAAACCCTTTCTGCCCGCCGTCCTGCGCAATTCTTTCGATTCTTCCGGAGGCAGGTCTGGTATAACAACCCCGTCTACTCCGCTGCGCACGGCGGTATCGACAAACCTTTTAATCCCATAATGAAAAACCAGATTGTAATAAATCAGAAAGACTATAGGGGCCTGCGTCCGTGGCCTGATATCTTTAACCAGGTTAAAAACGTCTGCCAAGGTTGTCTTGCTCTTCAAGCCGCGCCCGGATGCCTTTTGTATGGTAGGGCCGTCGGCTATAGGGTCAGAGAAAGGCACGCCGAGCTCTATGATATCCGCTCCGGAAGAAGACAGCTCGAATATCAATTTCTTCGTGATTTCTAAAGACGGGTCGCCTGCCATTATAAAAGCGATAAGCGCTTTTTCTTTTCTCTTTTTTAATTCCCTGAATTTTTTATCTATGCGGTTCATTTCTGATTATGTCTATATCCTTATCGCCTCTGCCGGACAGGCATATCGCGATGATCTTGTTCCTGCTTAATTTAGGGGCCAATCTCTTTGCCGCGTAATAGACAGCGTGGCTTGATTCCAGGGCGGGAATGATGCCCTCCATTTCCGTAAGCATCTTGAACCCCTCAAGCGCTTCCTTATCCGTAACAGCCTTATATTCCGCTCTGCCCGTCTCTTTGTAATAAGAATGCTCGGGCCCTGTGCCCGGGTAATCCAAGCCGGCTGATATAGAATGCGCAATCTTTATCTGTCCGAATTTGTCCTGCAGAAGATAGCTTTTTGTCCCATGCAGAATCCCAACGGAACCCCTGCAGAGGCTTGCCCCGTGTTTTCCCGTGTTAAGTCCAAAACCGCCCGCCTCCACCCCTATCAGCTTTACGCCTGTTTTGAAAAACGGGTGAAAAAATCCCATGGCATTGCTTCCGCCTCCAACGCAAGCCACCATATAATCAGGAAGCCTTTTTTCATACCTCATAAACTGCCTTTTTGTCTCCCTGCCTATTACTGACTGAAAATCCCTGACTATCATCGGATACGGATGCGGGCCTATAGCGGAACCTATGACATAATATGTATTTTTTACGTTGGTAACCCAATCCCTTATTGCCTCGCTGGTAGCGTCTTTTAGCGTTTTACTCCCCGAATAAACAGGTATCACCTTGGCACCAAGAAGCCTCATTTTGAATACATTGAGAGACTGCCTCTCGATATCTTCTTCTCCCATGTATACTTCGCATGCAAGCCCGAACAAAGCGGCGCTCGTGGCGGTAGCTAATCCGTGCTGGCCCGCGCCTGTTTCCGCTATGACACGTTTCTTGCCCATCTTGACAGCCAGAAGCACCTGGCCCAAAGTATTATTTATCTTATGGGCTCCTGTGTGGAGAAGATCTTCCCTTTTTAAGTAAATCTTCCTCCCTATTTTTTTGGATATATTCCTGGCGAGGTAAAGCGGGGTAGGCCTGCCTGCGTAAACCTCCAGCAGTTCGTTTAATTCTTTCTTGAATCCGGCGTCTCCTTGAACCGCCCTATACTCTTTTTCAAGCTCCTCAAGAGCTATCATAAGAGTTTCCGGCACAAACTTCCCGCCAAACTCTCCAAATCTCCCGTTTTTATCAGGCAGCATATCTATCTCCCATATAGCTTATAGATTATATAAGATAAGACGCGCTCTGTCAATAGTCTAAAAATAAGTCTCCCTGTAAGTTTACAAAACGAGTATTGCTTGAAGTGTAAACTTATATTGAAAATATTACACCAAATAAAAACCCCGCACCTTTTTGCTAAAGATGCGGGGTTAAAAACATCTGTTGTACCGGTTAAGGTTATATTGCGCCTTCTAAAGCCTTTACGACCGCTCGATCGTTTCTATTCAAATCCTTGAGGCTGAATCCTTCCTTATTGTCTTCGAACAGCTTAAGAAAAGCTTCCTGGGAATCCCTTGTCGTCGCCTGAACTATAACCACTCTGTCAAGATTAACCTTGCCGTCGATCGCCTGCCTTATCTCATCCGCACTCATATTGATAGCTACGATAACAGCGATTTGATCTGGCTGCAGGCTGTCCACCGCTCCAGAAAACCTTTGGATTTCCCCAACGGCGAAATTTTCGCTAAACAGCAGCGGGCTTACGGACGAATCCGAAAAATCATATGTATTTCCCTCGACCGAAACATTGCGGCTTGCCAATCCCACCGACACCATGCCAATAGCGTAATCCGCAGGACTGGTAACATTGCTTACGGCCATTCTCAAATCGGCGCCGTTTAATCTGACAACCGCGGCATCTTTGTTCTGCCGAAGCTCATCTGCCATTTCCGCCCCAAACATAGTATTGGACGCAAATTTCTTGCCCTCTTGTCCCGCGTCCTTCACGGCATCTTCCACTTTTTTCGCGACATCCGAGCCGTCTGTCTGCTGGCCTAAATTGACCATCGCCGTATACGCATAACCAAGCTGCATTGCCGTAAACACGCTAAGGATCGCTGCGCATATAACAAGAGCGATTTTATTCGACTTCATATCATCCTCCTTTTGTTTGCCTGTTTAATCGTTTCTTAAAGACGCTCTATATAAATTATCGTCTGTTTTGACGGTAACCTTCGGGCTTATGACGACATATGAGTATCCCGCGTCTCCGAAAATATTTGTCAGGTTAGGGGTGTGAAACCCTCCCGTTACGAGTATGGCGACCTTGACATCATCTTTCTTCATCCTGCTTTCGGATTTGGCCGCGAAGACCCTGTCTCTTTCCCCCGCTGTCCCGTAAAATTTTTCTATTACTGCCATATTATCGCTCAAGGCATAGTAATTGCCCGGCACATCGATGTCCAGCCCCAGCTCATCGGATTTTTTCTTCAAAAAATCAGACCATGCCATAGGATCGAAATCCTTTTTGTTTTCAAGAAAATAACCGTATTCCTCGGGCACTAATTTTATATTCACCATCTTATCCATGGTGGACATAGCCTTCGAAATCCTATAAAGGTTTTTCTGGTCCAGGTTTTCGGAAACCGCTTCTTGAATCTTTTTTTCTAACAGCGGCTCTTCTTTAAAAAGCCCGTTTACATTAAGCTCTTTCAGGCCGGCCTTGTATTTATCGTAAAGCCTCTTTTCTTCGTCGGTGGCATCCCCGCTTCTAATTTTTTCCAAATCCATATTCCGCTCGATTTCGCTTATCTCCATGAGATTGGCGAAATTAGTGAACCCCGAAACGTCTATGCCGGCTTTTTGCGCCACATCGTTCAAAACGCCGTAATAAGCCAGCAGGTCGGTATTTTCGTCTTCGTAATCCTTCCTGGCTTTATCCAGCGCTAACAATTCGGCATTGTATACCTTCGCCTTGATCGAATCGGCCGCCAGAATGGCCTTATTCAAATATTCGGAAGCGGCGTATTTAAATCTGTCCATTTCCCATAAAGCGTTCTTATTTTCATCATAAAGCGCCTTATCTTCTATCCCCTGGAAAGATACGGGCTGATCGTATGTCAGGTTAAAGTAATCGACTCCTGTAATAACCGCCTCCTTCAAAAGCTTTTCTGCTGCCGACCTTCTTGCCTCCGGAGACCCTTCCTGCCTTAAATAAGAAAAATCCTTATCGGTGCTGTTCCCCTCTCTTAGTATCAGAGTTACGCCGTATGTGCCGACCAATAATTCCAGAATATCCGCTATATTCTTCTGAGCCTCATAGTTAGCGTGCGCGTCCTGAATATGCAGGATCAGCTTTCCGTTTGTGCCTTCATGCGTTTCTATGATCGAGCCGTATTGGCCCGGAACGGATATTTCATCCAGCGGCAATGGTATAGGCGTATCCGATGGCGCTGTTTTTTCGGTTTCCGCAACCGTCTCCTGTTTTTCTTCCGCGCCTTTCAAAGCCTTTTGCCTTTTTTCCCAGATAGTTTCGGCATAAGCCGGACAATAAGAGAAAATAACGGCATTCACAAAGATAAACGAAAATATAACTATTATTCTCATATGAAAACTTTTGCTATTCATCGTATAAGGCCTCCTGGTTTTAAAAGCAATATGCCTTATCCGCTGGATTTTGTCAAGATTATAGGCTTCTTTTTTGCGGCTTCGATTACAAACCCGCCCTGCTTTCTCCGTTAATCATAGCCAGGCTTTCTATTGTATCGGCTATGTTCGATTGCCTGAAAATTTCCTGCGTTAAGGCCTCCGGCTGTCTGGCAAGTAAAACAGGCTGTTCCGACACAGGAATAATGGATTCCACAAGCCTGCGCGTCCGGGTGGCGCCCAGCATCGGGAATATCTCGGAAAATTCATGATGCAGTGCCTGGCGCACCGCTTCGCGCACAGGAGCAGGGAGATTCCATATCTCATTCTTGAACGGACCCGGCAATTCTTTAGTGAGATCCTTGAGGCTCCCCTGCAGTTTCCCTGGCAATTCATCTGCCAGGATCTCCACTATGACTTCATGGCGGGTTTTGCTTAACTGCCCGGGCTCATTAAAAGCCTTATACCATTTCTCTCCAAACTTTTTGCCGTAAGCCTCGGTCTTAAGCAGGTCTTCCAGATAGCCGGCCATTTTTTCGGCCAAATCCGGCATTGTCCTGGCGATAACCCCCAGAGTGATTTTCTGATATTCCGTGGCAAGGTGCACCTCGCCTACGCCGCCCACAGGCATTTTTTTAAAATCATTCCTGTCCTTTATAGTAGAAGCCCCATGTTGAACGAATACCGCTATGCCAAGATGCCCGGCTGCTGCCAGATGGCGTTCATAAATTCCAAAATCGACCTTTCCGCCAAGGCCATGCATGGTGCCTGTTTGCAATGCAATTTTGCTGGGCCCGATCAGGCCTTCGTCTGCGCACATTTTTAGAATCTTATTTGCCAGGGCTACCGACCCCCTTACGGTACTCGGGTTATTTTTATGCTTTGGGTTATCTATATGCCTCTCTTCTATGCCAATCGAAATCGTAACCTTTCCGTCCAGCAGTTCCTTTTCCAGGCCGCGTATGTATCGTATGAATTCCATGGTAACCTTGGCCGTGTCTTCGTGCAATCTCTCGTAAAGCGCGCTTAACCGAACCCTCTGGTCATCTGTCAGCGTCAGTTCATCTATTAGTTTGTGCCTAAGGGCTTTTAACCCTGCCTCGTCCAATCCCAGAGTCAATTCCGCGTGATCTTTCAGATATTCGTCGACCAATCCGTTTTCAAAAACAACGATCTCGTCCAAAGCGGATTCATTGACCAAGGTTGATGGATCCAGGTCTATATTATACTCTCCAGCCAGGATAGACTCTTTGATAAGCCTTTTCAAGGTATCTATTTCTTTGTTAGGCTCTTTGGAATATTTCTTTTGATCCACCTGATAATGATCCCCCTGGAAAAATATCGGCCCCGCATATCCTTCTTTGATAGCGGCCGCAAAGCCAACTGTCGTGAATTCATCCACGCTCTGGCCTGAATAACGAATCTCGGACTTTGCCAATTCCAGGATAATTGCTCCTATATTCTGTTCACTGACAACCTTAAAAACCTGCCTGGAAGTCTCGTATCCGTCCGCCCTGATATTGACAGCCGGAACAGTCATGTTTTGCCACGCGTTATCCTTTCTGGCCATATAGAAATTGTTTATCGAAGCGGGAATAATGCCCAGGGATATCGCGGCAGAACGTATAAAAAATCTGGCTGTCGCCTTAACTTCTTCATTGCTATTTAACGCCGCTTCTTTTACCAGGTAATCGATTGTCTCTGAACGCAGTTTTCCGGGATTAACCACTATTACATTGCCTTTCGCGTCCAGTTCCAAAACCCCTTTCAGATTCTTAATCAAACCTTTTACATCCCTTGCCTCGCTATCCCTTAGCTCATAACCGGATGTCAGTCTGCTGCTTGCCAGATTAAACCCTGCCGGCCCGGAGCTGGCCGCGATAGATTTTTCTTCGAACCAGGCGCAAGGTTTTCCATCCACATCCCCAAATCTGAGGACCTTCACTTTATAAGAGCCGTCTTTGGATTTTTCCGCGCCATTTACCCCGAACACACCGTTATTGGTAATAAAAGACATACTGCCTTCCACGTCTCCATCCACGTCTTCCTGCGTAAAAAGTTTACCACCTTTAAGAATAGCTTCCCCATCGGAAGACCGCAACTCCGCTATATCAGCTCTCTCGTTTTCGTTGAAATTATACCTCAAAGATAAATCAGAAACTTTTTCCCCTTCAGGGGTCTCGTTCATAGTCATCGAATAAACCCGCATGCTCGCTATGGCGCCATGCTCCCTGAATAATCCTGCAACCGAAAGATTGAAAAATCCTTCGGGCGCGCCGCCCACCGTCATGACTACTTTATGTTTTCCGTCTTTTCTGCCAAATGCCGCTTCCAGCGAATGAGCAACGGTCCCGTCTTCTATTGTCACGACCTTCAAGCCGGGGTATTTCTTTTGCAATTCAGCCAGAGAATTCAAATTCTGTTTTTCCCTGTCCCTCTTCATAAGCACTACTTCCAGATCCCCTATACCTATATTGTTCGCTACCGCTATCCTGGACAAAATGCCTTCTATACTGGAAGGATCTTTCGCGATAAGCTCCGGATCCAGGGGGTTATCTACGAATTCCTGCCTTTTTTCTGCGGGTACTACCGTTCCTATATAATGCACATAACAATCCGGGCAATTGCCAAGAGATCTTATCCCAAGACCCGTAGCTATAATACTGGTTGCGCCGGATTCCGAATCCCCAAGCTCTCCCAGTCTTTTTCCGCCCACATTCGTAACGAACTGGTTCGTCCCTTCTATTACATCCATAATGGCGTGTTTCCTGCCTTTGGACCCTCTGGGATTTATCCTTTCATTGCTCTGAAAAACGTCATCGGCGCTTAAGCCGTCCCTCCCAAACCCTTCGCTCACATGCACGTTTACCACAACGTCTTCATCTACTATTATTTGATGATACACCTCTTTGGCCATGCGGTCCGCGGAATCTTTTATCTTGTTTATCTCTTGTTTTTGTGCCGGGTCTTTTTTGTCCAGCCCTCTTGCCATGCCTCTTAATCCGGCTTCTGTCAGCTTTGCCGCAGCGATAGCCGCGGTTTTTGTAGTTATATCGTCAGGAATAACCGAGGCTGGCTGGTATCCTATCTTAAATTGAGAATTTTTTACGACGCCTATACTGCCCGATTTTATAAATTCTTTTGTTGGCTTACTGAACTGCGAGGGAGGCCTTAATGCGGTATCTCCAAAAGCGAGAGTTTGATATAAAAAAAGCGCTGCCGTGATCAAGACTGTTTTCAGACTGAGATATTTTTTATGATACATTTATACTCCTTTCTGTTTTTCGTCTTTGATTTTTAGACAGTTTTTATATGATTTTATAATCTTTATAATTATACTCCTCATCGCATGTTTTGTCAAGATTTTAATCTATAATTATTTCACATTCCGGAATGGAGTTAAGAAATGCTTTGCCGTAAAATTTATTGATTATACGACTGTCAAGAATGGCTATTATGCCGGTATCCTTCTTGCTTCGAATCAGCCTGCCAAAACCCTGTTTAAATTTAAGGACAGCCTCCGGCAGGTTGTACTCCAAAAAAGCGTCGCCTCCTCTTTTTTGTATATCTTCTATCCTTGCCTCGATAATGGGATGATCCGGTACGGCAAAAGGCAGTTTTGTTATAATTACATTGGACAAGGCATTGCCCTGCACGTCTATCCCCTGCCAGAAAGTATCGACTCCAAAAAGAACAGAACCTGCTTCTTCCTTGAAGCTGACGAGCATCTTATTCCTGCTCAGGCCATTGCCCTGTCTTAAAACATTAAAATCTTTTTGATTAAGGTATTCCTCCAACTCTTCAAAAACAATATTCATAAGGGAATAGCTTGTAAAAAGAATGAACGCGCTTCCGTTGGTAAGCTCCAGGTATCTCTTTATCCTGTCAGCCGCTTTGACCGCGTAATCGGTCACATTGTCGGGATTCGGCATATTTTTCGCTATATACATCCTGACCTGATTTTTGTAGTCGAACGGTGAGCCCAATTTCAACTCTACCGCCTTGTATGCGCCGACCCTGCCCCTGAAGTATCCGAACGAACCGTTGTCTACGGAAAGCGTGGCGCTTGTAAGGATAATCGGTTTTTCTTCATCAAAAAGCTCTTCTTTCAGTATCTCTCCTATATTAACAGGCGCTGTGTTTATCGAGATCCTGTTGATTTTTTTATTCCTGGGGCATTCTGCCCAGTATACATAATTACCCGCCGGCTGACCGAGAATAAAATCCACGGAATCCTTTAACGTGTTTATCTTTCTGATAAAGCTCGATATCTCGGCCTCATCTTCCCTGTTTTTGGCATTCTTTTTTGCGGATAATAGCGATTCCGACAGGCTTCGCAGAGGCAATGACAGGCTGTTTTCTACAAAATTTTTCCGGCTGATTCTGAGAGTATCGGAATCCTCTTTTTTCGCATTCGCGTCAAAATATTCTTTTACATCCTTGAAAAAAGCGTCCAAGCGCCTGCGCGCCTGCTCAACGCATTCCATGCTGTCCTGGTCGCCTATGGCAAGCAGGAACCCTTTTTGTTTTTTCAGGTTAAATAAAAGGTCCAGTTGATACCTTGCGCCTGTGTTTGTTATGCTCAATCCAAGGTGCTCCGTGGCCACGGCCTCTATGCTGTGCGCTTCATCGAATACCAGCGCGCCCCATTCCGGAAATATGCTTTTCTGCTCTTTTGCCAGCGCCAGATTCGAAAAAAACAAATGATGATTTACGATAAGAAGTTTGGCTTCGCTTATCTTTTCCCTGGCTTTCTGAAAAAAACATCTCTTGTAATACTGGCAATTTTTTCCAAGGCAGGTTTCCGAATCCGACGAAACCATGCCCCACACCTTCGGATCAGGCTCTTCCTTCAGGTCATAAAGCGTGCCATCCTGCGTTTTATAAGACCAGGCGAACAGCTTTGTAAACTCTGCCAATTCATACTGGTCGGAAAAAATGTCTTTCTGCAGGAATTCGGATCTATGCAAGCGCCTCAGGCACAGATAATTATTCCTGCCTTTCACAAGCACTGCTTTGAAATCCCTGCCGAGGGCTTTTTCCAAAAAAGGTATATCTTTATGCATGATTTGCTCTTGAAGGCTTATGGTATTAGTGGAAACTACGCCAAGACACCCGTCCTGAAGCGCGTATTCCGCCATCGGAACAAGATACGCGAAACTTTTACCTATGCCTGTTCCCGCCTCCACGATCATCTGGCTGGAATGGCTGATGGCGCTGTCGACAGCCTCTGCCATTTCTATCTGCTCATGCCTCACTTCATATCCGGGCATAATCCCTGCCACAGGCCCGTTCTTATCGAAAATCTTGACGATGTTCTCGCGCAAGTTTCCTCCGGATAAGTTTACACTTCGAGCAATACTTGTTTTGCCTGCCCCGTACCTGAGCGAAGCGAATGGTGCGAGGTAAACTTATTTTTTCTTAAAGAATGCTATTCTCTTTTCTTCGCCCCTGGATAAGCGCCTGATGTTTGGCTTATGCTTATACACTATAATCAGGCACAAGAGGCACATGAATATTACTATTTCTGCGGGTTCCCCGAAGGCCAATGTAAAGATAGGAATAGAAATAACTGCTATGATAGACCCGAGAGACACGAATCCTGTCATAAAAAATGTAATCAGCCACACTAAAAACCCAAGCCAGAATATTTTTGGGATAAGCCCTATAACTACGCCCGCGCTTGTAGCAACGCCTTTGCCGCCTTTGAATTTAAGAAATATCGTCCAATTGTGCCCGGCAATGGCAAAAAGGCCCACCAGTATCCTGTAAAACTCCGGTCTTGTGACAGGGGCCAGATATAAGAATCCGGAAGCAAGATATGTTGCCGCTACATAACCTTTTACAATATCTATTATAAGAACTATCGCGCCTGGCGCTTTGCCTATAACCCTGAAAACATTCGTAGCTCCTATATTCCCGCTGCCATATTCGCGTATATCTATGCCCTTGAGAACCCTGCCGAATATATAAGCCGTAGGAATGGAGCCGATTGCATAAGCTGCCGCAAAACCCAAGAATAATATAATATACCCCATATGCCGGTCTCCTCGTATCCCATATAAGTTTACCCCGCACCATTCGCTTCGCTCAGGTACGGGGCAGGCAAAACAAGTATTGCTCGAAATGTAAACTTACGAAGATTTGAATTGCCTTTTTCTGAATTTTATTATAACCGGAACGCCTTCCAGTTTCAATCTTCTCCTGAATATATTAATTAAATAGCTCTCTTCCGTACTTTTTATCGACTCCGGTTTTTTCGCGATAATCTCGAACTCAGGCGGGGAATTCTTCAACTGCCTTACAGAATAAAGCCTGGCCGGGTCGAATTCTATGGATTTCAGCAGGCTGTTTAAATCGCTGGTGGAGAAATTCTTTCTGGATTTATCAGCGAGCTCGCACGCCAGGTCGATTACTTCCGCGAGATTCGATCTTTTTAAAGCCGACATAAAAACAATAGGGGCGTTATACATAAACCTGACATTTTCGCGAATCGCCTTTTCGTATACTTTTTTATCCACGCCTTCTTTTTCCGCGAGGTCCCACTTATTTATAGCCAGAATGAATGGCTTCTGGTTTTTCTGCACAAGGTCTATAATCCTGTGCTCTTCCTTTGTTATGCCGAATTCCGCGTCGGCCACGATTACGGCCGCATCGCTTCTTTTAATACTCTCCCCGGTGCGCAATACGCTGAAATACGTAACGGCGTCTTTTATTTTGGCCTTCGAACGTATGCCGGCGGTATCAATGATAATAAAAGAACGCTTATCTTTTTCGAAATAGGTATCTATCGAATCTCTTGTAGTGCCGGGAATATCGCTGACCGTGATCCTGTCCTCTCCAAGAATGCTGTTTACAAAAGATGATTTTCCCACGTTTGGCTTGCCGACTATTGCAAGCTTAACCGCGTGCTCCAGGCTTCTCGCCCGATTATCAGGCTGCTCTATATCGCTCGTAATTTTATCTAAAAGGTCTCCTATCCCCAAGCCATGCAAGCTGGATATAAACATGGGCTCTCCAAAGCCTAAGCCGTAAAAATCATTGGCCTTCTGCGTCAGGCTTCCGCTGTCAACCTTGTTCACGGCTAATGTAATATTCTTATCGGTTTTTCTGAGCATGGCGCAGATTTTCTGATCCATCTGCATGATTCCGTCGAAGGCGTCGCATACAAAAATAAGATGGTCGGCTTCTTTTACTGCCAGCAAAATCTGTTTTTCTATAAGCCTCGAAAGGTCTTCCTTCTTATCGAAATCCAGGCCGGGGGTATCTATCAGCTCGAAGGTTTTGCCGGACCATTTGACGATAGCGCTGATCCTGTCGCGCGTAGTAGGCCCGAACTTCTCCACTATGGCCTTGCGCTGTTTTACCATTCTGTTAAAAAGCGTGGACTTGCCTACGTTAGGCCTGCCTACGATAGCTATTTTATGGAAATTAAATTTTGTGGGTTTCATTTAGCTGCTTTGAGCCGCGCCAGATATAATCTATAGCAGAAAGTACCGTAAAAAGGACTGCCGGGTAAAGAAAAAATCTGTGGTATTCGAACGCGGCCAAAAAACTCAGTATTGTCAGCATCTGAAAAAGCGTAGTAGCCTTTCCAAGCCAGCTTGGCTTTATTTTAAGGTCGCCTTTAAGGAAATATATCACTACGGAACCAAGCACTATTATTATATCCCTGCTGATTACCGTCAAAACCGCCCATGCCGGTATCCGCAGGCTTTCAGGGACAATCTTTATCATGGATAAAGACACAAACGCGCTTATTATCAGAAGCTTGTCGGCTATGGGGTCCAAAACCATGCCCAATTCCGTTACCTGATGCTTCAGCCTTGCTATGACCCCATCGGCAGCGTCGCTGATTGTCGCCAGCAGGAATATGCCAAACGCCGCAAATCTAAGATACTCCCTGCCTTCGCCATAATATAAAGCGCATGCTATAAAAAAAGGTATCAGCAGGATCCTAAAAATCGAAATTTTATTTGCAAGATTCATAGCTGTTCCGGATTTCGATATTCGAATTTCGTCTTTATTTCCATATCTCTTTCAGATATTTCGGGATGCCGGAAGCCTCTTTTGGCCCAACAAGTACCTCCCATCCGGAGACATCTTCCAGCTTTCCGCTCAGAACAGCCACGTAACCCGGGATTATTATCCTTTTATGAGAGACTACGCTTTCCAGTTCTGTTTTTTTCATGGTATCCGCTATGATTTCAGGGGTGAATTTTTCCGCCGCCCACGCGGTCAGGACGCTCATGCCTTCCGAGTCGGTAACCAGCAAATATGCGGAATGCCCGCTCGCCTCTATCTCCGGAGAAACAGTATAAAATGTCAGAGAAAAATTAGTGGTTACCATGATAGGCGAATTCTTGTCAGGCGATCCGAACTTATACAGCTTTGGCTCTACCGTAACCGGCTTCTGCGGGTCTGTATAAATATTCTGGCGCATAGTTATGATAGGCAAAAGCACTTCTTCCTCTAAAGAATCCAGCACGATTATGCCCGCATACTTAGCAATAAACGTGCAGGAATCCGCAACGACCTTGTATCTATCAGTTTCTTTTATAAACACAATCGCCGGATAACCAAAAGGCCTGTAATTCCTTTTCAGGCTTAACCGCCTTATTTGCGTCAGGTCATTAAGAGCCTGGTGAATATTTTTAAACCCAGGATCCAGGGCTAATTCTTCTATGCCTGCTTTTCCGGCCTCTTGGGACAGTTTGTCAAGCGTTTCAAGGTCATCGGCTTTTACAGCAAGCAGAGGACAGACTTGCCTGTCCTCTGCTTTATAATTTTTTACAACGCCGACCATATCTTTAATATTACCGGAATCCGCGGCATATATTAATGGCTTTCTGTCAGCGCATTTTTTCAACGCAGCCTCTATAGTCTTAGGGTCAGGGCTTGCCAAAATAACTGGTTTCTTGGAATTCAAAAGAATTTTATTTAAAGCATTCAGGAATTTTTCGCTGGATAAACTTTTATTCACAAGCGCTATCATGTCTATTGTGATGCGCTGTCCTACCCTTTCAAAGCTTATCTTTTCTATCTCTTTTATCCTGGCTAAAATATCCGCATCGGAAAGAGCATCGTCTACGCTTATGGCAATGGCGGTCTGGTGATAAAATGTTTTTTCATGCCTGAATAAAACCGTCTCGCCTCCCGCTTCTATAATATTATCTCCAAAGCCCAGTTTTATCAATGCTATAGGCGGCCTTGAGGACTCCTCCAAAGCCTTTCTGGCCTCGGGTTTGACATCCGGGCACTCGTCCAGAACCGCCTTTTTCATGGCGAGCTTCATGGCAAACGCAAGGCATGTCGGAGAGCCGCATTTTTTACAGTTAGTCTTGGGTAATAACTTGTATATGTCTAAGCCGGATAATGCCATCTTACATAACTCCTTCCATTGTCAATGCCGGATGTTTTACTTTTTCCAAAAACGGCAACAGTTCTTCCGTGCTGGTAGCGATTGTTTCGTCGGCTATTTTGTTCAGTAAGCCAGGATCCCCTATCTCTTCCCCTCTCTTTTTCAATTTATCGGCCAATGCCTCTTTTAATTCTTTCGGCATCCACACAAGTCTCTTAAGCCCGCCTTCGGCTGAAATGAACTTTTTACTTACGATATACAGCCTCCCGACTCCCATAAAACCAGGCGTCTGCTGGCCGCCGCCTATTGTGCCCGCAAGCGTAGAAAAGGACATACCTACGGGCGTCATGCCGGAATATTCCCTGTTGACCACTATAAAACCATTTGCCTCCGGCAGAACCGCTATTATGCATTCGAAACATCCACAGCTTGTTTCAGGCGCGTCTATTATGGAATAACCGCAGAACCTTTCAAGGGTGCGGTTGGATTTCTGGAATACGATTTCATTGACGCCTTTCCATTCCCCTTTTACAGGGTCAACGCATTCACCTTTTTTAACCGGCTGGTTAGGGCCGGAAGGATTCAACTCAAAAGACGCCTTTGCGTCGAGCCAGTTATAGGCCCCGCACAAACCAAGGCGTTCAGGCTTGATAATGCAAACATGATTAGGCGCGAAACTCTGGCAAAGAGTGCACGTCCAGAATAAATCCACGCTCTCATCCGTCATCTTTTCTACCCTCGCGTCCCTCTCTTTATAAGAAATCTGCGCCTCTTTCATCAACCTCTCCACGTCTTTCTGGTTGGTATATATAGTAATTTGAACCTTGCTGAGTATGGCGCTGAAAACGTCGTGAAACCTGGCATGCAATATCACTCCGAAATGCCTCAGCTTGAAACCTTTTGCCCGGGCGTCTTTCGAAATCCTCAGCCAGCACATATCCCTTTGACCCATATGAAATACGCCCATTGCCTCGTTAAGAAAACTGTGTATCTGCCTTTCCAGTATAGGCTCGAAATCTTTTTGCATTTTTCTGCCGGCCACCTCGACTACGATACCAAGCGGCGCAGAACCCCCGGCCTCTATCTCGTCCAGCTCTTGCCCCACAACTTCTATTTTACCGTCCTCTATCTTCGCGGCATCCGCTGTTTTGACATATTCGAACGCGTCGGAATATTTGCCGCCAAACTGCGCGTACATCTGTTCTTTTCTAACCCTCTCACCTTCGAAAGCGGCGCTATAGGGAACAGGTATATCTATGTCGGAAACCTTTATTTTTATACCCTTGGCCTCTATGCCTCTGGAGACAATCTTCTCGACATTCTCTTCTACTACCAGCGCTTCATATAGAGTGACGGGGATTTTGCCTACTTCAGGTACATTCCTGTCATTTGTAATTATAGGTATGCCCAGGCTAAGCGCGCCCAATCCTGCGGCGCAGGTTATCTCATCCACGTATCCAAGCGCAACACAGAACACGGGAAGCCGCTTCCTGCAATAATCCAGGCATTTTTCCCACTCGCCCTTCTTAATACCTCCAAAACTCAGGGCCGCTCTTATCGCGAAATTCACGGCAAATATGGCCGAAACTATATCTCCGCCCAATGGAACTATATATGTCTCGAGGCCTATCTCCACTTTTTCCTGGGCAAGCTGATCTTTCATGTTCTGTCCCTTTGTATTCCCGACCAAAAGGGATACTAAATTTCTTTTCTGCGCGTCCCTTACCAGCTTAACGGCCGATTTCGAATCAGGCGCCTGGCCTATAAAGACAGCTACGCCCGAAATCCTGCCATCCACAAGCTGAATGCCAAGAGACCTTAATATGCTGTCCGGCACGAAACCTATATAACCCGCCTCGGGGCTGTGTTTATCCATATACCGCAAGGCCGCTATAATTTCTGCTGACAAAAGCGTAGATGCCCCAAGGTTCAAAAGCCCTCCCAGTTCAGGTATGTTAAAAGAACCCGCTGGTTTGTTATCATATAAATTCCTGGCATCCGCCAAAATGCCCTTCGCGTCTTCCAGTGTCTTCGCTTCTTTTCCAAGCAAAGCAAATGCCGTAGGCAGATAAAAAGCAGTGTCCGGGAATCCCAGTTCTTTTGTTTTGGCGTATTTTTCGACAGAGCCTTTTATCGCGTTTTCCGCCAACGCCAGTACATCCCCTGAGCCTTTTTTCCCAAGCTTAGCTATTAATTCCGACATTTATTACCCCTTTCTATAATCCAGCCGCGTCCAAAACCAAAGGCACCTTCTTATCCCATCCGATAGGCATTATATGCACGCCCTGGCACATGGGTTTAAGTTCTTTAATAAGCCTTGCCGCTATTTCTATAGAAACCGCGCTTTTATCTTTCGCTTTATCTATTTCTTCGATAAGGTTGTCTGGCACAAATACTCCTGCTACATTTTTATTCATATATTTTGCCATTCCCGCGGATTTCAGGAGCACTATACCTGCTATAATAGTCGTTTTTAAATGCGAAGAGGCCTTAAGGAATTTCTCGAAAAGATGGATCTCGTAAATGGCCTGCGTCTGAAAAAATCGAGCGCCTGCTTCTATCTTTTTTTCCATTTTTAAAATCTCCGGTTCTATAGGATCGGCTCCCGGGTTTACTACGGCTCCCGCGCAGAATTCGGGTTTCCCTTTCAATTCCTTGCCGGCCATGTCTTTGCCTGATTGCAAATCCCTTATGGCATTGAGCAGCTGCATAGAATCCAGGTCAAAAACAGGTTTTGCTCCGGGATGATCGCCCAGCGCGGGATGATCGCCTGTAAGCGCGAGCACATTTCGTATTCCGAAGACTGCCGCAGACAGAAGGTCGGACTGAAGCGCTAATCTGTTCCTGTCTCTGCAGGTTACCTGGAAAACAGGCTCTAAGCCTCGCTCTATCAGAAGCTTGCACATTGCCAGAGATCCTGTGCGCATAACGGAACTCTGAAGGTCTGTCACGTTTATTGCGTCAACCCTGCCCCTGACCAGCTCCGCGTCTTTCAATATCTCTTCCACATCGATACCTTTTGGCGGCGCTATCTCGGATGTGATTATAAACTTTCCTGAATTTATCTTATCGCATAATGACATAAAGGAGTATTGCTTGTTTTGTAAAGTTACTTTATTAATTGCTGCTTAAACGCCTCCGCCACATTCCGCATTAAAATTGCCACAGTCAAAGGCCCTACTCCACCCGGAACCGGCGTAATATACGAAGCTCTTTCGACTGCTTTATCGAATTCCACATCGCCTACTATTTTGCCTTCGACGCGGTTAATCCCAACATCTATTACAATAGCGCCTTCCTTTATCCAATCGCCCTTCACGAGCCCTGCCTTACCCACAGCCACTATCAATATCTCCGCTTTTTTCACAAATTCCGGAAGAGTGCCTCTCTGGCCTGTGGCTATATGACAGGTTGTCACGGTTACGAATTTGTTCAATAATAATAACGCCAGCGGTTTGCCTACTATCTCGCTATGCCCCACCACAACAGCTTCTTTGCCATACAATTCCAGCGAATCTATGGAATTCAACAACTCCATGCAGGCAGCTGCCGTGCAGGGCAAAACCTTTGCGGTCCCAAAAACAATTTCTCCCATATTCTGCGGATGCACCGCCTCTATGTCTTTTGCGGGGGCTATATGCCTGGATATAAGTTTTGCGTCTATATGCTGAGGCAGGGGCATTTGAACTATGATCCCATGGACAGACTTATCTTTATTCAATGTCTCTACCGCAGCTATAAATTCTTCCTGTTTTATATCAGCCCCCATTTTTTTGAGCTCGTATTCTATCCCGAGATCCCTGGCTGTTTTTTCCTGGGACTTGATATATATCTCGGAAGCGGGGTTTTCTCCTGCCTGGATGCTGACAAGCTTGGGGCCCGCGCCGTATTTATTTTTCAGCGATTCTATCTCTTTTTTTATGTTTTCTTTTATTTTTAAAGCAACGATTTTCCCTTCCAAAAGCTTGGCAGGCATGTTTACCCCATCCTTTCATTTACCTTAGATATTGTTTTTTTGTATAAATCCGATATTTCTTTTTTATACACATGAAGGACCAATAATTCCTTTTCCTTGAAAGAAGCGTCTTTGATGCCCTTAAGATTTATTTCGGAATTGAATACGCCGGAATCGAAACTGGCTTTCAAAAATTCCGCACCGCAGCCTACATCCGTTATCAGATTGACATTCGATTTTTCCGCCAGTTCCGAAGAGACCTTCATGCACGATTTTGCGAGCTCGCACATTTTTAAAGAGGCGTAATAGCCTTCCTTCAAAGCTTTATCGATTATCTTTTCATCTTTTGTCTTAAATGCCCCGCAGATGGACGCATATGCCTCAGTATCTTTATCCACCAAAACCAGGAATTCATCCCTTATCTTTTTAACAGATATAAGACAGTTGGTTACCGCGTCCTCTATGTCTTTATATTTTTTGTTTCCAATCGTAAAATTACATACCATCTCTAAAAGCGCCGCGCCCAGCGCCCCAACCAAGCCTGCCGCGCTTCCTCCGCCAGGCACCGGCTCTCTTGCCGCTAAATTTTCCGTATATTCTTTTATGGATTTTTGTATATACATATCTTAATAACTGTATCTCGCATCCAGCTCGAACGCGTCTTTAATCAGCCGCGCCTCCGGATCGACGCCGCCCACTCTGTCCACGCAGACAACGTCAAACCTGCAGTTCCTATCTTCCAGCCCGAATCTTTTTATATACGCCAAGGCTGTTTTTGAGACCTTAAGCTGTTTCTTTTTTAATATAGTCTCTTCCGGCAAGCCATATACGCGGTTATCTCTGGCCCTGACTTCTATGAAACATATGCAGCCTTTACAATCCGCTATTATATCTATTTCCCCTAATTTTGTCCTGTAATTTCTTTCTATTATTCTATAACCCCGTTTCTTTAGGTAAGAAACGGCTATTGCCTCGCCTCTTCTTCCGGAATCAATTTTCGCAAACATTATTTCTTAAAGGCGCGAAACTCTTTCTGTGTATCGGGCAAGGCCCGTATTTTCTAATCGCCTCGATGTGAAATTTTGTGCCATAACCTTTGTGCCTAGAAAAACCATACTGGGGGTACTTTTTATCGTAGTGATCCATGATTCCGTCGCGCATTACCTTCGCGACTATAGACGCGGCCGCTATGGAAAAACTCCTGGAATCTCCTTTTATGATAGGGATTGTTTTGTAGGGCAGGAATCCGCCGAATACGCCGTCCACAAGAACGCAGATATCGTTTCTGATATCCGCCTCTTTTTTGCCGGCCAGAAGGCAAAACTTCGACAACAGCTTTTTAACCGCCTGCTTCATCGCCTCTAATGTTGCCATATGTATATTTTCTTTGTCTATATACCTGTTGTCTTTGATGCCCACGCCGAAAATTGCCTTTGCGGATATTTCCCTGAAAGCCATCTCTCTCTGAATCGGCCGGAGTTTTTTGGAATCGTCTATCTTTTCTTTATATCCGGATATATCGAATCGCTCAGGAGAAAAAATACCGAGGATAACGGCGCCCGCCACCACAGGGCCGGCAAGCGGCCCTCTGCCGGCCTCATCGAGGCCTATTATCACGGAGGCGCCTTTAAGAGACGCTTTTTTCTCCCATGCCAGCATCCGCCTGGCTTTTGACGATTTCCCTTTCTTCTTCGATCGTAGTGTGCTTGCCAACTCTTTTCCTCAAATAGTAAAGCCTGGCTCTTTTTACCTTACCTTTTTTAACGACTTTAACCGAGTCTATGTAAGGGGAATGCACCTGAAACACCCTCTCGACTCCTTCGCCGAAAGAGATATGCCGAACCGTAAAAGTCGCCTTTATTCCTGACCCCTTTCTGGCTATGACAATGCCTTCGAAGGCCTGGGATCGGGTCTTATCGCCTTCTTTTATCCTGACCGCCACCCTGACGGTATCCCCTACCTTGAAATCGGTAATCTCCTTTTTCATAAACTCCTTTTCCAGCTCTCTAATTATGTTCATATCTCCTCCTTTAACAGATCTGGCCTTTTCTTTTTAGTTGCCTTTACGGACTCTTTTTTTCTCCACTCTTTTATTTTCTCATGATTTCCGGACAATAACACTTCCGGAACCTTCATGCCATTGTAATCAGCCGGCCTTGTATAATGAGGGTACTCCAAAAGGCCTTTTGAAAATGACTCGTCCTTGCACGAATCCTCGTCGCCAAGCGCCCCGGGTAAAAGCCTCACTACGCTGTCTATTATTACCATAGCCGGAATCTCTCCTCCGGTCAAAACAAAATCCCCTATAGATATCTCGTCATCCGCAAGATGCCCGGACACCCTCTCGTCTATCCCCTCGTAATGACCGCACAACAACACTATATGCTCGCATCCCGACAACCTCGCGGCAGATGCCTGGTCATATTGCCTGCCTTTAGGGCTCAAAAGTATTACACGTGTTTTAAGCCTGAGATCTTTTGTCTTTTTTCTTATATAATTAACCGCTTCGAAAAAAGGCTCGGCGTTCATTACCATGCCCGGACCGCCGCCAAAAGGCTTGTCATCCACCTTTCTATGCTTGTCTTTTGAAAAAAGCCTTAAATCTATTACATTTATTTCCGCTATATTTTTGTCCCTGGCTCTTTTTATAATAGACTCTCCCAGGACAGCTTCGAACATCTTCGGAAATATAGTCAGGACATCTATCCGCATTGTATTCGTTAAATCACGCCCTGCTTTTTGAAAAGGCTTTTTATGGTTTCCGTAGGCGTGGCGCCTTTTGACATCCAGAATTTAGCCCTTTCCTTATCTATGCTTATAAAGGTTGGCTTTTTGGATGGATCGTAATAACCTAATTCCTCTATTGTCTTTCCATCTCTTGCGCGCCTTATGTCGCATACGACAATCCTGCGATGGGGTTTTTTCTTCGTCCCTAATCTTTTCAACCTGATCCTTACCGCCATTTAAAACCTCCTTTAGTCTTCCTTCTCTCTCTTTATTTTAACGCCCAATCTTTCCAATTTCTCTTCTATATTATGATATCCCCTGTCAAGATGGTATATCCTGGAAATCTCTGTTTTTCCTTTTGCGACAAGCCCCGCGAGAACAAGGCCTGCGCTGGCCCTTAAATCAGAGGCCATGACCGGAGCCGCGCTCAGCTTAGAAACGCCCTTTACTATCGCACTGGAACCTTCGAGTATTATATGGGCGCCCATTCTTGCCAGTTCACTTATATGCATAAATCTTTCGGGATAGATCTTTTCCGTTATTACGCTTATACCTCTGGTCATGCACATAAGGGCCATCATCTGAGCCTGCATGTCGGTAGGAAATCCAGGATAAGGCAGCGTAGTTACGTCCACAGGCCTTATAGAGCCTGTTTTCACGACGCGCAGACCTTCTTTGGTACTCGTAATTTTTACTCCCACATCTTTCAATTTATCTATCACTGCGCCAAGATGTTCTATGTTGGCGCCCTTTATCAACACATCCCCTCCCGTGATCGCGGACGCTATCATAAAGGTGCCCGCCTCTATCCTGTCATTTATTATCGAATATTCCGCCCCATGCAGGGATTTTACGCCTTCTATCTCCAATATCGGAGTCCTCTGGCCCTTTATCTTTGCGCCCATCTTGACAAGAAAATCAGCCAGGTCGCAAACCTCGGGTTCGCACGCCGCATTTTCGATCACGGTTTTTCCTTTTGCGAGCGTCGCAGCCATCATAACATTGGCTGTAGCCAATACGCTGGAGCCGAATTTCCCTCCGAGGTAAACGCGGCCGCCCGCAAGATTTTTTGCGTCGGCCATTATATATCCGTGCTCCACTTTAAGGTCTGCTCCCAAAGCCTTGAGGCCTTTTATATGCAAATCTATGGGCCTGGGGCCTATTACGCATCCGCCCGGCATCGATACCTCGGCATGCTTTAATTTCGCGAGCAAAGGCCCAAGCACGCAGACGGAAGCCCTCATAGTGCTTACGAGTTTATATGGGGCAACGCAATTATTGTATCCATTGGGATGAACCACAACAACTCCGTCTTCCATATCGGCCCTGACACCCATGTTCCTGAGTATCCTGAGCATCGTATACACATCACGCAAAGGCGGAACATTCTTTATAATGCTTTTTTCGTCGGTCAGCAGAGTGGCCGCAAGTATAGGAAGAGCGGCGTTCTTCGAACCGCTTATTTCTACGGTGCCTTTTAGCCTTACCCCGCCCTCTACGATAAATTTATCCATATAACCCTGTCTATCCCGTTAAAATCCTTGATTGTCTTGCCTGTTTTGTATTTATTATTTAAGGAAAAAATATCTTTCACTGCGCCGGCCTGGCCAAAGCCTATTTCTAATAAAATGCTTCCGCCTTTTGCTAAATATCTATGCGCTTCTTTCGCTATCATCCTGTAAAAATCCAGGCCGTCTACCCCGCCATCCAGAGCAATCTCGGGCTCAACCCTGACCTCTTTCTGCAGATACGGTATTTCATCTTTTTTTATATATGGCGGATTGCAGACTATTATATCAAATTTCGGATTTTTCGCAAACATTAAAGCGTTAAAAAGATTCCCTTTATAAAACATTACCCTGCTGTTCACATCGTGCCGCGCCGCGTTCCTCTCGGCTATCTTCAAAGCCGCTTCGGATATATCCGTAGCGGCTATCTCTGCCTGAGGCATTAATCTGGCCAGGCTTACCGCTATATTCCCCGACCCGGTACAGAGATCCAATATCTTCTTAGCCGAACCCATGTTAAAGCCAAAAGCCGCCTCGTCAACCAATATTTCCGTCTCCGGCCGCGGTATAAGAACATCCCTGGTTACAACAAAATCAAGCCCCATAAACTCCGCGCAGCCTGTAATATATTGCACAGGCTCCCCTCTTATTCTGCGGTTTATAAGGGAACCATAGAGCTCCTCTGCCGTATCGCTTATCATCAAATCCTTGACGTATAAATCAAGTCTCGAGCAATTAAATAAATATTCCAAAAGCATTTCTGTTTCGGCCCCGGAAACCATACCTGAATACTTATCCATCAGGTAAAATATATCCTTTTTGCAAATCTTGTTTTCTATTGCCATATTGCATCCTCTAAGTTTACACTTCGAGCAATACTCGTTTTGTAAACTTACGCGGCTTTGCTAAGCTTCAGTTTCTTTTCCGCTTCCATAAGGGCGCCTATAATCTTTCCCAGCTCGCCTTCCATCACATTAGGCAGGTCATGTATAGTAAAACCTATTCTATGGTCAGTAACCCTTCTGTCCGGAAAGTTATAAGTCCTGATTTTCTCGCTTCTATCCCCCGTGCCCACTTGAACACGCCTGTCCTTTGCTATTTTTTCGTCATATTCTCTTCTTATATGCTCCAGAAGCCGTGCCCTTAGCACCCTCATGGCCTTTTCCTTGTTTTTACTCTGTGACCTTTCGTCCTGACACGTGACAACCATGCCCGAAGGAATGTGCGTAATGCGCACAGCCGATTCTATTTTATTTACACCTTGACCGCCTGCCCCGGATGCCCTGAACACGTCTATCCTTAAATCCTGCGGGCTAATCTGCACATCCACGTCTTCCGCCTCTGCGAGAACGGCGACAGTTACGGCAGACGTATGAATCCTGCCCGACGCTTCCGTAGCCGGGACCCTTTGCACTCTATGCGTGCCTTTTTCATACTTAAGCTTTCCGTAAACGCCTTGTCCTTTCACGGCAAATATTACTTCCTTGAACCCTCCTCCTTCGGCAATGTGGGAATCCATAATTTCCACTTTCCAGTTATTTTTAGCGGCGTACTTGGAATACATCCTGAAAAGATCCCCCGCGAACAGCGAAGCCTCTGCTCCGCCTGTGCCGGCCCTGATCTCCAAGATAACATCCTTATCCGAATCAGGGTCTTTTTCGAGCATCATCTCTTCCAATTCGAGCTCAAGCCGCTTCTTCTTTTCTCCAAGCTCTTCGGCCTCTTTTTCTGCCATTTCTATAATTTCCTTGTTGGACTCTTTTTCCAAAAGATGCCTGGCGCCGTTTATTTCGGACACAACCTTCTTATATTCGTTATATCTTTTGACGACATCTTCGAGCGAAGACAGTTCCCTGGCAAGCTTCTGATATTTATCCACATCGGATATAATATCATGGTCCGCCATCAGTCCATGCAGTTCATCGTAACGCTTTAATAAAAGATCCAGCTTTTCGAACATTTCGCTATCCTGTAAGTTTACAAAACGAGTATTGCTTGAAGTGTAAACTTAGGATTTCCCCTCTTTTTTATACTTCTTCAGGAACTTTTCCACCCTGCCGGCGGAGTCCACGAATTTTTGCTTGCCTGTGAAAAACGGATGGCATTTGGAGCATATCTCCACGCGCAAGTTCTGTTTCGTAGAGCGGGTGTGAATAACCTCTCCGCATGCGCACGTGATAGTAGCCTCTTTGTACTCCGGATGAATTTTTTCTTTCATTTTTCTCCTCCTTATTTGTTCATGCTTTCCAAGAAATCGTCATTTGTCTTGGTCTTGCTGATCTTTTCTATGAGAAGCTCCATGGCTTCTATGCTATTCAGTTCATTCAGGACTTTTCTAAGAAGCCATATCCTCTGAAGCTCCTTTTCGTTTACAAGAAGCTCTTCTTTTCTCGTATTGGACCTCTTGATATCTATCGCAGGATAAACCCTTCTCTGGAACAATGTCCTGTCAAGCTGCAGCTCCATATTGCCGGTGCCCTTGAATTCTTCGAAGATAACCTCATCCATTCTCGAACCGGTATCCACGAGCGCCGTGGCTATGATAGTAAGGCTTCCGCCTTCTTCTATGTTTCTCGCCGCGCCGAAAAATCTCTTGGGCTTATGCAGTGCGTTGGAATCCACACCTCCTGAAAGTATTTTGCCTGAATGCGGGACAACGGTATTGTATGCCCTCGCCAGCCTTGTTATGCTGTCCAAAAGCACCACGACATCTTTTTTGTGCTCTACCAGCCTCTTTGCCTTTTCCAGCACCATTTCCGCAACCTGAACATGCCTTTCGGCAGGTTCGTCGAATGTGGAACTGATAACCTCGCCTTTAACCGATCTCTGCATGTCGGTCACTTCCTCAGGCCGCTCATCTATCAGTAATACCATAATGATGGTGTCTGGAAAATTCATAGCGATGCTGTTGGCTATCTTCTGCATTATTATTGTTTTGCCGCTATAAGGAGGCGCTACTATCATCCCTCTCTGGCCTTTTCCTATAGGGGTCAATAAATCTATTATGCGCATGGATGTGTCTATTGCTTTAGTCTCCAGCTTATATCTTACATTGGGATATATAGGCGTAAGATTATCGAAAAGCACCTTGTCCTTCGCCGCTTCGGGGCTTTCGAAATTAACAGCCTCGACTTTCAGCAGGGCAAAATACCTCTCTCCTTCTTTTGGAGGCCGTATCTGCCCGCTGACAGTGTCTCCAGTCCTCAGGTCGAACTTCCTGATTTGCGAAGGCGATATGTATATATCGTCGGGACACGGAAGGTAGTTATAATTGGGCGAACGAAGGAATCCAAAACCGTCCGGCAATATCTCCAGCACGCCTTCCCCGAATATAAGCCCGTCTTTCTCTGTCTGCGCCTGAAGGACCTTGAATATCAGATCCTGTTTTTTAAGCCCGCTTACGCTGTTCACGTTCAGCTCATGCGCAAGTTTGTTCAGCTCCGATATTTTCATCGATTTCAACTTTTCGATATCCAGTTTTTCTTTTACATCCATGATATTATACTCCTCTTTGTTTCCAGATCTCTTCGACCTGGATTAATGTGTTTGCTTTTGAACCGCTATTATCTATGATAAAATCAGCGAATGCCAGTTTTTTTCTAAAAGGCATTTGCATCCTTATTCTTTTCGCGGTCTCTTCGGAAGACACGCCTTTTGATTCCCTCATTCTTTTGATCTGCTCTTCCTTCTTGTTTGCCACCAGTATAATCTTATCCATTTTCTTATAAAAACCTGATTCTATCAAAAGCGCCGCTTCGACAACGACGGTATTTCTTTTTTTCGACCTCGTGATGGCTTTTATATTTCTTATGATCTCGGGGTGCGTGATATCGTTCAGGAGCTCGAGCTTCGCCCTGTCATTAAAAACAATCTTTCCGAGCTTCATCCTGTCTACCCTTCCCGAACTGCTCAGAATATCTTTTCCGAAATATTTTACTATCTTTTTATAACAACTTTTCCCGGGTTCTATCGATAGATGATACACCCTATCCGCATCCACTACATAAGCGCCGAGCCTCGCAAACATCTTGGCAACGGTTGTTTTCCCGCTTCCGAAACTCCCGGTTATACCTATAATCATATGTCCTTCATCTCCAGCCAGTTCTTCCCGCACTGCACGCTTACCTTCACCGGAACCGCCAGCTTTACAGCCTCTTCCATCTCTTTCTTTATAAGCTCTTTCATTTTATCCAATTCCTTTTTAACGACTTCGAAAACAAGTTCATCGTGCACCTGCAGCGTCATAAGCGATTCGAATCTCTTTTCTTTCATTTTTCTATGAATATTTATCATCGCGATCTTTATAAGGTCTGCCGCAGAACCCTGCACAGGCGTATTTATGGCAATCCTTTCCGCCTGCTGCTGCTCTCTCATGCCTCCCGTCTTTATTTCCGGGATATACCTCCTCCTGTTAAAAAGCGTTGTTACATACCCGGAATTCCTTGCTTCTTCTATTTTCTCCTCCATGTATGCCCTCACGCGCGGGTACCTTTCGAAATATGAGTCTATGAATTGCTGCGCGCTGCCAGGGTCTATGCCAAGGCCTTTGCTTAACCCAAAAGCGCTTATGCCGTAAATTATCCCGAAATTAACCGTTTTTGCGTTTGCCCTCATCTCGGGCGTCACGTCCTTTTCCTCTACCCCGAAAATAAGAGAAGCGGTGTGGCTATGCACATCCCTATCATTCTCGAAAGCGGTTATGAGCTCAGGGTCTTTAGAAAGATGCGCCAGTATCCTGAGTTCTATCTGAGAATAATCAGCCGACACTATGAAATTACCTTTTTCGCCTATAAACGCCTTTCTTATCCTCCTGCCTTCTTCTGTCTTTATAGGAATATTTTGAAGGTTCGGGCTGGAGGACGAAAGCCTTCCGGTAGCGGTAACTGCCTGATTAAAAGAGGTATGAAGCCTTCCCGTCCTTTTATCTATAAGCTCCGGCAGGGCATCCACATAAGTGGATTTCAGCTTGGATAGCTCTCTGTACCGCAAAAGATCTTTAGGCAATGGGTGCAAAGCTGAGAGCCTTTCGAGCACCTCTACATCCGTAGAAGCGCCTGTCTTTGTCTTTTTTACGACAGGCAGCCCAAGTTTTTCGAATAAAATACGGCTTAGCTGTTTAGGGGAATTGATATTGAACTCCTCGCCCGCCGTTTTGCATATGTCCTTAACGAGGACCGAAAGCTCCTTTTCCATATCGATCGACGCTTCCTTTAAGAAATCGACGTCTATCTTGATTCCGTTCTTCTCCATTTCGCTCAAAACATCCACCAAGGGCAATTCTATATTCTTGAAAAGCGGCTCCAGCTCTTTTTTAAAAATTTCTTTTTCGAATATATTCTTAAGCCTCAGCGTAACATCGCTGTCCCCGCAAGAATACATCGAAACCTTCTCTGCATCCACCATATCCATGGTAACCCTTTTTCTGCCTGTACCTAAAAGTTCTTCGATAGGGGTCATTTTGTGGTCAAGGTATTCGAACGCCAGATCATCCAGCCCATGGCTCATCCTGGAAGGGTTCAGCAGGTACGAAGCTATCATAGTGTCGTAAGAGATGCCTTTTAAATCTATTCCATAATTAGATAATACGAGTTTGTCGTATTTTATATTCTGCCCTATCTTTTTCACATTCTCGTCTTCCATAATAGGCTTTAATTCACTCACGGCTGTTTTCAAGTCTACCGCCGGCGAGAGAAGCTTCGAACCAAAAGCCACATAATACGCCTGGCTTTCTTTCCAGCAGAACGATATGCCGACAAGTTCCGCCTCCAGAGGCCGCTCGCTGGTGGTTTCGGTATCCAGCACGAATTCCGGTTCTTTTTTTAACTCCCGTATAAAATTCTTGAAATCTTCCATGCTGGAAACAGTCTTATAACACGCCTTTTTATGCACGTCTGAATTAAATGACGCTATCTCCTTTGCGAAGCCTTTGAATTCCAGCTCTTTGAAAATACCCAACAGCTTTCCCGTATCAGGGGCCTTTACGCGCATATCGATAATATTTATTTCTATTGGCGCTTCCAAATCCACTTTTGCCAGATCCCTGGACATCCTGGCGCTATCTTCCTGTTCGGACAGCATCCTTTTCCTCTGTTCGCTTTTTATTTCATCCAAATGCTTATAAATACCGTCCAGGCTTCCGAATTCCTTTATAAGCTCTATCGCGGTTTTCTCTCCTATACCCCGCACGCCCGGGATGTTATCGGAAGAATCCCCTGCCAGGGCAATAAAATCTGTTATATTCTCCGGTCCAAGTCCGGAAAATTTCTCCTTTACCGTTTCTATATCATAGATAAAGCCGTCTTTATGAGTGCTGTAAACCATTATATTCTTATCGACTATCTGCAGCATATCTTTATCGCCCGTTACGATATATACATCTATGCCCTGCCGAGACACCTTTTTAGCAACGGTCGCCAGGATGTCATCCGCCTCAAAACCCTGTTTTTCGAAAATAGGTATGTTATACGCGGATATGGTTTCTTTTATCAAATCCATCTGATTTACCAGATCATCCGGCATGGGTTTCCTATGCACCTTGTAATCTTCGAACTGTTTATGCCTGAATGTCGGGCCCTTCAGGTCAAAGGCAACGGCAAGGTAATCCGGCCTTTCCTGTTCCAGTAATTTCTTAAGCATCAGCACGAAACCATAGACAGCATTCGTGGGCCTGCCTTTCGAGTTTCTAAGTTCTCTTATGGCATAAAAAGCCCTATAACAATATGAGTTTCCATCAATCAAAAAAAGTTTTTCTTTTTTAGTCATTCATTATTTATACGGGATTTCCTAAGATAGGAAGGGCAATTCTTTGCATAAATCAGGCGGTTCTAATCTGGTAAAATGCTTAATATCGCTTCGAATTCCTTTCTGGCGCCTGTAAAATCTTTCTGGCGGTAGTGTATAATGCCTTCTTTATAATGATCCTCGATCCTTTCCTCCTTCATTTTAAACTTTATCTCATCTTCCAGATTCATCAGGGATTTATTCCCGGGCGAATCCTGCTTTGCGATCCTTATCGTATCCAATGCCTTTGCGTACTCACCTTTATTATAATAATCCTTTGCTTTGCTGTAGGCCGTGCTTGCCTCGCTATTGGTCAATGCCCTGGAATCGCCTCCATCCTCTTTCTCTTTCTTCAACCTTTCTTCGGCCAGCCTTAATGATTCCTGAAGCTCTCTATCCATGGACTTATTCGATTTTTGCTTTTTAGCCTCTGCCTGCTCCTGCCTATTGTCTTTCCTGGACCCTACCCTGGCCCAATCGGAAGATTTTTTTGGACTGGTTTTGGATTTTTGTTTTTTTTCGGCGCGGGCTTTGACAGGGGGCGCCTCTTTTTTGACCTCTGCCTGGTTTTCTTTTTCTACAGCCTCTTTAGTGGGTGGCTGTGGTTCTATCTTTTTTGACGCGGCTGGCTTCTCTTTCTTATCAAGGAGGCCGAGTTTTTCCAGCCTGCTTTTTGCCTCCTGAGTCCACGGATCATTAGGCTTGCCTAATTTATACCTTCTCATCCAGTGAAAAGCGGCTTTTTCCAACTCCCCTTTTCTCTCATAGAGAAGCGCCAGATTCGTATGGACTTCCTTATACTCCGCATTTATAGAAAGGGCCTTCTGATATTCCGCCTCTGCCCTGTCCAGCCATCCTTTTGTCTCGAATAGAATGCCCAAATCATTGTGAGGAGATGCGTAATCAGGGCTAAGGCTGACTGCCTTTTGATACCATTCTATGGCGGTATCTATGTCTCCGCGCTGTTGAGCCTCATATCCCTTTATGCGGTAATTCTCCGCTTCGTTCGATATGCTTACTTCTTTACCGGCATATATATAAGAGATATTAAAAAATGACAGGAAAAATAAGATTATAAAACAGGCCGAGCCAATCCTTAAAAATCTTCTTGGGTTTGTTTTTTCCATTGCCCATAAGTTTATCATATACCTATCTTTGCGTCAAGAAAAAATTGAACTAAGTTTACACTTCAAGCAATACTCGTTTTGTAAACTTACGAAAGGGTTATTGCCTAAGGTACTTAGAAAAGTAATTCCCTGTCAAGGCATCCAAGTCCGCGGTGAGCTCCTGCAGCCGGAGTTCTTTTTCCATGCTGAGTTTCAGGCTCTGAGGAGGAGAGGTAAATATCTCTATTTGAAGCCGCCTTCTTTCAAAATATGTCCTCGTAACCTCATTCATTATATCATCCCTTAATTCGACCATTAATTTCGACCGGGTGTCTATGGAAGTTTGGTCGCTGTTCCAGATCAAATCACCCATATCCCAGGTCATCCTGACATCCCAGCTTACGCTATCTTTCCCTTTTTGCAATGTATCAGGATTTGTCCCTGAATCCCAATGCCAGTAATCGGTGACATACCTGTCCAGCCCAAGAGAGACATCAGGGAGAAATGCCCTTTTGCCGGCAGACTCTCTCCATTTTTTTATCTTGCCGGAATTCACTTCCGCGTATTCTATGGCAGCCTTTTGCACATCGTTAATGCAGGGCTCACCCTCGAATCTTTTCAGGATATCACTTTTTTGGCTTACGAACCCATCGTCTGCGATAACACCGGACAGGGTATGATGCCTGTTTTTATACAGTCCTTTTTTTGTAACCGCCCAGACATCGCAATCCGGATCTATTGCCGCGGAGTTTGCCTCTTTGGTAGTCATGCCGCTGTACATATTGCGCCATAACTTGTCTGTATCCGAAAAAACAAAAATGCCCCTATTCGTTATTGCATACAAAGACGTTCCGCATAAGATACGTTTTATGCGCAAAGATACGATGCCCGCATCGACAAAATCCCTCCATGTCTCGCCTTTATCCTCGCTGATAAAAATACCGGAATCCGTAGCGAGAAATATAACGCCTTTATCTGCCGTTATGCTGTTGACTGGCCTCGCCGCCTTGGGCGATCCATCTAAAACACTTGCATCGTATTCAGCGTCTTCCGCGCCGGTAATAAACGTCCTCTTCCATCCGCCGCCCGAATTTTTATACACCCCTTTCTCTGTAGCCACGCATATCGTTTCATCCATAAACTCAACCCATTTTGCGCCCTTTACCGAGCCTCCTAATGAATCCCTGGACCACGTAGCCCCGTTGTCACTGCTGATAAAAACCCCTCCTTCCGCGGCAATGCATATCTTTTTATCCTTTGAAAAGGCAATATGCGACACATTGCCTTCCCTATCGTCAAACCCTTTGAATATTTTCTGCCAGCTTAAGCCGCTGCCACTGCCTCTAAATACGCTATTTTTAGTGCAGATAAAAACATCCTTATCGAAAACCTTGATAAAATTAATTTCGGTATCGCCTGGCTTGGCCGAAAATACCGATGACCAGGTGATGCCATTATCGCCTGTCCTGTACAATGTTTTCGCGGCCGATACATAAATAACCCCTTTATTGCCGTAATCGAAACTAATCTCCTTTAAATCCGGCTCTTCTATGCCGGGTATCTGTTCCCAAATTTCATCGCAAAAAACACGGCCCGCGAAAACAAAGACAAGCGTGCCAAATAATGCCAAAGATAAAAAATGCCTCAAGCCGCACCTCCTTCCGTTAAAGCAATGATAAGATTCAGGTGCAGTATACTCCCTTGATATAAAAACAATCAAGGAGTAATGGTTCATGTAATCATGCCTAAAAGGCAACATAAAATAAGTTTACAAAACAAGTATTGCTTCTTTTGTAAACTTATTTATAACGCATTATAGTTATTAATGTTGCAATTTAAGCCAGATTTGAATTACAGCGTTAAATATGGTATAGTTGTAGTAGGAGGGCAAGATGTTTAAGCCTGTCGTTATCTTACTAGCCGGTTTTATGGTATTTTCCGTAAGCGAATACGCTTCCGCAGAGTCAGGCCTTGCGGTAAATGCGGCATCTTGTTCCTTTTCCGAATGGGTCAACACGCAGTCCAGCAGTAAAAAAATCGACGAAAATTCGGAAAACATGCTCATTAGAGAACAATGGGAAAGAGGACTCGGAATAGATATATTTTACCCTTATTTCAAAGCAAGGGAATTGGAATCGAAGGTAAGCAAAAAGACAAGCGTAAGGGTTTTAAAAATAAGGGGCAAACCGCAATTCAAAAGTAACGAGGCAAAATATATATTTAATATAAAATTCTAATCCTTCTTTTTCTCCAGCACTTCCATCAAAGCGTCCACGATTTTAGGGTCGAATTGTTTTCCGCTGTTTTCTTTGATTATCTTAACGGCTCTTTTTCGCGACAAGGCTTTACGATAAGGCCTGTCCGATATCAGGGCTTCGTAAACATCCGCTATGGCTATGATCCTCGCCCCTATCGGTATTTCGCTTCTTTTCAGCCCAAACGGATAGCCCTTTCCGTCCCATCTTTCATGATGATAAAGAATGAGAGGCAGCAGGCCGTGAAAAGACTGTATGGGCCTTATTATATCTACCCCTATCTTGGGATGGGCCCTTATCTTCTCGAATTCAGTCTTGGTAAGAGGCCCTTTCTTCAGCAGTATTTTTTCGCTTATGCCGATCTTCCCGAGATCGTGAAGCATGGCCGCCTGTTCTATAAACCTGATGTCTTCCGAAGGCAATTTGAGGTGCTTGGCGATCTCGTTCGCGTAATAAACGGTCCTTTCTACATGATTGCCCGTGTAATGATCTTTAAGTTCCAATGTCCTCGCAAACGCGAATATGGACTCTACCGAACTTTGATTAGCCCTTCTCGTAACTTTCATCAGGCTCTGCTTTAATTTTTTGATACTTGTGGTATTGCGCAGCAAAATGCCGTTATTCTGCAGGTCCAGAACAGAGCACACCCTGTCCCCTCCGTATTCTTTTGCTTTACCCAAAACCTTATCGGCCATTTCGATAAATTCGGAGCTTTTGGATATCTCGTCTTCGGGATACGAAACGACCGCCATGCTCATCCGCAATTTAACCGTATTTTTTTCGTCCCCAAACGCAAACATCTTTATGGAATCGGATATCCGGTGGCCCAGCTCCAGCGCCCCTTTCTTGTCACTGCCAGGCAATATGATCACGAATTCCTCGTCTCCGAATCTTATGACATAATCGTGCATCCTCACGGATCTTCTTAATCTCTGGGCAAACTGCTTAAGGATCATGTCCCCGAATTTATAGCCATAGGCTTCGTTCACGGATCTGAAATAATCTATATCGATAGATATCATGGAAAGCTGTTGATGATATCTCTTTGTCCTGTAGAATTCGGATTCTATTATCTCCTTGAAATACCTGTGGTTATAAAGGCCGGTGTGGGCGTCTTTTATAACAAGGCTCTGCAATTTTTTATTCGATTTCAGGAGCTCTTTGTTTAACGATTCGAGTTTCCTCCGGGATTTTTTATTCTCGGTTATATCCCTTGCAATTTCTATAATCCCTTTGATCTCTCCGTTTTTATCTCTAAGCGGCGAGCCTCTTATGATCCACTCCCTGCCGTCAGGCGCAATCATCTCTTCCTCTTCCGCATTGCCTGTCGACCATGCCCTGACTACAGGGCAATTTTTACATGGTCTGTCGATATCATGGAAAGCTTTATAGCAGATTTTCCCTTCAAGCAATTCAGGCGTTGTGTTGAACGCCTTGGCCGTAGCGTCGTTTGCCCATATAATCTTGTTATTCCTATCCTGATACACTACCAAATCCAGCAGAGTATTCAGAATAAGGTTCTTTTCCTGAAAGTTCTTCTGCAGCGCGCCTTCCACGTTCTTGCGGCCTTCCTCAACCCCTATAGCAGAGGCTATGACGCCCATCAGGCTCTCCTGCTCGGAGGTAGGCACAAAATCCTCCCTATAGACTACGCAAAGCGCACCTATATAGTTATCGTTGAATTTTACAGCATGGCCGATATAAGTCTGGAGGTTGTATTTTTTTACGTTCGCATCCGAATTCGCATAAGGGGTATCCTGCAGATGGCGGATAAAAACAATATCGTCTAACGCGTATTTTATGACATCATAACAGATATGGCCTTCTGCCTTGTCGCTCAAACTGCAGTCCGAAGGAATGTTCCACTTGCCTATAGAACACAGAAGTTCTCCTTCCAGGCGGTTATAAAGGGAACAGGTTGCGCCCATCAATTCCCCGCATAATGCTACGAGACGATTTATATTCTCTTCCGGGTCAGGGCCAAAGGAAAGGAAGCTTTCGCTTAGTTTTAAAAAATAATTTTCTATAGCTTGGTATTCCATACTACCTCGCTACGATAATTTGAAAACTTTTTGGCGTGCTTGAACTTATAAATAGTACTTCTGAATATTGCTAAACCTTATAAGCCTCGGGTATGTATTAAAAAGGGTCCTCTCTCTTGTATATTATAATACCACAGAAAACGCTTACTTTCAAGGGTAACATTAAAGTTTGCCATATAGGGGGCATAGCGTAAGTTTACACTTCAAGCAATACTCGTTTTGTAAACTTATTTCTTAAAAAGCCCTGTAAGCTCGGTTTTGTCGAGCACGTGGCCTTTCATGGCGGCTTCTAATTCAGCTTTTGTAATGCCTTCTTCCAGCTTAAGTTCCGCATCCAAGGCATATGCTTTAAACACATACCGATGAGTTCCGAACGGAGGGCATGGACCGTCATAACTAATTCTACCGGAATCATTTACGCCCTGTTTTCCTGGTGTGGAATTTTCTTTTATCTCCGGAACAACGGGCATGTCGAACATCACCCAGTGAACCCAGGTTCTGCCAGGCGCATCAGGGTCATCAAATATAAGCGCAATGCTTTTTGTCCCTGGCGGAATATCTTTTATAAGCAATGCCGGATTGATATTTTCCCCGCGGCAGGAAAATTTTTTAGGGATATACTCGTTATTTTTGAAAGCGGGGCTCGTTAACTCCATACCTAGCGCTATGCCTCTTATGATTACCTGACATGCTATAAAAAAAATTGCGGCGTTTTTCATTTGGCCCTGAAAAGACTATTCAAAAGCTCCCGGCCTTTAGATACGAGCAGTCTCTGCAGTACATAATTAAGATTGGGCATCACGGATATATTGGGGGCCTTGCCTTTTATATCAAGCGGCATCGTTATAAGTCCGCGATCGTCCATAAGATAGCCGAATTCCGGAACCACTTTTTCGAATGCCTCGGAAATGGTTTTTGGTATGAATAAATTCGAGCTAATCTGGATGCTCTGGTCCATTATGCCTGCGGAGCCCTTGCTTTCCAGATAGAAGGCATCGGATTGCACTAAAAGCTTATCAAAGTAAATCCTGCCATCTCTTATTTCGAAATCCGCATCCATGGGCTTAAACGCGGTATGATTCCGGAGCAGCAGTTCCTTGTATTCTTCGGGCAGGTTATCCGTCAAATTCTGCACCGCGCCCGGCAGCATATTAAGTTTATCCAGCGCTGTATTCAAAATATTCATATTATCCAAAATCGCTTCGGTTAGTTTTATGTTTCCCTTTGCGCTCAATGTCTTCAACATATAATCCTGCGAAAGGCTATTGATCGAAATCCGCACTTTCATATCGACTGCGCACCTGAAAACCGGGCTGCCGGCCCCTGCGCCGGCATTGAACTCAAGCGCGGATATGGATAATTTCCGTACCTGGATATCCTTTTTCAGGAGCGGCAGGATTTCCACTTTCACGTCGAAACTTTTTGCCTTTAACAAAAAGTCATCCCATGTCTTACCCTTGTCTTTTATAGCCACACCCTTCGCCTCTATCCCCAATCCTCCCAAAAGGCTAAGAGAAATTTTATCTATACTGACATCCTTGCCCGTGGATTCTTCCAGCCTAGCTATCAATGCGCCTTTGTAGCGGTTGGCGTCGAAAGTCAATACAAATACCGTTGCAGACAAGGCTGATAAGATCAAAATGCAGCAGGCTATTATAAAAATCTTTCTCATCGCAGTTAAAACCCCACTCTCCATCCTGTGTTAAAAGTCACGTCCGGACTGGACGCGGAATTAAAATTTTCGGTAAAAGCGAAATTCCAGGACACATTTCGCTTTTCCTTCCAGATATAACTTATGCCCAGGCCCGCGTCGATTGCCGACTCATCCAGGGCGTTGGTACCGCTGGAAGGATAAGGCGTCGTGTTCCCGGTAACCTGCGCCAGAAGAGAAAATCTTTGCGTCAAAAGATATTCCACCCCCAATATCCCTGAAACTATATTGCGTTTTAAATTAAGCTCGCTGAAAAAATCCGGCTTTTCTATGATTGCCAAATTACAGCCTGCGTAACCTATTATTTTATCGGAGAATGCCTTATCCAGAAGCAGGCCAAATCCGTAATCGATCTCTCCGCTTCCAAGCAAAGACCTTTTTTCTCCCGTAGGCAGTTTAAGGGCCGCCCTGAAAGAAACGTTTGGCAAAAGTCCATACCGGTCCTCTTCCAAGGCTTGATATTTAGCCTTTAGCACTATATCCCCCAAACCGTCGGAGGCATTATTCCTCTTTATCAGATTCTTATTATTATAAATAAACGAATAATTAAAATTATTGGAGCCCTGGCGCAGTCTTGAGCGCGGCGTGGTAGCGCCTATCGTGTCCTCGAAGTCTTCGACGAATTGATCCATGTATCCGCGGGACAAGCTCAGATACGGCACCTCTATCCCAACCTCCGCGTTCTCGCATATGCCGTATCTTAAATCCAGTGTTATCCTGGAAACCTCCGCGTCGATATTGATATTATAAAGGGACGAAACCGGGGTAAAACAGCTGACGGTTATATTTGAAACAGTGTAATAAGCGTTGATATCCAATTTACGCAATTCCACGACATCCGCTTTATCGGGCTCCATCTGCAGAAAGAAGAGATAAAGCGGCATTTGATTGCGTATAGGTATAGGGCCTGCTTTCGCGAAAGCATCGACCGTGAAACATGATAAGAAAAATAACGCCGCAACGACGCCCTGCATGCTGTATCTTTTCAATATTTTTTTCCTCCTCTCCCTTGAAAACACCGTCTTTATATGGTATAGTTATTATAGCCGATAAGGGCAAACCCTGAGAAATCAGGGGGCGCAAAGCCTACGGGCCTAAATTATTCTGACAAGCCGTAACCCGAGGGGTTAGTGAGGCAGTCAGCAATAATATGGCGGCTGGGTTGCCGAGCGATGAAAAGCCGAAGCTGTAAGCCTTTATCGGCTTTTTCTTTTTTTATACGCCGCTGGTTTTAAGAATCCTGTCAAATATCTCGGTAAATTCGCTTTCCAGGACAAATAAAGGCGCTATAGTATAACCCGTAAGGCTTTTTATCTTGGTTACGGCTTCCATATTCTTCGGGTCAAGCATCGCCAGAAGCAGTACGTTTTTATCCTTCCTTACAGGCAAAACACCGTAATTTTTCATTATATCAAAAGAGATTTTACAGATAATCTCTTTCATTTCCCCGTTTTCGCTTAGATTGCGGATATCGAAATGCGGCACATTAAATTGAGATTCCAATGCCCTTGCGATATCGCCGGAACTGGCCATCCCAAGGCCTATTATGCTCTGGCCTATTTTCTGGCCAGTGGCCCAATGCTTATTAAGCGCTGTCTCGAGCTGTTCGGGTGTAATTATCTGCGATTCGAGCAATATCTGCCCAAGCGGTTTATGCTTAAATCTCTCTTCTTTGCCTGATCCTATGCTTTCAGCTTTGACAGTCTCATCTTCTATAAATACCTTTTTCTCGATTTGCCTGCGGTTTACCAGAAAATTGCTCCCTGGCAAAGTCTTCAAATAGCTCTTTATCTCTGTAATGGTTTCCATAAGCTCCACCATGTTCTTTATCGGAAAATGTTTATTATTAGCTATGGCTATGGAAATGCTCATAAGGGGCATGTTTACCACATTGCCGCGCCTGTCTTTGGACACTATGTAAGTCCTTTCCCTGTCCTCTTTCGAATAATGAAAATGCATAGCCCTGTTAAAAGCGAGTATCGACTCCGAGGCGATCAGCCTGTCCCTGTCCGGAGTGGTAACCACCACAAAATCATCCCCTCCTATATGCCCGACAAAATCAGCGGGATTGCCGTACCTCTTTACCGTAGTGGCTATTATATAAGCGACATGCCTTATAACGCTGTCTCCTTTCATATAGCCGTACTTATCATTAAAAGACTTGAAATTGTCTATGTCATAATACGCGACTGAAAAAAGTTTCTTCTCGTCCATCCTGGAATGGATAACCTTCTCTATCTGTTTATTGCCGGGAAGTTTTGTAAGCGCGTTTGCGTAAAGCTGGTGGCTGGTCCTGCGCAAGGCAAGCTCCATGCGGACTTCGAGATCTATCGGATCTGGCGGATTAGCGATATAATCATCCACGCCCTGCTCTATCTCCAGCATCTTTTTTCTTATCTGTTTTTTGTCGATCAGGACTATTACGGGGATATGCGCGGTGAGAAAATCCTCTTTCAGGGCCTTGGATACTTTAAGCCCATCCATATCAGGCAGGCTCCAGTCTATTATGATGATGTCCGGCTGTTCCCGCCTTACGGCATCAAGGACGGCCGAGCCTCTGGTAATGGTGACGGTGTCATAATCCCATGCCTTGAGAAGATATTGTATTATTTCCGCAATGCCAGCTTCGTGCTCAGCCAGCAATGCTTTCTTTTTTACGGCGCTCATTTGGCATTATTATAACTCAAATTTACACTTCAAGCAATACTTGTTTTGTAAAGTTATTATAGTTGCAAGAGGCGGCGTTTTCGGATATACTGAACTTCATGAAACTCTCCGTTCTAATCCCCGCTTATAATGAAGAAAGATCTATCTGCCGGGTAATGCAGGAAATTAAATCTTTAGATCTGGCTTCATGCGGCATATCCGAAAAAGAGATAATACTTATCGATGACGGGTCCACGGACAAGACCGTGGAAAAGGCGGCGTCCGTAATGCCTGCCGCAAGAGTAATCAGGCATGTGAAAAATCAGGGCAAAGGCGCGGCGCTTTTATCCGGCATAGCCCACGCGACAGGCGACTTAATCATAATCCAGGACGCTGACCTGGAATACAGCCCTTTATTATACCCCGTCCTTTTAAAACCCATATTGGAAGAAAACGCGGACGTAGTATACGGTTCCAGGTTTCTGGCGCAGGCTCATCCTGAAAACATGAGAATGCCGTATTTTCTCGCGAACCGCTTCGGAACTTCCCTCTCCAATATGCTTTGCGGCACATCCCTTACGGACTGCATGACATGTTTCAAGGTCTTTAAAAAAGACGTACTGCGCAAGATTAGCCTGGAATCCAGGGGTTTTGGGATAGAGCCCGAAATTACTGCGAAAATAACCAAATCCGGCTTTAAAATAAAAGAAGTGGCGGTGCCTTATAAAGCAAGGACATTCCAAGAAGGGAAAAAATTCAAGAAGATATATTCTCTCGGCGTTCTGTGGGCAATCATAAAATATTCTCTTTAAATTTGCGCGTTATTAGAAAAACAGGTTTTTTGCCTTTATCTTGCCTGCAGCTTTTTTGTAATCCTCGAAATCTATAAAGACAAGATCCGGCCTTTTTTGTTTTATCTTTCTGATCTCATGAAATCTGGTGGCGATATACTTAAATTCGGTTCCGCACTTGGGGCATGACTTTGCAGACGAATAATTAATGCCGAGTTCTCTGCAGATAGAGCAATCCCCCGTAACCTCGCCTGCTATCAGGAGGTGTTTCTCTATATCCGCGACATCCATTTCTTTCCAAACCCTTATGAAATCCGGCATATTTAAATTAAAAAGCCCCGCCTTTTTATAAAAGGCGGGGCAAAGATAGCTACTTACTCAAGCTTATGACAACTTGGTTACGTTAGCCGCCTGTTCTCCTTTTGGTCCCTGGACAATCTCAAACTCCACTTCCTGGCCTTCTTGCAGGGTCTTGTAACCTTCCCCTTGTATGGCGGTATGATGCACAAATACATCTTTGCCATTTTCAGGGGTAATGAAGCCGTAGCCTTTTTGATTACTGAACCATTTTACTTTTCCTTTCGGCACCTTTACTACCCTCCTTCCATAAATTTTGTTTAATTATACACCACGATATATATTTTGTCAATACCGCCCGAGATTATTTATCGTCAGGGAGCTCCTCCGCGGCCTTCTCTTCGTAATCATGGAATATATTCCTGGCTTTGATGTTATGGTCCTTCTCTATGGCCACAAGCCTCTGTTCTAATTCATGCTGCATTTTAAGCATTATCTTCACGACATCGGCCACGGGGTCCGGCAGATTTCCGTGTTCGAAATCCAATTCAAGCTTTTCGGCTGTTTTCTTCTCGACTATTTTGCCGGGCACGCCCACTACCGTTGCGCCGCTAGGCACATCCTTTATGACAACCGACCCCGAACCTATCTTGGCGCCATCGCCTATTTTTACAGGCCCGAGCACGCAGGCATTGGATCCCACCACGACATTCTTTCCAAGAGTGGGATGGCGCTTGCCTTTTTCAAGGCTTGTGCCGCCAAGAACCACCCCTTTGTAAATCAAAGAGTCATCGCCTATCTCCGAAGTCTCCCCTATGACCACTCCCATACCGTGATCTATAAATACGCGCCTGCCTATATTAGCGCCCGGATGTATCTCGATCCCGGTTATAAATCTCGCAAAGTGAGAAATAAGCCTCGCGGCCGTGTATATTCTCCTATTGTATAAAAAATGCGCGATCCGGTGCATCCATAACGCGTGAATGCCGGGATAGCAAAGGATAACCTCGACGATGCTTTTTGCGGCAGGATCCTTTTTCACCGCAGATTTTATGTCTTCCGCCATTCTGTCTAAAAACATATCCGCCTATCCGGCCCGCAGAGCTGTCAAAAGTATTCTCGCGAGCCTCTAATTATTTCGGCAGGGTAAAATAAAACTGACTGCCTTTCCCGAGTTCGCTCTTCACCCACATCCTGCCGTTATGTAAACTTACTATATCTTTCGCTATAGGGAGGCCAAGCCCGGTCCCTTCTTTTTTTTCGGCGGTAACCCTGGTGAACTTATCAAATATCTTATCCAGGTTATCCGGCGACACGCCTTCTCCCGTATCGGAAACCTCCACCATTATTTCCTTTTCCAGATTAACGGTTTTTACGGTAATCGTTCCGGACTCGGGCGAATATTTTACAGCGTTGCTGAGAAGGTTTACGAATACCTGCGTGACCTTGTCTTTGTCTGCGCTTATTGCCGGCAGGTCCCCCGCAAGTTCTTTTTCTAATTTATGCTTCTTGTCTTTTACTATCTTATCGAAAATCTTCAAATTTTCCTCTATTATGCCGTTCATCTCGACAGGTTCTTTTTTTAATTCCATTTTCCCTGATTCTATTTTAGATATATCCAGCAGGTCGTTAACCAGCCTTGAAAGCCTGTTAACTATATTTATGGCGCCATCCAGCATCTCCTTTTGGGCGGGCGCAACATCTCCGAGCCCTCCCTTATTAACCAGGTCCACATTGCCTTTTATAATCATAAGAGGTGTCCTGAATTCATGCGCAACGTTTGCCACGAAATCCGACTTTATTTTGTCCAGCTGCTGCAGCTTTTTGTTCGCCGCTTCAAGCTCTACTTTCTTTGCGGCTATTTCTTTTTGCAGGCGCTCCCTTTCTTTTGCGGCGCGAAACGCGGTCAGCGCGTTATGCATGACAACGGGAAGGCCCTCTTCGAAACCCTTCTCTCTTATAATATAATCATAAGCGCCTTCCCGCATCGCCTGGGGGGCGAATTCCTTATCCCTGGCATCCGCCATCATGATTATAGGCCCGGGTAATTCCTTGTATTGCAAGTCCGTCAAAATCTCGAGTCCGTTCAACCCCGGGATGTCGTACGCAAGTAAAAAGATATCGAATTTTTCCTCTTCCACCTTTCTAAGGACATTCTCGTCCATCTGGACCCATGATACATCATAAGAGATCTCTGTTATTTTCGAAAGCGCTGTTTTTATCTTCGATATGTTAGCGCTGTTAAAATCCACTATCAATACTCTAATAACCTGTTTTTCTGGATGCATCGCCGCCTCTAAGTTTACACTTCGAGCAATACTCGTTTTGTAAACTTACACAAGTGCTTTTATCTTTTCTATGTACTTTAAAGCTTCCTCTTCCCCTGTTTTCACGAACTGCCTTATCAAATGAAAATCTATAGAAGTCGCATTGCTCAAGACGGGGTGAAGGCTCACATCGGCCCTGCAGCAATTTATCTCCGCTATGCTATATTCCATGGCCTGCATGCTGGTCATTATGACATCGAATATATTGGGCGTAAATACTTTTCTAAAAAATCTTGCAAGATGCACGCACGCTCTTTCGTCCCAGGAACCATGCCTCAGAACGTTTTCCTCTTCTTTAGCCACCTCTCTTAAGGCCACATTTCTTTCGCATATATTCTTCGGACCCGGCAAAACATTTACCGCTATCACCTTTTTTGCGCCATTGTTGAAAAGCACGTCCACCGGAACAGGGTCCAGGATGCCTCCGTCAACATACATCCTTCCGTCTTCAATTATAGGCTGGAATATGCCGGGAACAGCTATGCTTTTATAAACAGCGTCCAAAAGCCTGCCTTTATCGATAACTATCGTTTCCCTATTCGCGAGATCGTAAACTATTATCTTGACCGGCATTTTCAAGTCTTCGAACTTTGTATCCCCCAGAATAGCCCTTAAAAACCTCCTGAGCCTCCTGCCAGCGAGTATCCCGGATATCGGAAAAGTGAAATCCAACAGCCTCATGATATTGACTTTTCTTTTCAGCCTCAAAGAAATAGCTTCTATTTCTTTGGAATCAAGCCCGATGCTCCACATGGCGGCCATAAGGGCGCCTATGCTTGCCCCCGAAATAATGCCTATGGGTATCTTTTCTTTCTCCAGCACGCGCAAGACTCCTATGTGAGCCATCCCAAAAGCAGCTCCGGAACCAAGCGCAAGCCCTATTATGTTCGTATTCCTGGCATCTTCCATAAAAAAAGAAGCCGATAAAGATTGATCGCCTTGCGCGACCCGGCTTTGCCCTGAATCAGGCATATTTCTTTAACTTTATCGGCTTCATTCAAAGTATAGCACACTTTTTTACAAATTCAAGACCCTGATTTCAGCTTAAGATTTTATAAACTACGTCGTGCTCTCTCACCTTCGATTTAACCTTCAACCCTATCTCCGCGCCCTGCTCCGCGTTCTGAATAGGTACATGATCCAGCTGTATGGACTCCACTTTTTCTTTAAAATCGGACGTGTGGCCTTTTATTACGATCTTATCGCCCACAGATAAAGTCCCTTTTGTAAGTTTCACCACAGCCGCGTCTACTTTAGGAAAATAATGTGTTATTATCCCCACCTCCTCGAGAGACGCGCCTTTTGGTATGGACGTCTTTCTGGCGGATTGCTTTTTGGCTGCGGCGGATTTTTTCTTGGCTTTAGCGGCTGGCTTTTTAGCAACGGCTTTTTTCTTTGCCTTTTTTACGGCCTTCTTAACCGGCTTCTTTGTTTTCTTTTTTTTCATGTTTCACCTCCCGAATTTTGCGAAGCAAAATTTGATCCCGAGTCCGCCATAGAACCTTGGCGGACGAGGGGCGATTTTTTATATAAAAATTCTCCGAACATCTTGCTGTGTTTCGTCCAGCTGGAATCCGAATCGTTATAAGCCTTCACGAAATGCCTGAATCCGTTTATTTTCGCATCCAAATTATCTATATGATGCAATATGATAGCCTCGAAACACATCGGCCTTTTAGGCGAGCCCCATTCCTGCTCCCCGTGATGGCTCAATATTATATGAAGTACCAGATTTTTCAATTCCTCGGGAAAGCCCTGGATATTGTCAATCGCAGCGCTGACGATATTTACCCCCAATACTATATGGCCTATAAGCCTGCCTTTATCCGTATAATAAAAGCTTCTCTTGTACGAAAGCTCCTCTATCTTGCCTATGTCATGAAGCGCGGTCCCGCATAATAGCAGATCGAGGTCTATATCGTTATATTTCGAAGCGATAAGCTTTGCAAGCTCGATACATGCCAGGGTATGCTCTATAAGGCCGCCTATATAAGGATGATGAAAATCGCTGGCAGCGGGGGCTGTTTTGAATTTCTCGGATATATCCTTATCCGAAAATATACCGCGTATCAATGTTTTAAGATAAGGATTCTTGACAGATTCCATTTCGGACAAAAAATCCTCAAACATCTCGTCTCTGTTCCTGTCCGAAACAGGCATGTAAAGCGATATATCTATCGCTTTATCGCTTATTCTCTCTATGGAGTCTATCTTTAATTGAGGATAATTCCTGAAGAATTCTACTTTTGCCTTTACCTTGACAAAGTCATCCACTCCGAAAGAATCGAAGAGGGATTTTAACGCGTCCCATTTTCTGCAATCCACCATGCCTGTCTTATCGGAAAGCTCAAGAGCTATATACGGATTGCCGTTCTTAGTCGTATCGAAAGACTTCTCTCTTACAAGATAAACCGACTCTACGACCTCTCCCTCTCTTAAATCGTTGATGAATCGATGAGCCATGTCTGGATTATATACCTAAAAAAATATCTTTTCAACTATTTTTACTTGGAATAGAACTTTTTTACGGCTCCCAAAGCCTCTGCGGGGCTGTCCACTATAGAGAATATATCCAGGTCCTCTACCGATATACGATCCCCGTTAAGCATCGATTTTTTAACCCAATCTACGAGGCCTCTCCAGTATTCGCTCCCTATAAGCACTACGGGAAACCTGTTGATCCTCTGCGTCTGTATGAGAGTTATGGTCTCGAAAAATTCATCCATGGTGCCGAAACCTCCGGGAAATATTACGGCGGCCTTCGCATATTTCAAAAACATCACTTTCCTGCAGAAAAAATACCTGAAATCCAGCAGTTTTGTCACAAATCTATTAGGTTTTTGCGCTACAGGCACCTGTATATTCAATCCTATGGAAACAATGCCTGCCTTCTTGGCGCCTTTATTTGCCGCCTCCATTATGCCGGGCCCGGCCCCTGTAATTATAGCGTAGCCGTCTTTTGCAAGTAAAAACGAGATTTCCTCCGCCAGTTTGTAGTATTTGTCGCTTGCCTTTGTCCTGGCAGAGCCGAATATAGTAACGGCAGGGCCTATTTTGGCAAGCTCTTCGAAGCCTTCCACGAACTCAGACATAATCCTGAATATGCGCCACGGATCCTGCGTAGTAAAATCATCTCTTCTGAACATGTATGTCCTCCCAAATTTTGTGAAACATAAAGGGCTCTTTCATTCGATCCCTTTATTCATATAATCATTAAAATCCACTTCGCCCGATAATTCTTTCTTGACCATGCGTATGCGGTCTGCGACATAAGGATGAGACCTGTAGCTGGTGTACGGCCTTATAGGAGCGGCCTTATCAAACTCCTGGAGTTTTTTAAGAAGGCTCACAACTGCCCACGGGTCATAACCAGCTTCTTTTAAATATTTTATTGCCATCTTATCCGCAAGCGCTTCGTCTTCTCTCGAATATGACATCACTAACTGTCCAAATGCGGCATCAATCCTGCCGCTATCCCTGCTGCCAGCCCCTGTAACAGCCATCAATACCCGTAATATGTCGTACCCTATGCCCCCTTGCAGCCTTTTTATAGAGTGTCTCGCAACCACATGCGCTATTTCATGAGCAATGACCGCGGCAAGCTCATCATCGTTCGAAACCTTATCCACAAGGCCTTTAAAAATAAACACATATCCTCCGGGCAAAGCAAACGCATTTACGTCATCTTTATCTATTACCCTAAAAGAATACCTCACTTCTTTTCTATCGCTGACGGAAGCGATCCTCTGGCCGACACCGCTGACGCGTTCCGTCATCAATGGATCGGGGTCAAGCTTGATCTCCCTGCTCTCCTCGATGCCTTTCGCGATGCTCTTCCCGATGTTTATCTCTTTCTGGGTATTTACAAAAATAATATCTTCTCTGCCTGTGGCGGTATTGTATTCCCGCGTTGCACAGCCCGGCACAATACCTATTATAAATATTATAAAAATAATAAACCTGCGCTTCATATAGAATAAGTTTATTCTAAAAATCATCCATCGTCAAATGAATTCTATCCTATAAATAAGTTTTTACAAATTTACTTAAAGATAACGAGGGCAAAAGCGAGGATAAAGAAAAGGGCCGCCGTGGACAGCTTGACAAAACCAAAGTGTTTCTGCATGAACTTCGAGAAAACGCCAGAAGTGGCTCCGAAAAGCCCGAGGATTAAGACTATAACTAGCGGCATTATAAAAGCCAGGTTATAAATCAATAAATACGATAAGGCGGATAAATGCTTATCCGGCATCTTAAGGACATACGCGATTGTAGGCAGATATACCTGCCCGGTGCAGATGGACTCCAGTATAGACACCATAAACCCCGCGGTAAAAGCGATCCACGCTATCTTCAGCAGCGTCTTTCTCGCGCCCTTCTTGTCCTGCCTGAAATCCCCGCCTATAATAGAATGAATCCTGTTCTTTATCGACTGCGGCAGCTGCAATATGCTCGTTTTCGCGTCTTTTGTTTTCCTGAATTTAAAATAATCCGCTACGCTCAAAATCCCCAAAAAAAACGCCAGGCCGCCTATGAATGCATTGATCGCAAATGCCAGGTAGCCAAAAGCGCCGAGCGACCTGAAAAATCTCAGAATCCCAAGCCCTATCAAAAAATACGCCATAAAAACAGCTATCGTAAAAAAACTCCCGGCTACAATCATCTCGCGCTTCCTGTATCCCACAAAAGCCAGAAAAGTTATAAAAAATACTATTGTAGTAAACGCGCATGGATTTATGCCGTCCAAAAAACCGGCTATCCCAACCGCATAAGCGCTGAATGACTCGAATCTGGAGATTATAAGCGAGTCTACGAGGCCTGGCGCCTGGTACGCCGCGACATCCTCTTTTGTCAGTTCGCCTGATTCCGCGCCTTTTTGCGATTCCAAAAGAGCCTTTTCTATGGCCTTGTCCAGTCCCGCCTTTATTTCCTGCTCGCCCATCAAAACATATCTCGAAACTATTATCTCCGGCACATACCCGCCTTCCGCGCCATACATCTTTTCAAGGCTGATCATCTGCGCGTAATTCCTGGATATGCCTATATCATACTTTTCTATCGCTATTCTGTCCCCGTATTTTTCCTCTATTCCCGGCAATATATCCCTTTCGACCTCCATGCATGACCTGCAGCCAACCGCATAAAAAACAAGTACCTTCAGGGGGCCGTTGAATCCCTGTTTTTCCTCCTGCTGGCCCATGACAGGCCTTATCTCTTCCTTTTTCTTCTTTTTTAAAGACGGCATTTTCAAAGCCAGCTTTTTAATAAAGCTGTTCCCTTCGTATTTTTCATCGAGCGGGACAGACTGCCACTCATAGGAAGAAATTCCGCCATTATCCTCTATCTCCATGTCCAATCTGCCGATTTTCCTGGCATGATAAGCGCTCGGCATTATTATTGTATTCCCGATTTTTACAGGCTCCGGCGTTTCCGCGTCCCAGTGCCCGCTCAATATGATATCTATCCCGCTTACGGCATTGGCAAGTTCTATGGAATACGGCATGCCTATGTGGCCTAAAACGATTACCAAATCCGCCTGTCTCCTGGCCTCCTGGACGTATTTAGCCGCCATTTCCCTGTTCGGGAGCACTTCAAGATTCCTGGAGTTGATTACATACCGCTCATTCAGGATCCCGACAATGCCTATTTTCAGGCCGTTCTTCATGGTCTTTATAATATACGGCTTAAAAAACGGCTGGCTCATGGAGGAGCGCGCTATGTTCGATGATATAAGCGGAAATTTTAAGTTCCTGGATTTTTCTTCTAAAAATTTTTCTCCCAGGATAAGATCGCTTTCGCCAACGTTCATGACGTCATACCTCATGGCGTCCATTGCCTTCATCGATATAAAAGCGTTGCAGGTTATTGTCTGCCTGGTGAATTCCGGGTTAAACAGAGGCAGAACGTCCCCTGTGTCCAAAAGGAGGATTTCTTCGGAATCCCTTCTGGCCTCTTCGATATAATTAGCCCTTCTTTCAAGGCCGCCAAAATCATCTTTGGGACAATGGCAATTTTCAAGCTCGCCTCTGGCGTCGCCCGTAAATATAACGGTAAGTTTTTTCGGCTCCGCGAAACAAGGCGGGGAGATAGAAACGAAAAAAAACAGCGCTATCGATGTTATAATTATTTTTTTTATCATAAACATGGATTGATTATACTATGAAAAAGGCCCCGACAAAACATATTTTTAAAGTTTTGAACGAGGCCTCTCTCCCATGAAAATTATCCGCCGAAGCGGGATTTTACATTATCTCTATATTAGGAACCGGCGTAGCGTTAACAGTAGCCGCAAAACTGGATGTGGACGAATTGCCTTCCACTCCGGAATCGTCGGTAACCGTAAGGCTTACCTTGTACACGCCTATCTTTGTATAAGCGTGCTTTACCTTCATCCCTTCGGCCGTTGTCCCATCTCCGAAATCCCATTTATATGTCAGTTTATCCCCGTCTAAATCTACGGATTTGGATCCGTCGAACTCGACTTCGTCATTGACACAGCACACGAGATTGGGGCCTGTATTTGCCATGGGAGGCGTATTTACCTTTACATAATGCGTCTCCATGGATGAGGAGCAGTTTGTATTTCTGCTGTCATCTACGACCAGGGTAACCTTATAAAGACCGCCTTTAGCATAGCTATGCTTTACCGCGATTCCGTTGCCGCTCGCCCCATCCCCGAAATCCCATGTATACGCAAGCTTGTCTCCATCGAGGTCGCTTGAAGCAGAGCTGTCGAACCCTACAACCTGATTTACCGAAACGGCGTCTTTAGAAGCGATAACCGCTTTCGGGGAAGAATTGACGTTTACAAGCACTTTGCCGGAAGAGGAGGAACAGTCTGTCTTCCTTCCGTCATTCACCGTAAGCCTTGCCTGATATACCCCGCCTTTTTCATACTTATGGGAAATTGTTTTTCCTTCCCCTTTTTCACCGTCCCCGAAATCCCATGCGTAATTCAGAGGATCTCCGTCGCTGTCGCTGGATTTGGACGCGTCGAATTTCACTTCGTCCCCTGCACAGATTTTTATGTCGCTCCCGGCATCCGCTATGGGCGCCCTGTTCAATATAATCGTCTTGGTGGCTGTCGATTTATCGCATTTCGCGTTTGAGTAGTCGGTAACAGTGAGTTTTGCGATATATTCTCCGCCTTTGGCGTAAGTGTGTTTTATTACTTTACCTTCCGCGGTCTGGCCGTCCCCGAAATCCCATGCGTATCCAAGCTTATCCCCATCCATATCCCTGGATCCCGAACCGTCGAAAGTAACCTCCAGCGGTTCATTCGGATTTAACCTGCATAAGAACGTATCTTTTCCCGCGTCCGCAACAGGAGGGGTGTTTACCCCTACCTTTAATTTATCTATTCCTGTATCGCATATTGTCCCCGAATCATCCATTACCGTTAAGACAACCTGATAATTTCCGCCTTTCGCGTATTTATGTTTTACCTTTATGCCGTCCGCTGTCTGCCCATCGCCAAAATCCCACCTGTAAGTAAGCTTGTCATCCGGGCTGTCTGTTGTCTGAGAAGCGTCGAAAGTAATCTCTTCGTCCAGGCAAGACATGTCAGGTCCGTCCGCGATAGCGCATGGCGGCTGGTTTACTTTTACCAACTGCTGGGTGTCCGCTGTGTTGCATTTTGCATCCGAAGAGTCTTTTACCGTCAATTTAACAAGGTATTTACCCGCATCCTTATAGGTATGCATAGTCCTCATCTCTGTACTGGTAGTACCGTCCCCGAAATCCCAGAAATACGACAGCTTGGTATTATCCGGATCATAAGATTTCGAACCGTCGAATGTAAATGTATTGCAGGAAAGAGGCTGGCCTACCGCAGGCTCTTCTTTTGGTTTTTCCGCGAATATCATTTTTGGACCTGCCTCGCCTCGGGTAAAATATACAGGCACCGCTTTGCCTTCGCCCGTCAGAAGGGTCAATGCCATATTGGCCTGCTTCTGCCTGTCTTTTGTTATCTCATAAACCCATCTCTTGCCCGCATCCCGGCTTGGGACATCTATCTCCGTATGCGCCCACATGCCGCTGTCAGAGCCTTTTATCCTGAAATATTTCGAAGGGCTTATAAGATCTATGCTCCCTCCGGTTACATCTAAATCATAGTTATATTCTAAAACCTTTTTTGCGTCGGATGGGACCTGCGGATAAAGCGCCATTTTCGCGCCTCTTGTTTCCGCCAGTCTTATTGCCGGCGCAAAACTGAAAGCCTCTGACATCTCGGGAGTTATATCCAATGAAAAAAGATTGTTATCATCGCCCGAAACGCCTTCTATAACTATCTTAAAATACCTATATCCCCCGACTGCTTCGCCTTTAGAAGCATCTATGGGCTCAAAACTATAAAGCGTCCTGTCATATTGCCCGTCATAACCAAATGTCTTTTCTGCGAGAAGCTCTCCTTCGCAGCAATTCGTAGGGCTCGCATCTTCTTTATCCCTGATCATATAAGATTCATCCGATTCTAAAATCGAGGTATACGCTTTTTCTCCCCCGAAAATAGAGAATTTCGTTGTAGTATCCCACTGGCCGCTTTTTTCGTCTATCGAGCTTCCTGTATCCGGATCATATATGCCTATTTGGATATTTCCATTATAGCTGTCCGGCACTTTTATAAAAACTACCTGAGGCTCATTCTTCATTGCCCCGTATGTTTTTTTGCCGTCTGCGCCAAACACATAAAGATATTTGATATTGCTATCCTCTGTCGGCACTTTGTAACAAAATCCATTTCCCGCCAGTACAAATGAGCAGAATACTATAGCTGTGATTGTCAAAAAGAATAATTTCTTGTGCATTAAGCACCTCCTTTTAAAAATTTATTTAATAAGTATTATAAATTGCTTTACTTTCATTGTCAATAAAAAAATAATGTGGTTAGATTATTTCGATAGAAACATCCGCGAGTCCTTTTTCCAGGTCAGATATCCTGGAAAAAGCTGCTTTTGTGAGGTCTATACTGCGGTTTAGCCTTTTAGCAGGCCCCCTGTCATTGACCCTGACTACTACAGACTTGCCATTCTCCATGTTTGTTACCTTTAATATAGTGTTGAACGGCATATCCCACATAGCGCATGTAAGCTGAGAATCATCGAATAATTCCATATTGGCTGTAGTCAATAAGATTCCCGGGTCATTTTGAGAATACCAGGAGGCCTTACCTTTAATAATAACAGAGCTTGTATTTGCCTCTTTTAGAGAAAAAACCACAGCTATCAAAACTATCAATATAACTGTGGCTTTTCTCATCTTAAGACTCCTCAAATTCGCCTAAGCGAATTTGATCCCGAGCCGCTCTGGTTCTTACCATCCTCCGGCGAGGGACGAATAAAAAACCTATTCGGCCTTGTGGCAGAATAGGTTTTTAGTTTCGGTAATCCAGCCGCCGTTGCCCTTTTAGGGCTTTAGGCCTGTTGACTTTGCGCCCCATTCTTTCGAACGGTTTGCCTTTGTCGTAATGCTATTCGGTTGTCTCTATGAATAAGTATGCCACAGAATTTGAAAAAAACAAGAGGGACGGTTCTGAAGCCAATCGGAGATGTGTCCCGTAAAAGGGACACATCTATCTTTAGCTCTAGAACCGTCCCTAGAGTAGTTCTGCGGCGAGTGATGCGAGGCCTGAGCGCTCGTTTTTGGTAAGGGTGACGTGGCCAAACATCTCCTGGCCCTTCATGCGTTCGACAGCGTAATTCAGGCCGTTGGAGGATGAATCGAGATATGGGTTATCTATCTGGTAAGGGTCTCCGGTAAGCACCATTTTTGTATTATTCCCGGCGCGGCTCACGACTGTCTTTATTTCATGAGGCGTAAGGTTTTGCGCCTCGTCTATAATTATAAACTGGTTCGGAATGCTTCTGCCTCTCATATATGTAAGCGCCTCGAGCTGTAAAAGATCGCAGTCGATCAGGCCCTCCACATGCTCTTTTCTTTTCCTTATCGTAAGTATATACTCCAGGTTATCGTATATAGGCTGCATCCAGTTTACGAGTTTCTCCTCTTTTGTGCCGGGGAGGTATCCTATATCTTTCCCCATAGGTATTACAGGCCTTGAGACAAGCATCCTTTTATATCCATGCTCATCGACTGTCTTTTTTAACCCGGCTGCCAAGGCAAGAAGCGTTTTGCCGGTGCCTGCCGCTCCAACAAGCGTTACGAGCTTTATATTATCATCCAGAAGGAGGTCGAATGCTATTGCCTGCTCTTTATTGCGCGGCTTTATGCCCCACACATCACCCTGATCCGATTTTAAAGGCAATATGCTTTTCTGTTTGACATCATATCTTCCCAGCGCCGTATGCTTGCCGGACGAGCTGTCCTTTAATAATATATACTGGTTAGGAAACAGGCTGTTTCCTTTTGGCGAGAAGGATTTCTTCTCATAAAAATTATCTATCTCCCTTGAGCTGACCTCTATCTCTTTCCAGCCGCTGTAAAGGGTATCGATATCTACTTTCTGTTTTTCGAAATCCACGGCTTTTATGCCAAGTGCATCAGCCTTTACCCTGGCGTTTATATCCTTGGAGACAAATATTACAGGCTTGCCTTTTTGCTGTAGATCGTACGCAACCATTAAAATCCTGTTATCCCGCTCATTGGGAGATACATTCAGCACGCCTTTTGAGTCTATGCGCATGATAATGCGCAAGGTCCCGCCATTCTCGAGGGGCACACCTTCCCCTAATTTACCGCGCTCCCTTAGCTCATCAAGCATCCTTATTGCCGAGCGCGCGTTCCTGCCTTTTTCATCGCTGTCCTTCTTGAATATATCAAGCTCCTCGATAACATCGATAGGCAGGACTACTTCGTTATCCGCGAATACCTTCAACGCCTCTGCGTTATGTAAAATCACGTTTGTATCGAGCACGAATATTTTTCTCATGGCATATATTATACACAATTACATGTTAATGTAAATAAAAATCCCCTGGAGGATTGCTCCTCCAGGGGATTGATACCGCTAAACCAGAATAAGGTTAGAAGCTAACCTTTACATCAGCCATGACTGTTGAAGCCGGATCGTTGTTGTCTTTTAAGAATGCTTTGCCTGGTAAGAAATATCCTGCTGTTAAACCAAGCTTCACATCTTCTGTGTAGTCATAAACTAAAGAAAGATCTACTTCCTGCCCTAAATTCTTGTTATCCCTTATTTCATATGAACCACTGCTGTTTAAAGTCCTTACGGTAGTAACGGTGGTTCCCCATTTCTGGGCTAACATAAAGTTGTAATAATCAAGAGCGACTGTCAGGTCCTGCAGAGGGACAACTGACGCCATTACATTGATTGTGCTGCCGTTTGAATCCACGCCGTCGTTATTGCCGTCAAAAATCTTGTTGGCGATAATACCGTGCGTCTGGTCCTCGAAAGAGGTATCCCATGCCTTGTACTTGGATTCGCCGGTATCATCATTAGCTCCGCTCGTACCTGTCTTGGAGCCTGAACGATAGCTGTATCTTGCGCCTACTTTTGGCGACCATTTGTAATCAATTGCGTATACTGCGCCTAAATCAGCTGCCCATGCAGACCTGTCAAGCTTTTCGCCGCTGACAACATAATCACCCTTCTGCATAGCTAATTCCGCGTCAACAACCAGTTTTGATATAGGCTCTAAGCTTCCTCTTACGCCGTATGTATAAATATTATCTGTATCCAGCGTAGTTGATCTGGTATTCTTTGAAAACATATAAGCTTCCATTTCTGAATTATACTTGTCAAACTTATATGCTGCATTGATACCGCTGAGGTTTGTATCATCGCCTGTTTTGCTCACTCCAACAGTGCCTGCATCGACCTTCGCGAATATAAGGTCAACCACTAAAGGATTGTAATCCAACGTTGCCCTTACCGCATCAAAAGACTTCCTTAAAGAAAGGTCCGATGCTGTAGCGCCGTTTACTGCTGCATCATTGCTGTCAGGATCTCCGACTACCAAGCCATTGCCGAATCTTAAATTCTGTCTTCCAATGGTCATTGTCAGAGGCGCGTAAAACATCTCTTTCATTTTTACGCTTGCGATATCCAGAAGAATCTCTGTAGAATTGTTATCGGTGGTTGATAAATCTTCCTTGCCCCAGTCTCTTTCGTTTAATAACCTTACGCAAGTAGATACATTATCCGTAAGATCCACATCGACCTGAAGCCTTGCAGTTGACGTGAACCATGTGTCTTTATCCTGAGAACTGCCAAGGTTATTATTGAAATCATAATTCGCCCTGGTAATCATCTTTGAATCGATATCACCGCTGACCTTTACGTTCTGCACTTCTGCGAACGCCGGAACAGCAATGAGAGCAACTATCGCTAGTATGCTCATTAATTTTAAGAATCTACTCATTTACTTTTCCTCCTTGGTTACATTTTATTATAACTAGGCTTTACCTAAATTTACTCTCTCTATGATATATCGCTATATTATTTTTGGCTGCTTCTGCTTAAAATTTTCACCCCCCTCCCTTGCAAAGATTAAAGCCGCCTATAGCGGTATACGCTTACTTTGTAAACGTTTCCCTTTATTAATAAAAAAGTATACCTTATATATATTATATTGTCAAGTATTTTTGCGCCCGCAACACTATATTTTGTGTCCGGCTCAAAAATCAACCACTATTTATACTCCCTGGAGCTCATTTTTTCAGGTTTTATCGGCCTGGATTTAGGCGAAAGCGCAACTGTTACAAGGCTTTTTCCTCCCTGAGGCTGTATTGTAATTATACAGCTTTCCTCGGAATTTTCGTAATTAAGCACCTTTCTCTCGTACTCTATGATGTTCACAAGAGACCAGTTAAATGAAGCCATCTGCTCCTTATAAAACTCCAAAACCTGCTCTGCATTCTGGCCGCCGTAATACTTTAAAAGAGCGACCCTTGATTTATCATTCTGGAACGCGAAAGATTCTTTGTCTAAAAACTTGAATCCGGACGGGGTCGGCAAGTCGTCGAATTTAAGCAGAGGCGCCACGGAAAGAGACGTTTTGTCCTTTTCGGCCGTACCAGACGAATCATTCCTCGGCATCGTAACACAGCCCGCTAACAACAAAACCAATAAACAGGAACCGAGAATCGAAAACCTTAATTTAGCCATACCGTTTTTTCCTCCCTTTTTTACTTAAAGATTACTACATCCGCCCGCTAATGTCAAGCGCGCTCCGGCTCCGCGCGTAAGTTTACAAAACGAGTATTGCTTGAAGTGTAAACTTACGCGCGCTTAAATGTCTTTTACCAGCTCTTCCGAATTTTTAAAAACCTGGCTTGCTTCCTTTTTATCAAGTCCCGCGCCCAAGAGAATCTTTTCCGCAAAATCCTTTGTAATCAGATTTTCTGGCGTATGCGAATCTGTGTTCAGGACAAGCTTGGCTCCCGCGAGTTTCGCGATCTTTGCGACATGGCCGTTGGTAAGCGAATGGCCTTTGCGCGCCGTAATCTCGAGGTACACATTTTTGACAGCCGCGAGCTTTGCATCCTCGAGCGTTATGAGCCCGGGGTGCGTCAAAATGTTTACGCCGGAAAGGATGGCTTCCCTGTTCGTCCCTCTTATAACCGGCTCGACGATTGTCTCGCCATGCGCCAGCACCAGCCTTATTCCTTTCGACCTTACGAATTTCACGGTGCTTTTTATGAGCTCTATAGGCATATGCGTGATCTCTACGCCAGGAAGAGCTCTTATTTCCCAGTTTTTGTTTATATCATTGCACGCGTTTATGATCCTGGGTATCACAAAATCTATATTCGAAGAATCCACATGATCGGTTATGCCTATGGCCTTATAGCCTTTTTCCTGAGCGCGCCTGGCTAATTCAGCCGGCAATAATTCTCCGTCGCTCAATAATGTGTGGGTGTGCAAGTCTATCATAAATATCTCCCGATCCTGCATTGTTTTAGCCCCGTACCAGTCGCTAAGCTATCCGCCTTACTGGTATCTATTTCGCTCCGGTACAGGGCTCATGAACCACTTAATATCTATGGTTTACCATGAACCCGAGCGAAATTGCTTCTTAAATATAATTCTTAGCGAGTGGTTCATGGCGTCCCTAAGAGGATTCGAACCTCTGGCCCCAGGTTTAGGAAACCTGTGCTCTATCCAACTGAGCTATAGGGACATTATCAATACCTTATCAAAGAATAGATTGGAAAATCACTTAGCTTGGCACGGCCTTTTAAATCTTCCAACTCTATAGTAAAGGCTATCTCGACTATCTCGCCCTTTAGTTTCTTTACAAGGTCTATTACAGCCCCGAGCGTGCCGCCTGTTGCCAGTAAGTCATCTATCAATAAAACCCTGTCTCCTGGTTTTATCGCGTCCTGATGTATCTCGAGCGTATCCTCCCCGTATTCCAAGGAATAAGTCGTTTTGTATGTCTTGTGCGGGAGCTTGCCCTTCTTCCTGACAGGGACAAACCCTGCCCCTAATTTGTAAGCAAGGGCTCCGCCAAAAATAAAACCCCTGGATTCCACGGCGAGGACAGCGTCTATTTTTTTGCCGGCGTATCTTTTTGCCAGAGTATCTATAACCTCTTTGAATTTTTCTTTATTGCCTATAAGCGTGGTGATGTCCCTAAAAAGGATGCCTTTTTTTGGAAAATCGGGGATATCCCGTATATATTTTTTCAAATCTTCCATTAGTATTCACCCATCTCGCCGGTCTGCTGCATTATAAATACCCGCAATTTTTCCAGCGCCGCGCTTTCTATCTGCCTTACCCGCTCCCTTGTGATGCCGAACATTTTCGCTGTTTCTCCCAGCGTATGAGTAGTGCCATCGCTCAAGCCAAACCTGAGATCCAGTATCTTTTTTTCGCGCTCGTTCATTCGATCCAGCAGCTGCACGACCCTTTCCCTGCGCAGGCTGTCGGTGACATTATCGGTAGGAGACAGGCTGGAGTTGTCTTCTATGAGGTCTATAAACTGGCCTGTACTTTCATCGCCTATAGGCGCGTCAAGGGAAGAGATTTTCGTAGCCGCCTCGCTTATCTCGCGTATCTTCCTGATAGGAAGCCTCATTAACTTCGCGACCTCTTTTGTTTTAGGCTTTCTGCCGTATCTCTGGGTCAGGTGTTCGGTAACCCTTTTCCACCTGTTTATTATCTCTGTCATATAAACAGGTATCCTTATAGTTTTGCCCTGATTGGCAATGGCCCTTGTAATGTACTGCTTGATCCACCATGCCGCATAGGTGGAAAATCTGTAGCCCTTGTAAGGGTTGTATTTTTTGACCGCTTTCATAAGGCCCAGATTCCCTTCCTCTATAAGGTCCATCATCGGCACGCCTAATTTCGAATATCTCTTGGCAATATTCACCACAAGCCTCAGATTGGACTGTATCATCCTCTTCTGGGCATGCACATTGCCTGTCCTCACTTTTTTGGCAAGGGATATCTCTTCCTCGGCAGTCAGAAGAGGCGTATCTTTTATGGCCTTTAAATAAAGTTTTATGGCATCCATATTTGCTTTTTACTTCTTCTCTTTGGCTACCGCCTGAGCAGCGGCAAGGCGCGCTATCGGGACCCTGAAAGGCGAACAACTCACATAATTCATCCCGGCCCTGTGGCAAAACTCGACCGACTTGGGCTCTCCCCCATGCTCGCCGCAAATGCCGACTTTCAAGTCCTTGCGCGTTTTTCTGCCGCGCTCGATAGCCATCTTTATAAGTTCGCCAACCCCGTCCTGGTCGATAGTCTGGAACGGATCGTTTGGAAGGATATTCTTCGCAAGGTAATCCGTCAAAAATCCACCCATATCATCCCTTGAAAAACCAAAACTCATCTGCGTAAGGTCATTGGTGCCGAAAGAAAAAAATTCAGCCTCTTCCGCAATGCGGCCGGCCATAAGCGCCGCCCTCGGGATTTCTATCATAGTGCCAAACATATGGGGTATTTTTTTTACTTTGTATTTAGCGGTAACCTCCTGATAAACCTGTTTCGCCAAGTTCTTCTGGTTTATCAATTCATTTTTATCGCATACCACGGGTATCATTATCTCTGGAGATACTTTTTTGCCGGACTGCGTAAGTTCGCACGCCGATTCAAGTATCGCGCGCACCTGCATCTGTGTCACTTCCGGATACGTAACCCCCAGCCTTACCCCGCGATGCCCCATCATGGGATTCGACTCGCGCAGATTAGCGGCCCTCTTTTCCAGCTCCTCCATGGAGATGCCCAGGCTCTCCGCAAGCTCTTTTAATTTCGCTTCTTCATGCGGTATAAACTCATGCAGAGGCGGATCCAGGAGCCTTATGGTGACAGGATATCCTTCCATTGCCTCAAGCGTGCCCTTTATATCGCTTTTTACATGCTCGAAAAGCTCTGCCAGCGCGGCCCTTCTTTCCTCCTCCGTCTTGGAAACTATCATTTTCCTTAATTTAAACAGCGGTATCTCGGAACCTTTGCCGTAAAACATATGCTCTGTCCTAAAAAGGCCTATGCCTTCCGCGCCGAACGAACGGGCTTTCCTCGCATCGCTGGGAGTATCTGCGTTGGTCCTGATTTTCAATTTCCTTACAGTGTCGCATATTTTAAGGAACTTGTTTAAAACTTCATTTTCTTCCGTTGCGTCCATCATCGGAAGTTTGCCTTCATACACATAGCCTTTTGTTCCGTTGAGAGTAATCCAGTCTCCTTCCCTGAATGTCTTGCCTCCAACAGAAAACTGCTTCGCCCCAAGATCGACTGTTATACTGCCGCATCCGACAATACAGCACTTGCCCCAGCCGCGCGCCACAAGGGCCGCGTGGGAAGTCATCCCGCCTCTCACCGTAAGAATTGCCTCGGCCGCCCTCATGCCTTCGACGTCCTCGGGATTTGTTTCTTCGCGCACAAGGATTATTTTTTTACCTTCCTTTTTCCACTTCACGGCCTCTTCTGCGGTAAATACCACCTGGCCGCCTGCGCCGCCCGGACCTGCAGGCAAACCCTTTGCGACAGGCTTGTGAAGCTTTTCTGTCTTCGGATCTATGATTGGGTGCAGTAATTCATCCAACTGCTCCGGAGTAACTCTCATAACGGCGGTTTTGGCGTCTATAAGCTTTTCCTTCACCATGTCCACCGCCATCCTTACAGCGGCGGGTCCATTCCTCTTGCCCGAACGGCACTGAAGCATGAAAAGCTTGCCTTTCTCGATTGTGAATTCGATATCCTGCATATCCCTGTAATGCTTTTCCAGCCTGTTCCTTATATCGCGGATTTCCTTGTAAATAACAGGCATGAATTTCTCCAGCGTCACAAGCTCTTTATTGTGTTCGCTCGTAGAATACGAATTTATCGGAGCCGGCGTCCTGATACCAGCCACGACATCCTCTCCCTGCGCGTTCACAAGGTACTCCCCGTAAAAATCATTTTCTCCGTTGCCCGGATTTCTCGTAAACGCAACGCCTGTGGCTGAATCATTGCCCATATTCCCGAACACCATTGTCTGCACATTTACCGCGGTGCCCCACTCGTCCGGTATGTTTTCGATTCTTCTGTAAGATATTGCGCGCTTGCCGTTCCAGGATGCGAATACGGCGCTTATCCCTCCCCATAACTGCTCATAAGGATCGTCAGGGAAATCTTTTTTAAGGGCGTCTTTTATCCTCTTTTTAAAATCTGCGCAGAGTTTTTTAAGGTCTTCGGCGTTCAAATCGGTGTCATTCTTGACGCCTTTTCTATGTTTTGCGCCGTCCATTATCTTTTCCAACTGCTTGCGTATGCCCATGTCGCCCTCAGGCTCTACGCCTGCGGCCTTTTCCATTACGACATCGGAATACATCATTATAAGACGCCTGTACGCGTCATAGACAAAACGCTCGTTTTTAGTCTGCCTCACAAGGCCCGGGATAGTTTTTTCCGTAAGGCCCACATTCAATACGGTCTCCATCATGCCTGGCATGGATTTGCGTGCGCCGGAACGCACAGATACAAGCAGCGGGTTATCGACATCGCCAAAGCCCTTCCCCATCAGCTTCTCCACCTTTGCGAGATTTTTCTCGACATCTTCCCTCAGCCCTTTTGGATATTTGCCTTTATTTTTATAATAGTAGGTGCATATCTCTGTTGTAATAGTAAATCCCGGAGGCACCGGAAGCCTTAAATCCTTATGACCTGCCATTTCTGCCAGATTCGCGCCTTTCCCTCCCAAGAGATTCTTCATGCTTTCGTTTCCGTCCGCTTTACCGCCGCCAAAGAAGTAAACCATTTTGCTCATTGTTGCTAAAACCTTCCTTTCTATTGTTTATTGAACTACGATCTGTGGCAACATTGCCAGATCCGCTACATCATTTGTGTAGAGTTTGTTAATAGCCTGCATCATCGCAAGCCTGTTCTGCCTGATAGATGCGTCATCCGCGTTTACAAGTACCTTATCGAAAAATCTATGCAAGGCCTCGAAGAACGCTTCTCCGTAAGCCCTGGTGGCTTCCTCGTATTTCTCTTTCCTTATCAAATTCATGATCTCGGGGCTGTTGACGGAGTACGCCTTCCATACCTCTTTTTCCAAATCCTCCTTCAAAAGTCTTTCGTCTACCAGGCCTATCTTTTCGCCCTTAGCGCCCTTTAAAATATTGGATGTCCTTTCGCAGACTTTTGCCGCCTTTAAAAAATATCTTTCGGAGCTTATCTTCGAAAGAGCGCCGATTCTTTTGAATGCGCCCACAACATCACCGCAGCCGGACCTCAACACAGCCTGCTTTAGTTCCAAAGGCCTGGTATCGGGCGCCAGGAACTCGAGCCTTTCTTTTATATAATCGATTACCTTTTTCTCCAGCTCCTCCGGGGATATTTTAATCTTGCCCCTGTAAAGTTCTATTGCCTTTTTAATCGGCTCCGAAAGATCGAATCTGAAAGACTTGTGATTTACTACCTGGATCAAACCCTGGGCGCTTCTCCTGATCCCGAACGGGTCAAAGCTTCCCTTTGGCTCTATTCCGCTGCCGAGAAGGCCGGTTATATTATCTATCCTGTCGCTTATCGCAAGTACCGCGCCTTCTGCTGTTTCAGGGAGATTGTCGTCCATGCCCCTTGGAAGATAGTGCTCTTTTATGGCTATGGCAATAGGTTCTCTTTCCCCGCTTTTCAGGGCATATTCCATGCCCATTATGCCCTGCAGGCTCGGGAATTCCCCTACCATATGCGTAACAAGGTCAGACTTGCATAAATACGCCGCCCTTCTAATGCTATCCTTCTTTGCGGCGTCTATATTCAATCTTTCGCAGATAAACGACGAAAGCTCTTCCAGCCTTTGAATTTTCTCGAACATATTACCTAAATCTTTTTGAAAAATCAAGTCTTTTAATTTAAATGTCTGTTCCGCAAGCGTCTTTTTCGTATCTTCGCTGTAAAAAAACAGGCTATCCTTAAGCCTGGCCTCCAAAATATTGGCATAAACCTTCTTCATCTTGGCGGCATCCCTGCCTTTGCCTTCGATCACCGCAATAAATTTATTAACTAACCTGCCGCCCCTGGAAAGCGTAAATATTCTCTGATGTTTGGACATGCTGGCAGCCAGGACATCTTTCGGTATCGCGAGAAATTTCTTGTCAAAGTCCCCTATCATCAAAACAGGCGATTTTACCATAAAAACAGTTTCTTCAAGAAGGTTTTTATCGATACATTCATCCAGGCCCAGCTTATTCTGGGCAGACTTGATCATCTTTTCTATCTCTGATTTTCTTTTGTCCTGATCCAGCAGGCAGGTCTTACGGAGTTTTTTGAGATACGCTCCGGCCGAAATGCCCTTAATAGACTTCGCCGGCACATTTCCAATCCTGGCTTTTATGATTTCTTTATCCAGCAAAACCATAATAGACTCCAAGGGCCTTGCGAATCTCACGCCTGAAGCATCCCATTTCATCATCTTTGGGAAGCTGACTGATTTCAAAATTTCCGGCACAAGGTCATGAAGGACATCCTTGACAGGCCTTGCTTTTATCTTTTTGACAATAAACACATATTCGCCTTTCGGCGTTTGTTTTATTTTTAAATCGTCCGGACTGACGCCCTGGTTCTTTGCGAACCCCGCGCCTTGAGGCGTGGGGTTATTATTCTCGTCGAAAGCTATCTTTTTAGGCGGCCCGCTTATCTCCTGAGAAAGTTCCTCCTGCTTCGAAGACATATCCTTTATATAACATATCAGCGCCGAAGCCGTGCCGAATACAAATACATCCCCGTGCCCTATGCGCTCCGCCTCAAGCTTCTCGATAAACAAGGTTTTAAGCTTATCCAAAGCAGGCCTCACATAGCTTGCGGGCAATTCCTCTACATTAACCTCTAATAAAAAATCTTTCATATAGGACTTCTTCCTTTTTTTCTTCCCTGTAAGTTTACACTTCAAGCAATACTCGTTTTGTAAACTTATTTGCCGCTGAGATATAAATCGGCGCAGCGCTTAGCCAAAGAACGAACCCTCGCAATATAGCGGGGCCTTTCATTCTGGCTCACCGCGCCTCTCGCATCAAGGACATTGAATGCGTGCGACGCCTTCAAGGCAAAGCTATACGCCGGATACGCGAGCCCCTTGTCAACCAGCCTGTTCGCCTCTTTTTCGAAATATTCGAACATCTTCGAATACATATCTATATCGGCCTCTTCGAAATTATATTTCGAGTATTCTATCTCATGCTGCCTGTGGATATCGCCATAAGTAACGCCGTCATGCCATTCCAGCTCGAATAAATTGAATTTTTCCTGTATAAACATGCATATGCGCTCAAGGCCATAAGTAATTTCGCATGGCACGATATCCAATTCTATGCCGGCAACCTGCTGAAAATATGTAAACTGGGTGATCTCCAAGCTGTCCAGCCAGACTTCCCATCCAAGGCCCGACGCCCCGAGCGTAGGCGACTCCCAATCGTCTTCCACAAATCTTACCTCGTGAGCTTTTAAATCTATGCCAAGCGCTTTAAGGCTATCAAGATAAATTTTTCTTATATCAGACACGGTGGGTTTCACTATAACCTGGTACTGGTAGTAATGCTGAAGCCTTAGCGGGTTATCAGCATATCTTCCGTCGCAAGGCCTTCTCGAAGGCTGGATATAGGCGCAGCGCCACGGGCCTTTTTCGAGCGATTTAAAAAATGTGGCCGGGTGAAAAGTGCCGGCGCCGACCTCTGTATCGAGCGGCTCCGCTATAAGGCATCCTCTGGCCGACCAAAACTTATTTAACCTTTCTACGACTTCCTGGAACGATAATTTTTTCATAATCCTCCATTCGTAAGTTTACAAAACGAGTATTGCTTGAAGTGTAAACTTACGGGCAGTAAGGATAAAGTTAGGATTCGAATATCTTAGGCGTTTTTAACGGCCTGCTTAAATTATCTTCTATTATCTTGCCGGTAATATTTTTTATCTCGCCGTTGATATCCCTTGTCAATTTCATGTTGGCGGCGGATTTCCACGGCTCCTTTTCGAGATGCATAACGCTGGACATTGCGCCTTTGCTAAGTTTAAAATATTCCGCTCCGGGCCAAAGGCCCAGGGCAATCAACAGCCTTATCTCGAAAAGCCTGGTGGTGCTTTCCGCCTCTTTGCCGCTATCAAGGGATTTGAAACCGTTGCGGAGGTTTTCGAATATCTCTTCCGATTTCCCTTCGGGTTCGGTAAACACATCCGTCAGCTCCAGCATATAATACGCCGAAGAAGCCCTTCGCCATTCCTTGAGTATGTTAAGGAAGACCTCCTGCGTTTCGCACTGCGATATTATAGAAATCCCGCCTTTTTTCTTTTCATAAAAAACTATCTGGTCCAGGCTGAAAAATATAGGGTTAGCGTCGCTCCTCGGCCTTGAGCCTCTCGCTCCTTTTATGATGCCGTCTATCTTGCCGAAATCCTTCGTAAAAAAAGTAAGGATAAGGCTAGTTTCCCTGAAGTCCTTCTTTTTTAAAAGTATCGCCTCTGTTTTTTGTATTGCCATAATCTGCTTTTGGCGTAACCGCTCCTCCGGAAATAACCATTTTCATGCCGTCTGCCACGGACATATCCAGAACAATAATATCTTCTTCCGGCACCAGGACAAGCATGCCCGAGGTAGGATTCGGCGTAGTTGGGACAAAAACATTTATAACATTTTCCTTTGTCTTTTCCTGGGCCTCGCCCCGTGTTTCCGAAGTGACAAAGCCCAAAGAATAGACCCCGCTTCTAGGATATTGCACCAAAACAACCTTTTGGAAAATAGTTTTCTTGTTGGATAAAAAAGCGGACGACACCTCTTTCAGGCCTATATAAATAGTGTTGATCATCGGGACTTTGTATAAAATATTTTCTCCAAAATCGAATATCTTCCTTATGATTATTATCCTGGCGGCAAACCCTATCAAGGCCAGAAGCGCAATTAATATAAAAAATATAGCCACCTTTGTAAAAAATTCCACGGATGCCCTGTCCGGCAGCCATATCAGGAATATCTTCATTATGGGCTCCAATAATAAAAAATTGAGCCTGCTTATGATAAAATATAATACCCAGAAGGTTAAGGCGCCGGGTATTACTATCAAAAGCCCGGCGAAAAAATTCATCCTTAATTTACGCCACATAATTATACCCTCAAAAATTGAAATACCAGCACTGTTATTAAAATACCGACAAGGGCGCCTGCGAAAACCTCTATAAGGCTGTGGATCTGCGCGCTGACCCTGCTCCTGGCCACGAGAAACGCCAGGATGAATACAAGAAAAATCACCAGGCTGTTCGGATACAGGAGGGATATTACCGTCCATATAGAAAACGCTATTGCGGCATGCCCGCTCGGCATGCCCCCTCTTAAAGGGGTGCCTTTATTCAAAAATAGCTTGCTCAAAACCACAACGACCAATATCAATATAAATATTATAAAAGTTATATGCCAGCTGGACTCCCTTATCTTTATGATATTGTCTTCTATCCTGATGCCCGCCTTGGAGACAAACAATGTATAACCTACTATGACCGCGGTAAGCGCGCTTAATAAAACCGCTCCAGCCCCTATATCTTTTACTATCCTGGCAAGCGGATGATATTCCCGGCTGGTTACCAAATCTACCGTAAATTCTACGGCCGTATTGAACATCTCCGCAAAAAGCACAAATGCTATAGTAAGGCACAATATCATTAATTCTATATAGCTGAAATTCAGGATTATGCCCAGAAGGAAAGCGAAAAGCCCCATTAAAAAATGAAGCCTCATGTTGCGCTGGCTTTTAAAGACGTACACAAAGCCTTCTATGGCTGCGTTAAAACTCTCTACTAAATTTTGCTGCCGCATAGTTCCTTCATCAGCTCTCTTTCCTTCGCCTTCATCTTTTTCCTTGCCCTCGGCTTCTCGTCATCATACCCCAGCAAATGCAGTATGCCGTGCACGAAGTAAAGGTCGAGCTCTTCCTGCAAATCCTTTTTTCTTTTTTTGGCTTCCCTTTTGGCTGTCTCCACGGATATGACCACATCCCCCAACACGTCTCCCGAAAGCCCCCTGGAGTCGCGCATAGGAAACGCCAGGACATCGGTCACGGAATCCTTGTTCCTGTATTTCCAATTCAGGTTCCTTATATACATATCGTTCACCAGGACCAGGCTCAATTCAGCATTATCTTCGGACATCGCCTTCAATACATAGCCCGCGCACCCTATTATTTTATTTCTATCGATCTTTGCTATGTTCTGTAAATTCTGTATATCGATCTTCATCGCTGGTTATTTTTCTTCCTGGTGTCTTCCGGGTATTCAACGCGGCTATGGTATATCCCGGTAAGTATATGGGTGAAAACCTCCGCCATCTTCTCGAGATCTTTAAGGGTTAACTCGCACTCATCCAGCTGGCCGTCTATGAATTTGTTATTCACGACCTTTTTTACCAGGCCCTGTATGCTCGATGGCGTAGGGTCATCGAGCGTGCGCGAAGCAGCCTCTACCGAATCTGCAAGTAGCACGCATGCGGCCTCTTTTGTCTGGGGCTTTGGGCCGGGGTACCTGAAGCCTTCTTCGAACACCTCCTCGTTCTCCGTCTTCTCGAGGGCTCTCTTAAAGAAATAAAACACCAGGCCTGTGCCATGATGCTGTTTTATTATATCCACTATTTTTTTATTCAACCTATACCGCTCCGCCAGTTCTACGCCGTTCTTTACATGATTGGTAATCACAAGACTGCTCATTGTCGGAGAAAGCTTGTCGTGCATAGACTCTCCGGACTGATTCTCGCTGAAATATTCCGCTTTTTCTATCTTGCCTATATCATGAAAATATGAGCTCACCCGGGCCAAGAGGGCATTGGCTCCTATTGCCTCGCAAGCCGCCTCCGCGAGATTCCCTACCACAAGGCTGTGATGATATGTGCCCGGAGCTTTTATGACCATCTCCTTTAATATAGGGTGATTCAAATCAGCTATTTCCAGCAGGCTTATATCCGTGATTATCTTGAATACCATCTCGAAAATAGGCAAGATGCCTGTTACTATTATCGCAGATATTATGCCATTGGCCAGCCCTATAAACGCCTCGGTCATATAAGTGCTGAAATCCAGTGAATTCACAAGGCCTATGCCTATAAAATATGCCATGTTGGCAAACCCTACCGCAAATCCGGCTGTCACAAGCTGAGATCTCCTCCTCACGCCCCTGACAGCGAAAATCCCTATCATGCCTCCCACTACGGATACAGCCGCCATATCCAGCCTGCCGCCGGAAATCATGCCCACAATAATACTTAAAAAACATGTGGTTATGATAGCCAGGCGGTTGTTCAATAATAAAGCTATGAGCATCGAAGCGGCTGATAAGGGTATGAAATTGCTGGGCCAGGGAGAGATTATAATAAGCTTTGCCGCCAGGACCATAAGAATGCATATCGAGGCCAGCAGTATAAGTTCTTTATTGCCTACTATCAAATCAGGCTCATAAAACTCGATATATAATACGAGCAGCAGCATAAATAAAATAACTATCAAAGCTACGCCGAAGAACGCTATGACCCTAAGCGGGTATGGATCGCGCTGTTCGATCGCCTCTAATTTCGCTATATGGTCTTTCGATATGCGCTCTCCTTTATTCAATATAAGCTCATTCTTCTTGACCTCCACCATGCTGTGGACAGGCTTTGTCTTGGCCATTACAGCCTGCTTTCTAAGGCCTGTCTCCTCTTCTTGATATATAATATTAGGGCTCGACACAGCGCTTACAAAATCCATTAGTAGCGACTTTTCTTTCCTGTCCTTAAAGGAAGCCGATATTAAATCCGCTTTTTTTCTTATATCCGAAAATGGCCATAGCTCTTTAGCTAACCTTGTCTCTTCCGTATTCTTGGCCTTATCTATCAAGGTTATCGTCTTTACAAAATCTTTATCCAGCTTCGATAATTCCGAAGCCGCTATAATACCCGTATTCAGGATATACTCGATTATTTTTACCGCTTCTGCGAAGAAATCCTGCGGGTCTTTAAGCTCGAGGATGCTGTTAGCTATCGGGAGAGGGATATCGTAGGGAGCGATGGCTTCTTTTATCCTGGAAAGCCTCTCTTCCGTGCCTGTATCATTTTTAAGCTCCTGTATAGAATTAAAAAATAAACCGACCTTATTAAGCACCCCTTCTTTTATGGAACCGTCGATAGCGTAAACCGGCGGCACCGCGCTCGCCGCCTCTTTCCTGGCGCCCTCGGTGGCATTGTAATCTATCTCGCCCTTTATTTTAAAATCGAAAGGCGCGTATATAGACTTAAGGACAATATCGCCTTCGTGGAATTCGGCCTTGGACAGATTGGCGTTCCACTCCACTATCGCTACAAGGATTACGCATGCGATAACCGCTATCGATATATGGGACAGCTTATTATGGATTTTATAAATCTTGCGTTTTTTATTTAAGGTTTTCTTCATGACTCAGGGGATAAGAAGCTTCTGGCCTGCCCTTATTCTGTCCGGGCTCTTGAGAACCTGTTTATTCAAATCGTATATGCTTTTCCATTTTTTGGTAGTTCCGAAAAATTTCTCGGATATCTTCTGCAGGGTATCGCCTTTCTGGACAACATAAACCTGTTTATGCTTCCCGCCGGCGGACAAAGCCTCATTGCCGGAAGGCTCGCTGTAAACCACCTGAGGCATCCTTGCCGAATCCGAAGGGCCGGACAAAAAAACCTCTTTTTCAGGGGTTATGTTTCCTTTTATATAGCCTCTATTCCCGTACAGCTCTTTATCTTTTACTTCCTGCTCTGTCCTGTATCCCGAAGGAAGCTCTACTTCCACGTTATAAATAGTGCGCGTCTTTTTTACCTGCGGCTCTGTCTCGACAGCCTCTGACGGAACTCCCATAATAACGCCTCTATTGCCTCGAATTTCCTGATCAACCCTGTCCATCTCCGTAGTATAAGTCCTGATTACACAGCCGGACACGAAAAACATAGCTGACAACAAAGAACAAAGTATAAGCTTATTCATAGAATCTCCTCCTTTTTTATTCCAATCCCCAGTTCTCTCAACTGCTTTTCATCTACGGAAGACGGCGCTTCTGTCAAGGGGCAAAATGCCTTCTGCGTTTTTGGGAAGGCTATTACGTCTCTTATCGTATCGGAGCCCGCCATCAAGGCTATGAGCCTGTCCAGACCCAGCGCAATACCTCCATGCGGAGGCGCGCCGTATTCGAACGCCTCCAGCAAAAATCCAAAGCGCTCCTTTGCCTCATCCATGCCCAAGCCTATCCGTTTGAATATTTTCTCCTGCAGGTCTCTTTTGTGAATCCTTATACTGCCGGAGGCTATCTCGACTCCGTTTATAACAAGATCATAAGCCCTGGATCTGACTTTAGCGGGATCCTTCTCTATCAAATCTATATCTTCTATCAGAGGATAGGTAAACGGATGGTGCTCCATGTCCCATTTTTTTTCCTCTTCGTTATATTTGAACAGCGGAAAGCTTGTTACCCATAAGAACTGAAAGCCTTCTTTTGTCTCTCTCATGTCAGGCTTGTCCGAATTATACTTCTCCATAGCCTCTTTGTAAGAAATCCTGGGAAAGGGCGTCTTGAGCTCCAATCCTATGGATTCTTTGAATACATATTTAAGAAGGCGCTCTATCGTTTCGAATATTTCCTCCTCTTCGGTAAAAGAAAACTCCATGTCCAGCTGGGTGAATTCGGGCTGTCTGTCCGAACGTAAATCCTCATCCCTGAAACATTTGGCTATCTGAAAATACTTCTCGAGGCCGGACACCATCAATAATTGCTTGAATAGCTGGGGAGACTGCGGAAGCGCGAAAAACCTGCCGTGGTTCAGCCTGGAAGGGACAAGAAAATCCCTTGCGCCTTCAGGGGTGGACTTTGTCAGCACCGGAGTTTCCACCTCTATAAAGCCCTTCTTGTCCAGAAAATCCCTCATTGCCTTTATTATCCTGTGCCGCAAAATAAGCTTCTTTTGAACCACAGGCCTTCTCAAGTCGATATACCTGTACTTGAGCCTCACCTCTTCCGAAATTTCGCCGATATTATCCAGCTCGAAAGGAGGCGTGAGCGACGGATTTATTATTTCAAGCTCTTCTACGCCAAGCTCTACCTCGCCCGTGGGTATGTTGGGATTTTCCGTGCCTTTCGGCCTTTGCTGAACAACGCCTTTGACCGCTATAACATATTCACTGCGGAGTTCTTCCGCGGCTTTCATTTTAAAAAACACTATCTGGGTCATCCCGTCTCTGTCCCGGATATCTATAAAAATCAACTTGCCATGATCCCGCCTTTTATGCACCCATCCGGCAAGCGTTGCTTTTTTCCCTATATCCTTTGCCGTCAACTCTCCGCATGTATACGTTCGTTTCATGTTTTCATCTCCGCAATTCCGTTATTACGCTATCCAGCTCGACTTCTTTCTGGCTATGGTTCTCCATATCCCTTATAACCGCTTTCCCGCCCTTGATCTCTTCCTCTCCAAGGATAATTACATATTTAGCGCCGGTCTTTTCCGCTTTCCTCATCTGCGCCTTTAAGCTCTTAGTATCATAATCTATTTCGCTTGATATGCCCGCGACGCGCAAATCATCTATCAGCTTGAACGCCTCTCCGTAAAGCGTGTTTCCCGCAACCGCAACAAAAACCTTTACGCCGGGGCATAGCTCGCGGACCGCCTGTGTTTTTCCTAAAGCCAGCGCCAGCCTCTCCATCCCGAACGCAAACCCTATGGCAGGCGTATCTTTGCCGCCCAATTCTTTCACCAGGTTATTGTACCTCCCGCCAGCGCACACGGCGTCTTTAGCCCCGAGATCCTCCTGAGTTATTTCGAATACGGTCCTGGTATAATAATCAAGCCCTCTGACTATTTTATGGTCTATGGTATATTTAATACCCAAGGTGTCCAGCCCGATTTTGACCTTTTCAAAATGTTCGGCACATTCTGCGCATAATTCGTGCCCGGGGTTTACGCTCTCGGCAATGGCCCTGCAGGACGCTTCCTTGCAGTCGAATATCCTGAGCACGTTTTTATCAAAACGGCCCTTGCAGGTTTCGCATAATTTTTCGAGATAAGGCCTGAAATTCTCCTTATGTTTCTCCATGATACTGATTTTATCTTTATGACAGCCAAGGCTGTTCAGCTTTATATGAAATCTTTTTATGCCTAAGCGCTCGAGGAATCTGGCCGAAAGCGCTATAACTTCGGCATCGACAAGCGGATTATCCGAACCTATCGCCTCAAGCCCTATCTGGTAAAACTGCCTCTGCCTGCCCATCTGCGGCCTTTCGCTCCTGAACATCGGGCCCGCGTAGAATAACTTCGTAATCCCGCCGGCTTGAAACAGGGAATTCTCTATATAAGCGCGTGCTATAGATGCCGTGGCCTCGGGCCTCAGCGCGATGCTTCTCCCGCCCCTGTCGGAAAAAACATACATCTCCTTCTGGACAATATCGGTCGCGCCGCCTATGCTCCTTACGAATAAAGCCGACTCTTCTATAATGGGAGTCCTTATCTCCTTATACCCATATATATTAAATATATCCCTGCCAACAGCCTCTATGTACTGCCACAGGCTGATCTCATCGGGCAGTATATCTTTTGTGCCGCGCAAAGCTTTTATCATTTTATTTTACTTTTGCCTTCATTACCAGGCCCGGTTTGAATATGGCAACCCTCTTAGGCTGAACAGGGACCTGCGTGCCTGTCCTGGGGTTACGGCCCATGCGGCCTTTTCTTGACTTTGTTTTAAATACCCCGAAATTCCTGAGCTCTATCTTTTCGCCTCTGGACAGGGCATCTACAATAACGTCAAACGTCATTTGCACCACTTTCTTTACGTCTATTTGTTTGATATTTGCATCTGTGGAAATCTTCATTACGATATCTTTTTTGGTCATGCTTTTAGCCATAACAAACCTCCTTGGTTTTTTTATATCTATCGTAAATACAATGGGTAGTGTAACAGGTTACCCCGCCATTGTCAAACAAAATAAGTTTACATTTCGAGCAATACTTGTTTTGTAAACTTACGAGATCAGCTTTTTTCGAATTTTATATGCTCTTTGCCTATAAGGGTTTCTAACTCACTGGCGAGTTCGTTGGTTGGGCTGACAAAAAGCTTCCTGTCTACTATCTGGCGGAAAGGACCGTTTGTCTTTGTCGCGAAATTCAGGTAAACGGGCGTATCTCCCTGGTACCTGCTGAAGACATTCCTCAGCCTTCCAAAAAGTTCCTCATCCATGCCCTGCGATAAAAGGTCTATCGAGACAGACTGGGTAAATCTTTTTCTGGCATCGGTAATAGGGATTATTTCCTCGACTATTATCTTGGGCCTGTCCTCTTTAAGGCTTAGCCTGCCATTTATAAATATGGCCGCATTAGGCATTATATATTTGTATACATTTTTGTATGAATTCGGAAATACCAGGGCCTCTACGCTGCCTTCCATGTCTTCTACCATCATAATGGCCATTTTCTCTCCGGTACGTTTAGTGACCGTATTTTTTATTTTATTTATTATGCCTCCGAACCAGACCTTTTGGCCGTCCTCCAGGCTTTTCAATCCGGAACTGGCGGCAGTAGAATATTCTTTCAGCATCTTTTCGTACTTAGCGAGAGGGTGCCCGGTTATATAAAACCCTATCATTTCTTTTTCGAAATTCAAAAGCTGGTTTTCTGGCCACTCTTTTATGTCCGGTACCTGGCGCGAAGAACCCGCTTCCATAAAAAACATCATCTGGCCTATGGCTGATTCTTTATGCGCCGCGCTTGCCGCGTCCATGGCCTCGCTCAACACAGCCATCAATTGAGATCTCCTCAAGCCCATACTGTCGAAAGCGCCGCATTTAATAAGGCTCTCCAGCACCTTTTTATTCACAAGTCTCGAGTCTGTCTTTTCGCAAAATTCATAAAGGCTGGTAAATTGGCCGTGCTTTTTCCTGGCCTCTATTATGGATTCTATCGCACCCTCTCCGACGTTCTTTACGGCGCTGAGGCCGAACCTTATTTCATTCTTATCCGTCATCGTGAAGTTGGCATAACTTTTATTGATATCCGGCGGCAATATCTTTATGCCCATGCGCTCTGCCTCGTCTATATACTCTACTATCTTATCGGTGTTATCTTTTTCGCTTGTTAGCAGGGCTGTCATGAATTCAACGGGATAATTGGCTTTGAGATAGGCGGTCCTGTAAGAAATCATCGCGTATGCGGCTGAATGGCTTTTATTAAAGCCGTATCCGGCAAAATGCTCGATCAGCTTGAATATCTTTTCCGCGATCCTGTTGCTTATCCTGTTCTTCAGGGCTCCGTCTATGAACGCCTTTCTCTGCTGTTCCATTATCTCCGGGGTTTTTTTGCCTATAGCCCTTCTTAAAATATCCGCCTGAGCGAGCGAAAAACCCGCCAGGCTGGAAACGATCATCATTACCTGCTCCTGATAAACTATAATCCCGTAAGTCTCTTTCAACGCGGCTTCCAAAAGAGGGTGGTCATACCTGACTTCCACTTTGCCGTGCTTGCGCTTCATGTAATCATCCAGCATTCCGCTTCCGATAGGCCCTGGCCTGTATAAAGCGAGAAGTGCTATTATGTCCTCGAATTTCCCTGCCTTAAGTTTCCTTAACAAATCTCTCATGCCTGAACTTTCAAGCTGGAACACGCCCGTGGATTCTGCCCCGTTTAGAAGTTTATAAGTCGCGGGGTCATCCATCGGGATGTCTTCGACTTTCAGGTTTATACCATTTACCCTGTTTATTATTTTTAACGCCTCCTGTATTACGGTCAAAGTTCTCAGGCCTAGAAAGTCCATCTTTAAAAGCCCTATTTTCTCAAGCGAGCCCATTGCGTACCCGGTAGAGATCTGGCCGTCGGCAGTCTTAAAAAGAGGCACGTGGTTTGTCAGCGTATCTTCGCTTATAACGACGCCTGCCGCATGGGTAGAGGCATGGCGCGTAAGGCCTTCGAGTTTCCTCGAAACATCTATAAGCTCCTTTATCTTAGGGTCCTCCTTGTAAAGCCTCGCGAGTTCCGGCTCTTGTTCCAGCGCCAGCTCCAGAGTCATGTCCGGATCCATAGGTACAAGCTTCGCAATTTTATCCACATCGGCATAAGGAAGGTTCATTACTCTTCCCACGTCCCTTATAACAGCCCTCGCCGCCATTGTGCCGAATGTTATGATCTGCGCTACGTTATCCTTCCCGTATTTCTGAATAACATAATCTATTACCTCGCCTCTCTTTTCATAACAAAAGTCTATGTCTATATCCGGCATGCTTACGCGCTCGGAATTTAAGAATCTTTCGAACAGCAGATTGTACCTTAGAGGATCTATATCCGTTATCCCAAGAAGATAGCTGACTATGCTTCCGGCGGCAGAGCCTCTGCCCGGGCCCACAGCTATGCCTTTCGATTTCGCGTAATTTACGAAATCCCAGACTATAAGAAAATAACTCGTGTACCCGGATTTATTGATAACCTTGAGCTCGCTCTCAAGCCTGTCTTTTATCTGGGAATTCACCTCTTTGTATCTGGATTCAAGGTTTTGTTCGCATAAATCCTTGATATATCTTTCGCGCGTTATATCCTGAGGTGCGGTAAAATGCGGAAGAAAGGTTTTTTTGAAATCCAGCTCCAGGTTGCATCTTTCGGCTATTTTTATCGTATTGGAAACAGCCTCTGGCACATCCTTGAAAAGGGCTTTCATTTCTTCCGTGGACTTAAAATAAAACTGGTCTGTCTGAAGCCTCATGCGATTCGGATCGCTAAGCGTGGTCTGAGTTTGTATGCAAAGCAGTGCTTCGTGAGCCTTCGCGCTGTCTTTAGTCAAATAATGCACGTCGTTAGTGGCCACAAGCCCTATGCCCAATTCATTGCCAAGCTTTATAAGCCTTTTATTGACCTCTCTCTGCTCGGGTATGGAATTATCTTGCACTTCGAAATAAAAATTTTCTTTGCCAAGTATGTCCCTGTATTCGGCTGTTAGGCGGATTAATGCCTCTTCTTTATTGTTGATTATCGAACGCGGTATCTCGCCTTTAAGACAACTCGAAAGCGCTATCAATCCTTCCGAATACTGCGCAAGAATCTCTTTGTCGATCCTTGGCTTATAATAAAATCCTTCCAGGTAACCGATAGAAACCAGCTTCATAAGATTTCTATAGCCTGTTTCATCCTTGACAAGCAATATTAAATGATTTGCCGTCTCCTCTCCGGCGGAAAATGTCTTATCGAGCCTGCCTTTTGGGGCGATATAAACCTCACAGCCTATTATCGGCTTTATCCCGTTCATCAGGCATGATTGATAAAATTCTATGGCGCCGAACATGTTGCCATGGTCGGTTATTGCGCAGGCAGGCATTTTCATGCGCCTTGCCAGGTCAGTGAGGTCTCTTATAAGGCAGGCTCCGTCAAGAAGGCTGTATTGCGTGTGGACATGAAGGTGGACAAAATCGGAATGTAACATTATATTTATAAATCCTGCAGGGGTCAGGCATGCCTGACCCCTGCAAATAATTATTTTCCCATCCCTACTCTTTGGACGCGCTGCATTATTTTTCCTTCTGTCTTGATAGACGGGGCGATAATAATGTCGGTCAACTGCATCTCTCTTATATTGCCGGCTCCGAGATTTCCCATCGATGTCATAAGGGCGCCTACCAGATTCTGCGAACCGTCATCAAGCTTTGCGGGCCCAAAAAGTATCTCTTCCAGGGTTCCCGTGGTTCCTACATGTATCCTGGTTCCTCTTGGCAGATTAGCGTGAGGTGTAGCCATCCCCCAGTGATACCCCCTGCCCGGGGCTTCTTTCGCTCTCGCGAAAGCGGAGCCCACCATTACCGCATCCGCCCCGCATGCGAACGCCTTGCATATATCTCCTCCGGAATCCATCCCGCCGTCTGTGATAATGGGTATGTATTTAGCGGTTTTCTTGTAATAAAAATCCCTTGCCGCCGCGACATCCGAAGTCGCGGTTACCTGAGGCACGCCTATGCCAAGTACTCCGCGGGTCGTGCAAGCCGCGCCAGGGCCTATCCCCACAAGTATAGCGCTCGGCCCTGTTTCCATAAGCTCCAGCGCCACGGAATATGTAACGCAATTTCCGAGTATTACCGGGATTTTCATAGATTTTATGAATTTGGCGAGATCTACTACTTTATATTCTTTGGATATATGCTTGACGCTGATAACGGTTGACTGTATCACAAAAATATCCGCGCCGGCTTCCTGCGCGATCTTTCCGAATTTTTCCGCGTCCTGGGGAATCGCGCTTACCACAGCCACGCCTTTTTTACTCTTTATCTCCTTAATCCTTTTCGCTATGAGTTTTTCCTGTACGGGTTTTAAATAAAGGGATTGGACTAGTTTTGTGGCTTCTTCGGGATTTGCCCGCGCTATCTTTTCGAGCACATCCCCAGGATCGTCATAACGAGTCTGCACGCCGTTCAAATTCAAAACTGCTATGCCGCCGAGTTTGGACATGGCTATTGCGAAATTTACGTCCACCACGCCATCCATTGCAGCGGCCAATATCGGTACTTTATACCTTTTGCCCGCCAGTTCCCAGCTCGGATCCACATCCTTCGGATTTATAGTGACTCCGCCTGGGACAAGCGCTATCTCATCGAAACCATAGCATCTTCTAGCTTTTCTTCCTCTTCCAACCCACTCGCCCATTTTATACCTCCCAAATTTTGTGAAATAAAATTTGATAATTTTATTTGAGTATGATACAGCAAATTAACTTCAAAGTCAAGATGGTATTAATTCAAATATATATTATTTGAACACTTAGGTTACACCTTTGGTTATATAAGCTGCCCAACCCAGCGGGTTAAGAGGCCTCTTTGACGCGAGCGGGTATGGTGTCTTGCCAGCTCTGGCAGGCTTTCGAAAAGACGCTCATCCGCCCCAGCGTGGCGGATTTCGCTCCGTTTTTCTTCTCGCTCGTCTGCTGAGCCATGCTAAGTTTACAAAACGAGTATTGCTTGAAATGTAAAGTTATTTAGGGATCAATGATACATCCAGCACGCTGATCCTGAACAGGAAATGCTTCCAGAAGATATTGCGTTCTTCTTTTTCCAGGATTACGCCTCTTACATCGCGGAACAGCTGGATGGCTTTTCGTGAGTTCTGCGCGGAAATCTCATGGCTTGAAAAACGCGCCTCCAGGAATTCTTCGGTCAATGCCTGCATAGGCTCGGGCTTGGCAGAAATAAACTCTTTTACAAAATTATAAAATTCCCTGTAAGCGACATGATCGAACTTCGGCATGCCGTATACCTTGAAGGCCCTGCAAAGCTTTATATACACCTCTTTTATAAACTCCCTGGGGTTGTTTTTTAGCATCTCGGACAGCCTCTGCGATCTTATAAAAATTATTATCGAGCATACCGCAAGAATTAAGGCCAAAATCCATAACAGCAAAATAACAAGATAGTATAAAAAACCTTTTTTCTTCTTTGGTTTATCGGGCGGCGTTATGTTTACTTTTACATCATTGCTGAATGCCCCCATGTAAGTCGCGGATACCTGGACATAACCTTCTTCTTTCGGAGTCAATTTGCCGTCTTGATCCATGGAAACCTTTGCTGTTCCCGTAACCTTCCAGTCGACTAAATTTCCGGCAGAAATCACGGAACCATCCGTCAGCTTGATTTCGGCCGTAAGCGTAGCTTGTTTATCAAGCGGCAATTCCTTTTTATCCGTCTGTATGGTAAGGGATTCTATTTTAAAGGCGTCTATCTCTTTGTTGAAATCCCTCGCCTTGAATCTCTCCGTTTTCTCCTCCTTTTCTTCTTCCTTCTTTTCTTCTTCCTTTTTCTCATCCTCCTTCTTTTTTTGTTTTTCCTCGGCCTCCTCTTTTTTTTCTTCGGAATCTTTTCTTTTAAGCCTGTCTCCCGCGGTCTCTCTTCTCTTGGTATCGTCATCCACTATCTGCTCTTTTTTGACTCTCGCATCTTTTATGGTTTTCTCGGCGGATAACAGTAATTTTAAAAGCGGCGCTTTTTCCGGCAAACCAAAAAGCGTGGATGGTATCCAGCTAAAAGAAAGGCTGTTGAATCTGGGGACAGCCGGATATACGATAGCGGAGAGCATAAGGATGATGGAGAACATTATCGCTCCGATCTTTATCTGATTCCATAAACTCATCACCTCTTCCCTGTCCCCTATTATAACGGACCCGAGGTTTTGCTTTTCGCAAACTACATCCAGCCTCATTGCGAAAATCAATATAAACAAAAAAACAGCCAGGTACAAGACATAAACGGTTTCTTCTTCGAGCGCAAGGCCTACCGAAGAAATCAAAAGAGAAGCGGAAATAAACTGGAGAAGGCTGTAGCTTTTCTGGCCCTTGAGCCCAAAGGCCTGAAACAAGCTGAGCCAAACGAGTGCCGTCGAAAATATTCTTAGCAGATTCTCGAAACTTATTTCCGTTTCGTATAGCCTGCTAAGGACGACGACCGCGCTGGCTAACGAAAGCATGCCTATGAAAGTGTCTATATGCGGAGGCCTGGAATTTTTAATGTACCAGCTGAATAAAAAACCGCCCGTAGTCCCCAGCACCAGAAACGCCACGAGTATTGGGCCTACTATTTTCTGTATGCTTAAAATCCCTATAATGACCAGCCCTAAATTAGCAAAATGAAAATATAATGCGTCCCTGTCCATAGTTAAACGGCCTCGAATATTTTATCCAGCTTATCGCCTTTGGAAATTTTGTAAACATGCGCTTCCAGGCCGGCAAGGGCTTCGTCGAATTTCTTCGCTCCTTCGGCGTCAAGATATTCCCTTTCTTCTTCATAACCAAATGTCGAACTAGCCAGCACTATCGCTATAAGCTTAATGCCTTTTATCCTGAATTGCACAAGGCTTGACAAAGCGTCCATATCATTATCGAGCATTATAGTGATAAGGGTCGAATTGTAAGGCGTAATAAAACTTGCCTCTTCCAGCGTCTGGCTCAGGGTATAGGCCCCATCGGAACGCACGCCTGCCAGATATTCGAGTATCTTGAATATATGCGACTCTCCTTTCCCGAAAGGTACCACCATCGCTTCGTTCGAATATCCTATCAATTGCACAAATGCCCCGTTGTCCATCAGAAACCTGGCAACGGACCCGGCTATTTTTACGGCGTATTCGAGCGTTGTCTCTTTGCCCGTTCCTATATCATTGCCTTTCTTGAGGTCCAAAACTATAGTCGCTTCCTGGATGGCACTGCGTTCGAACTGTTTTACTATCAGCTTATTATGCTTAGCCGCGGAAGGCCAGTGTATGCGGCTTATCGCGTCTCCTCGCTGATATTCCCTGACCCCGAAAAATTCATGGCTGTCTCCGCTTATCTTTGCCGTTTCTACGCCCATCCACGAGACGGCTCCGCTGGCCAGGGGAGGAAACGCGAATACCCTGAAAAGCGACGGATAAATAACGACATTGTTTATCACATTGAGTTTTTTCCTCATCCTGAAAAATCCAAGCGCATCCTGAGAGATAACCTCGATAGGCCCGATTTTCCACAGACCTCTTTTATAGCATTCGATTGAATAGTTAAAACTGATCTCTTCTTTGGCTTTGATCTCGAGCATAAATAAAGAAATCTTCTCTTTCCCGGGTTCGGCCGCGGGGAAATAATCCAGCATCTCGAAAAAAGAAGAGCTCCTCGAAAGATTATTGCGGATCTTCATTTTTACATTAAGCATCTCGTCTTCATAGGCTGTTTCCTGAGCGGACCTCTGCGCCTCTATACCGGGCATATTCAAACGCATGTGGACATAAGACAGAATAAACATGACGAATGTTATCACGAAAAAAATATATACCATTGTTATGTCGGTATTCCAGGCGATGGCTAAAAGAATTATTACGGTCAAAAGAAGGGAAATGCCTCTGGAAGTCAGCATATATTAAACCGGCACGGGAACCTTTTTCAATATATGGTTTACCGTGTCTTTTGCGGTCAACCCGCGCACTATGGAACGCGGCTGTAAAATAAGTCTGTGCCTGAGGACAGGAAAGGCTAGATTTTTTACATCATCCGGTATCACGTAATCCCTCTTGTCGAGAAATGCCAGCGCCCTGGCTGTGCGCATAAGAGCCAGGGATGCCCTGGGGCTTGCCCCAAGCTTTATGTCGCCCGGCATGTTCCTTGAGGCGGATATTATCTGGACTATGTAATCCGCTATCTTCTGCTCTACGTGGACCGCTGTCACCGCTTTCTGGACCTCTATTATATCCGCTATGCTCACAACGCTTTGCAGGGAGGTCAAAGGTGACTCTTTGTAATTCCTGGTTAATACATTGACTTCTTCCTGGACGGAAAGATAGCCCACTCCAAGCTGCATTACAAACCTGTCTACTTGCGATTCAGGCAGAGGATACGTGCCATGAAATTCTATCGGGTTCGCCGTAGCTATTACAAAAAACGGCGTAGGGAGCTCTCTCATCACGCCGTCGATAGTAACCTTGAATTCCTGCATGGCTTCGAGAAGCGCAGACTGAGTCCTGGGCGTGGTACGATTTATTTCATCGGCCAGAACTATATTCGCGAATATAGGCCCCTGGTTGAATTCGAATTCCCCTGTTTTCTGATTATAAATAGACACGCCTGTAATATCCGACGGCAACAAATCCGGCGTAAACTGAATTCTCTTAAACTTGGCGGATATGGATTTGGCAAGGGCATTGGAAAGCATTGTCTTGCCGAGTCCCGGCACGTCCTCCAGAAGCACGTGACCGTTACTGAGAAGTCCGACGACCACAAGCTCTATAACCTCACGCTTACTTACTATGACCTTTGAAATATTCTCGATAAGCTTCTGGGGTATGTCATGTAGATCTGCCATTAGTTTCCTCCCAAATTTTGTGAAACAAAATTTGATCCCGAGTCCCTCGCGGCATCATAAAAAATCATAGCCGCTCGGGATGAGGGACTTTCTGATTTCAATATAACATAATATATTTTTATTGTCAAAATAAGTTTACAAAACAAGCAATACTTGTTTTGTAAACTTATTATAAAAAAACCCGCGGCAATTTCTTGCCGCGGGTTTTTCGCTTACGTTAACCCTTTTGTTTCCTCTTTATGGAATTAATACATCCCTGCCCCTGGAGGCATTCCGCCGGGCATTCCTGCCGCTCCATGTCCGGGCTTATCTTCCTCCGGTATATCGGATACAAGGACCTCTGTCATTAACAAAAGTCCGGCAATACTTGCCGCATTTTCGAGAGCCGTCCTCGATACCTTCGTAGGATCTATTATGCCTGACGCAACCATATCCACATACTCGTCGCTTTCGGCGTTATAGCCTACATTTTGCTTCTCGCTTTTAACTTTGTTTACCACAACAGAACCTTCCATGCCTGCGTTTTCCGCTATCTGGCGGATAGGTTCTTCGAGCGCGCGTTTTATTATATTAATGCCTATCTTTTCGTCTCCTTCCGCCTTTAAATCTTCAAGCTTAGGCGAGCATCTAAGAAAAGCGACTCCGCCGCCCGGAACTATGCCTTCTTCGACAGCGGCCCTTGTTGCGTGCAGGGCATCTTCAACCCTGGCTTTCTTTTCTTTCATTTCGGTCTCTGTCGCGGCGCCTACGTTTATAACAGCTACTCCGCCCGCAAGCTTGGCAAGCCGCTCCTGTAATTTTTCCTTGTCATAATCCGAATCTGTTTCCTCGATCTGTCTCTTTATCTGCGCAATCCTGGCATTTACATCGGCTGTCTTGCCGCTTCCTTCGACTATCGTTGTCTCTTCTTTGCCTATGGTAACTCTCTTTGCCCTTCCTAAATCATCCAAGCCTATGTTCTCGAGTTTTATGCCGAGATCCTCCGTAATCGCCTTGCCGCCAGTAAGAATAGCTATATCTTCCAGCATCGCCTTCCGCCTGTCGCCATAACCCGGCGCTTTCACCGCGCAGCAATTAAGGGTGCCTCTCAGTTTATTTACGACAAGTGTCGCGAGCGCTTCGCCCTCGACATCCTCCGCGATTATGATAAGCGGCCTTCCTGAACGCGCTATCTTCTCAAGTAAAGGCAGCATATCTTTCATGCCGGAAATCTTTTTCTCGTGGATCAGTATATAAGGATCTTCGATTACCGCTTCCATCCTTTCCGCGTCTGTTACAAAATAAGGGGAAAGATATCCCTGGTCGAACTGCATGCCTTCCACCACATCCAGCGTAGTGGCCATCGATTTGGCTTCTTCAACCGTTATAACGCCGTCCTTGCCGACCTTTTCCATTGCCTCTGCGATAAGTTCGCCTATGGCAACGTCGTTATTGGCGGCTATAGAAGCAACCTGGGAAATCTCTTTCTTGTCCTTTATGGATTTTGACATTTTCTTTAAGTTTTCGACTATATGCTGTACCGCCCTGTCAATCCCGCGTTTTAAAGCCGTAGGATTCGACCCCGCTGTAACATTTTTCAGGCCTTCCTTATATATAGCCTGAGCAAGCACTGTGGCAGTGGTTGTGCCATCGCCGGCCAGATCGCTGGTTTTTTCGGCAACCTCTTTCACCATCTGCGCGCCCATATTTTCATAAGGGTCTTTAAGCTCTATCTCCTTTGCAACACTGACTCCATCTTTGGTGATCGTAGAAGAGCCGAATTTCTTCTCCAGAATGACATTCCTTCCTTTTGGGCCAAGCGTAGCCTTTACGGCTGCCGCAAGCTGATCAATGCCTTTTGACAGCTTTTGCCTGGCCTCCTCGCTGAACAATAATTGCTTTGCCATTTAAACCCCCTCCTTCTTTTCTGTAAGTTTACAAAACGAGTATTGCTTGAAGTGTAAACTTACTTATTTTATTATAGCTAAAATGTCTTCTTCTTTTAATATAAGATACTCTTCTTCCTTATAGGTGATTTCCGCGCCGGAATATTTTCCAAAAAGCACTGTATCGCCCTTTTTTACCTCTAAAGGCTCTACCTTGCCGCTTTCAAGCACTTTACCCTTGCCCACGCTTACAACCTCTCCTTTTTGAGGCTTTTCCTTGGCTGTGTCAGGCAAAACAATGCCTCCTTTTGTTTTTTCCTCTGCTTCCAGCCTCTTTACGAGAACTCTGTCTCCTAAAGGTTGAATTGCCATATAACACCTCCCTAATTTTGGGAAACAAAATTTGATCCCGAGTCCGCCCTTATACCCGCGTATATGTGGCGAGGGACCTTTGTTGTCAGCACTCTATTTAGAGGAGTGCTATTTATAGTCTAATATAATACGCAAATACAAAAACTTGTCAAGAAAAAAATGATTATTTGTTTAATTCGAACGAGATTATCACATTAAATGTAATCTGGTATTGATTCATACCCTGAGGAAATGCAGTAAAAGGACTTGCGTCTCTTATGCTGTTTATGGCTATATCCCTTAATAATAAATCCTTCGACGACCTGGCATCTATTATCATTATATGAAGAAGCTCTCCGCTGGAAGCTACGACAAAAGACAGTAAAACCTCCCCCTGGCTCGCGCTCCTTTCTTTTATATAATTTTTATCGGCGTAATATCTTATTTTCTCCCTGACTAACCTATAATAACCTATATAAGCGGCTTTCTTGCCGCTGTCTTTTTCATCATTAACAACTGTTTCGAATTTTTTGCCCTTATCTCTTATGACAGCCCTTGATCCGGAAATTATGGTCTCTACCGTAGGTTCCTCTTTTTTAACCTGCTCGGGCTTTGCTAAAGGCTGCGGCGCCAAAGGCTGGGCCGCAAAATCCTCTTTTTTAACCTCAGGCATAGCCTCAGGAGCAGTTGGCGAAGGCAGTCTATAATACGACAATCCGGGTTTTTGCCCGACAAGCTTTTCCTGCTTGCCGGGCAGTTCCTTCTTTTTTATTTCTTCAGGCTTAAAATAGGCTACCTTTATAGGCTCGAAGAGTTGTTTTTTGGGCAACGCACCTGCGCGCGGGGCTGTTAAAAACAAGGCGAAATGCAAAACTATCGAAATCAGTATAGCCAGCTGAAACGTTCTGTTCTCATCCATTGCCTTTTATGATACCAACCCGGCAAAACTTTGTCAAACACTTACCATTTATAGATGGCGCCCATTTCAAAACTTCTCTCGGGCGCGGGATAATAATCTTTTTTAGTGGAAGCGCCTGTAGCCCTTACTACATAATCATAGTATTTTTCATCGAAAATATTGCTTATGCCGCAGTACACCTCGAAAAGGCTCTTTTTATATGCGGCGCGCGCATCCAGCGTCACATGATTTTTGACTTTCGATAATTCATTTTTTGCGTCATTGGCGGCGTAGCTGTCCCCGACGAATTTCCCTATGAGAGAAACTTCATAGTTTTTCAGGAAATCCATATTTAACCCGGCGTTTGCCTTGTGGCGCGGCACCATAGGGATATCATTGTCATCATACTCCCCTCCCCTGAACTTGGGTTGCTCATAAGTATAATTGGCAAAAACCCATAACTTATCCAGATAAGGCGAACTCCTGAATTTGAACAGGTCGGAATCCATGCTTAATTCCACGCCTTTGCGCCTCGTTTTAGGATAATTCTCATTGTTCCCGGGGTATACTGCCGGATTTACGTATATCTCATTGTCGATATCTATCACATAAGGCGTCATTTCCAGCATTAACGCGTCATCGATATTATGCTTGATGCCCATTTCATATTGAATGCCTGTTTGCTGCTTCAAATTGGTATTCAAGCCTGTCCATGTGCTGTACCATTCATCCGTCGCAAGAAACCTGAAATTTTCCTGTATATTAAAACGCACATTCGACCCTTTTGCGTACTCATATTTCGCGCCTCCGATAAATACAGTCTCGCTCGGAGTCCTTGTTGTGTAAAGCGGGCTGGATTTTTGCTGATCGAATCGGTATTTGGCCCTTTGATACCTTGCCCCTCCGTTTAAGAATAAATCCCGAAACAGCTCGTATTCGGAATAGCCGTAAAAGCCTATTTCGTCCTTATAAATAGTAAGATCGTCAGAATTGTATTCGCTGCCTCTTATGGTATGTTTTATGTCATAATAATCTATTCCCGTAACAAGGTTGAATTCCTTATCGGCTATATTCCTGTTCTGAATATTCTTAAAAGTCAGGCCTCTTGTATCTATCTTATATTTCGTAGCGGTAGGCCATCCGCCATAATAAAACCAGGAATATGCGTCCCTGTTCCTGTAAAAAGAATCTATGGCAATTTTTCCCAGATCCATGCCGGACAGCTTTGGATCGGAGTCTATGGAAATCTTCACGAACCTGTCTTTTGTAGACGCAAAATCCAAGGCATCCGCAGAGCCGCGCCTTCCGTATCTGTCCAATTCCGACTGATCATCCAGCCCGCCCGGCATGCCATAATCATCTTTGTGCCAGCCGGCAGAGAACCCGACAGACAAGAATTCCGCCGCGCCAAAATCGATTCTGGCATTCATATCTTTTGCCAGTAGATTGCTGTTAGCCCTATAACCGTCTGTTTCGAAATACTTGGAACAAAGATAATAAGAGATATCTTTGTCCGCGCCCTGTATCTCTATATCATCCTGCCTGGTTCCATAGCTTCCTACCATGGTTCCTGCCTTGCCGGATAATTTACCTTTCCCTTTCTTTGTTATAATGTTTACAACCCCTCCTACCGCATTATCCCCATAAAGGACGGAGCCTGCCCCTCTTATAACCTCTATCCTGTCTATTGCCTCAACCGGTATCTGAAGCCAGTCGGCTCCGGATATGTCTATGGAATTTACTTTCCTGCCGTCAACAAGCACAAGCACGTTGCTGACAGCCGTATCCGCAAATCCTCTAATGTCTACTTTCACCGTTTTGTCGCTGGAATTACTGTAAATATTCACGCCCGCCTTCTGCTCCAGGACATCCGAAGCGTTTCTGGCGCCGGAGGATGCGATGTCTTCTCCGCTTATTACAGTCACATTCGAAGCGGATTTGTAGTCAAGCTGTTCCATCCTCGCAGGCGTTACCACTATCTTTTCCAGATCCACGCCGCTGTTTTCCTCCGCATTGGCGTAACCAAAACCGGAATAAAAAACGATTGCTGACGCTATGCACAAAAATATTTTTCCCATCCTGCCCTCCATAAATAAAAATGCCCTTGACGCGAAAAATCGCATCAAGGGCTGCACCCTGGTTTACTTGGCCCTGTTAGCTGCCCGTCGCAGCTACAATGAATATATCAAAATATACCGTAAGGTTTTCTGGCTTAAGGCTCCCTCCGTAAGTTTACACTTCGAGCAATACTCGTTTTGTAAACTTACAGCCTACTTTCCGCGCCTTCTCGCCCGCACCTACGGCGGACAATGGCTTATGCAGATTTCGTTCCTATTACAGCAGCGGGGCTGCGCTGAATTTACATCAGCTTCCCTTATACAATATAATATTATTTATTCGGTTTTATTTTTTATACACCAATAATAAAAAGGTGTCAATCTTTTTTTACTAAAAATATATGGGGCCGCAGGGTAAGAGGATTCTCCTTGACTATGACAACGGTCTTGTAGACCTCTTCTATCGTCTTGTAATCCAGGACTTCTTTCGGCGTCCCTTTGCTTTTTATCACCCCGTCATTCAAAAGAATAAGTTTATCGCAGTAATCCGAAGCAAGGTTCAAATCATGCAATATTGCCACAATGGTCAGACCCGATCCCTTGTTCATCTTTCTTAACAGCTCGAATATCTGCACCTGATGGTTTATATCCAGATGCGTGGTAGGCTCATCCAGGAACAATATCCTTGGTTCCTGCGTAAGCGCCTTGGCAATTACGACCCTCTGCCTTTCTCCTCCGCTCAATTCATCGATAAACCTGTCTTTCAGGTGAAGCGCGCCTACGAATTCCAGCGCCTCCAAAGCTGCTTTGAAATCCTTCCTGGATTCGAACCCAAACCTGCTTATATAAGGTATGCGGCCCATCAAAACCACATCCATCACCCTGAAGGGGAACATGAAAACAGTATCCTGCGGCACCACTGCCATAATAGCGGCCAATTCCTTCAAAGGCATGGCCGCCACATCCTTTCCTTCCAGGCAAATCTTTCCCTTAAACGGTTTTATCGCTTTTGTAGCGGCCCTTAAAAGAGTCGTTTTCCCGGAGCCGTTAGGCCCTATAATGCCTGTAAAGCCGCCTTTCGCTATCTCGAACGAAACGCCTTTTAACACCTCCGAATTATTATAACCTGCCCTGACTTCGGAAAAAGAAAACATCACCTATAATACGCCTTTCTGGATTTTTTAAGTATATACACAAAAAACGGAACGCCCACTAAAGACGTTATTATCCCTATGGGCACTTCTCTCGGCGCCAGAATAACCTTGGAAAAGATATCGCATAATAAAAGAAACGCCGCACCCATTAAAACGCTGGCAGGCAAAAGCAGTCTATGGTCAGGTCCCGCCAGCCTCCTTGCGATATGCGGCATCATAAGTCCTGTAAAACCTATTATCCCGCAGATGGAAACAGAAAGGCTGGCAATGAAAGTGGCTGCCAGGAGAAGTATTATTTTCACTTTTTCCGTATCCACTCCAAGATGCCTGGCCTCCTCTTCCCCGAGCGAAATGGCGTTTAATTCCCTCGCAAATATAAACGCTATCAAAAAACCCGATATGGACGCTAATACCAAAGTCAAAACAGGGGCCATGCTGTATACCTGGAGATTTCCAAGAAGCCACCAGATAACGGAATGGATATTTCCGCTGGATGAATTCGAGACAAAAAACATCAGCAGGCTGGAAAGGAACCCGTTCACTATTATACCTGCCACTATCATATTTTCTGGAGACATGCGGCCATCTATCTTCGCAAGCTTATAAACCATGAATATCGTAAGCGCCCCGCCCGCGAACGCAGCCATATTAACAGCAACGCCAAGCGAAATAAACAACATACCGATAACTGCGCCCAAGCCTGCGCCTGAAGACACCCCCAGGACATAAGGCTCTGCCAAAGGATTCCTTAAAACAGTCTGCAGTATAACGCCTGCAACGCTTAATCCGCATCCCGCAGCCACAGCCAATAACGCCCTGAAAAGCCTGAGTTTCAATATCTCCAAAAATCCAGGCTCCAATGCCCTGTCCAGAGGCACTTTCACAGGCCCTGTACAAACATTTAAAACAACAAGGGCCAGCACGCAAAAAGATAATATAAATAAAAAATGCCGCGCTTTAAACCTATTCATAAAATACCCTGTTAAGCATTTCAACGGCTTCTGCCGACCTTGGCCCGGGCCTTAACAGCAGATCCGGGTTCAGGCCGCTGTAGACCCTTTTATTTTTTACCGCATTTATCGACTTAAAATTACAGGTATTCCCGGAAAACCCTGCAGCTAAAATTACATCGGGATTCCTGGCTATTAACGCCTCACAGCTAAAGATACCGGCATCATCCTCTATGTCCATAGCTATATTCTCTCCGCCTGCCAGCCTGATAATATCGCTTATAAAAGAAGAAACCGTCACGAGCGGGTCGTCAAATAACTGGACAAAAACCTTTGGCGCCGCGCTATTCCCGGGGTACGGGATACCGCTTATCCTGGATTTCATCTCCTTTATGATACTTTCCGCGTCCTTTTCTTTGCCAAAAACCGATCCAAGCATCAAGATATCGCCGTATAACCCTTCCATTGTTTTCGGGGAAATTTTTATTATTCTCACGCCAAGGCTTTTTAAATACTCTTCCCTGCTTGTCTCGAATCCCGAATTTACCAGGATATAATCAGGCCTCAGTAAAATAATCCTCTCCATGTTCGGGTTGTTAAAGGTGCCGAGCCGCTCTATGTTGTTTACTTCTTCGGGGTAATCGGAAAAATCATCAAGGCCTATGATCGAGCCGCCAAGCCCAAGCTTGAATAGAATCTCGGTTGTATTAGGTGCCAGCGAAATTATCCTGGGGGCGGCATACGCCCTCCCTGAAACGACCAGCAGTAAAACCATTATTACCAAACACTTCCCTTTTATGTTCGTCTTTATATCCATAATCCAAAATAAACGTAAGTTTACAAAACAAGCAATACTCGTTTTGTAAACTTAGCTAATATTCTATGCCCCTGCGGGCGTTTACGTGCTGACGGAACGGATGCTTTTTGTCCACCATTATAGTTATATAATCGGCAAAGGCCTCTATTTCCGAAATATCCCCTCTGCCGGTAAGTACAAGCTCCACATCCTTTGGGATCCTTTTGATCAGCTCCAGGAACTCCGCTTTTTCCGCAAACCCCTGGTCTATGACATTTACAATCTCATCCAGCACGACCACATTATATCTGCCGCCAAAGATGGCCTTTTCCGCTTCCGACATCGCCTTCTTCACTGATTTCTTTATCTCTTTATGCCCCGCAGCCCTTGCCTTCTGCTGCATGAACATAGGATGCATCTGTCTGTATTTCATAATTTTTATATTCTTTGTCCTTCTTGCAGCTATCTCTTCGCCTGTCACAAGCGATTCCGGCTTCAGGAATTGAAATACGATAACTTTAAGCCCCTGTCCGCTTGCCCGCATCGCAAGCCCAAAACCTGCCGTTGTCTTGCCTTTTCCGTTTCCCGTATAAATATGTATCATATCTTCACTTTAAGGTAAAAGCGGCTCTGCCTATGAGCGTAAGCGCGGTCACTACAGCCGCCGCTATTATCACTCCCAGAGAAATCGCTATAAAAGCAGGTATAAACCTTATGCGTAAAAGCGAGGCAATTATAGTCCCTGTCCAGGCGCCGGTGCCGGGCAGCGGCACAGCCACAAAAAGCATAAGGCCTATCGCCTCGTATCTTTCTACGATATCCGCGTGGGCTTTTGCTTTTTTAAAAAGCCATTCGAAAAACCTGCGCATGCACGCGGTACTGCTCAGCCTTTTCGAAACAGGGTTCAACAAAAAATATACAGGCGCTATAGGGAGAAGGTTGCCCAGTATCGAAAAGAAAATCGTATTCCTGATGCCCTGTTTTAGTATCAAAAGGCCTATAGGGATGGAAGCCCTTAGTTCGGTAACCGGCAATGCGCCTAAAAATAAAATTATAATCTTTGGAGAAAGCCCAAAAGAGATAAAAAAATCAAATATCCTTTCCTGCATAACCATCCTTCCTCCCATACCTGCCTATCAACGGAACAAATATACAGCCGCAGGCATGCTCTTCGATTATTTCGCCGGCATGGTTTTTTTTCGCAAGTAAAAGCGCCTGGCCAACTGCCTGCCCTATCGGCATTACAAGCCTCCCCGGGGATTTCAGCTGTTTCATCAAAGGCCCCGGCACCGATTCAGCGCTGGCAGAAACGATAATCTTGTCAAAAGGGGAAAATTCTGCCCAGCCAAGCGTCCCGTCATCTGTCTTAAGCGTAATATTTTCATAACCCAGTTCCCTTAAAACCGCGCCTGAACGCTCGGTAAAATCCTTTATTCTCTCTATGGAAAATACGCGGCCGGCCAGCTCGGCAAGTATCGCGGTCTGATAACCGGAGCCGGTCCCTATCTCGAGGATGCTGTCGCTTTTCTCGATATCCAGCAGCTGCGCCATAAACGCCACCATATAAGGCTGAGAAATAGTCTGCCCGCTCCCTATAGGTAACGGAAAATCGCTGTATGCCTCTTTGTGAAATTTCGGGTCTATGAATTTATGGCGGGGGACTTTTTCGAATACATCCAAAATCTTCTTGTCTTTAATACCACGGCGCGATAACTGGCCGATAACCATAGCCCGCCGCATATCGCTGAAATCATTTTCGCGTATATTCATTTATAATAAATTTTATGAACCTGAGGGTATCCAAAAACGGGTTTATCTGGCTGGCCTCGCCTCCATAGATAGATTCTATGTTTACGGAAGATATCTTCAGCCCCCTGCGCTTCGCCTCCATGATCATCTCCGACTCGATTTCGTATTTCGCCGTATTGAGCCTCATCTTCTCTATGCCTTTTCTTGATATAAGCCTGTAGCCGCATTGGGAATCATCTATTCTCTCGGTTATAAGCAGGGATATCATAAAAGACATGCATAGATTCGTGCATCGCCTGATAAACGGCATCTTCTTTGGGTTATGCAGCCGGTTTCCAAGGACTAAATCCGCTCCTGATTTTTTGTATTCATCTATGAACTTGTCTATATCGTTTATGCTGTGCTGGCCGTCTCCATCCATCGTAATACAGGCCTCGCAGTTATTTTCCAGGGCATGCTCCAGCCCTTCGCGTATACAGCGGCCCTTGCCCGCATTTTTAGCGTGCACGATAAGCTCCGCTCCAAATTTATTTGCCTCCACTATAGTATTATCCCTGGAGCCGTCATCAACCACGACTACCCTAAAACCTCTCTGGTTCAATTGGCCTACCACAGAACCTATAACTTTGCTTTCATTATAAGTGGGTATTATCACGAAAATATTGGACTGTATCATTATAGCACCACCGCGTCAGCAGGCGCCTCCCAGAATTTCCTGAATACAAGCCACTGCTCGGGATAAGCCCTGATATATTTCTCCATGCTGGCTACAATTTTTTTATTTGCCTCTTTTATAACCTCGTCCTTGTCTCTTTCAGGCGTTTCTTCCAAATCTATAGGCCGGTCGAAAATTAGGCTGTAATTAAAAGTATCTCTTCTAACAAAAAACCCTGGGATTATAGCCGAATTTGTTTTCAAGGCAAACATGACAGGGCCTTTAGGTATACTGGTAGGTATGCCAAAAAAATCCATTATTACCCCGTTATTTGTAAAATCCCTGTCTCCCGCAAGCGCCAGAAGGCCTTTTCCCCGCAAAGCCGATATGCAGCGCTTCATAATAAGATTTATAGGTATCACTTTCAATCCTTTTTCTTCGCGTTGTTTTATGAAAAAATCATTTATATTTTTGTGTTTATGGTTCAATGCTACGGCGCTAATGTCATAACCAAGCATAGCCATGACAACGCCTCCCATCTCCCAGTTTCCTATGTGGCATGTCAGGATAATCCCGCCTCTATTTTGCTTTAACACCCCGTCTATATTTTCAATACCCTCCACCCTGACTCTTTTTTTTATGTCTTCTATGCTGAGATTCGGCATCCTGAAAAAATCTACAAGGTATAATCCGAAATTCCTGAATACCCTCCTGGCCAGCCTCCTGCATTCATAGGCATCCTTTTTCGTCACTATAGACAGATTCCGCACGACCGATTCCCTGTCTTGCTTAGCAAGGATATATTGAAAGTCGGAAACCCTTTTAGCCAGGCTATAGGCAAGTTTCAAGGGCAGGACATTCGCCAGCAGATAACCTATTCTATATAAAATATAAAAAATCATTTCGTATCGTCGATCGCGCGCAGTATGAGCCGCGCGGTATCCATAGCGGAGTTGGGCTTTTTTATCAGCTCCGCTTTTTTACGCATTTCGTCTAATTTTACGCTGTTCGAAAATAATTCCTGCACGAGGACAGATATGTCATCTTCGTCCTCGGCTCTGAGCGCGACACCTTGCTGTAAAAGAAACTCCGTATTCTTTGTCTCCTGGCCGGGTATGGGATGGATTATAATCATAGGGAGATTTTTGGCCAGCGCTTCGGAAGTCGTAAGCCCTCCGGGCTTAGTAATAATTACATCCGAAATTTCCATCAATTCATCCACATTCTCCACGAGGCCATACACAAACATTTTCTTTTTATATCTTTTTTCCTTTTTGGAAAGTATGTTCTGAAGCTTCTTATTGATGCCGCAGATCGCCAGGATCTGAAAATCGAGAGGCGTATGCTCCAGCGCATCCACCATTTTTTCGACGGGGCCTATGCCCTGACTGCCGCCCATTATAAGGACAGTTCTCTTGCGGCTGTCAAACCCGGCCCTTCTGCATATATCTTCTTTATCCTGCCTGACGCCGAAACGCGGGTTAATAGGTATCCCGAATGTCTTTATTCTGGCTTCGCCGACGCCATTTTTTATAAAGTGGCTCCTGCTTGCTTCGGACGGCACTATATAATAATCTACATTGTCGAATATCCAATATGAATGAGGGGCGTGATCGGTCAGTACCCCGAAAAGCGGGAGATCCAGACCCAGATATTTTTTATAATCCGCCACCATGCCGCACGGAAACGCCTGTGTGCAGACAACCGCATCCGGCCTGAACTCATTCTCTATCAAAACCTTTAATTTTTTGGAATTCGATTTATGAATGGCGTTCCTGAGGCCCTGCACGCTCTTGAGCACCTTAGGATTATCGTAGAGGTATTCCCACACTTCGGGCTTATTTCTTATTACGCTCATGTATGTCCTGTTTATAAGCTTCTCGAAGATGGGATTGGTATAGGCAAAACCATTTATATTCATGGTGGCTATGCCCGGGGAAAGGGTTTTTAAGGCATTTTCAATCGCAAGGCTCGCCCTGTAATGCCCGGAATTCGAGGTTATGTACATCAAAAGGACTTTTTTATGGTCGGACATTGTTCTTTAAAAAATGTTCTATGCGCTGAACTGCCTCTTTTAGATTGTCCATGCTTGAGGCATAAGCAATCCTTATGTAACCTTCTCCCTGCGAACCAAATGCGGTTCCCGGCACAACAGCGACCTTTTCTTTATACAACAGGCTCTTTGCGAATTCCGCGGAATTCATGCCTGTATTCTTAATCGATGGAAAAACATAGAAAGTCCCCTCCGGCATAGGGCAGTGAAGCCCTATCTCGTTAAGCCTTGATACTATAAACTCCCTGCGCCTCTTGTATTCCCTTTTCATCTCCGCTACGGAGCCGCCGGATCCCCTGAGCGCCTCTATGCCCCCCAACTGCCCTGTTATGGGCGCGCACAGCATCGTATATTGATGGATCTTTGTCATAGCGTTTATTATTTCTTCCGGGCCGCATGCGTAACCTACGCGCCATCCTGTCATCGCAAAAGCCTTCGAAAAACCATTCAGATATACGGTCCTCTGCTTCATCCCGGGCAAAGTAGCTAACGGCGTATGCTGAAAATCATAAGTAAGCTCGTCATATATCTCATCGCTTATCACTATCAGGTCATTGTCCACAAAAATCCTGGAAAGGGCCAAAAGCTCCTTTCTTGAGTAAGAAACCCCGGTCGGGTTCGCAGGATAATTTATGACAATTGCCTTTACGCCCTTCGATATATATTTTTTAAGGATCCCCGGGGTCAATTTAAAATCATTGTCTTCCGATGTTTTTACCAATACAACCCTGCCGCCTGCCAGTTCGCTTATAGGGTCATAAGATACATACGAAGGGTCCGGAACCAGGATCTTGTCTCCCCGATTCAATATAGCCCTTAGAGCGAGATCAACTGCCTCGCTCACTCCGGTAGTAATCAGGATATGTTTATCCGGATTATAAGAAAGAGAAAATTTATTTTTAAGATACCTGGATACGGCGAGCCTTAATTCATACAACCCCTTGTTGGACGTATATGAAGTATAGCCTTTTTCCAGGGAAAAGATAGCCGACTCGCATATGTTCCAAGGCGTAACAAAATCCGGTTCTCCCACCCCCAGGGAAATGACATCCTTCATCCCTATCACCAGGTCAAAAAATTCCCTTATGCCCGAAGGCTTCATTTTTTCGACTACTTTAGAAATTCTCATACCAACCTCGAATAAAGTCTAACCTTTAAAAAGATATGGCGATCCTGTGGTTTCTTTCCAGGCGTTTCAAAATATCTCCGTCCGCCTTATATCTCTTGAGTATAAAATGCGTAACAGTGCTATTGACATTGTCTATCGTGGATAGCCTTTCGGATACAAAACTGCTGACTTCCTGTATATCCATGCCCTCCACAACAAGCAGGAGGTCATAAGAACCGGACAGTAGGTAACAGCTCTTCACCTCCGGAAATCTGTATATCCTCTCGGCTATATGGTCGAAACCGCGGCCCCTCTGAGGGGAAACCCGCACTTCTATAAGCGCCCTGACCTTTTTCGCGTCATCCTTCAATATATCCCTGTTTATTATAGTCTTGTATTTGACTATAACACCTTCCTTTTCGTATTTAGCGATCGCCTTTTTTACCACGCCGACGCTTTTCTTGAGCATCTTGGCTATTTCTTCGGGCGTTGTTCTGGCATCTTTTTCCAATATCTCCAATATCTCTTTCATAATACCCCCTTATTTTATTTTTATTCTATAATAGCCAGCGCCTGGCCTACTTTAACGGTATCGCCTTCCTGGGCTATTATCTTTTTCAAAACGCCTGAAAATTTACAGGGCACGTTGAACGCCGCTTTATCGGTCGCCATTTCGACTATCTCATCGCCTTCCTTGATGCTGTCCCCTTCCTTGAAATGCCAGAAAGAGACCACCGCTTCGTTAATCCCTTCCGCCAGTTCAGGCAATTTCAACTCTGCCATATGCCCTCCGCATAAGAACTTCTTACGAATGGGCCGCAGTAATATTCTTTAAACCCCTCTTCTTTTGCCCATTCCGAAAATTTATCGAACTCCGCCGGTTCCAAAAATTCTTTTACATCAAGACAGCCTGTGCCCGGCTTCAAATACTGCCCTATCGTAACAATATCACAGCCTGCTTTTCTGAGATCCCGCATTGCACCGCGAATCTCCCCCCTGAACTCGCCCAACCCCGCCATTATCCCGCTTTTCGTCACAATGCCTTTATCTAATTCCTTGGCATACCTAAGCGCTTCTAACGACCGGCCGTAATCTGCCTGCGGCCTGACTTTATCATAAAGCCTCGGCACGGTTTCTAAATTATGAGAAAAAATATCAGGCCTCGCCGATACAACCTTTTCGATCGAGACTTTATTCCCGAGGAAATCCGGGACAAGGGTTTCTATTTTCAGACCTCCGCCTATTTCTCTCAACATGCCTACGCACTCCGCAAAGTGCCCCGCGCCTCCGTCATCCAGATCATCCCTCGTAACAGAGGTAATGACCACGCTTTTTATGCCCAGTTTTTCGACCGCTTCTTTGATTTTCAGGAGCTCTTTTCCGTCCGGCTTCTCCAGCCCTGTTCTTTTCTTCTCTACAGAACAAAAATTACAGCCCCTGGTGCAAAACCTGCCAAGTATCAAAAACGTGCACCTTCCGGCAGAAAAACAATCGTGTATGTTCGGGCATCGGGCGCTTTGGCATACCGTATTAAGCCCGAGCCGGGAAACGATATTTCTGGTTTTGGCAAAATTTTCATTATCCCTTACAGACTGCCTCAGCCAATAAGGGAACCTCTTCAAACGATTCTCTGAGCCTGCGTTTTGCGTCCTCAATGTCCAATCTTTCTTTAAGCAAACATTCCAGCGATGTTATTTCTACTCCATCCAGGCCGCATGGTTTTATAAACGAAAAGGGCTCCATGTCAGTATTTATATTTATAGCCATGCCGTGATAAGTAACCCATTTCTTCACGCCTATGCCTATCGAGCCTATCTTGGCGCCATTGACCCATATCCCGGTAAAACCCGGCTTTCTATCAGCTTCTACCTTGTATTTACTTAAAAAATTTATCCCGACCTCCTCCAAAAACCTTAAGAATTTATGTATATCCCTTGCCTCGTTTTCCAATCTGAAAATCGGGTAAGCCACAATCTGGCCGGGGCCGTGATAAGTCACATCCCCGCCCCTATCGATCCTCAAAACCTCCACGCCTTCTTTCTTGAATACATGCTTCTCCGAGCCGGCCCTGCCTATTGTTATAACATTTTTATGCTCTGTTATTATCAGTGTATTTCCGCGCTTCCCGCAAGCCACATCATCCCTGGCCCCGCATTGCGCTTCGTACGCCTCTTTATAGTCGCTTAAGCCCAGGTCAAGATACTCTATCATTACCCCTTCCGCCGCCTTTCTCTCCGTAAGTTTACACTTCGAGCAATACTCGTTTTGTAAACTTACGGGCGGGTTTGGCCGGAACCCAGAATAATATACTTATAAATGCAAAGCTCTTCGAGCGCCATTGGGCCGCGGGCATGAACCTTGTCCGTGCTTATGCCTATTTCTGCGCCCATGCCAAACTGGTACCCATCCGTAAATCTTGTGGAAGCGTTATGGTATAAGCAGGCGGAATCCACCTCTTTCAAAAACCTTCCGGCCGCTTTCTTGTCTTTCGTAACAATCGCGTCCGAATGCCTCGAGCTATATTTATTTATATGGCTGATCGCCTCGTCCAGGCTTTTTACGACTTTAATCGTCAATATTAAATCCAGGTATTCCTCATACCAGTCTTTTTCCGCAGCTTTTTTTATGCCCTTTAATATCCTCGATGTCTCGGGGCACCCTCTCAACTCCACTCCTTTGTCGTCCAAAACCCCGGCCGCCTGAGACAGGAATCTACGCGCTATGTCCTTATGAACCAGCATCTTTTCTATGGCATTGCAAACGCCCGGGCGCTGAACCTTTGCATTAAGCATGATATCGAGCGCCATGCCGAAATCAGCGCTTTTATCTACATAAAGATGGCAAACTCCTTTGTAATGTTTTATCACCGGGATCAAGGAGTTTTCCGCGACATATCTTATAAGCCCTTCTCCGCCTCTCGGGATAATCACATCTACGAGACCTGCCTGCCTCAATAAAATTTCCACCGCTGACCTGTCGGTTACGTCTATCATGGCAACCGCGTGTTCCGGGATGCCTGCCTTTTTAAGGCCTTTTGTGATAATCTTATGAATCGCAAGATTGGTATTTATGGATTCGCTCCCGCCTCTTAACACGCACGCGTTGCCTGACTTAAGGCAGAGAGCCGCGCAATCGCTTGTAACATTCGGCCTCGATTCATATATAATCCCGACCACCCCTATAGGAACTGAGATTTTTTTTATGGTAAGCCCGTTGGGCCTTTTCCATTGCCTGATAATTTTACCTGAGGGATCTTCCAGGGACGCGACCTGTTTCAAGGAATCCGACATCTCTTTTATGCGTTTTTCCGTAAGCGTCAGCCTGTCTACCAAAGCTTCCGAAAGGCCTTTTTCTTTCGCCAAAGCCACATCCTTTGAATTCTCCGACAAAATATAACCGCTGTTTTTCAAAAGATTAGAGGCAATATAACAAAGAGCTGCGTTTTTTTTATTAGCCGCGATACTGCCAAGCGCAAATGATGCTTCTTTCGCGCGCTTCAATATATTTATGACTTTATCTTCGAGTTTTTTCATAAAACCACGCGATTTATCGCTTCTTCGTAAAAATCCTTGCCGGTTATTTTGTTTTTGTGGGCCTGGAAAAGAGTGCCTGTCTTTTCTCCTCCTAAAATTTTCAAGAGCACGTTCTTTTCCCTTCCGTCCGCTATGACGCAATCTATGCCGGATTTGGTGGCTATTTTAGCGGCGTCGATCTTGGTCTTCATCCCGCCTGCCGAACATTCTTTGTCAGTGCCGCATGCCAGCCTCTCGAGGCCCGGATTTATATCTTTTATGACGCTTGCCACGGTTTTCCTGCGGTCTATGTAAAGGCCTTCCACATCCGTAAGCATAATCAGCAAATCTGCGGAAATAAGGCTCGCGACCAATGCCGAAAGTTTATCGTTGTCGCCAAACCTTATCTCATCCACGGAAACGCTGTCATTCTCGTTTATGACAGGCACTGCCTTTTTGATCAAAAGCGTATTCAGGGTATTCTCCGCATTAAGATATCTCCGCTTTTCCCTTATGTCCTCCCACGTTAGCAGTATCTGCGCCGCGTGGAAACCTTTTTTCCTGAAAAGCTCCTCATATGTTTTCATGAGATGCCCCTGGCCCAGCGCCGCGCACGCCTGCTGTCCAGGCAAATCCCTGGGCCTCTTTTTCATGCCCAGAAGGCCCATCCCTGCCGCAATGGCCCCCGAAGAAACTATAATGACCTGACGGCCATCCTTGAATAAAACCGCTATCTGCTCCGTGAAATTCCTTATCCATCTCTCGTCAAGCCGCAGAGAACGGCCGCGACCGTTCCCTGCACGTGTCAGCACGCTTGCGCCCACTTTTACAACTATCCTCTTTGCCTTTTTTATCTTTTCGCGTTCCATGATTTATATCTTTTTATAAACCGCTTCCAGCAATTCTTTTATGCCTTCGCCCGTAACGCAGGATATGGGATAAACGGTTTTTTTGACCTTTCTTTTGAATTCTTTTAAATTTTCCTTTGCCTCCGGGACATCCATTTTATTGGCGGCAATCACCTGCGGCCTTTTTACCAGTTCCGGATTGTAAAGCCTCAACTCGTTATTTATAGATTTAAAATCATCCGCGGGGCTTCTTCCGTCAGTGCCAGCCATATCTATCATATGGATAAGTGCCCTGGTCCTTTCCACATGCCGAAGGAAATCATCGCCCAGCCCCCTGCCGCTGTGCGCGCCTTCTATCAAGCCGGGTATATCGCAGACAACGAAACTCCTTTCATCGCTCATCTTCACGACTCCGAGAATGGGGGTCTTTGTGGTAAATGGGTAATTGGCAATCTTTGATTTTGCCTTTGATATGCGCGAAATCAAACTCGACTTCCCCGCATTCGGGTATCCGATTATCCCGACATCGGCTATCAGTTTCAGCTCCAGGATTATCTCTTTCTCCTCTCCCGGATCTCCATAAGTAGCCTGCCTGAATTTAGAATTGCCGTGCCCGCCCGAACCGCCCTTTATAAGAGCCGCTGACTGGCCGTCTTCTTTTAAATCGCAATATGTGACCTCCTCGTACTTATCTTTTACTACAGTGCCGAGCGGAAGCCTTATGACGCAGTCAGCCGCGTTTGCGCCTTTTTTGTTATTGCTGGATCCATTTTTGCCCTTGTCTGCCATGAAATGTTTGCGAAAATGAAAATCCAGAAGGGTCTGGACATTTTTATCCGCCACGAGGATTATATCCCCGCCCTTGCCGCCATCGCCTCCGTCCTGCCTCTTTTTGAGGCCTTTTATTTTGCAAAAACTATTCGAGCCGTCTCCGCCGTCCCCTGCTTTTACAAAGATATCCGCGCGGTCTATAAACATTTAAATGACATTAACCTTGCGGTATCCGAATTTTACGGTGCCGTCTTTAAGCGCGAACAAGGTATTATCCCTGCCTATGCCCACTCCAAGGCCCGGGAAGAATTTAGTCCCTCTCTGCCTCAGAATGATACTGCCGCTTGTCACAACCTGGCCCTCGAAGCATTTTACCCCGCGCCTCTGGCCGTTTGAATCTTTTCCGTTTTTTGAACTGCCTTGAGCTTTAGTATGTGCCATCTCTTCCCTCCCTTAGCCTGCATGCGTACTTAAGCGCATTATGTTTTAGCTTACATGCGGTCATAAGCGCATAAGCTTGAATTGTCGATTTGCTTTTACTTATACTCTTGCGCACTTATGCGCCTGTGCAACCATGTAAAACTATGCGACTATCTCTTTCACTTTAAGCACTACATAGTTTTGCCTATGCCCTATTTTCTTCTTGGAACTTCCGTGCCTGCGCCTGTACTTAAAAGAAATTACCTTTTTTGCGCGCTTTTCCCCTAATATGTCGCAGATTACATGGGCGCCTTTTATATAAGGATTGCCCACGGTTACATCCTTTTTATCCGAGATAAAAAGGATCTTGTCCAGCTTCGCTTCTTTTGCCTTTTTAAAATCCAGCTTTTCCACCTCGATCGTGTCGTTTTTCGCTACCTTGTACTGCTTTGAGCCCGTTTCGATTATTGCGTACATTTAAACCCTCCTGTTTTTTAGCTTGTCGAAAACATTGATTTTATAACAAATCACGATATTTTTCAACTATAATTTATCCGCATCCTTCATGAATACGCCTCTAAGTTTACAAAACAAGCAATACTCGTTTTGTAAACTTAGCATATAGCCCGGTTATTTTTCGATCCTGAAATTCTCTATATGCATCTCCGGCTCGGCTATGATAACGATCCTCGTTTTATACAGGGTCTCGAGCTTAGCTATGGCAGGCCTGTCCTCGTTCAGCATATAATTCGCAACCTCTGGATGCACGTATGAACGTATTTCCTTTAACTTAGTTTTTTCTATCTGCTTCTTTATGGCTCTTAAAACTTCTATCGCCATTGTAGTGGACGACTTCACCGACCCTCTGCCGCGGCAGTATGGGCAATCCCTGTACGAAACCTTTTTGACGCCTTTCCTTATCCTTTGCCTTGTCATCTGCACAATCCCGAATTCGGACATCTTGAGTATATTTATCTTAGCCCTATCCCTTTTGAACGCATTTACAAGTATGTCGAATATCTCGCGGTTATGCTTTTCTCTGACCATATCTATAAAATCTATTATCACTATCCCGCCTATATCCCTCAACCGGACCTGCCTCGCGATCTCCAGAGCCGCTTCGCTGTTGACTTTGAAAGCCGTCTCCTCCATGTGCTTCTTATTGAAGCTCCCGCTGTTCACATCTATAGCGATAAGCCCTTCCGTTTCCTCGATAAATATATAGCCTCCGCATTTAAGCTCTATCTTCTTGTTGTAAAGCTTTTCCACCTCTTTTTCTATACTGCGGGAATCGAACAGGGTGGTCTTCTCCCGGTAAAGCATGAGTTTTCTTTTCATGCTGGGCATCATATTGTTCGCGAAATGCATCAGCTTTTTATATTCATCCCTGCTGTCCACCAATACCCTTGCAACATCCTCCGTGAATATATCCCTCAATATCCTGTAAGTCAGGGAATACTCCTCGTTTACCAAGTTTGGCGCCTTTGTTTTGGAGGCACGGCTATTTATATTGCGCCATAATGCCGCAAGATATCTTATCTCCCGCTTGAAATCAGCTTCGCTCTTGCCCACCCCCGCTGTCCTGACTATAATCCCCATGTTCAGGCCGGGCATTATCTTTTTAAGAATCTGGCGCAGTCTTTCCCTTTCCTGGCGGTCAACGACTCTCTTCGAAATGCCTATATGGCTGTCAAAAGGCATCAACACTACAAATCTCCCGGGTATGCCTATGTGAGTCGTAAGCCTCGGCCCTTTATTTCCTATGGGCTCCTTTACGACCTGCACTAAAACCTCCTGGCCTTTTTTTACAAGCTTATCTATGTCGGAAGGCTTCGGCCTCGGCATATGCTTCGGATGATGATTTGCCGTTTCCAATAAGTCGAATTCCTGCGCCGGAGCCATCATATCGGTAACATATAAAAACCCGTTTTTGCCAAACCCTATATCCACAAACGCGGCCCCTATCCCCGACATAACGGAGTTTACCGTCCCCTTATAAATATTCCCTACGAGGTTAATCTCCGAAGGCCTCTCTATATAATATTCCTCGAGCGCGCCGCCCAGCACTACAGCTACTCTCTTTTCCTGTGGTTCGACGTTTATTAAAATCTCTTTTTGCACGATATTATTTTCACTCCTTCTGGTAATTTTTCATTGATTCTGTTTTTGAATTCCTCTGGATCCATCCAGTTTACTATCGTAAAAACCGCTGATTCGCCTTCGCTTTCGATTCCCAGCTTCAAGGCATTCGAAAAGCCTATCTTGTAATGCGGCGTAAAACCCTGGCTGAGGCTTACCGGCAGGCCAGCCCTCCTCACGGCCCTTTGAAAAAGCCTTACTATGTCCAGGTGGGATATATACTTCAATGCGCCTTTTTTGCAAAAAACAGTCTCTATTTTCATCTGCCGGCGCCGGAATCTGTCGAAGCCAATCCGGGCTTGACAAGATTGACCGTTACGAAAAATAAAAGATCCGTTTTTTCTGTAGTTTTCTCGGTCTTTCTAAAAGGTATTCCCAATAAAGGGATATCACCCAATAACGGTATCTTGGTAACCTTATCCACCTGATTCTCGCTTATAAGCCCTCCTATCACTATAGTCTGGCCATCCTTCAGCATCAGCTGGGTCTCGGCTTTCCTTATAGAAAAGATAGGCACCTGAACCTGGGCGGTAAGCTGGTCATATCTCAGCAAAGAGCTCAACTCAGGTTTTAGAGAAAGCGTTATGCACCCCTCCGCGTTTATCTGGGGAGTGACTTTCAGCAATATCCCTAATTCTTTCTCGGTATAGCCGGTAATCTCCATGGTTCCGGTGGACGCGTTCCTTTCGTATTTTGGTATATTTAGAGTCTGGCCTACCGTAATAAGCGCTTCCTGGTTGTTCAAAACCACGATCTTTGGATTGGATATTATCTTAGTATCCCCTCTTGACGATAAAACCTCCAGCACGGCCTGAAACTGCGAAAAATCCAGCGTGCCGAATGTAAAATCGCTGACGCTCGCATAGGGAAAGCTTGGCGTGCCCAGCGAAGCTGTGGAGAAATCCGCTACCTGCTCGGTCTGGACAGGAGTGCCGCTGGAAGTATAATCGACCTGGGTTTCCGGCGGTTTTGGTATCGGTATATATTTATACCCCGTACTCGTGGAAAGGTCGCTCTTGAAAGGGAATGTCGTCGGTATCTTCGAACCGGTCGCTACAACCTTCGTCTGCCACTCGATCCCAAGCTTATCGCTATTGCCAAGAGTGGTCTCCACGATCTTTGCCTCTATCATGACCTGTTTTGTCTGCGCGTCGAGCTTAAGCACCACTTCTCTTATTTTATAAATATTAGTGGCGATATCGGTAACTATCAGCAGATTCGTCCTTTCGTCGAATTTCACCTTGCCGCGGCTGGAAAGCATTTCCTGTATCGCTTGCGGTACATTCCTGGCATTCGCGTAATTAAGCGAAAACACCTCTGTAACAAGCTCTTCGTTCTCCAGGTTCGTAGTAGTCGTAACGCGTATAATATTCCCCTCTCTCTCGTACACATAACCGTATGTCCTCAAGATAATATCCAGGGCCTTTTCCCACGGCACATCGGTAAGCCTTATCGTAACAAGGCCCGTAACATCCTTTCCGGCGACGATATTCATGCCGCTTTTGTAAGAAAGTATCCTCAGGACGTTGCTTATATCCGCGTCCTTGAAATCCATTGTCACATTTCCCGGGGCCGTTTCCACAGCCTCATCCTGCGCAAAAGAAACGCAAGTAAAAGCAAAGATTAAAACAATAAGAACCGCGCATATTTTCATACCAATCCTCCGTTCATTCTTTATTAAGGCCCACTTTCACATCTTCTCCGTTTACTTGAAAAATAACATTGTCTTTATTTATCTTCAAAATCTTTATGGAGCCGATTATGTCGCCTTCCTTGGCTATCTCCCCGTTTATAATGGCTATAGACCCTTTTACATCATCCCATACAATGCCTTCCAGCCTTATGTCTTCCACTGCGCTCGCTTCGCACGCGTCAGAGGCATACCATCCCGATTCCGAAATAAGGGGGATAAATGGATCCCGCCTGCCTTTTGGGTCATATTTAAACGCCTCTTCCCCATGCGCCAAACCAGCCATTATTCCGTAAGTTGACAAAACGAGTATTGCTTGTTTTGTAAACTTACGCGGGTTATTCAGGTTATTACTGAAGGACATAAGTGATTATCCTTATCTTTATGTCATGGTTGCGTAAATTCTTGTCTGTTCCGGCTATGTCTATATCCGCAATCTTTATAAACCTGTCCATTGTCTCCAATTTATTTACGAATAACCCAAGCTGATGATAACCCGCCCTGGCTTCTATCAAAATCGGGAACTCGATATAGGAATTGCCCGAGCTCTTCTGCTTGGACGAAAGAACGGGCTCTTCCAGCGGTTTTATCCTGAGTATGCTGACTCCGGAAGAATCGGCGACTTTCGAGAGATCCTCCAAAAGGCCGGATATCTGATTTTGGCTTGGAAGCCTTTTTTCGAGAAATACCGCCTGTTTTTGAAAATTATCATACTGCCTTTTTATCCCCTCTTCATTTTTAATCAACGCCTCTCCGCTTTTTACCCTGTCCCTGACCGTGCGGAATTCTTTATTTTTTACGGCAAAACCTGAATACATGGGCTTCAAAAGCAAATTATAATAAAGCAAAAGCCCTGCGAGGCCAAATATGGCTATAAGGACATATATCTTTTGTTTTTCTTTGGGGTCTATCATTTACTGAAAATAAAGGGCTATTTTAAAATCTACGATATCCCTTTCTTCTTTATTTTTTCTCTGTACGGACTCGAGCTTTATGCTCCTGAAATCCTTGAAAAAAAACTGGTCATCCTTTATATTTTTCATAAACTTCCCTACGGAAGCCATAGCCTCTTCGCTCTTCGATATAACACTGCCTTCGAGAATAAGCCTGTTTTCCGAATCTGTATAAACATGCGTAAACCACATACCCGGCAATATCAAGTCAGAGAGCTGGTTCAGTTTCTCGGCCCATAGGAATTTCCTATTTGTAAGCTGATCCAGCGCGCTCATCCTGGCCTTCAATACAGCCATTTCTTTATTCAAGGAATCCACCTTGGCAAGCCTGCCGGAAAAACCCCTCTCCCGCGCCAATAATCCGCTTATCTGCGCCTTTCTTATAAAAGAACCCAGAAACAGCGTCATTATTATCAATATTAAAATGCCGGCGGCGCCTATTCCTATCCATATTTTCAGCTTTTCCGCCTCTATGTTCAGATTCAAAAAAGGCTCTGAGCTCTTCTTCCTTAATTCTTCCGGCAAAAGATTTATCTCTATCATATAAAGCGCCTATTTCCTTAAAGCCAATCCCGCGGCGACTGCGAATTTACCCGGAAAAGCCTCGAGCTCCCTGTCTGCAGGCACATTTGTAATCTTTATGCCCTCGAAAGGATTCCACAACGCAACTTCTATCTCAAGCCTTTCTTTCAACAAACCCATTATATTAAAAAGATAGGCTGTACCGCCGCTTATATAAAGCCTGCCTACGTTTTTGCCAAATTGCGCCTCAAAATAATCGAAAGACATCTGGATTTCCGATATGAATTTTTCAAGCACAGGCATTATGGCCCCGCCAACCTCCGCCTTTTTGTCTCCGGGATTCCGCTTTAATGCCTCGGCGTCATCCAAACTCACCCCAAAGAGCTCCTTGATCTTGCTGGTAATGTCCGCGCCTCCGGACAATATATCCCTTGTGAAATAAGGCTGGCCTTTCATTATTATATTCATATTGGAAAACCTGTAGCCGATATTTATCATCGCGCAGGCGCCTTCTTGTTTTGCCTCCAGCCCTGATCTCTGGAACGCGTTCAAAACTGCCACGCTATCCACATCTATAGAAGATATATCCATCCCTATTTCTTTGAACATCTCCAGATAACTGTTAACCTTATCCCTCTTTGCGGCTACAAGAAGTACCCTGCTGGCATCGCCTGAAGGGCTCTTGTCCAGCATGGCGCAATCCAATATAGCCTCATTTATACCGAATGGTATATATTTGCCTCCCTCGAATTTTATAGCGCTTTTAAGCTCTTCCTTTTTCATTGGGGGCATCTCTATATACCGCACAATGACAGACGGGCCGGATAAAGACACATTTACCCGCTTTGAAAGCGGTTTAGAAAGTGCCAGCAAATCTTTCAAGCCTGTTTTAACATCATCTCCGCAAATAGCATTGGCGGAGCATTTTAAAAGCTCCAGCTTCCCGTTCTTCTCCTGCAGTTCTACGAGCTTTATACTGCTGGACCCTATGTCAATGCCTGCGGGCCTTATCATTATTATATTTAGCTCCCATATTAAATATTTATATATGCTATATTATTAATTTATTATTTTATTCCACTGCGGGATCTGCCGAGCTTGCCTGTCCATCGCGGTTCGCTTTTATAATCCCTGATTCATCCACAAAAAAATGCCTTGTCCCTGTCTTGCCCGGGACACCGGGATCGGCGTTCAACGTAAAACCCTCGGCATCTATAAATACGTACGTAAAATTATATCCCTGTTTTACCCCGCCGGCCAGCACGCTGTCGATATACGGGGGGTTCGATGCCGGAGATGTAAGGTCCGACAAGACCGCAGGATAGGTATGCGGAAAGGTATTTGTATAAAAGTTCTGGCAGGCTGTAGCAATGGTCTTGCATGCGGCTACAGCGGCCACCTCGTTTGCATTATGCCTGGCCCGTAATACGCTGGAGACGACAAGTGTCGCGAGAGTCATTACTATCGCGAGCACTATCATTATCTCGACTAACGTAAACCCTCTTCTTTTTTTCATTTATATTAAATTTATATTATTATGGCTTAAAAGTCAAGGACAAAAAAAGTGCCACGCGTATAGACGTGGCACTTTTTTAAATAATATCGAAAATACCCTTATTCTATAGGAGCTCCTGACGCATTGGTGAGCCTTATTACACCGCTCTCATCCACGAAGAAAACCCTGGTACCGGTTGTGCTTGGCACCGCCGGGCTCGCCGTGCAGGTATATTGATTTGCATTCGTCCAGCTATAAGTATAATAATACCCCTGTTTGGCAGTCGCCGCTGTCGTAGCGCCTGATAAGCCGGCATCGATATAAGCCGGTGTTGCCGTGCTTAACGCCGCGAGATTCGCAGGATAAGACGGAGGTGTTTGAGCCGCGCGAAAACTTTCGCACGCAGTGCTGATTGTCCTTAAAGCCGCTATTGCCGCCGCCTCGTTAGCATTGTGTCTCGCTCTTAGCAAATTCGGGATCGCTATTGCTGCCAATAGAGATATGATTGCGACAACTATCATTATTTCTACAAGCGTAAAACCGCGCCTACTTACTAGCTTAAGCATATTGCCTTCCCCCTTTCTTTAGCCTCCAATGGCTTTTAAAAGTATAATAATAACCGGAATGAGTATACCACATATACGCTATGCTGTCAAGAAACGGCCATGTTTACTCCCCTAAGTTTACAAAACGAGTATTGCTTGAAGTGTAAACTTAGTGGGCGATGATCTCGGTTAGCTTGAATACAGGCAGGAACATAGCGATAACTATGCCTCCTATCACTATGCCAAGAAAAGCTATTATCAAGGGCTCTATAAGGCTTGTGAGACTGCTTACGGCAGTATCCACCTGGTCTTCGTAAAAATCGGCTATCTTTGTAAGCATTTTCTCGAGCTCGCCTGTCTGTTCCCCGACTTTTATCATCCTTACCACCATCGGCGGGAATGCTCCGCTCTTTGCCAGAGGATCCCCCATATTCTCTCCTTCTTTTATGCCGTTACGCACAGCCTCCACTGCCTTCTCTATGACAGTATTGCCTGCGGTTTTCCCGACTATCTCCAGAGAGACCAGTATGGGCACCCCGCTCTTAACAAGTGTCGCGAACGTCCTTGTGAACTTCGCGACAGCCACTTTCCTGAAAAGAGGGCCCAAAACAGGCATGGCCAGAAGCATCCTGTCAAAAGCCTCTCTCCCCCGGGAAGTCCTCGCGTATTTTCTTAACGCATATGCCGCTACGGCAATGCCCGCGGCCACATATAAAAACATCTCCCTTATCGTATCGCTTATAATAATCAGTATCCTCGTAGGCAGGGGCAGTTCCCCGCCCAGCACGGAGAATATGCCCTTGAAAGTCGGTATGACTTTTAAAAGCATGACAAGCGTTATGAGTATCGCCATTATTATTACGACGGCTGGATACACTAGGCTGGATTTCACTTTTCTCTGCAATGAGTTCGTCTTTTCGAGGTATGTAGCCAGCCTGTCCAGGATATCGTCCAGCGCTCCGCTCGACTCGCCTGCCTTGACCATGTTTATATAAAGAGGTGAAAATACCGACGGATGCCTCGCCAGAGAATCCGAAAGGCTCGAGCCTGTTTCTATATCGTCCTTTATCCTCCCGAGCACATTTTTGAAAACAGGCTTTTCTATCTGCTCGCATAAAATATCCAGCGCCTGGACAAGAGGTATGCCGCTGTCTACCATTGTCGCAAGCTGCCTGGAGAATATGACTATTTCTTCGAGTTTAACGCTGCCTTTCGAAGACATCGGCCTGCTCCTCGCGGTTTCTTCTATGGAAATTATTATGAGATTTTTTTTGCGAAGCGCGTCTATGAGGAGGGCCTTATCCGAATATTCCAATACCCCGCTTACCGTCTTCCCGGTCAGCTCTTTCGCGACATATTTAAAAGTAGGCATAATTATTCTTCTGTGGTTACGCGCGCGACCTCTTCCAAACTGGTCACGCCATTCCTGTATTTTTCCATCCCATCGTCGCGCAAAGTCTTCATGCCTTTAGAAATGGCATAATTCCTTATGGCGTCCACGGAAGCATTCTCTATTATCATTTCCCTGATCTTGTCGTCTATTGTCAATGCCTCGAGAATAGCCGTCCTCCCGAAATAACCTGTCGAGGCGCATTTTTTACAGCCTTTTCCTCCGCACGCCCTGCATACCACTCTGCACAACCTCTGCGCGGCCACAAGCACCAGTGAACTCGCTATAAGAAACGGCTCCACGCCCATATCTATAAGCCTGGAAATGGCGGTAGGGGCGTCATTTGTATGAAGGGTGCTGAATACCAGCTGGCCCGTAAGGGACGCCTTTATCGCGATATCTGCAGTCTCGGAATCCCTTATCTCGCCTATCATTATTACATCCGGGCTCTGCCTCAACAAAGAGCGCAACCCGCCGGCAAAAGTCAGCCCTATATCGGAATTGATCTGTATTTGTGTTATGCCTTCTATCTGATACTCTACAGGATCCTCGATAGTTATAATATTCTTATCGGGTATATTCATCTGATTTATCACGGAATAAAGCGTTGTCGATTTTCCGCTCCCCGTAGGCCCTGTGACAAGTATCATGCCGAAAGGCTTTGCTATGGACTCTTTAAACCTCGCGAGAGTGTCGGCGGAAAAGCCAAGGACATCAAGGCCTATCGAAAGATTGGATTTATCGAGCGCCCTCAAAACCAGCTTGCCTCCAAAGGCTGTCGGCAGCATTGACACCCTGAAATCCACTTCTTTTTTTTGAAGTTTTATCCTGAACCTTCCGTCCTGGGGCATTCTTGATTCGGTAATGTTCATGCCTGACATGATCTTCAGCCTGGCAAACACGGCGTTCTGGTTCTTTTTAGGTATGCTCAAAACATCGTGCAGGTTCCCGTCAACCCTGTATCTCACCCGGAGGCGGTCTTCCTCGGATTCGATATGAATATCGGACGCCCTTTTCTTCAAAGCCTCCAATATTATCAGGTTCACCATCTTGACGATAGGCGGGGTTTCCCCCTCGAGCACAGCTTCGCTGATGTCAAATTCCTCCCTGTCTCTGCTTAAAACTTCAAGGCCGGATCCTTCCGTATTTTTAATTGCGTCCGACAAAGCCCTGTCCCCCGAACCGTACAGCTTGTCTATGGCATCCAGGATATCGGTTTCGGTGCTCAACACAGGCTCTATATTAAATCTGGTAACTGCTTTCAGGTCATCTACGATAAATATATTAAGGGGATCCGCCATGGCGACTATCAGGGTATCCGCAAGCCTGCATATGGCAATAGCCCTGTGCTGTCTTGCTATCGACTCCGGGATGATCTTGACGCAGTCTTTGTCCATTTTATATTTCAGGAGATTTATGGCGGGCATGCTTAATTCTTTGCTCATTATGGACATCAGGTCTTTCTCGCTTACCATGCCCTCTCTGATAAGTATACTGCCAAGGCTCCCTCCGCTCTTCATCTGGATACTCTCGGCGCGCTCGATATCCTTTTGGGTAATAAGCTTGCTGTTAATCAGCGCCTGCATTAACCTGTCTTTCAATGACTTTGCCATAATATATCACTCATCCTGTACCGTAACGCGAAGGACCTCTTCCAGGCTCGTAACGCCTTCCAGGACCCTCGCGACGCCGTCTTCGCGCAATGTCCTCATGCCTTCTTTGCGCGCAGTCTGTTTTATCTCGTTTTCCCTGGCGCGTTTTAAAACAAGATCTTTTATGGCAGGGGTCATCGTAAGCACTTCGCATATCCCTACCCTGCCCGAGTATCCGGTATTCATGCACGCTTTACATCCTTTGGCCCTGTAAAATAAAATGTCTTTCGATTTTTTGACATCGAGGCCCAGCCTTTCGCATAAAACATTCCCTGGCTTATAAGATTCCCTGCACTTAGGGCACAATTTCCGCACAAGTCTTTGCGCCGCTATGGCGATAAGCGACGCGCTTATCAAAAAAGGCTCACAGCCCATGTTCACAAGGCGCACCACCGAACCGGGGGCAGTGGTTGTATGGAGAGTGCTCAATACAAGATGCCCCGTAAGTGCGGATTTTATCGCTATATCCACTGTATCGAAATCCCTTATCTCGCCTATCATTATCACATCCGGATCCTGTCTCAAGATCGACCTGAGCGCGCTGGCGAATGTAAGGCCTGCCTCCTGCCTCGCGGTAACCTGATTTATGCCAGCCACCTGATATTCGATGGGATCCTCGACTGTTATAAGATTTTTCTCTGGCGTATGGATATGCTTCATCAAAGAATAAAGCGTCGTGGTCTTGCCGCTTCCTGTCGGCCCGCAAACAAGTATCATGCCATGAGGCCTCGACACGCATTTTTTCAATTTTCCCAGGGTATCCGCGTCGAACCCCAATTTACCGATATCGAGCATCGCTTGAGATTTGTCCAGCACCCTCAACGCCACCTTTTCGCCTCTGCTCGAAGGCAGGATGCTTACCCTGAAATCCACATTATTATTATTTATCTCCAGCCTGAACCTGCCGTCCTGCGGAAGGCGGCGCTCCGCGATATTCAATTCGGACATAACCTTTATCCTGGAAACAATGGATTCGTGCGTATTCTTAGGGAGCGACTCGGCCTCCTTCAATACGCCGTCTATGCGGTACCTGACGCGCACCGAATCTTCCATGGGTTCTATCAATATGTCGCTGGACATGGCCTTTATGCCTTTTTCCAAAATCATGTTGGTCAATTTCACGACAGGCGCTTCTTCCACCAGCTTGAAAAGCCTTTCGGAATCCACTCTATCCTCGGATACCCCTATCCTGATAATCTCCATCTCCTGCGTTTTCATATCTTCCATCAGCTCTTCTATCGCCACGTGGGTGTCCTCTGCGTAATACTGGTCTATCGCATCCTGTATCTCTTTTTGAGAAGCTATTATGGTCCCTATATCAAGGTTTGTAATAGACCTCAGGTCGTCGATCGCGAATATGTTCAGCGGATCCGACATGGCTACGGTAAGAACATTGCCCACTTTCGAAACAGGTATTATCTGGTATTTATTCGCCGCTTCGCGCGGAATAAGCTTTAAAAGCTCCGAATCTATTTTGAAACGCGATAAAGAAATAGGCGGGATACCAAGGCCCTGGCTCAGGGTCGAGATTAAATCTTTTTCCGTTACGAAGCCTGACTGGATAAGGATGTTTTTGAGAGAACCGCCTTTTTCCTTCTGGGTTTTCAATGCCTTATCCAGCTGGGATTTCGACAGGACCTTGTTGCTTATCAATAATTCTATCAGCCGCTCTTTCAATGAGTACATAATTATTTATAATATTTATCTATGGCTTTTTTGATATCGCTCGCCGTACTGACAAAAATCTGCACATACAAGCCGGACACAAGGGCTATGTCTTCCACTGCCTGGCCGTTCAAAGGGTTCGACATGGCTATCGTAAGGTTAGGGCCTATCTTATCCAAAGGTATCAGGCAATATTGTTTCGCGACATTCTTAGGCACTATTTTTACGATCTCGGCGTCTATCTCGTAATTTTCGAGCGGCAGATAAGGAAACCCGTATTGGGCTGTAATAGCCTGGGCAATCGCCTCTTCGCTGACATATCCCAGATCGACCAGGACCTGGCCTATTAAGCCTCCCTTGTCTTTCTGCGTCTCCAGCGCGCGCTTAAGCTGATCCTTGGTTATGACCCCCAGGTCAACCAGCAGTTCGCCTAATTGTTTTAAATTGACCCTATTTGCCACGCAGCATCCTTTCCAGATCCTGTACCTCTGTAGTGCTCACCAGCGCTTCTTCCTCGGAAATATCGCCCTTCTTACAGAGATTAAAAAGCGCCTGATTCATAGTCTGCATATGATCCTTTTGCCCTGTCTGTATCATGGAATACACTTGATGAATCTTGGATTCTCTCACAAGGCTTTTTATAGCGTGATTCGCAACGAGCACCTCTACGGCCAAAACCCTCCCATTCCCGTTCTTGCGCGGCAAAAGCTGCTGCGAAAAAACCCCTGCCAGCACAAAAGAAAGCTGGGTCCTGACCTGCGCCTGCTGTCTCGAAGGAAATACATCTACGATGCGGTTTATCGTCTGGGCGCTGTCCGAAGTGTGAAGCGTAGCAAAAACGAGATGCCCTGTTTCTGCGATAACAAGCGCCGCTTCTATCGTCTCCAGGTCTCTCATTTCCCCTATAAGTATTACGTCCGGATCCTCTCTCAGCACATGCTTCAGGCCCTGCGCAAAAGAGTGAGTATCCGCTCCGACTTCCCTCTGGTCTATTATAGATTTTTTGTTCGAATGCACATATTCTATGGGATCTTCTATGGTTATTATATGGCATCCCCTGTTCGTATTTATATAATCGATCATCGACGCAAGGCTCGTGGATTTTCCGCTTCCCGTAGCTCCCGTTACCAATACAAGCCCCTTTTCGCGCCTGCAGAAATCCTGAACCACGTTTACCGGAAGGCCGCACTCCTCGAAACTCATTATTTTAAAAGGGAGCATTCTTATAGCCGCGCCCGCGCACCCTCTCTGCAAAAATACATTTACCCTGAACCTGCTCACCCCTTCTATGGTAAACGCGAAATCCAATTCCTTATCTTTTTCGAACCTGTCTATCTGCTCGTCGGTAAGTATGGAATATATCAAAACCTTCGCGGCGGCCCCGTCCAATGCCTCGCCATCCAAAGGCACAAGCTTTCCGTCCAGCCTGATATGAGGAGCGGCCCCTGCGCCCAAATGCAGGTCAGAAGCCCCTTTTTGAACGGCATCTTTCAATAACACACTCAAATCTCTCGCCATCTTCGCCCTCCCCCAAAAAATAAGTTTACACTTCGAGCAATACTCGTTTTGTAAACTTACACGGCTACTCGGTTTTTCCCGAGAGACTTCGCGTTGCGCGCAAGCCTCTCCGCCTTTTCCATCAGCTCGTCCGCCGTGGAACCGTCTATAGGATTTTCCGACACCCCTATACTGACAGTCAGTTTACTGCCAAATTTGACAAGCCTGCCTATTCCGCCTTCTATATTCTTCCTTATCTCCTCAGCGACATGAGCGGCCTGCCTCTTATTCTTTTCCGGCAATATTATGGCAAACTTATCATCCCGCAAGCGGCCCACCTTGTCGGTCTCCATTACGGAATCCTGCAGGACGGCCCCGAATTCTTTCAGAAGCTCTGCCGCTTTGCCCTCTCCGCACGTCGCGGAAAAATCCTTGAAATTATCTATGTCCAGGAGAAGGTAACCGCACGGCCTCTGATACACAAGCGCCCTTTTTATCTCTTCGTCCAGCCTGGATTTTATATAGTTATAATTATACAGGCCCGTAGCGTCATCTTTTATAGCGAGCTCTTTTGATTTCCTGGCAAGCATATTGTTTTCCAGCGCTATGGAAATCTGCTTGGCAAATACCTTCAGCAGTTCCTTTTCCTCGTCTTCGAAAATAAAATCTTTTTCGTTATTCCCGATTATGAACATGCCGCATGATTTACCGGCGGACAAAACAGGGATCGCGACGATATTTTTCAATGAGAACTTTTTTGCCAATACATCGGGAGACAGCTCAAGCTGGCTCAGCCTCGGCCCTCGAACCTTATCTTTTTCGATATTACAGCTGGAAGCCGCGATATACCCTCCGGAAACTTCGTCCTCAAGCATTAATATTACCGAGGAATTATTCTCTATGTCGGAAACTTTCTGTGTCACGAAATCGATGATGCCGCGCAGTTCTTTCGAGGAAGATATGAGGTTCCCTATCTGCAAAAGCCCGGAAAGCGCTATAACCTTTTTGTTTATCTCCAGATTTATGCGCTTTGTCTTCTCTCCGTACGCCTTCAGCTCCTCCATGTTTTCTTTTATCTTCCGGGTCATGATATTCAAAGATTTGCTCAAATCTCCTACCTCATCTTCCCGGATTATGTCTATGCCTTTAGTTATATCGCCGTCCGCTATGGTCTTTGCCTCTTCCGCTATCTTTATGACAGGGTCTATCATCTCCTTTGCCACATAAAGCCCCAGCACGGATATTACTATAGATATGAACAATATAAAGCTTATATTGCTTAAACTAAGCCCGAAAAACAAATTCAGGTTGGGTATGATATACGTCATTACTATCCAGGCGCACACCAATAGCGGGATAAGCGACATCAGGGAAAATGCTATCATAGTCTTATATCTCAGACCTTTCGGGACCATCGATATCTCTTTTAACAGCTTTAACATGCATCCTCCGAGTCGATTAATTCAAAGTATACAATAGAATCATCGCAAGTTCAAGCATTAACCTATGAAATCCCAGGGCAAAGGCTCCTCTTTTTCTTTTTTCTTCAAATAACCCTCGGGATCTATGCCTGCTTCCTGAAAAGCCTGATCCCAGATATTGTAATTGAAGTGCTCTGTCCAAGCCTGAAGCCTTAAGCCTTTCTCCCACGCTTTAGATATGACTTTTCCTATGCTTTTATCGCCTCTGGCCAGGACCGCTTCTACCCTGCTGGTTTCCGGGCTGTGAAAATCTATTTTTATATTTTTTCTCGCGCTTCCTTTTTTCTCCAAATACATCTTTTTCTCTTTTAAAGCCTCCAGCCCTTCCATCCCCTCCCTTTCGAAATCGGAATGCGGCTTTGGTATAAAAGGGTTGACGCTTAAATTTACGTTCTTTATTTTTCCAGCCAGATCTATTATTGCGTCAAGGTCTTCACGGGTCTCTCCGGGAAGCCCGGCCATGAAATAAAGTTTCACTTTTTTCCATCCGGAATTCAGCGCGATCCTGGATTTATCTATTATTTCCGCGTCTTGCATTTTTTTATTCAAAGTATGCCTCAGGCGCTCACTGCCTGCCTCGGGCGCGAACGTGAGCCCTGCCCTTTTCAGTGTATCCATCCCGCCATGCTCTTCGAAACTGCCTACCCTTAAAGACGGGAGAGAGATTTTTACGCCCATAGGCCTGAACTTCTCCTGCAATTTTCCGGCAAGCTCTTCTATATGCGGATAATCGCCCGACGAAAGCGACAGCAGGGATATCTCTTCGTATCCCGTGCTCTTTACCGACTCCTCCGCTATCTCCATAATCCTTTTCACGGATCTGATCCTCAATGGATGGAAAATCTTGCAAGCCTGGCAAAATTTGCAATTATGCGGACATCCGCGCATTATCTCTATGCCCACCCTGTCGTGCACAATCTGGATATAAGGCACGATTATATCCGTAGGAAAAAAAGAGCTGTCCAGGTCATTGACGATACGTTTTTTTATCGCGCCGTCATATCCCGGTACATAAATCCCGTTTATCTTCGCAAGTTCTTTCAATGCATCGCCCTTTGTCCTCTGTCCTCTGCTCTTTGCTCCATTGGCCGCTTCTACGATCTCCGCGATAACCTCTTCCGCCTCTCCGATTACAAACGCGTCTATAAAATCTGCGAGCGGCTCGGGATTGAACGCGCACGGCCCTCCGGCTATTACAATAGGATCATCGTCGCCTCTGTCCCCGGACAACAATGGGATCCCTCCTAAGTCAAGCATATTCGCCACATCGGCATAATTCATCTCGTATTGGAGGGAAAACCCGATTATGTCAAATTCTTTTAAAGCACGGGACGACTCAAGCGAACAGAGTTTTTCTTTCCTGTCTCTCAGCCTCCTTTCCATATCAGGCCACGGGGCAAAAACCCTTTCGCAAATCACGTCCTGCCTTCTGTTTAATATGCCGTATAAAATCCTCATGCCCAGATGACTCATGCCTATTTCATAGACATCGGGAAAAGCAAGCGCTATTTTCAACGCGCCATCATCCCATTTTTTATGAACCGCGTTCCATTCGCTGTTTATGTATCTTGCCGGCCTCAATATGTCTGCATCTACCATACTACCCCTAATCTGCAGGGAACGGTTTAAAACCGTTCCCTACCTATGTATTGCAATGCTCTCCAATAACCCCAATGCCATCATGGTAACCAAAAGCGACGAACCTCCGTAGCTGACAAGCGGCAGGGGCAAGCCAACGACCGGCATGATACCGATCGTCATGCTGATATTCACGATTACCTGAACCCCTATTATCGTAACCATCCCGCATGCCGCGAGAACGCCGCACGGGTCATCCGTCTTCCTGGCTATATCCAGAGCTCTTTTTATCAGGATAAAATACAGCGCCAGCAGGATTATTCCGCCTGCGAAACCCCATTCTTCCCCGGCTACCGAAAATATAAAATCCGTATGCCGCTCCGTTAAAAAATTCAACTGGTTCTGAGTGCCTCCAAGCCAGCCTTTCCCGAATATACCGCCCGATCCGATAGCTATTCTGGATTGTATGATTGTATATCCCGCGCCAAGAGGGTCTACGTCGGGATTCATGAATACCATAAGGCGGTCCTTTTGATAATCCTTCAATAAAAACCAGCCGAGGGGGGACATTGCCAGGCCTGCCGCTATTATAAAAATTAAATGCCTTAGCCTTATGCCCCATACATACAAAAGAACAAAAAATACGGGCACGAGCATGAGCGCCGTGCCAAGATCGGGCTGAATGATTATCAGCGCAAAAGGCACAAGCATGAGAAAAAAAGCCGCCGCTATATTTTTAACCCCTTTTTCGATTTTATGCTCTGTTAGGTACTGGATCAGCGCCAGCGTGATAAATAGCTTGGCGAATTCGGAGGGCTGAAGGTTAAAGGCGCCCAGCTCAAGCCATCTCTGCGCGCCAAGCCTCTTGGAACCAAAGAAAAATACCAGCAATAACGATACAAGCGAAAGAAAATAAAACACATACCCGAGGCTTATGATTTTCCTATAATTTATGTTTATTATCGCGATAAAAAATAACGCCCCTATCAAAAACCAGGCTATCTGTTTTACTATAAAATCCGCATTTTTCGAATAAGTGGCGCTGAAAATAAAGAAAAGTCCGGCTGTAAAAATAGCCGCGGCAATCCCGAGCAGTACCCAGTCGAAATCCTTATATTTTTTTATCATCTTTATGCCTTTTGAACCAGAATTCTACAGCGGCCTTAACGATCTCGGCAGGCGCGTCCCCGCCGGATCCCCCGTTCTCCAGAAAAACCGCGAAACATATCTTTGGATTATCGGAAGGCGCGAATCCGACAAACCAGCCGTGCGGCGTAATCCCCGTCCCTACCTGGACAGTGCCTGTTTTGGCGGAAATAGGCACAATATCGCTCCTTGCCCTGTTCCCCGTACCGTCCGGATCCTCCGTCGACCTCCTCATCCCGCTTTTTACGGCATCGATATCTTCTTTTGAAATCTTAAGTTTTTCTATTTTTATTTCGGCCGCATCCGCGTCCCCTACGCGTTTCAGAATATGGGGCCTCACAAGATTCCCTTTATTCGCAACAACGGCAACCAGGCGGGCTATCTGCAGAGGCGTTACCAATAAATAGCCCTGGCCTATAGAAAAATTCGCGGTGTCCCCAGGGTACCAGATTTCCTTTTTCTCGAGCCTTTTCCATTCCTTTGTAGGGACGAATCCGCCTGCTTCCCCAAAAAGCTCCACGCCTGTCTTTCTGCCCAATCCAAACAGCTTCGCGTATTCGCCGAGCTTATCCGCACCTGCCAACAGCCCCGCATGGCAAAAATAAACATTACAAGACCACGCAATGGCATTCTCCAGATTCACATAACCATGCCCGTCTCTGTTCCAGCAGTTAAGGCTGTCCTGGCCGATATCGATTTTACCACTGCACACAAAGCCTGTATTTGGTGTTATGCTTTTGGACTCAAGCGCCGCGAAACTCGTAACGAGTTTGAATATCGATCCAGGAGGGTACACCCCCATTATCGCCCTGTTTAAAAGCGGCAAATCCTCTTCCCTCATGGCATTCGACAGTGAACCACCGGGGTCAAATGAAGGACTACTGACAAGGCTTAAAATTTCTCCGCTGGCCGGGTCCATAAAAACGGCCGCGCCTCTCCTGCCGTCGAAAAGGTCATAGATCTTGGCCTGCAGTTCCGCGTCGAGAGTAAGATGGACATCCCTGCCGCTTTTCGGTTTTCTGTAACTCATGACCTTTACCTGCCTGCCTCTGTTGTCAACCTGTATCTGCATGCCGCCGTTTCTTCCGCGCAATATCCTGTCGCAAAGCCTCTCTACCCCTTCTTTACCTATAGAATCTCTCATGTTGTAACCGTAAGGTTTCAAAAGCTCCAGCTCCACGCGGTCTATCTCTCCTATATATCCAACCGCATGGCTGAAAGCCTCTTTATAATAATAATTCCTGGAAGGCATTTCTTTCACGATAATACCCGGCATATCGAGCCGGGATTCCTCTATGGAAATCGCCGCCTTTTTTGAAATATCCTTTATGAGTTCGCACGGCGCAAAAGAAGCCGTCCTGTTGCGCTTATAATTCCTTTCCAGCAGGCTTTTCGAGACATTCAGGATGCCGGCCAGCCTTTCTAGTTCGCCGTCGATATCCTCCACCTCCTGCGGAACCATAAAAACCCCGAAAGAAAGAGTATTGCCGGCTATGATCTTCCCGTACCTGTCATATATATTGCCGCGCGGGGCTGCGATATTCAAAAGCCGGATGCTGTTCCTGGAGCTGAGATCGTCATAAAAAGGGCCCTTTATAATCTGGAAATGGTAAAGACACATGCCCAGCAGGACAAAAAGGATTGTGAAAAATATCTGCAGTATTTTTGTTCTCATAATTAGGTAGGGGGTGGTTTAAAACCGCCCCCTACTCGATAAGCCTGAATAATAAAGGCGAGGCAAGGCTTGAAAAAATTATCGTGAACAATATGCCGGCCTGGGCTGTTTTCGTAAACGCAAAATACGCGAGATAAAAAACCAGCATACCTGAAAACGAAAAAATGAATTTCATTGCCAGGTCTTCCTTATAAGATATCCTTTGCTTGATCAAACCTGACAACAACCCTATGCCGCTGTAAAGAATAAGGTTTACGCCTCCGGCAGAAGACGACAATATCTCCGCGAAAACCCCTATAAAAATGCTTATAAAAAGCCCCCACAAGGGCCCCTTCCTGACACCGGCAAAAATAGCGAATAGCGCAAGAAAATTGATATTCGGCGAACCGGCGCTCTGCAAAAGCCCTAAAATTATTATCCAGACAAACATCATCATCTGACTACCAGCACCTCTTCCAGTTTTTTGATATTGACTTCCGGCTTAACGGCCGCATTCATATAAAGCCCGCTCGAATCGGTCTCCACGGAAACAACCTCGCCTATCGATATGCCTTTTTCGAAAACTCCGTACAGGCCTGATGTGATGACCTTGTCGCCTTTTTTCACATCGCAGTCCATATCCAGATATTTCATAATAAGGCCCGCCCTCATATTTCCGGAAACCGCGCCTTCATCCCTTGTTCTCTCCACTATGCCGCTGAAAGTGGAATCGTAATCCGTAATAAGAAGTGCCCTGGAAACCCTCCAGCCTGTCTCGATGACCCTTCCGGCTAGGCCGGAACCGCTTATTATGATCATGCCTTTTTCTACCTTATCTTTTCTGCCCCTGTCTATTATAACGGTATCATTCATGCCGGAGGGGTCTCTCGCTATGACAAGCGCTGGCACAAATTTATTATTCTCCGCCTCCTTAAAATCCAGAAGCTTCCGGAGCCTCTCGTTTTCCAGCTTTGCCTCCCTGGTTTTCAACAGCTCTTTTTCAAGATTGGCTATATTTTCTTTGAGCAGTTTATTTTCGGTCATGACCTCCCTGAACGCGGCAACATCCCGAAGCACATACGCAGAGTTAGAGATTAGCTTTAATGGGACGCGGAAAATATCCAGGGTTTTGATTCGAAATTCAGAAGAGAAGATTTGAGAGAATAAAACTACGGCAGTTATAAAAATCAAAACTGCTATTATAGGAAGATTTTTCTCTGGTTTTATCACGCAATTTTAAAATTCCATCCTAGAACGTACTGTAACTTTTCTGAGATATTTTATTTCGCTGAGGACCTTGCCTGTGCCAAGAGCTACCGCCGTTGTAGGATCCTCCGCCACATGAACTGGGAGTCCTGTTTCCTCGCTTATAAGTTTGTCTATGCCTCTTAACTGGGATCCGCCGCCTGCCAGCACTATCCCTCTTTCTATCAAATCCGCGGAAAGCTCGGGCGGGGTCCTTTCAAGCGTCATCCTGGTGGCTTCCAATATGGCCGAAACAGGCCCGGCAATAGCCTCTCTTATTTCCTCCGAAGATATTGTTATTGTCTTCGGAAGGCCCGCGACCAAATCCCTGCCACGTACTTCCATCGTCAATTCCTGCTCCAGGGGATAAGCCGAACCTATTTTAATCTTGATATCCTCTGCGGTGCGCTCCCCAACCATAAGATTATATGTCTTTTTTAGATGCTCTATTATTGCCTCGTCCAGTTCGTCTCCGCCTATCCTTATGGAGCGCGAAAACACTATACCCGCCAGGGATATTACGGCTATCTCTGTCGTGCCTCCGCCTATATCGATAATCATATTGCCCGCGGGTTCTTCTATGGGAAGCCCTACTCCTATAGCTGCCGATATAGGCTCTTCTATTAGATATACCTCTCTGGCGCCCGCGTGTTCGGCCGAATCTTTTACGGCGCGTTTTTCAACCTCTGTTATGCCGGAAGGTATGGCAATAACCATTCTGGGCCTTACGAAAACCTTTCTATTATGGATCTTTTTTATAAAATACCTGAGCATGTCTTCTGTTATCTCGAAATCCGCTATAACGCCGTCTTTCATCGGCCTTATAGCCACTATATTCCCAGGGGTGCGGCCTAACATCCTCTTGGCCTCTTCGCCTACAGCAAGGACATTATGCGTGTTCTTTTGAATGGCGACGACAGACGGCTCGCACAGGACAATGCCCTGGCCTTTCACATAAACAAGCGTGGTTGCCGTTCCAAGATCGATTCCCATGTCGTTCGAAAACAGGCCCAAGATATTATCGACATATTTTTTAAGTAGCTTAAAAAAATTGATCATTATGCACCTCAGGTTTTTAGGTTAATTTATTTAATTTTAACAAAGCTGGTTTTCTTTGTCAATTCAATTTGTTCAGTAAATCCGGGAAATTGGGAAAGGATTTATTTATGCAGTCCAGGCCTTTTACTATAATATTGCCTTTTACCCCTAATCCAGCCACCAGCATGCTCATCGCGGTCCTGTGATCTCCGAAGCTGGATACGCTTGCGCCATATAGAGGCTTGCCGCCATTTATAACAATAGTTCCGCCTTTTACGCTTATATCGGCGCCTATCCTGCTCAGGTTCGTAACCATGGACTTTATCCTGTCGGTCTCTTTAACGCGCAGTTCTTCTATGCCTTTTATGGCCGTCCTTCCTTTTGCGAAGCACGCGGCTGTCATTATAACAGGCATCTCGTCTATTGCCCTGATAACATCTTTTGGAGAAATCATAACCCCTTTCAGCTCACTGCTCTTGATAACTATATCTCCGCTGGGTTCGAAACCGGAAGGCTTATGCCGTATATAAACTCCGGCGCCCATCCTCTTTAGGATATCTATAATACCTGTCCTTGTAGGGTTAAGGCCTATATCCTTCAATGTGATTTTTACGCCGCGCATAATACAGCCTGCGACAATAAAAAATGCCGCACTCGACATGTCCCCGGGCACCTTGATTGTGCATGGGGATTTTAACTCCACCGGGCCTTTAACGCTTACCTCTAACCCCTTAACCCTGGGCTTTGCGCCAAACATTTTAAGCATGCGCTCGGTATGGTCCCTTGATCTCTCGGGCTCGCTGATAATAGTGACACCATCCGCGTAAAGCCCTGCCAGCAAAATACATGACTTCACTTGCGCGCTCGCTATCTTTGAGCTATATTTAACGGCATTTAATTTACCGCCGCTGATTTTTAACGGCGGATAAATATCTCCTTTTTTCTTCCGGCCTGTTATAACGGCCCCCATCCTGCCAAGCGGCCCGGCAATGCGCTTCATCGGCCTTGCCGATAATGACTTATCCCCTGTCAAAACCGTACCGAAACCCTGGCCGGCTAAAATACCCGGCAGTATCCGCATAGTTGTGCCGGAATTGCCCAGATATAAAGGCCCGGCAGGCGCTTTTAATCCGGCCATGCCAGCGCCCCGCACGACAGCGTCTCTTCCTTTCAGCCTGATAGATACACCCATAGCGCGGAACGCCTCTATGGTGCGTTTTATATCTTCTGCGATCAATAGATTTTTTATGCGGGTTTCGCCTTTTGATACGGATGCGAGCATTATAGCGCGATGAGATATCGATTTATCGGGAGGGATTGCTATACTAACGGCTTTCAATAATCACATTACCTTTCTTCATATCGTCTATCTTACTGCCGGGAAGGATAGTGGCGGAAGACATCGTATCATAAACCTTTTCTATCTCCGCTTTGCCCAAAAGCTTGCCGCCGTCCATTACATCGAACTTTGCGCCCTTCTGTATATTTTTATCTTGGCCTATATCGGTAACTATAAAGCCGTAATCCTTGTTGACCACCAAAACCGTCCCCTGCATGATCGGTTTTTGAGTCTGCGTAATGCCCGTATTCACGACTATCTTATCGAGGTTGACAGGGGTTTTTTCCCGCAGTTCCGTTACCTTTTTCTCAAGATCTATCTTTTCGTTGGCGAGCCTTAACGCCTCTTTCTTTACCTTATCATAATCGGTCTGAAGCATTTCAAGCTTATTCGAAATATCGAATCTCTCTTTTTTCTCACTATCCAGCTCTGTTTTGATTTTTGCCAGCTCTATTTCTTTTGTTTCCAGTTCCGCGGTTGCAGTCTCGCTTTTTTGCTTTTCTTCGTCAAGCTGGGAAATAAGCTCTTTTGCCTTCTCTTCGAATTTTGTAATCTTGGTTTCCAGGACTTCTTTTGCGGATTTTGCGGCTTCCAGTTCTTTTTCAATATTTCTTTTATCTTTTAAAGTAGCGGCGAGCTTGTCTTCTACAACAAGCCTCTTCGTATATTCTCTTTCCTTCCCTATAAACCCTATCGCGGCCATTGCGGCGCAAGCCATACATACCACTATTAATAATATAAATATTAATTTAGAAGACTTAGACATGGCATCTATCTCCTTTTTCACCAAAGTATATCTCTAAAAGGCCGTATTGTCAAGGGCAAGAAAAAGCAAGCTGGCGCCGGATATCTGCGTCCAGCGCCAGCTTATTGTTATTTTTGCTCTTCGTATGCCCCTAAAACAACTTCATCCAGGGATTCCCTGAATTCTTTTGTCAGAGGATGGGCCGTGTCATACCATTTTCCATCCTTGCCTTTTGAGCTTGGCATGCTTACGAACAACCCATTTTTACCTTCTACCACCTTGTTATGTTGTTATTTTATTGCTGGGCTGGTTTCGGTTTTTGCGGGATATCGCCTGCTTCTCTTATTTCCATGCTTTCTCTATTTAAATCGTACATCTTGTCCGGATTCATTTTGAATTTAAATTTTTTATCTATCTGATTATTTATTTCTTTCAAATTATCCTGCTCCATAGAAAAATATGCCTGTAAAACACCCATTCTTCCGAAAGTCGCCTGTTTTGCGGCGTAAAGCTTTTCGAATTCCCGCATTTCATCTTTTGTTTTAAATTTGCACACCACCCTGGATTCTTCTGTTTTTTTCGCCTCGGAGCCTTTTTCTTCTTTCGGGTTGTCTTTTGCTGTGACAACTCCGCTATAAACAAAAATAAAGCCCGCCAATATTAAATAAATTAGAACCGTCGTTTTCTTCATCGATCGAATCTAAGTTTACACTTCAAGCAATACTCGTTTTGTAAACTTAGAGGGTTTCATCGCTAAGTAATGCCTCTTTTTTAGAGGCATGCAAAGAATCTCTTACATACAGCCAGTAATTTACGCTTTTGTCTTTTGTTATGAAATTTTGCTTAGTCACTCCTATACCGCAAGTGCAGGTTTTAGCATTGAGGCAGGAAGATTTTGTGCATTTATAATCTACGATCATCAGCAAATCGGCGCCTTTGCCGTCTTTAGCGTTTTGGAAAAAATATACATGATTAACTTTTACGAATTTTACAAAATTAGAATAATTAAACCATAGCTTCTTCAGGTCTTCTTCTACCTCTTTTTTACCCTTGCCATGGTATGCTATTATCAGATACATTATTATCCCGCGCTTCTTTTTTTGTCAATATATTGTGGACAGTTTTTTTAAAGCCACTATAAGTATAATACTTTTCAATATGTTGTGTCAATAAAAATTACACACACTATTAGCCCTGCAAATACATTCTATGCTTTTATATTAAAAGTAAATCTAGGTAAGCTCTAAGTTTACACTTCAAGCAATACTCGTTTTGTAAACTTAGAGGGTTTTAGGTTAAAAATTGCTTGATATCTTGCGGAATTTCTGCGGAAAACTCCACTTCTTTATTTTTGGAAGGGTGTATGAATTTTATAGACCTTGCGTGGAGAGCCTGTCTTGATAACCCCTGAACTACAGGGCCATTATAAAGGATATCCCCTAAAATTGGATGGCCTATGTTCGAAAAATGCACGCGGATTTGATGAGTGCGGCCTGTCTTTGGCATTATTTCAAGCACTGTAAAATTTTTTTCTTTATTCCTCGATATTACTCTATAATGCGTTACCGCTTCTTTGCCTTCATCTCTATCAATCACCATTTTCATCCTGTTCTTTTTATCATGATTTATAGGCAAATCTATTATCCCCTCTTCCAAATCAACAATCCCTTTTGCGATTGCGATATATTTTTTTGCGATAGTCCTGTTCTTTAACTGGTTCGAAAGCCTGCGCAAAGCTACCCCTGTCTTCGCGACAAGCATCACGCCGGAAGTATCCTTATCCAGCCTATGGACTATGCCGGGCCTTAATATGTGTTTTTCATCCCTGGTATCGCGCGGCTCATTGAACTCGGTGAGGAATCCATTATAATTTAAAAGCGCGTTTACCAGCGTGCCTGAATAATTTCCGCATGCCGGATGCACTACCATACCCGCCGGCTTATTGACTACCAAGATATCCTTATCTTCATAAATAATATCCAGCGGTAATTTTTCAGCCCTGGGGATTTTTTTATCATGCTCTACAAGGCTTTCTTTCTCAAGTTTTTCCAAATCTATTTCTATTTTATCTCCTGCATTCACTTTATGGCTTACTTTTACTTTTTTACCATTAAGCAGAATTTCGCCTTTTTCTATCATCTCCTGGACAATAGTCCTCGAGATCTCGAGTTCAGGCTTCAAACCGACTAAATGTTTCAGGCTGACATTGTCTATCCTTTTTCCGTTATCATCTAAAAGCACTTCTAAAACATGCATGTCATTATCCAATCGTATAAGTTTACAAAACGAGTATTGCTTGTTTATTTTAACATTATTTGAATAGGTATGACAAGGGGTTTAATGGATTTTAAAATTTCATAGGACATCAGATCGAAAATCTGATGTCCTACTCAATCTGTTAGTTTATAACTTCTTGTTTTACTACTTGTTATGAAAAAGCCTATTTTTGGGTTTTACCTCAAGTGTCCAAAAAGTGTCTATTTTAGGAGTTATAACCCTATAGGGTCAATTTTATCGACTTTCATTGTTTTCAACTTATTTTTAATTTCATTAGATAAATTTTCTAAATTATACTTTTTAGCTTTTGAAGACCATATCTGGTAAAGCATTACTATATTATGATAATAATATGGAAGACTGTCACCATGTAATATACAAATAAATGGGTATAATCTTTCTACGGAATTGCAAAATGTTAAACCCACGCTTGAAAATGCGATATCCTCATCTGCAACTCCTTTAACAAAGTAAACTGCAAAAGATTCCATAGCATTTAAATCCTTAGATAGAATATCTGCGATTTCAATTTTAACAGCTACTGTTATAAGTTTATTTATTTGTTCTTTTGACATAGCACAAAAAAGAGCTTTCCTGGAAAATTCTTTGATATCCTTTATCTGTTTTAGAACAATCTCTTCTTTTTTAAGACTTATATACAATTCATCATTTAAAGGTATTATTTCTGCAAAATATCGTTGACACTGCAAGGTTGCTAAGGTTGCTGCTTCTCTTTTGCATCTTAGTGTTATATCTTTCTTGGCTATATTTAATTGGGTTAGCCCTATGCAGCCTATAATTACAAGCAAAGGACCGCTTAAAAAATAAATAAACTCAAAGATAGCCCTGTGATTTACCAAATAATTAGCTTCCATAAATCCTCCTTGTGTTTGCTTAGAAACTTACTTTATTACATATATTCTAATTTGAGCAGCTTTTATAGTCCTTGAATTATCCTGCTATTTACCTTAGGACTTCAGATGTGCAATCTGAAGTCCTCTTTTAACGGTATCAAGCATATCTGTCTTTATTATTATACAACTACGGGAGTTATGGAGAAAGGTTTTTCTTGTATGGTTTCTGGGTTAGGCTCTGGTGTCCAAAAAGTGTCCATTTGCTTATTAAAACTAATTTTTTCTTTTTATTTATTTTTAATCTTGTAAAGTTACGTGCGAAAGCCTATCTGCGGCTTTGGTTTGATTGGCGGCGGGGCCATTAGTTTATGGATTGCTATAAATATTGCCTGAATATCTTCATCGTGCTTTGCTATTTTCCTTTCCAGCTCAGTCAATTTATAAGCAAGCTCCTTATTCATGGATAAAATCTGTCGAAGCTTTACGAATGCCCGCATAATGGCAATATTGACCTGGATGGCTCTTTCGCTATGCAAAACACTGGATAACATAGCAACTTCTTGTTCTGTAAAGGCGTAAGGTAAGCATCCGCCTAGATGTTTCCATGATGGTATCGCATTTTGCGATACCATAGACTTAGCTTCTTCTTTATTCAGCTGAAACATAAAATCTTCCGGAAAGCGAGCAATATTCCGTCTTACTTGCTCTCTAAGCCTAATAGATCTTACCCCATAAATCTTCGCTAAGTCCTTATCCAGCATCACCTTATGCCCTCTAATGATTAGGATTTTCTGTTCAATAACCTCTTCTGGAACCATATTGTTTTCCATACAACACCGCCTCCTTTGTTATATAAGACACATAAAGGCGCGGTTTTCTTTCAAAAAAAATATATAAGTTTACAAAATGAGTATTGCTTGAAGTGTAAAGTTAGAGGATTTCTTTGAGAACTGATTGGAGATTCGCGGGGACTACTTTGGGCTCTTTGATGGATTTGATGGCGCGGTCAGGGTCTTTTAGGCCATGGCCGGTAAGGATGCAGACAACTTTCGGATTTTTTAACTTTTTGAAATAATCTTTTTTAGCAAGCTTCATTATGCCTGCTACAGACGCGGCTGAGGCAGGCTCTACAAACACGCCTTCTTTCGAAGCAAGGAATTTATACGCCTCCAGTATCTCATCATCAGATACCATATCTATGAGGCCTTTGGATTCATCGCGGGCGGATTCAGCCATTTTCCAGCTGGCAGGATTCCCTATGCGGATAGCGGTGGCGATGGTTTCCGGTTTTTCGATGATTTTACCTCTTACTATGGGCGCCGCGCCTTCCGCTTGAAAACCCAGCATTACGGGAAGATTTTTTATTTTACCTTTTTCTTTATATTCCTTATAGCCTTTCCAGTAAGCAGTGATATTGCCGGCGTTTCCCACCGGTATAGCGTGAAAATCAGGCGCAATTCCCAGCTGATCACATATCTCAAATGATCCGGTCTTCTGGCCTTCTATCCTGTACGGGTTTATGGAATTTACGAGCTGGATATGGTGCTTTGCGGTGATTTCCTTGACGAGGTTAAGCGCGTCGTCAAAATTCCCATCTACTGCAATGACCTGGGCACCGTGTATAAGGGCCTGGGCAAGCTTGCCAAGCGCTATAGCGCCTTTTGGAATCAGGACGATACATTTAATCCCTGCCCTTGAGGCATACGCCGCGGCAGAGGCAGAGGTGTTTCCGGTAGAAGCGCACATCACCGCCACGTGTTTCTCTTCCACGGCTTTTGAGATCGCCATGGTCATGCCCCTATCTTTAAAAGATCCGGTCGGGTTAAGGCCTTCGTATTTTAAATATACATCTCCGGCGAGAAGTTTAGAAAGATGGCATGAATATATAAGGGGAGTATTGCCTTCATTAAGGGTAATAATAGGAGTTGCCTTGCTTATCGGCAAAAATTCCCTGTATTTATCTATTATACCCTTCCACATAATATTATTTCTCCAGCCTTATTATGACGCTTTTCTTCTTTATGGCAGGTAGTTTATTTATCTTTGACAAAGCAGCCTGCATGTCCTTTTCTTTTGCCTCGTGAGTAAGCATGATTATCGGGACAACATGCGCTTTACTGCGCTCTTTCTGAACAACGCTCGCGATGCTGATATGGTGCCTGCCTAAAAGGTCGGCTATATTCGCGAGGACTCCTGGCTTGTCTATCGCGGAAAAATGCGCGTAGTACCTGGTAACGACATCGTCCATTTTCCTTAGACGCTTTATTTCGCTGTCTTTAGAAATTACTTGTTTCGCGGAATTCTTCCCGCAGGCAATCTTATAGCCTATATCCACTATGTCGCTCAAAACAGCGCTCGCGGTCGCAAGTTTTCCTGCTCCCTGCCCATAGAATAATTGCTTGCCCACCAGATCGGCTTCTATAAATATCGCGTTATACACACCGGAGACCGATGAAAGAAGATATTCCGAAGGCAAAAGAGTCGGATGCACCCTTACTTCCAATTCATTGCCGTAACGCTTCGCTATCGCGAGAAGTTTTACCACGTAGCCAAGCTCTTTGGCATACTGAATATCGAAATTAGAGATATTCTCGATGCCCTCCGCATATATGTCGCCTATATCCACCTTCTTCCCGAAGGCAAGAAGAGAAAGTATGGCGAGTTTATGGCTGGTATCGAGGCCTTTAATATCCAATGAAGGGTCTTTCTCGGCATAGCCTTTTTTCTGAGCTTCTCTGAGGGCGGTTTTAAAACTAGAGCCCTGGCTGGACATGCTTGATAATATATAATTCGAGGTCCCGTTCAGAATTCCGAAAACGCTTGAAAATTTATTCCCTACCATGCCTTCCCGTATCGCCTTTATGATAGGTATCCCGCCAGCAACGCTCGCCTCGAAATATATCTCTCTGTTCGAATCTTTCGCTTTACGGAAAATTTCCGCCCCCTCGGCAGCCAGCAATAACTTATTAGCGGTCACCACATGCTTGCCGTTTGACAAGGCTTTCATTACAATCTCTTTTGCCGGATGTATGCCGCCTATCAATTCAACGACAATATCGATGCCGGGATTGTTCAAAACCGCGCCCGCATCTTTGGTAAGCATATTTTTGGCGAGCTTTACGCCTCTCCTGTAAGACAGGTCCTTGTCGCAAACCAACGAAAGATTAAAGTCTATGCCTGTGCGTTTCAACAGCAAGCCGCGTCTCTCCATCAGAAACTCCGCCACGCCGCTTCCTATGGTCCCGAAACCTATCAAGCCTATATTGATTTTATTTTTAAATTTTTTATCCATTATTCACCAGTCTTCTTATGGCCGCTTTTACCTTATCTTCCACCTCGATAAACCTGCCTCTGGTTTCATACATCCTGCCCTTTGCCAGCTGCTTCGAATCTATAACCTGCATCTGCAATATAACATAATCCGTAAATTCGGGCAGTCTGAGCTTAATCTTCAGCACAACGTCTTTTTCAAAGTTCTTGTCGGATATAAAAAGCAAGCCTCCTTCGCTCAGATTCTTGGTCTGGGATACGTCAAATTTTGCTTCCGCGCCTTTTATAGGCGCATACGAAACGATATAGTTCCCGTTTATCCTTTTGAATCTCCTCCGTTCTGATTTAACGTCGCCATCAGGTTTATTTCCGTCCATGATAACACCGCCTTTTATATTAATGGTCGGGACGGCTGGATTCGAACCAGCGACCCCCTGAACCCCATTCAGGTGCGCTAGCCATCTGCGCCACGCCCCGCTGTTTCCAAGCGTTTAAAATTATACCATATATGCGGAGATGTTTCAAATCTTATCAAAAGACGCCGAGATCTTTAAGTTGCGTCTCGCCTCTCTCTGCAGTGGATTCAGCCAGAAAGCCTTCCTGAATTGCTTCACGGCATCTTTATATCTGGCGAGCTTTGCGTAAGCAACGCCGAGATTATTATACGCCCCCGCGTCCATCCTGCCTGCTTTTATGGCATCTTTAAATTCCTTTACCGCGTCTTCGTACATCCCTTTTTTCAAATAGAGAGTGCCTAGATTATAATGCGCGTCGTTTACATAAGGCGCGATAACGCTTATGCCCCTCAATGTTTCTATCGCCATATCCACCAAACCTACGGATTCGTAGAACATAGCCCTGTTTATAAAACCTCTGGGATATATAACCTGCCAGCCGCGCCTCTCCAGCCCGGCCTCTTTTCTTGTTTCCGTCAAATCAACACGGTATTTTTTGATTATCCCGGCGTTTTTCTCGGTATTCTTCGCGTATATGCATACCTGATCGTCAAAATACACCAACTGCCAGTTATCGCTTTGATGGAGGTAAGGTATAAGCGCGGCTGTATTGCTTAATCCGTAATAAATAAAAACGTAATTAATATCGTATTTTCTCGCTGTTTCCTCGAATAGCGAAGGATATATCAGGCATTTGAGATAATTTTCCGTTATGAATTTTACGCCATAAATCGTATTCCTGCCGTCAAGATAGACTTTTTTATCGGGATAAAACCTGTGTATCAAAAAACCGCCGCTTGAGTAATCATTGAACATCCTGCCTTCCAGCCCGGATATTTCCAAAAAATCCATAGCCTTCTTCGGATACCCGACGGTCCCTAGCCCAACCCAGCAATCCATATTCTTTTTTATATAATATTTCCCTGTTAATATGTCCTTGCCCAGGAATGCCATGTACAAAATCAACGCCAGCGATATAGCATAGATAACAGGCTTTTTTAGCCGCGAAGCCATCGCGTTGAACCTGATATCTTTTAAATACCATGCCACGCAAGGCGCTATTGCGAAGCCATAAAAAGGCAAATGCCTCTTACCGCTCAGAGAAAGATATAAAAGCGAACCAAAAATAATAATATGCGATGAGGCGATGCGCCTGCCCCTGAAAATAAAAACAAATACGCTGATAAGCAGGAATAAGCGGTAATAAGGCATTATGCCGAAATTAAGGAATATGTCATTATGTACGCTCGGAAGCCATTCGTCTATAAAATACATCCCGCTAAACTCTTTTACCGGGCAGAAAACAGCATTGTATCCATAAGGCGTAATGCCTGCGGAAATGGTAAGCAGTATCCCCGCGAACAAAAGTTTTTTGTACCTGCCTCCTTCTATGACAAATTCGTTTTTAAAACCCTCCCTTATCCTGCTGTCTATAAATTCGCCTGCGATGAAAGCCCATATTAAAAAAACGCCTAATATGGAGGCGCCGTGCAGATTCACCCAGGCTACCTGCAAAGGCACCAGGACATACGGCAGATTATCCGTCTTGGAAGACGGTTCATATTTATACCTGTGCAAAATAAATATAAAAAGCGAGAATAGAAACAAAGACAGCGCGAGCGGCCTTGGCAGGAACTCATCCTGTGAGAATAATATGACCAAAAACGTCAGAAAAACGGCCGACAGCCAGCCGCCTCTTCTGCGCACGTTGATAAACAGAAGGATAAACGCGAAAAATATCAGAACGGCCGAAAAAATTGTAATACCATCGATACCCGACAGTTTGTAAATAAAATAAAAAAATATATCCGATAGCCACGAATGGTTAAGCCACTTTTCCCCGGCTTTTGTGTAAGAAAACTCATCCGCCTGAGTGACGCGCATATCTTCTACCATGATCTGCCCGGTCTTGATATGCCACCAGGTATCGGCCTCGCCGGCAGGATGCAGTAAAAGCAGCGCCAGAATGATAAACGTAAGCGAAACAAGTATATATTTCATATCTTTGATGATTTTTTATCCGAGGGGTTTATTCGGCTTTTGGCTCTCTTGTCATCAGCTCATTGACTGCCGAAAGAGGCGATTTATTTTCGAATAAAACCGCGCATACCTGCTGGGTGATGGGCAGTTCTATGTTATGAATTTTTCCAAGCTCGACTACTGCGCGGGATGTCCATGCGCCTTCTATTTCCATGACACTTTTATTCAAGAGCAAGTCAGGTTTTCTGCCTTTACCGACCTCTTCGCCAAATTTATGGTTCCTGCCTTCCGGGCTAACGCAGGTAGTGATCATATCCCCAAGGCCGCTAAGGCCCTGAAACGTATCTCTGGATCCGCCCATTGCCATGCCGAGCCTGGTCATTTCAGCCAGGCCTCTGGTGAGTATGGCTGCCTTTGTGTTCGCGCCGAAACCAAGCCCGTCCGAAATGCCGGAGGCTATCGCTATGATATTTTTGAAAGCTCCTCCCAGCTCAACGCCTGTCACGTCCTTATTTGTATATACCCTGAAATACTCTGTCCTGAATATGTCACTGGTTTTTCTGGCAAAGATATCGTCATCCGAAGCCACTACAACCGCCGTGGGAATCCCGCGGGCAACTTCAGGCGCTATGCTAGGGCCTGACAATACAGCTATCTCTATATCGCCCAGGACTTCCCTTGCCACCTCGCTCATTCTCTTAAGGGATTTGCCTTCTATGCCTTTGGCTACACTTACGAAGCCCGCCCGAGTTTCCTTTAGTATGCTCTTATTTTTTGCGATCACGTCCCTTGAAAAACGTGATGGTATGGCAAGGACTATTACGCTGGCGCCTTCGCAGGCGGCGTACATATCGCTTGTAACCTGGACGGATTTCGGGATTTTGAATCCCGGCAGAAATTTTTTATTCTCTCCCGCTTTTTTTATAGCCTCGATATCTTCTTTAAAAGCGCCCCACAGAGAGATATCGAATCCTTTATTTTTCAATAAAACTGCCAGCGCCGTACCCCAGCCGCCGTCTCCTAAAATAGATATTTTCATTCAGCCTCCCGAATTGACTTAAGTTTATCATACACCGATAAAGTAGTCAAATAAGTTTACAAAACGAGTATTGCTTGAAGTGTAAACTTACAAAAAAAATCCCGCCCTTTCTACCGCAAAGTTATACTTCGAAGCAGAAAAGACGGGATTGTCTAATGGATAAAAAGCTTGGAACTATAGAACCACCTCCTGTGTTAAGGTTTATTGTATAAAAAATCCACTTCGAAAGAATGTTTGAACGCTATCGAATAGATATCGAAGCCGGATGCCGCGTGAAATCTTCCGATAACATCGCAGATAAATATGTCTTTGTGAAGTTTTGTGTCGCGTTTCTTGATTATAAAAATATGCCTTTTATTGGAGTTATGCCCGTTTGACTTTTTCCATTCCGCCATTTCCTCCAGGGTCTTGAATTTGTTGCACCCGCCCAGAATATAAGTCGAATGCCTCTGGGTCGTAGTAGTAATGCCGTTTCCGTTTATTGTCTCGGAAACATAAAGGTCTTTTCTTTTTTTATTGCCCGAGGTTATGTTTTTAAATAATAGTTCTCTCATTTTAGCCTCTTAATTTAATACTTTTTAAATCTATTTACTATTACAATAAAAAAAATTACACTTTCTCTTCTTACTTAAAGTATATCATATTGCCAATTTCTTGTCAAATCTGGCAAAAGAAATAAGAAGCAGTATTGTTCCTATTGTAATAGCCGAATCCGCTATATTGAAAATAGGCCATATCCTAACATCAATAAAATCAATGACATACCTCAAATGAACTCTGTCTACCATATTCCCCAGCGCCCCTGACATTATAAGGATAAGTCCAAAATTATAAAGAAAATTGTCTGAAAATCTGTTATTCTTGATAGCCTTAAAAAGGATAACCGCTATCATTATTACCGCGATTATAGATACCCATATAAAAAAATATATGCTATTCTTGAAAAGCCCGAAAGCCGCGCCTGTATTCTTTATAAACGTGATATGCAGGATATTCTTTATTATAGGTATAGACTGGCCCACTGATAATCTGGAGGAAATGACTGCCTTGGAAACCTGGTCTGCAAGAAGGACTAAAAAAATGGAAAGAATACTTATTAGGGCGTTATTTATTCTTTTCTTCTTTTGACTTGCACTGTATGCAATATTTGGCATAAGGTACGGCATTTAACCGTTTCTGAGGTATCTTCTTTTCGCAGGAAACGCATTTTCCGAATTTTCCCTCTTCTATGCGCTTCAATGCCTCGTCGATTTCGTATATGATCTCCTGCTCTTCGCCGGCAATATTAAGGCTAAGCTCCCTGTCGTAACTGTCGCTTGCCATATCTGCCATATGAAAACTATAGCCTGAAAGATCTCCCGATGATTCCTTCTGCGACTTAAGATTTTCTTTGGCTATGTGGCTTATGTCGCCGGATATGCCTTCTCTTAATTTCATCAGAAGTTTCTTGTATTTGGCTAATTCTTGCTTGGTCATCCTTGCTTATCCTCCGTTACAACACCGATACATCTTTCGCAAAGTGTTGGATTGTCCTTGTTTTCCCCTACTAACGCGCTCCAGTTCCAGCAGCGGCTGCATTTTTTGCCGTCTGCTTTCGCTACCTGAATATCTTTCTTGTCCCCCCTCGCAAGCTCCACCTGCGAAACTATGAATATATAACGTAAAATATCCGAATACTTATTCAAAAAATTGCGCTCTTCTTCGCTTCCGGAGATAAGTATAACCTTTGCCTCAAGCGGACTGCCTATCAACTTGGTTATCCTCTTTTCCTCAAGAGCCTTTAAAACTTCCTCCCTTAAATTTATCAATCTCTGCCAGCTGGCCTCAAGCCCCGCGTCTATTAAATCATTTTCGGCTTCCGGCCAATCCGCCAGATGTACCGAGCCTTCTTTATTAAAATACCCCCATATCTCTTCCGCGGTAAACGGGGTTATAGGCGCGATAAGCCTGGTAAGGACACTCAATATTTTATAAAGAACCGTCTGGCCGGACCGCCTCGCCTTTGATCCAGCTCCAAAAGTATACAACCTATCCTTTAAAATATCAAGATAAAAATTCGACATATCCAGAATGCAGAATTTATAGATGGAGCTGGTGACTTCATGAAACATGAACCTCTCGAAAGAACCGGTCACTTCTTTAAGCATGGAATTCAATCTGGACAGAGCCCATCTATCGATCTCCAGCAAGTCCTTATTGGGCACGGAGTCCTTTTCCGGATTAAAATCATAAAGATTGCCGAGGAGATATTTCGCGGTATTCCTTATTTTACGATAAGCCTCCACTGTGCGGTCCAAAATCTCTTCCGAGATCCTCACGTCGTCAAAATAAGACGAGGAACTTACCCAAAGCCTCAGCACATCCGCGCCTTTTTTGGAAATCACCTCCTGCGGGCTCATCACATTGCCTGCTGATTTCGACATCTTTTTGCCTTCGCCGTCCACCACAAAGCCGTGAGTAAGCACGCTTTTGAACGGGGATCGTTTTTCGACACCCATGCCGATTAAAATGGATGTCTGAAACCATCCCCTGTGCTGATCGCTTCCTTCCAAATATAAATCCGCAGGAAAATCAAGGGCCTTATTTATCCTTAAAACGCCCTGATGGCTGGCTCCTGATTCGAACCACACATCAAGGATATCTGCCTCTTTGGTGAATTCGGAAGCGCCGCATTTTTTACACTTAAAACCCGGGGGGACAAAACTTGCGGCATCTTTCGAAAACCAGGAATCGGAGCCTTCCAGGCCGAATGTCTCTTCTATTATTTTCATCACCTCGCTGTCTATTATTTCGGAATTACAGGAGGCGCAATATAAAATAGGCACCGGTACGCCCCAGTAGCGCTGCCTTGACAGGCACCAGTCAGGCCTGAGCTCTATCATGCTGGAGATGCGTTTTTCGCCTATATCAGGCATCCATTTTATACGCTTTATCTCTTCCAGTGTCTTTTGCCTGAGTTGGTTCCTGTCCACTCCCAGGAACCATTGTTTTGTAGCGCGGAATAAAAGCGGGGAATGGCACCGCCAGCAATACGGATATGAATGAGTCGTCTTTCCTGACGCTAAAAGCGCCTTTCTACCGGAAAGTATCCCCAGGACAATGTCATTGGCTTCGGAAATCGGCTTGCCCACGACCTCGTCAGGCACTTCAAAAGAATCTATCTTTTTAAACCTGCCCTTTTCGTCGACAGGCATTACTATCGGCAGGTTATATTTAAGGCCGACTTCATAGTCTTCCTGGCCATGGCCCGGCGCGATATGCACACAGCCTGTGCCGTCTTCGTTGGACACGTAATCCGCCGTCACAACTCTCGAACTGCGGTTTAAAAACGGGTGTCCGGCGGACATACCTTCCAGCTCCCTGCCTTTTACGGTTTTTACCACACTGCCGGTTATGCCGAGTTTTTTAAGCGCGGTTTCCAGAAGGTCCTGCGCCATTATCAGCGTCCCGTGACTATCGGTTTTGACAAACACATACGCTAAATCCGGATGCACCGCTATCGCGACGTTCGATACAAGAGTCCAAGGCGTTGTTGTCCATACAAGAAACGCAACCCCTCCGTTCCCCGAGCGGAGATCGGTATCGAACTTGACATATATGGACGGGGAAACATGGTCTTCGTATTCCACCTCGGCTTCCGCAAGGGCAGTTTCGCATTTTGCGCACCAGTTTATGGGCTTAAGGCCCCTGTATATAAAACCGTCTTTCGCCAGTCTGTCGAAACTCGCTATTATCGCTTTTTCGTATTCCGGCTTCAAGGTCAAATATGGGTTATCCCAGTCTCCAAAAATACCCAGCCTTTCGAACTCGGCCCTCTGAATTCCCACAAATTTCATAGCGAATTCATGCGCCATCTTCCTGAATTTTACCTGGTCCACGTCATGCTTTGTCTTTTTCATTTCCTTGAAAAGCTGGTGCTCGATAGGCATGCCGTGGCAATCCCATCCAGGCACATAAGGCGCGTCAAATCCCCGCATCGTTTTGAACTTGATTACGATATCCTTCAGGGTCTTGTTCAGCGCGTGGCCTATATGGATATTCCCGTTCGCGTACGGCGGGCCGTCGTGAAGTATATATTTCGGCTTGCCTTTTTGCTTTTGGCGTATCTTCCGGTAAATATCCTCCTTTTTCCATTTTTCGAGGGATAGAGGCTCTTTATCGGGCAGATTCGCCTTCATGGGAAAATCGGTCTTGGGAAGATTTAAAGTATTTTTATATTCCATAAAATATATTTACAGGTATTTTCCTATTATTATATCCAGCTTTTCCTTTGTGCGTTCCGGTATAAGTTTTTTATCCGTAACTATGGCATATTTAAGGGCGTCTTTACAGCCGCACTTCCTTTCCCCGGAAAGCTGAGGAATCACTTCTTTGATTAATTTTTTCGCGGCATCCACGTTTTTCAGTAAGTTCCCTACCACCATCTCGATATTCACGGCTTCCTGGTACCAGCAGTCATAATCCGTAACTAAGGCGATTGCCGCGAAGCACATCTCCGCCTCTCTGGCCAGCCTTGCCTCAGGCATATTCGTCATACCTATAATATCCATGCCCCAGTTTTTATGCAGCAGCGACTCGGCTCTTGTGGAAAACGCAGGGCCTTCCATATTAAAATATACGCCTTTATCGTGCATGGTAATCCCCAATTTCCTGCCCGTATCATAGATTATTTTTCTCATATCCGCGCACACAGGCTCCGCGAAGCTTACATGGGCTACTATACCCTGCCCGAAGAACGTGGTTTTGCGCGCCTGGTTCGTCATGTCCACAAACTGGTCGGGAAGCACAATGTCCAGAGGCTTAAGCTCTTTTTTAAAACTCCCGACCGCTGATATGGAAATCAACTGCTCCACCCCAAGCTTTTTCATAGCGTATATATTGGCCCTGTAATTAAGCTCCGTGGGTAAAATAGTATGCCCTCTTTTATGCCTCGCAAGGAATGCGACCTCCGCGCCGCCCAGGTTCCCTACGATAAAATTATCGGACGGTTCGCCAAAAGGGGTTTCTACCGCAGTCTCCTTTATGTCCTTGAGCGCATCTATCTGATACAAACCGCTACCGCCAATAATCCCTATTTTCGGCATATCCTCTCCTGTCCCTTTGTTAAGTTTACAAAACGAGTATTGCTCGAAGTGTCAACTTAGAGATTTGGATTTAAGCAAAGCTGCTTTTACCGCCTGTTTTAATATGTTCTCCAATCCTTTTTCTTTAAATATCTTCAGGGCCGCCTCGGTCGTGCCGCCTTTCGAAGCTACCTTTTTTATCAGCTCCTCCATAGATATATCTTTCGACTTGGCAACCTCCGCGGCGCCTATAAATGTGCCTTTCGCAAGCTTCATCGCCATACCTTTCCCAAAACCGCCTGTTTCCTCCGCCGCCTTTGCCAGCAAATAGGTGAACAAAAAATAATACGCCGGGCCGCTGCCGCTCACGGCCGTAACGGCATCCATCATTTTTTCCTTTACTTCAACGACCTCCCCGAGGCGCGAAAAAATCCTGGAAGCCGTTTTCGAATCTTCCGCGCCGGCAAATCTGCCGCGGCTGATCGCGGAAACCCCTTTTCCTGCCATGGCAGGCATATTAGGCATCACCCTTATTACCTTTGCTCCGCCAAGCGCCTTCTCTATGGAAAATGTGGTTATTCCCGCGGCAATCGAGATTATGAGCTTTTTCTTTACATAAGGCCTTATTTCTTCCATAACGCTTTTCATGTCCTGCGGCTTCACCGCCAGGATGATAATGTCCGAACGCTTCGCGACAGTAGCGTTATCGGAGATGCGCTTGTTCTTGTCGCTTAAAAGGGTTTTACCCTTAATGCGCGACGCTATTGCCATCCCCATATTCCCAAACCCGATTATACCTATCATATCCGCCCCCTCAAAAGTATTCCGACGCTATGGATTTTATCCTGGCTATGATTTTACCCGCGAAATTCATGGGCTCCTGCTCCGGCATACCGGAGCGCGCCGCGATTATTTTTTTCGCGCCGTATTTCATCAGGCCGTATGCGCACGCGAATGTTATATCGTCTATTTTGCCTCCCGCCTTAAGGTTTCCCATATCCACCGGCATTTTAAACACCTTTTCCACGGCTTCTATGAAACCGTCCATCTTCGCGACTCCTCCCACGACGCTGACATGCGGCAGGCTTTTCTTATTCCTAAGGAAAGGCTCTATCTTTTTATTGATATCCTCCAATACCGCATCCACCCTTGGCATCAGAAGGTTAGTGACTTCGCTCTTCGCGACAAGCCCGTATTTTATTTTCATTTCCTCCGCTTCGTCAAATAAGATCTTCAGGTTATCCTGTAAAATCTGCGTAAGATCGTCTCCGCCGAACGGAAAAGTAAAGGAATCCAGTATCTTTCCGTCTACGAAAAGCGACGCCTCCGTGATCTCTTTCCCTGCGTCTATAAGCACGGCGCCGTTCATCAACTGCTCTTCCTCGAATACGCCCAGGCCGGTGCCTGCGCCCGAAACTATCAATTCGTCCACTTCATAGCCCGCCAGGTTTACGGCCTTCGTTATATTCTGCAAAACCGTTACCAGCGACGTTATTATATTAAGATCCACGTCGAGCTTGGACCCAAATAAGCCAAGGGGATCATTTATCTCCATCTTATCGTCTATGAAAAATCTTACCGGCACGAGATGTACCGCCTCCCTGTCGAGAGACATGGCTATTACCTTCGCAGACTCTATGCATCTTTTTATATCATCTTTTGTGATCTCACTCGGCCTGTCGGAGATATGCACCGAACCCCGGCTTTGAAATGTCCTTATGTGTACGCCCGACACATTGGTTATCACCTTTCTGGCCTTAACCTTGGCCATTTCCTCGGCTTTCATAACGCTGGCCTCTATTGCGCCCGATAACATCCCAAGATTGGAAACCACGCTCTTGGAAAAACCTCTGGTTGGCGCCTGGCCGAAACCCAGCATATTCTGGCCGCTATCCGCAATAAGCGCCCGCACGCTGGAAGCGCCTATATCCAAACCGCAAATAATCTCTGAGCGCATTTTTCTCTCCTATCGAGGCCCCACTATCGGATCCTCAAAACGTAAATCGATATATTTTACCTTTTCTATGTCCCTGCCAAGCTGGTCCAGTACCGTAGCCAGCACATCCAGCCTTTTATCGAACCCTCCATCGCCTATCTTTATCTCCACTTTTTCGGCATCCTTGGCCGAAAGGAAAAAAGATATGTTTCGGTTATCGGTCATATCTATCGTCTTTATACGATACCGCGAAAGTTTTTGATTCTGCGACAGCGTATCTATAAGCAAAAGGGCGTTGCCGATTTTCTCCTTTTGCGCGGCGCCGCTTATGGAAGGGCTGGTTGCCCTGATGCCTAAGATAAGCGGGACGTTTTCTCCGCCGGAAGCATTGCCCGGATAAGGGAGGGAAACTCCGTCTTTGTCTATAAAATGAGGCCTGTCCCCGTAAACCCTCGCCACTGCCCGCCTCTGCCTTGCCTGTATAACCAATCTATCGGGCAATACCCTCCTGACAATGATATCCCTTAACTCAGGATGATCCTCCTCTATGCTTTCCTTGAAACTTTTCAAATCCACCAGGAATACATTCCTGCCTAAAACGCTCTCGGTCTCTATATCCCTGAAATCGGCCTTGTGCAGGGCGTTTTTCTCGTCATAAAATCTGACATACACGTCCTTCACATTAAATAAATCAGAATCTACGAACATATACTGAAATGCCACTATGCCCGCGCCAACGCCGGCCACCAAAATCGTCCATAAAATAAATTTGAATACGCCTTTGAAATTGCGCCGGCCCCTCGGCTGTGGTTCTCTTTTTTTCCTGTGAGGGCGTATTTTTTGTTTTTTTATTTTTACCATGCCGCTGATTTCAGGATTTTAAGGCATAGCTCCTCGAAACTTATGCCTGCCGCCTTTGCCGCTTTCGGCAAGAGGCTTGTTTCCGTAAGGCCCGGTACGGTATTTATCTCCAGGACTACCGGCCCTATTTTTTCATTCAATATAATATCCACGCGCGAAAACGACTTAGCCGAAAGCGCCTTGTGGACAGACAGCCCGATGTCCTGGCATTTTTTATAAACGGATTTTTCTATTTCCGCGGGCACTATATATTCGGACATGCCCTTTTCATATTTCGCGGTGAAATCAAAAAATCTCCTCTTTGGCACGATTTCTACGATAGGCAGCGCCTTATCTTCTATTATGCCGACCGTAATCTCCCTGCCCGGTATATATTCCTCGATGATTAAATTGCCGTCGTATTTAAACGCGTCTTCGATCGCGGCCTTCAAATCTTCCGCGCTGTTCGCTATATTCAGGCCTATAGAGGATCCTCCGTTCGAAGGCTTTACGACAATAGCGGGCCCAAGGCTTTTAAAGTACGCGCCCATATCGCCGCAGTCTTTATTAAAACTATCCCTTAGCAGGATTTCATGCCTGGCAACAGGGATAAAATTCGATTTCAATACCTCTTTTGCCCTGATTTTATTCATGGCGGCCCTGGACGCGGAAGATGAGCTTCCCGTGTACGGTATGCTCATTTTCTCAAGAAGCTCCTGAACAGTGCCGTCTTCCCCGAATTCTCCATGAAGCGCGATAAAAGCCGCGTCTATTTTCATCCGCTTGATCAAATCCGCGGCCGACTCTTTATATCCATTGATATTCGGGCCCGCCAAGAGCTCTACGGGCACGCAATTTATCTGCCGGGATTCGAGCGCCTTGCAGACAGCCTTCCCTGATTTTATCGATATATCCCTCTCCGAAGAAGGCCCTCCCATCAGCACGCCGACACGTTTATTTTTCATATTACCTTTAATTCAAGTTCCAGCTCTACGCCGAATTTCCGCTTAACACCCGCTCTCGCCAAATCTATAAGCCCCAGCACGTCGTCCGATACGGCCCCTCCGAGATTTACTATGATATTCGCGTGTGCCTCGGATATGCCGGCGCCGCCTATTTTTTTGCCCTTCAGGCCACAGGATTCTATAAGCATGCCGGCTGGTTTATCGCGGCCCGGATTTTTAAACACACTGCCCGCGTTCGGAAAGCCTATTTTCCCAAGCCATCTGCGCTTTTTATCGAACGCCTTTATCCTTGCCTGAATATCCTTATCTTTGCCTTTCTCCAGCCTGAACCCCGCGCCTAAAATAATCTTTCCGTCCAGGCCGGAAAAACGATAACCGAAATTTATGCCTTCTTTACTTAACCTTTTTACTTTCCTGTCTTTTAAATCCAATATTTCTACGTCCGATATTATATCCTTTATCTCTATGAATTCGGACGGATTATTTATATCGCGCACGCCGGCGTTCATAAAAATTGCGCCGCCGACATCGCCCGGCACGCCGCTTAAAAACTCGCACCCTCCAAGGCTCCTGTCAGAGGCATATTTTACCAGTTTTGCCAGCTTAATACCCGCTCCGGCTTTTATTATAAGCCCTTTTTCCTCCTTGATCCTGTCAAAACCCTTTGACAGATGTATTATAACTCCGTCAAAAAAATCCCCTCGGAATAAAAGGTTTGTGCCGTTGCCGATTATTACGAATCTTTTGCCTCTCCCTTTCGCGAAATCTATCGCCTCTAAAATGCCGTCCGGGTTCCCGGGTTCGGCCCAGCAATACGCAGAGCCTTTGATCCGCAAGCTCGTATGACGCAATAATGGCTCATCGTACCTTAACGTTAGCATTGATCTCTTCCAGGGTCTTCGCGATCTTGAAAGGCAGTTCCCCTATATCACCCGCCCCTAATAAAAACACGGCATCTCCGGGCCTGACAATGTCTATTAAATGTTTTATTATATCACTTTTTGGCACAAAATGCGCGTCTTTATGCCCGCATTTCTTCGCGCTGTCCCATATGTCCCTGCCGCTTACTCCCTCGATAGGCTTTTCGTCCGCGGAATATATATCCGTTATCACCAGGTGATCGGCCATATCGAAGCATTTCCCGAACTGGTCCTTCAGGTCTTTAGTCCTGCTAAACCTGTGAGGCTGGAATACCGCGACTATGCGCCTGCCGGAGCTCTCCATCGCCTTAAGAGTCGCTTTTATCTCCGTAGGATGATGCGCGTAATCGTCTATTATAAGTATATCCGAATCCAGATGCGTTATCATGAAACGCCTGTCAGCCCCTTTGAATTCCCCGATAACATCTCTTATGAAATTAAACTTCAGCCCAAGCTCCATTGCCACGCCTATCGCGGCCAGGCTGTTCAGCACATTGTGCATACCTAATATGGAAAGTTTTATCCTGCCGAGCTTTTCGCCTTTATAACTCACGTCGAATTCGGAGCCTTTCAGGCCCATAAGCTTTACATTCTCCGCCTTTATATCGCTATCCTCGGAGATGCCGTATTTTACGATCCTCTTCTTTGACTCCCCGGCTATATTTTTAAGGTTTTCGTCTTCGGCGCATACGAAAGCGCACCCTTCGTCCTTTGTGTTGTCGATAAACTGCTTATACGCGCTCAGGACATTATCCATCGTATTGTAATAATCCATATGCTCCCTGTCTATATTCGTGCTTATGCTGTAAAGAGGGTTAAGCAGGATAAACGAACCGTCGGATTCATCCGCTTCGGTTACCATAATATCGCTTTGGCCGAACTTGGCGTTGCCTTCTAAAAAATCCACATCGGCTCCTATGAATACCGTAGGGTCAAGCCCTGCCTTTATCAACAAGAGCGAGACAAGCGATGTTGTGGTGGTTTTGCCATGCGCGCCCGAAACAGCTATTGCTTTCTTGTCCTGCATAAGCATAGCCAGCGCTTCCATCCGCTTCAACACAGGCAGATTCTTCAGCTTTGCCTCCATATATTCAGGGTTCGTATCTTTTATGCACGAAGAATACACCACTATATCCGCGCCTTCTATATTTTCCGCGCGATGGCCTATTTTAATAGCCATGCCCATTTCCTCAAGCCTGTCGGTAACCTTTGACTTTTTCAAATCGGAACCCTGCACAGAATAACCATGGCAATGAAAAACCTCCGCGAGGCCGCTCATACCTATGCCGCCTATACCTATAAAATGCACAGCCTTTCCCTGTATCATCTATAAAGCTCCTTTATCAAAATTTTGCAGGCATCCGGTTTATCAGCCCGCTCAGCCCCGGACGACATGGCGTTCAAAATATCCCTATTCATTAATTTCGATATGGCGTCCCGCATAACACCTGGAGTTAAATCCTTTTCCTCCAGCAGTACCCCGCAGCCTGTCTTTTCCAGCGCCATCGCGTTAAATCTCTGATGCCCGCCGGCGTGCGGATAAGGCACCAGTATAGCGGGTATGCCCAGCGCGGATAATTCGGATATTGTCATGGCGCCTGCCCTGGAAATTACAAAATCGCATTCATTATAAAGCCTTGCCATATGTTCTGTAAAGGAAAATACCCTGTTTTTTACGCCTATTTTATCGTAGGATTTTTCCACCTCTTCGGTGTCGTCTTTTCCGGCAATATGAACAAGATTCAGCCTGTTTCTTCCGTTTTCCTCCATAAGACTTACAGCTTCCGGAACGATGGTGTTTAACTTATGCGCGCCCTGACTGCCTCCGATTATAAGCACATTGAAAAAATCCTGAGCCCCCGCTTTTTTATCCCTTTTAAGCCCTTCCCTGAGAGGATTCCCGGAAAAAACAATCTTTGATTCGAAATCTCTCAGGAACGTCCTGGCGTCCGGAAAGCTTATGGCAATCCTGTCTGCGAATCTCGCGAGTATCCTGTTTGTCCTGCCCGGATAAGCATTCTGCTCGTGTATAATCGTCCTGGCGCCCAAAAGGCTGGAGAGCAAAACTATGGGGCCGGAAACATATCCCCCGAAACCAATAACGGTGTCAGGCTTGAATTTCAAAAGCAAAAATACGGATTTTATGGTCCCTATAAAAAGTCTTGTTAAAAAACTCAATATACTGAAAATGCCCCCGGATTGGAGCGGCGTTATAGGCAATGCGATAAAATTTACGCCTTTTCCTGATACAATATCCCTGTCCTGCTTCCTGGATGATATTACAAACAATACCTCCCCGATGTTTCTTGCCTTAATCTCCTTCGCCAATGCCAGCGCGGGAAGTATATGCCCGCCTGTCCCGCCGCCCGCTATCAAAATTTTCATAACCGCCTGCCCGCCTCAACCTCTCTAAGTTTACACTTCAAGCAATACTCGTTTTGTAAACTTATTTTAGGAATTTGAGATATTAATTAATATCGCCACGCCGATGATGCTGAATATTAACGCCGAGCCGCCGTAACTGATAAAAGGCAGAGGCAGGCCTTTGGTAGGTATCGCGCCGGTCGAAACAGCTATGTTTATGACCGCCTTCAGCCCGATACTTGTAGTTATGCCAAAGGCCAGAAGCCTGCCGAATAAATCTTTTGCCTTTATCGAAATCTGTATGCCAAGCCATACAAACATAACAAACAATGCCGCAACCGACAATGTCCCTATAAGCCCAGCCTCTTCCCCTATTATCGAAAATATGAAATCCGTATGCGCCTGCGGCAGATAAAACAGTTTTTGCTTAGAACACCCCAGGCCGAGCCCAAATATGCCGCCCGAGCCAAGCGCCAGGAATGACTGAATTATCTGAAAGCCAGCGCCCTGAGTATCGCTCCATGGATCAAGATAGCTTGTTATACGCCGCAATCTATACGCTACTTTAAATATCAGGAAATAAAAGACAGGGATAACAGGGATAAGAAAAGGCAAAAAATACGCCATGTTGACGCCTGAGACGAACATCATGATAAGGCCTACCGCCAGGATGCAGACCGAGCTCCCCAGATCAGGCTGTAAAAGTATGAGCAAGACGGAAAAGCCTATCACCATTAAAGGAGGCATAAACCCCTGCATAAAATTTCTTATGACCGCCTGCTTTCTGTCGAGTATATCCGCGATATAGACTATCAGGAAAAATCCGGCGAATTCCGAAGGCTGAAATCCTATAAAACCAAGCTTCACCCACCTCTTCGCTCCGCCCGCTTCCCTGCCTATGCCCGGCAAAAGCGCAAGCATAAGCCCCGCTATGGAAACCGCAAGCAGTACCTTGGAATATTTCCTCAAATCCTTATAATCTTTCTTTAAAAAAAATCTTGCCAGCAAAATACCAAACACAAAATGCATAAGATGCCTTTTCAAATAATACGCGCTGTCGCCATACTGTTCGTACGCGTAACAGCTCGACGCGGAATAGATCATGACTATGCCTATGCATAAGAGCGTAGTGGCGATTATCAGAATATGCTGGCTGTCCTTATTCAGATTTTCTAATTTCATTTACGAGTTCCTTAAAAATTCTGCCGCGTTCCTCATAGTTTTTAAACATATCGAAACTGGAACACCCGGGGGAAAGCAATACCTTTCCTCCTCTTTTTGCCCTCTTAAACCCCTCGGATACCGCCTGTTCGAAAGAATCCGCCTCGAATATAGGCTTTACTCCGTCCAAACCCTCTTTAATCTGCGGCCTGGCCTCTCCTATCGAAATTATATAATCTACCTTTTTCTCTACGAGATGTTTCAGCAGGCCGAAGTCTCCGCCTTTATATCTTCCGCCCATAATAAGAATGATATTCTCCTCGAGTGATTTTAATGCCCACCCCACGCTGGAGATAGTCGTGGCCTTCGAATCATTTATGAAATTAACGCCGTTCACATCGGCTACATGCTCAAGCCTGTGCTCTATGCCTTTAAAATTCCTGATAACCTCCAGCATTTTGTTTTCATCCACCCCCATAACGGAAGCCGCCGACATCGCCGCCAGGAAATTCTCGTTTAATATCCTGTGCGCCTGCCCAAAATTTTTATATTCATTGAAAAACTCCACCTTCGGGCCCTTTATGATGCCCGCTATCTCGTTTAAAAACTCGTCATTCTTGTTCAGGAAAAGCGTATCTTCTTTATCCTGGTTAAGGAAAATCCTGCATTTCGCGGAGATATACTCATTCATATCCTTGTGCCTGTCCAGATGATTATCGGAAATATTCAATATAACGCCTGCTTTTGGCTTAAACTTATCTATCAATTCGAGCTGGAAAGAGCTGACTTCCAAAACCACTACGGAATTCCTTTTTATCTTTTTTATCTCCCCGGAGAAAGGGTTTCCGATATTACCGCACACGATCGCGTCAAGGCCGGAGCTTTTTATCATCTGCCCGATAAGGGTCGTGGTCGTAGTTTTGCCGCTGGTGCCCGTTACCGCTATAATAGGCACGGACACGGGGCACATGGTGTAAGCTAATTCCAATTCGCTTATTACGGGCATCTTCCTCGCCCTGGCGATTTTTACCGGCTGAGCGTCCGGCCTTACGCCCGGGCTGACTATCATATAGTCCGACTTTTTTATAAACTTGTCCGTATGGGCTCCAAGCTCCACATTCTCCGGGCTTACCACGCCTTCCTTGACCAGCAAATCCCTGGATTTCCTCGTTGCTTCGTCATCCTTGAACTCTGTGATAAAAACAGTATCCTTGCGGCCGGCGAGAAGCCTTGCCGCCCCTATCCCGCTTTTTGCCAGGCCAACGACTACAGCTTTTGCCATTTTTATCCTTCCTCTCCCAATCCTGCGGCTTTATGCTCTGTAAGTTTACACTTCAAGCAATACTCGTTTTGTAAACTTAGCGGAGTTTTAAAGTAGAGAAACTCAATAAAACCAATATTATCGCGATTATCCAGAACCTTATCGTAACCTTCGATTCGTGCCAGCCGCACATCTCGAAATGATGATGTATCGGGGCTATTTTAAATATCCTTTTGCCTGTCATTCTGAAAGATATCATCTGCAGAAGAACTGACAATGCCTCTACCACGAATATACCGCCTACCAGGAATAAAAGCATCTCTTTTTTTATAAAAACAGCTACCGTGCCCAGCGCGCCGCCCAGCGCCAGGGCTCCGGTGTCCCCCATAAATATAGAAGCGGGATATGAGTTATACCACAAAAATCCGAGGCCGGCGCCTATTATAGACGCGCAAAAAACAGTCAGCTCTGCCGCTTCGGGAAGATAATAGATGCCGAGATATTCCGCGAACTTAACATGGCCTGTCACATAACTCATGCCCGTATAAGTTATCGCCGTCATTATTATCGTGCCTATCGCGAGGCCGTCCAGGCCATCCGTGATATTCACGGCATTCGAGCACGCCGAGATCACGATTATCACGAAAGGTATATAAAAAATCCCGAGATCTATAGCTATGTTTTTGAAAAATGGGAATTCGAGCACCTTGGTATTATCCGGATTCCAGTACAAAAACAATGCCACTAAGAGCCCTATCAAAGCCTGGAAAAAAAGTTTTGTCCTTTTATTAAGCCCTCTTTTGCCTGATTTGGTTTTCTTATATACAAGTTTTTTATAGTCATCCACAAAACCCAAAGCGCCCATGTAAAGCGTAACGAAAAGCGCCAGCAGTAAATACAGGTTATTCAATTCTGCCCAGAGCAGGGTAGACGCGAAAACGCCTATTAAAACCAGGATGCCGCCCATCGTAGGCGTCCCCTGCTTGTTTTTGTGTTTCTCGTATAGATTCGGGCATTCCTGCTGTCTTACGTTTTCGCCTATCTTAAGCGCCTGCAATTTCCTTATTATCGGAGGCGCGAGAATAACTGTTATCAAAAATGCCGTAATGCTGGCAAATGCCGCCCTGAAAGTAATATACTTAAAAACATTGAAAACAGTAAAGTATTCTCTGAGGGGATAAAGTAAATAGTATAGCATTTAAGATTTTTTCCTTTCAAATTGTTTTGAATTGAGTTTCCAGATCGCCTACGATTTCTTCCATTCTCATTGCGCGCGAACCTTTTACCAAGATAGTATCGCCTTTTTTGATCAGGCTGGATACCTTTTCCCTGGCTTCCTTCATGACGGCGCAAAGTTTTATCTTCCTTTCGCTCATGCCTGCTTCCTGCGCCCCTCTCGCTACATGCTCCGCGAGCTTCCCGACGGCCACTATAAGGTCTATCCCTGATTCCGCGGCCTGCTTCCCGACCAGGTGGTGAAACCTTCCCGAAAATGTGCCCAGTTCCAGCATGTCGCCGGCTATAAGCACTTTCCTGCCTTCGGTGGTCATATCCCTTAATGCCTCTATTGCCTGTTTCATCGACTGCGGATTGGCATTATAACTATCGTTTATTATTTTTATATCTCCGAATTTTTTAACTTCCATTCTCATATTAGGCACTCTGAATTCCTTCAAGGCGTCTTTTATCTCGTCTATAGATATGCCAAAATCCCACGCGCAGGCTATGGCGCTGAGCGCATTATAAACATTGTGCCTGCCGAGCACGCCCAGCGATATATCCCATTTTTCATTCAGCCTGAAACTTATACCGTCAGGCTCCAGGCTTATTTTATCGGCGCGAAAATCGGCCTCTTTATCGAAGCCAAACCATGTTATTTTAAGCCCGGTTTTTATTTTCCTGAGATATTCGTCATCTGCGTTTAAAATGAGCCTCGCGCCATCACTCATATGCTCGAGCATTTCTATCTTTGCCTTAAAAACCGTATCCGTATCCTCCAGATATTCCAGATGCGAAGGTCCTATATTCGTAATAATGGCTATAGTAGGCCTGGCGATTTCCGAAAGCCGCCTTATTTCCCCCAAATGATTCGTGCCCATTTCCAATACCGCTATGTCATGCTCGCTGTTTAAACGCATCAGGGTAAGCGGCACTCCTATATTATTATTTTCCGTTCCGAAATTTTTCAGCGCGTTGAATTTTTTATTCAATATAGCCGCCGTCATCTCTTTGGTGGTAGTCTTGCCGTTCGATCCGGTAATGCCTATTATAGGTATAGCGAACCTGGATCTGTGGAAATTCCCGATATCTCCAAGCGCTTTTATGCTGTCGTTGACAGAGATAAATGAGACATCCGGCAGTTTAAAATTAGCGTTTGTAATGCCTCCTTCCTGCACCAGCACGCCTCCGGCGCCTTTGGAAACAGCGTCAAGGATAAAGCTATGTCCGTCGAACTTTTCGCCTTTTATAGCCAGGAAGAGCTCGCCTTTTTTTATCTTGCGGGTATCCGTAGATATGCCCGTCAGTATTTCATCCGCATTCCCGGATAACAGCCTTCCTTTTGCCGCGGTTAAGATATCTCTGACTGTAAACATAAGCCTGCCTCCTTTAGTATTCGTTTTACGACCTCCCTGTCATCGAACGGAATCGTAGTATCCCTGAATATCTGATATGTTTCATGCCCTTTTCCAGCAACCAAAACAATATCGCCTTCCCTGGCCTCCAGCACAGCCTTTTTAATAGCGTTAAACCTGTCCGGTTCTATTGTATAATTATTTCTTCCCGGGCCTATGCCTTTGGTAATCTCATTTATTATATCTATCGGATCTTCGGCTCTGGGATTATCGCTTGTAATAAAGACAATGTCCGAAAGCTCTGCGGATATCTTTCCCATGGCGGGCCTTTTGGACCTGTCGCGGTTGCCTCCACAGCCGAATACAGAAATAAGCCTTTCCGGCTTGAGTTCCCGCAGAGATTTAAGCACATTCATAAGCCCGTCTTCCGTATGCGCGTAATCGACGTAAACCGAAAATTTTTGGCCGCATCCTATGCTTTCCAGCCTTCCAGGCAGGCCTTTTAGCGCTTCGATGCCCGCCTTGATATCTCTTGTTTTCATTCCAATGGCAATGCCTGCGCCGACGCTGGCTAAAATATTATAAATATTATGGCGGCCGATCAGGCGCGACTCGATATCTGTCTGCGGCGCAAAGCCTGATTTATGCGCCTCGAGCTTGAATTTCAGCCCATCACAGGAAAGCTGGATGTCTTTTGCCATAATGTCTGCTTCGCGGTCTATGCCATAAGTAAGTATCCCTGCTTTCTTTTCGCTTTCAACCTTCTCTATTATTTTTTTTGACGCAGGGTCGTCTATATTCACTATAGCAAAGCCTCCTTTTTTTATTTTCGAGAACAATTTAAGCTTCGCGTTCAAATAATCATCCATATTCTTATGAAAATCCATATGTTCCCTGGTAAGATTCGTAAATACGGCCGCGTCGAATTGCAGAGTTTCGACCCTCCCTTGTTCCAGGGAATGCGAAGAAATCTCCATCACGCAGCAATTCAGTTTTTCCTTCCGCATGCCCGCCAAAAGAGAATAAAGTTCGAGCGAACCCGGAGTGGTATTTACGCTGGGTATAGAACGCCTTCCGAACCTGTAATTCACGGTTCCTATGACGCCCGCTTCTTCGTTTTTTGCCTTAAACATGCTTTCTATCAGATATGTAATGGTGGTTTTTCCGTTTGTGCCGGTAATGCCGACAAGGCGCATTTTGCTGGAAATATCCCCGAAATAAGCCCTGGACGCCTGAGCAAGCGCGAGCCTCGCGTCTTTTGCGTATATAAAGGTATCGCCTCTTTTAAATATGCCTTTATTGCCGGCGTCAAGCAATATCGCGCTGGCGCCCCTGCTTATCGCCTCATCGATGAAATCCGCGCCGTCCACCCTGGACCCTTTTAACGCGATAAACAGGCAGCCCGGCTTAACGGCTTTGGAATCGCAGGCGATCCCGCTTATCTCAAGGTTTGTTTTGCCTTCTACTTTTACTACCCCATCCAGCTTTCCGATGATATTCTTTAATTTCATTTTGTAAACTTGGGCCATACCTTATAATAGCTCATCAGCTCCGAGGCCACTTTTTTAAATACAGGGGCGCAGACCACGCCGCCATAATATATCGGGCGCGGCTCATCCATTATCACGACTATAACGAACCTGGGGTCGTCGTACGGCACAAAACCTATAAAAGAAGCCGTGAATTTTCTGTGCGAATAAGTGCCGTTAGGCTCTACCTTCTGGGCAGTGCCTGTCTTACCTGCAGGAAAATACCCTTTTACCTCGGCAAGCTCTGCCGTCCCGCTGTCCACAACCCCCCTTAAAATATTTCTCATCTCGTTGGCTGTCTCTTCCGAGATCACACGCTGTGGTTTTTTCGATTCAAAGTTCTGTATAACGCGGCCGGCGCGGTCCTGTATTCTATCGACAATCCTGGGTTTCACAAGATTGCCGCCATTCGCCAAAGCTGACATCGCGCAGGCAAGCTGAATTGCTGTTACGGTTACCTCCTGGCCCATAGCGATACTGCACAGAGAAAGCTTTGACCAGGTATTGGGATGCGTAGTAACCCCATTTACCTCTCCCGGCAATTCTATGCCGGTTTTCGCGCCGAACCCAAATTTTTTTATATACTTATAAAATCTGTCTTTTCCAAGCCGTTGGGCCGCTTTCATAGTGCCTATATTCGAAGAATATTTAATAACATCCCTGAATTCAAGCCAGCCATGAGGCGTATGGTCATGATATGTATGGCCGCACCATCTATATTCGCCGTTTTCGCAGAAAAATTTTTCGCCGGGCCGAACCGCCTTTTCTTCCAGCAAGCTGGAAGCCGCTACTATCTTAAAACTTGATCCGGGCTCAAAAAAATCGCATACTACCCTATTCCTTCTGAAATCAGGCGGCGAGGCCTTTGGGTTATTAGGGTCGAAATTCGGCCTATTGCTGAGCGCCAATATATCCCCCGTAAAAGGATCCATTACGATTATGCACGCGCCTTTAGCGTGATATTTTTCATATCCGTTCTCCAGCTCTCTTTCTGCGAATGATTGTATTAAACTGTCTATGGTAAGGACAAGATTATCTCCATCAACCGGCCGCACTTCTTTGTATTCATAACCTGGGACCTCGCGCTGTTTGGCATCCCTTATCGCATATCTATATCCGTTTATGCCTTTTAAATACTTGTCGAATTTCAACTCCAGGCCTTCCAGGCCATTATTATCCGTATCCGTAAAGCCGAGGACATGGCTTGCTGTATGGCCGTTAGGATACGCCCTCTGCGGCTCTTTGATGAAATCCACGCCTTTAATATCAAGAGACTGCACGGCCCTGGCGGCATCCGGAGACACCTTACGGGCCAGCCACACAAAACCTCTTTTCTGGCTTAGTTTATTGTATATCTCCTGCTGGCTCAAGCCAAGAATACGCGCAAGCTTCTGGCTGGATATTCCCTTATCCTTTATCTTAAAAGGCTCGGCAAAAATAGAATTCAGATTTATGGTTATGGCGAGTTCTTTCAGGTTCCGGTCGTAGATTACGCCGCGCTTTGGGAGAAGCGGCACCACCATTTTATATTGGCTGAAAGCAATGCTTGACAGGGATTTTGCTGCGCCTAACTGGACAAAAACTAATCTGACGCCTAACAGCAGGAATGCTGCGATCAGGACATACAGAACTTTCCTTATGCGAGAAGGAGTTCCTTTATACACGAATATTACCTATTTTTTTAACGGCCTTTTACGAATAGATTGGCTAAAGAGCCTTTTTGCGCTATTTTTACTACCTGCCATTTGGAAGGCATGGATAACTCTACTTCCTTAGCTAAGAGTTTTCTCTCAAGAGTGACAGGTGACCTCAAATTTAAGACATTATATACTAAAATCTTATTGTGGTCAAACAACTTTGCGTACACATCGCTATTTTGCTTCACTTTCAGGCCCATCTGATATATCAAAGCCTGCTGGTTTACATACACAACCGCCACAAAAGTCACCGCTAAAATCATCGCGAGTATTCGAGAACAGCGGTTATCGGTGTTTTTCTCCATCTTTCAAAGCCTTTCTGCGGCTCGAAGCTTGGCGCTTCTGGAACGCGGGTTCGCGGATACCTCGTTTTCATCCGCCACGACAGGTTTTTTGGTAAGGATATTAAAAAGGCCTTCCGCCTTGAATTCCCTGAAAGTATTTTTTGCGATTCTGTCTTCTAAAGAATGAAATGATATGACGCAGGCCCTGGCGCCTCTTTCAAGCGCTTCAGGCAATCCGCTTAATGCCTCTCTTATAGAACCAAGCTCGTCATTGACCTTTATGCGAAGTGCCTGGAATGTCCTGGTGGCGGGATGAATCTTGTATTTACTATGGCTATACGGGATGCTGCGCAAAACGATATCCCGCAATTCGAATGTCGTGGATATTTCCTTCTTCTTTCTTTCTTCGGCTATACGCCTGGCTATTCTTTTGCAAAACCTCTCTTCGCCCAAGTTTTTTATAATATCGGAAAGCTCTGCTTCGCTGAGGCCGTTAACCAGTTCTTTTGCCGTAATGCGCTGACTGCGGTCCATGCGCATATCCAAAGGGCCGTCATTTTTTATGCTGAATCCTCTTTGCCACGCCTCCATTTGGATGCTGGATATGCCCAAATCGAATATGATTCCGTTGGCTTTATTCACTCCTATATCTTTAAGTATTTCTATCAGATGCTTAAAATCTTTGTTTATCAATTTGAAAGACCCCTCGAAAGGCCTCAGCCTTTCAGATGCCAATCTCAATGTTTCTTCGTCTCTGTCGATTCCTACCAGCATGCCGCCGGGTGTGATTCTTCGAAGGATTTGCTCGCTATGCCCTGCGCCGCCTATTGTAGCGTCCACTATTATCTGGCCCGGCGCAGGATTTAAAAAATTTACCGCCTCTTTCGCTAATACCGGGTTATGCGAATAGCTTTTTTCCATTGTTGCTTCTCAATATCTTGTAAATCTCCTCGCTTGCCGCAAGGCATTTCGGGTCTATGTTCAAAGACCGCGTCCTGCGTATGCTTTCCACGGGGATATCAAAAAAATTTGTTTCACAAACCCTGCATCTGGAAATATTATGAGAATTATGATTACGCGTGTTCATAAAACCTCCCTCCCTATTTTTCCTCGATTAGTTTCTCGGCTACCTCTTCGAATGTATCTTTGGATTTGGAATAATACTCTTCCCAAAGCTCATGGCTCCATATTTCGATACGGTTTGATACGCCGATAATATACACCTCCTTTTTTATTTCCGCATAGTCCTTCAGGTATGACGGAATGAGTATCCTGCCCTGCTTGTCGGGAATCATTTCCGATGCGCCTGAAAAATACAGCCTGTTGAATTTTCTGGATTCCGATTTTGTAAACGATATTGATTTGAATTTTTGCTCCTGGGCTTTCCATTCATCTTCGGCAAACATGAAAAGGCATTTATCCAGGCCGCGCGTAATAAAAAAGCGCTCGACATAATGTTCCTTGAGCGCTTCCCTGAATTTCGCCGGGATTATAATGCGTTGCTTCCTGTCCAGCGTGTGTTTAAATTCTCCGTAAAACATTAAATTCTCCGCTTACATGTTTTACTAAATCCGCCGAAGCTGTTTAGCGAAGGCGGATGCTTTCCTCCACTTTTCCCCACTTTGCTCCACTTGTAATCAAAGTTTACCCTAATAGTGTTTTTATGTCAAGCGAAAAAATGACTTTTTTTGGGATTCTACTATATGCGGGGTATATTATTATTTATATATGCTAAATGTAGCGCGATGTGGCGCGCGTAAGTTTACAAAACAAGTATTGCTTCAAATGTAAACTTATAAGTATACACTTCAAGCAATACTCATTTTGTCAACTTAGAGATGTCAATGGAGATTTGGTGTTTGAGGGCTTCGAGGGATTTGAACTTTTTCTCGTTTCTTATCTTTTGCTTAAATATAACTTCTATATCTCTCCCATAAATATTTTTATTAAAATTGAATATATGCGCCTCGATTATTTTACGGGCGCTTATATTCAATATGCCTTTGCATGTTTTTCCATCCAGCGCAATGTCCACGCCATACACACCGCTCGGAGGAATGGATTCATGATGAGGATCGATGTTCGCGGTGGGAAAACCTATTTTTCTGCCAAGCCTCTTCCCTTTCACGACAGTGCCCAGGATAGTCACCGGACGGCCCAATAATTCCGAGGCAAGTTTCAAGTCGCCTTTTTCTATCGCCTTCCTTATTCTTGTGCTGGAAACAAAACTTCCGCCTATCTTCAAAGGCGGAATGCTGTATAATTTAAAATTGTAGATCCGGCTTAATTTTTTCAACAGCCCCGCGTCGCCTTTTTCTTTAAAGCCGAATAAAAAATTCCCGCCGGCAACAAGCGTCTTGAGGTTCAATTTATCCACAAGGGTATCTTTTACAAAATCTTCCGGCTTGAGTTTCGAGAAATTTTTCGTGAATCTCTCCACAAAACAATAATCCACGCCCATTCTCTTTATCAATTTTATCCTGTGGTTCAAAGACATTAAAAGCGGGATTTTGAAACCCGGATTCAAGACCTTTACGGGATGAGGATCGAACGTAATAACTACGCTTTTCAGGCGTTTCTTTTCCGCCTCTTGCAGGAGCTTTTTCAAAATCACCTGATGGCCTTTATGAACGCCGTCAAATATGCCTATCGTAACTGACGTAGGATATGATATCTTTTTCATTTACATCATCCAGATTCTTTGAATCTTCCAATAAAAAATCTCCGGAAGCGCTTCTTACAAGGCCCGACATATGGCTGGGAACTCCGAGGGTATTTCCGATATCTTCGCATAATGTCCTCACATAAGTGCCCTTCGAACACCTGACCTTAAAAGTCATTTCCGGGAAATTAAAATCGAGCATTTCAAGACTGCTTATTTTTATTTTTCGGGGTTCTCTTTCTATTGTCTTGCCGGACCTGGCCAGCTGGTAAAGCTTTTTACCCTTATGTTTTATCGCGGACACCATCGGAGGAACCTGCTCTATATCGCCCCTGAAATTATCCAGAGCCTTTTCCACGGCTTTCGCATCGAGGCCGCTTATGTTTTTTTCTTCTATAACCTTGCCGTACGCGTCCTGCGTGTCCGTCTTTTTTCCGAAAAAAACTTTCGCGATATACTCCTTGTCATCGTTCGTAAAGGTGTTCGATAATTTCGTGGCCTTGCCCAATAGCATCACGAGAACGCCGGTTGCCATCGGATCCAGGGTCCCGGCATGGCCAACGCGTTTTATATTGAATTTCCGCCTGATAAAATTTACGACATCGTGAGAGGTGATTCCTCGAGGCTTGTTCACAACCAAAATTCCATCCAGCTGCATTGTCCTCCTGTGTAAGTTTACAAAACAAGTATTGCTTGAAGTGTATACTTAGCGAAGTGTTTGTTTTGCCTTATCAAGGACTTTTTTCTCCACATCCTCGATTTTGCCGAATATCGTACATCCGCTCGCGGTAGGATGCCCGCCGCCACCGAATTCAGCCGCGAGCTTATTCACGTCCACCTTGCCTTTGGACCGGAAACTCACTTTCACCCTGTCCTCGGTACCTGTCTCCCTGAAAAGTATGGCTATCTCTACGCCGTCTATCGAGCGGGGAAAAGATATAATCCCTTCCGTGCCCTCCAGGGATGCTTTGGTCTTTTTTAACATCTCTTTCGTAACCCAGAGCCAGGCTATCTTCCCGTCATCCGTAAGTTTCATAGTCTGCAATGACTCTCCCAGAAGATTGGTATCCTGCAAACTGCTCGTTTCGTAAATCTTTGTATGCATCTCATACGGCTCCACGCCTATATCTATGAGTTCCGCGGCTATCCTGTGAGTTTTAGAAGACGTATTGGAATACCTGAAAGAGCCCGTATCCGTCATAATCGCGGTATATAAGCTGACAGCCTCCTCCATCTCTATCTTCATCTTGAATGCCTTGAATAAATCATAAACCATTTCACCCGCGCTTGAAATTTCCGGCTCCACCCAGTTATATTTCCCGAAATCTATATTCGAAATATGATGGTCTACATTGATAATCACGCTGTCTTTTTTGATATACTCATTCACTCTCCCGATTCTCATAAGATCCGGGCAGTCCAGGATAATGACCGCCTGAAAATTAAAATCGCCCGGTATCTCTTTCATTATAAGCTCTGTCCCCTTCATGAACTGCAGCATGTTTGGAACAGGGCTTTCGTTCAGCATAACGGATTCCTTGCCAAGTTTTTTCAATAAACACGACATCGCCACCTGACTGCCTATCGCGTCGCCTTCGGGATTGATATGGCTTGTGATCAGAAACTTATTAAACTTTTTTATCGCCTGCTTGACTGTTCTGACGCTCATTTTTTATCCTTTCGAATGTCTTTTCCAGGTTTATACTGTATTCTATCGAATTGTCTAATTTGAAATAAAGTTCCGGCACATATCTCAATTTCATTCTCTCCGCTATAAGTTTTCTTATAAAGCCTATGGCGCTTTTGATGCCTTTCAGGCTTTCCTCTTTGACGTCGTCATCCCCGAGTATGCTGAAATAAATCCTGGCATATCTCAAATCGCCCGTAAGATCGATCCTTGTAATAGTTACAAACCCTATCCTTGGATCCTTAAGATCCTCTTGCAGTATCCTTGAGATTTCCTTCTTTAACTGGCCCTCCACCCTCTCTGATCGTATGCCCATCACATCTCCTTTGCCCTTGTCAGCTTGCCGAATACATCCAGGCACTTCTTCGGATCCTTCTCTCTTAAAAACAGCTCTATCTCTTTCCTGATCCTGCCCGCGTTCACCTCGCCTAAAAGCCCGTCCAGCACCGCTTCTCTGATAAGCCTTTTTGTGCGTGGTTCTATCCTGAACCCAAACCTCACCGAAAACCTTACGGCCCTGAAAATCCTTGTGGGGTCATCCATAAAGCTTTTATCGTGCAACACCCTTATCACGCCTTTTTTTAAATCCTTCCGGCCGTTGTAAAAATCCACCAATTCGCCGAAGTCTTCTTTATTCAAAGCCATTGCCATTGCGTTTATCGTAAAATCCCTCCTGAACAGGTCGTCTTTTATCGCGCCCGGCGCAACATCCGGATAGGCGGCAGGATGTTTATAGAATTCTCTTCGGGCTGTAACAATATCTATCCTCCTCCCGTCCGATTCAATAGTAGCCGTCCCGAATGCCCTGTATGTCGTCAATTTGCCCTTCAAGACCTTATTCAAAGCTTGTGCGAATTTAATCCCATCCCCTTCGATGACAAAATCCAGGTCATAATTAGATATGCCTAACAATTTATCCCTTACAGGCCCGCCTACCATGTAAGCCTTGACCTTCAACTTATCCGCTATTTTGCCTACCTGCTCCGCAATCTCCATAATCCAAACCTCCGTAAGTTTACACTTCAAGCAATACTCGTTTGTAAACTTAGCGTGAAATTCGCAATATCCCTCGCGGCGTCAGGATACCTTAAAAGCTTTATCCTTGTCCTGGTGCCAATCAGCCTTTCCGGATAAACCGCAAATTCCTTTATAAAACCGCAAACCTCTTTTATATTATTAGCCTTTACCGCAGTCCCGTACCCTTCCAGAATCTTGCAATTCCTCGTTTCCTGGCCCAGTATAGGCTTAACTATCACCATAGGCAAAGTTTTTGAAAGCGCCTCAGAAATAGTCAGGCCGCCCGGCTTTGTAACTATTATATCGCTTATCTCCATAAATTCATCCACATTATTCATATAACCAAATACCTTCAGCCTGATTTTTAAATTTTTACTCATCCCGCTTAACTCGCGAAATAAAGCGTCGTTCTTGCCGCATATCGCGATTAACTGCATCTTATCCCGTATCTCCGGGTCCATACCATTCATCTCTGCCGCTATCTCTATCATAGGCCCTGTGCCGAACCCTCCGCTCATGATAAGCGCGTTGAAAAACCCAGGCTCTATCCCCAGCTGTTTCATCAGCGATTCTTTGCCTTTTGAAACACCGAATACCGGATCGCACGGGATACCCATGATTTTTATCTTTTCTTCCGGCACGCCCCGTTTCAATAAATCGTTCTTTGTCCTCTGTATAGCCCCTATAAAATAATCCGATGACCTTGCCATCCAGAAAGAATGCCCTATAAAATCGGTTACCACGGTCACTAATTTTCCCGCAAACTCCCCCTTATCCTTCAGCCCTGAAACAATCTCGCTTGGGACAAAATGCGTAGACACCACCACATCCGGCTTCTCACTTCTGACAAACTCTATGAATTTCCTGGAATTTACCCTGTGCAAAAATCTCCTCACCGGAGCCATGAAAAAATCCACTGCCCTGCAGTCCAATAAATAATAAAACAATCCCCACAAAGTCGGCGTCCTGTTTATAAGGAATAAATAGACATTCGGATAGGACGCTTTAAAAAAACTGTTCGTATAATCAAGAAAATCTACATTCTTGACTTCGATGCCCTTATATCCGGCCAACGCCTTTTCTATTGCCATGGCGGCCTTTTTATGCCCAACTCCGGCGTATGCGTATGTAATCAGAATTTTCATATTAGAAAAGTGTGTAAATAAACGGCGCGACAGCCGATGACTGCGTAAAAAATATCAATAAGCCCAACAATAAAAGCACCACGACTATCGGTATCATCCACCAGAGCTTCCTCTGCCACAGGAAGCCAAAAAGCTCCCCTAAAATTTTTACCCGTCCTTTAATACCCATTTAACAGCCTCCATAAGGTTATTCATGATAAAATCCGGTTTATCCCGCCAGGTCTTCGCGTCTTCCGGGGTTTCCTTGCCCGTAAGAAGAAGAATTGTTTTACAGCCTATGTTTTTTCCTGCTCCTACATCGAGCCTTGAGTCCCCTATGAAATACGCCTTTTTAAAATCTATGTCCAGGCCTTTTGTCGCCCTTTTTATCTGCCCAATATTCGGCTTCCTGCAATCGCACCCGGCATCGCTCGCGTGAGTACAATAAGAAACCCACCTGATCTTTCCGCCCTTAGCCTCTATCTCCTTAAGCATATTCGCGGTAATCTCGTCAAGCGCCGCCTGCGAAAAAAGCCCTTTAGCCACGCCCGCCTGATTAGATATTACAAATATCTCATAGCCATGCTCATTAAGAAGCTTTATAGCGTCTATCGCGCCAGGCAAAAACTCGAATTCCGCCCAGGATTTTATATAATCCCCAAATCCAGGATCCTTATTTATTACTCCGTCTCTATCCAAAAATATCGCTTTCATCCTTTTACCCCGTAAGTTTACACTTCAAGCAATACTCGTTTTGTAAACTTATTTTTTGTTTTTCAACTCCCAGTACTTGGCATAGCTGAAAACCTGATACAAGGCGCCGTTCATTGCCACCACGAATCCGACTATGCCGTCTTTATAACCCTTCTTCCCGACGTATGCCCTGAGAAACCTGTCAACGGCTTTCCATAGCATCAGGCATACGCCCATCTTCCTCTTATCGTTAAACCATTTCTGCGCCTCGAGGGTTGTCTGGCCGTTAAGGCCCCTGAAGAGCTCAGCGAAATCCTCATAGCCCTTGTGAATAATGTCGCTTTTCAGCCTGCCGCAATGGCCGTCATAAAAAACCCTTGGATGCACTCCGGTCTCTTCATACCTGAATTTAGACTTTTTGAACAGCCTGTCTTTCCCCCCTGGATACCAGCCGCCATGTCGAACCCAATAATTGCCTATATACGTCCTGAGAGGTATATTGTATACCACATACTGGTCCGATTGAATCGCTTTATTTATTTCATCCTTTAGTTCCGGCGTAACCTCTTCATCCGCATCCAGGCTCAATACCCATTCATTCTTCGCCCTTTGATACGCCCAGTTCCTGTGAACGCCTTCTATATCCATCTTTCTCTGAAACACCAAGGCCCCATTCGCCTTAGCAATCTCCACCGTCCTGTCAGAGCTGAAATCATCCACCACTATATGCTCATCAGCCCAGCCTTTTGTGCTGTTCACGCACGCGGCAATATTGGCTTCCTCATTGTATGCAATTGTGACTACCGAAAGTTTTTTCATGCGTTTTTATAATATTTTTCCCAGTATATCGCCCATATAATATAATGGCGCCATGCATTTAAAATAGACAATATAAACCCGTGCATCCCATCCCTGAAGCCCATTCTTTTGATATATATCTTGAAAAAAAGTTTCAAAGGCTTGCGCCTCAGCTGATAATTTATCTCATCCAAATCGATCCTTCCTCTATCCTGATACATCACTTTGGCTTCTATCCCTGCGTAATAAAGCTGTCTCGAGATATACTGGCTTATGGAACTAAACGCGTAATGCTCGAGATGCGACTTAAGATTTCCTATATTTCCGTCTACTTTCAAGGTCTCGTGCACGCTATGGCCGATATAACGGGCCCTGCCTCTTTTAAACAGCCTTACATGCCTCTCTGGCCAGCCTCCATGCCCCATAAACCTTCCAAGGAAATAATTCTTCCTCACCAGCTTATACGCCGAAAACCGTCCATTCCCGAATAATACCTTTTCGATATCCTTCCTTAATTCAGGAGAGACCCTTTCATCCGCATCCATCTGCAATATCCAATCGCTGGACGCATTATCAATGCCGATATTCCGCTGGGCATCGTGATCTCCGTTAGACGGATGCGCCACTACCTTTGCCCCATACTTGCGGGCAATATGAGCGGTCTCGTCCACGCTCATATCATCCACTACCACAATCTCATCGCACCACCTAATGCTTTCAAGACACGACACAATCCTGGCTTCCTCATTCTTCGCGATTATCACAGCTGTTATCTTGTTTTTCATATTAAAATAACCGCCTATTGCCTGCTAAGTTTACAAAACGAGTATTGCTTGAAGTGTAAACTTAGAAGCTTTTGGAGCTTTCTTTTCAGGCGCTTCTTATGCGGCTTTATCCTGCCTTTGATATGTATTGCCAAAAGCCTGAGATTCCACGGCTGTCTCAATATCTTTTTTAACTCTTTTTTTCTATCCAAAGACAGGGAGAGATTATGCAATTTAGTATAGCATCTAAAAAACGTGTCTTTATCCATATCCGCCAGCATTATCTTGTCCCTGTAATTCTCCTCGTTTACATCATGGAACCCCCACAGCCTGTCATCCCATTTATCCGACTCTATCAGGCCTTTTTGCCTGCCGTATTCCCACAGCTCTGTCCCGGGAAAAGGCGTGGTAACGCATACCCCGATCTGGTCCAACCCTATATCCTTTATAAATTCTATTGTTTTATCCACGTCTTCTTCTGTCTCATAAGGCGAGCCTACCATAAAAGAGCCCATAGGCGCTATGCCATGCTCTTTACATAATCTAACCGCCTCCCGTATCTTATCAAGGGTTACGGACCCCGCCTTTAAATATTCCAAAATCCTCGAAGATCCCGATTCCATGCCCAGGCTTACCGCGCTGATCCCTATCTTTTTAAAATTCTCAAGCACCTCCGCGTCGATATACTTCACATGGCATATCGCGTCTATATTAAGCCTGTTTGTCAGATTTTTCTTAACTACAAGATCGGCGATGTCCTTTACCCGTTTTTTATCCATACTGAAAAGATCGTCATATATCCGCACATCGCGTTGAGGGAAATCCCGCACAAAGTTCTCTATCTGATTTACCACGTACTCCGCCGAATGAAAGCGGGGCTTCTTGAAATACCTCGTCGACGCGCAAAACCTGCACCTGAAAGGGCACCCTCTCGACGTCATAAGGTGCGCCGGGCCGTTTTCATTAATCCCTATCTTCTCGAAATCAGGGGGAGGTATCCTGTCAATCGGCTCGATTACTTCTCTCGGCTCTGTTTTTACGATCCGTCCGCCGTCTTCCCTGTAAACAATGCCTTTTATATCCCTGTTTTTAAGCAGTCCTTTTTCCCCGAAGCTTTTTACAAGCTCAAGAAACGTCTCTTCGCCTTCTCCCAGGACTCCCGCGTCTATATATTCTGGCAAATCCTCCGGAAATAAGCTTATATGCGTACCGCCTATTATGAGAGGGATCGACGGGAAGCTTTCCTTTACCGATTTCGCGGCTTCGAATATCCTCTTATAGCTATAGGTAAGCGCCGTAAACCCTATGATATCCGGCTTGAACTCTTTAATCTTCTCAAGTATGTCCTCTTTATGAAAAGATACATCGAACTCTACTCCGGGACAGTACTTATTTACATAGGACACGAGATATCCAAGCCCTAATTTCGGGAATGCCTCGCCGCGTTTTTCATCCGAATTCAAAAGTATTTTCATGTTTTATATCTTTTCGGCCGCCAGTATCAACTGATCGCCCCTGCCTATCATGTCTCCAAACCACGCGATACTCTTTATCAAATTTTTTCTGAAAGATTTCGAGGGAGCGTAATGCTGGCTATTCCGGACCAATTCTTTTATCCTTAATCCGCTTTTTGACAATATATATTCCAGGCTGGCCCTGTCAAAATGCCAGATATGCTCTGGTATGCCCCATCCATACCATTGCCCCTTCATTACATGTGCGACAAAGCTATCGTGATTCGGCACGCCTATTATAAGCAGTCCGTCATCCTTGACTACCCTGGAAACTTTCTGTATAAACTCTAACGGGTCAAAAATATGCTCCAATATATGGTTTAGAATAACCACATCGAAACTCTTGTCCGCGTACCCGGCCTTTTCGATCCCTATCATCTTAACGTTTAATTTTTTCGAAAGGGCTATATCCACGGCCTTTTTATTTAATTCCAGGCCTTCCGTGTCAAATCCGATTTTCGACGCAGACTCAAGCATAAACCCGACACTGCATCCTATGTCCAGCAATCTGCCCCGCTTTTTATGCCTTGCTATGATATTAACCACGTTGTCCGCGAACATCCTGAAAACCGGCTCGTTTTTAATATAATGTTCACAGTACATTTCCTTATCCGTATAATCTATTTTGGGATAAGGCATGGACCGGAACGTATCGCAGACCTTGCACTTTACGATATCCACGCGCTTATCTTTAAGCCTAAGGTAAGCTTCGAAGCTGTCGGAATTGCATATATTGCATCTGGCGTCTATATCCATAATATTTTATCTTTCAAAAACCATTATGTTCCTGGCCCAATGATCGAAGACATTCTTTCTTTTATTAAGGGCTTTTATCAAATTATCGGTAAGCAGTTTGTTGTAATTCAGGCCCAGAAGCTTGAGCTTATTTTTAACATATCTTTTACTTCTCGGATTTACATGCTTTTGCTTATCGAATCCCAGCCAGTCTTCCCACGTATTGGCCCAGGACAGGATAAGGCGTCTCTCCACGAATCTCTCTATATTTTTTAAAAAAACGTCTTCATACTTGGCTGGAATATGCTCGCCTACCTCTGTGCAATTAACCAGGCGAAACTTTTTACCGGCCAACACCCTCACATCTTTGCTTAAATCCACCTTAAAAGCCTTTTCTTTTATCTCCTGGGGCATATATTTAAAAGCCGCTTCCGCGCCTTCGAACCCGGCCAGCTCATGAATGCCTTTCTTATAAAAATACTCCAGTAAATAGCCGTTAGCGCATCCTATGTCCAGTAAACTTTCGGGTTTGAATATGCCGTCTATCGTTTCCCCATACTCATAATAGACCAGCCTGTTCCTGCCCTTAAATTCCGAATCATCATAAACTTTGTCCACATCCACATCAAACACAGCCCTTTTATCTTTAAAGAATAAATATTCCTTTATCTTTCTTTTGATATTCTTTATCGGGTTTTTCTTCCTGAATATATTCTTCATCCATTACTCCAAAAATCCATAGAATTTCTCGGTTTTGCCTTCAAGAATATCCACCATGTTCCGGAAGCGATGAGCCGTTGTATGCTTAGATCTGGCCAGCGCCTGAGCATTGTCTCCTATTTTTCTTCTCTCTTTGTCGTTTTTTACATAAAAATCCGCCAGTTCCAGCATCTCATTATAATCTTCGAACCAAAGCAGGTGCTTTTTATTGGCGGCAAGCGATTCTATGCCAGAAAACCTCTTGGTCACATAAACAGAGCCGCAGCTCATCGCTACAAAAAACCTGTTGGACGTATAACAATCGTACGGAAAATTACTTGCCCCGAATACTAATTTAGACTGAGAGTAAAATTCGGCTACGTTGTTCCTGATGTTATTCCTGACTTCTACCTTGTATTTCTGGCTTAATTTTTCCAGCGCTATCCTGCGCGTGCTGTGCAAAGGATCTTTGCTTAAAGCGCCTGTAAAGCCTATGTCATATATTTCCGGGGTTTCTATCCTGTGAAACGCATTCGGCATGCAGGACTGCGCCATAAAATAAACCCGTTTAAGATTATACGCTTTTTTATACTCATCGAGCTGGCCGCGGTTACTTAAAAACATTACATCTACCACATCGCTCAGATCCAGGTTTGGTTCCGGATGCGTAGGGTCGGTAAACCAGAACATAACCTTGGTCCCGATCTTTTTCAATTCAGACTTTATATCAAAAAGTACGGGGATAACTTCTTTCAGCCTGAAAATAATATAATCCGGTTTATACGACAGGATAGCGTTTTGCAGTATTTTATAATCCACGTTTCTCATTCCTTCTATCGGCAGGCAGTCATATCCAAGCTTTTCAATTGCCAGGGGCAGTCCGTTTTCGTCAAAACCCAGATGGCTATACCTGAACATCAGATATTGCTCTATAGCGCATACCTTTTTCTTCTTTTCTATTTTGATATTGGCCGAGATATCTTTTAATTTCTTTTTGATTTTAACTGCAATAGTCCCATTTTTTGTTTCTATATTTTCAACAAAAAAACCTATCCAATCCAGTATCTGTACAAGGTTGGCCTTGTCAAAAAAGCTCAGCGATTTTCCATTTTCCTCGAGCGCCTCGTTTTTTACAGCTATCTCTTTTACATCATCCGGCCCTAAATCTTTATGAAGCCCGGACAGGTAATCAAAAACAGCTTTTGGCCGCATGTATTCAAGCGAAGCTCCATCCGTATCCGCAAAGCCGATTTCCGGGCTGTATAAAAAATGCGCGACCGGCAGAAGCTTATCCCAATCATCGGCTGCCAGCTCAAAATCAGCTTCTTTTAATAATCCGATAATACGATCATCCCTGCCAAAATTATCCAGCGTAAGAATAGCGTTCGGGACCATAACCCTCGCCCATTCCCTGAACATCTTAGGCATATCGTATCTTTTTTTATCTATTGCCTCGAAATCGGCTATTATAAATTTCACCTCTTTGCCCTTAAAAGGCAGTCTGTCGAGAGCTGAAACAAATACCCTGGCCTTTGTCCTGGTATCCTCTATATTCACATAACTGTAATACGCGTCGCCTCTGCAGTTTAAATTCAAGCGGTAAAACCTGGAATCATCGAAAAGAAGCCCCGCCTTTTTCTTTCGTATCATAAAAGGGGTGATCTTATAGCGGATATAATTCAATATCCCGGAGTTGATATAAAATTTCCTGAATTTATTCATACCTATCCATAAACACGCGGTTGTATCTTTTCTTCTTCAGCAATATCCTTAACCACACTTTTACCTTAAAAAACAAATCGCCGAATACGATCTTTTTTATATTCCCATGCTCTGTCAATTTCGCTCCGCTATTCTTGCGGTTCACGATAATTTCCACAAAATTCCCCTTATCCGCGCTCTCGTATATTTTTTTATCGAACAGCCCGATATCGGATATCGGCTTACTCATCGCGTAAAGTATCCGCTCGGGCTTGCCATACATGGCATAGAATTTATCCCGGCTCGCCTTAAATACCTTCTCGAAATTTTTCCTTTTCTCCCTGGATTTAAAAGACGAATGCTCGTCATGGTAAACATAAGCTCCGTACGCCATGACAGACTTGTACCCGTATTTTTTAGCCCTCATGGAATATTCCGTATCTTCGAAATACCCCGGGCGGAAGCGCTCATCCCAATAACCAATCTCGTTTATTACTTTTCTTTTGACCAGATAACAAAACCCAACAGCGGCGCCTATCTCAATATGCTTCCCGGAATTTTTACTTAAAAGCTCCCTGCTGAAATCCTCCAGCGGCTGGCATTCGGGCTTGTGGAGCCCGAATGAATTGCTGTTAGGATTAACTATCCCTATCTTATCCGATAACTCCGCTATCCTGACCATCTCCGAAAGCCAGCCTTTGCATACGATAGTATCATTATCCAGTATGCACACATATTCAGCGTCGGAATACTTCATGCCCTGCACGCCGGCAGGCGTGTTCCCAAGGTTCTCCTTGTTGACTATCAATTTTATTTTATCCGGATATTTGGAGCTTACGGATTCAAGATAACTTTTGGCGGGCTCCGCGCTCGCGTTGTCAACCAGGATTATCCTGTACGGGAAATCCGTATTAGACAGGATGCTGTTCACGCATTTTTCCGTCAACTCTTTTTTATTCCATATGGGGATAGCTATATCGCAGATCATTTTCACCACCCGCTCTTTATGACTTTTATCACTTTTTCGACATCGCTGTCTGTCAACTTGCAGTGCAGCGGGATAGACACATACTCAGGCTCCGCCTCGTTCATATTCTTTAGATAATCGAGTTTCTTGCCTCCGAATATAGGATAGATATCGCACCTTACGTGTACCATGTGGGATTCTATCTCATTGTCCAGGAGCTTCTTCGTAAAACCCTGCCTGTCTTTTACCCTCATCGTAAAAAGCCAATTGCCGCTTTCCCTGTCCTCTTTTCTCTCCAAAAGCTTCAGGCCCGGCACGCCTTTAAGGCCTTCGCGATACCTGTCCGTAATTTCCCTGCGCCTGGCTAAAACCTTCGCCAGATCATCCAGCTGGACAACCAGCATGCCTGCCGCGAGGTCATTCATGTGATATTTATACCCGACTTCCTTTATCTGGTATTTCCAGTAAATGTCTCCTTTGAATTCCCTGTCTATGCCATACCATCTCAGGAGCTTGGCGCGCTTGTAATCCGCCTCATTCAAAACCGCCAGCATTCCGCCATCCGCGGTAGTTATTTGTTTGATTGCCTGAAAAGAAAAACAGGTATAATTGCCTATGGAGCCTATGGGTTTATCCTTGTACCTGGCGCCGAGCGCGTGAGCGGCGTCTTCTATGACGGCTATATTGCGTTCTTTCGCTATTTCTAAAATCTCGTCCATATCGCACGGATAACCCGCCCAATGTACCACCATAATAGCTTTTGTCTTTTCTGTAATCCTTTCTTTTATGCTCTTTGGATCTATATTCAATGTCTCCTTTTGAATATCGGCAAATACCGGCTTTGCCCCGCAATAAAGTATGGGTATATTCGTAGCCGAACATGTCATAGGCGTAGTAATTACCTCGCTCCCCCTTTCCACGCCTGACATGATAAGCCCGAGATGCAAGGCGGAGGTGCATGTATTTACCGTGACAGGATAAGGCGCTCCTATGACCTTTTTAAATTTCCTCTCCGCCTCTTCGACTTTTGGCCCCTGGCCGATCCAGCGCGTCTTCAGGACCTCTTCTACAACATCTTTTACCTTTTCCGAAACATACGGCCAGAACATGTAAATCATGCGAATATCTCCTTTTTAAATTTTTTCAAGCCTTCCTCACAGCTGTAAGGCAGGATCCTGATCTCTTTTTTTATCTTATCTATTTTCAGCCCGCCTTTTTTTGGGCGCCTGGCTATAAGCTTTAAATCCTTCAATTTGACTCTTTCTATCAAACGCTTGTCCAAATCGAACACATCGGCTATTTTATTCACATAAGCATGGCGATTTATAAATTCGGCTCCTGCCCCATTATAAACGCCATTCGCATTTGCCTCTATCAGCTTTATTATAATATCCGATAAAAATGCGGAATACGTAGGCGTAGAATATAAATCATCCGCGGCATAAACCTTCTTGCCGCTTTTCATATTGCGGATTATTTTCAAAACAAAGTTTTTGCCCGTATGGTCTATGCCGCAAAGCTGGGCTGTGCGGACTATCAAATAATCTCTGAGTTTTGCCCGGATTATATTTTCCGCTTCCAGCTTCGTCTCTCCATAGAAATTTATAGGGTTAGGTCTGGCTGTTTCAGTATATGGACCTTCCTTGCCGTCAAATATGTAATCCGTGGAAATATATACCAATTTTGAGTCATATTCTTTTATCTTTTTTACAAGGTTTATCGTACCTTCGATATTTACATCCCTGGCAAGTTTCGGCTTCAGCGTGCACAAATCAACATCCGTAATCCCGCCTGCCATTACCACGGCCTCGGGCTCGAATAGGCCGAATACCTTTTCGAGGCTGTTTTTATTCCTCACGTCCAGGTAAAAAAGCCCTTCGTATTCATGGGAACAATATGTCCCGAGGATATTCCATTTCTTCTTTGTGGTATCATTATATAATCTGCTTCCCAAGACTCCGGAAGCGCCGATGATAAGTAATTTCATAATATTCCGCTGACAGTATCCACGACGTATTTTACTTCTTCTCCGGTCAATTCGGGATACATGGGAAGGCTCATGACTTCCTCGCAGCATTTTTCAGCAACAGGAAAATCGCCTTTTTCATATCCCAATTCTCTATAACATTCCTGCAAATGTATGGGTATCGGATAATGGATCAGGAGATTCAGGCCTTTATCGGCAAGTTTCTTCACGGCGCCCGCCCTATCCTTGATCCTGACGACATATTGATGGTAAACATGCTTCGCGTAATCCGCCTCGCAAGGAAGCGCTATATCCGCCTTGCTCTCCTTAAACAGTTTTGCGTAAAGGCCGGCTATGTCCCTTCTCTTTTCATTCCATTTGTCCAAATATTTAAATTTTATCCTGAGGATAGCGGCCTGCAATGTATCCAGCCGCGAATTATAGCCTTTTATTATATTTTCGTACCTTCCCTTTCTTCCGTAATCTCTCAACAAGAGCATTCTATCCCTGATTTCTTCAGAATCGGTTATTACCATGCCGCCATCTCCAAACGCCCCCAGATTCTTAGTTGGATAGAATGAAAAACACGCCGCGTCTCCGAAGCTTCCGGCTTTTTTATTCTTATAAAGCGCGCCATGGGCTTGAGCGCAGTCCTCTATGACTTTCAGTTTATGTTTTTTAGCGATCCGCATAATATGGTCCATATCGGCAGGATGGCCGTATAAATGGACCAATAAAATAGCTTTTGTCTTTTTGGTAATAGCCTTTTCTATTTTTGCGGGATCGATATTATAAGCCTTCTCTTCTATGTCCGCAAAAACAGGCACCGCGCCGGCCATGGAAATCCCAAAACTGGTGGCTATATAAGTATAAGCGGGAGTTATTACCTCGTCGCCTTTGCCGATGCCGCAGGCCAGGCACGTGAGAAATAACGCGTCTGTCCCGGAATTTACGCCAATACCATGCTTAACCCCGCAATACGACGCGAATTCTTTTTCGAAAAGCCCGACTTCCTCTCCCAATATAAACGCGCCCTGCGCCATGACTTTTTCTATGGGCTCTCTTAATTCATCCTTTATTTGCTCATATTGCCTTTTAAGCGTGAATATATCGACTTTCATGCTATACTCCTATTTTTATACTCTTAAAAACTTCCTCCGCCAAAATATCTTCCAAACATTTTTTATTATCGCATTCCGGAAGCTTGAATTTTTTATAACACGGCCTGCAGGATACGCTTGAGGTTATCACCGCGCTTTTTTCGCCTCCCGGGTATGGGCCATAAACTTTTTCATCCACAGGCCCGAAAATAGATATCGTCCTTACCCCCTGGCTATTGGCGATATGAAGAGGCCCGCCCTCACTGCAGATAACCAGCCCGCACCTCCCGCATAGTTCCGCCATTTCTCTTATTTTAGTAGGAGGCGCTATTAACGGTTTATTTTTCATCAAAGACGCTGTCTCTTTTACCAGATCCTCTTCGCCTGGCCCCCATATCAAAACAACCCTCGCGTCGATCTTATCTGCCAACTCAGCGAATTTTTTAGCGCCCCACCTCCGCCTCTCCTGATTTTCCCTTCCAAAACTCATCCCTCCGCCCGGGGCGACGCCGATAAGAGTGTCGCTTTCTTTAACGCCTGACTGGTTTAAAAAATTATCTATATATTCTTTATCTTTTTTCGTAGTAATTAGAGTTGTTTTATAGCTATTTCTTTTGCCCGCCAAATCCAGATAATACTCGGCTACAGGCTTATCATTAAACCCGTCAAACTTTATCTTATGATTCAGGAACTTGCCTCTCCCCTTATAATCAAACCCCCTGCGGTCTTTTATGCCTGCCCACCAGCAAAAAAACGCGTATTCCTTCCCGAGCGACAGGTCAAATACAATGTCGAATTTCCTTTTTTTTATTTCTCCCCAGAAGGCGAGGAATTTCTTTACAGCGGACAGCTTCGACTTTTTCCACAGGTTCCTGTATTCATCCCTCTCGAATACAAATACCTCGTTTACCAGGGGATTTGTATTCAATATGTCATATGTCTTTAGATTACATATATAAGCTATATAGCTGTAAGGATATTGTTCCTTAATAGCGGCGGCTAAAGGGGTTGAAAACAATACATCCCCTATCCCAAAAGGGTTTATAATCAGAATATTCTTTATCATTCGAACTAATAATATACCACAAATAGCCTAAATATGATATAATATTTTCGCTATGGAAAAATGGTTTAAATCGATAAACGCGCTGGTCGAAGATTTGTATAATAAGAGTTTTAAAAATACCGGCTCTACTCCTATCGAGAGGGCCATAGAAAACCTTCTTACGGCGAATTTTACGCTGTGGGGCTATGAGGATGAGGCAAGACGGAAGAATGTCCCGGACAATTACATAGCTGAGCTAAAAAGAAAAATCGACAAAGAAAACCAAAGAAGAAATGACATTATAGATACCCTAGATGCCCTCATAAGGGAAGATGTGGAAAAAAAACTTGGCTCTATCGACCAAAATCTGCCGATGAACTCCGAAAACCCGGGAAGCCTTTACGACAGGCTCACCATACTGGCGCTAAGGAGTTATAATCTCAAAAAAGAGATAAGCCGCAAAGACGCCGATATAAGCCATATAGAAAAATGCTCTAAAATGCTGGAAGAAGTAGATGAACGCTCTAAAGACCTTCTGAAGTGCCTTAAAGAATTGATGGATGATATCTATTCCGGAAGGAAAAAAATCAAATCCTATAAACAGCATAAGATGTATAATGATCCGGCCTTAAATCCCGCTCTGCGTAAATAATTTTAAAAATTCTTTCGCGGTATTCTCCCAGGTAAATTCTTTTGCTCTGCTCAAACCTTTAGATATTAAGTCTTGTCTAAGCTCAACGCTATCGATAATCTTTTGAATAGCCCAGGTTATTTCCTTATAATTCCCCGGGTCTACCAATAACGCCCCGTCTCCAGCTATCTCCCCGCACGACGAGCCGCGGGATGTTACCACAGGCACGCCATAGCTGAATGCCTCCAATATCGGAAATCCAAACCCTTCGTAAAATGACGGATAAACAAAAACCGACGCGTTTCTGTAAAGATCCGCGAGCCCCGCGTCATCCACATAGCCTTTGAATATTATATCGTCTTTAAACCCGGAATTCTCATATTCCCTGAATATGTCTTCATACATCCAGCCTTTCATGCCGGCGATAATCAATTTATGCCCGATGCCGCGATCCTTCTTCAGCAGGTTAAAAGCCCTGATTAACCCCTGGATATTCTTGCGAGGCTCTATAGTGCCTACGAAAAGGATGTATTCCGCTTTTCGTTCTCCGGACTGGACATCGCTCTGTTCGGAAAACGAAAGGGTAATGCCCGGATAAACGACTTTAACCTTTGATTCAGGAACCTGATAAAATTTCAACAGGTCGGACTTAGTGTTATGCGAATCCGCTGCCAATAAATCCGCTTCACTTAAAACTCTTTTAAGCTGTTCATCGACCTGTTTTATAGTCTTCCCGTCGTGGCCATGAGGATAGGCTTTTATAATGACATCATGTATCGTAACGATGAATTTCTTCGCGTTCTTTGGCTTATCCAGATCATAGCTTGAGGTATGAAACGCGCCCATATCAGGCAATGTTCCCGCGTGCCTGAAGTTTTTTCCGGGAAGGCGCGGAAGGCGTCTTTTGAAATCAAAAAATTTCTTCCTGCTGTAAAGATAATAGATGTTTTCCCTGTCTATTTCCGAAACGGCTTTTATAAGATTTAGGGTATATCTGCCTATTCCCGTGCTTGTCTTCTTGAGCGTAGAGCGGATATCTATACCGATATTCATATTATTTAGGCAGGATGTCTGAGATCTTTTTATACTGCAGGTCAAGGCTGTTGCAAACCCCGACAATATCCTCTATTATGAACTTAGACGCCTTGGGCATGGCGATTATCACCTGATCTATTTCCCTGGCCTTTACTATTTTCTCCATATCTTTTCTCGTGCCAAGCACCGGGACTCCATGTATGCGCTTGCCTGTTTTTTCCTCGTCATCGTCCAGGAAACCCACAGGCTCATAATGGAATACCTCATTATTTTTTATCTCGCGCAGAACAAACTCCCCCGCGTCTCCTGCCCCGTATATAAGTACTTTTTTACCGCCGAGCCTGGACTGGTCGAATAGCTCTTTATATACCCTCTCCAAAACCCTCGACCCTGAAATCAGAAGGAAAAGCAAGAGCCAGTCGATGATAAAAACCGTCCTTGAGAACCCCTGAAACCGCCATATAAAAAGTATCACGGCTATCGAGGCGACTGACGCGAAGCTGACCGCCTTAAAAATATTCACAAGATCCATAACGCTTACATATCTCCATATCCCCCTGTAAAGCCCGGATCTGAAAAATACGATATACTTTATTATCAATATCAAAGGCAGTGATTTTACTATGATATCCTGGCTGTCTATCGTCAAAACTCCTTCATATCTTAAAAGATTTGCCGAGATATAAGCGGCGCAGATCAATATAAAATCGGCGCCCACCTCTAAAATCCTTCTTTTATACAGCAGTATGCTGTTCAATACCACATTCCCGTTTATCTTTTTTAAGTCATCGAGCTCCTTTTTCTCGTAAACCTTTACCTTGCCCAGGAATGCCCCGAAATATACAAGGCCTATAACTGCCAGCAGTATAAGTACGGTGGTAACGATATAGCTTACAAACATGGACGATATGCTTATTGCCCCGAAAACCGCGCTTATAACATAAAGAGTGATTACTGTTTTTCTTTCGGAAAAACCAAGGACCACCATCCTGTGAGATATATGGTCTTTCCCGCCCTGAAAAATCTTCCTGGAATTAACGCTTCTCATCAAAGTGACGAACATCGTATCGAATATCGGGACCGCCAGGATAAGAAGGGGCACGAGAAGCGCCATTACAAGATGAGTCGATTCCTTCCATGTCCCATGAAGAGTAATAGCCCCAAGGATAAATCCTATAAACATGCTCCCTGAATCCCCCATAAAAATCTGCGCGGGATTAAAATTATACCTCAGGAACCCCAGCAGGCTTCCCGCTAAAATCAACGCAGGCAGTCCCACCTCAAGATTCCCGTTTAAAAGAGAATATATAAATAATATCAGCCCTATTATCGCGCCTATGCCTCCCGACAGGCCGTCCATATTGTCCAAAAGATTAAAGGCGTTCACGATTCCCACTATCCATAATATCGTGAGAGGTATGCTTATGATGGGGTAAATTACTATATTGATTTTGATACCGAAATTAACAAGCAGGGCCGCTATTACTATCTGACTGAGAAGCTTTGTGTAAGGCTTCAAATTCACGACATCATCCAATATCCCAACTCCAAAGATAAAGCATCCGGCCAAGATAATGCCGACATTTGCCATATTAAGCTTCGCGAATATCGCGTATGGGATAATAAAACTAATAAAGATGGCTATCCCCCCAAAAAGCGCCACAGTATTCTTGTTCCACCGGTCTTCCCGCGGCTTGGCTATACAGCCTTTCAATATGGCTATTTTTTTAACGATAGGGGTAATAAGGAGAGATAAACTAAAAGATAACAAGAATGGGATAAGGCAAGACTTTAGCATAATTATTTCTTATAATATTCCACTACGCTCTTTATGATGCCTTCCAGATCTATAGTAGGCTTAAAACCGACTAAATTGTTAACTCTGGAGGTATCAGGCACGCGTCTCTGCATATCCTCAAAGCCTTCTTCGTATGCCTTTTCGTATGGTATGTAGGCAAGCCTGGATTTACTTTTGGTAATTTCTATGATTTTCTTGGCGAGGTTCTCTATCGAAATTTCTTCCTGGCTTCCTATATTGAATACCTGTCCTACGGCATCCTTGCTGTTCATAAGCTTTATCAGAGTCCTGATAACATCTTTCACGTGCAGGAAGCACCTGGACTGCTTGCCTGTCCCGTACACTGTTATATCCTCATTCTTAAGCGCCTGATTTACGAACCTGGGTATGACCATTCCATACGCCCCGGTCTGCCTGGGGCCTACTGTATTAAAAAGCCTGACGATAACAGTAGGCACTTTCTTCTCCTTCCAGTAGATATAAGCGAGCATCTCGTCCACTGCCTTGGCAGTAGAATAACCCCACCTGGATTTTAAAGGAGAGCCGAGAATCCTGTCATCGTCTTCTTTTAAGGGGCCGTTCTTATTTTTGCCGTATATCTCCGAGGTAGAGGTAATAAGTATTTTCTTATGATACCTATGCGCCATATCAAGCACGATCTCACTGCCCTTAATATTAGTAACCAGAGATTCGAGCGGCTTCTTAACTACCAGATCCACTCCTACCGCCGCGGCCAGATGATATATCACATCGCATCTTTCGACAAGCTTGTCTACGAGCGTTTCATTCAATATATCGCCTTCCACAAACTGAAAAGACTTATTGCCTTCCAAATGAGCTATATTCTCGAACCTTCCCGTAGAAAGATTATCAAGAATCGCCACCTCATTCCCGCCCGCTATCAGTTCATCGCTTAAATGCGATCCTATAAACCCCGCCCCACCGGTAATAAGAACTTTCATTTTGTCTCCTGATTATTTAGCTAATTCTAACTTCCTGATTCTTGTTTCGTGATCATCTACTCTATGGCTTGTATCAAATAAACCTGTTTTCATGGCTTTAAACTCTAAGTCCATCCTATCAAATCTTAAATCAACCTTGTCAAATCTCCTGTCTATTTCTTCAAACCTGTCATCGTGCTCTTCAAGTTTTTTGATTATGCTTCCATATTGCTCAGCTACTATCCTAATTTCTGAACGCAAACCCTCCACTAAGACACCCATGTGTCTTCTTAATTCGCCCACACAATCTCTTAATTCCGAAATTTCGCCTTTTTCTCTTCTGTTCATGGCCATAATCAGCCTCCTTTATCATATTAGACACATCTGGAGGCTATTTTCTTTCAATTATTTTTATTTTTTTGCAGGATAGTATTATACAACCTTTCAGTATCCTTAATCAATCTTTCTTTTGAGAATCGCGATTTTACCATCTCCCTGCCGTTTTCGCCGAATTTTCTTCTTTTTCCTGCATTTTCTATCAAATCCATGAGTTTTTGGCTAAATCCAAGTATATCCCCCGATTTTACAAGATACCCGTTCTTTCCATCCTGCACAATATCAGGCACGCCGCCAACTTCCGTAGCTACTACAGATCTTCCCGCGGCCATTGCCTCTATAAGCGACACAGGCGTACCCTCATTTAATGACGTTAAAGCCACGATATCAAGCTCTTTGTAAATAGCCTTTAAGTCCTTAATCCATCCCCTGAACTCCACCCTGTCTTTTATGCCTAATTCTTCCACATATTGCTCCAGTTCTTCTCTTAACTCCCCATCTCCAATTATAATAATTCTATAGGGGTGGGTTTTAAACCCACCCCTACATGCTGATTCAAATAACATCTTATGATTCTTTACCGGCACAAGCCTGCCAACAATGCCTATATTTACGGTTCCCACATTCTTTCTTGGTTCTATTTTTAAAAGCTCATCCAGCTCAAAACCCAGCTCTATCACGCTAAATTTACCCTCAGGAGCTATTCTGTATTTTTCCGATAACTCGCCTTTTAAAGCCTCGCTTACTGTAATTATCTTGTACGTAAACAACGCCAATATCTTTTCCACCCATATAAAAAATATCGTCTTAATCCTCCCGAAATAACTATGCAAAACATGCCCATGAAACGTATGGACTAAACTAGCTTTTCCATATAATATGCCGGCAAAACGCCCCAACGCTCCCGCCTTAGCCGTATGCGTATGAATAATATCCGGTTTTTCCCTCTGAATAATATTATATATTTTCCAAAACGCGGTCCAATCATCCTTCCAATAAAGTTCCCTGCCCAGTTCTTTCACAACAACAGGCTCAATGCCTTTTTCCCTGGCAAGATACATCATATCCCCTTCTCCCTTTGCCACATCCCCGCATACAAGCACAGTCTCGGACAATCCTTCCGCCAACAAGACCGCATTCCTCGCCGGCCCGCCGATATTAAGCCTCGCAATAATTCTTAGGATTTTCATTTTAAATCTACAATATAGGTCTGTATAAATTTTTCAATAGCTTCTATTGTTTCTTTTTTAAGCTTTGATGGACTCTGAGTAATCCACATTGTAAAATTATATAATTCCTGATTATTTACTTCCAGCCATTTTTTATTTATATAAAGAAATGTCAATAATGTAGTAAGTGCTATTCTCTTATTGCCATTTTGGAAAGGATGGTTTTTAATCATGAGATAGAAAAGAATGGCTGCCTTTCCTGTAAGAGCTTTATACAATTGCTTCTTATTAAAACTCTGAAAAGGTGTTAATAAACAACTCTCTAAAACATTGGGAAATCTTGTAGAAAAGTCAGGAATTGGTTCGTTATATTCCAACATTTCTTTGGCTAATTTAAAAGATACAGACTCTACATGCGCCAACGTAATAACTTTCATGACTTACTCATTTCCAAGCATTTTTAAAGCCTCACCGTATTCACTAACAGCTTTTTTAACTGCAACGCCAATGCTATCTTTTTGCTCCTTAGAAATTGTCCTTCCTAAAGCTAATGATAGGCTTTTAAGCTGGATCATATAGGTTTTACCTATCTTTTCAGCTTGTATTTCGCCTTTTTTCACTTTTCTAAATACTGCTATTCTACTTATGCCCAAAAGTTTTGCTAGTTCTGGGATAGTTATAACATCTTTATTTATCATAGTTTACCTCGTTAACTAATATCTTTTAAGTTAACTTATGTTAACTTATACTACAAAGGTTAACATAGAATATCTGAAAAGTCAAATCTTTTATTTCCTTATCGTCCAAAAATCCGCTGACAGGGTTTCGAGATATTCATAAGGCATGGTAAAGTAGCCGTCTTTACCCCATTTAGTCCCCCATGAATTCCGCACAAGGAACCTCTTCTGTTTCTGGTTATATCCCACTGCCATGACAGCATGGCCGCCAAGGACTTTTTCTTTTTTCTTTGGCATATTAGCCACGCCTGTCCTGGCTACCTTCTGGGTTTGAAAGCTTTCATAAACAGTAAACCCAAAAACAAAAGGATACCCTTCCGCGAGGCAGGTAAGCATTTCATTGAGGCTATTTATGCGATGGTAAGATTCGATACAATGCTTTTTGGCTTCCAAATAGCATTTTTTAAAAGGCTTCCTGGTAAATCTTTCTATCAAATACGGCCATGTCTTTTCCCAGCACGCACCCTGTTTCCTGAGCGTCTTTATGCCATCTCTCAGCGACGCGCCTGAATCGTAATCAATCGTGCCCTCCAAAACCCTCTCGTTATAATAAATAAACAGCCTGCTTACATCAGTATATTCATCATCAATCTTATGATCCAAAAATTCTAAATTCCCTGCCAGCGCATTTGCCGTACAGCTCCCAAGCATGCCCTGATCTTCCACAATAGAGCAAAACTCTCTTAAATCAACCTTCTTAGGAAGTCTTACCACCGGCCTTATCGCTCTATAAAGATAATCCCTCTGGTCCGGCCTGTCCGGCACCCAGCCGTAAAATTTTTTATAAATCATTTATCAATAAACTCCCTGTGCCATAGTTCCAGGAATAAAAGGCTCCATATCCTGGCGCCGTTATTTTCCTTGGCGGCAATATGTTCGTCCAGAATCCTTTTAACGCTTTCTTTCTTGAAATAACCCCTCCCAAGGCTTTTATCGCTCATCAGTATCTCGTAAACATAATTCTTTAACTCCACCCTGAACCATTTATCCACAGGAATACCAAACCCCATCTTCCTTCTCTTGAGTATCTCATCGGGCAGGATTCCACGAAGCGCCTTTTTAAGTATGTATTTAAGCCTCGTGCCTTTTATTTTCAAATCGCTCGGCATGGCCGCGCAAAACTCCATCATCTTATGGTCCAGAAAAGGCGACCTCCCCTCCAGGGAATTCGCCATCGTGGCGATGTCCATCTTTACAATAAGGTCATCCAGGAGATTAGTTCTGATATCGGCATACATAACCTGGTCCAATATATCCTTTGACCCGCACTCATCGAAAACTTTATCCAAATAATAAAAAGACCTCCTTGAGGCATATTCCTTTTTAAAACTGTCCGAGAATAAACTATCTTTTTCGAAATCCCTGAAAATACTGACCCAGTTATAATGCCTTACGCGGGACGGTTCTCCCGCCATAGCCATAAAACGCTTCAGCTTCCTTGAAAAATTATGCGGCTCTATGGACTCCGGAGCTAACCTGATAGCATTTAAAATCGCTCTCCTGAAAAAACTCGGGGTTCTGCTTAGTGTCTCCGCATATCTTCCCGCCATAAACCTCTCATACCCGCCGAACCCTTCATCCCCGCCGTCGCCATTAAGGGCTACCGTAACCTCCTTGCGGGTCATCTGAGAAACATAATAACTCGGGAGCGCGGAAGAATCCGCATAAGGCTCGTTATAAAGCCACACGAGCTTCGGTAAAAGCTCTATGGCATTAGGCCTTACGATATATTCACGATGCTCTGTGTTGAATTTTTTGGCTATTATAGCGGCGTACTTAAGCTCGCTGTGGCTCTCCTCCTCGAAGCCTATAGAAAACGTCTTCACCGGCTTTGAGCTGAGTTTACTCATCATATAAACAACAGCGCTCGAATCTATGCCTCCGCTTAGAAAGGCGCCGAGCGGGACATCGCTTATAAGCCTGATTTTAGTGCATTCCTCAAGGAGCTCCATTGTCCTCGCGCAATAATCTTTTTCCGATAGCTTAACTTTTTTGGAAAAGTCCAGCTCCCAATATTTTTCTAATCTTATATTGCCTTTCTCGTAAACAATAAAATGCGCGGGAGGCAATTTCATAATACCCTTGAACATTGTTTCCGGAGTAGGTGTATACCCGTAACTAAGATAATCCGTTATCGCAGGCTTATTGACCTCTACGGAAGCCTCGGGATCCTTGAGGATAGCCTTGATTTCAGAAGCAAAAATCAATGTTCGATTCTTATAATGATAATATAGCGGCTTTTTGCCGATCCTGTCTCTCGCGATAAAAAGCCTTTCTCTTTTGTTGTCCCAGACGGCGAACGCGAACGGCCCTCTTAAATCCTTAAGGCACTCAACGCCTTTTTCTTCATACAAATGCAGTACTACTTCAGTATCTGTATGGGATTTAAACCTATGGCCCTTTTTCTCAAGATTTCCCCTCAGTTCCGGGAAATTATATATCTCCCCATTTAAAACTATCCAGATAGTCCCGTCTTCGTTACTCATCGGCTGATGCCCTGCATCCGACAAATCAATAATCGCCAGCCTCCTGTGGCCTAATCCCGCATTTCCTTTTACATACACCCCCTCACTATCCGGCCCCCTGTGTGTCAGCGTACTGCACATATTGCGTATCAAGCCTTCATCTATCTTACTATTAAAACTAATCTTACCGCATATCCCGCACATATCTAAACCTGCTTTCTTATTATATTTTTTATATTAATTATCCCATTCGCGCTGAAAATAAGCAATATTGGCTCAATTGCCCATCTGTGCCTTCCTTCCACATAAAAAAGGCTCTGGGCGATAGAAACAGCTAATAGCATAAGCAATAAAATAGAAACGCTTTCCATTAACCGCGGATCGCGGGCTGAAAAGGCTTTGAGCAAGCCGGCTATACCCAGCAAAACAACCACCGCGTAGTAAATTTTATAAAAATTCAGCCAGTTCCTGGAATACAATATCCCGCTCTGCGGCGAAAACCACCAGTAATAATAAAATTTTTTGATAAATAACTCAGCGGCCCTGGCTGGATTTTCTTTGATAAAAATATAAGCCTCTTTCATGAACGCTTCTTTTTGCTCCAGCTCGGATTTGCCGTATACTTTTCCGGCCAGATCTTCCGGCATGTTTTCTGTCACGGTTTTACCGGAAACAAGATATGACGAACCTGAAGCGACAGCGTTATTTCCGCGCCAGAATAATTCGCCTGTTCCGCTGGTAAAGATTACCCGCTTATGGATCGAGTAATTCCTTATAACCCATGGCAAAGCCACCAGCGCGGATGAGCTTAATAAAATACAACTGAAAACAAGGAGCTTCTTTTTATTGATATTCCTGGATAATGCCAGATATATTATCCCGAAAACCAGGAACAACCCCGCGGTAGGCCTTGTAAGCATTGCCAAGCCGGTTACAACGCCTGACATAAAAGCTTTCCTTGATGATAAGCCCGCGGCAGCATCCAAAAATACCAGGACTACAAGCATTATCAAAAGCGAATCCAGGACCAGGGGATGTATCTTCCATACAGAATAAACAGCCAAGCCCGGATGAAAAGCTGATAAAAATGCCGCCAGTAAGCCTGTTTTTTCTCCAAAAACCATTTTACCTATCGCGTATACTGTCAAAACTATCAGGCAGGATAAAATTATCTGAAACAGCTGGACAGCCAGATGGCTGTGATTGGTTAAAAGATAAATGCCAGCGCATAAAATTGTGTACAATGGCGGGAATGGCGAATAATGGATCGCGCCCAGATGCTCCATCTGATAACCGCGGCCTTCAAGTATGTTATTGGCAATGACCTCGTATTCCCACATCTCAGGCCAGCCTGAAGGAACAATAAAAAGCATCGCTATTTTTACCGCTAAACCCAGAATAATAATCCAGGGGAGAATTTTATTTTTCATTTTTCCGGCATGTCAATATTTCCCGATATACATCAAACGCTTCTTAAGAAACAGCCCTAACCGGATAGGGTCTATTATCTTTGACCTCCATCTCCGTGTCACAAAAAACAGATAATCAACCAGCGCTTGTGGCATATTAAAAACATGCTCCAGCGTCCCGACATCAAAAATAGTATCAAAACGGTTATAATATTTCTTATCGCACGGCAAATTAAGATCCATTATTATATCAGCCCCTTCATGGCCGTATATATCCGCGACATGAACATTGTCAGCCCCAAGCATTTTAAAAACAGCCTGGCAATTGGTATTAGCGCCGGGAGCCATCCCAGCCTGGAATCTTATTAGCGGTGTCAAAGCCTTCCAGCAGATCTTTAAGTTTCAATCTTTTTTTAATGAACAAGCTCTTCGCTTCGTTAAGCGTAGAATATACCGCCTGCTGTCCTAGCACAAGCACATCTCCTTTGACACGATATCGTTCGCGGCATTCTTCCGCCAGTATAAATAAATGCGGTCTCAGTATTCCCATTTTATTTCCCGTTATTGGTTTTCTTCGCGACTACAATAATATTCGGCGCGAAGTATCCTATATTGCCGAATCTCAAAATTCTCTCAAACCTGGAAGTCCAATAAAATAGACTCCTTATGATATAGCTCTTCCAATCCATGAACCATGGGCTTGGATACTGATAATAATGCCCTGTATATTTATGCCAGACAGGTATTTGAATAGGCCTGCCTATAACAACTTTTCTGATTTTAAAGCCGCTCTCCTCTAACATCCTTTTTAATGTATTATGGCTATAATGTGTCACATGCTCGTAAGAATCGAATATATCATGCTTTCCAAGCCTGCCCGTAAGCCTGGCTAAATTTAACTTCAATAAATTATAGCTTCCGTTAGGGACTTTTATAAAAAGAATCCCGTCTTTTTTAATGACCTTTTTGATATCCGCCAGCAGTCTTTTTGGTTCAGGTACATGCTCGAACACATCCGTCATTGTGACTACATCGAAATACTCATTTTCAAACCCAGCTTCGTTCAGATAACAGGTTTTCACGTTCAGACCAAAATATTTTCTTGCCATATCGGAAAGGACAGGCGACGGATCCACTCCGGCAACATTCCATTTCTTTCCCCTGGTATGCCTCAGAAAAAATCCGGCATTCGTCCCTATATCCAGAAAATTCCCTTCCGGCTTAATCTTTTCTATTACCTTTAAATCTTCCAGGTAATTAGTATCTCTGTGGCTTTTCGCTTTCCCCTCAAATATCAGCCTCGCTTCTTCAAAATACTTCTTCTCATCCCCCCAGTAATTTTTTTCAGGATCCCTGACCATAGGATTCACATATATTAAACTGCATTTTTTACATTTGACTACTCCCACATTGCCTCTCTCCTGGCATATGCGGATATGATCCCTGCCTCCGCATAAGGGACAAACCCTTGTTATTACTTCCGACTCGCTATAATATTCTTTTTGCCTTCCGCCTTTTTCGTAATCCGCAGCTTTTAGCATAGTTTCGTATTCCTAAACAGTAAATTTCCTATTTTTTCGCAGGAAGAATATTCCGGGACTATCTCGTAACCGTACCTCTGTAGCAACTCTATGGTTTCGCTCCTCGTCAATGCCTCATAATAAGAAGAAGTCTCTCCGTATTCTGTATAAAAATATCTGCTTAATTTTAAAGTATCACTGGCGCCCTCTATTAGATCTTTCTCCGCGCCCTGGACATCTGACCATATAAAGTCTATGGCTTTTATATTGTTCTTCTCAACCCATGAGTCAAGTTTTACAGTAAGGACTTCCGTCCCTTTTTCAAAAACAAGCCATGGGTAATCTTTTGGATTTGATATGGCTGTTTTGATTGAAGATGAATAATCCCATTCCTTTTTCATAAAAGACAAATAAAATTTTTCTAATCGTAAAAGTTTTATAAGTTTCGGAATTCCATCGGTTGGCCACCCTGAAGACATGTTAAGAACAGTCTTGCCATCGGCATTTGACACAGCAGTCTCTATTAAAAGACATCTGCTATCCTTGATATTTTTTTTGAATTTTTCTATGCATCTAGGGTCTGGTTCAAAGCAATAGATTTTAATATTCTTAAATTCTTGTAAAAATTTTTTAGTGTCTTCTCCTGTATGCGCTCCTATCTCTAATATAAGCGGATCTTCTTTTTGCAATATCTTTCTTATTGCCTTCTGATTTAGTCTCATGTGCTGACTCGCTTCCTAGCTATGCAAATTAACGACAAACCAAAAGGCATATCTAAAATTCTAAGTATATATTTTTCAAATTCAAAAATAACTTTCAATATTTTATTTACAAACGGATGGATAGAGTAAATAAAATCTGTATTTGAAGATGTTTTTCTATTAGATATAAAACTCATTGATATTTTTTTAAAAATCCTGAAATAAAATTGGAGCGGAAAAAGCAAGGTATTAAAATAAGAAGTTTTAATCAAAAGGAAATTTTCTTTTTTAAATTTCGCCATTAACTCTTCCCGGACATATCTTCTCTTGTGATGCAAAGCTGAATCATGCTCCGTCCATAAAAATTGGTACGCTGGTACAGTAAATATACAATACCCGCCTATTTTACATATCCGAAAAACCTCTTTAAGAGCAGAGACATCGTTTACGCAATGTTCTAGCACATCTAATCCAAGAACTGCGTCAAAAGTTTCATTTGGATAGTCTATGCGTTCGATATCCCCTTTTTTTACCGCATCATAACCTCTCTTTTTACATAATTCGATGGCTTCCTCTGAAGTATCTAACCCATATGTAGGGCCAAATTTGGAAAGATAACTCAGCATATTACCTGGACCACAACCAATATCAATAATATTACAGTTTCTTTCTTTGGGAAATAACCTTTTTAAAATATCTAATATGACGTTCCTTCTTGCTACAAACCACCAATAACTTTCTCCTATTTCATATTGCCTGAGATATTCGTCCTTATTCATACATTCCTCTAATAGAATAAATTTTTATACGCAAAAGACCTTTGAAAGAATTTAAAACATCCCTCATAAGCCTAACTTTGGTATTTCTGTCATTCTTCCATCTTACGGGAATCTCTGTAATCGTATACCCTAATTTCTTTGCTATATGCAATATTTCAGCATCAAATGACCAGTCATTTATAACAGCTCTCGAGAATATATCTCTTGCGGCTTTTTTTGAGAAACATTTAAATCCACAGGTAAAATCGCTGACATGTGCCTGCGTTACGAAATTTGAAAGGGCAGTAAAACCTTTTCCTAAAAATTCCCTGAAAAATGGCTGGTGCTCAATTATCTCAGCTTCTTTAATCTTTCTAGTGCCTATAATAACCTCTTTATTCTGTTTTATTGCAGGAAGTATTTTCTCCAATTCTTGTATAGAGGTAGATCCATCAGCATCCATGAATAAAATATAATCCCCTGTGCTTCTTAACATACCTTCTCTAACAGCTTTGCCTTTACCATAATTTTTTCCAAGTTGAAAAAAAGATATTTGTGGATACTTAGTTATTAAACTATTTACGATTTTTGCAGTATTATCTACAGATCCATCATCTACTACAATAATATTATGCTGACTGGTATTTTTAGACAGATATGCTTCTATATCTTCCAATATAATGCTTATATCTCTCTCTTCATTATATGCCGGGATTACCACCGTGATTAACATAGCCATGCCTTTTATTTTATTTTCTTATATATTTCTATAACTGGCCCATAATTGCCGACTTTACTTAAAGATTTAAAATTAAACTTTTCTATGTCTTCAAAAGCCCCATGATATAAAGATTCAAAAGACGGAAAAAATCTGATGCAAGCATCAGATGATATTTTTTTCAAAAATACATATCCTTCCTTTAAATAGCCTCTTTCTAAACTAACCTCTGAACAAATGGAAGGCATATCATAACTGCTTAATACGACATAGTCGGTTTTATATTTTTCTATATCTTCTCTGGAAATCAGCCTTACTTTATAAAGATTGTATGCCGGAGCTTTTTGAAAAATTTCATATTTCATTTTGCATTCCCACAAAAAACCGGAACCCCCTGATTTCTTTATCTCGTCGGACTCTCTTTTAAGCGTATCTATATTCTCTCTTAGCTGTGGAGAGTATATAATATTTAAAGAATATACGCCGTCTAACAGTATGCTGGAATTTTCTTTAATATTAGATTCTATCCATTTCTTGGCTACCGTTCTCGTATCATCTTTTCTATCTATTAAACTGCAATATTTTAATGACACAACAAAGGTGCTTAAAGATAATAAAATTGCCATAACGAAGATAATTATAAATTGAATATTTTTCTTTTTTATAAAAAACTCTACTAATTTTACCGTTAAAAATGCGCTTGAAATTAACACGAATGGTATGGCTGAAGGTAAAAAATACGGCATACCTGCTTTAAAGGAGGATAAAAAAACATATAAAAACACAGGATAAATATTGCACAACAAAATATTTCTGTATCTAAAAATAAAAAGCAAGCTTGTCAGATATAGATAAAAAATCGGGGCACCGACTCCTTCTTTTAAAAACAGAAAATACAATAACCATGCAGGCCTGTTATATGAATCAAAAGACATGGAAGCTATCCCTTTCATACCTGTCAATTCATTTATGAAGCCTTTAAAATTTATTACCATATACGGATTTAGAAGCATAAAAATACCTGTTGTCATAAAAGCGCATTTAAAAAAAAGCTTCAAGGAAAGTTTCTGTCCTATTTCCTTATCTTTCATCTTAATAACCAGAACAAAAATAATAAGTAAAAAACTTAGAAAGCTATAGTATTTCACGGAGATTGCAATACCTACAAATAAGGCAGAAATATATAGTGACTTTCTAAAATGTTGACTATTGTTTAAGGCTTTAAGCGCAAAATATAGAGAGCAAAGAATAAAAAATCCTGCTATTATATCTTCTTTTATGCAATGAGATATGTAAACCATATAAAACGACACGCTGGTAAAGTAGGCTGCCACTAAACTTATTCTTCTATCAAAATATTTTTTGCAAATAAGATATATTAGAAACAATATCGCAACGCTGAAAAAAACTACCGTCAAACCGCCTAACAAGAAAAAAGAAGATGGTTCTAAAATATACTCTTTTATTAAGTCAATTGGGCTATTCATTTTACCCATCATTAAATTTATAAGAAAATAAAATCCATATTCAATAAATAATACATACGGCAAGAACGGCCCATGATATAATCCAATAGGCTCAAGAGTTCCTTTGCCATATCTGAGAGCTTGTTCAATAAAATTCTGCCCATCATGATTATAAATATATAGAAAGCCGTGATTAGCATGGCACATCCTTAAATAAAATCCTGCAATCAGTATTAAAATAATACTCAAAGTTTCAACAGTAAAATATTTCTTTATTTTAATCATAGTCTATTTTTTCGCAATTACCCATGTATTCATAAATAGCTCAAAATAACCGGCTTTTATCGCTTCCAAGCTAAATCCGGCTTGATTCAACAAGATAGATATCTCCGATAGTGAATACAAACGCTTATGATCTTTTATTTCCTCCGAGCTTATTAGTCGAAGTTTTGCCATAGTATTTAATATAAAAGCTGTCCACAAGGCAGGGGTAGTCATTATGACCGCTCCTCCTGGTTTTAAAATCCGATATATTTCCTGAAGCTTATGAGATAACGATTCCCGACTCAGATGTTCGCATACCGCCAACATCGTGACAACATTAAAATAAGAATCCTGAAACGGAATATTATTTTCATTTTCGATATCAAACTTCTGCAATTTTATATCTTTAAATTGCTCTTTGCAGTTTTCGTTCAGATTTTTATCCAGCCCATATTTCTCCATTTCGTCTGCGATAGAAAGAAAATAAGGATACGTTCCGCAGCCCAAATCAAGCAACCTGCCGCCCCTTATTAAGCCTTCGGACATCAGGCTGTTGGCAACAGCAGCCCTTTTTTTAGCTAAAAAACCCTCTAGAACTCCATAACCTCTGGTTACATTTTTCTTCATGCTTTTACTCAATCTGTAAATTTATACTTTATTAAAGCCCATATTGCGCTAAATGCGTGATACCATTTTATTTTCTTCCCCTCAGAATAATCTCTTCCGTAATATGAAATTGGCAATTCGTAAACTCTTAATTTCTTTTTAAATATCTTGGCTGTTAATTCAGGCTCTACTGTAAAATCTTTAGATTTTATATTTATGCCCTTGACTACCTCTCTTTTAAAAACCTTATATCCCGTTTCCATATCAGTCAAAGTAGTGTTATATAATATATTAGTAAATAAAGTAAGGATATTATTCCCTACTTTATGCCAGAACATATAAACCCTTTGAGGCCTACCCCCTGATAAACGCGAACCATAGACGACATCGGCATGCCCTTTTATTATCGGCTCTATAAGCCTGGAATACTCTATAGGGTCATATTCGAGATCTGCATCCTGAATTATTATCACATCACCTTCTACATGAAGAAAACCGGTTTTTAGCGCAGCGCCTTTACCTTGATTTTTATCATGATAAAATATCTTGATATTATCTTCTTTTAAATTTTTTAAAATGCCGCGCGTACCATCATTAGAACCATCATCTACTATAATTATTTCTTTATCCATACCGATGTTTTGTATTCTCTTGATAATATCTAAAATTGTGCTTTCTTCGTTAAAAACAGGTATAACTATTGATATTTTCATAATAGTTTCCTTTTGTTTTTTTAAGATATTTAAATACTTCCATTATCCCTGCCATGCCTATAATAAATATATATGGATCTACAGGCAATCTGAAACGCGGAGATCCATAAAAAATCAAACTTATTATTTGAAAATAGACTATAGGTATCAAAACAGGATAGAATTTTCTAAATTCTTTCAAGGCCGATATAAAACCTATTGCGAAAAAAGGCAGCATAATCATATATATGGCATTAAACCACTTGTTTCCAACTATTTCCCAGTCAAGCGGCGCCCAGAAATACATAACCTTTTTAAGTTCCAGCATAAGAACTTTTTTTGGATTATTAATAATAAAATCTATGGTCTTTTTAACAAAAAAGTTGCTCTGCAGGATAGGAGAAGAGATTTTAGAAGCTTCTATAACTACAGGATCATCCGATGCCGCCATAAGGCCAAATATCCCATCGCGAGGACAGTAAGATGAATAAAAACCTATCCCACCTTGGCTGGAAACTGGAACGAGGGCACGGTAAACAATATAATTCCTGATTATCCAAGGCGAAAGCACTATGGTAAAGAACAATAAAACCACGGCATATTTTTTAGAACACTGCGCAAAATTAAGATCTTTCGAATGAATAAATACGGGCATGATAAACAAAATGAATAATGCCATAGTAGACCTGGTAAGCAGAGAAATTCCCAATAACAAGCCTAACACAATAGAGTCGCCAAATTTTCCGTTCTTTTGTATCTTGATAAGATAAAATACAATTAATATCAAAATAAACGTAAATATATTCTCTGTAAGCAAGAGGCAGGAGCTTTTTATAAACGGCAGGTATGCTATAGAAACAAATGAGGCTAAAAGCCCTATAAAAAACCCGTATATTTTTCTGCCTATCAGAAACACAAATACAGCCGTCAACGCCCCTATAATAGACTGGATAAACCTGACTGCAAAATAACTATGGCCAAAAAATTTATATATAATAGCCAAAAAAGCCGGATAAAAAGGCGGCCTGAAAGAATCCGGTATGCCATTATCATATATATATCCATATCCTTTCGATATTGACAAGCCTAAGCTGTCGTAAGAAGCCGCATCCGATGACGGAATGCCTGTCTCGTTAATTACAAAACCTAACCTGACTAAAAAAGCTATTAAAAATATTAAAAAAACAACGTTATTTTTGATACATAATCTTAAACTGTTTACAAACATTTTCATGTTATTTTTATATTATTGAAAAATATATTAATTTTTCCTTTTATATACTTTAAAGCCTCTTCGCTAAGCCCGGGATAAACCCCTATCCAAAAAAGATTATTCATTATTAAATCGGTGTTTTTTAAGTCACCATATATCCTATATTTAATATTTTTATAAGCTGGCTGTTTGATCAGATTGCCGCCAAAAAGCATTCTTGTAGCAATTTTATGGCTTTCTAAGAAATTAATAATATCCGCTCTTGTAAATGGCGTCAAGTCCCTTACAAGGATAGGGAAGCCGAACCAACTTGGCTCAGAGTATTTCTCAGCTTTAGGCAAAATAAAATACTTTTCGTATTGTTTAAAAGTCTTGTAAAGATATTGAAAATTATTTTTTCTGGTCTTAACAAATCCTGGTAACTTATTCAGCTGGGCACATCCTATAGCTGCCTGCATATCAGTAATTTTAAGATTATATCCTATATGAGAATATACATATTTATGATCATACCCTAATGGCAAATCTCCGAATTTCTGAGAAAATCTTCTTCTGCAGGTATTATCATGACCCGTCTCGCACCAGCAATCTCTTCCCCAATCACGAAAAGATACAATAATCCTACGCAACAAGGAATTATTAGTCAAAACCGCCCCTCCCTCGCCCATTGTTATATGATGAGGCGGATAAAAACTAGATGTGGAAATATCTCCGAAACTGCCGGTATATCTACCTTTGTATCTAGAACCAAGAGAATCGCAGTTATCCTCTATCCACCAAAGATTGTATTTTTTAACAGTTTTCCTTATTACATCTATATCTGAAGGATTGCCTAAAGTATGTGCAGTAAATATGGCTTTGGTCTTTTTAGTAATAGCTTTTTCTATCTTTTTCGCCTGTATATTGTAAGTCTCAAGATTTACATCTATAAATACAGGGATAAGATTATTCTGAAGTATCGGATTTAGCGTTGTAGGAAAACCACAAGCTGTTGTGATTACTTCATCTCCAGGCTTCAACCGCCTCTTCCCTAAAAGCGAAGAAGTTAAAGCAGTAACTGCCAATAGATTAGCAGATGAACCCGAATTAACAAGAAGACAGTGTTTTATACCTAGAAAATCTGAAAATTTCCTCTCAAATTCTTCGGCATATCTGCCTGCGGTAAACCAAAAGTCAAGAGAAGCATCAACTAAATTTACTAATTCTTTTTCGTCGCAAACTCTACCAGCATAATTTATCTTTGTCTTTCCAGCAACAAAATTCCTTTTGAGATTTATTTTATAAAACTCATTTACTTTTTTTAATATTTGTTTCCTAATTATATCCGACTTTTTCATTTTTATTCGTATAAAGACATGTTGTTTTTAAACCATTCTATTGTTTTTTCCAGACCTTCTTTTATCGAACAAGACGGCTTCCAGTTAAAACTATGCGAGGTTTTTGTTATATCAGCTTTCCATTTTTTGGCATCAAAAGACCTTGAGGCATTTTCTCCCCATTTAACAATGCTTTGGGATTTAATAATCTTTATAATTGTATCTATGATATAAGAAATCTTTGTTTCTACGCCTGTACCAACATTAAAAATCTCACCTCTGAACTTCTCTGCTTTATTGATGGTTTTAAGATATAGCTCTAACACATCATCTATGAAGACATAATCTCTAACAGCATCTCGGGATGCAAGCTTTAATTCATTCCCCTTGATGGCATTTATTATTGCGTAGCTGACTAAACGACGGCTGTCATCATAAGGCCCAAAAGGAGAAAATAATCTAAGCGTTATAATAGGTTTATTTTTTGTTTTAGCTGTAAAACTGGCGTATAAACTAGCTGCATACTTAGAAACTCCGTAAGCAGTAACAGGCTCGCACGCATCATCTTCTTTCATTGGTGTTTGTTTTATCCCATATTCCGAAGAACTCCCTGTGTTTATCAGGCATCTATAATCTATCCCATCACAAGATTCTATTAAATTCAAAAAACCAAGCAAATTTGTTTCTACCATTTTCTGATCAGCTGCAGCCACCCCCCCATAAACACCTTCATTAGCCAAATGAAAAATAACAGAAGGTTTTATTTCTTCTATAGTACTTTTCAATTTTTTTGATTCCAGCAAATCTACTTCATATTTATCTACATCTCGTAACACATCGTTTAATCTCCATTTATTGGATGTCCTGCGAGTTAGAATAGCGACATTATAACCTTCTATAAGCAATCTTCTTGTAAGATTCGCTCCTACAAAGCCTGTGGCACCGGTTACAAGTACTTTTTCAGCATGGGCCATTTAATCTATTCCTTTACGGGTTTTATGATCATATTATCAGCGAATTCTTCCCTTGGCAAAAACGGATACATATCTTCAAGAGGCTTGGAAACCATAGATCCGTCATCTTTTTTCTCTGAAGCAATAGTAGGTATTATCAACTGGTCTTTTGGAGTCATTATTTCACATATAACAGGCCCATCACTATCTAAAACTCGATGTAAATTATTTTCTAATTCTTTATTATTCGTTATGCGTAAAAATTTTATGCCGTAAGCCTTGGCAATTTTTTCAGCATCTGGAAACGAAACGCCTGATTTGCAGCATGCTCCTATCAGGCGATTATTAAAATATTTTTCCTGGGTAAACCTTATGGAGAGATATCCCTCGTTATTCAGGATAAATATTTTTAAAGGCAGTTTATAATGCACAATTGTCTGCAATTCCTGTATATTCTGCTGAAAGGAACCGTCTCCTGTAATACACATTACTCTTTTATTACCTATTGCCCTGCTTACCCCTATGCTTGCGGGCAAACTATAACCCATAGTAGCAAACCCTCCAGAGGTTATATATCTCATTCCTTGTTTTATCTTTATGGCTTGAGATCCTGCATAAAATGCGGAACCCGCATCAGTAACCACTATATCGCCTTTAATAAGCTTGGCTGACAACCTGTCCAGAAAATAATATGTATTAATTTTATCCTTTAATTTCTTATACTCCGGTAAGCATGTTGGATATTTCTTTTTCCAAACAACGCATCTGCTCAACCATTTTCTGTCAAAAATTACCTTTTCTCTATTTAAGGATAAAAATAATTTTTCCAGAAAATCCTTTGCATCCCCTTGAATAAATTCATCTATTTTTATTGTATTTTTTTCATGCGAGGCTTTTTCTATATCAACTACTATAATTTTGGCCTCTCTTGCAAATTTGTTATATTCATATCCGATTTCCGCGACCGGCAAACTGCTACCTATTATAATCAACAAGTCGGAGTTCTGCATAGCCAGATTGCCTGCCCTGTCTCCTTTAATCCCTATTCTGCCTATGTAATTTGGATGATTGCTGGGTATTATATCTATTCCAAGATAGGTTGTTACTACTGGTATTTTACGTTTTTCTAAAATTTTCAGAAGAATTTCACCTGCCTTCGCTATCCTTACCCCCTGGCCAGCTAAAATTACAGGTCTTGATGCTGATTTTAAGCATAGGCTGACTTTTCTCACGGCAAATTTGGATATATTTTTTATGGCTTTACGCATAGGCTTGAAGCCTTTCAAGGTTTTCTCCTCTATTAAAGCTCCTTGCACATCGAGTGGGATATCCAGCCATACCGGACCCGGTCTGCCAGTCTTTGCTAGAAATACGGCTTTTTCTAAATGGTATCTTATGTCTTCAGGCCTATCTACAAAAACTGCATATTTCGTAATAGAGTTAACTATTGGAATAACATTTATCTCCTGAACGCCAAATTGTCTAAGGCCATTTATTCCAGTCTTATAAACAGATTCTTTCCTTTTTACCTGTCCAGAAATAAATAGGCAAGGTACAGAATCAAGCCATGCTCCGGCTAAACCGGTCAAAGCATTTGTTGCGCCTGGACCTGTCGTAAAATACCCTACCCCAAAATGCTCATTGGTCCTGGCATAAGCCTCTAAAGCCATTGAAGCCGCTTGCTCATGATGGCAGCATATTACTTTCAGTTTCTTGTTACAGGCAAGCCCGTCTGTAAGATGCATTATGCCTCCGCCTGAAAGCATAAAGACATCCTTGACCCCATAATCATATATAAATTTGGCAATATAATCCGACACTCGCATTTTCATATATTTTTCATAGCAGTTCTTATTCTGTCTATGCCCTTTTTTATATTTTCTATCCCGGTAGCGTAAGTCAATCTGACATAGCCTTCTCCATATTTTCCGAAATTAGTTCCAGGCAAAATCGCGACTTTGGCTTCTTTTAAAATAAAATCGGCAAATCTTTCGCTGGTTATTCGAGTTTTTTTAATATTTGGAAAAACATAAAAAGCGCCTTCGCTTTTTAAACAACTAATACCATCTATGCTGTTTAGGCCATCTACAAGCACATCCCTTCTCTCTTTGTAAATACTCATCATACGCTTAATCTCCGCCTGGTCTTCTTTTAATGCGCAAATCCCAGCCCTCTGTATAAATGGAGGAACGCAGGAACATAATGTCTGGACAAGTAACCCCATCTTTTCTATAATTTCTTTGGGCCCGATGGCTACTCCAAGTCTCCATCCTGTCATAGCAAATGCCTTACTAAAACCATTTCCAATTATAACAATATCTTTGCAGAAATCATTGCTGGAAGGGCTATGGAATTTTGCTTTTTCATCATACATCATTCTTGAATAAATCTCATCGCTAAATAAGTAAATATTGTGTTTCTTAGCAATTTGATATGTCTCATCTATCTCTTTCGGCGTCATTACTGAACCTGTTGGGTTATTTGGGGAATTTATTATAATAAGCTTTGTTTTAGAAGTAATTGCCTTTCTTATATCCTCTGGATTCATTCTAAATTTATTTTCTTCTTTTAATGGAACTCTTATAGGCACGGCACCGCAAAGTTTAATAACAGAGTAATATGTAGGAAAACCTGGATCCGGGAATATCACCTCTTCGCCTGGGTTAACTAAGCATTTTATTACAAGATATATGATTATATTTGCGCCTGGTGTTATCAGAACTTGTTCTATTAAAGGAGTAAACCCTCTAGAAAAGGAAGTAGCATCCATGGCAGCTGTCCTCATATCATATAAACCCATGGAGCTGGTATAATGGGTTTCTCCTCTTTTCATTGAATTATAAGCTGCTTCGATAATATGAGAAGGTGTAGAAAAATCAGGATCTCCTATTTCGAAATGAATAATATCTTTTCCTTGTTTCTCAAGCTTTTGCACCATATCCAGGACTTTAAACATTGGCTGGCCTTCTATTGTGTGCGCAGCTTTAGAAAGAGCTATTTTTTTATTCATAGTCGCTCCTCTTTATACCATTCTATAGTTTTCTTCAAGCCTTCATCAAGAGCATATTTCGGTTTCCAGTTCAATATTCTCCTAGCTTTCATAGAGCATAAATATTGATTTTTTATTTCGTATTTCGCTTGATTTAAAATCTTATGGTCAGTTTTTTTGTCTGCCAAATTGTATATCTTTTTTATCATCTCTATTACCGTAATCGGGTTTTCGTCGCTAAAATTAAATGCTTCACCATATAGTTTTAACTTTTTCATTTTTTCAGCCAATATTATATAGCCATTAACAATATCATCTACATAAACATAATCCCGTGTAAATTTTCCATCACTGCGTATTATAAATTGTTTATTTTTAAGCGCACAACAAATCGCATCAGGAGTTACGCGTGAAAAATTAGAGTCACCTGGCCCATAAATATTGCCGCAGCGAGTTACGCATACAGGCACTTTATATGTATTCCAATATGCGTAACATATAAGATCCGCACAACTTTTTGAGACATCATAAGGATGATTACCTTTCAAAGCAGCATTTTCCTTGTACGGGAGAACTTTATGACTGCCATATGCTTTATCGCTGGATGCCACAACTATCGCTTCTATGAATTTTTTATCTCTTGAAGCCTCTAGTATATTCCAAGTACCCTCTATATTAGATTTAAAAGTCCTGATGGGGTGCTCATTGGCTTCCCCAACTATTGCTTCCGCGGCCAGGTGAAACACAACTTGAGGTTTATACCTATTGATAAGATTTTTAACAAGCTTAGGGTTAGAGATATCTCCTTTTACACATGTTATTTTATCTCTTAGGTTTTTTAATACAGACTTTGGTCTGTTTTTTATTTTATCTACGCCTATTATCACAGCTTCATGGTTAATTAAGGCTTTTGCAAGATTAGACCCTAAAAATCCCTCATAACCGGTAACCAGAACTTTTTTATTTTTCCAATATTTATTTATCATTTCCAAATCTTCCATATAGCTTTGCCGCTATCCCACATATGGTTCAATATAGCATATTCCCTGGGCGTATCCAAACATTGCCAGAAACCATTATGCTCATACACCCCAAGTTGTTTATCCTTGACCATTTCGGGTAATACTTCACTTTCTAATATAAGGTTATTACCCGGCCTAAAATATTTTTTTATCACACTCTTTTCAAAAAGCATAAATCCACCATTTATCAACCCCATTCCCATGTTAGGCTTTTCGCTGAATTCTGTAACTATATTACCTGACGTTTCCATTTCGCCAAATCTTCCAGAGGGATGAACTCCGGCTACTGTCCCTAAAAACCCTGTATCATTATGCTTTTTTATCAAAGCTTTTATGTCCATATCTGCTACGCCATCTCCATAGGTAACGCTAAACATGTCGCAGTTCTCAAAATATTTTCTCGCATTCCATATCCTTGCGCCTGTCTGAGCGCATTCTCCTGTTTCAACCAAAGTAATAGTCCATTCCGATTCATCATTCATATCATGATAGATGACAGAATCTTTTTCTCCTAATTTTAAAGTAATATTAGAAATCTTGGCATAATAATTCAGGAAAAATTCTTTTATTAACCAACCTTTATAACCTAAACATAAGACAAAATCATTTATGCCATGATGCGAATATATTTTCATTATATGCCATAATATAGGCATATTTCCTATGGTGAGCATTGGCTTTGGCAAAACCTCAGATACGTCTCTTATCCTAGTTCCTTGTCCACCGCATAGTATAACTGCTTTTATTTTTAAATTTGCCATCGTTGCCTCCATTTATTACATTTTAATTTGTTAAAATAAATAACCTTATTCAAAATTAATTCTTTCCTTTTCTATGACTAATGGCCTCTTTTTTAATTGAGTATAAGCAGCGCCAACATACTCTCCAATTATGCCTATAAAACATAATTGTATAGAAGAAAAGAAAAAAAACCCTATGATTATAGGCGCAATCCCCACCTGAAAATTATCCCAAAAAATAATTTTATAAATAAAGTAAAAAATCGCTGCTAAAAAACTACCCACAGCTGTCATGAACCCAATAAAAGTCGCTATTCTTAAAGGGACCTTGGAATGGTTGACAAATCCTAACATTGCCATATCATATAAAGTATAAAAATTGTTATGAGATTTTCCCTTTTTCCGCTTAGGCTGGATAAATTCTATTTCCGCTCTTTCAAATCCAATTTCCGCAATAAGCCCTCTAAAGTAAGGATAAGGATCATCGAATTGCTTTAAAATATCTATAAATTTCCTATCATACAAGCCGAAACCTGTAAAATTTTTTATTTGTTCGGCTTCTGAAAACGCTCCTATTAATCTATAATACAATCTCCTTATAGCAAATAATGCTGGATTTTCTTCGCTTTTGCTTTTTACGCCAATAACAATTTTAAAACCTTCTTTCCATTTTTTTATGAACTCCCTTATCAGATAAGGCGGATCCTGCAAATCTGCTGTTATCATAATAACAGCATCGCCTTTTGATTGAAGCAGAGCATAATAAGGCGAACGAATATGCCCAAAATTTCTGGTGTTTACTATTATTTTTATATTATTATCTTTTTTTGCTATTTCTTTTAATATTTTAACGGTATTATCTTTTGAAGCATTATCTATAAAAATATGCTCGTAGATAAATCCTTCCAAGTTATTAAAAATATCTTTTACTTGCTTATGTAGATCTTCTACATTCTCTTCTTCATTATAACAGGGCGTCACAACGCTGATAAGTTTCAAGTTTTTTTCCATTTTTTACCCCCAAATAATTCTATATTCCCCTTTATTTTTTTAAATAGTTCACTAAATGTTAACGCGGTAAAGATAACTAAATACGATTCGTAAGAATATCTGTATCTAGGTTCTCCAAATGTTAATATGGCGGTTAACGTTGTACTCAACAATATAAGAACTAGTATGTTTTCTAAGATAACTTTCTTCCTAAAAAATAAAATCCCTATGGAGCCAAATAGTAAAATAAATGCATAAAAGGAATTAAATAACATAAATCCATTCTCGAACGGCGCCCAGTGTACTAAAATTTTTCTAATAAAAAGTTTTGGGATTCTACGCGGATTATTTTTTAATTCCTCTATTCCTTTTTTAAAAAGCTCCTTGTCCTTTTGATGATTCAAAAGATCTTCTATTGTATATGTTGAGTTGTCGGATTGACCACCATTCGCTAAAGAATTATTACCTAACCAAAATATTCCTCCACCCAAAGTACTTAAAGGTATAAATTCTTTATAAACAACGTAATTTCTTACAGCCCACGGAGATATAGTTAATATTATAAATAAAAACATAATAAAATATTTTTTAAAAAAGTTTCTTATAGATAAACTTGATGTATGCAATAGATAAATTGTTAATAACCCCATAAATACGACGAATTCAGACCGTGTCAATATTGACAATCCCGCAAATATGCCTGATAATATTCCAGTTTTGATATTCCCATTTTTAATAAAATAAAGAATGGTTAAAATAGATAAACCTATCATAAACATATAAAGATATTCAGAAAGCAGCAATGCGGGCCCTCCATAATAAGAAAATCCTGATATAAATGGCTTATATAAAGCTATGCACGTTGCAGCTATCAATCCAGTTATTATATCATTATATATCATATTAACGATATAAAAAATAAGGATGCAAAATACAGATCCTATAACCGCTTGAATGATTTTGACAGTTATATAATTATGCCCAAATATAGAATAGACGCTTGCCAAAAATACAGGATAAGCAGGCGGCCTGTAAGCTATGGGAACCAAAGAACCATTAATAAATTGCGACAAACCCTTTCCTGATGCTAAATTTATCGCCATTTCATCATACCCAGCGGCATCTCCTCTTGGTAATTTATTAGTCTCTTCCTGACTAAAAACTGCCCATAGTCTTAAAATAAGCGCTATTATAAATATTCCAGAAAGTATTTTTACCCTGTTATTATTTAACATATCAATATTTTAACAGATAATATATTATGCCTAAATATTCATGAATAATAGCCTTTATCTGCTCTAATTTGACGCCGTTTTCCCTGCTGTAAAACTGGCTGTTGTTTACAGGCGCATATATTATACTTAAATCTCTACATTGCCTATCTAATATCAGCTTTGCTCTTCTCATGTTATAAGGCGATGATACCAATATGACTCTTTTGTAATTATTCTGATCCAGGATTTTCTTTGAAAATACTACATTTTCATAAGTGCTGTTTGCTTTTTCCTCCAGAATAATATCTTTCCAGGGCACCCCTATAGAAACTGCAAAAAGTTTCATGTTTTCGGCATCATTATAAATATAAGTATAACCTGATGAAAAAATTATCTTGCCAGCATAACCTTGCTTATAAAGCTCTGCCGCATATCTAGCCCTTTCTATCGTACTTTTGCCTGGGCTCCCTGTCTCGCCTACTCCTCCGCCAAATACTAAAATCACATCTGATTTCTGCGGTGTCTCAGAAACTCTAAGAGGGCTCGCGATAAACCAAAGAAAAGACGTATTGAATAATAAGGCATAGATCAAAATACAGCTTATAGCCAGCCTTAATATTTTTCTTCTAGCTATTCTATACAAATCAATAAATCTTTCCTTCCACCTTTCGGCCGCATCTATCTTTTTTATCTCTATCTCTCCCTGTATTAAACAGCTCATTTCTTCTATACGGCTCTCCCAACTATTGTTCTTGGCGATTTCTATTCTGTTTTTAACAAAAGTTTCATTATTTTCATTTACCGCTTTATAAATATATTCCCCGAATTTTTCCTTAGTATCGGCGACATAAGCTATATCCCTGAATTCCCGGTTGAATTCTGCAAGTTCCGGTAATAACGTAGAGATTACGGGTTTACCAAACGCAAGATATTCATTCAATTTAGTAGGATAAACATTTTTTGTATAATCAGCAATGGTATAAGGAATAATCCCTGCATTAAAATATTTTATATAAAGCGGTAGATCTTCATGTTCCTTTTTGCCGAGAAAATACACGTTTTTAAGGTTTATAAGCGCAGATACGTCCGTCTGCAGAGGCCCTATAAAAACAAATGAATATTGAGTATATTTCTCCGCCAGATATTTTATCAAAGCCTGATCTACCCATTTATGAACGCCTCCCACATAGCCTATTATCGGGGCCTTTATGCTTTTTAAGTCATCTGGTATTACAGTATCGTTTTTCAGTCTTATCCGTTCAAACTTATCAAAACTCACTCCGAATGGAAACCTGTAGACTTTAGCGCTGTATTCGGAACAATAATTATACAACTCCAGGGATGTTGCAAAAACCAAGTCTGCTCTTTTTAATAATCTAACTTCTGATTTTCTTATTTTTTTAGTAAAAGGTGAGCTGGCAGAAAAATTATCTATACAATAATAAACAAAAAGCTTATTATCTATACCATCAGCTATATCAAGCGTTAAAGGCGTAGGTAAAAATGTCCATACAACCGGATCTGTAAAATCCATTACATTCATCCATTTATTCAGAACAGATAATATTAAATGTTTATTAATCCATCTGGCAAACCGGCAATATGGAAATGGTAGGATTAATGGCGAATAAACATATAGATTATCTGATTCTTTTCTTATGCCTTTTACGCCTTTAAACCAGTTTCTTAGTCTCTCTTTTATGCGAGAAACATCTCTTAAGCCGGGCACCCGAACCCCCGTATTCTCAATAAAAAGCACCGTATTGCCGTTCTTGTCCAAAGTGCTCATTATCTCCTGATGCCCTTGCCATATAAAATCCCAGTCGATGCTGGATATGCAGATTATATTCTCATTTTTAAGCATGGCTATTCTGATTTATATAATTTTTTATAAACTCTCATCTCTTTGTCTAAAGCAATATCCAAACTACAGTTCTCCAGAACATATTTCCTGCCATTGGCCCCGATACTATCTCTTAACGCTTTATCAGTCATAACAGCCTCTATAGATCTCTTAATAGACAAAATATTAGTATAGCATAAAAACCCATTTTCTCTATGTTTTATTATCTCCTGTATGCCAGGCGTATCAGCACCTATGACAGCTATCCCGCATGACATAGCTTCTATTATAACTTTTGGGCTATTTTCATATAGTGATGCCAATATAAGAACATTATATTTATTGATCACCTCAGGAAGTTTATTATTAGGGATAATGCCCAAAAATTTTACATCCAAGTAATTTTCCCGGACAAAATCCTCCAAAAAAACACGTTCTTCGCCATAACCTACCACATCTAGAGAATACGGCGTATCTTTAATGGCTTTCAATATATTTAATATATTTTTTCTTGGTTCAAATCTTCCCACATACAACAATCTGCTATCTTCCTTTTTTACAGAGCTCAACGGCTTGAATATATCAGTATCCACATAGTTCCTTATTAAATTCAGTTTTTCACCCCTTATCTTAAAAGTGCTCTTTATGAATTCCAGGTCTGTTTCATTTGATACGATTATCTCGTCGCAATAATGATAGACCAGCCATTCTAATATATAGGCAAAAGTATTTTTAAAAAAAGACCATCTCTTGGCCCTTCGCGCATACGCGTTCCTATACCATTCAAAACCGCATCTAACTATTAATTTTTTTCTGCATACAAATTTTGCGATCAACCCAACCCATGCTCCCAGCATCTGGTTCGTCTTAATAATATCCGCCGCTCTGAAAATATCTTTCAACTGAAACGGTATAAAAAAAGTCTTTAATATATTAACTATCTCATGCTTGGACTTTTTCATTCTTTCATAGACAGGGAACACTTTTATATTGCCTATTTTGCCTTTTATATCCAGGTCTTCTTTGCCGCCATAAGTAATAAAGTTTACATCATGGTTATTTTCCATCAAGCGGCGATAGAGCAGTATCTCTCTGTCTATTAGGCCTTTATAATCCCATTCCCTCAGAGACACACTGTAAGTAAATAATAATATTATGTTCATAAGATTTTAAAAATCTCTCTTTTTATACTACAACTATATAGAAACAAGAACACACCGGGAAAAACCTATCAAGCCTATTGGAGAATTTCAATGATCTCTGGTATACCTTAAGATCTCTCATCTTGTCTGTTCTAAAAAAGAAATTAGGCAAGGTGATAAAAAAGAAATGCAGTAAAAAAGAGAACAGGCCTCCGATCCTGTAAACCTTATATTCTTTATTTCCGAACAAAGCTTTGATGCGGACAGGCGTATATTGCCGATATCCATGCCACAAATATAAAAATAATGCCCAAAATGACGGAATAATGTGTATCTGCCTGCCAGTGCCCGGTTTTGTAAAAGAACTGCATTTTGATACCGCCCACGCGTCGTTCGCAACATGCTCCAGGAATGAATGAGAATACACAATGTCAAATTTATCATCCGCGCTATAATCCTCTATATTGGACCTTATAAAAATACTGTCGAGAACATAAGGGTCCATGCTATGAAAATCATCATGCTCGGCAATATCCACACCTGTATAACTGCATTTTACCGGGAGGCCTGCCAGAATAGCGCGGACATCGCCTCTCCCGCAGCCAACATCCAGAAATCGCACATTATCCGAAGGCATTATCTTGTATAATTCCTGCGCCAAAAACTCCTTTGAATATTTTCTTGCTGGCGAATCTTTGTCATTCCCTGTATTTTTAAAGTACAGGTATTCCACCCTATGTCCGCAAAACTGGCCTTTCAATCCTCTGGCCAGATTAAGACACAGGTATAAAATCTTATCTCTTACAGCCAAAGGCGTATCGCCTGATATCTCTCTCATAGCTATTTATTCTGGTTGAGCTTGTTTTTGATAAGAAAATTAAATAACAGGTCTGCTTTAACCATGTTTGCTGCCATTAACGAATGTTCGGACGCCCCAGGAACTTCAGATGGCTTATATGGCCAGAAAGCATCGTAACTACTGACAACTTTTGTTTCTTTATTTAATAGATCCAAGAAGAAACGATTCATATCATTATGAATACCATCGACAAACCTATCGTTTTCTTCGTCAATATCAGGAGCTATATTGATAAAAAAAACAATATCGTAAATACCCTCATTATGATAGGCCTTGAATCGAGCCACATTGTTTTTCAAGGAGATCATGGCTTCTTTTTTATTATAACCATATATTCTGTCCGACACAGGGGGCAACGGAGTGTTCTGCGCGTTATGTTTAAGTACAAGATCAGGCTCGTCAACCCTGTCAAGACCATGACTTGGCGCACAAAGAAGCCGCGCTTCATATTCACACTGGGTCTTATCCGCTACTTTTAAATTAGCTATTATGTTAAAAACAAACCGCATCCTGGTATATAGATAAAAATTCTTTTTTAAAAAACTCTTTACCTTGTAAATCAGCTTTGGCATTTTTTGTTTTGGATGATAATTCCATGCTGTTAGATCGTTTTCATAAAAACCAACTATTACCAAGTCTGGCTTCGCTCTGGGGCCTATCTCTTCCAGTGTTTTAAGTTCCAGATCAGTATCATATCCCGGGACGCCAAGATTCCATACTTCCCATTTCGTTCTATTATCCCACCTGATCAATTTCTGCTTAAGCAAATACGGCCATGTCTCTTCAAATCTGCAGCCATGCCCAAACGTCACGGAATCCCCTAGCACAATAATACGGAAAGTACCGCTTCTTTTTTTAAACGAATAATCCTGATCATCCCGAAATCCTAGATTATTTATATTCAAAGGTTTTCCGGCGTAATATCCCTTGTAATTAGGCGCCAACACCTCTATTCTCACAGGATGGGTCAAAACCAATCCCGGCACTCCCTGCCTCTTATCCCAAGTAATTCTGGTAAAAATCTCTAAAATTAATAAAATTATTACAATAGAAGGCATCGTAATAAATAAAATATTTTTAATAACACTTTTTAATCTAATTGCCATTTTTTGCTAGTCTTTCCCGCAAACTGCCCATATCTCTCCAAATTGAATCACATAATCATTGATCTTAAAACCTGATCGCGAAAGCTCATCCTTAAAGCTATCCATCGTATATTCTATTTTATGGGTCGGGTCCAGCATGTAAGACAACCCTAGTTCGTGCTTATATAAAGTCACCCAATCGCGATTAAACATTGGAACACGAATTATAAGTTTAGTTGAAACAACTGACAACTTTTTTAAAAACCCCACCCTATCATCAATATGCTCCAATACATTCGAAAGTGTGACAACGTCAAAACATCTTGTTGTAAGGTCCCTGGTCGCATCTCCTATAGCATAATCTATATTTTCACTCATGTATTTATTTTTACAGCTATCGATATTTTCTTTATTGATATCCATTCCCCTGACAAATTTTGCCTTTTTAGCTATATCAAAACTTAACGCGCCGTTACCGCATCCAATATCCAACACCGAGTCATTTTCACTGATATTATCAACGAAAAACTTATGATAATCCATAAGCCTGTGTTTAGGATGCAACCCTCCTTCAGCCGCGCAAGAGAATCTGCCTATCATTAAATAGACTTTAGTGTGCAGCTTCAACAGAAACACGACAATCTTCCTTGCTATGGCCTGTTTCAATAAAATACGTTTCAGAATATCCATAAAGCCTTTCCTATTGATTCATTTATAACCTTCCTGTCCCTGCTCTCAAAACCTCTGTTCAAACATGAGAATACCATATATACCAGGACCCCGAATGCCATTGTCAATAATATAGATAATATGCTATCGCAAAAAGGCCTCAATAAAAATATAGCAGCAGCAGGTAAAGTCGCATTGATACACCATTTAATAAAAGACTTCCACGGGTAAACTAAACATAAATTGCGCCTCATAGTTACATAAAAATATACTACGAATACTATACCTGAAAAGCCTGTAGCCAGTATAGCTCCCAAGACCCCATACACTGGTATCAACAATATATCCCCAGCAAGGTTTAAAAATGCGATCATACTTGAATAAAGGATAAGCCTGCTTTTCTCCATAGCGATTAGAATAGCTGAATAGGGGTGCAAGAATTGGTGCATCATAACAAAACACATTGATATCACAAACAGATTCCTGTTGGCAATGTAAGCCGGATTAAAGACATGCAAGATAATCTTATCTGACAAGATTATAATAAATAAGAATATTGGTATCGTTATAAAAAAAATGAACTTATTAAAAAATGAAAAATAAAAACTTAATTCTTTTTTGTTTTCCACTGCCGTATACCTGTTTACCACTATTGATGTCATCACTCCCTTCAGGACATTCCCTGGGAAAAGCCGAGTCAGCGCAAGCGGAATGCCAAATGTGAACGAATACAGTCCTACAGCGTACGGGCCTGAAAAATAAGCCAGTAAGAATATGTCCCCTGCTTTGTCTCTAAAAAAATATGTAAGATTATGAAGATATAGATTGCCTCCGAAGCTAAAAAATTTTCTCAATGGAAATTGTTTGGCTTCGTTATCTCCTTTTGTAACAGAAAATATAAGACTATGCGTTTTTATAAAATACACCAGACATAAGATGATCTCCACCAAAAGCCAGGAATATACAACACCAGCAAGGCCGTAACCATTATGCATACAATAAAATATAAATAAGAACCTCAATCCGGCATAGGATATGCTTGCTAGATTAAAAAATTTTATTTCCAACATAGCTGTTAATACAGACTCTCCTAAGAGCTGGGATTCTATACTGAACAAGATTATAATACATGTAATAGACAAGAATAGTTCTTGATGGATCGGTATTTTAAAAATAGCACTAAACCCATTTCTAAAAATCCACAATATCGCTACAAATATGACCCCGGCACAAAGGCGTACTAATACTGAAAAACTTATAAGCCTTTTTTGCATATACAGGTCAGAACTGTTTCTGTATGACGGGAGATACCTCTGTATGATCGACGGAAGCCCCAATGAGGTCATAAGCTGAGCTAATATAACTAAATTAAAAAGAAAACTATATACTCCATAGTCCTCTACTGAAAGTCCTTTTATTAAATAGATCGATGTCACGAAACCTAAAAAGGCCACCGCTATAGTACCGATGTACTGATAAAAACTGCTTTTAAAACCTAGCTTTAGTAATTTTTCAGGCAAACAATCCTCTTATTTTAAAAAAAATATTATTTATAAGGCTTAATTTTTTATTTCTGTCTTTACTAGTCGGCATAACAACGGCTATAGTAGGCCCATAACTAGACATTACATGATCACCTTTCATCCATGGCCGCCAACTATGTTCCGTTATAGCGCCTTTTGGCATGCAGGCCTCATCCATCCCCTTAAAAGCATGTACATATTCCGGATCATCTGTAAAAAAGGTACGTTCAAAATATTTTTCTAATAGCTCTCTACAAGGATTAGGCATGTCTTTAGCAGGTTTTTTCGCATCATGAAAAAACCCCACTAAGACGTCTCTGGAATCCGTTATTAAGCTCTTAAAAATATCTATAGCTTCCTTGCCTTTCGGCCCATCAAACAGAACCGCTATTTTCTTATTTCCATATTTCCGAACTATGCCAAGCATTACATCCTTTGCGTCTCCGTATATTAATTCCACATTATCATGGCCTTTTAATATATTTTCCGCGAACATCGCATTTTCGTCCTTGTTCCTTTCTATACTTACGATCTTTGTTTCTGTTCCGGCAAAATAACGGGCAAGAACAATCGTACTCTGAGCTCTATAGCGCCCGCTCTCTATTAGGACATCTATACCAAGATCGCTGGAAACAGAACATATGGCCAGCATCTCGCTGTATAATATACCTCTTTCCTCAAAATCTTTTATAACCGCCCTAAAGTTTTTTTCATGCCTTTTTGAGGCAGCTATGGTAAAAGCTTTGACAGAGCTTGGCATTATTCCCCTGTACAGCTTATTCCAAAGAAAAAGCATGTCTTTGCAGGCTTTTTGCGGTCTATTTTTAGTAAAAGAAGCTCCCTCAAGGATAATAGAATGCCATCCTGTCTTGTAATGGATTATATGCGTATCAGCGGTTATGGGACAGCTGTTCGTTTCATTCAGATATTTAGTATTAACTCCTCTAAACCTGATCGTCTCGCCTTCTATATCTCTATCCAGATAATGATCGCAAGAAGCAGAACCCAAGATATTAAATAAAGCATGCTGATCCGCAGCGCCATTAAGCTTGATAGCGGTCCTGAATTCACAAGGGTCTTTTATTATATTCTCCGTACGTTCAAGCCAATGCTTCATGAATAAACCAGCCCTGTTATTGTTTCTGACTATTACAACGCCCGTATTAAGAGAAAAACGTTCTTTCTTCCAGGTATATAAAATGTCAAAATCTTCTTTTAAAAAATCCTCTATGTTTGAATACACAAGGGTATCGCAGTCAAGGAAACAAAGCATCTCTCCAGGATACAGCTGGCATGCCTTAGACCAATACCTTAATTTTAAAGGTATCCTTTTCATTGGATCTTCAACATTGATAATATCACACTCTTTTATGAACTCATATTTCAGGAATCTATCCTTCAATATAGCAACTTCATGTTCTTTTATGTCTTCACAGAATATCGTTGCAAGATCTCCTGGATGAGCTTTTTCTATACTACTAAGATTGACCCATAATAAAGGAAGATACCTATCGCCATAGATCACTACTATAAATCTCATATCAATCGGCTCCTAAAAAAGTTTTGATCTTCCCACGCACAGACCTGTCGCTAAAACCTACTATTTTATCCCTGGAATCCTGCATAAAGCGCCGTGAAAGCCCATGAGGTATATATATTATGTTTTGATTAGTATACGTATTCCAATCCTTTGTAAGCACTTTCCCGTACTTTCCCGCCAAATCATGAAAAACACTTCCTGGAAACGGCAGAGCGAATGAACACCATCTTTTTTTACTGGCTTTCAAAGCGAATTCAACCGTATCCCTGACAGTTTCTTTTGTCTCTCCGATATTACCTACCATATATAAACATTTTACTTCCAATCCGTTTTCCGAAGTCTTGATGATCACTTCTCTTGCCCGCTCTGCTGTAAATTTCTTATTGATTAAGCTGAGTACGCGGTCATTGCCGGATTCAATGCCATAACTTATAGTGCCTATGCCGGCTCTTTTCATCACAGGCAGAATGCTCTCGTCAAAACAATTGATATGACCGAATACTTCCAGAGATACTTTTAGATCCTCTTTTATGATCTTTTCACATATCTCAAAAACCCTGTTTTTATCAAGAGTAAAAACATCATCTGTTATAAAAATATTACTCCCATACCGCCTAGACATTATTTTAAGGTTTTCCATGAAATAACTTACAGAATTATACCTTATTTTCCTGGTGTGTTCTCCGCAGAACACGCAATCAAAGGGACAACCCCTTGAACCTATAAAATGTAACCTTTCCTTTCTTCCCTTGTATACGCAATCCATAAGATCTATACCTGGTATCGGAATATCATCAATGTTGTCCAGTATAGGGCCTTCTATAATTCTGGTACCCATGTTAAGACCCTTGCATAAGTTAAGCATAGCCAATTCACCTTCGCCCCTTACCACAAAATCCGCATGCAAAAGGCCCTCTTGAGGCAATGCTGTCACATGATCTCCTCCGAGAACTATCTTCGCTTTCGGAAAGGCCTTTCTTATACAGGGAATGACTGATAAAGCGTTCTTATAATAAGGCGTGGAAGCACCTATTCCTACAAGATCTGGAACAAAACTCCGGTCTATTTTATTTTTGCTGAGATCCAATACGCGAGCATCTATATCATGTTTTCTCAGAAAAGATGCTATGTATATAAGCCCTATAGCTAACGAATCTCCGAATTTATAAGATGGAGGCGCAGGTTGTAATAATAGAACTTTCATATTTAATTTATAAGTTTATAATAAATGAATGGCCATGCCATCCAAAATTGTAAAAATCCGTTACTATCTTATTTTTATTCTTTTGCGACCATTCATAAAAAGCTTTTCTCTCGCCCTTCTTTGGATTCCCTCTAAAATAGAACCAATTATCAAATATCAATACCGTGCCATCCGTTATGAAGTTTGTTATAAAATCTAAAGCGCAGATAGAAGGTTCATATAGATCGCAATCCATATAAACAATAGCCGCTTTTTTATTTTTACTTACGGATATTATTTTTTCTTTAGCCTTATCGTTCAGGACATCGGAAAACCATCCCGGTACAATAGATACCTTATCTAGGCCAACTCCGTGTTTGATTATATTTTTTTTAAAATCTTCCACTGAGCAAGTTCTGTCGTGCTTTTTGATCAATCCTATATCATCTGAATGCATTGGCTGTGAAAATCCCTCAAAGGAATCAAAAGCGCAAAAACGCATATTCTGGATATCGCGTTTTTGCGCAGCATTAAAAGCATATTGAAAAGTATCCCCTTTCCATACACCAAATTCAAAATAATCACCTTCTATTTTATTATAAAGACAAAAATCCATGCTTAGATCCAATATCTCATGCCGTGGATTGTTTTTACAGATAGAATTCTTGATCTTCTTTTTTAAACGATCTGGGATCAGTGCCATATTGTCTCCTTATCTATCTATGGTATTATAGATCTCATAATATTGTTCCGCGATTCTTTCTATTGAGAAATCTCTCATGATCTTCGACTTTGCGTTCCTGCCGGACTCTGCTATCATGCGCTTGTTATTCATCAGCTCTGCCAAGATATCGGACAAGCTACCCACATTGCCTTTTTTAAAAACAAATCCCTCTCTATCACTAATCAAATAACCAGTTACTCCTTCTAGGTCTGAAAATACACACCCTATCCCTGTAGACATAGCTTCTAAAAGCGCATTAGGAAGGCCTTCTCTCAGAGAAGGCAGTACAAACACATCAGAAGCTCTGTAATACTTTTCTATCTCCATGGTTTTCTCTACAAATATTACGTTATCTTCCATTTTAGCGGCCTTAATATCTTCTTTTATATCTTTTACCAGTTTGGCGTCCACATAGCTTTTATCTATGTCGCTGGACCCTACGAACAAGGCCTTCATGTTGCTGTTATTTTTTTCAGCTATATTCTTATAAGCCTGCCAAAATATATGAGGCCCTTTATATTCCGCGAAAAACCCCACAAAAAGTATTATAAAAGCATCCTGCGGCAAAAAAAGTTCTTTTCTTAGCGCTATCTTTTCATCTTCCCCTTTTGGCGGCCTGAATCTCTCTGTATCAACACCGTTCGGGATAGTTATAATCCTCCTATTCTTAAACCTATCTGATCTTAAGAATATATCCGTAATAGCAGGAGTGACACTGATAAAGATATCAGCCAGAGAAAAAAAGAAAACCTTGGCCTTTCCGTGCCTGGACCTCAGTAAGGAATCCACGTCATCTTCCCCCAGGGAAGTCATTTTAAGGATGATATGTTTTCTGAATAATTTTCCCAATATTATAAACAAGATCGTCTTTTGTGAAAAACCATGTAAATGCAGCACACTGAACTTATTATTAATCCTTAAGAACATTACTATAATATAAAAAAAAGCTTTTACTTTTGACGCGAGCTTAAGGTTCTTCAACTTTATCCTTATTATATCCGGATATGCTATCGTTCTTGCAGGTAAGTCCTGTTGAGTCGTGGTAAAAACAAAAAACCGTATATTTTTATCTTTAAGAGAATCTATCAATGTCTTACACTGCAGTCCTCCTCCGGTTATCTCTGGGTAAAAAGAACCCGTGACCATGCATACCCCGAGCAGCTTATCCGCCCTGACACTTACTGAAGGAGTAAAGGCCCTGAAAAGCATTCCTTTTATAAAATATTTCAATGCCATTTTTTTCATTCCCATATTATTAAAAAAACTGCCATATCTAAAAAATTCGCCTGATATGAACTTATTAGACAATGAACTTTCGTTCACTATAAGGCTCTTGTCTTTTTTTATTTTAAACGCGCATTCCCATTGAAGTGTTTTATCTTTTACGCTTCTCGCGTTCTTGTGCAGTCTTAACAAATATAAAAACTCAGATATATTGGATAACCTGAAACGCTCGCTCATTTCCAGCCATAAAGCATAGTCCTGGGAACATGCATACTGTTCTGGATAAAAACCGCATTCTTCAACATCTCTTTTCCGGAACATGACTGAACCATGGCAAAAACAATTAACCCGCTTAAGCCAATTCTTTATTTCTTGGTCCCTCGTAGGCAACCTGGAACGATACAGCGCCTTCCCTATCTCGTCCACCATGATATAGAATGTCCCTGATAGAGAAACATCTGGATGGCGTTTCATAAAACCCATCTGCACGCTCAGCCGTCCAGGCATAGATATATCATCTGCGTCCTGACGCGCAATATATTCTCCTTTTGCTTGCATTATCCCGATATTAAGGGACTTTGAAAGCCCGATATTCACTTTGTTTGTTATTATCCTAACCCTCTTGTCCTGTTCCTGGTAAGTATTCAATATCCCGGGCGTCCCATCCGTCGAACCGTCATCTATTATCAAAAACTCAAAATCCAGAAGATCCTGTCCCAAGATAGAATCAATGCTATCACGCAGATATCTCTCGCTATTATACGCGCTCATGAGAACGCTAAGTTTCGGCATGCTCACCTGCCCACTCTTTTTAGTATTTCAAGATATTTGGGCGCGTTTATCTTCACGGAATATTTTTCTTCCACAACTCTTCTTCCTGCAAGGCCCATCTTTTGCCGAAGAGATGGGTCCTCTATCAGCTGTGATATCCTGTCGAACCATTCCTGGTCAGAAGACACCAGAAACCCGCTTACGCCATCTTGTATTATTTCTTTATTCATCCCTATGGAAGACGCTACCACTGGAACGCCTACTGACATATACTGAATCGCTTTAAAACCGGCTTTCCCCTGAGCCCACAAAGTATCTGCCAGAGGATAGATGCCTATATCTATAGACTGAAAATATTCCACTTCTTTATCTAAATACCAGTCATAATTCTCTACTCTTACTCCTGGCATATCGATTGCCTCGCCCGCTCCGAAAATCTTCAGGGTAAAATCATATTTCCTGCTTAACCGCTGCATAATATTAAAAATAACTTTCAGATAAGGCGCTGTAGTGAAAGAGCCTATCCATCCTATTGCCGGTTTATCAAAAAGCCTATCCGATCTTTTGAACTTATCCGTATCGATAGGCGTAGGAATGATGTAAACATACCTATTGAATTTGCAGGCATACTCTTTCAGAAAAATATTAGGTACCGTGACACCTGATGACATCTTGATAATTTCCTTGGTTTTGGACGGAAATTTCAGGAACCTGTAAAATTTATTAGCAAGATTATAGTTTTGCAGGAAAATGGCATCGTCAAAATCAAATATTATTGGTTTTCCAAGACTATATATAAGCCATTCAAAAAAAGGCGGCCCAAAAGGACAAGCTTCTCTATGTATAAAAATAATATCATAGCGGATTGACGCAATAACATCTATCATCCTGCGTAAAAATGCTTGTATAAAATAAGCTATTTTTTTAACCCCTTGTCCTTTTGAATAGAGTATTTTGTAAAATTGGCTTGAGACAAAAGGCCGTACGTCATATTTTATACCTTCTCTATCCAGGTAAGGCAGGTATTGTTCCACCCTGAACCTGTTACTTGCGCCTTCGGTAGAATAAGGGACAATAAATAGTATCTTCATTTAACAAGCTCTCTGTATACATCTTGATAAAGCTCTATACCCATATTCAAAGATAAGTAATTTTCCGCGCTCAATCTGCACCTGTTTGACAGTTCTTTGTCTTCCCCTATTAATTTCAATAATTCTCCGGCCTTATCGAAGTATTCCTTTTTGTAAAAATCCCTAATTACTACGCCTATGCGGTTATAAGACACGAATTCTCCTGTATCGCCTACTCCTGAATTGATTACAACTGGCAGGCCGCAAGCTAAATATTCCGCGAGCTTGGTAGGACAGGAAAACCTTTTGGAAAAACAAGATTTTATGAAGAATAAACCGGCATCTGCCAATTTAATATAATGCGGCATATTACAGAATTCTGCCTCATCGACAGTGATATCGCTAAAAGAAAGACCTTTTTTCTCACAGGAAGACATTACCATATTTTTATCAATATAAGTTAATATCAAAAAATGGGCATTATTGATCAGAGACTTGGCCGTAATAAAAAAATCTATCATTTCATCTAATAAATACCATGTACCGACAGACCCTATATATAAAAATACGAATTTCCCGAAAAGTCCATATTTTTCTCTTAATTTCTCAGTTAAAACACTCTCTTCTGTATTAAACTTCTTTATATCAACGCAACAAGGTATTACAGTGATATTGTTTTTCTTGATATAGTGCTTTTGTAAATAATTAGAATTTATTAAAAAATCTCTTATATTTTGCGTAAGAACTATCGCTTTATCAGCGCGATGCAGCAATATTTTTTCCATATAAAGCGTCACCTTGTATAAGAAACTGTTTCTTTTCCATACGCCGCCATCAACGTATTCCTCTGCCATCAGACCTCTTACATCAAAAATAAACTTTTTTCCGGTAAGCCGCGCTATTATATATCCTATCACCGCTGAAACAGTGCCTCTTGCATGAATAATATTGATATTCTTAAAAATAACGATAAATAAGCCTGACAATGTACCTGTTATTATATCAAATAATGTAGCTGGCAAAGTCGGGCTTTTATGATATCGCAAATAATACCATTCTATTCCGTATTCGTTTAATTCTTTTTTAAGTCTAACTGCGCCTTCTATCTTTTTTTCGAAACTTAATAAAGAACATTTTATGCCTTTATCAGATAATCCTTTCAAATAAGGAATGCCTTGAGATTGGATCAAAGGCTCTAGCGCGCCATTATAAGAAATAAATAGTGCCTTCATAAATTAACTTCTGCTCGTTGTTATTTTAAACCTTAGCTTGTCTAATCCTATGCTCATTAAAACAAACATAAAAGGTAAGACCATCGCTCTGTGCCTGAATAAAGTTCCTATATTGCCTTCTATAAAGGCCAATATTATAACCATAATGAATATGTATGCTATTATTATTCCACCTTCTCCGATCTTATGCTTTAGTATAAACTTACATCCTATAAACATGGCCGGCAAAAGTAAGTAGTATAATAACATTTCCGGCATGACACTTATTTGAGACATGCTCCCTAATTGCCACGGGAAAGGCGCCAACCATGCTATTAATAATGCAAATGGCATAAAAAATACAAAATTTAAAGGATTTCTAATATCAATATCCGTAAGAAACGCTGTATTGCCGGTCGCCCTATCCATCCTCATTTTGTACATATATTCTAAAACTGACGTATTATTCAAATGGTTTTTTATGAATACGATAACAAAAACGCTTGATAATAAAAGCAAAACCGCTATTAAATATTTTTTCCTTTTCCATAAATACAATATAAAATACGCTGGAAATACTATTCCATAAAATAAAGAAAAAGATACCAGTCTGAATTCTTTTAATGCTAAGCTTAATAATAGAATTAAAAATAATAAGTAAAATCTGAATTTTATTCCTAACCGCAGGATAAGTAAAACCAATCCGACAATAAGAAAAATACTCAAAGGCTCCTTCAGATTCTGTATGGACCACATGAATAAAGAAGGCCAAAAAGCTGTTAATATAGCGGAAATTTTAGCCGCTCTTTCGTTATAGATTTGTTTTGTTATGTAAAAAGTCAATATAACCGTAGATGACCCGGCCAAACAATTTATAAAAATTAATGTAATGGGGCTTTTGCCTGTAAAATAATAAATTACGGCATTCCAAAAATCATAACTCCCAAGATTCCCGCTGGTGCTATGTTCCATGACTTTTGCTGTAATTTCATTAACATCTCTTATCCCATTAAGCCATAATTGTAGAATGGAATATCCGCTTTCGCTAAAACTCCATGTATCGCCCAATAACCCTGTCCCATTGTTTAGAAAAACCCAATGATACAATAATAAAGATGAAATTACTCTGGATAAAAATGCCAGCATAAATAAAATGAATAAAAATTTATAATCTTCCTTGGGCCGCAAAAAAACGCATACCCAAAGTCCGAAACAAAAAATTATTACAGGCCAGATTATTTCCAAAGGCAAAAATACAACAATTAAAGACACTAAGATGCCTAATACAAAAATCATTCTTCCGCCTTATATATCTTCAGCATATTATTTATATACTCGGGAACAGAAAAATCTTTCAATACAAATTCCCTGGCTGCTGCGCCTATTTTTTTGGCTTTTTCCATATTACAGCTCATGTCATTTATAGCGTCTAACAACTGTTCAGTATTGTCGGGACTAACCAATTTCCCAAACGTATCATCTTTTAAGACTTCCGGGATCCCGCCAACTCGCGTGGCAATGCATGGCAGACCCATAGACATGGCTTCTAATAAAGATATGGGCAAGCCTTCGCTAAAAGACGTTAATACAAAAATATCAAATATATTTAATATGTCGGCAACATCTTCCCTCCATCCTGTAAAATAAACTTTATCGCCTACTTCTAAACCATCTGCATACTTCACTAACTTTTGTTTTAGAGGCCCATCTCCTACTAAAACAAGATATTTATCTTTTCTATTAATCCTGGCAAAACAATCTATTAAAAACTCCTGATTCTTAATCCAGCTCAATGAACCAACTGTCCCTACCACAAGAGAATTCGCGGAGATTCCCATTTTTTTTCTCATTTCTTCTCTTGTACAAATAAGATTCATTATCTTATCATCTATAGCGTTTTTTAAGACACATATTTTACGGAGTGGTATGTTATAAACTTTAGCTAATTCGAGTTTCATTGACTCATTGCAACATATAACCATTTTGCTCATTTTAGCGATATAATGGCCTATGATCCTATAGAATATGTGTCTTTTTCTAAGATGAAAGTTGTGTTCACCGTGTTCTTCTATGATAAATTTGGAAATTCTGGCCAAAAAACCAGCTATTGCGGTATGATAATTAGCAAAAAATAGAGATGATTGGACTATGTCGAATTTTCCTGTTTTTATATATTTGTACAGTTTAAATGTTGCAGCAACGTTAAAAAAACCATATTTACTATTAAATACATCTACTTGATACCCTAATTCTTCGAGCTTTAAACCATATGCTCCCTTTTTGCCTAAACAGCAAATGCTAACCTTTATATTTTTATTATTCAGATATTTTAAAAACAGGTATCTTGCTGCCTGAGCGCCGCCGGTATCCAAAGAAGTGTGAACATATAGTATATTTATAGGACATTGCATTTTATTCTAACATATAGACTTTGTTTTTGAAATCTGACAGCGTGCTGTATATTTTTTTCCTCAAGATAAACTTAAGAATATAACGGAAACAATCGCCATAAAGAAAGAAATTAATAAACTTGCCGAGATGAATTTCAAAATCGCTAAAATACAACTTTTCGATATATCGCCTTTCTGACACAACCTGCCCCTTATTGGTACCATCACAGCTAGTGCCATCACACTGAAAAATTGAAACAATTTGTTTCATATGATATGATCTAAGGCAACATTTAAACAAGGCTCTTAAAAACCACTCATAATCAGATAAAATTCTGTATCGTATATCAAAATTTCCGGCTTTTACAAAACAGCCTCTGCGAAAAAAGGTAGCAGGATGGCCTATTGTTCCTCTTAGAAAATGTCTTTTTGTAATAAAGTTAGGATATTTGCCCAACAAAAAATTAGGACTATTCAAACTACAATTAAGGATATTCCCATATACAAAATCTACATTTTTTGAATTTAAAAAATATGCGGCATTTTTTACTACATCTCTATTGTAAAGCCTGTCGTCTGAATTCAAAAAGTAAAGGATATCGCCTTTTGCGACCTTAATGCCTTTATTCATGGCATCATAAATACCATTATCAGGCTCGCTTATCCAATAACTTATACGATTTTTATATTTTTCAATAATATCTAAGGTGCCGTCTTTAGAGCCTCCATCAATAATAATATGTTCGATATGAGGATAATCTTGCGTTACAACGCTTTTAATTGCTCTTTCTAAGTATTTTTCGCTGTTAAAACAAACTGTAATTATGCTAACCGATGGTTTTCCTTGATTTACCTTTTTAGACATATCGCGCTTTAATTTTTGTTACCTTATTTATTTTATATTACTCAATATTTTTTAGTCCCGCCCTAGTTCTAATGAAACATCTTGCAAGCTTTACGAAATTTAATATGATATTTATTTGCTTCTATAATTCGCGAAATATAACCTTCACCAAATCCTGCAAGTTTAAGAACAATACGTAGCTCATTATAATGCTGTTCTGCGTTAAATGGATTATTGTTTGTCTGTAGTTGATGACCCTTAAGGCGATGAATAATTCTAAATGTAAAATCAACTATTGGTACTAATATGTGTCCTGATGGTAGATATGGATATCTTTTTTGATAGAGCATTTTATCTATAAATCCGCCTCTATATAAAGAAAGTGCATATTCATTCATAGAAGCGCCTATTAATACATTATTAAGCGTCGCTTGTTTCCACTTAGCTAAAATATCTGCGATAACTTTTCTACGCCAAAACATATAAACCAAATTATCTTTGTGTGTATCAAATGGCATCTTTGAATACTTCCACACGCGACTTTCTCGGTCAGGATCTGTGACGCACTTTAAATCAGGGATGCGCCATCTAGCCAATAAAGGACTAAAACGAGATGTTATGGCATACTTGGTTACAACAAACCCAATATTGATATCCTTTTCAAGAACAGCATAGCATTCTGAAATAAATGCAGGTAACCATTTATCATCAGCTGCGGCCCACATAAAATAGTCTCCAACAGCTTCGTCTAAAACAAATTGAAAGTTAGCTGCTGCACCCATATTTTTATTTTGCCTTATGTATTTAATGCGCGGATCGCGATTAACATATTCACGACAAATAAATTCTGTACTATCAGATGAAGCATTATCGGATATGATAAGTTCAAAATTAGTAAAAGTCTGGGCCAAAATAAAATTAATTGCATCCCGAACAAACTTCTCTCCATTATACACCGGCATACCAATGCTAACTTTAGGCCTATGTGTTTTCTGAGTTTTTGATATGTTCATTTATGCTATGTGATTTTAAAATATTTATCTATTTTATGCGTTTCAGCCAACCGCCAACCCAATATGTAATATTTTCGGATAATCCATCGCTTTCATTAAATAACCACTTGGGTTGTTCTTGTCTAAATTCTGGATGGTAATTTAAAAACTCTTGTATAGCATTGCATGGATTATCAGTCTTCCACTTTGGTTCTGATCTAGGCGCATTAATTAAATCTTTCATGATCCCATCGCAAACTATTACATAAGAATCTTTGGAAACAAGATTAGAATAAGCATTTAATTCAGCCAAAACATGAGCCTTGGTATGATTTGAATCCAAAATAATCATAACTATATCTGTAGGTCTTATTATTTGTTTAACATTAGCTACAACGTTTAAATCAATAGAACTGCCTTCAATAAGAGTTATGTACTCAAATAATTCATGACTCTCTAATGCTTTTCGATTATGAGGTCGTATCTCTATATCAACACCAATAACTTTGCCTTTTCCCAAAATTTTACATAAACTTGCATAAAAAATTAATGAGCCTCCATGCGCTACGCCAGTTTCAATAATTACATCTGGCCTGATTTTATATATAACTTCCTGGATACGCAATATATCTTCCGGCAATTGAATTATTGGCCTCCCAAGCCAGGTAAAAGTATATACATGTTTAACATCCCATCCAGCGCGTAGCCAGATTTTTGAAACAATAGTAAATGCCTCTGGCGAATTCATAGGGTAAGACCTTATATCCCCCTTGTCTTCAACTGTAACTAAACTTCTATCTAAATCTATTTTAACATTCATTTTTTAACTCCTTTTTGTACGCGGTAACAAAAAAATCTATAGTGTCCAGCATTGGAATAGGTTGAAAATTAAATTCTGAAGAAATACGATTAATGGATATCTTAGGAAATATTACGGTTTCTGCATTTTTTATTACCTCTATCTTGCACTTTAATATATTTTTTATTTTCTTCGCTAATGTACGGTTGCTAATATTTACGCCGCTTGCAACATTATATATTTTATGCCTTCCTTTTTGTGCTATTAAAAACAGCATTTTTACAACATCATCTATATTAATATAATCTTTCTCGGAAGATAAAGAAGTCTTAAAAATAATTTTACCATCAATTATCGCATCACGCAAAATAGAGATCAAAAAGTTATTAGAGGAAAAATCTTTACCGAATATATTAGAAATTCTGGCCACCCGCACATTCGGTATCTTAGATGAAAAACACAATGATTCCCCCATAATCTTAGAAATATTATAAAGATCTTCTTCTTCGAGAGAATTCACTTTAATTGAAACATTTTCATTTGTTTTATCTGCCTTTTTATAAACACGCGTGGAAGACAAGTAAAGAAAAGAATCAAACTTGGCATGTTCTAAAACATAGGCTAAATAACTTACATGAGCTTTTACTGTATCAAAAGGCCTTTCTCGAAAATCCGCTGTTAGTCCTATGCAATAAACTACGTGACCTAAATTCTTTTGAAAAATAGTACTATCATCTCTCTCCGGCGCATAAAAATCAATCCCAGCTTGAGACAAATATTCTGTTAAATTAGAACCAACAAAGCCTTTTGAGCCAAAAATTGTAAATCTCATTGTCTATAACCAATTCTTTTTATAGGGCTGCCTACATTTATTGAATAACTTTTTAGTTCGCCGTGAACCAATGAGTGAGCGCCTACTACGCAACCTTTGCGCAAAATTGATCCATCTAATATTACTGTATTTGCGCCAATCCAAACATCATCTTCTATGATAATCCCGCCTTTACTTAATTTAAATCCTTGATTAATAATCCTATCGCATTTTTTTGTCTCGTGATTAACCGGTGCTAAAGTACAATTAGATGCCACAAGTACATCATCTCCTATTAAAATGCCATTACCTGAATACATAACCGTCCCAGAATTGATATAGCTATTTTTCCCAATTTTAATATCTCCAATGCCTCCTACGAATTTAATTTTAACAAAAGAATCGATATGAACTCCTTCTGCAATAATTAAGTTAGAACCCCTAATAGATTTTTCTATATCCGCTAATTTTGAAATTTTTGCTTTTGTAGATATTTCCCACACTTTGATTACCTCCAAAACTTATAAGAATTATCTTTATTGGACAAGGTTTTTATCTCTTCAGGCCACTTAATCTTAAATTTCGGATCATCACATCTAATTCCCCTGCCATAGTCTGGATAATAAAATTCCGACATTTGATATAATACAACTGTATTATTTTTAAGGGTTTGGAATCCATGTGCAAAATTTTTTGGGATATATAACATATTATACCTATCTGCATTTAATTCAACTCCAAACCATTCGCAGTATGTAGGTGAATCTATGCGTAAGTCTATAATTACATCATAGATAGACCCCTTGACGCAACTCACCAATTTGATTTCTTCATAAGGAGATGCCTGGTAATGCATGCCACGCAAAGTTCCTTTCTGTTTATTATACGATATGCTAGATTGCTTGATTTGAAGTTTTAGATTATGCTCCTTAAATTCTTTCTCGCAGAATAATCTGGCAAAAAAACCTCTTTCATCTTTTTTTTGATCAATCTCTATAATATAAGCACCGTTTAACTTAGTTTCTTTAAATATCATTAAATTACCTGTACTTTTGGAATAGGCACCACAAATCTACCTCCCCATTCTCGTATGAATGACATTTGTTCTACAATCTCGTCTTTAATATTCCAAGGTAAAATTAAAACATAATCTGGCTTCGTCTCGCTTATCTTTTCCGGTTTATCAATAAAGATATGCGTTCCGGGTAAATAATGGCCTTGTTTATGCTGATTTCGATCCACTGTATAATCAATAAAATCGTCTCTAATACCACAGTAATTAAGCAGGGTATTCCCTTTTGCAGGCGCTCCATATCCTACAATAACTTTCTTTTTTCTTTTTGCGCTAATCAAAAAATCAAGAATATCGCGTTTTACTTCTCTAACTCTATCTTTAAAACCAAGATAAAAATCCAAATTGGCATATCCTGCACAAATCTCTTTTTGCTCAAGTTTTAAAACATGCGACGAAACCTTTCTTATTTTATTATTAGCATGTTTCACATAAATTCGCAAAGAACCGCCATGCGTAGCTAGTTCTTCGACATCAGATATAATCAAGCCATGCGATGCAAATATTTGTTTAACAGACAAAAATGAAAAATAAGAAAAGTGTTCATGATAAATGGTATCGAACTGCACTCCGTTGATCAAATTCATAAGATGAGGAAATTCCATTGTTATTATCCCGTCTGGTTTCAATAGAATTTTTAATCCCGCAACGAAATCGTTTATATCAGGTACATGCGCTAACACATTATTCCCTATTATTAGATCTGCAGATTTGGATTCGGATACCAACCGCTTTGCCAAATTAAGACCAAAAAATGACATTTCAGTTGAAATCCCTTTTTGTCGAGCTACTTCGGCAGTATTTCCGGCAGGCTCGATGCCTAATACAGGTATGTTTTTTTCAACAAAATATTGCAACAAATATCCATCATTGCTTGCAATCTCAATTACAAATGAACTTTTGTCAATCCCTAACAAAGGTACTATTTTTTCGACATAGTCCTTAGCATGTTTCAACCAAGTATCGGAACATGAAGAAAAATAAGCATAATCTTTAAAGATGCTTTCTGGAGATACGGCTTCAGGGACTTGTACCAAGAGACATTTTTCACATATAAACGCATCAAGAGGATAAAATATTTCTTTGTCTTGCAATTGCTCCTTGCGTAGATATGCGTTAGAAAGAGGCGAGAACCCTAATGAAACAAAAATATGCTCAAGTTTTGTATTGCAAAATCTGCAATTCACTTTAAGATATCCTCCTGAATTATTGCACATCTTTTCTGTATAAGATGAAACGACGTTAATAATTTTGTCATATATATCAAACGAATAAAAATTAAATCTATAATAGTAGGATTGATCCTGGTTATAATTTTTTCGATAAAACGATCTGCTTTCCGATTGCTTGCGATATGTAGCGGATGCTTAAGTGGAAACTTGATATTCCTGGTTTTTAAATTGTTTAAAATATACCTGGCATCTTTTGCATGAGTACCTTCCTGCCCAAAACCTATATTCGAAACTAAATTTTCATTTGGGATAATTGCTAAACAATTATGAGCCCAAATCGCAAGATTAAGTTGATGATCCCAAGTGTCAATTTCCCCTTTAAATACACTATCAAGAATCCTTGACCAGCAAGAAGCTATTTTTTCTTCAGGAAAAATATTGTATAGTAATTTATTACTTTTTACCTCTGGCCATAGTTTCATATTTACATCATAAAGTTTCCAAGCTCGGCGCCAAGAAGCCCATCCCCAAATATGCCCATAATTAGAAAAATAATAACTATACCTATCTCTTTTTCGCCCGAATTGAAGATTGTTTCCGCTAATCATCATTATTCGATCATTATTTCTGTATTTCGCTAATAGTTCTTTACAGAATAAAAAAAATGATTGATCAGGCAAGCAATCGTCTTCTAAAATAACCCCCTCTTCTTCATTATTAAAAAACCAATCTATAGCTGAGCTAACAGCTACTTTGCAGCCAAGATTTTCGGCGCGAAAAAGAGTTTTGAGTTCGCAATCCCAGTCAATACTATTTATAATATCTCTGGTCTTTGTACATTTTTCTATGTCGCCTTCCACATTTTTTCTAGGGCCATCTACCGCAAAATAAAGCTTTTTAGGTTTTATTTTTCTTATTTCAGAAAATACGATCTGCGTAATATCGGGGCGATTGAACCCGATAAAAAGCACGGGAGCATCAAACAATGCGGACCTCTCAATAGCCATAAACAATCTTTCTGAATATCAGCGAATTTATCTTCATATAAAAAACTTTTCTTGTATTTTTAGCAAAAAAATCAAACCAAAGCGCAGCAAAAGATTGGCTTATCACTGTAGCAATAGCTGCTCCGATTACGCCATATCCAGGAATTAATACCATATTCAAAAGTATATTCATAATCATGCCCCATATAGTCCTGTATAATAATAACCTTTGGAGATTTTCAACTAAAAACCACTTTCCGCTTGCGACGCCTAAAAACACAAACACCCCAGTCCAAATATGAATAGCCAAAACTACGCCCGAAGCTGCATAAGCCTGCCCAAAAAGCAGATTTACTATCCATCCATATAAAAAAGTTATCGGCAAAGCAATAGAAAGTGAGATTATAACCATAAGATTGTAAAGCTGCTGCAACCTTTTGTAATAAAGTTCTTCGCTCTCTTTTTTTGCTTCTATGATGGCAGGAAAAACCGAAGCTGTAATAGCCATAGGCACAAAATACCACACCTCGCTAATACGCACGGCAGCGCTATATATGCCGACGGCTTTATCACCTACCATCTGTCCAAGCATAATCTGATCTATGCGCATGTAGACCATGATTGCCAAACCAGAAAGAATAAGCGGCCAACTATCTTTAAGCAGGCTTTTAGCTTTGCTTAATCGCACCTGCCATGCTTTCAGCCTACCGCCGCGCCACATATAAATCAACATCAGGCCTACAGCCACAGCAAAAGCTTCTGCAAATAATGTCCATACAAAGGCAATAAGCGGCGCCTGCGCCAGAATCATAATTATCCTTATAACGGCAACGACCAAAAATACTCCATTTTCTACCCATACAGTATATTTGGATTTTACTTGTGATTCAAACCAATATTTCACCACTTCGGCAGACTTGAATACCATCGTAAAACTTAATATCGCAACAACCAATCTAGCAAAAACATCGTTAGAACGTATAAATGAGATAATAAGTAACGCCGTTAAGAAAGCTAAAAATCCTCCCGCTAACCGTAACACAAACGCCGTACCCAGAACTTCTTCTTTAGAAGCAGGTTCTTTTACAATGTCTCGCACTACAATGCTTTGAATCCCAAGATCGGCTATTGTAGTAAAAAGGGCTATAAATGCTAAAGCAAAACTAAGCAAGCCGAACTGTTGAGGCCCTAGATAACGCGCTACCCATACGCCTACTATCAATCCTATTCCCATGTGTATAATATAATCACCAAATAACCATCCGGTATTAGTTAATATTTTTTGCAAGTTTGGACGAGACTCGACCTTCTTGCGTAAAAAACTCGGCATACTGTTTAATAAGATTTTCTTAATACCCATAAGATTTTGCCCTATACCAAGCTATAGTATTTTTTAATCCTTGCTCGAAAGACATTTTTGCTTTAAAATCAAACTCTTTTAATGCCCTGTCTGTGTTTAACATACGGCGGGGTTGGCCGTCGGGCTTTGTCTTATCCCAAGCTATCTTGCCTTTAAAACCGGTTAATTTAACAATAAGATTTACCAAGTCCTTTATGGAAATTTCGAATCCAGCACCAATATTTATCGGCTCGCTCTTATCATATCTTTCTGTAGCAAGAATTATAGCTTCCGCGCAGTCTTCTACATATAAAAATTCGCGCGTTGCTTTACCTGTGCCCCAAACAATGATTTCTTCTTCATTATTTTTAATAGCATCTAAGCACTTTTTTATAAGAGCTGGGATCACGTGAGATGAATCAGGTTCGAAATTATCTCCTGGCCCGTATAGATTCACAGGCATCAAAAATATGGAATTGAAGCCATATTGCTGCCTATATGCCTGAGATTGGACTAAAAGCATCTTTTTAGCAAGGCCATACGGAGCATTGGTTTCTTCCGGATAGCCATTCCAGAGGTTTTCTTCTTTAAATGGTACCGAGGCAAATTTTGGATAACAGCAGATAGTTCCTAATGCAACAAATTTTTCTATACTATTCAAGCGGCCCTCTTCTATCAGCTGAGCTCCAATCATTAAGTTATCATAGAAAAATTTCCCAGGATTAGCCCTATTAGCTCCTATCCCTCCTACTTTAGCGGCTAGATGAATAACTATATGGGGCTTGGCATCTCTATAAAGGGCTTTTACGGCAGACATCTGGACTAAATCATAGTCCTTGCTCCGAGGTATGAATATATTTTTACAGCCACGTTCTCTAAGCTTTTTGACTACAAAAAGCCCAAGAAAACCACTGCCGCCGGTGACGACTATATTTTTAGTAGATAAGTTTAAGGACATATATAACCACTTCAACCTCGCAGGATGCCCGCCTTCGGCGAGGCAACCTGCGAGGTTTTGCCTATGAAGTTTGTTTTAATTTTTTAAGATAGTCGGAAAAAAATACATAAAGGCTCATTAATAAAAATGCCGCTAAGCCAGCAATGAAAACTTTTCTAGGAATCTGCCTTGATTCCCTGGCTCCATAAGAAGCCGGGTCTAAAACTTTTACCATCGGCTTGGACGGTGTAATATTTAATTCCCCGTTTATTTTATCGAGGTTCTGGATGGCAAAATTTGCGACTTTTTCTGTATAAGAAGGGTTATTGCCATTAATCTTTATTATTAACCCTGATGGTATTTCTAACGTAGATAAAACATATTTAAACGCTGTTTGTTTATTAGAAATAAGAAAAGCATTTATATCTTTAACCATACGCTTACTTTTTAGGATAGCTATGACAATATCATTGGAAGATGTGCCTGCCGAAATGCCTGCTATGCCTAAAAATTTGCCCAGAGAAGAAGCAGCAGAAGGGCCGGTGTCAGCTGAAATAATCGTAACCGTAGATACATAGCTTGGAGGAATGAGCAATGAAAAGATAGCCGTAAAAAGCATGGCTGCCGCCATAAGCTTAACAATAGCTTTCCACCACTTTTTATACATGTCAATATAATATAACAAGTTAAAATCATAGCCCATATATATCTCCTATAGTTTATATATATATTAATTATAGACGCTGAATGTAATTATAACTTGCGATAGGAAAAATGGCAAGGAAAAAGAATAGAGATCCGAAGTATCTTTAATTAAGAGCCGCTATGATACCTACGCCCACTGCTATGCGGGAAAGGACTTCTACGGTATCCTTAAGAAGCTGGCCGGGAGGAGTCCAATATTTAAATTCCTGCGGGATGACTATGGTGTCTCCGCGCTCGACAGACTTGGTCATCATGAATTTATTGACAGCTTCGCCGTTGGCGCGCACAACGTATATGCCGGTCTTGTCGGCGTGCTTTGTCAAACCGCCTGTCCTCTGTATATAGTATTCTATGCCCTTGCCAACTTCGAAAGGCACTGACGCGGGGTTATTGACACTGCCTATGACCGTAATAGCTGAAGGAGACTGCGGGATATAAATGGCATCCCCGTCTTCAAGGGAAATATCATATTTGGTATGCTTTAGCTGATCAAGCGGCACAAGGGCTATTACCATGCGGCCTTCTATGTCGGCTTCGGAAATCATGTTCATCATCTCCATCCTGGCCCTTACGGACTGGTTTACCGCTTCCGCGCTGGCTGTACTGCCCGCCCTCATCAAAATCGCCTGCTGTTCCTCCATGACATTGCGCTGTTCTTTTTCCAGGAATTTCTGGCGCATCTTTTCCTGGACCTCTTTTATGGATTTACGCGTAAATACGGCTCCGGGCAGGAACGCGTCGTTGGTATATCCGCCTGCCCTGGTAATCAAGTCGCTAAGCCTTTCCCCGTTTATTATCGGATACGTGCCGGGGAACCTCACCTCGCCTTTTATGCTGACTATCTTCTTTTCCGTGAGCTTAGGCTCTCTCTTGACGAAAAGCGTATCCCCTGCCTGTAAAATAATATCTTTATCTATCTGAATATTGGAGCCGAAAATCCTTTTGATGCCTATTCCCCTCACGACAGGCTGTTCCCCTGGGACAATATGAAACAATTCCCCGCCTTTTATAAAATCCCCGGATGTGACCCCTCCTGCCCTGAATATAAGGTCGGAAATTTTCATATTCGGGGTCAGTTCGTATTTGCCGGGCTTATTGACCGCGCCGTCTATCTCCACGAATGAAGGGCTGGACGCCTCCGCTTCGGAATAGACAAGTAGTATGTCCCATTCTTTCAAAGCGATATCTTCGTCTTTCCCGCCCATCATCATCTTATCCAGATTTATAGGGATAATTTCCCGCGAGCGGTCTTTGCTGACGCGGGCTATTTCCGCCCTGGAGAGATACGTCCCGGGCATAACGCCTCTGGATTTTTCTATAAGTCCCCTGACGGACATGTCTTCTGTGAGGCCATAATCTCCCGGAACCTCGACATTGCCAAGTATCGTTACGAAATTGTGCTTAAGCCGGACTATCGGGGATATTATGACAAAGTCTCCGTTACGCAAAAGAATGTCTTTTAAACTGCTGTCCTTCAATTCTATGTCGACTATAACCCTGCGTTCGTTATCTTTTATGCGCTCCACCTGAAGGCGCTGTAAATTCCCGGTAGGCGTAATGCCTCCAGCGAAATCTATCAAATCGGAGAGCGGGATCTCGCTTTTTGTCTCATAGATACCGGGGCGTTTGACATTGCCTCCTATGGCTACCACATCGCCTATCGGAGATACAAATATGGTATCTCCTGATTGTATAACAGAATTGTCGGCTGTTTCGCCCTTAAGCAGGAATTCATAAAGGTCTGTTTCGCGCGATTTTCCGTCCGGCGCTACGATTTTAATGTTGCGCATGGAGCCCATCTTGGTCGGGCCGCCCGCCCTATACAACGCCTGGAAAATATTTGACTGGGAGTTCAATGTATAGGCGCCCGGCTTTTTAACCTCGCCCATTACAAACACGCGGATGCTCCTGAGCTTGCCCATAGAGACATCGACGTTGAAATTCGTATAGAATTCGTTGAGGCGCTGGGTAATGCGGCTTTCCGCCTCTTTAAGCTTCATGCCCCAGACATACAGAGGGCCTGACTTCGGAAGCATGATTTTGCCTTCCCTGTCGACTTCTACGGGAAAGCTCTCCTGCACACTGCCCCAGATATTGATAAGAAGCGTGTCGCCTGGACCGATAACATAATCGGCGCTTACAGGTACGACTATGGCGCTATCGGTGCCCGCGGCCTGAGAAGAAAAACCTGACCCCTGGGCGCCCTGGCCTCCCAGAGCCGTCTTCAGCATACCAAGGGCCGCGAGAGATTCTATGGACTTGGCCGAGGACATCTCTTCCTTCTGTTCTTTTTCCTCTTTCTGGTCTTTTTCCGGGATAAAGAATAATTCATAACCGAATTGTTTCAGGTCTTTTGACGCGCCGAATGAAATGGATTTCGAAAAGCTTGACTCTATATTGGATGGAGGCTCCTCGATGAACATCCCCTTCGGCTTGAATTTTGCCTGGTCAACGACATCGCCTTCCGGGAAAAACACATGGCCGTCGTAAGGGCATGTCAACTGCTGTCTGAGCTCGTAGCGCGGCCCTGCTTCTGTTTCCTGTGAGGACAACGCCTGCCTGACAGCCTCTTCCTTGCTGGATTTTTTATCCAAGGCGCCTTCTTTGGTTTTCAAAAAGTCAAAAAATTTATCCTGTGATTTTAAATCCTGCGTTTTAACCCGGGCGCCTTTTAAGCCGAAGCCGGCATCTGTTATTTCCCCACCCTTTTCCTTATCCTCTTTTTTGGCCTCATACTGGATCCACTGAGAATGAGGGCATTCCTTGCCAGGCACATAGAAAAATTCCATGCCGCAGTTAGGGCATCGGACCTTTTTGAATGTAGCTATCTCGGCGCCTTTGGACTCGTCTACGAGATCGCGCTTCTCGGGATCTCCGGAAGAATGCGTGTAAGAAAATACGGGGAACGGATATATGGCATATATAAGAAATATAATCCCTGCGGAAATATTTATAAAAGAGATTTTTTTAGGCATGAAAAACCTCCGATTAATATAATTAAAATGATTATAACCCATGCGAAAGATAAGAGCAAGAAGAAATTATTATATAATGAACGCGGGCGCTAAAAATTCCTGGTTACTTCGGCGCCTATGATGTGATTTGTAGCGTCAGAGCCTGAATTATCGTAATTCGTAATATCATCCAGCTCATAAAACAGGGTTACCTCTACATCCTTTATATTATACGCATCCATGGCATTGGTTAAGCCGAATTCCAGCCTTATCTGATTTGTGGTTTCTACGAAGGCTTTGCTGAGGCCTCTTCGCATGCGGCTGAAAGTGGCGCTGAATTTATATTCGTCCGGAAAATTAAATATGGCGCTGAATGCCGCATCCTCCGAATCGGCGCCCGCGTGATGGCCTATAAAATTGCCTCTATGGGAATAACCCGATATGTATTTGAAATGCGTGTAAAAAATCTTATGAAACCTGGCGATCTCGGCTTTTACGTCAAAACCCGGGATTTTAAAAACATCCGTAAAATACGCGCCGGTTATGTAGGCGAGGTCCACGGGGATATTTTTTGATTCGTCCTCCGCGCCCCATTCCGTATAAAGCTTGGCGCCTGTGGCTATAGGCAAAAATTTATCTATGCGCCTCAAAAATATCTGCGCGTCCCATGACATGATATGGTTCTCAGGGTCATTCTCGCCTCCTCCTGAGCTGAAGAATAAGGAGCTGTTGCCCACGAAATCATGGATGCCGTACATATTGATGCCTTTGCCGCCAAATTGCATGATATGGCCTATGCCGAATTTCAGGAACCCGGCAGGGATGAAATCCAGCTTCCATCCAGAAACCATGGCGTGCGAAGGGTTGAATTTTTTCTCGAGCCTGGAAATAAACCATGTTCCGCTCCAGCGGCCCATTTTCTTGAATACCCCCGGCAGTCTGAAAGGCCAGATATTATTAATCCTCAAAGTGTCCATCGGAAAGGCATTGTCTGTCATGAGCATTGAGCCGTGAAAACCCGGCCCCCACCACATAGAGGCCCTGCCAATGGCGTATTCCGTATTCCAGCCGTCGGGATTAAGCCTCACATGGGCATCCTCGATATTCACGTCCGTATCTTCCTTGGAATACCTGATGCCCGGGGTTACGGATACCGCGCACAGATTGGATAATTTAGCCCAGCCGGAAGCCTTAATCCTGGCGTTGAAGCCGTCCCTCAAAATCCACCCGTCTTTATTTTCGAAGAGCATGCGGTCTTTATCGAGGCGGGCGTAAACTTTTTCGAGCCTTATATTATCCATGACCCTTATGGTATTCTCGGGAAGAGGATTGTCGAAAGTGCTGGCAACTTCGACGCCTATGGCAACAAGCTCTATCCTGAATTCATCTATGAGCTTATTCAATATGGTTTCTAAATAGTTCTGCTCGCTCCAGTCGAAATCCTCGTCATAAACCCTGGCTTTTTCTATAGCAGTTTTGACGATATATGCCATTTTTATGCGCGAGGCAGGCCTGATGCCTATATCGGAAATATCGCAAAGCCCTATTATCGCGAGTTTTTCTATGGCATCGTAGCTCCAGTGATTCAGCGGCACATCCACTGAAGGAGAAGCATTGACAACGCCTGAAAACAACATTAAAAAAATTAAGATTATTAATAAATATTTCAACATAAAATCCGAAATTTGAAATCCGAAATACGAAACAAATACGAAATTCTAAATCTGCTGTTCAGGATAATTTTGTTAAAATAGCTCCAAAAATATTCATTAATTCCGTAGATTCTTTGATTAAAGACGCTTTTTCTTGTAGTTGTTCATTTTTTGGTTTGGTAAGATTCAGCCAATATCTGGCTTCCTTTGCTTCTTTTCTTGATATTTTAATTCTCATTATGCAATCTTTTTTGCCTAATGATTCATTTGCTTCGATATAATTAGCTCCCACAGAACCTGCGGCACGCGCTAACTGTTTACTGATTTCTATATGAGTTATACTTTTCGGTAAATTATCAAGATATTCGAAAACTTTTTCAGAAAATTTTAAAGTCCTGCCTTCTAAATCGTACTTCTTGTTTTGAATTTTAGATTTAAGATTTAGTTCTAACATTATATTTTTATTTGTTTCGAAATTCGATATTCGTATTTCGAATTTCCATGATTATTTTTTAAACCACTCTATAGTTTCCTTTAGGCCTTTTTCCAGCTCAACCTTTGGCAGCCAGCTCAGGAGTTTCTTAGCCCTGGTTATATCAGGTTGACGAAGCTTAGGATCGTCCACGGGAAGAGGATTGTAGATAATTTTACTTTTACTGCCAGTAAGATCGATAATCAATTTCGCGAGATCCAGAATCTTCAGTTCATGCGGATTCCCGATATTTACAGGGTCATGGATATCCGACTGGCTGAGCCGGAAAATGCCTTCGACAAGGTCTGTAACGAAACAAAGGCTTCTTGTCTGCCGGCCCTTGCCATAAACAGTGATAGGCTCATTTTTTAACGCCTGATTTATGAAGTTCGGGATGACGCGGCCGTCGTTCTTGCGCATCCTCGGGCCGTAGGTATTGAATATACGGACTATCCTGGTATCGAGATTATGAGCTTTATGGTATGCCATCGTAATGGCTTCCGCGAAACGTTTGGCTTCGTCATAGACGCCGCGCGGGCCAACGCAGTTTACATTGCCGTAATAAGACTCGGGCTGGGGGTTGATCTTGGGATCGCCGTAAACTTCCGAAGTAGAGGCAAGCAGGAATTTTGCCTTCTTGGCTTTCGCGACTCCCAGAGTGTTATGCGTACCCAGAGAACCTACCTTAAGCGTAGGTATGGGATACATCAAATAATCTATGGGGCTTGCCGGAGAAGCGAAATGCAGGATAATATCTATATCATCTTTCAGGTCTATATGGTCGGAAACATTATGTTTTATGAATTTAAAATCGGGATTATTCTCCAGGTGAGAGATATTCGCGAGACTGCCGGTTATAAGATTATCCATGGAGATAACTTTATAGCCCTCTTTCAGGAATCTATCACATAAATGGGAGCCGAGGAAACCCGCCCCGCCGGTAATTAATGCAGTTTTCATGATATTTTAAGCCTTCTTAAATCCTCCTCCACCATCATTTTCACAAGATCTTTGAATTTTACTTTGGGTTTCCAGCCGAGAACTTTTTTGGATTTGGATGAATTCCCTATAAGAAGATTTACTTCCGCCGGCCTGAAAAGCTCCTTGTCCTGCTTTATATGCTTTTTCCAGTTAAGCCCGGCGTAACCGAAAGCAAGTTCCACGAATTCCTTTACCGTATGGGTCTCTCCTGTGGCAACCACATAATCGTCCGGCTTCTTCTGCTGGAGCATGAGATGCATAGCCTCCACGAAATCTCCGGCAAATCCCCAGTCGCGCTTCGCGTCCAGGTTCCCGAGCTTCAGCTCCTTGGCAAGGCCTGCTTTTATGCGCGCCGCACCAAGGGTGATCTTGCGGGTAACGAACTCATATCCTCTCATGGGAGACTCGTGGTTGAACAGGATTCCGTTACAGGCGAAAAGTCCGTATGCCTCGCGGTAATTGCGCGTTAGCTCGAAGCCCGCTACTTTGGAAATCCCGTAAGGAGAGCGCGGATGAAAAGGCGTGGTTTCTTTCTGCGGCACCTCTCTTACCTGGCCGAACATCTCGGAACTGCCGGCGAAATAGAATTTGCACTTAGGGGCTCTATGTTTTATGGCCGAGAGTATATAGAGCGTGCCGTTTATGTTGGTGTTTATCGTAGAAAATTCGTCCTCGAAAGAATAACTCACGAAGCTCTGGGCGGCCAGATGATAACATTCATCGGGATTTACTTTCTGGACGATATTGAAAAGGCTGGCATAGCTTTCCAGGGAGCCGGCGTGAAGTTTTATTTTGCCAAGTATGGGCTTAAGGCGCCATAACCTGTGTTCGGGATCCTCCAGCGCCACGCGCCGCACTATGCCGTGGACCTGGTATCCTTTATTGACCAGTAATCTCGATAAATACGCGCCATCCTGGCCCGTGATACCTGTAATCAAAGCTTTCTTCATTTTGCTCCTTTAAAATATTCTATGGTTTTTTTGAGGCCTTCTTCGAAGCCGATTTCAGGTTTGAAGCCGATGAGTTTTTTGGCCCTGGAGATATCGGCAAGCGTATGTTTAGCGTCGCCCGGCCTTATCGGCCCGAATGCAGGTTTTATGTCTTTTTCCAGTATCTTGTTTACATATTTGACTATATCGAGTACGCTGTAAGCTTTACCGCAGGCAACATTGAAAACCTCGCATTTTATGCCAGGGGTAACGGCCGATTTGATATTTGCCTGGACAACGTTTGCCACGTATGTGAAATCGCGCGTTTGTTTGCCGTCGCCGTGGATAGGCGGCTGTTCGCCTTTCAGGATACAGGTTATAAATTTAGGGATTACGACAGCGTATTGGTTTTCAAGGGACTGGCGCGGGCCGAATACATTGAAATATCTTAGATTTACCGTTTCGAGTCCGTAGATTTTGCTGAAAATCCTGGAGTAATATTCCGCGGCGAGCTTGGTAAGGCCGTATGGGGATATAAGCTTTGGCAAAAAATCCTCTTTCTCCGGTAATCTATCGGCTTCTCCATAGACAGAGCTCGAAGACGCCATAACCACTCTTTTTACCTTGGCGTCTCTGGCAGATGTAAGGATATTCAGAGTGCCGTTAATATTCACGTCATTGTAAAGCTCCGGGTTCGCGAGGGATTTCGGCACGCTTCTCAATGCCGCCTGGTGAAGGACATAATCAACGCCTTCCATGGCGCTCCGGACGATTTCCTTATTCCTTATATCGCCCTTGATAAGCTCTATTTTATCGAAAACATCTTTCAGGTTCTCCATCCTGCCGGAAGAGAAATCGTCGAGGACTTTAACCTTATCGCCGTTCCCTGCCAGCGCATCCACTATATGCGAACCTATAAATCCCGCCCCTCCTGTCACAAGAAATTTCATTCTTCCCTCTCTAAGTTTACACTTCAAGCAATACTCGTTTTGTAAACTTACTACAGTTTAATGATATTTTTAAAGTTTTTAAAGTCTTTTAGCGCGTTGCGGGTGTCGAAGACAAGCTTCGCGTTATCCACGATCATTTTATAATCTATATCAGAGTGATCCGTAATAATAATGACCAGATCGCTTATTGAGATATTTTCCTTTGTAAGCTTTACAGTATGCATCTTTTTGCCGTCTATCTGGAAATTCTGCACCAATGGGTCATGACAATAAACATGGCCGCCTTTTCTGATAAGAGAACTTATTATCTCAAGCGCCGGCGATTCCCTGACGTCATTTATATCTTTTTTATAGGTTACGCCTATTATCAAAATATTAGAGCCTTTAAGAGGTTTTCTCTTCCTGTTTAATATGGATATTGTCTTATCTATGACATAATGCGGCATGTATGAGTTTATCTCATCCGCGAGTTCTATAAATCTCGCCTCCAGTCCGTGCTGTCTCGCTTTCCACGACAGATAAAGCGGATCCAATGGGATACAGTGCCCGCCTATGCCCGGGCCCGGGTAAAAAGGCATGAATCCAAAAGGTTTGGTCTTGGCGGCATTGATGATTTCCCAGACATTCAGGTTCATCTTATGGCACATAAGAGCGAGTTCGTTTACCATGGCAATATTGACACTGCGGAAGGTATTTTCCAGGAGCTTCACCATCTCGGCTGAGCGCGTGGAAGAAACAGGGACCACTTCTTTTATCGCCTGGAAATACAAAAGCCTGGCGAGCTCCGTGCACTCAGGAGTTACGCCTCCCACAATTTTGGTAATATCCCTTGTTTTATATTTAGGGTTACCCGGATCAACCCTTTCCGGCGAAAACGCGAGAAACATATCCCTGCCTATTTTAAAACCGCCTTTTACCAGTTTAGGCATTATAATCTCTTCCGTAGTCCCGGGATATGTAGTGCTCTCCAGTATAACAAGCTGGCCTTTTCTTTTATTCCTGGCTATTGCCTCGCTCGCCGAAAGTATATAGGAAATATCGGGTTCTTTGGTTTTGCGCAAAGGCGTCGGGACGCAGATGATAATCGTGTCCATTTTGCCGAGAAGCTTGGTATTGGTAGTGGCTTTTAATCTGCCCGAGGATACGAGTTCTTTTACATCCCTGGAAGGGACATCCAGTATATACGATACGCCTTTATTTATGCTGGAGACCTTTTTATCGTCGGTATCAAAGCCGGTTACGTTGAAGCCTGCTTTTCCGAATTCGACTGCCAGAGGCAATCCCACATAACCCTGGCCGATAATGCCGATATTTGCCTTCTTATTCTCAATCTTCGCCTTCAGCGTACTAAACATCCATCTTCCCCTTCCTAAGTTTACACTTCAAGCAATACTTGTTTTGTAAACTTAGCGCAGTTTTTGCCACCAGGTAGTGTTATTTTTATACCACTTTATGGTTTCTTTTATGGCCTTGTCAAAACTCCCCGAAGGCTTCCATCCCAGCTTTTTGATCTTGCCGGAATCCAGGGAATAACGCCTGTCATGGCCAAGCCTGTCAGGAACATAGTTTATCATTTTATCGGTTTTGCCCAAAAGTTTCAATATAATCTTAGTAAGCTCTATATTAGGTATTTCGAAACTGCCTCCTATATTATAAACCTCCCCTATTTTGCCTTTATGAAGGACAAGGTCTATAGCGGAGCAATTATCCAATACATACAGCCAATCCCGGATATTCATGCCATCGCCGTAAAGCGGAACTTTCTTATTTTGAAGGAGATTGGTTATAAAAAGCGGCACTACCTTTTCAGGATACTGATACGGCCCGAAATTATTGCTTGAACGGGTAATAATAACCGGCGTTTTGAATGTCGTATAATATGCCATTGCCAGGTGATCCCCTCCTGCCTTGGACGCTGAATATGGGCTATTTGGACGAAGAGGGCTTGTCTCCTGAAAAGAACCCTTTTTTATGCTTCCGTAAACCTCGTCTGTGGAAATCTGCACGAATCTCCTGATATTATGCTTTTTACCTGCCTCCAACAGCGCATATACGCCATGTATGTTAGTGCGGATAAAATCCGAAGCGTTTTCTATGGAGCGGTCGACATGGCTTTCTGCCGCGAAATTCACTACGGCCCCGCAATCCTTTATGGCCTTATCCGCTATCTTGGGGTCACAGATATCGCCTTTCACGAAAGAATAGCGCTTATCGTTTTCGATATCCCTCAAATTATCGGCATTGCCGCAGTAAGTAAGCTTATCAAGATTTACTATCTTGTAATCCGGGTATTTTTTAAGTATATGCCTTATAAAATTAGACCCTATAAACCCGCATCCGCCGGTTATAAGTATTTTCATAAATTCCCCGCAGCTGCAAAACTATTTTTATCTAAAGATAATAACGCCTTCAATAACGCAATGTTTTCCTCGGGATTCGGCGTCTTTTCCATGTAAAGGGCTCCCAGCATCTCTTTTGCGCGCAGTAATTCCTTTAATTTTCTCATATCCTTTAAGCAGGATATAGTCAGATAAAACAGCTCAAAAGCTCTTTCATAGCAGGTTTTCACTTTTTCGATATCATTATCCTCTATCCAGTTCTTAGCCCTGTTAAGCTCGTTTCCGATCATTATAAGCTGTTTATAAAATGGAAACGCGCTCCATTTTTCTTCTGTAAGTGTCTGATGATATTTTAGTATCATATTATTAAATTATTTACTATTTTCTGTATTTTAACTCTTAAATCGCTGCTTTTTATATCCATAGAAGCATTACCCTGGGAAGGCTTTATGTTTATAAGAGAGGTATATTCTACAAATTTTTCCGCGGCGGATTCCGGATAAATATTTATCCCCCAAAGATTTTCCTGCTTCGATCCGTTTTTAAGCAGTAACTCCTCGAGATCCGAATGAAGCTCGGCATCGATAGCCAGAATATCTTTTTCGATATCAACCACTGCCTTTACCATATCTTTAAAATGATGCAGGTATTTTTCCGTGATATCTTTTTTAGTGATGCTGGATTTTACTATTTGCATTTTCCTGCCACCAGGTTATTGGCGCGCAAAAGCGCTTCATGGGTCCCGCAGTCGGACCACCAGCCGTCAAGCGCGGCAAAAGTCATTTCCCCTCGCTTTATATAAGCGTTATTCACGTCTGTAATTTCCAGTTCGCCCCTATTGGAAGGCCTCAAAGTTTTAATTATATCGAACACCTTTTTATCATACATGTAGATGCCTGTGACAGCGTAATTGGATTTGGGGTGCTTTGGTTTTTCTACTATATTTATTATGCGGCTGTCTTTTATCTCGGCAACACCGAATCTCTCGGGATCATCAACCTTTTTAAGAAGTATTTTCGCGCCTTTTGGCTGTTTGGAAAAATCTTCCACATGGCGCTTGATGGATCTTTCGATCAAATTATCGCCTAGGATTACGATAATTTTATCATTATCCGCGAAATGCTTCGCGAGGCCAAGCGCTTCCGCTATGCCGCCTTCTCCCTTCTGGTATGTGTAATTAATTGCCTTAAGGCCAAATTCGGAGCCGTTTCCAAGAAGGCGCAGGAATTCACCGGCGTGGTTGCCGCCTGTAACTATCAAAATATCCTTTATCCCTGCATCTACGAGCGTCTGTATCGGGTAATAGATCATAGGTTTGCCGTATACAGGCAGAAGATGCTTATTGGTTATGCGAGTCAATGGCTCAAGCCGCTTTCCCAGTCCACCCGCCAATATCACGCCTTTCATGCTCCACCTCATTATTATCCTGCGTAAGTTTACAAAACGAGTATTGCTTGAAGTGTAAACTTACGCAGTATTATTTGCTCCAGTCGTATGGGATATCGTTATCGAACGCGTCCAAACGATATTCGTCCGGAGTTTTGTAATTATAAGTCATGGTTGGGACATTTATCACTATAGCTTCTTTATCGCTCACGCATTTAAACCCATGGTATATTAGCTTTGGTATCTTGACAAGTATAGGATTATCAAGAGATACGGTAAAATCATTTATTTCCTTATAAGTAGGAGAATCCTCCCTGGCATCGTATAAAGCCAGGCGCATCACACCTGATATGCACGTAAAATGGTCATCCTGAAGCTTGTGATAATGCCATGCCTTGGTTACCCCTGGGAATGCCGTGGTCATATATACCTGTCCGAATTTCTCGAAAATAGGCTCGTCGGCACGCAGTATTTCCATTAACCTGCCGCGGTTATCCGGGATTATTTTTAACTTTTTAATTTCAACGCCTTTTATCATGTTCATCCTTCTCGTAAGTTTACAAAACGAGTATTGCTTGAAGTGTAAACTTACGGATTGCCGCCTCTCCCCATGGAAATATACCTGAAGCCAAGTTTGCGCATCTTTGCCGGATCGAATATATTCCTGCCGTCTATTATCAGGGAATGCTTCAACAGTTTTTTTATACGGCCAAGGTTCATGGCCTTGAACTCGTCCCATTCGGTAAGCACCAGAAGGGCGTCGCTGGAACGCGCCGCTTCGTAAGGATCTTTGCAGAAAGTCACATCTTTTAAAACGCGTTTTGCCTTTTCCATCGCCTGGGGGTCATAAGCCTTGATCTTCGCGCCATTGCGAATCAAGTAATTTATGATATCTATAGAAGGCGCAAAGCGCATATCATCCGTATTCGGCTTAAACGCCAGGCCAAGCACGCCTATTGTTTTATTCTTTATAATCCAGATCTCTTTTTCTATCTTTTTAAGGAAAACATGCCTCTGATGCTCGTTGACTTTTCTGACCGCCTTCAGGATGCTGAAATCATAGCCCATCTTGTCGGAGATATGAATGAACGCGTCCAGGTCTTTTGGAAAACAAAAACCGCCGTAGCCTATGCCGCTTTTCAAAAACCCCCTGCCTATCCTTTTATCCAGGCCTATGCCGTAACTTACCCTTTCGACATCCGCGCCGGCCTTTTCACAGATATTGGATATGGAATTTATAAAAGATATCTTCGTGGCGAGAAAAGAATTGGAGGCGTGTTTTATCAGCTCCGCGCTTTTTATGTCAGTCACTACTATCTCCGCCTTGATAGGCCGGTATAACCTGGCTAGGATATCCCGCGCCTTTTTACTTTCCACTCCTATAACAATCCTGTCGGGCCGCATAAAATCCTCTATGGCCGTGCCTTCCTTAAGAAACTCCGGATTGGATGCCACGTCGAACTTTATGCCCTTTTTATTGTTTATCCTTATCGTATGCTCTATCCACTTGCCTGTTTCTACCGGGACGGTGCTTTTTTCTATTATCAGCCGGTATGAAGGCATGTTTTTTGCGATCTTCGCCGCTACGTTTTCTACATAAGAAAGGTCCGCTTCTCCGCCTGTTTTTGGAGGAGTGCCCACGCAGATAAAAATAATAAGCGACTTTTTTACCGCGTGTTCTATGTTGTCGGTAAAAACCAGCCTGCCGCGGGAGGCATTTTTCCTGACCATCTTATCAAGCCCTTTCTCGAAAAAAGGCATTTTGAGTTTTTTCAAAAGGGCTATCTTTTCCGGGTCATTGTCAACGCATATGACTTTGTTGCCGAGTTCCGCGAAGCACGCGCCGGTAACCAGGCCGACATAACCGGCTCCTATAATCGCAATGTTCATATATACTCCTATTTCGGGTGAGGGTAGTAGTCTTTAAAATCGAACGGTACTTTAGGCGAGGCCTTTAGTTTCATTACAAACCAGAATGTAGTGCCTCCATCCCTGCCGGAGCTGACGCTTACTTCGGCCAGCCAGCAATGCAGATCCTTTATAACGGTAAATTCCTCGTTTTTGAACCTATTCACGAATTTATCCCCGCTATCTTCTATTTCCTTAAGGCTATACCTGCCTAATGTCCTGAACGACCATTCGTTATTCAGTTTATAAAATAATTCCGAAGTAAGCTCGCTGATTTTATTTTGCTCGTATCTGGAGCCGAATCCATACTGCCAGTTTTCGGTTTTATTGATATACAAATCCGTATTCCACGTCTGAAAATCCCTTGTATCCGGGTCATAGCGGGTATCCGATTCGAACCTGAGCCATTCGAATGGGGTAAGTTCGAGGTCGCCTTTTACGGCGGAAAACTGACTGCCGCGGCCTTCGGGCTTATAAAGATAATCTCCCGTTATCAATAAATACCCAAGGTCGATAGTCTTCAGGCTTTCCCCGATCCTGCGCTTTGTCTGAAGCTTGTTTTCCAATCCGAGGCTAAAAGCGCTCTTTTGATCGATGGCATCGATGTCGTCGAATTGCTGAAGCTTCACAGGGTCAATCGACGGCTGATGTATATATTTATATTCTATCGTAGGCGTAACGATATGGTGGAGCTTATCAAAATCTACGCCAAAGAACTTTCCGGACGCATCGTATGTCTTGAAGAATTTCGTGCTCATGTCGACGCCTGTATAAAAAGCCGTTCGGAACTCATCCCCATCATCATTCAGATTCCTGCTGAAAAAAGTGTCTCTCGTCCCGACAAACGGCGCCACGCTTATGAAATCCACGAACTTAAGCGGGGCGGTAAACTCATTATACATGTCGAATCTCATGACATTCGAATCATCGATATTGTCGCTCGCTTTCTGGTTGAGGCTTGTAAAAGTAGTGTCTGTCTTAAAATATACAGGGAGATCCATGACCCTCTGATCCTTGAGGTCGAAGCGCAGTTCCGGAAGACGCTCCGTAACTGTCTGAAAATGATTAACCCTTTTTCGGGCCAATACGCTCAAGGAATATTCAGACTGCCTGTCCAGGGCATATATATAAGACTCTGGGGAAGATTCTCTTTCATATTCTTCCCTGTAAAAATAGTCTTTTGTCATAATAGTATCGCTCATGCGGTGATATTCCATGATAGCCATCGCGCGGTCATTTATATCCCAACGGTGCCGCGCCTGGATTCGATACCTTTGCTGTTCCCCTTTTTCAGGCTCATTTCTATCCACATTGCGCTGATTTGTGTAATAAGTCCTGAGAAGGCCGCCGCCAAAGCCATTCAAGGCATATTTATAATCAAAACCTTCCGCAAGGCCCCATTTCGACCTCTCGTCAGCTCTAATGGTAAGGCTATTATCGTCATCTATTTCATACCTGTAACTATTCAACGCAAAAACTCCCCATCTGCTCTTTTTTCCGGGAATAACGCTCACGCTCGGCCATCCGCCCGACTTTAAGTCAAAACGATACCTGGGAAAATACGCGACAGGCATATTGCCCACCTTGACAGTGACATCCTTGGCAACCACTTTATTGGTAACAGGATAAACCGTAACGCTTTTAGAAACTACCTTGTAATGCGGTTCTGGAAGATTGCAGCTTGTTATGTATCCATCTATAACTCTATAGGCGCTGTCCGACAAAAGCTCTATTTTGTCTCCGAAAGCATACCATCCTCCCGAGCTGGCCCTGGCTTTCAGGATAGTGCCGACTTTGGTGCCAAAATTATATTCTATTTTTTCGCCTTTTAATTCCGCGCCCGGGGTAGATAAAACTACATGGCCCTCTGCCTGGCTGTCTTTGGTCTCGGTATAAACCGTAATCCTGTCGCAGGAAAGCCTTATGCCTTCGTAATCTATAGTAACATTGCCTTTGCCTATTATCTTTTGCTCTTTAGGAAAAAATTCTACCTGATCGCCGTTCACCTCTACAGGCTTGCCGCTTTCCACAGCGTAAGAAACGCCGCAGTATAAAAACATGGCCAAAAACGCGCTATAAACTATATATTTTCTCATATTACCCGCATCTCCGCGCCCTCACCGCTCCTAAGTTTACAAAACGAGTATTGCTTGAAGTGTAAACTTAGCGCACAAGAAGGGACGCGCCTATAATGCCGGCGTCACCGCCAAGCTTTGCCAGCATTATCTTTACATGAGCCGCCTGGTCCTTCATGGCGCGCGCCTTTATCTTCTTCTCGAGCGGGCCTAAAATAAACTCCCCTGCCCTACTTATCCCGCCGCCAATAACAAGCTTATCGGGATTCAGCAGGTTAACAACGCCTGTAAGGGCCACTGCTAATTTTTCGGCAACATCTTTCCATATAACTATTGCCTTTTTATCCCCGGATTTCGCCAGGCTTGTCAATGCCTCAAGCGTAATATTGTTCCCGAACGCCTTTTTGCCGATTTCCAATATATATTTATTACCTATATAACTTTCGAGACAGGCAGTGCCTCCGCAGTTGCATTTAGGCCCTGTCTCATTGATAGGCATATGGCCGATCTCGCCCGCGCACATAGAGCCTCCCCTGTAAAGCTTGCCGTCTATAATAATACCTCCGCCAACCCCTGTCCCAAGAGTAAGGCAGACAAGGTTATTACAGCCCTTTCCGGCCCCGAATGTAAATTCCCCGAGAGTCATGGCGTTTACGTCATTATCAAGCTCTACCCGCAGTTTCAGCCTCTTTTCCAATATGGCCTTGAACGGGACTTCCTCCCATCCTTTTATATTAGGAAAATAATGCACAATGCCTTTTTTGGAATCCACAGGTCCTGGAACGCCAATGCCTACGCCGGAAACCTTCTTGCCAGATATTTCTATTATATCTCTTATATTAGATATAATAGCATCTATGAGGAGGGATTTTTTTGAACTAAGAGATGTTTCTATTTTGCGCCTTAAATAGACTTTACCGTTATCATCTACAAGGCCCATCTTCACGAATGTCGCGCCAAGGTCAATGCCGATAGTATACATAGGTAATTATATTACATTAAGTTAGGGAAGAATGCAAATGATTTTTAAATGACTTTGTTGCGGCCTTTTTCTTTGGCTTTATATAGGGCGCTGTCCGCCGACTCTATCAGGGCGGTTTCATCCACGCCGTCTTCTGGAAAAGTGCTAACGCCTATACTTATAGTGATAGAAACCTTTTCATCGTAAGCCTTGAATACGGAATGCTCAATGCTCAAACGAAGACGTTCCGCCGCCTGAAGCGCGCTTTCCCTGCCTATCCCGGCCAGCACTACGCCGAATTCCTCCCCGCCGTATCTTCCTATAATATCTATTTCGCGGAGGTTTGATTTAAGGATTTTCGCGATTTCCTTGAGTATGACATCGCCTACAAGATGCCCGAATTTATCGTTCTTCTCCTTGAAATGATCAAGATCTATCATCAGAAAAGACATGGCGGATTTTCTGCGCATGGAGCGCCGGATCTCCTCTCTAAACCTCTCGAGAAAATAACGCCTCGTGGAAACCTCTGTCAGTGAATCCGTAACAGACATCTCCTGGACCTTTTTATACAATATGACCTTCTGGAGCTGTATAGCGAACTGGCCGGAAAGAATCAGGAAGTTCTCGAAATATACCCTGGATATGTTTTCGATATACAGTATGCCGGCCACCTTCTCTTCCGAAACAAGCGGTATGGCTATCAGGGACTCGAAATCCTTGATGACGGAAAGCCTTCGTAAAAAAGGTGATTCTTCCCGGAGCGTAAGCAAGACCGTCTGCTTGGCCTGAAAAATTATATCCACAAGTTCCCTGTCGAAATTATCAGGCGCGACTTTAGCGTAAGAGCGGCCCAGCTCTATTTCATAAACAGCGTCTATCGTATCCTTGGAATCCCTCAAAAGCACGAGCCTGGCAAGCCTGAACCTGAATGTTTTTTTAAGGGCCGACGAGAATATTCCAAAGATGTCCTCGAAGGCAAGGCACGTGGACATATCTTTGGATATCTCATACAATGAAGATATCTGCTGGGTCTTCCTTTCTATCTCAAGATTCGATTCCAATTGTTTCTTATCGACCTCTATGAGGCCGTCGCAAGACAGCCTGATGGTTTCCAGCTCGGAACGCATGCGGGATTTGTGAAAATTAAAACTCCTCTTGAATCTCTCTATGATAAAAGGTATGGCGTTGAAAAACAGCGCGAAAAGCACCGTAGTGTACGATATATGCTTTGCCTCGAACAGAAAAACGCATAAACTGATCGAAATAGAGTATGTAAGCGACCAGGACAGCTCCGCCTTATAACTCAAAACAAGCAGGGATATATAGAAAATAAAATGGATAAAAGGGTTCATTATATTACTCTGTCCTTCCCCTCGCGCTTGGCCTTATAAAGGCGTTCGTCAGCTTTCATTATCAGCTCATCCTGAACTCTGGCGTCCTCAGGGAAAGAGGCCACTCCGACAGAAACCGATATGTGGGTCTTTATCCTGCGAAGCTCTATGCCCTCTTTCTTTACCGCCTTCCTGATGTTCTCCGCAGCGCGCTGGGCCTCTTTTTTGGAAGCGCCCGGCAGGAGTATGGAGAATTCTTCTCCGCCGTAACGGCATGCTATGCCGGAATCCACAAAATCCAAAAGAATCTTGGAGATCGATTTTAGCACCATGTCTCCCGCTGTATGGCCGTACTCATCGTTATAATTTTTAAAATTATCCACGTCTATCATGAGGAAAGCGCATTTAGAATTATTCCTGAGGCAGTAAGACAATTCTTCCTTAAGCCTGTCCAAAAAATACCTTCTCAGATACAAGCCGGTAAGGCCGTCCCTGATAGCGAGATCAAGGGTCTGCTTATACAGACCGGCGTTCTGAAGGCTAACCGCCCCTATGTCGCATATGATATCCAAAAGCCTGAGGTCTTCGGATGTATAATTATACGGCCTCTGATTCTCGAGCCTTAAAATACCTATGACCTTATGGCCTTCCATCAATGGGCATGAGATAAGAGAGCGAATCGGCCTTTCGTATCCGTTAAACTCATCCTCGCTGAACCTGAAATCCCTTTTTATGTCCTCCACCAGCAGGGCCTGGCGATGTTTAAAGACCCACTCATCCAGCATATCCCCTTTTTTCGTTTTTATCCTTTCGAGAAATGCCCCGCTTCTGGAAAGGGCAAGATGCAGTTCCTGCTTAGCCGTATCCACCAGGAACAAAAGCCCGGAATCCGATTTACCGACGATATCGAAGGCGTTATCCATTATCTTTTTTACGACATCCTCCAGGGATAATGTAGAATTGAGCACGGAGACAACGTCTTTCAGCGAATTATACCTGCCCCCTTTTTTCTCCAGGGAAACCGCCTCTTTTTTATGCTTGCCGTATTCGTCCTCCAGAACGTTGATTTTTTCTTTCATCTCCTCGATGCGGGCATTCACGATATGCAGTTGATAGTTGTGCTTCTTTATCTCATTGTCCGCGATCAAAAATGTCATGAAAAATACAGGGACATTCCAAACATAGGAAAAATTCGAGGTAATAGAGGTAAGGATTGTCAAAAATATGCTCGAGCCCATAAAGAAAAGGCTCCTGTTATACCCCAGCTCGTGCATGCTGAAGATTATCACAAGGTTATACAGGAAAATATTGGGCAGTTCCGGAAGATTGGTGCGGAATACAAGATAAGACACAGCTACGAAGCTGATACTCGATAGTAAAACCGCGGCTAGTAGATTTTTATTTTCTGATTGCATAAGCACCCTTCTACGCGTTAGGCGCTGCGCGCCTCACTTGTTCAGGGTTAAGCTTATATTATTGCCTCTTCTGTGTCTTTATCGAAGAAGTGGACCTTTGACATGTCAAATACAAGGTCCATGTCCTGATGGACTTCAGGCCTGTCGTGCCCGCCTACTCTTGCTATAAGCGAACTTTTGCCCGCCGTAAGATACAAATATGCTTCCGCGCCCATAGGCTCTACTATCTCGACAACCGCCTTTACCGTATTTTCGGAAGACGCCTGAGAAGTGAAAAGCTTGTCATAAATATCCTCCGGCCTTATGCCGAAGAAGACCTCTTTGCCTTCGTACGCGGCCATCTTTTTATACATATCCTCTATTATTTTCACGGCAAACCCTTCTTCCGTGAATAAAAATTTAGAGTCTTTCCTGATTACCCTGCCTTTTATAAAATTCATCGGCGGGGAGCCCATAAAGCCGGCGACGAATTTATTCACGGGCTTATCGTAAAGAGTTATGGGATCGGCGACCTGCTGGATAACGCCGTCTTTCATCACGACTATGCGGTTGCCCATGGTCATGGCCTCTGTCTGGTCATGAGTAACGTATATCATGGTGGACTGAAGCCTGATATGCAGTTTATTCAGCTCCGTCCTCATCTGGACGCGCATTTTGGCGTCAAGATTGCTCAACGGCTCGTCGAATAAAAATACCATAGGTTTTCTGACAATAGCCCTTCCGACCGCGACCCTCTGCCTCTGTCCTCCCGAGAGCTCCTTCGGCCTTCTGTTCAAAAGCTTGGTAATCCCCAGTATCTCCGCCGTTTCCTTGACCCTGACTTCTATCTCCGGCTTCGGGTATTTGCGAAGCTTGAGCGCGAACGACATATTTTCGTAAACAGTCATGTGAGGGTAAAGCGCGTAATTCTGAAATACCATGGCAATATCCCTGTCCTTCGGGGGGATATCGTTTACCAGCTTATTACCTATCCAGATCTCGCCTTTCGTAACATCCTCGAGCCCCGCTATCATCCTCAAGGTAGTGGACTTGCCGCAGCCCGAAGGCCCTACCAATACGACAAACTCCTTGTTCTCGACGCCAAGACTTACGCCGCGTACGGCCTCTATATTGCCTGGATATGTTTTGGAAACGTTATGTAAACTTACCTGAGCCATGGTATCGTTAGGATAAATAAGCTATGAGCTGAGCGACGATGTTCTTAAGGTTCTTCCTGTGGCTGACTATGTCTATGAGGCCGTGCGCGAGAAGAAATTCCGAAGTCTGAAATCCCTCTGGAAGTTTCTGGCGGATAGTCTGTTCTATTACCCTGGGGCCGGTAAAGCCGATAAGGGCTTTTGGCTCCGCTATTATAATGTCCCCTAAAGTGGCAAAGCTCGCAAGCACCCCTGCCATAGTCGGGTTGGTCAATATCGAGATGTATAAAAGGCCGGCCTTATTGTGCCTGGCCAGCGCCGCGCTTGTCTTCGCCATCTGCATAAGGGAAATCATCCCTTCGTACATCCTGGCGCCTCCGCCGGAGCCGGATATTATTATTAAAGGCAGTTTATTTTCGGTAGCGTATTCCGTAATCCTTGTGATCTTTTCCCCCAGCACCTGCCCCATGGTGCCCATTATAAAACGCGAATCGGTCACTGCTACGGCAATCTTATTTTTTTCGAGAAGCGCCTTGCCTGTAACGCACGCGTCTGTCATGCCCGTGGCCTTCATATCCTCTTCCAGCTTTACCGGATATGCCTTGGGCCCCTTGAATCCGAGAGGATCTCCGGATTTCATATCTTTGTCGAATTCTTCGAAGCTGTTCTCGTCTACAAACTGATTGAGGCGCTCATAGGCCGACAGCGTGAAATGGAAATTACATTTCGGGCAGACTTTGAAATTCTCATCAAGAGTCTTTTTATAGATGATTTCCCCGCAGTCTTCGCATTTAACCCATTGGCCGCCGGGCACGCCTTTGCGTTTCTGGGGAATATTGGTGGCAGTAGATTTTGGTTTGCCGAATATTGGCATATTAAAAAACGTTCATCACAAGGCCTGTCAGCACCTTGGGATAAAAATAAGTTGATTTCTGAGGCATTCTATTGCCAAGGAAAGCAACATCCCTTATTTCCGTAATCTTCACGGGGTTGACTAAAATGGCAAAGCTGAACCTGCCTTCATCCACTTCCTTAATAGCATAATCCAAATCCTTTGTAAAATCTATAAAAATCTTCCGAAGCGGCTCTATAATCAGGCCTTTGGCGATGCTGACGTCTAACTCCTTCTTGCCCTTGAAGATAAGGCCTGTGAAGCGCTTTTGCGCATAGATCACAAACCTCGCTTCCCGGGATTCGGCCTTAGCGAGAAATGTTTTCGACTCTTTTTTGGACTTGATCTGCCTGGTGATAAAATTCTTCCTTAAGTTATCCTGCAGGGCGGAAAGCGCGCTTCTGTCCAGGCCTCCTATTATCCTGTGATAAGGCAATACAACCAGGCCGTCGCCAAAAAGATCCGTAAAATATGTAAGTATATAGCCGTAGCGAGGGTCTTTTTTGTATTTACTGAAAGCAAGCCCTACTTCATATCTATGATGGCCATCGGCGATAAAAATCTTTTTACGCTTCATAAATCCGATAATCTCCGCTATCGCCTTTTTATCGGACACGCGCCAGAATTTATTCCTGACGCCGTGATTGTCCTTTATATCCGCCAGCGGCTTTGGCTTCATCTGATCCCTGAGTATCTTCGAGACAGCGCCTTCTTTATCTTCATATATAGCGAAGACCGGGCCAAGATTCGCCTCGATGGCTCTGATAAGCCTTGCCCTGTCTTCTTTAGGGGCGGCCAATGTATTTTCATGGGGATAGACGGAAGATCTTTTCGTATCGAATTCTTCCAGTTTCAAAAGCGCCAAAAATCCGATCCTTCTTTTGACTTTTCCGTCCAGTTTAAATTCTTGAAGGTTTATGTATATGCCGGGCTGGGCATCTTTTTTTAAAATGCCCTGTTTTTGCCATGTTTCGAGATATCGGCCGGCGCGGGTATATTTATTTTCCCTGTCGTTATCTCCGGTCAAATCCCTGCCTAAAAGCATTCTGATTACATTATACCTGTTCATGCCGTAAAGCCTGTCCTGCTCTTTTTTGGAGATAACGTCATAGGGAGGGGCTGTTACTTTCGAAAGGTCCTTTATTTTATCCTGATTATAACGGGTGCCTCTAAAGGGTATTATATCTGCCATAGAAAATAACTCCTATTATCCCGCCTGCCGTGTCAGACGCCAGGTCAAAGGCATCGCAGGCTCGGGACGATACAAAAAGCTGGTGGATTTCATCCGACGCGCCATAGACTATGGCGGCCAGTACGGCTAATATTTTAAAATTTTTATGCACAGCCTCCCTGGAAGAGCTTTTAAAAGCCCTTGCCGCGAGAATGCCAAAAACAGCATATTCTATCAGGTGCAGGAATTTGTCGAAATAGGGTATGGAGATGTCTGGCAGCGGCTTTGGTATGCTTGAAATATAAAATATGATCCCGGCATATATATATAAAGGAGCCCAGTATTTAAGAAATTTTCCGGTCAATGCTTGCACCCTTCCTTGCATGTGTGGCAGGGGCTGGACGGGCTGTCCTTTTTTGCCTTTTCCTTATAACCGGGGCTTCTGTAGTCGGTCGCGTAAAACCCCGCGCCTTTGAATATAAATCCTCCGCCTGAGCCTATAAGCCTCTTTACCTTGCCCTTGCATTTTTTGTCAGGGCATGTGGTCAAAGGCTTATCCGTCATACTTTGAAATATATCGAATGTCTTTTTGCATTTTGCGCACACATATTCATACGTCGGCATATATAACTCCTATTTTTTGAACAATCTTTTTACCTTCTCCATAAAAGACGTGGAGATCGGGTTTACGTTCCCGTTGCAGGATTTTTCGAATTCTTTTAAAAGGCGTTTTTGTTCCGGATTAAGATGGGTGGGCGTCTCCACAACCACCTTTACCATCTGGTCTCCTGTCCCATAACCTCTGAGGTTCTTAACGCCTTTTCCCGCAAGGCGGAATACCCTGTCCGATTGAGTCCCCTCGGGTATTCTCATCATTACATTACCCGTAAGCGTAGGGACCTCCACCTCCCCTCCAAGAGCAGCCATAGGGAAACTAATGGGGACTTCGCATATTATATCATAACCATGCCTCTGAAATATAGGATGCTCTTTTACATTTATATAAATATAAAGGTCCCCGGATGGCCCGCCTCTTGAGCCTGAATCGCCTTCTCCCTGTACGCGCAAGCGGGAGCCTGTGTCAACCCCGGCAGGAATGGTTACCTCTATTTTCTGGGTCCTCCTGACCTTACCCGTGCCATCACATCTAACACACGGATTTTTTATAGTCGAACCTTCACCCCTGCATTTAGGGCAGGTCTGGGAAACATTGATAAAGCCCGCCGAATATAAAACCTGGCCCCTTCCGTTACAGGTGGGACAGTCTGTTTTTTTGGTCCCCGGCTTGGCGCCGGAACCATTGCAGATATCGCATTTTTCATGCCTTGGTATATTTATGGTCTTTTTGGCGCCAAAAGCCGCTTCCTCGAAAGATATCTCTACTTCATATTCAAGGTCCCTGCCTCTGCCCGGGCCGCGGCTCCGCCTCTGGCCTGAGCCTCCAAACATCCCGAAACTACTGAAGATATTCTCAAAAATATCCCCGCCAACGCCCATATCCTCAAATATGCTTGAAAAATCAGCGTTCCTGAAAATATCTTCGGATGAATATTTGGAATCTATGCCCGCGTGGCCAAACTGATCATACTGGCTCCTCTTTTGAGGATCGGAAAGCACCGCGTACGACTCCGAGATTTCCTTGAATCTTTCCTCGGCTTCCTTTTTCTTGTCAGGAGTAACGCGGTCAGGATGGTATTTAAGCGCAAGGTTTCTGTACGCCTTCTTTATATCATCAGCGCTGGCGCCTTTCTGAACCCCTAATATCTCGTAATAATCCCTCTTTGTCGTCACTCCAACCACCCTTTACCTGCTTAAGTTTACACTTCAAGCAATACTCGTTTTGTAAACTTACAGGGTTATTTTTCCTTGAACTCGGCGTCGATTACATCGTCGCCGCCTTTGCCATCGCCTTTTTTCTTGGGCTCTTCGCCTGAACCCGCGTCAGAAGGCCCCTGGCCGTCCGCTCCAGCGTCCCCGGCTCCTGGCTGGCCTTTCTGGCCCTGCTTTGCCTGAGCGGCCTTATACACCTCTTCGGCTAACTTATGAGAAGCTGTTCCAAGCTCATCCATCGACTTCTTAATCTTTTCCACATCTTCGCCTTTCAAGGCCTCTTTGAGATCGGAAAGTTTTCTTTCGATATTAAGCCTGTCGTCCTGGCTGACCTTGTCCCCAAAGTCTTTCAAAGACCTCTCCACCGAATAAGCAAGAGTATCCGCCTGGTTCTTTATCTCGACTTCTTCCTTTTTCTTTTTATCCTGATCCGCGAATTGTTCGGCCTGTTTCACCATTTTGTCTATTTCTTCTTTTGAGAGCTTGGTCGGAGCCGTGATTTTTATAGTCTGCTCTTTCCCTGTGCCGAGGTCTTTCGCGCTTACATGCACAATACCGTCTTTATCGATATCGAAAGCTACTTCTATCTGCGGAATACCTCTTGGCGCAGGAGGAATGCCTACAAGATCAAACCTTCCAAGCTCGGTATTGTCATTCGCCATCTTGCGTTCGCCCTGAAGCACTCTTATGGTAACAGCCGTCTGGTTATCCGCGGCAGTCGAAAATACCTGGCTTTTCTTGGTGGGAATGGTGGTATTGCGCTCTATAAGGGTTGTGCAGACTCCCCCGAGAGTCTCTATGCCCAAAGAAAGCGGGGTTACATCAAGAAGTAAAACCTCTTTTGTCTCTCCTTTTATAATAGACGCCTGGATTGCCGCGCCAAGAGCTACGCATTCCATCGGATCCACTCCGCGCTCTATCTTTTTGCCTACATAATCTTCCAGGAATTTCTGTACAATAGGCATCCTTGTTGGACCTCCTACCATAATAATCCTGTCTATGTCTTTTGCGGCAAGCCCCGAATCTTTTATCGCCTGATCTATAGGATGTTTGCACCTGTCTACGATAGGCTTTACAAGGTCTTCCAGCTTTGCCCTGGACAAAGACATGGTCAGGTGTTTCGGGCCAGAAGCGTCAGCGGTAATAAAAGGCAGGTTTAAATCTGTCTGCACAGTGCTGGAAAGTTCTACCTTCGCTTTTTCAGCCGCTTCTCTTATGCGCTGCATTGCCATTTTGTCATTTTTCAGGTCTATGCCGTTCTCTTTCTTAAACTGGCTGGTAATATAATCTACAAGCACATTATCCATATCTGTGCCGCCAAGCTGAGTGTCTCCGCTCGTAGCCTTTACCTCAAAACCGCTGGCCTTATGCTCTTTGTTATACCACATATCCATGATGGTAACGTCCAGCGTCCCGCCGCCAAGGTCAAATACCATTATCTTGAGGTCTGTTTCCGCCTTGTCCAAGCCGTAAGCAAGGCATGCGGCAGTAGGCTCGTTTATTATCCTTAATACTTTCAAGCCCGCTATCTCTCCGGCATCTTTAGTCGCCTGGCGCTGGTTATCATTGAAATAGGCCGGGCATGTTATAACGACGCCCTCTACCTTGTCCCCCAAATAAGCCTCTGCGTCCTGCTTTATCTTTTGGAGAATAAACGCGGAAACCTGCTGAGGCGTATATTCATTCCCATAAACCTTGAATTTATGGTCTGTGCCCATTTTTCTTTTTGCCGCATAGATAGTGCCCTCGGGATTTACCGCTGCCTGGCGCCTGGCCGGCTCGCCCACAAGCTTCTGGCCGTCTTTGGTAAACGCTACAAAAGACGGAAAGGCTTTTCCGCTGGCCACCCCCGCCCCCTCGGCGCTTGGGATTATAACAGGCCGTCCTCCCTCCATTACCGATGCCGCTGAATTGGAAGTTCCTAAATCTATCCCTATAACTTTTGCCATAACACACCTCCCTGATTTTGTGAAACAAAATTTGATCCCGAGTCCCTCGCGGCAATTATCTAAATTAGAGCCGCTCGGGACGAGGAACTATTTTTTATCCGGTTTTTTCGCCACTTTGACCTTGGACGGCCTTATAACCCTGCCGTTAAAGGTATATCCTTTTTGAAATTCCTCTATCACGGAATCCTCGGGATGAGCATCCGTCTCTTCCTGCATCATAGCCTCGTGCTCATGGGGATTGAACGGCTTGCCCTTTGCCTCTATCTCCTTTATCCCTTCCTGTTTCAAAAAATCCTTCAGATCATTGCGGATCATCTCTATGCCTTTATACAGGATGTCGAAGTCATGCTTCGTCCTGCCCGCCTCGACCGCGCGCTCAAAATCATCCAATATTTTCAGGATTTCCGTAATAATCCCTTCGTTGGCGAATTTTATGAATTCCGCCTTTTCCTTCTCGAGCCGCTTTTTATAGTTATCGAAATCCGCCTGCAGCCTTAGAAGGCTGTTAAAATACTCGTCTGACTTCCTGGCCTTGTCTTCCAATGCCTGAAATTCTTCCGCGGTCAGCAGTATTTTATTCTTCCTGGCTTCTTTCTGTTCCTGCTTATGATCGTGATTATGCTCACCCAAGATCTTCCAGTTCCTTTCCTAGTTCATGAGAAATATACTTTAAAACCGACATAACCTTTCCGTATTCCATCCTGGTGGGGCCTATGGCGGCTACCGCGCCCACTATCGATTCATTGATCTTGTAATTGCAGGTAATTATCGAGCAATTCTGTATCTCGCTGTCGATATTTTCTTTTCCGATATGAATCTTTACGCCTTCCCGCTCCATATCTTCATTCAATAGATTCAAAAGGCCTTTCTTGTCTTCGCATGCCCTTAGAAACAATCTTGCTTTGTTAATATCGGTAAACTCGGGATGGGACATTATACACGCCGCGCCGTCAAAATACAAGTGATCATCTGTCTTGAATAAACCTGGGACCGACAATATATCCGTTGCCCTTTTCAAGAATGTGTAAAACGAGTCTCTTTCCTCGAGCAGTTTGCGCGTAAGATATGATTTTATTTCCCCGAGGGATACTCCTTCCAATTCGCTGTTCAAAAACTCTGTTATACGGACAAGCTCCTGCTTTGTAATACGCTCCTCGAAATCCATTATTGAATTTTTTACAAAACCGGATGTCGTCACTATGACAGCGAGTATCCTGGAATCATCTATATTAAAAAGTTCTATATGCTTGAAAATGCTCCTCTTCAGCCTGGGGGTAAGGACTATGCCCGCGACATTGGTTATGATACTGATGGCCTTGGATGTGTTCTGCATTATATATTCTATGTCATTTCCCGAATGATGCACAAGTTTATTGACTATGGATTCCTCCTCCTTGGTAAGGTGCTTGGGCTCCAGCAAAGAATCCACGTAAAACCTGTATCCTTTATCGGTAGGCACCCTCCCGGCAGAAGTATGCGGATGCATTATAAAGCCCATCTCTTCGAGATCAGCCATTACATTGCGTATAGTTGCGGGGCTTATGGTATTCCTGAATCTCTGGGCAATGGCCCTTGAGCCTATGGGCGCGGCCGTATCTATATAAGACTCGACTATCGCGGTCAATATGCTTTTACGCCTGGATTCTATATCTATATGTCTCATAACACACCTCTCGAACAAGTTAGCACTCTAACACTTAGAGTGCTATTTGTCAAGAAAAATCTTTTCATGTTAGTTTAAGGCGGGCCGGAACAGTCGCCTCCAGATAAACGGATTCGGGCCTGTCTTCCCTGTAATTTACCCTTCCGTTCTCGTAAATCAAATTTACCTTGTCCATCCTGTTATTAGGGATATCTATCTTGATTTCCGTTACGAGCCCCGATAACAGCTCCTGTATCTCGCCTATAAGGGCAGGCATGCCATCGCCTGTCAAAGCGGACACAAGAATAGGATTTCTAAAATCTTTTTTCAGGCGCCTGATACGATCAGGATCACTGACCTGATCGATCTTATTCAAAACGTTTATGACAATCTTATCTTCCGCGCCCAGCTCCTTTAATACCCTATATACAGCCTCGTCCTGCTCTTTAACCTTTGGGTTTGACGCATCCAATACATGCAGCAGCGCATCAGCCATCCTGACCTCCTCGAGAGTGGATTTAAAAGCCTCCACAAGATGATGCGGCAGATTATGCAGGAATCCGACTGTATCCAGAAAAAGTATTTTCTGGTTGTTCGGCAGGACATAGCTCCTGGCGACAGGATCGAGAGTGCTGAAAAGCCTGTCGGCAACCAGTTTTTTGGAATTCGTAAGCTGGTTCAAAAGGGTGGTCTTGCCCGCATTGGTATATCCTATAATGGATATAACGGTAAGAAACGCGTCACTGCGCCTTTTGCGCAACGCTGTACGCCTTTCCTTTATATCCGCTAATTTTTCTTTCAATCTTGTGATTTGTTTTCTGATTCTGCGGCGGTCATATTCCAGTATTTTTTCCCCTGGGCCTCTTGTGCCTATACCGCCTCCGAGCCTCGAAAGATGAATTCCCTTGCCTGTAAGCCGCGGCAGTAAATATTCCAACTGGGCCAGTTCTATCTGCACCTTGCCTTCTACGCTCCTTGCGTTCCTGGCAAAGATATCAAGGATAAGCTGTGTCCTGTCGATTGTCCTTATGTCCCCCAAGCCCTGCTCAAGGTTCCTTAACTGCGTAGGCGTAAGGTCATTATTAAAAATAACCAGATCCGCGTTTTTTCGATAAACAAGCTGGCGCAATTCCTCAAATTTCCCTTTACCTATAAAAAGGTCAGGGGAAGGCTTTTCCTTATGGCACAATATCTCGCCTATTACCGACGCGCCGCCGGAACGAGACAGCTCTTTCAGCTCGTCTGCCCTTGCTTCAAGAGGCCATTCGCCTTTTTCATTCAAATCAACTGTCACTAATACCGCTTTTTCCATATTTTAAACCCGTAAGTTTACAAAACGAGTATTGCTTGTTTTGTAAACTTAGCCAGTGTATGCGGCTGTCTGGACGGAACCATGTCAATTGGCGCTTGGCAAAATGACGGGTATTTTTCTTAAGAAGCTCTTTGGCGTCTTCCAGGGAATATGTGCCCTTCAAATAACCCAGCACCTCGCTATACCCCAATGCCTTCCCGGCTGTCATGCTGAGTTTTTTCTTCGAAAGCCTTCTAACCTCTTTCACGATGCCTTGTTCGAACATCTCTTCCACTCTATTGTCTATATTCCTGTAAAGCTCGTCTCTATCTATCCGAATACCAAAAATCTTGAAACCATATTTCAACGGCTCTGTAGCCTTGTCTAACTCGGAAGGTTTCTTCTTCTCCGTATAATAAATCTCAAGCGCTCTTATGACCCGCCTCAGATCATTTGGATGTATCTTTTTGGCCCGGCAGGGATCTGTCTTTTCCAATTTTTTATATAAATAGGTCTTGCCGTATTTTTTAGCGAGCTCTTCCTGTTTTTTCCTGAACCTCGGATCCTTTTCGGCTGACGGAAAAAGGCCATCTATGACCGCCCTTACGTAAAGGCCACTTCCTCCTACGAATAAAGGGGTTTTGCCGCGTTTCAAGATATCTTTTATCTTGTCAATCGCCATCCGCCTATATTCAGCAGCGCTGAATTCTTTTGCGGGCGGGATAATATCTATCAGATGATGTTTTATTTTTTTTCTGTCGGCCGCGGAAGGTTTGGATGTAAGTATATCCATGCCTTTATAAACACACATAGAATCACAAGAGACAATCTCCGCGTTTAATTTTCTCGCGAGTTTTATTGATAGGGTTGTTTTTCCGGACGCGGTAGGGCCTACTAAAAATATTATCTGCATTTTTTCCTGGCTAAAATATCCCTCTGTAATCCCAAAAGCAAAGCATGCCGCCTTTCTTTTTCCTCCAGGCTGACATTATCCTTGAATCCCGCGGCCTTTGTATGAGGCCTCGGAGAATATTTAAAAATATAAGCGGCGTCAAACTGAAGCTCTTTCGCTATATTAAAGGTATCTCTAAAGTCTTTTTCAGTTTCGCCCGGAAAACCCACGATAATATCGCTGGAAAGACAGCCGCCTTTTACGGTTTTTCTATACTCATCCGCTAGTTTTTTATATTTTGCTGCTGTATAATTCCTGTTCATCCTCTTCAGAATCTTATCCGAGCCGGACTGAACAGGCAAATGCAGGATTTTTATTACAGATTTCAGATCTCTCATTGCCTTGAATAATTCAAGGCTGGCGTCCTTTGGATGGCTGGTGAAAAAACCAACCTTCACGCAAGCCGGGCAACCTGGCAGGTTGACCAGTTTGTCTATCTTTTTAAGAAGGCTGACAAAATCTATCTTCTCCTTCAGGCCTTTGCCGTAAGAATTCACATTCTGGCCTAAAAGAGTGATTTCTTTGACCCCTTTGCCTATAAGTTTTTTAATCTCATCGAGTATCTCTCCGGAAGGCCTGCTTCTTTCTCTTCCCCTTACGTAAGGAACAATGCAATATGAGCAAAAGTTATCGCATCCTTCCATAATCTTTACATAAGCGGCCTGGCCCGCCAGCCTGTTCTTTGAAAATGCCGGTATTGTTCCAGACTCATGTCCCTCCAGGCGCATAATACGGCCTGCGCCGTTCCTGATTTTATCGATAATAACCGGGACTTTATCCAGGTCAGCCGGCCCGCATAAAAAATCCACTATAGGGAGCCTTTCAAAAATATCTCCTCTTTGCGCCTCTGCCATACAGCCTATAATGCCTATTATAAGCCCGGGGTTTTTCGCCTTTAATTTCCCAAGCGTCCCAACTTTGCCATATACCCTGTCCTCCGCGTGTTTCCTGACACTGCAAGTATTAAAAATCACCGTGCCCGCGGATTCCGGGCTGTCGCAAACAGTATAGCCGGCCTCAATTAGCAGATCCTTTAGCCTTGCCGAATCGTGCTCATTCATCTGGCAGCCGAAGGTCCTGATAAAAATCTTTTTCATACTTCTCCAATTCTAACCTGGCAAATCTAACCAGGTTAGAAAGTGTTATAAGGCAAATAGTGTCACCGCGCCTGTGTCTTTTTTTGTGATTTCTTGGCTAACGATAGCATCGGTTTGGTATTTGAGCAAATCCGCAAGAGCAAAAGCCTTTTCCGATAATTTGCTTGCCTTCATTTTTTCTCCCATTCTGAAACGATGTTCTTATAAGTTGAATGAATAAACTGGCGGTCAAAATCGTTAAACTCAGCCAGCATAGCAGACTGCTCATCCTTGGTAAAATAATCCATAACAGGCAAAAAGAAATGCTTGTCTTCTTTTTCTATGTGCTTAGGGTAGAACTTAACCAGTATTTCCATATTTGAAACTATATCTTTTAAGGTATCTTTGTTGCCCTGGACATATTTTTCTTTCGCTTCAACCAACTTCTTTACATTATTCCTGCCCATCTTGTGTTCTTCTATAAGCTCTTGCATAATCCTCTGGTGCTCGTCGGATATCTTCTTCTTTGCGAGGTCACGGAATAATATATCTTCCTCTTTGCCATGGTGACACCTGTCGGCATATGTCCGTATAAAATCAACAGCTGTGTCAACAAAGGCAGGGTCAGCCTTTCCCTCTTTACCAATAGTCTCCAAATTAGCTTGCATTACACGTATCATCCGTTCTATAAGCCTGTGTTCAATCATTAAAGGGCCAACCGGCATCATATTAAATACCTCCTATTTCACTTTTCCGCGACAACGAGCATTTCAAAGTCTTCAGTGGTCAGCTTGTCATTTCTCGAGAAGGCGCCGAGCTTGGCCCCGAAAATATCGATTTTTTTATACCCCAGCGCCTTTAAAAGCCATGTGAGTTCACTTGGCGCATAGTAGCGTTCGTTACAGGTTAATTCCTTTTTAATTCCCGCATCATCCTCGAACACGACGGTGTTGTGGTCCCGGAACGTCATCAGATCGAAAGAACAATTTTTACACGCTGAATTGCCTTCTTTGGCCGCGGACTCATAAAATTCTTTGACGGAATGAAAAAGCGGAAATAACCCGTTCAATGTCGTGAATATAAACTTGCCCTTATCTTTTAACGCCTTTGTCGCGTTCTTGAGGATCTCAAAATTCATCTCGTCCGTTTCCATTAAAGAAAAACCGCCCTCGCAGAGCATGATCGCCAGATCGAACTCGTCTTTAAAGGGAAGGTTTCTGGCGTCCTGTTTCTGAAAATCGATGCTCAGATCAAGTTCTTTTGCCTTCTCCTTTGCCCTTGCAATTTGGGACCCGGATAAATCAACACCGGTCACCTTATACCCTCTTTTCGTTAGTTCAATCGAATGCCGCCCGGTGCCGCAACCAATATCTATGATCTTTAAAGATTTATTGCGGCCGATCTCCTGCTCAATAAAATCGCATTCGCCAAGCGTTCCCTGGACATAACACTCCTTATCATACTTCTGCGCATAATTCTCAAATAATGATTCATACCATTGTTTCATGATCGCCCCCGTTTACCAAGTGACAATATCCCTATTTCATACAAACGTATATCAAATCGTTTTCTATTCCGAACAATTTCTTTTTCGATTCTTCCATGGATATTAAAAATTTATCTGTTTTTACTTTAAATCCTGCTTTCTCCAATCTGTCAGCAAAATCTCTTCCATAAAGCCTTACATGGTCAAATTGCCAAAATGCCTTCGTCCTTCCTTCATTCGATGTAATGCTGGAATCTTCATAAGTATATCTGCGATTATAATTAATAGGAACGGCTATAATGGCAAAACCGTCTTTCTTTAATACCCTGAGCAATTCGGCCATGGCTATTCTGTCATTATCAATATGTTCAAGCACATGCGAACAAAAAATTATATCGAATGTTGAATCTTCAAAAGATAAGCGGGTAATATCCTCCTTTTGCATGGCGATATTCTCATTTATATCAACACTCAAATAATCGATGTTTTGATAAGATTTAAAAAGCTCGGTAAAATATTTCTCCGGAGCGAAATGAAGCAGTTTAATTTGCTTATTATCGGGTAAAATTTCTTTATCTTTAAAATAAAAATAAAAGGCTCTATGCCTCGGATGCGACCGGCAAGATGGACACAGTGCCTTTTTGTAAATACGCCCAAAGCCGATATCCAGGCTGATAAATTCTTTGCCTTCCCAATTACAAATGTTGCATTTAACTTTTTTATTTATCTTAAAAAAATTATACAAATAACGGTAATATAAAATACTCCACATTCTTTTGAAAATACTTATCCTTGAAGCCATAAATATAATCCCTATCAAAGATAATTAGAGGATTTTCAATAAAATTTTTTATCGCAGGCGTCACATATTGGATATGGCTTCCTGGATAAAAGGCAGGACTGCCTGGGCCTCGTCCTTGGTCATTCTCCCAAGTTTGGCAAAGCGAAAAGCGCCTTCCTGATCCCTATTCTCTCTTACTATCTGCAGTTTTTTGGGGCCGTTGTTGTAAGAATGCACGCTTACCGTGATTTTCCCGTCATCATTTTCGAAAGACTTAGCAAACACTTCCTTGTCAAGACTCGCATCGTACGGCATGTTTTACCCCCTTATTATTATGTAGGGAACGGTTTCAAACCGTTCCCTACCCAGTTAATCCTGCTACATAGCCTGAGGCCCACGCCCAGGCAAGATTATACCCGCCTCGTTCGCCATTTACATCCAGGATTTCTCCCGCGAAATAAACGCCTTTTTTTAATTTCGACTCCAGCGTGTTTTCCTTTATGTCTTCGATATCCACGCCGCCTGCCGTAAACTCCGCCTCATTCCAGCCTCTGGTGCCCAATATATCGAACCTCTTGTTTTTCACCGCATCCACTATCTTCTCTACAGCCGCGCCTTTAAACAAATCCCTGAAAACAAGGCTGAATTTATTAGGCAGTATCCCCATCATCAGGTTTTCCGCTTCGAAGCCTCTTTGAATCCTGCGCTTGACTTCTTTTTCAAGCCCGCCTGCGTCTATAAATGGGGCCATGTCTACCAGGACCTGCGCTGATTTTGCTTTAAGCCTGTTTATCGCTATAGAAATACTCCCGCTTATATCCAATATGGCGGTGCCTGACAGCCCGTATTTCGTGAAAAGCAATTCCCCCGCATTCTCTTCTGCCGCTTTGCCGTCTATAATGCTTTTTGCGGAACATCGAATCTTCTGGCCCTGAAGTAAATGACAGAATTTGTCTTTTGCCAAAAGCGGGACAGCGCTCGGCACAGGCTCTATTATCTTATGGCCGAATATCCTGGCTAAATCATAACAACTCCCGTCCGAACCAAGGCTCGGATAGGCCTTGCCTCCGCCTGTTATCACCACGGAACCGCATGCAATGTCCCTGCCGCTCCTGGAGCTTATTATAAACTTATCCCCGGAAGCGGCTATGTGATTTACATCGAAATCCAATTCCACCGGTATTTTGAGGCGTTTCAGCTCCTCTTCTAAAACTTTCAGGACGCTCCCCGCCTGATTCGTAATGGGAAAAACCCTTTTGCCTTCCGCGTATAACTTTAAACCAAGTTCATCGAAAAATTTTTCTATTTCTTTTCCGCCGAATCTGGAAAAGGCGCTCCTTATCAGCGTTCCGGCTTCCGGATTATAATGCGTTTCGTTCAAATCCAGGCTGGAGATATTGCATCTGCCGGCTCCGGAGACGAGGATCTTTTTCCCTATGCAGGGCATTTTCTCGCAAATAACCGCATCTTTATTGTTCCGCCTGGCGCTGATAGCCGCAATTATGCCCGCCGCCCCGCCGCCTATTATAGCAACATCGAATCTTCGCATCTATTTTTTTACTTTTTTCCTCATGTCATGCTCGTCTTCTATCTCTCCGACTATCTCTTCCAGCAAATCTTCCATGGTAACCAGGCCTTTTATCTTGCCCAGGGAATCTATTATAATAGCCAGATGCGTATGACCCTTTTGGAAATCCTTTAACAGTTCCGAGACATTCTTTGAATCCGGTATGAATATGGGAGGATAGATTATATCCTGCAGGATCACGAGCTCCTTGTTGACAGACAGGTTCAATAGGTCCTTCATATTTATAACACCCACTATATTATCCGGATCATCCTTATAAACAGGCAGTCTGGAATGGCCTGAGTCAAGCGCCTTATCCAGGACATCGTCTATTTTAGAGTTTATATCTATCAGGATCATTTTATCCTTTGGCACCATTATGGTTTTTACCACAGTATCGCTGAATTCGAAGACCTTCGAAAGCATTTTGTATTTATCTTTATGCTTGGGGCTTTCTTCTTCGCCTATCCTGATCAGGGCTTTTATCTCATCTTCCACCACAAGAGAAGCCTTGCCTTTGGTTTTGCCGCCAAGAAGATTTACTATGAAATTAGTTATTACGGAAAGCGCCCTGACAGCCGGAGACAATATGAATATCAATACCTTTACCATCCTGACGAGGGCCAGGGATATTCTCACCGGGTTTCCTGCCGAAAGTGTCTTGGCGGCCACCTCGAAAACTATTATAAGAAACGCGGATATCAAAGTCGCCAGGAATACGCTCCTGGTGTTTTCGCCTATAAAAGATACTATAATAACCGTAATGATAGAGGCTATAAATGAGTTGACTATATTATTCGAAACGACTATGGTGCCGAAAAATTTTTCCGGCGCCTCGAGTATCTTCAATATCATTCTCGCGGACTTTGACCCGTCAGACGCGAGCCGCCTTAGCTTTACGATGCTCGCGGCGATAATGGATGTTTCGGACGCGGCTGTCAACGCGCCTATCAAAAGCAATATCGCAAGCAATATAAGTTCCAATGTCATTCTCATCTGTTAATAAACCTCAGCATGTCATCCGGCAGCGGCATATCGAAATTCATCCTTTTCCCTGTAACGGGGTGGTTGAATTCCAATGCCTTCGCGTGAAGCGCTGTTCTTTTGAACTTCAGCTTAAAATCTTTCCTGAACGCATACACGCTTTCCCCGACCAGCGGATGGCCCATCCCCTTAAAATGTATCCTGATTTGATTAGTCCTTCCAGTAACTGGTTCCACCCGCAATATCGTAAAATCCCTTCTTCTTTCCATGACCCTGAACTTCGTAATCATAAGCTCTGTTTTTCTTCTTCTTTGATTATACACATTGCCCTTTAGCGTATCGGAATCTTTCCGGACAATGCCATGGACAAACGCAATGTACGTCTTTTTCACAAGATGCTTTTTGAACTGCTCCATCATGGCCTGCTGGATGAATTTGCCCTTCGCGTAAAGAATAAGGCCCGATGTTTCCCTGTCTATCCTGTGGCATGGATAGGCGCAGGCTGAAACGCCGCGCCTTTCCAGCTCCCGATTCAAAATGTCCGTAAGGGTATTAGTCTCTCCTTTTGGGGTAGGCACCACCAGCATCCCGGAAGGCTTGTTTACTGTCAAAAGATACTCATCTTCATAAACTACATCATATCTTTTTTTATTATCCGAATTCATTTCGCAAGATATTCTTTAAGCTTCTGCCATGTCTTTGGGCCAACCTTGCCGTCCGCTTTCAAATTATTCTGGGACTGGAAAGATTCTATGGCCTTTCTGGTATTCGGGCCCAGGATACCGTCTATTTTTCCTGTGTAAAGATCAGCATTTTTCAAAGCCTGCTGTATATCCCTGACGCTTGGCGTTTCCGATACCCCCGCAGCAGCAGGTTCCACCGAAACGCTTTTCCCCTGAACAGGCTGTATCTCATGGGAAATATCCGCCGCATTGCCGGCCGCCGCTTCCTCCGTAACGGCAGGTTCCATATAGGCGCTTTCATCCGCGGTATTCTTCAGACAGCCCGCAAAAACTGTCAATACGGCGATAGCCATAATCAAACGCATTGCCATGCTTGCTCCTCCTTTTTTGTTTACATTTATTTTTTAAGGTAACGTGACAATTTCTCCACTATCCTGTCGCAGTAATATTTCAAAAATCTGGCTTCATCTTTCACGGGCATGCTCATTATTTTAACACCGTTGATATACTTATTATCCTTGCCGCAGATTCTATCCACTACCCATCTTATCTCCGCTACCATGGATACGGGAGGATATGTATCATCCAGATCCACTTCAAGCTGTACGTAAACCCCGGGCTTTAAAAGCTCTCCGGACTCGAAAGATATCCCTTCCGCGGATATGTTCTCCGTCCTCGTAAACTGGAACACCTGTTCGTAATCGAGTATCTTATACTTGGCATTCAGCTTCAATTCTACTCTGGGGTATTTTCTTCTCTCGTTAAAAACGTCTCCTATCATAACACCTCCATTATCAGCTTTTTTGCCTCATTCGGCGTGGCGGACAAAAATTTAAACCTGTGCTCATATATCCTTAATTCCCTCAAGCATCTGTCAAGATGGCCAACCGCTTCCGTATTGCCCCTGTCAAAAGAAAGCACCGAAACAAAGCTTACAAGGGCCTCCTTGAACTTCTTTTTATCAAGAAGTATCTCGCCTATTCTGAAGTAGGTGTCCCTGTTCAAAAAAGGCCTGTTGCACTGCACATCTATGACCTTGTTGAAAAATTCGTAAGCCCTGTCTAAATTACCATCTTCGCTATAGACACTGCCTATCTTAAAATAGCTCAGGGCTATTTCATATTGATCTATATACTTTTTTTCCTCATTGCTAAGGCCTTCTGCGAATTCTACGAATTCCGCCACCCCCTGTTCGGTCTTAAGCCTGTCGCCGGAGACCTTGAGGTTAAACATATTGGTCATATACTCCCCGAGAACGGAATCTACCCTTTCGATAACATCCTGGAGGTAATATTTGGGGTTAAGTTTCAGCGCGCTTTTATAATTTTCGATAGCCTGCCTGAAAAAATCCGCCGCCTTTTCATAGTTCTTCCAGTATGCCTCGCGCCGCGCTTTGTTGTGACAGTCGACGGCCACTTCGAGGATAGGCTTTATGGTAGCGCGCTCCTTATTCCATTCCTCAAGATTTTTTACTTTTTCCTCTATATTATTTATATTAATATCTTCCATATTGGAACAATATAGCATAAAAATACTTTTGTGTGAAGAACTTTATAATCTTGTAAGTTTACAAAACGAGTATTGCTTGAAGTGTAAACTTACATTTTGGCTTTATTTTGGGCGGCTGTTGTGTTATAGTTATCATATGTTAGGGCCGATAATAAACCTGCTCTATCCTGCCATATGCAGGGTGTGTTTAAAAAAGATAGATGAATTCGACCGTAATATCTGCGATGATTGCGCGAAAAAGATAATAGAAAGACTTCCTCCTTTTTGCGCAAGATGCGGCAGGCAGTTAAAGGCAGGCGCGGAAACAGGGCATGTCTGCCGTTATTGCGAAGAAGATAAGCCATATTTTGACAGGGCCTGGTCAGTCTGCCGCTACGAAGGCGTATTAAAAGGCCTGATCCATGACTTTAAATACAAAAAAGTGACTTCTCTTTCGGCGGATTTCGCGGCCATGATTATAGGCTTCATGAGAAAATATGGGGCCGGCAAGGACTGCCAGATGATATTATCCGTACCGATGCACCCCGATAGATTATTAGGAAGGGAAGTAAACCACGCGGATATGCTGGCAAGGGCATTGGGGAAAAAACTTGGCATCTCTTACTCCGGGAATGCGCTTAAGAAAATAAAAAATACGCCTCTTCAGAGCAGGCTCAGGAGAAGCGCCAGAATAAAAAATATGAGTTCGAGCTTTTCTTTGAAAGATAGGCAGGCTGTGCGCGATAAAAACATAATGCTCGTGGATGACCTTTTCACGACCGGCTCTACTGTCAACGAATGCTCGAGAATTCTTAAGGATTCGGGCGCAAAGCGCGTGGAGGTCATAACGCTGGCGCGGGGAGATAATAATCTGTGAAAATACTGCGCGGATATATAATAAAAGACATCTTTGTCATGTTTTTATTCTCGCTGGCGATATTCACCTTTACCCTTGTAGTCGGGAATATCATAAAGCTCGCGGAGCTGGTGATAAATAAAGGCGTGGATATAAGGCTGGTGGGGAAACTTTTCCTTTATCTCATACCTTTTCTGCTCAGCTATACCATACCCATGTCCATACTGACTTCCGCACTCCTGGTATTCGGCAGGCTTTCCGGAGACAACGAAATCGTCGCCATACGGGCCAGCGGAATAAATATATACAGGCTAAGCTTGCCGCTGGTTATCATAGGGCTGATGTTCAGCCTGCTTTCCGTAGCGTTAAATAACAATGTAATACCCAGGATGCACTTCGAATCCAGGAAAATCGTAAAAAATATAGGCATAAAAACACCCGCGGCCTATCTGGAGCCAGGTACGTTTATAAAAAGCTTCAGGGGATATATAATCTTTATACATGAGATAAATAAAAATAAGCTAAAAGGCATCCGCATATACCAGCCGCAGAATGAACGCTCGACAAGGACCATAATAGCCGAAAGAGGGGAATTTATAACGCTTGATAACCAGAACGCGGTCAAGCTGAAACTTATCAATGGCACAAGCGACGAGCCAAACCCCAAAAATCCCGTAAATTTCTATAAATTGAACTTCAAGACTTACTTCCTTACCTTGAATGTAGACGAATCGATAGCGCCAAGCGATTATACCGAGAAAAAACCGAAAGAAATGAACTTCCAGGAAATACAAAATGAGATCCGGCGCCTTGGGAAATATCATGTCGACACGCCGTCTCTCGTAACGGAATTCCACAGGAAGATCTCGATATCATTCGCCAGCATAGTCTTCATAATCATAGGCATACCCCTTGGCATATTCACAAGGCGCGGAGAAAAAACTATCCAGTTCGCCATAGCGCTTGGGGTAATCGTGGTATACTATATATTAATGGCCGCGAGCATGGCAATATCCTTAAAAGGCATATTAAGCCCTGTCTTTTGGATGTATATGCCGAATATAATAATCGGCGCGGCCGGAATAATACTGCTGAAAAAAACTATAGAAACCTGATATGCGCATCCTCGATAAATATATAACAAGATATTTCTTACTGCCTTTTCTTTACTGCCTGATGGTATTTATCACCCTTTATATCATTATCGACCTCTTTAACCACCTGGACGAGATACTTAAGCAAAGCATCCGCCTGGGAATATTGTGGGAATACTATTTATCCATGATACCGCTTATAGTCACACAGACCGCTCCGGTGGCAAGCCTGATTTCCACGATATACGTCCTTGGCACTCTAAACAAATACGGAGAGGTAACGGCCATGAGGGCCGCAGGCATAAGCATTTACAGGATACTTATGCCTTTTGTATATATCGGGCTTACGATAACGATACTGGTATTCGGCATATCCGAAAAAATCCTGCCTCAAAGCATGAGAAGGGCGGAATCGATAAAAGAAAATTCTATAGAAAATAGCGATAAGGACAAGGCCGCGGGCAGGAATATAATACCCTACATTGCGCTATACGGGAAAAATAACCGGCTCATATTCATAGACAGTTTCGATCCGTCTTCCAACATCGCGATGGGTATTACCATACTACAACAGGATAAAAAAGATAAGGTATCTTTAAAAATAAACTCGCATTCGGCAAGATGGCTGGACGGTAAATGGGTTTTTTCGAATATACTGATGTATAAACTGGACAACAAAGGGGCTGTCGTGGGATCGCCTGAATTTTTTCAGGAAAAGATAATAGTGATGGAAAAACCTAAGGATCTTATATCGAAAGGCACAAATTATGAATATATGAGCTTGCAGGATCTATTGAATTACATAAAGAACTTTTCCGAAACCTCGCCGAAACTCATTACCAGGCTCCAGGTTGACTTGCATCAAAAGTTAAGCTTTCCCTTTATAAGCCTTATAGTAATACTCATAGGGGCTGGTTTCGCGCTGCGGGTAAGGCAGAGAGGCAAGGCTACTGCCCTCTTGGGCATAGGCATGAGTATCGTAATAGGTTTTATCTATTACGCGTTTATGGCAAGCTGCGTTGCGCTTGGTAAAAGCGGGGCGCTCCCTCCGTTCATCTCGGCTCATCTGGCAAACATAATATTTGGATTGATTGGGGTAATCTTGATAAGGAATTAATGTAGGGAACGGTTTTAAACCGTTCCCTACAAAAATCTATGTCCCTAATTCCCAAGAAGCGAGGTATTTTTTCTGGAGCGGGGTCAATGTATCTATATGAACGCCCATGCTTTTCAGCTTGAGGCGCGCTATTTCCTTATCTATGGCCTCGGGCATCCTGTATACCTTACTGCTAAGCCTGGAATGATTCTTTACCAGGAATTCCGTGGCAAGCGCCTGGTTCGCGAAACTCATATCCATCACTATCGCCGGATGGCCCTCGGCGCAGGCAAGGTTAACAAGCCTGCCTTCCCCTAAAAGATTTATGCGCCTGCCATCTTTGGTGGTATACTCCTCGACCCCATTACGGATAACGCGTTTTTTCCTGCTCATCTTTTCGAGAGCCGGAATATCTATCTCGACATTGAAATGCCCTGAATTGGCCACTATCGCGCCGTCCTTCATCGCCTTAAAATGCTCTTCCGCTATAACAGTGGTATTCCCTGTAAGGCTTACGAATAAATCCCCTTTTTTAGAAGCCTCTTTCATAGGCATCACCGAATAACCGTCCATGACCGCCTCAAGCGCTTTAGTGGGATCGATTTCCGTGATTACGACATTCGCTCCCATGCCTCTCGCGCGCATGGCAAAACCCCTGCCGCACCACCCGTAGCCAAGCACGACAACGATCTTGCCCGCCAATAAAATATTCGTAGCCCTGATAATCCCGTCCACCGTAGACTGCCCTGTACCGTAACGGTTATCAAAAAGATGTTTTGTGTCGGCGTCATTTACGGCAATTACGGGAAAGAGAAGCTTCTTATTCTGCTCGAGACTCCTCAGCCTTATTATACCCGTGGTAGTCTCTTCCGTACTCCCGAACATCCCGGGCACAAGATGCTTCTTGGATTTGTGGATTGTGGAAACCAGGTCGGCTCCGTCATCCATCGTTATATGCGGCTCGAGCGCAAGAGAACTCTCTATATGAGAATAATATACATCGTTGCCTTCTCCTCTCCTCGCAAAAACAGGTATGCCAAAATCTTTTACAAGGGAAGCGGCTACATCATCCTGCGTACTGAGAGGATTGGAAGCGCAAAGATTCACATCCGCGCCGCCTGATTTTAACGTATTCATCAAAACCGCTGTCTCTGTAGTTACATGAAGGCAGCAGCTTGCCTTTACACCTTTCAAAGGCTTTTCTTTCGAGAACCTCTCCCTGATAAGCTTCAGAACAGGCATGTTCTCATCTGCCCATTCTATCCTTAATTTTCCGGTAGAAGCTAATTTTATATTGCTTATATCGTATTTCATGCTAAGCGCATCCTTTTTTCAAGATATCGGCCTTGTCCGTTTCTTCCCATGTAAAACCTTCATCCTCCCTGCCGAAATGCCCGTAAGCCGCCGTCTTTTTATAGATAGGCTTGAGCAGATCCAGTTCCGTTATTATGCCTCTCGGCGTAAGGTCGAAATGTTCCCGTATAAGCTTTGAAATTTTCTCTTCCGAAATTTTTCCCGTGCCAAACGTATCCACCATTACCGCCAGCGGCTCCGCCTTCCCTATTACATAAGCTAACTGTATACAGCATTTCCCGGCAAAGCCGGCGGCTACCACGTTTTTCGCGACATATCTCGCCATATACGCCGCCGAACGGTCGACCTTTGTCGGATCTTTGCCTGAAAAAGCTCCGCCGCCGTGAGGCACGACACCGCCGTACGTATCTACCACTATTTTTCTTCCTGTCATGCCTGTATCGGACTGGGGCCCGCCTATCAAAAATTTGCCTGTCTGGTTTACATAATATTCTGTCTTGCCATCGACCAGTTTGCCCAGGACGGGCCTGGCGATTTTTTCTATAATCTCTTTTCTCGCCTTTTCCGTTATATGTTCACCGGTTTTATCAAGGATCTCTTCTGTATGCTGGGAAGCAAGGACGACTGAATTTATCCTGACGGGTTTTCCATCCTTATATTCAACCGTTACCTGGCTCTTGGAATCAGGCCCAAGATATTTAAGAACCCTGGACCTCCTTACCTCAGCCATTTTCCTGACAAGCTTATGCGCCAGAATGATAGGAAGAGGCATCAGTTCTTTGGTCTCATCGCAGGCGTAGCCCACCATGAACCCCTGGTCCCCGGCTCCGCCTTTATCGACACCCTGGGCAATGTCCGGAGACTGCGAATGTATTGAATTTATGACAGCGCATGTCTCATAATCCATCCCGTATTTTGGGTCTACGTACCCGATATCCTTGACCACTTTCCTGGCTGTATTTATTACATCCACATAAGCCGTAGTGGTAATTTCGCCTCCTACTATAATGAGGCCCATTGTTACGAATGTCTCGCAGGCGACCCTGCCTCTCGAATCCTGGCGCAGTACCTCATCCAGTATGGAATCCGAAATCTGATCGCATAATTTATCTGGATGGCCCTCGCCAACCGATTCCGAAGTAACGTAATATTTTCCCTTAAGCATTTTTATTTCTCCTTTCCGAACTCCTTGTCAGCTTCTTCCAGTGATTTTTTGTCCCCTATGTCGAACCATTTATTGTCTTCAAATACATGACCGAACACCGATTCTCTTTTATAAAGCCATTCCAGAAAATAACCCGGGGCATCTTTCGCGTTTTCCATTTCAAGATACGTTTTCATTATGCCCAATCTTTCCTTTGGGAAAAAATAGAGGCACATTGCCGCAAGAGTAGACGGAGGCTCAGCGGGTTTTTCCCGAAAATCGACGATCTTATTATTTTTATCAATGGACACTATACCGTATTTCTTCGCAAGAATCAAATCTTTTATATCATAAAGCCCTATCGTAATGGAAGGCCTTTTCGAGACGCAGAATTTCGTGAACAAAGAGAGGTCCGCCTTGAAAAGGTTATCCCCCGCCAGGACCAGCAGGTCATCTTTGATTTTTTCCTTCTCTATAACAAATTTTATATCGCCGGTAGCCCCCAGCCGGGTCTCATTGGATGCGGTGCCGTCGTCCACTATCGTTATTTTCTTCTGACTCGAAAACCCATCCTTCCAGTCCTCGAAGTTATGATAGAATTTACTGTTTGTAACTACAAAAACCTCATCCGCCTCTTCCAAAGGCTCGATAAGGTCGAATATGTACCCCATGACGGTTTTTCCGGCTACCGGGAGAAGCGGCTTCGGCGTATTTAACGTCAATGGGTACAGCCTTGTGGCGTATCCGGCGGCTAATAATAAAATTTTCATACTTTTCCCAATTCTCTCTTCAGATAATCTATCGCGTCTACCGGCGTAGGATCGATACCGTTGAGGATAGCCAGGTAAAAACTCGCGAAATCCCCTATGTACAAAAGAGAATATATCCTGGCAAGCCTTCCGCCGTTTTCCCTTTTTAATTCCAGCACCTCCGCTCCAGATTTCCTTATTAGCCCGCTGGTGATCCTTATGCGTTCCTTTATCCTTTCGCTATCGTCTTTGTCCGAAATTATTACGACTTTAAAATCTCTAAGGAGCTTCCCCGGAAATCTCCAGCCTACTATCTCGTTATGATCCATCTCCGGCAGTATATTGCCGGATGAAAGGGCCTTGGAATTCTCCGATATCTGCTCTCTCCATCTATTGCTTACAGCTTCCGTGGTATCGGCAGTACCGTATATTACGGCATATTTCTTGTACAGCTTAACGGCTATCTGCTTGGAAATATTTTTTTCCGACCGAACGTCGAAACCAATCTCCTTGTCTCTTATATCCGTAAGCGCGGAAAAAAGTTCCTTAACATCGTTTTCCTTGTCCTTTATCAGCCCCAGCTTTGCCAAAACTCCCAATATCGTTATAGACATATATCCGATAGCCGTCCTGGGAGGATATCCGGGAGGAATCGATATATAGGTAATGCTATTTTTTAAAGATAGCTCCCTCAATCTTCCGCCCGCGCCTATCGCAATAATAAAAGCGTTTCTTTTAAGGCCCTGCTCGAAGCAGGAAAGCGTCTCCTCGGTATTGCCGGAATAGCTTGAGCAGAATAAAAGAGTGCTGTCTCCGGTAAAATCAGGCAGGGTATAATTGCGGCATATCGATACGGGTATCTTAAGCTCGCATCTAAGGTAATCCTTTACAAGCTCGGATCCTATACCCGAACCTCCCATGCCCGCAAAAACTATATTATTTATTTTGATAGCGGATTTATTTAAATTGCCGGAGGCACCTATCCGATACGCGTCCACGCACTGTTCCGGCAGGCCATGGATAAATCTCGACATATCCGAGGAATCCAGTTTTTTAATAAGCTTCGAGTCGTCCAGTTTATGCATGCTAAAATTTTATTACTTTCTTGTCCTTTTGAGCCACGGAATGAGCTCATTCAGCCGCTTATTCGTATAAGTCTCTACTTCTTCGCCCGTAGGCAGGTTTAAAGCCTCTTCCGCGACTTCTCTGGCATCCTCGAATCTTACATTGCTTATGACATATTTGACTTCAGGGATAACCACAGGGCTCATGCTGAATTCATCCAGGCCCAGCCCAAGGAGTATAAGGACAAAACCCGGCTCAGCCGCCATTTCTCCGCACATGCCCACCCATATGTTCTCTTTATGTCCGGAATCTATGATATTTTTTATGAGTCTTAGCACAGCGGGATGAGTCGGCCTGTATAAATAAGCGATTTTCTCGTTGGCCCTGTCTACTGCCAGTGAATATTGTATAAGGTCATTGCTTCCTATGCTGAAAAAATCCACTTCCTTTGCCAAAAGGTCGCATGTGAGCGCGGCTGACGGAATCTCTATCATCGCCCCGACTTCTATATCCTGCTTAAAGTTTAATTTTCTGTTTTTGAGTTCCTGCTTCGCCTCTTCCAATACCGCTATCGCCTGCCTGAGCTCCCCGAGCCCGGATATCATCGGAAACATAATCTTGATGTTCCCGAATACGCTCGCGCGCAGTATCGCCCTTAACTGCACCTTGAACACCTCGGGCTTTGCGAGGCAGAACCTTATGGCTCTCCAGCCAAGAAACGGATTCATCTCATGCGGCACTTTAAGCTGTGACAAAAATTTATCTCCGCCAAGGTCAAGCGTGCGTATTATAACCGGCCCCTTTGAGAATCTGGCGGCCACCTTTTTATACGCCTCGAACTGCTCTTCCTCGTCAGGCACATCCGTCCTGTTCATATAGAGGAATTCGGTACGGTATAATCCTATGCCTTCTGCGCCATGCGCTATGACAGAATTGATTTCATCCGGCAATTCTATATTAGCCGAAACCTCCACCTTATGGCCGTCGATAGTTACAGCCGGCCTATCCTTGAAATCCAGAAGCGCCTTTTCGAACTTTACGAATCTTTCCTGTTTTGTCTCGTATTTTTTAAGGGTTGCCTTGTCCGGATTCACTATGACAAGGCCGCCTGTCCCGTCCACAATCAGCGTATCCCCAGGCTTTATCCTGGTTGTCGCCTTTTCAAGGCCTACCACAGCGGGGATCTCCAGGGATTTCGCCATGATGGCCGTATGAGAAGTCCTGCCGCCTATGTCGGTAACGAATCCCATGACATTCTTTTTATGCATATTGGCGGTATCGGACGGCGAAAGATCGTACGCTATAACTATTACCTGCTCCTTCAAGTCGCTAAGGGTCTTTTCCTTTACGCCTATCAGATTTTTCAAAATCCTTTTGCCTACATCTTCTATGTCGCTGGTCCTTTCTTTCAGATATTCATCGTTCATTTTCGAAAAGACCTTTATGTATTTTCCGATAACCTTCGAAAATATAAATTCCACGCATTTATGCTCTTTTTTAAGGCCTTCTATGACTTCTTCTATCAGCATCCTGTCTTCCAGGACAAGCAGGTGGGCATTGAATATCTCGGCGTGCTGGGCTCCCATTTCGCGCGAGATTTTTTTCTGTATGGCAAGGATCTCGGAACGCGTCTTGATAAGAGCCTCTTCGAAGCGGATTATCTCCAAAGGCACTTCGTCGTTTTTGATATCTCTTTCGGTGACGATAAACTGCCTTGTATCGAATAAGAACGCCTTACCTATGGCTATCCCGGGCGAAGCCGGTATACCTTTTAATGACATTATGGCAGATCTCCTAATAATATCTTTTCCAGTTCCTCTAAAGCCTCTTTCGCGTCAGCGCCGTTTGCCTTGATATAAAGCCTGGCCCCCTTTTCCGCCGCAAGAGTCAACAGGCCCATTATGGATTTTCCGTTTACTTCCTGCCTGCCCTTTCTTACGACGATATCGCTTTCGTATTTATTCGCTATCTGCACGAATATCGCGGCAGGCCTGGCGTGAAGCCCTTGCTCGTTCTGTATAGTTATCTTTTTTTCTATCAACATAACCACCTAATCAATAGATATTTTCTTGCCTTTTGTTTTGAGAGTAAGGTCTATAATAACCTTCGAGAGTTTTTTGGCGTCATGCCTTACGTAATTCTGGATATTTACCACATCGCCTTCTATTACATTATAGCCGTTTTCTATAATCTTGTCCGAATCGGCTATAACAGGATAAGCCCCTTCTTCCTCATATTTCTTCAGAAGCTCTTTTGGCACTTTTCCTATGTTTACGATGCAATAACTGAGGACATCCGGTCTGGTGTGCGTTATTAGTGCGTTCATATGGTCAAATGCTGTATAACTGTCTGTTTCCCCTGCCTGTGTCATCACATTGCAGACATAAACCTTCGGGGCCTTGGACTGCGCGATCTTTTCCGCTATACCGTCCACCAATAAGTTCGGTATAATGCTTGTATACAAACTCCCTGGGCCAAGCACTATTATATCCGCATCGGCTATCGCCTCGAATGACTCGGGGCTGGCCTTGCAATGAGCAGGATCCAAATATACCCTTTTTATAGGGGAATTCTGTTTTACTATTTTAGTCTCGCCGACTGTTGTCTGGCCATTGCGATATTCCGCCACAAGTTTGATTTTCTCGAATGTGGAAGGTATAACCCGCCCCCTTATGGCAAGGACCTTGCTTGATTCCTTTATCGCCTTTTCGAAATCTCCGGTAACCTTGCACATCGCGGTTATGAATAAATTTCCAAAACTATGCCCGCTCAATTCCGACTCGTTGCCGAACCTGAACTGGAAAAGTTCGCGCATCAGAGGCTCCGCGTCCGCGAGCGCTACAAGACAGTTCCTTATATCCCCCGGAGGAAGTATGCCAAACTGCTCTCTTAATCTACCGGAAGACCCGCCGTCATCCGCTACGGTCACTATAGCCGTAATATTGCTTGTCTGCTCTTTCAGGCCATGAAGGATGGTTGAAAGGCCTGTGCCGCCGCCTATGACCACAACCTTGGGCCCTTTTTCAAGCTGGCGGTAGTGGTACATAATATCTACGAGCTCTTTCTCCCTCTGAGGGAGAAAAACGGCGATGAACGATTTCAGCATTTTTTTCATGCCGTATATAACTATCAACGCGCCAAGCACTACGACGCTGGTACCGGTAATCCTCGATCCGGGGAACTTTTTAAGTATCAGTACTATAGAGCCTATAGCGACCAGAAAGACGCCTGTGCCGGAAGTAAATATCCAGCGCTTTATTTTCATTCCTGGATAAAGCCATTTAAGCCTTCGCATATAATTTACGCTTTTCTGGTGTCTTCTTCTTTTATGATCTTGACTATTGTTTTTTCGCTGTCCGCGCCTTTCAACGAATCCCTGAAATATTTATCTTTCAATAATTTCGAGATACGCGCCAGCGCCTTCAGATGCGGGCCTGAAGATTCTACTGGAGCCACCAACAGGAAGAATATATAGGCCGGTTCCCCGTCCAGTGAGTCGAACTTTATGCCGCTTTTGGATATCCCAAAAGCGCCTATAAGTTCGCTTACATATTCACATTTTCCATGAGGTATGGCAATGCCCTGGCCTATTCCGGTAGAGCCAAGAGCTTCTCTGTTTAAAAGAACTTTTACTACGGAATCTCTGTCTTTGGACTTTAGCTGGCCTGATTTAACCAAGAGATCCGTAAGCTCTTTTATGACGGTATTTTTGTCCTGGGACTTTAAATCGGCCGACACTGCCTTTTCATTCAAAAAATCCAGAATACGCATGCTGTTTTCCTCCTTTAAGGGTTTAAGTCGTATTTCAAAACAGGGCTCTCTTCGAAACCCTGCGCTTACTACTAATGGAGCGGGAGACGGGTTTCGAACCCGCGACCTTCTCGTTGGCAACGAGAAGCTCTACCACTGAGCTACTCCCGCGAAAATTTTCATCTAATTCTAACCAGTTTAGACTGGATTCGTATCTTTTCCAGCCTAACCTGGTTAGAAGCATACGGCACATTTGGTGCGAGAGGAGGGAGTCGAACCCTCAGGGGTCGCCCCACTAGCTCCTAAGGCTAGCGCGTCTGCCAATTCCGCCACCCTCGCGTGGTACCCCCAACAGGGCTCGAACCTGTGACACCCTGATTAAGAGTCAGGTGCTCTACCAACTGAGCTATGGGGGCGTATTTAATTAAAGTTCAAAGTTTAATATTATCACACAATAAAAACTTCGTCAATAATTTTCAAATATTGGCGCGCCCGGGGTGGATCGAACACCCAGCCTGCTGGTTCGAAGCCAGCCGCTCTATCCATCTGAGCTACGGGCGCTTACACTCGACGCGTCAAAGCTGTTTATGCTCCGCAAAGCTGTAATATTTATTATCCCCTATAATTATATGGTCGATGATATTTATTTCCAAAGCCCTGCAGGCTGTTGCGAGAGTTTTGGTAAAAGTCATGTCTTCCTTGCTCGGCTCGGGATCGCCGGAAGGATGATTATGCACCGCGATTATGCCCGCAGCGAAATTCTGCAGTGTCTTTAGCGCTATCTCTCTTATATGCGGACTTGCCTGGTCAACAGTGCCTTCTTCTATCTCCATGATATCTATTATATTATTTTTGCTATTTAACAGTAATATCTGAAATACCTCATTCTTGATATCTCTCAGCCTGGGCATAAAAAGATTGACGGCGTCTTTTGGGGATTTTACCGGCCCGGCCGCCTTTTTAGGCTCAGCCATAAATCTCCTGGCTATCTCAAAACTGGCCCTTAACTGCGCGATTTTCGCGTTCCCGAGGCCTTTAAAAGCCTTCATCCTGGAAATATCGGTATGGCTCATATTCCTGAATGTCTTGAAATGCCCCAGCACCTGCCTGCCCAAATCCACCGCGCTCATGCCTTTTGAGCCCGTGCGGAACAATATCGCCAAAAGCTCGGCGTCGCTGAGCGTATGCTCTCCGTATTTAAAAAGCCTTTCCCTGGGCCTCTCATTTTTCGGCCATTTTTTTATGCTCTCTTTTACCATGCTTTATCCTGTAAGTTTACACTTCAAGCAATACTCGTTTTGTAAACTTAGCTGTCCGCAGGCAGCCATTATATCCTTGCCTTTGGATTCCCTTATTGTTATATTCACGCCTTCTTTAAGCAGTTTGCCCTCAAAGGCCTTAACATCCTTTTCCGAAGGGGCGCAAAAATCTACTCCAGTCACAGGGCTGTAAGGTATAAGATTGACTTTCGCCTTTAATCTCTTCGTTATCTTCGCAAGGCCTTCTATGTCCTTTTGCGAATCATTCACGCCTTTAATCAATATGTATTCGAACGTCAGCATGCGGCCGCCCTTATTCACATAGTCTTCGCAAGCGCTCAAGACTTTTTCCAGCGGATATCTTTTATTGACCGGCATAAGCTTATCGCGCAATTCATTACTCGCGGCATGAAGAGATACGGATAAATTAACCTGCAGGCCTAATTCTTTAAACCTCTCTATGCCAGGTATTATGCCGGAAGTCGAAACGGTAATTCTCCTTGCGGCTATACCCATCGCTTCTTTGGAATTCATTATTTTTATCGCTTTGGACACATTATCGTAATTATCCAGCGGCTCGCCCATGCCCATGAAAACAAAGTTCGTTATCTTATGCTTCAGGTTATGCTCCACGGACAATACCTGGCTCAATATCTCGGAAACGCTTAAGTTTCTTTTGAAACCGCCCCTGCCGCTCGCGCAGAATGAGCACGCGAATTTACAGCCAGCCTGCGTGGATATGCACAGTGTTTTTCTTTTCCAGGCGTATATCAAAACGGCCTCTATCGAATTCCCGTCGCTAAGCTCAAATAAAAATTTTTCTGTCTGGTCAATCGACTTCAGGTGCCTTAAGGGCCTTATAACCCCTATACAATAAGACAGGGACAATTTATCCCTTAAAGGCTTCGGCAGGTTATTCATGGAATCAAAATCTTCCACGCCCTTTTTGTAAATCCAGGAGAATATCTGCTCAGCCCTATAGGAAGGCTGTGAAATTTCTTCCAATTCTTTCTTGAATTCTTCCAGGGTAAAATTCTTTACATCCTTCAAAGATTGCCCCGATCTTCCCTGAACCTCTCCAGCAGTCTTTTTATATCTCCGTCCGCCGAGCGCATAATCTGAGCGGCTATAAAAATCAGGATAGAAAACTGCCAGGAATCCTCAGGCCCCACTACAAGGCCGTTAGTGACATCTTCCCCTCTCTGCAATTTATCGGAATAATACCCAACCGCTTTCTCAAGATGGCCTTCGTACACATCAAGCGAATAAGTCTTATTGTTATATTTCAAAGAAGGAAAAGAAACGCCGCGCACGAGAAGAAAGTTCAGGATCATATCCTGGCCCGTATGAAACTCCTTTTCGAAATCGAATCCATCGAATTGGGGAAGGCTGGACGGAAGGATTATGGATGGTTTTTCAACCGTCACCTGGCCTTTCCTGACCACGGTATCGCCAAGGTTCACGGTAGACTCGGATAAAAATATATAGGGGACCTCCGTAGCCTCGAAGGTCAAGAGATCCTTAGGCCTCGGCCTTATAATTTTCGTATGTTTTAATGCCTTTTCCCATCCGTCCTGAACATTCATAGTGTTATTGTTATATCATAAAAGATAATATAAGGCGAGAAAAATTATTCCTGCCTTAAGCCCTAAGTTTACAAAACGAGTATTGCTTGAAGTGTAAACTTATGAGGTAAGGTCTTCCAGATTCCAGGCAAAGGCCTTGATGCCTTCGTGCCCGAGTTTATCGCGCAGGTTTTTAACGCAGGATAACAATTGCTTCGCGTCTTCATCGCGGCAGGCGGCATATAGGATATTGTTCTTCCCCGGCCATATATCGTTGCCCATATGAGTCCCGGAAGAAGCGCCTTTGCCGAAAACGCCCATGATTTTAGTGTAATTTTTCAGGGCGCAGTTCCCCAAAACCTCCATAACTTCCATATCCATTGCCTCATTGTAAGTTATCATGACCATCTTCATGCCAGTCTCTCCTTGGCCTTTTTATCCTCTCTTTTCTTAAGCCTCTCTTCGAAAACAGAATATAGCGTCGGTACAAAAAGCATAGTGATGAATGTGGAAACCGTCAAACCGCCTATCATGGTAATACCAAGCGGGTTCCATGTCTCAGAGCCTTCTCCTCTTGACAATGCCAGAGGCAGGAGGCCTACGAGAGTCGTGATCGTGGTCATTAGAACAGGCCTCAGCCTGTCCTTGCCCGCCAAAGTAACCGCGTCCATCATATTGAATCCTCTGGCGCGCAATATATTTATATAGCTGATAAGGACTATGGCATTATTGACGACTATGCCCATCAGCATAACCATGCCGAGAAAACTTATAATGCTCAAGGTTGTGTTCGTCAGGAAAAACGCGGCAAGGACGCCTGTAAATGTAAAAGGCACGCTGAACATAACTATAAAAGGGTCCAGCAGTGACTCAAATTGCGCGGCCATTACCATATAGACAAGCAATATCCCGAGTATAAGAAGAAGCGCCATATCTTTGAACGCCTTTCCCTGCTCTTCCGCGTCTCCGCCGAAGTTGACCATTATATCGGAAGGCAAAGGTATATTCTTCAGTTCTTTTTTGATGTCCTCCACAACTTTTCCCGTAGAGCGGCCATAAGTATTGCATTCTACCTTTACCACCCTTTCCCTGTTAAGCCTCTCTATGTCTATAGGCCCTTTTATTTCATATACAGAGGCAAAGTTCGCAAGCTTCACCTGATTTTTTGTAAAAGGGGACACTATGGATAAATTCTCCACATCCTCTATCTTCGAACGGTATTCGTCCGTAAGCCTGACATATATGTCATACGTATCGCCTTTCTCCCTGTATTTGGTCGCGGTAGAGCCTTCTATGGAGCTGTTTACGGAACTGGCGATCGTGTACATGTTGAACCCCAGGCTCGACGCCTTTTCCCTGTCTACATCTATCCTTAATTCAGGCCTGCTGGATTCTCTGGAAATAGTGACATCCACAGCGCCGGGTATTTTCTCCATCATCTGCTTTACCTTTTCCGCGAAAGCATCTGTATCTTCAAAAGAATTGCCTATGATCTCCACCTGTATGCTTTTCCCGCCCATGCCGCTGACAAGCCTGCCCATAGGGCTCCCTGTCGTAACGTCTGTCTTGATAACCCCGGGTATTTCCTTTATTTTACCCCTTACAAGCTGGGCCACTTCGAACACAGACCTTTTCCTTTCTGTTTTCGGCACAAGCTTGGCGCCGCTCGCGATCATATAAGTGCCTGATGCCTGGCCAAAAGTCCTGCCGATGCCAGGAACCTCTCCGCTCCTGACATATTTATATTGCGCCTCCGGTACCTCCCTGTCAAAAATCCCTTCTATTATAGCCGCGACCTTGTCGGTTTCCTCTACTCTTGTCCCTATAGGGAGGCTTACGTTTATTCTCATGTCGCCGGAATCCTCCTCGGGGCTGAATTCATTGCCTATAAAAGGTATGAGGAATAAACTTGCTATAAATACCGCCGAAAATCCTGTTATTACCGTTTTCTTATGCCGCAAACACCATCCAAGCTGACGGCTGTAAAAGTCTTCCCATGATTTGAACATCTTTTCGGAAAAATCATAAAACTTGTTCGAGGCGCCCTTTTTCAGCTTCATCCATTTAGAGCAAAGCATGGGCGTAAACGTAGTGGCTGTAAAAAGCGACGCCACAAGAGTAACGATTATTATCACAGCCAGTTCCTGAAACATTATGCCCACTACACCCGCGATAAAAAGCATGGGCACAAACACAACCACCGTAGTCAAGGTAGACGCCGCTATCGATAAAAACATTTCCGATGTGCCGAATATAGCGGCCTCGACGGTCCTCTGCCCTCTTTCCATGTGCCTGTAAACATTGTCGACAACGACTATGGCATTATCCACCACCATGCCGCTTGCTATTGCCAAAGAAGACAGGCTGATGACGTTTATGGTTTTATTATTAAGGAAAAGATATATGAAAGATATGAGCAGAGAGAATGGGATAGTGAAGGCAATGATCAGGCTTGGCAAAAACTGCCTCAGAAAAAACCATACCACGAGAATAACCAGCAATATCGCCACCCATACGCTGGACTTCAGGGAATCAAGTGAATTTATGATATCTTTGGAGCTGTCGAATATAAGCACCAGCTTAACGTCGGGAGGAAGGATCTTTTCGAGCTCTTTTATCCTTTTCTTCGCCCTTTCCGCAACCTCTACGCTATTGGTGCCTGTCTGTTTCTGCACCATCATCATGAGACCGGGGTTTTTGTTGACTCTTACTATTGTTTTAACTTCTTTGAACCCATCCTCCACCTTCGCGACGTCTTTTAAATAAACAAATTTTCCGTTATGCGTGCCCAATAATACCGAATTAATCTCCTCGGGACTGGCAAATTCCCCCGGAAGGCGCAAAAGATAATCCGTAAGCCCTGATTTTATGTGGCCTACGGGCTGGGTTATATTTTCCTGTTTCAAGATATCTTCCAGCTCCAGTATGGAAAAACCATATCCCTCAAGCCTGTTCCTGTCTATCCATATGTTTATCTGGCGTTCCAGCCCTCCGCCCTGTATCTGGACAGTGCCTATGCCCGGAAGCTGCCTTAACGCATCGCCTATCTTTTTATCTATCATATCGTAAAGCTCAGGATAGCTTTGCTCGGCAGTCACTCCTATAAAAAGGATCGGTATGTTGGCGGTATTGAATTTAAATATAAAAGGGTTGTCCATTTCATCGGGGATATCAGGCAGAAATCTTTTCGTAAGGTCAACCCTGTCGCGTATATCATTCGAAGCCTCGTCTATATTTGTGCCCCATTTGAACTTAAGCGTGATAACAGACATGCCTTCCGAAGAATGGGATGTGATCTTTTCCAGCCCCGGAGTGGTGCCAAGCTGGTTCTCCAGGGGTTCCGTAACCTTTGTTTCCACGTCTTCCGGGCTTGCTCCCGGGTAGGAAGAGATGAGCGATATAGAAGGCGGCTCGATGGACGGAAACATGTCTATGCCGAGTTTTGTGATGCTGTAAAGCGCCAAAACAAGTATGGCGCAGAATATCATAAGATTCGTAGTAGGCCTTCTGACTCCAAATTCCGGTAAGTTCATTGCGATTACTCCGTCTTTACAAATGCTCCGTCTTTCAGCCTTTGCTGGCCCATAATAACAACCGAATCGCCCTGCTTTAATCCTTCGGTAACTTCAAAATATCCATTCTGCCTTATGCCTGTTTTTATATTTTTCAACATAGCCCTGCTGCCGTCTACCGTATAGACATATATATCCGGCTCTTTGCCCATTACCGCCTCCTTTAAAATAACAGGCGCGTTTTTTATCTCTTTTATAATAAGCGAAACCCTGGCGAACATGCCTGATTTCAGCCTGTGATCAGCGTTATTGATTGTTATTTCTACCGGCATGGAACGCGTTTCCATATCCAGGACAGGGCTTATCTTGGTAACAATGCCTATAAACTTACGGCCGGGATACGCGTCCACGTAAATATCCGCTTTCTGCTCCAGGGAAATATCGGCCAGGTATTTTTCCGGAATATTCAAATCTATCTTAACCTTATTCATATCCACAACCAAGGCTATCGGAGTCGCGGGACCCACATTAGAGCCTATATCCGAATAAAACCTTCCTACAACGCCTGTTAGAGGGCTTGTGACAGGCGCCTTTTCAAACTTGAGCCCTACCTCATCCCTGTCAACATACGCAATCGTGTCCCCTTTTTCCACAATAGCGCCGTCTTCTTTGATTTTTTCTATTATCTTTCCAGTAACCTTCGGGTATACATTTGCTTCCTCGTTAGCCTTTATATTGCCTATATAATCCAGGGTTTTGGAAATATCTTTCAGCTCTACCTCAGCCGTCTTAACAGGTATAATCTGAGGCCCTGTCATGCCTGTATTTTCTTTTTTCTGGCATCCTGCCGTCAGAAAACCGGCTATAATCAAAATTATAAATATCCTGCTCTTCATAAATTTCCTCCCATTGCCTTATCCAGATTGCTCTTCGCTATTATATAATCATATACGGCGCTATCCCTGTTAAAGCCGGATATCGAATGCCTGAGAACGGCGTCGTCTAAATCCAGAGAACTCGCTACGCCTTGTTTGAATTTCTCGCTCAAGCTGGCGAGGTTATCTTTATATACCTTTAAGTCGGATTCGGCGGCGTCTATTTTGACGATAGCATTTTTCAAAGCCAGGTAAGCGTTCTTGAATTCAAGGGCGATATCGCTTACGGCCTTTTCTTTGATTATCTGAGCCTCTTTTAAATCGATAATGGCCTGGTCTATCTTCGATTTTGTGGACCAGCCGTCGAAGATCGGCCAGGAAAACGTTACGCCGATAATATTATTGTCGTTCCAATTTTTGCCCGTAGCCGCGGCGCTGTGCGAGCGGTTATAATAATCCCAGGACGCGTATACGGAAGGCCTGTTATCCGCCTTTATGACATCTATGGATTTTCTGGCGGCTTTTTCCTGTGCGTCATACTGCCTCAGCTCAGGCCTCGCTTTCAAAGCGTACAGCAAGGCCTCATCGTAAATCAGCTCTTCATCCGTATAAGATAACTCCCCTTTAGGAATTATTTTAACATCTTTGTCCAGATACAGGTAGTTATTTAAGAGGGCCTGGGACGATTCTATCTGGTTTAGCGAATTTTCATAAGCCTGTTTTACGCTGTCCAGCGAGGATTTTATCTTCAGGACATCCGAATCGGAAACAAGGCCGCTTTCGTATCTCGCCCGCATAAAATCAAGATGGTCGCCGGTGTTTTTCAGTATATTTTTATTTATTTCCGCGAACTGATTCGCGAGCAAAAGCGTGTAGAAGGATTTTTTTACATTTAACGCGGTCTCCAGCCGGGCCTTGTCCAGCGCCGCCTGGCTCGCGTCAGCCATATGCCTGTTATATTCTATGGTGCTGGCTGTTTTACCGCCTCTGTATAAATATTCTTTAATGCCCGCCTGATAATTAAAGGAATTGAAATCCTTCGAATAATAACCGTTATTCCGAGACCATGTCCCGGATAAGTTCAGGCTGGGATAAACAGATGATCTCGCTTCTTCTATCTTTGCCTTTGCCTTATTGACATCCTCTGTCTTCAACAATATATCCCTGTTATCTCTCATGGCTATAGCTATGGCGTCATCTATGGTAAGAGACACTTCTCCCGCCATAGCCTCAGGGCAGATAAATGATATAAAAAATATTAAAAATAGGGCTGTCTTATTCATTTTTTCTTCTTTCCAGAATTTCTTTTATCTTCATCAAAACCCTGAGATAATCGGATCTGTCGGTCTCGGAAACCTTGCCGAACACATCGATAATCATCTGGTGCCTCTGGTGGTTTATTTTCCTGGCAAGCTCGTCACCTTTATTTGTAAGTTTTATTTTTATTATACGCCTGTCCCCGGGGTCATATTCTCTTGCCGCGTACCCATTTTTCACAAGCCTGTCCACCATGCCTGTCATAGCGGCCGTGCTTACTGACATAAAATGAGCCAGGTCGCTCATCTTGGAATCCTCGTTGCCATGCAGAAAATTCAATATCAAAAACTGCGGCAGGGTAATCTTTCCTTTATAAATCTCGCTCGCGTGGCGCCTTGAAAACTCCTTAATCATAACAGGCATCACGTCGCTCATTTTATCCGCAAACTCATGTACCGATATAGACATATTTAACCTCCCTGATAGTTAATATAGTTAACTATCAACTACATTAAATATACCATATTTGCAAAGTGATGTCAAGCCTTGCGCTAAGTTTACAAAACGAGTATTGCTTGAAGTGTAAACTTAGAATCGAGAAGAAGGAGAATATTTTACCGCTTTTGAAGGACAAGCAATTCTTTTTCTGTATCTATTTTGAAAACAAAATTATCGAGGAATGACATGCCTAAGAGGCCCGGGCTATTGCCCATTTCCCCCGAATCCAGGACAACGGCCTGCACATTATAAACCCTTGCCCCGCCGACTCTGACCTCTTTTATATTTATCTGCTTTCCGTTCACGGAGCGGCCGTCAGCTACCTGGCATAAAACATCCCGGCCCTTATTAAAAGGTATACCTAATTTTTTGGCAAGGCTGGTGGATATAACGGTATCGGTGGCTCCGGTATCAACGATCAAATCCGCCTTTACCTTCCTGTTCAAAAGCGCTTCTGTCGCAAGGCTGCTGCCGTGTTTTGTAAGTTTAACCGTGTGTTTTCCGGTAGCCATATTAACCACGGTCTTGACGCCTTTGCCGGCAGCCACAGCTGTCTTTCCGGCTGCTTTCGCGGTCACGCCCACAACCTTGCCGGTTATTCTGGCTGTCGCGTATACCGCCTTGCCCGTGGCCTTTGCGACAGAACATCCGCTTAAAAATATGAGGCTGAAAATAATGGCTGAAAACTTACTCTGTTTGTAAAAAATCATACGCTCTCCTTAAGATTTCTTTCAGATTGCCGAACCTGATTAATTTACCCGCTTCATCCAAGGGTAAAAATTTATAATCCGATATCTCCCTGCCGTCTACCGCGACACCGCCCCCTTTTGTCTCGCATAAAAAATAAGTTACATACTTTTCTATTTTCCGGCCTTTGAAAGGCGGGCGCGTGCTTATCGTCTCATATATGACCTTTTCCGCGAACCCTTCTATAAACTTTAGATTCTCCAGCCCGGTTTCTTCCTTTATCTCCCTGACAGCCGCCTCTTTCTCTGTCTCGCCCTTCTCTAAGTGGCCTTTGGGAAATCCCCATATCCTGTTTCTCATGCTGTAAATAATAAGAAATAAAATATCAGGGCCTTCTTTTTTAAAAATCACGGCTCCGGCAGAAAACTCTTTATTCATCCTGCGCTCCTCGCGGCTATCAATTTTACACCCATGCCCATAAAATTTTTAACAACAATATCTCCTGCGCCCAAAGGCTTGCCTACCCTTATCTTCTTGATCTCTTTCATGGCCTCTAGTATTTTGGATTTCGGCATAGGTTTATCTGTCCTGACAGGAAGCATCTTTAAATCCAGGCCCTGGCACAAAACAGCCGAAGTCAATATCCTGGCAGGGTTTTCTATTTCAGACACAGCGTATGGCTCGCCTTTGGGGCATTTATTACCAGTAACCTTTATTACCCTGGAGCCCTCCACATCAACCGCCAGCCTGCATCCTATCGGACACTCTATGCACGTTATCTTTCTTACCGCCATCCGCTTCCTCTCCGCATCCCCGTAAGTTTACACTTCGAGCAATACTCGTTTTGTAAACTTACGAAGGCATTATAAGCCCTTTATATATTCCGCGGCAAGTTTCCCTGTAAGACAACTGTCTTTTGCCGCAGAATCTACCACATCATATATTTTAAAAGAATTGCCGCATACAAAAATACCCGGGACGGAAGTCCCGGCTCCTTCTATCCTTATCCCTGCCATCTCTATGAGCTCGTTTTCCGGAATAAGCCCAACTGATATTAAAATAGTATCGCATTCTATCTCGAACAAGGTGCCTGATATTTCATTTAAATTATCATCTACTCTCACCACGCTGACTTTTTCCACCCTGTCTTTTCCGTAAATCCTGGATATCTTATGGTTAAAATAAACCGGTATGTCAAAGTCCTCCGCGCACTGTACCATATTCCGCAAAAGCCCCCTGGATTCTTTTTGTATCTCGACAATAGCTTTTACCTTTGCGCCTTCCAATATAAATCTCCTGGCCATGATAAGGCCTATATCCCCGGAACCAATAATCACAACCTCCTTACCAGGCAATAGTCCTTCTATGTTTATTAATTTTTGGGCTAACCCAGCTGAAAATATACCAGCCGGCCTTGTGCCCTGTATATGAACCATCTCCCTTGTCTTCTCCCTGCAGCCTGTAGCCATAATTACAGCCTTTGCCAATACAGTTTCAAGTTTGCCGGGCTTCAAAAATGTAATAACCTTATCTTTTGTAAGATGAACTGCGATAGACCTCAGGCTAACTTCTATAGCCGGTATATCCTTTACCTTTTTGACAAATCTCTCCGCGTATTCAGGGCCTGTCAATGTTTCCTTAAAATAATTTATGCCGAAACCCACATGCACGCACTGGTTCAGGATTCCGCCGAGATACTGGTCTCTTTCGAGTAAAAGCACGTCTTTTACGCCGTTTTCATGCGCAGATACCGCTGCGGCCATGCCAGCGGGACCTCCTCCGACTATTACCAGATCCTTTTTAATCATCAGCTCTATCCTTTTTTGCTATCTCCGAGCCTTTGCCTCTTTTAGTTATCTCCGTTAAAGGCGTTTGGGTTTCTTCCGCGAGGATTTTCATAATCCTCGCGGTACAAAAACTGCCATGGCACCTGCCTGCCTGCGCGCGGGTCCTGAATTTCACTCCATCCATTGTCCTGGCCCCGCGCCTCACGGCATCCCTGATCTCTTTCGCGGAAACCATCTCGCATCTGCAGACAATGTCCCCGTAAGCCGGATCTCTTTTAATAAGGCTTTTTGTTTTCGAAAACGGTATTGCAAAAAGATGCTCTGTTTTTTTACGATGGGCGTGAAAAATCGATTTCCTCTTGAGCGCCAAGCCGTTATTTTTCAGGATATTTGCGGCTAAAAGCGCTATCGCCGGACTGGCTGTCAAACCCGGAGACTGAATACCTGCTACATTTATAAACCCAGGAGACTTGTCTTCGTGCCTTATAATAAAATCATCTCCTGCCGCAGGCCTGAGGCCGGCAAAATAAGCGATTATATCTTTGTCATTTATCGACGGAATCAGACGCCTGGCGGATGACAGGACTTTTTCAAGCCCGGCATCGGAAGTAGAAAGATCCTCTTTGTCTTCCACATCCTCGGCTGTAGGCCCTATCATAGGATTCCCATCGGCAGTCTTTATGATTAAAACGCCTTTCGATATTTTAGAGGGCAAAGGGAAAATAAGGTGATTGGTGATAAGCTCTTTTTTCTTATCCAGGATAAATTCCTCTCCTTTGCGGGGCTTGATTTTAAAATCTATTATGCCCAGCATTCTGGCTATATCATCCGCAAATAAGCCTGCGGCATTGATAAGATATTTCGTTTTAAATAACCTTTCTCCGGACACGCCTATTTCAAAACAACCGGCGGTTCGATTTATATTTACAACTTTTGTTTCGGTATAAATCTCCGCTCCGTTCTTAACGGCATTCTCCGCCAGGTCATAGACAAGGCGGTATGGGCTTACAATTCCTGCCGTAGGCGCATAGAGCGCGCAAACCGCCTCTTTATTAAGATTTGGCTCGTTTTTCGCAAGCCATGGCCTATCTACTATCTTTAATCCAGGAACGCCCAGCATCTCTGCTTCTTTTTTAAGGCGCAGGAGTCCGGTTATATCGCTTTCGCTGAACGCGACTATCAATTCTCCAACTTCTTTAAAATCTACCCCTAATTCTTTCGAGATCTTCCTTATCAGAATATTTCCCTGCACGCACAGTTTTCCTTTTAAGGAATTTGGGGAATTCTGGGTCCCTGGATGGATTATTCCTGAATTCGATTTCGAAACGCCGAAGGCGAGTTCCGCCTCTTTCTCAAGAAGCGCGACATCCAATCTGTAGCGGGATAATTCCCTGGCTATAGATGTCCCGATTACGCCTGCGCCTATTATCGTTACGTCGTATATCTTCATTATTCCGCCTAAGTTTACACTTCAAGCAATACTCGTTTTGTAAACTTACAAGGTTCTTTCCACTGCTTTAAGCCAGCCCTTATAAAGCTCTAAAACATTTTTACAGGGCATTTTCGGTGTAAAAACTTTGTCTTTCTTCCAGCATTTTCTAATCTCGCGGGTATTTTTCCAATATCCTGCCGCAAGGCCCGCCAGATACGCGGCGCCCAAAGACGTAGTCTCTATCACCTTCGGCCGTATAACATCTACCCCGAGCATATCCGCCTGAAATTGGCATAAAAAATTATTTGCCGACGCCCCGCCATCAACCTTCAGGCCTTTTATCTTCAGGCCGGAATCTTTTTGCATGGCTTCCAGCACATCTCTGGTTTGATAACACATAGCTTCAAGCGCCGCGCGCACAATATGGCTGCCGCTGGTGCCTCTTGTAATGCCAAAAATCGCTCCGCGCGCATCCTGGTTCCAGTAAGGCGCTCCCATGCCCACAAGAGCGGGCACAAAATAAACGCCTGCGTTATCTTTTACGGATGCCGCCATTTTTTCCGACTCGCAACCGCAAGATAAAAGTTTTAGGCCATCCCTGAGCCAGTGAATAGCCGCCCCGGCTATGAATATCGCGCCTTCCAGGACATATACAGGCTCGCCTTTAATCCCGCACCCAAGCGTAGTAATAAGCCCGTATTTCGAAATTATCCTTTTACTGCCTGTATTCAGCAGGACAAAACACCCTGTCCCGTAGGTATTTTTCATGGTTCCAGGCTCAAAACACGCCTGGCCGAATAAAGCCGCCTGCTGATCTCCCGCGATACCTGATATAGGAATGCCTGCGCAAAGATTTCCAATTTTTGCGGTTACTCCAAACACTCCCGATGATTTTTTAACCTCCGGCAGAATCTTCGCCGGGATATCGAACCTTCTCAGAATCTCCTTATCCCACGCGAGCTTCTCGATGTTGAAAAGCATTGTGCGCGAGGCATTTGTATAATCAGTGGCATGAGACTTCCCGCCGGTCAGCTTCCATAAAACCCATGCGTCAGTAGTGCCAAAGAACAATTTTCCATTTTTAGCTTTTTTAAAAGCCCCTTTTACATTCTTTAAAATCCACTCTATCTTGGTAGCCGAAAAATACGCATCTATCGGAAGGCCCGTTCTTTTTCTGAAAAATTCGCTCCGTCCCTTAACTGCCTTAAGCCGGCCGCATCTGGGAGCTGTGCGCCTGCACTGCCAGACAATGGCATTGTAAACGGGTTTTCCTGTATCTTTATCCCATAAAACAGTTGTCTCGCGCTGATTAGTGATTCCTATCGCCTGGATTTTATCGGCGGAGATCTTTTTAAGGACTTTCTGGATGGAGTTATATACGCTTTGCCATATTTCTTCGGGATCGTGCTCTACCCAGCCTGGCTTTGGGAAATACTGCGGGAATTCTTCGTAAGCGCTTGCTATTTTCCTGCCATGTTTATCATAAATAATGGCCCTGCTTCCCGTGGTGCCCTGGTCAATTGCTAAAATATATTTCATTTAGCTGCCCTCCGTATTATAATTCGGCCACTCGTCCGCTAAACAGATGCTCCTTTCCGTCGCATCCAGCGGACTCACTTCGATTCCTGTTTCAATATGTTGGTGCGCCTGGCAGGAATCGAACCTGCACAACCAGCTCCGGAGGCTAGTGCCCTATCCATTAGACTACAGGCGCATGCCAGGTCATTGCATCATTTGATAATAATTTTTTAAGGAATTAAGGCTGTTAACAACCACCACGGCCAAAAAATATGTCAACACCATGACTATAACGCTTACGATTATCTTTTTCTGCAGGGTAAACCTGGGATTAAACCAGAAAAGGGGAAGAGCCAGCGGCCCTACGCAAAGAAGCGCAATCACAAACGTAGACACGCTGAAATACCATTTACTTTTCTCTTGCTTATTCAACATCTCTCCGCAATGTTTGCATTTTATCGCTTCATCCTGTATTTCTTCGGCGCAATAAGGGCATTTTTTCATCATATCCTCCTTCTTTTCTTATTTATTTTACTATATATCTATTCTATATAAAAGCAAAATATGGTATATTAATGTGTTCCCCGCTAAGTTTACAAAACAAGTATTGCTTCTTTTGTAAACTTAGCGAATAAATATGAAAACAGTTATACAAAAAATCATATACCCGGGCAAAAGCCTGGGCGTAAGCGGCAATAAAACCATACTCGCGGACGAAGGAATTCCGGGCGAAACCGTAGAAATAACGCCTCTCGAAGAAAAGAAAAATTACATAGAGGCAAAAACCACGGGAATAATCGAACCTTCCGGCTCCAGAATAACCCCGCGATGCGGCCATTATCAGGCATGCGGCCAATACCAATACATTGACTATAAAACGCAGGTTGCCATAAAAGAATCTCAGTTGAAAGAGATATTTCCCGGCATACCTATCGCTGTCACGCCCTCTCCTGTGATATGGGGCTACAGGAATAAAATCAAATTAAGCGTAATATGGAAAGACGGGAAAGCATCTGTCGCCTATCATGCCCCTGAATGCAGAGAAAAATTCATCCCTATAGGCTCGTGTTATCTGGTAAGCGAAAATGTCAACAAGTTACTTGGATCGTTTATCGAAAAAGTGAATAGAGAAAATATGAACCTTATCAAAGAAGTAGAGATAAGGGAAAGTTACGCTACCAAAGAGTTAATGCTGACTCTAAGGCCCGCCGAAAATCTCAAAAACAGCATAGCCGCGCTGTCATCCGAATTCGGCCTTAAAGACATATACATAGAAGAAAATGTTTCCGGGAGAACTTTCAGGATAGGGCGCGATTCTTTCTTTCAGATAAATATCCCGATGCTGGAAATCGCAATAGAAGAAATGCGAAAATCCATAAACGCCGCTGAAAAAAGGATAATAGCCGACCTCTATTGCGGCATAGGAACTTTCGGGATAGCTTTAAGCCGGTTTGCCAAAGAAATTATAGGCATAGAATCTGACCCGAACAACTTGTCTTTTCTGAAAAGCAACCTCAAGTTAAATAAAATCGAAAACTTCAGGCTTTTCGAAGGCCCCTGCGAAAAAATATTTCCATCTATGCTGACGAATTCGATCGAAGTCCTGATAGTTGACCCGCCGCGAAAAGGCCTGGATAACATGCTATGCCAGCATATATTGCTCAGCTCGATAAAGAGTATTATATACCTGTCATGCAATCCCGTTACCCTCAGCCGAGACTTAAAAATACTCAGCCATTCATATTCGATCAAAGCGCTCCATCTCCTGGATTTTTTTCCTCATACTCCCCACATAGAAACCCTGGCGATACTGGAAAAAATGTAATTGTAAACCATTTTATACTATTAAGTTTACAATACACGCCCTATCTCGTATAATAAGTTTACAAAACGAGTATTGCTTGAAGTGTAAACTTAGCCATATATGAGATTATTTTTTGGAATACCTATATTAATAAACGCTTTATTATGCCTGCCTTCTTTCGCCGAAGAAGATTACACGCTGGAAAAGATAGTAGTAACCGGCGGCTCCAGCCACAACCAAAGCCGGAATCATCCCTCAGAAACGTTTTCCTCTTATGATATTCAAGAAAAAATGATAAGCTCTGTGCCGGACATCTTAAGGTATTCCTCAGGGGTGGATTTACGTTACAGGGGCGTATCGGGAGTGCAGGGCGACTTGTCCATAAGAGGCTCCACTTACGAACAGACGGCGGTGCTTATAGACGGCATCAGAATAAACGATCCCCAGACAGGCCATTATAACCTGGACATACCTCTTACGAGTATGGACATAGAAAGAATCCACGTGATAAAGCAGGGCTCTTCTTCGCTGTACGGCCAGGGCGCGTCCAGCGGGAGCGTAAATATTATCACTAAAAAACCGTCAAAAAAATCCGCGGTCCTGGAAATGCTCGGAGGCCAGCATGCTTTATATGGACAGACGTTTTCCTGCGATATGCCCGGAAAAAATGTTTCCAGCAGTTTTTCCTTCGAACATAAAACATCCAATGGCGCAAGGCCTAATACCGACTTTGATTATAAAACTATTTCCTGCATGCTGAATAAGGACTGGCAAAAGAATTCGCTGAATCTCCTTGTCGGCTATCAGGATAAAGATTACGGCGCGGACAGCTTCTATTCGAACCTTTATAAAGAGGAGGAGGAACACACTGAAACTCTTTTTGTAAAGACCGGCGTAGACTCCGATTTTGACTCTTATTATTTGAAAAATTCCGTTTTCCTTCGCAGGCACCATGATAGATTTATACTAAACAGAAATGACCCTTCATTCTCTCGGAACATACATACGGCCTATTCGTATGGGATCCATTCCGGCATGATCTATCCGGTAAAGTACGGAGACGTGGAAAGCGGTTTCGAAATAGCCCGGGATACCATAGATTCCACAAAATTAGGCAAAAATACAAGAATGAACGAGGCGTGCTTTCTGGGGTTCTCGCCGGGGCCCGGCAACAAACTCGAACCCTCCGCGAGATTCAGGATGGACCATTTCCAGAACTGGTCATACCAGAATTCTTTCGACTCGGGCCTCGGCCTCTGGCTTATAGACGACAGATTAAAAATAAAATCCTCTTTCAGCCGCGCTTTCAGGGGCCCTAGTTTTACGGAATTGTACTATTCCGACTCCGCCAATAAAGGGAATCCCGATCTGAAAGTGGAAAAATCCTATAATTACAGCGCCGGCCTGGAAACAAATATCGATAATATCGAAATCGAATTCGGCGTTTTCCTGCGCAGGGTTAAAAACCTGATAGATTACACAAGGCCCTCCGCAAATGACATATGGCAGGCCTCTAACCTGGGCACAGCGGATTTCAAAGGCATAGAGTTAAAAACAGGGCCTCTTTCTTATACCTACATGGAAGCTGATAAAAACAATTCCGGTTATCTTTCGAAATACGCGCTGGATATCCTCAAGCACCAATTGATGCTTGACCTTAACAATAATATCGAGGGCGTAAAAATAGGCTGGCATCTGTCTTATAACGAGAGGAGATTCGGAGAAACGTATTTCATAGGCGACGTCTATATTTCAAAAACCTTCGAAAATAAAGGAACTTCTATAGCGCCTTTCATAAAAATATATAACTTCGCGGATTCCGATTATAGCGAAGTAGCCGGCGTGATACAGCCCGGCAGATGGGTTCAAGGAGGTTTAAAAATAAAATGGTAGGCTAATTCCTAAGGCTGGTAATAGGCGCCGGAAGCCTTCCTCCTCTTTTCATAAAATTCCCGGCTGAATATTTATTTACGCTCATTACGGGCGCAATGCCAAGCAGCCCTCCAAGTTTTACAAGATCTCCGGGCTTCTTCCCAGGTATCGGCAATATCCTGACGGCTGTGGTTTTATTATTTATAACGCCTATGCTGAGCTCGTCCGCTATTATCGCGCTTATGACCTCTTCCGGCGTATTCCCGGGTATGGCAACCATATCAAGCCCCACCGAGCAAACCGCTGTAAGCGCTTCTAATTTATCAAGGCTGAGAGATTTTTTCCTCACCGCCTCTACCATACCCATGTCTTCGCTGACAGGCATGAATGTGCCGCTTAAGCCTCCCACATTCGCGCTCGCCATTGCCCCGCCTTTTTTAACGGCGTCCATCAATAAGGCTATTGCCAGCGTGGATCCGTGAGCGCCTATGCTCTCTATGCCGAATGCCTTTACCACATCCGCCACCGAATCCCCTTTATTGGTAGTAGAGGCCAGGGATATGTCAACCGCGCCAAAAGGTATTTTAAGATTTCTCGCAAGTTCCCTGCCTATCAACTCCCCTGCCCTCGTTATTTTAAAAACAGTCCTTTTGATCACTTCGGATAACTGCGTTAAGTCGCAGTCCTTATTCTTCTCCACAACGCTTCTTACCACGCCCGGCCCGCTTATGCCTATATTCAGGGTAATATCCCCTTCTCCCACTCCGTGAAAAGCGCCCGCCATAAAAGGATTGTCCTCGGGAGCGTTAACGAACACCGTAAACCTCGCGCACCCTGAAGCATTCCTGGTCTTTCTGGCAGTCTTCTTCAACATGGCTCCCAGAAGATTGACTGCATCCAGATTCATGCCGCTGACATTCGAGCCCACATTCAGAAAAGAACACACATGTTTTGTTTTCGATAAAACATCCGGCAGGGTTTCTATCAATAGTTTATCCGAGCGCGTAATGCCCTTCTGGCAAAGCGCGCCAAACCCTCCTATAAAATCGATGCCGGCGAAATCCGCCGCTCTATCAAGAACCTTCGCCATCTCTAAATATTTTCCCCCGCTTAAATGCGATTCCATTATGAGGCTTACGGGAGTAACGGATATCCTTTTATTCACGATAGGGATGCCATATTTCAGCTCCAGCCTCTCCGCCTCCTTTACCAAAGTGGAGCCGTTTCTATAAACCTTATCGTATACCTTTTTCTTAAAAACCCGGAAATCGGAATTGACGCAGTCTTTCAAATTGATCCCAAGCGTGGTCGTCCTTATATCCAGATTCTGGTAAAGGATCATCTTCGCTGTTTCAAAAACCTCGTCTACCGTTATAGCCATATCACAACCTGTGCATCATCTTGAAAATGTTTTCGTGCTGAAGCTGGATCTTGAGCCCCATATCCTTGCCTATGTTTTCAAGGCTTGAATTCAATTTCTGGAGCGGGCGCTTATACCCTTTGACATCCACAAGCATCGTCATAACAAACAGCCCTTCCATAATCTTCTGATTTATGTCCTCGATATTGATATTATTCTTGTACAAAAGATTCGAGACCTTGGCCACAATACCTTTTTTGTCCTTCCCGATAACAGTTATAAAAGATAATTCTTTTCTCATAATAGGCCCTCTTATGTTTTATTGCTCCACCTTCGCGGCTATGTTAAGGTTCTTTATCCCTATCTCGTTAAGGTCATCCAGTATCGAGACGATATTCTTAAACCTGACCATCCTGTCAGAAAAAAGGATCACCTCCAGCCCGGGATCATCCCTGTGCGCTTTCCTGACCTGGGATATCAGTTCTTTTCTCGTAACAAGTTTGGCGTCGAGATATACGGTATTGTCATTGGCAACGGTAATATTTATCTGCCGGGTATTCGCCATGGGTTTTCCGCTCGCCGCCTCTGGCAAACTGACCTTTATGCTGGATTGGAGTATCAAAGGCGTGGTTATCATAAAGATTATAAGCAGGGTAATGGCGACATCCGTAAGGGGGGTTATGTTAATTTCGGCCAATATCTTTGGCTTACCGGATTTTATGCTCATTTCTGTTTTTCCAATAAAATATCCAGTATTTCGGAAGCGCACAATTCCATGTCTGTTATGAAATTGTCTATTCTTCTCGCGAAATAGTTGTAGGCTATAACAGCGGGAACGGCTATGCACAATCCGGCAATAGTAGTAATCAGCGCCTCGGATACTCCGTTTATGACAACGCTTATGCCGCCAGTCCCTGTGGCGGAAATATTATGAAAAGCCTTCATTATCCCCAGGACCGTGCCAAAAAGCCCTATATAAACAGCTACGCTGGCTATGGTCCCGACTATGGTGGTAAAACGGCTCAGCGCATTCGTTTCTATCATAATAGCCCTTTCCATATTGCTGGTCATCTCTTTTTCCCCTCTGCCATATGCATCAAGGCCGGCGCACACGACATTGGCAAACGGGGTGCCGGCGTCTCTGCACATGCCGGTACATAAGGACATGGCCTGTTTTAGATTGTGGCTGTTCCGGTTCATCTGGCTCTTTATGTCCGTCATGAAAGCGTCTCTCTCGACTCTGGACCGCCTGTAATAATATAGTATTCTTTCTATGGTAACAGCTACGGATAATACGGAACAGGGGATAAGCACATACATCGTTATCCCGCCCTTGACAATCCACTGGAACATCCCCATCTCGCTACCCCCTATATTTTAACTTTTTATTATACGCGCTATGCTATTTTTTCTCTTAAGCGGGCCAGATATACGATATGCCGCTTTTCCTCTTCGATAAGTTCCCTGACGATATCTTTTCTCGCGTCAACGGTATATCGCGAGATCTCGTCAAAAAATATAATCGCGTCTTTTTCGAATCCTATCCCGTATGAAACGGCGTCCAAAGGCGCTTTTACGTTGGCGCTGAACTTTTCCGGAGACACATCGTTATAAAGCTTATCGTCCAGAAGCGCCTGCATATAAGAATTCAATTCCCCTTCATAAGACTCTGTCTCCCTGGGCTCTTTTATCGAAGACCGCATTTCGGTAAATTTTCTGATATGCTCCTCTTCCCAATCCCTTAATTTCACAAAAAGCTCTTTTATGTTTTTATCATTGAATTTCTCGGCGCATAAACCGTAAAAATCCCTTCTTTTTTTCTCCTTCTCTATGCCTAATTCCACTATTTCGGATATGCTTAATATATTCATGCGGGCTCCTTATTTAGAATCCTGGGATAATGCCTGTTTTATTTTATCGGGTATGGCCTGCGGCTTTAACGCCTCATTGACACACGCCCATATTGTCCTGCATCTTACAAGCGCCGTATCCCCTCTCTTTATCTCTTGCGTAAAATGTATAGAGGAAAAACCCATCTTTTCGATAGAGGTAAAAATCCTGATTATGTCCCCGTACCTGGCAGGCGATTTATAATCTATCTCCAGATGGACGACCGGAAAGATAGCCCCTTCCTTGGCGGCATCCGCCATGCTTACACCTTTAGAAAGGCAGAACTCGAACCTTCCCTCCTCGAGATGTTTCAGATAATTGGCGTAATACACGACCCCGCCCGCATCCGTATCGTGATAATAGATTTTCTTTTCTATATAATTGCCTGTCATGGCTTGAATCAAGAATTGTCAACAAATACAAAATATAATACTACAAGCGAGAGTATAATAAGAGACGCCACTTTCAATATGAATAAACTGAAATCCGCCATCACCTCTTCCTGGGCCGCAGCGAATACGCTCATAACAGGCTTTTCGAGCCATGTACTTCCCAGCAAAACCAAAGATATATTCGCGCAAAAGAAGAAGGCCTTGTTATGGCTCCAATTAAACCATGTCTCCAGCGTAAGATATAAGGACAATAGCAATGCCCAAAACAGCAGGTTATCGTAATAAAAGTGGTAATCTTGAATGCTTTTAAAATAAGGCAGGAAGGCTGTTTTTAACGTTTCCAAGTATATAGCGATATCCATGATATTAATAAATTTTACAACAGCCCGGTTCTTAATGCAATCAGAAAATTGCGAATCGTCCGTAAGTTTACAAAACGAGTATTGCTTGAAGTGTAAACTTACGGGCATTGCGGCGTATTATACAGAAATTTCGGTAAGAAATTTGGCCTTAAGCATGCCTTCATCCCATTCGCCCTGCGGAGTAGAATCCCATACAATGCCCCCGCCTATACCCATCTCTCCTGTCCCCTGGCGAATCAGAAGCGTGCGGATGGGTATATTGAAAAACATATCCCTATCAGGCGTGATATAACCTATGGCTCCTGTATATATTTTACGTTCTTCTCTTTCGAGTTCTTTTATAATCTGCATTGCCCGTATTTTCGGAGCGCCCGTAACGGAACCCGAGGGAAAAAGCGACGCGAATAATTCGTATACAGGCAAATCCCGCTCGACCCGGCCCGTTACGGTGGATGTCATTTGAAATAAAGTTTTATAACCGGCTACTTCGAAGAGCCTGGGCGCTTCTATGCCCTGCCCGATCCTTCCGAGATCATTTCTCAGGAGGTCCGCGATCATGACGTTTTCGGCCCTGTTTTTGTAGTCATATTGAAATTGCAAACGAGCCGCAATGTCGGTAATCATATTGCCTCCGCGGCGCCAGGTGCCTTTCATGGGCTTGGTAACCGCATATCCGGATTCTTTTTTTATGAACATCTCGGGAGAACAGGACAAGATGCGAAATTCATCCGTTTCTATATACGCGGGATAGGGCACAGGCTGTCCTTTCAAAAGCAGGTTATACAGGGAGAAGGGGTCCCCCGAAAACCTGAATGATAACTTAACACAATAAGTAATCTGATAAACCTCTCCCTGGGCGATATAATCCCTTATGGCGCGTATATTAGAAAAATAATCGTCCTGAGTTATATTTAATTTAAGATCCTCTACTCTTCCCTGATAAGACAAAGGCCCGGAGCAAATATCGTATTCAACCGGCGCCTTATACACCCCCAGATAAATAAGGGGAAATTCATATTTTTTATCTTCCCTTAACTTTTCCTCGAAACAATACCCCGCCTCATAGGAAAAGAAACCCGCTAAATAATATCCGCGCCTGAGCGTTTCTTCTATATCCCTGAAGCAGCCGTCGAATAAAACCGGGTCATGACACGCTATTATGAATTCCGGATCCTGGAATAAAAGCGGCTTCTTCTCGAACTGAATCAATACTTTCATGTTTTCTGCAGGCGCGACTTTGCCTGTTTCAATCTTTCGGAGAATTTATCTTTTTTAAATCTGGATGCCCAGTTCCTGAAAATTATCCATCCGCCAAAACGTATCAGATGATTGCGCCACGGCCTATACCAGATTCTCCAGCCTGCCTTGATGTCGTGCAAAAAGAAAACAATGGACGGAAAGAAAAATATATTCAGCGCTATCATGAACATGTACTTGAACTGATAAAATTTACCCATAATTTTTCTTATCGCATGCTGCGCGTCTTCTGCGGTCATGGGTTTATCAGGCTCAAAAACAGGAAAATTACCGTCGTAATATTCCCATCCTACATCCCGGACGGAATAGATCCTATTCTGCGCCTCGAGCCTTTCCCTGAGCTCTGTGCCAGGCAGGGGCACAGGCAAAAGAACCTGTATGGTGTCCAGCCTTGCCTTTCTTATGAATTTTTTGAGGCGCCTCAGCCGTTCTTCCGCAGGCATGCTGAAACTTATCCCGTCTTTTACCGGATAACCGAAAATAAACATCCCATGAATAAGGAAACCGAATTTATGATATATCTTAACAAGCGATAGCATGTCTTCCGGCTTTAGATGCTTATTCATGGCTTTTAATTCTTCCTCGATAGGAGATTCGAAACCTATCGCCACTGTATTGATGCCTGCGCCGCGCATCGCAGACAAAAGCTCGGTATCCCTGGCTTTATCCAGCCTTATCTGCACGGTAACATCCAGCCTTCTGCCTGTATTTCTTTGATAATCCTTCAGCATATTGCAGAACCGTATCGTCTCATCCCTTTCCTGCCCGAAAAGGTCATCCACGATAAAAAAATGCCTGGCGTCTTTGGTCTCAAGAAGAACGCTCATTCTTTCCAGGAGCCGTTCTGGCGAAGACTTTCTGGGTTTTCCTTTCACCGTGCAGAATTCGCAGTCCATTCCGCACGCGCGTATCCTTTCGACAGGATAAAGGCTGATTTTAGCGTAACGCACCAATGAAAAATCCGGCAGCGGGATATTGTCAAAATCTTTTAAAGGCTCTCTGCCCGGAGTGAAAACAACTGTGCCGTTATTCAGAAACGCAATGCCTTTTATCCCGTTAATCTCTCTTTTGCCTTCAAGCGCCCGAAGAAGCTCCTTTATAGTCTCTTCTCCTTCGCCGATAACCACGTAATCTATGCCGGAAGACAATGCCTCTTCGATATTTTCTTTGCAAAAATGCTGGCCGCCGGCAACTGTCACGACTCCTTTATTTTTATAAAAACGGGCCAGCTCGTAAAGCCTGGGAATAGTGCTTGTGAGCCCGCCGTAAAAACCAGCTACATCGCAGGGCCTCTGGCTCTGCAGATATTCATGGTCAGCCCCGCCTGAAATCATTTTAGGCCCGTACCTGCGAAGATTATTCTCGTCTATAACCTCCACATCCCATCTTTCCATTTCGTTTACGCTGGTAGCGACGCATACCGGGCCCAGGGCAGTAGTCTTAGCCGCTATATAAGAATAGATATTGAACGCAGGGTAAGCAGGCGCAATAATCCTCAACCTATATCTTTTCCTGGAAATATCCAACATTAAACATCACCCTTTCTTATTAACGGTAAAACCTGGATTTATGCTGTGCATGGCGTTTATGGCCATAATTATTTTTGGGGCGCTTATCCGAAAATTGGCGCGAAGATTGATGAAGAGGGCGCTGCGAAGATGGATGCGAAGACTGGCTGAATTGTTCCTGAAAAATATCGGGATGTTTCGAAATAGGCAGCGGCGTCCTCATAAGTTTTTCTATATCGTGGACATTGCCTTTTTGATCGGGGGTGGCAAAAGAAATAGCGTGGCCTTTGTGTCCGGCGCGTCCGGTGCGGCCAATGCGATGTACGTAGTTCTCGGTATCGTCGGGAAGATCATAGTTAATAACCAGCTCTATGCCTGTAACGTCTATCCCGCGGCTGGCTATATCGGTAGCTACAAGCACTTTGTATTTACCGGACTTAAAACCTCCAAGCGCTTCCCGGCGCTGGCTTAGAGAGCGGTCGGAATGTATTTCCGCGGCGCTATACCCCATATCCCTGATCGAACGCGTAATTTTCCGCGCATTATGCTTTGTGCGGGAAAATAAAAGGACAGGCCCGTGATACTGCGCAAGCAGTTTTCCGAGAAGCCGCAATTTAAAATCTTTTTTAACAACAAATAATTCCTGCGTAACTTTTTCGGCAGCGGTACCGGAAGGGGCTATTTCCACATTGACAGGAAGCTTCATGTGCCTGGCGGCCATCTGCATGATTTCTTTAGGGATAGTCGCGGAAAAAAGCATGGTCTGCCTCTCTTTTGGAACAAAACGCAGTATCTTTTCTACCTGCGGGGCAAACCCCATGTCGAGCATGCGATCCGCCTCGTCAAGAACCAGCATCGCTGTATCATCAAGCACTATGTTCCACTGGGTCATGTGGTCGATGAGCCTGCCCGGAGTCGCAATTATAACTCTCGGCTTATTGTGCAAGGCGCGCACTTGTCCCTGCATCGGAGCGCCTCCTATGAGGCAGGCCGTCCGGATCCCAAAGGGCCTGACAATGGCCTGAAAAGCTTCGTCTATCTGAATTGCTAATTCGCGGGTAGGGGCAAGTACAAGCCCTATGCCTTTTTTCTGCGCAAGGATCTGAACCATGGGAATCGCGAAAGAATGCGTTTTGCCTGTTCCGGTCTGGGCTATCCCAATGATATCCTTGCCTTCTATTGCCAGGGGGATTGCCTTCATCTGAATCGGAGTAGGCGTCTTAAACTTTATGCTCTCTAAGATATCCAGAATCTTCGGCGCGATCCCCATACCATAAAAGTTATCTGCTGTTTTGTTTAACATGGTTATCTAACGCCTTTAAAAGCGTTTTCCTGCAATAATTGGCCGAGATGAACATGGCAATAATCCTCGTGATTATAAATGCTAAGGATATGCCTGCAGCCTGGATATTTACATTTCCTGCCTTTATTGGAAGTCTTTACTTTTTTAATAACTCCTCCTTGGAACAAAAAAGCCGCAAAGGTTAGTTGCCTCCCCTACGGCTCAAGATATCCTAATCTTCTTACGCTATTTTTCATATTTTACCACTTTATGCGATTTTGTCAACACATTACTCATACCGCAAGGCTTCTATGGGATTTAAAAGAGACGCTTGTTTAGCCGGCCAAATGCCAAAAGCAATTCCTACCCCCAATGAAAATGTCGTCGCGAGAACTACGGAGAATAACGAAACGCTTACAGCCCATCCGGCAAAGACGGTTATCAGTTCCGCTATGCCAATCCCTAAAAAAACTCCGGCGACGCCTCCGATAAACGCCATCAATACAGCCTCTATAAGGAACTGCACCATGATATCTTTATTGGTCGCGCCTATTGCCTTGCGAAGCCCTATTTCGCGCGTGCGCTCTGTGACAGACACGAGCATGATATTCATAATGCCTATGCCTCCCACCAAAAGCGATATCGCCGCTATAGAGCCTAATAGCAGAGACATTGTCCTGGTCGTGGCTTCCAATGTCTTTTTTATATCGGTCATGTCGCGGATCTGGAACGAATCCTCCGCTTCCTTCTGCGTAAGGCGATGCTGTTTTATAATAACTTTGGAAATGGCCTCTTGAGCCTCATCTATCAAATCCGGGCTTATCGCCTCAGCGTAAATAGAATCGACATATTCCTTTCCGAATACCCTGTACATCGCTGTAGTGATGGGTATTAAAAGCGTGTCATCCTGGTCATGAAAACCGCCGGCGCCCTTAGAAGGCAATACGCCTATCACTTTAAAGTTAATCAGATTGATCTTGACCGTTTCTCCCACGGGATTCTCTTCCCCGAATAATTCTTTCGCCACCGTGGTCCCCAGGATCGCTAATTTAGCCCTGGTTTTCATGTCTTCTTCGCTAAAAAATCTCCCCACTACCGGAACCGAGGCGCGCATAGAAGCGTAATCCAGGCCAACGCCTTCTACCTGCGTATTCCAGTTTTTATTACCGTAAACCAATTGCCCCCTGCCTCTCACATACGGACTTACCCTTACCACCTCATCGCTGAGCTTGGATATAGCAGAGACATCTTTAAGCGTAAGCCGCGTCACAGATCCCGCTTCGAGAGCTACGCCGTGCACCTTCGAAGAACCCGGCCTTACCATCAGAAGATTGGAGCCCAGGGCAGCCAGTTGTTTTTCTATGGATTGTTTCGCGCCTTCGCCTAACGCGAGCATGGCTATAACAGCCGCGACTCCGATCAGTATGCCCAGGATAGACAAAAAAGACCTCATCTTATGCGAAAACATGGCTCCCATTGCCTGCCGCATATAATCTAAAAATTTTGTTTCCCTGGCCATCCTTTCGGACTTGGATAAGATTTTGTCTATTATCTCATCGGCCTGATTTTCCGCTGGTAAGGGATTTGGAAAAGCTCCTGTCTGCCTATCGGAAACAATAAACCCGTCGCGCATATAAATTACGCGCTTGGCATGGCTGGAGACCTCCTGTTCATGGGTTACAATAACCACGGTCTTGCCTTTATTGTTCAATTCCTTCAATATCGCTATTATTTCTTCCTTGCTTTTAGAATCAAGGTTGCCGGTAGGCTCATCCGCGAAAACTATCAACGGGTCGTTGACCAATGAGCGGGCAATGGCCACGCGCTGCTGCTGCCCTCCTGAAAGCTCATTCGGCCTGTGGTTCATCCTTTCGCCAAGCCCTACTTCCTCTATGTTTTTTCTTGCCTTGTTTTTCAAATGCCGCTTACCCGCGTAAATCAGGGGAAGCTCCGCGTTCTCCAAAGCGGTTATCCTTGGCAAAAGATGGAACTGCTGGAATACAAAACCAGCCAGCCTGTTTCTTACAGCCGCTAATTCTTCATCGGAAAGCCGGTTGATTTCTCTTTTTCCAAGATAATATTCCCCTTTATCTGGCCTGTCCAAAAGACCCAGTATATGCATAAGCGTAGATTTACCCGAGCCGGACGGCCCCATTATAGCGATAAATTCTCCAGAAGCTATTTTCAGGGAAATATCCCGCAAGGCTTTTACCTCTATCTCCCCCATCTTATAAGTCTTATGGATATTTTTTAATTCTATCATTATCTTTTACGGCTCGGCATAAACGGGTTAGTGCCCGTGGTGTTTTTAGGGATCTCATATTTCTTGGATTTCATCAGTATTCTATCATTCTTGGCAAGCCCGGAAACGACCTCCACATTTTTATCATCCGAAATGCCGAGTTTCACGGCTACCCTGACCGGCTGAACTTCATTGTCCTGCCTCACTAATACATAGTTCCTATCCTTTTCTTTATATACAGCCTCGATGGGTATAAGCAAGGCCTCCTCACTGCTCTGGTCTATAAAATCTATGGACGCGTTCATGCCTGAGCGGAAAAATTTAGGCATTTGTTCAGGCGCCAGATCCACCTTGTAGACAGTGACATTATTGACGGTCTCGGATTCGTAATAAATGTGTTCCACTCTGGCGTTAATCTTCACATCAGGATATGCGTCTATGGTTATAAAGGCCTTTTTATCAAGGCTCACTTTGCCTATATCCGTCTCATCGACCTGAGCTCTCACAATCAAACGATCGGACAATACTACCACAGGATCGCTTGTGGTAACTGTCTGACCCGGCTGGGTAGTCGCCACTATGACCTCGCCGTCGATAGGCGCTATCAATGGTATAGCCTTATACGCGTTTTCCCAATAATTAACAGCCTGCTCCCCTTTGCCTCTCGCCGCATCTAAAAGAGCCGCTCTTTCCGTAGAACTCATCCACGCAAGAATACTCCCTGCCCTTACCGCATCGCCCTCTTTCACCAGTATGCGCTCTATCCTGCCATTGACAGGAGGTTTTATCTCCAGCCTGTTTTTTGGAAGGATAGTCCCTGTGCAGGATATAAACGTCTCTATGGAACCGGAAACAGGGCTTATTTCTTTCAAAATCTCATTCGAGGCGTCTTTCCCTTTCACCCTGGCTCCGTAGTATACCGCAAAGACGGCCAACGCTATCATAATTATAAAAAATATACCTATTTTTTTAGTCCGCATATTCTAACGTCTCTCCTTTCGCCTGTATCCAGCCGGCTTCAGCCAGCAAGGCATCCGCCTCAGCGTTAATAAAAGCCTTTTTCGCGCCTACGAGACTGTCCTCTATAATGGTCCAGCTGTCGAACTGGATCAGGCCCAATGAGTACTGGCCTTCCGCGATTCTGGCGCGCTCCTCAACCGCGGTTAGGAATTTTTTTTGAACCTTGACATTATCTATCGCGTCCAAAAGGCCTGTCCAGTTTTGTTCCAGCTCTAAAATAATGCTGTCTCTTTCACTGCGCTCATCGGCCTGCGCCTGTCTGTATGCCGCCTCCGCTTTTTTTATCTCCGCCTGCCTTAAGCCGCCCTCGAATATAGGTAAACTCAACCCCACGCCTGCATTCCACTGATCCTGGTCCGGAGGGAAATCCGCTCCTGTCATGCTCGCTCCGCCGCTGGCGGATATCTTGGGATAAAAATCGGCTTTTTTGGATTTAATGCCGAAGAACGCCGCGTTTTTCTGCGCGGCCAATTTTTCGAGAGAAGGATTATTTTTTATCAAAGCTTCGAAATCAGGCCTTTCCGATTCCGGATCCCCGGTTTCGAAACTCCCCTCCACCTTGATGTCCGCGAAATCAGGCCTTCCCATCTCTTTTAAAAGTTCCCTCTGCCTGGCTTCCAGATCTCTTTTGGATTGAACAATCTCAAATTTAGCCTGCGTAAGATTCGCCTCGGCTGTCAAAAGCGCGCCTTTATGCTCTATGCCGGCTTCGTAACGCAGTGTAATCAATATCAGATTACTCCTTCTTATCCTGGCGATTTCTTCCGTAATATTCAGCATCTCCTGGGCCTTTAACAGATTAATAAAAGCCGAACGCAGGCGATACCGTATCCCGGAAGACGCAAACTTATAACTGTATTGAGCCGCTTTGATATTCTCTGACGCCGCCTTCGCGTCATTCTCTGTCTTGGCGCCGTTGAATATAAGCTGGGTGCCGCTCACTCCGTAGGAATAACTGTCCCTTTCCGTGGTTGTCTTTAATCTCGAATAATCCGCGCTCGCGTCTATTTGGGGATATAAATCGCTTCTTGTAATAACCTTATCGGCTTCCTTTTGCTTTATATTTTCTTCGGCAGATATCAGGTCAGGGTGATTTTTCATAGCTTCTTTTACGCAATCGCCCCAGTTCAAGGATTCTCCGGCTGAAGCTTCCAGCGGAAAAAAACACAAGAAAAAATAAAAAATCAAAAAATAGCCCCTGGATTTAAACTTTCTCATCCTTAAACGCCTCTATTTTTTGTACCTGGCTAGCGCCAAACTGGCCTCATCCAGGAAATGGCTGAATTCTTCCATAGGAATAAGGCCTATCATATCGGATTTAGCGAAAACCATAAGCTTATCCCCGGGCTTAATGCTAAGCGATTTCCTGGCATCCGCAGGTATGACAATCTGGCCTCTCTCTCCAACCGTAGCCGAACCGTAAATTTTATTTTTGTCCATGCCGCTCATATTCTCTCCTTATCGGTTAATAGCGCTTTTGTATGAATTGTATGATTTGTATGTTTTATATGAAAAGTATGCCATATGGCGCAAAAAATGTCAACCTGTAAGTTTACATTTCGAGCAATACTCGTTTTGTAAACTTACAGATAAACCACGTCTTCTTTATGGTATAGAGAAAGGAATAACAGGATGTATTCTTTGATGTGGCGTGTAATCAAAAAGTTGTTCTTTATATGCTCTTTGCCGTTCTGGCCTAATTTTTTAGCGTATTCCGGATTAGCCAGGAACTGTTTAATAGCAAAACTAGCGCCGTCTATTGAATGACACAGCAAGCCGGAATATTTATGTTTTATTTGCAAAGGGATCCCCCCTACATTAGAGGCGACTACCGGCTTTGACTTCCAAAGGGCTTCAGCGACAGTCAAGCCGAACCCCTCCTTTAGGGATTTTTGCACAATTACGTCCGAAGCCCTCTGCAAGGCATTGACCGCTATGTCATCCTGGGGCAGTAATAAGACATGTATATCCTTATCATTCCTGGATCTTGTCATCACCTCTTCCAAAACCTGCATGCTTTCAGGGTCATCGGCCGCGCCGCCTCCCGCTAAGATAAGCTGGCAGTCAAAATATTTCTTTACCTGCTTATATGCCTCGATAACCCCCACGGGGTCTTTCAAGCGGTCGAAACGGGAAACCTGGGTGATAATAGGCTTGTCCTTTTTAATATCATATTTTCTCAATACCGAATCTATCGTTTCCCGGGACAGTTCTTTATTCTTGTCGCTCAATGGATCGATGGAAGGGGATATCAAAAACTGCCTGATAGGAAGCCTTTGAGAAAAACCGGGCGCGGAAAACACCGCGCTGTTATATTTGACTATAAAATTCTCCAAAAATCCCCAAACCCGCTGATTAGGATTGGACACATCTATATGACAGCGCCAAATCCATTTATTGCCTGTTTTCTTTTTTATCAGAGCTATGGGCTGAGGGTCATGCACAAATACGATATCCCCGTAAATATCCAATGCCTCTATGTTTTTCTGGCTGGTTTCCAGAAATATATCGAAATCTCTCTGCGTTATTTCTCCCGGCTTTCCATGCAGTGTATTGTGAAATTTTTTCGTTACCTCGAAAAACTGCTCCCCGCCTTTTATGACATCCCAGCCGTTTTCCACTCCCAAGCCTTTCAATAAAGGGACCATGCGGTTGAGTATCTCGGCAACCCCTCCGCCTACCGCCGTCGAATTGATATGCTGGATAACTTTGCCTTCCAGCTTTTCGGCAAGCAGTCTTAAATCATCTATTACAGGCTGTCCTACTATCGGTATATATTCTTCCATATTGACCATCATCAATCCCGTAATCTCTGTTCTACTATTTTAATTATTGTCTTTCTCAGGTCTTCCAATGTATGAGTGTAAGGGTCAAGCCTTGAAATCTTATCCGCCAGCCCCTTATCCCCGATAGATGTTTCTATCCAGTTCGAGAAATCATTGGTCTTCTTTTCCAGCCTCAACCGCGACTCGAAAATATGAAAATAAATGGAGTCTATCGTTATATTTTTAAATATATCCGCAAATTCCCTTAAATCGTAAGCAATACAATTCGTGGGCAGTACAAAGCTGGTTGACTTTATAAAATGAAACTCTTCCCCTTCTCCTGCGAACCTCAAGCTGGCTGATATATTTTTTTTCAGATATTCTTCGATGGTAGAGGTTATTTTATCCCTGAGACTGCGAACCGTAAAAAACTGGACAGTATCGATGCTGGCCAGCCTTTCGCCCAGCTCGTCCTCTCCTAATACATTGCTAACCCAGTAGGCAAAATCATTGGGAGGCTCGGGAGATAAATACTGATGCTGCTGCAGGAATCTATGCGTATGATGATATATGCATGAACCGGGCACCTGTTTTATAATGTCCAACAGCTGGTTAAGGTTCGAGGCCCTTAACCCTGTCAATTCCGACAGGTGCAGTCTTGTATAAAACCTGAACGGCTCTATGGCCTTGGCCGGTTTTTGCATATAGCCCCGTTTGTTTTTATTTTTAAAATCCACTCCAGAAATTCCCTTACTTCCCTTGTGTTCTTCAGGTAATATTCGGCATTGGAACTTTTCGGATTGCCGACGAATATTGTCAGGCCTATATCTTTCAGCGCCATAAAGGCATCCTCATCTGTAATATCGTCTCCAATGTAAACAGGGATGTTGTCTTTCCATTGCGGCAAATGCCTTCCCCTGGCAAGAAGCCACATGACAATTTCCCCCTTGTTCCATTCCAAAGGAGGCCTGATCTCCAGCACCTTTTTACCGGGTTTTACCTTAATCTTATTATCGATTATATAATAGTTCAACGTATCGTAAAAGATTGTTTTCAAAAGCCTTTCATCCTTTTTATCCGCGAGGCGGTAATGGACGCTCAGCGTAAGGCCTTTATCCTCAATGATAATCCCTTTTATCTTCGACAATCTCTTTTTTAGAAGGGCTTTTATCTTTTTTAGCGTTATCTTGTATCTCAAAGATACCGGAATCCTGAACTTGACCCCGGGGCCTTCTATTTCGAGGCCGTGGTTCCCGGCATAAGCAATGCCTTTCAATCCTATTCTTCTTTTTACATCTTTCAATGCCCTGCCGCTTATGACAGCCAGTCTGCAATATTTATTATCAGACAGGCTTTTCAAAGCCGCCCTGGTCTCCCGCGGAATATCCGCCTTATCCGGAGTTTTTACTATAGGTGCCAGCGTGCCATCGTAATCCAGGAAAAGCGAAACACCCCTGCCATCCATCCTCTCTCTCAGCCCGTTCAAATAAAAAAACAGATGATTCATTATTGCGCCTTTTTAAGAGACATAAGTTCCGTGATAATATTGCCGGCCCAGCGATATATATTATTCTGCCTTACCGCGGCCTGCATATTTTCCATGCGCCTCTTTTTATCGTCATAAGGTATTTCTATGGCGAATTTTATGGAATCCGCGAACTCTTCTATCGAATAAGGGTTTATCTGGACCGCGTCCGTCAATTCTCTTGCCGCGCCCGTAAACTTGCTCAGCATCAGCACTCCCGCGGAATCTTTCCTCGAGGCGACATATTCTTTGGCGACAAGATTCATGCCGTCATGAAGAGAGCTGACTATGCACATATCTGCCAGCAGATAATAGGGCATTATCTCTTCCGGAGAAAAATGCCTTTTCAGGTACACTATGGGCCTCCATTCCCCGTCGGAATACTTCCAGTTTTTCTTTTCGACGAGCTCGTCTATCTCTCCCATAAGGTCATGATAGCGCTTTATATGCGTTCTGCTTGGGGCCGCCAGCTGTATAAAAACAAATTTGTCCCTGTATTCGGGATATTTCTCCAGGAACCTGTCTATGGCCAGTATGCGCTCTATTATCCCCTTTGTGTAGTCTATCCTGTCTACGCCTATGGCCACTATCTTGCCTTCCAGGTTGAATTCTTTTCGTATCTTCTCTATCTCTTCGTTTTGGGGCATCGCTGCCGCATCGGAAGGCACATCCACGCTTATAGGAAATGCCCTTATAAATGTCTCATTGCCTCCGCGCACTATGCTGAACTTCTCGGTATCGACGCGGGATTCAAGAAGCCTGTTAGCGGTCTCAAGAAAATTATTGCAATGATACTGCACATGGAAACCTATCATATCGCACGCCAGCATACCGCTCAGGATCTCATCCTGATAAGGGCATATCGAAAACGACTCCGGATTCGGCCATGGTATATGCCAGAATAACGCTATAGTAACATCGGGCCTTTTTTCTTTTATCATCCTGGGCAACAGCGTAAAATGATAGTCCTGTATGAACAGGAAAGAAGGTTTTTTGGGAAGTTCTTCCAATATGCTGTCCGCAAATTTCTGATTTACCTTTTTATACATCTTCCAGTCCGATTCCCTGAAGATAGGTCTTGCGTGCGTTATATGGCACAAAGGCCATAATCCCTCGTTAGAGAAGCCGTAATAATAGCCTTCTTCCTCGCTCTTTGTAAGCCATATGCGTTTCAATATATATCTATTATTCTCAGGAGGAACTCCTAATTTATTTTTGGAATTAACGAATTTCCTATCCGCCTCCCCGCTGCCATGGGCAATCCATATCCCGCCGCAGGCTTTCATTATAGGGTCTATCGCGGTTACTACCCCGCTGGCGGGCCTGACGCACCTGGTTGCGCCCGTTACCTCGTCGATGATATGCATATAAGGCTCGCGGTTCGATACCACAAAAAGCGAGTTTTCCCCAACCCTGGCCTGGATAACATCCCTTAGTTTCGATTCTGTCCATAACTCTTCTTTTTTTACCCGCTCGGAGGCCTTGTCATAAGCTATATTCCTGGCAACCCTTAGGCTTAAAGCCACTTCTTCAACTTCGCTGGCAAGTTTTCCAAGCTCTTCCTTGTCTTTTATAGGGTGCATGGCGTCTATCTCGCCCCTCTGGAAATGATGAAACCATTCGGTAAGCCTCTTGACAGGCAAAATAAAAATCTGCCTTTGAATCAAAAGGACTATTACCACGATAAATATCAATAACAGAATAAGCGACGCGCTTATTCCCTTCCAGAGCTGGGTCAATACGGTAAATACGTACGAAGTATCATAAATAACCTCCGTAGCTCCGATAATATTTCCTTCGTCATCCGCAACCGGCAGTATATAGCTATAGACCGAATATTCCTTGAATTTTTCGAGAGAGCCGCGCGGAAACTTGCCGGATAATACGTCATTAAGATAAGGCTTGTCTTTATCTTTCCAGCCGGAGATACGCTCCGTTATGGCCATGATATTCCCGTCCTTATCATAGATAACACAGCCCTGCATCCTTTCTCTTCTCTGGAAGCTTTCCACCAGCCGGTTAGCCGCCTTTAAATCATTGTCCAGGAATATATGCCTGGCCGAAAATTCCATGCTTTCATTGACAGCCTTCGCCTTTTTCTTCAGATCGTCCATCAGCCTCTCTTCCTCAAACCTGGCCTGGATTAATCCGAAGCCGGCGAAGACGGCCGTAACTATAAAAAGTATCGGAAGAATAAATAAAAGTATCCTTTTCATATCTATTCCCTCTTTTCCTGGACCTGTTCGTAATGTATCGTCCTTATAGGATAAGGTATAACTATGCCTTCTTTCTTATATCTTTCCTGCAGCCTCTTTATAAATTCGTGCTTGATAAGATATTGGTCAACGAATTCTTTTGCCCTCAATATTACAGTGAAGCCTATGCTGGAATCCCCAAAACTGCCATAGCGGATAAAAGGTTCGAATCCAGAAACTCCGCCGGAAACCTCTTTCATGACCTCCCGGCCTACCTCGCAGGTAACCTTTTCCACCTTTTTGAGATCGCTGTCGTAATGGACCCCCAGGTTTACCAATACCGCCATCTCCTTATCAGGAAGATAATAGTTTGTGACAATGGCCTTTGTAAGTTTTTCATTAGGTATCAATATCACGTTATTCGGCAGCATCTTTATTTTGGTGGTGCGCCAGTTTATATCAATAACATATCCCTCTTCGCCTGTATCCAGTTTTACATAATCCCCTATTTTAACCTGCTTCGCCAGAATTATATGAAATCCGGAAAAAAGATTGGAGAGCGTATCCTGTAAAGCCAAAGCTACCGCAAGACCGCCTACGCCAAGAGTGGCAAGTATGGGTGTTATGGAGATGCCCATGCCATTCAGGATTATCATGATACCTATGCCAAAGATGACTATGCGGCTTATATTCTGGGTAAGAGAGGTTACGGGAAGAGTCGATTCCACTCTGCTGGAATACACTTTTATCATCTGCCCCGCTATATTGGCAAGAACAAGCGTCACTGAAAATATTCCAAGCGCCAAAAGGCCTTTGCCTATAACATCTACTGCGTTTTCCGGTATTTTGGCGGATTCCAGAGCAAGATAAAGCCCCAAGATCATAAACCATACTATAAACGGACCTTTTATAGCGGCTATTATGATGTCGTCTATCTGCGTCCTGGTATATTTGGCCCATTTAGCTAAGCGCAGGAATATAATTTTTCTTATTATATACCCGATCGTAACCGCAGCCACGAAAACTGTCAAAGGTATTACTGATTCTTTAAGCATGTCTACTGAAATCTTAATAATATGGCTCATGATATAACAACCTCCTGATAAATTAAAAAGCCGCCTCTGCTTCGCTCTGCAGAATAGCGGCCCGACTATCCACTTTCCCCTCCGGAAATATTTACGCATCCCCGGACCCATTTTTATTGTTTGATATCTGTTTACAATCTTAGCATATCTTCCTTAAAAAAACAAGTTTACATTTCGAGCAATACTCGTTTTGTAAACTTATTTTATCACTTTGTTATTAATCCGCGGAACATGAGGAAGGCAGCGGCCAGGATAAACAGCGCGGCCCATAGGTAGTCCTGCTTCAAATTCTCTTTCATATAAAAGATGGAGAACGGGACAAATACGGATAGGGTTATGACTTCCTGAAGTATCTTAAGCTGGCCGAGGTTCATCACCTGATAGCCGATCCTGTTCGCCGGAACCTGTATAAGATATTCGAACAGCGCGATGCCCCAGCTTATCAAGGCCGCGATAATCCACGGCTTACCGTTATAATTCCTCAGGTGCCCGTACCAGGCTAATGTCATAAATACATTACTGCACGCAAGCATTAAAGTTGTTATGATAAATTTACTCATCGAGACGCCCCTCTTCTTAAAAACTCCAATAATGTTTGTATAATCATTAACGGACTGGGCGGACATCCGGGAATATGCAGGGCTGACGGCAAAATATCTTTTACCGCACCCTCGACATAATAAGAACCCTTGAATAATCCTCCATCCAAAGCGCAGTCTCCGCATGTAATCACGAATTTAGGCTCAGGCATAGCCTCATAAGTCTTTTTCAGGGCAATAAGCATATTCTTCGATACAGGCCCGGTAACCAAAAGCGCGTCCGCATGGCGCGGTGACGCTGAAAAGCTTATCCCGAAGCGCTGCAAATCATAAATCGGGTTATTAGCGGAAATTATCTCTGATTCGCAGGCGCCGCAGGAACCCGTATCCACCTCGCGTATATGCAAAGACCTGCCGAATCTTTTCTGAATCAAAGATCTCAACTCAAGGCCGGCCGCCTCTATCTCTTTTGGCAATTCCATCTGGATATGCTTGGTTACCACGCCTTTCAATATTCTGTTCTTTAATATATTTATCATAAATTAAAGGTCATTTCCTGAATATGACAGATCAAAACTTTTATTGCAAAGCGGAAAATCCGGTATAATCTCGCCCAGCACGGCATACGAAAGAGCCTGCCAGTTATGAAAAGAAGGGTCCACTATCTTGCATCTTTCTATCAAGCCGTATGAATCTGTTTTAAGCCAATATAAAACCGGGCCTCTCCATCCTTCCGCGTAACCCAAGGCACTTCCCTGCTTTAATTCCGGACCGGCTCCGGCCTTTACTGACCCATCCTTATCAAGCTTTCCCGTAAATTCTTCTATCAAGCGGCACGATTCCTCGAATTCAGAAATCCTGACCCTCAGTCTTGCCAGGGCATCCCCTGATTCCTGCATGGCCATTTTAAATTTAGCTTCCTTGTAAATCCAGGAGAAGTGTTTCCTCAAATCCGTTGGAATGCCTGAGGCGCGTCCAACAAGGCCGACTACGCCTAAATCTTCCGCGGTCTTCCTGCGTAAAACACCCGTAGTATCTACCCTGTCCATAAAAGAAACGCTGGAATACAGCATTTTAACCAGTTCTTTAAAATCCTGTTTCAAGCCATTGAGAGAATCAAGCAGTATCCGCTTCTTAGGGCCGTCTATATCCTCCAAAACCCCGCCTAAGGCATTGATATTTTTAAGATATCTGTTTCCGGTAAGTTTTTCGTTTAACTGAAGTATTGCTTCTTTAATAATCGAGGCGTACGCTGATGGAAAACTAAAGCCCACATCGATAGCAATGCCTCCTATGTCATTCGCGTGGTTATACATGCGCTCAAGCTCCAAAAAAATACCTCTTAAATAAACCGCCTGGCCGGGTACGGATACCCCTGAAATCTTTTCCAACGCATGAGTAAACGCAAGGCTATGCGCAAAGCCTGAATCGCCAGAAACGCATTCCGATAACCGGATAGCGTCAGAATAAGCTTTGCCTTCGAACAGCTTTTCCACTCCCCGGTGAGTAAATCCAAGCCTGAGCTCCAGGTTTATAATCGGTTCGCCGGCTACGCTAAATCTGAAATGCCCGGGCCCGATAACCCCGGCATGCACCGGCCCAACAGGGACCTCGAACACCCCATCCCCCTCGACTTTCCCGAATTTATAGTCTCCAACGCCCCCGCCTTCCGCCTTTTTGAAATCCTTGCGCAGAGGATAACTGCCGGACGGCCATATCTCGTCATGTAAATGCAGCCGCCTTAGATCAGGGCTGTCTTTAGGCTCTATACCGAACATCTCATAAATCTCTCTTTCGAACAGGCCGGCTGAGTGCATACTTTTTGCCAAAGAATCGAAGCAAGGATTTTCCTGCGGTATGTCCGCGCTCACAATAATCCACCGGGCGTTTCTAAAATCCCCGAATACGGAATTAATAACGAATTTCCCGGCCTTTCCGCGCTCATCGACCGCGAAAAGCATCATTACAGGAGAAGGAAGCGTTTTGTATAAGGCGAAACACATATCCTTGAAAACCTCCGGAGCCGTTTTAACGCAGATCTCGTCCGGATAATTCCGGGACGCCGAAAGCGCGTTAAAATCCGGAAATCTCTTTTTTATGCCTGCAATAAATTCCGGGCTATCCATAGCAAATCCTTCCTTATAAATAACAATGCGGCCCCTAAAGCGCATATCTGAAAAAATAAGAATAAAAACGCGAGCTTCCCGCTTAATGGTTCTCCTGCGGCCGCCATGCCCTTTGGAATATTGCCAAAAAGCATTTCTCCAAAATGATAAATGAATGCCCCGAAAATAACCGCGAGGAACAATAACAATAACGCGGCTATCCAATATGAGCCATTAGAGAAAGCGCCGATTATAATCAGCATTTCACTTATAAATATAGAAAAAGGCGGAAATCCGGTAAGCGCGAACATCCCTAAAAGCAGCATGACGCCTGTAAACGGCAAAGCCTTGATCACGCCTCTGATAGCGTTCATATTATGCTTTTTGTAAGCGCTGACAACATTGCCCGCCCCAAAAAACATAAGCGATTTAACTGCCGCGTGATTAAAAATGTGCAGTAATGCCCCTGCCGCGGCTAATGGCGCTCCCAGGCCAAAGCCGATACAGATTATACCCATATGTTCGACACTGCTATACGCGAGAAGCCTTTTAAAATCTTTCTGAACCAAAATAAAACCACAGGATATAACAAGGGAAATCATGCCGAATAAAATCATCAAATGCGCAAAATACGCGAACCCCGCGCCTTTGATTACGATAATGCCGAACCTTAAGATGGCGTAGAGAGCTGTCTTCAGCAATACCCCAGAAAGAAGCGCGCTGATCGGGCTGACAGCCTGGCTATGAGCGTCCGGCAGCCATGTGTGCATCGGCGCAAGGCCCGCCTTAGTCCCGTATCCAACCAGGATAAAAATAAATGCCACTTTCAGGATGTTTTTATCCATGCCCGCGGCGCCGGCTGCCATGCTGGACCAATTCAGGCTCCTGCCTCCTCCCGAAAGAGAAAAAGCATAAGAAAAAAGGATCGTCCCCAAAAGCGCGAAAATTATGCCTACCGAACAAATAATAATATACTTCCACGCGGCTTCTACCGATTCCTTGGAGTTATAAAATCCTACAAGGAACGCGGAAATAAGCGTGGTCATTTCGACAGCGACCCAGAGTATGCCTAAATTATTCACCGCGGGAACAAAAAGCATGGAACAGCAGAACAGGTTGAATAAAATATAATAAAACCTGGCCTTTTTTTCGGATATCACGCCTTTCTCGATATCGTTCCTGATATAACCTATAGAATAGAGCGCGGCCGCGAAAGCTACTGCGGAAATAACAAATATAAAAAATGCGCTTAAGACATCGAGGTATATAAAGTCCCCGCACAGCCTGACGCCACCGGATAATACCGCTTTCTTTAAAAGCAGTATGCTCCCGGATAATACCGCCAAGTATCCGATGCTGTTAAGCGCCCCGAAAATTCTTTGCTTTTTGATAAGCAATGCCGCCAGCGCCAATAAAACAGGAATCCCTATTATAAAAAATATCTGCATATACGCTATCCTTTTAGGCTCGAGAGTTTATTCACGTCGATATGCGTAAAGAGCTTATTGACTCTATAAATGAAAAGCCCCATGATGATCACGCTTACAAATACATCCAAAAATACGGCTATCTCCACAAAAAACGGCATGCCTCCGGAAACAAACGAGGCAAAAAGAAATATCCCGTTTTCCATTACCAGAAGCCCTGTTACCTGCGTAAACGCCTTCATGCGGGATATCATGAGAAACGCTCCTATGAAAATCACGGAGAACGCTACTGTAATAGCAGCTAATCTGTAGTCCATGCCGAAACCCAGGGTTTCGGAAAAAACCCTGGAGCAATAGGTAAGCGCGAGCGCGGCTGCGAGAGAAAGCTGAGCGTTGACGAAAAGGCCGAGATTTTCTTCCACGCTTATCTTTTTCGCTATCAAATCAAGGACATGGGGAATCACGAAGACTTTCAAAACCAGGATAAGCAGCGCGATAAAATACAGGTGAATCTGCCTCTCCGTATATCCCGCGGCCAGCGTTATCAAAAAAAGAAAAAATGACTGATAACGGAAACCCCGTATCAACGCGGGTATTCTTTTGGCGATAACCATAAGATATGTCGTAGCTAAAACCCCTAACAGAATCAATTCCAGCATGTTTAGACTCCAAGCATCGCGCATATTGCCGCGATAATACCCAACACAAAAGCGAACCCCAGAAAATCCGCCGCCCTGAATAAACGCATTTTCGCAACAGAAACCTCCGCCAGAGCCATGCAGACAGCTATGATAACTATCCTGGCCAAATACCATAAAATCCAGAAAGCCGTCTGCGCCAAGCTCCCGAAAACCGGCGGGGCAATAGGAAAAATTATCTGCGCGATCAGGAAAAATAAAATCATCTGCTTAATATAAGATGCCGTCTCTATCAAAGCAAGGGATCTGCCGGAATACTCCAGGACCATCGCCTCATGCACCATAGTCAATTCAAGGTGCGTTTCCTGATTATCGACCGGGATGCGGGAAGTTTCGGCAATCGTAACAAGAAACAAGACAATTGCCGCAGTAATAGAAGAAACCGGCACCGCGTGCATACCGCTAAACGCCGATATATCTGTCGAGCCGAATTGCATGGATATCGAAAATACCGCCAAGCAAAGCGCAGGCTCAGCCAGGCTGGATATAAACATCTCTCTTGATGAGCCCATACCCCCAAAAGAACTTCCTGTATCCAGCGCAGAAAGGGCCAGAAAAAAACGCCCTAAAGCGAAAATAAACACAAGAGCCAGAAAATCTCCGGTATGGCGCGCAGGGCTCGAAAAGATAAACACCGGAACCAATGCCGCCGCTGTAAGCGCCGAAGAAATCACGACGATCGGAGTAACCCTGAATATCCACGAGGCGGTTTCCGAAACAACTTCCCCCTTGGAAAAAAGTTTCGCTAAATTATAATATGGCTGTAAAACGCTCTGACCCTTACGCAGCCTGATATTATTCTTTATCTTTGATATCAGCCCGCTTAAAACCGGAGCGGCGGTGATAAATAAAATTAACTGCATGGCAATTATTATTATTTTTATCATTTTAAAATCCGCGCATAAATACAATCAATAACAACAGGGTAATAAAAATATACCCCAGGTACAGGTGAATGCTCCCGGGCTGAATTTTTTTCATGGACTCCGCCAATCTAAAAACCAGGGCGATCGCGGGGTCATAAATATATTTTTTGAATACAAGCGTAGTATGCGTTTCATAAGTAAAGGATTTGACATGGTAAAAAGATTCCCTGATTTTCTGCGTCCTGCGGTACGGCATAAGGAAAAAGCTAAAGGCAATACGGAATGGCTTCGAAAAAGCGGTAGCGGTGTATTCGTTGCGCGAATCTAATTTATAGTAACCGCAGTCCCATGTCCTGCATATTACCGCTCTCTTCCAGCCAAACAGCCTATAGACACAAAATCCTGCGGCGCCCAATATAACCAGCACCGATAACAGCAGAGGCGTAGAGAGATAAATATCCTTACCGGCCTGCGGGTTTAATATAAAATTATTCAAAGAAAAGCTCATGGCGCCTGTATCTAAGCCTATGGCCCCGCCCGCGATCTTTGCCAATAATTTCATGATTTTTGCGGCTGCTAAACCGAAAATGATAATCAAAAACGATAAGAAAAACATGCCTGCCTTCATGGATAAAGAAACTTCCTTGGCGTCTTTGGCGTGATGGCTCCTTGGCTGGCCCAGGAATGTTATTCCAAAGGCCTTGACAAAACACGCGGCCGCCAAACCGCTTGTCAAGGCCAGAAGCCCGGCGCAAATCCCCAGAAAAAGCCTGGCGCCTCCTGTCACGCTAAGCGCTCCCAAAAAGAATGCCTGTAAAGTCAGCCATTCGCTCACAAAGCCGTTTAGAGGCGGCAAAGCCGAAATCGCCATCGCGCCCAGCAGGAAATATGCCGATGTCTGCGGCATTTTTTTGATCAGGCCTCCTAATTTTTCGATATCGCGGGTCCCTGTGGCTTTATATACACTGCCGGCGCATAAAAACAAAAGCCCTTTAAAAATCGCGTGATTTACCAGATGATATAAACCCGCTATCAAAGAAAATACGGCTAAATATGGCATATTCACGCTGATAAAAAACATCGCCAGCCCTATCCCTAATAATATTATCCCGATATTTTCTACGCTATGATACGCGAGAAGCCTTTTGATGTCATGCTCCATAAGCGCGTAAATAACGCCCACAAGGCAGGAAACTACGGCTAAAACCAAAATCGATACGCCCCACCAGTAAGAATTTACGCCAAGCATGAATATCACAAAACGGATTATGCCGTATATCGCTGTCTTGATCATCACGCCTGACATTATGCTGGAGATATGGCTCGGCGCCTGCGGATGGGCATAAGGCAGCCATATATGCAGAGGCACAATCCCTGCCTTAGTCCCGAAGCCGATTAAGAGTAATAAAAATGCCGTGTTTTTGGCTTGAGCGGGCATTGCCTGGCAGGCATTTTTTATCGCGAGAAAATCAAAGGAGGCCGCGTATTTATGCATTATCAGAAACGCGGCTATTAAAAACGCGGTGCCGATATGCGTCATTACTATGTAAATCATCCCTGCCTGTATGGATTTCTCGTGCCTTGTGTCGAATACCACCAGAAAATAGGAAACCAAAGACATGATCTCCCAGAATACAAGAAAAACAAGGCAATTGCTTACGGTAACGACAAAAGCCATGGATAACACAAAAGCGGACAATAAAAACCAGGCAAGGATTATTTTCGCGGAAGAATACCCCTCCTTCAAATAACCAACGGAATAAACAGCCGACGGCAGGGAAATAATAAAAATGACCAGGAGAAAAAATAATGAAAGAGGATCAAACAGAAAAAACTGTCCGGGAAAAATATTCATCACTTAGATTTAATGGCTTATATAAAAAGAAAAACCTTCATTAGTCAACAGCTTTTCTAACAAAGGTTTCTCGTTACTTTGAATCCAGACCCACCTTAAAACTCGGAACTACTATAAACTTGGTGATATATTACCACTTTTTGCGGTAAAAATCAATATAATTTTGCCAAAACGAACCGCCCCGGCCGAAAATTGGGGTGGATGAGGGGATTTGAACCCCCGGCCACTAGATCCACAATCTAGTGCTCTATCCAACTGAGCTACACCCACCATAAATCAGGACTTACTCAAAAGCAAACTCAATAGATTGGTCTGAAAATTGCTGATCCTCAGCGCCCTGTTCCTGAAATCAAGGCCCAATATAAATTTTGCTATCAATGGCGCTGAAACTTCCTGGGCCGTATCTTTTAATATTATATCATTTATCCTGCAAAAGCAATCTGCTTTTAAACCATTTTTTGATACCAGGATCCTTGAGTTCAAATTCAGATTGCCTTTCACGATCCTGCTCTTCAGGTAATTCTCATACACGTTCCCGAGATTTTCCACTGCCACGCCGTCAATCTGAAGCCTTGCCTTTATCATGAGCCGCCTTGTTATTATCCCTCCTGCGCGCAGAGGAGATAAAATATCCGGACCATTGCCTTTGATGAATCCCGTCATCTTGAAGACCGAAGGCTTGTTTCCTGCAATGTGTAAATCCGGATTCCTGATCCTGGCCTTGATCTTGACGAATTCAAAAGCGCTGTTTCCTAAGTCATATATAAAAGTCCCGTTTTCTACATCTATTCTGGAAACATAGAACAATGTTTTTGAATCATTCCGGCCGTCAGCCGGCGTATTATCCTTAAGCGTATCGAAACTCGCGAAATTGTCATTTTCCCCCTTTTTTACCCTTATAACCGGATCTATGATCCTTATATTCGAAAATATGAAGATCTTTTTAAAAAATATAGACGCCGGGCTGGGATAAACACATATCTTCGAAACGCTTATTGTGTCATTTATTTTTATGCCTTTCAGCTCCAGGCAAAGCGGAAAGCTTATTCTCATATGAGCTATCGAAAGCTTCGCGCCAAAATTCTTCTCGAGGGCATCTGCTACAAAGGACTTAAGGCTTCCGGCCGCATAGTTATAGCCAAAGAACAAAGCCGCTAATATAATAAATATAGCAGCTATATATAAAACTTTTCTGAATAAGAGTTTCATAAATTTAAATTGGCGCCCGCCTGCGCTCTTTGTATGCAGTCTTAAGCTATTATGACGAGCTGCGGCGGACTATGGCAATATATACAGCTTATATGGCGTCCCTGGCCCGATTCGAACGGGCGGCCACCTGCTTAGAAGGCAGGTGCTCTATCCAACTGAGCTACAGGGACGTATACTCTGGCTTAAATAATAATCTTTAAGCATTATTTTTAAAGCTACTTTACCTTTTGTAGTTTTGAAATAATTCTCGCGCCTTTTTGCATCTTTCTTAGACATAAATGCTTCATAAAAAATTAACTCAAGCGGCCTTCTACATTTTGTAGCAGGGACAGCTCCATTATTATGGCAACTAATTCTATCTTTAATATTAGTTGTAAATCCTATATAAAATAACTTATCCCGGTAACTCTTAAGAACATAAACATAATACATATTTATTGGCTCTGTACCAGTCGCTAAGTTATCCGTAGTGAATTAGGATGTCGCTCCGGTACAGAGCTCATGAACCACTCCAAGTAGTTCATGGCCTGCCATGAACCCGAGCGAAAACTATATTTACTACTTAATCCTAGCGAGTGGTTCATGGTCGGGGCGGCTGGACTCGAACCAGCGGCCCCCTGCTCCCAAAGCAGGTGCTCTAAGCCAACTGAGCCACGCCCCGTGTAATTTTTAATTTTACCAACTACGCCTGTCAAAGTCAATACATTTGGGTCAGCCCCGGCCCCGCTAAGTTAACACTTCAAGCAATACTTGTTTTGTAAACTTATATGATATATAATATGCCCTATGCGCAGAAAAAATACATTATTAAACTTTATCATAATATTTGCCTGCCTTGTTGTATTCGCCGTATCCGCGCTTAATATATTTCTCTGCACGATAGGCAGGCCCATACTGCAGGAAAAGCTCAGCGCTATCCTCAAAAGAAAAACCGAGATAGGTTCGGTCTCCTGTTTCACCTTTAAGGGCATTGCAATAAGGGATTTGGTAATATGGAATGTGACCAATGAACACCCCTTATATCATTTCAAAGAACTCAAGATCAGGCCTTCTATCGATGCCCTTATATTCGAAAAAAAATTAAAGTTCCGGAGCGAGCTGTCTCCTACTAAAAATTTCAAGGCAAAGATCGATGCCACAGGAAGCTATAATTTCAAAACAAGCGAACTCTCCTTAAAATTCAGGCTAAAAGATGTCCCGTATATAGAAGATCTTGGAATCCTTTACGGCACCCTGAAATTATACAAGAAACCGGATTTAAAAAAAGATGAGAACCCAACAGACATGCTGGAGCTCACGTTTACCTCCCCCAGGATATTATTGGTCGCAAAATCAAGCATAGTAAATAATCAAGGTAAAACAGAGATACGCGGAAAAATCCTGGCGCCTTTTATAAAAACGGAAAAGTATCAGTTTAACAATATCGATGCCGATCTGGCGCTTGCAGGCGATAAGCTATACGTATATAATCTTTATTCCGACTTTTATAGAGGCACTTTTCAGATGGATAGTTATATGGACCTGGATAATCCCATACCGCCTTTTTCCATCAACGCGAATATCAAAGATATGAACCTCTATGATTTTTCTACAACGTCCAGCCTTGTGAAAAAAGGCGTCAGCGGTTTGTGCAATGGGAATATCAAGCTTAAAGGCGCGATGGGCGCGACGAATTCGCTGTATGCAAAATCCTGGATCGAGATAAAAAACGCGAATCTCTGGGAATCGGGCATATTCAAAGGCATAGCCCAGGTATTATTCATCCCTCAGTTAAAGGAAGTTGTCTTTACCGACGCCTACGGCGCGTTTCAGATCAAGAATAGCGGTTTCTACGTAGATAATTTCAAGCTGGTAAGCAAAGAAATGGAGCTATTGATAAAAGGGAGCCTTGGGTTTGACGATAAGGTTAATGCCGCAGTAAGGATAAGGTTAAAAAAAGAACTGATACAAGAATCCACATGGTTTTCGAAAATATCCAGCATTTTACTGGAAAGCGCCGGCTGGTTTATAGGCACGGTTGAGATCACAGGAACTTCCAAAGAACCGGTTTTTAACGTAAATCCTATAGGAGTGGGGAATATTTTCGACAAGGTCAAAAAGACTATAGATAAAGTGAAAGATATTTTGAAATGATCTTTTTCGCTTTTATAAGGGCCTTGCTCCTGTGGCTTATCTTATTTTTATCCGCAGGGCTCATTTCCGCAAACGTCTTTTTGTAACCGTCAGGGATAAATACAGGGTCGTACCCGAAACCATTATACCCCCTTGGCTCAAAACATATATTTCCGTTACATACGCCTTCGGCCGCGCCTATGATCTTACCCTTGTCAGCCAGGGCTATTACACATTTGAAACAGGCTTTCCTTTTAGCAAGCGGGACATCTTTTAAAAGCTTGAGAAGCTTTTCGTTGTTGCTTTTATAAGTTGCGCCTTTTCCTGAAAACCTGGCGGAATACACTCCCGGAGCGCCGTCCAAATATTCCACTTCAAGCCCTGAATCGTCCGCAACCGCGAATTTATCGAGCGCCCTGGAAATCTGTAACGCCTTTTTTATGGCATTATCCGCCAGTGTAACCCCGTCCTCTATGACTTCAGGGGCGCCTTTAAATGAATCCAGAGAAAAAACCTCCACCGGAAGCTCCTTTAACAGCGCTTTTATCTCCCCGAGCTTATCTTTATTTCTGGTAGCTGCTATCAGTTCCATTCTATAATTTGATTAGTTTTTTCTGGATGTTTATAAGGCCGTCTATGCCTGTTTTTGCAATATTTATAAGGTCGTTCAAATCCCTGGCGGAAAAAGGCTTTCTTTCAGCCGTTCCCTGGACTTCCACCATTTTCCCGGAGCCTGTCATAATAATATTCATATCCACTTCCGCTCCGGAATCCTCTTCATAATTCAGGTCCAGGCATTTCTCGCCGTTCACAATTCCGACACTTATGGCAGACACATAATCCACAAGAGGTATCGAGTCTATGATTTTTTGATTTTTCAATTTCAAAAGAGCGTCCGCTAAGGCGATAAAGCTTCCGGTAATGCTGGCTGTGCGCGTGCCGCCGTCCCCCTGTATTACATCACAATCGATCCAGATAGTCCTTTCGCCTAATTTTTTCAACTCGGCTACGGAACGCATGCTCCTGCCTATCAATCTTTGTATTTCCTGGGTCCTGCCGCTTTGTTTGCCGCGCGAAGCTTCCCTGTCTATCCTGGATTTGCATGACCTCGGAAGCATGCCATATTCCGCCGTTATCCAACCCGAACCCGTATCCCTTAAAAAAGGCGGCACCTTGTTTTCTACGGAAGCGCTGCAGATAACCTTGGTATTGCCCATCTCTATCATGCATGAACCTTCCGCGAATTTAAGGACATTTCTTTTTATCTTGACCTTTCTCATCTCGTCGAATTTTCTTCCGTCATTCCTCATAATGCCTCCACTATTGCCGGGAAATCTTTTATTTCAAATCTGTAGATTGCCTCAGGCCCTAAATCTTTATACGCTATGACCTCTGCTGATTTTACTTTTTCCGATAGGTATGCGCCTGCTCCGCCTATCGTTATAAAATACACCGCTCCATGTTTCTTTATCGCGAGCAGAGTTTCTTCTGACCTTTCGCCCTTGCCTATCATGCCTATAAGGCCGTGTTTCAGCAATAAAGGCGTAAAAGGGTCCATCCTGGAGCTTGTGGTAGGGCCACACGAGCCTATAACTTCTCCAATTTTCGCCGGCGCAGGCCCTGTGTAATATATCGTTTCTCCTTTTAATGAAACAGGGATCTTTTCCCCGGATCTCAAAGCATCCGCGAGCCTCTTGTGCGCCGCGTCTCTCGCTGTCAAAAGAGCCCCGGTTAATAAGACCTGCTCCCCTTTTTTAAGCATTCTTATGACATTTCTTGTAAGGGGCAATGATATTTTTTTCATATGGTAATTTCCGCGGTACGGGTAGCGTGACAGCTTATATTCACGGCAACGGGCAATCCTGCTATGTGAGTAGGATAGGTTAATATGCTTACGCCAAGCGCTGTGGTATTCCCGCCAACGCCTACCGGCCCTATCTTTAGCTTATTAACATTCCTTAATATGCTCTTTTCAAGTTTTGCGACATGCTCAAATCCGCTCTCTTTCCCAAGGGGCCTGAATATAGCCTCTTTCGAAAGGGATACTGCCTTATCAAGAGTCCCTCCGATGCCGATACCTATATATACAGGCGGGCATGGCCTGGAACCAGCTTCCTTTACGGTATCTATAATAAATTTCTCTATGCTCGAAACCGGATCGGTAGGCCTAAACATCCTGGTTTTGCTCACATTTTCACAGCCAAAACCTTTTACCGCAATTTTTATATTAATCCTATTCCCGGGAACTATATCAGTATAAATAATAGACGGAAGATTCGTATTTGTATTTTTCCTTATTAATGGGTCACTTACAACGGATTTTCTGAAACAGCCTTTTTTATACGCAAGCGCCACGCCTGCATTTACAGCCTTTTTAATATCTCCTTTTATTGTCAAGGACTGCCCTATTTTCAAATACACGACCGCCATACCTGTATCCTGGCATATAGCCAGCATTTTCTTCTTGGCTATAAACGCGTTTTTAATGATCACGTCCAGAACGTATCCGGCCCTTGTTCCCGTTTCGCTCTTCCTGGCAAGCTTAAGCCCTGAAAGAATATCAGGCCTTAAAGATGTGTTCGCCTTGATAAATAAGTTCTTTACCGCTTCTCTTATCAAACCGGAATCTATTGTTCTTTTCATTTTACACCCAATATTTTATGAACCTGCGGTATTAATCTCGCTTTATCCAGAGCGGCATCCGCTATATCTAAAAATTTCCGGGCCTGTTTTATTGCCTTTATTCTGCCGTCAACCGTTACAGGCTGAAGCACAAAAGGGATATGCCTGCCGACTTTTTCTATTACAGATACTGCCCTTTTTATATCCGAGATTGTCGTATTATCCGTAATAACGGCCTTTACAAAAACTTTTTTTCTGACAGCCTCTTTAAGAAAACTCTCATGGGCCTTCCAATAACCCCTAAGCCCGGTAGAGGATGGGAGTTTTATGTCCATGCTTATTATATCTAAAAAATCGATAATCTCCAAAAGTTTATTTTTTAATGTGCCATTTGTTTCAAGATAGGCGATAAAGCCCATTTCTCTCAGTTGGGGCAGGATATCCTTAAGGAAATCCGAATACAAAAGCGGTTCCCCGCCCGTAAAGGATATTACCTTATTATTCAGCTTTAATATCGTATTTATCAGTTCCTTTGATGTATATTCTTTGCGGCTGTTCTTTCTTTTTTCGTCGCAGAATCCGCAATCCAGATTACATCCATAAAATCTCACAAATGTCTGGGCCTGGCCCAGATAAAGCCCTTCCCCTTGTATCGAACCAAAAATCTCCGTAATTCTAGCTTTTTTCATAACCATCACATGCGTAAGTTTACAAAACGAGTATTGCTTGAAGTGTAAACTTACGAGAGGCCTTTTGCGCGGAGCCTGCACGCATCGCATATGCCGCAAGGCCTTCTCCCGCCTTTGTAGCAGGACCAGGTAAGATCAAAATCCACTCCCAAACTCTTCCCGGCACGCGCAATCTCTTCCTTTGTCTTGTACAGCAAAGGCGCTTTTATCTTGATGCCTTTCGCCTTTGTGGCTTTTTTGAATAACTCGTTAAATTTTTTATAATATTGGGGCCTGCAATCAGGATAGCCTGAAAAATCTATGGCATTGGCTCCTATAAAAACCGCCTTTGCGCCTATTGCCTCTGCGTAAGAAAGCGCGAAGCTCAGAAAAATAGTATTCCTGGCGGGAACATAGGTAGCCGGTATATGTTCTTTCCCGGAAAGCCTCCTGTTTTCGGGCACCTTTATATGCCTATCCAGAAGCGCGCTGTTTTTCCATGGTAACGCTATCTTCAAAACAATACAGCTGGACTCAGCCTTTTCGGCTACTTTTTTAGCAAAGGATATCTCTTTTCTGTGGCGCTGGCCATAGTCGAAAGTGAGGCAATACGGCTTATATCCAAGTTTTTTCGCTATAAAAAGCGTAACGGCCGAATCCATGCCGCCGGATAAAAGAATAACTGCTTTTTTCATAGTTTTACGCCCTTGGATGGACCTTTTCGTATATCGATTTCAACCTGTCGGTAGTAACATGGGTATATATCTGCGTGGTGGAAAGGTTGGCATGCCCCAAAAGCTCCTGAACCGACCGCAAGTCAGCGCCTCTGTCCAGCATATGTGTAGCAAACGAATGCCTTAACGAATGAGGGGAAATGTTTTCGTTAAGGCTTGCCCTGTGAATATATTTATCCACTATCCTTCTTACAGCCCTGTCGCTTACGCGCCTTTTGCTTTTATTAAGGAATACTGGTTTTTTTTCATTTATATCACTTACCCTGATCTTTTCAAAATAAGCTTTTATCGCCCTTAACGCCTTGTCGCCTATCGGCACGAGCCTTTCTTTCCTGCCTTTTCCGTATACCTTTAGCACTCCGCTTATAAAGTCTATATCCTCCTTATCCAGGCCGACAAGCTCGCTCACTCTTATTCCAGTCGAATAAAGCGTTTCAAGTATCGCCCTGTCCCGCAGCCCCATATCATCCTTGGGATCCGGAGACTCCAGGAGCTTCACGACATCGTCGGCGTTTAAAAACAAAGGTAGTTTCTTTTCTATCTTGGGCGTAGAAAGGCTTACAGCCGGATTGGATTTTATATGCCCGTCCCTGTAGAGAAACTTGAAGAAACTTCTTAGACATGCCATCTTCCTTGCCACTGACTTTCTTGAAAAATTCTTTTCTTTTAACCTGGCAAGAAAAAGCCTTACATCCATATGGGTAATCTGTTCCAGAGGCTTATCCTTTATAGATTCGCTGAATTCCCTGAGGTCTATCTTGTAGTTGGTTACGGTATGATCCGAGGCGTTTTTCTCGATCTGCAGGTAATTTATGAACTTATGGACATATCTGTCAAGCATCTTCTCCCTCTATTACACTGTCTTCGTTATTCGTGGAAGGCAGCCTGCGTGATATATGATGGCACTTAGGGTAATTGGAACATCCATAAAAATGCCTGCCTCCTTTTGAACGGCGCTCGACAAGCATGCCGCCGCAATCGGGCTCAGGACATTTAACGCCTGTGGGTATCGCCTTGGCAAATCTGCAGTTAGGAAAATCGGAACAGCTTAAAAATCTCCCAAGCCTGCCCCATTTTATGACCATCGGCTTACCGCATTTTTCGCAAATCTCCGACGTCTTTACAGCCTCTCCTTTTACCTTGCGCATATTCACTTTGGCATGTTCTACTTCTTTTTCGAAAGGCATGTAGAATTTTTTCAGGACTTCCGCGCTTTTTATCCTGCCTTCTTCTATCTCATCCAGCTCCTCTTCCATCCTGGCGGTAAACTCCAGATCCAGTATCCTGGGAAAGCTCTTTATCAAAAGATCGGTCACCACTATGCCGAGTTCGGAAGGACAGAAATACCCTTCTTTTCTCTTCACATAATTGCGGGCTATTATAGTCTGTATGATAGGCGCATAAGTACTGGGCCTCCCTATCCCATCCTCTTCCAAAGCCTTTACCAGAGAAGCGTCCGAGTACCTGGGAGGGGGTTTTGTAAAATGCTGGCTGGGATTAAGCTTTAAAAGATCCAATACCTCGCCTGTTTCAAGGTTAGGCAAGAGTTTTTCTTCCTCCTTTTCCTCCTCATTTTCCTCATAAACTATGCTGAACCCCTGAAATATCTTTTGCGAGCCATTGGCTTTAAAAGTGCACCTTCCGGCTTTTATCTCAACGCTTACTACGTTGAATACGGCCGGGGTCATTTGACTGGATATAAAACGGTTCCATATCAATGTGTAAAGTTTATACTGATCCACGGTAAGAAATTCTTTTATGCTGTTCGGCTCTCTGAGAGGCAGAGCCGGCCTTATTGCCTCATGAGCCTCTTGAGCGCTTTTCTTGGATTTATACGTATTCGGAGTGCTCGGCGCAAATTCCGGCCCATATTTCTCAAGTATATATTTTCTCGCGAAATCCTGGGATTCCTTAGAAACCCTGACAGCGTCTGTGCGCATGTAAGTTATAAGGCCTACGTTTCCTTCATTGCCTATGGGCAAGCCTTCATATAACTGCTGGGCCACTTTCATTGTTTTAACAGCCTGGAATCTGAGTTTATAAAATGCCTCCTGTTGAAGCTTGGAGGTTATAAAGGGCGGCTGAGCGTATTTTCTTTTTTCCTTTTTCTCTACGTTTGCTACCGTAAACTTTTCTTTTTCTATTTCGGCAACCAGGTTTTCTGAATCGCTTTTATTTTTAAGGCTGGCCTTTTTGTCCTCTATCTTATCAAGCTTGGCTGTAAATTTTGAATTTTCGGCATTCTTCTTTTTAAGTTCCGCCTCTATATCCCAGTACTCCTCCGGGATAAAAGCCCTGATCTCGTTTTCTCTTTCTACGATAAGCCTGACCGCTACTGACTGGACTCTGCCCGCAGAAAGGCCTTTGCCAACCTTCCTCCACAATAATGGGCTGATGCTATAGCCCACCAGCCTATCCAGAACCCTTCTTGCCTGCTGGGCATCCACCATATTCATGTCTATTTTACCTGGATTATTGATTGCCGCTTCTATCGCGGACCTCGTAATTTCATGGAATGCTATCCTGTGGATTTTTTTCTTCTTGCTCAAAAGATTGGCAAGATGTAAACTTATCGCCTCTCCTTCCCTGTCAGGGTCTGTCGCGAGAAAAATGCTGTCCGCTTCAGCCGCTTCCTTTTTCAAGGCATCTATCATCTTTTTCTTGCCCGGTATAATTATATATTCGGGCGTAAAACCATTTTCTATATCTATCCCCATCTTGGACTTTGGGAGGTCCATGACATGCCCCATAGAAGAAGAAACAACAAAACTTTTGCCGAGTATCTTATTTATAGTACTGGCTTTTGCAGGCGATTCCACTATGACAAGCGATTTGGCCATTTCTATTCTCCATTCTAGATTTTAACGAAATTTTTACCTGGCAGCTGCCTCGCGAACTTCTTTATCTCCAGATCCAGCAATATCCTGACTATCCTGTTAAGGCTGATGCCGCTTTCCTGGCATATATCATCTATATATTTAGGATCGCTGGATAATAAAGTATATACTAAACTCTCCTCTTTGTCCAATGCGGAACCATTAATCCGACTTCGGAAGCCGCCATTCTGCCGACTTCCGAAGTCGGATAGGTTAAGTTCTTCAAGAATATCTTCCGCGCACTGGGCCAACCTGGCTCCCTGTTTTATAAGCCTGTTAGTGCCTTTCGAAGTCATCGAATCCACTTTCCCGGGCACAGCAAAAACCTCACGGCCCTGTTCCAAGGCGCAGTCGCATGTGATAAGCGCTCCGCTTCTTTCAGCCGCCTCCACGCATACGACGCCCAAAGAAAGCCCGCTTATTATCCTGTTCCTCTTTGGAAAATTCCCTCTATCCGGTATGGTGCGCATAGGAAATTCGCTTATAACAGCCCCTGATTCGGAAATCTTTTCAGCTAAATCCCTGTGCTCCTCCGGATAGATATTAGCCAGGCCTGATCCTAAAACCGCGATTGTCCTTTTCTTTGCCTTCAACGCTCCTTTATGCGCGCTGGAATCGATACCTCTCGCAAGGCCGGAAACCACCGTAATGCCATGCGACGCTAATTCGAATCCGAGCCTCTCGGCTGTCTGCATTCCGTAAAAAGACGCCAGGCGGGAACCAACTATCGCCACGGCTGTTTCATCCTCCTGCGAAATCCTGCCTTTCACATATAAAACCACAGGCGGATCGTATATATTATTCAGATTCCCGGGGTAATCTTTGTCTAAAAAAGTGATGATCCTTATGCCGTGTTTTTTTATCAGGTCCATTTCCTTCTTTAAATTTATCTCCTTGATCGCTCGCGGGATCCTGACAGCCAAGACAGGCCCTATATCTTTTATGCCTTTAAAATCGTTTTCATCCGCTTTAAAAATTTTTTCCAATGAACCGAAATGCCCTAAAAGGCGCCTGGCGCGTATGCTCCCGACATCTTCTATCATATTTAAAACAATCGATCTTTCGATATCTGTCATAAAATCGCGTTTACGCCAAATAAGTTTACAAAACGAGTATTGCTTGTTTTGTAAACTTGCTAAACAATAAATGCCATTATCTTTATCACTACTTCATCTACGCTTAAATCATCGGTTTTTACGCTAAAATCCGCCTTATTATAATAAGGCTCTCTATTTTTTAGAAGCTCTTCTACTTTTTTCTTCGGATCCGGAACATTGAGAAGCGGACGGGTTTTCAGGTCTTTTGTCCTTTTTAGGATGGTTTCGGGAGATGCCTTGAGGCATATTATGATACCGCCCTTCTTAAGATTCCTGAAATTCTCTTCATCCATAATCGCGCCTCCGCCGGCTGAAATGACAACATCTCTGCGGCGGCTTGCTTCTTTTACGATCTCTTTCTCTGCCTGTCTAAAATAAGGCTCGCCTTTTTTCTCGAATATGTCCTTTATGGACGCCCCTTCCCTCGCCTCTATCATATCGTCCAATTCCAAAAAATCCCTGTTTAGCTTTTTTGCCAACAGTTTTCCTGCAACGCTTTTCCCTGTGCCCATAAACCCCGCTAAAATTATATTTTTCATATCCCCTCTATTCTTATAGACTATAACAGATAAGCCGGCAATAGTCAAATCGCTTGTATTTATCAAAGTTATATGCTATATTCTTTGGTTAAATGAGGCTCTTATCCGGATTGATCATATTATTTATACCATTAATCTTACTGAACTCTGCTTACGGCGTCGATATCAAAGACAAAAACAGCTTTCTCCTGGATATAAGGAATAAAGACAACTCCATCTATCTGAATCGCTTCTCCGTATCAAAAAACATACCGGCGTACGATATAAAAGCCTCTGTTTTCGGAGAAGTGCAATGGCATTTCGGGACATCTGACTGGGAAAAGATTACTTCAGGCGTAGAAGCTGAAAAATTATTTTTAAAATATATTTACTGCGGAGAATCTATACACTTTATTTCCGGGCAAATGCTGGATTATATGACATTCCAGCCGGGTGACATGTCCGCGGAGGCTACCACCAAATTAGGTTTCATATTCCCCTTGTCCAAAAAAATTCTATTCAAGGTCTGGAACGAATATTCCTACAATCTGGAAAAAGGCGCAGCGGGACTCAATGAGGTGCATATAGAAATACCTTATCAGATCACTAAAAATCTGGGCTTAGGGATTGGCTGGCAGCATACAGACAGGATACATGCTTTTGATTCAGACTACGCGGCTTCCTTTTTTACGCTACATTTTTAAACCGGCTGTATATCCTTTATAATTTCTTTTTATCTCTATAACGCTATCCCCGCCAAATTTTTCCAGAAATACCCTGGCAATAACGAAAGCTGCCACCGCTTCCCCTACAACCCCTGCGGCAGGAACAGCGCACACATCGGACCTTTCCGTAGAAGCCTTGACCTGTTTTTTTGTATCGATATCTATGGTAGTCAAGCCGTCCATAAGCGTGCTTATAGGTTTCATGTATCCGCGCACTATTATATCTTCGCCGTTCGACATGCCGCCTTCCACGCCTCCGGCATTATTGGTTTTTCTGTAAATGCCTTTCTCCCGGGAATAAAAAATCTCGTCATGCGCCTTTGACCCAAGTCTTCCGGCGCATTCTATGGCATCGCCTATCTCAACCGCCTTGATGGCGGGTATGGACATGATTGCCCCTGACAGATTAGCGTCCAGGCGCATGTCGCAATGCGCGCAGCTTCCTAAACCGGGCGGAACGCCTTTGATTATCACCTCGAATATCCCGCCAAGAGTATCTTTTGATTTCTTGGCTTCATCTATCTTTTCTTTCATCATCTTTTCGGATTTAGCGCCGCCTATCATCAACACCCTGCTCGTAACGCATATGCCAAATTCCTTTAATAAAATTTTACATATCGCTCCGATGCCTGTCCTTACCGCGGTTTCCCTGGCTGAAGCCCTCTCAAGAACGCATCTAGCGTCTTTAAACCCATATTTAAGGATACCCGCCAAATCCGCATGGCCAGGCCTTGGATTTTTAACGGCCGGTAATTTATCGATGCTGAAATCCTTATTTTCTATAACAATGGCTATCGGGCTCCCTATCGTAACCCCTTTTATCAAGCCCGAGAGTATTTTGGCTCTATCATTCTCTATCTGCATCCTCATGCCCCTGCCATATCCCTCCTGCCTTCTCCTAAGATCTTTATTTATATCCGCGGCATCTATTCTCAGGCCGGCCGGCATGCCCTCCAATATCCCTGCAAGAGCCTCTCCGTGCGATTCACCTGCGGTCAAAAATCTCAACATATAAACCCCTTTCTAAGTTTACAAAACGAGTATTGCTTGTTTTGTAAACTTACGCTATTCAAGGCAATAATACGCCTAATATTTTATGGCCCCAAATCATAGTTACGAAACTTGCCAAAGAAATATAAGGGCCGTAAGGTATTATATCCTGTTTTTTTATAAATTTTACGTAAATCCCTATAGGCATCCCGAAAAATGGCGCCAAAAAGAAAATAAGCACAGCCGCCTTCCAGCCTAAAAACGCGCCCAGCATTGCCATGAGTTTCACATCGCCTCCGCCCATGCTTTCTTTTTTAAACGCGAGCTGGCCTAAAACGCCTGTGATATATATCAATCCTCCTCCTATTGCGGCGCCTATTATGGAATTCAAAAAAGCCGCTTTCCAGGCAACCGCATTTTGCAGGCCTGGAAAAACTATGCTGAGGATGATCCCCGCGAATATGCCTACAAGGCTGATGCTATCCGGTATGATCTGGAACTCCAGATCTATAAAAGTAACGATTATCAGGCTGAATACAAGTAAGCTGTATATCCAGAACATATAACCTGATTCAAAACGCATAAATAATATTAAAAAACATAAAGCGCTTATAAGCTCTACGATAAAGTAACGCGGAGATATCCCCGCCCCGCAGGCCCTGCATTTCCCTCTAAGTAAAATATAGCTTAATAGGGGAATATTATCATACCAGTTTATCGGTTTTTTGCAAGATACACATCTTGACCCCGGAAAAACTATGGATTCGTTCCTGGGCATCCTGTATATGCATACATTCAGGAAGCTTCCTATTATTAAACCAAAAATAAATACCAATGATTCTCTTAAATATGCCATAAGTTTACAAAACGAGTATTGCTTGAAGTGTAAAGTTATTTAAGCGCGCGCCTCATTACGTCTATCGGCGCTTTCTTCCCTGTCCAGAACTCAAACGCGTGAGCGCCCTGATATAAAAGCATGCCCAAGCCGCCCGAGCACCGCAAGCCAAACAGTCCCGCATCCTTAATTAATTCTGTTTCCCTATTATAAACGACATCGTATACAGACAAATCTTTATGAAGCAGCCTTTTATCTATAGGCGAAGGATCCCCTTCTCTCATGCCCACAGGAGAAGCATTAACAAGTAACCGGCATTCTTTTATTATTTCAGGCAATTGCTCCAGGGATACATATTCTATTTCTTTCTTCAGAATATCTTTCCAATTTTGAGGCAATTTTGAAAAATATTCTTTTGTAGAATCGATTTGGGCTTTATTTATTTCGTATATGTATATTTTATTAATTTTTATATTGCTAAGCGCGGCTATGATTGCCCTGCCGGCTCCGCCGCATCCAATAAGCAGCGCAATTTTATTGTCAGCGTCAAACTTAAGGTCTTCTTTTAATGCGGTTTGAAAACCTAAAACATCTGTATTCCAATACTCCAGAACACCCTTTGTTCTTTTGACGGTGTTTACAGCTCCTGTCAATATGACATTAAACTGCGCATGTTTAACCGGCGCTTCATGATTCTTTTCGAGTATCTCTCTCGCCCTGATCTTATGCGGCACGGTTACATTGAATCCCGCCACATCTTTTCTATCGAGAATAAAATCTTCCAAATCTTCCGGGTTAACTTCGAATATCTTGTATTCCGCGTCGATGCCAAGCTCTTTGAACGCGGCATTGTGCATCGCGGGCGATAAGGTATGCTTCACAGGCCAGCCGATTACGCCGTATATATCCATTATTTTATAATTTTAATTTCGCGGATTCAGGCCTTGTTTTGCGCGAGCGGTTAAAAATCAATTTATTAACCGCGTTCACATATGCCTTTGCGCTGGCCTCTATGATATCCGTAGAGGTGCCCCTGCCGGAGACTTCGTCTTTGTTAGACCTTATCCTGACCGCAACTTCGCCCAGCGCGTCCTTGCCCCCGGTAATGGATTTTAGGGAATAATCAAGGAGCTTGCATTTCAGGCCCGTTATGGCATCTATAGCTTTATAACACGCGTCCACGGGGCCGTCTCCGGAAGAATGCCTCTTTAATAATTTCGCGCCTTTTTTGAGGCCTATCGTAGCTTTTGGGGTGATCTTATTTCCGCTGACTATATTCAAATCTTCGAGGCGAAAGGTTTCGGGGATAGACATTATCCCGTCCTCGACTATCGACAGTAGATCTTCGTCGAATATCTCTTTCTTTTTATCTGCGAGCGCCTTGAATCTCTCGAATGCCTTCAGTAATTCTTTCTCGTCCAGCTCAAAGCCAAGCTTTTGCAGCCTTTCGTTAAAGGCATGCCTGCCTGAATGTTTGCCAAGGACAAGCTTTGTCCCGCCAAAGCCGACATCCTGCGGTTTTATTATCTCATAGGTAGAGCGCTTTTTTAATACGCCGTCCTGATGAATACCTGACTCATGGGCAAAGGCGTTCTGGCCCACTATAGCCTTATTGGGCTGAACAACTATACCTGTAAGTTTGGACACAAGACGGCTCGTTTTACAAAGCTCTTTTTTATTTATGGACGTGGTTACGCCGAATATATCCCTTCGCGTATCTATTGCCATCACTATTTCCTCGAGAGAGGCGTTGCCTGCCCTTTCCCCGATGCCGTTTATGGTGCACTCAACCTGCTCCGCGCCATTCTCTACAGCGGAAAGGGAATTGCTCACGCCCAGGCCAAGGTCGTTATGGCAATGAACGCTGATAACAGCTTTATTTATATTTGGCACCCTTGTTTTTATTTCCTTTATCAGGGACCCGAATTCCATCGGCATCGCATATCCTACGGTATCCGGTATATTTACTGTTTTCGCGCCGGCCTTTATAACAGACTCCACAACCCTGCATAGAAAATCCCTGTCCGAACGAGAAGCGTCCTCAGGCGAAAACTCCACGTCATCGCAGAATTTACGCGCGTACCCCACAGCCCATACGGCAAGCTTCAATATCTCGGACTCGGCCTTCTTCAGTTTATACTGCATATGAATCTTCGAAGTGGCAAGAAAAACATGGATCCTCGGCATCCGGGCAGGTTCGACCGCTTTAGCGCAAACATCTATATCAGCCTTTATCGACCTGGCAAGCCCGCATACAGAAGCGCCTTTTATGGCGCCTGCCACCTTATGGACGGCGTTGAAATCGCCTTTTGAGGCAATAGGAAAGCCAGCCTCGATAACATCGACGCCTAACCTTGTAAGCTGCCTGGCTATCTCTATTTTGGAATGCGTATCCAGGCTCGCGCCCGGCGACTGTTCCCCGTCCCTCAAAGTTGTGTCAAAAATAATTATTCTCTTCATAACATTAAAAACTATTTTTTCATCCAGGGCATCATTTCTCTGAGCGATTTACCAACGGCTTCGATCTGATGCTCATCGCCTTCTTTCAGGAGTTTGTTAAAATTCGGCCTGCCAGCCTCGTTCTCCCTAATCCATTCCCTCGCAAATTTGCCTTTCTGGATTTCTTTTAAGATTTTCTTCATTTCTTTTCTGGTTCTCTCCGTGATAACCCTTTTGCCGCGCGACAAATCCCCGTAACACGCGGTATTCGAAACCCTCCTTCTCATTCCGGAAATACCGGTTTCCTGGATAAGATCCGTTATCAGCTTCAACTCATGCAATACCTCGAAATACGCTATCTCAGGCTGATATCCGGCTTCTACCAATGTATCGAATCCCGCTTTTATCAATTCGCTGGCCCCGCCGCATAAAACCGCCTGCTCTCCAAAAAGATCCGTCTCTGTCTCTTCTTTAAAAGTCGTTTCTATGACGCCTGCTTTTGCCGCCCCCAAACCCTTGGCATAAGCCAATGCTAATTTTAACGCATTGCCGGTCGCATCCTGGTATATCGCAACCAGGGAAGGAACGCCTTTGCCTTCCACATACATTTTTCTCACCAATGCCCCCGGGCCTTTCGGCGCCACCATGAATACATCCACATTTTTCGGAGGCTTTATCTGTTTAAAATGGATGTTGAACCCGTGGGAAAAACATAACGCCTTTCCTTTTTTCAGGTTTGGCTTTATATGTTCCTTATACACCTGCGCCTGTACATGGTCCTGGGTTAGTATTTGTATGATATCCCCGAGTTTTGCCGCCTCGCTTACGCACACTGGTTTAAAACCATCCTGTACGGCAAGCTTATAGTTTTCCGTTCCCTCTAATTCGCTTACAACCACCTCTATCCCGCTGTCACGCAGATTCAATGCCTGGCCCCTGCCCTGAATCCCGTAGCCTATGATAGCCACCTTCTTGCCCTTAAGGACACTCAAATCCGCATCCTTGTCATAATAAATCTTTAACATCTTGAAGCTCCTTTCTTTTTTTATTCCTTCGATATTGCTATGCGGCCGCTCCTGACCAGCTCCTTTATCCCGAACTGTTTTAACCCGTCCAGCAATCCTTTAATCTCATTCTGATCGCCCATCATCTCTATGATCGCGCTGTCGTTCGCGCGCTGAATAGCCTTTGCGGAAGTTTTATTCAGCACCGAATCCAGCCTGGATTTATCCTTCGCGGAATAATTCACCTTCACAAGCACAAGTTCCCTTTCGACATGGCCTTTCTTGGTAAAATCGGTAACGATAATAACATCTATAAGCTTATTAAGCTGTTTTTTTATCTGCTCCAGGATCTTTTCATCCTCGGCCTCCACAACCATGGTCATATATGAAATAGTCGGATCCAATGTTTCGGATACCGCGAGAGAAGCTATGTTATAGCCGCGCGCGCTGAACAGCCCTGCTATGCGAGCAAGCACTCCGAATTTATTTTCCACCAAAACAGATACAGTATGCCTCATTACGCCAACCCCTCTATCATGCGGTTTAATGCCTCGCCTGCCGGAACCATGGGAAACACATTTTCTTCTTCCTCCACCCTAAAATCGATAAACACCACATTATCTGTCGACATGGCTTTTTCTATCGCCTTGCGGACATCCTCTTTTTTCGTAACCCGTATCCCGACAGCGCCATAACTTTCTGCCAGTTTCACGAAATCCGGGTTTGTCAAGGTGGTGTACGAATACCTCTTTTTATAAAATAATTCCTGCCACTGCCTTACCATTCCGAGATAGCCATTATTCAATATCGCCACCTTGACATTAATCCTATTGCAGACGCAGGTAGCGAGCTCCTGGATATTCATCTGTATGGAACCGTCTCCGGCTATATCGAAAACCACGCTGTCTGGTTTCCCTACCTTCGCGCCCATTGCTGCGGGGAAACCAAACCCCATTGTCCCCAGCCCGCCTGACGAAATAAACGTGCGCGGGTAATCATACTGATACCACTGGGCCGCCCACATCTGGTTCTGCCCAACCTCCGTGGTAATAACGGCCTTCCCTTTTGTAGCTTCGCAAATCTGCTCTACGACATACTGCGGCTTTATTATATCCTTCTTGTCCTGATATTTAAGCGGGTATTTTTTCTTCCAGGACTCTATGGTCTTAAGCCACTCGGATGTATCGGGTAATTTATTTATATTTTCTATCAACTGACCCAAAATATTCTTCGCGTCCCCTACTATAGGTATATCCACCCTAACATTCTTGCTTATAGATGTAGGATCTATATCAATATGTATTATTTTGGCGTAAGGGGCGAATTTATCCAGACGCCCCGTAACTCTGTCATCGAATCTCGCGCCAACAGCGAGTATCAGATCCGCTTCCATAATAGCATGATTGGCGTAAGCTGTCCCGTGCATGCCAAGCATGCCAAGAGAAAGCTTATGGGTAGCCGGAAAACACCCTATGCCCATCAATGTCCACGTGATAGGCGCGCTTATCTTTTCCGTCAGCTTCCTTAATTCATGCCACGCTTCCGAACTGATAATCCCTCCGCCCGCGTAAACAAGGGGCTTCCTGGCAGAGGCTATCAGCTTGGCTGCTTTTTTAATCTGGCCCGGATGGCCAAACGAAGTCGGCTTATAACTTCTGATGTCGATCTCTTCTGGCCATATAAATTCCGTTTCCTGCTGTTGAATATCGGAAGGTATATCTATCAAAACCGGGCCCGGCCTTCCGCTCGAAGCGATATAAAATGCTTCGCGTATAGTCCTCGCCAGATCCTTTACGTCCTTGACAAGATAATTGTGTTTTGTTATAGGCCTGGTAACACCCGTAACATCGGCCTCCTGAAAAGCGTCGTTGCCGATTAAAAAACTCTTAACCTGGCCTGTAATCGCTATCATCGGGATTGAATCCATGTAAGCGTTAGCGATTCCGGTCGTAAGGTTCGTAGCTCCAGGGCCGGAGGTCGCAATGCATACCCCGACTTTCCCTGTCGCGCGGCTGTACCCATCCGCCGCGTGCGCCGCTCCCTGCTCGTGCCTGGTCAATATAAATTTCATATCGGCGTAATATAAAGCATCGAATATGGGCAGGACCTGGCCCCCGGGATAGCCGAATAAAACTTCGACGCCTTCTCTTTTCAAAGATTCTATTAATATTTTGGCTCCGTTAAGCTTCATAGTTATTCCAATATCGCGCCTTTTGACGGGGACGACACCATGCGGCTGTATCTCGAAAGCCAGCCGCTTATGGCCTTTGGCTTAGGCGCTTTCCATTTCTTGAGGCGCTTCTCTATCTCGGAATTCGGTAAATCCGCGCATATGCGCCTCTGTTTTATGTCTATCGTAATTATATCGTTATTTTTAATCACGGCTATCGGCCCGCCTTTACTGGCTTCGGGGGAAACATGGCCTATGCAGGGGCCTCTTGTCCCGCCTGAAAATCTGCCGTCTGTAATAAGCGCCACGTCGTTGGATAAGCCCATGCCCACTATCGCTGACGTAGGAGAAAGCATCTCTCTCATGCCAGGGCCTCCGGCAGGGCCTTCGTACCTGATAATAACCACATCTCCTTTTTTGATCTTCCCACCCAATATAGCGTTCATCGATTCTTCTTCGGAATCGAAAACCTTTGCCGTACCTTTAAAAAACATCGCATCTTCGCTGACCGCGCCCTGTTTGACTACGCACCCCTCAGGCGCGATGTTGCCCTTCAAGACAGCGATGCCGCCTTCTATTTTATAAGGATTGTCCAGCGGCCTTATAATATCTTCGTCGGAAACCTTGCTGAGCCTGGCAATCTCTTTTATGGATAAACCGCTCACGGTAGGGTTGTCGTTTAATTTTGGCTCAAGCCTATTTAAAACACCTGGTATGCCTCCGGCTATCTCCAGGTCCTCCAGAAAATATTCTCCCCCGGGCCTTAAATCCGCTATCTTCGGCGTAACCCTGCTCATCTTATCGAAGATATCGAGCGGCAGGGAAATACCGGCCTCCTTGGCTATTGCCGTAAGATGCAAAACCGTGTTTGTGGATCCGCCGAGCGCCATATCCGCCATTATGGCGTTCAGGAACGCTTTTTTATTCATGATGGAACGGGGCCTTATATTTTTTGAAACAAGGTCTATTATCCTCTTTCCGCTTTCGAAAGCTATCCTCAGCTTTTTACTGGATACCGCGAGAGAAGTACCGCATCCTATCAAAGACATGCCCATGGTTTCCGTAAGGCAGCTCATTGTATTGGCTGTGAAAAGCCCCTGGCACGAACCAGGGCCGGGACAGGCGTTCATCTCAAGCTCATCCATGTCTTCTTTCGAGATTTCCCCCTTCTTGAACTTCCCAACAGCCTCGAACGTATCTCTTACCAGATCCAGGCGCCTGCCTTTATAATTGCCTGTAAGCATAGGGCCTGCGGTAACTATAATAGTGGGTATATTCGTCCTCGCGCTTGCCATCAGCATGCCCGGCGTAATCTTATCGCAATTCGTCAGCAGGACAAGGCCGTCAAGCGAATATGCTCCTGCCATAGTCTCCACCATGTCGGCTATCAATTCTCTCGACGCGAGAGAATATCTCATGCCCGAATGGCCCATGGCTATACCGTCGCATATTCCCGGTATGCCGAAGACAAAAGGTTTTCCGCCTCCGGCGTAAACCCCGTTCTCGATAGCTCTTTCGAGAGAACGCATATGCATATGGCCCGGTATAAGGTCCGTAAAACTTGAGGCTATGCCTATAAAAGGCTTTTTCAGGTCATTACAGCACACGCCTGTGGCGTACAAAAGAGCCCTGTTGCCGGCCTTCGAAATGCCTTTTTTTATAATATCGCTACGCAATTTAAACCTCCTTAAAGAATCTCTATCTTGGCGCTTTTCCTCAAAACTTCTACAATCTTGCCTATCTCGTCTCTTTTGCGCTTGTTCTCCAAATACTTCCCTATATCCACGGAAACCTCGTCATATGTCAATGTATGAGCGAGTTTCTTATCCAGTACCTTTATTATATGATAGCCGAATTTGGTTTCTACCACAGGGCTGATCTGATCCTTTTCCATGCCAAAAGCGGCGTCTTCGAAGGGCTTGACCATTTCGCCCTTCCTGAAATAACCAAGATCTCCGCCGTTGGAAGCCGAACCGTCTTCCGAATTTTCCTTGGCAACCTTCGCAAAATCCTCGCCTGACATAATCCTAGCCCTCAACGCCTCTATCTTTTCCCTGGCTTTCTGCTTTTCTTCCGGGGCCGCTTTCTCGTCAACCTTTATAAGCACATGGCTTGCCCTGACTTCATCAGGAACATTCAGTTTGTCTTTATTCGCCTCGTATTCTTTTTTCTTCTCATCTTCCGTAACGGGGCTCAATTTGGAGAAAATATTCTTTTCCAAATATGTATTTATAGAAATCCCCTTTTTGATATCTTCCTTCAAGTCCTTAAGCTCAATGTTCCTTTCCTTCAATACTTTCTGAAACTCCTGTTCGGAGTTAAAACCCTTCTTGATGCTCTCCAGCTGGGAATTCACATCCTTGCTTAAATCCCCAAGCTTCACCTTCTGGCTCGCCTGGTATAACAGCTCCGCGGATACAAGCTCGTTGAGTATATCCTTTCTCAACTGGTCTTTTTCTTCCTCCTTTACGACGGCTCCGAACATCTTTTGATTCTCTATAAAATTATTAACGGCGGCGTCGAGTGTGGACTTCTTGATTCCCACGCCGTTAACCTTTGCCGCGAATATGTCTTTCTGGGAAGCCGCATTCGAAGAAACAAACGTAAACAACACAACCGCCGCAATAACCGCTATTGCCAGCCCAACGCTTCTAATACGCATAATATCTCCTTTTCTATAGCCGGGACAAATCCCCGGCTATTGACTTTTTATTATCTCATTTTAACAAATAAAATTCAATATATTTTATCTGGATATACTTATTATCTTGTATCGCAGGGCTCCGGCAGGCACCTTTATATTTACTATATCCCCGGCCTTGCAGCCTAAAAGAGCCTTTCCCACGGGAGAGGATATCGATATCTTGCCTTCAGCGTAATCAGCCTCATCTTCCGTTACCAGCATGTAATTTACATCTTCTTTCGAATCTATATCCACCAATTTCAATTTGGCGCCTATATACGCCTTATCCGAGGATATATTCTCGTTATCCACTATCCTGGCCGTAAGAATCTTTTCCTCGAGCTCCCTGATCTTTTTTTCGTTCAACGCCTGGGACTGCTTCGCGGAGTCGTATTCCGCGTTTTCGCTTAAATCCCCGAGCTGTCTCGCTTTCTCGAGAGCCGCCGCTATTTCCTTGCGTTTTACGGCCTTGAGTATCTTCAATTCCTCTTTAAGCTTATCGCATCCATCCCTTGTCAAAAATGTGCCTTCGGACATAAGCTCCTCCTATTTGTACACCCTGGGAACCCGGCGGCCTATATTGCACAACACCTCATAGGGTATTGTATTGATAAGCCTGGCAAGCTCTTCCGCCCTTATAATCTCATCGGCCTGACTGCCTATAAGAATAACATCATCCCCTATCTTTACATTTTTTAGATGGCCGGTATCTACCATGCACATATCCATGCAAACCCTGCCCACTATAGGGCAGCGAACGCCGTTTATCAAAACATGGGCCTTGTTCGAAAAATGCCTTGAGTATCCGTCGCCGTAACCGATAGGTATAGTGGCTATTTTTGTAGATCTTTCGGTCACATAGGTCATGCCATAACTTATACCGCGGCCTTTAGGCATCGATTTCAAATGCGTAATCTTTGTCCTCAAAGTAAGCGCCGGCCTTAAAAGTATATTTTTCATCAGGCTTTCTTTAGGGTATATGCCGTACATCATGAGGCCCGGCCTTACCATATTCAGATGGCTGTCCTTGAAGTCTATAAGGCCCATGCTGTTAGCGGTATGTTTTACTGGTATGTTTATATGGTTATCCAGCAGTCTTTCCGCAAGCTTCTTGAAATTCTTTATCTGGTTATAAGTGAAAACCTTGTCAGCCTCGGCATTCGGGAAATGCGTAAAAATCCCGTCTATTATAATATTTTTCAATCCCGCTATCTTTTTTATAAACTCTATCGCATCCTCATGCCAGAATCCAAGCCTGCCCATGCCGGTATCTATTTTTATATGCACCTTTATTTTTCTATTTCTGGATCGAGCAAGCTTAGAAAGCCGCCTGGGAATATCCAGGTCGGAAACTGTCTGGATCACATTAAACCTGAGAACCCCTTCTGTCTCCTGAGGCAGGATGGCTCCTATGACAAGTACAGGCTTATGTATCCCTATGCCGCGCAATATAGCGGCCTCGTCGAGAGACGCTACTCCGAAATAATCCACGCAATCCGCTATAGCCTTCGAGACCTCTTTTATCCCGTGGCCATAAGCGTCTGCCTTCACTACCCCGAGTATCTTCGTGCCGCCTTTGACGATATGGCTGACTATCTCCAGATTATGCCGGATAGCGCCAAGGTCTATTTCCGCTAATGTGGGCCTGTAAAATCTCATGGTTTTCTTATCTGGCAATCTTCGGGGTACAGGTATAAAGGCGTAAGCTTGTCAAGATTTGCCTTTTTAGCCTTTTTAATTTTCTCGAAACCGAGTTTTATAAGACTGCCCGCTCCCGGATACCAGTATTCTTCGTTTAAAAAAACGGCTTTTTTATTCACGCTCGATATATTATCTTTGTAGAGAGGCACTCCGTCGCCCAGCAAAACAGCAGGGCCTTTTACTTTCCTCATAAGCCTGTCTATGGGCAATACCATATAGTCCGACAGCCTTAAAATCCTGCCGGCTTTCCTTCTGTAGATAGCCGCGTAAACCTGGCCTCTTTTCGCGTCTATTATAGGAATGATATATTTATCCTTTTCCCGGGCATTGCAGGCAATGGAATCCATGCTTGCCACGCCAACACACGGCCTTCCCGAGGCCAAGCCAAAACCCTTTACCGCGCTGACGCCTATCCTGAGCCCTGTAAACGAACCAGGCCCAAGGCCTATTACGAAAGCGTCTATCCTGTTTATGGGCACCCTGTATTTTTCTAAAAGCTTTTTTATCTTCGGCACGAGCTCGCTGGCATGCCTTCTGTCCAGGAGATAAGATTCTTCTTTTATTATATCCTTATCTTCGCTTAAGGCAATGTTCAGAAATTTCGAACTTGTGTCAATTCCTAAAATCTTCAATCGACACCTCTCTTTTATCGGCGCCCCTGAATTTGAATTTCACCAAAATATGTTTTTCCGGTAAAATCGGGGCCATCCTTTCCGCCCATTCTATTACAGTAACGCCATCTCCGTAAACATATTCTTCTATAGCCAGATTTTCTATTTCTTTAAGATCGCCCAACCTGTACAGGTCAAGATGATATAACGGCACGTCCCCTTCATATTCCCTTATCAATACAAATGTCGGGCTGTTTATCCGCTTCGGGTCTTTTACGCCGAGCCCCTTGCCTATGCCTTTAGTAAAAGTTGTTTTCCCGCTTCCAAGGTTCCCGGAGAGGGCGATTACGTCTCCGGGCCTCAAAACCTTCGCCAGCTTTTCGCCGGTCAGCATCGTCTCTTCCGCGCTATTAGTTATCATATAACAATCTCATCGCTATCTCCCCGCTAAGTTTACAAAACGAGTATTGCTTGAAGTGTAAACTTATCAGAAGTGCGTAAAACCCGCGGGTTTGATTTTTTTCGATTTCCCGCTCTTTCTTTCGAGAGAAAAACCATACCTTGAACTGCGTATACCGCCTATCCTTGAAAGCCTGGTCTTAAACGGCCAGATATTTTCCAACCTTGCCGCCTGCCGCCTGGGTAACGTAAAAATAAGCTCGAAATCCTCGCCGTCCCTGACGGCCGAATCGAATCCCGCGGCATCTTTGGAAACAGGTACTGTTTTTTCGTAGATTACCGCGCCCTTGCCGCTCTCTTCCAGTATATGCCCGAGATCGGCCAAAAGCCCGTCGGACACATCTATCATCGAGTTAATCTTAAAATTCTTTACCAGAAATCTTGCTTCTTCCAGCCTGGGGTTAAAATTAAAATGCCTGTCTTTTATAGACCCGCCTATACTGCCTGTTACAAAAATAGCGTCTCCTTCTTTAGCCCCGCTTCTTAAAACCAGATTCTTTTTTTCCACTTCGCCCAGCATCGCTATGTTTATGATTATCTTGCCGGAGCCGACAGTATCGCCTCCAACCATATATACCTTGAACTTCTTCGCTGTATCTTTTATGCCTCTATATAATTCATCCGTATATTCAGTATCCAGCCCTCCCGGCGCGCCTAAAGATACCACAAAAAAAGCAGGCCTGCCGCCCATCGCGGCTATGTCGCTTATATTGCAGGATACGGATTTCTTTCCCACGAGATATGGCCTATGGCTTCTATAGAAATGCCTGCCTTCGACAAGCATGTCTGTAGTAAACAATAAATATCTATTGCCCGCATATTTAAGCACAGCCGCATCGTCGCCTATGCCTCTTATCACATTTTTATGCAGGCTCGGCCCTTTGGAAATCCTATTTATAAAATTAAACTCTCCCAATTTGTCCAGGCGCATAAATGCCTTTATCGGTTATTATCGCGGTAATCAGGCTGGCGGGCGTAACATCAAAAGCCGGGTTATACGCCTTAGCGCCGACAGGCGCCGTCTGCTTAGGCCCTATGCGCAGAATTTCGCCTCTGTCTCTTTCTTCGATAGGGATATCCCCGCCTGACTTTATGTTTTTATCTATTGTAGAGCCGGGGGCGGCTACATAAAAAGGTATACCGTGATATTTCGCCAGGATCGCCAGGGCGTATGTGCCTATTTTATTGGCGGAGTCGCCATTCCGTGCGATCCTATCCGCTCCCACGATAATCTTTGTAATGCCTTTATTTTTCATAGCGCTCGCCGCCATATCATCGCATATAAGCGTGGCGTCTATGCGATTCCGCATCAATTCCCACATCGTAAGGCGCGAACCCTGCATCAGAGGCCTTGTCTCGTCCGCGTAAACCTTGAATCTTTTACCTTGTTTCTTCGCTTCATAAAGCACGGAAAGCGCCGTGCCCTGGCCGGCAGTAGCCAAAATGCCGGCATTGCAATGCGTGAGTATCACATCGTTGTTTTTTATCAGCTTTGCCCCATTTCTGCCAATCGCAACACACATATCCTTATCTTCCTGCAAAATTTTTAAGGCTTCCTTCAAAACTGATTTTTTGACTTTTGTAATTACCTTATCCGGCTCCATGAGCCGCCTCGCATGGCGGCTTACGGAGCCGGATTTTGATTCCATCCTGTCTAGCGCCCAAAACAAATTCACGGCGGTAGGCCTGGTTCCTCGAAGCTTATTAGCTGCTTTTTTCAAATCCTTGCGTAAGCCGTCTATCGTCTTTGCCTTTGACGTAACGCAAGCCAAAGCATAGCCCAGCGCCACAGCCACTCCTATGAGCGGCGCCCCTCTTATTCTTAATTTTTTTATTGCCTCGCACAGCATATCTATATCCCCGCAAGCCTCATACTTAAGCCTCGCGGGCAATTCTGTTTGATCTATGAAAATTATCCTGCCGCCTTTCCATTTTACAGGCTCTATCATAATCCAAAACCTCTCGCTAAAAAATTGCGTTTCAATTCTATCGCTTTATACGGGCAGACCTCGTGACAGCACATGCACCTGATGCATTTCTTTAAGTCCACTATCGACTCTTCCGAATTTATGGTTATGGCCGATACAGGGCAGGTATCCCTGCATATCATGCATTTTTTGCAGATTTTTTCATCTATACGAGGCCCAAACTTTACAAATCCGGCTGCAAATTTGGCAAAAGGCCCGAGAACAGTTATTAATCTTGGCCTTCCCGGAACCTCGAAATCATTTATTAAACTCTCTTTTAGGCTTTCTCCCGATATTTCGATATTCCTCAAATCCGCTTCCCCAAGTTTTCTTTTATGCGCTTCCTTTGTAGTCAAAATATCGAACGGCTTCCTGCCTATCAATTCCGAGAATACGGCATCTATAGCCACGCTGTCTTCGCCTGCTATTAAAAAACCGGTATTCCTCGTCCTTCCGGCGGCAGGCCCTGCCTGATCCATGCTTACTATGGCATCCATCAAAACCAGCGCAGGCTTCGCTATCTCGAACGTATCTATCAAAACCTTTGCGAACTCCTCGGGGCTTGGGAATCTTTTATGAAGTTCGCTTTTGTGAAGCCCTGCCACAACGCCATACATATTTTTAACGGCTCCGGTAATACCCATCAGGCTGTGCGTCTTCATTTTTGGCAGGTTTATAATTTTGTCGCATTCAAAAACATAAGACGCTATTGGAATGCCGTTGACCACCCTTATGTCTTTTGCCTCTTTCAATTCCACGCCCTCTTCTTTCGCAAGCGCCGCCAATCCGGAACCCTCATAAGCCATGGCAGGGCTTATCGAGCCGCCTGGATTATCGCCTATTAAAGGCACGGCGCCGCAGCCCCTGACCGATTTTACGACAGCCCTTATTACCTCGAGATGCGTGCAGACGGCGTCTTCAGGCAAGCGGGCCGAAAGGATATTGGGCTTGATAAGCGCCTTTTCGCCTTTTTTTACAAAAGCGCCTATCCCGCCTAAAAGATCGAAAGCCTTTTCTACTGCCCGCCCCACCCCTGCCTTTTCATAATCCTTGCATTTTACTATCGCAACCCGCGTCTTCATCCGCTAAGCTTTCCTAAGTTTACACTTCAAGCAATACTCGTTTTGTAAACTTATTTTAACAGCTCCTTGATAAAAAATACCAGGCACACTATGATAGAATTATGAAGTATGTGAACCGATATAGACGCTACAAGCGAGCCCGTTATCTCATACAAAAATGCCATTAAAACGCCCAGTATCAGTATAGGAAGAAAACCCACTATATTTGTATGCAGCGCGCTGAATAAGATACTGCTTAACAATACCCCGACAATTATTCCAAAACGTTTTCTCGCCGCGCTATATAAAAACCCCCTGAAAAACATCTCCTCTATTACAGGCCCTAAGATAGAGACGAATATCGTAAAAAACAGGATTACATTGCTCCTTTTTTCCTCAAAAAACATTTCGAATACGGGCTGGGGAGGCGGCTTATAACCTATCGCGTCCAGAAACAGCATGGATAATATCAGGGTCACGACCAAGATAGGCAGTATGAACACATAGGCGGTGATGCCTGATAAAATATTTTTATAAAAGGCCTTTGACGACATGCCGATAGCGGATAGGTTTTCGCCGTATCTCACCAGGACAAAATATAATATCGCGGCGCCGGCTATTATATCTATAAAAAATGTGCCGAGCATCATCCGCAGGTTGTCACCTATACCGAGATTAAGCGGCTTTAGGATAATAGGCCCTGCCGCGCCAAGCATATAACCTGAAAATACGACTATGATAACAACCCTGGCTATATCCGCGAGGCCCCAGGATACGGGCTTCCTCACGGCAACATCCCTCGGTATAACTTCTTTTCTGCCAAATAGAAAAACTAGATTCATCGCGGCGCCGGCCATAAGCATGAATAATCCCGCAAAAATGCCGTATTTAAAAAATACCGCGCTTGGTTTCTTTGATTCAAAAAATAGCCTGACCTTTTCTTCCGTAACGCCCAAATCGTTGAATGTCATCGAGGAAATACTCTTTTTAGCCGGAACACTCTCTCTGCGCGCATGAGGCATGCCAAGCAGATGTATGCCAAATATAAAAATAACCATCCAGAGATATATCCGTTCTTTTTTAATAAGCTCTAACATTTTGGCAATTTAAAAAGCCTGACAGCGTTTTCCGTAGTTATCTTAGCGACTTCGTCGAAATCCAGCCCTTTTATCCTTGAGATCTCTTCCGCGACATATCTGACATGCATAGGCTCGTTGCGCTTCCCCCTGAAATCCTGGGGCGCAAGAAACGGCGCGTCAGTCTCGAGAAGGAGCCTGTCCATGGGCGCCAGTTTTATAATATCTCTCAGCCTGCCCGCGTTTTTATAGGTAATATTGCAGGTAAAAGAAATAAACAAGCCCATAGCAAGGCATATTTTCAAAAATTCCTCATCTCCGGAAAAACAGTGCATTACGCCGTTAACCCGTCCGCCGATGACATTTTTTAAAATATCTATCGTATCCACATGGGCATCGCGGTTATGTATTATCAGAGGAAGGTCGGCGGCCTTCGCAATTTCCAAAATTCTGATAAACAGTTTTTTCTGATTCTCTATTGATGAAATATTTTTGTAATAATCAAGCCCGATTTCCCCTATTGCCGCTATCTTCGGCTTGCCCAGTAATCCCGAAAAAAGTTTAATGTCATTATCGCTTACCCTGTCAGCCTCATGGGGATGGATACCTATAGCGGCATAAATAAAATCATTAGCCTCCGCAATCTGTATAGAGCGCGATGAGCCTTCCAGGCTGGAGCCGACATTTATTATAAAGCTTATCCCGTTATCCGCGGAACGCTTCAAAACAATTTCTCTGTCATCCTGAAAATCCTTAAAATCCAGATGGCAATGCGTATCTATCAGCATAGAGGAGACATTTTCCTGAGTTTTTCTATTATAGGAGGGATCTCTGCCAGGCAATAGTCTACGTCCTCTTCCGTGTTCTCATAACCAAAAGAGAACCTCACGGATCCCTGAGCTATATCAGGAGGGACTCCCATTGCCGTCAATACATGCGATGGCTCAAGAGACCCTGAAGTGCAGGCAGAACCTGTAGAAGCATATATACCTTTCATGTCAAAGTTCAACACCATCGACTCGCCTTCTACGTATCTGAAACTGATGTTAAGAGTATTCGAAAGCCTCTTTTCCGGATGGCCGTTAAGATATATCTCTTTAAGTTCTTTGTTAAGCCCATCCCACATTTTTTTTGTAAGTTTTTTCAAATAAGCTTCGTTCTTTTTCATATCCCTTATGGCTATTTCTACGGCCTTCGCGAACCCTATGATGCCAGGGACGTTTTCCGTGCCCGCCCTTTTGCTTCTTTCATGGTGCCCGCCGTGCTGAAAAGGCGTCACCCTTACGCCCTTTCTTAGATATATTGCGCCTATCCCTTTCGGGCCATAAACCTTGTGCCCGGAAAAAGAACAAAGGTCGGCTCCAAGCTCTTCCACATCTATCGGCAGTTTACCAAGCGCCTGCACAGCATCCGTATGAAAATATATCTTGTTCTCTCGCGCTATCCCCGCGATCTCTTTTATGGGTTGTATAGTGCCTGTCTCATTATTGGCCATCATAATAGATATAAGAATTGTGTCTTTTCTTATAGCGTCTTTCAATTTATCCATATCCACCATGCCATACTTGTCCACGGGAAGATAAGTTACGTCGAAGCCCAGTTCTCTTTCGGCAAACCTGCACGGCTCCAGAACCGCCAGGTGCTCTATGCCGGATGTTATTATGTGCCTCCCTTTATTAAGATTCGCCATAGCTATGCCTTTTATGGCAAAATTATCCGCTTCGGTGCCTCCGGAAGTAAATATAATATCCGCCGCCTCTGTGCCTATGGCGTTTCCTATTGTCTCTCTCGCGCCCTCTATTGCCTGTTTTGCCTTGTGGCCTATCGAATATACGCTCGAGGCATTGCCGTATTCCTCCGAGAAATACGGCATCATGGCGTCTAACACCTCTTTATGGACAGGCGTTGTGGCATTGTGATCTAAATATATTTGTCTCATACATAAACTCCTTATAAGTTTACACTTCAAGCAATACTCGTTTTGTAAACTTACGCTGATTTAATCGGTTTCTATCCTCGGGAACAAGGGCGCGCCTTTATTTATCTTGATTCCGGGCTTAAGCAATCCCCATTTTAAACCGCTGAAATCCATTTTTCCGGCGTTCTCGATACCAAGCTGTCCGGCTATTTTGATTGATGTAGCCGGCATAAACGGCATCAACGATACCGATATTATCCTCAATATCTCGCAAAGGTCATACATCATATCCTTCAATTCGTCCTGTTTATTTTCCTTCGCCAGTTTCCACGGCGCCTTCTGCTCTATGAATTTATTTGCGGTACTGATCACATCCCATATGCTATTTAGGCAGCGGCTGAAATCCATATTGTCCATGCCCTTTTTGATCTCGGAATCCAGCAGGCCGGATTTATCGATAAGGGTTTTGGTGATCTCATCGGAAAATTTCAAATCTCTTCTTTCCGGAACCGCCCCCGCGAAATACTTTTCTACCATAGATAAAGTCCTGTGCAGAAGGTTGCCAAGGTCATTCGCGAGATCGCTGTTGATCCTAGAGATAAGCGCCTCTTCCGAAAACGCGCCGTCCGCGCCAAACTGCACCTCTCTTAAAAGGAAATATCTGTACGCATCGACTCCGAACTTATCCGCCATCTCGATCGGATTCACGATATTACCCTTTGACTTGGACATTTTGTCCCCGCCCACTTTCCACCAGCCATGGGCAAAAATCGTCTTCGGCAATTCCAAGCCCGCGGCATGAAGCATTATAGGCCAGTTAACGGCGTGCATCCTTAAGATATCCTTGCCAATAATATGCGCGTCGGCAGGCCAATATTTCCTGAACTTCTCCTCATCGCTTCCGTATCCGCACACGCTTATGTAATTTAAAAGCGCGTCAAACCACACATATGTCACATGATCTTTGCTGAACGGTATCTCTATGCCCCACGCGAGCCTCGACTTCGGCCTTGACACGCACAAGTCATTCAAGGGATTTTTTAAAAAACCCAGAACCTCGTTGCGCCGCATCGCCGGCAATATAAAGTCATCATGCGACTCTATATACCTCACGAGCCAGTCCTGGTATTTCGAAAGCCTGAAGAAAAAATTCTTCTCCTTTATATATTCGACTTTTCTCTGGCAGTCCGGGCAATTTCCGTCCACAAGCTGGGTTTCTATCCAGAAACTTTCGCACGGCGTACAATACCAGCCGCTGTACTCGCCTTCGTACAAGTCCCCGTTTTTATAGAACATCTCCAATATATCTTTTACCACTTTCTCGTGCCGCGGCTCTGTCGTGCGGATGAAATCGGTATAACCTATTCCCAGCTTTTCCCATAACCCGAGGAACACAGGCACTATCGTATCTACGAATTCCTTGGGTTCCATGCCTTTTGCCTGGGCCGCGTCTTTTATTTTCTGCCCATGCTCGTCGGTTCCGGTGGCGAACATAACCTCACAGCCCATGAGCCGTTTATATCTCGAAATCGTATCGCAGGCTATGTTCGTATAGGAATGGCCTATATGAGGCGCGCTGTTTACATAATATAACGGGGTGGTAATGTAAAATTTCTTCATTTATTGTAATCCAATTCTATATGCTTTCCTTCTTCCAGCTCCACGAGCACTTTACGCTTGAGCGCATTTACGCTTATGACCTTCCCTTTACCTTCGGCCAAGGTTATCTTTTCCCCTTCTCTCGGCAGGCCTTTCAGATACTTTTTGTAATTCTCGTATTCATAGGAAAGACAGCACATAAGCCTGCCGCATACGCCGGAAATCTTGGTAGGGTTCAAAGACAGGTTCTGTTCTTTCGCCATCCTGATCGTAACCGCGTCAAAGCCTTTTAGGAAGCTGGCGCAGCAAAGAGGCCTCCCGCAATGACCGAATCCGCCAAGCATCCTCGCCTCATCCCTGACGCCTATCTGTTTCAATTCTATGCGCACTTTGAAAATATGCGCCAGGTCTTTAACCAATTCCCTGAAATCTACCCTGTCTTCGGAGGTAAAATAAAAAATAAGTTTTGTGCCGTCGAAAGAATACTCGGCGTCGATGAGTTTCATGTCCAGCTTGCGCTCCTGTATCTTCCTGACGCATATCTGGAATGCCTCTTTAGTGCGCTTTTTGTTCTCGTTTATCTGATTGACATCCTGCTGAGTGGCGACGCGTATAATTTTTTTCAAAGGCTTCTTAAGATCTTCTTCGGAAACCTTTTCAGGCATGCTTATGACCTGCGCATAGTCCTGACCGCGCTCCGCGTCTATTATCACATAATCGCCTACCTTGGTATCCAGCCCATTTGCGTCATAAAAAGCGATGTTCCCGGATTCCCTTATCCTTAATTCCAAAATTCCATGCATATCTATTGCCTTTCTAATTCAAGCGCCATGTTGAAAAGCGCCATCTTTGGATTTATATTTTTCCTTATGCGGTTTATGGCCGTCATAACGCTGGATATGTCCCTCTCCAGCTTGGCCGGGGAAAACCTGGCAGAATAAGAGCGTATTTCTTCCGCTCTGTCCGCGTTCAGAAAAATATTTTTGTCTTCCGTAAATTTCGACACGAGCAAATCCCTGTACCAGGATAAGAGCATGCGCAGGGATTCATCCAGGTCAGAATATTTTTTTTCGTCGCAAACATCCTCTCTGAACAAGGCCCTTTTCCTGAAGAAAAAATCGTTCAGCATCCTGTCCCTTTCCCTGATTTCATCATTATCCTTAAAGGCGATTGCCCTGCCATGACTGCCAAGCGCCATATGAGAAAACAGAACAGCCTCATCTTCGCTGAAACCATGCCTTTCTACGAGAAGCGCCTGAATCTGAGCCTGGGTCATAAGATTGAACTTAACCAGCCTGCATCTGGAAATAACCGTGGGCAAAATCCCGGAGGCTCGCGAAGTAGTCAATATGAATATTTGATTCTCGCGGGGTTCCTCAAGGATTTTCAACAAGGCATTCTGAGACTCCTCGTTCATATCCTCGGCTTCGGTTATTATAAAAATCTTTTTCCCGGACTCATAAGGTTTCAAGCTCGCCTGATATATTATTTCCCTTATCTTGTCTATCTTGATAAAGCTGGATTCCTTTTCTTTTTGAATAATAAAAACATCCGGATGATTCAGGGAATTTATCTTATTGCATGGAATGCATTCCTCGCACGCATCCTGTCCTTTTCTTTCGCAGTTTATGGCCTTGGCAAATTCAACAGCCGCGGAGCGCTTTCCGACCCCATCCGGCCCAACAAAAAGATAAGACCCGTCAATTTCATCCTTTTCCAGCATGCCGCGCAATAATTTTATTGCCCTGTCCTGTCCCGCAATATCCTTCAATGACATATATTAAAGACTGCCTTTCTGATTTCTTCCTGTGTCCGGCCTATCTCACCGGTAGAAGATAAAACCCTCACTCTTTTCGGCTCTTTCCTGGCTATGGAAAGATACCCGTTCCTGACCTTATTGTGGTAGGAGATTGATTTCCGCTCCATTCTGTCTTTTGCCCTGCCGGCTCTTAAAAGCCCTGTTTTCGCGTCTATATCCAGTAAAAATGTGATGTCAGGCTTCAGGCCGTCCGTAGCGATTCCGGCTATATTGCTTATAATCTCCAAGCCCATGCCTCCGGCATAGCCCTGGTAAGCAATGGTAGCGTCTGTAAACCTGTCACATACCACTATCCTTCCATGCCTGAGCGCGGGTAAAATCTTCTCTTTAACTATCTGCGCCCTGGCTGCCATGTATAAAAACATCTCGCAGGCAACATCCATGCCTTTATTCTTCGGGTCTAAAAGTATTTTGCGTATCTTTTCGCTGATCAATGTCCCGCCCGGTTCGCGCGTATGCAGGACTTTAAAGCCTTTTCTGCGCAAAAACCCGCATAGTAATCTGGAATGTGTTGTCTTGCCGCTTCCCTCAGGCCCTTCGAATGTTATAAATACCCCACGTTTTGACATAAATGACTAATTTTGCGCTTGGGCCATTCGGCACTGAATTGTTTTAACCACTGTAAGTTTACATTTCAAGCAATACTCGTTTTGTAAACTTATTTCCTCCTCCAGGCCGTGCCATCCTTTGTATCCTCTAAAATAATGCCTTTTTCTTCCAATTCTTTTCTGATCTTGTCTGCTTCTTTGAAATCTTTATTCTTCCTGGCTTCGCCTCTGCTCTTAATAAGCAGATTAATATCCTCAGCAGTAATTGTCTCGCTAAGTTCCAAGCTAAAATGCCTTGGCCCTTCGAATAATCCTAAAACTTTCCCCAAGTCAATCAGGGTCTTTTTTGCATATCCTATTTTCTGTATATTTTCTATATTTTTATTGATAAACAGCACTAATTCGAAAATAATGCCTAATGCCTGGGCTGTGTTAAAGTCATCGTCCATAACCTCTTCGAATTTCAAACGATACGCATCGATATCTTTATTCGAAGATATTTCTTCTTTTATATTTTTTAGCTTTTCCATTAATATGATAATTCTCTCGTATGCCTTTTTCGCCTCTTCCATCTTCTCCCACGAAAAATCTACAGGATGGGAATAGTGCGTCTGTAAAAATAATATTTTCAGTACATCGGCAGGATATTTTGTCAGTATATCCTCTATGGTAATAAAATTCCCGAGGGATTTTGCCATCTTTTCTTTATTAATGGTCAGAAGGCCGTTATGGATCCAATAACGGGCGAATTTCTTCCCCGCTCCCTCCGATTGGGCGGTTTCATTTTCGTGATGCGGAAAAACAAGGTCTATGCCTCCTCCGTGTATATCGAACTCATCTCCTAATATGTCGGAACTCATTGCGGAGCATTCGATATGCCAGCCTGGCCTGCCGCTCCCCCACGGGCTCTGCCAGGACGATTCGCCCTCTTTCGCGGATTTCCACAAGGCAAAATCCAGGGGGTCTTTTTTATTCTCGCCCGGAGTAATCCTCGCGCCTGATTCCAGCATCTCGAAACTCTGGTTGGATAATTTGCCGTATCTATTCGCTTTCCGCACATCGAAATACACATCGCCGCCGGACACGTAAGCCGCCTTCCGTTCTATCAATATATTTATAAAATCTATCATCTTATCGATGTACTCCGTGGCTTTCGGCTCTACATTAGGCTTCTTAATACCAAGCTTACTCATGTAATCGTGATAAACATTGAGATATTTATCCGAAACATTTTTTACCGCGATATTCAAATCCTCTCCCTTGAATTCCTCTTTTGCCTTATTGATTATTTTATCGTCGACATCCGTGACATTCCTGACAAATGTGACATCATATCCTTTGTATTCAAAATAACGGCGAATGACATCGAACACGTACGCGCTTCTCGCATGCCCTATATGAGGGGAATCATAAACAGTAGGCCCGCACACGTACATCCCAACATGCCCGTCTTTGACGGGAATAAATTCCTCTTTTCTGCGCGTAAGTGTATTGTATATCTTAATAGCCATAAATTAAAATCCGAAATTCGAATATCTAAATCCTAAACATTGTGCGAGAACTTCGTATCTCGGATTTCGTGTTTCGGTTTTAGAATTTAACATATCACGCCAGGCATGCTACAGCATATGCCGCGAGCGCCTCGCCTCTTCCGATAGCCCCGATGCCTTCCTGCGTGGTGGCTTTTATGCTCACATTATCCACAGTTATGCCAAGGGAACCGGAGATCTCTTTTTTCATCCTGTCCTTAAAAGGCGCTATCTTGGGATCTTCCAGAATAATCACGGAATCCACATATTCGATCATCATGCCTTTTTCCCGTATTTTGCGCGAAACTTCTTTCAATAATTCCAGGCTGGATATATTCAGGTACCTGTCGTCATTCACCGGAAACTGATGGCCTATATCATCCAGGCCGGCCGCCCCAAGGATCGCGTCGCATATCGCGTGAAGAAGCGCGTCTCCGTCAGAATGGCCTTCCAGGCCTTTTATATGCGGGATTTCGACTCCTCCGAGCATAAGAGGCCTCCCATCTACAAATCTGTGGATATCATAACCAATCCCAACTCTCATAAAAACTCCTTCAAGAGGTTTTTTGCCAATTCCAGGTCCTCTTTTGTGGTGATCTTTATATTGCTGTACGAACCCATTACGATCTTCGGCTTCACGCCGATTCTTTCAACAAGCGCGGAATCGTCTGTCGCCTTAATATTTTTCTTTACGGCTATTTTATATGCCTTTTCTATCAGGTGTTTTTCAAAAACCTGAGGCGTCTGCGCTTCCCAGAAATTTTCTCTCGAAGGGGTATTCGCGATAAGACCGTCATTGCCGACAAATTTTAAAGTCGGTTTTACCGGGACAGCCGCCACCACAGCGCTGAACCTGGAAACCTCTTTTAATAACTTCCTTATAAGCCCGTCCGTGACAAAAGGCCTTATGCCGTCATGAATCAGCACATAATCCATATCACGCGAAACAAGCTTCAGCGCATTATAAACAGAATCACTGCGGAATTTGCCTCCCGCTACAAGCCTTGCCTTCTTGATATTGTATCTCTCGACTATTTCTCTTCTTGCCTTGCCTAATTTATCTTTTCCTACACTGACCAATATTTCTCTTATATTTTTATTTTTGGAAAGCGCTAATAAGGTGCGGGCAAGTATCGGCTTATTGCCAAGATTTATATAGGGCTTCTGTATTTTTGATTTTAACCTGGTGCCTGCGCCTGCGCTCGGGACAATGGCCGCTACTTTCATTTACTGTTTCTCTTGTTATCATCCGATAATTTTCCGAATATCATCCTGCCCGCGGCTGTCTGAAGCACACTGCCCACAACCACGCTTACATTCTGGCCTATCAATCTTCTGCCGTTATCTACGACTATCATGGTCCCGTCTTCCAGATACCCAACCCCCTGGTTATATTCCTTGCCTTCCTTGATAAGCCTGATTTCAAGCATCTCCCCGGGCAGAACAACCGGCCTTAAAGAATTGGCAAGCTCATTTACGTTCAATACCCTTACGCCCTGTATTTCCGAAACCTTATTCAGATTATAGTCATTGGTGAATATCTTCGCTCCCAGCACCTTTGCTAATTTTATAAGCTTTAAGTCGACCTCTTTTATATCCGGAAAATCATCGTTATGTATCTTTATGTCTATATTCTGGCTTTTCTGCAGTTTTCCCAGGATATCCAGCCCTCTTCTGCCCCTTTCGCGTTTCAGGGAATCGGAAGAATCCGCTATCTGCTGTAATTCCTTCAGCACAAAACGCGGGACGATAAATTTCCCGTCCAAAAAACCTGTTTTGCATATATCCGCTATCCTGCCGTCTATGATGACGCTTGTATCCAGAAGTATTATGTCATCTTTCTGATCCTGCCTAGAAAATTTGACATATGGCACTATTATATTGAATTCATCCCTGCCGCGCATGGCCATTATCATCCCGAGATAGCAAAATATTAACGTAAGCACAACGCGCAAAGAATACACAAGATTTTTGTCCAGAGAAATAAGCGCCATAGTGTCGGAAACAAGCTTAGCCATTATAAGCCCGAACAGCAGTCCGAAAACAGCGGACGAAAGGCCCCTCACGGAAACATTTCTCATGGTAAACTCGAGGACGATTATGAGTATCGCCACAAGAAAGCCAAGCAGTGCGCCTAACGCGCTGAAATCAGACACCCCTGCCTGCGCAAATGAACCTACCTGAAAACCTATTATCACGCTCAACACAACAAAAAAGATCCTTATAAATATTAAAGTCATTACCTGCCTCCAAAATTTTGTGAAACAAATTCTGATTCCGCCTCGTGCCGAGGCGCCCGCGCGCCGAACACTCGGCGCCGAGGCAAGCCGCTATTTATTTTTTCTTACTGCCTCTGGGCTCGGGCGGCTTGAACAAAAGTTTCCACGGATGCGCTTTTATATCGAGTATCATCTCGTCGATATGCCTGTACAAAGTATCGTCCGACATAAGCCTCCCGATCGTACCCTTGCCCTGCCTGGCGTAAGCCAAGAAATCCCTTAAATCCCCTGTCAGCGCCTCCATATTGATAACCGTATTCCTTAAAGAAGCTCTCATCTTCTCGTCTCCGGCAACCCCATTTACGGATTCCGTGAGGGCGCCTATTTTTTCTATAAGCTCTTTGGTAGACCTGGCAAGCTCTTCTGTGGACACTGGATCCTGCCCTCTTAAGGTATCGCCTTTCTGCAAAAGCCTCATGTCCCTGGTGCCGGGAGAGATCTCAAGATATTTTTCCCCCAAAAGCCCAAGCGTGTTGATAGACGCTTTCGCGTTTTCATTGATCCATGTATTCTGGGACACCCATGCGGTCAGTTTAACGAGAGGCTTGTTTTCCTTTTCATCGAAATAAATGTTTATATCCTGCACCTCGCCCACTTCCACGCCCGAATAGCGCACAGGCGCTCCGATACCTATGCCGTTCGCGAAACTAAAGACTATGTTGATATTATACCCGCGCTTAACGCTGTAAAAATTGCCTATAGAAAATATTATTACCGAAAGTATGACTATGCCTATAAAAATAAATATGCCGACCTTCAACTCAAAATTCATCCTTGTAAACATTGGCACCTCCCAAAATTTTATGAAATACAATTTTGATCCCGAGCCCCTCGCCGCATCATTCTTACTCGCTATCGGCTCGGGACGAGGGACGCATCATGCATCTTCAGTTATCGGGCCTTTTGCCGCGCCTGTTATAAACTGCTTGACTACAGGATCCTTTGTGCTTTTGATTTCATCCGGCGTTCCTATAGTTATAATCCTGCCTTTATACAACATAGCTATCCTGTCGGCTATCTTGAAAGCGCTGATCATGTCATGCGTGACGATAATAGACGTTACATTCAGCTTATTATTCAAATCTATAATCAAGTCGTTGATGGCGTCTGCCATTATCGGGTCCAATCCAGTGGTGGGTTCATCATATAATATGATTTTTGGATTATTGCAAATCGCGCGGGCCAGCCCAACCCTCTTTCTCATGCCTCCGCTCAGCTCGCTTGGCATAAGCTTCTCTATGCCCTTCAAGCCTACAAGCTCCAGGGAATTGGCCACCTTTTTTTCGATCTCCGCCTCGGGCGTACTGGTATGTTCTCTCAATGTAAACCCAACATTTTCCCCTACTGTCATAGAATCGAACAAGGCAGCCCCTTGAAAGAGCATGCCAAAGCTAAGCCTTAGCTTATCCATCTCGTCTTCCTCGAGCCTCGTAACATCATTCCCGTCTATGATAACCTGGCCAGCGTCGGGGTTTATAAGCCCTATTATATGCTTTAAAAGCACGCTCTTGCCGCATCCCGAGCGGCCTATTATTACGATAATCTCGCCTGAATTTATAATAAGGTTCAGATTATCCAGAACCTTAAGCCTGGTAAATGATTTGGAAAGGTTTATTATTTCTATCATATTTTTTTAACTTTCTGCATTAAATAAACGCGTAAGTTTACAAAACGAGTATTGCTCGAAGTGTAAACTTACAGCGGACAAAGCCGGCTAAAACGGTTAAAACAGTTCCTTCTGCGATTCCTTTTTATACGGTATTTTCAAATGGTCATACGCCAATTTCGTAATCTCCCTGCCTCTCGGCGTACGCTTTAAAAATCCGATCTTCAATAAAAACGGCTCCACGACATCCACTATGGTGTCGCTTTCTTCGTTCAGAGTAGCCGCAAGCGACTCTATGCCCACTGGCCCGCCGTCGTAAAAATCTATTATCGCCTTCATAACCTTCCTGTCTATATCGTCTAACCCCGCGTTATCTATCCTGTGCGACGCAAGGCCGGCAATGGCAATTTCCTTGTCTATTTTCTTATTGCCTTTCACCTCGCTGTAATCCCTGACCCTTCTTAACAGCCTGTTGGCTACGCGGGGCGTGCCGCGCGAGCGCCCTGCGATCTCCACAGCCGCGTCTTTATTAAGCGGTATCTTCAGAAGCTCGGCGGAACGCTCTATTATCTTTACCAGCTCTTCCGCCTCATAAAAATCAAGGTGGTAAAACATGCCGAACCTGCCCCTTAAAGGCGCGCTCAATAACCCGGCTCGCGTCGTCGCTCCGATAAGCGTAAATCTTTTTAGATTGAACTTTATGGTTTTCGCGTAAGGCCCTTTGTCTATGAGAAAATCTATCTGGAAATTTTCCATAGCAGGATAGATAAATTCTTCGACAACCTTCGACAGCCTGTGTATCTCGTCTATAAAAAGTATATCGCCTTCGCCAAGATTGGTCAGTATCCCTATAAGATCCCCGGCCCTTTCTATCGCAGGTCCTGAGGTGGCGGTAATCTTCGACCCCATCTCGTGGCTTATGATATGAGCAAGCGTTGTCTTCCCCAGCCCCGGCGGCCCCGAAAGCAAAATATGCTCAAGGCCTTCTTTTCTTTTTTTCGCGGCTTTTATAGCGATATTGATGTTTTCGATCACGGGCTTCTGGCCTACAAAATTCTTCAGGCTCTCCGGCCTCAAGGAAATATTGAATACCGTTTCTTCCTCCGCCTCCTGGCCCGCAATCAACCGCTCCCTGTCATCTTTAGGATCGATATCCATAAATTACCTCTGAATCATTTCTTAGACTTCTGTTTGTACACCTCATTCAGCAAATCTTCCGCCGTCCTTATTTCCGAATTGCGTTTTAATGCCTCGTCCAGCATATTCTTTGCCTCAAATTTTTTATATTGCAGCTGCAATAAAACGCCCATGGCCTCCTCATGTATGTCGCGCTTGCCGGCTAAAACAGAAGCCCCTGTTCCGGCATCCTGAATAAGCCCGAACTTCCCGACCTTGCCCTGAAGCTTCGCGACAATCTCCCTCGCCCTCTGCTCTCCGATGCCGGGCAGGGATTTTAAAAAAGGTATATCAGCCATATCGATTGCCCTGGCAATCATGGATATAGGCATCTTCAGCGCCCTTACGGCGGCCTTTGGGCCTATGCCAGAAACCGTTATGAATTTTTCGAAAAACTCCTTTTCCACTTCATTCAAAAAACCTATCAGGCACTGGAACCCTTTGGAAGGCTCCAGCTGAAAATAATGATACGTAATAAGAGAAACAGGCTTATCCGGCTGTATATTATTCTCGAGGCATTGCATAACGGCGCCCGGGATAAAAACTTCATAGCAGACCCCGTTCACATCCAGCAATATCGAATCTTCTTTTTTCTCTACCAGCTTACCTGAAATTCTGGAAATCATGTCTATGTCCCCATATATTGGCATGCGTGATAGCCAGGGCCAGGGCATCCGTAATATCAACCGGCTCCGGAGGCTTTTTAAGCCCCAATAAACTCGTGACTGTCCTCTGCATCTGCTCCTTCGAAGCCCTTCCTCTTCCCGTAATCGCCTTTTTTATCTTAGTAGTAGGATAATTCACAAGCTGTGTATTTTTATGTTCGACCGCAAGGCATATCGCGCCCCGCGCGTGAGCCATCAATATAGAAGTCTTGGGATGTTTATAATGAGAATATAATTCCTCAAGAACCACCGCCTCCGGTATCGTGTCCTCTATCAGGCCCATGACTTTTTTATAAATGCTGGCCAGCCTCTTTTCCATATTATCTTTCGCGTTAGACCTTATAATGCCGGCCTCCACCAATTTGACATTACTGCCGCAGGCCTCTATAAGGCCGTAACCCGTTATCCCAAGGCCGGGATCTATCCCTAATATTCTCATGGAAATATGAAATAGAACAACGCCGTAAAAAGACAATCGGCCGCGATTATCAAGATAAACGAGATAACTACAGAACGGGTTGTGGCTTTTCCAACGCCTTCGGCCCCGCCTTCCGTAACAAAACCCTCATAGCAAGACACTATGCATATAATTACCGCGAATATAAACGACTTGAAAAGCCCTGTAAATAAATCCTTGAAAGCAAGTGTGTCGAACGTCATTTTCCAGTATATGGTTGAACCTATCAAAAGCTTATAAACGCCTATTACATATCCTCCTATTATGCCTATAAAATCCGCATAGACCGTCAAAAGGGGCAGCATAATGCACAACGCAAGGAACCGCGGCACAACAAGATATTTAACGGGGTTCGCGGCAAGAGTCCTCAACGCGTCTATCTGCTCGCTTACCTTCATCGTGCCGAGCTCCGCGGTAATGCTCGCGCCTACCCTGCCGGCAATTACAAGCGCTGTCAAAACCGGGCCAAGCTCTCTCAGCATGGAAAGAGCCACAAGGCTCGATATGTACATCTGCGCGTTCATTTTTGTCAGCTGATACGCGCTTTGAAGCGCCAGCACCATACCCGTAAACAACGCTACCAGAAAAACTATCGGAAAACTCATTACACCGACCTTATGCATCTGGATAAACCATTCTTTCTTTCTGAAAGGCGGGACAAACACCTGAAAGACGGTGCCGACCATAAGGTTAAACGTGCCGCCGATATAAATGAAAAAATCCAGCGCTTTTATCCCGATACCCTTTATCCATTCTCTCATAAATACCCCTCAAAACCTCTTCTTGTGCTCTACGCCGAAAAATTCTTCGTTCTCTTTCAATTTCATCTGAAACGCCTGGCCGTTATCCAGTTTATATTCCAGGCGCATCTCATCCATATGATCCCGTTTCTGGTAAGGCAGCAGCTCCTCTCTTGCGAATGTCTTAAATCCCACCGACACATTGTCTCCGATGTCCTTGACTATCTTGAGGCTGTCGGAACCGTCCTTGCTTATATCCCATCCGTCCCATACTATAGTTTTCATGTCGGATTTAAGTTTTATATAATTTAACAAATTAGAGCCCGCGATATTCCTGAGGTCTACATAGCCTTCCATCGTAAAAGTAGCCTGGGCCTGTTTAATCCTGGAATCCGTTATGTTTATTATAGGCCCGGAACCCTGGATCCTTATATCTGCGGAGTCATACCAGATAGGCCCTATTTTTCCTGACCTGCCGCCTATAAAACCGCTTGACTGGAGGTTATCGAGCGGCCCCTTTATGCTGAAAAGGCCATTCATGATCCCTGTCACCACCTCAGGCCTTTTCGCTTTTGTTATTATAGCAATATCCTTCAGGTTTGCCCTGATTATCTCAAAATAGATATCTGCCTCGAACGGCTCCTTCAAGCCTATAGCGCCTTTTAAGCGGTAGGATTCCCCGAAATTCAAAGAATATATCTTCAGCTCGTCCTTTGTAAGCTTGAAAAACACATTTAACGCAGGCAAAACGCTCGAACCCATCTTCATATCTTTGGAATAAAGCTTGCCTATCAGGGTGTTGTTTTTCAGCACCTTTGCTTTCAAGATAAGCCTGCCGGAAACAAAAGCTCCTTTGATATCCAGCTTATCTATCTTCAATTCCGAAACTATTTTCTTGGCGTCAAAAAAACAAAGATCCAAAGAAACCGCTTTATCTATTTCGAAATCCACTGCCCAGGCGTTAAACGCGATTACAAATATGCCGATTGCGGGCAATGCCGAGATTTTTAAGCTATATCTCATATAACTCCACACCCATAAATTATTTGAATATCAGCCTTCCGTTTTCCACCGCAACACTCACCGGCTTCCCCTTTTCGAAGCGTTTCGAAATAATCTCTTCGGCCAGCGGATCTTCCAGAAACCTCTGTATAGTGCGCTTCAAAGGCCTTGCCCCGAAAACAGGATCGAAACCTTTTTCTATCAAAAGCTCTTTCGCCGACTGGTCAAGGGTTATATCCACGCCTTGTTCTTTCAGCCTGTCTTTGACCTCTACCAGCTCTATCTCTACAATCTTCGAAAGATCGTCTTTCGTAAGCGAATGAAACACTATGGTATCGTCTATCCTGTTTAAAAATTCGGGCTTGAAAGTCTTCTTGACCTGCTCAAGGAGCCTCTCTTTCGTATCTTTATAAGAAATCTCTTCTTTTTCCGATTTAAAACCAAGCGAACCCTGTTTCCTGAATATATCCGCTCCTACGTTGGATGTCATGATAAGTATCGTATTCCTGAAATCCACTTTCCTGCCGAAACTGTCCGTGAGGCGCCCGTCCTCGAGGACCTGCAGGAGTATATTGAACACATCGGGATGCGCCTTCTCTATTTCATCCAAAAGCACCACCGAATAAGGCCTGCGCCTGACTTTTTCCGTAAGTTGTCCGCCTTCCTCGTATCCTACATAACCCGGAGGAGCCCCTACCAGCCTCGAAACATTGAATTTCTCCATGTATTCGGACATATCAAGCTGGATAAGCGCGTTCTCATCGCCGAACATAAAATCTGCCAGGACCCTGCCTAAATGTGTCTTGCCGACTCCCGTGGGCCCGAGAAATATAAAAGAACCTATGGGCCTTTTAGGGTTCTTTATACCCGCGCGGGAACGCCTGACCGCATGGGCAATAGCGCTTATGGCCTCTTCCTGGCCGATTATCCTATTATGCAGTTCTTCCTCCATCTTCATAAGCCGCTCGGATTCTTTTTCCTCAAGCCTGAAAATAGGTATGCCTGTCCATTTCGACACTATATTCGCGATCATCTCTTCGTCGACTTTTGGCCTGGCTTCCATCCTGGCCTTTTTCCATTCCTCGCGAGTCTTGTCCAGTTTGGCGCGCGTTTTCTTTTCCTCGTCCCTGAGATTGGCGGCTTTCTCGAAATCCTGATTTTTTATAGCGGAATCTTTCTCTTTATGGATATTCTCTATTTCTCTCTCGATATCCTTTATTTCCTGCGGGGCGGTCATAATAGAAAGCCTGGCCTTCGCGCCCGCCTCATCTATCAAATCTATGGCCTTGTCGGGCAAAAATCTTCCGGCTATATACCTGTCCGAAAATTTTGCGGCGGCTTCCACGGCGGAATCCGTAATCTCGACCCTGTGATGGGCTTCATATCTGTCCCTGAGGCCTTTTAAAATTTCAACTGTCTCGTCCACGCTGGGCGGATCGACCATAATGGTCTGAAAGCGCCTTTCAAGCGCGGCGTCTTTTTCTATATGTTTCCTGTATTCATCAAGGGTGGTCGCGCCTATGCATTGTATCTCGCCCCTCGAGAGCGCAGGTTTCAATATATTCGAAGCGTCTATCGCGCCCTCTGCGCCGCCTGCCCCGACCAGCGTATGTAATTCATCGACAAAAATAATTACGTTCTCGGACCTTTTTATCTCGTCCATTACCGCTTTTATCCTCTCCTCGAACTGCCCTCTATATTTAGTTCCGGCTACCATTAGCGCAAGATCCAGTATGATCACTTTCTTGTCTTTCAGCACTTCAGGCACATCCCCTTTTACTATCTTTTGCGCGAGGCCCTCCACGATCGCTGTTTTCCCTACCCCTGCTTCCCCTAAGAGCACCGGATTATTTTTTGTGCGCCTCGAAAGTATCTGTATAACCCTTTCTATCTCGCTCTCCCTCCCTATGACCGGGTCTAATTTATTGTCATGAGCAAGCTGGGTCAGGTTCCTCCCAAACGCGTCAAGCGCAGGGGTCTTGGAACTTGCTCTCTGCTGTGGCGAAGCGTGGCCTGCTGGGGCATGAGGCTGGCCAGGCTGAGAAGCGCTGAAACCAGGCTGTATATTACTGCCTAAAAGCTCCGCTATTTCTTCCCTCACTTTATTCAGGTCAAGCCCAAGATTCATCAGCACCTGGGACGCGACTCCTTCTCCTTCTCTTATAAGCCCTAATAAAATATGCTCAGTGCCTATGTAATTATGACCGAGAGATCTGGCCTCTTCGCTCGAAAGCTCTACAACCTTTTTGGCTGTCGGGGTAAAAGGTATGTCTCCGGAAACAACCGTAGGCGGCCCGGGCTTTACGATCTTTTCTATCTCCATGCGTATCTGCTGAAGATTCAAGCCCATCTTCTGAAGCACCACAGCCGCCACGCCCTCCCCTTCCCTTAAAAGCCCGAGCAGTATATGCTCGGTGCCTATATAATCATGATTGAACCTCTTTGCCTCTTCTTTCGCGAGAAGAATCACTTTCCTCGCCCGCTCCGTAAACCTGTTGAACATGATCTATTCCTCCTGTCTATTGTTTTGACAATCTATCTCTGACGATCTCCGCCCTCTTTACATCCCTCTGGTTAGGGGTAAGTTTTTTCTTTTCCAGTTTTTGGAGATGGGCAGGCTGCGTTATTACGAAAAGCTCGTTTATCAAAGTCCTGTCAGCCTGTTTGATAACCCCCAGATCGACCCCAAGCCTTGCAAGCGAAAGAAGGTCCGTGGTCTCCGTGCTTGTTATTATATGGGCGCTTTTCAATGTCCCATACGCCCGCCAGATCCTGTCTTCCAGCGCCTCCTTATTCTGGGAAAAAAGCGTTTCCCTGGCGCTTTGTTCATGATCGACTATCTGCTTTATGATCCTCTCTATATTATCGATTATATCCTCTTCTTTATGGCCAAGCGAAACCTGGTTCGATATCTGGTAAAAATTACCGCTCGCTTCCGTGCCTTCTCCATAGAGGCCGCGCGCGGTCAGGCTTAATTTCGAGATAGCCTGCAGTACTTTTCCTATCTGCTTTGTCATAACAAGCGAAGGCAGATGCAGCATAACAGACGCCCTCATGCCAGTCCCCGTATTTGTAGGGCAGGCGGTAAGATACCCGAAATCCATAGAATAAGCGAAATCCAGAGAATTGCCCAGCTCGGTATCTATGTCATTTATTATCTGCCATGCCTCTTTTAAATTAAAACCGGATTTCATAACCTGCATGCGCAGATGATCCTCCTCATTTATCATTATGCTGATGACTTCATCCCGGTCTACGGACAAGCCTTTATTTTCCGCATCTATCATATGTTCTTTGCTCATGAGATGCCTTTCCACCAGGAATTGCTTATCTATCGGATCCAGTTTCCCTATTTCCACGAATAATGAATCCTTCAATTTCTTGACGGACGAAATGCTTTTTTTAGAAGCCTCCAGCACCGCTTCCTGTTCTTTCTTGCTTGCCCAATGCGAAAAAGGATAATTCGCCAGGTTCCTGGCAAGCCTTACTCGCGAAGACATCACTATATCGCAGACAGGGCCGGTGCACCTTATCCATTCTCCAGTATTGTTTAACAAATCATCCAATACCATGATCTCTCCTTTTATTTCTTCTTCTCCAACTCTTTGATCCTGTCGCGCAATTTCGCCGCTTCCTCGAAATCTTCCTTGTATATTGCCTTTTGCAGTTTTTCCCTCAGTACATCCAATTCGTTCTTTGCCTTGACTATCTTGGCTATTTTCTTCGGGGATTTACCGTAGTGCTGAGTAGATCCGTGTATCCTTTTTAAAAGAGGTATTAACGCGTCTTTAAAGGCGTTATAACATTCTCCGCATCCCAGCCTTCCGACTTTTTTAAAATCCTCATAGCTAAGGCCGCACCGCGGGCATTTAAGCTTGGATTCCGTCTTGGTCTTGTTGAACTGCGTACCTAAATCGGCGAGGCCGGCCAGAAGGTCGGAAAGCCCGAAATGGCTTTCCATCTGGGCGCCTTTTTTCTGAGCGCACTCCTCGCAAAGATGCAGTTCCGTTATCTGATCATCTATGATCTCCGTGAGATGCACAGTTGCCTGATTCTTGCCGCACATGTTGCAAACCATTATCCCCTCCTGTCAAATCCAAGCAAGTTTACACTTCAAGCAATACTTGTTTTGTAAACTTAGCCGCAGCAACAGATATTAGTATTTTATGCCGTCTGTCTTCGTGGCCTTCTTGAATTCCTTCATAAGGCCCAAAGTGATATTCCCGGGTTTACCGCTCCCTATTATCCTCTTATCCACAGACACGACAGGAATGATCTCCGCGGCGGTTCCTGTAAGGAAACACTCGTCAGCCGTGAATATATTATGCCTAGTTATAACCTCTTCTTTCACCGTCATGTCTTTTTCCCTGGCAATATCCATCACGCAGGCCCTGGTTATCCCCCTAAGAAGCCCGAGATAGGCGGGCGGGGTAATCAGGTTATTGTCCTTTATGATAAAAATATTATCCCCTGTGCATTCCGCAACATACCCATTGGCAGTAAACATCAATGCTTCTTCGTATCCAGAATTCAGCGCCTCTATCTTCGCGAGGATATTATTGAGGTAATTCAAAGATTTGATCTGAGGGTTCAATGCCTCCGGGATATTTCTCGGCGTAGGCACTGTAATGATATCCAGCCCCTCTTTATAAAGTTTTTCTGGATAAAGCTTTATATTATCCGTAATAATAATGATAGAAGCCGATTTGCATTTCCTAGGGTCCAGGCCCAGATCCCCGATGCCTCTTGTAACCACAAGCCTGATATACGCGTTATCAAGCTTATTCAGCTTGAGCGTCTCCACAACCGCTTTCATCATATCTTTTTTGGAAAGCGATATGTTAAGCATAATACCCTGGCTGGATTCATAAAGCCTGTCAATGTGCTCATCTAATTTAAAAACAAGGCGATCGTATGAACGGATTCCTTCAAATACCCCGTCGCCGTATAAAAGCCCGTGGTCAAAAACAGAAATTTTCGCCTCTTCCTTTTCGAAATACTCCCCATTGATATAAACTTTTAATCCCATTATACCCTCCCGTCTTTCATTTCTACTATCTTATGCGCCCTTTTGGCAATCTCTTTATCATGAGTGACAATCACGATTGCAGTCTTATTTTTCTTATTTAGATTGAATAATATATTCAACACCTCTACGCCCATTTCGGAATCCAGATTGCCCGTTGGTTCGTCGCATAAGAGCGCCTTCGGATTGTTTATCAATGCCCTTGCTATCGCGACCCTCTGCTGTTCCCCTCCCGAAAGCTCGCTTGGCCTGTGATGCATCCTTTTCCCAAGGCCTACGTCTTCCAATAAGATCTCAGCCCTGTTTTTTATCCCCTGCCTTGTTCCGGAGTCCTGTCTTTTTATCAATGCCGGCAGCATTACATTTTCCAGCGCGGTGAAATCAGGGAGCAGATGATAAAACTGAAAAACAAACCCTATCTTTTGATTCCTGAACCTGGCCCTTTTAGCGTCATCCAGGCTGTAAAAATCGGAGTTATCCAGAAATACCCTGCCAGAGCTCGGCCTATCTATGCCGCCTAATATATGCAGGAGCGTTGATTTGCCCGCGCCTGAAGGGCCTACGACAGCGACTACCTCATCCTTCCTTAATTCTAAGCTGACCCCTTTTAAAACATGAAGCTCTATCTTTCCGTCTTTATATATTTTATGGACATTATCGGCTCGTAGCATTTTTATTCGTATCTAAGGGCCTCGACCGGCTCCATCTTTGCGGCCTGCCATGATGGATAGAGCGTTGACAATAAGCTTATAAGGATTGCCGCGGCTATCACGGTTACCGAATCCGACAGTTCCAGATTAACAGGAAGCCTGTCTATATAATAAATGTCCCTGGGCAATTTTATAAATTGATATGTCTTCAATAAGTAGCACAGGCCGAATCCGCCTATGGCTCCTATGAATGTCCCCGCGAAACCTATGAGAAAACCATCCAGCATAAAAATCTTTCTTATGCTTTTATTGTCGGCCCCTATCGATTTCAGGATGCCTATGTCCTTCGTCTTTTCCATAACCATCATTATAAGAGCGCTGGCTATATTAAAGCAGGCCACCACCACTATAAGCGCGAGTATTATAAACATGGTTATTTTTTCGAGCTTCAAAGCGCTGAACAGGTTTTTATTCAGCTCTGACCAGCTTCTTACCCAGTAGTCAATCCCTATGCTTTTCTGTATATCCTTTTTTATGCGGTCCGCGCTGTTCACGTCATCCACCCGCACTCCTATGCCGCCTGCCACATTGCCGGTGGCATAAAAATTCTGGGCGCTCTCAAGATTCGTGAATACCAGGCTCATGTCATACTCGAACATGCCGGAATTAAAAATCCCGGCTATCTTGAATATTTTTGGCTTAGGGTCAGCCGCGGAAACAAGCGAAATATCATCCCCTATGTTCAAACCAAGCCTGGAAGAAAGCTCCTTCCCTATCAGTGCCGTATTCTTTTTAAGCTCGATAGTGCCTGATTCCAAATATTTTTGGATATTAGTGACGTCCTTTTCCCTTACAGGGTCTATGCCCCTCAGTATCACGCCCAGGACCTGTTCGTTCTGCCTTATCAATGCCTGGCCATTCAAAAAAGGGGAGCTTGCTTTTACATGCTGTATTTTACTTATCTCATTTACAAGCGCATTGTAATCGGAAATACCGCCTTCTTTTTCGATTATTATATGCGAATTTGTGCCGACTATCTTTTCGCGCAGGTCCCTGTCGAAACCACTCATAACAGCCAATACTACAATTAAGGCTGTTACGCCCACGGCCACCCCCATTATCGAAATAAAACTTATAATGGAGATAAATTTTTCCTTACGCCTGGACACCAGATATCTGAAGCTAATCCACAATTCGTATGGCATTTTTATCATCTGCTCGACTTCCGAAGTCGCTGTACGGCGACTTCGGAAGTCGGATATAGGTTATTACGCTTCGGGCTTAAGCTGCGGGAATAATATTACATCTCTTATAGACGGCTGGTTGGCCAAAAGCATCACCATCCTGTCTATGCCTATACCAAGCCCGCCCGCGGGAGGCATCCCGTATTCCAAAGCCCTTACAAAATCCTCGTCTATTTTCTTTACGCCTTCCTGGCCTACCAGCTGTTCCTCGAACCTTTTCTTCTGTTCTATCGGGTCATTGAGCTCTGAGTATGCGTTTGCTATCTCCATGCCTCCCATAAAAAGCTCGAATCTGTCCGTCAAAAGAGGGTTATCTTTTTTCCTTTTCGCGAGAGGACACAGCTCAGCGAATAAATCTACCACAAATATAGGCCTGTCGCCTGTCTCAGGCTCAAGCATTTCTGTTATGATATTAGCTATTTGCGAACGCGTAATATCCTTGGCCTTAAAATCCACGCCTTTTGCCTGGAGTTTCTTAATCCACTCTTTCGAGGAATCATCTGGGTTGATATCGAATTTCCTTTTGATTTCCTCGGCAAACGACCACCTTGGCCACGGCGGAGCAAGATCTATAACCTCTTCTCCGAATTTTATCTTATTGGTCCCCAGAACCTCTCCTGCCACATAATTGAATATTTCTTCTGTAAGCTGCATCATGCCCTGGCAATCAGAATAAGCCTCGTATATTTCTATCATAGTAAATTCAGGATTGTGCCTTATTGAAATACCCTCGTTCCTGAAATTCCTGTTAAGCTCATAAACCTTGTCGAATCCTCCGACTAACAGCCTCTTCAAATATAATTCAGGCGCTAGGCGCAGGTATAAATCGATATCGAGCGCATTGTGGTGGGTCTTGAAAGGATCCCCAGCGGCTCCTCCTGCCATTGACTGCATCATTGGAGTTTCGACCTCCAAAAATCCTTTCCTATCCAATAATTCGCGTATCTTCGATATTATGCGGCTCCTGACCTGAAAAACTTTGCGCACTTCCTCGTTTACTATCAAATCCACATATCTCTGCCTGTATCTTGTGTCTATATCCTTAAGGCCGTGCCATTTTTCAGGTAAAGGCCTTAAGCCTTTACTTAGAATAGTGACTTCCTCCGCATTTATAGTGATTTCCCCAGTATGGGTCTTAAAGAGCTTCCCTTTAACACCCAATATATCCCCTATATCTAATCTTTTAAATATATTAGTATATATATCCTTGCCTACAACATCCGCTTTGATGTATACCTGAACCCTGGAACTCGCGTCCCTTAAATCAAAAAAGCTGGATTTCCCATGCTCCCTTAAAGCTGTTATGCGGCCCGCTGTCTGGACGGAATCGCCTTCTTTGGATTCCTTGAGCAAGGCCTCTATATTAACAGGCTTGCCAAATCTCCTGCCATACGCCTCAATCCCTATCTCTTTGAGGGCATTCAACTTATCAATGCGCTGTTTTACAAATTCATTCATCTCTTCCATAATTTCTCCCCATTTTCGTTTAATTATATATTATATGCTATATAGTGTCAATATAAATAGCCGCGGCACTGCTTCTAACTTTACAAAACGAGTATTGCTTGAAGTGTAAACTTACTTGAGTTTTAGTGTGGATGTTTTATAACCGGTGATAAATAGGTGGGTATTTTTTTCTTTTACGCTGTCATAGATCCTGCCTCTTGAATCTATGAAGCAGGAATAACCTGTGTTTGCGCACCTTACGACAGGGATCCTGTTTTCGATTGCCCTGAAAACCGAACATGCCGCATGCTGATACGCTGCTCCGCTTTTGCCATACCACGCGTCATTTGTGATCACTACGATGAATTTTGCACCATTTTTAACAAATCTCTTCGCTATTTCCGGAAAGATGTCTTCGAAACAAATCAAAACGCCGAATTTAACTTGTAGTGACAGGTCGCGGCCTGTCACTACAAAAACCTTATATTCTTTTCCCGGGGTGAATTCTCCGATTTCTCCTAGGACCATATCATGCAATGCGGGAAATTTATCCGAGAACGGCACGTATTCTCCGAAAGGCACAAGGTGAATCTTGTCATATTTACGCAAAAATTCCCCCTGGCTGGAAATAAGAGCCGCGCTATTGAAATATTTATCATCGTCTTCCGTATTTACCCCTGCTAAAATTGGGATACGGATATCCTTAGCAAGGCTCAAAATCCTGGCTGTAATATTTTCATCTTTCTCAAAAAAACCAGGAAACGATGTCTCGGGCCATACTATCAGATCGGGATTATCAAAACTTGCCAGCCTTGTAAGAGCGGAATATTTTTCCATTATCATATCTCTGGCGTCCGGATCCCATTTGAGTTCCTGAGCGATGTTCCCCTGAATAACCGAGATAGCGACGGTATTTTCGGATTCCGCAGGCTTTTCTTTTGCCATGCCATAACCAAGAACAGCCGCTAAAACAAGCCCGGCTATTATTATTTCGGAAAATGATTTTTTCAATGCCCTGTAGATGGCCGCGTTAACTATCATTATAGCAAACGAAACACCGTATACCCCTGAAAAATCGGCTATCTGTATCAAAGGCAGGTTTTTATACTGCGAATATCCCAACAACGCCCAGCCAAATCCCGTAAAAAGATGCGCCTGGATATATTCCAAAATCGTCCACGCGATCGGAGCCGCTAAAATTCCAAAACGATTTACAACTGCCCCGAAAATCCCAAAATAAAAAGCCAGATATATGCATAAAATAACAAGGCCTATGAATGTCACATGATAAAGCCAGTATAAGACTCCGAAATAAAAAATAAACCCCGCAATATAGGAAATCAGGAACGCCTTTTTGGTGGATTTGTTTTCGATCGCGAAAAAAAGAGGGATAAAACCTATAAAAGCAAGAAAGCTAAGGTTAAAATTCGGGAAAGAAAAGATTAAAAGCAGGGCAGATAATATTATTTTCCACAGCATTTTTTATATTTTTTACCGCTGCCGCAGGGGCATGGGTCATTGCGGCCGACTTTTGGCTCCGAACGTTTGTATTGCTCCGCGGAAGGCCTGCCTTCCGGGATACCTTCCTGAAATACCTCTTCTCTCCGCGCCTGAGGCGCAGGAATCCTGGACATAGGCGCCGCTTCCGATTTTACGAACTCCTGCGGCACGGATTGAAATACGCCTTTTAAAGAATTTTCTTCTCTCACAGCCTGAACCTTGAATAAAAACTCTATTGTCTCGTGTTTCACGCTCTCTATCATTGTCATAAACATGTCATAGCCTTCGTGCTGATATTCCACGAGCGGGTCGCGCTGGCCGTATGCCCGAAGGCCTATGCCTTCTCTCAGGTTATCCATCGCGTAAAGATGGTCCTTCCATTTTGTGTCGATAACCTGGAGCATAATCATTTTTTCGATATGGGCCATCAGCCCGCTGGGCATATTTTTTTCTTTATCCAGATACGCTGTTTTTATTGTTTCTATCAAATAATCCAGAATGCCTTCCGCGTCTTTCCCCTCGACCATATCCTCTATATTCTGGATTTTTATGTTGAATTTCGACCAGAGCCATTCGTTGAATTCTGCGTATTTCCAATCAGCCCTATGCACATCCGGATTCATGTACATCATTATAGCGTCGTCCAGGACCTCCTCTATAATCTCATAGATATGCTCTCTTATATTATCCCCCGTCAAAATCTTTTTTCTTTCTTCGTATATTACTTCCCTTTGTTTATTCATGACATTGTCATACTCTAATACGTGCTTGCGTATATCGAAATTATGCTGTTCGACCCTTTTCTGGGCAACCTCGATAGCCCTGGATATAAGCGGGTGCTGGATATCCTGGCCTTCTTCTATGCCCAGCCTTTCATAAATCGAGGATATCCTGTCCGAGCCAAAAAGCCGCATCAGGTCGTCCTCCAGGGATATATAAAACCTTGATGAGCCGGGATCGCCCTGCCTTCCGGAACGGCCGCGCAGCTGATTATCTATGCGGCGCGATTCATGGCGTTCGGTCCCCATGATATGAAGCCCGCCCAACTCCACAACCTTATTATGTTCCTCCTTGACTTTTTCTCTCGCCTCTGCCAGCCATTTCTCGCGCTCTTCCTGGCTCACATCTTTTGGCCCCATGCCTTTTGCCTTCAGCCAGTCATTTACCATAAATTCCGGATTTCCGCCCAGTAAAATATCCGTGCCGCGGCCTGCCATATTCGTAGCGATCGTAACCCCGTTCAATCTGCCTGCCTGAGCCACGATAGTAGCTTCCATTTCATGGTATTTCGCGTTCAAAACATTGTGCGGGATGCCGCGCCTTTTCAAAATAGAACTCAGGCGCTCCGACTTTTCTATCGAAATAGTGCCCACCAGGACAGGCCTGCCTTTTTTATATAACTCTTCTATCTCATTGCACGCCGCGTTGAATTTTTCTCTTTCCGTTTTGTAGATTATATCCGCGTTATTGATTCTTATCAAAGGCTTATTCGTAGGTATCGAAACTGTGTCCAATTTATAAATGTGGCTGAATTCCTGCGCCTCTGTCATCGCGGTGCCTGTCATGCCCGCCAGCTTTTTATACATCCTGAAATAATTCTGAAAAGTGATTGTGGCGAGCGTCTGGTTCTCCCTTTCTATCTTAAGTCCTTCCTTTGCCTCCACTGCCTGATGCAACCCATCCGACCATCTCCTCCCGGGCATCAAGCGGCCGGTGAATTCATCTACGATAATAACCTCTCCGTCCTTTACCACATAATCCACGTCTTTCTGAAAAAGGATGCTGCGGGCTTTCAATGCCTGGATCATGTGATGTCTGTATTCCATCGTAGATATGTCGTGCATGTTTTCTATGCCCAGCATCTGCGCGGCCTTTGCTTCTCCTTCTTCCGTGAGATGGGCGGTATTCGCCTTTTCGTCTATTATATAATCATAACCTTTCGACAGGTCTATGCCTTTATGCTTCGCGTCTATCTCTTCCTTTTCGAGGATTACCCTGCCTCTAAGCCTTGGCACTATTTTATCGCATATATAATATTTATCCGTAGACTCGTCCGAAGGGCCCGAAATAATAAGCGGCGTGCGCGCCTCATCTATGAGAATGCTGTCCACTTCGTCCACTATCGCGTAATTCAATTCACGCTGGACCATGTCTTCTTTTCTGACAACCATATTGTCCCTAAGATAATCGAAGCCGTATTCATTATTTGTCCCGTAAGTAATATCGCTTCCGTAAGCCATCTGCCTTAATGCAGGATCCATATCATGTTGTATTACTCCGACCGTAAGCCCGAGAAACTCATATATCGGCCCCATCCATTCCCTGTCCCTGCGCGCAAGGTAATCATTCACCGTTATTATATGCACACCTTTTCCGCTCAGCGCGTTCAAATAGGCAGGCAATGTCGCCACAAGTGTTTTCCCTTCCCCTGTCGCCATTTCGCTTATCTTTCCCTGGTGAAGCACTATCCCGCCTATAAGCTGGACATCGAAATGCCTCATATTTACAGTGCGCCTGGCTGCCTCACGCACCACGCTAAAAGCCTCCGGAAGGATATCATCGAGCGTTTCGCCCTTCCCGAGCCTCTCGCGGAACAGAGTTGTTTTTTCGCGAAGTTGGGCGTCGGAAAGTTTCAGGATCTCCGGCTCAAAAGAATTTACCTTCTCTACCAAAGGCCTCAGCCTTTTGACTTCTCTTTCATTCTGCGTGCCTATAATCTTGCTCAATATCCATTCAAACATAAATATTTTTTCGCCTTTCTCGCGTAAGTTTACAAAACGAGTATTGCTTGAAGTGTAAACTTATGGAGTTTTGGTTTTCCATTTCAGGAACGTTTCCATGAATCCATCCAATTCCCCGGCCATGACCGCATCTACATTGGACGTTTCGTATTCCGTCCTGTGGTCTTTTATCATCGAATACGGATGCATGACATACGAACGGATCTGACTGCCCCATTCTATCTTCTGTTTCTTGGCATACTCCTTTTCCAGCTCTTTTTTCTTCTCATCCATCTTAAGCTCGTAAATCCTCGCTTTCAATATCTTCATCGCAAGGGTTTTATTTTTAAACTGGGACCTTTCCTTCTGGCACTGCACGATAATGCCTGTAGGGACATGCGTAATCCTGACGGCTGTCTCCAGTTTATTGACATTCTGGCCGCCCTTCCCGCCAGCCCTGTAAGTGTCTACTTTCAAGTCAGATTCGTTTATATCTATATTTATATCATCCGCTATCTCCGGTATGACATCCACTGAAGCAAAAGACGTATGCCGCCTTTTATTTGCGTCAAAAGGGGATATCCTTACCAGGCGGTGCACGCCTTTTTCTGCTTTAAGATAACCGTATGCATAAGCCCCTGTTATAATCAAGTCGGCGCTCTTAAGCCCGGCCTCTTCCCCTTGAAGCATATCTATCATCTCGACTTTATATCCTTTTTTTTCTGCCCACATCGAATACATCCTCAAAAGCATGCTGGCCCAGTCGCAAGACTCCGTGCCTCCTGCTCCTGAATGAATACTCAAGATGGCATTATTAATATCGCTTTCGCCGCTTAAAAGGCTTTTGAACTCCAGGCCATCCAATTTTTTATCAAGCCTGCCCAGGAATTCCAGAACCTCCTTTATCGACCCTTTATCGTGCTCGTCCAGGATAACAGCCAGCTCCCCTAATTCGTCGAATTCTTTCCTTGCCTCGAAATAAGGATCTAAAATAGAGCGGACTATCTTCAATTCCTGTATAATAGGCCTGGATTTCTCCTGGTCGTCCCAGAAACCAGGGCTCGCGAGCCTGGCCTCCAGCTCTTTAAGCCGGATTTCATTTCTATCCACATTCAAATACTGCTTAAGGTTGGATAATTTAACCTCTGCGTCTTTTAATTTTGCCTTTATTTCCGAAAGCATTCTCTATCTCCAATAACCGCTTTTTTAAATCTCTCCCGAAAGCGTATTCGCCAATAGACCCGCCCGAACGCACCACTCTATGGCATGGGACTATTATAGGAAAAGGATTTTTATTGAGGGCATTGCCCACCGCCCTTGAAGCGCCTGAACTTCCAATCTCTCTGGCTACCCAGGCATATGTCCTTGTTTCCCCGAAAGGTATTTTCTTTACAACAGTATATACCTTTCTTTCAAAATGTGTCAATTCTTTTGCCATGCGGCCCTGCGCCTTAGAATATGATGATATTTCAACGCAAACCTGTGCGCCTCGTCCCTTACGGCCTGTATAAAATGCAGTATCTCCGAATCCCTGTTTATATCCAGCGGCTCCCTGGAGCCAAGCGTATAAATCTTTTCTTCCTGCTTAGCGATACCTATCACGGGGATGCGGCTGAGGTTCAATTTAGAAAGCTCCTCGTAAGCGGCCGCCAGATGCCCTTTTCCGCCGTCTATTATAATAAGGCTGGGAAAACTTCCTTTCTCTTCCTTGAGCCTCTTATACCTTCTGGACACTATCTCTCTCATCATGGCGTAATCATCTGCGCCTTTTACATTCCTTATCCTGAATTTCCTGTAATTCGATTTATCAGGCACGCCTTTATTAAAATAAACCATCGAACCAACAGCTTCCCTGCCGGATATATCCGACACGTCAAACGCCTCCACCCTTAAAGGTATGCTCGGAAGCCTGAGGATTTTTTTTAATTTCAAAGCGACATTGCCCCACGAGCCGTAATCGGCCGCCTTCCTATCGGACACTTCCAAAAGCGCGGAAAGCCTGTTGCGGATGATTGCCGCCTGTTCAAAATCCTTTCTACCCGCAAACTCCTTCATTTTGGCTGTCAACTCACCTATCAGCTCCGTCTTTTTGCCTTCCAGGAACAGAATCAGCTGTTCGACTATCTCGTTGTACGCCTTCTCGTCTATCTTATTTACGCACGGCCCAAGGCACTGGCCTATATGATAAGCCAGGCATACTTCATCCGGGACTTTTTTGCAAATCCTCAGCGGAAATATATTTTTCAATATGCTTACGGCATTTCTCAAAAGCCTTGCCTTTGTGTAAGGCCCGAAATACCTGGATCCGTCATCAGCTTTTTTTCTCGTTATGACAAGCCTCGGAAATTTTTCATTTAATGTAACTTTCAAAAACGGGAAGCTTTTGTCGTCTTTAAGTTCGACATTATATTTCGGTTTTTTTTCCTTGACCAGGCTTGCCTCGTATATAAGCGCCTCTTCTTCCGAACCGGTTATTACATAATCCAGGCTCTTTACCTTTTCCAGCAGCTGCATAAGCTTGACTGTCTTCGGCCTGGATTCCTGAAAATAACTGGATACTCTTTTGGAAAGATCCTTGGCCTTGCCTATATAGAGCATTTCTCCGGACGCATCCTTCATTATATATACGCCCGGAAGATGCGGAATGGCTTTTATTTCTTCTTTAATACCCACGACAAAAATTCCTTTGCCTCTTTCACATCGAAAACAAATGAGGCCGCTATGTAGCTGGCGATTGCTGTCAATATCACTATAAAGAGATTAAGGCCTATTTTAAACGCGCATATATAAATTATAACCGCCATTGCAAGGCTGGCACCTGCCACTTTCAAAAACGAGCTTAAGATCCTGTAGCCATCCAGCGAACCTATCTGCTTCCTCAATATGAAAAAAAGCGCCAGGAAATTAAAAATTCCGGATATGGAGGCGCTGAGCGCAAGGCCGCCTATCTTCATCGGAAACATCAACGCCGCATTCAGGATTATATTCAATACAAGAGAAGCGCCGGCTATCTTTACGGGAGTCAATGTATCCTTCAAAGAATAAAAACAACCGACAAGTATCTTTATTCCAGAATAACTGAAAAGGCCTATGGAATAAAATATAAGGGCGTTTGCCGTTATCAGGGTGGAATAATGATCGAATTTGCCTCTTTCGAAAAGGGTCTGAGTTATCGGGACAGCGAGCACTATAAGGCCTATCGAAGCCGGGACGATTATAAAATTTATAGCCCTTAAAGAAAAGGATAATGTATGTTTTAACTTATCCGGTTCTTTTTCCAGGGCATCCCTTGACATTGTAGGCAGGGCTGCCTGCGCTATTGCGATACCGAATATAGCCAGGGGAAACTGGAAAATCCTATTAGCGTAATAAAGCGCCGCAACGCCTCCGACGCCAACGATTCCGGATAAAGACGCCAGGATAGTATTAATAAACAGGTTTACCTGGTATACGCAGGACCCTAAAATGCGAGGCACGAGCAATGCCCCAATCTTAGCCGCGGCAGGATGATTTAATCTTTTAGTGAGAGAGAACCGAAAACCTCTTTTATATAATACAGGCACCTGTATCGCCAACTGCAGGACTCCGCCTATCAAAACACCGCTCGCAAGGCCCATCACGCTCTCGCCCCATATTACCGCGCATATTATTACCGCCATGTTCAACAGGCAGGGCCCAAACGCGGGTGTCGAAAAATGTTTCAAGGAATTCAACACGCCCATGGCATAGGCAGTCAAACCTATCAAGAGCACATATGGAAACATCAGGCGCGTCAGCTTTACCGTCACCGCGAATTTTTCCGGGTCCCCCAGAAAACCAGGCGCTATTAACCTTACGATTAAAGGCGACGCTGCGATACCGGCAATAGTTATCGCGGATAGTATTATGAGCAAAAGATTCAGTATGACGTTCGCGAGCTCCCAGAATTCCTCTTTTTTTGTTTCCATGTACTCGCTCAGGACAGGGACAAACGCCGCGTTTGCGGCCCCTTCGCCTATCAAATCCCTGAGCATATTGGGTATGCGGAAAGCCACGACAAACGCCTCGGCATACCTGGCAGTGCCGAAGAACCCGGCAATGATGATATCCCTAACAAAGCCCAGCACCCTGCTTATCACTGTGGCAAACCCTATTATCCCTGCCGATCTTATAATATGTTTCTTAGACATCGCGCCTCTTTCCAAATAAGTTTACAAAACGAGTATTGCTTGTTTTGTAAACTTAGTATTTTTATTATCGCTTGACATAATTAATTGTCTATGCTATTTTATCTTCACATAAAAAGGAGCAATATATGCCAATATTACACGCATCTTATAGAGACATAAAGAAAAGCGCGAAAAGAGCTTTGCGCAATCAATCCGTATTATCCGGGTTAAAGACAGAAACAAAGAAATTCCTGGATCTTGCATCATCCAAAAAGACGGAAGATGCCAAGGCCCAGCTTAAGCATCTGATATCACAGCTTGATAAGGCAAAATCGAAAGGCATTATCCATAAAAATACCGCCTCGCGAAAAATTTCCCGCTTGATGAAAAAAATAAAAGCCGCTTAACCGGCTTTTTATGAGCACACCTTAAGTATCAGCTTCTCCAGCGTAAGCCTGGGCAAAGCTTCGCCTGTTTTTATATCGCTGTCCGCTTTCAGTATCTCGTTTAAAATCCTTATTATCTCCTGCCTTTTAAACCTGGCCGCGTAACGCGACATCTGGTCGAATTTTGCGCTGTATAGATTCAATTCTTTCTGTATCTCCGGCTTGCTCCTTATCTTAAGGAGCTCCTTCACCCTTAACAACATCCTGAACTGCCAGGATAAAAGCCCCAGCAAAAACTCCGTTTCCTTCTTTTTGTATTTCTGTATGCTTGTAAAAATATTCATGGCCCTCTTCGCGTCTTTTTTCTCTATGGCATCCAGCAGATCGAAACTCGTCTTTATCGGAGCCGCGCATATAACCTTTTCCACATCCTGTTTTACTATGTCGGCCCTTTTCCCGGTATAAAGGATGAGATTATCCACGCTGGAAGAAAGCGCGCGCAGATCATTCGGAAGGCTCTCCCTTATCAATGTCGCAGAATCAACGCTTATCTTTTTGCCTGCCAGACGAACCCGCCTCGAAATCCAGCTATTTATTTCGGAGTCGGTAAGCCTGGACGCACGGATAAGTTTCGCAAGTTTCGATACCTCCAGGACAAACCCTTCCTTTATCTTGGGCGACTTTGAGTCTATTATAAATATGGAACTGCTCTTCGGATTCTTCAGGTAAAAGAGCACCGACTCCCTGCCGCTATCCGAAAGGCTGTCGGAGTCTTTCAATACCACAAACCTCTTTGGAGACATAAAAGGCGCCGTATTAAGTATATCCAGCATCTCTTTTATCTTAAAATCCTTGTCCTTTGCGTAAAATATATTATAATTCAAATCTTTAAACGCATTTTCCAGGAACCTGGACTTTAACTTCTCAAGCTCCTCTTCTTTTAAAAAATCTTCGTCCCCCAGGAATAGATACGAGGTAAGTTCTTTGGTGGGCATTTTGATAAATTTACTACCAGTTTTCCACTATCCTGTTTACTATCCGCCTAGCAAGGTCCAACAGCGCGTCATTTAAGGCCGATGTCTCGGTTTTCTGGAGAGCCCCTGTCGTAAAATAAGTGGTATCGCCTGTAACGTTTTCTTCTTCGAATAAAACCTTCGAATCCTTCTGATTTATCAATTTTATATCGCAGACAAGGCTGATCCTGTATTCCTGCACAACTTCGTTTTGGTACCGCAGAGGATCCTTCCGGTATTGCACGATCTGGCCTTCGAGCACCGCGTCCGCGGATTCCCTGTCAGCCATCTTCAGATTCCCGTCCAGGAAAATCCTGTTTACGACCGCGTCCCTTAAATCAACCTCCAGGTTAGGCCTGTATACTTCGTATTTATCCTTCGCGCTCACTTCCTTTGTTATATCGATATTATTCTTGAAGGTCTCTATCTGTATCGTCCTGATATTGTCGGGCATTACCGTCTTTGTGGCATAACCGCAGCCGTTAAAAGAGCACAAGAGCACAAGAGCACAAGAGCACAAGTAAATAAGTTTATTTTTTCTCGAGTTCATTCAGCCTTTCCTGGGCTTTTTTTGCCCATTCCGTATTAGGATAATTCTGGACTATGTCATTATAATATATTACCGCGCTTTGAGGAGCCCGCCTTTCTTCATAGAATTTTCCGGTCTCGTAGGCGTGCTCTGCCTCTCTTGATTTGAGCTTATCCACAACCTGCTTGGCGTCCGCAGCCATTTCGCTGTCCGGATGTTTCTTTAAAAAATCCTCGAATTCCTTACGCGCCAGGTTAGTGGGGGTCTGGTCGTAAGCCGGCTTTACCGCCAGGAGTTTCGAACATTCCGCAAGCTGAAACCTCGCCTTATCGATAATAGAACTGCTAGGATACCTGTCTATCAAATCCTTGAACATAAGTATAGCGCTATTATAATCCTGGATATCCTTATAGCACAGGCCTGCCTTATATTTCGCGAGATCCGCATATTTGCCGTAAGGTGAATTATCGGCAACGGCTTTGAATATCTCTATTGCCTTGTCTTTCGCCGGGATCTGCCATTTGCCTACTATTTTTATCTTTTTGCCTGAAAAGAAAGCGTCGGCTATTTTATATTCCCTCTCTATCACATCATCCACCAGTTCTGTATAGGGGTAGGTGTCTATAACCTTCTGGTATGCCTTGAATGCCTCATATGGGTTGTCCAGGTCTTCCATGATCCTGCCTGCGTAATACTGTGCGACAGGGGCTTCTTTGGAAAGGGGATAATATTTCAACAGCTTTTTAAACTCCCTGAGCGCGTCTTTGAGATTCTTTGCCTCATAGAATTTCCTGGCATAAGCGATCTGGTCTTCTGGAGTATCTTTGGCGGCATATTTCGGATTCTCCCATTTCCCGCTCTCCGGCGTCCATATCCAGTAGCCGAAAGCAGGCCCTGTCAGCACATATAATATAAATATAACTGCCATGGCTGTCTTTTTCATACGTCTCAAGATTATACCACTATCCATAAAAAAATCAATTTATCTTTTTTGCCTGTTAAAGCGTAAGTTTACAAAACAAGCAATACTCGTTTTGTAAACTTATTTTTTCGGAGGGTTGTAATAGCCCATTTTAAGGCCGGGGAAAGTTTTTTTCAAAGACATTATCAATTGCCTTACCCCTATCATATCGGAAGGATTGACAGGATATCTTATTATTTGGAAATAATGAAGCGGGTCGAAATTCAGGTTGCGCCACTGGATCATATCTATTTTATATGCCTCTATAAATTTCCTCAAACACGCGCATTCATCCTTGGAATCGGTAAAGCCGGGCATAGTGAGATAATTGATAGAGACAAATCCGTTTCTACGTTTGGCTGTTTTTATAGACTCCAAAACATCCCGAAAATCATACCCGGAAGGCCTATAGTATCTTTTATAATATTCTTTTCTGACGCTGTTCAGGCTCACCCTTATGCTGTCCAGCCCCGCATCGAACAGCCTGGCTATTGCCTCAGGCATGCTGGCGTTTGTATTGATATTTATCGTCGCTTTGCCAATCTTATTTCTTATTAATCTTATGGATTTTTCTATCAAACCGGCCTGCAGAAGAGGCTCCCCTTCGCATCCCTGCCCAAAACTTAGCACCGGATTCTTCGCGTTGTGGGCATGAAATAAAGCTGTCTCGCTTACCTCTTCCGGAGAAGGTATGAATTTTATCCTGGGCTGTGTTTTCAACGAAATACAGCCCGCGCAATTGGCGTTGCATAAAGGCGACGTGGGTAAGGGGCATTCCTCTCTTGATAGGAAAAAATTCTGCGCGCCGGGACAGCCATGAATAAGGGCGCAATCCGCAAGATGCCTGATGAGCCTGTTGCCGGGGAATAATTTTTTTATTTTTACCGCATTTTTCGCTACGGAATCAACGTCTATGGAACTCGGGTCATGCCTGGATGACCTGTCCACTCTGAGCGCCGGCGCATAGATACCACCTTTATGAAAACCGGCTGCGGTATAACAATAAAGCGGCAGCGCGGCTTGTCTACCGGCCTCTTTAAAAGCGCTGTTGTAAGTACCCGTGAATGCGGGCGCCATGAACACGGCAACCGCAAAATAATTTTCTAATACCTTATATTTTCTTTTGACATTATCATACCCTACGGGCATCCTTCCCGGAAGCATAAAAAGCCTGCTGCCTTCGGGCATCCTGATAAAATCTTCCCTCTCCAGCCTGAAAAAATGACCGGCTTTCATGCCGGCCGCTTCCAGTTCCGGAATATCGAATATCTTGCCTGATTTATCTGATACGAGTAGACGGAACACGCTTATTATTTAAAAGCCAAAGCCTGGCAGGAACTTCTTTCTACCAGCTCGGTCGGAAGGATTATTCTTTTATCGGACTTTATCTTTTTCTGAATAATATTATTAAGGGTTTGCGCGGCCACTACTGCCATTTTATGCAGGGGCTGTCTTATAGTCGTAAGAGGTATGGGGCTGTAATTCGAAGCTAAAGGATTATCGTCAAAGCCTATAACCGAGATGTCCCCGGGCACTCCCACTCCATTTTCCAGGCATACCTGTATAGCTCCCACTGCCATTTCATCGCTTGCCGCGAATATGGCAGTAGGGGGAATTTTCATTCTTATAAGCTCCTTTGTAAGCGCCCTGGCGGATTCCCTTCCGAAATCTCCATATTTTATATAATCCTTTTTCTTTTCGATATTATGTTTCTCAAGGGCCGTAAGATAACCGTTGAGCCTGTCTATGGTTACCTGGGTCTTTAAGGCCCCTGTGATAGTGGCAATCCTGGAATGGCCCAGCTTAATAAGATATTCGACCGCATCGGAGCCTGCGCTGAAATTATCTATCGATACGCAGGAAACAGGCAGGTCTTTGGTGTAATAGTTCATTATAACGCATGGCAGCCCCGCCTCTATAACATTATCTACCTGTTCCTCATTGCCTATTATATCCGAAAAAATCACCCCTTCCACGCTGGAGATATTCAGAAACGCGTCTCCGTTGGTAACATGCAGTAATAAATCCATTTTCATGCGCTCCACCGCGAGCCCAACTCCCTGCAGGATTTGAAGGGCATAAAATGAATGGAATATATCCGTATATCTGGGAATGACAAGGCCTATTACGTTATTATTGCGTTTTGACGCCAGGCGCTGTGCGCTCATATTCGGCCTGAATTTCAATTTCCTGATAGCCTGCTCCACTTTATCCTTATTATATTTTTTTACGGAAGACAGCTTATTTACTACCCTGGAAACAGTAGCTATCGATACCCCTGCTTCCCTCGCCACATCCCTGATATTTTTAATACCCATGTAATTTTCTCTTTTCCTAATCATATAAAACTCCGCACCTTTATAAAAAGGTGCGGAGTTTAAAATTTATTATACGCAATAAATCACGTTCCTGCATTTATTTTCTTTTTATTTTATCCACCAATTCCTGCATTAATCTGCCCGCTATATCCTTTGAACCAAGGCCTACCGCAAGCGCGAATGCCAGCCCTATGGCCCCCAACAAAACCGTAACAATGGTATTCAATATGGCTGTAGCTATATTCAATTGCTCCAGGGTCATAATAACGGCAAATACTATTATGACTGTCTGCGTCATCTGGCTCAATAATTTCGCCTGCTTAATCCCGGCATTCATAGAAGCAGTCATAACTATGGAACCTATGATGCTCGCGAAAAATATACCCAGGGAGATTATAAAAATAGCGGCGATAACATTAGGTATATAAAGTATCACCTTGTCCAATAAGGACGCCACGACTGTCATGCCCAGCGCGTTCAGGGCAGCCATAAATACAAGCAGCATCACCAGCCAATAGATAAGCCCGCCCACTAATTCCGAAAGAGTGTTTTTTATTCCACCCTTCCTTAAAACATCTGCGAGGCCGGATTTTTCGCTGGCAATATCGAACTGTATTACCTTTAATAGTTTTATAACCACACTCTTGAGTACAGCTGCTATAATCCAGCCGATTATCAATATTACCAAAATACCTATCAAAGTCGGCATAAACGTAGCTGCCCTTACCAGCATGGCCTTTACTGGCTCGACTACAATAGCGCTCCAGTCCATATACGTACCCCCTTTCTTTTCTAAGCTATAAGTATATCCTACGTTTATATTATCGTCAAGGGCAGTAAGTCAGTAAAATAAGTTTACAAAACGAGTATTGCTTGTTTTGTAAACTTACAGGTGGATTTTTATGCTTTAGCTTTACCCTGGCTGGCAACAGAGGCTATGGCCGCCTGAATCCTGTCATGGTCTCCAAGATAATAATGTTTTATCGGGGCCAGATCTTTGGTGAGCTCATAAACCAGCGGGATGCCTGTGGGGATATTCAATTTCACTATCTCCTCTTCCGACACGTTGTCTAAGTATTTTACAAGAGCCCTTAAACTGTTTCCGTGCGCCGCTATGATAATTTTCCTGCCGGATTTCAGCGCGGGCGCGATTGTCTGTTTCCAGTACGGCACAACTCTCGCCACTGTCTCCTTCAAGCTTTCTGTAAGAGGGATATCTTTTATGTTAAGATCTTTGTATCTCGGGTCATTCCCAGGATACCTGGGGTCTTTCTTTTCAAGCGCCATTGGAGGGATATCATAACTCCTCCTCCATATAAGCACTTGTTCTTCTCCGAACTTCCGGGCCATTTCCGATTTATTAAGCCCTTGCAAGGCACCATAATGCCTCTCGTTCAAACGCCAGGAATTATATACAGGTATCCACATCAAGTCCAATTCATCCAAAACAAGCCATAATGTCCTTATGGCTCTTTTAAGGACAGATGTATATGCCGCGTCAAACACATATCCTTCTTTTTTCAGTACCTTGCCGGCTTCTTTCGCCTCGCCTATGCCTTTCTCGGACAAATCTACATCGGTCCAGCCTGTAAATTTATTTTCCTTGTTCCAAGCGCTCTCGCCATGCCGTAAAAGTACTAATTTAATTTTTTCCATCATGTATCTCCTTTTGAACAGGTATAATATAACTCAATACCTTTAAAAAATCAAAGAAATTATATTTGCTTAAAAAATCGGGGGCAGGAAAAACTATAAACTTACCTGAGCTTCCCTGAGGATTCTTAATTTATCCAGGTTTTCTGAGTTACTAAACTCTTTCATCACATCAACTTCCCTGACCGCAGATACGGTTCCGGCGTATAATTCCTGGGTAAGCTGGTAGTAATACGCTGCGCCGCTATAAAATTGCTCTATTATCTGCTGTTCTAATTTATTCCCGGTATTCTTATCGATTACCAGGATATCGACATTGCCGCCTAACTCCCCGGCTTTTCTCCTTAAGTCCGACCCATAGCCCAAAGTAAAGGCATCTATGATAAAGCCATCTTCGGTCTGGACCCAATAATGAGCTCCTCCTGCAGGAAAAATTTTCTCCATAATAACTGCCTTTATCCCATATTCTTTAAAAAGCCTTTCCACAATAACCGCGGAATGCCATTTGCAAAGCAATCCTGTGTCTTTCAAATAAACCTGCGCATTTTCGGCTATATTCCTGTAAAACTTTTCTCTACCCTGTACCTGAGGCCTTTTCACATCCCCGGTCATATTGTTATTCGAAGCCAGTTTAAGAGCAGGTTCTCTGTCATATTCTATTTCCTTCAGGTAATCTAATTCCTCTTTTTCTATCTTTCCGTTAACCCACAGGTAATTCACATAATTCCTGACAAGCCTGTTAATATTATTGGCATGCCCAAGCCCGACATAAAGAGATATGTTCTGTAATTCTTTCAAATCCAGGCGGGAGGCAATCCTGGATAATACGGCCCTGAGGTCATCGTCAAAGCCAGCCTCTTCATCTCTATCTGCCAGATTCGATTCCAAAATAGCGGTCAGAATACCTCTGGCGCAGTATGTCTTCTTTTCATCAAGGCTATATCCAGACAAATCCTCACTGCCTAACTGCATAGCCCTGACTAAAACGTCGGACGCATTATAAAATACGGGCAGTTTCGAAAACTCCCTTTCGACCTTGCCCAGAGCCTCTTTTTTTAAATCCATGAATACGGGAGTATGCATAGCTCCCAGATATACGCCGATTTTTTTATCCGGATACATAGTTAACAGTTCTCGCGCGCTGTCTCTGAGCAATCTATTCCTGGAGTCATAGTTCCGCTTCTTGATAAGCAAATGCTTCGCGTAATCCTTTATGGCCATATCCAGATCGCCTTCCGCAAAATAATTACACGCGCTGTAAAACAGGCTGAAGCCATATTCCCATTCCTCCCTGGATATTTCATCATCAAGGCCTGTTTCCGGGACTACGATAACCCCTGTATTATAAACCGAATCCAACAGAAGCGTTATGAGGCTTTCGAAGGTAAAACTCCTTCCTGCCGGAATCTGCCGCCTCATCGATTCTATAGCCTCCATCGGGGTGATATCCCCCGCAGAAACTTTGTTAAAAACAGGCGCGAATTCCTGCTGTATCTCGACTAAAAATATGTCTATATCCTTAACGAAATCTTTCAGCTTATCCTTCACGAGCTCCGGCCTGTTATGCGCAGAATCGAATAAAAATTTCATATTTGACGCGAGGCGCTTATCCCCGGATGCCGATTTCCTGATTATCGCGTTAGTCTGCCCATTGCCCAGCCATGTTTGATTTATCTTCCACGTCAATTCCATTTCTTCCCTGCCAGGATCAGCGAATATCTCCCCCTTGAATACAGCTTTATCCCCATCGAAGCTATCAAGTGTTAATTTATAATCCCTCCATACCTCTTCTTTGGCGGCGGATGCCGCATTGGTATGCACAATGACATCCGGGATATTCACGCCCGGGGCGCATTTTAAAACAGCTTCTACTTTCAAATAGCTGTCCGCGGTGATTTCGCCGATTGAAACAGTACCGGAATCCGTAAGCTCGGGATTTAATTTTTGGATATGTATCCCGCTCAAGCGTAAACCCGCTTCTGTCATGGCGTCACTACGGGGTTCCAGCGCTATGTCAAAAGTTTCCGCGCCATCTACTATGCCGCTCCAATATGTCAAATAAGCCGCCGATGTGTTTCTCGCCTCTAGCGCGCGGCTTATTGACTTGGAATTTTTTTGATACTCAGCGTAATCCAGGCGGTTATTTTTATACAATTCTATAGCCCAGGTAAAAGCCTCCAGATAAGCCTCTTCCGTATTGGCATGCGGGACTATGGTATTTCCAATGCCGGGCCTTGTGCGGTCAATCATCGTGCCCTGCAGTTGTATCAACCCCTCTATCCATGGCGGGCCTAATTGCAGGGCAAAATTATCCGTGGCATTCGATTCGGTATATTCGGAAGCGCCTGTCCCTCTCTGCGAGATCTGCGCCTGCAGGTCCGCAGCAGCAAGAAGCGTTATCTGCTGTTCCAGGTCAAATTTATCTACAAAAACAAAAGTGCCTTCTTTATATTGAGAGTTTTCCTTGTTCTGCTCCTTGTCCTGGGAAATTTCTTCCGCCAAAAGTTTCAGCATTCTTCCAATCTCTATACTGCCTTCATACGGCTGGACATTCCCGAATATCACTATCTGGGCCCCCGCCTTAACCATCTTTTTTATATTCTCGAATGTAAAAGCGGGCATGTCACCGCCCATCCCGAACTTTTCATAGACAAGCCTGCCGGAATATTCTACGATCATTTTCCCTGGGTCTATATTTATATCCCCGTAAATGTGGTAATTTCCCTTCTCCGCATCTAATTTCCTCCTGGCATCCAGCATGTTGTATAATTTTTTCTTTGCCCCCGCCTTTGCCTGAACAATCTGCTCTACGGAAGGATGTTCGATATCCACCTGATTGCCGAATTCTTCCCTTAATACACCGTTAAACTCTTTGGCTGAAAGTATCCTTATATCACCATTCGTTATGCCTGTTAAGGATATCTGAGGATCGAGCATGTTCTCCTCGAACGCGTGCATTCTGGCTACTCCATTCGGCATGTTAGATGTCCTTATGCCCGAGCTGGTGAGATCTACGAATATCTTCCCGTCCGCTCCCCTTCTCAGCCAGTACCAGTGATACTCCTTCGGGATTTTCAAGGCGTTGCTCAAAAACCCTCTCGCCTCCTCAATAGAGTATCCGAAATCGAATATGCCCCTATTAAGATACGTATGAGTAGCGCCGGCTATTGGTATTTTTTCAAAGGATTTATATTTCACAGGATCTTCTTTATAAAGAAGTCTTCTCCAAAACGCTATCGGCAGGCACTGCCCATCCTGAACGCTAAGTAAAGGCTTCTGCCACCCCTGTTTGCCGCCGCTCTTCTCGGATTCCTCGGCCATTTTATTCGTGAATTCAAGCGTTGCCTTTGAGAAAAATTCCGTGAATTCGTCTATGGCCGCCCAACTGTCTTCTTTTTTATACTTATAAAGCTTTCCTACGTAATATTTTTCTACATCTCTTATCAGGTAATTATCTATCTCTATGCGCTCCATATCGCCTTTTTCATTGGGGATATTAACTACCTTGACTCGCTTATACGCCTCGACTTTAACCTTTTTTCCTCTTATCTCTACCTCGTATTCCAAAACCTTTGCCTTTTCCGTGCTTAAGGTATCCGCCATTTCCTCGAAATCCTTATAATAAGGCTCTACCCATATAAATCTAGAATCCTTTCCCGCGAGACGCATCATTTCTATGGTATGGTATGTCAATACGCGGCCAAGCCCTCCTGCCATGCGCGATATCTCCGCCGCAACAATGACTATATCCCTGCCTTTTAGATTAGGCGCGTAACGCTCAAGCCAGTCCTTCCGGATATCGGAGGAAGACTGAAGCTCGAGCCTTATAGCGTCAAAAATACGATGGCCATAAAAATCCGCGCCGCCGCTTTTTTCTATATCCAAAATCCGTTCAAGCAAGACAGCCTGCGCGCCGCTGTCCAGCATGGAAACCGCCTGTAATACGGGATACAGCGCCTCGACAGGATAGCCCGCCCAGAGGCCTTTGGAAATCTTTTCATAATTCAATAAGGCCTGTTTCAGGCTGTTTACATCGCCCATAGAATCCTGCAAGTCTTTCTTTATGTATTCCCAATCGCCTGACCATGAGGCGGACAAGCGCTTATCGCCAACGCTGTATCTGCCGTTTTCCAGCGTAAGTAAACCCGCGGAAACCAGGTCTCCTACCAGGGCGGATAACTCCTCTTCTCCGATAATAGTGTCTTTGTTTATGGCGTTATACGCTTTCATCGATGTCTGGGATTCATCCTTGATGTCCTGGATAGATACGCTGCTTTCCCGCTTTGAGATAACCTGCAACAGGACCCTTAATTTTAACCATCTGGGCTCGCTCATTATCTGGCCATTCGTAAGGAATAGCTTCGCGGCAGGATCGAGAGTGTGCGCTGTCTTAATTTTATTTTCTTCCTCTTTATATCTTTGTCTTAAATCGTCCGCGTACCCTGGCTGAGCGGCAAGTTCATTCCCGTACTGATTTACAAATTCGATATATTCTTTAATACCCGCTCCCTGCTGGATAAGATATAACATGGTCCTTCTTGCGCATCCCTGCGCAAGCGCTTCCTCTGTATCGATATCCGCTCCAGCGCCTCTTTCGTGAGCCAGCTCTTCCGAAAGTATAGAGGTCAAGAATTCATCGAAGAATAGTGAAGGAATTTCTTTTTTCTCCAGCCTCTCCAGCATGGTATTCAGATCGGAAGCGTTTAAAATTATGAGATTATTTTTCTTGTGGTCGCCTCCAAGATAATCATATTTGTCTGCCAGCACTATTGTTATTTCCTTGCTTAATTCCCCTTCCTGGAGCGCTTTGGAACGGAGGATTGCCTGCAGTAAATTCGGATTTTCCTTGATATACTTCGCCAATTTTTCTCTTCCGGGAGCGCCATGTATGGCAAAAGTCACATTCACGCCTGATTGCTCGAGCGATATAGTCTCTAATATTTTGGTATTTTTCTTGATATTATCCATTATGTCATTATTATCCGTATCATAAACCGCTTCTCCTATGATAAATTTACTGGCTATCAGTTCACTGTCATTCCTGCTGTTATTCTTCGAAGAAAGGGAGAAATGCGCGGAAGTAACGCCTTTTTTAAACTTTCCGCTATTTAAAAACATGATATACGCCTTTACTTTGGCAAGGGCCCTTTTTCTGCCTGTCTCCGAAGATACTACTCCGGTGTAATCAGCTGCCAGGAAATACTGATAAGCATATGGAGGATAATAATCGCTGTTAAAAACGTTCGAATATCTATCTTTAAGCTCATCCGGTATCTTTTTATAATTTTCTACAATCCACGTCTTGGAATTTTTTTCCATTATATAAGCGTCTGGAATTGCAGTTACTCCTCTATTTCTGTCACGTATTTCATTCGCTCCTTTTCTCATGGCATAACCAGCCAACAGAATATTTACCGGCTCTATTTCTGCCACGTTATTAAGCAAGCCGTACATCGTCTCGATCCATCCCTTCCAATCATTATCCGTAGAAATTTGTTTTATGAACTCATATCCAACTGGCCCGTCTACGTCCTTGCTGCCGTGCATGAATTGATTGAACATCGTTATGTCATTTTTGTTCTCGAGCAGGGAAAGCACAAAGTCGCCTTCATCATATAAAAAATCCAGGAATTCTCTGTCTTTCATAAAAGACACGCTCACATTGCCGATACCAACGGTATTGCCCATATCATGAATCCCAAGCGTCCTGGAAAGAAATTCTTTTATCGACTCTTTTATCGAATTTTTGGAGTCTTTATCTGTCTTTTCCTCGTATAAAAACGCCGCTATAAGTTCCGGCTCCAAATCCCAGCTGTCCGCGGCTAACTTTATCGCCGCTATTCGCGAAGGAGTCGCGAAACTTTCGGCTCTTTTGGCATCTTCTTTGCTAAGCGTATTTTTACTGGTTTTTCTCGCAGCTATAAAATCTTTCTTTTCTTTTTCAAAATCCACTTTTGAGCCATATCCTTGGCTATGGATAGGATTTAGTGAATTTAGTTTTTCCTCTTGTTCCTCTTCAGACGGTTCTCCTGAATCATAAGCTATTTTTCCAGCAAATGCCGCGGCTCCAAGAATCGCTGTCTTTTTAAGGAAACTGCGCCTAGTCATTCCGGTCTTTTTCTTGGTAAGAGGTTCCTGTGACGGAGTCCAAACGCTCCCTACTGCATAGCGCTGCGCATCCTGCTTGGAATTTAAGTTAGCTTTTCTTCTTTTTGATCCTATATACTGACTGTCATCATCCGATACGGCGGCAAGCTCATAACTCGCATCCATCAGAGGCTCAATAACATTCTGGACATTATCTATTATTTTCTGTTCATCTTGAGTATTTTCTAACTCATTTATTACAGCTTTTACCAAGTCTAAGACAAGATTCTTTCCGAAACTGCCTACACCTATGACTTCTCTTTCGATATCGTCTCTTATCTTTTCAGCGGCTTTCAGGCCATGCCTTACGAGAAACTTTATCATTATTTCATAGGCTTCTTGTTCATTCCCGCCCAAGGCATGTTTGAATTCATGGGCCATGAAGAAGGCTCTTGTATAATCCGATATTCTCATGTAGTTCTTCGAATAAAACAAGGCAATGTTTACGCCGGGGATATTGTCGTGGGAGGTTTTTCCTATTATGTCGCCTTTATAGAGCTGAAATCCGTTTTGGGTGGCTGATTCAAGCTCCTCCCTGGAGAAAAGAGGTTCCTTGCCTTTTCCTGGAGGGCTTCTCAGGAGATTCAATGAGCTGTTCAACTTATTGAGCCTGTTTATTCCGCCTTTTCCAAGCTGGCCGGATAATTGAGAAGGCAAAATCTGGACTTTATCCCAATTGAATTGGTCAGCGCCTATGAACTGTATTTTCTGATCTTTTACGCCTTGCTGGCTTTCCAAAGAAGACGCGATATATTCTATATCCATCCCAAAATCTATAACCTTATGCCATGCTGTTGCAACAGGCATGCCAGGATTTTTACTCATCATCTCAGACGCTTTAATCTTAGCTTCTTCCAACCATATATCCGTGCCTTCTACTCCATGCCTTATAAGCACAAACCAGGCGTTTCTTTCTCCTCCTACAATATCCTTTATAGCCTTCACTTTGATTTCAGCCGCCTGAACCCAGCTATCCACATTATCTAAATTCTGCCTTATTACTATCATCCATGCATTGCTATCGCTGCCAACTATTCCTTTTATCTCCCCAACCTTTTTCTGGGCCTTTTTCATCCAGCTGTCTACATTTTCCAGGCCTTGGCTTATTACTATAAGCCATGCGTTATAACGCCCCCCTGCCGCCTTTTTAGCAATATCTTCTACTTTACTGCCAGCCTGTTTCATCCAATCATCCAATCCATCCAATCCGTGTACAGTGAGCACCTTCCACGCAAGACTGCGGCTGCCTAAAACTTTCTCTATTTCATCTGCTTTTAATTCAGCTTCTTTAACCCACGTATCTGCTTTATCCAAACCATAGTTTATGGCTACGAACAGGGCGTTTCTATAGCCTCCCACCTTATCTTTTATTTCATTTGCTTTTTTATCAGCCTTCTTCGCCCAATCCTCTGATTTATCTATGCCATATGCTATTACTATCTTCCACGCAATACTGCGGGCATTCACGATTTTTTGCACACTATCTACTTTTGCCTTCGCTTCTCCCAGCCAAGTATCTATGCCATCCAGCCCTTGAGCTATAACTACTTGCCATGCCGTGCTATTATCAATCCCAAAATCCATTCTTATCCGGTTTATTTTCGGTCTGGCCCTATTCATCCAATCGTCCACCTTTTCTATGCCCTGGCCTATTATTATCTGCCATGCGTATGTGTAACCGCCTGTCTCATCTTTTATTGAATCAGCTTTCAGCTTGGCTCTCGTTACCCATGCCTCGGCGTCATCCAGGCCCTGCGCCGAGACTATAAACCACGCGTTATTCTTGCCTCCGGCTACATCTTTTATTTTTTCTACTATTGCTTCCGCATCTTTAACCCATGCGTCTACTTCGGATAAAGTATGTTTTGTAACTATAGTCCATGCCATGCTATCATTTCCGACCTTGTCTCTTATAGAAGCTGCCTTTACTTTAGCCATGGCCAGCCAATCATCTACATTATCCAACCCTTGAGCTATGACAATCTCCCACGCGCGGCTGGCTCCTCCTACAATGCTCTCTATCCCGCTTACTTTACGCCTGCCTTTTTCTACCCAGGCGTCTATTCCTTCCAATCCCTGCGCTATGATTATGAACCATTCGCGGCCGCTTAGGCCCTTCACGGTTTTTCTCAGCTCTCCTGCTTTCAAACCGGCTTTTTTCACCCATTCATCCGTATTTTCTATGCCCTGACTCAATACTATATGCCATGCGTTAGTAGAACCTCCGACCATATCTTTTATCTCGTTAACCTTGCCATAGGCGCTCTTCATCCATATATGGAAATCGCCATGTTTCATTATCGCGGAAATAACGGTAGTCCTTGAACAGTTATATCTGTCCGCCAGCTGCTTCAAAATGCGCACCGGAACAAGCCTCAACATAAAAACTTCTCTCTGCGTGCCTGCCAAAGAATCATTATAAGAATCTGTCAATTCCCTGAATCTTTTAACAAAATCTGCTTTTTCTGCGGCCGGAAGCGTCTTTAACTTCCCTAAATCCTTACTTAATAATATCTGTTTTTCTTTCTCGTTTATAAGTCCAAGCAGGCAGATCATTTCGAGCCCGCCATCTCTCATTTTGACAAGCGACCTTGCCAATCTTTCGCTATTACTTTCTCCAATACCGCCTTCTCTAAACATATCTATCAATTCATAAAAATAAGGCTCATCCTTTTCCGGGATATACCCTGTCTTCAGTCCATACTGCAAATTCTTTCCCGCAAGTTCATCCAAGCCCGCTAACATTCTTTCGCTAAGGTCATCTGCCCGGGACCTGTCATCAGAGAACCCCATCGGCACCCTTAGCTTCTTTATCTCATATATACCTGCTATATCTTTATTATTTATAGATTCCGGATAGATTACTCCGGTAAAGAGGAATGATTGGATTACCGCGAGAGATATTATTTTGGTTAATGCCTTCTTCTGCCAATTTAACATATGTTAGACCTTATGTGTTATTGATGAAACGAGGCTTTGCGGATATATAAAAACCCGGGCATGTCTCTTTATGTATAATAGGTTTAAAAATCCTCTGCCATGGGAGAGAGGCCCTATTCAATAAGAGGCAATGCCCGAGAAATATCAATATATCATACCTAATAAAAATGCCAGGATCTAATGCCTGGCTCGCTTCATATAGGCCCATGGCTTAATCCTATACTTTAAATGCTTATAATCCTTTTGCAAACTCTGTAATTAGTATACCCCACAAATATAGATTTGTCAAGTCGTAGAGATATAAAAAAGCATAGTTTGGAGGCCTATTAAGCTAAAGGATGCTTTAACTCACGGATATATTGCTGTGATTTATTTCTTCTCTAACAACTTGATTACCTTATTTATTTTCTGGATCAGCATTATCAGGCAGATAGCAGAAAATATTATAAAAACCCAAATTAAATAAGGCGGATGTCCGGCTGAACCTGTAAGAAAAGGACAACAATTCATATAAGCCTCCTCTCTCTTCTTTTTCAAAATATATCACATATATTCTGTTAATTCAATCTCTTTCTTCCGTCAACGCCCAGCCTAAGTTTACACTTCAAGCAATACTCGTTTTGTAAACTTAGCAAAATAATGCTTGCAACTCGGTTGCATTTATGATACACTTTCCACATGTGCGATAATTGCAAATGCAAAAGCCTCTTGAAACAGAAAGATATAACCGCTACAAAACTGCGCCGGGCAGTAATAAAAGTCCTAACCATAGCCAATAAGAGCCTGGCCACTACCGAAATATTAAAAGAGGTCAGGAAGTTCCGGGCTATAAACAAGGTTACGCTCTACCGCATTCTGGATCTTTTGGAAAAAAAAGAAATCTTGAGGAAAATATTGACGAATGGCGGGATATCGAGATACGAGCTCATCGATCCTCTGGCTAACGGCAAGCAAAACCTCCACCCTCATTTTATCTGCAGGCTATGTAAAACAATAACACCCCTGGAATCGCATGAATTAGGCTCCCTAATACAGAAAAAGATAGGCAATAAGTTCGGCGGTCCTATAGAATTGACAATAGAAGGCATATGCCAAAAATGCAAAAAGAAGGAGGTAAAGTGATTATCTGCACTAAAAATCCATATTCCAACTTAAACAGTATTATGTCTTATGCTTTAATCTCACTTGTAATATCAATAATGATTCTTTCGGCAACAAAACACAGAGAAAGCCAAAGCAAACCTTGCTGTATTAAAGGGTATATATGTAAAGCCGTGATGAGTATTGCCAAGTAAATATTTTTTTGACCATAAAAGCAACTAAGTTGCATAAAAACAGGGAAAGGATCTTCGGATGAAAAAAAATCTTTTATTTTTACTGTTGATAGGCCTGTGCCTTGCGGTAAGTGTTCAGGAATCCCGCGCCGCGGAAGAAACTTCGAAAGAAGAAGGTATATCTTTGGAAAAAATAATAGTTACCGACAGGGGGTATTATATAGACCCTGTTTATTATCCATTGGCTGTGCCTGCAAGCGAAGAAAGCACGACATCCGTGGTCAGCTCCGAAGAAATCAGCGCTTCGCATAAAAAGACAGCCGTAGAGGCGATCGAGAATGTGCCAAGCGTAATCCTAGAGACTCAAGGCAGAAAATATCCGGTAAGAGTGCGCCTCAGAGGCGAAAGAAATATAAATGTGTTGATAAACGGCTCTTCTCCGGGCCAAGATTACAGGATCCTGGGCGCCCTCCCTTCTTCTATGATAGAAGAAATAGATGTGATCAGGGATTCCAGCTACCTGGCTTACGGCTCGCCGAATACCTCCAGTTCCGCAGGTACGCCAGGCTATGGCGGAGTAGTGAATATAAAGCTAAAAAGGCCGGAAAGAGAGCGCGGCACCGAGGTAAAGCTTGAATACGGCTCTTTTAACAGCTGGGACCAGGGAATAACCACATCCGGGAAATATAAAGATATAAATTGCCTCCTTAATATAGAACACGCTTCTTCGGAAGGGCCAAAAGACGAAAATGCGAACAAGGAATTTACCGGCATAACTACTATTTTGAATAAAAAATACGGGGATTACGCCTCCAAAATAGACCTTCTCCTGCATTATGACGAGGGCTTGCTGGGCTTACAGAAGGCCATGTCATTCAGCACCAGAAAAAATGACATCTGGGAATATGACCCTTTCATGAACGCTATGGCAAGTTTGGATATCCTGCACGCCTGGAGCGAACAGTCATCTACGAATCTTACCATGTACCATAACTATCAGCAGGCAACGCTTGTAAGGAATTACGTAATGGCTGATGATATACAAAACAGAGACGCGTCAAGCGGCGTAAGCCTGAGGCAGACCCTGTCAATACCAAAACTAAATACTCTCAGGTTTGGAGCTCAATTTAATAACTGGTACTGTCCTACGGGAAAACTCTTTTATGAATATAACCCTAGGGAAGAACGCGATTACGGCATGTACGCGCATGATGAAGTAAGGCTATTGCAGGATAAATTGATAATAGACGGCGGAATCAGGTGGGATCAAAAACAAGTCGTACAGGGAATACACGCAGACGAAAACGCGACAGCCGGCACCAGCCTGCCAAAATATTACGATAAGTGGCTATCTCCTGCCCTAAATAAAGCCTTGGGCTGTACAATCTGGCCTTTTAAAAAACACGGTTTTACGGCCAGATACTCCACTTCGAACCAATCCCCTTCTATATACGCAGACGCCAGCGGCAATCTTTTGGACAAACAGGAGGAAACGCGCTACGACATAGGATATATCGGTAAATTATCCGGCAAGGTAAACCTTACGATAACTGGATTCCAGAAAAATATATCCGGCATGCCCAAGTACACAACCACGCCAACCGGACATTACGATCCTACATTTATAAAAAGATACGGCGTGGAAACGGAAATAAAAGGCAATCTGGCGCAAGGCTTGAATTACTACCTTAATTATTCTCAGATATATTCCAGGGACAACACCAATAACAGGCAGGATCCAAACATACCTCCCTATATAATATCCTCGGGAGTTGATTATAAATATAAAAACTGGGCATTCAACGCTGTTGTGAAGCGCGTATGCGACTACGAGGATAACTCGCTTGTAACAGGCAGTAAATACATGAGGCTCGGGGATTATTGGCAGGGTGATTTAAACGGAAGCTACGCATTCCAATCAAACAAAGCGGCGCACACTATTTACGCCGGAGTAAGGAATATAGGCGATGTAAGATACCAGACAGTGCCTGGCTATAGAGATTACGGAAGGACCATATACACCGGCTATAAAATAAAATTCTAAAATAAGTTTACAAAACAAGTATTGCTTGAAGTGTAAAGTTAGGCTACAATATGGCTATGTTGATAAGATTTGCCATAAAAAATCTTTTTACCAGGCAAAGACGTTCCCTCATATCGCTCGCCGGCATATCCTTAAGCGTGGCGCTTTTAGTGTCAACTATACTGATACTTAAAAGCGCGCAAGGCGCGTTCGAAAAACCCATCAAAGACGCAGGCGCTGATATAATACTCCAAATCCAGGGGGAACCGTGCGTGTGGTCAATGGTAAAACTCCCGCGCGACCTGAACCCTATCCAGATGGAATCACTCAATCAGATAAAAACTCTCGATGAAGTGGAATCAGCCGAAGGTTCTCTGATAGTGTGGGCATTCTCCAATCCGCCTCCCTCTTTTTCTCAATCATCGGCTCAAGATATTTCCAGCGCTCAAGCGCGCGAGATCATGAAAGGGATATCAAGCGGCGAATTGGAAGGCGAACCCTGCGACTATGCCCCTCCCGGAAGTTTTTGCGATGCGGAGCCCGCAGGTAACGAGAACAGGGCGCAGCCACCCAAGGATGACTTCAGCCCCATAGTAGTAGCTGGCGTAAACCCTGACGCCAAAGAATTAGGGCCTCTGCACTCCAAAAGCATACAAAATTTAAACGGCAGGTATTTTTCAAAAGATGACACATATGCCGCGATCCTCGATAAAGATTTTGCCAGGGCGCGCAACCTCGGCCCGGGGGACAATATAGAGCTTGGCCGGAGATATTTCAGTATAATAGGCGTTATCGACTCCGGGCGGGACGCAAAGATAGCCGGGGCGCAGGTATTCGTGCCTTTAAAAACAGCTATAGATATGACAGAGAGAGGAAATATAGTCGATATCGTATTTATTAAACTAAAAATCGGGGCAGACCTTGATTCGGCAAGGGAAAAAATACGAAAACTAACCTCTCAAAACGCCACCATTACCGTATCCCATGATTTCCTGAACGCTATAGCCGGCCTTACGGATCTAACCAGGGGATTAATGCTCGCAATGCTTGCCATAGCCATATTCTTTTCATTCTTATTCATAATAAAAACTGCTTTTGGGTCTATGGCGGAGCGCTCCAGCGAGATAGGTATATTAAAAGCCGTGGGATGGCAGGATAAGCAGATAAACGCGCTTATCTTTATAGAGAACTCTATGCTCGGATCAATCGGAGGCATAATAGGTTCCATGGGCGGATATATAGTAAGCTTGATTTATAAGGCCAATCTTTCTTCCCTCCTGCCGTATTACCTGAACCCTTACCCTCCATGCTCCCAGCATCTCGCGAAAAGCGCCTTAAATATATCCGTAAGATTCTCGATCAATATATTTATTATAGCTACCCTGTCGGCTATCGCAATACAGGCTGTGTCAGGGCTACTTGCTTCCAGGAAAATTTTAAAACTTACGCCTGCGGATTCTATCAGGCAGGCTCAATAGGCTATGGCTATAAAATTAGAAAATATATCGAAGATATACAGAATGCCGCAGAAAAATATAGAGGTCTTTAGAAACTTGTCTTTGGAGATCCCGGATAAAAGCATATTTGTGATATTCGGCCCTTCCGGCATAGGTAAAACAACTCTCTTGAACCTCATAGGCGGGATAGACAGGCCTACCTCCGGCAAGGTATCCGTAGACGGCCTTGATTTATCTGTCATGCGGCCTGACGCGCTGGCCGAATTCAGGAAAAAAAAGATAGGCTTCATCTTTCAGTCCTTTAATCTGTTCCCTAACCTGAAAGCTAAAGATAACATTGCCTTGCCTGCCCTTTTAGACAAAGACCTGGAGGAAAAGATGTCCGGAGTCCAGAAGTTTGCCTCTGAAATAGGGATGGGAGAAAGATTGGATCATCGCCCGCAGGAACTCAGCTCGGGAGAGCAGCAAAGGGTGGCTATAATGAGGGCCATAATAAATTCTCCATCCATAATATTGGCCGATGAGCCGACAGCCGATCTGGATGACGAAAACTCTAAAAAAATAATAGCTATACTTAAAGAACTAAATCAAAAACTCGGCTCTACGGTAGTAATAGCCACCAACAACGAAAAAACAGCTTCCTGTTTTCCTTCTACTTACCGCATATCACGGGATTAAGCTTTTAGAAACCACGAAAGAGGCCTTCAAAACAGGCGAGTTCTTTTTCTGCGGGGACAAAGTAATCTTGTCCACCTTTATCAATTGGGGGGATTTTTCCAACTGGTACATAAAATCCATCAGGTAAGGCATTTCCGATTCCGCCTCCACGTCTATTTTATATTTAACGTATAAGTCCGACTCTTCCAATGAAAGCGGCTTTATATTTTTAATCAAAACAGACGTCTTTCTCGCCAGCTCTTCTATCTCGCTCGACAGGACGGATATCTCTTCTTCGTTGGAGGAAGTCTTTTTCAGATTCTGCGCGGTCTTACGGTATTCGGCGACTATGGAATCCTCGCTGTTCAATATACGCACCGATTTCTCCATCTCTCCTTCCTGAGCGGAGATCTGCTTATCCAGAGAACCAAGAACCCTGGTTACCGGGGATAAAACCGCTCTGTCGATCAAGACAAAAAGCACAACCACGATCGACGCATACAATATATATTTTTCGCGTTTGGATATCCTGGAAAAAAACATATCAATACTCCTTCAGAATCCTCTGCAGATTTGCGCTCAGAGGGCATATAATCTCGAATTCCACAACCTCTTTGCCTTCTACCACATTTTTTGAGACGTACTTTGTTTTGACATTATCGAAATACTCGGATTTCTCCAGATCATTCACGAATTTAAAAACCTCGGACATGACGCTTGAGGTGCCGCGCAGATTTATGCTGTGCTTACCGTCGAAACTGACCGATGACATATATATTTCCGGAGAAATGGTCTTATATATCTCATAAAGCATATTAAGGACAGAGCCTCTGGCATCGGAACGAATCTTGATCATCCGCATCTCTTTCATCATTCTGTCCAGCTCATCCGCTCTGGGCTTGATAGAAGATGCCTTGTTTTTCAACTTACCCAGATAGTTTTCTCTATTATATATCTTTTCTAAAAATATACTGGAAATCGCCACTAAAATAAACGCCATCAGAATGCCAAGGGCATATAAACTCCTGGCTCTCCTCTTCACGCTTCTTTCTATCCTGATTACCTGCGGGAGCAGGCTGATACTGTCTTTATTATAAACAAAGGCTAATCCGGCAAGGCTGGAAAAAGACACATCTTTAAGGTCCCCTCCGTATAATTCAAGGGTTTCTTTGGCAACATAGGTATTTTTAAACTGGTTTACTATCTCTATCGGCAGTTTGAAGGTGTCTTTCAAAAGATTATCATTAAGTTTTTTGGTCAGCCTCTCCGAGCCGCTTATCACAATCCTGGTTATATCTTTATTGATCATCTCGTTTTGATAAGCGTAAAAAGAGCGGTTTACCTCTTCGATAAAATCCTTATGCCATTTATCCATGCCCTCTACGGATTGAATAAACCCCAGAGATATAACCCTGTTATATATAATCCTGTTCTGCAATATAAATACAAGATTGCTGGTATTATAATTTACGTCGATGAGAAGGAATGGGGTATTTTCCGGTTTGTTTTTATAACTAACGCGGTACCAATTCAACACCCCTTCGGAATCCAGCGTTATCTTATCGGTTCTAAGGCCTGCCTTTTCCAATATCCTGAAATACCTGTTTATGATATCGCGATGCACGATTACCAGCATCACCCTGCTGTATCCGTCGGAGCTGGTATAGACTATTTGATAATCGGTAACTATTTCGCTCGTCGAATAAGGCGTGTGTTTTCCCATCTGCAGTTCAACCATATTTTTTATCTCACCGGCATCCGTAGACGGGAATTCCGGGTTCCTGACGGCGGCATAGACAGACGGCAGAGAGATAATAAAGGAATTGGGGTCTATCCTGATATCCTTGGATATTTCCTTGATCATGCCGATAATGTTTTCTTCGGAGAGCCCGGTAATTTTCTTTACTACAATTCCGCAGATCCTTTTTTCTTTAGGCAAAGTCTCCGCCTGTATAATCTTCAGCCAATTATCATCTATCTCCATTACGGTCGTTATCCTGCTGCTTTTCAAAAACGGGAATTTCACTTTTTACTCCTCATGCCAGTATAATATCTTAGGCCTTTCCTCGTCCTGACGGTTTACGACACAGGTAATATTCCTACCTGTCCCGCCTGTTCCGCCCTTCAGCGTCCCGGATGAATTGATCCTGAAGACATCCGATCTTACCGCGCATATATTGGCGGAAATAATCCGGTTGAACGCAATAGACTCCTCCGTAAAAAGAGGGCCGCTTTTCTTAATATCTTCCACGTAGTTGAAGATATTATCGTCTTCCGTGCCGTCCGTTTCGTCATCGCCCTGCCTGTATTTTATGATACGCTCCGCAAAACCGCTGTCCAGCCCCAGGGCAATGAATACAGAATAACCGGCGGTATTGACATTGGTCTTCCCCTCCCCGTATATGGTGATTATGCCCCTGATCTTCGAAAACAATTCCGGCGTAACGCCTTTCACCAGGAGCAATTCTTCCAATACCTGGAATTTTCTATTTTTGCACGCGTATGGCGTCCCGAGGGATTTATAATAATCATCCTCCGCGCCGCGCGGAGAAACCGCGACGTCTTCGTCTCTCCAGTCTATTATGGCATTGGCCAAGTCCGTAGCCGCTCCTTCATCCATCTCCCCGACGGTCCTTAATAAAGATACGAGTATCTCCACCGGCGCATAGTTTATATTTATCTTGTCTGCCTCATCCTCCGCGCCATACAATACCTCATCCTCTCCGGTTTTATCTTTCGAATGATAGCTTACGCTGAAATACCCCGTATCCATCCGGATCTCCTTGAACAAGCTCTCGTTATTGGCCAGGTCTTCATTCAATGTATCACATGCCTTGGTTTTGTCCATAATTAATTCCACGATGGCTCTTTCTATGCCGGCTTTTGCCAGATAGTACGCGGTCAGCCTGTCCTTAAAATAAGACGCCAAATTCAGCTGGGAGGAGACGATACAGCCTATGCCGATAACAAACACGGTCAAAAAACTCAATACCCAGGCGGTTAGTATCAGCATGCTCCCTTTTTCGGTTCTCATTATTGAGTTGTCTCCGACGAAGAGCCCAGTTCCTTTCTCTGTTCGCCTGTGCCCATGGGCATAAATATAGTTTTCGAAACCCTGCTTGTTTCCCGCCCGTCTTTTTTAAAAACCAAATCCAGCTTGACTGCCTGCGGGATGCTGTCCTGGTCCTCTATCTTCCAATCATCCTTCCATTTGTATTCTCCCGTCAGGTTATCCAAATAACAATAACTGAATACCATGTCCGAGACATCCGTAATAACCGGAACAGTATAGTCTTCTTCCGTTCCGCTTTCTTTAAATACCTGCGGATACCTCTTCTCCTCTTTAAAAAGAGTGGTCTTGTCTTTATCAAAAAAATACATTATCCTGCCGACCTCTAACCCGGAGCCCCCTGAAGATGCGGCCATAGGCACAAGCCCCGCGAACGAGACATAATTTTCCGCGCCCTCGAACGGGATGCTGGAGAACTCGAAACTATTCCTCACGTCTCTGGCTATTTTTGTAAGGTTAATAGCGACGTCTTTCTCCAGTTTCCTGCTTATGCTAGCCCTGCGCCAGACATTCACCGCGTTGAAAAAAATGGAATACACCACCGCGCCTACCAAGAATATTATCGCAGTGCTTATAAAAAGCTCGACCAGCGTAAAGCCTTTATCATTCCGCCTTATTATCATATCTTATCAAATACGTATCCAGGGGTATGATGCCTTTTCTCTTGCCTTCCTGCCACGATAAAGAGGCTTTGAGATTATATAAATCTTCGAATTCGGCATCCTCCCCGGAATCAAGCTCCTTTTTATAGTCGACCGGGTTCAGATGCGCGCTTAAGGCAAATTTTATGCCGGAATTATCCTCGCCCTTATCGTAGTTCCACAAAGAACCGCTATCCTTTTCCTTAAGCTTGATTTCCATATCTGCCATCCTGTCCTCGAGAAACAGCGTGGCTGCCAGATAATCCTGAGATATCCTCAGCGTATTAAGCGAATGAGAAAACCATTGTAGTATCAAAATCAATCCCAAGGACAATATGGAAATGCTCACCATTATTTCCACCAGGGTAAAAGCCCTGCGGCTATCCCTCTCGATATCGCCGTCAATCTTGCCAGTTAGTGATATCATCGTTGCTTTCCACTCCGTCTGGACCGAACGAATACAGCTCATAATCATTCCTGTCATTATGCGTGGCCGGGAAACGATACTGATATGTCCTGCCCCACGGGTCTTTAGGCTCTTTTTTAAGATAAGGCCCGTTCCAATTCAGGGAAGCGGAAGCCGTAGGCTTTGTCAAAAGCGCGTTAAGCCCCTGCTCCGTGGTAGGATAATTACCGTTATCCAGCTCATAGAGATCCAGCGCCGTAGGTATGTTGGAATTTATATCGGCTTTTGCAATGGAAACCCTTGCCTGTTCCGTGCGCCCGGCTAAGCGCGGCAATATCATAGCAGCCAAAGCGCTTATAATGATTACTACGAGCATCAGCTCGATCAATGTAAAACCTTGTTTTCTTTTCATATTCATCTCCTATCTTACCGCCAGGTTTATTTCGAAAATAGGCAAAAGCATCGCGAACACGATAAAGCCGACAATCAAGCCCATTACTAAAATTATAGCCGGCTCCAATAAAGAAGTTATTATTTTTGTTATCTTCCGGACTTCCCTTTCGTAAAAATACGCCATTTCTATCAAGGCGTTTTCCAGCGTACCTCCTTTTTCTCCCACCGCTATCATGTTAGACATGAAAGGAGGGAAGTAATCCGAATTTGCGAGGCCATCCGCCAATGACGCCCCGTCTGTCAGGGATTTCTCTATCTTTTTGAGCTCTATCCTGAATATCTCGTTATCCAGGGTCAGCATAGAGATGTGTATGGCCTGAAGGATCGGTATGCCGCTTCCGAGAAGCACCCCGAAAGACCTGGAAAATCTTGCCAAGCCTGTTTTTTTAATCAACATGCCGAATAAAGGCAGCCTTAATTTGATCTTATCGATTGCCATCCTTTCCTTCTCGTTGAATTTTTTCCCTTTTAACCTGAAAAATATTACCGCCCCGGCTATCAACACTATATATCCGTAATTTTTGATGCACATGCTTGTGGAAATCAGCACTCTGGTAATAAAGGGGAGCGCCTGGCCGGATTCTTTGAACAGGATTGTCAGGCGCGGGACCGCAAAAGTAATCAAGACTATTATAGTCAAAATCCCGACTATCACTATAAATATCGGATACGCTAAAGCCGAAGTTATCGTAGCCCTCATCTCCTCCTCTTCTTCCCTGAATCCAACAAGCCTGGACAAGCTGTCTTTTAATATGCCGCCCATCTCTCCGGAACGTATCATATTCACATAAAACGGCGAAAACAAGGCCGGATAATTGCTCAGCGCGTCCGAGAGCATCTTCCCGTCCTCCAGCTCCTTATGCAGGTATGACAAAACTTCTTTCATGCGGTCATTATCCGTCTGTTTGAAGATAATCCCTATGGCCTCCAGGATAGGTACCCCTGATTTAACCAGGCTCGCGAGCTGTTGAGTAAATATGGTTATTTCGGCTGGCTTGATTTTTTTGGAAAACCCGAAAGAGCGGGCTGCCTTGTCTTTCACCTTCATCTCCTCATTGACCTGTATAGGCGTATACCCCATCTGTATCAGATGAGCGATTGCCGCGTCCCTGCTTTCCTCTTCCAGCACCCCTTCGACTATCTTTTCAGGGCCTTTTTTCGCTTTATAAGTAAATCTTAGCATATCCATGCCTTTCGGTTCTTGTTTTTCTTGGCCAGCGCGCTTCGAATACGCGAATATATTAAGCTTACGATTTGTAAGTTTACAAAACGAGTATTGCTTGAAGTGTAAACTTACAAGTTGACAAAACAAGCAATACTTGTTTTGTCAACTTAAATACTACGCATTTTTCAAATCTTTTCCACCAGGATCGAAAGCTGGTTGTCCTTCATCGCGGCGATGCCGCTTTTTACCTGCATTTTTAAACTATCTATCCTGACGACCCCTTTCTTCAACGCGCCGATAAACGACTGGTGAAAATCCAAAACAGTTATTTCCTCCTCTTCGCCCGGCAGGACAACGCTCGAGGCATTTTTCTTGAATACCACCGAAGCTGTCATTATATCCAGAACCGTTACCTCGAACATGGCTTCCCTATTCCACCACCTGGATTATTTTAAGTATCTCATCCACGGTAGTCAACCCTTTAGCGACCTTATTCCAGCCTGACAACCCAAGCGTTTTCATGCCGTTCTTTATGGCCTCTTCCTTTATCTTATCGGTAGATACCTTCTGCAAAATAAGTTCTTTTATCTCTTTGGTTACGGTCAAAATCTCATAAATAGCCGTCCTTCCCCTGAATCCCGTATGATTACATTCATTACAGCCTTTTCCTTTATATAAAACAACTTCGCGCTTCCCGAGATTTTCCTGGACGAATTTCTTGCCAAGGATAGACTCGATTATCTGCAGCCTGGCATCATTGGACAGGGAATTGTCCCTTTCTTTGCAGGAAGGGCAGATTAAACGCACCAGCCTCTGGGCGATGAATGCCTCTACCGAAGAAGATAACAGGTATGGCTGTACGCCTATATCCAGCAATCTCGTTATGCCTCCGGCCGCATTATTTGTATGCAATGTGCTGAAAACAAGATGGCCTGTCAACGCGGACCTGATAGCCAGCTCAGCGGTCTCGAAATCCCTCACCTCTCCAACCATCATCACATCAGGGTCATGGCGCAGCATGCTCCTTAATCCCTCGGCAAAACCAAAGTTTATTTCGGGGTTTACCTGGATCTGGCTGATGCCTTCGATCTCATATTCTATAGGATCCTCTATAGTGATTATCTTTACCTCGCTGGATTTTATGGTGTTAAGGCACGTATACAATGTTGTTGTTTTGCCGCTTCCGGTAGGGCCGGTCACGAATATGATACCATGAGGCCTTTTTATAGACTCTTTCAATATCTTTAAATCATCCTCTTCCGCCCCGAGTTTTTCCAGGCTGAAAAGCATCTTGGCCGGAAGTATCCTTATGACAATGCTCTCTCCGTAAGGAGTTGGTATGCTGGAAATCCTGAGGTCGAATTCCTCCTCTCCTACTTTTACGGACGCTCTGCCGTCCTGGGGAAGGCGCCTTTCTATTATATTCAAACCGGACATAATCTTTATGCGGGAGATTATAGCCGAAAAAAAGCGCTCTATATCCTTAGGCATCTTTGCGTAATAAAGGACTCCGTCTATGCGGTACCTTATGGCCATCTTATCCCTGAAAGGCTCTATATGGATATCCGTGGCGTTTTTCTGTTTCGCGTCCAAAACTATCTGATTTACCAGATTAATGACTGACGCGTCTTCGCTTGTCTTCTGTATATCCGCCACTTCCTGCTTGGGCTTGGATGCTTCCGCCGCCTGCTGAGGAGCCTTGGCTATAATCTTGTCCACAGTTTCCGCGCCTACCCCGTAATATTTTCTGATGGCTTCTATTATGTCGCTTTCGAGAGCGAGCAGTTGGTTTATCTCACAGCCTAAAAGCAGTTTAACGTCATTCAGGGGCCACGACGGATCCATGGTGGCTATGGTCAATTGGTTGGATTCGAACTTTATCGGCATTATAGTATAGTGCCATGCGAATTTCGGAGGCAGTCTGCTCACCACAGAGGCATCTATGGCAACTTCCTTCAAATCGATATAAGGGATGCCGGATTGTTCCGAAAGCGCTATCAAAAGGTCTTTTTCGTTTATAAAACCCATCTTGACCAAGACAGACCCGAGCTTCTCCCCTGTAACGCGCTGTTTATAAAGAGCCTCTTTCAGCTGTTGAGAGGTTACAAGGTTCTTTTTTACCAATATCTCTCCTAATTTTGCCCCCATTTTATTCCCCTTTTATCTAAGCTGTTTTTATTTTAAAATTTCAACGCGCCAATCATGTAAAAATCCTTGTCAGGCACATTCGTCAACTCATCCGAACATATCCGTTCACACCCCGATAAGGTCTCTTCAAGCGTAACATATTCTCCCTTTTTCCCCGTAAAGACTTCCGCTGTAATAAACGGCTGGGTAAGAAAATTCCTGAGCTTTCTTGCTCTTTCGAACAGTATCCTGTCTTCTTTGGACAATTCCTCTATGCCTACGATAAAAACGATACGGCGCAGTTCTTCGTATCTGTTCAGCGTCATCAATACTTCCTGGGCTATATTGAAATGCCTCCTCCCTATAATCATCGGATCCAGAAAAGAACAGGATGAAAGAAGCGGGTTTATAGCTGGATAAAGCCCTAATTGGATATATTGCCTGGACAAGACCATCATCGAATGCAGATAGCTGAAGATACACACTACAGCCGGATCCGTCAAGTCATCGCTCGGCACGTAAACAGCTTCTATGGCGGTAACAGAGGCCTGGGAACCTGAGCGGATCCTTTCTTCGAACTCGCTCATTTCGCTTACAAGGGTAGGCTGATATCCTGTCTCCGAAGGTATGCGGCCCAGCAATGAAGACAATTCGCTTCCGGCCTGGGCGAACCTGAAGACGCTGTCTATAAAAAACAGGACGTCCTTGCCCATTTCCTGAAAATGTTCCGCTATCGTAACGCCTGTATGCGCCACCTCAAACCTCGCGCCGGAAGACTCATTCATCTGCGCGTACACCAGCACTGCCTTTTCAATTATTTTCTGGCTTACCATCTCGAGATACAACTCATTTCCTTCCCTGACACGCTCTCCGGCTCCGGTAAATATGGTATAGCCCTTTTGTTTCTTTACGATATTATTCATGAGCTCAAGAATTACAAGGCTCTTGCCCAATCCCGCGCCTCCTAAAATGCCTGTCCTCGAACCTTTTACCAGAGGAAATAAAAGATCTATTACTTTTATGCCTGTTTCCAGTATTTCGAATTTGGTCCTTCCTGTTATATCGGTATTAAATTTAGAGGCTCCGGTCTTTTTTCTCGAATCCCTGTAAAGTTTCGTATTAATCTGCCCTTTCTTGTCTATCGGTTCTCCAAGGACATTCATCATCCTTCCCAGGACATCATCTCCCACGGGGACTTGAATCATAGAGCCGGTGCTAAGGACATCCACGTTCCTGGCCACTCCTATAAGAGATTTCAACCCGATACACCTTACGACATTGCCTGTATCCCCTGCCCTGCCGCTCAAGTGCTCGAGAACCTCCAGCTGCACTTTCCTGCCGTCATAGGCTTTTGTTTCCAGGATTTCATGAATACCCGGAGGCGGCGCATCCGGGTCAAACCGCACAATCGCTATCGGCCCTTCGATAGAAATAACTCTGCCTTTTATCACCTTTGGCTCCTTTGTCTCTTATTATAGCTTAACAGGTATAGTAAAGTAAAATGTACTTCCTGCCCCTGCCTGTGATTCCACCCAGATCTTGCCGCCATGACTTTCTATAATCTTTTTGACTATAGTCAGGCCTGCGCCCGTGCCCTCATACTCTCCTTTTGCATGAAGGCGCTGGAAAATCTGAAATATCCTGTCGTAGTATTCCTTTTCTATGCCTATGCCGTTATCCTTCACATAAAATTCGTGGAACCGGCCCTTGTTCGAATACCCTATCTCTATAACAGGAGTGACCTCTTTTTTTGAATACTTGATTGCGTTCGAAATAAGATTGGAAAACACCTCCGATATTCTTATTCTGTCGCACGTAACCCTGGGAAGGCCTTCTGCGATTTTTAAATCGACATGTTTATCTTCCAGGGCATAAGTCAAATTCTTTTTCACATCCACGAGCAATTCATTAAGGTCCACATCCGGCTCTATATTCCTGATCTTTCCTATGCGGGATAAATTCAGGAGGTCTTCTATAAGCCTGGTCATCCTGGCGCTGGCGTCCATTATGACGCTCAGATTTTCCTTCCCTTCTTTGTCGAATTTACTGGAATACTGCTCTGCGATAAGCTTAGAAAAAGCCTTTATGCCTCTCAGCGGCTCTTTTAAGTCATGAGAAACTATATAAGTAAAATCATCCAGCTCTTTGTTTATCCTCTCTATCTCGACAACCTTTTCTTCGAGCTTATTCCTGGCTTCCTTCAATTCCTTGGCAGTCTTATTCAAGTCCTCTACCATAAAAAGCATTGCCCTGTCGCTTTTCTCGAGCCTTTCCACCTTGTCTTCTAAATTCCTTCTGGCGTCGGACAATTCAGCCAGAAGCCTCTTGTGCTCGCTGATATCCCTCATTACAAGAATAGCCCTGGCAACCTTCCCGTCAAAATCCCTCAGCGGCGCCCCGTTTATGCTGACCGGGATGGAATTGCCTTTTTTATCCTTCAATTCCATCTCCAAATTCTCTACGATCTCCCCTTTAAAAACCCTTTCTTTAAAAGCCTTTGAACCCTCTTCCCCTGACATGAAAAAATTCGTTATCGGATATTTGAGTATCTCGCTCTCCCCGCAATCCATCAGGCGGCAGGCGGAATTATTCACCGTCATGACCCTGGCATCCCTGTCTATTACAAACAATGAGTCATTCATATTCCCGATAATATTATCCACGTAATCTTTCGAAAATGTTGTCTCATACAAATTATCCGCCATCTGCTTGAAGGCATTCGCGAGCCTGCCGATCTCATTCTTGTCGCCCATAACCCTTACGTCATCCATATTCACATCCAGATCCCCTTTGGCAGCCTTGCTCATTTTGTTTACGATCTTGCTGAGAGTCTGGGTCATTGCCGACGCGAAAAAATATACGATGAAAGATCCCAATAAAATAGCCGCTACGCAGATAGAAATTATCCAATTTCTCACTTTATTCACCGGCCCAAAAAATTCATCCAGATAGGCAGATGTTATTATGGCCCAATTCCATGGTTTAAAATAGGTATACGCCAGAACCTTCCGCCTCTCCCCTCTTTCCCCGGGCTCTCTGTTCAAGCAATATTTTATCCTGCTCTTCCCGCTTTCCAGGACAGGCGCGTCCTCCACTATATCTTTTATAAAAAAATTCCCTGCCGCGTCTTTCTCCCACAAGACATTTTCTCCGTCACGCGCCCTGTCTTTGGACAGGATATACACGCCTTTCCTCTCTCCTTCCAGTCCTATTATGGACAAATATCCTGTTTTCCCAAGCCTCTGTTTAGCCATTAAATTTTTCAGTTCCTCTTTCTTCATCTCTTCGAAATCCAATTTCAGCAGTTCATCTGGATAAATAACGGCTCCTACTATCCATTTTTTTTCGGGTATATGCATGATCGCGACAAGCTGCTTTCTGTACGCATTCTCGCCCAAATCTCTCCATGAATAAGTATGATAATCTATGCCGCCTTCTTTCAGCGCCTTGCCCTTGGCTACCACATCCTGGATTACAAACCTGCCTTCATCGTCTTCCACATACCAAACGCACTCACCGTCTCTTTTTCTCCCTTTGGAAAGGATGTAGTTACCGTTATAATCTATTATGTAAACATACCCTGTCTGGCCTATGATAGAGGATGCCAGTAATTCCTCCCATCGTTCATCGGATAATTTTCCAGCCAGCCTTAAAAACTCCTTTTCCAGCTCGCTGCCCGCAAGCTCTACCTCTTCGTTCAATATCGTTCCGGCATCCTGTCCTTTTGCCAGTTTTACGCTGTTTATCTTTTTGATATACTCCAGCAGGCCCGCCTTTGCCGGCTTGGTGTCTATATTTTTTGACGCCGCCTCGCTGATAATTTTTTCGATATCTTTAAGTGCCGAGTTCAACTGTTCCGCGTACATGTTAAACTCATCTATGCTGAATATATTTGCCATCATATTTTTTTCATTCTTTCGGGCGCGGACAATAGGTTCCTTCAATGCCTCGGTCATCAGGTCTCCCTTGAAATGAGTCTGTATCAGCTGAGAGACCTTCGACGCCTGGGAAGATATTATTCTTTCTGTCGTATCTTTGGCGGCGCGTTTGTTTTCTTCTATCAAATCGTAATACGACTGCGCCACGATAGACCAGTTAAGGCATTGAACCCTGGATATCTCTTCGGCATTATTCAATATGGCTTGCTTCGAGCTGTTAAAGCTCAAAACCCCTAACGTGATTACCGGCAAAGCGACCAGTAGAACGCATATAATTATCAATTGCCATTTTACGCTGATATTGCCCATACGCAGCGCCTGTTATTTCTAAACAGGCTTCCCTTCCAGTTTTTCTTTCAAAACAGCTATTTCATCCCTTAATTCTTTCATCCTGAGCTCTCTATTTACCGTCGCATCTTTGAACCTCTCCAATTCGCTTATTTTCTCCGCCAGCTCTTTTGTCCTTTCTTTTATCTTTTGCTCCAGGCCCTCATTCATTTTTTTTATAACCTCTTCGGCCTTCCTGCGCTCCGTATTATCTATAATCGAAAATATAAATCCTTCATCTAGGTTATCCTTGTCAAGCGCCTGCATCCTCACGAGCGTAGGGACCCTGTGCCCATCCTTGTGCACATAATCGTATTCATAAGCGACGCGGCCTTTCCTGGCTATATCTTTATAAACAATATCATGCTCCACTCTTTCGAATTCTTCTTTGCCGGGATAGCAGAATCCCGTATTCGGCTCGCTAAGCCATTTTTCCACAGGCCAGCCCAGCACGTCCTCTATAGATCTGCTAGCCCATATCGCCTTGCGGTTTTTTATAAAAAGGATCGCGGCGGGAGACCCTTTCAGGATGACATATAAAAGTTTTTTCGAAAGATTTATATTCTCTTCCGCGCCGCCTGTATCCGCCCCAAATTTCCCCGTCAAATATAAAAAGGACAGGCATGCAAGCGCAAGCGCCGCGAATTCGATAAATACCATTGCCCATTTAACAGGGGTATAGGCTATCTCCATGGCAAGAATCGAGGCGCAAAGGATAATAAGTAAGATCGCCATAGCGGCGCGAAGCCTGAAGTTCCTATCACGCGTCATATCAATTCCACCTCGCTCTTTTCAAAGCCATTGTGCTGGAGAATATTTCCCTTATATTCCTGTCGCTGTTTTCATGCAGGGCCCTGAAAAACTCAAGCCTTACTGCCCTGCCCTGGCGTTTGACCTCGTCCGCGCTGCCCTCCAGATGCATAACCCTTGCCGCCCATTCCGAAAGCTTGCTTTCCCAGAATAGATTGTACAGCATATATCCTGCCCATATCCATATCAACTCTTCTATAACCCTCCTGAAAGACGGCTCGAACACAACGGCTTCCTCTTCGTCAGCATTGGCGCTTTCCGCTTTCGGTTTTTCCGGAAAAAGGTATCTGCATGGAAATAATTGAAAAGTCTCTACCTCCTGGATTGCGAATGAGATAAAGTGTGGATAAACTATGACCGTACGGCCTGCCTTTTTTTCCAAAACACCTTTGATTATAAAATCCCTCAATTTTTCCACCTCTTTAAAAGATATATTGTCGCTGATACCAGGAAAAGTCATGAATTCGCTTGCTTTTTCTTCTATATACCTGACCCCCTGTTTTCCTACGACTATCAATTTATCCTTTTCTTTATATTGTTCCAGCGCGGTATTTATGATGGATACGTTCAATTTACCAAGAAATCCGCCGTCGGAAGTTATGAGCACTATATTGGCTGGAAGGGAGGAGCCGTCAAGAAAGGCATGAGAGAGATTCCTTATGTCCGCTGTTTGAAATATCTTTTTCAGATACGCGTCGAATTCGTCGAATTTTTTTCTTTCTCTTTGAAGCCTGCCGAATTCGGAGCCGGCAACCCCCTTCAAGGCGTTGATTACGCCGGCTATCTCTTTATTGAACTGCAATTGTTCGCGCAACTTGGTCAGCTTTGCCATTGCGTCCTGAAATACTCCTCAAGCGTTTTATCCAAATCCTTTTTTATCTCTTCGGTAAATGCCTTTTGGGTGTTCAAGGATTCTATCAGCTTAGGATTACTGCCGGTTAAATATTTATATATATCCCTTTTGAATTTCTTCATTGCCGCCCTGTCCATAATCTGGGGGATTTCTTTGTTAAAAGCGTAAAAAAGCACTGCCTCTTCCGCCAGCGAAAGGGGATTGTTTTTATCCTGTATAAAAAGTTCGTCCAGCGCCATGCCTTTTTTAAGGCTCTTCTCCACGTCCGAGGAAAGCTTTGTCCTTACCTTGGTCAAGCTCGCAAGTTCCCTGTACTGGGCGTGTTCCCATTTAAGCGTTTTGCTCACTTCTTTTATCGCCTTGGTCTGCACCTTGCTCCCTATCCTTGAGACGGAAAGGCCGAGGTCGACAGCAGGCCTGAATCCCTCATTGAATAAAGTGGTATTCAGATAAAGCTGGCCGTCCGTCATCGAAACGAGATTCGAGCAGATTAAGCCCGTAACATCGCCTTCCTGTGTTTCCACTATCGGCAAAAGTGTCATGGACCCTGCGCCGTTTTCGTCATTCAGCTTCGCCCCTCTCTCCACTAACTGTGAATGTATATAAAACATGTCCCCCGGGTAGGCTTCCCTGCCAGGCGGCCTTTGGAGAAGCAGGGAGATTTCTCTGTATGCCCAGGCGTGTTTGGTCAAATTGTCGAAAACCACCAGCACGTCTTTCCCCTGATGCATAAAATACTCGCCCATCGCGGAGGCGGCATAAGGTATGATGTATTGTTCCGCCGAAGAATCGGAAGCCGTAGCGCTCACTACAACGCTATAATCCATTGCGCCGCTCACCTGCAGCTCCTCCACGATCCTTACAAGAGCCGAATGACTGCCTCCTATCCAGCAGAATATGCATATAACGCCTTTGCCTTTTTGATTCAATATAGTATCAAGGGCCAGCGTCGTCTTTCCCGTAACCCTGTCCCCAAGTATAAGCTCTCTCTGGCCCCTGCCGATAGGTATACAGCTGTCTATTATTTTAATGCCTGTCTCCAAAGGCTGCTCTACCGGCTGTCTTTCCATTACTCCCGGAGCCTCTATAAAAATGGGGTAAAAATCATCTTCCTGAATATTGCCTTTCCCATCCAAAGGAACAGCGAAAGTGTTTATGACCCTTCCGATGAAATTCTTCCCGACAGGCATCTTGAATACGCCTTCTTCCGAGTAAACAGTATCGCCTATGGTTAATTTTGTATCGTCTCCCAGGACAAGCGCCAGCACCTCTCTTTCGCTAAATCCTATTACAAGCCCTTTTATGCTGGGATGCAGTTCTACCAGCTGGCCGTTCACGCAGTTGGTTAATCCTGTTATCTTGACTATTCCCTTTTTGATCTCCTGGATAGTGCCTGTATCTTTTATCTCAAAAGGCTCCATTTTCGTATCAGACATGCCAATCTCCGCTTGTTCGGGCTTTTTCGGCAATCATGGGAAGAATCCTCTTCAATTTATTTTTTATACTCCCGTCTATGATAAACCCGCTTATTTTTATGACAATCCCCGCTATGATTTCCTGGTCAAGCTCTTCGCTTAAGCTGATATCTTTGCCAAATTTGGAGCAAAGGGCTGCCTTAAGCTTTTCTTTTTGCTGATCCTGCGCCGCGCAGGCATAAACAACCTTCACCTTATTCTCCTTTACATCAACACAGCTCTTATCCAGATTTTTTATATCTTCTATCAATTCATCTACAAGCCTGGCATGCAAGGCCTCCAGGCTCTTATCCGTAAAGATATGCTTGATCATATCCGCTGCCAGGTGAACCGATTTATCCTGCATCTTGAGGATAAGCTCGGATTCTTTTCTATTGGCTCCTTTCATTGCTTCCTCGATAATCCGCCTGGCTTCTTCCTTGGACTTTCCGAGCGCGTCTTCTTTCATCTTCTCGGCCTCTATCTTCGCCTCTTCCTTGATGCCCGCGGCGGTGGTTTTGCTTTTTTCTATCTCCATGCTGACTTCTTTCTTGCCCCGCTCAATCTCTTCCTTGAGTATCCTCTCCTTCTCCATGTTCTGCTGATTAAGCTGCTGCAGCCTCTTTACCGCCTTGGAAATCTGATTATGAAGCAGCCATTTTAAAAATAAAACTATAAAAATAAATGTAACAACCTGGATAGAGATCAACTGCAGAATCCAAATATTCATCTTAGTCTCCTTTAACGCTTATCCGCCGAATAAATTATATACGATCAATAGGCCTATAATCGCTATCGCTTCGGCGAAAAGAAATGCTACTATCATAGCCATTAGAATCTTGGGCGCCGCAGAGGGATTTCTCCCGAGAGCCCTGACGCTCGAATACCCAACTGCCGCTATGACAGCGGACGGCCCCAGGGTGCTGATAAGCATCACCAAAATAATAGTAAGATTTTTCATAGATATTTATCCTGTTTGTAATACTCGATCCATTTTTTCTCCAGCTCCTCGAAATCCTTAAGCTTATACACGCTTAAAAAAGCGTCTTTCCAGTCCACTTTGTCATCCCGGAGCCGCCTGCAAAAATTCACAAATAAGTCTTTATTGAAATTATTCAACATAAAATACATTATGCTCGCCGCCTCATTATAAAATATAAACGGCATAACCAGGTCGGTCTTGTTAAGGCTGGAAAAATCCTTCAAAGGTATATACAGGTTCAAGGATATCAAAAATCTCGCTACCTTTAACCGCTCCTGAATATCTTTTTCCTGGGCGCAGGCAATACCTTCATCCAGCCACAAAGGAATGCTCCTGTTATATCCTATCAGCTCTCTGAATATTATATGCCCCATCTCATGAGGAAGAATAGCGTCAAAAAACTCATCCTGCCAGAGATATGTGCTTATCTCTTTATTCAGGACATTGACATGGCCCCTTGACCACGCAACCACCCCTGTATGATTCTGATAGTCTTCTTTTGTATTATAAAGATATATCTTGCATCTATTATCCCAAAGCCAGAAATCAAACCTGTTGAAACCCAGTTCTTCTGTAATGCTATCATAATAATATTCCGCTTCTTTTATTACCCGCCGGATATATTCGGGAAAGACTGTCTGGTAATGGACTATGAAATGGGTGCTTTTTTCTATGTTCCATTTATTGATTTGGGCGCTGGCAGGACTTGCGAATGAAAAGAAAATACAGCTTAATATGATACAAAAAATCGCTCTTTTGTAGCTGACGAAATATTTCAAGCTATAGTCCCCTATTAAAATGTTATTATAATCAAAATCATACCACAGCCATCGTCTTTAATCAATAAATAAGTTTACCTGCGCAGAGCGGGGCAAGCAAAATGAGTATTGCTCGAAATGTAAACTTATAAGTTTACAAAATGAGTATTGCTTGAAGTGTAAAGTTATAACAACAAAAAAACCAGGCTTAGAAAAACTAAACCTGGCCCGAGAAAATCGCCTTACTGCTGTCAATGTAAGTTTACAAAACGAGTATTGCTCGAAGTGTAAACTTATAAGTTGACAAAATGAGCATTGCTTGAAGTGTAAAGTTAGCTATTGCCTCCGCCTTCGGACCCGCCGCCTTCTTCCGGATTTTGAGGAGGCTGTGATTCCGGCTCGCCCCCTTCTGCATGATGTTCTTCTTCTATTGTCTCAGCCTGCTTATGCCATATAAAGAAGAAAACGAACGAAAGCAGGAGCAATGCGCCTATAACCGCGAGTATTATCCACCAGCTTGCCTTTACAAAGATCCTTTTAACCGCCACTCCGCTGGCTGGCTTGGCGCGGGACAGCATGCTTTCCAGCTCGGCAAGGTCAGCCTTCATGGCACTTAGAGCTTCGAGGTTCCTTCTGTACGCGGCAATATGAGGCTCGGGCAGGGCATCCATAGCTTCTTTCTGCTTTGCCAGTATATCGGTATTCTTAGAGTTCATATCCTGCTTGATACCGGCTGCCGCGTCCGCATAACCGGTCCCTTTTAATTCTTTAAGTATCTCTTCTGCCCTTGCCAGCAATGCCTGCAGTTCGCTTTCTCGTATCATCCATATATCTTTAATGTGCACAGACCTCTTTACCATCTCCCCTGGTCCAAGCTCGAACTCTTTGAACGCATAATACAGGCCTTTTTCAATATCATAAGTTATCTCAAGGTCCCCTAAATCTATGATATCTTCGGGCTTTGCCTCTTTCGGCAGATATGCCTTAAGTATCGCCTTCTGCGTCTTTGTAGTTGAAGGATTAACTACCATTACATTCAGTATAACACTGCCCGGCTCAAGCCATATCATTGTAACAGGCATATCGTTAGCGCGTTCTGCTATATTCTGTATTTTACCTGCGTAAGCATTGGCAGAGTTGCTGGAAAGGAAGATAATGCAGAAAGATATTATACAAAAAATCGTTTTTTTACAGCTAATGGGGTATTTCAAGCCATAGTCCTCTATTAAAATGTTACTATAGTCAAAATAATATCACAGCCGTCGTCTTTAATCAATAACTAAGTTTACAAAACGAGTATTGCTTGAAGTGTAAACTTACAAGCTGGATTAACTGCCCGGCTCAAGCCATGTCTGCGTGACAGGCTGATCATTAGTGCGTTCAATTATATTCTGCGTTAACTCTGTCGCGGCCTGGATTTCCAGCGCTTTTTTCTTCACATAATTTATATCCTGGCTCCCTTCCTTGGAGACCTCCAGTACCTCGTCTATTTTTACATTCGACTGCTTGGCTATCTCCTGCATCTTTTCCGATGCCACTGTAAGTTCGTCGAATATAGCCTTTTTGATATTGGCACTTAATTCCGTAAGGGAATCTCCCATAGTACTTAAATCAGCCACAGTACCTACGATCTTGCCCACGCTCGCGCTGACCGTAGTAATGCTCGCGGCTAAATTGGTTATCTGGGTAGTGTCAATCCCTGCCAAAGAGCTCATGGCTATGGTCGCGGAACTATTTATATCATCCAGGCTTGCCCTTATTACATCCAGGCTTATGCCGTCGATAGTCCCGTATGTGGTTTCGGAACATACTATGGTAAATGTACCAACGCCCCAATTTCTCAAAAATTTCACGTCATACGCATAAATACCGGTCTCGCCGACCTCTGTCATGCTGGCCTCCGTAACTAATGACGCATTTTTAGGGCTGTATACCACTATAGTAGGCGCAGGCGAAAGCCCAGGCGCGCATTGATATCTTATCGTCAATGTCTCTCCTGTCTTTACAAAACTCTGCTCATTCAGGATGCGCGAGGACGCTTCTCTGCTCATTGTTTCAACCATCTGAGTAGCGGAAGAGGCCACAGAGCTCTTGACTTCGTCTCCTATGGTAGTTACCTTGGACTCTATGGAAGATTTGGCAGTATCTAATTTGGCCTTTATGGCTGTTTCGGAAGATTCTACCTTTTCCTGCGTTGTCAGGGACTGCTCATCGATCTTTGCCTTTATGGCTGTTTCGGAAGCGGAAACCGCGCTTTTTACATTATTTATCAGCTCTGCCTCTCTGATATCGAATGATTTTCCGCCGTAATGGAAGGCGCCTTCATATTGAACTCTGAACCTGGCAAAATAACTTTCGTCCGCGCTAAGGCCGGGCTTCTGCCATCTTACCCAGAATACGCCGCTCGAATCGGCATCATCGGCATCAAGGTCGAATGTCCTTAATGTCTCGTCGCCCTCTCCAAATATGATTATCTGACAGCTCTGCAGGCCTGTTGCCTTAGGCAGAAGTTTTTCCTCTTCCTGCAGCCAGCACTGTATATGCAGGATGTCATTTGTAGGATCATATTTGATTTCCGAATATACTGTTCTTTGTTTCGTAACAAGTTTGGTCGCCAGTTTTACGGACATCGTAGCGCCATCTGTGGTTGCCGCCCAAGGAGAAGGCTGATACGAAGCGTCCAGGTACGCGTCCCTGCTCCACGTTGTCTGGTATAAATGGCCGGGATAATAGTAAAGCTCTATGCCATCCTTTGAATTCAAACCTGTCTTATCTTCCCAGACTGTGTTCTCCAGGCTTACGTCAAGGCTTCTCACGTTCAACGCGTCCAGATCTCCCACCAGGCCGTCAGCGTCGGTTATCTTCCATATTACCTTGTAATAGCTGATCGTAAATTTCCTGGTGGTATAGACCGCGGAATCCGTGACATCTTCCACCTTTATATACACATTTGTATTAGGCGACCTGTCTATATTAACAGCGTCCGGCACAGTCCAGGAATAATACCCGTCATTTGTCCTATTGGCAACAATAGTTGTCCAGGTAGTGCCTCCATTCTTCGAGTAAGACAATTTAACGGCAGACACTGTCCCTATGGTATCCCACTCTATCATCTTTTCTTCTCCAACATAAAATTTCGTGCCTGCCTCTGGAGATGTTATGGAAAAAGCGCCCATTATCTTAAACGAGGAGGAAACCGCGTTTACAAACTGGTACTGGTTATGGGTAATCCTGAATTTTATATCGGCCGAATGCGCGTCAGGGACGACCCAATTTTCATATGAGCCGTCATTCTGCGTAGAGGCCGCGATCTGATGCCAGACTGTCGGATCAGAGCCCACGCCATATTCTAACCGCACGGTATTGGTTGGATTTGTATTGCACTGCGAATACGCTCCGATACCCTGCCAGGTTATGGTATAGAGATTATTAGTAATCAAAGGCTGGGACGGGATACTGATTTCGAAACCGGGCAAAGACAGCCTGAACGGAGCCGATACGGCGTATACACTGCTTCCGAAATTAGCCAGCCCGTTCAAGTCGGTAATCTTTATCCATCCCGTCTCCGTGGTGTAACTGCTGAATGTCTCGTCTATCAGCCAGTTATACACCTTTGTGATATTGTCCAAGCCTGTCACGATTTCTTTTGAGGTACTCTCATCTTTAAAAAACTCTATCTTCAGATTATCGCTGATATTGCCTTCCGTAGTCCATGTAATCGGCTCCGTATCATAAACCGACCAGATATCATTCGCCACAGGAGCAGTTATGGTTATGGTAGGCAGTTTAATAGCGAAATCAGCGAGAGAATACCCGCCTCCAAGGCTGGTCAAGCCCTGTATCTTTATGCGGCATTGCGAAGATATGGTGTTGGGCACTGTCCATTTATAGCTCAATGAACTGCCTATTACAGTAATATTATTCACATAATTAGTATTGTCTCCGCCCGTATTATCGAATATTACATACGGATATGTCACCCCGCCATTTATAGAATAGCTTATTTTTATATCCTTACCCAGCACGCCCATCTCTGACCATATAATATCCTGCTCTGTGCCCGCAACCCAGGCCTCTCCTCCGGCAGGTTGAGCTATTGTCGCGACAGGCGGCGTTATAGAAAATTTATCGCTCGCGAAACTTAAAGGCAGGAAATTATTAGCGGCGCGCAATATCCCTGCGTCCTCGATCTTGATTTTTACATTACTGCTGTAATTGACCGGCACCCTCCACACAAAGGTGTGTTCCGTAATGGAGCCCACTACCGCGGTAGTGATTTTTTCCTCATAAGAATCTTCGAGATAGTTGAAAATCGTATTAGGATATGTTGTCCCTCCGTCTAAAGAATATTTTATGACCACCTTCTGTGTCAATCCTTCGCCGACGCAATTCCATTTTATTTCTTTATCGAAAGACGCAATCCAGTTATTATTATAAGCAGGCGCCACAATCTGGATTGACGGGACAGCTACCAGGTCAAAGGCCCCAGAATCCGCCGTCACATCGCCGTTTATCTGATAGAAATGTAATCGCACATTGGTCATCGTGGAATTGAGCCACGTGTAATCCTGCGCGCCGTCATTTGGCGTGGAATTCATTAGAAGGGTTTCGGTTATTCCATCCGCCGTATAAGTTATCCTTAGATAAGACGAGCTCAGCGCCTGGCCCTGGGAATCCCATTTTATCGTATATCTCGAGCCGATAACCCAATTATCGCCTTCCGCAGGCGAGGTGATATCTATTTTACCGCTGGAGTTAATGCTGAATAAAGAAGAAACAGCCTGGATCTCATTATTGTCCAGATTGGTTATTATTATCATGGCTGTATCTGTCAATTCAAGCTCCGCGCCAACTACCCAGCTATAGCTATACAACCATTTGCCATCGCTGAATGTCCTTGTCACCAGGCCGCTGTAAATCGAAGTTGTAGTGGCGCCGGAATCCCCTGAATAATCTATGCTGAAATTAGTGCCTGACTCTCCACTGCCTTCCCATGTAATATTATTGGTTTCGCCCCTTACCCACACAGTGCCTGCTATGGGGCTTGTAATAGCTATATAAGCCGTGGCTATTTCGAACGCATCCGAAATACCCGTAATAATATTATTCTCGCGGTTAGTGACCCTTATGGTGACGTTTGTATTCGGGAAATTCGAATCCTGAGGCACTGTCCATGTATAAAGCCATTTATCTTTATACCAGTTCTCGCCTGCTGTCTTGGTTACTTCCCCGCTGCCTGTTATACCTTCTTCATAAGCGGTCTCCCATGTACCGCCTTGCGCGAGATACTCTATCTTAAAATTATTCGGGATCGCGCCCTGAGTATTCCACTCTATGGTGTTATTACTGCCTATGGCCCATTTGATACCTGCGACAGGTGAGCTAAAACCAATAAAACTGCCGGTAGGCTTTACGCTGAATACCCCTGAAGTTGTGGTAACTCCTGTATACAGCGTATCTGTGCATGACGCCTTCATATAAGCTGTTTCCGAAAGCATACTGGAATCCACGGATAATTCGAAATAAAGGTTATTATCTCCATCTACGCTGGCTAACCCTTCGTGCACAGTAATAGGAGATGTAAAATCTATGTCCGAAGAAAACTTCACGATCCAGCGGCTGGTTGTCCTGGATATATTCCCTCCGGTAACCGCCCATTTGATAGTTTTGGTATCTCCTACGGAATACGCGTCTCCTGTTGCGGGAGTTATAAACTCTATCTGCGTAGGCAATACAGCTATTCCGGCGCTCTCGCCTTTGTCCACTACATTATCCTGCGAATCTTTTATGGAAATCTTGAAACTATCCGTTGTCTGCGCGTACAATGGATTTACGATATCCGACAGCTCCAGGATCACATGGGATAAAGCCGATACTCCGTCGGTTAATGATATGCTTAGGATATTGCCTGACCTGGATAACACGCCGGCGGGGCTGGAAAGCGAAACCCCGCTTAAATTATAATCTCCGTCGAAAGTAACCTCTATCCTGCTTGTAGTGGGGATATTATGCGCTGCCGTAAAATCGATGGCATAATCCGTAGTTGCCCCGGCGTATACATCCGGCGCAGTTACGGAATTTATCGTCAACGCGCCCGGCGTAATAGCCAGACCGGATATAGTGCCCGTATCTATATTCTGCTCGCCTGTGTACATGGTAGTTGCGACAAAATTAGCTGTGGTCTGCTCATAAGCCGGGTTCGTGATGCCTCCGACTTCCACGCTTATGGCGCCTGTAAATGCCGCATTCACCTTGAATAGCAGATAACCGTCCTGACTGCCTGCCGTTGTCAAGAGCGTCAGATTTGCCCCTGTGGAACTCTTGATATAAGGCGCAACTATAACATAATCACTATCAAGGGTGATCTTAAGGTAGCCATTGACAGGGACTGTATGCGCGGCATTAAGATTGAATTTCAACTTTGTATCTGTATTTAAGACACCGGATGAACTGGAAGTTACGGATAAGCCTGTTAACGCGCCTACTGTAATGTCATGGCCCTGGGCCGTGCCAGAATCCAAAGCATACCCTGACGGGTCATATGTAGAAATCAGGTAGTTTTCCGTTGTCTGCACATACGCGGGATTCTTAAAGGTACCTATGGTCAAAGTGACATTTTCGTCAGCCGCGATTGCCCTTCCTGTGGTAACCGTAATCAAATTGCCAGTCACCGTTACCGTAGCTGCCTGGTCTTCCAGCACGGTCCCGTCTAATAATGAAAAATCATAATCGGAATCGAAAGTAATCTTGATCTTTCCTCCTGTCTCGATGCCGTTCACGGTCGTAAACGAAATTACATAGCTGGTTTGCGCTCCTGCCACATAATTGCTTGCGGAAGCCGCTACGCTGGCGCCCGAAAGCTGTCCTGCCGTAATCTGCACGCCGGAAACAGTACCCGTATCAATACCGCTCTGGTTAACATACTGAGTATTCAGCACGAAGCTATCCGTCAACTGGCTGTATGGAGGATTGCCGATGCCTGCTATGGCTATTACCAGAGCAGTGCCTGCCGGCTTGGCGGTATCAGGCTGTAAAGTAAAATACACGTCGGTCAGGTTTTTCTGGAAAGAATAGCCGGAAACCTGGTACAAATACGCGCCGTCTATATTGTAATCATTATCCAGGTCTATCTTGATATATCCGCCGCTTGGTATAGGATGAGCCGGCGTAAAGGTGAATGTATAAACAGCCGAGGAATTCACCTGCAGAGTCGTCGAACTGATCTCAAAAGAGCTTAAAACGCCGGGCTCGAAGATAACGCCTGCCGCAGTGCCCTCATCTATCAACCCGCCTGTGGAATTCCTGGTCTTGATAATAAAATCTGCCGCCGTCTGAACATATGGGGCATTGATTATATGCGATACTGTCAACGCCACATTTTCCGCGGCAAAGACCTGCTGGCCAAGAGTAATAATCAAGTCTTTTCCGCTGACCGCCACGGTAGCGCCTGTATTGCCGGATATATCGGCAGGCTGAACAGCCGATAAATCATAATCGGAATCCACGGAAATAGTTACCGTGCCTCCTATGCCGATCGCATGATCTGTCGTGAAATTAAAAGTATACGCGGCTGATTCGGAAATCTTTAAATTATCCGCTGTTGCCGAGGCCCCTGTCAAGGCTCCAGACAAAGTAATAATGCCCGGGATGGTTCCCGTATCTATATTCTGCTGGGCAGGCAATTGTGTGGCTATGGTAAAATTATCGGTTGTCTGTACATAGCTGGGATTTCTTATGCCAGTCAATACTATACTGCAGGCGCCTGTGCGCTCTTGAGTTGTTTTAATTAATAAATAGTTAGTCCCCTTGGTAGATATTAAATATTGGGGGCTTTGGTTAACGGCGTTGTCCAGGAAATAATCGGAATCGAAACCTATCTTTATATATCCATTGACAGGTATAACATGCTGGCATGTAAAATTAAATGTATAGGTCGTGCTCTCATTAACGCCCATTACCTCTCGGGAGCCTGCGGTAACAGAGAGAGTGTTTAACGAACCGGCGGTTATAACCTTACCGTCTATAGTGCCTTCGTCCAGAGAAGTACCTGAAGAGTCTTTTGTAACCAGGGCATAGGCATCTACGGTCTGCGCTCCCGGATTCTTTATATTCGGTATAACAAGAGAACAAGCCTCCCCTGCCTGCAGCTGGGTATTTAAAGTGACTATCAAAACATTGCCTGATGCCACTACGCTCGCGTTATAACCCGTGACAGTACTTACCCCTGTCAATACATAATCAGAATCAAAAGTAATCTCTATTCTCCCGTTTGCTTCTATGGTATTTATCGGTACAAAACCTATGGTATATGTGGCTGTCTCGGTAGCAATTAAACTGCTGGCCTGTATAGATGCCGACTGCATAGGCGCGGGCGTTATGTGGACACTCTGGCTGACGCCTGTATCTATAGTAGCGTTGCCCGAGGTTTTTGTGGTAAGCGTGAACAGTACATCCATGGAACGGCTCGGGTTATCTACGCTTCCAAGCCTCAGGCTGTATCCTGTACCGGAAACCAATGCAAGTTTTGCCTTTACTACTACATAATTGGTTGATTTTTCGGTTATCTCGAAAGTTGCCGTAGGAGATATTACATAAGCGACATTTGCGTCGTACTGCGTATTAAAATCTATCCTCACATACCCGTTTTGCTCAACATTATGGCTTGGCGTAAAGGTAAAGGTATAATCCGTCCTCGCGCCTGCTATCAAACTGCCTGACGCTATAGAAATACCCGTTAACTCGCCGGCCGTAGTCGTGGTGCCCTGCGCAGCGCCCTCATCCGTAACAGCTCCTGCCGTGGTTTTTGTCTTTATATAGAAGGAGGTTGTTGTCTGCACATACGCGGGGTTTTGTATATTGGATATATTCAATGTTACGGTTGTGTTTGCCGCAGCGCCTGCCGAAAGCACTATGTTCAATGTCTTATTGTCTATCGATTCTATAGCCGGCGTGCCTGTGCCTGAGATATCCTGCGAACCAACCGATATCAAAGTGAGCGTATAATCCGGATCAAAGGTAATGGTCACTTTCCCGTCCGGCTCTATAGCGTGCGCTGTCTTAAAGCTAAAACCGTAGCTTGTGGTAACGCTTATCAGAGGATTGGCAGCAGTCGCGTATACCTGTGTCAAAACGCCAGGGGTAATGCTTACGCTTTGCGTGGTCCCTGTATCTATTACCTTGTTATCGGTAAGCTGGGTTGTTATGACAAAAGGATCCGTAGTCTGCACATAAGACGGATTTACGATATTTCCGAGCTGAAGCGTATTCGATCCTATAAGCTGGGCGCTTCTCCTGAGCAGGATATAATTACTCTGCTTATCCACTATAGCATAACCTTCGCTTAATACATTAGCGTTGGCAAAGGAGTATTCGCTGTCAAAAGCCAGCTTCACATATCCGTTGACAGGCACGGTATGCTGGACTGTAAAGCCAAAACTATAGGTCGTATTCTTGCTTATCTCGGTCGAATCTGCTGTTACGGACAAGCCTGTAAGCGTGCCGGGTATTATGGCAATGCCTGCTGCTGTCCCCTGGTCAAGTTCCCTGTTGGTGGCATCTCTCGTAAGAATGGCAAAATTATCAACTGTCTGGACGCCCGGGTTCTTGATATTGGATAATGTCAATGAAACGCTCTTCTGCGTTCCGATCAAGGTATCTGTCGTCAATATCAGTTTACTGCCGCTTAAAGTTATCGCGGCGCCAAAAGGAGTAGAACCATCTATCGTGCCGGAAGCAAAAGCCGTCTGGGTCAGATCATAATCCGCGTCGAATGTAATCTCTATCTTGCCTCCTATGGCTATCGAGTTAACGGTCGTAAAATTAAACGTGCAGGAGGTTGTATTCAAGGCAATATTACTGACAGAAGACATGGAAACTGCTGTCATCGGAGCCGCCTGTGTGCTTATGCTGGGAGAAACAGCTGTATCGACATTATTCTGGCCAGAATTCTGCGTAGTTATGGTAAACGTGACCTGTTTCACGGAACCTGGATTGACAATTGTTCCCAGGATAACGGTTTGCGCCGTCCCCGCGGGCAAAGCCTTTACGGCATTAAGCACGATCCTGTTAGATGTCCTGGTGTACAAGCTGAATGTATCAAGAGGGCTGAATACATAACCCGAACTCGCGTTATAAGCGGAATCGAAATCTATCACAACATAACCCCCGATATTTATAGCATGAGCCGGGGTAAAATTAAACGTATAATCCGTTGTGTATCCGGCTACCAGAGAAGCCGCTGTAACCGATATCGACGTCAAACTGCCCGGCGTTATAACTATGCCCGCGGCGCTTCCCTGGTCGATTATCCTGTCCTGGTCATCCCTTGTCTGTATGGTAAAACTGGTGGTTGTCTGCGCGAAAGCCGGGTTCTTTATATTGGAAATGACTATATTCTCTTCTGTTCCGCCGCCTAACTCGCAAGTCAATGTTATAATCAGGGTTTTTGAACTCACCTGTACTGTAGCGTCGCCGCAGCTGCACGCTACATCATTTGCGCCGACCTCGCTCACGTTATAATCGCTGTCAAAGGTTATCCTGATTTTCCCGTTCACGGGAACCGCGTGCTGAGGCGTAACTATAAAGGTATAATCGCCCTGCGCACTGACCTCGGTCGATGTCGAGGCTGCGGCTGAGGCGCTTGTCAGAGAAGCAGGCGTGGTTGTAACGCCATTGCATGTGCCCATATCAATTGTATCTCCGCTTGTGTTTTGCGTTATTATGATAAAGCTAGAGGTAGTCGTTACATACGGAGGATTTACTATGTTTCTCAATGATAAGCTTACGGCGCCAACCCTTGATTCGGAAGTTTGCAATTTTATATAATTACTGCCTTTATCCACTAATGAATAACCTGTTGTCAGCACCATGAGAGTGTTTAAATTATAAGCCGGATCAAGCTGTATGCGCACATAACCGCCGGCCGGTATGGCATGTTCGCAGGAAAATCCGAAAGCATAATCCGTGCTTTTTGCCACTTCGGTGGAAACCGGCGTAGCGGTAACGCTCGATAATGAACCTGCCGTAATATTCACTCCGGCTATCGTACCGCTGTCCAATATGCCGCCTGACGCATTTTTAGTATCCACTGTAAATTCCGATGTTGTCTGCACATAAGCCGGGTTCTTTATATTGTTAATCAATAATGACACCTGCTGGCCCGCTGTCACAGCGGTCCCGGTAGTCACGATTAATTTATTCGAGCTTACCGCCACGCTTGAATTCGCTATGCCGGACACATCGAAAGCTGTTACGGACGTCAAAACGTAATCGCTGTCGAATGTTATCTCTACTTTTCCGCCTGAACCGATAGCGTGGACCGTGGTAAAATTAAATGTGTAGCTTGTCGTTGCGCCTGCCTGCGTGGAAACCTGGCTGACCGACCTCGCGGTCAATAAACCGGCCGTTGTAGTGATGCCTGACGCATTGCCTATGTCCAGATTCTTCTGTGATGAATTCATCGTAGTGATGGCAAACGCGTCCGTTGTCTGGACATAAGACGGATTTTTGATATTGCGGAGCTGGAAGCTTTGCGCGGTTGATTTCTCCGCCAATGCCTTTAAGAGCACATAACCGCTTTCCACCGAAATAACAGAGTACGTATCGTCTCCGCTATAGATACCCGTAAGGTCGAAATCGGTATCGAATGTTATCTTGACATAACCATTCAAAGGTATGGTATGCTCCGGGGTAAACTGGAATAAATAGTTCGTAACGGTATCCAGCGTCGTATCCACAGGCGTGGCAGATAAGCCGGACAACTGTCCCTCTGTTATCGAAACTCCGGCTATGCTCCCTGAATCTAATTTCCCGCCTGCGGCGTCCTTTGTCAGCACCGAAAACGCGTCCGTTGTCTGTACATATGGCGGATTCTGTACATTGGATATTACTAAAGTCAGGACTGTGTTCTGAGGCGCGACCTCACCAAGGGTAATGGTCAGGACACTGCCGCTTACAGAAGCTGTGGAGCTATGCCCAAGTACGTTGCCGGCCCCTATATTAGTTAAATTATAATCACTGTCAAAAGTAACAAGCACCTTTCCGCCTATGGGTATAGTATGAATAGGCGTAATATTCAAGGTATAAGAGGTTATAGCCGAAATCTCGGATGAAACAACCGAAATAGAGGCGGTTGTTATAGGGCTTGGGGTCATAGTAACGCCGGTTAGATTCTTGGTATCTATGGTATCCTGATTCTGGGTCATGGTTGTAATATAAAAATCTCCTGTGGGCTCTTCCACTGAAGGCGGATTTTTGACATTAAGAAGCGTTATGCTGAGCGCCCCGCTCAAGCTCCCTCCGGTTGTGTTGGTCAATAATATATATCCCGGCCCTACATTAGGGGCATAGCCGGCTGTCTGGACAGACGCGTAATCCAAAACATAATCCGAATCGAATGTTATCTTTACATAACCATTTGCAGGAATAATATGATCGGGGGTAAAGCCAAATGTATAGCTTGTGCTTACGCTGGGCTGTGTCGAGCCGGGAGCAACAGACGTAGCGGTAAGACTGCCGCCTGTTATTACCTTCCCCGGTATAGTGCCTGTATCAACCCTTACATCCGTAGAATCCTTTGTTACTATAGAATAGCTGTCTGTTGTCTGGACGCCGGGATTCCTGATTTGAGACACGGTCAAGCTTACGCTTTGCTGTTTCGCGATAGCTGTGCCAAGCGTTATGATAACCACGCGGCCTGCCACGGAAACCACAGCGCCGTTATTGCCGAATGTAAACACAGCGGCAGATACATCATAATCCGCGTCGAATGTGATCTCTACTTTGCCGCCCGCATCCAGGGCATTAACAGTGGTAAAATTAAAGGTATAGGACGCTAAATCATAGGTTGTGTAGGTATTGGCGGACACAGAGCCGGAGGTCAACAGCCCCGTAGTTATATTTATGCCTGCCGATTGAGCGGTATCTATGCTATCGGCGGCAGAGGTCTGCGTAGTCAGGGTAAATTTAATACCTGTTTTCTCTCTGCCTGGATTTACTATGCCTCCTATGGTTACGGTCTGGGAACTGGCCGATAATATATCCTGCAGTACATTAAGCACTATAATATTCCCGGTTTTGCTGGCTAAACTGTATTTTGCCAGAGGGCTTATAACATACGCGCCGGTTATGGTATATTCGGAGTTGAATTCTATCTTTAAAAATCCTCCTGCTGCGACATTATGAGAAGGCATAAAGCTGAATGTATACTCTGTGGAGGCGCCTGCCGTATAATTCACAGCTGCCCCTGATACGCTGGTCAATGCGCCTGTTTGTATTACAACCCCTGTTCCGGAACCTTGGTCGATCAGCGCGTCGGAACCATTTTTGGTCTGCAAAGCAAAATTAGCGGTTGTCTGGACATATGACGGGTTCTTTATGTTGGATACAACAAGTGTTGTCGCAATATTCTTGGCGATTGCCTGGCCCAGGGTTATTGTAAGGACATTAGCTGTAGCCGATACAGTAGCGCCTGTATTTCCGGAAACATCCGTCGACTGTACGGATGCCAGATTGTAGTCGGAATCCGCGGTAATAACAACCTTGCCTCCGACCGGAATCGCGTGATCTGTAGTGAAATTAAATGTGTAATTTGTGACGGCGCTTACTTCATATACTACGGCCGTTACCGAGGCAGATGACAACGCGCCTGCCGTGGTCGTAACTGCCGGCGCGGTTCCCGCATCTATTACCTGATTATTTGCCAATTGTGTCTCGATGGCAAAACCCTGCAGGGTATTTGACACAAACGCCGGATTCACTATCGAGTTAAGCTGTATCGAAATAGCACCCGCAATCTGAGATCCTGTCCTGAGCAGAAGATAGTTACTGCCTATTTCTGTCAGGGCATACCCTGAAGTAACAACGGTCGCGTTTGTCAGGGTAAAGCTGTTGTCGAAGCTGATCTTTACATAGCCGCTTATGGGAACGCTGTGCTGTAAAGTAAAGCCAAAGGTATAACTCGTGGTCTCCGCTATTTCCGTAGTGCCCGGGGTTACGGAAAAGCCGGTTAAGCTTCCGGCTGTTATGGTTTTGCCGGCAATACTGCCCTGATCCAGCTGATAACCCGCGGAATTCTTTGTCGATATAATATAAGCGTCTGTAGTCTGGACGCCCGGATTTTTGATGTTATCTATTGCCAGGGATACCTGAGACCCCTTGGAAACCGCTGTACCTAAAGTTACGATCAGCTTATTGCCGCTTACCGATACCGTAGAATTCGCGTTTCCTGTTACATCGCCGGAGCCAACCCCTGTTAATGTATAATCGGAATCAAAAGTTATCTCGGCTTTCCCTCCTATATCGATAGCATTTGCGACCGTGAAGCTGAACGTATGCCTGCTGATATCCAAAGCCGTAGAGCTGGCCATTATAAGAGATGGCGGGCCGCTAAGAGGAGCGGGTGTTATATGAATCGGGCCATAAGTAGAAGTATCGATTGTTTCGCCCGTGGAAATCTTGGTAGTCATCCTGATATTAGCGTCTTTTACGTAAGTAGGATTGACTATGCCTGACAACTGCAACGTCTGAGGACTGCCGCCTGTTATCGTCTGGTTCAATGTCAGGTTGATATAATTTTTGGTAGCTCCGCCCTGTGGTATAGTAAAGGTCGCTCCTCCGACCGAAACAGAAGCGCCAGACGCGTCATAAGCGCTGTCGGTAATATCGAAATCTATCCTCAACGACCCTCCTGACGAGGCTGTGTGGGAAGGCGTAAAGCTAAAGGTATATTGCGTATTGGTATTCCCTGTAGCGTAGCTGGAAGCTCCTATGGATGATATGGTAATAACCCCGGATGTAACATTGACCCCCGCTACGGAACCCTGGTCGATCAGCGCGTCGGAACCATTTTTGGTCTGCAAAGCAAAATTAGCGGTTGTCTGGACATACGACGGGTTCTTTATGTTGGATACAACAAGTGTTGCCGCGGTATTCTTGGCGATTGCCTGGCCCAGGGTTATCGTAAGGACATTGCCGGCAACAGAGACAGTGGAGCCTGCATTTCCGGAAACATCCGTCGACTGTACGGATGCAAGGTTATAATCGGAGTCAACTGTAACAACAAGCCTTCCTCCTGCGGGAATCACGTGGTCTGTAGTAAAGCCAAAAGCATAATTTGTAGTGGCGCTCACCTCGTAAGACACTGCTATCACCGAGGCGGATGACAGCGCGCCTGCCGTTGTTGTTATTGCCGGCGCGGTCCCTGTATCTATTGCCTGGTTATTAGCTAACTGCGTTTCGATGGCAAATCCCTGCAGGGTATTCGATACAAAAGACGGATTCACTATCGAATTGAGCTGTATTATCTGACTGCCTGTCAGGGCATCGCCTGTCCTCTTTAACAATACATAATTGGCGCCTTTGGTCAATGAATATCCAGAAGTGACGACAGTAGCGTTCGTGAGGATAAAGTTACTATCGAAACTTATCTTTACATAGCCATTGGTAGGAACGTTATGCTGTAAAGTAAACGCGAATATATAGCTTGTGGTCTCAGCTACCTCTGTAGTGCCCGGAGTCGTCGAAAGGGCTGACAATGCCCCTGCTATAATAGGTTTACCTGCTACAGAGCCGTAATCCAGCGGAAGCCCGGTGCTATTTTTGGTTATAAGATTAAAACTGCCTGTTGTCTGCACGCCTGGATTTTTAATGTTGGAGATAGTCAAGGATACTTCCTGACTGGCAGAAATAGCCGTACCAAGCGTAACAATCAAGGTATTACTGCTTACCGCCACTGTAGCATTATTGTTTCCGGAAACATTGCTTGACTGGATGGCAGAAAAATCGTAATCGGTATCGAATGCAACCTCCACTTTCCCGTTCTGGTCGATCGGGTTGACAGCAGTAAACGCTATTGTATAAGAGGTGACATCCTGCGCTATATAAGAAGCGCCGTCTATGGATAAAATAGCCAGCGGCGCGGGTGTTATACTGAACGCTGGAGTAATGGTTTCATCTATTATGCCCGAAGACGCATTAGCGCTTCTAAGAGTATAAACAACGTCTTTTACAAACGCAGGGTTTATGACGCCTCCAAGGCTTAATGTCTGCGCGATCCCGGCGTTTATAGGCGCTGTAACATTCAAGGTTACCAAAGTAGATGTCAAGCTTGAAACAGCGTATTCCCCTCCTCCCGTTGAGTCTGTAATGTACGCGCCGGACGCATTGTAGCCGGGTTCGAACACTATATAAAAATACCCGCCTGCGGCTACATTATGAGCTGATGTAAAGTTGAATGTATAATCCGAGGAAGCGCCGGCTATATTTGAGGTAGCCGACACAGACATGGCTGTAAAATTGCCGGATGTTGTCGTAACTCCAGCCACGGTCCCGCTATCCTTATCGTAATCGACAGAACTTATCCTGACCTTGCTTGTAATCGTCACATTGCTCGTAGGCTTCACATAAGAAGGGTTCCTTATGTTCGAAACCGTCAAAGAAACATTGGAAGACCCGCTGACTGCCGTGCCTAATGTTACGGTCAGGGTGGTGCCGCTTACGGTAACCGTGGAGCCTAAATTCCCAGCCACGTCTGTCGAGCCTACGCCAGACAGGTCATAGCCGGAATCTAGCGCTATAACAACCTTGCCTGTGCCCGCCGCTATGTCGTTCTCTGTCTTGAAAGAAAATGTATAATTCGTCAGAGCGCTTACCTCTGTAGAAACAGGTGTTATGCCAAGATTGGATAAAGTGCCCGGGGTAAGCGTAATCCCAGGGATAGCGCCTGAGTCCATAATCTGCTGTGTTTCTTCCACAGGAGTCAACGTCCTTACCTGGAAACTGGCAACAGTATACACATAAGTCGGATTCGCTATCATGGCTATAGGGATGCTTACTGCCTGGCCTGCGTTTATCTGGGCTACGGTCTTGAATTTCAAATAATCACTGCCTCTTGTAAGGTTATAGAAGTTGGCTGTATCGAGATACGCGCTTCCCAACAAATAGTTACTGTCGAATTGTATCCTTATAAAGCCATTCGCTGGAACAGCGTGCTGGACCGTAAAATAAAAGGTATAAGACGTTACAGCGGATATCTTCGAAGAAGCTGCGGTTACGGACAGTCCGCTCAAAGAGCCCGCGGTTATATTCAAAGACGCGGCAGTGCCTGTATCGATAATGGCATCCGACGCGGTTTTTGTTTCTATCGCAAACGAGCTTGTGGTTTGGCTGTATACAGGATTTTTGATATTGGCTATGGACAGGGAAACCAGGGAATTTTTCGCTATAGCCGTGCCAATGGTTATTATTAATTTATTGCCGCTGACAGCCGCGGTGGAATTGGCGTTGCCGGACACATCGCCTGATTCTACGGATGTCAAATTATAGTCGGAATCAAAGGTTATTTCTATCTTCCCGCCCTGCGCTATAGGATTGGCTGTGGTGAATGATATTGTATGAGCGGCATATTCCGAAACAACATAGGTACTTGCCGACACAACAGAACCCGACAGGCTGCCTGCTGTTGTGCTTAAGCCTGTAACGCCGACAGTATCGATATCATATAGAGACGCGTTTTTAGTGGTAAGAGTAAAAGAAAGGCTCTTTACATTAGGCGGATTTACTATAGCGGTTATTTCTATGGACTGTTGAGCCCCTGCGCTTAATCCTGTTGTCGCGAATTTAATCAGTAAATAGCCTGTGCCTCTCAAGGTAATATCGCAAGGCGTTGTGCTAGACATAACAACAGCGCCCGGATCCGTAAGATTATAGCTGGTGTCAAAATCGATCCTCAGGTATCCATTCTGCGGCACTGCGTGACCCGGGGTAAACACAAAAGCGTATGATGTATTTGCGCCTGCTACTAAAGAGGCTGGCGTAATAGAAGGCGCTCCCAATACTCCTGTTGTCGTAGTTATACTCGGAGCCGTCACTTCATCTATTATCCCGTTACTTGGATTTTTGGTCTGTATAAAAAATGCGCTTGTCTCTTTTACGTAAGGAGGATTCTTTATATGCGCTATGACAAGGCTGGATGAAACTCCGGCGTCTATTGCCTGGCCAAGCGTTACTATCAATTTATTGCCCGATACAGCCACTGTAGAGCCTGTATTTCCGCTCACATCTCCCGGGAATACCAGGGAAACATCGCAATCGGAATCGAAAGTAATCTCGACTTTCCCATTCTGCGCTATTGCGTGATCGGTCGTAAAGTTTACAGTGTAAGAAGTTGTCTCAGCCACAACAGTCGTAGCCGGCGCAACGCTCGCCAGTGTCAACGCGCCCGGTGTAGTTGTTATGAGAGGCGCATTCCCCGCATCTATGGAATCGTGATTTGCCAATTGAGTAGTTACGACAAAAGCGTCTGTATTCTGCACATACGGAGGATTCTTTATGTTCCTCAATTCTATAGTAACCGCTCCTGTCAATGCCGTAACATTTCTCTGGAGCATTACATAATTATCTCCGGGCGTATATGGAGTTTTCGTATAATCCCCCATTACAAACGCCTGGGAAAGGTCATAATCGTTGTCAAATTGTATCTTGACAAACCCGCCCACAGGCACTGTATGGCCAACAGTAAAACCAAATGTATAATTTGTGCTGGTGCTTACCTCGGTGCTGATAGGCGATGTCGAAAGCGCGCTTAAAACTCCTGTGGCAATCGTAACCCCTGCTATGGTACCCTGGTCAAGGCTGTACCCGGACGCATTCTTCGTCAGTACGGCGAAACTGCTTGTTGACTGGGCGCCCGGGTTTTTAATATGGGCAATGGTCAGGCTTACTGCTGTGGAAGCAGGTATCTCGGTTCCTATCGCTACTATCAAGGTGTTCCCGCTCACGGAAACAGTCGATCCGGAATTGCCTGATACATCATTGGCTCCAACAGAAGTCAGGACATAATCGGAATCGAATGTAATCTCTGCCTTGCCTCCCGCAGGAATCGCGTTAAAGGTTGTGAAGCCTATAGTATAGGAAGCTGTCTCGGTCGCTACATAGGTATTCGATGATCTGGAAAGCGATGTAAGGCTGGCTGGTATAATACTTAACACAGGCGTAGCAACTGTATCTATCACGGAATCTGTGGTATTTTTGCTTGTTATGGTAAAGATCACATCCTGAGCATATCCAGGATTTTTTATATTACTCAATGTTATGGATTCTACGGTATTCTTCGCCTTCGCGGTCAAAAGCTTTAACACGACATAATTAGCGCCCGCTTCCTGCTTTGTATAATCAGCGTGCGCTACCGCAACGGAAGAAGTATCATAATCCGAATCGAAGTCTATCCTTAAATATCCATTCTGCGGCACATTATGGGCATATGTAAAATTAAAAACATACGAGACATCTGTTTTGCCTGTCGTATAGTAGTTGGAGCTTACGCTGACATTGGTAAAAGTGCCTGCCAGGGTTGTAATGCCTGAAGCTGTGCCCTGGTCCTGCACGCCTCCTGACGCGTTCTTTGTCTCAAACGAAAAACTGCTGGTCGTTTTTACATATGTCGGGTTCACGATGTTCGCTACCTGCAAAGACACAGGCGTCGCGGCGCCGACAGCGGTACCTAAAGTTATAATCAGCTTATTGCCGCTTACGGAAACAGTCGAGCCGGAATTGCCTGATACGTCATTTGCGCCTACGCCGGTCAAGACATAATCGCTGTCAAAAGTGACCTCTGTTTTCCCGTTCTGCTCTATTGCGTGATCTGTCGTAAACGCTATATTGTAAGCGGTGGTATTTGCCACTATGTAATCAACGGGCGTTACAGAAAGCCCTGTCAACGCGCCTACGGTCGTGGTTATGCCGGAGATATTTGCGCCGTCGATTTTATTGTGATTCAAATCTTCCGTCCTCATTATAAAACTGCCTGTGGTCTGGACATAAGACGGGTTCTTTACATTGCCAAGCACAATGGTCTGGGCGCCTGTAAGAGCAGTGGTTGTCCTCTGCAGGGATATATAATCAGCGCCTTTCGATAATGAAAAACCTCCTGTCTGGCAATTGGTGCTGGTCAAGTCATAGTCGCTGTCGAACTGTATCCTTAAAAAACCTCCGGATGAAAGAGTATGAGGAAGCGTAAAATTAAAGGTATAGTTCCCGGATTGACTGACCTCTGTTGTAACAGGAGTAACGCTTGTAGCTGTTATGGTGCCGGCAGCTATTGATATCGCGGGCCTGGCAGACGGGTCAGTGATATCGATATCATTTCCGCCATATTGCGTCGTAATGTCGAATTCCGCTGACTGTTCGTATTTGGGGTTGATGATCCCGGACAGCGTATAAGATACAACCGCTGTCGCATTGGTTATATCCATATTAAGAGAAAGTGTTACGATCTTATTGGCTGTATCTATAGTCAGCGCAGGAGATTGCGCAACCATCGCCTGACCATCAACCGTACCGGAGACAAACACAGCGCCTGATACATCATAGTCAGAGTCGAATCTCACCTTTATCGACGGGTTAAGCGACATAGGGTTCTTTGTAGTAAGATTTATGGTATAATTCGAGGTCTCCGTAACAATATTATTGGTAGCGCTGACAGACACATTGCTTAATTTTCCTCCGATGATTACAAGCCCTGTAAGGGATGTCTGGTCTATTATAGCGTTACCGGTGGCATCGGTGCTCAACGTAGTAATCTGATGGCTGTCTGTCTGCTGGACAAAACTTGGATTTTTAACCGATCCAAATACTATTGTGTCGGTTGTATTGGCTATTATGTTTTCTTTTAATTTAAGCAGTACATATGACCAGCCTGTATTCCATAAGTAGGTATATCTCTCCGTGGGGCTGACGAGATACGCGAGGCTCAAATCATAATCAGGGTCAAATTCTATTTTCAGATATCCGTCTTTAGGCACCGGGTGGCTGTAAGTAAGCCCGAATGTGTAATTGTCGGATTTACTGATTTCCCTGTCCACCGCGGTAACGCTCAAGCCTGTAAAACTGCCTTTCGTAATATTGGTTGACGCTACGCTGAGATTCTGGTCAACCAGCCTGTCCGAGGCATCCCTTGTCTGAATCTGGAAAACGCTCGGCGTCTGGACATAATATGGATTTTTAATATTGGCTATATTCAAAGACACGGCCGTATTTGTGCCTATGGCTGTGCCGAGGGTTACTATAAGGTCATTGCCGCTTGTCCTGACCGTAGATCCGGAATTTCCTGTAACAACCTGTTCTCCATACACGAAAACAGAAAACGGCACGCCTAATCTATCAAACCCTCCCACTCCATCAGTAATCTCGGATTTTAAAACTGGGTTTACAGGATCTGATATATCCATTATGGTCAGGCTATTGTCTATCACAGAGGTAATATAAGCGTAATTACCGGATACATAAACCGAATATGCGCCTCCCAGCGCGTTAAACTCGCCGTCTCCGTCATAAACCTCGGACTTAAGCACAGGATTGACAGGATCCGATATGTCTATAATGCTCAAAGCGCTGTCTCCCAGAGAAGCTACGTACGCGTAATTGCCTGATACATAAACTGACTGGGCGTTGGCTAATCTGTTAAATGCCCCTGTCCCGTCCGAGATTTCCGACTTAAGCACAGGCGCGGTCGGGGTTGAAATATCTATGATAGTCAAGGAATTATCGGTCGAGGATACTACATACGCGTAATTACCTGACACCTTGACTGAACAAGCCCCTGCCAGTTTATTAAACCCGCCTGCGCCGTCATAAACTTCTGCTTTAAGCACAGGTGCCGTAGGCGTAGAGATATCTATGATAGTCAGAGAATTATCTGTCGAAGACGCCACATACGCATAATTTCCCGATACCTGGACAGAAGATGCCCCTGCCAGCTTGGTAAACCCGCCTGCGCCGTCTGTAATCTCGGATTTCAAAACAGGGTTAGTTGGATCGCTTATATCCATTATGGTAAGGGCATTGTCTCCCATGGAAGCTATGTAAGCGTAATTTCCTGCCACGCAAAGCCCCTGGATCCCTCCTAATTTAGTAAATTCTCCGTCGCCATCATAAACTTCTGACTTCAATACAGGATCGAGCGGGTTGGATATGTCCATTATGGTTAGTGCGCTGTTATTAAGGGAGGTTATATAAGCGTAATTGCCGGAGATATAAACCTTTTCGATGCCGCCTAATTTGCTGAACTCTCCGTCTCCATTATAGACGCTGGATTTAAGCACAGGATTAGCCGGATTCGTTATGTCTATTATGGTCAAAGCGCTGTCCCCATGAGCGCCAACGCATACGTAATGCCCGGACAGGCTAAAGCTATAATCCGGATCGAAAGTAACCTTAACCCTGCCTCCTGCCTGTATCGCGTGGTCGCTTGTAAAGTTTACCGTATAGTTCGTGAACGTGCTTACAATAGGAGATACCGGCGTCAAAGAGGCGCTGGTTAATGCTCCGGCAGTAATGCCAATGCCGGCTACGCTTCCGGTATCTATCGCGTGATGCGTGGAAAGTTCCGTCGTTATTACAAAATTATCCGTGGTCTGCACATACGCGGGATTCTTGACATCTGCCAGCTGGATAGTAGTAGCGCCTGTCGGGACCGCGGAGGTTGTCCTCTGTAAACTTATTACCTTATTTACATCGTCTTTGGACAGGTTGTAATCCGTTGTAACGCAATATGTGCCTGCCTGAAATTCATATTCCTGGTCAAAGGCTATCTTGATATAGCCTCCTACAGGAAGCTCATGCGCCAGTGTAAAGTTAAACTGTAAATATGGAGTCGTTGTTATCCTCTCGCTTACCTCTGTTATGCTCGAAGAACTCGACATGCCTGTCAAAGAACCTGTGACGATCGTATTTTTAGCCACCTGGGAATTCTCATCCCTGACTTCTCCTGTAGCCTTCTTTGTGGTAATGATATAATAATCCGTAACTTGAGCCCCCGGGTTTTTGATCCCTGTTACGGTAAGGGTCGTAGGAGTGCCGGCGGCTATTGCCGTACCCAGGGTTATAATAACCTTATTGTTCGATACGCTTAAAACAGCTCCGCTGTTCCCGGTCGAAAACGCGGCTGCCGTCAAAACATAATCGCTGTCAAAAGTAATTTCCACCAGATCCCCCGCGCTAAGAGGATTTATCGTAGTGAACGCTATCTGATGGGTATTAACCTCCGTCGCTATATAAGAAAACGGGGTAACAGAACAGCCCGCCAGAAGAGACGGATGAATATCGAAACTCGGGGAAGTCTCGCTGTCGACTATGCCTGATGAGCTATAGCTCGTTATATTAAAGGTAACTGTCTGGGCATAGGCTGGATTTTTTATGCTTCCCAGCCTCAATGATTCGGCAACGCCTGCCTCGAGCGCCGTCACAAGATTCAGGATGACATAATTTGAGCCCCTCGTATTAATAGTATAATCGGTTCCGGGGAATACAACGATAGCCGAAGTCGTATCGTAATCCGAATCGAAATCCACCCTTAAGGTGCCTCCCGCGGCAACGCTGTGCTCAGGAGTAAAATTAAAGGTATACTGCACAAGCGTAGCTCCGGTCTGATTATTGGAAACATCGGAAACAGTAAATGACGTAAGGTCGCCGGCAACCGTAGTAATGCCACCTATAGTTCCCTGGTCGATAAGGTCGCTGTTAGGATTCCTTCCTTCGATTAAGAAACTTTCCGTTGTCTGCACATAAGATGGGTTCTTTACATTATTTATCGTCAAGGATTCCGCTGTCGAAGCAGGGATGCTCTCGCCCAAAGTAACGGTCAAAATATTTCCGTTTACGCTGACGCTGGATCCTGAGTTCCCGCCTATATTGGCAGGCCCAACCCCTGTCAAATCATAATCGGAATCGAACTGTATGTTGACTTTATGGCCCGCGGGTAATGGATGGTCGGTAGTAAAATTAAAGGTGTAATCCGTAATCGCGCTAACCTTTAGGCTTGCAGGCACAACAGACAGATTGGTAAGCACCCCCGCTATTATATTAACCCCTGCCGCTGCGCCCTGGTCTATGGTATCCAAAGTCGTAGTCTTGGTAGCTACTGAAAATGAGCTTGTAGACTGTACATATGAAGGGTTTTTGATATTGGATATCGTAAGAGTTGTGGCGCTCGATATTGAAGAGCCCAGGTTCACTGTTATGGTATTTGTGCCTGTATTTACAGAAAGTGTGGCGCCTGTATTACCGGAGATATTATTAACACCCACTCCTGTCAGGTCGTAATCCGGATCGAATACTATAGAGACTTTTCCGCCTGCTTCGACAGCGTGAGCCGGGGTAAACGTAAAAGCGTAAGTTGTTACGGTTTGAACCTCCAGAGACCCCGGGGTAACCGTAGGTGTTATTGTGCCCGGGACTATCAGTACGCCTGCGCCTGTGCCCCTATCCATTGCCCTGTCTGTATCATCCTGGGTTTCTATGAAGAATCCGTTTGTTGTCTGTGCCCCTGGGTTCCTGATGCCTGATATCGTGAGAGAGACAACTTTTCCTGCTGGAACAGCGCTCTCGTCTCCCACGGAAGCTATCGGAGCAGATGCATCATATTTACAGCAATATAAATAAGTAGAAGGAATTGGGTAGGCCTTGCCTGAACCATCGGCAGGGACCCATCCTAACCTTGCCATTGCATTCGTGCTGACGTTTTCCACATACTCGAATTTGATAGCAAGTATGGAAGAAAAACTTTTTGTCCCGGAATATTCGATCGGATTACTGTTGGTGTCCCATCGGTTAAGGCCGGAAACAGGAGTTGCCATGTCATCCACATACAATCTGCTTCCGTCATTTGTATAAGTATAGAAAGTGTGCGTTCCGGTTCCTCTATTTTTAATCCAGCCAAGCCATCTTATGGTAACCGTCTCTGCCTGATCTTCCCATGCTAATCCATTAATCTGGATAGTAGCGGCATCCCAGGTGTGGTCAATATTCGTATCTACAGCCGAGCCGTAAAATGTATTAAAACTTGTGCCGTCATAATAATAGTATCTGAGGCCGGGATCCATTGTAGTGTCTATATTAGAGGCTGTTACGGCGTCCGCCTTCCCATAATAGAGATAGAAAGAGGTTGTCCCTGTAGCGGGGATATTTACCCAGAATGTAGATATGCCTCCGCTATTCCAAGTTTCCATCCAGTAATTTAACGGGTTAAGCGCTGTATCATAGAATCTTATATCTCCTCCGTCCGCCTTGGCGTGGGCATAATCGAAATTCGATGTGGTTAATTCCACTTCCATCTGGTAGTTATCCATCGAAGTCGCGGGACTGATAGTGATTATCTTCCTGTACAGATACGCTGTCTGAGAGCCTTCGTCTATAGGGCTCGCGAGATTTACTACCAGTCGGTTATTGAGCTTGCTGATAACGCTGGTGCCGTCGGTAGGCAGTAAAACAGCGGCCGATGAAATATTGTAATCCGGATCGAACACTATCTCTACATCGCCATCCACCGGTATAGAGCTCTGCGCGCCAAAATCTATATTATAATTCGTAGTCGAGCGGGCAATATTGGAAACCGGTTGCACTGTTATGCCTGTCAACGCGCCTGCTGTTATCGTGAAATTCGCGTCCGAAATATCCCATACCCCTGGCTGTGACGCGTCTGTTACCCTGACCAATGCCAGGCCGTCGCTGACGCCGTTCTTCGGTATTGTCCATGCATAAGAGCCGTTATTCGGCGTAGAGGCAATGATTTCTTCCCATGTCGAGCCATTGTTCACAGAGTACTCCAGTTTCACATTCGAGCCCTGCAAAGAAACAGAACTCCATGTGATATTATGCTCCGTTGATATTGCCCAGCTCTCGCTCCCGTTCGGGGAAGTAAGCGTAAGGCCTTTTATGGTAAATACCTCTGAATCGTCTTTAACGTCCGAATCTATATAATTTAGTATGCGCAATGTGACGCTGGTGGAACAATCCCGAGGCGCGGTCCACAAGTAAGACCCGGAATTGGCCAGGCCCTGGATGATATTATGCACATCGCTCACAAAACCATCCTTGGAATACTGCAGGGTTACCTGATTTATCGTGCCTATTGTGTCCCAGTAAATATACTCATTACTGCCACCCTGGATATCGGTAAACTGGGGAAGATGGCTGACAGAAGGAAGCACTAATTTGCCCTGGATCTTGAAAGAAGCGTCGGATACATCTGTGACAAGCGCGTCCGAGTTGTCCCTGATCCTGAGTTTTACATTTGTAGAAGGCGCGTCAGGTATGGAAAGCCACGTAAAGCTCCTATTGCTGTTAAGAACGTAATCATTTATAGGAGGCGTAACCCATGTAGAGCCTCCGTTGGTAGAGTAGTCGAGCGTGACATAATGGCTGGCTATGTTTCCGTCAAGCCTCCACTGCACCTGGTAAGAATCAGCCGTTGTAAGCACTTCTCCGCCGTTCGGCTGTTTAATAATAATCCTCGGATAGCTGATAATGCTGAAATAATTATCGGAGGCGTCGGAAATAGTGGTCCCGCCTGATACGGTATGTTTATCGGTTATATATACCTTTACATATTCCGACAGGTTTTCCGGGCCCGAAGGTATAACCCACGGATATTTATTTATAGGCTCTTCTGCCTGAACTGCGGCCGCGCTTGGCGTTACGCTCGCGTACTGCCTTCTCTCAAAATGCGCTGTTATCTCATCCAAAGACAGGGTCCTGTTATGGATAGAAACCTCATCTATCCTTCCTTTGAATGCGTTACCTACCCTGACCGGCTGGTCCACGGTATTAAGCGACGCTGAAGTTGCGGTATTGGTTTGTAATACCCCATCTACATACAGCCTCACTGTATCGTCGTTAACCCCGTCATAAGTGCCTGCGATATGATACGCTACGCCTGCTGTCAACGCCTGGTTCCCTGACGCGGTATGAGGCGTATTAGCCGCGTCGTACACAACAAATTGAGGCACTCCACCTGCGGCTATTTTAAGAGAATAACTGCTTGTGGCGCCTGTCTTACGCACTATAGAGCCTTCCGTCGATACATCTGTTGGATATATCCACGCCTCTACGCTTACCTTGTCCGGGTCTGTAATTATATTTCCGGTGTATTCGGCATAATCGGCGCCCGCGAATACAAGGCATGAGCCTGTGCTGAACTTCACATCCTGCAGGTTGCTCCACCTGCCGCCGTCTGTGGTATGCCATGCGGCGCCTGTTATATTAAGGTTCCTTCCTGCTATAGTCGCGTCATAAGCAGTAACCCCTGTTCCTTCGTCAAAATGCCAATATGCGGCAATATCAACTCCTGATACATCCTTTATGAATGTGTTGTCAAAATTCTGGTTTAAGCCGGCATTCGCGTTGCCGTAATACATATAGAGCTTCTTGGTTAACTGGCTTGATATCTGCGGAACCTTTATCCATATCTTTGTCTGCGTTGTGTTTATTGTGTTAGGCTCTATCCAGTACGGGCATGCCTCATCCTCGTCGGCAAACATAATATCATTGCCGTCCGCACGCATCTTTGCGGCAGAAATCAGCGCGCTGGTATCAAGCGTAATCCTCATCTGATAATTTGTAAGGCTCTGGGATGACTGGTCTAAATTGCCTATTGTTATTAAACGCGCGTAAGTAGAGCCGGGTGTAAGCCCTGTACCGGGCACTATGCCGTCGTAAATAGTGTATTTCGCTGGACTCGCCCCTGAATCTCTCGAATACTCTACCAAAAGGTCGTTTGACACCATGCCGTCCGGGGTCCATGTAATATAGTTAGTCTCGCCCTGCACCCATGCCTCCGCGTCCGCTATGGAAGGAGCGCCGTTAGGAGAAGTAATGGTAAGGGTGGGATTTATAATCGAGAAAACTGTTGATGTATTTTCTACCTTGACTATGGTGTCCCTGGTAGGTATTGTAGATTCTATAACCCTTACTTTCGCGAGGCTGGTCAAGCCGACATTAGGCACTCTCCAGCTATATGTGCCTGAATTCGGGACGCCCTTGGCTATGACGCTGTTGGGCGTAGAGCCGTTTGTCGAGTAATATAAATCCACTGTGCTTGATAAATTCCCCACTCTGGACCATGTTATATTGTAGGATGAGCCTACCTTCCAGGTAGATGCCCCTGTCGGAGAGGTAATAGTCATTACAGGTATAGGTACAATGGAGAAATCAGCGTTGGACTCATCCGATACCGCTGGAGTGCTGTTTGGATACGCCTTTATCCTTACCTGGCTTCCTACGTTATTCGGGACAGCCCATGGATATTCCCCTGTCTTATTTCTGCCTGTGACAACGATTGTATCATAGCTCGCGCCTGAATTCGTGGACATCTTGAGCACGATATCAGTGGTCCCGTCAGGGATACCACTTCCTGATACCCATTTTATATTGTGGTGATTCTGGCTGGTTGGATTGCCGGTATTATACACTTCCCATTGCTCTCCTCCGTTAGGGGAAATAACAGTAATGCCTGATGTACATATAGTAAACACATTATCGGATTTATCCGTAATATCCGTATACCCTGTTTCTAAATCGGTTATCCTTATCTTTACGCTTGCTGACGGATCATTAGGCACGCCTACCCAGCTCTCTGTACCGTCATTTGGCGTGGACGACTTTATCACATTGACATCCGAGGCAAAATCATCCTTGGAATATTCTATCTTAACATCATGGCCTCCTATCTGGCCCGCGATTGCCCATTGTATCGTATAAGTGCCTCCAATTGTCCATATTTCTCCGCCGTTCGGAGCCCTGACCTCTATTGTCGCGCTCGGGATTATCTTAAAGGTATTATCCGACTCATCCACGACAGCCGGCCTGAGGGAGTCCTGTATCTTTACCTTGCAATAATTGAATGTCTGGGTCTCAGCGGGTATGGTCCAGGCAAATGTGCCGTCATTTACACCGTCAAACCCTGTGATAGTGATCCAGTTGGTGCCGCCGTCTTTGGAATATTTCAACACGAGACTGCCGCTGTTTATGGTTCCCTCTGTAGTCCATGTGATATTATTTGTTTCCTGCTGTACCCACAGTTCTCCGCCGTTAGGGGATGTGAGCGTTATCTTTGGATTGACTATACTGAATACCGAAGAGACTCTGGTTACCTGTGTCACAGTGTCCCTTCCCGCGGGAACAGAAACCTCCCTGACCCTTATGGTAACATTATCGCTTAAATCATCCGGCACTGTCCACGTATAGGAGCACGAGAGATCTGTGTTCGGGTTAAGCGGTGATTGCGGAGCGCCTGAAGCTATTGTGGCTATGTATATCTCTGAACTCGCGAAGCCATCCTTGGAATAATGTAGTTCGAACTGACTGCCGAACTGCTGGGAATTGGTTGTCCATGTTATATTATATTGCGCGCCTACTTTCAATTGTTCCGAACCGAGAGGATATGTGAATGTTATCGCGGGTTGAGGCACAAGCGCAAATACAGCGTCAGAAGAATCATCCACCTGGGTATTGGCAGTATCTGTCATGCGCACCTTGACACTATCAGAGGCATTGGATAAGGCTGTCGGGATATTCCATGTCAAATCGCCGTCATCTGTCTGACCTGAGGCGATTTCCGGCGAAACCCACGTAGAGCCGCTATCGAGCGAATATTCGAATTTCAGGGTGCTCGACCCGAGAGTACCGCCTGAATTCCATGTTATGGCATGCTGTTTGCCTAATTCCCAAATATTCCCGCCATTTGGAGATGTAATTTCCGCTCCCATCAGCCTGAATGAAGCGTTCGATTTATCGACTACATTAGGATAGTTAACGCTTGTGATCCTTACCTTGGTCAATAACCCTGGGTCATTAGGAAGGGTCCATGAATAGCTCCCGTTATTAGGCGTTGATGCTATAATCTGTTTCCACGTTGCCTCATTATCAGGCGCATATTCCAGTTTTACATTGCTGAGAGCGCCGTCTATGCCCTGGGAAGTCCACGTGATATTATGAGGAGTGCCTTCAAGCCATGATTCTCCTCCGTTAGGAGATACTACATTCAGCCACGCGTCTGTATAAGTCAACGCAACGCTATTAAGGGTAGGAGTATTTCTTCCGTCGGAATAAAGCATGGCTTTATACTGGATCCACTGGTCGCCGGCTATATCTGCGTTCAAGGCATTTATTGTCTCGGCTCCTGTCTTATCTATATAAAATGTCTCTGCGGCATTAAGCCCAACTGCTATATTATCCAGCTCAGGCGTATAAGTTCCGTTATCCGAATGTAAGTATGTCCTGAAACAAAGCGCGCCTGTCGGGAATAGCGCCTGGAAGCTCGCGAGATTAGCGTTAATCTCCGCCCCTGTATTTGCCTGTGTATAACCTGCCTCAACCAGATTCCACCCTAAAGGAATACTGTTATACGAGGTTGAGCTCGCCCACACAGACCCCTGGCCTGTTGTAAGGTTATCCTGCCAGTATGTCGCGTATAAAGCGCCTGTTATAGGCTTTGTGGTATCGCTTGAGGTATGGCTTAATATACACTTATAATCCTTGTTGTCTGTGCCTATTACTTTACTGATAGGCGTAGAATTATACCAGTACCAGTTCCAGGCGTCAGGAGAAACCTGGTGTTTTAACCCGCTTCCCGCAGGGACAGTAGAGGTCTCGTTGAATGAGACAAGGTTATTCTCATAAAAAACCTCTCCCAGAGGCTGCATAATAGGATTATCCTGGTAATACTCATTGAGCGAGAATGTATTGGCAATGCCCTTGATGACTTGGCCAAGATCGATCGTAACATCATACGTCATATCCTGGTAAACTATCCAATCATCTGTATAGGTAGCCTCATCTCTATCCTGGTGGCATATATGAGGCCTTAAGCTTCCTTCTGTTGAATAGATAGAATCATATAACAGTCTCCAGCCTGTGTCTTCTATCTTTTTATAGTAATATCTTGCTCCCATAGATTTCAATTCTATCTTAATATCATACCAGACATCTCTCACGTAAGACTCGCAACTCGCGACATTACCTCCGTCCTCATAGATATATATCAAACCGTTATTAAAATAAATACCGTGTACGAGATTGGTATAAGAAACGCCCGTCTCATTATCCTTCCAGCCTATCATTACACGGTCATTGTAACTCGGGTATATCCTTGCCTGGAAGCTTCTGCCGGCTATTCTCGAGAAAGCAGTGCCGTTCCATTTAAGGTAAGAATCCCACGCGTCGCTGTTATTCCATAACGTAACATAACCTTTATTGATGATTGGCGATTTATCGGATGTCGCGGCTCCCCCTGCCGTAAACCTTGTCTCATCCAATGAGCTGTACATACAAAGGTCGTAAGCATTATATATTTCGCTATAATCGGTAATAGTTAAGGCGTTACCATAGTAAAGAGATACTGCCCTTGGCCATGTTGTAGTGGCAATACTCTGTACCTGCACGTCAATGCTTGCCTTTTTCTTGGTATAATCAAAATAATCTATGTCATAATAAAGATAGATGGGGTCTCCTGAGGCTACTGCCTCGTCATAAAAACGTATATCGCCTCCGTCGCTCCTTACATTTGCCCAGAAATTAGTCCATGTAGAGTCTATTTTAATATTGACGCACCTGTTCAAGACTGTGGTGACGTCTGTAGCGACGTTATTCACGGTTATATCCATCTTGTACTGCCAGCCGGAATTGAAAGTTGCTCCTGCGCGGGATACCTGCGCGGGGATTCCTGCCGCCTGCTTAAGGGGATTAAGAAAGCTATCTGTGCTTAAGGATGTAGCGTCGGATTTTCCATAGTACAGCCAGTATACTTGCTGGGCCGCATTATTTATAAAAGGTACGCTTACAAGGAAACTGCCTTGTTTTTTGTCAGCGTCGAAGAAATCAAGAAAATATGTCATTATTGTTGTATTGTCTGAGGCGACTATCCTTACGTCTGAGCCGTCTGTTTTCACATTGGCCCAGAACTGATCCCATCCGTCTTCCACATCGACCCTTACAACAGCGGGGCTGTTATTATATGCCGTGGCAGTAGTCCACGTAACGCCCTTGCCTGTCGTAGAGTTACTCTGCCAGTAAGTTGCCCAGTTCGCGCCTGTGATAGGCCTGTCAGTACTAGTGGATGAGTGAATCTTGATACATTTATAATCATTGCCGTCTGTACCGACTACCAGAGCCTGGCCCTGGGGTACACCTGAATCATTTTTGAGCATCAAAGGCATTTTATACAGCCAGCCTGAAAGCGAAGGAGAATCGCCCGCGGCCTGGCCGTAATTACTGAAATGCTCTTCGAACTGCACGCAGAAGCTTGAATCAGCCGCAGTCACAGCTCCGGTATTCCCATAATAAACATATATCGTCTTTGTAGTGGACGCGGGTAAAGACGGCACCCGGGCAAGTAAAAAGCCTTTTTTCATCGTATAATCCCATTCAGGGATATAATAGCTTAAAACCGTGGTATCATCCGAATCTACAACCCGTATATCGCTCCCATCACTTTTTACATGCGCCCATAATTCATACCATCTGCCAAGATCTATCCTGACTATGGAGTTATTCTTTAACCCCCCTGTATTCGTCACAGGCACTGCTATTTTTTTCTGCCAGCCTCCTGCGACAAGGCTCGCGCATGTGGCATCAGCTTCATTGCATCCGAATGTTATCTTATATGTCAGATCGCTGGAAGTGCCTTCGTATAATGATCTTATCTCATGGCCTGTAAGGGCTCTATTATATAAAATTACTTCGTCAAGCCTTCCTTTCCACCAGTAGCTGCTGCCATACTGCCTGCCAAAGTCCCACTGCATACTGCCTATATTGCGGGATGTATAGGTAAAACCCCTGTAATCCCTGTCCAGGTTCGCGTTCGTATATGCCCTGTAACCTTTAGAATCCTCCACAACAGCGTAATGCCTCCATATCTCATCCCTTTTAGTGTGATATGAAAAATTATTCCCGTGGCTGTTATTAGCAGGGTCATACCAGTAAAAATACATCCAGTTATTTGTATTCAACCATATGATAGGATAGCTCTGCTGGCATGACATAGCTGTCTGCCAGCTTCTTTGTACCGTAGGCTCCTGATCTATTGTTCCCCAGAATGCCATTGTGTATTCAGTGCCTAATTCAGGTATATTGGACGCCCTTATATAATCATCTATGCCGTCGAAATAAACACAGGCGCCATATTTGCCGTCTGATTTCCACACAGGCCTGGCAGCGCTAGTTGGGTACAAAGCTCCAGTATTCCCATAATCTGAGGAGTCAGCTGCCTGCAGGCCTACGCCCTCATTGAACCTCCAGTATCCAACCACTCCGTCATTCGGCTTGTTTATATAGGTATCATCGCTCGCGGACAAGGCATCCACACTTCCGTAAACTATATAAAATGTCTTGATGGAGTTTTCGGCTATGCTCGGGAAGCTGACATTTATTTTCGCTATTTTATTTACCTTATCGAAGCTCGCCAGGTAATACCCAAGCTCCTGGACTCCGTCATGGAACCTCATGTCAGAGCCGTCTGACTTGATATTGTTCCAGAAATGCGTATTTGCCAGGGGGATCTGGACAGTCGCTATTGTATTTGTCTTCGCCAAGCCTCCTGTATTATCCAGATAAAGGGTCTGGGAATATGAAAAATCAGCGAGCTTTTTGTATAATTTCACAGTGCTTCCGGTAAACTCTATCTCTGAATTCGACACATAATCTGCTTCATTGCTGAAATTAAATTGTTTTATCGTAGTGCCCTGAGGGCCATACCAGCTTGCGGATAATAAGCTCGCAAGATCTGTGCCGGTGCGGACCTTAAAGCGCACATCAGTACCGACCAACTGCTGGTCAACCCACTCGAGCTTTAAAAGCCTGTTAGTGGGAAATGTCGTATTGTAAGGAGATGATATTATCTCCTGCTTGTGGGGATAAAACTCATAATTGATATTGACATCGGAAATTTTCGGAAGCTGTAATAGATTGTCGGTGGAAAACCCTATTTTATACTGGATATAAACATCCTGCGGGCTGACTGAAGAGGCTGTGCTTAAGTCAGCGCCATTCTGCATATCTCCGCACAAATCCCAGCTAAAAGCGTCCGATAGATCCGATTGACTCCCTGACCTGAAGGAAATCTCCGCCGCTTGAGTATTGTTGAATGTCCAGCTCACATTGCCCCAGCCCGAATGACTCCCTACAGGCTTTATATCGGATATAAAGCTCCCGTAGCAAAAAGCGTAATACATGGCAAGCTCATATCTTCCGTTTCCTTTTGTCGCGTAATAGTATTCGCCGCCAGGCCATATCATACTGCCTGGATGGTCAACGCCGAATGAAGCAGGCGCCAACTCATCCCATACGCCGCTCAATATGTTGTATCTCATATAAGTATAAGACTCGAAGCTATCGGCCCAGCTTGACCCGTGTAAGACATAAAGATAATTTCCAAATCCGGGATATATAAGCTCTGAATGTGAATCGAGGATCTTGACCATACACGGATTCATTGTTGCCCAGGTATTTGTCTTATAATTATACCTGTAAAAATTCGGGGTTCTGTTCCCTGATAAGGCGTATAAATAATCGCCCTTATCAGGATATGTAAGCGCCGCGCCTCTTCCCACTGAAACAGGGAGATCAGCCAAGTCACTCCACTCATTATTTCGTATGTCGTACTTCCAGAAGCTCACCGCGCCGCCGCGCATAGCGTAAATATACCTGTCATTGGCCACGTGCTCGATGGCATTACCCCATCCCCAGGAATATAAAGGCGGCTCCAATGTTTCCCATGCGTCATTTGCCACGGAATATCTTAAAAATTCAGGCCTGCCCTGCCCTCCTGTCACATAAATATCCACATTGCCCTCATATTCCACTGCCTTCATGCAAGGGTCTTCATTAGGTATGGTAGAAGGGCAGGTTGCCAGAGTGCCCCATTTTTTCTGGCCAATATTAAACCTGTAGAATGCCCCGGAATCGCCGCACAAATAATATATGTTACCTTTATATCCGCATATCACGCCTCCTTCATCCAAGGCTATAGGGAGATACGCGGGTATATCATAGGAATTATTTGTCTTGTGGTACCTGAAAAGATAATCAAGTTGGGTAGTGTTGAATATGTAGATATAATTTGTCCCTACGCTTGACATTGCCGAGGCATAGCTTGTAATAGTCGTAGGAGGAGGCTCTAATTCATCCCAATACGTTGTGTCTATATTATAACGCAATAACGCGTGATTATCCTCGCCTGTCAAACAATATACATATTTATTTCCGTCATTTGGATAATATAATACCGCAGACTCATCGCAGGAATAAATTTTCCCGGACGAACTGCCTGTGCCAACAGGATTGATTGTGCCCCATGTATCCTGGGCTGGATTATATACGTAGCATGTGCTTGTAATCTCTGAGCGCAACTTATATACTTTATTATCGTAAGAGGAATAAGTCAGCGTATTTGTGCCTCTATAACTATGGCCATCGGGCGCGTTCAAATAAGACGTCCAGTAATTATAACTTGGCTCTACAAAATACAGGTTGAACTGTGTCGAATTCCATCCTCCAAGGCAGAAAAGGACATCCCTTGGGTTCGCGTGGCCTGAGATAGTTACGTTGCACCCGCCTGTAAGCTCCGAGCCTGTCGTCACAGGAGTTAAGGTATCTTTGGCCCTTAGCCAGCGGTCATTGGTAACATCATACTGCCATACATATTTAGTATTCTTGCCTTCCAGGACATATATGGAATTTTCATTGGCCATGTACTGGCCTTTTGTGCCAGGCCCTAAATAAAACGGCGCCCTTATAAGCCCGCTCCACCGGTTAGCATGTTTAGAGCAATAATAATTAGTGCTATCTACCCATGTTACGCCCTGGCTTGTTGTCCTGGATGTCTGCCAGTATGTCTGCCAGTTCGCGCCTGTTGTAGGAAAGTTGCTAGCGCTTGATGTATGGCTTAAAATACAGTCATAATCTTTATCATCGCTCCCCACTATTTTTGACTGTTTTGCGTTTGTATCGAATACCCATATATTACTGCTTGTGTAATAATATGAATCTCCAAAAATCATATAATTATAGCCATTACTATCTACTGTTACATTTCCATCCGCATAAGATGTATAGCATGTATCATATATCTTTTTTTCCCATATTCCAGGCTGATTATGCGTTGGTTTATGTAAATCATATTTCATCAACTGATCTCCGCCATAATATGGCGACACCCATATAGCATCTGGAGTCTGACATGAGATAGTAAATCTATAGGAAGAAAAGGGCAAAGGCCCAAGTTCGCTCCAGGAATCGTTTGATATATCATATCTTTCAAATCTATAAAAATAATAAGGCTGATCGTCATTAGACAGGTGATAAAGGTATTGAGAAACCCCGTCGTTTACAAGCCCTCCATTTACACAACAATCGTGCGCAAAAAAAGTACTTGCTTTAGTAACCCAGCCATCCATTTCCAGATCATATCTCCAGAATGCCGTAGTTCCTCTTCCTCTTAACAGATAAATATATTTGCCTTTATCCAGAGCGTTAAGCCCTATCCAAACAGGCATCCCTGATCTGACATAATCCGGAGTATTTGTGCAAGTAAGCCAATTATTATCTATTGGATCATAGCGATACCAATAAGATGTGTCAACGCCCGGGCATGCAAAGATAAATTTATAGTGGCCGGGTGTACCTGTACGCGCATTATACAAAGTACCGCTTACCCATGCGTCGCCCTGGCCCGTAGTCCCTGTTGCAACCCATCGCGCCTGCCATGTAGCAAGAGTCCCTGTGATCGGCCTGCTGGCTGTCGTAGCTGTATGGTTCAGAATACATCTGTAATCATTCCCATCTGTTCCTACCACTATGGACGGCTTTACATTCTCGGCTCCTGGCCCATAGTCAGTAGACTCAACCCATGTAATACAATCTGTCGTAGAGCCATTACTCTCCCAGTAAGTTGCCCAGTTAGCGCCTGTTATAGGTTTATCCAGCGTGGTTGAAATATGCCTTTTTTTGCATATATAACCCAGGCCGTCTGTTCCAAGCACTCTATCGGCTTTAGATATTGCACCTGCTAATCCATGACCATGATTAAAACTTCTAGTACTCGGTGAATCTTGCCGCGTTTCCCATGTATCAGTCGCTAAATTATACCGCGCGAAATTATAACCACTGCTACCTCTATGATAGTACAAATACCCGTCTCCTATATCCGCCATTTTTGATCCCGCATAATCTGTAGTCCATGGTAAATTAGCCAGTCTTTCCCATGTATTTGCGGATATTTTATATCGCCAGAAATTATAATTATAATACCCTCCCTCCCAGTATAAATAATCATCATAAGGCCCTGTTTTATAAGCTGTGGAAGTCTGCCAGGCAACACCTCTTGTAGTTACTGCGGGAGTCTGCCAGTATGTGGCATATTCAGCGCCTGTTATAGGCTTATTCGAATCAGCTGATAAATGATGCCTTATGCACCTGTAATCAAGGCCATCAGTACCTATAACTATATCTCCTTCTGTATATATCGCGCCTGTCACCCATGAAGCAGTGTCATATGGATTCAATCTTCTCCAGTAAGTCTGCCATGAGGCGCCTGTCACAGGCTGGGTTGTATCTCCTGAAGTATGGTCGAGAATGCATATATAATCAAATCCGTCCGTGCCTAAAACTACGTCTGAATGAACTCCATTTTTTATCCAATGCATGCTCCTGCCGTAGGTATTTGAATTCCAACAAGGCTGTGTCAATTCTTTCCATTTATTTTGCGCTATATTATAATGCCAGGGATTTGTGTAATTTACTCCTGATAAAAGCTGTATTTCCTGGCCTGTGCCGTCAGGATCATATAAAATAAATCCGTAATTATCAGTATAACGGGGGCAATCAGCAAGCCTTGTCCATACCGCTGTGCCGCTTAAAGGCCCTAATTTCCAGAATGTCTGGTAATTCCTTATGTCGTTTCTATTATAACATTCGTATGGCATTGCCGCGTATATATAGTCCCCTGAACCAGGCCAGTACATATTAGAACCGCTCCACATCCTTGCCTCATAACCTGCTGTGCTTTCCGCGGGTATAGGAAGGTCAGGAGTGGTTGGGTCCCATGTGTCGTTGGATTTATTATACCTCCAGATACTACTTGTCTGTACGCCTCTGCACGCGTAAATATAGTTCCCGGTTCCTGGATACGCCAGCCTTCCGCCCTGCTCTATATTCCCGGGAGCGCTCGATAAGCCTTTCCATACTCCTGTTTCTCCTGTGCTGGGATCAAAACATACAAAATCCGTAGAATTGCCTCCTAAAAGAACAAATAGCATCCCTAACGCGACTTTTGGATCCCCTTCTGCCCTGATAGGGCCTGTAGCGCACATTGTTGCGCCGTATTCCGAACCTTTCGATAAGCTCACAAAACTCTGCCATGTATCCGTAGAAGGTGTATATTTAAATACCTGTTTCGAACCTTCTCCTCGAAGAGCGAAAATAGCTTCCCCATCCCACGCGATACAGCATCCTGCCGCAGCAGGAGCAGGCAGAGGAGCAAGCATTGTCCATTTTCTGGTAGCCGGGTTAAACCTGCCAAACTGCCTGCCGTCTCCTGTCGCGAAAAGGCAGTATATATTAGTGCCTGCCCTGCAAAACGCTGTAAACCTGTCAGGCCTTGGCTGGGCAGGAAGCGTAAGCCATTCTCCGAGTGTGGACGCAAAGGGGTCTGCAACATAAGGAGTAACTTGTAATACCGCGTCAGCGCCTGTACCATCCACAACAACCTTTTCCATTGTGCCCTTATTAAAATCCGTATCTGTAGTATCTGTTATTGTGCTGTTGTCAGGCGATAATATCAATTTACCATCAGGATCCGTTACAGTAATAAAGTCCTCTCCTGTCGAATATTTATCCCAGCTTGACTGATTAGTTGGGTGGGAAGCGCTTTCTCCGGATTCCCCTTCGCTCCAGGTTGTCTGGGTGAATGTGTACTGGGCCTCATCCGCGATGTTGGGCATATCCCCTGAAAAATAGATGCAGAGGATAGCCGCGATAAGCGCTGTAAGCATGATTTTCAGATTACGGCCGGCCATCTTCATCACCCTCTTTCCTGGTTAACTTCGTCTTTAATCTCTTCTATCTTATCGAGCTTAGGATCATATTCAAGATATTCCCTGTAAAGCCTTAAAAGCTTTTTTTCATAACGCAGTGCGTCTTCATCCGTAAGCGTATCGATCCTGTTTAAAAATACCTCGTTTTTCAGGCTGAAGCCTCTTTTTAACATTTCATATCCTGTCTCCATAAGCATATAGTATTCCATAAAATTTTTACCTTCCGCGAATTTTCCAAAATCCAGCATCACCTGCATCAGTCCAAGATCTCCGAGCACGCTGTTATAATCGCTTAATACCGCGATAAACTCCTTTTCTTTTTTGACATTTTTTTCTTCAACCGCTTTTCTTGCGTGGCTATTTACGGTAAAAAACAAATCATCCAGAAAATCCCTGCACTCTTTTGTGCGTTTGATCATTTTCTCATACAAAAGCCTTTTTTGTGTTTTGAAATTTTTATAGCCTTCTTTTTCCTCTTTCCTGGCGTCTCTCTCTCTTTTTAATTCCTGAGAAGATCCCGCGCGTACAAAACTTACGTAAGAAAATAACATGAGCAAAGAAATTATACAAATAATAATTTTTCTCATTGCGCTTGCCCTATCTCGCTTTCCACTAACCCGATTTGAACCTTAGCTGTCAGTTTCTCCAGAGGGAACGCGCTGTCTAAATCTTCCGGATATATTTTATAAGTACCTTTTGACAGTCTTTTCCCTATCGCAAGCTCAGGGCTTACATTCAAAACCTGTGTTTCCCTGCCTGCTTTATCGACCCGGACAATGGTAAAAGCGCGCGTTATGCCCGCGTCCACGAACATAATAGCCCCTTCTGAAGGAATCGTAACGGGGGAGGAAACCCTGACGCCTCCGATTTTGCTTCCTGTGATTTCATAGACAACTCTGGAGCTGGAGCTGGAAAGAGATCCATAAATCTCTATATCCGGAGATGTTTTGCTGTCGCTCCCGCTTGCGGAAGTCTCGCTGTCGGATGAATTTTTTTCGGAAGAGCCAAACACGGTGACGCTCGAAGAACCCTTATCCTCGCAATAAGCAGTTACTCCGGCGATAAATAATGTTACGACGCAAAATGTCAAAACAACTCTTGATGTTTTCATTTTGTCATCATCTCCTTTGTGATAATGTTAAAAATTCTTTCGATGCTTTTATCCATTTTTATATCCAAAGGATTATCTATGGGATTGTAAGCCGCGTCGAGCGCTTTTATTATTTTATCTACCGAAAGTTTTTTATCCTCCAGCTCGAAAATCATTATAAGCTGTTTCACGTAAGCCTTTTTATCATCCGCGCTTTGTTTTATCCACCAGTAGCCGTTATTGGCGCTTTCCCCGCCTGGAAGTTCCTCGTACTTTGCCATATCCTCCTGCGAAACCTGCTTCTGCGCCTCCAACAGCAGTTTGTCCATGTCTGGCAGGCCTTGCGGCTTATCCTCCGCGAATCCGGATACCTGGCACAAAATAATACCGGCGCAAATAACCAAAATCCAGGCGCTTATCAGGCATGTCCGGCGTGTCATAATTTTTCTCCCTTTTCTTTTTTGCTCTCTTCCATCTCTTTAAGCCGAGCCGCCATGACCTTGTAAGAAACCATGTCGGCGCGGTATTTTTCTTCTAAATCCCGGTTCAGTTTCTGTTTTGTGACGATAAGATCTTTTGTGAATTCCTCGTCTTTTATCAAACTTATTCGATCGATAGCGTGTTTTAGTTTCGCGTTATTTTTCAGGAGAAATACATTTACTCCAAGAAAGAGTACTATAAAAACAGCGAAAACGGAAATAAGGCTTTTCGATATTCTTTTTTCCCGGACAGGCTCTGCCGCAGCGGCTTTCGAGATCTCCTTTACCTTTTCCACGAATTCCTCTGTCCCGACTACAGGCGTCCTGTACAATTTATCCTCGAACGCGTCCACATCTTCTTTGAATGCCTTATCCACATAGTTCCGGTATGCCTCCGGACCGCCGGAAAACAAACTCAAAACTTCGCCGATATCAACATTCAAGCAAACATCCTTATTCTGCTCTGTTTTTATATAACACGGATAACTGCTCCACTTGTAATCCTTAAGCTCCATCGCTGGATTTTCTTTTAAGGGCACGCAATGGATATGGCGCGTTATGTCGAACAGGTATTTCTCTTTTTCTATCAAAATTGCCTTGAACCTTTCCTCGAAAAGATGGCCTTTTCTTTCGTATTTTTTATTATAATATTTTGTGTAATTGGCGTTTATATCATGCATGATCTGGGAAATCGTAAACTGCGAAGAAGGCTCTATAAGCAGGTGGCTTTCATTGGATATAAGTGCTAGAGAGTATAATTTATAATTATACTGGCTCTTATAATCAAAAATAAGAGAAAGATAATAAGACCTGTCGCTGTCATCCCTGAAAAGATTAAGCTTATAGTCAGCCTTTGTGGTTATATAATAAAGCGCTCCTTCGAAATGCACTCTTGGGAACCTCGACATCGTGGTTTTACCTCCTTTTGACCTAAAAGTACGTGGCACTTTCTGTTTTTTGCCAAAAAAAATCCCAGGTAAAGCTCCATACCTGGGAAATTCAATCAGATTTCTCTGATTTTCTTCGGCAGCCCAACCACCCCTGAATTGCAACAGGGTTTGTAGCTTTGCGCCCCCATATTACTATGAGTTTACCTTTTTCGAATTTACTATTCATTTGTCTAATATAAGTATACACTACAATCCGTTATAAGTCAAGAAACCCCGGATATCGCTACAAGTGCCTGGCACTTTTCAATTGAATTCGTCAAACCACTGTTTGATCTTTTTTTTCAGCAGTTTATAATCTTCCGCGCCAAGCATCAGGTTGCCCAGCAGGTCATTTTCTATAATCTCCGGCTCTCCGTTATATTTGCGCAAAGCTAAAATATACCTGCCGGCGAATTTATTGCGATGCGTGGCGGTGATAGCTATGATAAAATTATCCTTATCGAACTTATTATCGCATTTCTCCACTACTAACCCTATCAAAAATTCGTTCTTGATGACAATGGGGGTGCCCACTCCGGCGGGGAAAAATCTGCTCCTGCTTTTCTCTTCGATAAAGTCGAGATTTTCCAGCTCTTTGATAAACAGGTAATTATCGAATTCGCCGGAATTCAAATTCGCGTACTTCTTGAAAGCGGAGTCTATGACAAACACATTCCTGAAAAACTTATCCGTGATCTTCAATATGGTATGCGAAGAGGACGGGGATATGAAATAGCCTGTCTCTACCGCCTCTACAAACTTGATATCATACCTCTTTTTATCGAAAATGGGCTGAATCTTGTTATACACATATGCGGACAGCTCCCCGCATAAGCCGTATTTTCCCTTTGTTAAAACTATGTCCCCCTCGGTGTCGAAATCGAAGATATTGCGCAGATACCATTTCCCTTTGTCGAAATCCATTTCTATCCTTATATTGGATTCCTCCAGGGCAGGGATCATGGAATACCTCAATGGGGCGATTATCTCTTTTACCTCTTCATAAAAAGGCGGGGACGAACGCTTGATAAAAATCGGGCTGTCCACGAAATATTCCAGCGACCATGTGTAGATATGCCCGGCTGACAATACAAGCGATACGCCAATCAGAAGAAATATAATAATCCTGCAGAGTTTAAGATGCTTACGCAGTCTCTCTAATTCAGGATCTGCCTTTGGTTGTCCGTTCTTCATAGAAATATTTCACACGCATATATGGACTATATCCGTAGCGCCCACAATGCCTACAAGCTTGCCGTCTTTTACGACAGGTATGGTATGGATATTATGCTTACACATTAATTGCAGAACAACTTCTATGGGATCGTCTTCTTTTACAGTGCGGAGCGCGGTGCTCATCTTGCTCCCCACGGTAGCTGAACTTTTTTCTTTCTCAAGCGCGTCTTTGACCCCAATCCCGGGCTTCAATTTTTCTACCTCATACCAGTAGTATATATCGCGCAGAATTTTAAGCATATCCGTCATGGTGACAATGCCTACCAGGGCGCCGCTTTCATCCACTACAGGCGCGCCGTTAATCCTGTGTTTTTTTATTAAAGCCGCGAATTCTTTAAGCGGCATGGTTTCTGGCACGGTAATAACATTCGTAGTCATTACATCCTTGACTTTCATGTCAATCTCCTTTCCGTTTTTTATCTATCCTGCCGGATTTCGACCTCTCCATCTCTTCCTCGAGTTCTTTATTTCTTTGTTGAACTTTATGGAGCTCTGCCGCCAAATTAGCGTAAAGTTCGTCTTTGTCCTCGATAAGGCTTTGTTGTTCTGCGATCTTCTTGCCGGCCTGCTCTATTCTGGCCGCCAATTCCCCTCCCTGTTTGGCAATGTCTATGCCGGCCCGCTTCACAGACCTCAATTCGTCGGACAGGCCTTTGATCCTCATGCCTAAAACAGCCAGCAGGAAGAAAAACGCCGCAATGATAACTGCCAGGATTTTCTTGTTCGACATATAGCTTATTTCCCCTCCTTACCTTGTAATTTTTTCAATTTTTCTTCCAGCGCGCCCTTCGCTTCCTTCTCGCGTTTCAATCTGTCGCTCATGACTTTATAAGAAATTATATCGGCTTTATACTTTTCTTCCAGATCTCTTGTTACGTCCCTTTTGATTTCCTTAAGCCTCATGGATACATCGTTAATTATGCTTTCTTTGTATCTATTATCGCTGGCTTTAAGCGATGCCCTGAGGCCTATGTTGGAACGAAAGAGAAAGGCCGTCGAAGCGCAAAGCAACCCAATAATCAATAAAAAGATTACTGTTATTATTCTCATTTTTAGCGCTCTTCTACTTCCTTCTTTGCCCTGGTAATCCAGTATTCGACCTTTTTGGCGTCTTTACCGGCAGGGGAAAGCTCAAGGTATCTTTCGTAGTGCTCTATTGCCCTTTTCTTGTCATCCAGATGGTCATCATAAATAATAGCCAGGTTATAATGGGTATCAGGGTCGTCGGAGGAAACCTTCAGCGATTCCAGATATTCCTTGCACGCGTTTTTATAATCGCCGTTACGGTCATACATAACAGCAAGATTATAATGGAATTTCAGCGACTCTTTTTTTACCGTCTCCTCTATCTGTTTCAACTGCTTGGAAATAACCTTATTCCTTTTTGCCATGACCTGAAGATTGTTGACCAGGCCCTGCTTTTTTTTGACAACGTCCTTCATGCCTGCGATTTTATTCTCAAGGGTAACATTCATAAGCGCCACATCCGCGAGCTTATCCTTTAAGTATGGAAGGGATAATTTCACATCCTTGCCTTGTATATTATCTGTGCCCAATTTAGACTGCGGGGCCAATCTTGCGTATCCTTTCGCGTACACCTCAGCCTGTTCAAGATCTTTTATTTTATAGGTGTAAAGGCCCGCTAACTGCAGATAAGTATCCGGGTTGTCCGGGTCAAGCTTCAGCACTTTTTTGTACTCCTCTATGGCCTCTTCATACCTATTGCCGTACTCATAAGACAAGCCCTTTTGATAATGATAGAGCTTCATCCTTTCCCTGCCGGCATCTGCCATAGCCTGAATGATAACGTTTTCCAGGGTTTCCTTTTTCTGCGCCAGGAAATCCGTCTTTGCCTTCAGGCCTTCGACCTTCCTTATCACATCCTTTAGTTTAGCAGAATAATTTTCCTTTGCAATCTTTAATTCATTCTCGAAGCGTTCCTTTTCGGTGTAAATCCTGCTCTCGCTGGCTGTCTTGACATCCTCCACCTCTTTTTTGAGAGAAGCGTTTTCCTCTTTTAGGCCGTTTATATATTTATCTTTGTCGTCTTTACGTTCCTCCGAAACGGCGATATCCTTTTTGGCGTTATTCAACTGCTCGATCAATATCTTGTTCTGCTCTTCGTAAGAGGCCTTTTTATAAGCGATGTCCTTCAGCTCGTCTTCCATCTTCTCCAGCTTTAAGGTTGACTGCTTAAGGGTATCCTGCAGATTTCCCATTTCATTTGTTTTGCCTGTATATAAGCCTGCCCCTATAACCACAAGACCGATAATCGCTATAATCCATATAATATTAAGCAATAAAATTTTTTTCATCCTAATCCTTCAGCGGCTTTCTTTCCTTGTCTCCGCCCGGCATGTAAAGAAAGTTGTCTTTGCCGGAAATAACATGGGGTGTCAAAAATATAACCAGCTCCTTTTTCTCTTTTTCCTTCGAGGTATTACCGAAAAGCATTCCCGCTATCGGGATATCCCCTAATATGGGAACTTTATTTTTAGTGGTAATCCCTGTTTCCTTTATAAGCCCTGCCAGGATTATTGTCTTCCCGTCCTGAACCATTACTTCCGTCTCGACATTGGAGGTATCCACTATAGGGATCTGATTGCCTTCCGTAGTGGTAAGCCATTCCCTTACCGAGCTGATTTCGGGTTTTACGCGCATCTTTACGAAACCCGAAGCGCTGATCGTGGGCGTAACATATAAATTTACGCCGACATCTATGAACTGCACGCTTTCCGAGGTGGTGGTCGTGACCTCGCCTGTTGTCGTGGTAGTGGTAACGTACGCCTCGCGGGACCCGACCATGAATTTAGCCTCTTCATTGTTGCATACCGCGATATGAGGGCTCGATATGATCTTGGTATGGCCCACGGTCTTCAGAAGGTCCAGGGCAATCTCCATATCATCATTGGCAAGCACTCCATAGGTTATGCTCAGCTCGTTGGATGAGGTGTTGGCTGACGGGAAATTATGATCAAGGGTTAAATCCTGGATTTTATAAAAAATCGACTTCCAGTCGACCCCCATATAAAAATCATCGCTTACCGTTATCTCCACGATCTTCGATTCTATAAAAACTTCCTTAGTGCTGTCGTCGAACGCCTTTACCAGATCCTTTACCTTTTCCATATTATGCGGCAGATCGGTTATTACGAACCTGTTTGTCCTGACATCCGAACGGAGAATCCCGATATTCGGGGTCAAAGCCTTCTCCACCTCTCCCTTAATGTCATCTACCTTGGCATGATTAAGCTCGACTACCTCCGTAACCGTGGGAATAACCCTGTTGACGGTAGAGATATCGAAATCCTGGGCCGTTTTTTTCATCTCTTGTATCTTTTCAGGCAGGTCTATCAGGATAATCCTCCCTGTCTCCTCGTCTATGACCACCTTCCCTATCTCGCTCTTGAGGTTGGATAAAATAGTGCCTACCTTTTTAGCGTCGGCATATACGAGATCTATGGTCTCGATCTTTCTTTTGTCATTATATTTCTCTCCGTAGATAGCCTGGTATTCGGCCTCCGTCATTATGGTAATTATGCCCTTGTCCTCGTGGCGCGCGAGCTTATTGGTCAGCAGTATCACGTCTATTATATCCCGTATATAAACATCATTCAAAAGCAATGTGACCCTGCCGGACACTCCGCTGCTTGTGACTATATTCAAATCCCCTTTCTTGGCGAGGAATTTAAACACCTCGGTCAATTCTATGCCGCGCAAATCCAATGAGATTTTCCTGGCAAGCCCCTCTTCCACTGAAACAGGGGCTTTAGGGGCAGGATTCGTATCGATAACTGCCGCGTCTTCGGTTAACGGCACCACAAGGTCCGGCTCCGCGGCAATAACCAATGCTCCGCTCACCGCCGGAAGTAGCGCCAATGTAACGAATACAGCCTTAATAAGCCTCAAATCAGTTCCCCTTTCTCGCCTTCATAACTTAAAATAACTTTATTCGGCAATATTTCTTCTATCTTAAGATTATTGATTGTTTCCCCTTTTTTGAGGAAATATGTCTGATTCGCCTTTTTGCTTTCTATCATAGCCTGGGGGTCTTCGCCCCAGGAGATGCCTACCATTACAAGATCCGACATCAAATCCTGCAGTGCCTTTTTTCTCTCTTTGGCCTCATCGATGCTCGTTATAAGCTCCACAGGGCTGAAGATATTCCTGCGCTGGGCCAGAGTCAAATAATATAAAAAAGGCCGCAGGCTTACCACTTCCTTGTCTTCCGGCTTTGCGAGCTTCGAGGCCGCCGCCTTATCGTAAAATTTCTCGATATCCCGCGCGCTGAAAACAAAGTCGAATATCGAATAAGCCGTCAAAATAACGCACAGCGCGATTAAAACCTTGTTCCCCAGCTCAAGGTTGAATTCTATTTTTATTTTCTTCGCCGCGGCCTTTAAAGGCCTTAAAAAAGGGGCCAGCCTTGCGGAGACTGCAGCGGAAGAAAAAGAAAGCTTTCTTTCCTTGAATCCTTTTGGCTTAGCGCCGTCCCCTTTCTCTATAAGATTCAATAATTGCTCTTCAGGAGTATATCCTTTGTGTGCCATCCTAATCTTACCTCGCTGTCTATTACCTCTTTTATTATCTCCGGGGTTATTATAGGTTTGTTTTTCATTACCAAAGACTTCAGCGCCTTGTGGCATAACATGGATATCCTCCGCGGATAGCCTTGCGTATACTGATATATCTGGGCAATGGCCTCATCGGTAAACAGCTCTTCCCCGCCCTGGTATCCCGCCTGCCTGATCCGGAATTTTATCATCTCCCTTGTATCTTCTTCCTTGAAAGGGGTAAGCGTGTAGCGCAGGCTTACCCTGTCCATGAAATTTTTTATCTCTATAAGGCGCGGCATAAGCTCTATCTGGCCCAACAGCACCAGCTGAAGAAGTTTGTATTCGTTTGTCTCATAGTTCAAAAGCATGCGCAATACCTCCAGAGACATGAGGTTGAGTTTCTGCGCCTCATCTATGAGAAGGACTATCGTCTTCCCCTCGTTCACGCCTTTCTGGAAAAGAAACTTTTTTATGGATTCTTTCAGCTCGACTATATTGGCGGTATCCGGCTTGAGATCCAGCCCGAATGTGTTGGCAAGCGACAATAAAAACATCTGTTCCGTGTCAAAGCTCGGGTCAAGTATCATATAAAAGTTTATATTGTCTCTGGAGCTGAGCATCTGGAACATCTTCCTGCTTAGGGTAGTTTTCCCCGTGCCAATATCGCCCAGCACAACGCTTAAGCCCCTCTTCAATCTTATCTCTATGAGTATGTTCATAAGCGCGGTCTTATGCTCCTGGGACTGATAGAAAAACTCAGGGTCAGGGCTTGTGGAAAAAGGCTCTTTTTTGAAACCCAACACCGTATAGTAACTCATATCGCGTCCCTCCGCCTCCCGTCAAAGCATTTCACTTATAAGCCTCAGGGGATAACCCTTGTCTTTCAGGCAGTTTATTTTCGACAGCCTCTTCTCCACATCCCTGTCATCGTATAAACGGCCGTTACCCTTCCGTCTTTTCACTACCAGAAGCCCCAGGTTCGTATAATAATTTACGGTCTGGTAAGATATTTTGTATTTCTGGCTGACCTCAGTGGGAGAAATCGTTTTTGCGGAATTCACTTTCGTCCTCCATTATTCTATGACCCTCTTGTACTTATACTACTTACTATAATATACAATATATAATAACTTAAGGTATAGATAAGTATACTCTATGGAGTCCCGGGTGTCAAGGCAGGCTGGTATTTTTAATCACACCCCCTCTTCCCGCTTTTTTTCCTTGTAAGTTTACACTTCAAGCAATACTCGTTTTGTAAACTTATTTGGAGCGTTTGCTTTTTTTGTATTGTTTTATACGCTTCACGATATCCACGAACCTTTCGTCATAGAGGGATTTCAGGGTTTCGTCATCCAGGTTTTCTATCCCCTGGTCTAACTTTTCGCTCAAAAGGCCCTGGCGCGCAGAACTGGAGGAAGGCGTTTCAGCAAGTGTTTTATGTTTACTCTCATAATAGTCTATTATGTTATCGTAATTCTTCTCCGGGGCTTCCTGACCCTTTTCCGTTATTGCAGAGTTTTCTGTATCTTGAACTGTTGCAATAGGTTGAGAATCCGGCTGTTCAGATTTTTTGACAAGATCCATCAATGTTACATCCTTATCTTTTGCCTTTTTTATATATATCTCGGCAAATGGGGTAAAATAAAATCTCCCTTCGGCTTTTTCGACTTCTATGATCTTTTCGAACAACAAGGCGGCTTCTTTGTATTTGTTGGATTCGTAAAGGAAAACCGCGTTTTCAAAATACCTTTTCAGATAATAGTCCTGTTGAGAACAAAAGATATTCCCGCATATAGATAGCATCAATATGATAGATATACATACTAGTAAATATTTATAATATTTCATAGATGGCTCACTAAACCTGAATCGAATTAAATTTGATTATTTTATATTATACTTCTCCCTGCGCCTTAACGTCAATAATATAAGTTTACACTTCAAGCAATACTCGTTTTGTAAACTTACAGGGTTATTTTGGCAGAGTGATGGATTGTTGGGACTGGTATTTGCCTTTGCGGTCAGCGTAAGTAACCTGGCATTGCTCATCCGATTCGAAAAACACCACCTGGGCAATACCTTCGTTGGCATAAAGTTGAGCGGGAAAACCTGAAGTATTGCTTATCGCTATGGTAAGATACCCTTCCCATGCCGGCTCAAGCGGCGTAACATTCACTATGACGCCTATTCTGGCGTACGTGCTTTTACCTGTGCAAAGAGCAAGGACATTAGACGGTATTTTAAAATATTCCAAAGATCTCGCTAAAATAAAAGTATTGGGGGGGATTACGCAAACAGGGCCTTTGAAATCCTCGAATGAATCAGGTTTTATATTTTTAGGATCTATGCTAAGGGTTTCGGAAGAGCCTTTGAAAATTTTGAATTCATCCGCAATCCTTATATCATAACCATAGCTGGAAAGGCCGTAAGATATATTATTTTTCTTAACCTGCCCGGGTTCGAATGGCTTTATCATATCATGCTCTAAAGCCATTTTTTTGATCCAGAGGTCAGGTTTCAGCATTTGGAGTATCCGCAGGAACGGCAGACGACACAGCCTTCTTCATGCCTTAGCGCGGCGCCGCAGTCAGGGCATACTCCGACTACCGTACCAAGCTTATCCTCTATCATGGTATGGGGAGAATGTTTTTCCAAGGCCTCTTCCTCATGATACATCTTGCCGTTGCCAAGCCTTAATTCCAGGACTCTCGCTATCGCATCTGAACACGAAAAGATCCTGCCGCTTTTTTCCCATGAAGGGGATGGGCAGCGTATGCCTCTCAACTGCTCTATTATTTTGCTGTTCTCCACTCCGGAACGGAGCGCCAGAGACACAAGCCTGCCTATTGCTTCGAGCTGGCTTGCTGCGCAGCCGCCGGCTTTGCCCATCTGGATAAACACCTCGAAAGGCATATTTTTATCATCCACATTTATCGTGATATAAAGATTGCCGCATCCTGTCGCTACTTTTGTTGTTGTCCCGTTCGTAACAACAGGCCTTGGCCTCGGAGCAACGCTTTTTTTGTCTTTGAGTTCCGGCGCGGAACCCGTCGCAGTTTCTTTCTTCGCCGAATCGTTGGAGTTTATATTTAACACCTGTTCCTCCCTTGATCTATCCCTGTAAATAGTTACGCCTTTGCACCCAAGTTTAAAAGCCAGCATATACACCTCTCTTATATCATCCTTTGTGGCGTCATGCGGAAAATTAACTGTCTTGGAAACAGCGTTATCCGTATACTTCTGAAACACCGCCTGCATCCTTATGTGCCAGAGAGGGGCTATGTCATGAGACGTAACAAAAATCCTTTTATGTTTTTCGGGGACATCTTCTATATCCTTTATAGAACCCTTCGCGGCTATCTCCTCCATAAGCTTTCTGGAATAAAAACCTTCCTCTTTCGCGATTTCCTCGAATAATGAATTGACCTCGATAAGCTTGTCATTATCCATTACGTGCCTGTAATACGACAACGCGAATAGCGGCTCGATGCCGCTCGAGGCGTTGGAAATAATCGAGATGGTGCCTGTAGGCGCGATTGTTGTAAGAGTAGCGTTCCTCAACTCCTTTGATCCGGATTTTGAAAACACGCTTTCTTTAAAATTGGAAAATGCGCCCCTCTTTTTGGAAAGCTCCTGCGATTCCGCCCTGGCTTCGTCGGATATGAATTTCATTATTTTTTCTCCGAGCTGAACCGCTTCTTCGCTGTTATAAGGTATCCCGAGTTTTATAAGCATATCCGCCCAGCCCATTATCCCAAGGCCTATCTTCCTGTTTGCCCTGGTCATCTTTCCTATCTCTTCCAGGGGGAATTTGTTCATATCTATTACATTGTCAAGAAAATGAACGCCCGCGCGCACCAGTCTTTTCAACGCGCTCCAATCAACCTGTTTCTTCCCGTTTCCACATACAGTTTTGGCCAGGTTTATCGAGCCAAGGTTACAGCTCTCGTACGGTAAAAGCGGCTGTTCGCCGCAAGGGTTAGTGCTTTCTATCTCTCCGAGCTTGGGGGTTGGGTTGTCCTTGTTTATCCTGTCTATAAAAACAATCCCGGGTTCTCCATTTTTCCAGGATAACTCCACTATCAAATCGAATACCTCTTTGGCGTTCAGCTTCTTAACTTCCTTTTTGTCGTGAGGGTCTATCAAAGAATATTCCTCTCCGGCTATTACCTTATTCATAAAATCTTCGGTTATGGCTATGGAGATGTTGAAATTCGTTATTTCCTTATCGCTCTCTTTGCATCTAATGAACTCCAGTATATCCGGATGGTCGACGCGCAATATCCCCATATTTGCCCCGCGCCTCGTCCCGCCCTGCTTGACCGCCTGGGTGGCGGCGTTGAATACCTTCATAAAAGAAACCGGCCCGCTCGAAACTCCGCCGGTAGACCTCACGACGCTGTTCTTCGGCCTAAGCCTTGAAAAACTGAATCCCGTCCCCCCTCCGCTTTTATGTATCATGGCTGTATTCTTTATTGCGTCAAAAATAGACTCCATCGAATCGCCGATGGGCAATACAAAACACGCGGACAGCTGGCCCAGGTCTTTGCCGGCATTCATAAGAGTCGGGCTATTCGGCAGGAATTCGAAATTGGACATAATCTCGTAAAATTCATTTTCTGTTTCTTTTATTTCCAGGTTACTTGCGCCGTATAATTTGTCCGCTTTCGCTATATAACGGCTGACCCGCCTGAACATGCCTTCCGGGGTTTCTATAACCTTTCCATCCTTATCTTTCATGAGATATCTTTTCTCAAGAACCTTAAGGCAATTTTCCGAGATATTCAATTTCTTTTCAACTTTGGTTTTCAATTCCATGTCTGCCCCTCCTCATGAAAAATAAGTATACCACTTGATAATCTTATGTCAAGCGAAAAAAACACTATATATTGATATTAATTTAGCGACGATACCTATATGTAGTGGTTAGATAATATCGACGCTGGTTTTAGAAATCCAGCCTTTCAAATCCTTTGAAAGCTCTATTTCACGCCAATCCTGCGCCTCTTTTATTATAGTTACTTCTGCGCCTTCATGGAGAGTGAATTGTAAAAGATAATCTTCTTTCGGCCCGCTTCTGGCATCGGCCTTTTCGGTTACGACAACCCCTGTTTTTGTAAAATTTTCGTCTTTTATTTTAACCGATAAAAATATAAGAAGGACAAAAAATAAAATCCCGAACGCGCCAGCAGTATAAAACAGAATCCCTCTTTTGGCAACAAAAAATATAGAAAATATCAAAACTAAAATTACGGCGAGATAAAAAAACGCGCACATTAACGACAGTTCGTTTACGCTGATCCTGTCATATAAAAAAAGCATGGCGCTTAAAACAAAACCTCTTTCGGAAGTATCTATTTTATCTACGGCCATCGCTTTCGCAAGCTTTAGATTAACCTGCGTATCTTTATCGCGCGGCGCCAGCCTAAGCGCTCTTTCATAATTAAGGATGGCTTTCCCTATTTTTTTTAATTTAAAATAGCTGTTCCCTAAATTATAAAATACCTCCCGGCTGACTTTATCCATTTTGACAAGTTCTTCGTAAAAAGAAACCGCTTTTTCATAATCCTCGTTTTCATAGCTTAAGTTTCCTTTATTATACAAATCTTCCGGGGAAACAGCCGCCATGGAAATCCCGGAAAATATAAAAATTATAAAAAGAGAAATTGCGAAAATTATTTTCACGCTCATATGTATCTTTCCAAAGCGGTTATAATACCTTCCGCCTCTTTAATAGTGCGCTCCATATCAGGCCTTGTAAATCCGGCTGACGCAAACCTGGCTATATCGCAGTCATCGAACAATACCTTTACTTTATCGATGATATCCGCTCCAACCTTTGCTTCTTTTAGTTTTTCCTCCAGCGAATCTTTCGTGATGGACGCGTGAGGGATATTGAATTTATCTGCAATATACTCTATTACAGCCCTGTAAATTTCTGTATAAAACTCCTTTACCATATTTTTGTTTATCAGCTTCCCGGCTGTTTTAAGCCTTTTCGAAGCCGAGCTTCTGGCGCGAACAGATCTGGCGTAGCCTATGTCTGTCTTCAGCCTGTTTATGTATAATTCATACAGGTAAAGCGCTGTGAGCAGTAAAAGCGGAAATATATTTATCAACAGAAACATTTTGTCTTTGTATAAAAAATTATTTTTGGGATTGAACCGGACCGGAGAGGTTTTTATATATGCGATATCTTTCTTGAAAAGCTGAACCTCCTCTTTTGAGACTGCCGGCGCAAATGCGGTTTTCTCGGAAGGCTCTTCTTTTGACTTCGTAACGGTTACAGACACCGGATCGATTCTTTTCTGCCTGTAATCCTTGAGCACAGGGTCAAAATAAGTGTATTCAACCGGCCCTATAGTGAGATTACCGGCCTTTTTAGGGATTATCATCTTGTCGAATACCTTTTCGCCCTGGACTACGTAGCTATCCTTTGATATATTCTCGGAACTTCCTGATTCGTAAAATTTAACATCCCCCATATCCGGCAGAACAGGGGAAGTTATTGTCTTTATATTGCCTTTGCCTTTTATCTTTATCTTCAAACTTACGGGCTGGTTTTCTTCCACTGTATTCTTGTCCATATTCATAGATATATCAAAATCCCCCACATCTCCCTTGAAATCAACCGGCTTATTCTGTTCAGGTAAAGGCTCTATTTCTACTTTTATAGGATCTGTTGTAAGCACTAAAGGCTTTCCTCTTTTGAACATGCTGAACGGATCCTGATCGAACATATCAAAAGGATTCTTTGAGAAAAACCTGTCCATGTCCTCTACTGTCGCTTCTAATTTTGCCTGGCCTATCGTAAACTCCCCCGTGCCTGTGGCAAACAAGGCAGTCTTGATTTCAGTCACAAGATATTTTGTGCCGTTAATGACTTTATAATATTTTTTCTGCGGAGGCATATCCTCTGTCCAAAAACCTGTGGTAGACGGAGGATTGTATACCGGATTATCAAACATATTAACCGCCTGATAAAGCGCAAAGGTGAGGGTTATTTGCTCGTTGAGATATGCCCTGAGCTTATCCACATATGTCTCTATAAAAATCTCTTTTCCATGCTGCGGAGGCTGTTGGGCAGGCTGTCCTTCAGGCTCAGAAGGCTGCGCCTGCTGCCTGGAAGGCGACGGCTGGGCATTCCTTGGCAATACCTTTATATTTATAGGGTTCGCTGAATAAGTCTTGCCGTTATAATTAATGCTGAACGGCCCAAGCGCATATTCGCCTGTATCGATAGGCACCAATATATAGGTAAAAGATACCGAGCTCGAAACCTGGCCGTTTATAATGGATATATTTTGAGATCGGCCGGAAGAATAAGCGGTAAATCCCTTCAGATCAGGAATAAAAGGATGCGGGATGTTGGATATACTGCCTGATACCGTTATGGTAAGCTTTACCTGATCGTCTAACGTAATCTCCTGCCTGTCAGCGCTGGCGGATATCGTTATGTCATCCGCATAACAAACTGCCGTGATTAAAAAAAATAATAAAAATAAACCAAAATATCTCATACTTCTTATAATTCCTATATACTTATTCAATGCATGCCTGTAAGTTTACAAAACGAGTATTGCTTGAAGTGTAAACTTAAGGCCATTACCAGTCCTTTTCAACCCTGTAACTGCCTTCGCCGGGATGATTCCTTAACTCTTTTTGCGTATCCTTCTCATCATCCTTAAGCGCGTCCAGGAGCCTCATAGCGTCTTCCTTTGACATCTCACCTTTTTTCTCTTCTCCGGAAGGGTTTTCCTCATCCTTCCGGCCTTCAGATTTTTCTTTTTCTTCAACTGTTTGCTTTTCCTGCTCTTCTTTTGCCTGTTTTTCTTTATCTTCTTCTGACTCTTGGGCGGCTTGCGCTTCTTTCTCTTTTTGCTGGTCTTCCTGAGCTTGAGAAGACTCGCCCCGTTCTTTCTGCTCGCCGGCATTATCGTCTTTCTGCTGGGATTCTTTCTGTTTCCTATCTTCCTTTTTGAGGTTTTCCTTTATCTTTTTCCTTACAAATTCTATATTATATTTGGCATCCTCATCATCAGGATTTATGTCCAGGCATTTTTTATAACTCTCTATCGCCTCCAATAATTTGCCCATCCTGTACTGCGTATTCCCAATATTATAATACGCATCGCGCTGAAGTTCATTATCTTTCGAATTCAGGGATTTTTCGTATTCTTTAAGCGCGTCCTCGTATTTTTTCTGCCCGTGGAGGCCGTTTCCTATATTATAATGAAGCTTATCGCTATCTGGATCCTCTATTTGCGCGTCGCGCCATTTGGACAACGCCTCGTCAATCCTGCCCTCCTTATAAAGTTTATTGCCTTCTTTATTCCTGGAGACAAGCGAATCCCCCCAAGACCAGCCCAAAACGGAAACATGCAATAATAGTATTAAACTTATCTGCGCTAAGTTTACAAAACAAGTATTGCTTGTTTGTAAACTTACGCGCGGGTTTAAGGGTGCCATATCTTTTTCCTATCCCCTATCGCAAATTCAAGGCACAGCAATATAAAAGCAATGCCGAGGAAATACTGGAACCTGTCCTCGTACTGGGTAAACAGCCTGCTTGAGAGTTCTTTCTTCTCCATTTTGCTTATTTCGTCATAAATCTTATCAAGCTCAAACTCGCTGGCTGTGGCGTGGTAATATTTCCCGTCCGTGATAAGGGCTATCTTCTGCAAAGTTTCCTCGTCCAGCTTTGTCATCACTACCTCTCCGGATTTATCTTTTTTATATCCGGTAATTTTACCGGATAGGTCTGCGAGAGGTATAGGCTCCCCCTTTTTCGTGCCTATGCCTATTGTATAAATTATGACCCCTTCTTTTTTCGCCTCACTGGCGGCTTCTATCGGATTCGTGTCATGGTCTTCCCCGTCCGTAAGGAGGACGAGCACTTTATGCTTTCTTTCTTTTTTAGTGAAACTTTTTATGGCGGTTTTAATGGCATCCCCTATAGCTGTGCCGGGTTTCGGCATCATGCCCGGCTCTACTATGCTTAAAAACATCTTCGCGGCGCTGTAATCCAGTGTCAGAGGGCATTGCATGAAACTGTCTCCCGCGAATGTCAGGATGCCTATCCTGTCCCCTTTTAATCTGTCTATAAGAGAGCTAAGCTCCAGTTTTGCTTTTTCAATTCGATCCGGTTTTATATCCTGGGCAAGCATACTGAGAGAAGTGTCTATTGCGATCATTATATCCACACCATAACGCTTAGTCATGGTAAGCCTTGCGCCTATCTGCGGCATGGCCAAAGAAAGGATTAAAAAGCCTGCAGCCATAACTATCAAAATCTTTTTTGCCCTTTCCCTGGCAATGCTTTTTGACAGCGAAAGCCTTTCTATAAGAGCGGCGTCTCCAAATTTTTCTATCTTTTTTCTCTTATCTATCCCGGCAAATATAAAAAACGCGATCAATAGCGGTATTAATAAAATAAGATTCAGATATACAGGCGCTCCCCAATGCATACAAAAACTCCTAAGGTATTTTTCTGAACAAAGTATTCGCCAGCGCTATCTCAAATAAAAGCAGTATAAAACCAGGCAATATAAAAAATACCGCCAGTTCGCTGTAATTCGCGTATTCTTTCGTTTCTATTTTGGTTTTTTCAAGCTGGCCTATGGTCTTATAAATCTCCCGCAGCCCTTCCTTGTCTTTTGCCCTGAAATACAATCCGCCTGTCTCGCCGGCAATATCCTTAAGCAGGCCCTCGTCTATTTCCGTATCCATATGCACGTATCTTTTTCCGAAAATAGGGTCATCCACCGGATACATGGCGCCTCCGGGCTTTCCCGCGCCTACCGTATATATCCTTATGCCAAGCGCCTTGGCCGCCTTCGCGGCAGTCAAAGGATCTATCTTGCCGGCATTATTTACTCCGTCTGTCAGGAGTATTATTATCCTGCTCTTAACCTGCGAATCCCTGAGCCTGTTCACGGCGTTACTTATCGCCATGCCTATGGCAGTGCCGTCCTCTATCATGCCTATATCAACCTTGTCCAGCAGTTCCAGAAGCGCGCCGTAATCAAGCGTAAGCGGGCATTGCGTGAAACTGTATCTTGAAAAAACAACCAGCCCGATCTTATCGTTACGTCTGGACTTTATGAATTCCGTCAAGACATCCTTTGCCGCGCCCAGCCTATTCTGCGGGGTGAAATCCTCCGCTTTCATACTGCCTGAAATATCCAGGGTAAGCATTATATCTATGCCTTCCGTTATTATCTCCTCCTCCTTCTGGCCTGCCTGAGGCCTTGCGAGCGCAAGTATAAAAATAAAAACAGCCGCCATTCTTAATATCATAGGCACGTGCCTGTATTTTACGCGGAACCCTGGCCGTATATTTTTCTGGATGGATATATCCGAAAAGACAATGCCCGCTTCGCGCAATTTAGCCCGCTTGAAATAATCCCAGACTAAAAGCGGTATAACACCGAGTAATAATAAAAATAAAGGATTGGCAAATCTCATATCGTAATTTTAGGGGTTGTCGCGTCTATTATCTCTTCCGCCCTTTTATAAGCCTCTTCGATTTCTTTCTGGCCGGGCGTATATTTTGCGAATTTTACCATATCGCAGCCTTCAAGAAAATTATTTATAGTGTCCACATGCTGACGATCCATTCTCTTTGATTTCATCTCCTGAAAAAGTTCCCATGTAGTCCTGTCCATGGCGAATATCCTGTACCTGTTTTCTATATAAGTCCTGATGATATCGGAAAGCCTTATATAATATTCTTTAATAAGGCCTTTTTCCGCAAGCCGCATTTCCCTAAGGGCTTTTAAAGCGTCTTTCGCTATCTCTTCCGCAGGCCTCGGCGGCGGCGCAGGTTTTTCTTCTTTCCTCTTTTTCTTTTTGAAATATATAAACGCCGCGATAACCGCTGCAAATAAAATACATGCGGCAGACAGCAATGCAAAAAAGCTTCTTTTTATTTCCGCGGGGCCTTTTAACGGCCTTATATCGTCTTTGTCATTCGGGCCGGGTTTTACGCCTTCCACGTTTATCTTTATCTCGTTAGAGGCAATCTCCTTCTCCTGCTTATCCATGCCTTTGTATTTTATTTTTAAACCAGGTATAGTAAACTCTCCCGTTGTAAAAGCGGCTATGGTGTATACGGCCCTGGAAATAATTCTTCCGTTTTTTGTTTTTTTAGGGGCATCCACCTTGTAATCCTTTACCTCGAATTCTCCAAGATTTTTACCGGGGGCATACGGCCCTATCTCGATTCCATTATCGTATTCCACAATAACTTCATATTTCACCCTATCGCCGATAGTAATCTTATCCCTGTCTATCTTTACCTTTAGATCCACGGGCTCGGCGAACAAAGGCTTGCACGCCAATAATAAAATTACACTTATGAATACCCTTTTAATCATAAATTTATCTCTATTATTTTTCTGTTATTCGTCTCTCCCGAAGCTATCCTGATATCCTTTTCTTTTACTTCAAACTTTTCGGAAAGAAGCTCTATCACTCTTTTATTGGCCCTGCCTTTTTCAGGAGGAGAGCACACCTTTACCTTGTAAATGTTTCCCGAAACCTTCTCCACTCCCTCTCTTTTGGCTCTCGTTATGACCTTTACCTCTATCTTCACCTATCCCCCGCGTTATTCATCCTTGAACTGATCGTCATAAATAGCTACGTCTTTTGTCTTTCTGAGATTATCCAGAAGGTTTTGAATTTTTTCCTGGCGCTTCATAATCCTGTAATCGAAATTCACCCTGTCTTTCACCTGGTCATATTCCTTTTGAACCTTTGCCGTCTTGCCGGACTCATCCTTAGTTTCCTCGGCATATCTATCCTTATTGGCTTCGTAATATAATTTTATGTCGCTTTCGGCGGGCTCTTCAAGCTTCGCGTCAACCTCATCGGCTATCAATCTGTCTATCATAACCTGTTTTTTGGCGAAATTAGCGGCCTCTATCACCTTCTTGTCATTGTCAAGCCCCTGCCTTTTAGCGGAATCATACAAAAGCTCACCCGCTATATACTGCCCAAGGAACTCCAGTTTCTTCTTCTTTTCTTTGAATAAACCCTGTAGGGAGGGAAATTTCTCTATTTCCCTGTTTATCTCTCCCATGGTTATTTTTCTGTCTCCGATTTTCGCGACTATTATACTATCCTCTTTTGTCCTGGGAAAATCTTCCTTTTCTTGCCCGGCAAGGGAGGTAACTTTGGACATTTCCCTTTCCGCGTCAACGCTTTTGCCAAGCTTTTCAAGGCAGATGACTATCTTTTTATTTATCTCGGAGATGCCGGCGTTCGAAGGGTAATAAACCTTTGCCCTTACAAAACTCGCGAGGGCGTTATTATAATCAGACAGATTGTCCATGTATATATTCCCTATTAGATAACTGAGATTCGATTTTTTCTCAAGCCCAAGCCTCGGGGAATTTATATATCTCTCGTATGAATCGATTGCCTTCTCATAAAGGCCTTGGTTCATGTACCCTTCGGCCAATTTCCTCTGGATATCCATGTCTCCGCTATCTTTGACCGAAAAATCCTTTTTCATGAAAAAGTGCCTGAAAGACTTGAGCGTCAGGAACGTGGTTTCGACGCCTATGATAACCGCGATTACAAGCAGGATATTCAATATTTTTTCTTTCATATGCCCTCCCAAATTTTGTGAAACAAAATTTATCTAAACCTTCTGGCGCGCATCCTGAAAAAAAGTATCAATGGCTCTATATAAGGCTTATCAGTGGATATCTCTATAAAATCGAGGCCCATAGACCTGAAGGCCCTGTTCCTGGCGCTCACGACAGAATCTCTTTTTTTCGCGAGTTCTTTTTTCAGCAGTTCATCTCCCGTGTCCAGGAACAGAATTTCTCCTGTCTCGGCGTCCTCAAGTTCCACAAGGCCTACATCAGCCAGCTCCTTCTCTCTCGGGTCGGATATGGAAATACCTATGATATCGTGCCTTTTATTCAGTATCCTGAGAAGTCTTTCGTAATCGGAATCCATAAAATCGGAAATAAGGAATATGACGGAACGCTTTTTCAAAACCTTCCCAAGATATTCCAGGGCGGAATTTAGAGATGTCCTCCTGGATTCCGGCTTATAATACAAAAGTTCCCTTATTACCCTTAAGACATGAGGCCTGCCTTTTTTAGGCGGGATAAATTTTTCTACCTTATCGGTGAATAACAGCAGGCCTATCTTATCGTTATTTTTTATGGCGCTGAAAGAAAGCACGGCTCCTATCTCCGCCATGAGCTCGATCTTCATCCTGTTCCTGGTTCCAAAGCTTCCGGAACCGCTCATATCGGCCATGATTATTACCGTGAGCTCCCTTTCCTCTATGAATTTCTTGACATACGGATGGCCTGTCCTGGCGGTAACATTCCAGTCAATGGAGCGTATATCGTCTCCGGGCGTATATTCCCGGACCTCATGAAATTCCATGCCTCTGCCTTTGAATATAGACTCGTATTCTCCGGCAAAGACATCATTCACGAGCCTTCCGGTCCTTATTTCTATCTGCCTGACTCTTTTGAGGATTTCTTTAGGGATCATGGAATACGGGCCGAATAATACTCGGCCCCTACATTACGGAACTTCTATCTCATCAAATACTTTTTTTACTATATCCTCGCTCGTCATCTCTTCGGCTTCCGCCTCGTATGTAAGGATAACGCGATGCCTCAGGATATCCATGCCAACAGCTTTTATATCCTCAGGGGTTACATAACCTCTCCCCTTGATAAACGCGTGGGCCTTAGAGGCTATATTAAGGTATATGGACGCTCTTGGAGAAGCGCCGTATGAAATAAAATTCTTTATGTCCAGTTTGTATTCTTCGGGCGTGCGGGTGGCGTAAATGATATTCACTATATAATCTTTTATCTTTTCGTCCATGTAAATCTCGTTTACGACCCCTCTTGCCTTTAAGATATCGCCAGGGGATACGACAGCCTTTACTTCGCCCGGGTTATGGCCTGCCATACGCTCCATGATTTCCTTTTCTTCTTTTTTATCGGGGTATCCTATCTTTATTTTCAGCATAAACCTGTCGACCTGCGCCTCAGGTAAAGGATATGTACCTTCCTGCTCTATAGGATTCTGGGTGGCCAGTACGAGAAAAGGTTCTTCCAGCGGAAATGTGTTTTCCCCTATGGTAACCTGCCTCTCCTGCATTGCCTCTAAAAGCGCGCTCTGCACTTTTGCAGGGGCCCTGTTGATTTCGTCCGCGAGTATAAGGTTCGAAAATACAGGGCCTTTCTTGGTAGTAAACACGCAGTCTTTCGGATTATAGATAAGGGTGCCTATTAAATCCGCCGGCAATAAATCAGGTGTGAACTGGATGCGCTGGAATTTCGTCTGGATGCACTTGGAAAGCGTTTTAACGGCAAGCGTCTTCGCGAGGCCCGGCACGCCTTCTATCAATATATGGCCGTTCGCGAGAAGCGCTATGAGGAGCCTGTCCACAAGATAACGCTGGCCTACTATAACTCTGGATAGCTCCTGGGTAATCTGCTGGATAAACAAGCTCGATTCTTTGACTTTTTCATTAATCTCTCTTATGTCCTGGCCATACTTAGGATTAAAATCTGTCATACCCACCTCCTATTAAATTATCATAGTTTCTAATCTCTTCACCCTTTCTTTTATAGGCGGATGCGTGCTGAAAAGCGCGGCGATCGCGCCGGCGCTTAAAGGATTTACTATAAAAAGATGCGCCGTAGTTTGATTTGCGTTCATAGGATAAATCTTGTTTCCTTTTTCCAATTTCAAAAGCGCGTGGCTAAGCCCCATGGAACTGCCTGCCATCCTGGCGCCCCTCGCATCGGCCGCATATTCCCTTGACCTGGAAATCGCAAGCTGGATCAGCATAGCGGCTATAGGAGCCACTATCAGCATGACCAATACGCCCATCCCGTTCCCATCCCTGTCCCTGCTCCCCCTGCCTCCAAATATAGCCGCCCATCTCGCCCAGTTGGCAATCATCGTAATAGCGCCCGCTATTGTAGCAGCTACGGTCATTATAAGCGTATCCCTGTTCTTTATATGAGACAGCTCATGCGCCAGCACCCCTTTCAATTCTCCGCGATCAAGAATATTCAATATCCCTTGCGTCACGCAGACAGCCGAATGTTTTGGCGAACGGCCTGTAGCAAAAGCGTTTGGCGCGTTCTGCGGGGCTATATATACTTTCGGCATGGGCATTTTAGCGTTAGCCGCGAGCTCCTTTACCAGATTATACAATTCCGGCACTTCGTTTACGCTTGCCTCTTTTGCCCCATACATCGCCAGCACTATCTTATCGCTGAACCAATATGAGACCATATTCATTATAAAGGCAAATACAAACGCGTATACCGCGCCCTGCTGTCCTCCGAAATAGCCGCCGATAAGCACAAAAATCATGGTCAATATCACCAACAGCAGCCCTGTTTTAATATAATTCATAAACATTCACCTCCGTGAACATGCAACACAAATGAAGAGAGCCCTCAGTCGAACAGGGCTCTTCTTCTATTTATTCCATATTATTCTAATATTACTTTTTTTCTTCTTTGTTCTTAGCTTCTTCTTTTTTTGCCTGCATGCAATCCTTTATCTCGCTAATACCGGCAAAAAGAGCCGCTAGGCCGCCAAGTATCAATATAGGCGGAACAGAACCTTTCAATAACATCACAAAGCTATCCCACCAGCTAATAAGCCCCCATATGCCTACGATGATGCTTACCAGCCCGCCAAGTACTGTTATGTATTTTCCCATTTGTATCCCTCCTTCTCCTGTTTTAATATCATCTCTTATACCATATCATCGCCGCGCTTGTCAATACCTTAATTAACGGCAACGTAAGTTTACAAAACGAGTATTGCTTGAAGTGTAAACTTACAGGTGTTTGCTGAGCGAATTCCAGGTTTTAGGCCCGACAACGCCGTCAGGCACAAGTCCTTTTGACTTCTGGAAATCCTTTATTGCCTGTCTTGTCTTCGGCCCTAACTTGCCGTCCAAGGAACCGGGGTCGAAACCAGCGTTCTTCAGGGCCATCTGTATATCTCTGGTGGTCGGCCTGAACTCTGCTTTCTCGCCATCCTTTTGCCTGGGCTCTTTTGCCTTGACACGGCCTTTCTTGGATTCGAGTATCTCCTTGGCCCTTCTCGAATCCTCCAGCTGAGTCAACGTAATCTTATCTATATAGCCGGTGCTCTTCAGGCCGATTGTCTCCTGAAATAATTTTATGGCGTCCCGCGTCTCCTTGCCCATCCTGCCATCGGTGTTGCCCGGATCATAACCTTCCGCCTTCAATATAAATTGAACTTCCTCGAGCTTCGGGTTGATGATATCGGTGCTTCCTATAAGCTTTTCCTCTTCCCTCTGGTATTGAACCGATTTAGGGACAATGTTGCATCCATAAAATGCCAATAGCGCCAGCATTAACATAATGATATAACCTTGCCTTCTCATATACGCTCCCCCTTTTGATTTTCTGATATTATATCAAAAAATCGATGTAAAGTGAAGATTTTAGTGATAGAATACGTCTATGTTAAAACAGATTGTATCATTCGGGCATTGCCGCACATGCGACGTTTGCTGCAGGTTTCCGGATAAAGACGCTGCGCTGCGGCCTGTTTTTCTACCTCATGAAATAAACCCTAAAATAAAACCGCGCCTGGATAAATCATGCCGCGTAAAATTGAAACCCTGGCAGGATATGCATATCTGCCCTTTTTTCAGCCCCGCAGATAATAGATGCGGTATATATTCAAAAAGGCCTTTTGACTGCCAGCTTTATCCTTTTGCGATAATGTTTGACGAAAAACGCGAAAAGATAATCCTGGGCATAGATAAAAAATGTCCTTTCAGCGTAAACTCTGAAAATCTAAACTCTATAAAAAATCATTTTCATTACCTGGTTGGCCTATTGGAAAAAAAAGAGACCGCTGGTTTAATAGCCAAGAATCCCTCATTTATAGGTGATTTTCAGGATGATGTAATAAAATTTTCCTGCCTGGACACCCTTACAAAGCTTATTATCAATAACCCTGAGAAAAACGGATTCAAACAAATCTCGCTAAAAGATAAAGCCGTATTCGAAAGATTTTTCAAAGAAATAAAATATCCTGACTCCAGCCAGAATTTTATAAATCTGTGCATATGGAAAGAAAAAAATCCTGCCTGGTGGAAAAAAGAAGGCGAGACGCTGAAAATACTGCTTGAGACAGATTCCGGCTATATAGATTTTAACTCCATCAAAAAATTTTCCGATTATATATACGCAAGAAATGACCTGGCCCAGCTCAAAGGCAATAAATATAAACACAAGAGGGCAGGCTGTAACTATTTTTCAAAAAATTATAAGTTTCAGTACCTTCCCTATAAACAAAACATGAAGAATGACTGCCTCAAGTTGTTTTCAAAATGGGCTTCGGGTAGAAAGCGAAGATCTCCGGATCTTTATTATCATAAGCTTCTTGAAGATAGTTTTTCCGCTCATAAACTTGCAATAGAAAACTTTAAACCGCTTGGATTAATAGGCAGGGTTATAAAGATAAAAGGGGAAATAGCGGCTTACACCTTTGGATTCGAATTAAGAAAGGACATGTTTTGCGTGCTTTTGGAAGTCTGCGATCTGAAATTTAAGGGTATTTCGGAATTTATCTTCAGGGAATTCTGCAGGGAAATGAGCCGATATGACTATATCAATACCATGGATGATTCGGGCCTTGAAAACCTGGCCGTCTCCAAGCTCTCTTACCACCCAATCTATTTCCAGCAGATGTGGTCGAAGTCGCAATAAGCGCATTTATCCTTATCGCGCTCGGGAAGTTTTTCAAAATAGAGCCCCTGGATATTCCTCCATGTATTTTTTATAATACTTACCATCTCGTCCACCATATCTTCTGTAAGCCCTACTTTAAATTCCGCGGGCTCGCCTTTTTTTATCCCGTACTTTATTAAATCATCCTTGGCAGGCTCCACAAATACAAGCACCCCGTGGCTTACAACCATATTCTTGTCCTGCCTGGTTCTGTCTCTTTCGTACAAAAGCTTATAGCACACAAGTTGTCTCAGGTAATCGTCGCATTCCTCGCTTTCAAGGCTCTTCACCCCGAATATGCCCCTGGCATGCTTATTGTGATGGCGGCCTGTTTTATAATCAACCACTCTTACTGAATTACTTTTTTCATCCTCTATCTCCAATTTATCGTACTTTCCGGTAAAGACAATGCCGTCTATATTCACGGGCATCCTGTTTTCCAACCCGATAGGTTTTACAGGCTTTTTGGCTATCCTGTCGTAATATCTTTTCAGGCCTTCGAATTGTTCCCTACATCTTAATTCCACAGCCTTCTCAGGCCCCTGATATTTCAACGCCTCTATAAATTTTTCTTTGAAAAACTGGAAATCAGGGAATTTATTCGTCCTCATGTATTCCCTGTATAGATTTTCCAGGCCGGAATGAACGGCATTGCCGAATATAAGGCTTTGTTTTTTCGATGATGGAAGCATCAACACGTTATCATAAAGAAATTTCCGCCTGCACCTCAAATAATTGCCAAGGCTGGTAGGATTCAAGCTCATATCCTTGACCAAATCCTTCAAAACCTCTCCTGTCCCGATAAAAGGGTCCGCGAGATGTGTTTTCTCAAGGGAATTCACCAGGATATCCTTTTCTTTTAAATCAGAGGCCTTTGGCTTTATACCCAACCTGTGCAGAAATGCGCTGGAAACAGCGCTTTCATCAGGACTGGCTGTAAAAATAACATTGCTCCTGGCCCTTGATACAGCCACGTAGAAAAGCCTTGTCTCATCGTAAGCCTTCAGCTCTTTTATCCTTTCCTTATTGCTGACCTTTTCCATGCTCTTAATAAGGTCCGGAGGAAGAGGGATTTTGTCGGACATGGGCCTTATGGGCCAGCTTTTATCCTGCAGGCAAAACGGTATTATCACGCTGTGGAACTCACGGCCTTTGGAACCATGCGCCGTAAATATCCTTACCCCGTTCTGCGTCATGGTTACAAGGTCTCCCTGAAGCGCCATGCCATGCTCATTCATGGTCCTTATGTCTTCCATAAAATCTTTCAGGGTCAAGCCTGGTTTTGACAAGTCAGAACCTTTCACTTTATTTACAAAAGACGAAAGCGCTCTTAAGTCCCTGATGCTCATAACATCATTTTTGTCATATTTTTCTAAAATAAACTTATAGATGCCCGCGTCCTCTATATAATCCATTAAAACCGTATGAGCCGGCTTAAATTGCGCGTTATCTATAAGCTTTTTTATTATAGCTGCCGCGTTTTTCAAAGGCGCTGACAGGTGTTCGGAATTTAATAACTCCAGTAGAATTGTCGCGTCTTCCTTGTTTCTTTTTTTCTTATTCACCCTGGCTATCATGCCCAATACATCCGCCAGCGGGATACTGAAATAATCCGCTATGAGGATTTGATATAAAATCCTGTCCCTGTCTTCGTAATTCTCGGGATCCATAGCCGCAAGTTCCAGCACATCCAGCATCTGCCTGACCCGCGATTCGGGCCGTATATCTTCTTTGCCGTCAGTCGCGTACGGTATGCCTGCCTGCAAAAATTTATCTATTATCCTTAATATCAAATCCCTCTTTCTCACCAGGATCGCTATATTATTGTAAGGGTTTTCCCTTTCTTCCGGATCCAGGTCTTTGGAAGATTCAATCTCGTCCCTGAACTCTTTAACCTTTTTTACGATAAAACACATCTCCTCTTCTTCTCTCGTAAATTCATAATAATCTATCGATTTCTTCTTGAAATCCTTAAGGTTCACAAGGTCTTTTTCTCCGGTCCTTTCATCTATAGGTACGTCTCTGATAAGATTTTGCGTAAGATCTATTATCTCTTTTGTCGAGCGGTAATTATTTTTTAAAGATATGGTTTTCAGATCTTTGAATTTCTTTTTAAGCTCTTTGAAATTGCCCACGCTCGCGCCCTGGAACCTGTATATGGATTGGTCATCGTCTCCCACACAGCAAACATTGGGCTTGTCCCCTTTCAATATGGAAAATAACAGTTTGAGCTGGCCGCCATTAGTATCCTGGAATTCATCCACCATGAAAAATCGGTACTGGTCCTGGTATTTTTTCTTCAAAACAGGCTCGCTATTTAAAGCGTGAATCGCCATCATTATCATATCGTCATAATCATACCTGCCGCGCTCGTCAAAAACATCTTTGTTGCCGCTGGCTTTAAGCTTTTCATACTGGTCATAAATAACAGCCAGGGCTTTTATCCTGGGAACATGCTTTTCTTCTACATAAACGCCGTCCGGATCCAGCGCCTTTACATGTTCCAGGAATTCTTCCGGGCCTATGCCTTCCCTTTTAAGTTCGCTTATTTTTCTCTGTATGTCTTCCGCGTAGCTATACGGCGCGTTAAAAGGCCTGATTTCGGAAATGCCCTGGGTATGATCCAGTATATATTCGATTGCTTTTACCTTTTCCACATCCGTAATCTGGATCCTTTCCTGAATATAATTAGCCGCTTCTTCGGAATCCAGAAGAATAGAATTCGCGAAACTGTGAAATGTCGCTACGTAGACGTCATAGCCTTTAAAACCCACTATCTTCGCGAGGCGTTCCTTCATTGTCCTGGCCGCCGCATTCGTGTAAGTGAGTATCAGGATATTTTCCGGAAGGGCCTTTTTTTGGCATATTATATTCGCCGCCCGCACAGAAAGTATCTGCGTTTTGCCTGTGCCCGGGCCGGCCAGCACCAGCACAGGGCCCTCAAGAGTATCCACTGCCTTCTTCTGCTCTTTATTCAACTCTTTATAAAATCCTTCGAATCTTTCCATATCTTTGATTTCCCCCGTAAACGAACCCGTAAGTTTACACTTCAAGCAATACTCGTTTTGTAAACTTACAGGGATATTATAACACTCTTCCTAAAAGACGTCTACCAGACGATTTGACATATCCTGGATTATTGAGTATACTTTTTTTATATGTAATCAGGAAGGGAGAACCGGGTGAAAAAAAGAGAGGCGTGGAAATCGAAACTTGGGATTATTATGGCTGTGGCAGGAAGCGCCATAGGGCTTGGAAATTTTTTGCGATTCCCGGTACAAGCGGCGCAGAACGGCGGCGGAGCGTTCATAATCCCTTATTTCATATCCCTTCTCCTCCTGGGCATACCTTTAATGTGGATAGAATGGACTATAGGCAGGTTCGGAGGCGGATTCGGGCACGGCACAGCTCCCGGTATTTTCCACAATATGTGGACCAAAAACAGGTTCATAAAATATTTCGGCATAATAGGCATCTTCGGACCCCTTGTAATATTCATATACTATACTTATATAGAATCATGGACATTCGCGTACGCGTTTTTCTCGGCCATGGAAAAATACGGCCAGGCGACAACACAGGACAGCATGCTCTCTTTCCTGAGAGGGCTTCAGGGCATAGAAAAAAATAATTTCTTTTCGAGCATACAGTGCGCGTACATATTCTTTCTTATCGCTTTCTGCCTTAATATGTTTGTAATATATAAAGGCATTTCTGGCGGGATCGAGAGGCTGTGTAAAATTGCCCTGCCAAGCCTGGTTGTATTCGGGATCATACTGGCTGTAAGGTCATTGACATTAGGTGCGCCTGACCCTGCAAAGCCGGACTGGAATATAATAAATGGCCTGGGGTTTTTATGGAATCCGGATTTCAGCGCGCTGAAAAGTGCCAGGGTCTGGCTTGCCGCCGCAGGCCAGATATTTTTTACATTAAGCGTCGGCATAGGCGTCATACTTACATACGCGAGCTATCTTAAAAAAACCGACGACGTAGTGCTCTCCGGCCTTACCTCGGTGAGCGCAAATGAATTCGCGGAAGTTCTGCTTGGGTCTTCGATTATAATCCCGGCCGCGTTCGCCTTCTTCGGCCCAAACGAAATCCAGGCAATCGCGAAAGGCGGGGCGTTTAATCTGGGCTTTGTCACAATGCCTTTGATATTCGGGAAGATACCCATGGGCGCGTTCTTTGGATGTATCTGGTTCCTGCTTCTTTTCCTGGCAGGCATAACATCTTCCATATCGCTGGCGCAGCCAAGCATAACATTCCTCGAAGATGAATTTAATATCTCCAAGAAAAAGGCCGTTATTATTTTCGGGGCCGTGTCTTTTGTCCTATGCCAGCCCGCGATATTCTTTCTTAAAAACGGGGTTGTGAACGAACTGGACTTTTGGGGAGGAACATTTTGTCTGGTATTATTCGCTACCTGCGAAACTGTACTCTTCGGATGGATATTCGGGATCGAAAAGGCATGGGAGGAGATACATCACGGCGCCCGGATGCGCGTGCCTAAAATATACAAATTCATAATAAAATATATAACGCCTTTATTTCTGTTTTGCATACTTGGATTTTGGTTTTATCAGGAAGGCATACCTGTGGTATTGATGAAAAACATTTCCCAAAGCGATAAGCCTTACGTATTGGGTATAAGGCTTATGCTTGTCGGGATATTCATTACTCTGGCAGTGCTTGTAAAAATTGCATGGCGGAAAAGAAAAACTACGGCTAAAAAATGAATGTTTTCGGCTGGCTATTCTTGATTGTATCCTGGAGTATTATTATAAACCTCGCTATCTTCTGCTTCAGCAAGGTTCTGTCAAAAAAATAACTGCTGTCTTATTCTATGATTATCGCCTCGACAGGGCACTCGTCTTTGGCCTGTTTTACGCTGTCTTCGCTTGCCGGCGGGACCACGCTCACTTTGCTGACCGCCTTATCATCCTTCATCTCGAAAATATCATCGCAGGTGTTAACGCATAACCCGCAGCCAACGCATAAATCCTGATCAACCCTTACTTTCATATCATCCTCCTGGTTAAATTATCCACATATGATATATTTGAGTCTATTTATTGTCAATAAAATTATTCTGAAACCTGCCTGATGCCAAATAACTTTACAAAACAAGCAATACTCCTTTTGTAAAGTTATTCCAATGCGAATCTGGCGATAAATTCCGAAAACATCAGGTCCTGGATATAAAAACCGCCCGACTCAGACCTTTTCACGAGGTTTTTCTCTTCCAGACGGTATAGAAAATTTTTTATGTTGGCTATCGGGAATTTCTTCGCGCGCTTCCCGACTATCATCATCGTGGTAAAATCCTTTATCGTTATCGGCTTTTTCTCTTCCGCAAGTATCCTCAATAAATCCTTCTCCCTGTCACTTGCCTTCGATAGAAGATAGTTAAAATAATCCCTGCCAAGCTCTCTAAGCGTATTGTTCAGCGCACTGTCCCATGCTTCAAGCTTAACCCTTCCTTCTATCTGGCTGTCATACAGATGGCTCGCCAAAAGCTGCACTTCGTACGGATGGCCCCCTGTATATTCAAATATGTTTTTTATTACAGCCTCTTCGAACGCCACGCCCGTGCCTTTCAAAGTCATATCTATAGTAGCCATGACTTCCGTCTCTTTTAGATTCTCCACAAATAGCCTTTTCCTGAAAAACCTGCCTACCGGATCATGTTTATCTATAAAAGACGCCCAGCCTGAAGGTGTGGAAGAAAGCATAAAAAGGAACCTGGTTTTTTTAATAATGTCCTCACTGCTTAAAACAGCCCTTAATATATCTATAGTATTCGATATCTCCATGAGATTTTGGATATCATCCAGCAGGACGACCGCCAGCTCTGCATCCAGCGCCTTCCATAGTTCAAGCAAAAATTTCGTAAACTGGATCTGGGCATTTGACAAAGATTTTCTTTTGGTAAAAATATCCAGGATATTATCCTGGAGCGATTCGGTTTTCGGAAAACCCATAAGCATCTCTTCCGCTATCAGATGCACCGCATCCAGGGCTTTATTTTTTTCCGTAAATCTCGAGATCCCGCAGAAGGCCGCGGGAAATCCGTTCTCCTGGCTCATGCGCCTGAATTGCTTTAGAAGCGATGTTTTGCCCGCTCCCCATTCCCCCAGGACAACAAGATGGCTCGGCCTCGTGTTTATCGCCCCGTCCAGATTCGATTTAAAAACAGCCAGTTCCTGGTTCCTGCCGCCGAATATCTTCGGCTCCCAGCCTGATTGAGGGGTAAACGGGTTTGGGGATATCATATCTTTCCTTTAAATTTAAAAGCCGACGGGCAAAGCTTATTTATCCTGCAATCTCCGCATAACGGCCTTCTGGCTTTACATACGCTTCTCCCATGCAATATCAAAAGATGGGATACCGCGTCCCAGTCTTCTCTAGGTATCAATTTCATCAAGTCCTGCTCTATTTTGCCCGGATCTGAATTTACTGTCAAGCCCAGAAGGCGCGACAATCTTTTTACGTGCGTATCAACCACTATGCCTTCCACTTTTCCGAATCCGGAAGACAGGATAACATTGGCTGTCTTTCTGCCGATACCAGGCAGGCTTGTCAATTCATCCATGGTACCTGGCACAGCGCCTTTAAAATCGCTTAAGATCTTCTTCGCGGAGCCTATGATGCCCTTGGCTTTATTCCTGTAAAAACCCGTAGAATGTATATCCTTTTCGAATTCCTTAATATCGGCTTTCGCAAAATCGGACACAGACTTATATTTTTTGAATAATATGGGCGTTACCTGATTTACCCTCGCATCCGTGCATTGCGCCGAGAGGATGGTAGCTACCAGAAGCTGCCATACATTCTTGAATCTCAAAGCTATTTTCGCGTCAGGATATTCTTTCTTTAAAACCTGTATTATTTTTTTGATATTTGTCATTTACCGAAAAGCATATAGGCGGAGATAAATAAAAGCATCACAGCGAACATCTTTTTAAGCACGGGGCTTGGAACCGACTGCGCAAAAGCCGCCCCCATAAAACCTCCTATTACGAACCCTAAAGCTATAAACAAAGCTACCTGAATATCGACATTTCCTGACTTGTAATATTTTATCACGGCCAATATGCCTACGGGCAACAGGAGCGCGGCAAGCGCTGTGCCCTGGGCAAGGTGCTGGGAGAACTTGAAAACGTAGATCAGGACAGGAATTAATATCACGGCTCCTCCTATGCCAAAAAACCCGGAGGATACGCCTGCCGCAAGCCCTATTAATACGCTTAAAATACTATTCATAGCCAACCCCGACCAGCCTTTTTATGCGTAACTTTACAAAACGAGTATTGCTTGTTTTGTAAAGTTATTTTACTTTATCCCGCCTATATGTTAAATTATACCTATGATTATAAAGACAGACGCTGACATTATCAAGAGTTATTTTGAGGACTATTCGGGGCTCCTCGGCGGCTACGCGGATAAGGTCATATTGCCCGAAAATGAGAAAGAAGCGCGGGATATCCTGCTTGAAGCAAGCGCCAAAAAAACCCCTGTAACAATATCAGGCGGCGGAACAGGCGTTACCGGAGCGAGAATCCCTTTCGGCGGATGGGCCATTTCCACGGAACGCCTGAATAAAATAATAGAGGTAAGCGATAAAACTTTTACGGCAACACTTCAGCCGGGCGTAAGGCTTTCTGACCTTGAAAATGAGCTCTCGAAAAAAGGCCTTACCTATCTACCTGACCCTACGGAACCCAATGCGTTTCTCGGCGGAACCATATCCACAAACGCCTCGGGCGCCAAAGGGTTTAAATACGGGCCCACGCGTAATTATATAAAAAGACTGCGAGTCCTCCTCTCTACGGGAGATATTATCGATATAAAACGCGGAGATTACCCTGTAAGCAGGGGTACGGCGCTTCCTCTCAGATTAAAAAACAAAGAGATAATAATAAGGGTCCCTGATTATCCGATGCCCGGCATAAAGACCGCGGCGGGCTATTATATAAAAGACGGCATGGGGCTTATGGATTTATTCATAGGCCATGAAGGTACGCTGGGATTCATACTCGAAGCCGACATAGCTCTGGGCAGAAAACCCGAGGAAGTAATGAGTTTTTTCAGTTTTTTCTCTTCCGAAGATGACGCGATAAGCTTTGTGAGGGAAGCAAAAACCCGCAGTGCAATGTCTTTAGAGTACATGGACGCGAATTCCCTTTCGCTTCTCAGGATAAAATATCCCAATATACCGGAATCCGCGAAAGGCCTGGTATATTTCGAACAGGACTATAAGAAAAAATCCGAACCGGAAGCCATAGACTCGTGGACAAAACTGCTTGAAAAACATAAGGCCCTTATGGAAGATTCGTACTTCGCGGATTCCGACAAAGAAAGGGGGAAATTAAAAGAGTTAAGGCATGCCTTGCCTGACAGCGTAAACGAGATCGTGAGAAAAAATAAAATGCCGAAGGTAGGCACGGACATAGCCGTGCCCGACGATAAATTTACGGAAATGCTGGGATTTTACAAAGAAAAACTCGCGCAGTCCAGGATAGATTACCTGATATTCGGACATATAGGAGAAAGCCACATGCACGTAAATATGCTCCCGCGGACGGAAGAAGAATTCAAAAAAAGCAGGCTTATTTACATGGAATTCGTCAAAAAGGCCGTAAGCCTGGGCGGGACAGCCTCGGCGGAGCATGGCATAGGGAAACTAAAGCATCCTTTCCTCGAAATCATGTACGGGAAAGACAATTTGAGACAAATGGCCCTTTTGAAAAAATCCCTGGACCCATCCTGTATATTAGGACTTGACAATATATTTCCGAAAGAACTTTTAAAATGAAAACTATCATAGCTGTGCCTGATTTTACGCGCGAAGCCCATCTTAAAAAAATTCTTCCTATTCTTTTAAAAGATAACGCCGGCGCGGAAATAATAATCGGCACTGGACTCCATAGGTCTCCCTCTAAAAAAGAAATTGCGGCTAACCTGGGCAATATCGCGGGAAAAATAAAGATATCATCCCATAACCATAAGGATGTTTTGTATTTTGGCAGATCGAAAACCGGCGTGCCTGTCTGGCTTAATAAAAAATTAAAAGAAGCGGGCCGCATAATAACGGTCGGAGTCGTAGAGCCGCATCTGTACGCGGGTTATAGCGGAGGCGCGAAGGTGGTCGCGATAGGCCTGGCCGGGGAAAAAACGATAAATTACACCCATCACCCGAGATTTCTGGATTCCGCCGGCACCAGAATAACAAACCTGAAGAATAATCCGTTCCAAGATTATATACAGGAAATCACCTCCTTTCTCCCTATAAAATATTCCGTAAACATAGTAAATAGCGATGAAGGCGGTATACTGAAAATATTCAAAGGCAGTCCGAAAGCCTCTTTCAGGAATGCCGTGAATTATTCCAAAAAGATTTTTGAAAAAAAAGCATCCGCGTTTTTTGACGTGGTAATATGCGGCATGCCTGTTGAAAAAGGCGTCAATATGTACCAGGCATCCCGCGCGTTCAATTATGTGGCAAATACAAAAAACCCGGCTATAAAAAATAATTCCCTTATACTTGTAAAAGCTAAGTTAGAAGAAGGTTTTGGAAAAGGCCTTGGCGAAAAACGTTTTATGAAAAAGATGCTGGAAATGAAAAACCCTGATGAGCTTATAAAGAAAATCAAAAAAGGCGGCTGTCTCGCGGGAGAACACAGGGCTTACATGGCGGCAAAAGCGCTCAAGAAAGCAAAATTAGGCTTTATATCGGAAAACGCGCGGGTTTATAAAAATAAAGGCCTTCCGTTTTTATTTTTCGAAGGCCTTGAAGAGGCTAAAAGATACATAAGAAAAAATTTCAAAGAGCCGCGGATATATTATCTCAAAAACGCCTTTACAACCATATTAAACCATTAAAAATCCCTGCTTATGCCTATGGAAAACTCTTCCCCGTCCATGAAATCGTATTCTATATTCAATCTGGCGTTCTTTTTGATCAGATAATCAAAGCCGATTACGGCCCCTGCCATTTTTTCCGACTTGATACGTTTCCTGTCATGCTCATTTACCCATTTTATATAATCCACCGTGCCATATCTAAGCCCTATATACGGCGTAAATCTATCAATGTCTTTGGACGCCAGAACAGAACCCTGCCAATCATCTATTATCACCCTGTGATGATCCGAGGCGGGGGACGCGGTAGGCGGATGAACGCTTATGTGCTGAAAACCGCCTACGGTTTTAATGCCCAGGCTTTTATTTTCATAACCTTTTATCCTGAAACCGTACCCTCCCGCGAAACCGCTGTTAAAATTCAAATTCCCCGGGCCGGAATTATGCCAAGACACATCGCCCATGCCTATCTTTCCGTCAAAACATATCCAATCGAACGCGCCATAGGAGCCTGTAACGAAATATCTGCTGCCGCTAGTCCCTCCCTGGCCTTTCTCTAAATCCCTGTCTATCAGAAAATCTCCCTGCAGTCCCCATGTCCATTTTTTCTCTTCAGGCATATGCGTCCCATAACAAGGCGCGGCATAAGAAATCCCAAAATTTGTCATGACAGCAGAAATCGCAAAGAAAAATAAAAACCCTTTAAGAATACCGTTTTTTTCTTTCATCTCAACCTTCCGCCTTTTACCGCCAGTTCTTTCAAGTCGGGCCATAATTTTTTGCCTTTAAGCAGAACGACTATCAATTTACGCTTGTTATTGTATGTTATATACCCGGCGAAACACTGCTTCGCCCTGAACGTATATCCTGTTTTTCCAAGAATAGTATAAGAGGATTCTTTCCAAAGGCTCTTATTATGATTTTTAAGCTTTATCTTCCTGCCCGTGTTAAGTTCGGATATCTCGGCATATTTCATGTTCAGTATTTCTACCAGTTTTTTATTCTTCATCGCCTCCCTGACTATCAAAGCCAGGTCATAAGCTGTAGAATACTGATTCTTCGCAGGCAGGCCGTTGGAGGTTTTGAAATTCGTATTGCGGCATCCCAGCTTTCTGGCGGCCTCATTCATCATATTCACGAAATCTTTCTCGCTGCCAGCCACGCTTTCTGCCAAAGCTATGCTGGCGTCATTTCCGGAATTCAATAAAAGCGCCTTTAGCATATCTTCCGTAAGGTACTCCTCCCCTCTTTTTATATCCACTTTACTGGGAGGCGCGAATGTGGCGTGTTTCGAAACAAGCACTTTCTTATCAAGGGCCGATTTTTTCAAAACTACCATGGCGGTCATTATCTTCGTAGTGGAGGCAGGCGCCAGCTTGATGTGAGGGTTTTTGGAATAAACCATCTTTTTGTTCCGGGCATTCATAAGCACCGCAGAATACGCGGTAACATAAACGCTTTCTTTTGCAAAAAGATTTACGCTTAATAATATGACGGATATAAGTAAAAAGGCGAGAATTCTTCGAAACATTTAATAGGATGTAAATTTATTTGTTATGGGCATGCGCCTGTCTTTTCCAAATGCCATAGGCGTAATCTTTACGCCCGGCGGGGCCTGGCGTCTTTTATATTCGCTGGAATCTATCATGCTCAACACCTTTTTCACAATATCCCTGCGGCCCATCTTTTTCGCTATGTCGCCAAACCCTTTATTTTTTTCGACATAAAGATCTATGACGCTGTCCAGGAAATCATAAGGCGGCAGGGTATCCTGATCCTTCTGGTCCGGTTTTAATTCGGCGGAAGGTGCCCTTTCGAGGACGCTTTTCGGTATGACATCCTTCCCTTCCAGTTCATTCCTATATACGGCCAATTCGTAAACAAGCCTTTTAGGCACATCTTTTATCACGCTGAACCCGCCTGCCATATCCCCGTATAAAGTGCAATAGCCCGCGCTCGTCTCGCTCTTATTGCCTGTATTGAGCACCAGGTATCCGAATTTATTGGAAAACGCCATGAGTATATTGCCCCGTATCCTGGCCTGGATATTCTCTTCCGCTATGCCCGGCTTCAAACCCTTAAAATGGACGCTCAACGCCTTGAGATAGGAATCGAATATAGCGTCTATCGGCACCCTGCAAAACTTTATGCCCAGATTTTCCGCTATCATCCCGGCGTCTTCCCGGGTCCCGGCCGAAGAATACCTTGACGGCATGCTCAACGCGAGCACGTTTTCGCTGCCAAGCGCGTCTTTCGCTATGCATGCCACAAGCGCCGAGTCTATGCCTCCGCTGATGCCCAACGCAACCCTGCTAAAATTATTCTTGCGCACATAATCTTTCACGCCCAATACAAGCGCGGAATATACTTCTTCGTTTTTAGGGATACGCCTGATTTTCGCGGTTATATTCTTTGTTTCCTTGCCTGCGCGCAAATCGAATATCATCAAGTCTTCTTCGAATGCCCGCGCTTCTGCGGCAACCGATCCGTCTTTCCGGAAGAAGGCGCTTCTACCGTCGAATACCAGCTCATCCTGGCCTCCTACAAGATTGCAATATACTATGGGAATCTTGAATCTTTTTGCCTCAGCCCCGATTATCTCCCGGCGTTTTTTAATCTTATCGATATGATACGGTGAAGCGGATATGTTTACCAAAAAATCGGCTTTCTTTAAAATACTATCCGCTCCGCGCCCTCCGCTCCCCGCCCATATGTCCTCGCATATATTCACCGCGAAACGCAGATTTCCGATCTTTATTGATTTATTATCGACACCGGCTTTGAAATACCTTTTTTCATCGAAAACTCCGTAATTAGGCAGGTGCATTTTGTGGTATACATAAATTATCTTTTTATCGCGTATGACGGCGGCGCTATTATAAATACTCCCGTTTTTTTCGTCTACAAAACCTACTATAGCGGTTATGCTTCCTATATTTTTAGATATTTCCTTAAGATATTTTATATTCTCTTTTATGAAATGCGGTTTTAGAAGCAAATCTTCCGGAGGATACCCTGTTATGCTGAGCTCCGGAAACGCTATCAGATCAACGTCCCCGGAAACAGCCTCTTTTACGCAGGATAATATCCTGCCGGAATTGCCTTCCAGGTCTCCCACTATCGTATTTATCTGGCCTATTGCTATTTTTACATTTTTCATATATTATATATAATATTAACATAACTCGGAAGAATACGCAAATATGCATAAAATAATTATTTCCTTTATAATACTGTCATTTACATTTAACACCTCTTTATGTTTTGCGGAAAAAATAAAAAAAGAGGATAAAAATAAAGACGGCAAGCCCGATGTCTGGATATTCTATGGGAAAAAATATCAAAAGCGCATAGAAACCGATTTGAATTTCGACGGCAAAGCCGATATGTACGCGCATTATCTGCGCGAAAAGCTGGTAAAATTAGAAATAGACGCCGATTATGACGGCAAAGTGGATATGATAAGCGATTATAAAGACGGCAAAGTTTTAAAAATGCAGGAGGCCGATAAAAACGGCAAAATGCGGGTTATTTTCGATATATCCGGAAATGATCTACTTCAACAAAAACACGCCCAGGATTACAAAGCAAATCCCGAGCCCCTTGAAAACAGTAAAGTTCTCCCCGAAAAACAAAAGGCCCAATAAAAAAGAAACCAGCGGATAGGTAGCGGCTATGGGCACCATTTTGGATACCTCTCCATGCTTAAGGGCGTTATAGAAAAATATCTGGCCGAGTATGCTGGCAAGAATGCCCCCAAGGAATAAAAAGAATATCGTTTTCGGATCAGCCTTTAAGGCCGACTTTATTATATTGCCATTAAAAAATGCCAAGATAGCGGCCCCTATAATAATCCCGGATGAACGCAGCAGAACTCCGGATAACGGCTCTATATTCTTAAGCCCGGCCTTTTCTGCTATGGGCGCTATGCCCCATACAATCGCCGCCAGTATCGCGAAATAATATGACTTCATGATATCCCCCCTGTTTTTACGCGCAAAACCGCGAAGCACAAGAATAAGATAACATATCTAAGTTTACACTTCAAGCAATACTCGTTTTGTAAACTTATTTAAATCAAGTTAAGTGTGGTATAATATACCCATGTTCAAAGCAGGCAGGGTATCGATAATAGGAAGGCCGAATGTGGGGAAATCCACGCTTCTTAATGTTCTCGTCAGGGAAAAAGTCTGCATTGTATCCGAAAAACCGGAGACCACCCGCGACAATATCCAGGGCATAATATCAGGTAAAGATTTCCAGGTAGTATTCGTAGACACCCCCGGCATGCACAGGCCAAAAAATCTGCTCGGAAAACTAATGGTACGCAAAGCGCAGGCTTCCCTAATGGAAACAGATCTGAATCTTGTCCTCATAGATGCTCACAGCGGCATAACAAAAGAGGACGTAGAAATATTTAACCTGATGCCCAGAAAATTAAATATCCTCATAATAAATAAAATAGATGGGATCGACAGGCGTTATGTCCTGCCTATCATCGAAAAAGCCCACAAATTCAACTTCAAGGAAATAATACCCATATCGGCTTTAAAAAAAGACGGCACGGACATCGTATTAGAAAAAATACTGGAATATCTGCCTGAAGGTTTCCCGTTTTTTCCGGATGACCAGCTAACCGATAAAAATGAGAGGTTCATAACCCAGGAACTTATCAGAGAAAAGACACTGGAAATAACCTACCAGGAAGTACCCCATTCCATAGCCGTAACCGTGGAAGAGATGAAAGAAAAAAAAGACAGGGACAATAACGATATCGTCTATATAAGGGCTGATATATATTGCGAGAAAGACAGCCAAAAAAGCATTATTATCGGCAAAGACGGCAAGATGCTCAAAAGAATAGGCGAGGCCTCGCGAAAAGACATAGAAAATTTCCTGCAGAAAAAGGTCTTCCTTGACCTGTGGGTCAAGGTATATAAAAACTGGAGAAAAGACCCGTTCGCTCTGAAAAATTTAGGCTACTGATGAGAGTGATGGTCAAGGTGCAGGTGAGGATGGCTATGCACTTTGCCCTCATGCCTGTGGCTATGGATGTGCACAAGATTATTATCCCGGAGAAGCTGGATGTCATTTAGTATCTCGTTTGGCGCGCCGGATTTGATTATTTTCTTTCCCTGGCTGAACACATAAACGATATCGGAAATCTCCTCCACAATATGCAGGTCATGCGTGGTCGTTATGATTGTCTTGCCGGACATATTCGATTTTATAAGAAGGTCTATGATATGTCTGGTGGTCAGCGGATCAAGGCCCGCGGTAGGCTCATCCAGTATCAGTACCTGAGGATCCATGACCAATACGGAAGCAAGGCTGACCTTCCGCTTTTCTCCTATGCTTAGCTGATGGGGAGACCTGTCCATTAAATTTTTTATATCTAAAATATCCGCGATCTCGCACAGGCGCCTGTTAGATTCCTTTTGCGGGAGCCCAAGCTGTGCCGGGCCGAACATGATATCCTCTTTTACGGTAGGGCAGAACAACTGGACATCGGGATTTTGAAAAACAAAACCTGCTTTTTTCCTGAAATTCATCGAGTAATTTTCATCATTAAAAGAACTTTCTTTTAATTCCGTTCCGAAAGCCTTTATGGCCCCTTTGTCCGGAAAGATAAGCCCGTCCAGCATATGCAAAAGCGTGGACTTGCCCGATCCATTCGCTCCTATAACGGTAATTTTCTCTCCCTGCCTGACGTTCATATCTACGCCACACAAAGCAGGATATCTCCCAAGGTACGAAAACCACACATCCTTCAGCTCAAATATGGAATTATTCACTATTCTCCTTTATAACCCCTGGAAAGCATAGCTTTATAAACATCCTGGTTGAGCCGGCAGGAGCGCGCCCAGAGATAAGCGATATTCCATGATACGATACGCTGGCCTTTTTTATAATGCATCTTTACGCCTGCGCGGCTTTTTATGGCGAGATACGTATATTCGACCATCTCCACGAATAAAAAGATATACCTATAGCACATCCCGAGCGTCATCACAAACACCTGCGGAATTTTAAAAAAACGCAATGCCCTGAGCAGTTCAAAATGCCTTGTCGTAATGCTCAACAGCACAGCGAAAGATACGGAGGCTGCTACGCGCATAAGGAATAAGGCGGCTCCTGACAGGCCCTGGCGCGTGATAATCAGTTTGTAACCCGATATCCCGAAAACCGCCAGCTGCTCTCCGGGCGTAACGACGCTGAACACCGCAGGGATGGCAATAAAAAGCGCGAATAACGGTATAAATACCCATGTCCTTTTTAAGAAAAATCCTAAATTTATCTTTGAAAAATACGCCAAAAAAATCGATACCGCATAAATAAAGATAAGGATAAGTATGTCTTTTGTAAATAATATCTGGATTATAAAACATAAAAACACCCCTATCTTCATCCTGGGATCCAAGAACTGTAAAAACCCTTTTTTTAAAGCGTATTCATCGCTGAAAGCGGATTCTTTCAAAAAAGAAAGAGCGCCCAGTATAGAACGCTCTATGAAATTATTTCCTCTGGATAGCATATTGGCTCTATAAATTTATTTGCTTTTGCCTCTGACGGGAATGCCCTGCGCCCTTAGCGTGTCGGTCTTTTCTTTGGAACATTTCATGCACAAGAACACAGGCCTGGAATCGCTTCGATCATATCCCTGGGTTTTAATCAGCCTCCACAAATGCGAAACGGCCCCGCATTTATCGCACCTGCCTTCCTTGATGTGCCAGACCTCGACTGCCTTGGAGGTAAATATGAACTTATCCACCCAGAAGAATATGGCGCCGCCTATCAGGTTTGCCAGGATGGTAGCCCATATCCCTGCCCCGAGATTCCGCACCACAAGCCACAGGATAGGCGTGCTTAACTGCCATCGAAAAAGATAAAGCACGAATCTTCTCATCTTTGTTCTTCTCTCAGTCTTTCTTTTTCAAGAACATGCTTATTATAAATATCACTACCGCTACTACGGCTATTCCCGCCACAGCAGATATTATATAAGCAAAACCAAGAGACAGCAATCCTTTTTCTTCCCATCCTTTGAACGCATAGTCAGGTATGGGCGCGCTCCAGAAAGACGATAATTTCTCCAAGCCTGAGGGGATATATCCGACCAATTCTTTCATTGTATCCGCGCCCCATTCTCCCCACGCGTCCCCGGCCTGGAAATACTCAGGCAGGAAAAGTCCTATAGGAGAAAGCGCGATTAAAATGATTATACCTATCCATAGCTTAGTAACTGTCTTCATGGCAACACCTCCTCTCCGGCTTCTAAGAGAGATGGGTCCTGTTTCTGCAGGTATTTTATTACAAGCGCGGTAACAATCACTTCCACCCATCCAAATACCAGAAGATGCTCTCCCAGCATTGCCGGGATAGCTATATTCAACCCGTAAGGGCAATACAATGCCTGCCCATCCGCTGTATGGTGAAACACGGGCTGAAGCCCAAATTGTATCGCGGCGGCCAGGGCAGCCATATTGATACCTATATAAGCTGCTATGCCTGCGGCTATTACGCGCCTGCCGGAGGTTATCAATGAATTTCCGCTTATTGCTTTATATAAATAATAGCTTACGAACGGCAGGATAAACGCCATATTAAAACAGTTGGCTCCTATCGCCGTAATGCCCCCGTCTCCGAATAATAATGCCTGGATAACAAGCGCGACTGTTATGGCGATACACGCTGCCCATGGACCCAGCAAAATAGCGGCCAAAGCCCCTCCTACAGCATGGCCCGTGGTGCCGCCCGGGATAGGCACATTGAACATCATTATCACAAAACTAAATGCCGCTCCGATCGCGAGAAACGGCACCTGCGCCGACTTAAGAGTCTTTTTTACTATCCTTGAAGCCAGCGCCCATATCGGCAGCATCACGGCATACATTATGCCGCTTGTCGCCGGACCCAGATACCCATCCGGTATATGCATATTTTCCTCCGTAGTTTTATCCCGTAAATTATGGCTTCATTAAAAATCTACCTGCGCCCTCATTCCGCCCACAAATACACTGCTCGTATCATCCTCTACATCTTTTCCGAAAGGATTCCATATGTACTGGATATCCGGACTGATAGACAAATTGTCGTTTACGCATATCCTGTAATATGCCTCAAGATGGCCTTCTGTCTTTGCCCTTGGGCTCGAAACAGAAGATGTGCCTATTTTTTTATAATCATCCGAAGGGATTACCTGTCCGACCGCGAAACCAAGGGCATCTTTTTCCCTGCCCCATTTTTTCCCTTCCAACTGCAATCCTGCGCTCCAGGATTGTTCCAGGGAGTACTCGAATCCGTCTTCCGTGGCTTTAGTATCCGGGTTATAGACCTTAGGGTCCTGCCAGCCGTAACGGCAGAATAAAGTGGTGATATCGTTTGTTTTCTGGTCAAAGCTCAATCCAAAACCATGGCTATCTTCCTTTTGAGCGGAGCTGTCATGCCATTTGGTATGATAAGTGTTATTATTCCAGCCATACAGCCTGTAATTTCCGGGCTGGTTGAAAAAGTTTGTCTTGAAGGTTATTTGGGCTATATTAAATAAATTATCGCCTATCTTTTCCCAGTCGCCGTCCCCATCGAGTATGCCATACCCCAGCTCCAGGGATTCGAGAGGCGCATAGACAATCCGCATGCCCGCTGTGTTGTCCGGGAATTCCACAACAGGAGAGTTTCTGAATATCCTGCCGAGAAATTGCGTGGTTTCGTCATTTGCGGCTTCGTTGTTGTCAAAATAGGCAGTGGGGTCTATTTTTCCGAAAGTAGCCGCTGCTTTATCCTGTAAAAAGGCCTGTTCATACCATAATTCGGTTACCTGCGCGGTTTCGCCGTCTCCCGCATCTCTGTTGACATTGCTGTAAAGCGCAAGGTTATCTTCCAAACCGTTACCTTTGCCTGCCTCAAGGTGTAAAAACGCCTTTCCCGCCGTCTCCTCAAAGTCTTTACCTATAGTAATATCGCTTGAATAAGATGCGTCTACCCTGCTTTCTTTTTTGGTTATTCCGCTCGCGGCATCATTGGTATTGTTTGTGCCTTGTATTACCATGGTAGCGCCCACCCCTATCTCAAGGCCCTGAGCAACGGTTATAGGGACGCCTTCCTGACGGTGCAAGTCCGTGTCAAACTGGCTCAATCTTGATTCATATTGAGCGATCTTCTTATCCTGCTCCATAATACACTGCTTCTGGTCCTTCATGCATTTATCCTGTTCGTTAAGCTTATTCTCCATGGCCTGTATGCGGGACTTGAGCTGATTGATCTCATTTCTTATGGAATCAGGGTTGTCATCAGCAAAAGAATTCCCGCATGCCATACAAAAACATACCAGGACATACAAAACAAATTTTCCGAAAACCGCTTTAGCCATACTCACATCCTCCTTTTCCGCAGCGCATCGCCGCTTATTTGCTACCTTTTTTAAATTCGTGCTACCATAGCGCAAAAAAATAATACTAAAATTCCCTGCCCAATGTCGTTACGCTTAACGCGCCGTGCTTCACGCCTTTTACGGACCGCAATTTGTCCGAAAGCGCCCTGATTTTGCTGGATTTTCCTTTGACGATAACTACCTCGAGGCAGTTATGATGGTCCAGGTGGGCGTGCTGGCTCGCGACTATCATATCCTGGCACTCGTGCTGTATATCTACGATAATATCCATCAGTTCTCTCTTATGATGATCATACACGATCGAAATTGCGCCCGCGACCTCCTGATCCTTTTCCCACTCTTCATGGACAAAGGCATCGCGTATCAGGTCTCTTATTGCCTCCGAACGGTTGGAATATTTCTTGCGGGAGATAAACCTGTCAAAATCCTCCAACAACCTCTTTCCCAGGGATACGCCGAATCTTACCACTCCCGACATTTTACCGTTTCCTTTGAATTGAGTGCCACTTTTTTAACAATCATAGCACTATTTTTTGTCTTGTCAAGCGTTAAGTTTACAAAACGAGTATTACTCGTTTTGTAAACTTAAGACAGGTAAGCGTCTATCCTCTTTATTTTCCCATCCCTCGCATTGAATGAATAAGGCGGGCCTATGATATCCTTTTGCATGTCTATTTTTCTTCCGTCATCATACTCTAATGTTATAGAATTTATTTTTACGGAATCCTTCCCGGCGGTATCTCTCATTTTTGGATTATGGTAAACTACGAGTGTTTTGCCTAAAAACTTGAAGGCGTATGTATTTTTCGGAAAACCTCTGCCGGCATTCTTCGTAAAAAGCCAGGACGGCAGTATGGGTTCGAATTTCAAGTTTAACTCTCCTTTTCCGTCCACAAAAAAAGGTTTTGTTCCGGCGCTCATCACCAGCCAGATATTCACCATTTCCGCAGTCGAACCGCTCAGTCGCGCCACAAATCCCCTGCCGTGCATACCAGCATCAGGAAAAGCGCTGGAAACTATAAATGAGGAATTCTCGAAAATACTTCTTTCGTATCTATCCGGTTTTTGAAATGGGACCAGGACATTCTTGAACTCATCGAAAAATTCTTTATAAAGCCCTTTCTTCAATATCTCCAGAAGATATTTATATTCCATGTGAAGCCATATGGACTCATTCTCCAGCCAGCCAGGAGTAAATATGCTGGAGCGCCCGGCTTCCTTGGACACATCTTTCAGGGATTCATTAATCTTGTACATCTTTAATTTTGCGTCATATATCTTCGTTTTCTTAAGAGACGCGTATAATGCCTTTGCCTTTTCCGTATCAGGCTCTACTTTCAATGCCCTTACAGGGCCTTCCAGGAACAAAGGCAGTCTTACGCTTTTAAACGCCGTTGGCTTCACTAGAGGCAGGCCTTTTACCGGATCCTGCCTGCCTAACAGCTCATATTTGGAGACCTCATTTATAAAATAAGTCACATATGCCTTTTTGACCGGGTCATACGCTTTTTTAATAGCGCTATTTAACTTCAAAAGGAAGCTATTCATGATTTCTTTTAACTCACCCGCGTTTAAGGATTTTTCCGCGCCGCTAAAACCAAATTTTGTTTTATTCCTGTAATCTTCCTTTAAAGAGTTGGACTTATCCCAATAATCGAAATCGCCCAGTTTCTCCCCCGCAATAATACCAAGATTCTTTATGAAATCGCATAACTCCGCGGGAAGATCTATATTATAAGTATTGCCGATGCCTGTTTTATCCAGGGAATCCAGGATAAACGCCGCCTGACGCTTCAGTTCGAAGACCTCCGGCGTAGACGAGCCGCAAAGACCCGGCAACCCATTCATAGAATCGCACCAACCCGGCTTATCGGCCTCCATTTCTATGCCTATGCCGTACGGGTCAAGGGAAGAAATTTTATTGGCGGCGATGCAGAGCATTTTCACCAAAAGCGTAGTTTTATAAATATCCCCTTCTCCGTTGTTCGTCCTCATCAGATGGGGATCGCTCGGCCGCTGTTTTATAAGATGGGCTTTTCTGGCCTCATGCTCAAGCGAATGATACTGTCTCACAACGCCTTCGCTTTTTAATAAATACCTCGCCGAACGCGGCTTCACGCAAAACACATTATCATAAAAAGTAAATTCTTTTTTATCCAGGAATATTTCCTTTAACCTTTCCGGATATATGCCCAGAAAACTTTCGACCAGATCCAGATTATAGGTCCAATGGTCTATCCAATATCCTTCTCCGTGCTCCGCGTCATAAATGGTAACGCAGTTCTTCGATAAAATATCCAGGAGGGCGTGCCAGGATATTTTTAACTTTACGCCCAGCCTTTCCATTTCCATAAATAACCTGCCGGGCGTGAATTCGGCTGACAGGACAGGCCTTATCTTCTCGAAATCAGGCTCATGGATACCCCCTTCGAGAGCCTTTTTTACCGAATCCACATTTTTCAATTTGAATCTTACGCCTTTCAAAACTAACGGATTATAGCCGTCTGCCTGTATTAAATTATAGAAATGCAATATATTGAAATCCTTTATATCCGGATTGAAGAATATGTCGTTCCTGCGATTTTGATTGGTATCTCTGTAATTACCGTCGCCCTGCGAAAAATAAGACGGCTCTATAGAAAATTTATTGTAATCCCTTTCCAGATCCCCGTGCTTTCTGGAATACACATAAAACGCGTAAGTATGCGCGTTCGAGCAGGTAATCGGCATCCCGCCCCTTAACACATTATCCAAAAACGTCTGGCCGCAATACGCGTCATATTTTTTATCCGCGCTGACGGTAAAGATATTATCCTGGATATCGTTTATTATTTTTTTATTTTCTTCTCTTTTAGAAACAAAAAACTGTTCCCTGGCAAATTCCGGCAGGAAAGAATTCAATTGATCCTTTGAGCTCATGTGGCCTGTTATAGAATGAATAGTGACCTCTTCGCCTCTCTTGAATTTAAAAGCCGTATAGGCCATTGCGCTAGGCAGTTTGTTCTGGTCCATCTGATTTTTCCGGATTTTAAATTTGCCGCCGTTTACAAAATTCACGGGATACGAAAAGTCCGTTATCCGGCCGAATATAATTTCAGGGTCGACAATTACGGGAAGCGCCTTGCCAGAGATAGAGGCGAAGTAAAAATTGCCTTCTTCCACGAACTTTACCTCCGAGGCGTCCTTTGGATCGACCTTTAATTTATAAAAAGGCGCGTTGTGCTCCAGGTTTTCTACAAACATCCACGCCTCGATAGTGCGCCTCATCTTCTGCAAAAAGAAATTGGACGTGCCGAAAGGTACGATAAGAGGGGTGCCGTCCAGCGCTTCTACGGCAATGTCCTTCCCGGAGATATTTTTTATGGTAACTATTCTCGCCAGCCCAGCAAAAGGCTGGCTGGGTATCGTGAAATATTTTATCTCCACGTTCAAGCCCAGCGTGGAGTTTATCTCTTCGATCCGTAACTCATGCGGGCTGACGAACATGCGTTGCTTTATAACAGCATCCGTTTCGCCTGAATACGATTTAAAAGGTTCGTAAAAAATACTGTTTTTGCCTTTTTTGATTTTCAAAAAGGTGCGGAAGCCCTGGGAAGGAGTCAATTGATACGCCCTGTTCGCCGGAAAAAATTCCATTATAGGGCTGTCTTTGCCGTTCACCCCAAAACTGCATACAGCCTGGCCCCTGTTGACATAAAAAACCCACATTGGTATGCCGAACAATCCGGATATCCCGGGAAGGAAATTGGAAAAAGCTCCGGCTAGATTATAATTTTCTATGACAAACTCGTTATTAGAATCTATATAATATTTTACCTTTTTATCCATTGGGGTAATTTTATCAGATACTCTTAAAACTGGCAAGCAAATTAGATAGGGCTTTATTATTCGTGAAATTCTCGGTCTTCCAGGATTCTATTATATCTTTTTTATGCCCGTTCCAAAGCTCATAATAATTCTCGAATCCATAAACAGGCCCCTGCCTGTTAACCCAGGCAGGGTTAGCCAGATATTGATAGACGCCATCCGGACACACGCTGTTCCCTACGGCTTTATATGTCCAGTATGTCCAGTGGAAACCGAACTCTTTGAAACATTTCAATACATCTTTAACCCAATCGAGTTCGCCGGAACATTTCCCGCATCTTGAATTCACGCCAAATTCTCCGGCAAAAATAGGCACACCCCTCTTTTTGGAATAATTATAGTAACCCTTCAGCCTTTTTCTTATAGTATCTATATCCCAGCGTTCTCCCAATATATCCCCTGGATACCTCAAGCCTTTATGAAAATTGCATGTAAACTCCAGCGGATGATAAAAATGTATGCTGTAAGAAAGATTATCCGCGAATGGTTCCCCTATATCTTCCAGGACCTGTGACCAAATATTGCCTTCCAAAAATATGATATGCTTATCGTCTATAGCCCTTATGCGCTTTACGGCTTCTTCATAGAACGGCCTTAGTATCTTTTTTCCGTCTTTCTTTATCACGGGTTCGTTTAATATATTGTAGCCCGCTATCGACTCTTCGTCTTTGAAATTCCCCGCCAGGGCCTCCCATAGTTTAAAATAACGCTCCCGAAATTTTTTATTGCCCCATAAAAGCATTTCGCCGTCGCTATCCGCATGCCAGTCATGATTCTGACAGCCTGGCGCGGCATGCATATCAAGGATGCAGTAGATGCCATATTTTTTGCACCAGGAAACCGCTTTTTTCAACAAACCGATTCCGTCTTTATTTATGGAAAATTTTTTATCCTGATTTTCTATGAGCTTATGGTTGAAAGGAAGGCGGATACAGTTAAGGTCAAGGCGGGCTATATTTTTAAAATCCGCTTCTTTGATAAAATTATCCCTGAAAGCATTGGTAAAATTATCCAGTTCTTTTTTGCCGCAGCGCCTGGACATCTCGGCCTTGAATGATTTCTCGGATATGTTCCTGCCGTGGAGAATATATCCTTCCATCATGAGCCATCCGCCAAGGTTCACGCCGCGCAAAAAAACCTTCTTGCCTTTAGAATTTACGATATAATTATTCCTGGTTTTTAACATACCGCCCCGCGTTTGCTTTATAAGTTTACACTTCGAGCAATACTTGTTTTGTAAAGTTACAGGCAGTTTAGGCTCATGCCCAGGAGCTTCAACTGCAGCCTTCTTTACAATGAGCCACAGGCCTTAACATATAATGTATAGTGACTTTCATGATAACCTCCCAAATTTTGCGAAGCAAAATTTGATCCCGAGCCGCTTTTATACTCCAGTATATGCGGCGAGGGACCTCACTTAAACACAAACCCGGTTTCTCTCGACCAGAATAAAAGATCCAACTCATCCATAGGTATGTCGATTTTTCCGCAGAAATCCCTGACCTTATTCTCTATTTTAAGATACTCATTTCTGGACAATGTTTTAGGTATCCTGCCTATAACCCCATACTCTTTCAGGTTTTTAAGTATATGCACATCGAGTATTGCCAGATTTTTTCCAAAACCTATATTCCTCAAAAAATGGCTGGCTTCTTTATAGCCGATGCCTTTTACGTTTTCTACAATCCATTCCCTGGTTTTGAATATATCCTTTTTGTCTATATAATCCTTTATGGAAAAACATCCGTTCTTTTTAAATAACCCCCTGGCGTTCACGACAAATTCAGCCTTCTTATTCAGGAACCTTGTTCCTATGAGATAAGGGCTTATTTCTTTTGGCTGCCCGTTAAAAAGTAATTCTGTCTTTATCAACTCTTCTATCGCCTTGCTGCATTTCACAGCGTTTGCCTGAGGCGTTAATATGCAAAAACAAAGCTCCGAAAAAACATGCTTATCGCCTTTTTTGTAATTATTTTCGAAATCCTTAAGCCTGTTCCTAATCTCTTTTTTTCTTTTTTTATACTCTTTCAAAATTTCGTCCATAAATAAACCCGTAAGTTTACAAAACAAGTATTGCTCGAAGTGTAAACTTAGAGGGCGAGGTTGAGGGCTTTGGATATGGCGTCTTTGTCAAAACCCACTATTATCTCGCCGTCTATGTCCAGGACAGGCACGCCCATCTGGCCCGACTTATCCATCATCTCCCGGCCTGCCTGGCGGTTGATGCCCACGTCTATATTATCGAACTGTATGTTGTTTTTCTTCAAAAATTCTTTTGCCATCACGCAGTAAGGGCATGTGGACGTGGAATAAACCTTTACGCTCTTTGCCATAACTAACCCCCTGATATTTTGATGCCAAGCTCGAACGCCTTTTTCAAGCAGCCCGGATGCTTCAATACGCTCCCCTTTGCGTCAATGGCCGGGCAGAAAAGCTCGTATTTATAAACCACGTTAATGGTGGCGAAAAAATTCCTCGCTATCGCTTTGGCATTCTCAAAAAAATCTCTTCTCCTGGACCCTTCCAACGAAATAAAAGCCCCTGGTATTTTCCTGTATCCGGTATCCTTCTTTAATATATACTTCGCCCTCCACGCGCACTGGAACCTGTCTATCATCATCTTGCTCTGAGCGCTAAGGCTTCCGAAAAATACAGGGGAGGCGAATATTACGGCATCGGCTTTTTTTATTTTCTCGTATACCGCCTGCATATCGTCTTTTATCAGGCACAAACCGTCATCTGCCATTTTGCCGCATTCCTGGCATGGGACAAATTTAAGATTATTCAGAATAATCTTATCTGTCTCAGCGCCGTTGCTTCCCGCCCCATGAAGCACCTTATCCAGGAGAAGGTCCGTATTCCCGCCTTCCCTGGGGCTTCCGCTTATGCCCAGGATTTTCATAATTAGTAATTTTCGGCCATTAATTCGTAATATGCCTGCGGATGCGCGCACGCAGGGCATTTAGCCGGCGCTTCGGTGCCTTCATGCACATAACCGCAATTGCGGCATTTCCATTTGACTGCCTTATCTCTTTTAAATACGGCCTTGTCCTTTATGTTCTTCCACAGTTTTCTATACCTGGCCTCATGCTGTTCCTCGACTTCGGCAATTTCCTTGAACTGAACAGCCGCTTCCTCGAAGCCTTCTTCGCGCGCAATCGCCTCGGCATCTTTATATAATGTCGTCCATTCGAGTTTTTCGCCGTCCGCGGCCGCCTTCAGGTTATCCAGCGTATTTCCTATCACTCCAGCCGGGTAAGACGCCGTAATTTCCACATCTCCGCCTTCCAGCAGTTTAAAAAACCTTTTCGCATGCTCTTTTTCATTGTCGGCTGTTTCCAGGAATATGCCTGATATCTGTTCATATCCCTCTTTTTTAGCCACGCTCGCGAAATAGGTATAACGGTTCCTTGCCTGGGATTCTCCGGCGAATGACGCCAGGAGATTTTTTTCTGTCTGACTGCCTTTTAACTTCATTTTATTGCCTCCCTTATTTTGTTTCTAATCTCGGTTAACTCTTTTTCATCCGGTACCCATTGTACCTTTAACCCTCTTACCGGTAATTCGAATTTAGCCGGTTCAAGGATATTTTCTATATCACCGATGCTCTGGCCGCCCCACCCATAAGACCCGAACGCAATCCCTATCCTGCCTTTAGGGGCAAGGCCTTTCATATAAGTCAGAAAAGCTGAAACAGACGGGAGCATCCCGTTGTTCAAAGTAGGCGAACCAACGCATATGTATTTAGCTTCAAGCGCAGAAGCCATAATATCCGATATATGGTTTGACTGGAGGCTCCGCATCTCGCACGGGATACCTTTTTCCTCAAAAACATCCTTTATCGCATAAGCCATGCTCTCCGTGCTGTGCCACATAGTATCGTATACGATAACGGCTTTTTCATCGCACGTATTATTTGCCCATTTTTTATAACATCCTATTATATCCTTTATATGGCTTCTCCATATGAGGCCATGGCTTGGCGCGATCATATCTATATCCATGGCTGAAACAGCCTCCAGGGCTTTATTCACCTGAGCGCCGTATGGCAAAACAATATTGGCATAATATTTGGCTGCTTCAACCCTGGCCCTGCCCCACCCGAATTCGTCGTCAAAACGCTCGGCGGAAGCTATATGCTGGCCAAAAGCGTCATTAGGGAGCAGTAATTTTTCCTCGGGGATATAAGTGGCCATCGAATCAGGCCAATGCACCATCTGGGTCAGCACGAAATTCAAGTTCCTGGCGCCTATATTAATGGAATCCCCCGTATTCACGACTTTGAATTTCAGATCTTTCTTAAAATGTTTTTTCAGCCCTTTTTCTCCGTTAGGAGAACATATTATAACGGCATTTTTAGCGATACTTAGCATATCCAAAATGCTTCCGGAATGGTCCATTTCCGTATGATTCGATATTATATAATCGATTTTAGAAGGATCTACAACCTGCCTTATCCTTTCGAGCATTTCATCGAACATATAATGCTTGACCGTATCTACAAGCGTGATTTTTTTATCTACGATCAAATACGCGTTATACGTAGACCCCATCTGAGTGGAATACCCGTGGAAATTCCTCAAGTCCCAATCGACAGCTCCCGTCCAGTATATGCCTTTTTTGATTTCCAGAGCTTTCATATTATTCCTCTTTTACAAATTCGCTTTTTGCCGCGCCGCAGACAGGACAAACCCATGAATCAGGTATGTCCTCGAACGCGGTACCCGGTTTTATGCCTCCGTCAGGGTCTCCGAGAGCCGGGTCATACACATAATTACAAACCGTACAGATATATTTCTGAAGGCGCTTTCGTTCTTTTTCGGGCGCCCCTTCTGCTTTCAAAAATGTCGGGGCTGTTTCAGGCGTTGTGCCGCGTTTCACCTGATGATAATAATCATACGTCATAGGCCTTCCTGTCTTCAAAATCTTAGAATCCGTCATCTTGCCCAGAAAAAGCGTGTGCGTACCGCAATCAAACTGGTTTATGACCTCCGCCTCCAGATAGCATAGCGCACTATCCAGCACAACAGGACAGCCTGAACCCAGTTTTATAAATTTGGTATCTTTGAACTTGTCCCCTGTCCTGCCGGATTTAAACCCGAATTTTCCTATGAAATTCAGCGGCGCAGATTCCTCCAATATCGATACGCTGAATCTTTTGCTGGACTGGATATATTCATGCGTAAGATTCTTCTTGTTGATGCTCACGGCTATCGTTACAGGTTCGCTGGTTATCTGAAAAATGGTATTTGCTATCTGGCCGTTAAGAAGATCCCCTTTATTCGAGCTTACCACGTACATTCCGTAACCTATATTATGCAGGACATTCGGGTCCATTCTTATCCTTTATTTTTTCAATATCTTTTCAAGGTCGTCTTTCGGGTTAGTGATTAATCTTAAATCGAACTTCTCCTGAAGCAGGCTGAATACATTTTTTGATAAAAACGCGGGCGGCGTAGGCCCTATATACATACCTTTAATATTAAGATACAATAAACTTAGAAGAATCGCAACTGCTTTTTGCTCGAACCAGGAAAGGACAAGCGTTAAAGGAAGCCCGTTGACATCCGTCTTGAATGCGGCCGCAAGCGCCTCGGCAATCTTTATCGCGGAATAGGCGTTATTGCACTGGCCCACGTCTATTAATCTCGGAATGCCGTCTATATCCCCGAAATCGAGTTTGTTGAAACGATACTTGCCGCATGCTAACGTAAGTATAGCGCAATCCTTTGGCGCCATTTCCGCAAGTTCTGTATAATAATTCCTGCCGGGCTTGGCCCCATCGCAGCCTCCTATCAAAAAGAAATGTTTTATTTTGCCGGATTTCACGGCATTTACGATTTTATCCGCAAGCCCGAGAACCGCTGTGTGGTGGAAACCTGTCATTATTTTTTTTCCGGGAGATTCTTTTAATTCCGGCAGGCTTTTCGCCTTTTTTATCAGCTCGCCGAAATTCCTGCCTTCCACCCTCTTTGAGCCAGGCACTCCTGTTATACCTATGGTAAACAGCCTGTCCAGATAGGTGTTTTCCGGAGGTATCAGGATGCAATTTGTAGTAGCTAAAATAGCGCCCGGAAATTCCTTGAATTCCCTTTTCTGCTCCTGCCATGCGCCTCCGTAATTACCGGCAAGATGCCTGAATTTTTTAAGCTCGGGGTATCCGTGCGCCGGCAGCATTTCTCCGTGCGTATATATATTTATGCCCGTACCCTCGGTCTGCTTCAATAATTCATAAAGGTCCAGGAGATCGTGGCCTGTTATCAAAATGCCTGGGCCTTTTCTTGTGCCCGTATCCACTTCCACAGGAACAGGATTTCCGAATCTCTGCGTATGGGCCTTATCCAGAAGCTCCATTACCTTTATATTGATATAACCGCATTTTAAAACCAGCTCTATATATTGATCTATGTCAAAGCTTACATTCGTGATTGTCTTGAACAAGGCCTCGTGCATGAACGCGTCCACCTCTTTATCTATGGCGCCAAGTTCCCTCGCGTGATACGCGTACGCGGCGATGCCTTTTAACCCGAATAATAAAGTATCCTGCAGGCTCTGTATATCCTCATTTTTTCCGCAAACCCCGATTTTTGTGCACCCTGACCCGCCCGCTGTCTGCTCGCACTGATAACAAAACATATTAACCTCCTTTACATTCCTTAGCCATACCGCACCAATCAAGGCAACAGGCAGGCAAACGTCTTTTTACGCGCTTTCCGCAATTAGAACATACGGTTTCCTGTTCATCAGACCATATCTCTGTTTCCGCGCCGCACGGACATTTTATGCTCTCCGGAAACGGCTCTTTTATTCTTTTGGAACCGGGGCATGTGTCGAAAAAGCCCATTTATTTTTCACTCCGCTAAAGACTTTATGGTTATTCTATCGAGTTCCCTAATAACGACCGAATTTATAGCTTTTATCTTTTTCCTTAATTTGCACGCCCTCCTGTTCGGGCAAGCCTTTCCCTTAAGAAAACAGCTTGTGAGGTCTATGTCTCCCTGGAATACCTTTATTATATCCGTTATCCTCAAATCAGCCGGATTGGATATAAAAATAAACCCCCCGGCCTTGCCTTTATAAGAAGATAATATCTTTTTCCCCGCCAATCTCTGCAATATCCTTCTCAAAAACACCTTTGGAAGTTTTTCTTCCGCCGCGATCTCCTCTACCGTTACCATCCTTCCCCCAAGCTTGGCCATGTATATCAAAGCCCTGAGCGCGTAATCCGTATCCCTTGTAACAAATTTCATGCCGCAGCCTTTCTTTTAATTGATACAATTTTAGTATCATTAAGAAAATATGTCAAGAAAAATCTTAAAAAAATTTTCTAAGCTACCGCGGATTCCCGTAAGTTTACAAAACGAGTATTGCTCGAAGTGTAAACTTATTTTTGGAAAAAGGTTTCGCCCGCTTTTCTGGCAAGTTCCCTGGCGGCTTCTATTTTCTGTTTTTGGACCTCGGGACCTAACGCGTCCATAGGCTGGCTGTTGACAAATGTCATGTCCGTTATGCCCGCTAATCCGAACACTGCCTTAAGATACGGCTCCTGGAAATCATAGGCATGGGATGGGCTGTCAGGGCTGTAATCTCCGCCTCTTGAGGTAATGACAACCATCTTTTTATTCTTCACAAGCCCTTCCGGCCCTTTTTCCGTATACCTGAAAAGGTACCCTGGCTGAAGTATTACGTCTACATAGTGCTTTAAATAATACGGGATGCCGAAATTCCACATAGGAGAGCTTATTACATAACCGTCCGCCGATAGAAATCTTTCTATATGCTTAATAATATCTTTCCAGGCAGGTTTCAGATCTTCGGGCAGGTCTTTTCCTCCCAGGAGGACATATTTCCCATTTACCGCTTTTACTGTCATTGGCGGGAGATTCTCTTTGGTTACGTCCAATGTATCCACCCTGCAATCGGGATCGTTATTTTCCAGCCCTTCAAAAAACGCCTCCGCGACTTTGAGTGTCCTGGAATCCTCTCCTCTTGGAGTAGCGATTATATGCAATAATTTACTCATACGCACCTCTCTTTTTTATGCGGCCATCTGGACATATATGCAGGAAGCCAGCTCTTTATCCACCGCGAACTGGCTCTTGCCTATCTGAAAAACAAAAGAAGGAAATTTCTGGATAAGGACAATCTCTATGCCGGGCAGGGCGCCTATGGCTATTATCCTCTGAAGCATTGCCTTGTCCTCTGTCTTTATATGAGAGACTCTGGCTTTTTTATGCGGTTCAAGCTTAGACAGCGCTATTATAAGATTTTTATCCATTGTAATATTATATTCAAAATATATGCCGTGCCAAAGGAAAAAAATAAAACAAAAACGGAGATAGCCAGCCCCATTTTCCACCCGCGCTCTTTTATGTTTATCAAAAACTGCGCTATGCACGGCAAAAAGAGCGTCAACGCCACACAGCTCACTACAAGCTGGATGCCGTCCAGTTTCCCGTGCGAACTCAAATCATAAAGCCCCGCCGCGCCATAATCCCTCCTGAAAAAACCGAAAAGAAACACCTTGCTGGCTTCGGAAGGCAGGCCTATCAGCTCCAGCGGTTTTCTTAACATGCCGATAAATATATCGAATAATCCCGCAAGCCTGCCAACCCATATCAAAACCCCGGCCATAATAAATATAGGCATTATTTCCTTGAAATACCATTTTACCCTTACATATGTTTTCACGATAACATTGGAAAAATTAGGTATCCTGAGAGGCGGTATCTCCATGTAAAAAGACGGCCTGTCTCCCGGCAATATTTTCGAAGTAAGATAACCGACCAGCAGAAATATGGATAATATTGCGCCCGCCCATATCAATAACGCCTTTGGATTATGCTGTAGTAATGCCATGATAACGCCAAGCTGGGCGGAACACGGGACAGCAAGGGCCAGTAGAAGGGTCGCTATGACCCTTTCTCTTTTGGTAGGCAGTATTCTCGTAACCATCGTTGCCATTGTGGCACATCCGAAACCAAGCACCATGGGTATCACGGCCCTGCCGCTCAGCCCTATCTTTTTGAAAGTTTTGTCTATTAACATAGCGAGCCTCGGCAGATAACCCGAGTCTTCTATGAGCGAAAAAAACAGGAAAAAGAACGTTGTTATGGGAAGTATTATCGCGAAGGCATACCTGAGAGCCATCGAGACAAGGCCGTATTCTCCTATAAAAAGCTCGTGCAGGAACTGCCATGGTATAAATTTCGCTACCAGGGCTTCGGAAAGAGGCGTTATATATTTATCGAATATGCTCGATTCCAAAAAATCCACTACCACGCCTGCGCCAAACTGGCCTACGAATTTATAAAGCCCAAAATAGACTACCGCCAGAAATATAGGAATACCAAGCGCGGGATTCATCATTACCCTGCTCAATTTTTCCTGGAAACTCACGGCATTGCCCTTGAATTTTACGGCCTTCTTTACTATATCGCTCGCCTCATCCTGCCTTTCGACAGCCAATTCATAAGAAATCTGATGCCTATAATATTCCTGGGCATCTACGATGATCCGCTCTATGGGAGCAAAACCATCACCTTCTTTCCCCTTCACCAGGTTTTTTATATCCTCGTCCTCCTGCAATAACAGGATCGCGACAGAGCGCGGGGAAAGATAATAATCGTGCCGAAGCAGGCCGATTATTTTTTCTATCGCCATTTCTATGGAATTTTCTATAGGCCCTTTATAATCTTTTCTTTCCATATCCGCTTATCTCTTTCTTTAAATCATCTATGCCCCTGCCGGACGTAGATACGGCCGGCACGACCGGGATCTTTAATTCTTTTTTAAGAATATCCACATCTATCGATACGCCTTCCTTTTCCGCCTCATCCATTATATTGAGGACTAATATCACATCAAGGCCCGCCTCTATAAGCTGAAGCGTCAATAAAAGCATTCTTTCGAGGTTTTTCGCGTCCACCACATGAATAATTATATCCGGCCTCTCCTGTATCAATATGTTCCTGGCAACCTTTTCCTCTTCGGTAATGCTATACAACGAATACATGCCCGGCGTATCCACGATCTCGTATTCTACGCCGTCGATATTAATCCTGCCCCTGTAAACTTCCACGGTCGTGCCGGGATAATTGGACACAGCCACATACTGCCTGGTAAGCGCGTTAAACAGAGCGCTTTTTCCTACATTGGGATTGCCTACTATAGCTATTTTTTTCGCGCTCATTCGAATATCCCGTCTATTTTTATGCCGCACTTACGGCATTTGCCGTTTTCTATATTATTCTCTCTTGTGTCAAAAACCGCTCTTTTGACCAGAAGATTCCCGCAATTATAACAGCAAGTGTCATTCCCTTCAACCACATTTCCAAGATAGATATATCTTAAGCCGGCTTTTTCTCCTATGGCTTTAGCGATTTTCAGGGTTTCCACAGGCGTAGGGCCGGAATCCAGGTATTTATAATCGGGGTGAAACCTGGAAATATGCCATGGTATCTCTTTACCGACACTGGCGATGAATTCAGCAATACCTTTTAATTCTTTTTCCGAATCGTTCCGAGACGGAATAATCAGCGTGGTAATCTCCAGCCATATGCCAAGTTTCTTCATCAGCCTTATGGATTCCAATACAGGCTCTAAATGGGCGCGGCAAAACCTGGCATAATAATCTTCGGTAAATCCTTTGAGGTCCACATTGGCGCTGTCGAGATAAGGCCTGATTGTTTCAAGGGCCCGGGCTGTCATGTAGCCGTTTGTCACAAAATTATTATAAAGCCCTTCTTTTTTAGCAAGCCTGGCTGTATCATACGCGTATTCAAAAAATATCGTAGGCTCTGTGTAGGTATATGAAATACTTTTACAGCCTGCCTGTTTAGCGGCGCTTACGATATCCTCGGGCTTCGTCTCTTTCCCGGCGATATCGCTGTCCTTTTTGGAGACCTGGGATATCTCCCAGTTCTGGCAGAATGGGCATTTGAAGTTACATCCTATAGTAGCTATCGAGTAGGATGCCGAGCCGGGGAAAAAATGGTAAAGCGGCTTTTTCTCTATCGGATCCACATGCTCCGCTATTACTTCGCCATATACATGCGTATACAGTTTTCCGCCGATATTTTTCCTTACGCCGCAAATCCCATATTTATCCGGAAGGACCCTGCAGAGATGCGAGCAAAGATAACAGCGCGTATCGCTGTTATCAAGCTTTTCGTAAAGCCTTGCTTCTTTTATCATTTTGGCACTACTATTTCTTTTTCCAGCTTGCCGCTTATACTGCAATGGCCCTCTACAGACAGCTTGTCACCTGCTTTTGCGTCAGGTATCAGATAACTGACCTTCTGGCCGATATTGCTGTCCTGCTGGCTTATTGCCTGGCTTATTATCTCCCTGCCATTCAGGCCGACACTGACCTTGGAGATAAAATGCTTTTTGACATCAACGGTGTTATGCGCGATAACCGCTGTCAAAATCTTTGTCTTTGGATCGTATGTTATTTTCACATCCGAAGGCGGATGCGCGTAAGCTGCCTGTGAAATAAAAACGCATATGGCCAAAAATATTATTATTTTTTTCATTTACGCCTCCTGTTTAATTTTTAAGCCTCGCAAGGTATCTGAAGGCTCCAAGGGCCGCTTTGGCCCCGTCACCTGCCGCTATTATAATCTGTTTTTCAGGGACACTCGCCACATCCCCAGACGCGAATATCCCGGGCACGCTGGTTTCGTTCGCGCAATTAACCTTTATCTCCCCTTTTTCATTCATATCAAGGCCTTTAGCAAACCATGAGTTAGGCATAAGCCCTATTTCTATAAATACTCCATTTACCTCAAGGAATTCTTTCCTGCCCCGCGTATCTATATTTATGCCTTTGACGAATTTATCGCCTATTATAGATTCCACTCTTGTATTGTGTAAAATTTTTACCTTTGGATTATCCTTTATCTTTTCCTGCATAATAGGGTCGCCTGCGAATCCATCGGTTATATTAATAAGATATACCTTGTTGGCGATATTCATCATCTGTATAGCCGCGTCCAGAGCTGAGTTGCCTCCGCCTATCACCGCCACATCCTTTTCAGCGAAAAGCGGGCCGTCGCACGTAACGCAGTAAGCTACGCCTTTGTTCTTATATTCCCTTTCCCCAGGAACGCCTATTTCCTTAACCTTCTTGCCGGACGCGATTATTACAGTCTTCGCTTCATAGCCAGCTCTGGTGGTTTTAATATGAATCAAACCGTCTTTTTTCTCCAGGCCTATGACTTCTTCGTTTTCCCTGAGCTGTATGCCATATTTATCCATGTGCTCCTGGAATTTTGCCACCAAGTCAGGGCCTGTTATGAGCTGGTACCCGGGATAATTTTCGATATCCGAGCTCCACGCCGCCTGCCCGCCGATATCTTTGGTAATTACCAGGAAATTCATTCTTTTACGCGCGGCGTATACGCTGGCAGTTATGCCGCTTGGGCCCGCGCCGATAATAATAAGATCCAAAACCATTTTTTACGCCTTTCCTCTTATGTGCCCCGGAATAAGGTCCACTATCTCGTCGATACTTGCTTCTATAAGATACGCGGGCCCGGGTAAAAGCGCCTCGGGGTGGGTCTTGTGGCCTTTCTCGCCCTGCATATTCTTTAATAAACGATGGGAAATTCTGGAAGTAACTTTATCCTCCCATAATTTCAGTATGCGCCTGGAAACTTTATTCTTCGGCACTATCTTCGCGTTCCCCTTGAGGCTATAGCCTATGAATTTATGCTCATCGACTGCGGTTATGCTTATGCAAGGATTAGTCTTGAGATTTTCATACGTCCTGGCCATGTAAAGATCCAACAGATAAACCCTTCCGGATTTATCTATCTCCACTATGCCTTTACATGAATTATGAGGGTACCCTTTTTTATCAATCGTGGATACTATGGTAAAACGCTGGCTATGGAAAAATTGAACAACATCAGGCGTAATCATATAATATTCAAACAGCGGTTATTCCGCCGTTATTTCTTTGGAACCCTGCCAAAGACCGTGTATATTGCAATAAGAAACGGCTAAAATCGTGCCTGTTTTCTCCGTTTTGAACTTCAGGCTCGCTTCAGGAGCGGTATAAACAGTGCTGGTGTCCGGGCCCTGGCCGGATTCTCCATGCGATGTAAATTCGAATTTTCCTATCTGGTACGGAAATTTTTCCCCGCTTGGAAGAAAATAAACCTCTATCCAGCGTATATGATGAGCTGTTGTATTGGGATGGGCTATCTCTTTGCCCACGCTTACCTTAACGACAACCGGCTCGCCTTTTTTAACCTTCTCCACCGCCTCGATAACAGGCACGTGCTTTTCCTTTTTCCAGTCTGCGCTCTGCAGTAAATCCTTTAACTCCGCCATAATAACCTCCTTGTAGTACTATATCTCTTCAAACTGGTCTTTTCCGACTCCACATTCCGGACACACCCAGTCATCCGGTAAATCCTCAAAAGCCACATTACCATTTTCAGCAGGATCATACACATAGCCGCATACCATGCACTTGTATTTTTTCATTTTCCCTCCTTCAGGCACCGCGAAACCAATGCCTCCATCTCCAGGCTCTGGCCTTTGCCAACCTTTATAAGGTATGAGGCAATGCTCAGATTTGCCCTGAGTTTGAAAATATCCACCTGTTCCATGAAATCCACCGGTATATTATCGGCTTCTTTTTTATAGGTGTCAACAAAATCCGCCTCTCCGCAGTTTTTCAAAACCTCCGGATAAGCGTAGAACTGGTTTTGGAACTGCGATATAAAATAGCCGACGTCAAACGCCGCGGGGAACAAGATGGCGCTTCCGAAATCTATCACTGAGATAAAAAGCGTTGTTATATCGTGCTGTCTGTCCTGGCCTATTATAATATTCTTCGGATGATAATCCCCGTGGTTTAATATAAACTGGCTCTTGCGCTTTAAACACATCTCTTCTTCCTGTTCTTTCACAAAATTTATTACAGGCCCTATCTTTTCGAGATACGGGCTTTTGGATCTCGCGAAAGAATCCGAATACGATTTGAATCTTTTGCGCTCCTTTTTTATAACCGCTTCTGCATCGCCCCGGCGTATGCCTTTATTATGGAATCTTGCGAGCCATCTGGCGGACAGCTTGAAATAATCCATCCCTATGGATTTATCCACGTGCGTCAATAAATCAAAAAGATTTTTGCCCCTCTGCCCGCTCTCTATGACAAGCCTTTCTTTGTCATTTATATCTATAATGCCTGGCACCCTGAACTGCCCTTCCATGAACCCATTCTTATACAGAAACGCGTTTATGGCGGAAGAGGATTTAACCGCATCCCATTTCTTGCCGTCTGTTATATTTTTCAATATTATCCTGTTCCTGGACTCGTCATCGCCCTTGGTGCCTATCGTAACTTCCGTAACCACTATATTGGCGCCTGATTTTGGGATTTCTTTAAAAAACGGCCGGCATCTTGAGTTTTTTATCTCGGTTACCATGTCAGGCAGACTGGAAACCGGATGGTCGAATTGAGCGGGATAAACACCGGCCATGTCTGCGGCGTGCGCGTCGCTGCCGCTAATGGCGGTAAATTTATATTTATGCCAGGCTTTCAGCCCCATATAATTTTCCTTAGGGGACTGATTCATGCTGAATATCTCTATAGCGTCAAACATCGGATTCGACAATCTTTTTTCGTCAGGAGAACTCCCGTTCCTGAAAGGATGCGCCCATACAAGCGCGGCTTCCGGGAAACCATCCCTTAGCTCCTTTAAACTTATTTCTTCGCCGATCGTCTTGCCGGCCCCGAAAACAAGCACGTGCCCAAAATCCGTCTCCACTTCCTGGCCTGCCATTATCACGAAATTTTCATCCAATTCCGCCTCGGCCCTCAAGGCCTTTATCTCGTCTTCGCTCCAAAGATAATGATGTTCGGTAATAATAAGGCCCTGGAGTCCTTTTTTTCTTACCTGCCTGGCAAGCAGGACTGGATCTATCTGACTGCATTTGGAATATCTCGAAGTGTGGCAATGCATCTCTAATAACATGCCTATATAATACCTTAAATACAACCCCTAAGACAACACTAAATTTGAGCAAAAAAATAAGGCCCGGATCTTACGATACCGGGCCTTACTGTCAAACTATTTTCCGTTGGGTTATAACTTTACCACGTTAGTGGCCTGCTCGCCCTTAGGACCATTCTGTATGTCAAACTCTACTTCCTGGCCTTCTTCTAAAGACTTATAGCCTTCTCCCTGTATAACGCTGTGATGTACGAATACATCCTTCCCGTTCTCAGGCGTAATAAATCCATAACCTTTCTGGTTATTGAACCATTTTACTTTTCCTCGTGCCATTACTTACTACCCCCTTTCTTTAAGATTATAGCAAATAATGGCAGAAACGAAAACGCCGTAAGGTTAGTACTCCGACCTTACGGCTCAAGACATCTAAACCACTTATTTACTACTGCTATACTAATTGTGAATAGTATAGCATCTTTTTTATTTTTGTCAACAACTATTTTTTCGGCTTTCTGCGCAGGGCCTTTTCCATCCTGGCGCATGCCTCATGGGATGTCCTGCCTTCGGTCAGGTTATTACAGCACATAGCGGCATATCCCTTGCGGTTTCTTATCTTAAAAACCGTCACAGCCTTTCCTCCTATCTTCATGTGCGCCTCCCCATTGATTATCTTTTAATCTCTGCCTATTTTTTATTTTCCTTTTCCAAAGGCACCACGCCTGCCATCTCACCTATCATATTAATCAACTGCGTATTGGAAGGAACCACTATTTTTGCGTTATGCGCCAGCGCGTTTTCCACTGTCTGGAGCTTTCTAAGAAGCTGGGCGTTGCCCACGAAATACTTTTCAGCGGCTTCATTCACGAGCATTATGGCCTCTGCCTCTCCCTGCGCCTCGAGTATCTTTGCCTGCTTGATGCCTTCCGCTTTTTTGATCTCGGCTCTTCTAGCCCCGTCTGCGACTGTCTCGGTAGCTGTGGCAAAATCAACCGCGGCTATTTTTTCATTCTCCGCTTTTACGACCTTGTTCATCGTTTCCTGAACATCTTTCGGCGGGTCTATCTCTTTTAATTCCGTACGCACTATCTCTATGCCCCAGCTCCCGGTCTCCTCGCAGAGCGTCTTATGCAGTTCGGAGTTTATTTTGCCCCTTTCGCTGTTGGCGGATTTCAGCGTCAGCGTGCCTATAATGTTCCTTAAAGTGGTCCTGGCGAGATTCACTATCTGCCACTGGTAATTGTTCACATTGTACTGGGAACTTTTTACGTTTTCCTCATCCGCTTTTACCTTGAAGTATACCTGGGCGTCCACGCGGGCGTTCAGATTGTCGTTGGTAATGATTTCCTGCGGCTCCGCGTCAACCATCTGCTCTGTCACGTTCACCGGGTATATCTTCTCGATCACAGGGATAATCCAGTTAAACCCTGCGCTGGCGAATCTATTGTACCTGCCCAGCCTTTCTATCAAACCCCTGTGGGTAGGCCTCACTATCCTGATGCCTGATAAAAATATAAATACCGCCGCTATAATCACGCTGTAAAAAATATTCATGCATTCCCCCTTTTTTTATTTTGCGGAACCTGTTTTGTTATTATACCATTCTTTTCTTCGGAAAGATATGACTGCTTAATTTATCTACGGCTAAAAATATCACCCCGGCCGACAACAGGATAAGCAGTATTGCCGTGATGCCCAGCGGATAATTATGCTGGGGCAGATACTGCCTGGTCAGCATATGCCAGAGCGAATAGATTGTCGTAGCCATCATAAACATGGCCGGCAGAATAGTAAAAAAGCTGGCCTTTTTACGCTTGGCCAGCCATACAGACACGACAATCAGGCTTAGCGCCGCGAGAAGCTGGTTTGCCGATCCGAAAATAGGCCAGATCTGCTTGAAAGTGCTGGTTGAACATAAAAGCAGCATAAGCCCTGCCGAAAGAGACGCGTTAAACATGTACGATTTAAAAATTTTCGGGGGTTCCGCCATGATAATCGCCCACAACTCTTCGAATAGATAGCGGTTAAGCCTGACTGCCGTGTCCAGCGTGGTGATGATAAATCCTTCCATCATCAAAATCCCCATGACAGTGCCTCCTGAAACAGGGATGCCGAGCGATTTATTCAACAGCATACCCATCGCCAATGAAAAAGCGAGAATAGGATTGCTGGCCGCGCCTTTTGCGGCCGGGTTTATAATGCCGCTATAGGTGGCAAAATCCAGCCCTCCCGCGACTGTCAGGATCACCAATACGGCCAGGAGCGATTCCAGTATCATGCCGCCATAGCCCACTCTTTTGGCGTCGGATTCTCTTGTTATCTGTTTGGAAACGGTCCCGCCGGCTACCAGGGTATGAAAACCCGATATCGCGCCGCAGGCAACGGTGATAAACAGAAACGGCCAGATCGGGCCCAGGATATTCGCGCCTTCGGCAATATTGAACGCAGGCGCCTGAAGTTTTATCCCCAAAAAACCTCCCGCGATTACCCCTGCAAACAAAATACAAATCCCCGCATAAAGCAGGAATGAATTTGTAAAATCCCTGGGCTGTAAAAGCACCCATACAGGAATGCCGGCCGCCAGGATTACATAAAAGGTAAGTAGGATGGTCCATATCTGCGGATCGAGGGTTACAGGAAAAATAACCCCTATGATTATAGAAAATATGCCTATAATCAAAGCGAAAAGCCCGACAAACGCCACATTGCGCTGTCTTTTATAAAGAAGAAACCCGATTAACGGCGCGCACAAGGTCATTATAATAACGGAAGTGGAGGCAATGCCTCCTATGCGGGCTTTTAATATGCCGTCGGAATCCACCAATGTCTTTAATATTGTTTCGCCGGGCGCGATTTTCATAGATTCCAGCGGCACCAGCGATGTCAATGATATTGCGGTCAGGCGCAGGAAAGCGGCTGTTACGAAAAGAAGCATTATAATGGTGAATGAAATAAGCAGAAAAAACCCAAGCCTGTCCAATGTCCTGTCAGCCACTTCCGAAACAGAATGTCCTTTTTCCCTGATGCTTACGAAAAGAGATGTATAGTCCTGAACCGCTCCGATAAACACGGTTCCCAGAACAACCCACAGCCATACAGGCGCATAGCCGAATATCAAAGCGACTGTCGGCCCTACTATAGGGCCGGCGCCGGCTATCGAAGCGAAATGATGCGAAAAAACCACGCCAAGTTTAGCAGGCACATAATCCACTCCGTCTTTCATGGCAATGGCGGGAGTCTGATTTTTATCGTTCTCCTTGAATACCCTGGATATAAAACCGCCGTAAAATTTATATGCCAGAAAATAAACAGGCAGGGAAACTATCAGCAATAATCCTATATTCATATATTTTTACAGCCCTCCTTTAGCTGTCTCCTGGCAACTTTCCCGGTAGATGTCTTTGGCAAAGCCTGCTTAAACTCTATGAATTTCGGAATCTTGAATAAAGCCAGGTTATTTCTCAGATACCTGATAATTTCTGATTCGGTCAGCGTCCCGTTTTCTTTTAAAACAATGAATGCCTTAGGCACCTCTCCTTTAAATTTATCGGCCATGCCTATCACCGCGGCCTCTTTAATGCCTGGATGCCTTAATAAAATCTTTTCTATCTCCGCCGGATAGACATTGAGGCCGCGCACATTGATCATGTCCTTTTTCCTGTCTACGATATAAATATACCCGTCTTCATCCAGCCTGGATATATCTCCTGTATAAAGCCATCCGTCTTTTACGGCCTCTTTCGTATCCTCATCGCTGTTCAAATACCCTTTCATCACATTATCGCCTTTGACCAAAAGCTCGCCTATCTCATTACAGGCCAGCTCATTATCCTTATCATCCACTATTTTCACTTCCACGCCGTCAATGGGCAGGCCTACCGAGCCGGGCTTTCTTACTCCGCGCACAGGATTCAGCGATACCACAGGCGAAGCCTCTGTCAATCCATACCCTTCTATGAGGGGGACCTTGAATTTATCCTCGAAAGCCTTCAAGACCTCTGCCGGCAAAGCGGCAGAGCCGGATATACATAGTTTAAGAGGGTCTATAAGCTTAAGAACCCTTGAAGTAAATACATGGGGTATATCCATATGAGCCAGAACATTGAATATGGACGGAATGCCGACAAATACGGTTATTTTCTTTTTTATCACATTCCTTACAACTCTGCGAAAAGGCCTTATGTGTTCTATTATAGCGATAGCCGCGCCTGTCGAGAGCGGCAAAAGTATACAGACAGTAAAAGCGAACGAGTGGAACATGGGCAGTACGCATATAAAATTATCTTTTTCGGAGATATCTATGCTGGAAACACAGCTTCTGATATTCGAGAGAAAATTTTTATGCGTAAGCATGGCGCCCTTGGGATTGCCGGTGGTGCCGGAGGTATAAAGTATGGACGCGACATCATCCGGATTTGCCTGATGGTCCTCTTTTTTTATAATGCTCCTCTCCACTATCTCATAAAAATTAAAAGTATCTGGCGCCAGGCCGTCTATAATAATTGTGTATTTCAAATCAGGGGATTTTGCCTTCGCGGAATTTATTATATCCAAATACGCGACCGAGCTTATGATAAGTTTCGCGCCCGAATCCTTTAGGATAAACCCGAGCTCCTCCTCCTTTAACATATTATTTACAGGCACACAGATCGCTCCTATATCTATGATAGCGAAATAACTGGCTATGAATTCCGGGGTATTATGCAGGAATACCGCTACTTTGTCTTTCTTTTTAATGCCCAGGTTTTTCAGGCCCTGGCCGAATCTGCAGGTAATCTCGTATAATTCCTTGTAGCTTATTTTTTTGTCCGAAAAAAATAGCGCGGTCTTATCCGGAAATCTTTCCGCGCTTTTCTCGAATATCTTTGTCAAGTTCTCCATATTCATTGATTATCTTTTGAAAAAATCCGCATACACGGCAAATAATAAGGCCAGAATAGACGAGCCGAATATCACGATATAATTTATTCTGTCTTTATTCGAGCTCAGGCCGCAGAGTATAGCGCTTATAAAGCCGTATTCTTCTTCTTTTAAGCCTTTATTTTCCCTGATTTTATTCATAAGGTCTTTTTCTTTAATAAGTCTGGCGCGGTTCGTTTCTACCTGAAACTTATACAAAAAGAAAACAAAGAATCCCACTACGCCTATATACCACAATATCTTGGAATACAAAACGTTATAATCTATAAACAGGGTTACCATCCTTACGGACACGGTAGCCAACAGGCCTATTATAAAAAATATCCAGGATTTGAAAGAATCCGAGCAATTTTTATACTCGCTGCATCGCAGGCATTTATTGTTCTTCATAGCTATAAGAGTAATACGTTATCAGTGTTTTCATTCTGTCTCTTTTCTCCTGCCCTAAGTTTACAAAACGAGTATTGCTTGTTTTGTAAACTTAGGGATGGGTAAAAAATTATAATTTACAAGCGCATTTTTTGCTTTTCAGGATTTTTACCTGTTCGCCAGGCAAATCCACATATTCATCCTGTTTACATCTGCCTTCTGCCATTTTTTTCGAAAGAGGCGTTTTGTGGCAATATCCCCTTTTTATCATCTCCTCTACCAGTCTTTCATGGCGCAGATAAAGAGCCCTAAGCTTACCTTTCCATCTCAGGGTTTCCGGGTGTCTGGAATATCCTTTTTTATTTTCTGTCAAAACAGCCCAAATGGCGTGCAGTTCTCTATGTTCTCCAAGAAGATGGTTTCTGCATAATTTTTCAGGGGCGATATCCCATATCCTCATGATAACACTCAGCCGCCCTGAGGAAAAGAACCCTCTTCATACATATACCAATTCGCAGAATCGGTAATATAGGTATAAATCTCTCTGAGGGCCTTGCAGTGTTTATCCTCTTCCGAAAGCAGAAATTTCAGGAGCTTGTCAAGCTTATCATCGCTCGAATCTTCGAGGAACTTTTTATAGTACGCGTACCCGGCATTCTCGAAATCCATCGCGAATTCGAGCGCCTCCTTATCGGCATCGCTGGGCTTGATTTTTTCCTTAAGCTCTTTTATGCTTTTCGCGAATATATCAAGATCTTTATCCATCTTTTCTCCGGATTCTCCCAGGCTAAATTCCGGAAAATCGCCTTCCTTGGCCATATTCTTATAAAAATACTCTATATTTTTTATGTGCATGGCCTCATTTTTCGCCAGAAACTCGAAAGTATTTTTCGTAACGCTATTTTCGACTTTTCTGGAGGCATCGATGTAAAAACGATAGCCTCTGTCTTCCATCTCCAGCGCCCTTTTCAGCATATCCTTCAACGCCTGATCCGACATATTCACCTCTCTTTCTATCTTCTTTCATTCTAAGTTTACAAAACGAGTATTGCTCGAAATGTAAACTTAGGCGGGCTTTTTTCTCCAGATCTCGGCAAGGACCGCGGCCGTAAGAATGCACCACGTGGCGAAAAGCGCGTTTGGGATAGCTGATTCCGGAGAGAAATGCTTGATCGCCAGCACGGCGCCCATGCCGGCGTTCTGCATGCCGACGCCTATCGCAAGGGTGCGCCTTTTTTTAAGGTCGAACCTGAAAAGCATCCCTGCCAGATAACCGAACAACAGTCCGAATATATTTAACAGCGCCACTCCTGCCAGAATTATAAATGTAATTTTCGCGAGCGCGTCTTTATTCAATGCCACTACCAGGCCGCAGATAAACGCTATGAAAAGCGTGGAAAGCGCAGGGAAAGCCGGTTTTACCCTGGAGACAAATTTATCGAAAAAATGCTGGACTGCCAGGCCGGCGAGAAGCGGAATAATAACCATGGCCATAATGCTCTTGAACATGGGCCAAAATTGCACAGGGATATACTGCCTGCCTAAAAAATACATGAGTCCCGGAGTAACGACAGGCGACACAAGAGTGGTGGCAGCCGTCAGCGCCACTGAAAAAGCCACGTCCGCGTCAGCCAGATATGACATGACTCCTGCCGCCATCGCGTCAGGCACAGCCGCCGCCAGTATAAGTCCTATGGCAAGCGCGGGCGGGATATTCAGGAATTTAACTATCAAAAACGCCAAAACAGGCATTATTAAAAATTGCGCAAGTACCCCAAGAAAAACAAACCTCGGTTTTTTAAAGATGGGCGCGAAATCCCTGGCTGAAAGAAGGCATCCTATGCCGAACATGGTAAGGCTGAAAAAAAGATCGCTGAAAGATTTTAGCGGCAGGAACGCCTGAGGGGCAAAATAACCTATTATGGCGGCAGCCAGCACCCATACCACCAGAAGCTTTGTAAACCAATCCAAAAATCTGTTTAATGCCGCGGGCGCCATAAAAATATTTTACAGCCAAACAGCCTCTAAAGGCAACATAAATCCCTAAGTTTACAAAACGAGTATTGCTCGAAGTGTAAACTTAGAGCGGGACCGGCTATTATTTATTGAAGCGCCTTTCGGTGAATTCAATGATCCGATTCATCATATCCACGGACTCGACAGGATATTTCCCGGCCGCGGTCTCGGCGGAAAGCATCACGTAATCCGTACCGTCCAGTATGGCATTGGCCACATCCGAAACCTCAGCCCTCGTAGGCACGCGGTTTTCGGTCATGCTTTCCAGCATCTGAGTGGCGGTAATGACAAATTTACCCGCTTTGTTGCATTTTTTTATTATCTCCTTCTGGACCAGAGGGACTTCATATATGGGTATGGAAATGCCCATGTCGCCCCTCGCTACCATGATGCCATCGGAAACCCTTATTATCTCATCGATATTTTTTATGCCTTCCCTGTTTTCTATCTTGGCGATAACCCGGCACGCTGAGCCCGGCCCAAGCACATTTCTTACTTCCAAAATATCTTTTTTTGAACGGACAAATGACTGCGCGATATATTCGATATTGTTCTTTTTGCAAAAAAGAATGTCTTCTTCATCTTTACGGCTGATGGCGCCGAATTCAAGCTTTGCCTCAGGGATATTCACGCCCTTATTAGACTTAAGCAGCTCTCCGGTTATTACCCTGGCCTCAAGGCTGGACTCTGTCCTGGAAACAACCTCCAAATCGATATTTCCGTCGTCTATAAATATATGAGAGCCGTTCTTGATGACTCCCAGCGGGCCCTGGTAATCGAAATAAACCTTTCCCGGAACGCCTTTTATCTTTTTTTGCGTAAGCCACAATACCTGGCGTTTCTTAAGCTTAACAGGAGCGGCAAGATTGCCTATCCTTATGCGATGGCCCTGGAGATCGCCCAGGATTTTTATCCGCCTGCGGTATTTTTTGTTCAAGAGCCTGATGAGATTTATTTTATCGATAAATTCGAGCGGATTACCGTGAGAAAAATTCAAACGGCAGATATCCATGCCGCGAAGCATCATTTTCCTGAGCACCGTCTCGCTTGACGACGCAGGCCCGATCGTGCAGATTATCCCGGTTTTGACCATGGTTATCACCGCTTTTTATTACATCGCCTTTAGATATATGAACCTTAAAATAAACAGCGCCGCTAAAAGATAAACCAGCCAGGAAACTTCCCTGCCTCTGCCTGTCAATAATTTTATTGCGGCATAGCTGATAAAACCGACGGCCACGCCCGTAGCGATACTAAAAGTAAACGGCATAGTAATAATTACTAAAAACGCCGGGATGGACTCGCTGTAATCCTTCCAGTCGATTTTTGCCACTGAATGCAGCATCATGCTTCCCACAATGATCAAGGCAGGCGCGGTAATCGGATGAAGTATCGCGCCTCCGGCTGCCTGATAACCGCCGCCAATCATCTTTACTAGAGGCGAAAAGAATAAAGCGGCAAAAAATGCCAGCCCTGTAACTACGCTCGTCAGGCCTGAACGCCCTCCGGAGGAAATGCCCGAAGCGCTTTCGATATAACTCGTTACCGTAGGCGTGCCGCAGGCCGCGCCAACACAAGTCCCTATCGCATCGGTCAGCATAGCCCTGCCCGCGCGCGGCAGTTTTCCCTGCCGTAAAAATCCACCTAATTCACTTACCCCTGCCAATGTCCCAACCGTGTCGAATATATCCATAAACAAAAAGATGAAAACAATGCTGACAAGGCCGAGTTTCATTGCCCCGGCCAAATCCATTTTTAAAAACGTGGGTTCCATCGACGGCGGAAAAGATACTAATCCCTGGTATTTTACCGCTCCCAAAAGTACGCCTATTGCCGCGGTAATCAATATGCCCCAGAGCATCGCTCCTCGTACGCCCTTTACCAAAAGCGCGCCTGTGATTATCAGCCCGGAGACCGCCAATACAGCCGGCAGGCTCAAAACATTTCCCAGGGTAACCAGGGTGCCGGGATGCGCCACGACTATTCCAGACTCTATCAGCCCGACTAAAGCTATCAACATCCCGATGCCGCAGGCAATGCCGCTGCGGATAGAAGAAGGAATAGCGTCTATAAGAGCCTGTCTTATCTTGATCGTGGTCAAAAAGATAAAAATTATACCTTCGATAAAAACACATCCCAAAGCCACCTGCCATGAAATTCCCATGGTCAGACATACGGTATAAGTAAAAAAAGCGTTTTCTCCCATTCCGGGAGCCAGGGCAATCGGATAATTCGCATACAACCCCATCATAACAGTCGCTATGCCGGCAGAAATACAGGTAGCCATCATTGCCGACCCAAAATCCATGCCGGTCTGCGCGATCATCGCGGGATTGACAAAAATAATATAAGCCATGGTCATAAAAGTAGTCAGGCCGGCAATCGCTTCGGTGCGGATACTGGTATTTAACTCCCTGAGATTAAAGAAGCTCTCGATAATCCTGCGCATATTGTTTATTTTACTATATATTCCCAATTAATCAATGTCTCTTGTGCCGTAACGGTACGAGAATTACAGGCGATCCGCGAACGCGCCGATCGAAGAAATGTACGATTGCCGGGAACTCCAGAAAGCGCTATTATGGCCCCCCTGAATCTCCAAAAAATCTTTCGGCTCTCCGGCGTGGTCATAAAGCTTCCGGACCATATAAAAAGGCACTATTTCATCGTTTCGGCTGTGTATGAATAATTTCGAAGCGCTGATTTTTTTAATCTTTGTCAAAGAATCGAAGCTGTTAGAAAAAATAAATCTTGGCAGAAAAGGATAAATTTTCACCGCCATATCCCGGCCGCAGGAAAAAGCGCCTTCCAATATCAATCCTTTGACTTTTCTGCGCAGGGCCAAATCAACGGCTATAGCGGTGCCTAAAGACTCTCCGTAAACGATAATCTGCTCCGGCTCGACGCCTATCGTATCCAGCAAGTAATCATACGCCGCGGATGCATCTTTGTAAAAACCTGCCTCCGAAGGCCTCCCCTGGCTCTTGCCAAATCCCCTATAGTCAATAATAAGGATATTAAGGCCTGCCTGATAAAGAATCTGTAATTTATCAACCCTGTCTCCGATATTGCCCGCATTACCATGAAAGAAAAGAAGCGTGTATTTAGCTTCGGGATTTGATATAAACCAGCCATTTATCCCGATCTTGTCTTCTGTAGTTATATGTATATCCTCGAAAGGGGCGCCGAACGAAGAGGGGTTGGCCGATATATCTTTGGCGGGATAATATATCCCTTTATACTCAAGGTATTTAACATAGCCGGCTATTAAACCAAGGCCCAGCAGGATGTTTAAGATGATTCTCATATTAATAACTTTATTTTACAGCCAAATATCAAGGCGGCCAATAAAAATATCCGGGGGCTTATCTCTTCGAAGTTAAGCTTATGATAAATTTTACTATCTCCATTGCCCATAAAGGGAACGAGGAAATAACTATCACGAGAAACCAGTCAAGGCCGCCGAGAGGTTCGGTCTTAAAGATAGTCTGTAAAAACGGCTGATATACGACGAGCATCTGAAGGCAGAATGAGATAATCGCGGCGAAGATAAGTTTTTTGTTAGTAAGAAATCCTATCTTAAAAATCGATTCTTTATTATTGCGGCAATTAAAGGAATGGAATAATTGACTGCAGGCAAGCACTATAAACGCGGCTGTGCGGGCCCTGCCAAGCCCTTCCTTCTCCACAAATAATACAAGGCTGAAGGCAAGCAAACTGCAGAACGCTATAAAGGCCCCCTGCCAGAGCATGAGAAACGCGTTTTCTCTCGTAATGACAGGCTCGTCAGGTTTACGCGGAGGCCTGGACATTACATCTTTACTGACGGGATCCACGCCAAGAGCGAGGGCCGGAAGGCCGTCAGTCACGAGGTTTACCCAGAGTATATGTATAGGTAATAATGGCACAGGAAAGCCCACCAGAGATGAGATAAACATGACAAGTATCTCGCCTACATTACAGGATAAAAGATAGTGTATGAATTTTTTAATATTATCGTATATGCCTCTTCCTTCTTCCACGGCAGAGACAATGGACGCGAAATTATCATCGGTGATTACCATATCGGAGACTTCTTTAGTGACGTCCGTACCGGTAATACCCATACTGACGCCTATATCGGCTTCTTTGACGGCCGGAGCATCGTTCACGCCATCCCCTGTCATAGCCACGATATCTCCGCGTTTGCGCCACGCCTTAACGATCCTGAGTTTATGTTCAGGCGAAACCCTGGCGTAAACAGGGGTATTTTCTATCCTGTCATAAAGATCATCATCACTTAATCTATCAAGTTCTTCTCCTGTGAGAGCGATGGAACTATCTTTAAAAAATCCCAGCTGTTTCGCAATGGCAACAGCGGTATTCCTGTGGTCGCCTGTTATCATTACTGTCCTTATGCCGGCCGTATTACACTTCTGAATAGCGTCCTTTACCTCTTCTCTCGCGGGATCTATCATTGCCACAAGCCCCAGAAATACCAGGTCTTTTTCGATTGCCTCTGCGCTATAGCTCTCGGGAATGCCGTCAAGCACCTTATATCCTATGGCAAGTACCCTCATAGCAGATGAGGCGAGTTTTTCATTGAAGGCGAGAATATCTTTTTTATCCTTATCCTCGAGTTTTCTCGCGCCCTCGGAGGTTTCTATCTCCGCGCAGTCTTCGAGGAATACATCAGGCGCGCCTTTAATAAACGCGGTTACTCCTTTATCGCCGCGTCTTACTATGGTCATTTTTTTGCGTTCCGAGTCGAAAGGTATCTCTTCTATGAATGAATATTTCTCTTCCAGTTCTTTTTTCCGGATGCCGAGTTTAGCGGCGCAGGAAAGCATCGCGCCTTCCGTAGGATCTCCTATTATTTTATACCCTGACTTATCCTGGACAAGCTCAGCTCCGTTACAAAGCGCGGCGTAAGAAAGAAGTTTTTTCAGTTCAGGGTAATCAACAGGGTCTATTGTCTTATAATCTCTGGTGAATTCGCCTTTCACATCATAGCCAATGCCCGTAACATTAAACAGGACATTGTTTACATAAACAGCCTGGACAGTCATCTCATTTTTGGTAAGGGTGCCGGTCTTATCGGAACAGATGACAGTGGCGCAGCCGAGCGTCTCTACCGAAGGGAGTTTTCTTATAATGGCATGGCGTTTTACCATTCTCTGTACGCCGAGCGCAAGAGCGATGGTTACGACCGCGGGCAAACCTTCGGGTATCGCGGCGACTGCCAGGCTGACCGAAGTTAAAAACACATCTATGAGTTTGCTCCCGCGCAATAGCTCCAGCGCAAACACAAGGCCCACAAGGCCGAAACATATATAGACTATGAATTTCCCGAAAGCCTCGAGCCGCTTTTGTAAAGGCGTGACATTGTCATCCGCGCCCTGGATCATGCCGGCGATATTGCCAAGCTCTGTCTCCATGCCTGTCTCAACAACTATAGCCCTTGCTTTGCCTGAGGCAATGGATGTACCCATGTAAACCATGTTTCCCCTGTCAGCGAGAGGAATCTCCTTTTCTTTCAAAGAAAGAACCGTCTTGGCAACAGGATGAGACTCGCCTGTGAGGCTCGCCTCGCTCACCGTGAAATTGGGCGTAACCCAGATGAGGCGGCTGTCAGCAGGTATATTGTCGCCTGCCTCAAGCTCTATCACGTCTCCAGGGACTATATTATGGGAACTTATTATCTGGCGGCTGCCAGCTCGAATTACCCTTGAATTAGGGGAGGAAAGTTTTTTAAGCGCGGCGAGGGATTTTTCAGCGCGGTATTCCTGAATAAACCCAAGGATGGAGTTCAATATCACGATCGCTATTATCGCGAACGCGTCCACCCATTCCTGCAGGAATCCCGAGACAAGAGCCGCTCCCGCAAGGACCCATACGATAAAATCCTTGAACTGATCCAGAAAGATCTTTACAGGACTTACCCCTTTTTTCTCTTTCAGCTGATTCGGCCCGTATTTCCGAAGCCGGCCCTCAGCCTCTTCAAGAGAAAGGCCCGAAGACGCGTTTACGCCAAGGGCCTTTTCTATATCAGCTATGTCTAACTCCCACCAGTTTTTCATATTATTCGATAAGAACCAGCAAAGCCATCACACCTATGCCCAGCATGATAAAAATCAACTGTAAAAGAGGCGCTGAGATTTTCGCATGGTCTGCCTTGTGAAGCTCAGGTATCAAATCGCTTCCGCCGATATATAAAAATCCGCCCGCTGTTATGGGCAAGAGATACGCGGAAAATCCCTTTATCCTGGATTCAAGAGTAAGCGCTATAATAGCGCCTACCACTGCTGTTAGCGCTGAAATAAAGTTCATGAAAAGCGCTTTTTTCACAGGCATCCCCGTGTAAACAAGTATGCCGAAATCCCCTATTTCCTGCGGGATCTCGTGCAATATTACCGCCAGGGTAGTAGCGATGCCTATAGGCACGGATACGGCGAAACTTGCCGCCACTATCATTCCATCCAGCATGTTGTGCACTCCGTCGCCTATTACGTTCAGAGCAGCTATAGGATGCATGTGCTCCTTGGATGTGGGTATATGACAATGCCTCCAGCGTATAAATTTTTCAAGGATAAAAAATATAAAAATTCCCGCCAGGACTAAAAGCGAAGTTTGAAGGTTTGCGCCCAGCTCCTCAAATGACTCAGGTAAAAGATGTATAAAGGCATCCCCGAACAAGCCGCCTACGGCAAAACTTACAAGGAATGCCAATATTGCCCTGAGCTTTGTCTTGTTTAGCGAAAGCGTAACCACGCCTATAAGCGATATAAGGCTTATAACAAGCACGCTTCCTACTGTCCATAACCAAACCTTCATAAAAAACCTCCTCTAAGTTTACACTTGAAGCAATACTCGTTTTGTAAACTTATTTGGATTCGAGGTAGCGCTGGCACGCGAATGCCGCTGTAGCGCCGTCCCCTGCCGCGGTAACCACCTGTCTTAATAATTTTTTACGGCAATCTCCGCATGCGAACATGCCTTGTTTCGAAGCCAGGCAGTTATCATCCGAAATTATATAACCCGCCTCATCCAACGATAAAGTGTCTTTTAAAAAAGCTGTATTGGGCATATATCCCACGAATATAAAAGCACCGTCACACGCAAAATCCGCTAAGGCGCCTGTTTTAACGTTCCTTATCTTTACGCCCGCAACCTTGCTACTGCCTGCGATTTCCACAACAACCGAATCCCAGATAAAATCTATTTTTTTATCGGCAAATGCCCTTTCCTGCAGTATTTTTGTCCCGCGCAAGGCATCTCTTCTGTGTATGATGGTAACTTTTTTAACGAATTTTGTCAGAAAAAGCGCTTCTTCGAGCGCAGTATCCCCCCCTCCCACTACGACAACTTCCTTATCCCTGAAAAGCGCTCCATCGCAGGTACCGCAATAAGACACGCCCCTGCCTCTGAATTTATCTTCTCCCGGGATACCCAGCGTCTTGGGGCTGGCGCCGGAGGCAATGATAACCGAGGACGAGGTGTAAGTTTTATCTTCTGTGTTGACCTGAAAACCGGGCTTATTCTCTTTGACGCTTTTTACTCCGCTCACTATGAACTCAGCGCCGAACCTCTCGGCCTGTTTCTTAAATTTGTCTATTAATTCGAATCCATTAATGCCTTCTGGAAATCCGGGATAATTCTCTATGTGGTCCGTGGTAACAGCCTGGCACGCTACAGAATAGCTTTCTATGACAAGCGTCTTAAGCCTGGCCCTTGAGGTGTATATGCCCGCGGTAAGGCCTGCCGGCCCGCCGCCTATAATAATAACGTCGTAATCCATAGTATTAGGTATTATATCAAATTCCAGGCAGGTTTAGGAGAAATATCTTTTCTTAAAAAATTGCGCTCTTTAGAAAGTCACTACTTTATCGCTTCTCCTGACTATATCGTACATATCCTTCATAGTGGAAATTGGGCACATTTCGGAACCTTCCTGTTCTCTGGACTTAATACAGGTGCCGCAGGCGTAAATCCTGCCGCCGGACTTCAAAAATTTATCCGCCTGTTCGATAGTGTCAAACTTATCCGTGCTGACTTTCTGATACTCAACGCCTTTTCCCATGAAGAAAACTTCAGTCTCATCCTTCTGACCCAGGCAAAAATTCGCATATCGCAAGGCATTCCAGCACGTTTCCGCGTCGTTACTTGAAATAATTATTCCTATCTTCACTCTAGCCTCCCCTTATCCGTTTTACATCAGCTCGCTATAATAACACGCTGATGCGCGCTTTCTGCCGCTTTTATCGAAAATCCTTTGTTTGCTAAATATAATTCGGCGTCATCTAAACATACTTTTCCGGTTTCATGTATATTGCCTTCCAGGCTGTGGATTTTATCCATGATTTCAAAACCTTTATCGGTAAAATCAGCTAATATAAGCCTGCCTTTTGGCGCGAGGATCCGGACAAGCTCGTCTATAACCATATAAGGATTATTCAAATGGTGTAAGACGTTGACGGAAAAAATCATGTCGAAGCTATTCGCGTCAAAATTCGTGCGCTCCGCGTTTTCTATCCTGAAATCCACTAACTTCTCCAGGCCAAAATATGCTAAGTTGAGCCTGGCGAAACGTTGTTCCCCCGGAGATATGTCAAAAGTAACGAATGAATGCCCTTCCCTTGCCAGGCAAAGCGCGAAATGCCCCTTCCCTGTCCCCGCCTCAAGGATCTTTCCTTGAATAGGCTTCGCCTGCTCCACGATAAAGCTCCTTTCCTTATCCATATCATAACCAAAGCTTCGGTAAAGCTCTTTTCTGTCAAGATACAGCCTATGGTTATCTAAAACTTTCTTATCCAAGCCGCCTCCTGTTTTGCTAAACATCCAGCTCCTGCCCAGCTTTAATAGTTATAAAATCCCCTTTATAGTATTTTTTAAAAATCTTCCCGGCTATGTCTCCGGAGCAATGCGTAGGTCCGGCTTTTATTACGCCTATGCTCTTGAAATTCTCGACTGCTATCTCTATCGCCTGTTTATCTGATTCCATCAGGTGAAATCCGCCTAATACAAGATAAACGGGCTCAATACAAAACTTTGCTTTTACCTTCTCTGTTATCTTTAAGATTCCGGGATGAGCACATCCTGTAATTATGGTAAGGCCGTTTTTTGTTTTTAATACAATCGCCTGTTCAGGCATATATTTACCATGATAAACTCCGGGTATTTCTCCTGTAATAAAAACATCCGGAGAAACCTCCATAAACTTTCCCGCTTCTATGAGTTCCCCTTTCGCTTCCTTTACCCTATCCTTAAATTCCTTGCCAAAACCCGGACAGGAATATACTTTAAGCCCTTTTCTTTCTTTCAGCATTTCCCATAAGCCGCCCGTATGATCCCAGTGATCGTGGGAGATCACCACCGCTTCTATCTTCTCTATGTTAACCCCCAAAAACCGCATATTTTCAAGCAGCCAATCCCCATTTTCACCGGTATCAAATAATATTCTATCGTCAACTAAAAATGAGACACCCCACCCAATATGAATATTTTTATCTAAAGCGTATTTATCAAAAAGAATTTTTATCCGCATAAAAAATTTCGCAACGCGTCCCATATTTGCCGAATCTCATTTTTAACCGGCGTATCTTTGTGTTCCATTATAGTTTTACCCTCTACCATAGCTTCCACCACTGTTTTATCAAATCCCACTCTGCCGATTAATGAAACTTGGTTTTTCACGCAATGTTCCTCTATCTTTTTCGACATATCGGGGTTTAAATCATATTTATTAATCACAAGCTTCGATGGCACGTTAAAATGTTTCGCCACTTCGATAACTCTTGAGGCATCATGCAGGCCGGATAACGTAGGCTCAGTCACCACCACCGCGCAATCGATGCCTGAAAGCGAGGCGATAACGGGGCATCCTATGCCGGGGGCGCCGTCGATAATAACCCAATCGTAATTCCTTTTTTCCGCCAGTTCTTTTGCCTGCTTCCTTACCAAAGAAACGAGCTTGCCTGAATTTTCTTCAGCGATCCCAAGCTTGGCATGCACCATAGGGCCAAACCTGGTTTCGGATATAAACCACTCCCCCGTGAGGCTCTCTTCCATCTTTATAGCTCCGGCCGGACAGATACGGCTGCAAAAAGCGCAGCCTTCACAAGCAATATGATCAATCACAAAATCTTCGCTAACAGCGTCAAATCTGCAAGCGGCAATGCATTTCCCGCATTTTTCGCAGAGTTTTTTGTCAATCGAAGCGCTTGAGCCGCTTTTAAAATCATAGCGGTTTTTGATTTTTGGCTGTAATAATAAATGCAGATCTGCGGCATCTACATCGCAATCAGCCATGACTTTATTTTCCGCCAAAGCGGCAAATGCCCCGGTAATTACGGTTTTCCCGGTGCCGCCTTTTCCGCTGATGACTACAATCTGTTTCATATAAGTTTATCTTTCATCAAATCTTGCTTAATAATATTAAATAGCATTTGAAAATCTTTTTTGTGCTCAGGGAATGCTTTAACAATAGGCTCTCCCCTGGAATAAGCCATGGCTATTTCTTTCTTGAATGGTATCCTCATGAGCACAGGGATATTTTCCTGTTTACAGTATTCTTCGGTTTTATTATTCCCTAAATCAGAACGGTTAATCACTACCCCGAAAGAAATACTGAGCTTTCTTAACACCTCTACCGCCAGGATTAAATCATTTAAACCAAACGGCGTAGGCTCTGTAACTAATACGCAAAAATCAGTGCCCTTGACCGAAGTGACCACGGAACATGATGTCCCTGGAGGAGCGTCGATGATTACGATTTTTTTGGGATCGATATGGCCCTTAACCTGACGGATAAGTGGCGGGGACATTGCTTCGCCGATATTGAGCCTTCCGTGGACAAATTCCATTTTGCCGCAATTACCTGACTCTACCATGCCAATTTCTCTGTTTATTTCTTTTATCGCGTTTTCAGGGCAAAGAGCGCTGCAAGCGCCGCAGCCATGGCATAAAGGCGCGAATACCAGAACAGTCCCATTTTTTTCTTCCTGGCCAGGAAGCACCGCTATGGCATTGTAAACACAAACCTCGGCGCATTTACCGCAATAAACGCATTTTGAATCGTCAATTTCCGGAACAGGTATATATGCCTTTTCCTGCCTGTTAATTTTAGGCTTAAGGAAAATATGGGCATTAGGCTCCTCAACATCACAATCAAGAAACTGCGCGTTATCTATAGATAACGCGAGATTAACCGCGATTGTAGTTTTCCCTGTGCCGCCTTTTCCGCTCGCAACTGAAATAACCATGCTTCCTTATTTTAATCTTTTTTATTTATTTGGCATGCCGAATTTAGATCCCACGCTTGGAGCATCAGCCAATTTATATCTTTTGTTTTTATAGCCTTCTATGGCTTCTTTTACTGTGCCGGAAACTCCTATAAAAACACTTATCCCAGCGGCAGACAACACCTGATGCGCGTTGGGCCCGATATTTCCGGTTAACACCACTTTTACGCCCTGCGCTGACATAAGCTGGCCTGCTTGAATACCCGCTCCTCCTGCTGAATTAAGGCTGGGGTTCTCTATTGCTTCAAACCGCAAAGTTTCCATATCAACTATCATAAAATATTTACATCTTCCGAAACGCAGATCAATAGAAGAATTTAAATCTTTTCCTTCTGCTGTAACGCAAATCTTCATATCGTTTCTCCTTAATATTAATGACACAGGCCGCTATCGCTATGGTCCCTGCACGCATCCAGGCCACCCAGGGCATTATTCATAAAATCATCCAGGGCAGTCTGCACCTTGCCGGAATATCCGAATATCTGCACTCCTGCATTCGCAAACTTTTGTTGCGCCCCCATACCCATTCCTCCGGCAATAACATGCGTTACTTTATGCTTAAGAATTTCATCAACCGCGACACATCCTCCTCCGCCATGCACAGCGGTATTCGGCACAATGCGAGTACTTGTGATTTTTTTCTTATCCTTGTCGATATCCGCAAGAAAAAAATACTTGCACTGTCCAAAATGCGCGCATACATTACCATGAATACCGTTTTCATCTTCCAACACGACTCCAACTCTCATTTTTCAACCTTCCTTTCTTACGATACAATGATTTATTGTTTTTGATCTGTCGGCGTTGGCGAGCCAAATGCCTGCATGCCTCTCCTGCCCCTCATCCATCCCGTAAGTCCTGTTGCGTAAAAACAATTCCTCCGTCCTCTACCCCTGCCTCTTCCACAAAAAGCACCTGAGCCAAAAGGCCTGCCTCCTGTGGCATTAGCCGGCATCGCGCAATAACCCTTGCCGCCGCCTGTCATAGCTCCCTGCCCCATAGGGCCTGTTCCGTCAAATCCTGGCATAGCATATCCTCCTTTTACTGTTATTGAAAATGATTTCCATTAAAAAAGAAAAAAATATAGCGTTTACCGCCTGCCTCCGCATTTATCGCATAAACCGTAAAACTGTATAAGATGATTGGTAATCTTAAAATTGTATTTTTTGGAAAGCCCGTCCTCTGTTTGCTTGAGAAGTTCGACTTCCTCATCTATAAAGTCCGTATAATCGATAACCTTGTTGCATTCAGTGCAGACTAAATGATGGTGATGATGGGCGCCCTTAGGCCCTTCGGCAAGCTCATATCTCGCCCTTTTATCCCCAAAATCAAGCTTATATACCATGCCAAGATCCGACAATACATCCAGCGTCCGGTAAACAGTGGTAAGTCCGACACTTGGATATTTCGGATGTATTTTCATATATATATCTTCGGCGCTCAAATGGGCTTCGGATTTAGATAGGATATCCAGGATCGCTTCCCTGCCCAAAGTAAGCCTGTAGCCGCATCCCCTGAACTTCCCATGCCACCAGCCCTGCCCCGCGCAATTGCCTCTCGGCATCTATCTCTCCTTATTGAAAATGATTTCCATTAGCAAGTATACTATACCTTATATATTCAGTCAAGTACTTTTTTAAAAGCTGCGATATTTTTCCCGATCTCATCTCTGACTTTTCTAAAAACTTTTAACTTATCTTCCTCACTTCCCTGGGCCAGGGCAGGATCCTCAAGATCCCAGTGGATCTTTTCGTGCTCACCCGGAAATACAGGACATGTCTTTTGCGCGTTGCCGCAGACTGTAATAACATAATCAAAGCTCTGGTCGATAAACTCCATTACTGACTTTGATCTGTGCCTTGAAATATCAATACCTATCTCCGCCATCGCCTTAATAGCCAAAGGATTAACCACCGTAGGCTTTACGCCAGCGCTAAGAACCTCAAACCTGTCGCCTGCCATATGCCTCAAGAAACCTTCCGCCATCTGGCTTCTGGCCGAATTTCCGGTGCATAAAAATAAAACCTTCTTCATGCGAAATTCCTCCTTTTAAAATAAAGCGCAACATTGACCAAGCCTATAAGCACAGGCACTTCTACGAGCGGCCCGATAACAGCCGCGAAGGCCGCGCCTGAATTTATCCCGAACACTGCAACCGCTACTGCTATAGCCAGCTCAAAATTATTACTCGCGGCTGTAAATGAAAGCGTCGCGGTCTTGGAGTAACCAGCGTTAAGTTTTCTGCCCATATAAAATGATATCAAAAACATCAGAACGAAATAAATTAAAAGCGGTATGGCAATACGCACGACATCAAAAGGTATCTTAACAATATATTCACCCTTAAGCGAAAACATAACTACAATAGTAAATAAAAGGGCTATGAGTGTGAGTGGGTTTATAGCCGGAATAAACTTACCTTGATACCAGTCTTTACTTTTAAATTTGATAAGAGTAAAACGCGTGACAATGCCAGCTAAAAATGGTATGCCCAGATAAATAAAAACGCTATAAGCTATCTGCGCCATGGTAACATTTACAACAATGCCCTTTAAGCCCAGCCAGGCCGGCAGGATCGTGATAAAAACCCACGCGTATACCGAAAAAAATAAAACCTGAAAAATAGAGTTAAATGCCACGAGGCCGGCGCAATATTCCGTATCTCCACAGGCAAGATCATTCCACACGATTACCATGGCAATACATCGCGCTAAACCGATCATAATAAGTCCGACCATATATTCAGGGTAATCTCGCAGAAAAACTACAGCCAGGATAAACATCAAAATAGGACCGATAATCCAGTTTTGAACAAGTGATAAAGAAAGTACTTTCGCATTTTTAAAAACATCCCCCAGCTCTTCGTATTTGACCTTTGCCAAAGGCGGATACATCATTAAAATCAGACCTATGGCAATCGGGATATTGGTCGTACCGACCTGAAATTTATTCCAAAAGCCCGCTATCCCGGGATAAAAATACCCTCCTACCACGCCAAAACCCATGGCCAGAAAAATCCATAAAGTCAGAAACCTGTTAAGAAATGATAATCTTTTTATAATATTTTCCTGCATAGCATATAGCCCCTCTTAAAAAAGCTTGATAAGATAAATACCGGTATAATACATTCCGATTAAGATGAATATTGCTCCTGTAATTTTCCGCATATATAATTCTAGAACGGCTATTTTAGAAAACCATTTGCTGAAAGACTTAACGCCTATTGCTATAGCTACCGCGAAAAATAAGACCGGCAGGCCTGTTCCGATACCGTATATAAAAGGCAGGGTAACGCCCGTTTTATGGCTGAGCGCGAGCGGGATAAGGCTTCCGAAAAATAAAGCCGCGGATATGGGACAAAAAGCCAGCGCGAAAAATAGCCCAAGCATAAACGCGCCCGGGCCGCCTGCTTCAGTGAGGGCATTACGATGTTTCTCGGAAAGCGTAAAACCTGAAAACTTTAGTTTAATTGCTTCGAGTAAAACAAGGCCTGTAAGTATCAAAATAGGGCCCATAGCTTTAACTATATACTTCTGGAGAAATTGCGCGGCAGACGGAACTGCCAGAACTGATTTAATAATAAGCATCCCTAAGATAGCGTAAGAAACCGTCCTCCCGAGCGTATAAGCTAATCCTGCAAGAAAAACAAAAATCGGATTAGTGATGCGTTTTGAAAGAAACGATATCGCGGCGATATTAGTCGCGAGAGGGCACGGGCTTACAGAGGTCATTATCCCAAGCCACAAGGCTGATAAAAAACCGGTTAAAAAAAGCGTCAATTGCTCTCCTTTAAAAATTTTGCGACTTCTTCCTTTACATAATTATAAAACGCCTCTTTATTGCGTAAATAATCCCAGACTTTCTCAAGATTTTTATATTCCACTTCCTCCCCGCCTTGTATCTTAGAAACAACAAGGGATTTCGTGTAAAGTTCGTAATCCTTAATAAAATGCTCGTTATCTTTTTCGTCCGTATTGATTACTTCATACACCAATTCGCCCGAGGCGAGTTCTTTGTCAAAATATTTATCAACCGCTTCTTTGGAATACTTTTCTATTTTATAGCAATTTGAACATCTAAAAAAACCGTGGAAATAATAGACTTTCACGCAATCTGTCCCTTGCGGCTTAGACACAGGGGTATCCGCCGTTGCGGAGCATCCGAAAATCTGATTAATCAGAACAACGGCTATAATTATCAGAAATATTCTTTTCAATCTTGCCTCCTATTCCGAGATAAACTTCTTAATTTCATCTTTACTCAATACCTTACCGGAAGAGACAATAGAACCATCAACAACCAATGCAGGCGTCATAATGACGCCGTATTCCGTGATTCTATCAATATCCGTTACTTTAGAAATTTCTGCCGCGATATTTAATTCTTTTACCGCCGCCTCCGCATTTGCGGCAAGCTGTTTACATTTCGGACAGCCCATGCCTAAAATCTCAATTTTCATATTACGCCTCCATTTATTATTTCACTGCTGAAACTTTTATGCTTAATACCGCGCCTTGAGCTCCCTCAAGGCCACTAAACATCGCATCAACCGGATAACTCGATTCGCTAATTACATTAACATCTTTAAAACCTGCCATTATAATAAGTTTTAGATACTCTTCCTTTTTCACTGCTCCGGCAAGGCACCCTACATACGCCTCGATCGAATCTTTAATCGCTTTTGGAATATCCTTGAAAAGCACCAAATCTGAAACTATCAGCCTGCCGCCTGATTTTAATACTCTATGCGCTTCTTTAAATACCGTTTCTTTGTCAGGTGAAAGATTAATAACACAATTGGAAATAATCACATCGATAGAGTTGTTTTCTACGGGAAGCTTTTCGATCTCGCCTAAACGGAACTCCACATTGTGGTATTTGCCTTTCTTGGCGTTTTCCTTCGCTTTAATAACCATCTCTGGCGTCACATCAACGCCGATAATATGGCCGGTTTTTCCAACTCTTTGAGCCGCAAGAAACGCGTCAAACCCCGCCCCGCTCCCCAAATCAAGCACAACATCGCCCCTTTTTAAAGAAGCAAGCGCAACCGGATTGCCGCACCCGAAACCCAAATTCGCTCCTTCAGGAACAGAATCCATTTCGGAATCGCTATAGCCGACTTTTTTGCCAATCTCTTTTGCTTGGCCTGTCCCGCAGCAACAAGAATTCACAGGGCAACAAGGGGCGTTTCGAGAAAGTGCTTTTGCATAACCATCCCTTACAATCTTTTTTATTTCTTCTGCTTTTCTTTTCACGCGCGAACCTTTCTATTTTACGATTACTCCAAAAATCATCCCGCAAATCGTAGCCATGACTACCACTAAACTCACATATACCGCTGTTTTCCTGGTGCCAATAACATTTCTGATAACAAGCATACTTGGAAGGCTCAGGGCAGGTCCGGCTAAAAGCAGCGCCAACGCAGGGCCTTTGCCCATACCAGAGCCGATCAAACCCTGCAAGATCGGCACCTCGGTAAGCGTGGCAAAATACATAAACGCCGCCACGATTGATGAGAAAAAATTCGCCCACAGAGAATTGCCGCCCACAAGCATGACCACAAACTTTGAAGGAATGATCCCTTCATGGCCGACTCTGCCCAAAAGAAAACCTGATACCAATACCCCGCCTAATAATAAAGGAAGTATCTGCAAACTAAAAGCCCATGTAGCGCTCGCCCAGTCTTTAAGCTCGCTTTTCTTAAACCAGCTGATCAAACTAAGCGCCAGCGTAATCAGGAAGAATCCGGTAATCCACCATTTATAGACATGGATAAGCGTCCAAATTCCTGTATCTCCGGCTAAAGGCTTTCCCCAGTTGGCAAAGACAAGCACCGCTATCATAGAGAAAAAGTATATTATATTCTGCCATAAAGGCCGGGTTTCTTTTACTTCGCCAATCGCTAAATCGCCATTAGCATGGCGCGCTCTTTCTTCCTTAATAAATATCAGATGCATCGATAAGCCGATAACTACGCTAAAGATTATCGCGCCTATGGCGCGCGCCAGTCCTAACTGCCAGCCAAGAATGCGGGCAGTTAAAATAATAGCCAGGACATTTATAGCAGGCCCTGAATAAAGAAAAGCGATCGCGGGCCCGAGCCCCGCACCTCTTTTATATATGCCGGAAAAAAGAGGTAAAACCGTGCAGGAACATACAGCAAGGATTGTTCCGGATACAGACGCCACACTATACGAGAGAAATTTATTCGCCCTGGCTCCGAAATATCTCATTACCGATGCTTGGCTGACAAACACCGATATCGCGCCCGCTATAAAAAACGCCGGGACCAGGCACAAAAGCACATGCTCTCTGGCGTACCACTTAACCAGAGCCAGCGCCTCGAAGATTGCGTTATTAAAACGCATGCTTTCTATTGGCAGATAAAAACATGCCAGAAACACCGCCAACACATATAGAAACTTTTTCCATTCTTTCATCTCTTACCTCTTTCTTTAATCTTACAGCATCCGCCTTCGATACGTATCGCTTTTATATTTACCAGCGCGTCGGCTATCTTTCTTTGAGCGGAGCTCAATATCCTTGAAAAAGTAGGCCTGGATATCTTCATGAGTTTAGAGGCTTCAGCCTGCTCAAATTCTTCGAGGCAGGAAAGCCTAACCGCCTCAAATTCATCAAGGGTCAGATAAACCCCTTCCAACTTGTTCATAGGCCTGCATAATGGTTTAAAACACCTCTCTCCCGGAACGCATTTTACCCATCTCGTCTTCTTGGGCCTCAAACAAGCCTCCTTATAGTTATGAACATATGTTCATAACTAATTTACCATATCCGATTTCACCTGTCAAGTTGTTATAGATTATTCTACAGAGGGAGGTTTTCTTAAGCTTTTCTTTTCGGAGTGCATTTTTTTAAGCTTAAGCATCTTATCTTTGGCTCTTTTGGAACGCTTTCGTTTCTGGCGCTTAATTTTTTCTATCGCCTTCTGCGCTTCCGCCTTTTTCCCCAGGACGAGCGATTCGATCTTGCCGACAAGTATCCTTCTTGCAAGAAACCTGTTCAGGGACTGGGAACGCTCTTCCTGGCATTTGACTTCTATGCCCGTAGGCCTATGCTTGAGATAAACGCACGCGGAGGTCTTATTTACTTTTTGCCCGCCTTTTTTGCTTGAGCGGATAAATTTCTCCTCCAGGTCTGTCTCTTTTATCCCCAGAGAATCCATCTTCATTTTTAAAACATCTTCTTTGTCTTTTCTTATACCAAAGTCCATGCGTATCCTTAAATTCTTATTTATTCTGCGGCCCAAAGATCGCAGTGCCGATCCTGACAAGGTTCGCGCCTTCCTGGACAGCAATCCGGTAGGAACCGCTCATACCCATGGAAAGATACTTTATATCGTAGTTTATCCTGATTCTATCGAAAAGTTCTCTTGTTTCTTTGAAATACGGCCTGCATCCTTCCGGGCCGCCTGATAAAGGCCCCATTGTCATGATACCTGATACCTTTATATTAGAAAGTCCTGAGATATTTTTTATAAGATCCTCTGCTTTTTCCGGCAAAACCCCGGATTTATTTTGTTCCCTGCCGGAATTTATCTCTATAAGCACAGGCATCGCTTTACCGATCTCGGCGCATGCCTTATCTACAGCCAGGGCAATCTCAACAGAATCGACAGTCTCTATCATGTCGAAGATACGGGCCGCTTTCCTGGCCTTATTTTTTTGGAGATGCCCTATAAAATGCCATTTTGCCGTGGCGCCTATAACGCTGAATTTTTCCTCTGCCTCCTGGACATAATTTTCTCCGATAATCTTTACGCCTGCCTCGATTGCCTCCAGGATATCGGCCGCGCTTCTGCCTTTCGCAGCGGCCACAAGTTCAACGAGAGGCGGGATTTCTCTTAATATTCTCCGGGCATTATCTTTGATCCCTGCCATGCCTTTTTTCGAGCTCCTTCTCATCTATCGGCTTTACATGTTTTTTCCTGACGCCATAGACGTAACTTACCTTCAGGCCTTTAAAATGCTTCCTGATAGCGCTCATTTCGGATTTCGAAAGAGGCTTTTCGGGACATTCCCTCAATGGCGTATTAAGCTGAACCTCTTTTACGCCGAGTTTTTTTGTCATTTTGGCTATTTCTTTGGCGTACGATTTATTTTTACCGATAAACATGATTTGCAGAGCCAATCTTCCTTTATAGGCTCCGCTGAAGCGTTTTATCCCCTTTATAATATCTCCGAATCTTATGCCTGGATCAGGCCTGTTTATAGTCGTAAAGAGGTCTTCCGCGTTGGCGTCAAGTTTCAAAATAACAAAATCCGCCAGCATAAGATCGTCCTGCACATCGCTTTTATTTATCAGGGAGGCGTTGGTTATGACCGCAATCTTCTCGCCCCTTATCTTCCTGATGCGTTTTATCATCTCTCCCAGATTGCTGGCCAGGGTAGGCTCCCCGTTCGCGGAAAATGTGATATAGTCTATCTTTAAATTTCTGGGCAGGGCAGAAATCTCCCTGGCTATAGCCTCGGTAGAGACAAATTTTTTTCTTCCGGAATTGAAAAGCCTGGTCTCGCCTATCTGGCAGTAAGAGCAGTCAAACGTGCATATCTTCTCCTGTTGTGATAATGGATCCACGCCAAGGGAGCTCCCGAGCCGCCAGGAAGAAACAGGCCCATAAATATACTTGAATTTTCTCATATTTTTTATTATAACATACTTGGAGGTGTTTATGGCGAAAAAAGCTGTCATACTGCTTGCTACGGGATTCGAAGAGATAGAGGCTGTCTCTGTGATAGACATATTAAGAAGGGCTGGCATAGAGATTATTATTGCCGGTGCGGATGGTATAAACGTTACCGGCTCGCACGGGATAACAGTCGCCGCGGACAAAAGATTAAGCGGCCTGAAACCTGATTATTTTGATGCCGTGATTGTGCCGGGAGGAATGCCCGGGGCTTTGCACCTTCATAATTCAGGCGAGGTAAATGAGTTTATCAAGGCCGCGAATTCCGGCGGCGCTTTGATCGCAGGCATCTGCGCGGCGCCGGCGGTGGTACTGGCCCCCCTGGGGATACTGGATAAAAAAACCGCCACATGTTATCCGGGAGATCAGGTCGATTTCGGGAAAACTACCCGGTATAAAAATAAAGCTGTTGTCATAGACGGAAATATCATAACAAGCCAGGGGCCGGGCACTGCCATAGAATTCGGCCTGGCTATAGTGGAAAAAATTATAGGGAAAGAAACAGCGAAAAAAGTGAGGGAACGCGCTCTGGCGGCTTAGCCCTTCGACACGCTTCGCTTGCTCAGGATAAACTGCCGCCCGCCGCCCATCCCGTAGAAAAGGCCGCCTGTAGGTTGTACCCGCCTGTTTTCCCGTCCACATCTATAAGTTCCCCCGCGAAATAAAGGCCTTTTACGATTTTAGATTCCATGGTTTTAGGGTCTATCTCTTTTACCGATACGCCGCCGCAGGTAACCATGGCCTCCTGTATCGGTTTTACAGCATCCACCTTCATCCTGAATCCTTTCAATTTTTCCAAAATGTTTTTTATTTCTTCTTTGGAGATGTGGGATATCTTTTTATCCGGATCCACGGGGACGGCTTCCAGGAACCTTTTTACGAGCCTGGCGGGAATAAATTCCTTAAGGCTGGTGGTTATTTTTCTGGAGGGGTTATTTTTAAGCTCCTCCTGGAAAGCCAGCCCAAGCTCGTGATGATTCAAGCCAGGCTTAAAATCCACCGAAAGAAAAACCTTTTTTCCCGAATCCAGGGCATCATATACTATGCGGCTCATGTGAAGTATGACAGGCCCTGATATCCCGAAATGCGTAAAGATCATTTCTCCGCCGCTATTATGGATAAGCTCGTCATCGGCGTAAATGCCGATCTTGGCGTCTTCGAACGACACGCCCTGCCATTCTTTCAAAAAACTCATTTTCAATATAATGCCTGTCAGGCCCGGTTTAGGGCTTATCACGGTATGCCCGAATTTTTTCGCGATATCAAAACCGAAACCGGTCGAACCTGTGTGCGGGTAGGACAAGCCGCCCGTCGCTAGAATTATTTTTTTCGCTGTAAATATAGAATTATCCTTCGTAACCACATCGAATGCGCTGTCCTGTTTTATTATATCCAAAACTTCTTTCCTGTATAAAATACGGCATCCCGAATCCTTCATATATTTTACCAGGATCCGGAGAACGTCTTCGGCCTTATCGGTTACCGGAAAAACTTTCCCGTTGTTTTCTACTTTGAAATCAAGGCCTCTTTTCCTGAAAAATCTCAAAAGCTCCCTGTTAAAAAATATATTGAAGGCATTCCTTAAAAATTTTCCGGTCTCGGAAAAATTATTTATGAAATCCTCTATATTTTCCAGGTTATTCGTAATATTGCATCTGGAACTGCCCGATAAGAGTAATTTTTTTCCGGGGGAATCTGTTTTCTCCAGAAGGAGGGTTTTATTGCCGAGTTCTGCAGAGCGGCCCGCAGCCATCATGCCGGCCGGGCCTGCGCCTATCACTATTACATCGAACATCAGGCCTCTATTTCTTTTAAAATATCGACGCCTAATTTATCGAACATCTCTTTTAATTTAGCCATTGGAAGGCCGAGTACATTAAAATAAGAGCCTTTTATATCGTCAAAGATAAACGAGCCAACGCCTTCGATCGAAAACCCGCCTGCCTTGTCATACGGCCCGAGGAGTTTAAAATACGCCGGGATCTCTTTATCTTTAAGCTTTTTTACGGCAACAAGGGATTTCTCGTAGTCGGAAATAAGTTTTGATTTTTTTACGTCTATGACGCATAAGCCTGTATAAACACCTATGGTCCTTCCGGACATATCTTTAAGCATTTTTTTGGCATGGCTCGCGCTGTTTGGCTTGCCTATTATCTTCGCGCCCGATAACACCACGGTATCTGCGCCTATAACATATCCGTATTTTATTTTTTTCGAGACTGCCTCTGCCTTTATGCGGGCGTTTATCATGGCTACCTGTTCCGGAAGCTCGCTGACAGTCATGTATTCTGTGGCATTGCTTGGTATTGTCTTATGTCTTATGCCGCACGAGGCAAGTATCTGGTGCCTCCTTCTGGAATTAGACGCTAATATTATATTCATGACTAATTAATATACCCCGAAACCCGGAATATCTCAAGTTTAATTTAACATAAAAACCCGTAAGTTTACACTTCAAGCAATACTCGTTTTGTAAACTTATCAGGGTTTAAAGAGGAAGTTTTTGAATGCCCATGGCGATTTTTTGTCGAGGTGGGCATCGGGATTTTCTTTGAAGAAGACCTGATAATTTTTGAACGGCGTCCAGTCAGAAGCCTCGGAAATAAACTTTCCGAGATATGGCTCGGCAATCTTTAATATAAATTCGTGCGGTAGTTCATCGGGCTCAAGCACTCCCTTTTCAGGATTATCTATCGCCCATATAGCGGCCGACACAACGCCTATGGCAACCTGCAGGGTGGTGGCGTTTTGATGCGGCACCAGCCTCCTGGATTCCCCTATGCTCAAAATACTGCCTGTCCACCAAGAATTATAACGGTGCCCCATTATCAGCGCTCCAAGCGTATCCGAACCGTCTATTATCTCATCGCTCATAATTCTTGTCTTAGGCTGTAATTCGTAATTCCTGCACCTTAACTCATAAATAGAAGAGAGCGTGTCATCCGAAGGCATGTACGCGTAATGAACGGTAGGCCTGTATACGGCCCTCCCTTTTCTCCAAACAGTAAGCCTGTCCGAAATCGTAAATGCCTCGGCATGCCTTATGACCATGCCCACTATCTCGCTATAAGGCACCCACGAGCGTACCCATGTATTCATGCCCATACGCGAAAGAAATATCTGGTTCCTCGGGCCAATTTCGGGCACATTCGCAAGTTCCGGAAGCTCGCTCTCGTGCGTGCCCCATCCTATCTCGGCCGGAGAGGTGGCTTCTTCCCTCAGTCCTTCTATGCTCCATGTTCCGACAAACTCATCAACCTGTTTTGGCATATCGGATATCTGAGAATCCCGCTCGCTTACGTGTATAACCTTTATGCCCAGCTTCATGCTAAGCTCAGGGAATTTGTCTTCTTTTAAAAGCCTCTCTATGATTTTTTTATCTTTCTTCGAAACAGCCTTATCCTTAAGGGCCTTGGAGGCAATATCTACAATCCCTTTTTTAGTAAAATGGGATATAAGGCCGGGGTTGGCGCCATGGTCCAGCACGGCTGTAGTGGCTTTGTGCCCGCTATCCCATTTGGAAATCAGTTTCCATATTTCCATTTGTTTGTAATATAACGATTTCTCGAAAGGTGTTTTTTTGTCTATATTGGCGTAAGGGTCCCATTCTTCCACGGAAGTATTTATATACAAAACCTTGTTATCGTGGCACCAATTTAACATGCTTATGGAATCTATATTCCATGAAAGGTCTATAAGAAGGCCTTCCGGAGCGAGATGCCTGGATAATGTCCTGGCTATGTTAATAGGGGTGATCCTCTCCTGGAAATATTTTACGCCTTTTTTTATCCAGGGGTGAAGCTCCATGTGCTTATCCGCAAAATCCAGGACGGTGATATTTTTAAAAGGTATGTCGATATGCTTTAAAAGCAACGGCAGGGTGCATCTACCTACAGAACCATAACCTATAATCAGGACTTTATTCTTGAATTTTATCATGATTTTATTTATTCAGTTTACAACAATTTTATATTTATGTCAAACTTTGTAAAATTTTATTTGAAAAAAAACAAAAATGTATTACAATAATTATTACAAACTTTTTTAGAGGGGGTATCGGAAATGCGGTTCAAAGGAAAGATTCTAGTGATAGGGTGCGGTTCGGTATCGCAGTGCGCCATACCTCTTATATTGAAAATTATAGACGCCCCTCCGAAAAATATTACCATAATGGATTTCGTAGATAACCGGCACCGCGTAGAAGACAGCCTCAATAAGGGCGTAAATTATGTTATTGACCGCGTTACCCGCGAAAATTATCACAATCTCCTGAAAAAATATGTAAGCCCCGGGGATCTTATAATAGACCTGGCATGGAATATAGACTGCATTGAAATCCTGACATGGTGCAGAGATAATAAGATCCTTTACGCTAACACATCTGTAGAAATCTGGGACCCTTATGCTATGGACATCAGAGACCCCAGAAACCTTACGCTCTACGTAAGGCAGATGGAAATACGCAGGCTCATCAAAAAATGGGGCGGCAACAATGGGCCGACGGCTGTGGTGGACCATGGCGCCAATCCCGGGCTTGTATCACATTTCACGAAAATAGCTCTGGAGGACATCGCCGCTAAAATTATTTCCGTCAAACCAAAAGACAAACGTATCAAAATATTAAGAGAAGCGCTGGATAATAAAAATTACCCTTTGCTGGCGAAAAACTGCGGCGTAAAAGTCATACATATAAGCGAACGCGACACGCAGATAACCGACAAACCGAAAGAGGTAGACGAGTTTGTAAATACATGGAGCATCGAAGGGTTTTTCGAAGAAGGCATTGCCCCTGCCGAGATGGGCTGGGGAACGCATGAAAGAAATATCCCCAAAGGCGCACGTTTCCATAAGACAGGGCCGAAAAACCAGATATGCCTGGAAAGCATGGGCGTAAATACGTGGGTCAGGTCATGGGTGCCGGATTGTGAAATAGTAGGCATGGTCATAAGGCATGGCGAGGCATTCGGGATATCCGACAGGCTTACGGTTTGGAATAAGAAAGGGCAGGCCGTATACAGGCCCACTGTCCATTACGCGTACTGCCCTTGCGACGCAGCGATAAACTCCCTGCACGAGTTGGAAATGAGGCGCTACAATCTGCAGGAAAAGCAAAGGATAATGAGCAATGAGATCACAAAAGGCGAGGACAGGCTTGGAGTGCTTTTAATGGGCCATGATTTCAACTCATGGTGGACAGGAAGCCTGCTGGACATAAAAGAGGCCAGGGAACTTGTCCCAAACCAGAATGCAACCACCTTACAGGTAGCGATTTCGGTGGTAGCTGCCGCCAAATGGATGATCGAAAATCCGAATAGAGGTTTTAATCTCCCTGACGACCTGCCGCACGAAGATATAATAAAAATCTCGAAACCATATTTGGGCCCCTTTATTTCTAAGCCCGTAGACTGGACTCCTCTCAAAAACTACGATAAGACATTCAGGACTCTGGGGCTAAAAAAACCCAAGAACAAGGATCTTTGGCAGTTCACGACATTCCTTGCATCCCAATCATGAAAAATAAATCAAACGGCATAGAAAATCTTATACGCAAGATGCTTAAAAAACATTCTTCTCCCTTGATGCTGATACAGGAGGATGTGCTTGAGAAACAGTACAGGGCATTTAAAAAAGCTCTTCCGGAGGTTATCCCTTATTACGCCATAAAAGCAAATCCGTACCCTGGAATAATCAAAAAGTTTATTGAGTTAGGGGCCGGTTTCGACGTTGCTAGCGCGAACGAAATGAATAGCGTCCTGGAACTCGGCGCGAGTCCAGACAAGATAATCTTTGCCAATACTATAAAATCCCATGAAGATATGAGATCCGCCTGTAAGAAAAAGGTAAAACTGATGACATTCGACAATGAGCCGGAATTATACAAAATAGCAAAGGCCTGCCCGGGCGCAAAAGTCATCATAAGAATCAAGGTGGCGAATATCGGTAGTATTGTAGAGCTTTCTCTCAAGTTCGGGGCTGACCCGGAACAATCCATATCTCTTCTTAAAAAAGCAAGGTCCCTTGGCCTAAAGCCGATGGGCATAAGCTTTCATGTAGGATCTCAATGCACCAATGCGGAAAATTATCTCCAGGCGCTGGAGGTCTCCTCCGCCATATTCAACGAAGCGAAGCAGTCCGGCATCTTTTTGACCATACTTGACATAGGAGGAGGATTCCCTATAAAACACTTCGAGCATGACAGCCACGCTACATTCGAACGGATGGCAAGCCAGATAAGAAAAAAACTGCTGAGGCTGTTCGACAAGAATGTAAAGTTCATAGCCGAACCCGGGAGATTCTTTGTAGGCCCATCAGGAATACTTGCGACACAGGTCATAGGAAGGGCTTTCAGGAATAATAAAAATTATTATTACCTCAATGACGGGCTTTACGGAGATTTTTCAGGCATTGTCTTCGACCACTGTAAGTACGAATTCAGGACTTTAAAGCGCGGGCAGAAATTTTTAAGCACCCTGGCAGGGCCGACATGCGACTCATTCGATACTATTTCCTTAAGCGAAGACCTTCCGGAGCTCGATGTAGGCAATGTGGTATACGTAAAAAATATAGGCGCTTATTCATGCGCAAGCGCTGTGCCGAACTTCAATGGCTTCAAACCCGCCAAAATAATCATGTGCTAACTTTATAAACAAGCAATACTTGTTTTGCATGCCCCGCACCTGAGCGAAGCGAATGGTGCAGGGTAAAGTTACGGGCATGCGTCAAAAAATAAAATGCTTCCCGCGTCATAAAGCATACCATCGTATAGTTCTATTATCTTTTTTCCTCTTTTCTCTATAAATTTTCTTATCAGCGCTCCGTCCGGATGGTTCTTTAGTGAGCCTATGAAAAATACCTTATCCTTATGCGCGCCTGATGCGCCGCCTATAAACCCTGTTTTGTAGCCTGGCAATTTTACATAGCCAGGTTTTACGAGCAGGGCGCTTTTGCCCCATGCCTTCTTTATGAGTTTATCAGAGGTTATAATATGCTTATTATCCACGGGCACAATAGAGCATTTTGCGTAACCCTGCCTGATCCTTACGAATTTAGCTTTTAAATTTTCTATATGCTTTTCTATTTTGCCATCGTAGCGAATTATGGATTTTCCGATAGCGCAGGCATCATAAATAATATCTTTAGGATATTCTCCGGAAGATATCTTCTCTCCTTTTACGCACTCGTAACCATTATCTCTCAATAATCCAGCTATATTCTCTAATCCCGGCTCATAAATAACCTTTTTTTCATAAGAAAATAACATCATGTCAGGATGGCCATTGACAGGCCTGGCTAATTTTGGATGAAACGGCGCCTCTAAAGTATAATACCCCATTTGTTTTAACTTCAATTTTGCCTTTTCCGGCATCCTTGGGTCGATAACCGCGACAGGCTTTCCCCGTGTCTGTGCCAAACGCGCCATTTGTCCGAAACGCGGATGATACGGCCCTGCGAGCACAACACCTTTTGTGTTCAAATCCTTTGAAGGATGAAGGCCTATGCGAATTACTTTCACGCCTGCCTTCTCAAATATATCGCAAACATTTGCTGACCATTCTATGGCTTCTCCCATAGTAAGCGGTTTGTATTTACCTCTTCTAAACAACCTGCCAAGGCCAGTACCTTTCAAAACAATAGCCGGATATATGCGGGCTGTCTTAGGTTTTAATCCCGCGAGCTTTTCAGCTGTGTCTATTGATTTCTGAAGAGTATCGCCCGGAAGCCCCAGCATTACCTGTACGCCCATATAAAGCCCTGATTTTTTTATAACGCGGGCTGCTTTTTTGATCACGCTGAAATCCATTATTCTATTTGATTTTTTTAAAACTTCTTTATCTAGCGACTGCACGCCAAGCTCAACTAAACAGCCGCCCATGCTTTTAAACAAACTCATATTATGTTTTGAAACAGCCTCAGGATGGGTGGAAATGCGGATGCCGGAAATCTTTCTACTTTTTATATAAGGATACACTGCGGCTAAATATCTTTTCTGCAAAGCTAACGGCAAAAGCGTAAAAGTGCCGCCGAAAAAAGCAGTTTCTACTCTCTCACCTTTGGGTATAGTCTTAAGATTCCTCTCTATGATGAAATGAATTTCTTCTACGGAAGGTATTTTAACAGCTCCTGATATCTTATGCTGATCGCAATATATGCATCTATACGGACAACCGGCGTGTGGAATAAATATGGGGATGATTTTCACTTATTGCTTATGGAATAGCAGTGTAAAAACCATTACAAGCGTGAAGAAGAAAAAATTTACGTAAGTAAACGTACGATAGACTATGTCCTGGCTTTGTATGCCCGCCGGAAACATGGCTAAGAAACAAATCCACACGCCCAGCGCCCAGTAAATACTAAGATCTTTTGATGAGCGGCGCTTTATAATCCTCACTATAAGCGGGATGTTCCATAAAGGCAGTATTATACTCGCTATGAGAGCTATTTTATTTAACATTATTGATTATGCCTTGCCGGCCGAGCCAAGAACATGCTCGTTTTTATGTTTATACATCTTTACAAGCTCATCTCTTGCCGGGCCCAGATATTTACGCGGGTCGAATTCTTTCGGGCTCGTCGAGAAAACCTCCCTTATTTTGGCTGTCATGGCAAGCCTGCCGTCTGAGTCGATATTTATCTTGCATACGGCCGATGTGGTGGCTTTCCTTAACTGTTCCTCAGAGACACCTGCTGTGTTTTCGAGTTTGCCTCCGAATTTATTTATAATATCCACGTACTCTTTTGGGACGGAGCTGGACCCGTGCAGAACAATCGGGAAACCGGGTATCCTCCTCTCGACCTCTTCCAGTATGTCAAACCTCAGGGGAGGAGGCTCCTCTCCTGGTTTTACCTTAAATTTATAAGCGCCGTGAGAAGTGCCTATAGAAATTGCAAGACTGTCCACTCCTGTGCTTTTCACAAATTGCTCAACGTCTTCGGGGTGCGTATAATGGCTCGCCTCATGGCTTACCTCGTCTTCTATGCCTGCCAGGACTCCTAATTCCCCTTCCACCGTAACATCATATTTATGCGCGTAATCCACTACCTTTTTGGTAAGAGCGGCGTTTTCCTCGAATTTATGGGCAGAGCCATCTATCATGACAGAGGAAAATCCCGATTCTATACAGGATACGCACAGTTCATACGTATCGCCGTGGTCCAGATGCAGGGCAACCGGAATATTGGACCCTGCTGTTTTAATTATCTCCATCGCGCCCATCGCCATATGTCTCAGGAGGATCTGATTGGCATATTTCCTGGCGCCCGAGGAGACCTGAAGTATGACAGGGGATTTTGTTTCGATACAGGCTGTAATTATCGCCTGGAGCTGTTCCATGTTATTGAAATTATACGCCGGAATCGCGTATTTGCCTTTCATTGCTTTGCTAAACATCTCTCTTGTATTCACAAGCCCTAATTCTTTGTAAGAATGCATAAAACCTCCAAATTTTGTGAAACAAAATTTGATCCCGAGCAGCTCTTATTTTTTCATCAGGCTACGAGGGACTTTTTACGTGGCGTTTATTATACCACTATATCAAACATTGGTCAAATTTCTAAAAGATTCTATAATTCCGAACATCTCATCTTTTGTCTTAGTGCGAAACGCCTCATGCCTTAAAGTCCTTACATTTTGCACGCCTTTTGTATACCATCCGAAAAATTTATGAAATCTTCTGACGCCATGCGGCGCGCCGTAAAAATCGATGCAGGAATTTAGATGTTCCAGCATAACATCGGCTATTTTTTCGATGCCCGGCCTTTTGATAATTTTTTTATTTTTCAGGAACTCTTCTATTTCTTCGAATATCCACGGGTTCCCAAGCGCCCCTCGCGCCACAAGCAGGCCGTCACAGCCTGTCTCATCCAGCATCTTTTTCGCCAGCTCCGGGGAGAAAACATCCCCGCTGGCTATAAGAGGTATGCTCAGCGCTTTTTTCACGCTGTTTATAATGCCATAATCCACATCCCCGCCATAACCCTGCTCCTTATCTCTCCCATGGATAAATAAAGCGCTCACGCCGGCATCCTGGCTGGCTAGCGCGGCCTCTTTTGCGTTTATGGAATTTTTATCCCAGCCTGTGCGTATTTTTACAGTAACAGGTTTGCAGGAATTTTCAACAACCGCCTTTAATAACTTATGCAGTTTTTTCGGGTCCTTCAAAAGAGCGGCTCCTTCGCCGCGCCTAGTAACTTTTTTTACAGGGCACGCCGCGTTAAAATCCAGGACATCGTATTCATGGGAGCTAAGAATACTTATTGCCTTTGATATAAACTCTTCCTCACAGCCTAGTATCTGTATGCCAAGCGGCCTGTCTTTGCCATCCGGAAACAGCATTTTTTTAGTTTTCTTCATCTTATAGCCAAGGGAACGGACATTTATCATTTCTATAAATGCGAGCTCGCATCCAAACCTGCGGTTTAATAGCCTGAAAGGGAGGTCGCTTATGCCTGCCATAGGCGCCAGTATAAGATTTGACTCTAATTTCAATTTTCCTATTTTCAGCATAATCCCCTCGCGCTTTTCACGCAATCCGCCAGCCGTTCCGTAAGTTTACAAAACGAGTATTGCTTGAAGTGTAAACTTAGGCGGCATAAGGGCTATTTTACCTCATATCATTGATTTTTTGTAAATTATATGGTATATTATAATTCCTTATGAAAAATAAGAAATCCGCGCCTAAGCATAGAAAAAGCCACAAATCTTATAAAGAACTCAAGAGGACCCTCTCTTTCGAAAGAGACCTCCTCCAGAGCCTGCTCGATAACATCCCGGACGCTATATATTTTAAAGACGATAAAAATAGGCTTGTAAGGGTAAACAGGTTTTACGCGGACGGGTTCAAACTTTCCCCCGAAGATGTCATAGGAAAGACTGATTTCGACTTTTTCCCGAAAGAGCAGGCCCAGCGCATGTTTGACGATGACACCTATATACTGCAGACAGGCAAGCCTATCATAGGAAAGATAGAACGCACGCTTTTACCCAACGGGACATACAACTGTGTCACCACCACAAAAATCCCGATAAAGAATAAAAAAGGCAGGGTTACGGGAACTATGGGAGTTACAAGGGATATAACAGCCTATGATAACAACGAACGGACAAACCTGGATATGATAATAAATTCACTTAGAGTGCTGGATAAGATACTCGAAACAAAAGATCCTTATACGTTCGGGCACACAAGGCGCGTATCGCTAATAGCGGAAAGGATAGCCAAAGAGCTGGGCTGGGAAGAAAACAGGATTCTGGAATTGAAGATGTCCGCAGAGTTGCACGATATAGGAAAAATCCTAATCCCCCTGGAAATACTAAATAAACCCGGAAAACTTTCGGATCTGGAATACAAAATGGTGCAGGAACATGTACAGCAGAGTTACGATATGTTGAAACCATATTCCTTCCCATCGCAATTACCGGAAGCCATATATCAACATCACGAAAGGCTGGACGGGAACGGTTATCCCAGAGGCCTTTCGGCAGACAAGATCCTGCCTGAAGCAAAAATCCTTGCGATATGCGATGTCCTGGAATCCATGATATCGCACAGGCCTTACAGGCAGGCATTAGGCATGAACGTAACATTGCAGGAACTAAGGGATAACGCAGGCCAGAAATACGATAAGAATATAGTAGACGTTGTTCTAAGGATAATTAACGAAAACGAAAACAAGCCTTTTTGGTTAAACTCGGAACATCCTTAGCTGTCATCCTCCCCTATTTTTTAAAATGAAACTCCCTGGAATAAACTACTTCCTGAATAAAAAAACCGGCAAGGCCATTTATGACTATAAAATGATAGTCGACAATGACAAAGTGCTGATAGGCGTATCGGGCCAGGATAGCCTGGCGCTTGCCAGCATACTGAAATTCAGGCTCACGTATCTCCCCATAAAATACAAATTAGAGGCAGTGCATATAGAAATGGACGGGAAAAGCTCCGTTATCATAAAAGGTTTTTTGAAAAAGCTCGGCATAAAATGCCGTGTAATAAAGGTAGATTTCGACGAAAACAAAAAACCGTCCAATAAAACCGCGTGCTTCTGGTGTTCGTGGAAAAGACGCGAAGCTATCTTTAAACTGGCTGTAAAACTTGGCTGTAAGAAAATAGCCTTTGGCCACCATCTGGACGATATCCTGGAGACTCTGCTATTGAACATGTTCTACCAGGGAGAGATAAGCATAATGCCTCCTAAACTCAAAATGTTCAAAGGTAAATTCCATATCATAAGGCCTTTCAGCTATCTGGAAAAAGAGCATATTAAAAAATACGCCGAAGCAAACAATATCCCTGCCGTGCCTTACGAGTGCCCTTTTGGAAAAACTACAAACAGGGCCCTTATGCGTAAAATCATAGGGATGGCAAGAAAGACTTCGCCGAAGGCAAAAGAAAACCTCTTCAGGAGCATGACCAATATACATAAAGATTACCTCCCCATAAAAGGCATAGGTTAAAATGAGGATATTGCTGGCTATCATGCCTATGTTCTGGCCAAAGATGCCGCCTTTGGGCATTGGATATCTCCAGGCTTTCCTGGAAAAGAATAACTCAGCCTGCGACATAATCGATGTAAATAATATATTTTACAGCCTCTCCTCTCCTGAGCTTAAAAAATCCTGGTTAGTAAGCTGTGACACCTTTTTTGAAGAGAATATTTTTAGCTTCATGCAAAAAGAGCACCCTGAAGAATTCAAAAAACTCCTGGAAACAATGCTTAGGTATGAAGCAGTGGGGTTCTCCTGTTTTAAAAGCAATCTCCACGCCACATTAAGGCTGGCAAAACTCCTCAAATCCAGGAATAAAAGCATAAAGATAGTATTGGGCGGGCCTGAGATCGCAAGGCAATATTTCAAAACATCCGGCAGATTCACAAAAGAAATAAGAAACCTGGCTGATCTTATAGTCACAGGCGAAGGCGAAAAGCCTTTGTTGGATTTTGTCCAACTGCGCGGGCAGGATAAAACACCCGCGTTCAACGAACTGGATAGCCTGTATTCCCTCCCCTTCCCTGTTTACAAAGGACTGGATATCGATTCCTACCCGCGCAAAAACAGCATCTCTCTTTTATTTTCCAGGGGATGCGTAAGAAAATGCGTGTTTTGCTCCGAGAGGCTCCTCTATAAAAGGTTCAGGTCAAGAGCCAATGAAAACGTAATCGAGGAAATCAAATATCATAGGTCTAAAAATAAAACGGAGTACTTTATATTCCACGATTCTCTTATAAACGGCGACCTGAAAAAGCTCGAGGAATTATGCGATAATATAATTAAAAATTTCGGCTCCGTAAAATGGGAGGCGCAGATCGCTGTGCGCAATGACATGAGCCAGGCGCTTCTCGAAAAGATTAAAAAAAGCGGCTGTTACAATCTATTCTTAGGCCTTGAATCGGGCTGTAACAGGACATTAAAAAGTATGAACAAAGGCTTTTTGGCGGAAGACGCCGTGAACTTTTTTAAAAAGCTGAACGCGGCCGGGCTTTTCTTCGGCATAAGCATTATAGCAGGCTATCCCGGAGAAACGGAATCCGACTTCAGGGAAAGCCTGGATTTCATTATTAAAAACAAAGCCCTTATACCCAAAATCGAACAGGTAAACCCTTTTGTTTATTACGACGGGACAAGCGCCGGGAAACGCGCGGATAAAGATTCTTCGGAAAGGCTTGATAGTTTCATAAAAGAAATAAAATCGCGCGGTTTTAAATACACCAATGCCTTTATCGGCAACCTGATAGAAAAATGATAGAATACAAGGAAGTCAAAATTTCGCGCATACTTAATCCAACATCCATCGACCTGGGAGAATACGTCATAAATCCATTTATGGGATGCGAATATTCCTGCCTCTATTGCTACGTCAGATCCAATAAGGTCATAAGCAGGCGGCCGGGCGAATGGGGCAACTATGTGGATATAAGGATAAACGCGCCGGAGCTTTTGGAGAAAGAAATTGCGTCTAAAAAACCAAAGTGTGTATTGCTCGGCTCCACAACGGACTGTTTCCAGCCGATCGAAAAAAAATACATGATAACAAAAAGCATTCTGGAAATCCTGAATAAACACAAGGTCTATTACCATATATTGACAAGATCCCCGGATATAGCCGAATATGCGGGCATACTCGGCCAGGGCTTTTGCAAAAAGATTTACTTCACTATAAATAACATTGCCCCCGCGTTGAAAAATAAACTGGAGCCCAAAAGCCCGGGATTCGAATCGAGGTTTAAGGCCATAAACAAGATGCTGGATGAGGGCATAAGCGTTGTCCCTTATTTCTCCCCTATTCTGCCATGGCTGTCCGATATCAAAGGTATTTTCGGTATATTCCAAAAATCGGATTCCGTGGAGTTCGAAGGCCTGAATATAAGGCTCAAGAACATAGACGATGTCATGGCCGGAATTATCTCCTTATACCCGGCCTTAAGGCCTGATTATGAAAAACTTCTGCGGGACAGCCGTTTTTACGCCTCTTTCTGGGCAGGAGTAAAAAAAGATATAATTAGAGAGGCAATAAAGGCAAAAAAGAATTATAATATATACATTCACGATTTCGGCAGTTATTTTAACAATAAATATTTGTAAGTTTACACTTCAAGCAATACTCGTTTTGTAAACTTACGGGAGAGATGGCATGAAAAGCGATGTTTATCTAATAGAAATCAAGGAAAATGACTTAGAAGCAAGGTGCGGCGCGCTTCAAAAACTGCTGGAAAACATAACCCCGTTCGAGAATTACAAAAAAGACGAGTTTATCCCGGTAAAGCTCACCATAGGAGACAGCCAATGTGTTTATAACATGCATCCTGAACTGGTAAAGATAATAATTTCAGAGATAAAAAAATCGAAGGCAAGGCCATTCCTTTTTGATACAAACGTTATATATAAAGGGGAGCGATTGAACGCGATCAATCATTTGAACCTGGCGCAAAGTAAAGGTTTCGGCCATACAAAGGTAGGAGCGCCTTTTATAATAGCCGACGGGGCTTTTGGGCAGGACGGGAAAGAGCACGCGATAGAGTCGGATTATATCAAAAAGATAAAAATCCCTTCTTTCATAGGCTCTCTTGACAGCCTATTGGTATTATCGCACGCTACAGGGCATATTCTCACAGGATATGCGGGTGCGATAAAAAATGTATCCATGGGAATGGTCTCAAAACCGACCAAGCAGGCCCAGCACTCGTCTCTAAAGCCTCATGTCATAGAAAAAAGGTGCGCCGCATGCGGATGTTGTATAAAAATCTGCCCTGCGCAGGCAATCTCCTTTAAAAAAGAAAAAGCATTCATAGACCAGGCAAAATGCCTTGGGTGCGGGGAATGTCTGTGCGCCTGCAAATTCGACGCTATATTCATAAACTGGTCAGAGGACCATGATGTATTCGCTAAGCGCATGGTAGAAACTGCGATTTTCATACTCTCGAAGTTCAAAAATAAATTTTTCATAACTTTCGGTTTTGATATAACCAAAGAGTGCGACTGTATATCCACTAAAAACGAGAAAATATTTTCTGAAAATATAGGCATTCTGGCTTCTCGCGACCCTCTAGCGATAGACAAGGCAACAGTTGACCTTGTAAATAAAGGCAAGGATTTATTCAAAGAAACCGGCCTTTTAGAAACGCATAAAACAATGTTCGAATACGGCCTTAAAAAAGGCCTTGGAAACCCGGATTATAACCTCATAAAGATATGACAAAATTCGAAACATTATTTGGCATCAGAGAACCGGAAATAAAAGATACCTGTATTATAATGCCTTTATTGTTCAAAAACGCTATGGCCGCGTTCGGCGTTAAAAACATGTCCAGGGGTAAAATTTACTCTTCGGGTAATGCCAAGCGCTTTACCTTGATTAACACAGGCATAGGCGCATCGTTCGCAGGAGACGCGGTGCTATACCTCACTAAAACGAACTGTAAGCGCCTGATCCTTTTCGGTTCATGCGGCCTTGTGCAATCCTCTGGCAACCTTGGATTAGGGAGCCTCGTAACGCCCTTAGAATGTTTTGCCATGGAAAGTTTTACAGATCTGCTCCTTGAAGATCATGACTTTAAGACATTCTATCCCGATAAGCTATCGATAAGCGCTTTCCTGCACGATAACAAAAATATACAAAAGGTAAATTGCGCAACGCTCGGTTCGTTGAAACTCGAAGAAGAAAATTTAGGATTATTTAAAGAAAAAAATATCCAGGTGGTAGATATGGAATGCTCCGGTTTTTTTTCCGCCGCCTCACATAACGGGCTTAAAGCCATGGCCCTCTTCTATATCTCGGATATAATAAAAGAAAAGCCCTTCTATGAGAACTTTGACCGGAAAGATAAAGAAAAACTGTTCTCTTCCATCGAATCAGGCATAAAATCGTTATGCAGTTTCATAAGATAGCCTCTAAATTCCGAAGCTTCGGAGTAAATAAAAAACAGGAAATAACCCGCCTCGCATACGAAATATCCAAGATAGAGAAAACCAAACCTGAAAAAATTTTGGATAGCGTCGGATCCGATGACTTCGAGGCAGTAAAAAAGTGCCTCCTAAGAAGAAGGTTCCCTTATTCATTCGCGCATAATGAGATCATAAAACCGTATCTTCCGAAGATAAAATTTGACCCGTCATTGGTTTTTGATACCAGCAATCCCGGTTTTAACCCGCGCGAGATATTTATAGAAAAGCCGGCGGATTCCTCTTATCTGAAAAACAGGTTCAAGCTGTATTTTCCGAAGGCAAAATTCATAACCATATCTTCGCTTAAAAGTTTTATGCAGGATAACAGAAAATCCGGCTTGGCTGACTACAACAAAAGACGGGATAGGGTATTTATCACGAATGAAAAACATGACTTTTTCAAAAGATGCCCTTGCACAAAAGGCGCGATTGGGTGCGGATACAACATATTTAATCTTGGCTTTGGATGCATATTCGACTGCACATATTGCTATCTTCAGGAATACAATAACGCTCCGGGGCTTATATTCCCTGCGAATATAGACAGGTTCTTCGAGGAGTTTAACCATTACAGGAAACCGAGGATGCGCATGGGGACAGGCGAATTCTCGGATTCATTGATGCTGGACCGCATAACAGAATATTCCCGGCCTATAATAGAATTTTTCGGAAAACACAGAGACACCCTGTTCGAATTCAAGACAAAAAGTTCCGACATAGGCAATATCCTGAAGGCCAGGCATTCCGGGAATATCGTTGTCTCGTGGTCATTGAACCCGCAGAAGATAATAGACAAGAACGAATTTTTCACGGCCGGCTTAAACGAAAGAATAGATTCCGCCAAAAAATGCGCTGATATGGGTTATAAGACAGGATTTCATTTCGATCCTGTAATACACTTCGATGGATGGGAAAAGGAATATGCCAATGTGATAGATCTTTTATTCAGCAAAGTAAAGCCTAAGGATATAGCCTGGATAAGCATGGGGACTTTCAGGTTTAAGCCTGAATTAAAACCCATAATAGAAAACCGCTTTCCGGCTAATGATATCTTAGACGGAGAACTGCTTTTGGGATATGATAATAAATTGAGATATCCTCACAGCCTGAGATGCGCCATCTATGAGTTCCTGCTGCGGACCTTTAAAAAACATTCCAAAAAACTTACGATTTATCTTTGCATGGAAGATATTTCAGTATGGAAAGATCTATCCCTGCCGTAAGTTTACAAAACGAGTATTGCTCGAAGTGTAAACTTACGGGATGACACGGATTGCTCTCGCGGCTCCGGTAGGGCATTTGTTCTGGCATATACCACAGCCAACGCACAAAGAAGCGTCCACGTAAGGTTTTTTGATCTTTTTCCCGCCGATGACCTCTTCGTAAGTCTTGATAGCTTTTGTTGGCACAGGGCAATGTTCCTCGCACACAATACATTCTCTGCCCTGTGACCAGGGAATGCAAATGCCTTTATCTATATAAGCAAGTCCCATTTTCTGCTCTTTCTTTATTGTCAGGCTCAATTTCGGTATCGCGCCCGTAGGACAGACAACCCCGCAAAGATTGCAGTTGTACTCGCAATACCCTATTTCAGGCACAAGATGCGGAGTCCATATCCCGTTTAAGCCGGACTCAAATATCACAGGCTGAAGGCCGTTAGTAGGGCAAGCCCTCATGCAATTACCGCATCTGACGCATTTATTTAAAAATTCGCGTTCATCAATGACTCCGGGCGGCCTGATAAGTTTTTTCTTAACAGCCCCTTCCCTGCCTTTAAAGCCCAGCAGTAAAAATGATGACGCTATCAGGAATAAAAAATCCGCCCGCGATACGCCGTTCTTCGAAACAGCGCTGATTTTTTTAGCCGGCCACGTAAATTTAGTGCCTCGTTCCGGGCAGTCATACACACAGTCCATGCACAATATGCATTCGCCTTTATCATAACTCATGTCTTCTTTTATGGCAGACATGCGGCAGTTAATCTTGCATTTCATGCAATGAACGCATTTATCGGTACGGCGGCTCAATAAAGAAAACCTCGCGGCGATCGAATATATAGCGCCCAGAGGGCAGATTGCGCGACACCAAAACCTCTTTGTTATAAAAAGAAACAGCAGGATTGCAATGAAAAAACTCAGGGTAACCAGAGAATGAGGAAAATAATATATCTTGGCTCCAAGTACGGAAGGTTTGAGCAAGCGGTAAAAATCATAGAGAGGCTGGTAAAAATTAAGGCTTTTTATAAGGGCTATGAAAAACTTATCCAGAACAAGGGTAAATGACGGGATAAGGTTCAGAGAAACAAATCTCGCTGTAATAACAAGCGGGTCGAATATCCATGCTATCCCTATCCCGAAAAACGCAAATATGACAACAGCTCCAAGTATATAATATTTTATTTTATTTAAAGCTATAACCCTGTTTTTTGCTCTAATTCCACATATATCTATAACGGTGCCCAGAGGACAAATCCAGCCGCAGAAAAATCTCCCGAGTATAAGCGTCAATCCCAGCATTGCCAGGGAAGCTATGCCGAATATGGATATAAGCGGGTCTGCCTTAAAATATAACGGGGCATAAACAACCGACCAGATGACGCAAATAAACAAAAGCAGGAAAAATATCTGGCTGTACCTTCTGGCTAAAACTAATTTTTTCATAACCTATCCGGCTCCATGACTCGCCAAAGACGGCTCGCGGAGTCTTATTAAGCGGCTACTTCCAGGATATCCGCTTTCGTAATGTCAGCGTTTCCAAGATTAAGTTTCGCCCCCTGGCTGATATAGCTAATAGACATCGGGTCTTTATCCATTAATTTAGCCGCGTATGAATCGCATAATACAGGGTCTGTCCCGGCTATAAGCGTTTTCATATCTATGACATCTTCTAAATTTCCGCCGGTAGGGCCATTCCTTTTAAGCGCCCTGTAAGCGTCTATTATGGTCAAATCCGGCTTTATAAAATCCGTCAAATGAGCGAGCTTAGTGCCTATATCGAAATGCATCATGCCCCTGTTTCCGCTGCAGATACCCATCAGATTCTTCATGGAAAGCGTAAGGCCCGTAAGGCCATGATGCTTCAACACGGGCACATTTATAAAGGTATCGCATTCCATAGCGTCCCTGTAAACAGGCCATCCTTCCATAGGGCTGGCGTAACTGAATTTCGCTTTTATTATATTCCAATCATCCGGGAAATAAACATTCGCGCCTTTTTCTCTGGCGATCTTTTCTATGCCGCTGTTAGCGTAACAGCGCTTTTGGTCATTACAGGTATTATCGAAAACATTCACCCTCTTAGCGCCGGCTTTAAAACACATATCCACAAGGGCCCCGACCACATAAGGGTTAGTATTACCCGCCTGCTCAGGAGAGCGATCCCATCCTATGTTAGGTTTTATAAGCACAGTGCTGTTTTTTTTCACGAATCTCTCGATTCCGCCCAGCGCCTCTATCGCTTTCACTGTCATGGCGTAAGGATCCTGCCCTTTAGCTACCACTAAATCATGCATACCTTTTACCCTTTTCCCGGTCCTGCCCGCAGAGCTGTCACCCTGCCCAAAAACAAATTTAAACAACGCGCTGTTCAAAGCAAGGCCTCCTATGCCTATGCCGCATAGCTTTACAAACCCTTTCCTCGAAATTTTTCTTTTAAACAACCCGGAGAACATAAATCCTTTTTTCATGTTTACCTTTCAAACCCCTCGCCGCTCCATTTTTAATTGACAGCGTCTCGGGACGAAGGGCTTTTTTCTATTACCCAAGACACCATCACTCCTGTCTCATAAAGAACCCACATAGGAATAACAAAGATAAGCATATTGAACACATCCTGCGTAGGGGTGATAACAGCCGAGACAATAAAAATAACGACTATGGCATATTTGCGGTTTTTGCTGAAAAAACGCGCATTCGATATTCCTATATAAGATAAGAGCGCCATTATTACAGGTATTTGAAATACGCCCGCGCCGATCAATAAAAAAGCTCCGGCGAATGAAAAATACCTGCTTATGCTTATCATGGGGACGGCTGCGTCTCTGGCAAAATTGATGAGAAATTTCAGCGCGAACGGCAGAGCCAAAAAATAAGAAAACATGATGCCCATTATGGAAAGCGCAAATGACAGCGCGAGCCATGCAAATATGGTTTTCCTCCTGTCAGGCTGTATGGCAGGCGTTAAAAAAAGTCCGAGCTGGCACAGGATAAATGGCAAAGAAATCATAAAACCTGCCAGTGCAGATACCCTGAGATAGGTTATAAAAACTTCTGTAGGCGTAAGAAATATAAAATTCTCTACAATACCGAGCGCCGGCAGCCTTATTATATCCGAAATTTTATCCGCAAATACGAAAGAAAAAATCGTAGCTAACCCGAAAAAGACAAGGCTCGCTATAATGCGCCTGCGCAATTCCTCCAGGTGCTCTATTATAGACATCCTGTTATGGTATATGCCTTCTGCCATTTCGCCTCATGCTAAGTTTACAAAATGAGTATTGCTTGAAATGTAAACTTATAGGGTATATTATAATATATAATAGGCTATTTTGAAAGAGGAGGTATTTATGGCTGTAAAAAAGGCTGGAGAAAAGTACAGGTGCAATGTCTGCGGGAATGAAGTGACTGTTACAAAAGTTGGAGGAGGAGAACTGGTTTGTTGTAACCAGCCGATGGAAAAAACAGCCGGCTAAGCCAGGTTTACATCTATTATATTCACAGGCCTATCCGCAAGTCTCAGGAAATCTTCCCTGGTTACGATATTTCCTTTCGCATGGTTTCCGTTTATGGAAATTCCGCTTATCTTATAGTCTCCGTAATCAAGGTTATCCTGATTAATATAATTAACCTGCATGGCCCTGTCCGCAAAAGTCGTATTCACCGAAACCTTCCTGGATTTACCGAATTGAGATCTCACTAATTTCGGGTCTATTACCAGATTACCCATATCCCCGCGCACGCCGAAAACCTGTGTGAGCATGGTAAATAAAAACCAACTCGCGGAGCCTGTAAGATAATGATACATTCCGCGGCCTTCGAAATTAAAATACTCCGGTATGCCCGGATAGATTTTGCTCACACCTGTATTAAGGCACATATTGCATATGGAATTTATTACCTCGAACCCCTCTTTAGCAAACCCTCTCTTGTAAAACGCGTAAGCGAACATCACATTCATGTGGCTGAAGAATGAGCCGTTCTCCTTCTCGCCATAACTGAATCCAAATGCCCTGCCGAGATCCGGCTGTATTTCCCTGAAGTCCGTATTCAGCCTGAAACCTTTGAGCCTGGAATCCCACAAATATCTTTTGGCGCTCCTGTAAATTGCTTCCACCTGGCTGTCCGTAGCGACCCCGCTCATCACAGGGAACACCTGGCCGGTAAGGGTCATGCGTACGCCTTTTTTGTGGTCGCCTTCCACCCTGTTGCCAAGATTGTCATAATAGCCGTTAAAAAAATTGTACCCGGAACCGGCCTTTATCCATTCATTATCCCGTATATGCTCTGCCAGGCCGCCCGCCTTCTGCCGAAGCTCTTCTATGACTTCTTTTTTATAATTTATTTTTTCCAGCAGGCCGGCTAACTCGAAAAGATTCCCGGCATACGCCGCGGTAAACGCGACGCTCTCTCCGTTCTCCCTGGCCATATCAAGGCCGTCATTCCAATCAGCCCCTTCCAAAAGAAAATTGCCATGCCTGCCTATTTTCGTGAAAGGCCTTTCGTGCTGGAGCAAAACATGCTCCAGTATAGTGCCTATCTTGTCGCTTTCGAAAAACCTGGCTTTCTCAAACAATATGTCCTTGTCGCCGGACTGGTTTATATAAAGATTGAGCGTCATGAACGGCCATATGCCATGATCCATCCATGTGCGGGTAATACCATTCCTGTCGGAAACAAATTCCCCCCTGGCTTTGCCTATTATGGTGGCGTTCGAACCATCAAGCCTCACTCCTCCGAAATTATTTATAAAGGCACTGCGAATTTCTTCCGGATGTATGAGAAGCAGGGTCAGCGAATCCTGCCATAAATCCCTCCACCCCCTGCCGCCCCTTCCGTAATCGAAATCCGGCAGGAACGAGCAACCGAATATTTTCCTGAACACAGGCTGGACGCCCACCCATCTCATCCATCTGTCAAAATCCTTGTCATCCGTCGTGAAATATACCCTTTTGGATTTTCCTACCCAGAATTTTTTGTTCTCCGCCAAAGCCTTGTCTATCTTCTCTTCCGAATTAAAACCCCCGAATATCTTTCCCGGGTCGCCTTCGGTTATTCCCATAGCTATGATATATTTCACGGACTTGGCCTGGCCGAGAGAAACCGCCTTGAATCTTATGCCGCCTATCGCTTCTTTGCCATGTCTTAAAACATCCGGCTTCTTATCCGGAGGCGTATTTTTTAAAATGACTTCCGGCCTTTCAAGGTTACCGCCCTCCCCTGTAAATTCCATAAGTGTCGGAAAACTGCCTTCCGGAAGCCCGGAATTTCCGTCGCACCCGAAGACAAAATAAGATAGCTGGTTTACCTTATGCCCTCTCTCGTCGAAATTCATGGTAGGCGTAACTATTACGCCATATTTATTCATCTTAATCCTGTTTAAAAGAGAGGTGACATGCCTGTGGTCCCGGATATTATCCGCAGGCCTGCCGTATATAGGCACAGCCGCGGTGGGCGTTATTTTCAATTTCTTTTTAGAGATATTGGTAATTTCCACGGACATAAGCTCCACGGCTTCGTCATGCGCCGGGATAAAATTCAACACTTCTATTTTTACGCCGAGTTTTTTATTTATTTTAATGACCTTGTGCCATAAAAGCCCTGCCTCCACCAGCGTCTCATCGCTTTCTCCAAAGGCAACCGACCACGGCCCATAACCTTCCAGATATAACCAGAAATTACGGTTATACATGGTATTGCTCAAATCTTCGATGGAAACAGGAACGCTCAAAAATGAATCCTGTCCTGTTTTTATATCGCCGTGCAGATTAGGCGTTATCGAAGACATTATGCCGGATTCGTTCGCGAGCGGGAAATAAAGCCTCGAGACCTTATCCGGGTTTTCCGCCACGAACGCAGCGTTATCGTCTATGAATCTCCAGAGCGGTTTAAGCATATTTCTCCCAGCGTAAAACATCTTTCAGGTTTCTTTTCATATGAGGCCTTTCTTCTTTCTTGGGATATCCCACCGTTATCATGCTTACCAGCTTATAGCCGTCAGGCGCATCGAACATTTTCCTGATATCTTCCGCGTAGTCTTTCTTGTCTCCCGCCACCCAGCACCCGCCCAGGCCAAGGGCTTCGATCGCAAGAAGCATGTTTTCGGTAGCGGCGGAACAATCCTCTATATAATATTTTGTGCCTTTCGAAAATACCACAACAAGATGCGAAGCGTCTTTGATAAACGGGCCGTTCGGGCACATGCCGCAAATCTTTTCGAGCGCGTTTTTATCGGACGTCACGACAAATTCCCAGGGCTGTTCATTCCTGGCAGTGGCGGCCAGCCTCCCCGCATCCACTATTTTTTCGATAAGCGCCTTATCCACCTCTTTGCCGGAATATTCCCTTACGCTCTTCCTGTTTTTTATCGTTTCGAAAAACTCCATTCTTCTCCTTAAGATTTATTCAGATTCGAAGTAAAGCGCCGTATCTCCCTTGCCTTCCTGATATATGCCGGCATAAGAAGTTCCGAAAATATGGTTTTATTGTGCCACAGAGGGTCTATATTCTGCCCTATTATTTTATTCTTTACGAGGATTTTGTAATCCAGCGTGCCGGGTATGGGGGAATACGAGGCCAGTATCGCCTTGGCGCCAAGAGAATTTATGAATATTATATCGTCCATCGTATTTTCCATGTCGATATAACTCGCGCCCATCAGTATATAAACCCCTATGTCTTTTTTCGCGAAGCCTGCCTCTTTCAGATTCCTGAGGGCGAGCTTCAAATCATTGTTATTTACCTTCCCGCCGGTAAACTGCTGGATCCCTTCGTTGGATGTCTCAAGCGATACGCGCAAGTCTTTGAAATTCGCCTTTTTAAAAAGCTCGGCCAGCTCTTCGTCTATAAATCTCGCGTGAAGGCCGTTAGGCGTATGAAAAGTAAATTGCATGCCTGACGCTATAACAAGCCTCAGGAATCTTTTAATGCCTTCCGAATTTTTATAGGTAAGGGCATCGTCGTAAAAAACAAAAGCCTTTGTCCCGAACTCCCTGTTATAATACATTACCTCTTCGAACAGGCTCACGGGATCTTTCATCTCGAATTTTCTATTAAACATCCTGGACGCGCAATACGTGCACCTGAAAGGACAGCCCGCCGTAAGCTGTATAGGAAGGATTTCCTTATCCAAAAGCAGGTCATATGCCGGATAAAAACCGCTTTTACAAAAATATTCTTTATCTACATAACTCCCTTTCCATATGATATCCGCATTGCTGGTGGAACACGCGTGCTTATGGCAGATAGTGGCATATATCCCCCCAAGCAATATGGGAGTCTTGTCGAAACGCTCCCTTAAAAGCCTTATGGCAAGATGAACTCCCGGATACCAATAAGTCATGCCGGATGTTACGTATATCTCGTCTATATCTGAAAAAGCGGATATCCTTTCGGAAAATTCCTGGATAGATACGCCATACCTGAAATAAGGCCTTTCTATATCTTTCAATATCTCCGGCTTTTCTATCTTTTCTTTCCTTATCTTTGAAAAGCCAAATTCATCCTTGCGCCGCGAGCATCCTTCCAGGCAGTCTACCAGGCTTACCTTAGCGCCTTTGCCGCGCAGTAACTGACCTATGCGCAGAAGCCCTACCGGCTTTATGCCGAAATCATAAGCGCTGAAATCATATATCCATGGGTTGACTAAAAGTATATTTTTCATTAAAAAATGACTTTGGGGACTTCCTTCGCTCCCTCAGCCGCCTTAAAATATGCCCTGGGCTGGCCAAGCCCTCTCAGACTGCAAAATACGCTTCCGAATACAGTCCTCTGGTACGCGTTGAACGTCTTTACCGCGTCATTATACCTCATCCTCTCTACGGCAATCCTGTTTTCAGTGCCTTCCAACTGCGCCTGCAGGCTTAGAAAGTTTTCATTTGCCTTTAACTCGGGATAATTCTCGGATACCATCAGAATTTTCGACAAAGCATCTGTTATAGCGTTAGCTGTCTGTATCTTATCCTGGGTAGTCGCTGCCTTTGCCCATTGACTCCTTAATTCGGTAATCTTTTCGAATGTGCCTCTTTCATGCTCCATGTAGCCTTTTACGGTATTTACAAGATTCGGTATAAGGTCGTTTCGCCTTTGAAGCTGGTTCTCGACCTGGGCCCAGGTATTGTTCACCTGTTCGTCCAGTATCACCGGCCTGTTAAGCCCGGCTATGACCATTCCCCCGAAAACTACCACTACTCCAGCAATAACCGCCAAAACCATCCATATCTTCTTCATAATTCCTCCCTTCGAGCAATACTCGTTTTGTAAGCTTACGATTGGCTACCAACGGCCGGAAGCCCCTCCTCCGCCTGAAAATCCTCCTCCGAAACCGCCGAATCCGCCTCCAAACCCTCCTGATCCGCCTCCGCCATACCAATAACCGTTTTTCCTCCTGCCTGACACCGGGAAGAAAAATATAAGGCGCAATCTTATTAATATTATAATAAGAATAAGGAAAAATAAAAAGTCAAAAATAGAAAACTCTTTTGAAGGCGAAGCTGTCTTTATATTGCCCGGTTCGGAAATCTCCACATTATATTCTTTGGCTATAAGCCTGCCGATACTAACGGCCGCCTGCAGGACGCCGGAATCATATTCCCTGTTTCTAAAAAAAGGGATTATGGATTTTTCTATGATATTTTTGGCCAAGGCATCCGGTATCGCGCCTTCAAGCCCATACCCCACTTCTATCCTGACCGCCCTGTCTTCTGCGGCAATCAGGATCAGGACGCCGTTATCTCTGCCTTTTTGTCCTATACCCCACTTCTCATAAAGTTTTACCGCATAGGTTTCTATATCAAGAGGCGAGGTAGTATTCACGATTAACACGGCCAGCTGGCTTGTGGTCTTGCTCTCGATCTCCATTGCAAGGCCTGCAAGCTTATCCTTTGCCTCGGCCGATAGAATGCCCGCATAATCATTTATATAACCCGCATAATCGGGCAGGGCCGCCTCTCCGCAAAACCCTATGCCCGCAAAAATAAAAACAGACAATATTATAATCAGCTTTTTCATGAAATTTTTTCTATTTCTTTCAGATATCTTTCGAAAAACACTTCGACATCCTCTCCTTTTATTCTCTCGTCATTCATCCTGTCTCTCAAAATAGAGATGAATACTTCCTGCGCGAGGCCATAGCGTCCGCAGAATTCTATGAGTATCCGCTCCTTGTCTACCGGCGGGTTCTGGCCCCCTAACCTGAGAAGAGCCCTGAACGCAGGTAATAAAGAATGCATGGATTCCTTCATTAGCGCTTCGACGCCTTTCTTTTTAAGCCCTGCTTCCAGATAAGCCTGGCGAAGCCGTATAAGCTTTCCCTCTATTTCCCTTTTGCAAAAAAGTTTTATATTGGCTTCGTCTATCTTCAAACCGGAAAAGATATCTTTACCGTAAAGCAGGATATTATTTTCCTTTATTTCTATAAATTCCACTGGGAAAGTGTCTTTGGACATCTCTATGTGCGAAAGGGACAGCAATAAAGGCGCGGTTATTCTCCTGGATATTCCATAATTCACCAGCTTGAGCGAATCTCTGAGCTGTTGGAATCCAAGATCGCGAAATACAACAACCAGGTTGATATCCGACTTTTTTGGCATAAAGTATTTTCCAGTAGCGCTTCCGTATAAAACCACGGAAACTATGTTTTCTCTATGGATATCCAGGAGCCTGGCCAAATAAGGCTGTATAATGGATTTTACTTCGGGCCGTAAGCCGTCTAATTTTAAATTTTCCATATTATGTTCTCCTCTGAATTTACAGGTGGAAGATCTGAACTACGCCTTTACGGATAAGCATAACCGCTATTGCAGCTAAAAGAAGGTTTGTAACTTTTGACAATGCCCTTGAGCCAGATTTTCCCAGGATTTTTATTATCCCGCTGGAAAGAGAAAGTATGAAACCCGCCAATAAAATATTCGCCGATACCGATATCAGAGTCGCGGCCAATCCGTATTCGCCTCTCATAATAAGCGAAGTGGTAAGAACTGCCGGGCCTACGATAAGAGGCGTGCCCAGAGGCACTGCCCCGAGTTCCTGATTGGCATAATGGCTTCCTTTGCCAGGGCCTCTTATATCCGCGACAGCGATATAAAATAATATCGAACCGCCTGCCACCATGAAATCTCCGAGGGTTATGCCCATGAGCGTAAAGACAGCGTTGCCTAAAAATATAAACCCGGCCGCCAGGCACATGGCTGTTATCATGGACTGCAATATTATCCTGGATTTTTCCTTTTTTTTGACACCTTCCGTAAGCGAGGTAAAAAGCGGCAGGACCCCTATAGCGTCTACCGCCACAAAGATGGGGATAAAAGCCAATAAGACATTTTTAATCATACTCTACCTCTATTGGTAGCTGCCGCCTATTTCTTTGCTCTTTTTCTTTCCTGCTGTTTCAATAGGCCTTTGATATTTTTGATTAAAAGATATGCCCTGACTTTATTGATCCTGAGAAAACCACGAGGCTTTTTATTGTCTTCCATTCGATGCGATTCTTTCTATCTATATTAATACTGCTCTATAATTTTATCCTGCCAATGGAAATATAATACATATATTAAGCGTTATAGTCAAGCAAATAGCTGTCAAAGCCATCCGCATAGCGCGAGAGCGCATATAGTTTTCGCGTCTACGATCCTGCCTGCCCTGAATAATTGCCTTACCCTTCTTTTTCCAAAAACAAAATGCTCTATTATCTCGTCTTGTTCCGGAAGCCTTTCCTTTTTTCTTAAACATTCCGCTTTGAATACGGATATCTTTTCGGTGGAATACCCGGGCACGGGATAAATATCTCCTAACTTGGAAAACCTTCCGGCAGAATACCCTGTTTCTTCTATTATCTCGCGTTTCGCGCAGGATAAAGGCGATTCGTTCTTATCAAGGGTGCCGGCGGGCAGCTCATATATATAAGAATTTATAACCGGCCTCAACTGCCGCAAAAATATCAATTTATCTTTAGCCAGAAAAGGCACTACAAGCGCCGCCCCGGGATGCTTAATAATCTCGAACCTGGCGCGATAACCATTCGGCAGGGTCTTTTCTCCCGCCAAGAGATGCAAAAGCCTGCCTTTATAAATAGTTTTTGTTTTCAAAGTTTATTGAAAAGCATCAATATGCCCAGGATTATAAATAGCGATGCCCCGCAATATTTTATAATCTCCGGCTTGATATACTTACCCAGCGTTGCGCCTATTATAACCGAAACAGCGGTAATGACCATGTACGCGCAAACCGACCCGAAGAATACTGAAAAAGGTTTTACTGATTTCGATGCCATGCCTATGCCGACCATTTGCGTCTTATCCGCCATCTCCGCAAAAAATACAGCCGTAAATGTGGCTAAAAATATTTTCCAGTCCATAATATCTCCTTTTGTTAAGTAACGGAAACAATTGTAATTATATCATAAATAAGTATATAATACATACTATGATTTACGACCCGTTCCAGGAAAAAGCCATAAATTATATCAAAGAAGGTTATTCTGTAATAGTGTCCGCGCCTACAGGCGCAGGCAAAACCGTCATAGCCGAACATGTGATAAATGACTGCCTGGCTAAAGGCACGAAGGCTATATACACGGCTCCTATAAAAGCCCTCTCTAATCAAAAATTCAGGGATTTCCGGGAAAATTTCAAAGACCATATAGGCATACTCACGGGAGACGTCACGATAAACCCGACCGCTTCGATACTTATTATGACAACGGAGATATTCAGGAACAAGGTGCTGGAAGAAGAAACCAACCTGAACGAATATTCATGGATAATTTTCGATGAGATCCATTACCTGGACGACTACGAGCGCGGCACTGTATGGGAAGAGTCCCTTATATTTCTCCCGCCAAAGATGAAAATGCTGGCGCTCTCGGCAACCATACCTAACATAGACGAATTCGCCAAGTGGATCGAATCGATACACAAAAAACCGCTAAAAATAGTCAAAGAGGGCAAAAGGCCCGTACCGCTGCATTTCTTTTTCCAATGCCATAATAAAATATTGGACAAAATCAGCTCTATAAAAAATATCGGACGGCACGAACAGTTCAAGCCAAATAAGCCCGTAGGGCTGATAAAATATCTTTTTGAAAATAATAAACTGCCGTGCATCTATTTTTGCTTCTCGAGAAGGCACTGCGAAAGGCTCGCCGAAGAAATCATGTGTTTTGATTTTTTAAACTATGACGAAAAACAGTCCATTAAAACGCTTTACCGCGAGCTGCGGCAGAGATTCGATCTTTTGAATGAAAAAAGCGCCGACTTCATGCTTCCTTTTGTGGAAAAAGGCATAGCTTTTCACCACGCAGGGATGATGCCCACGCTAAAGGAAGTGGTCGAAAGGCTTTTTACTTCCAGGTTGATAAAAGTGATATTTACGACAGAGACGTTTGCGCTGGGCATAAATATGCCGGCGCGGACAGTCGTATTCAACGAGCTCAGGAAATTCTACGGAAATTTTTACGGCACTTTAAAAACCAGGGATTTTTATCAGATGGCGGGCCGCGCAGGAAGGCGCGGAATAGACGAAGAAGGTTTTGTATATTCCAGGATAAATCCGCACCATACCTCCGGCCAGGAATTAAATAAGATAATCTATGGGCCTCCCGAAAAAGTGGAAAGCAAATTCAACGCATCGTACGCCACCATACTGAACCTTTACAGCAAATACAAAGAAAAACTATACGAGATATACCCTCTTTCTTTCCATTATTTCCAGGCTAATAAACATTCGAGGCGCAAGGCATTGGACCTTTTGTATAATAAAGTGCGGCTGTTAAAGGACCTTGGATATATAAAAAATAACTCCCTTACGAAAAAGGGGGAATTCGCCGGCAAGATCTACGGTTATGAACTCTCCCTTGCGGAGCTGTACGAAAAAGGGATCCTGGAAAATCTGTCGGAAATCGAGCTCGGGATACTCTGCCTCGGACTCGTATTCGAGCCGAGAAAAACCAGCATACTTCCAAAGCTGTCCAGGACCGCGAAATCCATCAAAAATATCACCGACACAGTCCTGGACAATATAGAAAAATTCGAGAGAAAACTGAGAATCAGGCCTTTCAGCAAAAGATATTATTACCATCTTTCGCCCTGCCTGGAGGCGTGGATAAGAGGAGAAAGTTTCGACAATACGCTGAAATATACGGATTCCGACGAAGGTGAGATAATACGATATTTCAGGATGGGTGTCCAGATATTGAGGGAACTCATGGACACGCCCTGCTCCGGTGAATTCAAAGAAAAGGCCATGAAATTGATCCGCGTCATTAACCGCGACATAATCGACGCGGAAAAACAATTAAGAGGATAGCCGCCGAGGCTGAACTAAGGCCCTCTGCCAATTTCTTTCCTTGATATCTCTGGCTACGTAAACACTTTCTCCGGTAAAAGGGTTCTTGCCTGTCCAGTACATGGCGGATGACGCTGTCATTGGAAGAGGTATAAAATCCTGGATCTGTTCCGGCCTGATTTTTCTTTCCGAAAGATAACGCGCCATTCCCAAGCTCGCGTTCCTATCCGCGCCCGGATGAGAGGTTATAAAATAATTTACGATGAATTGTTTTTTGCCAAGTTCTCTGTTTATGTTTTGATATTTCTTCACAAATCTTTCATATACCCTGATGGCGGGTTTATTCATAAGTTCCAGCACTTTATCGGATGTATGCTCAGGGGCTACCTTTAAATAGCCGCTTACATGTTCCCTGCATAAAGCCTTAAGGTACCTTTCGGAATATTTATCTGTCAAAAGATCATACCTTAAACCACTCCCTATAAATATATGTTTAACGCCTTTGATCTTTTTGACCCTGTCCCACAAACTCAATGCTTCATCATATCCCAGCTTAAGATTCGGGCATTTCGAAGGCATGAGGCATTTTTTATCCTTGCAAGCCCCGCGCCTCTCCCATGATTTGCAGTCCGCGGCGTATAGATTCGCGGTAGGGCCTCCTATGTCGGTTATTGTGCCTTTGAAATATTCTTGCTGAGTCAGGATTTCTATTTCCTTAACTATGGATTCCCTACTCCTCGACTGTATTATGCGGCCCTGATGAGCCCCCAGAGAACAGAAATTACACTCCCCGCTGCAGCCCCGGTGGGAGATAATCGAATTTTTTACTGTCTCGAAACCAGGCACGCCTCCCTCTTTAACATAAATAGGGTGCGGCGACCTCGCGTAATTAAGCGAATAAATATTGTCCAATTCCCTGGTGGTCAGAGGCTTTTCCGGAGCCAGCTGCACGATGAACCTATCGCCGTGCTTCTGGGCGATAGTTCTGCCTCTCGCGGGATCGGACTCCAGATAAAATAATTTGAACGCTTCGTTAAATTTGTCTTTATTTTTTTCTACATCTTCGAATGAAGGTATTTCTATGTAGTTTTTCAGGCCATCCAATGTCTTTTTCACAACGACTGTCCCGCGTATATTATCAAAATTTTTTACATCTTCGCCTTTTTCTATGCGCCTGGCTATCTCTACGATTTGTTTTTCGCCCATTCCATAAACAAGCAGGTCCGATTTCGAGTCCAGGAGCGTAGAGCGCCGCACTGTATCCGACCAGAAATCGTAATGAGCCAGCCTTCTCAAGCTGGCCTCTATGCCGCCTAATATAATAGGGGTATCCGGAAAGAGCTCTCTTATCTTGTTGGCATAGACGATTGTAGCCCTGTTAGGCCTTAAACCAATCCTGCCTCCGGGCGAATAATCATCCTTTTTTCTCTTGGAGCGGTTTATGGTGTAATTGGCAAGGATGGAATCCATGTTTCCTGCGGTTATGCCGAAGAATAATCTTGGTTTCCCCAGCTTTAAAAAATCATCTGATTTTTTCCAGTCAGGCTGGGCTATGATGCCGACCTTGAATCCCGCGTGTTCCAGCACCCTTCCTATGACAGCCGCGCCGAAAGCAGGGTGGTCCACATAGGCATCGCCGGTAATGAGTACTACATCCAGATCATCCCATCCTATTTTTCTAAGATCCTCGCCGCAGATAGGCAAAAACCCCGCGCCTGCCATAGCCATTCCCTCCTAAAACCCCTTCACTAAGTTTACACTTCGAGCAATACTCGTTTTGTAAACTTACATATATTTATAAAAACGCTGCTGATACGACATCGGAAAAAAGGAATCCCCGCTCAGTAAGCTGTATACCTGTCCGCTCTTTTGTATCGGTATCTATCTTGTATCTTACAAGGTTATCTTTAAAAAGCTCATCCATAGAATCTTTTTCCATCTCTTCGAAATCAAACCCTGTTTTATTTTTGAACCATCTATAATCTATGCCTGTTTTTGTCCTGATTTTAACCGCCGCCGCCTCTTTCGCTGCCATAACGCCAGACAGCTGCTCCCTATACGAAGTAAGGTTCACGCCTTTTTTGTATCTATCGATATACTCTTCCGCATCCGGCACATTTTCGGAACGCACGCCTCCTATATAAGAAACCGCTGTCGGCCCAAGGCCTGTATAAGGATCGTTATCCCAGTAATTCAAATTATGAACGCATTCAAAACCAGGTTTCGAAAAATTAGAAACTTCATAATGCTCAAAACCATTTTTTGGAAGCTGCTCCATCGTATAAGCGTACATTTCCGCCACGGCTTCGCCGTCAAGAGGCAAAATGTCTTTTTTTTCTCTCATCCTGAAAAAAGGGGTGTCTTTCTCGTAGCTAAGAGAATAACATGATATATGCTGCGTGCCGGATGCCACAGCCTTTGCAAGCTCGGCCTGCCATTCCCCCAAAGTTTCCCCGCTTATACCGAACATCATATCGATGTTGATATTTTTAAAACCCGACTGTTTCGAAAAAGTTATGGCATCTATTGCTTCTTTTGCGCTATGAATCCTTCCAAGCGCCTTTAATTTTTTGTCATCGAACGACTGAATGCCTATGCTGATACGATTTACGCCCTTATCTATAAATAGCCCGAGTTTTTCTTTATCCAAGCTCTCCGGATTCGCTTCTATCGTAAATTCCGTATCATGTTTTACGAAATTCTTCAGGCCTGCCAATAATTTATCCAGCAAACTAACGCTCAATACGCTTGGAGTGCCCCCTCCTATATATACGCTGGAAAAATCCCGATCCAGCTCCTGCGCCTGTTTTAAGATCGCAGATACATATGAACTTGCGAGATCCTCGAAATATGGAACACTGTAGAAATCGCAATACAGGCATTTCTTCCTGCAGAAAGGCATGTGTATATAAAGCCCGTGCCTGTTAAAATCAAAAACCTTATCCAGGAAATTTTTCATAATCCGGGGGTCGCGCAGTTTTTCTTCGTCTTCGACAGGCAAAGATTCAAACCGCCTGATAAATTCTTTCGCAAATATACCCGTGCCTTCTTTCGAAAACACGCTATTTAAACCGCAGCTTGGAGAATTGCTTTTAAATATAAAACCGCGCAATCCTTCTTTTTCAAGCCGGGCCAGTTTCCCTCCGGCCCATTCAAGCATCTTTTCAGTATAATCTATATTGGTGTTTTTTGTAACTAATCTTGACCATTCAGGCGAGCCTGTCAGGCGCATCGGTTCTCTTGGGATGCCAAGGCCGCATTCTGTTTCGGGACAAACAGGTATCCATTCAACGAGATGGCCAAGCTTATCTTTTAGATAGGTGTCCAGCTTATGCCTTCCATCATATCTTGTATTCATTCCCAGAAGGCAGCTTGAAATGCCAACCTTGATTTTCTTATTCATAATCGTAAGTTTACAAAACGAGTATTGCTTGAAGTGTAAACTTAAGCCTCTATTTCTATGCTGTCAATATAGAATTCTTTGCCGGAATTTGTCAGGACGCCGAGGCCTCGGCACTTGGGACAGTTAAAATCCGATTTATCGTGTTCGAATATATTGCCGCAGGCTTCGCATTTCAATTTCGATTTTAAAGGTTTTATGAAGAGCTTTGTGCCATCCAGTATATTCCCTTTCGAAAGATTATCAAAATAAACCCTGATGGATTCTTCCTGCAACCCCGAGAGTTCCCCCAAAACAAGGGTAACGCTTGTCACCTTCTTGGCTTTGGAATCCGCGGCCTTTTTCAGTATCTCTTTTACTACGCCTTCTACGATATGATATTCATGCATTTTTATATACCTCCTCGTGTCTTATAAGCATCGGTTCCGTATATTGATTATTCATCTCAAGGCATTTTTTAGGGCATACCTCTATGCAATAACCGCACGTAATGCACCGCAATCTGTCTATTTTCCATGATTTTTCTTCTCTATTTACGACGAGCGCGGCTGTAGGGCATTTACGCTGGCACATCCCGCAGAATATGCATTTTGAAATCTCTATGGAAATTTTACCCCTGGCTTTGCCGGATAATATCTTCGGGCCAAAAGGATACCTGACAGTGGCCGGTTTCCTGAATAAACTCTTTAAAACCGTTTTCGCCATTACAAAAAAACACATGTTCACCTCTCAGCGCAGCTTATGCACGGATCGATTGTCAGGACCAGCACAGGCACATCCGCAAGGCTGGATCCGGGAAGCATTTTTACCAAACTTGGTATATTCGCGAATGTGGGAGTCCTTACCCTCAAGCGCTGTAAAAATCTGGTCCCGTTTGCCTTGGCGTAATAAATAACCTCGCCTCTCGGCTGTTCTGTCCTCGCGAAAAATTCTCCGTCGGGTGTACCTGTCACTTTAATTTCGACAGGCCCGTCAGGAATTTTTGCGGCGGCCTGGCTTATTATATCGATAGACTGAAACAACTCTTTTATCCTGACAACGCACCTCGCATAACTGTCTCCGGCCGTCTCCACTATTGGTTCGAAATCGATGTTTTTATAAGCCGCGTATCCTAATTTACGGGTATCCATGGAAAATCCGCTTGCCCTGAGGGTCGGCCCCACCGCCCCAAGCTCATAAGCATCGTCTTTCCTCAGGATGCCCACGCCTGCAAGCCTGTGCTTTACGGAAGAATCTTTTATGAAAACATCCGTAATCTCCTTAAGCTCTTTTTTATATGCCTCAAGATTTTTTACTATCGCTTTCAAAGTGGGATTATCTATGTCTCTTCGCGTCCCTCCCACTTTTGCAGAAGCGAATATCACCCTTCCTCCCGTAGTTTCCTCTATGATATCGAGTATCTTCTCCCTCATGCGCCATGTGTGCATAAAAAGGCTCTCGAAGCCAAAGGCATCGGCCATCAACCCCATCCAGAGCAAATGACTATGCAGCCTCGAAAGCTCGGACCATATAGTCCTGAGATATTCCGCCCTTTCCGGGATTTTTATTTTCATTATCTCCTCTATGGCCATACAGTAAGTCATGCCATGTATAAAACTGCATATGCCGCAAATCCTTTCAGCCACGTAAACAAAATCTATAAAATCCTTTTTCTCCACCAGCTTCTCCAGCCCCCTGTGAATAAAGCCTATGGATGGGATGGCTTCTACGACCAACTCATCCTCCAATACAAGATCCAAATGTATCGGCTCCGGTAAAACCGGATGCTGGGGCCCAAAAGGGATGATTGTCTTCTTTGTCATAACGGCGAAACCCCCTCGCTATTTCCGGCATCTTTGGGATTAAACGGCCACTTGACCGTAGTGCGGTAAAAACTGCCTTTGTAATCGACCGCCATATCTTTTATTTTTATCCCGAATAAATCGCTCATCTCGTTTTCGTAAATAAACGCGCTCCAGTAGATATGGCTTACGCTCGGCACTTCCGCTCCCGAAAAAGGCATGGTAATCTTCAGGTTCAAAAAATTAGCGTTCTTATCGAATGAATAATTGATTTCCAGGACATCTGTCTTGGTGCACCCTATCTGCGCCAGCCTGTAACCTGACGAATGCAATTCAGAGACCTTTTTCAAAAGCTCTCCGGCCTCTATATTTATCATATCTTGTTTTTTTGTCATTTTTACGCCTTCTCCGCAGGTTTCTCCATATAAACCCTGTGCCGTTTATCGTTTACCTTTTCGCACTTGAACATTCTATACCCAAGCCTCTCGTAAAAATTTATATTCCGCTTGGATTTGTGGCCCGTAAAAACCTCAAACTTCGAGGCGAAGCCAAAATGAAATTCTATCTCGTTCATCAGCCTTTTTCCTATCCCGAGATTTTGATACATAGGATGCACTATCCGCCTGTATATATGGCATGTGTCGCCCTTCATACAGCCGCGCACGGATCCTATAATCACTCCGTTCATGACTGCTTTGAAAAATGTTATGGTTTTGAAATCCTCTTTTAATTCCTGCAGCGTCTGCATCAAAGGGGGGAAAGCGAAATCATTATAAAGCTCTGCCTCGCTCTGATAAGCCAGTTTCTGCAGCGCCAGTATCTCGGCCGCGTCCTCTATAACCGCCGGCTCTATAATAAACGCGTGCAGGCCTGATTTCATCTCTATAAGCTTGTGTTTTTTATCTTCCAGTATTTTCAACGCTTTTGCCACGCCATCTATTATAGATTCCGGCCTGGCGGCACAGCCGGGCACATATACATCAACGGGTATTACCTTGTTCACTCCGCCCAGCACATTATAGCACTCGCTGAATATCCCGCCCGAGGTAGCGCATATGCCTATGGCCACCACAACCTTCGGATCCGGCATCTGTTCGTATATATTCTGTACGACTTCCCTGTTCTGGTCATTCATGGAGCCGGTAATCAGGAATATATCGGCGTGCTTCGGATTCCCCGTATTTATCACCCCAAGGCGCTCGACATCATATCGGGGAGCCAGCGAAGCAAGCACTTCTATATCACAGCCGTTACAGCTGGTGCCGTCATAATGTATTATCCATGGGGATTTTTTTAAATAAGGCATAATATTACCTTTGTATAAAAAATAAAAATATGATATTGCCGACTCCGAACACAAGCCCTACGAACCATGAGCTGATAAACGCCATTTCCCATTTTACCCTGGCGAAACTGTTATCTACGAGTACTATAAAGAAATATATGGCCAGCGTAAAGCCTATTCCCGGCAAAATATTATTAGAAAAAAACAGCCACACGAAACTCAGCATCAATATGTTCTCATACCAATGCCCGACTTCTATCATAGCGAGCGCTCTGCCGGAAAATTCCGTAGTCATGCCTTTAACAAGTTCCTGATGGGCGTGATGCGAATAAGCAAGGTCAAACGGCGACTTGGAAAATTTCATCGTCAGTATATAGATGAACGCGAACAAAAGTCCCGGCAGGTAATAAAAAAGAGGTTTGCCGTAAGAAATAATATCCGATATGTAAAAACTCTTCGTAACCATGTACATGCCTACGGCAGCCATTATAACGATTGGCTCATACGCCATCATCTGGATCATGGCCCTATGAGAGCCTATAATGCCGTAGGGAGAACTCGCCTTGTAGCCGCCGAGCACGAAAAATATCTCGGCAAGCGTCAACGCGAATATCACCAGCAATAAGTCTTTTCCGGCGAAAAACAAAGCGCCGGTAAATACGATAAACATAAGGAAAAACAATACATAAAAGTTTTGTGACCTCCTCACTACAAGGCTTTCCTTCTCCATCAGCTTGAGCACATCATAGAAAGGCTGTAATATAGGCGGCCCTACCCTCCCCTGCATCCTGGCCGTAATCCGCCTGTCCAATCCGGAAAGGACCGCTCCGAGAACAGGAGCCAATATTATATAAGCTGTTACCATCAAAAATATTTTCATTTTACAAGCACCATAAACATAAAAACCGTAAAAATAAAACAGAATAGTATCCCAAACCTGTAAAGCTTTGCCTCGCCGAAATATTTGTCCAAATAGTAATTTTTCATTGCCATATCTTTTATACTGCCGCCCGCTCCGCGGAAACGGGTGCTTGTCTCTATGTTGGCGCCGGCCAGATAAGCGTCCACAACTTTAACTTTTTTCCCGTAATTTATAAAGCTAAGGGGGAACAACATGACCATCGCCAGCATTATGGACATTATTACGACGTTCCCATGGCTCATGGCTATAGTAGTCCCGTATATCTCTACAACATACGGCTGTATAAGCGCTGTCGATATGGCGGGGAAAAACCCGCACAAAACTACTGTCATAAAAGAAAGAACGTACAAAGGCGCCATTTCTGTCCGGTTCATCCCCTCTTCCAGATCATACTCTTTGTTAACTACCGTTATTATCTTCCCGAGCCACTTCACCCAGAAGAAAATCGTGGAAGCGCTGCCGAATATTACGAAAACCGCCAGAAGAGGATTGTAATCAACCAGCGCCTTTAATACAGCCCATTTGCTTATAAGCATCCCGAACGGCGCCAGGAACATCCCGACCATGCCAATCTGCATCATTATAGATATCTTTGGCATGCTGATAATAAGGCCGTCCATGTCTTCTATATTTCTCGAATGTATCCTGTGTTCCACGGCCCCAACGCATAAAAATAAAAGGCATTTTGTAACCGCGTGGAATATGATTAAAAGCATAGCGGCCCACATTGCCTCATATGTCCCCACTCCCGCGCAAAGCACTATAAGCCCGAGATTCGCTATGGTAGAATACGCAAGGGCTTTCTTGGCATCGCTCTGGCTGACTACCACCAGAGACGCTATAAGAAAAGTCGTCCCGCCTATTAGCGCTATAATAAAACCTACTGCTGTCCCCTGCAGCGCAGGCGCAAATCTCAAAATAACATATACCCCGGCCTTTACCATTGTGCTTGAATGAAGAAGCGCCGAAACAGGCGTAGGCGCGACCATCGCCCCCAAAAGCCAGGAAGAAAACGGCATCTGGGCGGATTTTGTAAGCCCGGCGAAACTTATAAGCGCCACCGGGACAAGCGCCCCTAATTTTCCAAGATATACCGCCTTGTCCATTTCCACGACTCCGTAAAAGCGGTAAAGGCACATTATGCCTATTAAAAAAGCCAGGCCTCCTATAAGATTAAATTCCAGAGCGCGAAACGCGTTATTCATAGACTCTTCTGTCTTCTTATACCCTATCAATAAAAAAGAGCAGAGCGTTGTTATCTCCCAGAAAAAATAAAGCCACAGCAAGTTATTGGAAAACACTATCCCAAACATGGCTGACAGGAATACAAACATTAAAAAAGAAAAAAACCGCGTATTATCTTTAAACTCCTTAAAATGCAGGTGAAAATCTTTCATATATCCTATGGCATATATGCAGATCAGGCTCCCTACCACCCCTATCAAAAGAGCCATGATTATAGAAAATTTATCCACAAGCAGTTCGTGTTCTATTATAATCGAGTGGGCATGTTTTAATTCGAAGAACGCCATTATCAAAAACTGGGATAGTATCAGGCCCGCGACAATGTATTTTTTATGCCTTAAACCCGTATAAAAGATATAAACAGCCAGCAATGCTTCTATAAAGAATATGGCCTTGTCTATATAAGAAATAACCGGGTTAAAATACTGGGTATCGCAGCGAAAATTGGTAACAAGCAAAGCTATGGAACACGCAGAAAGCAATATGGCCGAAACAGTTATAACAATAGCCCTTACCTTATCGTTTTTAATGACTAATAAGGCAAAAGCCGCGGCTACAGGAAATAATATCAAAAATATAGACAGGTGCATATGGCGTTAAAGATGTAATTAAAAAAAGGTTCACCCTAATCAAAGAGTGAACCCCTTTTGACTGCGCTTATTTTATCATAAAATGCTTATTTGTCAATCGATAATTGCCGTAAGTTTACAAAACGAGTATTGCTTGAAGTGTAAACTTATTTGAGCTTTTCCGGGTGGTGTTTGATGACCTCTGCGTGGACCATGTATATCACATCTTCTGCTATATTTGTGGTATGGTCGCATATGCGCTCCAGGAAACGGGTTATAAGCAGAAGCTGTACGGCCCTCGGCGCGCTGGAAGGGTCTTTTGCCATATAGTCTTCTATCAATTCTTTCTGTATCGCGTCCCTTAATTTATCGGCTTCCGGATCGTCCATCATCACTTTTTTAGCGAGCCCTATGTCGCCTTTTACAAAAGCGTCTATGGAAGTCTTCACCATGTTCTGAGCTATCGCCGTTAATTTAGGTATATCTACAAGCGGTTTTAAAAGCGGCTTATCCGCTAATTCGAGCGTGCGCTGAGCTATATCCACAGCTATGTCGGCAATTCTTTCCAGCTCGGCATTTATCTTCATCCCTGTAGTGATAAACCTCAGGTCTTTTGCCATAGGCTGATATCTGGCAATCAGGTCCACGCATTTTTCGTCTATTGCCAGCTCCAGCCGGTCCACATTGCCGTCATTATCTATAACGCTTTTGGCCAGCGCCTTGTCCCTATTCTTAAGCGCCTCCACGGATTTATAGATGGCTTCTTCGGCAAAAGCGCCCATCTTCAATATCTCCTGATTCAAATCTTTTAACTCCTGGTCAAAGTGTCTCTCCATGTTATCCATACCTCCCTGTTATATAATCTTCTGTCCGTTTATCGGCCGGGGCGGTGAATATTTCCTGCGTCCTGCCGAATTCCACAAGCTCCCCGAGAAGCATAAAGCCTGTATCGTCCGAGACGCGCGCCGCCTGCTGCATGTTATGCGTCACTATTATTATAGTGTAATTATTTTTTAATTCACGCATTAATTCTTCTATCCTGGCTGTTGACTGCGGATCAAGGGTAGAGCAAGGCTCATCCATAAGGAGCACATCCGATTTTACGGCAATAAGCCTGGCTATACACAGCCTCTGTTTCTGCTCCAATGACAATCTCATCGCGGATTGGCTGAGCTTGTCTTTTAATTCTTCCCACAATAATACGCTTTTCAAACTTTCTTCCACGGTTTCATCAAGCTTTTCTTTTCTTACCCTGTCTCCGTGGAGCTTTTCGCCGAAAATAATATTCTCATAAATAGATAAAGGGAAAGGATTGGGCCTCTGAAAAACCATGCCTATCTTTTTCCTTAAATTCACGAGATCCGTATCCGAATCAAGGATATTATTGCCTTCCACAATAACCTTTCCGTCCATCCTAACCCCTTCTATAAGGTCATTCATGCGGTTAAAAACGCGCAATAAAGTGGATTTCCCGCATCCCGAAGGCCCGATTATGGCTGTAATTTTATTTGCCTCGAACCTGGAATTCACGTCTTTAAGCGCCTGAAAATCTCCATACCAAAGGTTCAAATTTTTAGTTATTATTTTCCCCATCAGCCGAATTTCCCCCTGATGTATCCGTCTGTGCGCTTATCCCGCGGCACAGTAAAAATCTTCTCTGTCTTGTCCAATTCTACCAACTCCCCGTTCAGGAAAAACGCGGTCCTGTCACCTACCCTGGCCGCCTGTTTTACATTATTGGTTACGAGCACTATGGTATATTTTTCCTTCAGCTTTACCATGGCATCTTCCACTTTCGCGGTAGATATGGGGTCAAGCCCGGAACACGGTTCGTCGAACAGTATCACCTCCGGCTCTACAGCCAATGCCCTCGCTATGCATAAACGCTGCTGCTGCCCGCCGGACAATTTAAAAGCGGATTCGCCAAGCCTGTCCTTGACCTCATCCCAGAGGTACCCCTGCCTCAACGCGTCTTCCACTTTTTCGGAAAGTTTCTTTTTATTCTTCATGCCATGCATCCTGACGCCGTAAGCTATATTCTCGAATATGGATAACGGCAGCGGTAAAGGCAGGGCAAACACCATGCCTATTTTTCTGCGTAAAAGCTCGATGTCGATTTTCTTTATGTCTTCGCCGTCAAACCAAACATCCCCGCTCATCTTAAAATTAGCGTTAAGGTCGTTAAGGCGGTTCAGCATCCTTAAAAAAGTCGTCTTGCCGCTGTTGGACGGGCCTATGATGCTTAAAATTTCATTGGGTAGGACCTGTATGCTGACGCCTTTCAGCGCCTGGGCCGGGCCAAACCAGATGTTAATATTTTTTATATCGAATTTTACCCCCGTACCAATTGTCATATAGAGATGCTCTCCTTGATTCTCTTTTTCAATTGCGTAAAAGCCCTGGCTCTTATCTTTAAACTCTTCTCTCTGCTTCTTGCATCGCTTTCGGATTTATAAGCTTCATAATAGACCAATTCAAATGGCCCTCTAGACTTTGTAGAGAAAACTAAGCCTCCATTGTGTTCTTGCATCCTTCGCTCTAAATCATTCGTTGAACCTGTATAAAAATTGTTATCTTTTTTGCTTTTTAAAATGTATACGTAATACATATATTTTTTATACAATTGGTGCGGAGGTTTACCATTTCTTTTTCTTCCTGAATTTATAACGTATTATAATTGCAACCAGATTCATAAATAAAACCAGCGCCAGCAGGACAAAAGCGGTGCCATATCTTATTTTTTCATCGACATTCGGCACCTGAGTGGAAATAACATATAAATGATACGGCAGCGCCATTGCCTGATCGAATATGGAATCAGGGAGCTGCGGCAGGTAGAACGCAGCCACTGTAAATAATATCGGAGCCGTCTCTCCTGCGGCCCTCCCCAAACCCAGGATAGTGCCTGTTAAAATCCCGGGTATGGCATTCGGCAGGACGATATGGCGTATAGTCTGCCATTTACTGGCTCCCAATGACAAGCTTACCTCCCGGAATGATTGAGGCACGCTTTCCAATGCCTCCCGCGAAGTCGTAATGACTATAGGGAGGATCATTATGCCCAAAGTAAGGGATCCCGAAAGTATGGACGCCCCAAATTTAAAAAATACCACAAAAAGCGCGAGGCCGAAAAGCCCGTAAACCACCGACGGCACTCCCGCCAGATTGACAATAGCCAATTTTATAACGCGGTTAAGCGGATTATCCTTGGAATACTCGCTTAAATATATCGCGGCTAAAAGGCCTATGGGCAAAGCGAATATAATCGCCCCGGTAACCAAATATATCGTCCCTATGATTGCCGGGAAAATTCCACCGGCCCGCATACCCTGCCTCGGGATATCCGAAATAAACTGCCAGTTCAAGGCGGGAAAGCCTTTTTGGATTATAATCACGACTATCATCCCGACAGGCACCACTATTAAAAGCGTAGCCAACAGGAGAAAGAAAAAAGCTATATTTTGCGTACGATACGGATTTCTTCTCATTGTTTTTTATGCAAAAATAAGTCCGCTGTTACGTTAATGGCAAAACTTATGACAAATAAAACTATGCCTATGGCAAACAAGGCAAAATAATGTTCGCTCCCCACCACTGCCTCGCCCATCTCTGCGGCTATGGTAGCTGTCAACGTGCGGACAGGGACCAGGATGCTCTGCGGTATGACAGCGGCATTGCCCGTTATCATCATAACAGCCATTGTCTCTCCGATCACCCTGCCTATCCCGAGCATTACAGCGGCCAATATCCCGCTGGACGCGGCAGGCAGCATCACTCTCCGTATAGCCTGCCAATGTGTCGCTCCGAGCGCGAGGGCGCCTTCCTTATAAGTCTTGGGGATGGAATAAAGCGCGTCTTCCGCGATCGAAACTATGGTAGGCATAGCCATAAAAGCGAGCATTATAGAGCCGGATAAAGCGGTAAGCCCTGTGGGCAGATGGAAAACATTCTTCACGAGCGGCACAAGCGTTACCATCCCGATAAACCCCAGCACAACGCTCGGTATTGCCGCCAATAATTCTATGCCTGCCTTAAGGATTTCTTTAATCTTTAAAGGCGCTACTTCAGCGATGTAAATCGCGCAGCCCACGCCTATAGGAATAGAAATAACCGCCGCGCCAAGCGTAACCATAAGCGAACCCAGTATCAACGGAAGTATCCCCAGCTGAGGAGGCTCTGAAATAGGGTACCAGCTCCTGCCTAATAAAAACTTTAAAGGGCCTGTTACGCCGAACACGGCAAGCCCTTCTTTCAGCAAAAACAGGAATATCAACACGACAAAAAATATCGACGCGACCCCGCATATAAGAATAAGTTTTTCTATTATAAGCTCTTTAAATTTCCGCATATCTATTACAGTTCTCCACCGCGTAGGTGGAGGTGGTAAGATTATTTATTAATCGGGACAAAATCCGTGGCAAGGACTATGTCCTGGCCTTCTTCGGAAAGCGCGAAAGCCACAAACTTTTCCACTAAATCTTGCGGCAGGCCGTCCGTATAGAGAAGCAGTGGCCTTGATATAGGGTATTTCCCGCTTATGACATTTTCGATCCTGGGCTCCACGTATTCCGATTTCTCATCTTTGGCTATAGCCACTGGTTTTTGTTTTGGCGATATATACCCCATACCGTAATACCCTATAGCGGCCGGGTTCCCTGCCACTTCATCTGCGATAGCCTGAGATGACGAAAGCATCAGCGCGGCCGGCGAAAACTCCTCTTTCGAACCAGGGTCATTTTTCCTTAACACATGCTCTTTGAAATACACATGAGTCCCTGAATTTACCTCGCGGGAAAGCACCACTATCTTTTCGTCCAGGCCTCCCGCTTCTTTCCAGTTAGTTATCTTCCCGGTGAAAATATCGGATAATTGATTTTCCGTAAGCCTGGCTACGGGATTGGCGGGATTCACAACGACTGCCAGGCCGTCCAGAGCCACCTTGATCTCATTCGGATGTATGCCTTTTTTATTCGCAAGGGTGATTTCTTTTTCTTTTATGCATCTGGAGCTCATCGCAATATCGCACGTACCGCTTATAAGGCTGGAAAGCCCTGTCCCTGACCCTCCTCCTGTCACAGCCACAAAAGTCCCTGAATTTTCTTCCATATATTTCTCCGCCCAGGCCTGGCCCAGATTGACCATGGTATCCGAACCTTTTATCTGTATGGAGTTATTTCCTTTGGCCGCGAAAACAGGGGCAGACAACATTACTGCCATAAATACAAATAATGCTTTTTTGAACATACTCCCTCCTTTTATCTTATTGAAATCGTATTATGCCAAGCCCATGTCATGATGATGTAAAATATATGTAAAATCCGTGTAAAATATCTTTTTATTTAAAACTTAAAGTTTAGGTCAACCTGATAAAGCCTCTGCGGAGTCTTTGTACCCTTAATAACATCCGAGTTGTAACAATCAAAATCCAAGGTTGTATTCTTGTTAAGCCCAAATGAAAGAATGTATTCATCCGCTTTCACGCCCGTAGCCCCGCTCAATACATCAGAATCAGGGAATGAATCAAGCCACGCATCTGTTTCTATTCTCCTGCGCGTGTATTTAAACTGCCAGTCGCCCCAATTGGAAACCTTTTCCTTGCCAAATTTAACTCCAGCGATCCATCCTATATCTTCGGTATCAGCGTTATTTACGTAATCTCCGAAAACCGCGAGATAAGGAACGTATTTATTTATCAATGCCGGCTCTAAAAATGAAAGTTCTGAGCTGGCCGCCAAGGAGTCATAATCATATTTGTAATGTCCCCCGGAGCCCTCGCGTGTATTTGTAGCCTGGCTGTCGCTTAATGGAGAATTACCTTGCACGCTGTTAAACTCGTATATAGTGCCTGCGAGCTTAAGTTTTGTCTTAGGGTCTATTTTCCAGGAAAAACCCGGCTGTATAGCAGCCATCGTAGAATCTGCTGTCGCGTCTTCGCTGTCTTCCAGTATAAAAAATCCGCTTGTGACAAACAGGTCTAAAACTTCCGGGCTAATAGATTTCGTCAAAGTTACGGCTCCGCCTTCAGGATTTATATCCGTATCCCACAGCATATCGCCTGTCTGCCAGATTGGGTTTTTCATCCTGCCTGCCGTCACCGTAGCCCATGGAGATGCCATATGCTCGATATAGGCATAATCAAGCCACAATGATTTTTTCTCGAAAGAATCATCGAATGTCTGGTTCGTAGAACGATTGTCGGTCGAACTTCCTGTCGCTATGCCTACATGGGCCTTTGTGCTGTTGTTGACCTTCGATTCCACTCCCAGCCTCATCCTAAGCCTTGCCCTTTCTTTGTCCCCCTGGACACTGCTGGATGTTTTCTTTCTTTCCGACTGATAACGTACCCTTAAATCGCCTTTAAGCTTGGTATTCTGAACCCACGCGGGCAAAGAAGAAAACTTCCCTTCCGCTATTTCCGCCTTTACCTGTTCTTTTGTCTCAGTACCTATCTGCTGAGCCTCTCCCGGCGTTAATACACCTTTTTCCACTAATTTCTGGAGAAGGATGTCTATCTCGCCTGCGTAGGAATCGTTAATCCCCAGGCACAACGCGATAATCCCTAATATTGCTAAGCCTATTAAAAACTTATTCATTTTCGTTCCTCCTTTTTTATTCAATACACATTTTCTTTATGTTATCCAAAATATTTTGGAGATCTTCGGCCTGCGTAACGATTCTTCACCCCCTTTCGTATTCATGAGAAAGTATACAAGGAGGCTATTAAATGCGCTTCAAGGTTGAGTAAAATATGGGTAAAGTCTTTTGGGGAAGGTTTACTGTTTAGGTAAAGTGAACCAGAATTTGGAACCAAGGCCTTCGGTACTTTCCAGGCCTGTGTTTCCGCCGTGCAGTTCTACGATATGTTTAACGATAGAAAGGCCAAGGCCTGTCCCTCCGAGCTCGCGGGAACGGGCCTTATCTACCCTGTAAAAACGCTCAAAGATACGCGGGATATCTCTTTCAGGTATGCCGATGCCCGAGTCTTCCACGAAGACCTTGAACCTGTCTTTTTCTTCTATGCCGTGGATTTTGATCATCCCGTCCTTTTTGTTGAATTTTATAGCGTTATCTATAAGATTCATGAACACCTCTTCCATCTTGCCCGGATCCGCGTTTACGCGCATTCCTTGCGGAAGTTCATTCCTGACGCTTACGCCTTTTTCTCTTAACTGGGACGCGAAGATCATGACAACCTGCCCGGCTTTTTCTCTTAGATCAAAGTTTTTCTTTTCCAGTATAATCTCGTTCGATTCAAGGCAGGAAAGCGACAAGAGATCGTCCACCAGTTTATTAAGCCGCTCCGCGTGATCCTGGATTATGCCCAAAAATTTGCGGTTATTCTCCTTGTCATCCACGGCGCCCTCCAAAAGGGTCTCTATAAAACCTTTTATGGAAGTAAGCGGCGTCTTTAATTCATGGGAGACATTGGCTACAAAATCCCTGCGCATAGTCTCCAGCCTCCTTATCTCGGTCATATCATGTATGACCAGAAGGCAGCCTGCCACTATACCTTTTTCAAAAACAGGGGAGGCATTGATACGGAAAATCCTCTGAACCGGAAGTATAAGCCTGATTTCGGATGACGCGAATTCTCCTTTTTTTAAAACCTTATCGATTACATCCGATATGTCGTTATTCCTGATCGCTTCCAGAAAGACCTTGCCTTCCAGGTTCTTTTTCGGGATATCGAATATCTTCTCTATGCTGCTGTTTATGGAGATTATGCGGCTCTCCCTGTCGACAACTACTATACCTTCGACCATGCTTTCCAATATAGCCACGAGATGCTGGTTTTTTATCTCTATCTCGCCGATCTTATCTTCCAGGTTCTGGGCCATTATATTCAAGGTAGAAGCCAGCTCCCCGAGCTCATCCCTGGAATCAAGGAATATTTTATGGGAAAAATCCCCTTTGGAAAACTTATAAGACGCGTGTATCATTTTATTTATAGGCTTTATTATCTCGGCGGTCAACAGTGATCCTAATACAAAAGCCAGGCCAAGCGCGAATATAAGGCTGAACAAAACAGCTTTCTTGATAGCGGACAGCATTTCTTTCAGATCCGACAACGGCAAGGCCAGCCTTAACGCGCCTATCGAGTCTTGATTGTCTTTAACAGGCAGGGCTATATACAACATGTCTATTTTAAGGGTATTGGAATACCGAATCTCAGCGCCTGTCGACCCGTAAAGCGCAGCTCTTATTTCCGGCCGGCCGGCGTGGTTCTCCATTTCAATAATCCCATTTCTGCCCTTTTCTGAGTCAGCCAAGACCTTTCCGTCGTTATTCACTATAGTAATGCGGCATTTGATCCGCGAACTCAATGTTTTTACCAGTGAATCCAGGAAATTCGTATCTTCTTTTTTAAAGCTCTCCGGAGGGATCTGATTTTCGATGAGGATGGCTTGATTTACGAGAGAGGCCTTTATATTTCCGAGGGCATTTTCCTCTAATTTTTTATCCAGGAAAAAGGCCGTGAACCCAAATGAGATCAGTATTATAAAAACATAAGAAAACGCTAATTTAAATTTAAAACTATGTTTTTTAATCTTCATCTGGCTCTATCTGGAACCTGTAGCCGTAATTCTTGACGGTTATTATACGTTTTGCCTCGCCTTTTAATTTTTTGCGCAAAGTCTGTATATGAACGTCTACCGTACGCGTCTGTATTTCAAGCGCCTGGTCAAAACCCCATATGGTATCCAGCAGATAATCCCTGGAAAGCACCCTGCCTTTCGCGGTTATCAATACCTTTAATAGCTCGAATTCCTTCGAAGTAACCTCTATAGGTTTATTCTTGATCAGTACCATAATCTTGGAAAAGTCTATGGTCAAGTCCCCTATTTTCAATATCTCTGGCAATTTACCTTTTTCTCTTGCGCGGCGTAAAACCGCCTTTATCCTGGCTATCAGTTCTCTGGGGCTGAAAGGCTTCGTGACATAATCATCCGCTCCTAATTCCAGGCCCACTATCTTGTCCGATTCCTGAGCTTTGGCAGTAATGATTATTATAGGTATATGGGATATTTTTGAATCATTCTTTACCGCCTTGCAGACATCAAGGCCCCCTATCTCAGGCAGCATAAGATCCAGGAGGATAAGATCAGGGCCTTCTTTGCGCGCCATGCTAAGCCCGTCTTCTCCATTATAGGCAGGCAAGATTTTAAAACCTTCTTTCTTAAGATTATAGTCCAGCATTTTGACTATATCTTTTTCGTCCTCTATTATTAATATTTTTTCTTTTGGCATAACACGCTCCGCATCCGGTTATTTGGATTTTACAACCGCCACCTTTACAAAATCCGCGGCATCTTCTATTTTGTCGGTCACGCCTTCCAGGTATTCAGCCAGCTGATAACATAGTAAAAGCATTGCTGGCTCTAATTTTGTGTGTATAATGGCCTCTATCATAAATTTTTTCTGGTCATCCGCCTCATGTTCAATCCTGTCAACCTCTTCGCACCATTCCAGCGCATTCTTCAAATCATTCTTTGTGAGGGCTGTTATCGCGTCCTTAAGCCTCGATATGGATCTGAATATAAGCTCTGTGCCTACTGACATATTTTTCAATATACTATCCGAGGGTTTGCTTTCGATAAAACCGAGTATCCTTGCCGCCCCATTAGTCCAATCGGCAATCCTGTCGAGAGATTTAACGAATCTCATAAGGTCTTCCCTGTCAGGCGGCAGCAGCAGGCCTTCCGAAAGCTCCTTTACCATCTTAGATCTCAATATATCGGCTTTGTGTTCGCTCTCCCTGACGTTCTCTATGGCGCTGGTCTTTGCCTGGAGGTCTCCTTTTATAAAGGCGTTTACCGCTTCGGTAAAATATGATACTGTCTTATAAGTTTCCTCGACATGCCTCTGGGCATCCTGCAAAATCGCCTGTTCCTGCGCCATGCCAAGCCAGCCAAGAATATTTCTCATTTCCTTCATAACTGCCTCCTAATGTTTTAAAAATATCATTATGCCTTTCAACGTCCCAAAACTTATCAAGCCAGATATAAAAGGAGTCGCAAGCCAGCAGATCATTATCTCGCGCATTATCTTTAAATTTACAACCTTTACTCCTCTTACAAGGCCAACGCCGAATATCGCGCCTACTATAGAATGGCTTGTGGATACCGGCATGCCAAACAACGTATATATATGAACATTTATCGCGCTCGCAAGCTGGGCTGAAAAGGCCATTATAGGCATAAGGTTAGTAATCTCGGATCCTATCGTCTCTATAACTTTATACCCCCATGTAACGATGCCGACAAGGATAGCAAGCCCTCCCAATAAAAGGCTTATTTTAAACGACAGGACTTTCGCTCCTGCTATAATGCCTACAGCATTTGCAACGTCATTCGTGCCCCAGCTATAGGCGACATAGCATCCGCTTATAACAACCAGCCCTATCAGACATGGCCTGAGATATTTTCTCGGTATTATCCTGTAAAGCGTGTTCTGGAATAACCTGTAAAATAAATACCCCAGCACCGCCGCGCCTACAGGCGTAAATATCCAGCAGATAAATATATCGCAAAGCGCTTTATATTTCACTGGCGCCGCTATGGCAATGCCTGATCCAGCTACGGCCCCTACTATAGAATGGCTCGTGGATATAGGCATCTTCCAATAAGTGGCAAGCACAACCCATGCGCAAGCTCCAAAGCACGACACAAGCGCCAGATAAACAGCCATATCTTTATCCAACTGCTCCATCGAAACGATGCCGGTGCCAATGGTCTTTGCCACATGCCCACCCTGTAAAATCGCCCCCAAAAATCCGAATATGGAAATAAGAATAATTGCCTGCTTTAAAGTCAGGACTCTGGAGCCGACTGCCGTGCCGAGAGAATTCGCGGCGTCATTGGCGCCTATCGACCAACCGATAGCAATGCCCATCAATATTGTAAGAGGGATTAAAAATATATGCATGTATATGATGTTATTTTATACCAGCCCGGTATTTTACACAAGATTTTTCCCATAAAAAATGGGACGGTTCCAGAGTCAATCGAAGAACCGTCCCCGCTATATGCTGTGTTGCTATTGCGTTATTTTCCGCAGCAAGAGCAGCCGCATGTGCATGTCCCATCGCATGGGCACTTGGCGCAAGTGCATGCCTTCTGGGAACCGCAGCATCCGCCTGCGAACGCGTACACAGGAGCAAAAGCCATTAACGCAATAAGAGATGCCAATATAATATTTTTCATATATCCTCCTTTTTATACCTTCCTGAATTGACGTATCAGGGAAAGTATTTCCTCTAATTTTTCCTTCTTTTCTTCTGCGGATTTTCCGCTTACAGCCTTTTTCACACAGCCGGCAAAATGACTTTCCAGCACCTTGTCCTCGATCCTGGCAAGGGCGGCTATCACGGCGTGTATCTGGTTTAGTATATCCACGCAGTATTTGCCCTCCTCTATCATGCGCTGTATTCCCCTGACCTGGCCCTCTATCCGCTTAAGGGAAACCAGATTGTCTTTATGATCCGGGTATTTATTCATAATCCCCTCCTTCTGATATAAGTATACCATACCCCCCTATAGTATGTCAAGTATAAAAAAATAACTTTACAAAACGAGTATTGCTTGTTTTGTAAAGTTACGCTATTTTCTTTTTAGGCTGTTAAGCCCTTTTACCACCAGAAAAATCGAAAATGCCACGATTGTAAAGTCTATTACGGAATTTATAAACAATCCATAGTTCAATGTAACTGCAGGCGCGTCAGTAGTAGCAGCCTTAAGAATCAGCTTAAGGTTTTTGAAATCAACCCCTCCTATCAATAATCCTACCGGAGGCATAATTACATCGCTTACCATAGAGCTGACTATTTTCCCAAACCCGGCGCCTATGACTATGCCTACCGCCATATCCACCGCATTACCCTTAATTGCAAATTCTTTAAACTCACTTACAATAGACATCCCATACCTCCCCGTAAGTTTACATTTCAAGCAATACTCGTTTTGTAAACTTAGTTATGACTTTGGCCGCTTTCCACTTTATCCGCGGCCTCGGTAAGTTCTTCCAAAATCTGCGCGTATTCCTCTCTGCTGTAAATCGCAAAATAACTTTCTCTTAAACGAACTATGGCACCTCCTGGAGAATAGTAAATTTTCCGGCCTTTCCATTGTGTATTATTTGTAGGCCTGGGATAAAAGAACAGGAATGCTTTTTGTGGAGTTGGTATTCTGCGGGGCTCTATATAAAATATCCTGCTCTTCCCTTCATCAAAATGCGGGCATATAAGCGTAACTTTTCTGTCCTTATAATATCCCTCGATATATGTCCGCAAGAAAGAGCTATATTTTTGAGGTGCTTGCAGTAACCCGCTTAACGTTATAAAATTAATCTCGATGGATTCAAAAAGCCGGCGATAAATATATATAGCGAATATCCCGGCTGCAAAGATAGCCACATATAACAAAAATGTGTTTGGACACATATTTACCTATTTTGCTTTCGGGCGTGAATTGCCCATAGGCTTACGATTAGGGCTGGCTCCCGGGCCGCCTTGAGGCCCTGGTTTATTTTCCCAGTTAGTACCTGGGCCGCCTTTTAGGCCAGGAGGGTTATTATCCCTATCTATCTTTGGCTTGCGGTCAGGGCCTGCGCCCGGGCCATCTTTAGGTCCAGGGCGATTTTCCCAGTTAGTACCTGGGCCGCCTTTCGGACCTGGAGGGTTATTATCCAAGTCTTTGCGATGCGTCTTTATCTTTTCCTGTTCTTCAGGCGTCAAGCTATCCCATTTCGCTTTTCTATCTTGCTTTAGCTCTTTTCGATCCTCTTGAAGTTCTTTTTTGTCCTGCCGCATCTCCTGGACATTTTCCTGGTGAGCGGCCCTTATCTGTTCTTTGAGCTGATTAGCTGTTTCTGTATCTCCCGCGGCCATCGCATCTTGAATCTGCCGTCTCAACTCTTTTTCTTCTGTCCTGGCTTCTTGAGCGTTTTGTTTCATTTCCTGCCGCTGTTCCCTGATCTGCTGCCTGTCGGAATTAAGCTCCTCTTTCCAATTCACATCAGAAGAAGCTTCCTCCTCCGCGCATATTTCACATAGATTGCCTAAGAAAAAACAAAAAATAATCCCAATAAATGCCAAAAATGTCTTTTTCATTTTTTCTCCTTTCAGATATAAAACTACAGCCACTTTTTACGTTTAAAATAAACAAGCATCGAAATAGCTATGATGCCCATAGTTAAGATAATGGCGGGATAACCGAATTTATGCTCAAGTTCCGGCATGTGCTTAAAGTTCATGCCATAAATGCTAGCGATTAAAGTAAGAGGCATCATTATCGTGGCTATAACGGTGAGTGTTTTCATTACTTCGTTCAAACGATTCGAAACAATCGACACATAAGCTTCCATGGCGCCTGATATAATATCGCGCATTGTGCCCACTGTATCATTAAATCTTACCATATTATCATAAACGTTCCTGTAGTAGATAAGGTTCGACGGCATGACAAATTTAAATGTCCCTCTTAAAAGCAGATTTATCACATCCGCCTGCGGCCCAATCGTACGCCTCAGGTTCATAATATCATTTTTAAGGTAATATATTTTCTTAAGCGTGTCCTGGCTCGGGGCGTTAAAAAGCTCGTTGCTCATTTCATCTGCCGTATTATCAAGTTCATTTATAATCGGGAAATAATTGTCCACGCATAAATCCAGCACAGAGTAAAGGAGCATGTCGGCCCCATACATAATTGTAGGAGACTGTTTTTTTACCCTTTCTTTGCAAGTGATGACGGAATTAAGCGGTTCGCTATGAAACGTTATCAGAAAATTCTTGCCCAGGCAGCAATCGAGCTCTGTTATATTCAGCTTGCCTTTTTGATGATTATTGGCAGACTGCATAGCAAAAATAACGAGAAACAGATAGTCCGGGAATTCTTCTATTTTAGGCCGCGCGTTGGGCATGATAAAATCTTCTACGGTAAGCGGATGGAGATTGAAGACATTGGTAAGAAGATCTATATCGCTGTCGTCTATATCGAACACATCAAGCCATAATATAGAACGCTCATCTTTGAGGAAGCTCCTTATCTCTTCAGGAGAAAGGCCGGACTTGAATCCATGTTCTGGATGATAAGAATAATTTTCGTACATATAAATAAATTATACGACTTAAAAAATGATTTTCAATATCAAAATAAATCTAATTGCCGCTATCTATTCTCCACATTTATATTATAAACATCCAATAGCTGCAGCCTTGCCGCTTCCAGACGCTGGGTAAAAACATTCATAAGCCTTTTCAATAATTCATATCCAAGGTCGGAATTTTTTTCGCATTTTTCTCTTAGGCATTTCCCATCCAGCACAACCGCCCTGGTGTTTTCCACGGCTTCGGCGCTAAAGCGGTAGCGATGCGGCGGGATAAGCCATGACCACCCCAGGATATCCCCCTCGTGTATAGTTTGTATAGGATTCTGCCGGCGCTGGTCTATATAGATCGCCACAAGGCCTCCGCGAATGACATAAAATTTATCCGCGGCATCCCCTTCTTTAAGAATAACCTGCCCTTTCTTGAATACAACATTAGAAGCGCATCCTACGATAAAATTGAAGTACTTCGAAGGCAGGCCTTTGAAAAACGCATGTTCTCTCAGAATAGACTCAAGGGTAATCTCCATATATCCCTCCTTTTCTTAATTATACCACAGCAGGGAATTGTCAAAACAGAAAATTATACCGACATGCCGCTTTTGCAGGTATGTTTACAGCTTTTAGAGTCCTATCTTTTAACGGCCGCTATCTTTACGCTTCGAGAAACATTCTTTGCAGTATACAGGACGGTCTCCGCTGGGCTTGAAAGGGACCTCGCATTCCTTTTTGCATTCCGAACAAATCACTTTGTGCATTTCCCTTGGCCTCCCGCCGAATCCGAATCCACCACCGCGTTCCTGAAACCCCATATTAGCTCCTTTTTAATTTTATTTGCATCAAAAGTTATATCTTTTTTACATTTGCCGCCTGAGGCCCTTTCGGCCCTTGCTCTACGTCAAACTCCACTTCCTGACCTTCGCTTAAAGATTTGAAACCTTCCCCCTGAATTGCATTATGATGAACAAAACAATCCTTGCTTCCATCATCCGGAGTGATAAATCCATAACCTTTCTGGTCATTGAACCATTTCACTTTTCCTTTTGCCATTATCCATTACCTCCTTCCGATAAAATTTTAGTAAATAGCGTTAAGTATTAAAAAACCGCAAGGCAAATTATCTTTTACCTTGCGGTTCAAAATATCTACTCATCTATTTACCATTTGATTTATTATATCTCTATTATCTGTATTTGTCAATAAAATTGGCTCCCTGGGCTGGACTCGAACCAGCAACCTACTGGTTAACAGCCAGTCGCTACTACCATTGAGCTACCAGGGAGTGTTAATCTTTTAAAGAACGCTTTTTTTACGCTACTTTACAAGTTGAATTGCAAAGATTTTCAAGACGGGCCCAGTTTTCGTCTATCCCCTGCTGGATCTCGTCTATTATATGCTTATTTTCTTCCGTAAAAAGATGGCTGAATCTGCCCTGGGATTTAAGCCATTCTATCACAGGCTTTCTCTCTTTGGGCTTGTAAGTGAAACGCCATATGCCATTCTCCACTTCTATCAAAGGCCATACGCCGGTTTCAACAGCCAGTTTGGATATCTCTATGGACTTTTCCTGCGGGAATCTCCAACCTCTGTGGCAGGTGGTAATCACGTTTAAGAATGCCGGGCCGTCCGCTTTAAATGCTTTCTCGGATTTGGTAACCAGGTCGTTCCAGTTGGACGCGGAAGCCTGGGCTACATAAGGAATCTTGTGCGCCGCCACTATGGATGTAAGATCTTTTTTAAATTGGTGTTTGCCGTAACTTTCTTTGCCAGCGGGCGCTGTAGTAGTTGACGCGCCTTTCGGAGTAGCCCCAGAACGCTGTATGCCTGTATTCATATAAGCTTCGTTGTTATAACATACATAAACAAACTTATGGCCCCTTTCCAAGGCGCCTGAAAGAGACTGTAGCCCTATATCATATGTCCCGCCGTCTCCGCCGAACGCCACAAATTTTATCTCTTTTGTAATCCTGCCTTTTTTCTTAAGCGCCCTGTAAGCTGTCTCCACGCCGCTCATCGTAGCCGCGGAATTCTCAAAAGCGTTATGTATAAAAGGTATTTTCCACGCAGTATAAGGGTAAATCGTAGTGGCTACTTCGAGGCATCCTGTAGCAGAGCCGGCTACCACATAATCTTTTGTGCCCATCAAAACCTGGCGCACTACTGTAGAAGCCCCGCACCCGGCGCAAAGCCTGTGCCCGCCTGAAAGCCGTTCCGGTATCTTAGCAAGTTCTTTTATATTGGCCATGTTATTCCCTTGAACCCAGGTAATTTATAGGATTAGAAACTTTCTTATTTTTTAATACAGCGCTCAAATCGGAAAAAACAGCCTTGATGTCATCCGGGAATATGTCCCTCCCGCCGAGCCCGTATATATAATTTGCCACAAGGGGCTTTATGTTTGAATCGTACAGCGCGGCCTTTATCTCTGTGTAAAGAGGGCCGCCCTCTGCCGAAAACGACTCTGCCCTGTCAAGGACAGCTACCGCTTTCGCGCTTTTCAAGGCCTGGATTATTTTCTCTTTTGGAAAAGGCCTGAAGACCCTTGGCCTTAAAAGCCCTGCTTTCACGCCCTGAGCTCTTAACTCATCGATAACGCCTCTCGCAGTTCCGGCTGTAGACGATAAAGCAATTACCGCTATATCAGCGTCTTCTAATTTATAGGTATCTATAAAATCATATTTTGTACCGAAGGTTTTTTCGAACTCCGCGAATAATTCGGGCAATATCTTTAAAGCGCCTTTCATTGCTTCCGACTGCTGGCGTTTATGCTCAAAATAATAATCCTGCAGGTCCAGTGGTCCGTACGTAACCGGATTTTCTACATCCAAAAGCGGATGCGCCGCTTTATATTCCCCTACAAATTCTTTTACCTTTTTATCATCCAATAACTGGACTCCTTCTACGGCGTGGCTTGTTATGAAACCATCCTGGCAAACCATGACAGGTAAAAGTATATTTTTATGTTCCGCGATCCTCACGGCAAGTATGGTATTCTCATACGCCTCCTGGCCGCTTTCGCAATAAATCTGTATCCAGCCTGAATCTCTCGCACCCATTGTATCCGAATGATCGCAGTGTATGTTAATCGGCCCTGAAAGAGCCCTGTTTACAACAGGCATTATTATCGGCAGCCTTAAAGAAGCTGCTATATAAACAATTTCCCACATAAGAGCGAGGCCATTAGCCGATGTAGCGGTCATTGTGCGCGCGCCCGCGGCTGAAGCGCCAACGCAGGCGCTCATGGCGCTGTGCTCCGATTCGACAGGTATCAATTCCGTCGAGACCTGGCCATTCGCCACATAATTCGAAAAATACATAACTATCTCGGTCTGAGGCGTAATAGGATAGGCTGCCACAACATCCGGATCTATCTGCTTCATCGCGGTAGCCACCGCCTGATCGCCTGTCAAAGGTATTTTCTTTGATTTCGCCTGTGCCATATTATTCCTTTTTCATATCAATGCATTTTACAGGGCAGACTGAGGCGCATATGCCGCAGCCTTTGCAATGATCATAGTCAAAGCCTGCCATCTTGCCGTCTTCGACCTTTATCGAGGAATCCGGACAATACACCCAGCAGAAAAGGCAATTAATGCATTTAATATTGTTTTTCTCGGGTTTGAATGTGCGCCAACCGCCTGTTTTATATTCCGCGGCATTGCCGGCTTCTGTGATCAGTCCGCCTATAGGTATCTCTTTCCAACTCTTTTTCTTTTCAGCCATATATTTATCCTAGATTTAACTCTTTGTACGCTCTTTTTATGCCTTCTATATTCGCGTTTGTCTTATCTTCGCCTATCTTTTTAAGGAATTTTGCCTTTACTATCCCGCTCACTTCATCTATAGAGACAATATTGTTTACTTTTAAAAAAGCTCCCAGCATAGGCATATTAGGCATTGGGATTCTCAATGTTTCCAAAGCAATTTTTGTGGCGTCAACAGTGCCTACCTTGCCTGTTTTAAGGCCTACTTTTTTACGTATCTCATCCGGAGATTTATCGGTATTTACCAGAAGTACGCCGTCTTCCTTCAGTCCTTCTATCACATCCACTACGCCCAAAAGAGTAGGGTCTATTACAATAACCACGCCTGGATTTTTTACAGAACTATGGACATATATAGGTTCGTCGCTTATGCGGGTATATGCCTTCATGGGGGCGCCTGCCCTTTCAGGCCCATATTCAGGGAACGCCTGGATATATTTACCTATATCAAGAGCGGCTTCTCCTAAAAACTGAGATGCCGTTTTTGCGCCCTGGCCGCCTCTCCCATGCCAGCAAACTTCTACCATTGACATAAAAATACCTTTCTATTAATAAAAACGTCTTTCTATTGTATAATCCAAAATCTTGTTTGTCAAGCGCGATTAGATACAGGCAATCTTCCCTCGATAGCCCTTATTAGAGTGGCCTGGTCTATATAATCCAGGTTTCCGCCTACAGGAATGCCATACGCGATGCGGCTTATTTTAACCTTTAACGGCTTAATATGCTCTGAAAGGTACAATGCCGTTGTTTCGCCTTCTGCGTTAGAATCCATCGCAAGTATCACTTCTTTTACCTTGTTTTCTTTTATGCGGCCCAGGAGTTCTTTTATCCTTAATTCCTCAGGCCCTATCCCATCCAATGGGGATATGGCCCCGAAAAGCACATGATATACGCCTTTATACCTTCCTGATTTTTCTATAAGAATCAAATCCGTAGGTTCTTCCACAACGCAGACAATGGTTTTGTCTCTTCTTGGATCATTGCAAATCGAACAGGTTTCTGCTTCGCTCAAATTCCCGCAAACCTTACAAAATCTGACATCCTCTTTTACTTTGCGTATCACGGAAGCGAACCTTACCATCTCATCCGCAGGCGCCTTAAGCACGTGAAAAGCCATTCTCTCGGCAGTCTTCGCCCCTATCCCAGGCATCCTCCTGAAGCACTCTATCAATTCCTGCATCGATTTTGTATAAGCGCTCATATCAATTAGTTTTGGCCGGCTTGAAAATCCTGCCGCCGAATATATTCAGGGCCGAATCTATCACGGGCTCTTTGCCTTTTAACCCTTCTTTTATCTCGCTATTATCGGGTGCCGGCTCTTTTATTTTTTTATCGGTTGCCACAAAGCTCATCTTCACGGGCATATCCATTATCTGCGAAAGCGCCTGTTCTACGGCATTTTTATTGTTCTTATCTTCGAGCACTTCCCTGTGAAAATTGAGCTCTTTAGGAAAACCTATTATTACGGAATTTCCTTTCACGGAATCAGGCTCTCCTTCCGCAAGATACGAAGAAATAGACATTTTCTTGACTGCCATTGCCTTTACAAGTATGGGCCAGGCATCCTTAACTCTGGCAATATCTAATGATAACGATTGCTGTGCCACGCTGTCTTGCGCAGGCGCAGGGCTTGCGGTTTTTATAATCTTTTTAAAAAACGACTTTTCTTGAGGCGGATAAGCCGGCTTTGACATCTCGGACTTATGAACCGGCGCCTGCGCCGGATTATGAGGATTCAAAACGGCGTTGGCATCGCCGCCTGAGCCATGCAATTTAGAAAGTATTTCCTCTATCGAAGCTATAGATTCCCTGGAAGCGAGCTTTATCATCGAAAGCTCAAAAACTATCCTCTCGGGAAGAAGCTGTTTGATCATTTTCAATCCGTTGGAAATAACGCTTATTATATAAAACACATCTCCCTGCGTAAGTAAACCAGCCTGCTTCTTGACCCTGTCTATAAAATCCTTCGGGAGACAGATTATTTCGTCCGAATCGATACCTGATTTTATAATCATTATATTCCTGAAATATTCCAGAAGCTCGACAAGGAATTGTTTTGCGTCTTTTCCTGAATTTAATATATCGTCCACCAGGTGGATGCCTGCCTTTGCGTCTTTATTTATAATCAATTCCGCGCTTTTGAACAACATCTCCTGATCTATCATCCCAAGCGATTCTATTACATCCTCTAGCCGCACCTTCCCCTTGCTGAAGGACGCAATCTGGTCAAGTATGCTTTCCGCGTCCCGCATGCTCCCGTCAGACGCCTTCCCGATATATAAAAACGCGTCTTCGTCTATGTCCAGACGCTCTGTTTTGCTGACTTCGCGCAGTTTCGCTATTATGTCTTTAATTTGTATACGCCTGAAATCGAACCTCTGACACCTGGAAAGTATGGTCGGGAGTACTTTGTGCGGCTCTGTAGTCGCAAAGATAAATTTCACATGCAGAGGAGGCTCTTCTAATGTCTTTAAAAGGGCGTTGAACGCCTCTGTCGTAAGCATATGCACTTCATCTATGATGTAGATCTTGAAACGGCCTTTCGAAGGGGAGAATTTTACAGTCTCTCTCAGGTTTCTGATCTCGTCTATGCCGCGGTTGGAAGCGCCGTCTATTTCTATAACATCCATGCTGGAACCGGACGTTATCTCTTTGCATGAACTGCACTCATTGCATGGCTTGGGTGAAAGGCCTTTTTCGCAGTTCAGGGCCTTGGAAAATATCCTGGCGGTAGATGTTTTCCCTATGCCTCTTGGGCCGGCGAATAAATAAGCATGGTGAAGCCTGTCCATCGAAATAGCGTTCTTAAGGGTGGTGGTGATGTGCTCCTGCCCCACTATCTCATCGAAGTCTTGCGGCCGCCACTTGCGAGCGAAAGGTAAGTATGCCATAGGCTAAAATTCTAACACAGATTATAAATAAATAAAATAAAAATCGGGGACGCGCTATTTGATTCCGGACAATCTGAAACATTCCCAAATTTCTATTAATATAACCACGGCCACCGTAGTTATTATAGAAACTATCTCTTTTCTAATCCAGAAGGGTTTCAGCGATACGTATTTATCCAGCCTGAATAAATAATCTATCCTGGGGAAATATTTAGGAGTAGCCGCGCAATATTCTTTATATTCTCCTCCGAATTTATCCAGAAGGGTTTTCTCCTCTTTTTTCATTTGAGGGATATATATCAATAAAAAAATACCGGAGAACAATAAGAAAACCCACGGTTCCAACAGCATAACTACAATTCCTGTACCAATTGTAAACGTTCCGAAATACATGGGATTCCTGATAACCGCATACGGCCCGTCTTTCACCAGGGCATTGCCGTTGGAAGATTTTTCCTCTTTATAGCCTCTTGCGGAGATACGAAATAAGAACCCGAGCAGTATAAGGCTCATGCCCGCGGCATTCAGCGCCACATCCAGAACTTCCTGCCTTTCGCGATGGAACATGAAATTGGAAAGCAGGATAATCGCGCCTAAACCTAAAAACATAAGCGCGCCTTGTATTTTTATGCGGATTTTCATATGAATTTGTATGGCCTGCCATCCGAAGCCTACTATACATGAGAGCTATGCAGTTGGCGTAGGATGGCGGAGAGGCAGGGATTCGAACCCTGGATACAGCTTTTCAACCGTATAGCGGTTTAGCAAACCGCCGCACTAGACCACTATGCGACCTCTCCGGATCTGCTTCTCAGCGACTAATTGTAGCATACATCAAAACCTATATCAATAAGTTTACAAAACGAGTATTGCTTGAAGTGTAAACTTGCAGGGATTATTTTCGCTTTATTTTAAAAAATTCTTTTAATAAAGAGCTTGATTCGTTTGCCAATATGCCTTTTTTGACCTTTATTCTGTGATTTAACTTCTTGTTATCCAATATCTTAAAAACCGACTCGTGTGCGCCTGTTTTCGGATCTTTTGCCGCGTATACCAAGCTTTTTATGCGGCTCAACACCATTGCCCCTGCGCACATACTGCAGGGTTCAAGCGTGGAATACATTACACAATCGATTAATCTTTCGCTCTGCAAAAAATTCGCGGCCTGGGTAATGGCTATCATCTCCGCATGTGCTGTAGGGTCATTTAAAATCTTGATCTGATTGTGTGCCTTGCCTATTATCTCACCTTTATGCACGATAATAGCGCCGACAGGCACCTCATCGTTCTCAAAAGCCTTTACGGCCTCTTTAAGCGCTTCTCTCATATAGTGTTCGTGGTTTTTCATAAAAAAATTTGGCGGAGAGTGGAGGATTCGAACCTCCGGTGAGCTTGCGCCCACAACGACTTTCGAGGCCGCCGCATTCGACCGCTCTGCCAACTCTCCGTTTATATGCGCAGAGACTATTATAATTCAACCACGGCTATATTTAAAGCTCTTTTTACCATCCTCTAAGTTTACAAAACGAGTATTGCTTGAAGTGTAAACTTACGCAGTTTTGAACCTTATATTAAATAGAATTATCGCAGGCTTGTCTGCTTTTTATTAACTCTCTTACTCTATTCAGCAACGGCAATCTCGCAGGGAAGACCTCTATTAATCGCCTATTATTAGAAGCATCTTTCATTATTGATTTTAATATACTACCTTTTTGCGCTGTAATAGATAAGGGCTGATCATTTGCTTTTTTAATATCGGCGTTTTCCAAAATAACCAAATTATTGGCTTCGCTATTTCCCATCCTGACCTCTTTAAAGAAAAAGGGAGCGCTGATCATATTCGACATATTAAGTAAAAGCGGTGAATACAGCGCTATTCTGATATCATAAGGGACAAGGGCAAAAAATAGCCCTATAAATAAAGACGCGATTATAAACTGGTCTTTATAATCCGCTATCATATCTAAAAATCTTATTTTGCCGGAAGAGATTTTCGGAGTAATAAAATATCCTGTTTTTTTATCCCTGGTTAACAGAGCGATTATTGCCTCGAAAGCAGCAACAGGTATTAAAGTCGCCACCTGGCTGGATAGAAGCATATTATTTATATTTTCTCGTAAAGCGGAAAAGCCTCCTGCCTTTTCGGATATTATAAAATTATAGGCGACCAGAATCATCCACGGCAATTGTGTTATCAGTATTATAAACGGCAATACAGGATTATCTACGATAAAAAGAACGATAAAAGAAAAAGGTATTATGAAAGCTGCCCCGATATAATAAGATAAACGATACAGGCTGTCCGCTTTCTGAGCAAAAATCATATTTTTCGAAAAAATAATTGCTTTCGCTTTCCTGAATAAAAGATCTATCGTCCAAAATGCCCATCTTTTGCGTTGTTTAATAAAATCCACGGTTGTCTCTGGAATAGTTTTTCCGCTTTTCACATATGTGAGCAATTTCCCTCTATAACCTTCCAGATGCGCGTCTATGCTGGCTTCGAAATCCTCCGAAAAAGTATTTTGATTCCATCCGCCTATTTTTTCTAACGTCTCTCTTTTCCAAATACCATTGCTTCCATGAAATTGCACAACCCCAAATCTGTCCCTAACCGGCTCCAGCACAACCTGATTCAAAGATTCCGAATATGTTAACCCTTTTGTAAAATTATTGGCATCTGAATTTATTATGCCGAAATCAAAAACAGCGAAGCCCAGTTTATCATTTAAGAAAAATTCGGGCAAAGCATCTAGCAAACTGTCTGGAGTAACGACAGAATCTGCATCTAAAATCAAAAAATAATCTCCCTTTGCTGATTTCATCCCAATGTTGAGATTTCCGGCCTTTAGCCCCTCTATGCCATCTCTATGGATAAATATAGCGCCTTTTGACTCGGCATATTCCTTTATCCTTCCGTAATCCATAAAGTTCACATCGCTATTATCTATAAGCTGTATTTCCAGTTTGTCTTTTGGGTAATTTAATTCTAACGCGGAATCTAAAGATATCTTTAATACATCTAACCTTTCGTTTCTTATTGGTATCTGTACGGTAATAAAAGGTAAATTTTCATAAGGCAGCCTTTCTGGTTTTTTATCATCTATATCCATAAAGACGCCGGCTATTACGTTTCCAAGAGTTGCATAAAAACTCAGAATAAAAGGCAGTAATAAAAATTGCCTTAAAAAACCTAGAACACTGCCATTAAAAAGCAGGCTTAAGCCTATGCAAGTAGCTATGCCTGCTACTAAAACCGTGCCGTATAAAAGGTTTTCTCTTCGCCATAAATTATGACTTTTGGATTGATCGGTAATAGTTTTATCGGACCTTTGCAAATTCTTAAATTCGACCGTATTCTTTATTGCTAGCATATAACGCGATAACGCCCCTTCCTTTTTATTATTAAAATCCAAGGGTTTTCTAAGGTTAAAATGGATCGGTTGGGCAGAAGTATTTCTTTTGCAACAATATGAAAATATGGCAGTTATAGTATCGTTAGAATATGCATCAATAGTAAATAGTAAAGATGCTATCACGATAATTGAGACAATCTTTATACTAAAACATTTTTTAAACTTTATCATAACTCGGGTAAAAAAATAGCCTTGTCCTTCTTTTTAAGGCTGTTTTATGGTTTAAATATCTATAATATATAATTATATCATATAAAATGGGCTGTTTCAAGGCAATGGCTAAGGCTGGATAAGTTTACAAAACGAGTATTGCTTGAAGTGTAAAGTTACAGGGTTGTTTTTTTAATTTTCCCTTGCTGGGCTAAAACAGCTTCTATAATCATTCTTATTTGAATATCCGGATTGGTGCTCAGATACCCGGTAATAAAACTATCTAAAAACAACAGGTATTCTCTTACGTTATATTTAATATCGGTTTTGTATTGATTTTTCAACTCTTTGATATACTCCGCAACAAACATAGCTTGCTGAAAGTCCGTAAGCATATGCCATTCTTTAACAGTAACCTTTGAGCCATCCCAACGAGCTTTATCTACAGGAAAAAACCATATATCCGGAGTATCATTATCTTTATATTCATAAGCAGTGCCTCTATTTTTTTGGAATGGGTCAGATTCTTTCTGCTCTGCAGCTAAAGATAAATTAGCAAATAATAACGGCACAATAACAAGCAATTTTATAACACCAGCTCTAAATTTTATGCCCACTTTTAGTCTCGATTTCTTGGCGTTTTCGTACAAGACGTGCGTCTTTTCTCAATTTTCCTCTTGTGTAAGGTAAAAGTCAATATAATAAGTTTACAAAACGAGTATTGCTTGTTTTGTAAACTTAGCGCGAATAAAAAGGCGGCTTCCTTTTAAGAAAACCGCCTTTAATATGGTAGCGGGGTTGGGATTTGAACCCAAGACCTTCGGGTTATGCTTACTACTACAGCTTTCGCTGCTCCGCCATACATTTTGGCGGATTTGTAGTCCGGACTATACCTTTACCCTTTTAATTTTAAAGGGTACCTGCCATCTAGTCTCTACACCTTTCCTCGATATTATTTGAGGACTTGGCTCGGTATTACCATTTTAAAGGCTTCACCGAATTTGACAGGATTCACTTAGCTGTTACCGGCTAAGCAGCCCATATTACTGAGCCCGACGAGCTACCAGACTGCTCCACCCCGCAGTATTTATTCAATTGTGTGTTTTATTATAGTCCCGCGTCGATAAGGTGTCAATGCTTTTATTCTCGACTCCGCCCGAATAATATTGCTATTTCTCTATTTTGATGGGAATTTCGCCTTTTTTCGTAACGCCCATCGATTCGCGGGCCACCTTCTCAACGTAATTTATGTCCTCTTCAAGCCTTTTTTTCTCTTTATAAAGCTTAAGGTTCTCTCTCTCAAGCCTGCTTATCTCGCTTTCCAGGCGTATATTCCTCACCTTCAGCTGTATAAGTTTTATATACCCGGGGAGAAAGATAGCGGCGATAATAGCCGCTATCGCTATATGTATTGGCTTTACTCTTATTTTGGCCATGGCATAGAGCCGTAAACAGCCTTACTGCCCAGATCTTCCTCGATTCTCAAAAGCTCGTTATATTTACAGATCCTGTCTGTCCTGCAAGCCGAGCCTGTCTTTATCTGGCCTGTGCCCATTGCGACGACAAGATGGGAGATTGTAGTATCTTCTGTCTCGCCCGAGCGGTGAGACACAACTGCGGTGTAGCCTTTTTTCCCGGCAAGCTTTATCGCCTCTATCGTCTCCGTCAATGTGCCTATCTGGTTTACCTTTATAAGTATCGAATTCGCAACATGTTTGGCAATCCCCATTTTAAACCGTTTTGTATTTGTAACGAATATGTCATCACCTACGATCTGAATCTTATCGCCTAATTTCTTCGTCAAGGCCTTCCATCCGTCCCAATCATCTTCCGCCAAGCCGTCTTCGATCGAAATAATGGGGTATTTCGAAACCCAGTCCGAATAAAAATTAACCATATCTTCCGCGCTTTTTTCCCGTACAGCCTCTGCCTCAAGTATATATTTACCGTTTTCGTAAAAAGAACTGGACGCGGGATCCAGGGCAATAAAAACGTCCTTGCCAGCCTTGTAGCCGGCCTTTTCTATTGCCTGAAGAATAACCTCTATGGCTTCTTCATTGGATTTCAGATCGGGGGCAAAACCGCCTTCGTCCCCTACTGCGGTCGAAAGTTTTCTGTCGTGAAGTATCTTTTTCAGGTTGTGAAATATCTCTGCGCCCATCCTCAAGCCTTCCCTGAACGAAGACGCGCCCCTGGGCATTACCATAAATTCCTGAAGATCTACATTATTGTCTGCGTGGGCCCCTCCGTTCATGATATTCATCATAGGAACAGGCAATATCTTCGCCTCTTCCCCGCCAAGATATTTATAAAGAGGCACCTTTTTCTGGATGGCGGTTGCTTTGGCAGCTGCCATTGAAACCCCGAGTATCGCGTTTGCCCCAAGACGGGCTTTATTCTCTGTGCCGTCGAGTTCTATCATTAATTTATCGATTAATTTCTGCTTCGAAGCATCTTTGCCAACCAGGGCAGAATTTAACTCGCCGTTGACATTGTTAACCGCTTTCAGTACGCCCTTGCCCAAATAACGGCTTTTATCGCCATCTCTGAGTTCCACTGCCTCGTGCTCTCCCGTAGACGCTCCACTGGGCACAGCTGCCCTGCCTATTACCCCGGACGCCAAAACCACATCCACCTCGACCGTAGGGTTCCCGCGCGAATCCAGAATCTCTCTCCCGATTATCTTATTGATCAAAGTCTTTCTGCCCATTACGTTCTCCCATTTTTAAGAGACAGTTCTCCGATTGGCCATAGAACCGTCCCTATGATTTTAGAGGGTTATATTAACATACTAAGATATCGTTGTCAACTAAGCTTGATTGACAGGGGTATATTATTATGATATACTTTCAATTACACAAAAATAAGTCCCTCGTCCGCCAAAGTACTGTGGCGGACTCGGGATCAAATTTTTTAAAACAAAATTTGGGAGATTTTATGGCATCGATGACTTACCGTAAATTCAGAATGCACTTTATGGAACATTGGGTTAAAATTACCATCGCAGCAACCATAGTAATCCTCATAATCCTTTCCATATGGGGAATGATGTCCCTGGAGTCGTTCTATCGCAATCTTACGATAGCCCAGATGCCCATAAGCATCCTCCTGGCAGGCCTTAACGCCGGAATATTTGTATTTATGTACATGATATTCCTGCAGGGCGGGTTTACAAAGATAAAACAGACTACAATAAGAGGCGAAAATGTAAATATCCACTGGGACGACGTCATAGGAATGGAGGAAGCAAAACAGGAGGCGCTTGAGGTTGTCCAGCTCATAAAAGACAGGACCAAGCTTTTAAAAATAGGCGGCAAAATTCTGAGGGGCCTTTTGATGGTAGGACCGCCTGGCTGCGGAAAAACCTATCTTGCGAAAGCCATCGCTACAGAAGCCGGCATCCCTTTCATATCCATGTCAGGCAGTGAATTCACGGAGATTTTCGTAGGCGTTGGCGCATCGCGCGTAAGGAAATTATTCAAAAAAGCCAGGACATTGGCGTATGGTTACGGCGCGGCCATTATCTTTATAGACGAATTGGACGCCATAGGAAGACAGCGCTCTTTCAGTTTTATGGGCGGCGGCCAGGAAACCAACAGTACCCAGAACCAGCTCTTAGTGGAAATGGACGGCCTGCAGGAAAAGGATTATAACATTATAATCATAGGGGCCACTAACGCAGTAGAAGGCGTGCTGGACCAGGCGCTTTTAAGGCCCGGGAGATTCGACAGAAAAATCTACATAGACAGGCCAAACCTTCAGGAGAGAGAAAAGGTATTCGAATATTACCTTAAAAAAATAAAATATGATCCGGATATAGATATAGGCAGGCTCGCGAGGCAGGCAGTGCATAAATCTCCTGCCGAGATAGAAAACATGATAAAAGAGGCGGCCCTTATAGCTACCAGGAACAAGAAAGAAAACGTAGGCCATAAAGAGCTGTCCGAAGCCATGGAACGCATCGATATGGGGCTAAAGCATAGAAAACAGATGACCAAAGAAGAAAGAGAAATGGTGGCATTTCACGAAACTGGGCATCTTGTTACCATGTACATCCTTCATCCGACAGACGATGTTTTCAAGGCTTCCATAATATCGCGCAAGGAAGCCCTGGGGGTAGTGCACGCCCAGCCCAGAGAGGAAGTTTATACTCACAATAAAGAAAGGATCCTGGCTGATATAAAAGTAAAAATCGGGGGCTATGTCGCTGAAAAAATGCGGTTCGGGACCACAAGCGACGGCGTTTCTTCCGATTTTCACAGCGCAATGTGGCTGGCGCACAATATGGTCTGGAGAGTAGGCATGAGCGACGCCGGATATATAGGCGATTACACGGTTATACCGGAATCGCAGTTATCCGAATCCTTAAAAGAAAAATTAAACAATGAAACCGATAAGATAATGCAAACCTGCCTTAAGGGAGTGGAAGCCCTTCTTAAACAAGAATGGCCCATAGTGGAACGTTTCGTAAAAGAACTTCTCGAAAAAGAAGAACTGGAATACGATAACATAGAAGCAATATTCAGGGAATACGGAAAAAGCCATAATTTCAAAAGACCTGGATGAATGCCCTCCCGAAAGCATATAAGTTCCTAATCATATTTTTAGCCCTCGGAAGCCTTTCCGGCTGCGGCAAGCCGACTTACCCGGCAGGTAAAATAGAAGAATCCGTACTGAAACTCTGCAAAGAAGAATACAAGCTCGAAAATGTAAAAGTAAAAATCACGGGCTCCACATTAGGAGTGTATATCCCCGTAGACGGCCTGGTAGGCTCTGATTTGGAATTAAATGAAAAGGCCGGAAAAAAAATAGAGAACGTAGCCCTGTCTATCCATCGCGTAGTCACCAGCACAAACATGCCTTTGAAATTTTATATGCTCACTGCCAGAGATACGCGGATTGCCGGCGCGGAATTCGTACTGACAGGATTCGTATATGACGTCATAAGGGTCAGGCTTTTCGATATATCGAGAGGCGAATATTTCCAGAGAATGCTCAGAGATTTCAGATTCAACCCTTCTATAGCCGGAGAACAAAAAATAAGGGAGCTATTCGACATCCTGAACAAGAATGCCTCTGCGGCAGAAAGCCTGAAATCTATATTTTATCCTATATACACCATAGGCGAAAAAGGCTCACAAAAGATAGAGGCGCAAAGCATGCAGTCAAAAGAGTTGTCGGACAGAGAATCCCTGCTTTACGTGAAAACAAATGAGCAGTACAAGGTATCTCCGGGATTCGAGGCCTATCCTGCAATCTTCCCTTCTTCCGGGTTCCAGAACGAATACCTTTTCCTTATAGATATGGCCCTGTTCCCGAACCCGGTAAAAGAAGTAGTGTCAAAATATTTTTACTCGAATAATGAAATAAGGCAAAGAAACCTGAAAGAAACGTTCGAGCAGTACGAAGATACCGGCATTATAGGCCTGGACGGATTCCCAAAAAAAGACCTGGATCTCGGATGGTTTTTAAGCCAGCAGATATCCAGGAGGATAAAATCGCTTTTTGAAGGAGATAAGAAATTAAAAAATAATTTAGAGGTAACGTCGATAAAAAGCTGGATAAAAGATAAGGTCTTTCATTTCGAGTTCGATATAACTTTCCATAATCGTATTATCGATGACAAAGCCGCGTTTTCCAAGATAATAAAAATGGCTTCCACGGTCCTGCATCTTTACGAGTTCGAAGAATATACGGGCATCGAATTCATAAATAAATCGGATAAAGGAAAAAAGATATTTCTTTCGAAAGAGGACATGGAAAGGTTCAGGAAGAATGAAATAAAAATAGAAAGCCTACTCTAGTATCCTTACCTTCCTGCCTTCTATTTTCAACTTCCCTTCTACGAAAAGCTGGATTGCCCTTGGATAGATCTTATGCTCTTCTTCGTGAATAGCCTCCGCCAGGGTTTCTTCGGTGTCATCCTCCGTTACCTTGACAGAAGACTGCAATATTATGGGGCCTGCGTCCATGTCCAGTGTAACAAAATGCACGGTAGCGCCCGTAATTTTCACGCCATATTCGAACGCGTCCTTGATCCCCTGCGTTCCCTTAAAAGACGGCAGAAGCGCGGGATGCACGTTCAGGATTTTATTTTCATAGGCTTTTATAAAATCCCCCGACAACATCCGCATATAACCCGCAAGAACTATAAGGCCTATATCTTTTTCTTTGAGGGATTTTATAATTTTATCTTCGAAATCTTTTTTTGTTTTGAAATTTTTCCTTTCGGCTACGAGAGTTTCTATGCCGGCGTCTTTCGCCCTTTTTAAAGCGCGGCAATCCGGCGTGTCGGAAACCACAAGCTTAATCTCCGCCTTTATGCGGCCTTTTTCCCGGCTGTCTATTATTGCCTGTAGATTCGTGCCGTTCCCGGAACAAAACACAGCTATATTCATGCAAAGACCTCTTCTATTCTTTTCAATATGTCCCTTTTGGAAGCGGCGCCTACCATCCTGGCCACCTCTCTCCCTTTGTCGAAAAACATAAGCGTGGGTATATTCATGACGCTGAATTTGGTGGCTATGTCCATGGCATCATCTATGTTCAATTTGGCTATCTTATACTTATCTTTATATTCGCTTGCTATCTCCTCGACTGTGGGCGCCAGCATTTTGCAAGGCATGCACCATGTGGCCCAGAAATCCACAATCACAGGCTTGTCCGATTTTAACACCACATCCTCAAAATTATCATCCCTTAACTCCAGAACATTTCCTGCCATTTATCCCTCCGAATTTTACGAAGTAAAATTCGTCCCGAGCCGCCATTGTTTATGCTTCATGCGGCGAGAGACTCTTACTCCTTAGTTATACATTTGGTTGGGCACTTTTCAACAACCGTTTTCCACGGCGTATCAGCTTTTGCCTTGCTATAATCCGCCCTGGATAAATTATTTTCAACAACAAAAACTCCTCCTGAAAGTTTTTCGCAAATTTTACACCCGATACAGCCGACCGGACATATAGATTTTACCACTACCGCCTTATCTTGTGAAAGGCATTTTACATAAATTTTGTGGCCGGCGTTTTCCAAAATAATGATCTTTTTCGGGCAGGCCTGGACACACTTTCCGCAGGCAGTGCATTTGGAAGCATCTACTACAGGGATGTTGTTCCCGTTCAAATGAATCGCGTCGAAAGGGCACACGGCTACGCAATCCCCAAAGCCAAGGCAGCCAAATCTGCATTCTTTGTTTCCTCCCGCCATTAAAGCCGCGCCGGCGCATGTCTTCAAACCGGCGTATTCATATTTATCCAAAGATCTCTTGCCTCCGTTGCATCTAACCCTGGCTATCTTTTTTTGTTTCACTTTTACCTCAACACCGAGAATTTCTGAAATCCTGCTATAAACCTCCTGGCCGCCCGGCGCGCAGGCTGTAATTTCTGCCTTCCCTTCAACTATGGCTTCTGCCAGGCTTGCACACCCTGCCATTCCGCAGGCCCCGCAATTCGCTCCGGGAAGGGCGTGAAGGATCCTGTCTATTTTCGGGTCTATATCCACCTTGAAAATCTTCGAGGCATACGCGAGCCCAAGCCCGAATAAAAGTCCCATTATCGACATTGTCAGTATAGGTATAAGCATATGTTAAAACCTGAAACCGGAAAAGCCCATAAACGCCATTGACATAAGCGACGCGATTATGAACGCTATAGGAGCGTCTTTAAAAGATTTCGGTATATCGCAAAGTTCCAGCCTTTCTCTTATGCCGGACATAAAAAGCATTACAAGTATATACCCCAGCCCCACGCAAAAACCCTGCAAGGCCGATAGCGTAAAACTGGTCAAGGTATTTATCCCTGGTTTAAAAAACATCTCGCTGTTTAAGACTGCCGCTCCAAGCACGGCGCAATTAACGGTAATAAGAGGAAGGTATATACCGAGTGTCCTGTAAAGCGCCCGGCTGAATCTCTTTATCACTATCTCGACAAGCTGGACAAAAGAGGCTATTACCAGGATAAAAGATATTGTCCTGAGATATTCTATATGATAAGGGGCCAATATAAACCTGTAAATAACCCACGTGATCATAGAGGCACAGGTAATTACGAATGTAACGGATATGCCCATATATAAAGCGGGTTTCGTCTCTTTCGAAATACCTATGAATGAGCACAGGCCTAAAAATTTCGATAAGATAAAATTATTTATGAATATGGCGCCGATTATTACGGACAGGAACATGGCTATATCCATTATGAAGCTCTCCTTTTAGCTGACAGAAAATTAATCCCGCCTATCAAAAACCCTATTACCATAAGCGCTCCCGGAGCCAGCACAAGGAACAAAACAGGCTCAAAGCTTTTGATAATCGTAAATCCAAAAATCGTCCCGTTCCCAAGCGCTTCTCTTATGCCTGATATGACTAAAAGCGCCAGCGTAAACCCAACCCCCATGCCAAGGCCGTCTAAAATAGAAGCGAACACCCCTTCCCTGGACGCAAACGCCTCTGCCCTGCCAAGCACCATGCAGTTGACCACTATAAGAGGGACAAATATCCCAAGCGCCTTTGAAAGTTCGGGCGCAAACGCTTTCATCGTAAGCTCCACAATCGTAACAAATGTGGCTATTATGACGATAAAACACGGGATCCTGATTTGGTCAGGTATAAACTTTCTGAGCAAGGATATAATAATATTTGAGCCAAGAAGCACAAAAGTAGCGGCGATACCCATGCCAAGGCCGTTTATGACGCTTGTGGAAACCGCGAGCGCAGGGCAAAGCCCAAGCACCAGGCGGAATATAGGGTTTTCGCTTCCTATGCCTTTAAAAAATTCCCTGAATAGCCTTTTCATTTTTTTATAAATCCGTATTTCTTTGGTTTTGTAAACCTGTCTATTATAGGCACCGCCGCGTTCATGAACAATATCGAATAACAAACGCCTTCGGGATATCCGCCTCTCAGCCTTATTATAGCGGTAAGCAGGCCGCATCCTATGCCAAAAACAATCTTTCCTTTTTTTGTAAGGGGCGACGTTACATAATCCGTCGCCATAAAAAATGCGCCGAGTATAAGCCCGCCTGCCAGTATATTAAAGATAAAATCCCCTTTAAAAAATCCATCTTTCCCGAATATCCAGGTAATAATCCCGACTGTGCCTATATAGCTCAAAGGTATATGAAAAGAAATTATTTTTGTAACCAGTAAAAATAACGCGCCTATTAGCAGGGCTATGACGCAGACCTCGCCTAAAGAACCCGCCCGGTTCCCAAGAAAAAGATCCATATAAGTAAAATGATAAACGGCCCCTTCTTTGGCCAAAGGCGTCGCGCTCGACACCGCGTCAGGCCACCAGACAGGATTTTTCCATGTAGTCATATAAACAGGCCATGAGATTTGCAGGAACGCCCTTCCAACAAGAGCCGGATTGAATATGTTCTGCCCCAGCCCGCCAAAAATCTGTTTTCCTAAAACAATGCTAACCGCGCCTCCCGCTATGGGTATCCAGAAAGGCGCTTGAGGCGGAAGATTGTACGCCAGAAGCAGTCCTGTCAATAAAGCGCTTCCGTCTAAAACCGCCCCTGGGTCCTTATTTCTAAATTTTAAAAATAACGCCTCCGTAAAAACGCAGGACAATATCGATAAGATTATTATATTCAGGCTGGATATGCCGAATATATATGCGCCGGCTATGCCGGCTGGTATAAGAGAAATTACAACAGCCCACATGATACTTTTTGTGGTGCGGCCGGATTTAATATGAGGTGCGGGTGAAACCGTCAGCTTATTCATCTTTATTATTCAGCATCTCCATGCCGCCCGACTTTATAGAGTCAAGGAATGCCCTGGATGATATGGTGGCGCCTGTTACAGCGTGTATTTCGTTTTTTGAAAGTTCCAGTCCGTTCACGCCTCTATTTATAAACTGTTCCGTAAAATCAGGCTCCATCACCTTTGCCCCAAGGCCCGGGGTTTCGTTTTGGGAAAGAACCCTTACGCCCATGATAGCGCCGTCCTTTTTAATCCCGACCATAGTTTCTATGACGCTGGAATATCCGTATTTTTTCGCAATAAATATATAGCCTTTCACCTGCTGGCTGTCACCTTTGAAAGCCTTCCAGTATTTTACCATGCCGTCCTTCTCCACCGGCACAAGCCTGTCCGCTACAGCTTCGGGCATTACCTGCCTGAGGGCCTGTTCCTGCGCCAGCCTCACCTGCTCTTCTATTTTAGGCCTTGTAAGGCTATACGTTCCTGCCAGGATAGACGCAGCAGCAAGGTTTACCAGAAACAAAATAAACGCGAATTTTAAAATAGTCTTCATTGCTTTTTCGTCTTAACCTTTGCCAATTTCACAAGCTGCGCGAGAGGTATATTCGACGGACACACAAAACTGCAGGCGCCGCATTCGATACAATCGAAAGGGTCGAAAGAAGGCGTCAAATCGAACCTTCCTTTCTTGGCGCTAAGCCCTATCATGCAAGGCATAAGCCCTGCAGGGCACGCGTCGACACACCTGGAACACCTTATACAATCGAATTCCTCTTCCCCCTGCTTGAATCTTTTATCCAAAACCAATATCCCTGATGTGCCTTTGATAACAGGTGCGCTCAGCTTGGACTGCGCAATTCCTGTCATAGGCCCGCCTAATATAATTTTATATATATCCGCTTTGGAATTCAACCCGCAATAATCCAGGATATCCTGTATCGGGGTTCCTATTCTGACCAAAAGATTTCTTGCTATATTCGAAAAACTGCCGGATACGGTTATAACCCTTTCGTATAAAGGTTTTTTTAAATAAACCGCCTCGTAAACGGCGAAAACCGTCTGCACGTTATTCACTACAACGCCTATGTCCAAAGGCAAGCCGCCGGAGGGGACTTCTTTATTCAACAACGATTTTATAAGCTGTTTCTCCCCTCCCTGCGGATATCTTGTCCGCAGGCTTTTTACGCTGACCCGAAAGCCATCTGTTTTTAACCTAAAAAGCGCGCTTTTTATGCTTTCTATGGCGTCCATCTTATTTTCTTCTATTCCTATAATTATATCTTTGACCCCCAAAGCCATTGCCATCAGCCTGGCGCCTGAAATTATTTCCTTTGGTTTTTCGAGCATCAGGCGATGGTCGCAGGTAAGGAAAGGTTCGCATTCCGCCCCGTTTATAATAAAAGAGCTTATCTTTTTAGCCGGAGGCGGGCTTAGCTTTACAGACGCGGGAAACGCGGCGCCTCCGAGCCCCACAATGCCGGCTTCTTTTACCAAAGCTATTATATCTTCTTTCGATAGAGCCTGGATATCCTTTTGGGAAGGTAAATCTAAAAATGCTTTTGTATCCTGTCCGTCCGACTCCACTATGACCGCTCTCGAAACGCCTATTACCGGATGAGGGCTTTCTTCTATCGCAACAACCTTGCCTGAGACGCTCGAATGCAGATTGCTGGAGATAGGGCCTTTTGCCTGCGCTATCAATGACCCTGTTTTTACGCTATCGCCTATATTGACTATTGGCTCGGAGGGCGCCCCTGCATGCTGACATAGCGGCAATACCGCCTTTTTAGGGATGGGCGCCGCTTCTATCTTTTTATTCCTGGTAATAGCCTTAAAATCAGGGGGGTGTATGAAATTAAAATCAGCCATATTGATTTATTATACGAAAAATCCGGTTTCTTGACAACCTTTTTAAGTTCGGGTATACTTTTTTATAGGAGGCAATATGGGCATCGGGGATTTTGGAAAATGCTGTACTGACTGCCAGATCTATTGGACATGCGAAACCAAGTGGTACAGAGGCGAACGCCACGAAGATGACATCTGCTGCCCTACCTGCAATTACTACTTTAAATGCAAGGAATTATGCAAGTCGAAAAAGAAACAGAAATAACCTTTCCGTCAGCCTCTCTTTTCTTCTTTCGCTAACTTTACCAATTTTACCAATCCTATAATAGAAAATAAAATTCCTATCGCTATCAAGACCCATACCCTGCCTATCTTTTCCGCGGTAAGAGAAGCCAGCAGCATAAATAAAAGAAAGCCGGCATGCATGATTATCTCGAGAGAACTGAAAATCCTGCCTCTCATCTCTTCGTGCATTACCTCGTGAAGAAGGGTATTAGACGAAACTATTATAGGAGCGCTAAAAATCCCCAGAACTACCGACAAGGCCCCGGCTATAAAAAAAGAAGGCGCGAGCTTCAGGCAGACAGCAAACAACGCTATTATCAAACCTGTAGCCAACAGGCCGGAATTTATCACCTTTCTTTTCGAAAATCCGGATCCAAACTTACCATATATGACAGACCCCAGGAAAAGCCCTGTCCCCAAAAACATCACCAGTAGGCCCAAGTGCTGGGTTGACGAACGCAATGCCTCCTGTATAAACACTATTATTACGATATAAATAGAGCCGACTCCGGCCATAAGAAGAAACATGGTGTTCGCGACCATTTTTATGTCTTCATGGCCTTTCAAATATACCAGCCCTTCTTTTATGTCTCCGACAATGGTTCTCTGAGTAATGCCCGTAAATTTCACGCTGGCTTTGGAAGATTCTATATGTTCTCTCAATTTAACCGCTACGAAAAATACCAGGGCCGCGGATATAAAATAACTTGCGGAATCTATGTAAAAACCTGCCTGAGGCCCAAAAGCCGCGACTATTATCCCGCTGAACCCGAAACTTACTATTGTGGCAATCATCATAGTGGTAGACGACAGGGAGTTGGCCAGGAGCAATTTATCTTTATGCACAATGTCCGGGATTATGGAAAGCTTCGAAGGTATGAAGAATCTTGTCACAGAAAATATTACGAACACTACTATATAAATAGGCACCATGCTGGTGGAATATTTGATAATAAGGGGTATTAAAAGCACCAATGCGCCCCTTACGATATCGCAAGCGATCATGGTGGCTTTCCTGTCCCATCTATCGACGTATATGCCTGCTATAGGGCCTATAATAAATACCGGGATTATCGTGAAAGAGAGCAGTTTCGCGAGTTCTATGGTAGAACCCGGGGTGCGGATATAAATAAGGCCTATCAATGCCATCTGATTAAGCCTGTCCCCGAAATTAGAAACTATCTGGGCAAACCAGAGAAGGAAAAAATTCTTATCTTTAAGCAGTTCTCGAACATGCGCCATTATTATTCATTCTATATATTGTCCGTCTTCGCTAAACACTTAACGTGTTTAGCTTCGCCGGACTCATCAGGCTTCTATTAATCTTTTTCTCAAAAACGCTCTACCTGAATGACTTTTCAAATATATCTCTAAATTCTCTGCTAATATTTTATTTTTAAGTACAATATAAGTATCTAAATCCCAAGGTGCGTATCTATGCGTATAATCACTTCCTTTAGCATCTAAATGTTCTCTTAATCTTCTTTCTAAATTATTAGTAATGCCTATATAAATTTTTCTGCGATCTTTGTTACTTCTGAGAATATAGACATAAAACATAAATAGGCAAAATTAGTCAGGCGTAGTCGAGCACGTTAAGTGCTCGACGAAGCCTGATGGAGCCGATGAGAGGATTTGAACCTCCGACCTGAGCTTTACGAAAGCCCTGCTCTGCCAGCTGAGCTACATCGGCATGATTTGGCGTCCGCCTTCGCTCTTAATATACAGCCTTAAGCTTGCTATGATGAGCTTCGGCGGACTATAGCTTACATATTTTGCTTACGTGGCGCGCCCACCCCGGTTCGAACGGGGAACCTACGGCTTCGTAGGCCGGCACTCTATCCAATTGAGCTATGGGCGCTCTGTTTTTATCTTATAAAGTGCGCGTAACGATCAAGTGTTCCAGCAATGGCAGTAAAAACTTGGCCTCGCGATGAAATATATTGATCTTTTCTTTTACTTTTTGAATATTGTTTTTTCTCAGCTCTTCCTCGAAACTTTTTACATGCTGAATCAATGATTCTTTCTCCTGAGGATTATCTTTTATATGCGAATCTATCGAATCGTATATCTGCTTAAAAAGGCCTGCCGTATCCATGGCAGTCCTGTCCGGTTTGGCCGAATTCATCATCTCGTCCTGGACCAACTGGACAATCCTTGGCGGCGCCTTCTTTATCTTGCTTTCTTCCTCCAGATACTTAACGCCTTTGGCAGTAATCTTTATTTTCGTATCAAGGCCGTGTATATAAACATGCTCATCCATGCCGGAGGCATTATACCAGTATTCGACGTATCCGTTTTCGAACAAATACTTGATATCCGAGTCCATCACCAGCGCGTCGCACGCCCTTAAAAAGATATCCTTAATGATGGAAATTTTGGTTCCGAATAGATGGACATATTCTTCCTCGCAATACCTAAGATAATTCAATATAGCGTCTATTCTTTCTTTGAAGTTCATATTAACCTATTCCCGGCGGGAGCGGAACTCGTTCCATGGGAAATTTGTGCCGGGGCAATCGGTTTTTGCCCCTTTCACCTGGCCATGGCCTAATATCCGCGAATCCGGTATATTGTAATATTTTTTAAGTACCCCCACCAAATATACGAGAGAGTCCATCTGCGCCTTTGATACCTTTTCGTAATTAAAATTACCGACAAGACATATCCCTATGGCTTTATAATTCATCTCGTCCGCTTTGCAATGCGCCCCATATTCCTGATGAAGCCACCTGGGAGACACCTCTATGTGGCCGTCTGTCGTTTCTCCGGTGCCGTTATCTATAACGAAATGATACCCAAGGCCTTTCCAAAGCCTTTTATGGGAATGTATATAATCGAAAGACAGCGCGTTGCCTACATCCGTAGCGCTATGATGTATGATGATATATTTCCACATATCATTCGGGTAAAGCGGTATGACCGATCTCACGGGAGCTGCGTTCGGGATAATAAGGCGCTGGCCTTTCTCAAGCTGGGTGGCATCGCTTAGATTATTGACCCTAACGATATCTTCCATTGGTATATCATACATTTTACTTATGCGCCACACTGTCTCGCCAGGGCCTACCTCATGTATTACGTCCTGTCTGAATATGCCAGGGGCGGCGGCCATATCCCCATGCATGGTTTTAGGCATTGCAGAAGCCGGCATGTTTCTAACGGGCGCCCTTGCGCACGCCGATAAACATAATATCAAAGATAAGGCTGTCAAAAAGATCCTATTTTTCATGTCTCCCCACAAGTTTTTTCAACGGCACTATTTTTATATTTTCTTTCTCTATGTCGGATATGCTGTCCCTTATGACTTCTAACGTGAGCCTTTTATCATGGCCTATGGCAATCGCGCTACCTCTGGATTTGGCTATATTGACAAGCTCCTTTATCTGCCTCTTTATGTACGCCCTATACTGTTTTTCTTCTTTCTTCTGGGCAAGATCTAAAAATACGCTTCTCTCCGCGTATTTTAACCCTATCTTTTTTGCGATACTTCCGCATACCGAAACAGGCGTAGTGCGGCTGTCCAGAAAAAACAAATCCCTTTTTTTTAATTCTTCCAATATCACCTTCATGACTTCCCTGTTTTCGGTTGCCCTTGACCCCTGATGGTTAGAAACCCCTATAATGCCAGGAACGCTTTCTATGTCATCCTTCAATATAGAAAGTATCCTGTCTTTTTTCATATTGCGCCTTATGGTATCGCGCTCCGCCGATTTCCCGCTCTTCGACTCCAGCGGAAGATGGAGAATAGCATCATACCTCTGGCTGTATTTTTTTAACCTATTTCTTACCTCCTGTGAATAGCGCAGGTGAGGCAATATCGCCAGCGTCACAGGCCTTTCGATTTGAAAAAGCGTATCCATATTGTTAAGGGTATAACCCCAGTCATCTATGACAAACGCGACCTCTCCTTCATGTTTGAGCCCTGAAGGGGCTTTATAAAGTATAATGATTAAAATGGCTATTGCAAATGCCGAAATTAACAATGCGGGGAATATGTTCGAGAATGGACGGCGTTTCACTTTATTATTGCTTCAGCGCGGCATACTGTTCTTCTATATAGCGGTGTATGCGGGCCCAGTCTTTTTCGGGAGGATTTATGAAAGAAACGCCCATCTGGCGCCTGAAGATATTCCAGGAATTTTTCTGCCAGGCAATATTTCCCTCAACCTCCACGGGAGATATTGCGCCAGGCATAAATATACTGAGGTTCAATTTTCCCTTTAATTTCTTCAATCTATTGCATTCGAAACGCAGCCCCCCATAACCTATATCCCTCGGGATAAGGCCCATGTTTGTATTGGATTCCGGGGATTCGAGCTTTACATAAATATTGTTATCCTTCAGCGGCAGAAGATTATGCCGCCACCAGTTTCTTTTTTCCTGGCTGGAAGAAAATGCATCCTGGGCCTGGTTCACAAACCTGCCTATCAAATCTTTCCACTCCTTAGGCCTGAACCAAAGAATGTAAACGCCGATAAATAAGAACGCTAAAAGCCAGGCCAAATCCATGTTTTTCGACGGCGGCCTCGTTACGGCATTGGAAACCGGGGCATCATATATTTTAGTAACGCTGGCCAATAAATCATCCGCGGCCTTATTTTTGGAATTCAGGTCTACCGCGCTTATAATGCTGGAGATCTCTATCTGCTTCGCTTCCCGCCCAAAGGTTGGATCCCTGAAATCTATAAAAATTTTGCCCTTGTCATTCCATACTTTATAATCGGTTTTCTGGCTCAGCCAAAATGTCAAAAACTTTATCTGTTTCCTCCCGGAACCCTCTGCATTGTCCGGATAATAACCCACTGTTATATTTTTTATCACGCCTTCATTCAACGCCGTATTCCTGACTAAGTTTCCGAACACGTTAGGCGCCCTGAATTTTAAAATAAGCCTCGGAGGGCTGTCAATCCATTTTGATTCGTATTCAACAGCCTGAGAACTGGCTATCGAGATCCTTGTAAGTTTCTCCCGGGAATCCATGGCATGCGCAAAATTCTGAATAAAAATAAATATACCCAGAAATATAATTATTTTTATTTTCATCATAACTCCTTCATTTATACTTAAAAATCATTTTACTGTATCATTTACTTCTACTTTTATATCTTGCGCCGCGCCTCCAGGGAGAACCATGGCTGCCGATATCCTGTCCTGTACTTTTATAAGTTCGGCGCTGGCTATAAAACTATCCCCCCTGTAAATGGAAAGCTTGTCGCCGTTTCTTAAATTATTCATGGAGCCGAGATTTATTACGACAAGATCATTCTGCCTGTCGACCGCCAAAATCTTGCCCTCGGCTTCCAGCAAGGAAGATATGACAATTTTTTCGAGCTCAATGGGTTTTTTAACCAAGGCGGACGATTGGGATCGCTTGCTGGAACGTTCCAGATTCCTCGTGAGTTTCGAATTTATGGCCTGCTCTTTGGAAAGGCTGGCTGATAAATACGACACCAGGACCTCTTTTTCCTTGAGCCTTTTGTCCATTTCCGTTTTGATGCCGTTGTTCTCTTTTATCACGGAGCTGAGCATGCTTTCGGCCCTTACTCTGGCGCCTTTTTCATATTCCATCTGGGTATAAAATCCTATGGCCAGGGCCGAGGCTATTATAAAACCGGTCACCAGAAATACCTGCGTTTTCTTCATAGGATCCTCCTGTTAACATCTTATTTTAATATATAATATTATAAATCAATTTCATAGAAAATAAAGAAATATTTTTATGCCTTTAATAATTCCCGGATTTTATCCAGCAGTTCCTTTGGCTCGAATGGTTTGGTTATATAAGCATCCGCGCCGACCTCCCTGCCTGTCTTCCTGTCGGAATCCTGCGCCCTGGCAGTAAACAGTATTACGGGAATATCTTTGTATTTATTGTCGAATTTCAACATACGGCAAACCTTATAACCGTCTATTTTTGGCAGCATTAAATCCAATATTACAAGATCCGGGTTTTCGGCCCGCGCCTTATTAAGCCCTTCCTGGCCGTCACAGGCAATGATGATTTCATAGCCTTTGGCTTCCAGCTGGAGAGACACGGCATATGCCATATCTTTCTCGTCCTCTACAAGAAGGATCTTCTTTTTATCGTTTTTCTTTTCCGCCATACTCTGCTCCTCCAGATCAAGATTCCAGTTCTTTGGAAATAACCTTTTTATACTTGTTTTTTAAACTGACGAATTCCACGCCTACTTTATACTTATTTACAGGCTCGCCTGTCATCGGTTCTATCTTTTTTATCCAGGCCACGCGCCCTCCGGCATTGATGATAGGCTCTTTAGTTTTAGCGAACTCCATCCTGATATTTATCAGCGCGTCGGTTTTCAATAATTTGCTTGTTATAAAACAAATCCCTCCTTCGGATACGTCTACTGTCTGCAGGGTTTCGGTTTTGTTTTCCGGAAGAAAAATTTTGATTTTTGCCTTATAAGGCACCCTTTTAAACCGCCTCATCTCCAAGCCGACATAAAATTCCTCGATAGAAAATTTTGCGGAAAAACGCCTGATCATAGGCAGGCGGATTTTTTCAGGATACGGCAATGCCCCAAGGTTCACGAAAGCGGAGTCAACTTTTTGTTCTATAAAATAGCTTTTTATCTTGTCTTTAAACAACTGTATGATCCGCGTGTTTTTCTCTTCCTCCAATTTCGGAAGGATAATGCTGCACTTCCCGGCCTTTATGTCCGCGAGGACCACGGAGACATCTTTGATCTCTTTTTGATATACTCCTTCGAACGTCGTGCTTATGATGAGTTTTAAGTCATCGAATAGCTTGTCGGCGTCGATCTTTATCCTTTTTTTAAACGCCTCATAATTGACGATTATCAGATTGACAAACTGCAGTGACAGCCCTCTATTCAATAAACCATCTATCTTTTTTCTGGCGTTTTTATTCAGCGCCTCCGGCCTGTAAAAACGGGGCAGGGTGAAATAAAATTTGCTGCCGACTCCCAGTTTGGACTCTGCCCACGCCTCGCCTCCATGCCTTTTTACAAGTTCCTTTACGATAGAAAGGCCCAGCCCTACGCCCTTCTTCCCTGCTCCGTCAACATTAGAAACCTGCACAAATTTATTAAACAACTGCGGCAAATCCGCTTTGGCTATGCCGATGCCCGTATCTATCACACCGACTCTGACCTTTGTTTCCAAGATTTTTGTTTCGATCAGGATTTTCCCGCCTTCTTCGGTAAACTTTATGGCATTATTGATAAGGTTCGAAATAACCTGATTTATCCTGTCAGCGTCGATAAAAAGGCATACCTCCTTCTTAGGAAAATGGAGTTTTAAAGTTACGCCTTTTTCTTCCGCGAGCTTCTCATAGAAGCCCAGAGAATCTTTTAGCAGGTCATTGAGGTTCACCAGGGAATAATGCAGTTCGAGCTTATCCCGCTCTATCCTGGATATGTCCAGCAAATCATCTATCAATTTTTTCAAACGTTCTATATTATTATCCGCTTTTCCGATTACCTCTTTTTGTTTGCTGTTAATCGCGCCGATTGTTTCGTCCGATATGAGAGTGATTAACTGTTTTATGATCGCGAGCGGGGTCCTCAATTCATGCGAAACGGTCGAGATAAAATCGGATTTGATTTTATTCATGGCCTCGAGCACTTCTAATTTCTTTTCTACGCGCGCCTTTTCTTTCTCCAGGCGTTCGAACTGCATGCGCCTTGTAATATCTCTTGTTATGCCAGCCAATCCTATAATATTCCCTTTTTCGTCGCGCACGGGTATTTTAGTCGTAGACACATAATTATCCACTCCGTCCGGACGCGTGGCCCTTTCGATCTTATCGATCATGGCTTTCCCGGTTTCTATAACCTGCGAATCGTCCTTGGCCATCTTTCTGGCCTTGTCCCTGGGGAAGAAATCGAAATCTGTTTTCCCGATGATATCTTCCGGCTTCATGCCAAGGCCTTTGGCGTGAGCCTGATTCACCAAAACCAAAGCGCCTTTTCTATCTTTAAAATAAATAACATCCGGGATGTTGTCCATAAAATAGGAAAGGAGCTTATATTTATACGCTATATTTCTATGCTTGGTTCGAATCTGGAAGGATTTATTTCGTTGATTTCCGGGTTTTCTTTTCATTTTAGGTTATGTTATAACATAACCTATTTATTGTCAAGAAATTAGGCTGGCATATCACAAACTTGCATCGATGGAATTTTGCCTGAAAAGGTCCAGCTGGACTCCTGCGAAGTTTTCTTTTTTCAATACTGCATTTGGCTGTTTTACCGCCACGCTGTTTTTTATCTCATCGAAAAGCTTTTCGGCGGCATTCCTGTATAAGATACGATATTGCGCTTCCCATTGGGCATCTTCGTCGTTTTCGAACAGATCGGGCGGCATGTCTCCTTTAGGAATATGTATAAGCGATGCCCCTATTTTTTCGAAGAAATTGTCTGCGCTGTGCGGCCCTTTCGTGGCAGGCTCTGCCAGCACTACCGTGTCTTTTGTGTCCGGGTCATTTAGACTCTTCTCGACAACTTTAGCCACAAGGACATCTCCTAACCCCTCATACCTGTACTTTTCATCTACCTCCAGGCGGTCCAAAAAATAAACAGAAGAAACATCCGACTTTCCCATATCCTGGCTCTGAGCAAACATAAAATTATCCTTTTTATTGAAAAAAGCCAGCCCAAGGATCTCCCCTTTTTCCGACTGCAGTTTTATTAAAAACCCGCTTGGGCGATCCTTGCCATAAGTATACTGCTTGAGCAGGGAATTCCACTCGCTCCATTCGAAGTATCTCCTGTAAGGCGTTACGGAGAACCATTCTTCCAAAACTTCCCTGATCGAGGCCTCGTCATTCACTTCATATACATTGTACAGGATATTCGCTTCGGAAGCCAGGTACGGCCCCTTCGGCAGGATATTTTTTGCCTCGTTTCTTTTTTTCGCTATCTCATAACGCACTCTATCCGTAATTTTTTCCAAAGACATATCCCCGTTCACATCGATAGTGCTTTTTGTCTCCGGGTCATTAAATAATATGGAGGGCAGGCCGTTTCCATCATATTGCATGCCTGCGTAGTCCCCTCCGCCATTTTCGACAGCTTTTATAATATCGATTATCCGCTTTAATTTTTTTCCGGCCGCCATAATCGCTTTTAAAGAAACCGCCGATTCTTCTTTTAAATAGCCGGATTCGAGCAATTCTTCCGCCCTGTCGTCCAATTTGCCCGATACGGCATCTAAAGACGCGGCCTCGTCATATGATGACGCGGGTAAGCTTTTTACGATATCTTTTTCCGCCTTTTCTAACCCTTCCAAAGACCCTGTCAACGCGGATGCTATATGCTCTTCGGTTTGAGGCAATAAAGCTCTTGCAGAAATAACGTCTCTAATGATACTGCTTTTGATTTCCGCGAATAACTTGTTCAAATTACCATAGACAAATCTCAGGAAATCCGCGGTTGTCGTATCGTCTGTCGGAATAATGACCGCGACGGTATCCTGACTGCCATATATGCTGGTTTCCAGTTTAACGGGATTCAGGCCGGCGCTTATCCTTTCTTTATTTATAGCGCGTAATTCCAAAAATAATTTGACAGAATTACCATCGGCATAGCCATTGTAAAAAACTTTTGTAAATAAAGGTTGCAATCGGATCCCGGAGTTAAATGACATAGACCATATGCCGGCCGCGTCTGGCTTAACAGCGCCTCTTAATCCCTCTCCTTCGAAAACAAATGCCACTCGCCCTTCTCCAAAATTTGCCTTGGCCTGCTGTAAATTATCCCATACTTGAAAATTTAATCTGTTCGGCTCCCGTAACATATTTAAAGCGCTGTTCGTGGACACCCTCGGGGTAAAATCTTTATACCGTACGATATGCACGGCAATGGATATCTTTGCCGAATCCGCGCTTTCCAGCGCTTCCTCCATTCTGCGCAATGTATCATCCTGTGTCCCCAAGGGCAGCCTCAGCGCGCCGGTCAAAGAAGAATAAGGATATGCTGTATTCATAGAAAAAGGCATCATGAATAGAGATACCAACAAACCCAAAATTAAATCTTTTTTAAACTTTGTCATAATGTGTGTAAAAAAATAGCCTTTCCTTTTCATTAAGGCCATATAGTTTGAATACGTGCTATCTATATATAAGTATGCCATATAGAAAGCTTGCTTTCAAATAAGTTTACACTTCAAGCAATACTCGTTTTGTAAACTTACGGCGTTAAAAGATTACAACATCTTTCTTAACTCTGCGGTTAGCAATTTTTCTCCCAATTCTACGGTCTCAGGCAGCGCTATATTGCGCTCATCCCCTATTAGCGATAATATTTTTCCTGACAAGAAAATCCTATGATCGATTTCTCCGAACTTCCTTGTCCCGTACCACAAATTCCCTTTTACATTATAATGCCTTTCTCCTTTAACGCTATTGCCCAGAAAAAGGACGACAACTCCCGCGAAGTCTTTTGTAAAACCATATTCCATGCCCATAAAAGGGCCGTTCCTGAGCATCAGATATGATATAAAATAAGTCGTATCTTTATTGTCTTTCAGGTCTGCGGCCATGCGCTGTCTATATAGTCCTCCGTCTAAAATATACATGCGGCAGGCTTCTATCAAGTCTTCCGAAGGGTTGTGAGACGCGAGCGAGGTTTCGTAACCATTGTGTTCCCACACCTCTTTGCCGTCCCAGCAGCTTGTAATCATGGCGACTAATTTATACATTTCGATTAATTCTTGCTTTTCCGATTCCGGAATCCTGTCGCTTTTATTTATTATGTCCAGCCAATATGAAAAATACCTGTCTTTTCCCATATAATCTGCGAAAACATCTTCTTTTAATCTGTACCCTTTTGCCCGAATCCACCTAATAAGCAATGTCGACTCTAAATCCTTTTTGACTTTGCGAATCATAGGTATAAGCTCGTAGAGAGGCAGGTCCAAGAACTTGTCCAGGCTCCCGATCCTTTCATTAACGTACATATAATTATTGCTGGTTATATACACTTCGAATACCTCGTGTACCAGAAATCCTTTTTTCGTATGCGTGTCATGTATATGCGTCAAATCCACTCCATTTCCATTCTGCCTGAGAGAATGGAAGGTATCGGGGATGAAAATCGTCTGCGTCCCCAATCCTGTAAAAGCTGTTGCCGTCAAAGTATCAGGAGGAGGGTCTTTTACTCTCTCTATCTTTTTTATATCCTGCCTGATGAACGGCGGAATCCCGTTAAGCACGTTAATGAATTCTAACAAATCATCCGCAGTAAATTTTCTTTCGTTTTGCGCTATCTCTATCCGCTGCAAATCTTTCCCTACTTCGATATATTGCACCTTTTCCGGGATAATCAAATCCCGTTTATCGAGCTTATTAAACCATACCGATAGTTCATGGCAACCCGGTAAATCTATAGCGCCCTGCTTAAATTGTTCTTCTAAAAATTTTACAGCTTGTTCCTGGCTGATCACCTTGCCTTCTCTTATAAGAGATTCGAGCATCGACCGCGTCAGATCAGCGGATGCCGTCTGTCCCGCTGCCTCTTGCCCCAAGGTAAGTTTTATCGTATAACCAAAATCTCTATCGCTCTGTACGGAAAACCTTGAGTCTCTTTTCATGTTTTCTTGCATTCTTTGGTACATCCTGCGGGCCGGCGGTTCCAAAGAAAGGGACGATTGCCATTCTTCTATCTGACGGCTTAATAATAAAAGTTTTATGGATCTTTCCATATAACCATGCCCTCTGAATTCGTCGAATACTCTATTCGAACCGCTGACAATGCGATCTTCTTTTATGGTAACAACAGCATAACCAACTACCTTGTCCTTGCCTGTATCGATAAAAAACAAAGTGTCTACGGCTCCTCTCCCCGGAAACAACTTCTCATCCAATATTGACCTTACCGCAACCACCCGCATGTTTATCAAATCTTTATCATTGGCTATTTCCGGCATGCGGACATTGTTTCCGGCTATATCAAAGATTAGCTGATTACCTACGGCGCTGGCCCTGATCGGAGAATGCCTCATTACCTTATCAAGTAGAGTCTTTTCCAGATACTCTTTAATCCTGCGATGATCATCCAAAGGAACCCTTAATTTAGTAAGAGAATTTTCAGGTAAAGGATAGGCGGTTTTTGAGCATAAAAATACCCCGATTATCATAAATATTGCCGTTATATTAATTATTTTATGCATTTTATTCATGGCTTCTCGTAAGTTTACAAAACGAGTATTGCTTGAAGTGTAAACTTACAGCGTTAAAGATGCGAGCAAAGCGAACATTTTGAAAACTCCCCAAAAGTTTATTCATAAAATATAAGAGCCTAGGCATCTTTATAAATCAGTACGGCATTTCTGAATTCCTATTATCTTTTCTGATGGCAAAGTAGGTTCTTTATTAAGAAATGAATTTTCATTTATAAGCGCCTTTTCTATTTCTTTTGCAATAAATTGTGCATCCTCACCCTTGACTTCAATCTCAACTTTATCCCCCTTTTCAGCTGCAAGCACTAAAAGTTCCATCATATTCTCCGCAGAGGCCTTTTTGAATCCTTTTTTCAGAATTGCCTGACTTTTAGAATTTTTCATTATCTTATCTGCAATAATATAAGCTGTCGCTACATGCAACCCTAATTCATTGTCTATAATAATAGAATGCCTAACATGAGCCTCTCTGTGTATTTCTTCCGTTGGGATAACTTCTACCATAGCAGAACTTATTTTTTCAGACTTTAATACAGGTTGCCTAACGGCTTTGGTATTCATGCCCTTTACTGATTCAAGAAAACTTCCTATAGTAATTTTTTCAGGTATAATTATTCCGTGCTCAGAAAATAAAAGTTTTGTAGAGTCGAGTAAGGTGAGCTCTGCGTTTTCTAACCGGTAATTAAGAAAAGTGGCTATTTTAATTATTTCTTCTATCAATAAACTTTCTTTCTCTTGTTCGCTAATATTATTAATATTATCTTTTCCCAGCTTTACTTTTATAAACGAATCTATATTGATTGGCAAATCTATGCGGATATGACCCGCATAATAAGTCCCTCTAAACATAAATTCGTCTTTTATTTCATTATTGACAAATACGAGTTTTTCAACAATATGAGATGGAGGATGAAGCATAGAATCAAATTTGTGACCTATATGATATATGTCTCCCGTATAAGGATCTTCCAGCCATGTTTCTGCTATTTTCGCTGGTTTACAACAATATTCTGGCATTCTCCCATTAAAATATATGCCAAACAATGCCGGAGGATAACGTTTTGACTCTTGAACAAAAATTTTTACAATTAAATCTGCGTCGAATTTAAGATCTGCCTCCATTGCTTTTTCTCTTAACTCATCAGTTAAAGCATTTAATTTTTCAAGGGCTTCTATATAAGTTTTGCGGATAGAATTAGAAATAGTTTCATCTTTTAATACTTTTGTAAAAGCTGCGACTATCTTTGGAGATACAATGCCTATATTGCCAAGCACTTTTGCGTATCTTCCGGCATAGATAATATTATTTGATTCAAAGTTTCTTATAAATAAATCTGCAAGAATACCTCGAATAGGCTCTGAAATATTATTAAAATTTTCATGTTCTGAAATATCAATCAGAACTTCAATTGCATCATATTCATTTCCATCTTTTGAGAGTTTTATAAGAGCCGGGATTACACTTGAATTAACTGTACTTATTTTATTAAGCAATTCCCGAGCGTATAATCTTTCGTCTCTTTTCTGTTCAGCCGCACTAGAAGAGTTTATAGTATTCTCTACAGAATAATTAAAATTATCTTTTAATATCCTCGCAAGAGATGAAACCAACTCTGGATTAGCAGGGTCTATTTTTGCAAGAATATCCCATGCTGATTTACGATTCCATCTAGAAATGTAGTCATTTTTTTCGTCATTTGCAACTTTTAAAAAAAATGGGATTGTTTCTTTTGGATTTAGCCCCATTTCTTTAAAGTCTTGTGTGGGATCTAATAGACGAGTGCCTTTGCGATATTCTGTTATGTATTGCTCTAATTTCTTCTCTATTAATTCGGTATAAATCCTAGCTTTGCATTCTGGGTCTTGCATAGAAGATTGAAGTCTTAATGTATCTTTAGGAATAGGGTGAGCATAAAGCATAATATTATATAGAAAAACTATGCTTATCACTAAGAGTACAATTTTATAAATAAAGCATTTTTTAATTATTAGTGTAGATATTACAGCTATATTAATAAGCTTATTTATCTTTTTCATATACTTAATCTCTTTAAAAAGTATTGGATATCTATGGACAGAAAAAGGCCATGATTCCATGGCCTTAAATCAGATATCTTAATCAATTATTGAAAAAAAGTATAGCAGATTGAGGCTTAAAAGTCAATATAATTCTGCCACCATTATATTAAAAATACAGTCTATTTAAAAATTCCATGGATAAGACATGTTTGATTGGGATATTATAATCTTAAATGAACTTATCTCTTTGAATGGGACCAGAGTTTTATTATCCTTATAAACCGGGCAATAAAAACACGGGATATTTTTATCTGCCTTTCTTTTACCTTTCAGCATTTTTTTTGCATATGAATACTTATAACTCTTCAGGCACTTCTGCAGCCCTGATTCGAAAATATTTCCATAATTCCCCCATTGATTAACACAACAGCCCAACAGCTTGCCATCCCAATTAATTTGAGGAGCAGACCAAAGTTGCAAACAATGCCTGTCATAAATAACGCCGAATTTACTCTTATGCTCCTCTATTGACGAAACACCTGTCTCTTTATAAACCAGCTCTTTGTTTTTGATGTTCGAGTATGTATCAGATAAGGCATTAAAAACCACATTAAAACTCATATTTAATTCTTTAGCCCTCCTTCTTGCTTCATTAATCTCATGTTCATTATGCCCGAATATGATAAATTGCCATACTAAACAAGGAAATTCTGAACCATACCTGCGCTTATAATAATTAATCTTTTCTACATTGCTGATTACTTTATCAAAATTCCCTCCTTTTCTATAAATAGAATATGTTTCATTATTGCATCCGTCTATAGATACGCTTATTAATTTAAATTTATGCTTTACCAAAGCCTCTAAAATATCCTCTGAAACTGTATTCAAATTAACTCCGTTAAAAGCTGTTAAGTTAATCTTCTTGGTATAACCATATTTAATTATATCCTTAAACTCTGGATTTAAAAAAATTTCTCCCCAATTTGATAATTCAATGTTTTTAATCCATTGGTTGTTATCGACAAATTTTTTAAAGTTTTCGAATTTCAAATAGCCATGACCTATAATTTTTTTGGTATCCCCTTTTGTGTTAGGACATAACGGACATTTCAACTGGCACAAGCTTGAAGCTTCTATGCGTATGCTATTACCCATAACGCCATATTTAAAAAAATTTACAAAATAAACTAATAAATTTTTTACTACCGCTATTATTTTTCTTATATTTTTATATTTAAATTTAATCATAGCAATTTAAAATCTAATCGAAGATTTACAAATACTTTTCTTGATTATATTTTTCATATATAAATGCCCACGATTATTTACATGCCAGCACGTTCTGTATTTTTTCCAATCTATACTATAAATATTATGATCTATTAATTTAAAATCATATTTTAATGTATAAAACCTTATCTGTTTATTAATATTACTAAACAAATCTTTTGTTATAAGTCTTTTTTCAATATCAGGATAGGTTTGTATAAAAACTTTAACATTATTTTTTTTAGACCATCTACTAAGAACCATGAAAGAATACTCCATAGAAACGCCACGCATATCTTGAAATCCCATTTTTTTAATATCCAGTTGTTTATATATTTCATAATCAAAAGCTTTGAGTTTATCCGGGTAAAAAAGCCCTGCTTTCTTAAGCACATGTTCCATTTTCTCTGTGTCGAATCCTAGTTGCCAAGCTGAAAAAAAGAATTTTTGATCCAGACTCAGGCTTTGATTTTGATTCAAAAAATAAGGCAATGCCTCATACATTGCATCCTGATCCGGGTATATTTCTCTAAAATCTGTCATTAGCTTAAAAAATATTTGGCTGCCTAAGGCATCGCTTAACATCTTTAAATCAATGTTTCCTAAGAGCGGTTCTCTATAGGTTAAATATCTAAAAAGTTTATATAACTTAAGATTGGCAACCCATTTATATTTATTTTCAACTTTTAATTTTCTGGATAACTCATTAATCTCTTTTTCAGATAAGTACTCCCTGGATAAGTCCACAAATCTTGAGGCTCCCATTAAATGCCAAGCATTGAAACCCATATTTACAATAACAATATGCGGTATTTTTTCATATTCCAGCAAACTATTCATTACCTGAAAACAATTATTGCCGCCATAAGCTAAATTAAGAAATTCGAAATCTTTGAAATCTTTATCTTTTCTCAAAAGATCATAAAAACTTGCTCCCGGATCAGCATCGCTGCCGGCTGTCCAGGAATCTCCGATAAATAAAATAGTTTTATCGGACTCGAACTTATAATCAGGCCTTTTTTTTGATGCATACACAAATTCGCCTATTCTTAAGCCAGATTCAAGAATTACAAAAGATAAAAACAAGCCTATAAAAATATTAAAAAATTTAGAAACCATTTAGTTTGCCTTAAAATCTTCCAACTTATTTCTTAGCGTTTTGTCTTTTATTATAGCACTCTTATTTATCTCTAACAATCTTCTTCAGGTTGTATTTGGCATAAACCTTGCTTTAAATTTTTGTATAAAAACAAAACGCAACTTACTAAATTACCAATAAGTTGCGTCATAACTGTCAATTTCTAACCTGGCAAATCTAACCAGGTTAGACTTACTAGTTACTGGCTCTAATTTCATTCTTTGGAAAAAATTCAGCCATATCTTTAATACCACTGCCGTGAACATTTAGATTAGGTTCTTGGTAGATATCGACGCTTATCGTGCCACTATAAACATAGAAAGCTATGGTTCCGGCTCTCGCAACCGTTAAAGGATCCTGCGTGACCATATACCTTTCCAATATTATTGAAAGTGGACGATCGTCTCTTATCGACAAATCCAGGCTATAGCAAATCCCTTCTATGCCCATAGAAGAATGAATTTCATTCTTAAAAATTTCTAAGTCTTTAAAAATATCTGCTATTTCTTTCACTTCCTCATCATCCCATTTTTTCTCCGTATTATATGCGTCTGATCTTTTAACCATGTAATCTATTAGCCTGTTTACCACCCCTCTTGCCTCGATGCCACTCTTACCAAATAGAATGGTAAGTCCGAGTTCATTGTTAAAAGGTAGATTTTTCAATTCATTTATAAAAAAATCTAACAAAACTGCGTGCGCTTTTGTGTCTAACCCTACAAAATACCTTGTTGACCCTTCATATGTCGGCAAAATGTTTTCATCCTCTAATAAATATTTGACTGTTTCTATAAAACTATCGCCCTTTAGGGTTTTCTTTTGCTCTGTTTGCGGCAATAACGGCTTGGTTGTTTTCAAATCATTATCAATACTCGGGAAACGGGCGCTTACCTTGTAAACTTCTCCATCCTTAATTTCGTCAATATGTTCTATGTCTCGATCGGCAAATATTTGTCTTATTTTTATGTCTTTGAAACCGCTGCGCCATATGGCCCTTGCGGCGCTGCCATTGACTGCCGTGCCTGACACTATCTCCGCCCCTGAATATTTAAAAAATTCCGGCTGTGCCGGCATCCAGCGATACATTAAAGGGAAAAGCCTCTTACCGCGTAAATCCGAATATTCATCGTATATCTCGGCATAGGAAAACAACAACGAGTTAACACCCCTCCCGGGGCTCCAGTTATCAAAAGTCCTATAACCGACGACTTCGTTGTTCTCTATATTGATAATATTTATCCAATTAGATTCTATCTTCAACCTTAATCCTCTCCCGGCAAAAACTTTTTCCACTACCCTCGCGACCCTATCATAATCAAACTCGGCTATTTTATCCAGTTCCGCAAGGGCATTATCAATTTCTCCGGTATTATCTCCTGAGAGTCTGTTAACGAGTTCCTTATCTTTTTCCTCTTTAAAACCTTCATACTGATACTTTAAAGCCGTAGACGGTTTTAGACTTTTCGCAACCATCAGCAGTAAACTAGAGTCATGCTTGTCTGGCTCTTTAAAATCGCCTACTGTCCTCATAAGCCGCTCTTTATAAGGGTCTATAAGCTCTACATTAAAATTTTTAAATAACTCTCTCAAAGTAGCTTCATTTAAAAAATTTCTTTTATAAGTACCGTCTTCTGCCTCAACTACAATCATCCCTTCTTCATCTATTTGCAATCCTTTGTCTTTCGCTGTCACGGCATAATAATCTTCATCAGACTTTACAATTATAACCGCTTTACCACTCGGTTTTAATATTCGTTTTATTTCACTGACTAAAGCTTTGATTTGAGTATTAGTAAAATAATGTAAAGTTAATCTAGAATACACAACATCAAAACTATCATCATCAAACGGAAGAGTCTTAGTTAAGTCTAATACATCTGTTGAAATATTTGCTATTTTTTCTCTTTCTATTCTAGCTTTAACACTATCAATCATTTTAGCCGATAAATCAGTAGCTAAAACTCTGTGTCCATTATTTGCAAATAATATCTCATCATCTGCTTGCCCACATCCTAGCGAGAGAATATGAGAATTATTTGGTAAGATATCCAATATTCTGGATGTCATTTTATTAGGCATGGTTTTATTTTGTATAATATCAACTATGCGATTATAACTTTGTCCAACTTGTGGGCGTAAAGAATCGTCAGCCCATGATTCTGTAATAAATAAAAAATAGCTAATTATTACTAATGCTATAATTTTAATGCTTAATTCTTTTTTAATCTTTTCCATAATTTGTGTAAAAAAATAGCCTTTTTTAGGCTAAGAGTTTAATAACCTATATCATATAAAGTATGCCATATAAATAGGGGGCATTCAAGGCACCGCATCAAATCATTAAAAACTTATTCTAACTTTCAGGTATACATTTGGTATACAGTTTTGACAGAAGTATGCAGCTTTTGGACACTTTTAGAAACAACTCCGAGCAAGCAAAATCATATAAACACAAAACGCAACCTACTGATTTCTCAATGAGTTGCGTCATAAATCCCTCTCTTCTATTAAATTATGTTTTCTATACAAAAAGTACTGGCGGAGGAGGTAGGAGTCTATTGAGCGTGTTTTCCTAACTCTCCGTCAATAAATATGTTATAACTTAACTCTTTTATTGTCAAGAAATTAAGGTGTGCAGATGTTTACATTTGGTTGCATTTGTATGCAGGTGTTTTGGTATTGGATGGGCACCGTTTGGGCACCAACTTGACATTTACAAAATTCCTTTTCCTATTGTATCTTATGATAATACACACAATATCTATTTAATAAACAAGTATAACACGCGGGGTTCCTGCTTTTACAAATTAATGATGCAAAATCAATAATAGCCCATATTAGTTTCTTGCTATTTTCTGAATAAAAATTTTTCAAGAATAGTTCATCGCCGGGAGGTATCTTTCTTAAATTCTTAATTTTGTAGTCAAAGACACGTTTGAAAAATCTATATATATTTTGATCAATAGGAAATAGCTTTTGGTTATAATATATAGATAGAACGGATCTTGCAATATATTGCCCAATCTTGAATCGCTTCCTAAACTCTTTTTCTGTTCTTGGGATATTTTTATCAGAGTAACCTAAAAAGGTTTTCTTGAGTAGTCTTGCTCTTCGATTTGACAGTCCTAATGTCTTGATTTCTTTGGATATTTTTCTCATAGGAGTTCGATCGATTGTATTTGGGGTAGGATACTTTTTAAAAAAATAATCTATGAAAGCGGAAACCATTGAGGCTTGTGTTTTCCAAAGAAATATCTCACAGGCAAGCAATTTATAGAAACTTATGTTTTTTCTACGCCAAGGAAATTTGCGTCCATTTTTTTGAAACCATTTCAATAACTCTAGATTTACTTTCGATGCCTTATTCACTTGTCAAAGATTTCCTTAATGCAAGACCTACAGCTTTTGCTAGCAATGGGGGAACGGCATTCCCAATCTGAACCAACTGCCATTTCTTTGAACCCTTGAACAAAAAATCATCTGGAAATGATTGCAACCTTGCCATCTCTCTTGCAGTTAAAACCCTTGGCAATACTGGATGGATATTAACTCCACCGTGATTCTCTTTTATCGTGCAAGATGGTTGATTCCAAGGGCATTTTTTCCACGCATCAGAATAATTTTTATATAAACTGCTTCCTTCTGCAACTGCCAAAAGTCTTTGTTGCATCTCTTTTGAATGTTTCGTTGGCACATGGCTAAATTCTTTATCTTCCGGCCTATTTATTAAATCCTCTATTGCACTTTTAGTAGTTAAGTAATGTTTCTCTTCCACCAAGGGTTTTGGATGGTAATTCGTTTTGCCAATTCTGTTTCCTATGAAAATCACTCGTTTTCTAATTTGAGGGGCATAATAATCCGCAGAATTTAATACTGTCACGTTTATCTTGTAACCAATAGAATCATAATCTTCTATGATCTTCTCTTCAACCTTTCCATTTAACATAGATCTTAGACCTACAACATTTTCCATCATAACAAATTTTGGCTTGATGTAATTAACTATCTCTAACATTTCTCTGTAGAGAGAATTTCTACTATCATCTACTATCCGATACCCGCTCATACTAAATCCTTGGCAAGGAAACCCGCCACATATTACATCAACATCATTTATGTGATGCTCCTTTTTATACTTTCTTATAGTGTCATATAGGTTTTCTTTTATTTCTTTTTTACAGATATCTCCGGATATTACCGGGTGTTTGAAATTGTGTTCATAAGTAGTAACAGCGGTAGGTTCATTCTCAACAGCCGCTATCCCTTCGAAACCAGCCCATTCGAATCCCTTAGAAATTCCTCCTGCACCTGCAAATAAATCAATACAGTTTAAAACAAAAGCTTGATTCTTTTTATCCCAGTCTCTCGAGATATCTACCCAGTTAATATCATCTTGCATTGCACAATTTTGGATTCTACCCTGTTCTATTATTGGACCTCCAAAAAGAGTAAATTGCATCTCCGAGTTTTTGAGAGAGCGACAAGAAACATCGTTAGTAAGCCATTTCTTAAAATTTTCTTCCTGTATTCTCCATTGATTACCCAGTCTATTTCCAGTAAGAAGCCCTGCTGCAATTTGTCTTCTAATAGTTTTTTGACTTAATTTACAGATTTCTGCTATTTCTGATATACTATAGAATTTCATTTTTACCCTCTCATATGTCCATTCTTGTCCAGTATACATGGCTATAAATAAGTTGTCAATCTTTCTTTGTTGGGAGTAAGATAAAACGGATTATAACATAATATGTATGCTTTTTTATCTATAGAATTACGATGAATAGAAATATATCAAAAGCATAATTCTCTCCAGGGCAAGACTTCTAAAGTATCCACTCCGATCATAACTGGTATCTGTCTTTTTGCCGAATGTTGCCAAGGTCTATATCTAGGAGCAAATGGTTTATCTCCTTTTCTATATTCAATAGAAGGATCATATTTATGTCTTGTCCAACTATCCGTAAACTTTATTATAAAATAGATCGGTAAATGATAACGTTCATATAAGTCTTTTGCAGTTTCTATTTTTGCATAAGGAAATTGAGTGTCTTTATAAGCGTTTAATGAATTGCTTCTCTCTTTGATTTCCATAAAATGAACTATTTCGTCTTGTTCGTTAAGTATTTCCCTATCAATATCATCAGCATTTTTTCTCTTTTTACTTTTACATCCTAGATGATATTTCAAGTATATTGGAAGCAATATGCTTTCTTCTCTTGATTCTCCGCATTGCACAGTTTCAATCGTGCTAGCTTCTCTCCTTTTGGTGGTAGGCTGTGCAATTATTTCGGAACCGCATTTTTTACAATCGCCCAATTTTATCTTCTCTTTTGTTTTCTCTGGAGTTTGAATTACAGCATCAACAAAACCACAACTAGGACAAATCATTTCTCGCCCACCCCTTTCTATTTGCTTTAATTTTTTTTATTTCTTTGGGTGTTCTATATTTCTGGCTTTCGCAACAGAAACAAGCCCAAGTTTCAATGCCAGTTTTTCCATCAATGTTTAACTTATGCGTTGTAGGCTCTTTACACTTCTTGCAAAAAAATATCTTTTTTGAACCTACCTTAGGTTTCATTTTTTGTTTAAGCTCTCTTGCAATATCTTCTAATATATCTGACGGTTCATTTCTGTAATACTCATTCATAGTTAGACTCGCCTTTCGAACTTTATATAAGGGAAATTTCGGCTGTTCCGTTTCTCACTTGATACTGTGCAAATATAGTCTCATTTATCCAATTTCCCCTTGAAGACGTTCTGATTTTAGCATCTAACAAGCTAGTAGAGTGGGCTATTATAGCAGGATATACTTTTTTGTCTTCGCCGTGGAAAATTGCTCTTGAAATAAACTTTGCGTAAAAATGGGCTTCCTTTAATGCAAAATCCCAGCTTTGCCCTTGCAATCCATCTTTTTTTAATTCTATTACAATTGCAAGTAATTCTTTATCTCTTTCACATAAGATAACGGCGTCTATATTCCTACCTGTTACTCCAAAAGGAAGATAGTTCGAAAACCATTTGATCTTGCAATCTTTCGGTATAACAGCTTGTAATGGAGGGCTCTTGACATCATCGATATGTTCCATTAACCAAGCCTCGAGCACTTTCTCTGCTTTTACCTTGTCGCCAACTGTCCATTGTATTTTCTTTAAATCCAAGTTTCTAAGCCTATCGGAAGAAGGATATCTCCAAATGCCGGTCTTTCCACTATAGCTACCAAGATTATCTACTGACTGTGACAAATCTATCGTTAAAGGAACGCCTCCAACAAAAGACCCCCTCGTTAAAGATTGTTTTGTGCTGTTACCGAGCTTGGAACGAAGAGTTATATCCTCTTGAGGCGTTTGATGAGTAAGGCTTCTGCCTCTACCAAGAGATTTTTTACCAATGGCATTCCAAAGAAGTTTCGTTTCGAAAAGATCCAATGCTTCTTCTTCTGTTACCGCACTTGAGTATTCAAGATATTCTTCCTCTAATGGTAACTTTACAGGATAATGATCTCCTTGAATAAATATCGGTTTTCCAGAGACTTGAAACTCAAATTTAAAACCAACATTAGGGGTTGTTTTGCCTTTCACGATCCAGGGAAAAATAGGATCTCCTTTACGTGCTGCTAGCATATCAGAAAAAATATCAGCGATCGTCTTTTCTATAAGGGGCCTTTTCTTAGCGCCATCCACACCAATATCTCCTCTAGTGCTTATGTATCCAGATTTTATTACATTAGAGACCGTATCTAGGCTGACTATTGGAAGGTGACCCATAAAATACACCTCAGTTTCTTCAGATTCTAAATAAGTTACATAGATTTTTCAAGTTGAAACGAAATTTATAGCAATGCCTGTGATTGTGAACCTGATATTCTCCGATGCTAATCCTATCATAATAAACCGTGCTGCTTTCATTCCACGTGTTGATGCCTCTTGAGAAACTAAATCTATTCTTACTCCACGTAAAGCTTGGGATATCCTTTTTTCTTAGTATTCGATATCCGCACGTCTTCCCACAATATAACCAAAGAAGATAATCGCAATCAAATAGATGTGAAAGATAGATTGGCATCATCTGATGGGATTTATTCAAGCATAATGATTTAAATTTATAATAATCTATGCTCCCTTGATATAGATGTCCAAAATAACGATCAAAAGTTTCTCTCCCAGACTGACCGCACTCAGATGGACAAACCTTGCAATTCGAATTTAGGGTAGTCTTGACAGAAAGTGTTTTGTTATTATCACATATAAAATCAACTGTGCTTTTACTTTGTCCTCCCCGATCTCCTTTTTCTAAACCAACGTGCTTGATAATCCTTGGCAATGACTTGCAGGCTTGTTCTACAGTTGGTATAAGAATAGGCTCTAATTGCGGGACGCTTCGATGTATGAAATATCTAGAATCTAATCCATATATATCGCAAATTATTTTTTCTGCTGTCAGCCCATAACTTTCGTTATTGATCTCCATATTCAAACATCCATTAGATTGCTTGGTTTGATTTTTAAAGCCTTGGCAATCTTTTCAAGATTTTGCAAACCTATATTTTTTTCTCCTCTTTCAATTTGCCCAATATAGGCTCGGTGCAAATCAGCTTCGAAGGCAAGTTGTTCTTGGCTCCATCCTCTTTTTCTTCTAAATTTTCTGATTGAAATACCGAATTTTTTATTTATATCACTCATAATGCATCCTCCTAATTTATAGTTTTATTATATAGCAGACTACTTAAAAGTCGACTACCTATAGGTAGCATTGAATTTAGTAGATTTTTCAACTTTTATGTTTAATATGTTAGCAAGGCAGGTAACCGTATCTATAGAGGGCTTTGAATTTTCAGTTTATAGCTAGATCTTCCTTCCTTCTTTCTTTTTTCAAGCCATTTTTCTACATTTGATTCTTTGAAGCGAATACCTTTTGGAAATTTATAATAGGGTATAAAGCCAGTATGAGTCCATTCGTAAAGCGTTCTACGACTTACTTGAATCAATGCGCTCAATTGTTCCACAGTTAATAACTTTTCCACAAACTTAGATTTCCTTATTCTTTAAAAACACTGGTTGAGAATACTTTATTCTCCGCCTTTTTGTTCTAACTCTTTTGTTTATATAACACTTTATATGCAACTACTCGTTTTGGTGCCCATAAAATGCCCAAAATACTTAATTATTTTAACATATCTCTATTTTGCACTCTTTCTTCTTTGGATCTACATTGCTGTCCATTTGTTCTGATATTTCCACTAATTTCAACTTCCCCTGTGCTAAATCGTGGACTCTTGAGAGAATTGAATGAAAATGCTGTTCTGTTTCTAGCTTATCGCCTTCGACTTCTTTCCTGGCCTGTTCTATCAATTTAGATACACTGGCTATATTGCGCTTCATAATCCTTGCAATCTCCCTGCCCTTATTATCATAATAAATCCTATAAACTCTTGGAATAAAAGCTTCATTTATGGCTTCTTGTATTATGTTTAAACGGTTGATTTTCTTGGCAAGAGGGTGCTTGGCTATGTTTCTCTCTAAAAACGCCGTTATGCGCCTAATACAACCTTTATATCGCGGGTTATTGATATAGTTCTGATATATGTTTTGAATGGATATGTCGATATTGTAATTTTCTTTAAAATAGTCGGTTATCATATGAGCAGTATATCCGCCGGCTATTAAAACTAAGACTTTTGTCCTTAATTTAGGTGAAATTTTGGATCTTCGTAATAAATCAGCCATTTTTAAATTCCCGTTCAATCGTAGCGAAGTTAATTCTATATATAACTTCAACTACACATTTTGTAGTGTCACGCTACATTTTCTAAATAGTCGATCGCATTGCATTGGTTTTGAGCCTTCATTTTTTAAAGAGTCACAAGCACAGATGCTCTTTCGTTGACACTTTAATAATTGTATTCTTATATATATTATGCCAACACATATAATTATCTTACCCTATCGTATTTACCTGTAAGCTTATAAAGACAATAATATCGATAAAGACCGCCGTGCTGTGTTCTTTCAATCCAGCCTTTACTTATAAGATTCTTTAAAGCACTGGAAATAGTAGCATCTGATTTTATAACTTTTTTAATACTTGAATAGGTAAATGGTATTTCTCCATTGTTTGCGCCGTTGTAGTTCTTTTTTATATATATGTATATAAGCATTTCTGAATGGCTCAATTGCTTCCATTCTGTGCTATCTAAAACTGCCTTTTCTAACATTACAAAAGGTGGACCTTTTTGTTTTTGTCTAGTTCTTTTGAAATAACCCATTTTCTATCCATATCCTTTTCATCTTTAAACTCTATTAAAAACTAAATCTTTTAGACTTCTAATGGCATCGGCAAATGCTTTAGCATTTATCGTGGCTTCTTTTCTCCAAAAAGAATTTACAAGCTCTTCGCAAGAGATCTTGTCTTCAAAAATAAACCAATATCTCCCATTGTCGCTATCTAACTTAAGTAGTTTTTGGCCCAATGCATAAAGAAAAGAAGCTTCAGTAAGATCTTTTGTGCGGTATAAATTTTCCATATCCTATCCTTTTTTATAAAGCTCCATAAAAAAACCCGTTAAGAGTTGTCATCTCCTAACGGGTTTAAAAACAAAAAGAGTTCCAATTAAGAGATTACAACCTCTTCCTTGGAACTCTTTACCTAAAGCGCGTGCTGGGTATCAAATTCCTGCATTGCTAACCACCCGGGCGCTTTAACGCGCTTATTATTTATCCCGAGGCAGTTTTTAATCAGGCCTGCTTCTGATATTACATTGGCTAGCGATACTTTAACTTTTTTATTTCATTAAAAAGAACTATTTCTTAACTATTTTAAGTATAGCACACCATTTAAAATAAGGCAATACTAAAAAATTCATCTTATAAATCTAATCGCAAAAATTAAGATAGCTATTCCCCAGATAATAACAGAATTCGTTACAAACGACAAAACTAGATATAATAGCTTGTTTGGCTTTGTCTTTTTAGTCTCGCAGTTTTTTATATAATTTAGGTAATGTTCCGATCTAGCTATAACACTTATGGTAGCAACTAAAATAGCCCCAAATAGAGCATAAAATCCCCAGTTTATACGACAGAATAATCCTACTCCTAGGCCAATTCCTATACTCCAAAACAATCCTGCGCCAGGATAATTAAACATAATAATTAACCATTATCGTGGGCGGCAAGATTCACCGTAGCTTTTACCGGCTTGGAAACCAGCTATAAACATTATCAGCATCATAGCCACAATTATGAATACTTGCCCTATACTTATCGAACCTACCGCACTCATTACTCTACTCCTTATTTAGTTAATTTGTTTTTATCTTTTCTTGCCCTAAATAAAAAAGGGCAAGCATTTTTAAAGTCTAAGCCCAACTTGTGAGTAAAAGCAAAGACTCGCTTGCCCCAGAGCACTCGCGTGCTTGGGACACAGTCTCTTCCTCTCACAAGTTGGTTTTTAAATCAGGAAAATCTATGTTCCTGTATTAAGCTGTAAAGAACTATCTAAAGTATAACATATTTCTTCTAATAATTATAAAATTCTTTTAATAATACCTTTACTGCTACAATCATTACATTATGCTTAGCCTGACTGCATTTGCTAATTCTATCTAATTCTTCAGCGGCTTTTATTAAATTAGACCTTGCTTTCTTGAGCTTGAGATTCATAAAAATACGATACTCTTTCAATGCAATATAGACAAGCAAAAATAAGACAGAAAATAATGACTGTGGGGCAGGAGAAGCTATTTAGAACTATCTGTTCTACACCTTGTGATTATAACTTATGCTAATACAATAGTTATGTCTGATTATAGATTAATCTGTGCCCAATAAGTGCCCTAATATGACTTACAATCTTTTGCCCAACCAATAAACAAGTTTATATCTTTTAGAAGGATAGGGCCATATATCTTATTTATTTGAACGTTATAAAAATCAAATAATTCTAAAAAAATCTGGTAATCGCTAAATGAAGAATCTTTTTCGCTAAAAGAATGCACCAGCATTAAGGCTATTTTTGCGCTATAGTTCTTGGCTTCTAATGCCGTCGCAACACTCCTATGTATTAATTGATACCTAACTTGTTCAACTTTGTCCGAAGAAAGGCCTAATTGATTACATAAGAAATTTAACCGGCTTCTATTAGCTCCCTCTTTGCTATATCTTTTATGAACTATAGGGCCAAAAGACTCGTCAACCTTACCTTCAACTCCAATTACTACTTTACCGTTTGCTCCATTAGCAAATACCATCAAATCCGTTTGGCTAGGCCTTCCAGTATCATTTAAATTAGTTTTCCTTTCTGGATATGCAATATCAACCTTAAGATTTTTAAATTCACTAAATCCGCTGTTGCTCAAAACATTTTCTACTGCTGTTGGAAGACTAGGGCTACTCATCCAAGAATACGCGAGTTCATAAGCTGAATAGCCTTTTCTCCAATGTTTTTCAGGATCAGCTAATAGCTGTTGCCAATCTTTTAAGTTTTTTACTTCTGGATTCAATGTTTTCATTATGAATTTTTAGATTACCTTGTTCTTAGCCTTCTTATTTAATTCTTCTAGAATCATACCTAACATTTTGGAAGAAAGTGCATTGCTTTTATACAAATCCGTTTCCTTAGCTTCTTGGAAAGGTTTTTTTGCATACCTAGAGCCTTCTAATATTCCAGATATACTAGAAACACTACTTATAAATTTTAATCTGGAAGATCTATTTTTAGATAAAACATTAAAAAGTAACTGCTGTGAAAGCACCTTGATTTTTGCGTTTTCAAAACTTAGTATTTTCGGATTATGGCCAAACTCATTTCTTATTTTTCTGATTGATTGCAAATCTTGAAAAACCTTTTTTTCAATTAACCCTATTGAATACGCTAGTTTAATTCTTGCCGAAAATAAACCCAAAGGACCATTAGGAGAAAAGATTTCATCCTTTAAAGATTTACTTCCTAATAATTTCTTTCTTAATAAAAGTTCTAATAAATAATCTAAATATGACGCTGCTAAAAGAGCACAACCCCTATCAGATTCTTTCGTCAGTTCTCTTCTAAGGCTAACAAATTCCATAGCAGATATTTTGGCTTCCTCAGGAAACTTGAAACTATTAAATAATTTTTGCATTATTTTTAATTCCATTTTTTCTATCGGATCCTTATATTCTTTAGTCACCGCACCCTCCATTTTTTCTCTTAATTATAAATAGTCTATAATACCTTGTTCTTACTTTACTAATTGCAACTCATTATTTCTTAATAAGATACGGATAATATTCATATTCTTTGTGCCTAAAAAGTGCCCTTTTGCTATTTTAGAATAACTATATCAATTATTTTCTTGACTTCACTCATTATATATACTATACTTATAGCGTAAGAATACTAGGGTGGTCACTGCCATTGCGGGGGCCGCCCATTTATTTTTTAGGCAATATAACCAACCCATATCCCAGATACTTCCCACAAGGATGTTTTGCAAACTTGGACTTTATAGTTTCGTAATTAAAATATGCTTTACGATTTAAATATTTTCTGCCTATTTGACTAACTATTGAATCTGTTAATTGTAAACCTGCGATATTGTCAGTTTTTTTCTTAATAACAAACCTTTCTATTACATCTGTAATTTCTTTGGGAGAAAAAAATCTCGTTCCGCTAATTTTTATATTTAAAAAAGCTAATTCTAACTCATTGTCTAGCTGTTGTCCTCTGCTTTCTGCAATAATTATTCCAGTTTGCTTAGTTCTTTTCAAATAAAATGTAAATTTTTCTAATAATATCTCTAGTGAAAGGATATAAGGGTCTGAAGCATAAATATACTTTTCATAATGAGCTATTTTATCTATAATACAGGCTACTAATGTAAAATCTACCAGCTTTATTATATTTTCAACCCCATTGAAAAATTTGTTTCTAAAATCCTGCTGTCTCATTCGCTCAAAACCACCTTTGCTTCTAGAATAATCTGCACAATGCAAAATAATATCTTTATTGCCTAATAAATCTACTTTAAAATCATTTAATTTAGGACTTAATATATTAGTATGTGAGTTTTCATCCATTATGGTTCCGGCAAGAACAAAAATAGGGTAATTATTATCTATATTCAATAAATCATGATCTCCGGATTCATCAATGTATAAATATTTCATAAAAATTCCTTTTCCCCTAATAAAAACAGATTACGTTAAAATGCTAGCTTTTCTACCGCTTTATCAACGTGTTCATCTGCAAGATGCGAATATATCATAGTTGTATCTATGTCTGAATGTCCCATTAACTTCTTTACAGTAGGAAGATCCACCCCATTCATAACAAGATGGCTTGCAAACGTATGCCTTAGGCTATGTAACTTTGTAACATCAGGGAAACCACATCTTTTAGTTATCGTAATTAGTTTTTTTCTCAAACTATTTGGTTCTATTGGTTCTCCGTTTGGCTTATGAAATACTAGAGAGCCTTTTTGAGTCTTTTCTTTATACTCAGCAAGAAATTTGATTAGCCCCTCATTTATCGGAATCTCTCTTTCTGTTGTTTTAGGTCTCCAGTTATCTTTGATTCTTATTTTAATCTTACGCCTCTCAAAATCTATATCAGACCATTCCAGATGCTCCAGTTCGCTTTTCCTAATTCCAGTATTAAGAAAAGTATAAAAAATTGGATAAAGTTCTTCGCCGCATTTATCAAGAAGCATTTTGCTCTCTTCCATACTCAAAAATCTTGGTTTTTTACTATTGTCTTCTTTAAGGAAAGATACATTTTTTGTAGGGTTTTCTTGGGCATATCCCCACCTTACTGCTAAATTAAAGATGAAGCGGAATCCTGTAAGCTCTATGTTTATTGTTCTATTAGAAGGGTTCTGCGATTTCCTGAATGCTTTGTAATCTTCAAAGAATTTTGGAGTGAGGTGAGAAATCTTTACCATATAGGGATAATGGTTAAGGAACTCTTTAAAATGGTCCAAGATGGCTTTATAACGCTTCTGTGATCCTGGTGAGTGATTTGTTTGAGAATAGGTTATAAACTCATCTATTAGCTTAAAAATATCATTATCTTGTTTTATAAAACCTATTTCATTTTTGGCGATCTTAACTTCTATATCTTTTAAGGCAAGTTCTGCTATTTTTTTGGAAGGACCTATTACTTTACGGAGACGCCTACCATTTACACGATAATCTATATAATAAGTACTATTTTTTCGCTGTCGTAAAGTTGCCACATTTTCCTCGCATTTTCTATGCTAAATTATGGGCACCGTTTGGGCACATGCCCCTATTAGAAAATGTAGCATATTTATATCTATTTGTCAAGTAACAAGTTACAATAACTAAAAAAATACTGGCGGAGGAGGTAGGATTCGAACCCACGAGGCCCTTGCGAGCCTAACGGTTTTCAAGACCGCCGCATTCGACCGCTCTGCCACTCCTCCGAATTTTACTTAGCAAAATTAGTCCCTCGTCCGCCTAGGCGGACGAGGGACATTTCTTTATTACCTCAATTCTTTAAGCCCCATCATCAATTCATCTTTCTTTTCCGCAAAATTGATGGCTACCTCTTTTGTTATTTTGCCTGCCCTGTATAAGTCAAGAAGAACCTGATTAAAAGTCTGCATACCGTACATGCCGCCGTCTTTGATGTAGTATTCTATTTCATGAATCTTGCCTTCTCTCATGAGCTCTATTATGGTAGGCGTGGGTATTAAGACCTCGGCTGCGGGCATGCGGCCTGACCCGTCCTGCAAAGGCACAAGCCTCAATGACATAATGCCTTTCAACAATAAAGACAATTGCATCCTGATCTCCGCGTGCTGGTGAGGCTGAAAGAAGTTCACGACTCTCTCTATAGTATGAGATGTGCTTATGGTATGCAGATTCGCTATTACAAGCTGTCCTGTCTCGGCGGCCGTAAGCGCGGTCGACATAACATCCGCTGTCCTTATGTCTCCGATAAATATTACATCCGGCGTTTGAAGCATGCTGTATTCCAATGCCCTCTGAAAACTTTCCGTATCTATGCGTATTTCCCTCTGGCTTATCATGGATTTTTTGTCCTGAAACAAATATTCTATAGGATCTTCCAGCGTAACGATATGCCTTGCCATGTTTTTATTTATATATTCTATCATGCTGGCTACAGTCGTGGATTTCCCGCTGCCTGTGGTGCCTGTTACAAGGACAAGGCCGCGCTTTTCATTGCACAAACCCTCGAGAACCTTGCCTGGGAGATTAAGCTCTTCGAATGTCAGAACCTGGGTATTGATAGCGCGTATCACTATCACAGGCGTACCTCTTTGCTGGAATATCGTGGCCCTGAAACGGCCAAGATCCTTGACCCCGAAACAAACTACATTTTCTCTCTGGTCCTTATATAAATGCTTCTGGCCTCTCGTAACCACATCGCTAACTAAGGCATCCAGGTTGTGCTCATCCAAAATAGACCCTTCTTTAAAAAGCTCTCCGTTCACCCTTATGCATACAGCACTCCCTGCTTTAAGAATAAGATCCGAGGCTTTTCTATCGACCATTTCTTTCAAAATATTGGATAATTCCATAAATTATCTCCTATCTTTTATGAGAAATCCGCATTACACTTGAAATTTAAGTAACTATCATTATACCAAAAACTAGCGAATTGGGCAAAAAAAGGTGAGTTTATTGATTGAACCGTGCGCAGTAAAGCCTCTTCGTATTTTTAGAGAAATTCGCTATTAATATACAATGCCTTATGCCTGATGCCTACAAAAAACGATACATATAAGAGTAAAAAATTGATACATAGCCTTATAAACATAAACGCTAATAAATATCCAAAAGGGACCTTCTTGAGAGTAAAATCTTTTCTAAAATAGGCCAGACAACTTATCGCAAAAAAACATAAAAAGCAATAATACATCGCTTGAAATTTTAATATGTTAGCGATAACCGCCAGCCAAATGAATATATTAAGAAAAAGAAACGGCGTCAGGAAAATTACAATCGTCCATCCTGATTTTCTCTGGTAAACGCATTCAAAATAATGCTCTTTCTCTTCCCATAATGTATTTATGAATATCTCTATGCCTCCGAAAACATATTTTTTTAAAATCTTTGCCTGATAAATCGCGGTTAAATACCACTGCTTTAAAATCTTTTTTAATGCGATGCGGCCCGTATGGACAACTCTGGCCCTTGGGTTCGAAAACAACTCTCCCTTTTTGCCTAAGCGTATACCGATATCGACATCTTCTCCCACCAGAAAATTATTATCGAAAAACTCCCCGTCCAATGACTTTTTTCTATACGCGACATTCCCGCCGGAAAAAAAGAAGCTGATCGACTTATAATAAATTTTAGGGAGATACCTGAATGTGTAAATTTTGCGATCAATAAGATAAATAATCATTTTATATACCTGTCTAATTTACGAAAATGGTAAAATGCGCCTCCGATAGTCAAATCGGATTTGTCAAAAGATATATCCCCTCCGGTCGACACTATTTCGCTGTCATATCTAAAAGGAAGGGTTAGTTCATACAGCCAATTTTCCGCGGCACAACAATCATCATCGATAAAAGCGACTATATCTGTATCGGGCGAAGATTCTTTAACAGCCCGATTTCTGGCAAAAGGGATGCCGATTTTTTTCTCTGCCGCATATTTAATCTCGTGGTACGTTCGAGATAACCCGGAAACAACTTTCTCTGTGTCATCCGTAGAACCATTATCTATCACTATAATCTCGTATGGCTTTAGCGTTTGGTTCACGATAGATATCAGAGTTTTCCGCAATGAACCTGCTCTGTTCCTCGTGACTACCAGCACGGATACCTTAAGTTCTTTCGGCCTGTCGAACTTGCCTTTAAATAGATTTTTCGCCATAAAAAAGGCCTCTGAAATCCTATTCTCGTTAACTGCCTTTTCTATCTCGGCAATATGTCTCATTTCCTCTTCCGAAAAAACCGGAATTTTACCGGCAAAAGAAGCGCTATCCACGGCTATCTTAATTTTTTTCCACGCAAGGAAATTTATGCAAAAGAAAACTACTTTTTCCGGCTCCACCAAAAACATATCCTTGGTATTGCCCATAAATTGCTGTATAGCATGGCAGTTCTGTTTGATAACGGACGGATTTTTCAGCAAAAATCCTCTTTTAATCCCATCCAACACCTTTTCTCCTGCACCTTTATCCTGATTGCGCAAGAAAGCTTTATCGCCGCCATACACTTCGTCGAATGTCATCTGGTTATACTGAGGCAGCAGAATCGACCAATCTGTCCATAGTTTTAAAGGAACGGCAAATCTTTCCGTAAATAAGTAATCCGCTCTGCCTTTGCTGATTTCCTCTACGATGCGTTTTCCAAAATCCCGCTTGTTTTCATTTTTGTATTCTTCGACAATCACGGTAAGGTGCGAAGGACTGGTGGCTCTGACTAAAAGAGCGCCTATATTCCATGACTCCAGAAAGATATAGTTGGGGATAGTGAGTGGCCTGCTCCCAAAACGCCCCTCATGCATGGCGCCTGAATGCCGCGGCAAAGGGACTGCCAGAGCGTCAAGAATAGATATAAAACGGCCCAGGATATAATCACAAACCTCTCCTTCCGGCTCATTCTCATATTTCATGCCCAGGCGAGCTATGATTTGATCGAGAGCGTTTACCAGCTTCTCTCCGCAATAAATATAATATTCCATATTTCTGGGCTCTTCCTGCAAGCGCACGAATTTCATCCATAAAAATTGGAGCAACTGAAACTCATGTTCTCTGCGATAATCTATATGTATATCCTTAATGCCGCCTTTAGAATAAATCGATTTGGATTTTCCCGGGAGGGAAAATAAATACCCGGCATTATATTCTCTGAATAATAAAAATTGCGGCAAAGATAATATCTCCACATGATGCGCTGACTCAAGAAAAACAAATATTTTCTTAAGCAGGGCTATCTGTTTAAAAATACTGACCTTTCTTTTGGCAACATCGGCATCATCCTCGATAACAATGCAAAAATCTATATCGCTGATGCCATAGGCGGGATTGCCTTCCGCAAAACTGCCTGTCAAGAATATGCATTCTACGTCGCCGCGGATTCTCCCATACAGCTTCAAGGCGGAAATCGTCAATAAATAATACCATTTAAGCGCATATCTGAGCGAAGACCCGAAAATCCAGAACCGCGCTTTCCAAAGATTTCCCGATTGTATAAAAATATTAGGCATTTTTATCTGCTCAAGATATGGCTGTATTCGACATTGGGCCCTTTTAAACAAATAGAATTGTGACAACGCTTGCATTCAGGAATAAAGGATTCTTTGCTGTAACGGCCGCATGTCCTCCTCAGGCGCACATAATCATCGCTATTCCAAATATAATTTAAATGGCTTTTTAACAAATTGCCGAAATTATATGCCCCGGATTTTACTTTACCCCTGAACCATACTTCTCCGCCGTAGCACGGGTATACGTCTCCATCCCAATCAATAAGCATGGTGGTCCATGGCAAAAGACAAGGCCTTTCCTTAAACCTGCGTAAAAACAAAGGTTCGTGCGCGAAAGATATATTCAACTTCCCTGCAAGTTTTTTAGATTTCACGATGATATCATTGTATTTTCTCTGATCGTAGAAAAGGGATTCCTGCGAATCATTGCTGTCTTTCCCCGCAATGGTATCCGGATAAAAACGGCGAAAAGTCACCGTAACTTCGTCAATTTTCAAATCCGCAGCTTTTTTGATAATCCGCGGTAGCTCCCCGATATTAGACCGGGATACGGTAACGCGGAAAACTTTATGCATCTTTTTCTTATTCCGATCCAGGCGCTCATTTAATATCGCTATATTTTTAAAAACATCTTCTTGGCTTTTTGTCCGCAAAATAAGGTTGTTTGACATTTGTGTGCTTCCATGAACAGACACCATAAGCCGAAAAATACCGGATTGTGCTAATTCTTCTGCATGCCTTCCGGCTAACAGCCCGTTAGTCACAATGCTGAGCCTTGTATCCGGAGAACGCTCTTTGGCGCAGCGAATGATCCGAAACAAATCGCTGCAGAGCAAGGGTTCTCCTCCTCCGCTAAAATAAAAATCCCTGTCCGGGGTATCGGGTATATTAGAAAGCATCTTTTCGAATTTTTCAATAGATATTTCTTTTTTGTCCCGAGATTCCAGATCCTGGCCGCAAAACACGCATCTTGCATTACAGGTATTCGTCATAAGAAAATGAAAAGACCGAGGCAGTCCAAGAATGGCGGGTTTTTGATCGATGATCTCTCTCGTAGACGCAGTCCAATGCTTCAGCTTTTCTGAATGCATATTTTTAATACCCGAAGGCGCTTCTTTGAAAGAAGAATACAGGTAATAAAGCGCAAATCTTTTATCATAGGAAAGTATATCAAAAAAAGTCTTCGAGCGGTTTTTTATGGCTGCTGCATACCGCGCCGCAGGCGGCCTTTTATCCCATCCTTTAGACATCATAAAAATCTCGATAAATTTTCTAAATCTCATAATCCAAAATAGCCGGGATTTCGAAATCAGCATTCTTTCGTGGTCGTAATATCTAAGGCCCTCCGAAGGCTTGATTAGATCTTTTTTGATAGGCAGCATGCCGAGATAATGAGGATGTTCATTGGCTCCTGTTTTTCTTTCCACGAAACGCGGCATTCTTTCCTCGAAAATTTTTTTCATGCCATGTTCATAAGACTGCCACTTATAATGGTTATAGATAAAACGCACTATAAAAACGCGCGCATCATCTCTTAAACAGGTATGCCCTCTGTAGGTATGGAAATCGACGCTCGGATGATATAAAAAGATCCTGTGTTGAGGAGTGATTCTGTCGCTATAGAGCCTGCAATAACGCATTCTTTCGACCGCAGATCTGATGGATACATCGTCTCTTTCCGTAGGAAAAAAATCGTGCAATTCTCCGTCTATTATATTGTATCCCCGCTTTTTCACAAAATCCATAAACTCCAAAATAGGCATACGCTTTATGGGAGAATAAAAAAACGAATCCGCGTCTATCAATAATATCCATTCATAATGGCATAAATTTTTATGCATATAATCGCACGCGAAGCTAAGAATCTCCTGCCATTGATAGCCTTCGGTTTTAATATTAACTACATCTATAATTTTGCCGGGATGGGCGTTTTCTACCGAACGCAATCCCGCAACAATGTTCATACTCGAATCCGTTGATTGATTATCGACTACAACCAAATCGATGCCCTGGCTCAAATAATGCTTTAAGCATTCTTCTATGATAAGTTCCTCATTATAACAAAATACAATGCCGCAGGCAGGCTTACGCATATAAACCTCAAAATACAAGTTTGTCGATAAATGCAAACGCATCCGGAAACCTACGCATCAGTTTCCTTACAAGCCAATTTTTATAACCAAAGACTTTTTTCTGAAATTCAGCCAGATCTTTTAAAGAATGTTCGGCCGTATAAATTTTATAAGGCCTGTCGGATAACCAAAAACTATCTTCGATAAAGCCTTTGTTTTTGCAGGCTCTATACAATTTTGTGCCGGGGAGGACCCATAGTTCACCAAGACTGCCGAGAGCATCAGGCTTGGTTCTTTCAAGAAACCGTATCGTATCGGCAACAGTTTCCGAAGTTTCGCCAACATTGCCTATGATGATAAGCGCCGTCACGGATATGCCGGCTTCTTTACTCAGCATTATTGCATTTGCCGCATTTTCTATATCGTTCTCCTTCCCCATTTTTTCCAGCAATAAAGGCGAACCTGTCTCTATCCCGAAAGCGATAAGATGGCAGCCTGCGGCTTTTAACTTGATAAGCATATCTTTATCGACGCAATCTGTGCGGGTCTGCACAGAAAAAGCTATATTGATCTTACGATCGATAATTTCATCGCAAAGCTCAAGAATCGCCTCCCGATCCGCTGTCATTGTGTCATCGACGAAACAGAAATGTTTGATATTATAATTTTTATACAGTAACTCTATCTCCTCTGCCATATTTTTTGCCGAGCGCCGCCGCCAGCCCCGCCAGATCCACCAGCTCGAACAAAAATCACAATGCCCTTTACAACCTCTGGAGAACATGACCGGTATGCGCGGCTCTTTTCCGAGATCGATGCCTCTTATAAGGCCTTTGCCGCGGGCCGGATACTTTTTTATATCGATTAAATGCCATGCGGGAAAAGATATTTGGTCAAGATCCTCGATGTATTTTCTTTGAGGTGTCTTAAAAATTGCTCCGTTGTTGCGATACGCCAGACCGTTTATCATAGACGGATCTTTGCCTAAAGCTATTTCCAAAAAAGTATATTCGCCTTCGCCCAATACAACATAATCGACGAAAGGATAATGTTCTAAGATTTGCTTATGCATAATAGTAGGATGCACCCCTCCCATTATGGTTTTTATAGAAGAATTTCGCGACTTTACCATCCGGGCAACTTCTAGGGCTTTTTTCCTTCCCGGAGTAAGGCAGGTAATGCCTACCAGCTCGGGCCGGAATTCATTAATAGCTTTTATTATCGCCTTTTTTCCTTTGAGGCACCCATCGACAACCCTCACATCGAATCCATGCTTGAGCAAGGTCCCGGCAATATAAAGAAGGCCCAGCGGCGGGTTAGTGAATCCACCGGCCTTTGTTTCGTGAGGGTTAACCAGCAATATTTTCTTCATACGCGCTTTTAGCCTTTATATAGAGCATTTATCTATACCGGATGACTAAATTGTATACTGTTGCGCAAAATTCCTAAGCAGCCAGATTACGCCAAGATTGCGGGCCAGGCCGCAGGTATTGCACATATGCACACTCGAAATATCGCCATGCAGATGCGTATCCCGCAGGCTATTAAATGGGTTAGAATAGAATGCGCCGAGTATTTCGTCCCGCATGATGTTTTTTCCGATACTTCCTTCATAATCGCGGCAGCATAATGTATAATCTCCATTGCTTTGAATGGCTATACGCTCAAATAGTATATTGCAGGGGTAGTATGCCGGAAACCGATCCTCTGTCTTTGCCTCACCGTCTTCCCATTTCGATTCCGGTATAATTATCACTTTATCTACTTTGGCGCCCCACTGCCTTATAAACTCTTTAACCTGCCCCTTCACTTCTTGAGCCAAGACCAATGACACATTAATATAAAGCCGGGAATTCAACTGCCTGCGGCGTTCTATCAAACGCTCTATATTGCGCAGTGAACGATAGTAATCCAGGCCCATAATTTTTGCATAAGTTTCTGCTTCTGTCGCGTTGATGCTGATATTAATAGAATCAAGGCCGGAACTTAACAAATCCTCAATAATCTCATCGCAGGCAAGATTGAAGTTTGAAGAAAGGCGGATTATGGCTTCAGGGAAATGCCTCTTGATTTTCCTGACTCTGCGCAAGATATTCTGATCCGTCAACGGTTCCCCAAAACCATACAGATTAATAAATGGCGGATTGATTTTTTCCTTTATAATGCGCTCCAGCGCCGTATCGAATATCATATCCGGCATAATCATTTTCTGCCGCTTGATATTACGCTGATAACAATACCGGCAGTGGGCGTTACAAATACTGCTTGTCTCAAGCACTACGCTATAGGCCCTATCGCGCCTGACTCGCTCGACGCGCCGTTTTACCTGTGACATAATAAATTTTCTGTAAACAGGTAACCGGCGCACATTAGCAAGCAAATGGCCTGTTTTTAGCGAATATTCAGCGTAATTTCGCAAACGATTAGATAGTTTCATTTGGTGGGCTATTTCAAAATGGCGGAGAGGCAGGGATTCGAACCCTGGGTACTCTTTTGGAATACACACGCTCTCCAGGCGTGCCGTTTAAACCGCTCACGCACCTCTCCGAATTTCCATTACAAGAACAGCTGTTTCCAGAACAAATAGTAAAAAAATCTTGTTTTTTCGTAAATATCCGCTATGAAACCTATAAAAGACACTTCTCTAAACAAAAGGCTCATTATAAGAAAAACTATAATAAGATTAAAAAGATAGATAAAAGAGATCGACGAAAAATACCCTGTCTTTATAAGATCCGACTGTTTCTGCCTGATGCTTTCCGCTGTATAGGCCAGATGAAACATCAATGTAAACCCTATCAAGAATATAAAAATGCCGGAATATTTTGTTACATCGATAAAAAAAGACAGGGCAAAATAACCGATGGCCGTTATAACGGTATAAATGGGTATCAGGTATGGTGCCAGTATAACAAAAAAATTCGGCGTGGTAGTCTTTACGCTTCCTTCTTTGCCGGAAACTTTCATATTGCTCGCTTTCCCGCCCGAACAAAATGTGGCTAAGGCATGCATGGATTCATGCCCAAACACATAAAGGAAATCCAGCCTGAACAACAATAGATGCATGACGGAATACAGAAGCGCCCCTAAGATAAAATATAGCCCTGATTCGGAAACATCTTTTATGGCGAATATTCCGTTATAGAAACTGCCGGTAGCTATCACGCAAACCGGCACAAGCAATATGCTGATAATAAAACGCAATATTCTCATCGCTACTCCCTCGTAATCCTTTCTCTGCCGCCCATATATGGCCTTAAAACCTCCGGGATAACGATACTGCCGTCTTTTTGCTGGTAATTTTCAAGGATGCATACGACTGTTCTGGCCATCGCGATACCGGAACCATTCAGGGTGTGGACATATTCTAACTTTTTATTTTTAGCCCTGTATTTTATATTAGCGCGCCTTGCCTGAAAATCCGTGAAATTACTGCAGCTTGAAACCTCTAAATTTTTCTCCATCCCGGGCGCCCATGCTTCGATATCATAGCATTTGCTGGCGGCGAAACTTATGTCTCCCGTAGAAAGCATAACGACCCTATACGGAATGCCTAATTTTTGAAGAACCTGCTCGGCATTGTTTAATAATTTTTCCAGTTCGTCAAAAGATGTCTCCGGCTTAACAAACTTCACAAGCTCAACTTTATCGAATTGATGGACCCTCATAAGCCCTTTGGTGTCTTTGCCGTAAGAGCCCGCCTCGCGCCTGAAACAGGCGGTATACGCCGTATAATATACAGGCAATTCTGCTTCGTCCAGGACATCATCCCTGTGAATATTCGTAACAGGGACTTCTGCCGTGGGTATAAGAAATAACTCATCGTCTTTTAACTTATACATGTCTTCTTCCAATTTCGGAAGCTGGCCTGTCCCTGTCATGCTTGCCCTGTTAACAAGGAAAGGGGGGAATATCTCTTTATACCCATGCTGGGTCGTATGAAGATCCAGCATGAAATTAATAAGGGCTCTTTCAAGCAATGCCCCTAAACCCTTAAAAAGGCAAAAGCCTGACCCTGATATTTTCGAAGATCTCGGAAAATCCAATATATCCAGATCCCCGCCTATTTCCATGTGAGTTTTAGGCTTAAAATCAAACTCTCTTGGGCTGCCCCATTTTTTGACTTCTTTATTGTTTTCAGGGTGTCCTACTGGTATTGAATTATGGGGTATATTTGGGATATAAAGCAATAAATTACCTAATTTTATGTCAATTTCCTCCACTTTTCCATCTAAATCTCCTATTTTTTGGGATAATGTCTTCATTTCTTCAATAGTATTATTGTCTGGCTTACCTTTCTTGGAAATCGCATTTTTTTCTGCCTTTAAACTTTCGACTTCTACTAAAATTTTTCTTCTTTCGCCATCCAGATCGAGAACTTCCTGAATATCAAGCTTAAGATTCCTGTTCTTTATAGAGGCTTTCACCGCATCCGGGTTTTCTCTTATAAATTTAATATCAAGCATAACTTCTCCTTTTCATCCAATCCATCCAAATCCTCTAAGTTTACACTTCAAGCAATACTCGTTTTGTAAACTTAGCTAGCCTTTTATTACTCCCAAAGGACGCATCCTGGCTACCTTGATAGATAACCCGGCGCCATGCACTACATTCACGACTTCGCTTATATCTTTATACGCATCCGGCGCTTCTTCAGCCAGCGTAGACCTGGCTTTCGCCCTAACTATTATACCACTTTTATTAAAAAGTTCCTTATCAATATTCCTTCCTGCGCAAGCCCTGATAGCGCTCGAGCGGGAGAGACATCTGCCTGCGCCATGGCAGGTGCTTCCAAAAGTCTCTTCCATAGAACCTGCCGCGCCGGCCAACACATAAGAAAACGTGCCCATATCTCCGGGAATAATAACAGGCTGTCCTGCTTTTTTATATGCGCCGGGCAGGTCAGCGTGCTCCGGAGGGAATGCGCGGGTAGCGCCTTTTCGGTGGACGCACAATGTTTTTTCTTTCCCATCCGCTTTATGTTTTTCCATCTTAGCTATGTTATGAGCCACGTCATAAACAAGCTTCAATCCCATAGACTTCCAACTTTTATTAAAGACCTTCTCAAAGACATCTCTCGCCAGGTGCATTAAACACTGCCTGTTAACCCAGGCATAATTCGCGGCGCATTTCATGCTGGCTAAATAGGCCTTCCCTTCCGGAGAATTCAAAGGCGCGCACGCCAACTGCCTGTCCGGCACGCTTATGCCGTATTTATCCAAACAGCCGGCCATGCTTTTTACATAATCATCGCATATCTGATACCCAAGGCCCCTTGAACCGGAATGAATCATCATTGTAATCTGGCCTTTAAATAAGCCGAATGCGCTTGCCTTTTCGCCGTCATATATCTCGTCTATAACCTGTATCTCTAAAAAGTGATTGCCGGACCCAAGCGTACCGGACTGATCCCTGCCCCGCTCATATGCCCTTTTAGAAACGATAGAAGGGTCGGCGCCTTCCATGAATCCTTTATCCTCCGTGAATTCCAGGTCATCTTTTACCCCATAACCTTTTTGCACCGCCCACGCCGCGCCTTTTAAAAAAATTTCCTCCTCATCCTTAGGCCCGGCCTTTATATCTCCTCCGGAGCCGACCCCTGATGGTATGTTATTAAATAAACTATTCATCAACATCTCCAGCCTGGGTTTCAAATCATCCAGTATCAAATCGCTGCGCACAAGCCTGACCCCGCAATTGATGTCATAACCCACGCCTCCCGGCGATATGACGCCTTTATTCTCAGGGTCCGTAGCTGCTACCCCGCCTATAGGAAAACCATACCCCCAGTGAATATCCGGCATGGCGAGCGAATATTTCACTACGCCGGGCAAAAATGAGACATTGGCAACTTGTTCCGGGGCTTTATCGTTAATGATTCCGGTGAGAAGCTGTTCGTTTGCGTAAATGAGGCCGGGAACTCTCATTCCCGGTTTGTAGGATTGCGGTATTTTCCAGCGGAAATTATCCAGCTTTTCTAGTTTACCCTGCCAAGCCTGGGCCATAGTCAAACATCGAAAATAATAATGCAGCTAAAGCCATTTACATCTTCTTCTATTTTAAGATTGTGGAAAGTAACGGCTTTTATCTCGGTATAAAGGTTGCTTTGGTAAAGATCTATATTAACGCCTCTCGCTTCGGCTTCCATGCCGTTGCTATTCAGGCTGGATATCCGGAAGTCATTGAAATATATTTTCTCTCTATTAAAAATATATAAGAGCTCCGAAAGCCAGCTGACCAGTATTTCTTCGAAAGAGTCCCTGTTTTTATCTATCCGAAGCTTTTTTTCTGCCTTCGAACCCTGGGCAGCATACCCTTCCCCTGTCATCACAACAAACATGCCCCTGGCCGCGTTCTCGAATAATTCCGTGAGGGTGGGCCCCCACACCTTTATGCCGATATCAGCCGTATGATCGATGAGTTCGAAAGGTTTCATTAAAAAATATGGTGAGCCACCCGCGACTTGAACGCGGCACACCCACATTAAAAGTGTGGTGCTCTACCAGATGAGCTAGTGGCCCACTTATTTATATCAGCTCCTTCTCCTTGTTTGCGAGGAGCTCGTCTATTTTTTTGGTGTATTTTTCCGTCAGTTTTTGTATGCTGTCATGGCCTTTAAACTTCGCGTCCTCCGTAATACCCTTGGAGGATTCCAGTTTATCTATGGCTGTAATAGCATCTCTTCTGACAGTCCTGATAGAAACCCTTCCCTGCTCCGCGATCTTATGCAATATCTTTTTGAGTTCTTCTATTCTCTCTTTCGTAAGCGCAGGTATGGATATCCTTATGAGTTTTCCATCATTAACAGGCGTTATGCCGAGTTCTGATTTGAGTATTGCTCTCTCGATGGCCTGCATATTAGACTGATCCCATGGATGGATGGCTACGAGCCTGGGCTCCGGAACAGATATGGTCGCCACCTGTTTCAAAGGCATATGCGTACCGTAACACTCCACCATTATTCCTTCTACAATCCCAGGGTTTGCGCGTCCTGTGCGTATCTCCGAAAACTCTCTTGCGGTAGAATCCACCGCCTTTTTAAGTTTCTCCTCCGCATCATGCAGATGTTTTTGCAATGGTTCCATAATTAGTACCTCCCATCAAGACACGAGAGTGCCTATTTTCTCGCCTACCAAAACCCTTTTAATATTGCCTTTCTTGGTAAGATTAAAAACTATTATAGGAAGTTTATTGTCCATACAAAGGCTTACTGCGGTCGCGTCCATGACCTTTAGGCCTTTTTTAAGGACTTGTATGTATTTGAGGGTCTTGAACTTTTTGGCTGTTTTATCCTTTGCCGGATCAGCGGAATATACGCCGTCAACTTTTGTAGCCTTAAGTATGACATCGGCGCCTATCTCGATAGCCCTGAGGCTGGCGGCTGTGTCTGTTGAAAAATATGGATTGCCCGTGCCGGCAACGAATATAACTACCCTGTTTTTCTCAAGGTGCCTTACTGCTTTTCTTCTTATGTACGGCTCGGCCAGCTCCTGCATATCAATAGCTGTTTGCACCCGGGTAAAAACCCCTGCCTTTTCAAGGCTGTCCTGAAGCGCCAGGCCGTTTATTACGGTAGCGAGCATCCCCATATAATCAGCCGTAATCCTGTCAACCCCCTGTCCGGAAGCGGTACTGCCCCGGTAGATGTTCCCTCCTCCTATTACAATGGCTATTTCTATGCCGAGCTTTTTTACATCCCTTATTTCTTCGGCGATAGAACGGGTCACTTCGGGATCTATGCCATAGCCCTGCCTGCCCTGCAATACCTCGCCGCTCATCTTAAGCACGACTCTTTTATATACCGGCTTTTTCTGCGTCATTTTATATCTTCGCCTACCTGAAACCTCACGAATCGCCTGATCAATATGTTCTCGCCTATCTTTCCTATAAGCTCGCTCAGGTAATCTTTTATGGTTATTTTATCATTCTTGACAAAAGGCTGGTCTAAAAGACAGACCTCCGAATAAAATTTTTCGAGTTTGCCCTGCACTATTTTCTCCACCATGCTATCCGGTTTATTTTTAACGCTTTCTTTTAAGATATTCTTTTCTCTTTCCAGTATGTTTGCGGGCACTTCCTCTCTGGAAACATAACTTGGAGCAGTCGCGGCGACATGCATCGAAACATCCTTTACAAACTGCTTGAAATCCTCGTTCCTGGCGACGAAATCGGTCTCGCAGTTTACTTCCAGAAGCACCCCTATTTTGCTATTCGAATGTATGTAAGACCCTATCACACCTTCCTTGGCGCATCTGCCGGCTTTCTTAAGCGCTACGATCTGGCCTTTTTTTCTTAATATATCGGTGGCTGTTTCCAGGTCTCCGTTAGACTCCTCCAATGCCTTTTTGCAGTCCATCATAGGCGCATTGGTTTTTTCCCTTAACCTCTTTATCAAATCCGTAGCTATTGCCATATTCATATACCTCTTTCTATTTTATTCGCTTTTAGGCGATTGCGATTTATAGCTTTTTTTCTTGACCGGTTTTATCCTTTTTTCTTCCTTATCCTTAACAGGGACTTCTTTTATCGCCTCGACAAGTTTTTCCGATTTTTCTTTATCCGCGCTTTCCCTGGAATCCTCCTCTTCCTGGATCCTTGCCAATTCCGCGATATTGGATTCTTCGAATTGCTTTTTGCCTTCCACGATACTGTCCGTAATAAGCCCTGTTAATAGTTTTATCGAGCGCATCGCATCGTCGTTCGCCGGGATAGGATAATCTATCAAATCCGGATCCGCGTTCGTGTCTATGATAGCCACTATTGGTATGCCGAGCTTCCTTGCCTCCTTTACCGCAATGTCCTCTTTTTTGGCATCTACGATAAAAAGAGCTCCGGGCATTTTCTTCATGCTGACTATGCCCTGGAGATTCTTCTTCAATTTATCCATTTCTTTCGTAAGTATCGCCTTTTCCTTTTTGGTAATAGCTCCGAATGTGCCGTCTTTCTGCATGGTCTCGATCTCTTCCAGGCGCTTTATACTGTTGCGTATGGTCTTGAAGTTGGTCAGGGTACCTCCCAACCATCTGTCTTTTATATAATACATGCCTGAACGCTGGGCCTCCTGCAGTATAAGATCCTGGGCCTGGCGTTTTGTGCCTACAAAAAGGACTGTTTCCCCTTTTGACGCAATGTCTTTTACAAAATCCCTTGCTTTATTAAGAAAATCCACTGTCTTCTCAAGGTCTATTATATAGATATTGCTCCTCTCTCCGAATATAAACTTCTTCATTTTGGGGTTCCATCTGCTTACATGATGGCCAAAATGAACCCCTGCTTCCAGCAATTGTTTAATCAACTCTGTGTCCACATTTCCTCCTCAAATTTGCGCAGCAAATCTGATCCCGAGCCGTTCTTATTTATACTCTTATGCGGCGGAGGGATCTTTTAGCTTAGGTTTAGTTAGGCTGAGTATTATATAATACAATACCTTTTATTTCAAGCTATTTTTCACTTATGCCTGGACTTGAATTGAAGCTCATAAAGGTGCTTATAAACGCCCGATTTCTGCAATAATTCCCCGTGAGTCCCTGTTTCTATGATACTCCCCTTGTCGAATACCGCTATTTTATCCGCATGCTCTATTGTGGAAAGCCTGTGGGCTATTACGAATACGGTTCTGTTGACCATCAACCTGTTAATTGCCTCCTGGACCAGTTTTTCCGATTCCGTATCCAGCTGGCTCGTGGCCTCATCGAGTATCAATATGGGGGGATCTTTAAAAAGCGCCCTGGCGATGGCTATCCTTTGTTTTTCTCCGCCCGATAGCTTGATCCCCCTGTCTCCCACAATAGTCTCATAACCCTTTGCCGTCTTCATTATGAAATCATGGGCATTTGCGGCCTTGGCGGCATTTATTACATCCTCTGTCTTGGCGTCCGGTTTCCCAAACGCTATATTGTTCCTCACGGTATCGTTAAAAAGGATGGTTTCCTGGCTAACGATACCGATGTGTTCGCGCAGGGATTCTATAGTAAAGCCCTTGATATCTCTGCCGTCTATAAAAATGGCCCCTTTTTCCGGATCGTAGAATCTCGGCACCAGGCTTACAAAAGTAGTCTTTCCTGCACCGCTCATGCCAACCATGGCGAGGACCTGGCCTTTTAAAAGCCTCAGGCTGATCCCGTCCAGGATAATTCTTTCTTTATTATACGAAAAACCTATATCTTTAAACTCGATCGAATCTTTGAAATCGACAAGATTGACGGCATCCGGTTTGTTTTTTATAGTTATCTCCCTGTCCAGAACATCAAAAACCCTTGTTATGGCAGCCACTGCCTGGAGATTTATGCCATAAAGCCTGGAAAGCCTTTTTAACGGCTTAAGAAGCGAAAGAAGCGCCGCGAGGAACGCTATAAACGCTCCTGCGCTCAAGCGGCCTTCCACCACTTCTTTTCCTCCATACCACAACACGACACCCATGCATATTATCCCCACAAACTCTCCGAGCGGGCTTATTATAGCCACCCGCTTGACCGATTTAATCATCATCTTGTAATACCTGTTATTAAACGCCTTGAATTTTTCTTTCTGGTATTTCTCGGCCAGAAAAGATTTTACTACACTTATGCCGTATATAGTCTCGAAAAGAAGCGAATTGATATCGGACATGCTTTCCTGGGTAGATGTGCTGATTTTCCTGAGCTTATTGCCTATCTTTATAACAGGATATGTTATGAGCGGAAATATAAATATTGTAACCAGCACCAGGCCCCATGATATCGAAAAGTAGACCTTTATCCAGATAAGGATAACTATGTATATTATCAGCTGAATTGGCTGCAATAGAAGATCCGTAAGGCCTTCCGTAATGGAATTCACTATAATGCCTACGTCAAAAGTAACCCTGGAAACAAGTTCCCCTGTTTTCACGCTTGAATAGAAATCGTTCGAGAGAACCAGAATTTTTTCGTATATCGCCTGCCTGACATCCTTAAGCACCGACTGGCCCAGCCGGTTCATAAAACAGGTCTGGATAAATATAAAGGCCTCTTTGATAAAAAACAAAATGGAAACTATTATGACGAGCCAATTAAGCAAAAAAGGCTTTGGCAGGCTATTTATCTTATCTATAATATGGAGTAAAAATGCCGGGGCAGGGGCCGTGCCCGGCAATACTATATTCTTCCCGGACAGGATATTGTCCACCACGGGTATTATCATGCCAAGGGACACCCCTCCAAGCCCGGAGGAGATAACCATGCTTGCGATGGCAAGGAACATCACCCATAGATGCGGTTTTAGAAATTTTAAAAACCTTACGTATTCTCGCATAATTAAATATATATTATATAGGCCTTCCATGCCTTTTGCAACATCTTTAAAAATGACCTTCCTCCGTCTAAGTTTACAAAACGAGTATTGCTCGAAGTGTAAACTTACGCAGAGGTTTTATGCGGCTTTTTGTCTTCATTGACTTTTAGCAATGTATTTGCTACTATTGTAAATATGAGAAAAATGAGGATTGGCGTAGTGGGTTTGGGCAGGTTGGGTTCTATACATGCCCGGATTTATTCTACATTGGACAACGCGGAATTAACGTGCGTCTGCGACATCGATAAAGATATAGCTAAAAATACCGCGGAAGCGCTAAAAACCAGCTGGTCCGGCGATTATAAAAAACTGCTGGAATATAATTTAGACGCCGTAAGCATAGTAACACCCACCATATCTCATTATGAAACAGCGCTGTTTTTTCTCCGGAATAAAGTCAACGTTCTTATAGAAAAACCTATAACGAAAACATTGAAAGAGGCCGCTGATTTAATAAAAACGGCCGCAAGGAACCGCCTTATAATCCAGGTGGGCCATGTAGAAAGGTTCAATTCCGCTATCCAGGCCATAGAAAAACTTTCGAATAAACCGAGATTCATAGAAGTCCACCGCCTTGGCCCGTTCACTCCGCGGGTAAAAGACGTGGGGGTGGTTTTGGACCTGATGATACATGACATAGACATAGTCCTGGGCCTTACGAAATCGAAAGTCAAAAATATCGATTCTCTGGGCATGAAGATCCTGACAAACCACGAAGATATAGCCAACGCGAGAATCCGTTTTCGGAACGGTACGGTATGCGACTTGACAGCCAGCCGGGTAACGAATGATTCCCTGCGTAAAATACGGATATTCCAGGATGACTGTTATATATCCATAGATTACATGGCGCAGGAAGCCCTTATCTACAGGAAGGCCGGAAATCAGATAGTTTCGGAAAAAATAGACATTCAAAAAGAAGCCCCGCTGACCAAAGAACTTGCGTCTTTTATAGACTGCGTGGCTAATGACAAGAAACCGATCGTGTCGGGAAAAGAAGCCTATGAGGCGCTGAAGGTAGCGTTGAAAATATTAAAAAAGATAAATAAATGAAGAAACATAAATTAATGATAATAGCCGGAGAAACTTCCGGAGACCTTCAAGCCGCGAGCCTCGTCAAATCCCTGAAAATTCTTAATCCAAACATAGAAATATTCGGCATGGGCGGTAAAAAAATGCAGGCCGAAGGAGCAGAAATAATTTACGACATAACAAGCCTTGCCATCGTAGGATTTTTCGAGGTCATTAAACATCTCGGCACATTCAAAAAAATCTTCGAGAAACTCAAAACTATTCTTGACGACAGAAAACCAGACGCCATAATCCTGGTAGACTACCCGGGTTTTAACCTCAGGTTCGCGCAGGCCGCCAAAGAAAAAGGCATCCCTGTCATTTATTACATAAGCCCGCAGATATGGGCATGGGGAGAAAACAGGATTCACGAAATCAAAAAATGCGTGGACAAAATGATTGTCATATTCGGTTTCGAAGAAAATATTTACAAAGAAGCCGGCGTAAAGGTAAGCTTTGTAGGCCATCCATTTTTAGACATAGTAAAACCTGCCTGGAAGAAAGAAGAGACCATCAAAACCTGCCACATGAAACATGACTCTATAAAAATAGCCTTGATGCCTGGCTCCAGAAAAAAAGAGGTTGAAAAGCACCTGCCCGGGATGTTAAAGGCATGCGAGATCATCAAAAACAAAATCCCCGGAGCGGAATTTATAATATCCAGAATTAAAGAGCTGGACACGGCTATTTATAATAAAATCATCGACGGATCTAAAATAAAACCTCATTCGCTGGACAACAAGCCTTATGAAATCATGGACATAGCCGATCTGGTGATAGTTTCATCCGGAAGCGCAACTCTGGAAGTAGCAATTATGGAAAAACCCATGGTAATCGTATATAAAACATCGTTTTTAACATGGCTTCTGGCAAAAAATCTTGTCAAGATACCGGATATAGGCCTTGTGAATATCGTGGCAGGGGAAAGGATTGTCCCGGAGCTCGTGCAATTCGAAGCCACTCCGGAAAATATCGCCAGAGAATCCTTCGGCATCCTGAACAACCATAAAAGAACGCATGAAATAAAAGAAAGCTTGAGGAAGGTAAAGTCAAAATTAGGCGACCAGGGCGCTTCTTCCCGCGCGGCTCATATAATCCACAAATTATTAGGTTAAATCTTATTCAGAAAGGACATCTGGTTTTCCAGATTAAACTTGCCTATGCCGTGCTCCGGCAAGACAGGGTATTTGCCCGTAAAACAGGACACGCAGAATTTGTTTTTCGGCAAGGGCATCGCCTTGTAAAGGCCCTGCAGGCTCAGGTATGCAAGGCTGTCAAGGCCTATAAACCTGCGGGTTTCTTCTACGGTATGCGAAGAGGCTATCAACTCCTCTCTTGTCGGGAAATCTATACCGTAATAACAAGGCGAGATATGCGGAGGACAGCTCACTCTCATATGAATCTCTTTTGCCCCAGCTTCTCTTAGAGTGCGTATCCTGGCCTTGGAGGTAGTGCCGCGCACGATAGAATCCTCTATTACAACTATTCTTTTGCCTCTTACGACATCTTTTATCGGATTCAATTTTACCCTTACGGACAAATCCCGTATGTGCTGGGCCGGCTGGATAAAAGTCCTGCCTATGTAATGATTTCTTATCATGCCCATTTCCAAAGGTATTCCGGATTGTTCGGAATACCCGACGGCTGCCGAAGACCCTGAATCAGGGATAGCTATTACAAGGTCTGCCTTGCAGGGTGCTTCTTTCGCAAGCTCGACGCCCTGGCGTTTGCGCGCAAGATGAACATTGTTTCCGTATATGTTCGAATCGGGCCTCGAAAAATAAATATACTCGAATATGCAGAAAGAAGATCTCGGTTTTTGATCCGTCAGAAACGCCGACTTAACGCCTTTCTTCGTAATAAAAAGTATTTCGCCGGGCTCTATATCCCTGATGTATTCGGCATGTATCAGGTCGAACGCGCATGTCTCGGAAGAAACCACATACGCGCCGTCCAGTTTGCCGAGAGAGAGCGGCCTGAAGCCTCTCTTGTCTCTTGCCGCGATAATCCCGTCCTCAACAAGGAGCGCCATCGAAAACGCGCCTTCGAGCTGGGATATGCCGTCTTTGATCCTTTCCTTAAAATCCTTTTTTTTCGAATGGGCGATCGCGTGAATTACTATTTCGCTGTCCATGCTGGATTGGAATATCGCGCCTTCCTTTTCCAGTCTTTTTCTCAATGTGAGCGCGTTTACAAGATTGCCGTTATGCGCGACAGCTATGTGCCCGGATAAGGTCTCGACCAAAAACGGCTGGGCATTTTTTATATTCGAAGAACCTGTAGTAGAATATCTGGTGTGCCCCACAGCTATATTGCCTGTCAGCTTCGATATCTCCTCTTCGTTAAATACCTCCGATACCAGGCCCATGCCTTTATGTTCTCTTACAAGCCTCCCGTCGGATGTAACAATCCCAGCCGACTCCTGGCCACGGTGCTGAAGCGCGTAAAGCCCAAGATACGTGAGCCGCGCCGCGTCCTTGTGCCCAAAAATCCCGAAAACCCCGCATTTGTCCTTTAAATAATCATTACGCATTTTTATTCCCATTCTATAGTCGCTGGCGGCTTGGAACTTATATCATATACCACTCTGTTTACGCCTTTGACCTCGTTTATGACCCTGTTTGAAATCTTCCCCAAAACATCATAAGGCACCTTTGCCCAATCGGCTGTCATCGCGTCCTGGCTGGTGACAACTCTTAGCGCAGCCGCATTTTCATATGTCCTTTCGTCTCCCATAACGCCCACGCTTTTTACAGGCAAAAGGACCGCGAACGACTGCCATATATTTTTATATCCGTCGTACTTTTCCATTTCCTCCTGCACTATCAAATCCGCATTCCGCAGGATCTCCAGGCGCTCCTTTGTTATATCCCCTATTATCCTAACCGCCAGGCCCGGCCCCGGGAAAGGCTGCCTGTTTATCATGGCATCGGGCAGTCTCAATTCTTTTCCAAGAAGCCTTACTTCGTCTTTAAACAAGTCCCTCAGAGGCTCTATAAGCTTAAGATTCATCTTTTTTGGAAGCCCCCCTACATTGTGATGCGTCTTTATCGTCGCCGAAGGCCCGCCTTTTGCGGAAACGCTTTCGATGACATCCGGATAAAGCGTGCCCTGGCCCAGGAATTGCGCGTTGCCGATCTTTTTTGATTCTTCCTCGAACACCTTTATAAATTCCATCCCTATAATCTTGCGTTTTCTCTCCGGGTCGGAAATACCCTTTAATTTTTTCAAGAATCTTTTTTCGGCCTTGGCTACATGTAAATTCACACGGAAATGTTTTCTGAAAGTCTTCTCGACATGCTCGCGTTCATACTTGCGCAGAAGCCCGTTGTCCACGAAAATACAATGGAGCTTCGGCCCGATTGCTTTGTGTAAAAGTATCGCCGCTACGGAAGAATCGACGCCTCCGCTCAAACCAAGTACCACTTTCCCGCCTCCGACCTTTTGCCTTATCTCCTCTATGGAATTTTTTATGAATGATGACATGGTCCAGTCAGGCTTAAGGCCGGCTATATTATAAAGAAAATTCCTGAAAATCTGCATTCCTTTCGGCGTGTGTATAACCTCGGGGTGAAATTGCACTCCGTATATCCTCCTGGCCGGGTCAGCCATGCTCGCTATATGGCTGTTTTTCGTATGCGCCAGCACTATAAAGCCCTCCGGCTTTTCCTGGACTTTGTCGCCGTGGCTCATCCAGACCTTTTCTTTTTTCTGAAATCCGGAGAAGAATTTTTCCTTTTTATTCAAAATCAATTCGGCATAGCCGTATTCCCGCTTTTTGCTCTTGCCAACCTTTCCTCCCAGCGCATAAGCCGTAAACTGCATACCATAACATATGCCTAAAACAGGTACTCCGAGCTTAAATATATCAGGGTTTGCCTTTGGAGAGCCTTTTTCCATCACGCTCGCAGGACCGCCGGTCAGTATTATCGCCTTCGGGTTATATGACCTTATCTTTTCTATAGAAGCGCTATAAGGTATGAGCACAGAATACACCTTGCATTCCCTTACCCGCCTTGCTATGAGCTGATTGTACTGCGACCCAAAATCCAGTATTACGACCGTATCTTTCTTCATAACGCTTCTCCCGTAAGTTTACAAAACGAGTATTGCTTGAAGTGTAAACTTACAGCTTCCCTTTGCAGGCCTTGACGCATACACCGCATATAAATTGATCCGCCAAGCGCTTGTCCCTGAATTCTTTTAGTTTTTCAAAACACTTTATATGGTCAAAGTCCTCTTTGTTCTCTTTTATTGCGCCTGCCGGGCAGGCATCTATGCAAGCCCTGCATTTTCCGCAGCCTGCCTTTAATTTCTTATCAGGCTCTAACGGCATATTCGTAAGAATCGTAACGAGCCTGAACCTGGCGCCTATTCTTGGGTTTACCAGCAGATTATTCCTGCCTATAAACCCAAGGCCGGCCAACTCCCCTATCCTTTTATGGGAAAGGTGGCTGGTTTGTTTCGCCCAGTCAACTATCTGCGACGCGGGCACCGGCAATGCCCTATAACCTTTATCCTGTATAAAGTTCGATACTTTAAAAGCAATCTGATCCAATATAGCGTTTGCCTGTCTATAATGATGAAAATATATTTTGGTAGGGAAACTCTTTATATCGTCTAATATCCCATCAGAAAGCCTCAAACCCAAGGATATAGTATAATCCAAATCTCTTAAAGTTTCATCAGAAAAAAGAAATTCTTTTTTTATAGGCTTTACGCACGCTGTTCCGAAAAGCTCTGCGCCCAAACCTTTGGCAAATTTTCTTAACTCGGCTTTATATCTTTTAGGCTTTTCCATTTTTTGATGTACACCATCAATATCGATACCGCGACCGGCGTAACGCCTGAGATCCTGGATGCCTGGCCTAAATTCAAAGGCCTTATCCTGGAAAGCTTCTCGATTATCTCTTTCGAAAGGCCCGGGATATCTTTAAACTCTAAGCCTTCCGGTATTCTTATATGTTCTATTTTCCTGAAATTCTCTATCTCTTTTATCTGCCTGTCTATGAAACCTTTATACTTTACCTCTATTTCCACTTCCAGGGCTTCGTTGTCAGAAAGGGATATTTTACCATCTTTATTGATTTTTTCCAGCATATTAAGGCCCACCCCTGGTCTTTTCAATAAATCAAGCATGCTTGTCACATTGCTTATAGGGGTTATATCGAATCTTTTCAGCCTGTTATTAATCCCGGCATTCGGGTAAATTTTTATGTCTTTGAGCTTTTTCAATGCCTTATTTATATTGTCTTTTTTGGAAAGCATCTTTTTATACTGCCTCTGCCCTATAAGGCCTAATCTTTCACGGCCCGCTCCCATAAGACGCTGGTCAGCATTATCCTCTCTCAATAAAAGCCTGTACTCCACCCTCGATGTAAACATCCTGTAGGGCTCATTTGTGCCCTTAGTAACAAGATCATCTATTAAAACGCCTATATAGCTTTCCGAGCGGTCTAATACAAAGGGCTCTTTGGCTTTTACCTCCAGGCTCGCGTTCGCCCCTGCGACAAACCCCTGCGCGGCCGCTTCCTCATATCCGGTAGTGCCGTTTATCTGTCCGGCAAAATACAGGCCCTGAATCAGCTTTGTTTCAAGCGTTGGTTTTAATTGCGTGGGATCTGCAAAATCATATTCTATGCCATATCCTGGCACAAGTATCTCGGCCTTCTCGAGGCCTTTTATGCTTCTTATCATCCTTAACTGGGCATCGAGCGGCAGGCTAGTAGATATCCCATTCGGATAATACTGGTTTGTCCTCAGCCCTTCCGGTTCCAAAAATATCTGGTGCCTGTCTCTGTCCCCGAATCTTACTATCTTATCCTCTATGGAAGGGCAATACCTGACGCCTGTGGATTTTATTTTCCCTGTATATAGAGGAGAGCGGTTAAGATTATCGCGTATAATCTCGTGAGTTTTTTTATTCGTATAAGTTATATAACACGGGGCCTGGGCCCTGTTTATCTCCCCGGTAGAAAAAGAAAACGGTATTATCTGTCTATCGCCTAATTGCTTTTTGAGGCCTGAAAACCGTATTGTCCTGCCATCAAGCCTGGCGGTAGTCCCTGTCTTAAGCCTGGCCAACTTGAATCCAAATGATTTTAAGTTCCCCGAAAGCCCATTGGAAGGCGCATCCCCAAGCCTGCCGCCCGGCATATGGGTAAGCCCTATATGGATAAGCCCGTTCAGGAATGTCCCTGGGGCAAGGATTACTGTTTTTGCTTCTATAAAAACTCCGCTGGCAAGCTTGACTCCTTTAACAGCCCTGTTTTTGACTGCCAGCTCTCTTACGGACCCTTCCAGCAAACTAAGGTTCCTGGCTTTCCTTACGGCATCCTGCATATATTTCAAATACATTGCCCTGTCTATCTGAGCCCTGGATGACCATACCGCATGCCCCTTGCTTCTATTCAAAATACGGAATTGTATGCCGCAAGCATCTGCTGCTTTCGCCATTTCCCCGCCCAAGGCATCTATTTCTTTGACAAGCTGGCCTTTGCCGATGCCTCCGATAGCCGGGTTGCAGGACATATACCCTATCTTGCTAATGTCCATAGTGATAAGAAGGGTGTTAGAGCCCATCCTGGAGGCCGCCAGGCACGCCTCTATTCCTGCATGCCCTGCGCCAACTACTATAACGTCATATGTTTTTTTCATATAAGTTTACAAAATGAGTATTGCTTGTTTGTAAAGTTATATGATAGCAGATATGCGCCGGGCAGTCAATTACGGGGTAAGTTTCAGGAAGAGCGCGCCATTCCTGTAGATTTCGATGCTGTCCGCATGATACTTTAGCCTGAACCTGTTCAGCGAAAAGCTTTTGTAAGAAGGCCTTTTGTATTCCTTAAAAATAACGAAAGGCTGTTTGGGGAAAAAGTTTTTATTTACATCCTCGAAAAACGCCTTTTCTTCCTGAGACGGCGTATTTATATCCTCCATGATTTTTAAAAGGTAGGCCCTTGCGAATACGCCGGCTTTCGAGTTAGGATATTTTTTTATATAACTGCAGAAGTTTGCAACAGCGTCATAATACATCCTATGGTCATAACAATACTCCGCTATGGCAAATGTGGCTTTCGGCGCGAATAAGCTATCCGGAAACTCTCTCGTTATACCGCGAAATTCCATTAACGCGAAATCAGGCTTTCGCATCTTTAGGTATTTTACGGCTTTATCGTACCTGAACATCGCGTCTCCATAAGCGGCATAAAGCTCCTGCGCTCCGAAAATAATCCCGGATATCGCAAAAAATAAAAATATGCGCGATAATTTCTTCATAACAAATTTCCTTTTGCAAGGCATTCGCCGTTCCAGCAGTATGTGCAGAGTTTCTCGCGCTGGACGCCAATGGCCTTTATCATGTCGCTTAGAGTCTGATACCGGAGCGTCGTAACTCCTATATCTTTTCGTATCCATTCTACCATTTTCTGGTATTTTTTGGTAGTGTGATTTATATATTCCGATATATCTTCTATATCGCGGCCTTCTATGTCTTTTATGGCCTTTCTGGCCGCAAGCTCGTGTATGGTCCTGGTAGAAAGGCAGAATTTACAAGGGTACATAAGAGGGGGGCACGCCGGCCTCACATGTATCTCCTTCGCCCCGTTATCCCATAATTTCTGGACTGTAAAATTTTTAAGCTGTGTGCCGCGCACTATAGAGTCCTCGCAAACAACTATCTTTTTGCCCTCTATGACATCCTTTACGGGGATGAGCTTCATCTTGGCTATCCGGTCCCGGATTTCCTGGATCGGCGGCGTATAACTCCTGCCATAACCCGCCGTATATTTCACAAGAGGCCTGCGGTAAGGCTTGCCTGATTCCATAGCGTACCCTATCGCATGGGCAATACCCGAATCAGGCACCCCGGAAACCACATCTACCTCTATGTCTTTATCATGCTTCGCCAGATATGCCCCGCATCTTTCCCTTACAACCTCGACATTGATACCTTCATAACTCGATGCAGGAAAGCCCGTGTATATCCAGAGAAACGAACATATCTGGTTAGCGCTCTTGTGGCCCGGGTTTATCTCTTTAAGGCCGTTTTCATTTATTAAAACTATTTCCCCTGGAAAAAGATATTTATATATCTGAAAACCTGTATTTGGGAAAGAATTGGACTCGGAGGCAATCGCAAAATCCCCATCCCTTTTACCTATCACCAAAGGCGTATACCCAAACCTGTCCCTGGCGGCATAAATGCCGTCCTTACAAAGTATCATAAGACTGCAAGACCCTATAATCTTCGTAAACATATGCTCTATGCCGCTCACGATATCATCGCCCATACTGACCAGCTTGGCTACGACCTCTACGCTGTTTGGATATCCGTCTTCTGTCTCGCTGAAAGAACAGCCTCTTTTATGAAGTTCCGCTATCAATTCCCGCGTATTCTCGATAAGCCCTGTCATGCATATCGCGAATGAACCGAATTTCGTATTGAGAAACATGGGCTGGGCATCCGAATCGCTTATGACACCTATGCCGCATCTCCCTTCCGCTTTTTTATAATCATCCGAAAATTTCGATTTGAACTGGCTCTGGGATATATCGTGTATCTGCCTGTGGATACGCTTCCCGCACAATATGGCAATGCCCCCGTACTGAGTCCCGAGGTGCGACTGGTAATCGACTCCGTAAAATAAATCATTTACGCAATTTTTCTCCGATACTGCTCCGAATATGCCGCTCATAAACCGCTCCTTTTTTATAAATTAAAAAATAAACTGGAAGAAGGTATCGCGTCCGTAGTAAAGTTTATGCCGAGTTTCCTAAGGCCTGCTTCGTCTCCTGGCGTAGGCAAATGCGTACTGTGAAGCTCGCAGTTCCTTAGTTCTTTCAGCTTGGAAAGCGCGCTTTTCGCGTTATTATCCGTATGGGCGCTTATAGAAAGGGCCACTAATATCTCGTCCAGGTTTAAGCTCTCCGAGGATAAGGATAATATCTCTTTTTTCAAGCGCGACAGGTCATTCATGATTTCCGGCTCCAGGATATGCGCGGCATCGTCTATCCCAGCAAGGTATTTTATGGCATTTATAATCGCGCTGGACGCGGCGTGCATAAGAGGAGAATTTTTACCTGTAATAATTTTTTTGTCTTTAAGTTTGATCGCCGCTCCGCAAAAATACCCTTTATTGCCCTTGCCCTTAGCCTTGCATTCCTCCGCGGCAGACCTGGCAGGCAATACCACGGGCCTGTCTTCAGGCTTAACGCCGGCCGATTCCATTATTGCCTTTGCCCTTTCGAATTCTTCTTTTGTGCCGCTTCCTGTCGCGAATTCCAGATTATGCCTGAAGAATCTTCTTATAATCTCCTGTTTCGCCGCAAGCTTCGTGCCTTCGTCGTCTATAATACCGAAACCGGCTCTGTTCACTCCCATATCCGTCGGAGAGTTGTAGTAGCTTTTTTTAGAGCCTGTTATTTTCATTATTATATTTTTTAAAATAGGGAACGCCTCTACATCGCGGTTGTAATTGACGGATATTTTATTGTATGTTTCCAGGTGATGAGGATCAATCAGGTTAAAATCCGCCAGATCTACCGTGGCGGCTTCGTACGCGATGTTGACAGGGTGTTTCAGCGGAAGATTCCATATAGGGAATGTTTCGAATTTCGCGTAACCTGAATTTATGCCGCGTTTATGGTCATGATAAAACTGAGAAAGGCATACCGAAAGCTTCCCGCTCCCCGGCCCTGGAGCCGTAACTATCACAACGGGCTTTATTGTCTGTATATAATCATTCCTTCCGTATCCCTCCGGGCTTACTATTTTTTCTACATCGAAGGGATAGCCTTCGATTTTATAATGTCTGTAAACTTTTATCCCGAGGCGCTCGAGTTTTCTCTGGAACCTGACGGCTGCGGGCTCGTTCTCGAACCTTGTCAGCACCACCGATGTCACATCCAGGTTCCACGCCTTTAGATCGTCTATAAGCTTCAAAGTGGCAAGATCATAGGTAATCCCGAAATCCCCCCTTACCCTGCCCTGCTCTATATCCCTGGCATAAACGCTTATTATTATTTCAGCGTGGCCTTTCAGCTTCTCCAAAAGCTTCATTTTTACATTCGGGTCGTACCCCGGCAACACCCTTGCCGCGTGATAGTCAAAACAGATTTTCCCGCCGAATTCCAGGTAAAGCTTATTATCGAATTTCTTGACCCTGCCGAGGATTTCCTTTGTCTGCTCCTCGAGGTATCTATTATTATCGAAACATGCCGTTTTCACTATCGTATCTCCATGTGATATTCCTGCAGTGATTTTACGCCGCCTTTATTATCAAGAAATGCCTTTATGCCTTCGCCTGCGGCAAGGCTGGCGGCTATTGTGGTAAGATAGGGAATTTTATATTTTATAGCGGCTTTGCGTATATAAGAATCATCGGTCGCGGCGCTTTTGCCGATAGGCGTATTTATGATAAGGTTTATTTCTTTATTGTGTATCGCATCCACGATATTTGGGCGGCCTTCCTGCATTTTGTTTATCTCTTTCGCTGTAATGCCATTTTTTTCCAGGTATTTTTTGGTGCCGCTTGTGGCGAGTATCTCAAAGCCCAATTCTTTAAAACATTTTATCGCATCGGCTGTCTTTTTCTTTTTATCCTTATCGCTCACCGTTACCAAAACAGTACCTTTTATGGGAAGCTTCTGCCCCGCCGCTTCCTGCGCCTTATAATACGCGAGGCCGAATGTGCCGGCCATCCCAAGTACCTCGCCGGTAGAGCGCATCTCCGGCCCTAAAACAGGGTCGGCTTCGTGGAACATGTTAAAGGGAAATACCGCCTCTTTCACTCCCAGATGGCTGTATTTTTTTTGCTTTAGATTCAGATCTTTTATCTTTTTGCCAAGCATTATTTCGGTAGCAATCCTCGCCATCGAAACCCCGGTAACTTTCGAAACAAGAGGCACGGTCCTGGACGCCCTGGGGTTTGCCTCCAGCACATAAACCTTATCGTTTGCGATCGCGTACTGCATGTTCATAAGGCCTACCACCTTTAGTTCCAGGGCAATCTTTTTTGTGTATTCTTCTATTGTTTCTATATGTTTCCTGGGGATAGTCCTGGGCGGAAGTACGCACGCGGAATCTCCAGAATGAATACCGGCCTCCTCTATATGCTCCATTATGGAAGGGATAAAAACTTCTTCGCCATCGCAGATCGCGTCTGCCTCTGTTTCCATCGCGTCTTCCAAAAATTTATCTATAAGAATAGGCCTGTCAGGCGATATCTCGACAGCCTTGTTCAGGTAATCCTTCAGCATATCCTCGTCGTAAACGCATTCCATTGCCCTGCCGCCCAAAACATATGACGGCCTTACCATGAGGGGATACCCGATCTTTTTGGCGATACTGAGCGCCTCGTCGAATGTCCTCGCCATGCCGCTCTCTGTTTGAAGTATCCCTAATTTTTTCATTACCCTGGCAAATCTTTCCCGGTCTTCTGCAAGGTCTATGCTTTCGGTAGAGGCGCCTAAAATCTTCACTCCGGCATCTTCCAGGGCCTTTGCGATATTAAGAGGCGTCTGGCCCCCAAACTGGACTATCGCGCCGATCGGTTTTTCTTTGTCGTAAATACTCAAAACGTCTTCGACCGTGAGAGGTTCGAAATATAATTTATCGGACGTATCGTAGTCCGTCGAAACCGTCTCCGGGTTGCAGTTTACCATTATGCTCTCATACCCCATCGCTTTTAATGCAAATGAGGCGTGGCAGCAGCAGTAATCGAACTCTATGCCCTGGCCGATCCTGTTCGGGCCGCCTCCAAGAATCATTATTTTTTTTCTGCCGCTTGTTTTCACGGCGTCGGGGGCGTTATATGTGGAAAAATAATACGCCGCGTCCGCACCGCTTACAGGCACCGCCTCCCATGCCGCTGTCTTCCCGAGCTTAACGCGGCTTTCCCTTATCTCATCTTCTTTTAACCCTAATATCTGACTTAGATATTTATCGGAAAATCCGTCTTCTTTCGCCTTGATTAAAAGCTTATCCGGCAGTTTCTTGCCTTTATACGTCAAAATCTCTTCCTCCAGATCCACGAGTTCTTTCATTTGTTTTATAAAATACCGGTGGATTTTTGTCTTATCGTACAGCTCTTCCGCGCTTATGCCTTTGCGAAGGGCTTCATACATAATAAACTGCCTTTCCGATGTGGGATACGCAAGCAGGCTTCTTAACTCATCGAGGGACAATTTATTAAAATTTTTAGCAAACCCCAAGCCGCATCTCCCTGTCTCCAGGCTCCTGATCGCCTTTTGAAACGCCTCTTTGTAGGTTTTTCCTATACTCATTGCTTCGCCGACAGACCGCATCTGGGTACCAAGATGGTCCTGAACATTTTTGAATTTCTCGAATGCCCAGCGCGCAAATTTTATGACGACATACTCTCCGGACGGGGTATATTTATCCAGCGTCCCATCCCGCCAATAGGGGATATCTTTCAAATCGTCTCCGCCCGCCAGCCTGGAAGACACATAAGCTATCGGAAAACCGGTCGCTTTTGAGGCAAGCGCAGACGAACGCGACGTCCTCGGGTTGATCTCTATGACGACCACCCTGTCATCTTCCGGATTGTGCGCAAATTGGATATTTGTGCCGCCTATCACTCCTATAGCATCTACTATTTTATATGAATAATCCTGCAGTTTCTTCTGAAGTTCCGGTTTTACGGTAAGCATGGGAGCGGCGCAAAAAGAATCCCCTGTGTGAATCCCCATAGGATCTATATTTTCGATAAAGCAAACCGTAATCTTGTTAGATTTCGCGTCTCTTACGACCTCGAGTTCCAATTCTTCCCACCCTATGACTGATTCTTCTATCAATATCTGGCCTATAAGGCTGGCGGAAATACCCCTTGAAGCTACGATCTCGAGCTCTGCGTCGTTATAGACAGCTCCACCGCCTGTTCCGCCCATTGTATACGCAGGCCTTACGATAACGGGGTATCCAAGCTCATGCGCAATCTTGAGAGCTTCGCTTATGTCATAAGCAGGCGAACTCTTAGGCATAGGGATATTTAATTTATTCATCGTCTCTTTAAATATAATCCTGTCCTCGCCTCTTTCGATAGCGTCTGCCTGGACGCCTATGATTCTTACCCCGTATTTGCCCAATATCCCTTTTTTCGACAGTTCGCTTGACAGATTCAGCCCTGTCTGGCCTCCTAAATTAGGCAAAAGCGCGTCGGGCCTTTCTTTTTCGATGATAGCCGTAAGCGAATCCAGCGTTAACGGCTCTATATAAGTGTGATCAGCCATGCCGGGATCCGTCATGATGGTGGCCGGATTGGAATTCACAAGCACTATTTTATATCCCGCTCTCCTAAGCGCTTTGCATGCCTGGGTGCCCGAATAATCGAATTCGCACGCCTGGCCTATGATAATAGGGCCTGAGCCTATTATCAAAACCTTATTTATGTCTTTTATCTTTGGCATCCCTGCTCCTTTTGCCTAATTTTTAGGCATTGCTGCGCAAATAAAAAGGCACTTCCAGCTATAAAACTAGAAATGCCCTCCTTATATTTACACGGCTGCATCCTGACATCGGCTATAATTATCTATGATTTGACTGCGCTGGTCAAGAAAAATTAATCTAATGCTACCCGCGTAAGTTTACAAAACGAGTATTGCTTGTTTTGTAAACTTACTCAAGAATATGACAGATACTCCTGTATGGATTTTACCTGGAAATCATTCTTCAATACCGCCTCGATGCCGTTCACGGCTGCCTGAGCGCCGGAGATAGTGGTTATACATGGAATGCCGCGCATAACCGCGGCATTCCTTATGGGCTTCGAATCGGACTGGCTTCTTTCGCCTGACGGCGTATTTATTATAAGCTGTATATGGCCGTTACGTATATAATCCAATACCTCGCGGCTCCCCTCTCCGATTTTTCCGGTCAGCTGCGCTTTTATATTGTTAGAGCTGAGGGCTTTGTGCGTCCCTCTGGTAGCGAGAATCTCAAACCCCATATCCTCGAGTTTTTTTGCAATAAAAACTATATTGCGCTTATCCTGGTTCCTGACGCTTATGAATACCTTTCCCTTCGTCGGCAATGCCTGGCCGGCCGCTATCTGCGATTTGTAAAAAGCCATCCCGAAAGAACTGTCTATGCCCATCACCTCTCCTGTGGATTTCATCTCAGGCCCAAGAAGTATATCTACCCCGGAAAATCTCGAAAAAGGCAGTACTGACTCTTTAACAGAGATATGGCCCGGCCTTTTTTCTTCCGTAAAGCCAAGTTCTTTCAATGTCTTGCCTGCCATGACCTTGGCGGCGATCTTGGCGAGAGGAACGCCTATGGCTTTACTCACGAAAGGCACGGTCCTGGACGCCCTGGGATTTACTTCCAACACATATACCTTATTTTGCTTTATGGCAAACTGTATATTTAAAAGCCCTTTTACTTTTAAGCCTTTCGATATGGCATGGGTGTATTTCCTGATAACCTCTATAATGTCATCCCCCAGCGTATGAGGCGGAAGAACGCACGCGGAATCTCCTGAGTGAATCCCTGCCTCCTCTATATGCTCCATGATACCGCCGACAACCGTAATGTCTCCATCCGAAACAGCGTCCACATCGACCTCTATGGCATCTTCCAGGAATTTATCTATGAGAATCGGGTGCTTGCCGGAAACCTCTTTCGCCTCTTTGATAAATTCAAGCATAGAGCCTTCGTCATAGACTATTTTCATTGCCCTGCCGCCAAGCACATAAGAAGGCCTCACTAACACAGGAAACCCTATCTTCTTTGCAATTCTCAAAGCCCTGGATATCGACGTGGTAGATCCGCTTTCGGGCTGGGATATTTTAAGTTTTTTGAGAAGTTTCGAAAATTTCTTTCTGTCCTCGGCCATATCTATGGATTTTACGCTGGTCCCTATGATTGGGGCGCCTGCCTTCGAAAGCCTTCTTGCCAGGTTAAGAGGCGTCTGGCCCCCGAACTGGACAATCACGCCGTCAGGCTTTTCCCTGTCTATGACATTCATTACATCCTCGAATGTTAGAGGCTCGAAATACAGCTTATCGGACGTGTCATAGTCCGTAGAAACTGTTTCCGGATTGGAATTTACCATTATTGTCTCATACCCAAGCTCCTTCAGGGCGAACGACGCGTGGCAGCAGCAATAATCGAATTCTATGCCCTGGCCGATCCTGTTTGGGCCGCCTCCAAGGATCATTATTTTTTTCCTTTTCGAAGGCCTGGCTTCATCCTTTGTTTCATACGTCGAATAATAATAAGGCGTATACGCCTCGAATTCCCCCGCGCAGGTATCAACCAGCCTGAAAACAGCTTTTATAAAATGCTGTTTTCTGTAATGCCTCACCGCGGACTCGCTTGACCCTGTCAGCTCGGCTATCTGCGCATCGCTAAACCCGTATTGCTTCGCTTTTAGCAGCAGTTCGGGCTTTATTTTCAACCTCCCCCTGCCTTTGATTTTAAATTTTGGGCTTTTGGCTATTTCCTTCTCCATTTGCACAATGTCTCTTATATTCTCGAGGAACCAGGGGTCTATTTTAGTGATATCGTGGATCTCTTCCGTGCTATAGCCTTTTTGTAAAGCGTATTTGATATAAAAAATTCTCGATGCATTCGGCTCTTCCAGCCTCTGTTTTATCTTATCGTCGGAAATATTTTTGTAAGACTGCTTATTATCGAGCCCTGCGTGGCTTATCTCCAGGCCCCTGAGCCCTTTCTGAAGCGCCTCTTTGAACGTCCTGCCTATCGCCATGGTCTCGCCGACGGACTTCATGGATACGCCAAGCACGTCCTTGGCCTCCGGGAATTTTTCGAAAGTAAACCTTGGTATCTTTACCACGCAATAATCTATTGCCGGCTCGAACGATGCCGGGGTTTCTTTCGTGATATCGTTCCTTATTTCATCGAGTGTGTAGCCTACCGCCAATTTTGCGGCTATCTTCGCTATGGGGAAACCTGTCGCCTTGCTCGCCAGGGCAGAGCTCCTTGAAACCCTGGGATTCATCTCTATGACAACCATTCTGCCGTCTTCCGGGTTAATCGCAAATTGTATATTCGAGCCGCCTGTCTCGACGCCTATCTCCCGTATTATCGCGAGGCTCGCGTTACGCATATTCTGATACTCTTTATCCGTAAGCGTCTGGCTTGGCGCAACTGTTATCGAATCCCCGGTGTGCACGCCCATCGGATCGAAATTCTCGATAGAGCAGACTATGACTACGTTGTCCTTTTTATCCCTCATGACCTCCAGCTCATATTCCTTCCAGCCCAATATGGATTCCTCTATCAGGATTTCGCTTATCATGCTGTTCTGGAGCCCCAGGCTGGCTATTTTTTCGAATTCCTCTTCTGTCCTTGCTATGCCGCCGCCTGTCCCGCCGAGAGTAAAGCTCGGCCTTACAATCAAAGGCAGGCCTATATTCTTCATCACGTTTTTTGCTTCTTCCAAATTATAAGCCATGCCGCTTTTCGGAAGGCCCAGCCCTATCTTCAGCATCGCTTTTTTAAAGCACTCCCTGTCTTCCGCTTTTTTTATAGCATCATGGTCGGCGCCTATCATTTTGACATTATATTTATCAAGGGTCCCCATCTCTTTGAGTTTCATTGCTGTATTCAGCGCCGTCTGGCCGCCAAGCGTAGGAAGAAGCGCGTCAGGCTTTTCTTTCGCTATAATCTTTTCCACAGCCTCCGGAGTAATGGGCTCTATATAAGTGATATCCGCCGTTTCAGGGTCTGTCATAATAGTGGCTGGATTGGAATTGATCAGGACCACCTGAAATCCTTCTTCCCTCAGCGCCTTGCATGCCTGGGTGCCAGAATAATCGAATTCGCACGCCTGGCCTATGATAATAGGGCCTGAGCCGATTATTAGAATCTTGTGTATGTCAGTTCTTTTTGGCATAACTATTCATAGAATCTGTGAATCTTTTGAATAAATATCTTGAATCATGCGGCCCAGGGGAAGATTCCGGGTGATACTGCACGCAGAACACCGGCATTTTCTTATGGGCAAAGCCTTCGAGCGTGTTGTCGTTTAAATTGATATGAGTAAGCTCTATCTCGTCTTTATCCAGAGAATTTATATCGACGGAAAACCCGTGGTTCTGCGAGGTTATTTCTATCTTTCCGGTTTTTAAGTCCTTGACCGGATGATTTGCGCCCCGGTGCCCGAATTTTAACTTAAACGTCCTGCCTCCCAATGCCAGGCTCAATAGCTGATGGCCGAGACAAATCCCGAAAATAGGTTTTTTACCAAGAAGTTTTTTGATTTCTTCTATGGCATAAGTAATAGCCGCGGGATCCCCGGGCCCGTTTGACAGGAAAATGCCATCTGGATTCCTTGCTAATATATCCTCTGCTTTTGTATATGCCGGCACGACTGTTACATCGCACTCATTATCCATAAGGCATCTCAGGATGTTATGCTTGATACCAAAATCCATAGCAACTACATTAAAACGCCCGGCAGAGGATGCAGAATAAACTGTTTTGGCGTTGTATGCCTTTTTACACGTCACCTCTTTTACCAGGTCTCTGCCGATAAGCCCGGGAGATTCTTTTGCTTTTTTAATAAGGCTTTTTGGATTCGAATCTATGGTCGAAATAACCCCTTTCATGGCGCCTTGTGTCCTTATATGCAGAGTAAGAGACCTTGTGTCTACCCCTTCTATACCTATGATATTATTTTCTTTCAGGTATTGGCCAAGGCCTTTTTCCGAATGCAGGTTACTGGCAATTCCGCTTCTTTCTTTTATGATAAACCCTTCCACCTTTGGCGCCGAAGATTCCACATCCTTTTTATTTATGCCGTAATTGCCTATAAGAGGGTACGTCATTGTAACGATCTGGCCTTTGTAAGACGGATCCGTCATTATCTCTTGGTAGCCGGACATGCTGGTATTGAATACGATTTCTCCCGGTCTTTCTCCATGCGCGCCAAAAGAAACCCCCTGAAAAATTGTGCCGTCCTCCAGGGCGATAAAAGCCTTCATAAACACCTCACATAAAAAAACGTCCTGCCCATAAAGGCAGAACGTCTTTGTTCAATATAAATACACTCATTGTATTCTAAAGCCCTACATATTATCTATAAATAAGCCGTCCAAGTCAAGCTATTTCCGCTTGTAAGTTTACAAAACGAGTATTGCTTGAAGTGTAAACTTATTTAGACCGCTTCGACGCTGACTATTTCCGGAATTTCCTTTTTCAACGCCCTGCCGACGCCCTCTTTGAGCGTCATCTGAGCCATGGGGCAGGATCCGCACGCGCCGGTCAGTTTGACCTTTACTATGCCATCGGCTGTGACATCAACAAGTTCTATATCCCCGCCGTCCTGCTGTAAAAACGGCCTTATCTTTTCTATAGCCTTCTCCACTCTTTCTCTCATTTTCTCCTCCTTTGGTACAAAAATAACATATTTTTGTAACTTTTGTAACCTTATTCTATCGGCCTCTCTTTTAAAGACTTAAAAGTAACGCCCGACTCCGCCCCGGGAAGATGCGCCACGGGCTCTGTCAAAAGAAAATCACCTTTCTCGATCCAATCTTTGAGCTTTTCGGCTATCTCGACCGCCTTGGAATAGCTGGAAAGGGCGCCTACGGGAACGTCTTTGCCTTTAACTGTGATTTTACCGCTTTTAAGCTGTTTATAATTCACCTCACCCAGACTGCCGGGTATACAGTTTGGATAAGCATCGCTGTAATCGACTATCTGCGTCCATATATCTTCGTCTTTTACCGCCGTGAACTTACAAATCTCCTCGTTCAACATGGGTATGGGCACTCCGATACCAACGGTAAGAGTAACTCCATAGCCCTGAAAAGTGGTACCGACAAGATATTCGGGCGACATCTGTTTTAAATCTCCTATCACAGATAATGTCCCGGCCGGAGCCTGGGGTATGCCGGTATCTTTACGTTTTACGGTTGGCGAGTGCTGTGTCCCCTGCCACGCCACATATCCTATTCCGCCCCCAAGGAAAATTTTGGTGCCTATTCCTACTGTTTTGTAATACGGGTCGTTCAACAAAGGCGAAAGCTGGCCTGCCGAGCAATAATATGCATTGCCGAGGTTTGGCTTCAAAGAACCCATATAAGTATAAATCATTCTGTCGGAAAGGTTCACGGCGCAATTGTAATTCTGATACGCATTCCTTATGTTGAATAAAACCGCCTCGTTCAAGTCTTTGATATTTATCAGGGTTTCTATTTTTTTCCTGGGATAGCAATCCGTCCCATAGGCAACGGCTCTTAATTGTAAATCTTTACCGGCCGCCAATTCCTGTATCACATGCCCGCCGCCATATTTGAATTCTCCCGGGTACACCTTATTCCTCGGGTCATCTTCGGGCAAAGCTGTAGCGCCCAAAAATAAATCCACGGCGGCAAACCCCGTATAAACAGGCACGTTATTTACGGTGACATCTCCTCCTCCAAGCTTTATCCTTGGCTTCGAATGGCCTGTGTTGAAATAAACTCCCGACGAACACATTGGCCCAAAAGTCCCTGTCGTCACAACATCCACCTTCTCGGCTGTTTTTTTCACTCCATCTTTTTCGACCAGGCCTATTATTTCCTCTGCCGTAACGACCACGGCGCGCCCTTTCTTAATCCTTTCGTTTATCTCCTGAATAGTTTTTGCCATAATTGTTTTACCTCCGTTTCTAAAATTTGAACAGGTCCGTGCTAAGATATCTTTCCCCTGTATCGCAGATGACGGTTATTATTGTTTTGCCTTTATTTTCCGGCCTTTTCGCAACCTCCAATGCCGCGAATACATTTGCCCCTGACGATATGCCTGCCAGAATCCCCTCTTCCCTGGCGAGCTGTTTTGCGGCATTAACAGCCTCTTCGTTTTTAACCCTGAAAACCTCGTCTATAATACCTTTATCCAAAACATCCGGTACGAACCCGGCTCCGATGCCCTGTATTTTATGAGGCCCTGGTTTACCGCCGGAGATAACTGGAGAATCGAACGGTTCGACAGCTATTATTTTAAAACCGGGCTTTTGTTTCTTTAACACCTGCCCTATGCCGGTCAATGTCCCGCCTGTGCCGACTCCGGCAACCAATATATCCGCTTTCCCGCCGGTATCTTCCAATATCTCCCTGGCGGTAGTCTTCCTGTGGGCCTCCGGGTTTGCGGGATTCTTGAACTGCTGCGGCATAAACGCGCCTTTTGTGTTTTTCAAAAGTTCTTCCGCCTTTTCGATAGCGCCTTTCATGCCTTTTTCCCCGGGAGTCAATATCACTTCGGCTCCGAATAATTTAAGCACGCTTCTGCGTTCTACGCTCATTGTCTCAGGCATCGTAATTATAAGCTTATATCCTTTAGCAGCCGCTATGAACGCAAGCGCTATGCCGGTGTTGCCGCTTGTTGGTTCTATAATAGTTCCTCCCGGCTTTAAAATGCCTTTTTCCTCGGCATCCTTAATCATCGCAAAGCCTATCCTGTCTTTTACGCTGGAACACGGGTTAAAAGATTCTAATTTTACGATGACTTCTGCCTTGGCCTCTTTTGTTATTTTATTCAATCTCAATAAAGGCGTATTGCCTATAAGCTCCGTTATATTATTATAAACTTTTGCCATACGGCCTCCCTATATAGAATAAGAACTACCGCCATTACTGCTTTTTATATTCTCCGCTCTTCTTACAAGTTCTGCGAATGTTATAGTGTCGACAACCAAAGATGTGGCTGTGTAAACCTGGCTCCATATATCCTTAAATACGCAATAAGGAAAATCTCTGCATTTCTCATACCTGTTTTTGTTGGCGCACGCCACCGGCTCGATAGGGCCTTCGATAAACCTTATCACTTCCCCAACAGTAATTGTCTCAGGGGCTCTTGCTAAAAAATACCCCCCATCTACGCCTCTTTTGCTTTCGACAAAACCGCCTTTTTTTAACGTAAGCAGGATCTGCTCCAGGAATTTGAACGGGATATCACCTTTCTTTGCCAACTCCTGGATAGACAACACTCCTTTATTATAATGAATAGCTAAACTCAGCACAGCTTTTAAGCTATAATCACCTTTATAAGTTATCTTCATCACAAACCTCTAATCTCTATAATTATGATTAACTTGGTATAGATTATACCACATGACAAAACAATGTCAAGAAAAAATAAATAAATTAATATGCCATAGGTATCTATGCTTTTGGTTTGTAAGTTTACAAAACGAGTATTGCTTGTTTTGTAAACTTAGATAGGCAGGGTTCGATCACAGCTGACTTCTCATAAAAAGGCTTCCTTTGTTTCTATCCCCCCATTGTTTAAGAAGAGATTCCGCTTCTCCAGGATCTCTCGCTTCGATTAAAACTATGCCATTGATTAATCCGCCGGATTTATCTATAACGTTCGAAAACAACTCTATATTTTTATACATAAACTGCTTGATGCCGTTTTCCAAAATAAAAAACTTCCGCAAAATTTCCGGGTTATCCTCAAATTCTATTTTTAATTTTTCTAAATTCAATATCACATCCTTGACATTATGATATTTAAGCTCCGTATCGTTATCTATATTCCTTATTATATCCTGTTTCCACTCATCCCACATTTTATAAAAATCTTCCCGCGTCCCCACTATAACGCCTTCGTGCAGTTTAATATAATTACGCATGTCGGCTATGGTCCTGGTAATCAATTCGTTGCCATTGCCTCCTAAAATATAAGACATAAAGCTATAGAATTGGCCTTTTGTTATCACCGGTTCTTCGGATGATTCCAAAAGCCCGATAATCTTATTTTCAAAGGCCCTCTTTTGCGCGATGCCGCCGAAAAGGTTATAATCATCGTTAATAAAGTTCTTGTCCTGAGACACCGCGTCTTTATATTTATCCGCTATCTCTTTTGCCTTGCTGTTTAACGGAACAACCGGGTTCTCCCCTCTTGCCAGCAAAAAAGCCAGATCGATATCCTCCTCTGCGTAGCCGGCCTGCTTCAGGAATCTTTTCACAAGAAAACCGTGGACCAGGCTATGGATGCTTTCGTGAGATATAATAGTCGCCAGAAACTCTTCGTTCCCGGATATTACATATTTACGGTTTATATATATGATATTATTGGCATAATCAATCTTTCCGCAGGCGTTTTCTACCCCTTCTTTGAATTCTTCCTTGTCTGCCAGTCTAATCGGTATTCTCTCGTCCAGCTTATCCTTATCTATCCCAACGGCCTTGTTTATAAATCCTTCTGTTTTTTCCTGGCCATAATAATACAATAGCATTTCCCTCAGGGTAACGCTTGCGCCGCCTTGATCGATTACGTCGCTAACCGCCAGCGGCAAAGCGCGGCTGGTATCCCTGACGGATGTCATCTTCAGCCTCTCCCGGATCGCGTTCGAAGACGGCGTTTCTTTGTTTTCAAGATACAACATATCCGCAAGGGCTTTTTCCACCCCGGAAAGGCTGGATAGAAACTGCCCGCCTTCTTTTGGATCATAGCCTTCTCTCCACTTGGGCTCCCCTATGCCTTTATTTCTCGCCCAGGTAGACGCCCCTGATTTAATCGAATATTTTACTGCGCCGGCGTCGAAATGAATCACCAGCGTAGCCCATTTTTCCCCGTTCAATGAAAAATCGACTTCGGCCTCATCCAAATCTTCGTCATTGATGACATCGTCTCTTATGTCTTCTATGTCATCCGGATTATCTATGGAAAATCCCGCGGAAGCAAGCCTCTTCTCCAGGTTTTCTTTTGTAAAAACCTTCAAAAATTCCTCTTTCCATTCGGAAGCAAAAGATTTTTGTTCAAAGACTGCTTCGATATCTTTAAGATTGTCGGAATAAAAATTGCCTCTGCCTTCCGCGGCTTCCGTATTAACAGAACCGAAGATTGCCATAACAACTGCCAGAAATGGCAAAAATGGTTTGGAAAACTCATAAGCAACCCCCCTATCTGCCAGATAAAGGGTTTTTTCTATTCTTTGGTATGTCTCTTGGATTCCTAGCGGCACCCGCAATAAGCGGTCTTCGCCGCTTATAGTCAAAGAATAGGCATAAGGCAGCCTGTTAACGGCAAACAATATACTTGCCGTTATTATTATAATCTTATAACTGAAAACTTTTTTAAACTTAAGCATAAGCAAGGCAAAAAATAACCCTTTTGCCAAGGGCTTTTACTTATATATACCTCATATAAAGTATGCCATAAATATGGGTTATATGCAAGGACAACGCTCTAAGTTTACAAAACGAGTATTGCTTGAAGTGTAAACTTAGAAAAAAGGTAGTAGGGGGCGGAGAGGTTGTTAATAAGTCAACCAGGTATCGGGTTTGCCGTCCTTATTGACATCTTTCTCGGCTTTAACAGGCTTGCCGGCTTCGTAATGAACCCATTCGTCTATCTTGCCGTCTCCATTCGCATCGGCTTCGGTCCTGATAACAACTCCTTTGGAATCATATATTAAAGTCGTATCCGGTTTGCCGTCGTTATTGATATCTTTCTCGCCTTTTATAGCCGCGCCATTTTCATAATAAACCCATTCGTCGACTTTACCGTCCGCGTTTATATCGGATTCTACTTTGACGACGGCTCCTTTCGCGTCATAGAATTCCGTGCGGTCGATAATCCCGTCATAATTACGGTCTATCTTTATTTCTTTGGGCTTAACCTGCTGCTGGCTTGCCACTTCGGCGGCCAGTACAGACACGGATAAAAATCCGGCCAAAAATAAACATAATACAGCCAAAAACATTGCTTTCTTCATAAAAATAAGGCCTCCTCTTTATTTAACCGAACGAATGACGTAAAAGTTCGCTGTCTGATTCAGCGCAGGCAGGCTCAATGCCGAAACATCTATAACCGCCGGCAGATTGCTTAAGAAATCACTATCTATATTAGCGCCTTCGCTTAACACCCATGGCAGAGTCATCTTATATCCCCACGGCTGTAATTCGTGTTGATAATACGCGCTGAACATATCCGCTCTTGTAATCGCCATATAGCCGTATCCAAAACTCAGGATACTGCCGTTTGGAGTATTGCTGCCATAATTGCCGCCGCCCATCAGGCGGTTATCCAGCATCACCAGTCCTGGAGGCGCAGGCAGAAGGATTTCTACGCGTTCCGTGGCGTCGCCGCCGTTAACTGTACCCGCAATATTCGCAGAAACCTCGTTCTGCATGGATTCCGCCAGGATCCAGAGTTTTCCATCTATATTGACATCGATAGGATCAATCTCTGTGCCTACTATGCCGCTTGCCTTAAGAGTGGATTCGGCGGCAGCGGTTATCAAACCGCCTGCTGTATCTAAAATATCCCCGGCAGTGGCGTATAGATTTACAGCTCCGTGATCAGCGGTAACGATAGTAGTGGTAATCGTCCCTGCCGCTGTTACGTCAACCGAGCCTACGGCATTATTGACTAAATGTGTCAATGTAACCGCGTTGGTTTCATCTATCTTGATATTCCCTGATGTTGTATTGTCTCCGTCTATCGACGCAACAGTGGTCTCGATAGCGGGATCTGCGCCTAACCCCGCGGCTGAACCTATTTCTGTCACAGCATCCATCACCAAGCGCCCGGACGCCGCAACCACATCAACATGAGTATCACCGCCGTCAACTATACCGCCTTCAATAGTAGTTATAACTACCGCTGTATTTGTCGCATTAGTGGTTAATAGCCCACCAAGCGTAATGTCTTCATCAGCTGTCAAAGTTATGGTGCCTGAACCTGCGTTAATCAACGCGCCATCGGTCATAGTCAAAGCGCCGCTCGCCGCGCCGCCGTTATCAGCGTCAGCGGTTACAGATACGTTGCCGCTTGTGGAAGTGATGTCTCCTTCGGCTGCGAAAGTCACATCGTTATCCGCTGTAATCGTCACATTGCCGGACGCCGTAGATATGCCGTCATTGATAGCTATATCCGAAGCTGCGCCATTGGCGTCTAAAGTGACAGTGCCTGTTAAAAGCGTGCTGACCGCGTTAGCAGGAGACCCCGCGGAATCCACAGTGATAGTCCCGCCGGCGACTATATTAATATTACCTGTTGTGGCCTGAGACGCCTTAGCTATCGTAATAGCGTTTGTTTCATCTATATTTATATTTCCACTTGTGGAATTATCCATGTCTATAGAGCCTACGGTAGTTTCTATATCATTTGCAGAACCTATTCCTGTCACAGCATCCATCACCAAACGCCCGGACGCCGCGGCCACATCAACATATGTATCTCCGCCGTCAACAATGCCGCCCTCCGTAGAAGTCAAGGTGACTGCTGTATTGGTTGTATTCGTAGTTAATAAACCGCCCAGCGTAATATTCTCATCGGCATTTAACGCTATAGTACCTGAGCCGGCGTCAATCAATGTGCCGTCATCCATAGTAAGGGCTCCGCTCGCGGCCCCTCCGTTATCAGCGTCAGCTGTTACCGATACGTTGCCGCTTGTGGAAGTAATGTCTCCGCCTGCCGCGAAAGTTACGTCATTATCCGCCGTAATAGTTATAGCTCCCGCAACAGAAGATATTACATCATTAACTATAACATCCGAAGCCGCGCCATTGGCGTCCAATGTAACAGCGCCCGATGAATTCTGATCTATAGCATCTGTTATTCCGCCATTATCCGCCACTGTTATTGTGCCGCCTGCTGTAATGCTTATGTTGGCGGTAATCGTGGAGGTTGTTGTTATATCCGCGTTTACGATCGTTATAGCGTTAGTTTCTGTTATTATTATGCCTCCATCAGTGCCTGATGCAGTCGATATAGCGTCTAAGGAGGCTATTGTAGTTTCGATATCGAATTCCCCGGTTGAGCTGCCGATTTCGTCCCTGGCGGCTATTGTCAGTAAATCGCCCTGGATATCAACATAAGAATCAGCTGGTATTTCAGTCGTAGATTTTTCCGTTATCGAACCGGCTGTCGCGGTAATCGTAATGTCATCATCGGATTGCGCATTGGTAGTATCGGATGTATTGCCTGCCAGGGTTATGTCGCCGGTAGAAGCTGTAATGGAAATATCATGCGATCCCGCGACTCCTGTATCGGATTTTACGGACGTGATAATAGTCTCTTTTGCGTCTTCATGTATCCCGCCGTTAGTTTGAATAGTTATGTTGCCATTATTGGTATCTATAGCGAGAAGATTTATCCCGTCCCCGTCGTTATCCAATTCCTTAAATATAATATCTCCGGCTGAAGTGGAATCAGCGGAAACGGTAGTTGCTTCCGTTTCTATAGCCGTTGCCCCGCCAATCGCTCCCCCGATTTCATCCTGGGCAGTAAGGACTATTGCGTCGGCAGTGATCTCAGCGGCGTCATCGTCGTCATCTGCGCCGTTTATAGAGCCTGTGGTAGCTGTAATGGTTACATCATCTGTCCCGGCGTCACCGACCACATCTATGGTAATATCTCCTGCGTCCGCAGTCGCGGTAATGTCATCATCCGCCAATACAGAAGTCAATATCATGCCTCCTGTTGTGGTAGACAGGCTCACATCCTGGCCAGCGCCAGAAGCGTTAACAGAAGACGCTGTAATCAAGCCTCCTGCGGTAACCGTTATCGTGCCATCCACTGTAGATAAATCTGTCAGTATAATAGCTCCGTTTTCATGTATTGTTATATCCCCGGGAGCGGTTACAGAAGAATTTAAGGAATTAACATCGATTTCCAGGGCATGCGACTGGCCAACTCCATCCTGCGCGTTAAGCGTAAGGACATCGCCTGTTATATCGATCCCGGCATCTTCAGGGGTGACCTCATCTATGGCGCCTGTAGTGGCTGTAATCGTTATATCATCAGTCCCGGCGTCACCGACAAGGGCTATGGTAATATTTCCAGCATCAGCAGTGGCGGTAATGTCATCATCCGCGAGAACTGATGTCAATATTATGCCTCCTGTCGTGGTTGTTAACGTTACATCCTGGCCTGAGCCGGACGCGTTAACATCTGTAGCTGTAATAAGGCCATCAGCGCTTACTGTTATACTGCCGTTCACTGTATCAAGGTCCGTCAATACAACGTCATTATATTCATCTATAACTATATTCCCGGCTGTGGTAGACGATAAATTCAGCGAACTCGCCTGCGTGTCTATGTCGCTCGTGGTAGCGCCTATGCCTCCGGAGGCTGTCATGGTAACAACATCGCCAGCTACATACTCGTCCTCCGCGGCAGCGTCATCGTCATCAATATAACCGGCCGTGGCTGTCATGGTAACATCGCCCGTCGAAGTCGTCCTGACCTCATCCGACAGCGTAATATTCCCCGCGTCGGCAGTCATGCTGATATTGCCCGCCAAAGTGCTGTTTACAGGCGCGTTTATATCTATATTATTATCTGCTGATATCGTTATATTCCCTACGGAAGTAAGCCCATCGCCGCCTATAGTCACATCCCATGGGTCATCAACTGTTATTGTCCCGCCCGAATCGAGTTCACTGCCTGTCCCGGCTATTGTAAAATCTCCGGCGCCTACAGTGCCTTGTCTGTTAGCAGTAATCTTTACATTGCCGCTCCCCGTGGTCCTGACTATGCCTGCCAGGGCGCCTGTGCCTATAGTAATATTTTCGCCTTCCAGCGTAATATTGCCGTCATTTGAGGTTATGCTGGCGCTCGCGGCCTGGGCTATTGTAAGGTCTCCTGCATTATTCGCGGTACCTGAATCGGCTGTAATAGTGATAGTGCTGTTCCCGTCAACTGTAATATTGGCATCGATAGCGACATTGTTATCTCCGTCTATATCTATATTCCCTCCGGCGGTCAAAACTCCGTCTATATCAACATTCGCGGCTGAATCAAGAGTGATCCCGCCGGTAGTTACAGTAGAGCCGTCTACATTTATCAAACTGACGGCGGCTACGGATATACCACCGTTCATATCAGTAGCTCCCACAAACTGCGTGCTGTCACTGCTTGAAACAGTAAGGCTTGTCAATTGGGTTATGTTGTCGAGCTGTATCGCGCCTGTGCCGGCTATTAATGTAAGATCAAACGCGCCGCTCAAAGAATTTGCGGCGCTATTGGCGAAAATTATATTCCCTGCCCCGCCTGCGCCCGTAGATACCTGGACATCGGCTCCAAGAACCACATTACTCGCCCCGCCAAAGCTTATCCCTTCTCCCGCGGTCGCTGTTATATTACCATTCAAGGTAGTGGTCCCCGTAGATGTCACTGTCAAAGCTGTACCGCTGTCAGAAGCTGTGCCTAAAGAAGCATTGGCCCCAAGCGTGCCCAGATTCACATCAGTGGCATTCGCGGAAATTGTAAGGTCAAACGCACCGTCAAGCCCGCCTGTTAAATCTACTGTGCCCGAGTCTGTATTAGTTAAGGTAACATCTGTTGTTATATCTACATTCGTAGCGTTGCTGAAATCTATACCTTCATCCGCTGTTATGTTACCCGCGATATTTGTCTGGCCTGTTGCCGTGACAGTCAGTTTATTAACATCTATCTCGGTTTCTCCTGATGTCAAACCAAGAGTTACCACTCCACTTCCCGCGACAACTATTAAATCGTAATCTCCGGCTATATCGCCTCCGTTCAATACCATATTTGTAGAGCCGTCACCAAGCAGAGAAATATCAGCCGCCAGGTTCACATCTTTCGCATCGGTAAGTGTTATGCTTGTATTTGCAGTAATGCTGCCGTAGAGCGTTGTCGTGCCATCTGTCCCTGAACCATCGGTATCGACTGTCAGGCTGGTAAGTGCGGTTGTATTCCCGATGGTTCCAAGCTGGATTGCTCCGCCATTCCCGCCCGTGGTTCCCGCATCCAGCGAAAGCGTTTGGGCGCCGTTTATCGCGCCTGTAGGCTTAAATTTAATATATCCGGCACTGCCGTTATTATCCGCTTCACTGTCTATTGTTACCGCGGAAGTCAACACCACATCATCGGTTCCGGTAAAATCCACATTGCCTTCGGAAGATATGTTGGCGTTTAAACTTGCGATGTCAGCCGAAACAGTTAATGTAGTCACTTCAACCGTATTGCCGATCGCTCCCGTAAATGTCGCTGTGCCGTTAAGCGCGTTGACAGCTAAAGTATTGGCTCCGTTTATCGCGCCTGTAAATGTCACATTGCCTGAAGTGCTTGTCATAGTGGATGCACCGCCCAATGTCGTAGCTGGAGTTACTGTTATATTGTTTAACGCGGACATGCTGGTATCCAGGTTAAATACTGATGCCTGGTTTACTGTAATGCCGCCTCTGGTGTTATTTGGGTCTGTGGATATTGTAATCGTGCCTGTAGAGTCTTCTGTATCCAAGGTTACGGTTGTCCCGCGTACAACGGCGTTTATGGTCACTATTCCTGATACCGAGCCATTGGTATCTATGCTTGTAGTTCCGCCGGTAGAGTCGACCATGGAGTTAATAGCTACGGTATCATCTGAAGCAATCGTAATATTGCCGCCTGCCTGCGCAGTTCCGCCTGCTATATCTATGGAAGCGGTATCACCGCTCGCTGCGACATCCGCGGTTATGGCAAGAGTGCCCACGGCGGTAATAGCCGCGTCAATATCAACGGTCGCGTTTTCGCCGCCCGTGCCGCTTGTGCCGTCCGCGTCTAATGTAATATTATTTTGTGAAGAAATAGCTCCGTCTATATCTATTAACGCTGTGCCTGTATCACTGCTCGCGGTAAAAGTAAGGGCGCCTGCCGCGTCTACTGTACCTGCGGCGTCAACGCTTATCGTATCCGAAGCAGTCACATTTATGGCACCGGTAGCATTGAAATCGCCTGCAAAATCAGTCGTGCCGCTGGAAGTAACCGTAAAATCATTTATATCCGCGTTTCCAAGATTGACCGCGCCTGTGCCGGCGACTAAGGTCAGATCATTATCGCCGTCAAGCGGGCCAAGAGTAATCGTATTATTACCTGATGTCATGGAAACGGTTGTATTTAATGTGGTCATGCTCACGCCATCCAGGAGAATCTGCCCGGCAGTAACTATCGTAGCGCCGTCTAATGTTGCTGTGGCGGAATTTATATCCAATAAAGTCGGGTCATTGCCTGTACCGACTGTATTAAGCTCTACATTGCCATTAGCCGCGGAAAGCGTCAGGTTCTGAGATCCGGATACGTCTCCATTCAGAACGATATTCCCATTGTCAGCCGTTATTACAATCGCGCCTGTGGCAAGAGTCGTGGCGCCGTTTATGGTTACATTGGTGCCGGCGCTCAAAGCAGCGTTAAGCTCTACAGGGCCATTTAATGTTACACTGCCTGTCGTAGAATCAACTGTTGCCCCTGCCTGGATATCTATAGTGTCCGCGGCTGATTCAGCGGCGGTTATACTTATACTGCCTGGCATAGAAACTACACCGGTAAAATCTACTGTATCGCTCGAAGATACGGTTAAGCCTGTCAGTTGGGTAGTGCCAGCAAAAGAAACATCGGCATCTCCTCCGGCAATAGTCAAGGAATTATTTCCGTTTAAAGCCGCGAAATCAACTATCGTGCCATTGGCACCGCCTGTAGTGTCAATGATCACGTCTGCCGCAACAGTAGTTGTGGTCGCTCCGTTAAATCTTACATTACCATCAACGGTTATATCGCCTTCGAGCTGTAACGCTGTGGTATTAATATCTAAAAGAGTCGGATCCGCGGATAAGCCTATGGTACGGATCATCACATTATTGGTTCCTGCGAGAGTCAAGTCCTGGGCGCCTGAGATATCGCCATTTACATCTATATCAGTAGAAGCTGTCAAAGTCCTGGCTCCGCCCGAGATTGTATTATTAGTACCGTTCAAAGTAAGAGCGCCTGCTGTAGCGGTGATGTTAGCCCCGATATCGCTATTACCATTAAAGGTAACTGAATCAGCGTCAGTAATCGCCGCATTGACATCGATTAACGTGCCTGCGGTAACTGTCAAAGCGTTAATACCGACAGTCCCGCCTATTATGCCGCCAAAGGTCACGGTCCCGTTGTTCGCGCTTGCCGTTAAATTCTGGGCCCCATCTATAGTTGATGAAAAAGTTACGCTGCCATCTGTGCTGGAAACCACTGAGGCGCCTGCAAGGCTCACCGCGTCAGAAAAAGCAATCGTGCCGGTTGTATTATTTACGTTCCCATTAAGGCTTATAACCCCGGTCGCGCCTCCGTCGTTTGAATCTATTGTAAGGGCCCCTCCTGAAGTTATATTGGTTATGGTCAAATCATCATCCGCGTCAAGCGTAATCGCCCCGGTGCCTGTTGTCTGGATCAACGCGGTCGCGTTCATTGTAATATCGCCGTCTCCCTGATCGCCATCAGCGTCATCCGCGTTTAAATCTATCGTTCCATCGCCGCCGGTCTGGACTAAAACACCAGCGGCCAGGTCGATGGTCTGCCCAGCGTTAAGCGTTATATTTCCCTGATCGGTCTTTATGGTAACATCGGCGTTTACAGTGATAGTGTCGTCATCCCCGCCGTCTTCCGTAGCTGTCAGCGTGATATCGCCATCCCCGGTCGTGATATCGTCCCCTGCTACCGTAAGAGGACTGCTCGATATTACCGTAATGTTGCCTCCGTCGTAATTGGTAATGCCGTTTGTTGTCAGGCCGGTTGCAAGGGTGTTTGTAATAAGTATATTGGAATTAGAGCCGCCAACATCATTATTTACAGCGCTGAAATAGCTAAGCGCTGTGTCGAGCGCGTTGCCAGATCCTATCCCGCCGTCAGCCGTAATGCTGGCGGTCGCGGCAGTAATGTCTCTCGCCGCGTCTCCTCCGTCCGTTACAGGGCCAGAAGATACCAGCGTCACAGTGCCTGTGCCGGAATTTATCTCATTGACTGCCATTGTTTTTGTATCTTCTGTAAGCGTAACAGAGAAACTCCTGTTATTATCCTGGCCATCAAGGCTATTTAAGGTAAGAGTTGAAGCTGAGCCGTTTATATCAACTTCATCATTGGCCCCTGCGAGCGAAATATCCACATCCACGTCGGCATCGCCGATAGTAAGATTGATCGTGTTAAACTGGGCCGTCATTTCTGTTATATCGATATCTTCGCCGTTTATCGCCGTGCTTGTTATGGTCAGCGTCCTGTCTGCTCCGGCGTCTCCTGTAATCTCGACATTATTTGTATCAGAACCGATCCCGACTGCTGTCATGGTAATATTGCCATCCGCGTCTATCTCATAAGTCCCTGTTGCGTTGACCGCCAGAATCTCTCCGCTCTGGGCCGCCAGCGTGATAAGGCCTTCGTCCGCGCTTATCGCGTAATGGCCCAATGAAATATCATCGCTTGATGCGGAAATAGTAACTGTTCCAGTGCCATTATTGTCCACTGTTTCAGTTCCGGCGCCGCCAGCCCCTAATGTAACTGACAAGCCTTCCAGTGTTATAACCGTGCCATCCCCGGAATTAGAGACCTTGGTTTGAGTCCCCCCTGTCATGGTCAAAGCCCCGGCGGCATCTACGGTGATATTGGCGGCGTTTGTAGTTATGCCGCTCGTACCGTCAACCGTACCTATAGTTAAATCATCGATATCAGCGAAACTAAAGGCCTGGGCAGAATCAGCTATATTAACAGCCAATGTTGTTACGTCGTTATTGCTTTCATTTAATGTTGTGGCGGTATCAACGTCTATGCGCAAACCACTTACTGTAATGGTATCACCTGTCTGCTGGCTTACGCCTTCATCCGAAAGGAGCGAAAGATTGGTAATATTAGCGGGTGAAATATCTTCTGTGATCGTAATTGCGCCTGCTGTAGTAGAGCCTAGGCGCAAGGTAGTTGCGGTAATATTGTCAAGCTCTGTATCTGTTAATGCTAAACTGGTGCCGTCATTAGTGCCCAGGTTAATCGCTTTTGCGGTGCTGGGCTGGATAGTTGCGATATTACCCGCGGCATTCAGGGCTCCTGTGCCTGTCAGCGTAACATCGGTCGCGGTAATAGTCATGTTGTTATCGCCGCCTGCTGTAACCGTCACTCCTGTAGCCACAGCAAAGGTCCCTGTAGCGTCATCATCAGTATCGGCGTCTACTGTTACTGCCCCGTCTGTAGTCGTGGCATTGGCGGATAATGAAATCCCGTCATCAGCATTCAAAGTAATGTAACCGCTTGTAGATCCGGCTGTAATTGTGCCTGAACTATTAGAAGTAATGCTTCCGTTCGATCCGGTTTCAGACGTTATAACAATATTCCCGTCCGTGCCTCCTGAAACAGCGCCATTAATATTTATAGCGCCTACGCCTGATATGGTTACGTCAGAACCGCCGGCAGCCAAGGCGCCTCCTGCAGTGATACCAGCATCGTTATTTATAGAAATATTGCCGTTAGTGCTCGACGAGGCGTTGACTGTTAATAAGCCGGTGGCTAAACTATTATAGGTTATGTTGCCGGTATTGGAATGGGTAAGAGTCAGGCTTACCGCGTCGGCATCTGCCGATACGTAATCAACTATTATATTGCCTGCTCCGTCTCCTGTAAGGCTGACTGCCCCGCCGCCTGAATCTATATCCAAACCGCCGGTTTGCGGCGAATCAATGATTCCGCTGGTAGCTTCTAACGTAATTGTTCCGCCCGCTGAAGTTATTTCGGCGGTCCCGTCGCTTGCCGCGCTGCTTGTAATTATGCCGCTGGCGTTATTGACATTTATGGCGGAGTTGGCCGTAACTAAAGCTGAATTAGAGAGGGTGATAGACCCTGCGCCGGTAGAATCTATATCAATTCCTCCTGCGCCGGCATTAATCGTTCCGGCTACAGTTATGGCTCCGGAATGATTTACTGTAACTAACCCGCCAGAGGTAGTAACCGATCCACCGGTATCATCAAATGTAGTGCCGGCAGAATTAAAAGCCCCGCCGTTAGTAACTATATCGTGATTAATGTCAACTGCGCCGCTGGAAGTAAAAGTAACCGCGCCTGTGGTCGTAAGAGCGCTATTAATAGTAATCGAACCGCCCCGAAGAGTAATCGGATCTGCAAGAGTTAACGCATTTAAGACAATGGCATGCGTACCGCCAGATTTACCTATAGTAAGCGAGGAAAAGCCGCCGTTCATGAAACCTGTAAGTTGGTTTTGAGTCAATCCCCAATCACCCGCGGCTCCGGCAAGACCGATGGAACGATCGGCGGTATATGGCTGAAGCGTAAGCGCCCCAGTACCGACAAATTCATCAGGCGTTGCTGCTATATAGTAATAATCACCGGTTAATGTCATGTTTCCAACTCCGACATTAATTGTCGCCCCTTCAGCTACGTCTATTATGCCATCTGTATAATTTGCGCTAGCGGTAAAAGAGCCACCATTAGTAGTAATAGTGCCATTAATATCAATAGTTCCAGCCGTACTAGTAAGATTGATATTCCCTGCGGTTAACGCATCTGTAGTTAAACTGCCTAGAGTTAAACTAGAGCCAGTTATGGTTATGCCGTGCGATGATATTGTATCAGTTGAGTCCATAGCAAAAGCACCGCCAGCAGTAAAAGTTATAGTATATGTACCTGGATTTTGTCTGCCAACTCCTAACAAATTATCAGCTAAGTTGTTTATGGTAATACTATTGGATGCTTCCAAGATTATATTACTAGTTAAATAATCTTCTATCGCTATTTCATCTATTTCATAAGTTACGTCTCCCAAGTCATCCTCAGCTTGATAGATATCAGGCAATTGATCATCTTGAGCTTGACCTCCTTCACCTACGTCATGTATCGTTATATCAGTAGGATCTAAAAGTAAAGTACCAAGTTCACCATTTGCTGCGGTGGTATTTACGGTGCCGTAAAAACCAAGGTTTTCTTTGCCTGACACCTCAACAAATCCGCCATCTCCTGATAAACTGCCGCCCTTTGCGCTGATATCTCCTGCAAAATAAGTATTGCCATCAGACCATATTACGATCTTACCACCGTCACCAGTAATGCCTGCATCAGCTTTTATATCTACATTCTTACCTACGACTGTTAAAAGAGAATTCTTATCAGGACCTTTGCCTTGATAATTGCCTCCTATATCAATAGTTCCGCCGCCTGCGTATCCTGAAGCATCTACTACGGCGTTTCCGAACAGCCTGACATTTTCGCCAAGCATCTTTATCTCGCCGCCCGCAGCTCCTTCTTCTATTGCGCTTGTGTCAAGAGTCCCTGTATTCTGGACAATGCCTTCTGAATTGGAAACTAAAATTATCTTTCCATCTTTTTCAACCATAGACCCGGCTTTTACCACGCCTGACTGGTTAATTAACGTATCGAACACGTCTTTTACAGCTTCAGCCTGAATATAGACCTGGCCGCCATTGGCATTGATATCGCCCACATTATCTACCCCAATGCTCATGCGATTTCCGTCTTTGTCATAAACGTTATTCAAGACCTCTTTATTCACAGCTACCTGGATACTGCCTTCGTTGTTTATATTTAAGGTAACTTCACTGCCGCTGACCAGGTTTACGGTACCAAGATTCGCGTTGATAACGCCTTCATTCTTCACGGCCCCTGCTATAAAAGTGACGCCTGCCGGGCTATTGGCTGTAATGTCTCCCGCATTGACTATCGCTCCTATGTTTACAAGATTGTCATCGTTAAATTTATAATCCCCTGACATAAAATCGTCCATGGACATCTTAAGAGTGGAAACAACCAGGCCGCCTACATTGACCTGCGCGCCTGCGCCGAAAAGGACTCCGCTGGGGTTCAGTAAAAATACATTGCAATTGCCGTTCAGGGCGCCCTGGATATCTGATATGGCCCCGCTTATATCGTTATGCAGTATAACAGCCGCGGCGTCAGGGCCTATATTATTAACGCTATTTTGAGCCCCTATATTAAAACCGCCCTGCCAGTCAATCCAGGTCTTGTCATACGAGCCGGCATTGACTGTCATATCACTTCCATCGGAAGTAATAGTTGGATCTCCGGCCTGGACTATGGGATTCTCTGGAAGGTTTTCTCCCAAAGCTACAGGAGAAGGAAAAACCGCATAATGGATAAAAAGGAATAAAACCAGCGTAGCATAGAAACCCAGCTTGGTTTTCATATTTTTTTCCCCTTAATAATATACCTATATATAACTAGGCGCTGTTTATTTACCACTCATACTGCAAACCAAAATGCACTGTCGCGTTCGAGCCATCGCTCGGCTCTTCGTTCCCAATAGGACAGCCTATATCCAACCTGCCACGTAAATGTTCATAAAAATTGAATCTAAAACCTAAGCCGGCCCCTATAAGGTATTTATTAGCCGTCTCATTTACCCTGGGCCTGTTAAGGTAACCTTTGCCGGCATCGATAAAACCTATAAGCTGTACAGCTTCGGACAAAGGAGTATGTTTTTTATCATAAGGTACTTTTAATATGGATGGTATAAGGAATGCCGGAGCGCGTAATTCTACGTTGTTTATCCAGCCATAATCAGCCAGGTATTCGTTCTCGGGATAGCCTCTTACTGTATCAGCGCCGCCTATCAGCATCTGCTCGGAATTGACCAGCGAAAAATTCGAAATCTGGTATTTAAAAGAGTTCACCAGGTATAAAGACGCCGGTAAGCGCGTGATCCTGGATAAAGAGCCTACATATTTCTGAAATTCTCCGCCCGCGTCTACGCGGCTCGCGCTCTCGTCCTGCTTGCGCATAGAGCCTAAAAAGTCCGGGATCCCAGCGTGCATTTCCGCGGTTAGCCCGCCGCGGCCCATGCTGTCTATTTCCTCGAAATTAACGCCTCCTTTAAAAACGCGCAGTTCATCATGGCTTGTTTCCCTGCCTAAAATTTTATTGCGGACGCTTATGGAATCAAAGCCCGCGGTAAGGTTGCTGGCAAGCGTCAGAGTGGTATTCGTGGCTTCGTCGAAAAATTCCCTGTCAAGCCAGGGATGGCTTGCGTACAACCCCCAGACAGTGGCTTTGCCTTCCGGTGTCAAGACCGCGAACTGGCCCCCGATATCGGCTTTGGAATAAGCGGCATACGCGCCTACCCTGGTGTTATAGCGGGAAACAGGAAAATCGTAGGATATACTGCCGCTATAGACTTCTGTATCCCTGTTGCTTATCGCTTTAATAGAAAGCACGTCATCGTTCTTCGAAAGATTATTATTGACATACCCCAGGCCCCAGCGGTTTTTGGTGGTATTTTTTGTGCCGCGGTTATTATAGTCGACATAAAAATGCTGGGGGGATCTTTCTTTATCCACTTTTAACAGGATATCGGAAGTCTCCGGCGCGGCGCCGGGAGATAAAACAGCCCGCACAGTCCTGTCCGGCTGTTTGTTGACGCGGCGCAGGTTTGCCTCTAATTTTTTGGAGTTCAGAATCTGGCCTTTTTCTGCCAGAAACCTCTTCTTTATAGTGTCTGCCTTGCTGTACTTTGGCTCTTCGACTTTAATATCTCCTATGCGGCCTTCGACCACATTGAATTCTACGGTATTATTCTTTATATCCTGCGCTGGGACATAAGTCATGGATACTATATAACCTTTCTTGCGGTAAAGGCCCGTTATCTCATCGGCTGCCTTCTTTAAATCCGTCATACTAAGCTCTTTGTCTCTGTATTTATTGAGAGCTGATTCGAATTCTTTGGCAGTAAACAGGTTAGCGCCATTAATCACGAATTTTTTGACCAGGGTTTTCGGCTCGGCAGGAGCCATCGCTGTTTTTATTTCAGGAGGGGCTACCTGGAGAAGTTTTTCCAGCATCTGCTTCTGCTGTTCTATGAGCGCGGCCTGGCTCTCGACTGTCTTTTCGAGCTTAGTTACTTTATTTTGAAGAGTATTGATATCAGCCTGCATTTTCGAGACATCCGCCTGGGTATTTTCTGAGGCTGTTTCATCCTGAGAAAAAGCTTCCTTTATATTCGCGCACGCCACAAATACAACGAGAAGCAATGCCAAACCTAAAAAAAGGCTTTTTCTCATTTTTATTCTCTCTATCATATGCTTTCCTTTAGCTATTTCTGCGATTCTCTTTTTTGTCTTTTCAATTCTTTCTCTTGCCTTGCAGCTTCTTTTTTTGCTGCTGCTTCTTGTCTTCTAATCTCAGCCGCTCTTTCAGCCTCAGCTCTTCTTTGCTCGCGTTCCTGCCGAAGCTGGGCTTTCCTTGCTTCCGCTTCCTGCCTTTCCGCGGCTATTTTCTGCTCACGCTCTTCGCGGAACTGGGCTTTCTTATTTAAGGTATCCTGTCTTTTGGCCTCGGCTGCCTGCTGCTTGGCGTCTATCTCCGCTTGCCTTGCGGCAATACGTTCTTCGCGTTCTTTAAGCTGCTGCTCTCTCTTGGCGTCTATCTCTTTTTGCCTCTCCGCGATGCGTTCTTCGCGTTCCTGCCGAAGCTGGGCTTTCCTTGCTTCCGCTTCCTGCCTTTCCGCGGCTATTTTCTGCTCACGCTCTTCGCGGAGCTGGGCTTTCTTATTTAAGGTATCCTGTCTTTTGGCCTCGGCTGCCTG